>Ga0074198_1000005_pt1 | contig 837770 bp, 870 predicted proteins | sample EPASupsiteSAE323_FD_64527 | JGI IMG/M metagenome (GOLD analysis project Ga0074198, IMG submission 64527) | Bioremediated contaminated groundwater from EPA Superfund site, New Mexico - Sample SAE3-23 | ecosystem: Environmental > Aquatic > Deep subsurface > Groundwater > Contaminated ... | reverse complement strand
AGGATACGGTGATAGGGATTGTCTGCTACGCAGGCATGATACTTATCTTGAACTTTATCATACCTGGTGGTGTCTTCGGACAGAGTGGGACGGTGGGAAGTGGGACGACGGCGAGTTCGGGAGGGAGTACGAGCTCTAGTTCCCAGGGTGGAAATCTCAAGGTGGCGACATTCAACATCAGGACAACCTCGGGTGACGCATGGAGCAGCGCACGCTCAAACGCAATTCTTGACTACATCAAGACAGTAGATGTCGTCGGCATACAAGAAGGAACGACGAAAAGCACAGGCTGGCTCAAGACGAAACTTGGGGCAGCCGGATATTCCAATGCAGCCTACAAGACTGGTGAATATCGTGCAATTTTCTGGAAGAGTAGTAAATTCACTGCAATCAAACAAGGCGTAAAGACCCTACCCGACGGAAGGAATCTAGTTTGGGTGAAGCTGAAGATGATATCGAGCGGAAGCGAGTTTTACTTCTTGGATGTACACCTGAGAGTATGGGGCACTAGTCCGTCGAAATGGGACACGGGCGTCACGTCTCCTTATCGCATTCGTGAGATTAAAGAAATATTGAGCTTCGTAAAGTCCAGCATTCCATCCAACGCCCCTATTATTTTTGTCGGCGACATGAACTCGCACATTGGTAGCGCAGAAGACAAGCTCATACTAAGCGGAGGCTTCAAGAACTCATTTAGTATCGCGACCACTAAGAAAAATCTGAACTACAGCAGTGCCTCTAAGCCAATCATGGGCGACGCCCATAAGAGCAAGGGCGGACCGATTGACCATATCTACGTTAAAAATGGCATAGCCGTATCTCGCATCGAAATCATGATACACAAGCCCGGCTCAGATCATGTGCCCGTGGAAGCCGATGTCTCGCTGCCGGGCACTGCAAACGCGAGCGATAATAGCGCGACGTCCGGCACAACGCCTGATCTATCATCAAAGATTGGTAATTTCCGTGATGCCGGAGCTTCCGGGTACATCAAGACGGGGTTCTTATACAGATCAGCAAATCTCAGTAGCGCAACAGCGTCTGATACAAACAAGTTAACTGCTCTACTAAAGGGCGGTAAATTAATCGATCTGCGATTATCTGACGATAAGGACTTCAGTAGTGACCCATCACTAGACGGCGTAAGCAATAGGCACATAGGCATCAAGGGCGAAGCGAGCTCAAAGGGGTACGTAAAAACGTTCATCAACGACTCCGCTACGCGAGGACAGTTCGGTAAGGCTATGAAAGAAATCGCCACCTCATCGGGGTCAGTGCTGGTACACTGTAAGGCCGGGAAAGATCGTACAGGTTGGCTCGTAGCACTCGTGATGATGTCAGTCGGCGTAAGCAGAAGTGGCGCACTAGATGAATACAACAATAGTGCCGATGTGGATGATGCCTGGTTTACTAGCGCATACAAGGAGGCGACGAATAAGACGCACACTGGTGGTAGTGGTAAGATCATAGACTTCGTCACAAGAGACGTCTCTCAGGGTGGTCTTGGCGTCAGCCAAAGTACGATAGATGCATTAAAAACAAAGTTGAGGAAATAGCATAATGAATCAAGATGACTATCAACCCACAGAACAAGCAAGCCAAGTCCCTGGGTGGTTCGCAGGCACAAAATCCACCGCCACCCCGCCACCGAAACGAAAACGAGTACCAGTGTTGGTGATTATCATCGCAACAATTACACTATTGGGGATTAGTGCGGTTATCGGACTTCTCATGTTCACCAAAGAGTCGACATGCCTCAATCTGGCCGACTATCGAGAGATCACAGGCACCACGTTAACCGATGACCTGTCGCCAACCGACAATTTCTACACTGATTACGTGCTGTTCAAAGACCAATCAGCCGACTATGACAACTCCAATGAGGGTGGCCAACGTGGTGACCATTTAGTACAAAGAGTCGCTGACTTTTATAAGAATCATCCGACGAAACCAATGGTCATCACCATCAGTGGAGTCTATTTCGGCCCCGAAACAGAACTACTCACTAATCAACGGATTGCAACTGTTGAGTCTAGTCTTGTCAGAGCTGGCGTTCCGGGGGGAATAGTCGTCGTTGCTGCAGCAAGCTATATATCTCCAGAGAATGATGGTAGTGGTGACACTGGCGAGATTACCATAGCCATAACTTCGGATCAATCCTGCAAATAAACCTGAGCCCTGTAAAATAGCCATTTGACCCTTACTCGCTTGGGTATCTCCCATAGCTCTCGAGAATCTTGTTCATCATGGAGTTGGCAGTAACCTTAAGTTGCTATTACCAAAAACTCCCCTTGCGGGGAGTTTTGATATCTACTTGCGTAGACCAAGTTTCTCTAGGACTACCTTGTAGGCATCGAAGTCCTTATTCTCAAGGTATTTGAGGAGGCGCTTGCGCCTTCCTACCATCTGAATCAGACCGCGACGAGCCATGTGATCATGCTTGTTGGTCTTGAGATGTTCAGTCACCTCTTTGATACGAGCCGTCAAAACCGACGCTTGAGCTTGTGGGCTCCCGACGTCGTCTTTACCGACCTGAGTCAAAGCAATTGCCTTAGCTTTCTCTTCTTTTGTTATCATAACTGACAACTATAACAGAGATTGGTTTAGTTTTCAATACCGAACGCCGCCAGGTCTCGTGCGTCACCCACGTGCCATTGGGCGATACTAGTGCGACGCAGTTCGCTACAATATGCTCCCGTTCCTAGCGTCTGACCAATATCAACAGCTAGACTACGTATGTAGGTGCCGCTCGATACATGGGCACGAACTTTGACCTCAGGATAGGTGTAGTCGAGCAAATCAAGTGAAAATACCGTTATTGTTCGCTCGGGCATCTCAATCTCCTGTCCATCTCGAGCCAATTTGTAGGCGCGTTGACCATCAATTTTGATCGCACTAAAGATGGGTGGACGCTGACGAATCTCACCCGTGAAATGCACCAAAGCACTGCGCACCTCGTCTACCGTAGGGATGCGGCCATCGATATCGGTCAATTCACCTTCAGGGTCACCGGTACTACTCTCCTTGCCGAGCACAAATGTTGCCTCATAGACCTTGTCGAGCTTAGAGTACGTACCCGCTTGCTTGCACTCCTTACCCACAACGAGGATCATCAGACCTGTCGCAAATGGGTCAAGCGTGCCAGTATGCCCTACCTTGACCTTCTCACCTGCCTGGGAGCTCAAGACCCGACGAATTCTCGCCACAACACCAAAACTAGTCATCCCAGTTGGCTTATCAATAAGTACGACTCCGTCTGTCATGGGAGTCATTATACCTTATCTAAATAGACCTACTGTCCAGGGATACGGAATTGAGCAGGATCGTTCGGAGTCTCCGTGGGTGCGGGCACGGGAGTGTCAACAATCAGCGTTGATGGCGCTGTGGGAGGCGCAAGATTAGGAGGAAGCGGTGGGAGGGTCGAGAAATCAGGCATCGGTGGAAGCGGAGGTAAGCCATCAGCTGGGGCTACGGGCGCAGGTGGCGTCGTCAGTGCTTGGGTGACCGCACCCATTGCCTCTTCGTGCGCTCTCGCCTTCGCATCGATATCCGCCAACGTAGGCACGTGCTCGACGGGTGCGGGTGGCTGAATTGCATCAATATGTGTCGTCATCTCTTCGCGAGATCCCTCGGCAAGAATATCTTTTACCTCTGGTTCAGAGTTGGCGCCTGAAGCAGTCGCGTTGAGCGGTGCCTGGAAGCTTGGCTCACTCGTCACATATGCACCGCCGCCGTGAGTTAAGATTGTCCGATTGCGGTCATCGTCTTGAGCTTTGCGAGCATCATCAGCGGCTTGCTCGGTCGTTGCATTCAACGTACCGCCGAGGGTTGGCTCTTCGGCCGTCTCGTCGTCGCCATGACCCTTCCACTTATCCATACTGACTGCACCACGAAGGGCAATCGGCTGTGAATGCTCGTCAATCTCTGATATAGGTCCAGCCATGGGCGCGCCGGCGGCCGGTGCCGCGATAGCTAGCTGCTCAGCGAGCTTTTGCTCGGCTGCATCACCCGCATCAACAGGCGTAGGAATGTCTGCGAGTTCTTGCTTCGCGGTATCAAGCGCTTCTTCCGCGCGAGCTTGATTGATCTGCTTCGTGACTTCATCGATAGTGCCTTCTGGTTCATGTGAGATAGAGAGGGCTCCGACGGCAGCATCGCTCTTCGGCTCCTCTACCTGTGCTGTACTTGCGGACTCACTATTCCGAATTGGCTCGGGGGAAATCGCCTGTTCCTTCTGGAGCTGCGTAGCAATAAGCTGTTGGTTTGCGCCTGCTGCCATGAGCTGAGCGGCGATTGTCATCACACGGGAACTCGTACTGCTATTGCTGAAGCGGTCCGTCGCGGCGACGATGCCTGTCAGAAATGCAGTCGCGATTTGCTCATCGATCTTTGCCTTGTCATTCTTGAGTTCATCGACAAGTCCGACGAGCATCTCAGAATAGCTGCTAGCCATGCCGTCAACCCATTCGATACCACCGAGTTTCGTCGGCTCACCAAGCGAGATGGCAGCTACAGCTGCATCGTGCATGATACGTCCATGACTCTCGAGTGCATGGTCGAGGTCGGCCTCTGTCTTGACGCCGACAGCGAGCACCATCTCCACGTTGTAATCACCCTGGCTAAAATCCAGGTCATTCTCAGAAAGTGTCGTTCGATACGGCGTGATAAATATTTTCACCATGTCGTCAACCACCTTATAGCGCAAGTGGTCTGCCTTCTCTTTATCGAGGGCGATGATGAAATCTCGCAGGCTATCTACCGTATTTTCAAACGTTTTCTCTGGGTTCAAAAACTCTATCGCAGGTGGGACCGCACCACTAAACACAGCCGTTGCATGCTTGTTGAGCTTGTTGATAAACAGCGTCAGACCCAATGCCGCACTCAATTCGTCGACTGTCGGGTTAGTACTCACCGTCACAAGAATATTATTGCTGTCTTTGATCTTGTCAGCAATTTGTTTCATGATGCCGGTGTCTGCCATCTGGTGTATATCCTGTTTTTCTTTTTATACTTGCAAGAGTTTGGCTTCACTATACCATAAGTAGTTTCACCTCGTCAACAATTCTCCCCCTCTTTACAAACGGGGGTTTTATCTGTATAATCGACCGTTAGTTGCAATATCAACTCATAACGCAAATAAGGAACTACCGTGCCAATCATCAAATCAGCCATCAAACGCATGAAACAAACCGCAAAGCGCAACGCGCGCAACGTCGGTATCAAGCGCGATATCAAGACCGCAACCAAGGCCTTCATGGCGAAGCCAAGTGCTGCTGCCCTCAGTGCTGCACATAGCGAGATTGATACAGCCGTCAAGAAGAACCTCATCTCCAAGGGTACTGCTGCCCGCCGCAAGTCTGGCCTCGTCAAGGTCGCCAAGGCAGCCGGCGTCAAACCGGGTGTCGCAGCTAAGAAAGCCGCTCCAGTCAAGAAGACTGTCGCAGCTGTAAAGCCAGCCGCAAAAGCCGCACCTGCTAAGAAAGCTGTCACTGAAAAGAAGCCAGCCGTAGCAAAGAAGCCTGTGGCTAAAAAACCAGCTGCGAAGAAACCAGCTGCGAAGAAACCAGCTGCGAAGAAAGCCTAACACGTTTTATCGAAATTCTCAAAAATAGCCCGCAACTCGCGGGCTATTTTTGTCACTAGTCTACTTCCCTACTGTCAGCGCCAGCACAAATCGATCGACCGCATCCCACGGCTCGATAGCAGAGCGCTTCATATCAGCATCAAGACGCGCGCCAAGCACCGTAATCTGCTTCAACTGGTCACGTCTCAGGCCACGTGCAAGACGAGACAGTTTCTGCGCGACATATGGGTGGATACCGAGTTCCTCGGCGCCTCGTTCACCCACGAGCGAGATCTGGACGAGCTGCACCCACTGGCTCATGAGGCTTGGGTAGACTGCGAGAGCTTCATCCTGACGACGCAGTTGCAGCATCAATTCGTGCACCTTCTCACGCTCACCATTCAGCGCATAATTCAAGATGTCGAAGACCGTACCGTGCGATGTCTGCGGCATGACGGTCGCAATCGCTGCGTCATCGACGTTCTCGAGGCCCGCCAGCGCCTGCACGGCCGTCGCCATGACCTGCTGGTCGATAAGTTGACGCCCTGGCTTATTGTCAGGTACATACGCCCTCTGCACCATCTCATGGATTTGCTGACGTGACAGTTTCACTCTATGCGCATGCGCATACTGATCCAGCCATTCTTCAGCCCGCTTCCAGTCACGCTCAGATAGTTGGTCGGCCGTGATTACTTTCGCATGCTTTGAGATTACCTTGTAACCCTTGGTACGCTTATCGGGCTTAGGTTCTATCAAAATAAGGGTGGTGGTGTCGGAGACCTCACCAATCCACTCGCCCAGCTTGTCCCAGACGGGCTTATTCTCAGACAACCCGCGACACACGATCGTGCGTGTCGTCGCAAATAGTGTTTGGGCACGTACGATATCTGCAAGTTGGTTAACGGTCAGCTCCGAAGCTTCGACTCGCTCCACGTCGCCATCAAAATCAGCGACCAGCTTGCGTAGCTGTCGCCCAACTTCAAATGAGTTATCTCCCAAGATCAGAGTAATCATTGATTCTATTATACTCTGTGAGACTAGTATGCGTCCGTGACACCATGACGTTCGGCACGAATCTTCTTACCAAGAGCCGTCGTGGCTTCTCGCGCATCAATCATACCCATCAATTCATGGGTTACATTACCCGACCACAGCGCATCAGCCCATTCACGCTTGCCGCGCTTGATGTAGGTATTCGCGAGCGCGCTCACTTGCCCCACTACTCGCTTCGCAACGGTACGTGCTGCGTGTAAATCATCGGTACGTGTCAGTGATTCCATAAAGTCAGTAAACTCTTTCGGATCATACTCGTCGTTATGGGTGAGCTCGTGCATCAATAGAATCTGCTGGAATGTTTCCTGTCGCGCCAACCCAGCTTGATCTTCAAATTTCAGTTTCTGAAGATACTTGAATTGTTCATTCTCAAGCCATGCGAGTGCGGAAATAAACTCTGGCTCTATCCCTACTTTTTTATCGGCAATTTGGCTGCTGGTGCGGTCGTTGACGAAGCGAGTCGCATCGGTCAGCAGTTGCTTCGTCTCACCTGGTTTCGCTTCGTAGACGGCTCGCAATCGCTCGGCGAGTTGCTCATCAAGAAGCTCGGGAGGTGTGTCATCAATCGGGCGTGTATTACGTTCGAGCCGCTTCAAGATGTCTATGATGGGCTCGTCAGGCATGACAACATTCCCAAGTTTGCGACTTGGACGAATCGACCCGTAGGTCTCAAGATTTAATAGACGACCAATCCTCTCATCAGTATCAAAGTAGCCATTGTGTTGTTCGGCTATCTTTATCAATGCCGCGCTGTCGTTATCTTCATTGTAGCTAAGCATCGCCTCTAGCAACTCGTGAACTCCTGGTCGTTGATCGTGTATAAAGTCGCGTAACGGCCCAAATGACGCGGCAAGCTGAAGTGCATCGAGACGATTACTTTCAAAGCGGTGCACCGAGCTTGTCGGAATTGAGCGCAGAATATTGATGCCTTCACGAATGTTAGTCGGTGTAAACATATTCACAAGTTCTCGGACCTCAAACGTAGCGATACCGAATAGATCATGACCCGTACCACCGGCTGAACCCTCACTCGCACGAAGAACCGCCGAAATCGACGCATCCTTTTGTCGAACACGTGGAATAATCACATTCGTGAAAGCGTTTGTAGAGACATCATCGAGTGGTGCGTTGAACATATAATCAACAAGTGTGAGGTGTGCAATCTCTGCAGTTTCATCGTCTTCCGTCATAATTCTTTCATAGACATTTGCTGCATGCGTTGTCTGCGCTGCATCGCGCCATGTAACGGCAGGTACGGATAGTTTTTGCACCCAACTCTTGATGATGCCTTTCTTCTTGGGTGAGTCTGCGTGAGCCTCCATATCGCACGCTAGTACATATGCTGCCGTGGCTGAGTGAAAAATATCCGCTGTTTCCGTAGGTGTGAGGTGTGGCTCATTGCTCACACTTCCACTTGATCCTGTGATGGTGCGCAGCTGGTCATTAAACACGCGTGCACGAGTCGTCCGTTCGTCTGAACGAAGATCGTTGTGCATGAGGCTCTGCCCCCACTCTGACGCCAGCTCAAGTATTTTTTGTGCAACATTGTCGTATTGAAGATTTTGCGGTACTGCACTAAGAAACATAGGGACATCGTAATCAGTCAAAGACTTGTCCATTCCGAAACGCTGCGAAATCGTCACAACAACTTCGGCTTGGTGCCTCGCCTTTTCGGGTGAATCCGTTGCGCGCGCGATGGCGTCTGCTATATTCCCAACATTTCTACCTCGCTTATCCTCGCCCTCTAAGAAGACAAGGTTGGCACCCAGGACAACCCCTGCGACAGCTGCGCGTTCTTGATACTCCTGAATGGCTTGCAATTTCTCTGGCGTTTGGTCATCAGGTATGAAATCTGAGCCAGTCTCTACCGAGCCCCAACCTTCTGGAATATTCTTAGTCTGGTCGTGCGTCATAATGAAATGTTCAGTGTTTCTTTTTTTGTAATTTACTACTGTTAATAGTAGCACGTTTTAGAGAAAAAGTCAATACGCTTACGCCTGTCGCTGACAGATTGGGCAGAGATGCGTACCACGGCCCGCGACCCGAGTTTTCTCGACTATGCGACCGCAACGTGGGCAGGCTTGTCCCTCTTTGCGGAAGACACGAGCGAAGTCGATGTAGCTGCCGCGCTTACCTTCGGCATTCACATAATTTCTGTCGGTCGAACCACCTTTTTCAATTGCAAGATTCATGACGTACTTGATCTCCTTGAGCAGTAGCGCAAGCTGCTCATCGGTCACATCACGTACCCGCGTGGCGGGATGAATCTTCGCACCCCACAGGCTTTCATCAGCATAAATGTTCCCTACTCCCGCGAGGACGGTCTGGTCGAGTATCGCTGCCTTGATGGTCGTATTTTGACGGCGACGAATACGTGGAATAAATTCGCTACTCGTAAATGAGTCTTCAAGTGGCTCAGGTCCGACACGCTGCATAAAATCTATGTTCGGAACTTCAATGGTTGGGAATAATTTGATCCAGCCAAATTTACGTTGGTCGTTGAAAAAGACTTTTTCGTCATCAGAAAAAGTAATCTCGACTCTCGTAGAGCGGTCTGGAAGCTCCCCTATCAGGGAATCGTTGGGGTGCCCTGCTCCGAAGCGTTCTTTGCCACGGTAGACGAGTTGCCCCGTCATCTTCAGATGAATCACAAGCGTATAATCGGTCGACAGGTCAATGAGCAATACTTTTGCTCGGCGTCGCACATCAGTGATAATTGCGCCAATCATAAACTCATTGACCGATGTCGGATCATTCGGGAAGCTCTTCGGTGAATCGATGGCTCGTACCGCACCTACCCGCTTACCGACCACGAGACGAAGAAGCCCCCGGCGAACTGTCTCGACTTCCGGGAGCTCTGGCACTAACTATTCCTTAGCTTTGATGGCAGTAGAGACTTTGCTATCGTCGCGCAAATTCTGCCAAAAGGTCACTTGAGATGATTTGATAGCGATACTGTCTTCAGGGCCATAGACCTGGCTCGTCACCTTGAGTAGTGTTGCTTGCGTCGAATCAACAGTCTTATCGTCAGCACTGACGCTCTGCGCAATATATGGTGACTTAATCACGAGAAATTCACCAGTGGTATTCTGAAGCTTACCGAAGTAGGCTTGGCCATTCGTGAGGTAAACAACCTGAAATTTGCTGGTATCGATTGTTTGCGCAGGCTGAGACTTCATCACTAGCATCGTCACGAGTGCAATCAGAAGTACAAGCGCGAGTCCACCCATAAGTGCACCGAGTTTGATGAGCAGTGATTTTTTCTTTAAGTTCTTGGGTTGTGCGTGTTCAGTCATACTACGTATTATACGCTACGCCACGACCTTGGTCATGCGGGAAAAATCGCGTGTCAGATGAATTGACGATTCCTTGGATGGATTTAGGTATAATGTAGTCTATGGTTAAGCCTCGCAACATAATCCTGTCGATTGCGGCAATTGTCCTCGCTTTAGGTATAGGGGGCGTCATCTTCCTTCTCAATCATCAGATACCCTACCGCGGTATTGATGAGCTTCGGAAGAGTACTGGCCTCGCAGTTGTATTGCCCAACCCTCTTCCAGGCGATATGGTTATTGCCGACCAGCCCACCTATAGTGAAACGTCAAAGAGTATCATTACTCGCATGAGTGCTGCGGGAAGCAGCATCACACTCTCACAGCAGAAACGTCCGGAGACAAGTCTTCAGCAAATTGACGCTGCAGATACGTTTCTCGTAAATGTGGGCTCGGTCTACATCCTCAAGGGTGAGGAGGGGCGGTTACAGGCAATCGTTGAAACACCCGACTCGTGGCTGATGGTAAATGCCGAGGAGAGTATCGGCAATTCTACGTTTAAGAACTTCCTTGAGTCACTAGTGACTATTTAGAAGTTACGTAGTCGTACACTTTCTTAGATATCTGCGCAATTACTTCTCCTCCGCGGCCCTGTTCTTCATCAAGCATTATGCAAAGGATATAGTTACGATTCGGCACATACACAATACCGCAGTCTGACTGCACAGCCTCCCCGGCTACACCTATTTTGTGGGCAATCGTTACTGAATCTGGTATATACTTCCCTATCCTACCGGTAATGCCGTAGGTTGATTTCGTCAAATACGTCATAATCTCTTGTGAAGAGTCGACCGAGAGATAGCACGAGAAGTAGAGGCACTTCATAAATGAGGCGTACGCCCTGGCAGACATCGCCAAACTCAAACGATCTGAGCTAAAATCAACGTCAAGAGAATCATAAACACTTTTTGTCGCATCGTCGTCGTTATCGTCGACGAACGATTGTACAGCATTGAGCGCCGTGTTGTCTGAGTCTTCTAGCATTATAACCACTAATTCACGAAGCGTTCGTGTATAACCAGCGCCTTTTTTGTACAGTTCGCCATAACGAGTATCGAGCCACTCCTGTTTGAGGGGCACTTCCTGATCAAGATTCACCTTGCCCATCTCCGCTAAGCGATACAATTCCATGGAGACTGGCACCTTTAGCAGTGAAGCTGCGACAAGCTGCTTCGCATCTCCAAACCGCATAGACGTGCCCGTCGGTAGATATTCAAAATATAGTGAGACTTTATCATCATAGTACGCCAGCTCTTTCCGAAGTTCAGCGCGCATTGGTTCAAAATTCACAAGGATGTCATTTGGTTTTGAGAGGAATATCCGCTTCGAGAGGAGATTGTGATTCGAAATCTCAGCCTCTGCTTGAACATTCGAATACCACATACCAACAAAAAAGCTCATCACAATAAGCAATAGGGAGCTCAGTAATATCGTGGTGGGTAGAGTGTACTTTTTCATATAGTCCTAACGAAGTGTGGTGAGATTACGTTTTATCTGATAATAGTCCATCTTCCAAGCTCGCGCCGTTGCACTAGCCGTGTGCATGCTAATGGCGGGTCCATAACTTCTTGCACTCGCGGGCAGGTTGGTTGTGTTAGTGCCGACAGATACCTCGTCGATAAAGAATTCCACCGCAGTCCCCGCGGCGTTCGTCACGAACTTAAAACGCTGATAGACATTTAGCGTCAGAGTGCGAGCTACGCCCGTGTCCGTACAGGTCACTGCGTTGTTATTCTGCGTACACCTAAACCAGTTGCCGGCTGCCGTTGTTGTAAGGTATTGGAAGTAGATGCCATCCGTTGGGTCGGCGCTTGTTGTGGTACCGGTCATCAAGCCGATGCGTATCGTCGATTGAGTACCGTCAGCAGCCGCGGCATTGCTCGGCCCATGGTCAAACTCTACGGTCATATTACTCGGCGTACCCGCCATACCATTTGGATCAAGTCGGATATAATTACCACTTCCAATCGTCGCTGCAGTGGTCGTCTGATAGATTCCCCAGCGGTCATAATTCGATGCATTTGTGCCAGCATTCACCTTAGCTTCGGTCGCAGTACTCGTATCTGTCAGCGTCCACTCATAAGTACCTATGGTGGCCGTTGCTACCCCAGCATCCAGAAAATCTTCTTGCAGTACCCACTCTGAGCGCAATGAAGCAAAGTTACAATCTGACCATAGTCCGTTTTTGTAACACTTGAAGTTCTTATCCACTGCGTTGTAATACATAGCACCGTCAACTCCCGTCGGGTCACCTGTAGTATCTTTGGTATCGAGCACAAGAACGGTTCCTGTTGAATCTGCCGTAGAATCACCAATATATACTCGGCTATTCGTGGTACTATCAACCGTAAATAGACTTGTTCCGGCAGCGTTTTGAATATCGAACAGCGCAGCTGCATCGTAAGTCGCTCCGGCCTTAAACAGAATCGTTTTTGCCGCTGATGTTGTCGTGATGGCCGCAGGACTCCCAGATGCGGCATAGACAGTCTGGAGTGTATCGGCAGCTGTAATGCAGTCTGTCCATGCACCCGCCTGATAACAGCGGAACTTCCCTAAGGATGAGTTGTAATACATACCGCCATTCGCACCGGTAGGGTCAGTTGAGTTGTCGTTCTTGGTATCGAGTACCAGAATGGTACCGTTTGCATCAGTAGTACCGACGACGACTTGCGCCGTCCCTGTGGTGTCGACCTTGAATATATTGCTTGAACCGCTATTGACGACGAACGCGCTCGCATTACTTGTCGTAATCGAGTTCGTATTCGTGAATGCATTTCCTGTCGCGAGCTGCGCAAGTGATGCCCCATCGATACCGTCGATCATGTCAGCATTGATCGCGTAGGCACTCGCACCAAACTGGCTGCGCGGCGTCAGGGTCTCTGCGCCGACTATGATTTCTATGTACAGCGTTGAGTTTGCCGTGATAGCCGCCTGTAGCGTGGCTGATGATCCCGCGACGGCAGTTCCCTCTCCGATGAGTACGCTGAAGAGCCCGCTCGTCACCGTGACCGCGTTACCATTTGCCGTCGTCCGAGTTTCACCCCACACGTATGTGCCACCAGTGACGGCCGTGTAGAGATTGAACTGCATCTCATGAGTTCCTGTCAGGGTGATGCCAGAGGCATTGGTCAAACGACCTTGAAAATTCATTTTATAAGGAACGGTCTGGGCTGCATGGGCGGGAGCGGAAAACGCAAAACACGCCACCACGAACACAATCGCTGGTAGCGTTAACAATGACCACAGGGCTTTCCGGTTGTGGTGTATCTCCCTATCCCCTTTCCTAACTGTTTGTAGCCATCGGGTACAAAGGCACACGACGACTCATCTTAAATTATACTCCGCTACAGTAGTAGGAGCAATACTTCTAGTGCTTTTTGTGTGAGCTAAATCGCAGCGCGAAGATGAGCGATATTACAGCAAACACAACCATCGGACCCAGCCAACGCCAGTACCCCGTGACGACGAATGAAAGTGCCCCCTTCGAAGAGCTGCCAGTACCTACCTCGAGCCATACGAATCCGAAATAATTACCAGATGCTTTGTAGTCAACGGTCCGTGAGCGGTCCGCAAATACCAAGGGACCTTCGACCTCTTGTGCACTATAGGGCTTCACGCTGAAGCTTAGTTGCGGTCGAAATCCCCCACCGCTCGTACTAGTCGCGTCGTTCTTGACGACAAACCGCGCAGTGATCTGCTCGCCAATCTGCAAGAAGGGTGCTGTGAAGCTACTGATCGATGCCTGATGAGCGCCCGCCTGGCCGTTCGTAATCTCCAGGATAGTGCCGACACGCACCGCCTGCGCAACACCGTCCGTATCATTCGGGATTGTACGAGCAAGAATAGCCGCAAACACTTCGCCAGATGGTAATTTCTTCCCATCTATCAAAAAATAAAGCCTGAGCGCCTCGTACGGAGCTAGGTCAATCGCGTCAAGGTCAAGTAAGACACCAGCCGATATGGCCTTGTCATCATAAAACTCTACGCCTCCTTGGTCATCAATTTGACGAAATGCCTGCACCTCAAACTTGAGATTGATGGTCTGTGAAGTAGGATTAGAGACATCGACGTAGCCCTTCTGCTTCCCACTTTGAGCGAGGACCGTCTGGTAGCGTAACGGAGCCATTTTGAGAGATACTGCTCCAACATGCGGCACAAAGAAGACAAGAGCCACCAGCAATGCGCTGACTAGCAATGTGCCCATGCGCCTCATGGTGTCGCGGTGCCTGTAATCGTCATCACGTTCGAATATGCCCCTGCCGTGGTCGGCTGTGTCGTATCGACGTCAGCACGCAGGCGCATCGTGACGTAGTCACCCGTCGCCCCCTGGAAGCCAGTACGTGTGTAAAATGATGTAGGAGTCGACGGAAGTGGTGCGTAATTATTGCCGCCCCCCCACGTGCCAGGAAGTCCCGTCGCGTTAGTTGCCGTCAGCGTAAACCCAAGACCCTTCGTCGTCCCCTCGCTCCATGCAGTCGGAGATGAAATAGACCCAGAGATGGCGGGGATCGTGTATGCACCGCTCGTAAGGTCGGCGTTTTGGTGGACACCAAGCGTATATCCAGCGCTGTCGGTCTGGACGATGATGTCAGAAAGCGTGGTATTTGACGTTCCTGGAGTAATCAATCCCAACGTAAGTCCACTTCCATAGCCCGCACCTTGCGATGAGTACTCCGCCTGGATTTCATCAGCACTCAGTATACGATTGAATATTTTGACGTGATCAAGCGAACCATTGAAATATTGGGCATAGGAGGAGCCGTTGCTCGTCACCGCACCGATAGCCAACCAGCCATTCACCAGGACAGGGCCCCACGTAAACGTCAGCTTTGCGACACCATCTACGTACATTGTCGACCCATTTGTTACACCATGAGATAGAGTGAGGGCGATGTGATGCCAGTTGCCGTCGGCGATAACCGTCGAATCGGTGGTGGTAGTGGCGGTTGGCCAGTCGTACGTGCTAGCCTTGCCGCTACCGAGTCCAAACCAAAAATTACTTGCCTTTGCGACTGCCGCCTGGCTACCAGTTGTTATCGTCGACTTTACCCAAACCTCGACAGTTGCGGTCGTGAGCTGCGTCTGTGTGTTGTTACCCACTGTGATTGATTGAGACGTCCCATTGAAAGTGAAGGCCTTCCCTAGCTTGCCAGTGGTTGAGGTCGGCGCGTTTTGAAGTGTTCCAGGAGCTTTGTAGATGGAGTCATCGTACATCTGGCCAGATGTCTGGTCGAGACTGTATGCGGCCACGAGACCGGACGGTTGAACGGTCAATGATATACTCTTCTCGAGTTGGTTGATGTACCCGTATCCCAGTTTGTAACTCCCGCTCGTACCATTACCTACAGCACCTTCCCCCGTGCTATCTGTCAGGCGGTAGGACGTAGAGGTTCGGGAGCTACCAGCAGTGTTCATGATACTTGCATCAATCACGTAACTCGTAGAACTATAGCGGTCGGCGACGGCCACATCAACGAACAGGCCTATCAACACCAGTGATAGCAACGCGGAACCTGCAATTACCCTCTTCATACGTGCACTTAGTATACCAAATCTCCCCTAGAGCGGTCTATCAATGAAGAAAGAGAAACGGTATCAATATCATAGTGATGCCTATCGTCCGCATACCAAGGGTTATCGCACTTGTCGATAGTGCCAACTTGGGGATGAATCGTATCTTCTCAATCAGTGCGTACGCGCTCCATGGGAATACCGTTGCGGCGAGACCAGCACTCACAAGCGTAAATCGCCCAGCCATCTTGTTGATTCCGCTTCCGTCGGTCGTCGACACCATATCGACAGATTTGAAAGCATTAAACGCGATATCACTCAGGGTACCGAGAGGACCAAACGCAGACGCCTGCTGCACTTGCTGCGCAGCATCTTCCCCCGTAGCTTTTGCGACATCGATGGTACTCCTCACGTACTCATTCACTGGAGATGACGTATCACCCGTACCCGTACCACCAGTAGCCGGCTCATACGTGAATCGCACCGTCTGACTAGCCTCGGTGTTTGTGTAAGCATCGAGACCTACTATCCGTACCTCATGCGTACCTGGCGTCACCCCAAACGCTACCACGTACGTCTCTGCACCCGTCGCAAGTGGCAAGCTCGTGTTGTAGACGTCATCTACATAGACAATAATCTGCGTCACATTGTGAACAGCTCCTTCAATCGTCACCGCCGGCTCCTTCACCACCTTGCCATCGATATTGGTCGTCACGGTGAGTGTAGTCGGATTTCCATCGCGTACTTCAGCGCCGATAGTAGTGCCTACCGCGTACGCAGGCAGAGGCACAGTGAGCACCGAGAATAGACCTATGAGTAGGCTTGCAAGAAGCCGTCTAGCGACTCTTGCGCTTTGTTGTCGTACGCTTGCGACGAACAACATCGACCGCTCCTAAGATTATTGCGAGGCCCGCAGCAAATAGTAACCAGCGCGGGGCAATCACGACATATGTCTCTTTTGTATCCGTCTTCCCGAGTACTTCAGTCGAGATACGAGCTTTGTATAGCCCGAACCAAGGCGACTTGTCCCAGCTGAACTTCACGCTGCGGTCAGTCTTCGGTAGCACGGGATACTCGTTTGATGTCTGGTACTTCACGTCCCCCGCGATATCCATGACCGCAAACGTTACTTTCGTGATGAAATCTGTCTCTCCGCTATTTGAGATGGTCGCAGTCGCACTAAGGGGTGCTGCGGGCTGATACCACGGCATATCAACTGATTTGAGTGAGCCACTCGTGACTGATGACCCTGCCACATTGACATACAGAAGCATACCGACCGCTTTGTTGTTCGTGATACCGCTTTGACCCTCGATGGAGGCTCCTTGCGCTTCAGCAAAGATAGCACCATAATGCCCACCGCTTCGAGCACCCGCGCTGACGATCAAATCGAACGGCACGTTAATCTTCTGACCTGGCACGAGGTGATATGTGATAGAAGGAAGTGATACCCACTTGTAGGCGTCAGAGAAGTCAGTCTCTTGATTAAAGATCGGCTCATAGCCCGCATCCTTCACAGAGTACGGCTTTGCATAAACTTTGAAGTCGTATGCGGTTTGGCCACTATTGATGATGGTGAAGCTATCGGTGATGCGCTCCCCCGCCTTCACGTTGATGCGCTTTGTGGTCGGAGTAAGCGCGATTGTATCAATCGCCGCTTCACCCTCAGCGTGCGCAACGGTAGGAAGTAGAGCTATGAAGAACAGGGCTACCAGGAGCCCCGTTCTTACAAACCTAATATTGGAACTTGTATGAATCACCAGATTGACCAAGACTGCTAAATTGTCGTTGCGGTGTAGGTTACTGTATCTGAGTAGACACCGGTTGGCTTAGTAGTGTCGACCTTCGCCGCATACCATACGGTCGTCGTATCACCCGACGCAGTTGTGCCGGTTGTCTTGATGGTTACTGGTGTAGCTAAGATGCCGGCATACTTCAGGGTCGATGTCGTTGCATCGGTTTCGCTGCTATACGAAGCGCTAAAGGTACCGAGTCCTCCGACGCCAAAGCCCCACGTGTTGAGCGCAAGTGTTGCAGGAGAAGCAAAGGTATTTGCACTCGCCGCGATTGAGTTGCCACCGCTTACTAGTGTAAGGGTCGCGTCAGCGTCGGCAAGTGTGAGGTTATAGCCCGCAGAGTTGTTTGTGCTCACCGTGACCGTGTTGCTGCCGTTTGATTCAGCAAACGCACCAGTTGGTGTCATGGTGAAGGCCACAGTCGCACCTGATGAGACGGTGATGACAGGGGCAATGGTTGCATTGATGGTGGTGCTAGATGTGTCTGCGACAGCAGATGCTTGGAACGTCGGTGCGAACACCAATCCGACCACAGCAACAACACTAGTGCTTACCGCGAGCGAGGTCTTTACGATTTGTTTCATATGTTAGTTGTTTCCGTTTAGGCAGTTATAAGCGCATTATACATACCGCTTAAGTTAAAGTCAAGAAACGTGTTGTAGCTTTTTCGACAATGTATCGATAGTGATTTCGTTGGAAGTGTGGAGGACACTTTCCATGCCCGCTACTTCGGCGCCTTCACAGTTTTCGACCAAGTCATCAACCATCACGCACTCCCCTGTCGTAAGCCCTAGCCTCTCGGCAGCCAGCTCGAAAATGATAGGGTTTGGTTTGACTGCGTGCTCTTGATACGAGAGTATGACCGCATCAAACAATGTCTCTAGCTCTTCTGCGGTGAAGAGTGCGTCGATGATATCATTGCTGACATTACTGAGCATTGCGACTTTGCACGTGCCACGGAGTGAACGTACATACTCAATCAACGGCTGATTGCGAATGTGCTTGGTGTGGAAAATAGCTGCAATGTCTTCTTCGGGCATACTGAGGAGTTCCGAAACCCCTCTGACATAGTCTTGGCTAGTGATGAAACCGTAATCTGCCTGACGATTAAGATCGTGAAGATCTTCCAGTTGCGACGGTGTGCAGAGTTGCTGAAGAGCCTCATAGCTCCCTCCATACAGCACACCAAAACAGTCAAAAATAATACCGCGTATCATATCTTTAGTATTATACGCGGTATTGGTCGAAACTTAATAAACTGAGGTGAATAGTGGCTTGAAATCCGGAATTTGATTTGCAAACAATGCCTGAATCCGAAGCGCATCCGCTGCCATCGTGCCCTTCGACTGACTACAGCTGCTGCTCCAGATCGATTGGTCTGTGTTCTCACCGCTGAGTGTCTCGAACTTGTAGGCAATACCGCCTGTCGCACAGACACCGCGCAGATCATCATCTGAGCTTGAGCGTGTGTTGGTGATGTCAGCGTTGACGAGCGCATGCACGAACTCCTCGTAGGCACGGGTATTGTTCGGGTAATCTTGGGTTGAAATCACACTCCCGAGATAACCTGAGTAGACTGTATACTCACGAGAGTCCGGGGCGACGGTGATTTGATAGCTACGGAAGTTCTCCTCCGCGACGATAGGTCCTCGTACCGTCCACTTCACGCTACGATTAGCGGTCGTATCGAGCACGGATGAGCTCATGGACGTCGTAGTGGTTGTTGACGTACTGCTACTATTACCACTAAATAGTGCGCGACCAAGTGCGACGATTGCAGCGATAATGACCGCGATGATGACGATGGTCACAATGATGGGAACGATTCGGGGATTTGAGCCTCTATACATACTCCATATAGTGCCACCACAGGGGCAAAATGTAAAGCATAAGCTTATTGGTGAAGCGCGCCGAGACTGCCAAATTGACCATACCGGCTATCGCGTAGCCCATGGTGGTCAATCAGCATGCTCAACATATCGCGCATGCGAGATTCATCGACGAAACAGAAGTTCTCAACCTCACCAAGTTTATCAGGCAGGATACAGAGGAGTATCACTTCCGCAGTTTGCTTGCCGTGCCCGGTACCGATGACCGCATAGCTTTGCTCGTCCGCCTTCAGTAAATCATGCTCGTTGAGTCGATCTTCGTGTACGAGATCCTCGAGGCGGTGACGAAACGCGCTTGGTGATTTTACATCTACATTGATGTACGCGCCGCTTTCTGGGTCTTTGATTTGCATATCGATACCCATCGCGTCTTGAGTACGTGAGGTCATATAGGCATAAAATCCATTGTGTTGCGCCGCCAAATACACTGCCAGCTCACGGCTGAGGCCCCGCACGATTGCCTCCCACTGCTCGTCGTTAAATACCGGCACACTGAGTAGCTGACATACATAATCACAGCCACGCCTTCCCTCTTTCTCAAATTTGATGCGCTCGTCGTCGTTCATCGACAGCACTGCACCCTCAAAGGTATCGTTGAAATCTATCAGCTCGAACAGTCGCGCCTGTTTGTCGTGATAGCCGTGCGGGTGCTTGTCCATCTGCTCCTGAGCAATTACAGCTCGCGGCGCCTGAGCAAAAAATAATGTCAACCAATCGCTTGTTATGTTTGTGCGCTTAGCTTGCTCTTTCCACTTGTCGATTTTCCTGTCGAGATCTTTGACTTCGGGTCGACGCTGCAGGGCCTCCTTGACCCGATTTCTGGCAACTTCGTAGGCATCGCCCTCATGAGCCGGCGATATGCAGTTATCCGTACAGAGATCTCCTCTTTTATGCGCACGTGCCCCCCTTGGACCAAAATGTCGCCATCGTTGTCGTAGTCGATAGAGCATACTAACCGTCACTCCTCAAGGAAGCGTCGGGGTGTATGGATGATACTACTTGTGTTTGCATTATCACTTAGTATATCGTCGTCTACAACACCTTGTCTACCCATGATGTACAAGTATTGCACGTCTTGTAATGTTGTGGTGAATATGTTATCGTAGCATCATCCATTCCCGCGAACGAAGGAGGTGATCACATGAGGCTAGCCTGTTAGGAGGTGCCTCATGATCATTGATTCCCACGCTCGCCCAGATGGTGAGCTCCGTTACGTTGACGCCGATTTGATTCGCGTCAACCCCAAGAAGCTTCGCAAACTGTCGACGGCCAAGATTAACCAGTACGCCAGCGATTACGATTCCGGGGACTGCTTCCCGCCCATCGTCGTCGAGGACTGCGGTGAATTCTACACCGTCCGTGACGGTCGTCATCGCTTTCAAGCACAACTGATGATCGGCTGTCGACATATCGAAGTTTCCGTGTACTAGCTCAACCCAATAGGCGCACCGCGAGGTGCGCCTATATCAATTCTCGAGCGAGTTACTGTGCGCCCGTGCTACCATAGCCGCCGACCCCGCGCACCGTGTCATCGAGTTCTTCGACTTCATCCCACTCGACCGTCTCGTAGCGAGCGATGACCATCTGGGCGATACGCATACCTGGCTCGACGACGAAATCCTCACTGCTCGTATTTAGCAGCACTACCCCGATTTCTCCGCGATAATCAGCGTCAATTGTGCCGATACCGTTTGCGGGTACGACACCAAACTTCGCCGCCATGCCACTCCGTGCGCGTATCTGCGCTTCGTAGCCATGAGGCAATGCAATCGCGATACCGGTCGGTATAATTGCCCGCTCATGCGGCTTGAGAGTCACAGGAGCATCAAGAAGGGCCTCCAAATCCATACCAGCCGAATGCTCGGTCTGATACACCGGATGCTTCGCATCGCCGTGTAGCCGCTTGATTGCGACCTTCATATTGTCCCTATTCATCTACGAACTATTATACCAGTTAAAGCGCTAGAGGTTCTTGTAGGTGTCACCCTGAAATAAATTACGCACTCCGCCACGGGGATTGGCCATATCACCTTTCCAGCGAGGCATGAGATGAAGATGAAGATGACCGACGCTTTGCCCAGCCTCAGGTCCATCGTTGACGCCAAGGTTAAACGCATCCGGCTGGCTGCTTCTTTCACGACTAGACCGGAGAGCTGCTTCTTGCAGGCTTCGATTTCTATCATCGGCATCTCGCAACATATCCTCATAGAGCCCAATCAAGTCTGTCTGCCGTATAATCTCCATCACATCTCGGGCAAATACCATCATCCGTACAAGCTCTTGTTCGTTAAGCTGTTCGAGGTACTGTACGTGGCGGGTCGGCAGTACTTCCACGTGGCCAGGAGTGACTGGATACTTGTCCCATCGCGCCTTCCATGGTCCGCGCGATATGATTTCATTGTCGCCGGCCTCAATCTCTTCACAGAAGACACACAGCTCGCTCACACTTCTCCCCAGTGCTTTCCCGTATGCACGTCCACTTGCAATCGTACGCCAATCTCTGGATAGATATTTTCCATGATATCGACGAGCATCGCACTTAGCGCTTCTGCATGCTCCTTGGGGCACTCGATGAGGATGGAGTCGTGAATCTGGAGGAGTTGCTCGCCACGGCCATCAAGTTTGTTCTCGACTTCAATCATCGCGAGTTTCATTAGGTCGGCTTCAGTACCCTGGATTGGCATATTTGCCGCTGCCCTCTCCGCGCTTGAGCGAACAACAAAATTACTCGATTTCACATCTGGTGTCCAACGACGACGGCCAAACATCGTCTCGACGAATCCGTCATCGTGCGCCTTCTTGACCGTCGCATCGATATACGCACGGATGCTCGGTCGCACGCGGAAATATTCGTCGATAAACTTCTGAGCTTCGACAAATGACATGCCTGCCGCCGCTGCGAGACCGTGTTGACTCATGCCATAGAGCACGCCGAAGTTCACGACTTTCGCCGCCCGGCGCATATCTTTCGTGACGCCATCAAGCGGCACGTGATAGACTTCACTCGCGGTCTTAGCATGGATGTCAGTCCCGGCATTAAAATCATTGATCATCTTCTCATCGCCTGCGAGCACTGCCGCCAGACGTAGCTCAAATTGTGAGTAATCAGCGCTGACAAATACATTGCCCTCGTCGGGTATAAATGCTTCGCGAATTTTGCGTCCTAAGTCGGTGCGAATCGGAATATTCTGAAGATTTGGATCAGTGCTCGAGAGACGTCCTGTCGCGGCAACATCTTGGTTGAACGTCGTGTGGATTCTCCCCTCTTCGTCAACCTGGAGTGGCAGCGTCTTTACGTAAGTATTTTGTAGTTTTGTCAGCTCACGGTATTGCTCGATTAGCTCGATGATTGGGTGCTGACCGCGGAGTTTATCGAGCTCCTTCTGACCAGTACTGAAGCCCGTCTTGCCACGTTTCACGCCAAGCGTAGGGAGATGCAACTTCGTAAATAACACTTCCGCCAATTGAGCAGGGCTTGAGATATTAAACTCATATCCGGCCATCTCGTACATGCGCTTCTCGACGTTTGCGATATCCGTAGTCAGCTGCGTGTCCATCTCGGCAAGCTTCTCGACATCTAGTTTGATACCGCGATGTTCCATGCGCGCAAGGACTGGGATGAGGGGGAAATCCATCGTATGAGCGACACGCGAAAGATCAGGAAATGCCTCGAGTGCTTGACGCTGTTCGTCGTAAACTGCCCAGATTGCGCTGATGGCCAGCTTCGGATCATCAATCGATTCCATGCCGACGAGGTCAGCCAGCTCACGAGATTTGCGCAAAGGGTTGAGCAAGAATGAGCCCTGGGCAGTGTCATGACGCACCTCAGGAAGTGTTTTCGCACCATCACGCAATAATTCTTTGAGCAAGACTTTTACATTATGACCGACTATAGCCACCTGTTCGAGTATCTTCTCAGCTTCTTTACGAGGTAGCTTAGCCGCCTTGCCTCGTTCGTGGCTTAGCCATATATCATCACCATCAACCCATACGATGAGCTCTTCAGCCATCATGAGCACGGCTTTGGCATGTCCTGCGGGCAACTCTTCAGCTTTGTCGACAGATGCAAGATCGGGAGTGCTGCTACCCGTGCCCTCGTCGGCTGAACTACGCATGTGTTCAGGCAGATTGCGAAGCAAGCTACGGAACTCTAACTTGTTCAGAAGTGCTTTTAGTCTAGCGGTATCGAGGTCGTTCACATCCATGGCTTCAAGATCGAGTGTCACGGGCGCATCGGTGAATAGTCGTGCAACTTCCTTGCTCATATAAGCCGACTCTTTGCCCGCTTCGAGTTTACGCCTCAATGAATCTTTCACCTGCCACAGGTTCTCATAGATTCCGTCGAGCGTCTCGAATTGCTGCAACAGCTGCACTGCGGTCTTCTCACCGATACCGGGAACACCTGGGATATTATCGCTAGAATCACCTTTCAAGCTCTTGAGATCAAGGAATTGGTCGATGCGGATGCCATATTTTTGTTCGAACATGGCGATATCGAATTTATCGATTTGCGAGAACCCCTTCTTGAGCGCGTAGAAGAACGTATTTTTGTCGAGTATCTGCAAGGCATCGAGATCGCTCGTGATGAGATATGTCTCGATATCACCTTGCTTCTCGGCCTGCGCATCAAGCGTCGCCATGATATCATCCGCCTCGTAATCGTCGAACTCATAGAGAGGCCAGCCAAAGGCTTCAAGCAGCTCGTGGAGGACGGGAATTTGAGCATAGAAATCCGGTGGAGCTGGCTTGCGACCCGCCTTGTATTCAGGATATATCTCGAGTCGTTTGCGGATGTTGGTCTTGGGCTTATCCCACGCCACACATACGTAATCGGGTTTGATGCTCTTGATGACTTCGAGACTTAGCGCCGCGAAGCCATACACCCCGCCCGTAGGCGTGCCGTCAGCCGTAGAGAGATTTGGCATCGCATAATATCCGCGATAAAACACGGACTTACCATCGATGATCACCAACCTCTTCGTCATACAGTTAGTATACCATCTTACTGAGGTCGACCGTGGTCATAAAATGCTCGGGCACTGAGATTGTCGGTGACCTGGCAAAATGATGCAAGGGGCTGTTCGGCGCGACCGCCTGGTATGTAGTCGACGTCGCGCTCTCCCTCTACGTACGTCAGTGCATTCGCCATCGTCGGACTTAAGATAAATCCATATTCTTCGATAACACCCTTTCGGAACGATTTGCGTTCTTGCTTACTCATAGGATTCTCGATGATGACGCGGCCCGCATCATCAAATCCGTACACAAACGGCTTCTCGATATCGTGCAGAAACATGACGATTTGGGCATCGCTCAGCGTGAATCGTTCACTCTCGGGCAACTCGTCCATCCTGCCAGTGAGCATAAAGAAGTCATACATATACGCCGCAATCATCATCGTTTGTCGTTCATGCTCCATCCACCCGCCTTCCCAGGCGTGATGAGCCGAACGTGAGCCAGGTGAGCGCTCAAGACGCTGTCGATGATCACCGTGCTCAATAAAACGACTGATCGCCTCCTTGTTCTGACCTTCAATTGTATCGAGCCATTCCCAAAGCGTAGGCGACGTCAACTCGGGTCTGGTGTCTACATGCTCCATAGCAATTCCCCTCTCCACCCGATTTCTTATTATCTCCATTGTACGCTAGACTAGAATTATGAGCGAACATGATCAAAACACAAAAATCATCGCGTTTACGGGTCTGCCCGGCGCAGGCAAATCAGAAGCTGTCAATTATTTGACCGAAAAGGGCTACCCGAAAGTCTACTTCGGTGGCGTCGTACTGAACGCCATGAAAGAACAAGGCCTCGAATGGAACGAGGAAAACGAGAAGCAATTCCGCGAAGAAGTCCGCGAAAAAGAGGGTAAAGATTTCGTCGTCAAGCGCATCATCACTGAGCTCCACGAACTCATCGGTGCAGGTCAGAAGCGTATCGTTGCCGATGGACTATACACGTGGACCGAGTACAAGCTTCTCAAGCATGAGTTCCCCGGCGAACTTATTGTTGTCGCTATCGTCGCGCCAAAGCACCTCAGACACCATCGTCTTACAATCCGGCCATCACGACCGCTAACAGTTGAACAGGCCAATGATAGAGACTGGGCAGAGATCGAAAATCTCGAAAAGGGCGGACCTATCGCCATCGCCGATTATTACATCGAAAACGACGGCGACCTCGTCCAGCTCCATACTCGTATCGATACACTACTCCGCGATTCAGCATTCTAAATAAAATACCCCGCCATGCGGGGTATTTTTCTCGTTGTCAGCTGGTTATTGCAGGTATTCGTACAGCTTCTTGGCATCCTTGTGCTTGCGTAGTTTTGCCAAAGCTTTCGCCTCGATTTGGCGGATACGCTCACGAGTGACGGCAAACTCTTGACCGACTTCCTCGAGCGTATGGCTTTTGCCATTCTCTAGTCCGAAGCGCATCTTGATGATTTTCTGCTCACGTTCGCTGAGAGTACCGAGAACTGCTTGGACCTGTTCTTTGAGCAACTGGTTTGCAGCAGATTCCTCTGGCGTGGTGCTGTCCTCATCTTCGATGAAGTCACCGAGGACGCTATCTTCGTCTTCGCCATCACGACCGACACCGGCATCAAGACTCGAGATATCCTGCTTGATCTTGATGACGTATTCAACTTTTTCTGGCTCCATCTCAAGTTCTTTTGCAAGTTCTTCGATGGTTGGTTCGCGGTTCAGTTCCTGCGTCATTCGACGCTGGGTACGGAGTAGCTTATTGATAGTTTCCACCATGTGGACAGGGATACGAATCGTACGAGCCTGGTCAGCGATTGCACGTGTAATTGCCTGACGAATCCACCAGGTCGCGTAGGTCGAGAACTTAAATCCCTTATCCGGGTCGAATTTCTCGACAGCACGAAGCAACCCAGTATGGCCTTCTTGGATAAGATCGAGGAAATCAAGACCGCGGCCCGAGTAACGCTTCGCGATGCTCACAACCAGGCGCATATTTGCCTCAGCCATCTTGTCTTTCGCACGTTTGTCGCCCGCGACCACGCGCTGTGCAAGTGCAAGTTCTTCTTCTGCGGTCAGCAGTGGAATCTTACCAATTTCACGAAGGTGCAAACGCACCGAGTCATCACTAATATCGTCAAAGTACTGTCCGCTGTCGAGGACGTCTTCTGGTGTGTCGGCGTCCATGTCATCAGCGATGAGCTCATCGATAGCCGGCTCCTCAATATCAGGAGTGACAAGCTCCTCTTCCGCTTCTTCTACTGAATCTGGTATTACTTGATCATCGTCTGCCACGCGCAATCTCCTTAATGAGTGTGTTGAGCTCACCTCGCAAGCGATCGGACGTCGATTCATCACCGACACGTTCCGCTTCACGAAGCTCTGCAATTAGTTTCTCTTGTGTTTGTTTCTTGTGTTCATGTTCTATCTGGCGAATGAGGCGTGCCGCTTCGTAGTAACGATCGTTACTATCCCACTCTGCATATCGTGTCTCTGCCCTAAGTAATACCATTTTCACATAGTTGTCGTATTTTTGCAACTCGTCAGGCACATCAGCGACTACTGTCCCCGCATGTGCGACGAGGTACCGTGCAAGCGCCTGGCGCTCTTCGCTATGCAACAGGTCGATATCGAGATGTTCGAAGAGCTCTTGGCTTGGCGCATCGATGAGCGCGACCGCAAGCGCATCGTCCTCGTGAAGATGGGGCGGAAGGTCAGTGGGGTCTGTCGTCTTGATCTTCTTAAGCTGAGGCACGTCTTGAGGACGTTGTGTCATCTTGGTATGGATAGCTGCCGCCGACGAACCGGTCATCTTCGCGATACGTTGCTCGTAGTGCTCTTGTTCCACAGCATCCTTGAGTGTCCGAACGATCGCGAGTGCTGCCGTCGTAAATTCCCTCTTGCCGACCGCCGTAGTTAAATCAAGTCGTGTTTCGTACTGTGATAAGACCCAATCAACGGCAGGCTGAACGTCTTCAATCGCTTTGTGCCACAGTTTTTTGTCACGTCGTATGAGATCGTCCGGATCCTTCACGCCCTCCGGTAGTGTCACGATACTAAGGTCGATGTCGACCTGTGACGCAAGTCCAATCGCTCGCTCAGTTGCCGCGATGCCAGCCTTGTCACTATCAAATGCGAGCCGCACATCACTCGTAAGACGCTTGAGCGCCCTGAGGTGGTGCTCGGTCATCGCCGTGCCGGCAGTTGCGACAGTCTGCCTGACTCCAGCTTGGTGACTACTTACCACGTCCAGATTACCTTCGACGATGACGACAAAGCCTTTTTCACGAATCGCTGCCTTCGCCTGCGCGAGACCGAACACCTGCCGACCTTTGTCATACAGAAGAGTCTGGGGTGTATTCAGATACTTCGGCGCATTTGGGACCTCACCGATGATCCGGCCCGTGAAGCCGACAATCTGCCCTGCCCCATCCGAGAGTGGCACCATCATACGTCCACGGAACATATCACCACCGAAACGATTGCTGAGACCAGCATCCGCTAGTTCCTTCTTCGTAAACCCACGTTTTGTGAGCGCAGTCATCAGCGCCGTACCACTATCTGGTGCATACCCGATGCCAAAATCCGTGACTACATCCTTGCTCAGTTTGCGTGTGTGGAATACATACTCAACAGCGTGCTTACTACGAAGGAGGCATTGTTGATAATATTTCACCGCTAACTTGTGTGCCTCGTAGAGTCGCTGCTTGCGCTCGGCGAAGATCTTACTTGATGCGGTGTCGTATTGCGAAAGCTCCACCCCTGCCTTGCGCGCTAGGTGTTCGAGTGCCTGACGGAAATCCATGCCCTCAACTTCCATGACGAAGGCGAAGACATCGCCGCCCTTGTTGCTCGAGAAGTCATGCCAGATACTTTTGTCTGGGCTGACGAAGAAGCTGGCTGTTTTTTCACTACTGAAAGGACTCAGGCCTTTGAAATTTCTTCCAGCCCGCTTCAGCTGCACATACTCGCCGATTACGTCCTCGATATTGAGTCGAGCACGAACCTCCTCCTTCGCATCCTGCATGCTTTTAGTATAGCACTATTGACCTCTGTTATCGCTTATGATTATATAAGAGCAGTATGAATCCTGAACAGCCCTCAACGCCACCGACACCTACACCGCAACCAAGTGGTTGGGGACCTACGCCACAACCAAGCACCCCACAACCCCCTCAAGCGCCTGTCGTGCCGAGCGCCTTCGAGACGCAACCCACACCCAGCCAAGCACTCGGGGAGGGATATCTCAACGAGATTGCCGCAAACGATCCAGTGCGCGTGCATAAATTCGCAATCATCGGATTAATCGCGGGCGTCCTTGTGGTGCTGATCGTCGCACTCTCTATCATGATGAACTCAGGCGGCCCAGACCTGAGCACACAGGCCAAGTTCATCAATGGCCGTGTCAACACGCTGAAGACGGTCGCAAGCGCAAACCAAAAGCACCTTCAAGACAACAAAATCTCAGAAGCGAATACGACACTTTCATCTCTCCTCACATCGACTAGCTCGAGTCTATCAAGTACTATGAAGGCTCACAAGGTTACCTTATCTTCCGCTGTCAGCGCGACTGAAAAGACCTATGCGGCGGCGCTGACAAAGAAGCTCGATGACACCTACCAGCGCGGTACACTTGATCGTACCTATGCTCCACAGATGGTCTATGAGCTCTCGATTTTACGGAGCAAAATTATCGCCATGAAAAATTCCAGCTCCTCTTCAGACGTCATCACATTTAGCAAAGATGCCATCGCCAATCTAGATGCCATCATCATCACGTTCAAAGAATTTTCGTCGACAAACTAAGCAATTACTCTGTCACTAGTCGGTAGCTGAGACGTACAAGATCCTCGAATTCATCATCAGGAACTTGGCCGGTGCAGATAATCGTATTCCAGTGCTTCTTATTGAGATGGTATCCGGGTAGGACGGTCTCATACTTCTCGCGCAGCGTCAGCGCGAGGAGTGGGTCACATTTCAAGCTCACGCGCAGTGGCTTACTCTCGTCGGCGATGAGTGCAAACATCTTTTCGTCCTCACCGATGTCTTTATGGCCTACCTTATATACACTCGTACCTTCGCCAAATGGATAGTCCAACCACGCGCCAGGCATAGATAGGATATACGCTTCGATTTCTTTGTGTGTCATCATGCTTTTACTTTCTTCAAATAATAACGTAGTTCGTCAATACTGCCGCGAATGTCTTCGAGCGCCCGATGCGCCTCTGGCTTAGCAAATTTCTTACGAAACTTCCCTTCAAAGACGACCTTCCATGCGGTGACATCCAGCATACGGTAGTGCAGTCGCTCGTCCAGCCTATGCCACTCGTTCACGATGAATCGTCTGTCTTGATGAATCGAGTTGCCAGCGAGCAGTACTTTTTCATCTGAGCCGATGTGCTCGTCGATAAATGCAAGCAGTTCGTTTTCGACCGTGCGACCATTTTTGCCCGAAAGATTCTGCGCGATCAATGCGTCTCGCACATCTGTAAACTCATCCCAAAATGACCCGATCATTCGCTTTTTTACGAGGTTGGGCCCTACCTTCTTAACCGCTTCATACACGGCAATCTCGTTGAAGTCCCAGTCAGTAATAATTGCTCCCACCTCAAGTATTCGGTCCTCTATTGGATCGAGTCCGGTCATCTCCAGGTCCATCCATAAGATATATTTCGGCTTAAAGGCGGGTTTCGTCATATGCTCATTATATACGAAAAGCCCCTCTATCTGAGGGGCCATCTTCGCGGCGTAGTCTACGCCTCTTTTTTCTTATCGAGTTTATCGAGTTTGAAGAAGTGTATGATGATGTAAATTACCAGTGCAGTAGCGAGCAGTGTGATAGCCGAGCTGACAAATGCGCCCCATTTGAAATCAGCGGTGCGACCCCACAGCTGGAAGTGCCACGCTGCATCGGTCAGCGTACTTGTACCCACGAGAAATTGAACAATCGGGTTGATGAATCCTTCGACAAGCTTCTTGACCGTGTCCCCCGCCGCTGCACCGATAGCCAAACCGACAGCGAGGCCGATGACGCCCTGTTCACGGATAAACGTGATGAATCCTGAGCCATGTTTCTTTACTGCTGCCATGAACTAAATTCTCCTTTGTATACCTTAGTAACTCCAATTATATCGCAACGGAGCTTGGCTCAGAACTTATAAGCGTTCGGGAGCGGCGATGCCCAGTAGACCAAGCCCCTGCGCTAGTGTGTCGCGATAGAGTTCGACAAGCCCAAGTCGCAGGGCTTCTCTCTCATCGCCGACAATACGCGCTTTTTCGTAGAAACGATTGAATTCTTGGGCTAGTTCATAGAGATAGCTACAGATACCGTGTGCAGTTAGTTCAGCTGCCGCACGTTCGACTACATCTGAATATTCACCAATTTTGGCGAGTAACGCACGTTCGCTTTCGTCATATTCACCCTGGAGTGTCGATTGTTTGCTCGCTTTTGCGACAATACTGCAGGCACGTGCGTGGGCATACTGGATGTAGGGACCGCTGTTTCCCGCAAGACTTACTGTCTCTTCGATATCAAAGGCGATATCGCCCCCAATCCTATATTTAGCAAATACATATTTTATAGCTCCGAGCGTCACATCCTCGACAAGGGACTCGTCCTGGACCAACTCTCGGACTTTCTCTCGGACGACATCGATCACATCGACTGCGCGTGACACATTACCAAGGCGAGAACTCATCTTGGTCCCGTCTCCGAAGCGGACAGTGCCATTGGTGAGATGAGTCATGGTTCCCGCAAGACTTGGATCGAATATCTCAGCTGCTGCAAATACGACACGCATATACTCTTTCTGGTCGTTGCCAGTGAGAATAAGTCGTCTGTCGAAGTGGTAATCTTCTCTTTCGAGCCATATCACACCGATATCTTTTGTCTCATAGGTAGGCAGTCCGCGACTGGTCACGAACACGCGAGTATGGAGATGCTTGTCTTCGTCACCGATGAAGACGACCGCCCCATCAGAGTGCTGAAGATTGCCTTTCTCGAGCTGTTCGTTGACGATACGCATACCGATTGGCATAGTCGCACTTTCAGGATAGTAGCGCATCTGATCAACGTGAATCGTATCGTAAAATGCCGTGAAATAGTCATAGCTCCACTGACGTGTCGTCCAGTACATCCGAGCGAGTATCGATTCATGATCATTGTTCTTGTGGAAGTCATAGATCCGCACATTGAGCTCATCGATTGCCTGCCTTGCCTGCTCATCTGCTTCATAGGCACCCGCCCCGCGTACATAGCATTGACTGATCCACTGCGCACGCGCAAACGGCGTGGCGGCGACTGTCTCAAGCTTCTCTGGGTACTCACCTTCCAGTGCCGCGACAATGCCCCAGAGGCATTTCGCGACATGCAAGCCCACATCACCACCGAAGCTCGTCCGACTCACCTTGGCACCGTTTGCCTCGAGGATGCGACAAAGAATATCACCAAATATCGTTTGGTAGAGATGTCCTGTGTGTAACTCTTTAAATGCGTTGGGGCAACTGTATTCGACAACCGTATGTGTTCCCGCAAGTGACTGCGCGACACCGCTGCGTGCAAGTGCGACTAACGCTGCGTGCGTGAGTCGCACGTTGATAAACCCGGGGCCAGCTATCGAAACTTCTTGAAACATATCGTTTTGTCGAAGTTCTTCAGCGACTGATTCTGCAATCTCGCGCGGGTTCTTGGCGAGCTGCTTCGAGAGCTGTAGTGCGACATTTGTTGCCACGTCGCCAAATTGTGCATCTGTTCGTTCGACGCTTACTTCAATATCTAGCTCGTAGAGCTTTTGGATGATTCCGTGAAGTGTATCAGCAATCTGATTCATTGCCCTCATTATAACAGAGGGGTGCGCGCCATGTTCTGTTCTTGGGTATTACTAGATTCATCGTATATAACTTCTGCCCATTCGATAATGAGGGTTCTGGTTGCGGGGCGCGTTTGACTAACCATAAACGGTATTATAAGCTAGTGGCATGTATCGGCGTGGGTTTACTATCGTAGAACTACTTATTGTGATTGTGGTCATCGCTATTCTTGCGGCGATTACTATAGTTTCCTACAACGGCATCACTGCTCGTAGCCAAGCCGCTGCCGTCGCAAGCGACTTGAAGGCAACCGTCAAAGCAATGATGCTTTACAAGGAGACCTCGGGCATGAGCACCTGGACGCTCGAGACTGATGCTGTATGGAACGGCACCACTTCGGGAAATCCCACCATCGCCTCTATCATCACGAACAATACGGCATTTAGGGAATTCCTCCAAAAGCCACCTCAAAACACAGGACTAGGAACTGCCTCTAGTTGGCTCTATGACAATGAGGGCGATACCTATGTCGACTGTGCCGTAAATTCAAATGGTACTAATATAATTCTGCAGAATGTCACAAATACCACGGTAGCACAGCTAGTAGACGCCACACTCGATGATGGCAGCTTGACCTGTGGATCCATGCATCTAAGCGGTGCATCGTTGATCTACAACATCGCCAAAACTCCTAGCTCTTAGTGTGTACGATCGCTGCTGCGAGCAGCCCTAGAAACAGTGGGTGTGGCCGCGTTGGTCGACTCTTAAACTCAGGGTGCGCCTGCGTGGCAATGAAGTAAGGGTGGCTCACCGCTTCAACATACTCGACAAGTTTACCGTTCGGCGATGTCCCACTCACGACTAATCCGCCCCTCGTGATATCTCCAAGGTAGTCTTGGTTTACTTCGTAGCGATGACGGTGACGTTCGACTACCTCCATAGTGCCATACTGTGTTGCAGCAAGTGAACCTTTGGTAAGTTTCGCCGGATAATCCCCGAGTCTCAGCGTGCCACCCGTCGATTCTTTGCCCTGTTGCCCATCCATGATGTACACGACGTCATGCTTCGTAGCCGCATCAAACTCCGTACTGTTGGCATCTTTTAGACCAGCTCTGCGGGCTGCGGCGATGACGGCGACTTGCAATCCTAGACACAGGCCGAGATAGGGCTTATCGTGATCAAGTGCATAGCGTGCGGCTGCAATCTTGCCTTCGATACCCCGCGTACCAAATCCACCGGGCACGAGAAGCGCATCCACGTCAGCGAAGTCATCATCGGTCGCCTTCTCAGCACTAATCCAACGGATATCAGGTCTGACACCGAGTTGCCACCCTGCGGCCTTAATCGCCTCGAGCACTGATATATAGGTATCCTCATTGTCCATATACTTCGCGACAAGCCCAATCGTCACGGTTCGTCGTGGTTTGGCTGTCTGCCTCGCTACCAAATCGTGCCATTTCTCTAAGTTAGGTGCAGTCGTAGTATTTGTCACCTTCTCAAGTATCGGCATCAGGCTACTTACGGCGATTCGTTCGGGAATTTTGAAGACACTATCAAGATTGGGCATGAGTAACACCGCATCCTCATCGAGTCCACCAAACATGGCGATTTTGCCACGGATAGAGTCTGGTGCGGGATCGTCTGTCCGCACGACGACGACATCTGGCACGATACCGAAGCCTCGCAGGTCATTGAGCGCATTCTGCGCCGGTTTACTCTTGAACTCTTTGCTGGTGCCGATAAACGGTACGTAGACGACATGGACATACAACGCGCGGTCACGACCCACCTTGCGTCCGAATTCACGAATTGCCTCCACGAAGCTTAGTCCCTCATAATCCCCTACCGTCCCACCAATTTCAACGATATGCACATCGCTTCCCCTGCTTGCCTCGACGATGGCGTCTTGAATGGCACCCGTCAGGTGTGGCACCAGTTGGATCGTCTTGCCACCAAACTTCCCTGCTCGCTCATCCGTGATGAGATCGCGCAATAAACGGCCCGAAAGCGTCGCGTTCTTTTGCGTCAATTCGATATCGAGGAACCGCTCATAATGACCGAGGTCGAGATCTGTCTCTGCCCCGTCTTTCGTGACGAAGCATTCCCCGTGTTCCGCGGGATTAAGAAGACCCGCATCTACATTGAGATACGGGTCACATTTTTGGATTGATACAGTGAGTCCCTTGGCTTGCAATACTGCGCCGATGCTCGCCGCGGTGATGCCCTTTCCTACCCCAGAAAGAACGCCCCCTGTCACAAAAAGATATGTTGTCTGTTTCTCCATGTTAGTTTCCACCTTCATGGGACTTCAGTATACCATGCAGCATAGCGGGTACGCTATATCTAGCGTGTGGTGTTGTGTATTCTACGCTACGGGTAGTGGAGAGTCGCGAACCAACACGCTCATCTGCGGCGCCATTGGTCTTGATATGTCTTATTATTGCGCGACCACCTGGTTCCGACAAGCCGTAGTATCTACAACACTATTCATCTAGTGAGGCTTCCAGAGAGTTCATCAGATGAATCGTCCGAATTGTCTGCCAACCCCAGAACCTACGCCGTTGCACGAGTAGATAATCCGTCACAGTCTGCGGAAGGTCCATCGGTAGTAGGCCACCAGTCCAGTCGTCGACGATCTCGTCGATCTCATCCTCTTCGGGTGCCCTGTCTCCTCGCCAATACGACTGCTCTTCGCTAGGGCTGATGATGCGATACCATCTACTCATGCTTATTAGTATATGTCACTCGATACATTGACTTTTTATAGTGATTATGCTATAATGGTAACCAAGACAAGAGTCCACCATGTTTTTTGCGGGCAACCGCAGGAGGGAGGGTCGGACACATGTCCGTACCTGTCAATGAAGGCGAAGCCCATCAGGCTCAGCGGTACGCGCAACCTGTCTTCGGCACGTCACCCTTGCCCATGGGCGAGGAGTCCGTGGCCGAGGAAGCCACAGGAACTGACCACTTGGTCGCACGCGCGGCACAGCCGGAGCAGCCCGACTGGCTTTTGAGGATTAGCGCCCTCACCGTCCTTGTCGCGGGCATCGTCGCCGTCAGCTTCATACTGAACGGCCTCGGCGGCTTGATGTCTCAGGTCACAGCCTGGGCGAGCGGCTCGACGACGTACTCCAAGCCCAAGTCTCAGCAGCCAGCCCCGAAGTGCACCGAGGGGAAGATCTACGTCGCAACCAACGAGTCTTCCGTCGCGAACTTCTACTGCCTGGATGAGGAGACCTACGACACGTTCGTCACGCAAGCGGAAGCTCAGTACGCGGCCGCTCTCAAGCGCGGCAAACCGACGTACACCAAGTGGCTCGTCGCTCACAAGCTCGATTCGGTGAAGACCGAGACAGCGCGTGAGAAGGCGGCCCAGAAGTACGTCTGCCAGTCTGACTACGGTGACGGCGCGCTTTACGCCGCCACCAAGGCCGGCATCAGTGAGTATGAGCTTGATATCCCCATCGGAGACAAGATCATCACCATCGATGGCTACGACCCGGAAGACGTGCGTTGCTACGAGGGGAAGCCCGTGCCACCCCCAAGCCCGCCGAGCGTACAGCCCAAGGATCCGAGTCAGGATCCCAACTACAACGGCAACGCCGGCAACAGTGGCGGCAAGAATCAGGATTCCGGTCCTGGTTCCAACGTCCCGCCGCCCGCCATGTCGAAGGTTCCGCGCACCAACCCCGCGCCGCCTCCGGAGCCCAGTCGCGGACCCGTCAACCACGACGACCCACTGGGGCCGTAACTAGCCGGCAAAAAAGCCTGGACAACCCTTCACGGGGGAGTCCAGGCTTTTCAATTGGCGCGATATTACTGTGGGTCTTTGGGGAGATTCTCACCACGATCAGCGGATGGGCTCTGGCCCTCATCTTCAGCGGGTCCTGACCCAGGCAGCTTTGCCTGCTCGTTGCCCGCATTGACTTCGTAGCTGGTGTTTGTGCTCTCAAAGAAGTTCACGAGTTCATAGGTATCATTGGCCGTTGCCATCCATTTTGCAGGGTTCGAGACATTGTACTCTGGCTCAAACCCAAGCTCTTCAAGACGGCGATCAGTCAAATACTTCACATACTGATTGATGTAGTCAGCGTTGAGGCCGAGGATACCATTTGGCAAGAGTGCTTTGTTGTATTCCTCTTCCATCTCAACACCATCAAGAATCATTTGCTTGATCTCTTCGGCAAATTCGGGGTCTTGGAGGTCTTCGTTCTCTTCGATAGTCGTGAGGATCAAGTTGATACCAAACTTGAGGTGCAGGCTCTCATCGCGGACGATCCAGTCGATGAGGCTTCCAAAGTTACGGAGCAGATTTCGTTGTCGGAATGACAACGCTACCATGAAGCCTGAGTAGAACCAGATGCCCTCGAGAATGATATTGTACGCAATCAAGTTACGGATGAAGTCTTTCTTGCCGTCTGTCGTGGTGATATCGAGCGACTTCTCAGTCATACGCTTGATGTACTTAGTCTCGAACTCTTCCTTACGCGCCATGACAGGCTCATCGACGTGCGCGGCGTAGGCGGCTTCGCGGTCGATCGGGAAGGTATCGAGGACGTACTCAAAAGCCATGCAGTGATTTGCCTCTTCCCACATCTGTTTTGCGAGGTACAGGTGACATTCAGCTGCATTGACATACGGATAGACGCCGAACGCGAGTGCTTTGTTGACGAGCAGTTCGTTTGGATTGAAATAACTCATCAGGAACGTCACTGCGTGACGCTCTTCGTCGCTCATCTTCTCCCAGTCGGCTAGGTCTTGAGCGAGTTGGATCTCATTTGGGAACCACGTATTTGCGACTGCCTGATCATATAAATCCATCGCCCATTGATAATGAATCGGTTTGAGCAAGAGTCCGTCTTGGACACCTGCACCTAAAATCTTTCCCATATATACACCTCCGCGTTACTCTTCTATTATACCCTGCTAGACGTCGTTGCTCATGACTCGTCCGATATAGTCATCGGCTGGGTCTCTCTCGGTGACGGCGACAACCCGTTTGGCTGCTGCTTTCGTCGCGCGATACCAGGGTGAGTTCTTAAGCATCGTCTGATAATCAGGCTGGGAGCGATATGATTCTATGATTGTACCGTTGTGAATCCCGAAGTCTTTGTCAGGATAATCACGCCGTAGCACCGCTAAAATCTCTGCATCACGCGGAGCTTGGCTCGTAGAATAACCAATCTCGTATCCCACTACTGGCATCCCTCACACATCGTCAGATCTGCTGGGTCAAGTGGCGCGGCAATTTCACCCTTCTTGGCTGCCATTTCGTTGGCATCGTCTTGAGCACGGTCCATTGCCTGAGCGATTGCGTCGAGCTTCTGTTCTAATGTCATATCGTCATTGATGATTGTTGATGCGTTCATATCTTCCCCTTATTCACTTTTCGTTTGGCATGTTTCACAATTTTTACAGCATTCACAGTTACAAGTGCACATATACCCTCCTATACATTCTGTTTTTTCGCGAAGCCAAATCCTGCCTTGCGTGGTCCGCTACCGGCGATTGCTTCTGCTTTATTTACTTTCACGGTACTCTGTTCGGCCTGATGTCGCGGCTTCATGTGTAAATAGTAGGTCGTCTTGAGACCACGCTTCCACGCTTCCATGTAGACGGCATCCATATCATCGATGCTGCGACTTTCGAGGTACATATTGCGGCTGATGGCCTGGTCGACCCATTTCTGGGCACGTGCAGCCACTTCGATAAACGCGATTGGCGACAGTTGGAAGCACGTCTTATACACATCCTTGAGGTGTTGTGGCACGAGGTCGATATTCGTCAGGTCACCTTGCTCGACGAGGAGTTGCTCTTTGACATCGTCCCAGATGCCAAGTGCTTTCAGGTCGTGGACAAGATTGCCGTTGACCTCGAGGAACTTACCGTTAAGTGTGCTACGGCTGAAAATCTGGCCAAATTGTGGATCGATACCCGGCGTCGTGCCGACGACGTGAGCGATGTTTGCCGTTGGTGCGATGGCCATGAGTGTCGCATTACGCATACCTTTGACAGTCTTCTTGCGGAGTGAGTCCCAGTCGAGACGCGTCTTGCGCGTGACATCGACTTTGACCTTGCGATCCTTGGCTTGGATGTCGACGAGGTCGATTGGCAACAAGCCCTTGCTCCAGCCACTTCCCTTAAAGTCAGGGTAGGCGCCACGTGTCTTAGCGAGGTCAGCCGACTCGTCGATGGCGTAATAGCTGATGAATTCTGCAAGTTGATCCATCGTATCGTAGGCCTCTTCGCTCTCGTAGCTATAGCCAAGCTTCTCGACGATGTCAGTGAAGCCCATGATACCGAGACCAAGTGCACGAGTGGTATTGATACTGTTGAGCGCCTCTGGAATCGGCGTGTCAGTCACGTCGCAGAGATTATCGAGCTGACGGATGGCGCTACGCGTAGCGAGCTCGAGTCGCTTCCAGTCCCATTCTTTTGTCTCAGCGTCCAGAAATGCACTGAGGTTGAGGCTGACGAGATTACAGACAGAGATGTTCTTGGCATCGTTTGGCAGCGTAATCTCGGTGCAGAGATTCGATGAGTGGATGGTCGACTTATTGTTGTTGAGGGCACGCAAGTTGATGCTATCCTTCCAGGTAATCCATGGGTGGCTTGATGCCTGCAGGCGGATGAGAATCTGGCGCCACTGCTGTCGAGCGGAGATCTTGTCGAAAGTGCGGAGCTTGCCGGCCTCAGCAAGTTTGATGTATTCGTGGTAGCGCTTCGAGAACGCTTCACCATACAGTTCGGTCAGGTCGGGCACATCTGCTGGGTCGAAGAGATACCAGTCTTGGTCTTTCTGGACGCGCTTCATGAACTCATCAGAGATATAGACGGCGATATTGGCGAAGCGAGTTCGGTAGTATGGGTCACCGTTGTTTTCGCGTAGATCCATGAACTGTGGGAAATTAGTATGCCAGTTCTCCATGTAGATGGCGGCCGCCCCAGCTTTCTTACCCTTGCGACTCACGGCGAAGAGCGCCGTATCGACCATCTTCATGAATGGTAGCGGTCCTGTGCTGACAGTATTGGTCGTCTTGACTGGGCTACCGGCGGCGCGGAGCTTCGTCATGCTGATACCGATACCACCCGTACCCTTGGCAATCCACATCGTGTCACGCACGCTCTTGGCGATCGACTCCATGTCATCTTCGACGTCGATGACGAAACAGTTTGAGAGCTGAGGGAATGAACCACCTGCGTTGACGCGGGTCGAGCCACCTGGGCTATACTCGAGGCTACTCATATGGGCATAGAAGTCGAGGGCGGTTTCGGTTGGGTTCTCTTCATTAAACGAGAGTCCCATGGCGACGCGCATGGCAGTAAACTGTGGTGTCTCGACAGGATCGCCATTTTGCTTACGCAGGGCGTAGCGATTCTTGTTGGTGATGACGCCGAGATACTTGCTCAGGCGGTCTTTGCTTGGGTCAAGCGCGGCAGCCAGCTTCTTCATATCGAAGAGCTTGCTATCAGCCATACGTGCGTCGAGGAGGCCCTCTTTGACGCCGTACTTGAGGTATTCAAGGAACTTCGTCTCGTGGAGCTTCTTCAGCTCCTTGTCATCGGTATAATCACCGAGAACGTTTTTGTAGATATTCTTGAGCAGCAGCCGTGCGGCGATCGTATCGAAATCAGGATCGTCCTTCACGTTCTGCAACGCCGTATGGATGACCGCCTCATCAAGCTCCTCGCTCGTGATGCCGTCAAATAATGTCAACTGTAGTTCGGTCGCGACTTGCACGACCTTCTGGATTTGGTCTGGTAGACCCTCTGATGCCTTCACCAGAGCGAGATTGATCTTGTTTGCGTCAAATGCTTCACGGGTGCCGTCGCGTTTGACTACGTGGATTTCGCTCATTCCCTATTCCCTTTTTTGTTATGTTAGTACTTTCCTCTGACACACCACCCCCTCCCAGAGATGAGCAAAAAGTAGACCACTAGCGTGGTGTATCTAGTCGATTTCTACTCTTGTTGTCGTGTCTGTTTTCCGGTGAACTACTACCTGCGTAGTGTCTGCATATAAATATAACCGCTATATATGCCGTATTCAAGCACTTTTTGAGTGTATACAAGACAATCTGGTGATAAACACCTATAGCGTGCATTGTAGTATTTACTACGCTAGATGTAGCGTACTGTCCTACTTTACAAATACGTATTTTCATACTACAATAATACCGTTCTAGAGGTACCTGCCCAATCAAAGGAGTCGGCGTGATTCGACAAGCAAGTAGACTGCTCTTGAGCACACTGGTGGTGATGGTGCTCAACGCGTTCGGATGGCTAAGACTGCAGAGCGATGGTCATGACTCCAGAGAACTGAACTGGAAGATATTTGGCACCGCCCTTGTGGTAGCGATTTGCTTCGCCGTTGGTAGCTACGTCTTCTGGAAGGCCTGGAGATATATCTTCAAAGTCCCCCTAGGTAATCCCGTAGTAACTGTCAGATTGGCCCTCGTGCCATACCTGCTGTGGCCGTTCGTCGGCTGGGCATTGCTCAGCCTCACTGCACTTGCCTTGCCCGGCATGATCCAGTTGAACGGCTTCTTGCTCACGGTGCTCTGCGGTTTCTTGCTGACGATCTGCTGGATCAACGTCAACATCACCGCATCGCGACGCCACTAGGCACCCCCTCCCAACGGAGGGGCTTTTAAATTGCGGGCATTCTTCTATACTGGAGGCTATGGATTCAATCATTTCGATCAAGAATTTCTCGATGCAATTCGGGAAAACACGCGTCATTGATGATCTTTCATTTGACGTCATGCGTGGCGAGACGTTCGGCCTGCTCGGCAGCAACGGCTCGGGCAAGACCACTATCATCCGGGCCCTGCTCGGTATCTACATCCCGACAAGCGGCACCCTCCATATCAACGGCAAGCCCTATTCTGTCAGCGGTTCGTTGAAGCTTGGCTATCTTCCCGAGGAGCGTGGTCTCTACAAGAAAGAAACGGTGATAGACATCATGATGTATTTTGGACAACTAAAAGGCCTCTCGCGTGAAGAGGCACGAACTCAATCGATGTCGTTCCTACAACGCGTTAAGCTCGAGGATAAGGCCAAGCTTCGCCTCGATAAACTCTCCGGCGGACAACAGCAAAAGATTCAGCTAGGTATCACTGTCATGGGCGACCCCGAACTTCTCATCCTCGACGAGCCGACCAAAGGTTTCGACCCAGTCAACCGCCGACTGCTGATGCGAATCATCGAAGAACACCAAGCGCGCGGTGCGACCGTCATCATGGTGACGCACCAGATGGACGAAGTCGAGCGACTCTGCGACCGAATCATTCTACTAAAAGACGGTGCAGCACACGCTTACGGCCCTGTCGCGGAAGTGCGTCAGAAATTTGGCGGCCGGTCACTCGATGATATATTCCTCGAAGTCTACGGCGACGAAAACGAAGAGGAGGTCTCCCGTGCATAATCTGTCTACCGTCATTTGGTTTGAGGTCACCCGCACACTCAAGAAGAAGTCGTTTTGGGCGATTGCGCTTGGCTTCCCTCTCATGTTCGCGGTGATCTTCGGTATCGTGTTCCTCTCGAACCAATCTACCGATACGGCAGCTGCGAATCTCGAGAAGCAACAGTTCTCGATAGAAGTGACCGACAACTCTGGGCTTGTTCGTCCAGATGTGCTTGAGGCATTCGAGGTGACGACAGTGCCGGATAAAGCGACGGGTCGCGAACACGTCGTGAACGGCAAAGTTGACGCGTACTTCTACTATCCAGAAGATATCGTCAAGAATAAAGTAGAGATCTATGCCAAGAATGTTGGCCTATTCGACAACGCGCGCTACGACGCGGTGGCCAAGACGTTCCTGAGCGCTTCAGTTCAGACCGACATGCCCGCCTCGGTGCTTGCGGTTGTTAAGGGAAATGTATCGACTCAGACAACCACATTCCGCGCAGGACAAGAGTTCGATCCGGCCAAGCAAATGATCTTCCCGGCCGTATTTCTCGTACTCTTCTACCTGCTCATCGCATTCTTCGGCAACCAGATGCTGACAAGTACGACCGAGGAGAAGGAAAATCGTGTCATCGAGATGCTCCTGACGACGATCGAAGCTCGCACACTGATTATCGGCAAGATTCTCTCGCTCATCATGCTCGCCTTCATCCAAGGGGTCATCGTGGTGCTGCCAGCGCTTCTTGGCTACCTCTTACTCCATGACAAACTGGCGTTACCAGCGTTTGATATCTCGAGTCTGCCCGTCGACTGGGGACGCATCTTCGTCAGCGCCGCGATATTCATCGTTAGCTTCCTGCTCTTCACGGGTCTGCTTGTCGCTATCGGCGCATCAGTCCCGACCGCGAAAGAAGCGGGTGGATTCATCGGCCTCGTCATGATGCTGCTCTTCGGGCCGCTTTATGCCGCATCGCTCTTCATCTCAGCACCAGACAGCCCGATAGTCATAGGCTTGTCACTCTTCCCCTTCACCGCACCTATACCGCTACTCCTACGCAACGCAGTCGGCAACCTTCAAGGCTGGGAGGTGGTCGTCTCACTTATCATTTTGACGGTTAGTGCAGTAGTTGTCATGGGAATTGCCGTGCGACTCTTCCGCTACGGTGCACTCGAGTATAGCCGCAAGTTGTCGGTGCTTGAGATTTTTCGACGACGCGGATAAGGCACTCTCAAAATGAATACGACCAGTTACTAAGACTGGTCGTATTCATTTGGCGGAGAGGACAGGATTTGAACCTGCGATACGGTTGCCCGCATACACGCTTTCCAAGCGTGCGCCTTCAGCCACTCGGCCACCTCTCCATGATAAAACCATTATACCAGAGGTGCTCATATTGACATTTGTAAGATTCAGAGCATAATACCTTTTAACGTTGCACTCTGCGCGTGGTTCGTTTCAACGGAAGGACTACTGTGTCTAAAGAAAGCGTGCTCCGATGGCTTGAGAGAGCCGGCTTGAGCCTCGCCTTCGGCGCGACACTCGTAGCCACGAGACTGTTCGTGCTCGAAAGCGGGTTCTATGATATGCCCCATGCCCACCACAACATGGGTAGCGATTGGGCGCTAGACTTTGTCTTCTTCGCCACTTGCTGCTTCGCCCTCCTCGTGGCCTACGGCATACTGAACAAGAAGCGGCGGACTGATGCACCTCTCCACGAGATGATCAGCGTCTCCTTCCTTGGTCTTGGTGGCCTACTAGGCACTATGGGCGCCGTCTTCGACGGCTGGCGAAACGGCATCGAACTTTTCGTCGGCCTTGGCTGCGCGAGTGCAGTGCTTGCGGTCTGCTTCGTAGGTGCGGCTTACGGCATCGTCTACTTTGGTAAGAAGCTTGATTCTGTGATTCGGCGCCCAGATGCGAGGTGATGTCCTGTGTACGAATTGGGTATGCTCATCGTGTTGATCTGCATCGTCCTACCAACGGCCATCGTCCTCGGACTGATCGCCATCTGGATGATCATCGCCGTCGGCGCACTCGTCCCAATGTACGTTGCCTTTGGAGTCGGCTTCCTCCTCAAGGCAATCTACCGCGCCATCACCTACGTCCATCCTCGGCGCGCAATCGTCGACTGAAGCCCGCCAGCCCTTAATCACCCGCGTGATTGATGGCTGGCTTTTTCATTGCCATGTATTGTCAAAATTACCCCCTCATTCCGCTTGCAATCTCTCTTATACGCCGACATACTAGACATGATGTCTCCAAGCAAGAAACGAACACCGGTTATCGAACTCAGAAAGCTCACCAAACGCTATGGCGTGGGTGATGCAACCCAAAATGCCCTCGATGCAGTAAGTCTACGTATAGATAAGGGCGAGTTTGTCGCTATCATGGGTCCGTCGGGCTGCGGCAAGACGACGCTACTCAACGTCGTCGGGCTACTTGATCACGCTGACGATGGCGAGTACCTCCTCGAAGAAGCCGACGTCAATCACTTGTCGGGTAGACAGCAGGCGCGCATTCGCTCACAACAAATTGGCGTGGTCTTCCAGAACTTCAACCTCATCAATCGCCTCACCATCCTCGAAAACGTCGCCCTCCCCCTCACGTACCTGGGCATGGGCCGCACGAAGCGCCTCGAGCAAGCGAGCGAAGCGCTCAAGACGTTTCATCTCGGTGAGCGCGAGTATTACATGCCGTGGCAACTTTCTGGTGGCCAGATGCAGCGCGTCGCCATCGCGCGAGCACTCGTCAACAAACCCAGCATTATTCTTGCCGACGAGCCGACCGGCAATCTCGACAGTCGCTCGAGTCATGTCATCATGGAAGAGCTGTCGAATCTTCACAAGATGGGCAACACGATTATCATGGTCACCCACAACCCTGCGCTTACCAGCTATGCCACTCGTGTCATCAATATGCTTGATGGCAAGGTCGCCAGCGACGTGAAGATTGCTGTGCAGATGGATGATATCGATACTGCCATTCCCATCCCACTCAATCGCCGTAACCGAAAGCCACCAGAGCCAGAGACTCCGAAGTCTCCACGTAAGAAACGGGCAAAGAAGGGGCGTACATCATGAGACGCATGCTCCTCGATCATATCGAAAATGCGTACCGCAATGTCCGCACAAATCGCGGACGAAGCCTCCTCACGACTGCAGGTATCGCAATCGGCGTTGCCAGCGTGACCTGTATCCTCGCACTCAGCGACGGCGTCTCATCGATGATCAATAACCAAGTCGGCTCGCTCGATGGCCATCTCATGGTCATACGGCCTGGACTGCAAAACAACGACCCGAATGCCTACGTCAACCCAGTCGCCCAGCAGTCATTCAGTACGAGCAGTCTGACTGAAGCAGACGTGGCGGCGGTTGCGAAATTGCCCGGTGTCGAGGCAAGCGTTCCCCTTATGACCCTGACAGGCACACTGACGTCAGCACACAAAACTGTCAAAAATTACCCAGCTCTCGCTACCACACCAGACTTCATCAAGACGGCCGATGTAGCTATTCGAACAGGCGAATTTATCGGTGATGTAACGAGTACAACGACTGCTGTCATCGGCACACAACTGGCAATCGACCTCTTCAATACCGATCGGCCAATCGGTGAGCAGTTCACTATGCGAGGCGTTACCTTCACAGTTATTGGCGTCATTGCTCGTGCTGACGACCCGATTAATTTCAACAACATCGATATCAACAGCGCTGTTATTTTCAGTATTGAGCGTGGCAAGCTGTTCCATGAATCACGAGCTCAGATTCAACAGATTGATGTGCTCACCACAACAGATGCTGACGATCTATCGGAGAAGGTACACGCCACTCTCCTCTCGACACACGCAGGCGAAGAGGACTTCAGTGTCCTGACTGGCGACGAGATCAACCGACCTGCAAATCAACTCTACATCGCAATCATCCAAGTCATGGCTGCAATCGCCGCCATCTCGCTGGTCGTCGGCGGTATCGGCATTATGAATATTATGCTTGTCGGCGTCGCAGAGCAAACCCGCGAAATCGGCATTCGTAAGGCCGTCGGTGCAAGCAACGGTAGTATCGTCCTGCAGTTCCTCATCGAGTCTCTCATGGTGAGTCTCTTCGGTGGAGCACTTGGGTATCTTCTGGGCTATGTACTTGCCTTCGTCATCAGCACGTTCCTCTACTTCTTGCCCGTGTTCACCTGGCAAACGGCCGCAGCAGCACTTGGCATGTCTGTCGTCGTCGGCGTACTTTTTGGCCTCTACCCAGCCCTCAAGGCAGCTCGCAAGGATACGATTGAGTCACTCAGACAATATCGCTAGTATCTTGCTATACTGAAAACCATGAGCGAATTTAAGTGTCCACCCGATGAGTTCACCGACCCTGATCTCCCTCTCGTATTTCTTGCTGGGCACGAGACTGGACACGACTGGCAGAGTGGAGTATCTGACATGCTTCTACGGTCAGCATACGCGATGAACGTCGCTTCCCCACGTCGCCATCCTTTGCAGGATACCGACGTGATGGCACGAATAGAAGACGCGAGGTGGTCACTGCGTCATATGCGAGTAGCTCTCGCTACCGGAGTACTGGCTGTCAATCTCGAGCCACTTGCCACTAAGTCTGAGGCAATTGACGAGCAAATCCGCCTCTTCGGTATCGATCGAGCACTCTCTGGAGGTGGGCTTTATAGGGGCAATGGAAATAATATCGTCGTCCGCGTCGCGCCAAATTACCGAGGCCACGAGGACTATATCGGCTACCTAGCCGGTGAGGCTAGTGCCATAGTCGTGCAAGAAGAGGCTGAGTTTATCGCTCAAATTCTTACTAGGCTACCAAGCCCTACGCGACCAATTCTTTCTTGAATTTCTCGATTAACTCGACTTTTGTTGGGTCGACGCCGTTGAGGATGCCGACGTAGATACTCGCAAAGTCTGCCAATATACACCCCCACAGCATCTGTTGTAGAAGTGATGCGCCCTGCAGAGGAACGATAGTCGACTTAGGACGTAACCCGCTGAGGAGTCGATCACTGAGTGAAAATCGTTTTAGAACACGTGGATGCTCAAGTTCGCTTACGAGATCAAAGACGGCAAACGGCTTCTCGACGGGGTGCGAGGTCCAGCCCAAAAATTCATTGTGATTGAATTCCGGCAGATAGTTCCAGAAGGCCACATTCTTGGCGTTTTCATTCCAGCTGATCTTCCATTTGTAGGCGACGGGCGCCATCAGGTTGCCCGCATAGAATACCGGTGTCTTGCCGACTGCGATCAGTGCGAGTTGTTTCGCGTAGTTCCCTTCTGTTGGTACTTCCTTGCCCCACAGTTGCGATTCGCTCTGGAGCCAGTCCACGCTATGCGTCATCTCCACGTAGAGATCGTCCTTAATGATACCGTAGGCCATCAAGATTCTGAGGAGCACACGAAGATTATAAATCATCCCCATGCGAGGTTGCGTGTCGTGAGGAATCGCCCCGAACATGACGTGATGTGCGGCGGCAATTTCTTGAATCTTACCTCCTGTCGCAATCGCAGCCATCTGGCAACCCCGACTAATCGCTTCATTCATGCATTCGATAGTCTCTTCGGTGTTTCCGGAGTGGCTGCTCGCGATGACGAGTGTATCACGCGTGGCGGTGGCGGGTAGTGTGTAGCCCTTGACGACTTCAAAAGAAATCGACACCGACTGGCTGAGTAGCACCTTCACGAAGTCTGCAGCGAGCGCCGATCCTCCCATGCCTGTCACGATTACGTTACGTAAGGTCCGACCATCATGGTCAGCATCTACTAGATCCCCTGCGTATCCGGCTTGCTTATATAAGCCAGCCGCTACGCCAAGCGCGTCCTCAGGATCGCGCTGGGACAATACATTCAAATCATCAAGCATAGCCCACTTGCACCTCTTTCTGCCTTTATGATACAGTATTTCATAAGATAAGCATAAGAATAAACGAATACATCAGAGGTGGGCATGGATATTCAACCGCAAGCAACGCAACCAATTAGTGACGACCAAGAGCTGGCAAAAGTATTAGCCGGTGTGACTGCAAACACTAATGCACCGTCAGAGAGTAGCACTACTCCTGCTATGAGCGATATCCCCGCATTAGTGGCACCAGATTCACCTCAGCCCGGAGCCAACCCCGACCCTGTCACTGATGATACGGCTGCGACTCCCCCACTACCCGAGCCCGTCGAACCAGAGCCTGTGACGATGCCTGACATGCCCGCCTTCCCTACAGCGCCAGCTCCTGCTAGCGACCTCGATGCGGTGAAACAAGACGCTATCACCGAACTACGCCCACTCGTCGATAAGTTGACCCTCTCTCCAGAGGAAAAATTTGACACCTACCTACTCTTGATTCGTTCCACTGATGACAGGTCATTGATTGCTCCAGCTCACGAAGCTGCCAAATCAATCGCCGATGAAACCCGCCGCGCTCAGGCACTCCTCGACATCATCAAAGAGATTGACTTCCTCTCAGCTCAGCAGTAGTAGCCCTCTGATTGACATTATAGTAGTTTTGTGCTAGTATAATTCTAGTTCATTATGAAAAACACACAAGAAACAGCACCTCCTACTCCAGATTCCAAGCCAAGCGACGAGGCTTTTACGTATGAGCTACTTAAGGGACATGGTCGCACTGACGGCACCTACAAAACAAGCCAGCAGCTACGTATGGAGTACATCACACTTACCGATCAATTAATCGATAAGATTCAAGGGGGTGCCTACCGTACCAACCCCGAAACAGGTCAGGTCGAGAAGCAGCCCTTTGACCATGTCGTGTTTCTTGATAAGTCTGCTCGTCCTGTCGCATGGCTCATGCAAGAACTGTGGCCAAAGCTTGCATTCGATGAAGACGAGAAGCCTACCCCGATGCCCACTATCGACTTCCTTAACATTGATCGACATCAGTGGATTGACCTGATGGACGTCAATGGATCGGGCATGCTCGAAGTGGACCATCTACCCAAGCACATTACCCGCGGTCTCCGCTCTGTGTTCGCATCACCCGTCGTCAAACATGGTATCGAAAAAGAGATTGAGGCCGCGGCCGAAGAAGGTGTCACCCTCCATCCCGATAGCTTTCTGGAGCGTTTCGACACTACACCTACCCTATTGGATGGAAAGAATGTCCTCATCGTAGACGAGGTCCGCTCTACCGGCAGGACCAAAGATATTGCCGTCAAACTCTTGAGCGCCGCCTTCCCAACCGCTCACATCGAAGGTACGTTCTGGATGTCGTCACAGACTGCGCGACTCACACCAAAGGCTGGCGGTATTGCTTTCGGTAACGCTGATTTACCCGTATGGTACAGGGAAGACACTGTGCTTGGTCGCGGTATCGGTGATCGTCAGCTTGAATCAGGCGTCGAACCAAAATCACTTACGCAGAAGCTCGGCCGATACTTCCTCAGTAGTCGCCTACCAGAAGTAGACCCGTTGAGCTTGAAGCTACGTCGTGAGCTACATGAGCTCGCCACCAACCCAGACGTTCCTGTTCGCCCTTCACACTACCGAGATGATTATGATGAACGCATGGCTCGCCTCAATCCCGGCAAGAGTCCGGATGAGGTCGAAGCAACTATCCGTGCCATCCACGATCAAAAAGAACGTCTCTAGCTCATAGCTACCAAACCCTTCTCTTTTGCTACAATGGTACAAGATGAATATTCGCGCTGCCACTCCGAATGAAATTACTACGTGGGATGCTTTGCTCGCCACAAATCCTGATGGTGGCAATGTGTTTCAATCCACCGAGCTAGCCGAGACAAAACGTATGGGCAATTGGCGTCCTCGCTATCTTATGTGCGATGACCTTGCGATTACGGTGCTCGAAAAGCACATCCCCTTCATGGGGAATTATTGGTATATGCCAAAAGGCCCGGGCCTGACGTCGGTCGACACAGTTCTCGATACCGTAGAGGCGCTTCGTGGATACGCACACTCGCAGGGCGTATTTGCCGTCAAGATTGAGCCCGAGGTGCTCGAGTCTGACGAGGCGCGACTCGCGCTCAAAGAGGCGGGGCTTACCCGCACACACCCGATTCAACCGAATGTCTCGACGGTCGTCATCGACCTGTCCCCTTCCCTTGCGGAAATTATGGCCAGCCTGAACCAAAAAGGCCGCCATGCTATCCACCGAGCTGAGCGCGATGGTGCGATGGCTGAAGCCGTTCCTGTGAACGACGAAAATATGTGCATCATGTATAACCTCCTCCGAGATACCGCAGCTGGTAGGTTCGAGAGTTCACTGCGCTCATACGCATACTACCGGAAATTTTGGACGAGTTTCGCCGAGAATGACCGTGGCAGCCTGTTCTTCGCGCGCGTCGAGGGTGAAGTCGTCGCGGCGGCATTTTGTATGTATCTTGGCAAAAAAGGCCTCTACAAGGACGGCGCCTCGATGCGCGCCAAGACAGTTTATGGCGCGAGTCACCTATTGCAGTGGGAAGTCATCACGTGGATGAAGGCTCACGGTGTCGAGAGTTATGATCTCTGCGGGGCGCCTCACTCAAGCAAGGTGAACGATGAGGCGGGACCCTTCTACGGCATCGGTCGCTTCAAGACCAGCTTCAACAAGCACATCACCGACTATGTCGGCTGCTACGATATCATCGTGCGACCACATACCTACAAAATCTGGCAGAAAATTGGTCAGCGCTTCGTCGTCAGCTTCAACTACCGCCTCAGGCATGATCAGTGGTTTTAACTTACTCTACCTCTTGACTTTTTATACTGTTTGTGCTTAAATGATATCAAATCATTCAAGACAAACACATGATCGAAACCGCACCTCTCGCCACTGAATCGCACCCCCACTATCTCGACGTCTCGAGCACGATTGAAGGTCTTGCCATGAGCAAAGAGTTTACCGAATTTCGAGAGCAGGGCTTATCTGTAGAGCATGCACTGACTAAGTCAGCTCGTTCACTCGCGCACGACATGTCGAGTGGAGAAGGTGCTGATAGTCCAGAGCAGCGTACGCTCACCCATTTCTATACCATCATCAGCAAGCTACCCGACTTCACTCATGGCCTTGAAGCCGTACGACACCATCACCAGGTCGAGCCACTAAGCAAGCGCATCGTCGAAGCGAGTAAGCTGCACCTCGTGGGGTTCAACCATGCAATCCAGGATTTGCTGCGCGATGACCCCACGATAGAATTCGACGAGCTTGTCGAATTTCTGAGCACGATGCACGGCGTGCTCAACCGTAACCGTTGGGGAGATGATCATGACGAGTGGCATAAAGAAGCTGCTTGGTTCCGTGGACAGGCTGAGAAAAGAATCCACGGCATGCAACAGGAGATATTTGGCGATCAAATAGCAAGCGCAATTCCCGGCGTCATCATCGAACAGCCGACCGATCCGCACGACGACCTACGGGGTATCGATCGCTGGGTGACGATGGACGGTGTTCGTTTCCCTGTAGATTTCAAGGCAAGCTATGCGGCTGCTCGTCATGCCCGCAAGCAATCATCAGATCCTGAGCTTATCGTCTATACGGGTGTGGAGGGACCACGCTTCCGCAAAGTGCTCCGACTTGATACGCAAGATATCGCCCTACGCACCGATCAGATGCACCGCCACCTAGAGCAGGCCAAGGAAGCCTACCAGCGACGTCAACGACAGCGAATGGGGTACGCCGCTAGCTTAGATACATCACTCGTTGAATAAGCTCTAGCCGAGAATTTCGCGGACGACGTCGGCATCGTTCCACGGAATACGCTTGCCATCGACGATACGATATAGCTCGTGCCCCATGCCCGTAATGAGCACGATATCACCCTTGGTCGCAATACTGAGGGCTTTTTTGATAGCTTCGCGCCGATCCGGAATCTCCGTTGTCTTCATAGCGCCACCCTTGACGCGCTCAATGCCTTCAAAAATCATCTCACGGATCTTCTGCGGATCTTCATTGTAACTTTCCTCATCTGTCAGGAAGATGCGATCGGCACGCGTCGCAGCAATTTCACCCATCAACGGACGCTTAGCTTTGTCGCGATCACCACATGAGCCGAAGACAAGAATGACGCGATTCTTTGCAATCTCGCGTGCCGCCGTCAGGAGTTTCTCATAGCCATCTGGGGTATGAGCATAGTCGACGATGACGTCATACGGCAAGCCCTCGACGACACGATCGAAACGTCCTGGAATTGATTCGAGATTTGCGACACCTTCGACGATGTCGTTGAGCTTCACTCCGAGAAGATACGCGCCAGCGACTGCTGCAGTCATGTTGTAGGCATTGAATTCACCTGGCAAGTTAGTCGCTAGTTCGAGCTTGGTCTGATGATCGATGGTGACTTTCGCTTCCGTACCCTTGCGATACAGTTTCACGCTGTCGATGTGCGCTTCGGCGTCTTCGTGTTTACCATAGGTCATCTTTTGTGCGCCAGCTGGGAATTGATTGAAATAATCATACCATTCGTCGTCTCGATTGAGCACGATGTACTCAGGTTCCGACGCGAACAGACGACCCTTGACCTCTGCGTAGGCTTCCATCGTCCCGTGATAGTCGAGGTGATCTTGCGTCAAGTTGGTCATGATCGCCATCTCGACTGGCACGCCCCAGAGCTTGTGCTGGTGAATCGCGTGACTTGGAAACTCCATCACGACATAGTGGACACGCGCCTTCTTGGCGTCGCGGAAGAATCGTTGCATATGGCTGATGGTCGAGACCGTTGCATTGAGATCATTTCTCTTGGCCTCGCCAGCCACTTCGATAGTCGCTGTGCTGAACATCGCGGTCTTATAGCCGGCTTCTTTGAGAATCTCATTGAGGAAGTTGACCGTGGTTGTCTTGCCGTTCGTGCCCGTGACGGCAATGACCTTGAGATGCTTGGCGGGATGACCATAGCGAGTGGTGACGACGCGGGCTCGGGTTTTGCGGTATCCCTCCTCAAGGCCGCGCACCATGCCAGATGGTAGCAGCTTGCGAATTCCTCCGGTGAGCAATTGCTTCATACCCTCATTTTAGCACTAAATATGCTATAATTACCCTAGTGAAAATTTTGGGAATTGAAAGCAGTTGCGATGAAACTGCCGCTTCCGTCGTAGAAGATGGCAAGCGGCTACTGAGTAACGTCGTCAACTCGCAGATTGATATCCATGCCGTCTACGGAGGCGTCGTACCAGAGATCGCCGCGCGTAGTCATATCGAAGCCGTCAACCCCGCTATCGAGCAGGCGCTCAAGGAGGCAGACTGTACCTGGGATGATATCGATGCCATAGCCGTCACCTACGCGCCTGGGCTCATCGGTTCGCTACTCGTCGGTACACTTGCCGCTCGTACGCTGGCGATTCTCAAGAATAAGCCCCTCTTCCCTATCCACCATGTCGAGGCGCATGTCTACGCGAACTTCATCACCGAGCAGGGCCCAGGAGTTGCGAGTGCGAACCTGATGCTCCCCTCGAAGCAGCCTTCTTTCCCGATGCTCGCCCTCATCGTCTCCGGCGGACACACTCAGCTCGTCCTCTTCAAAGATCATGGGGACTACGAACTCCTCGGCCAGACACAAGACGATGCAGTCGGTGAAGCGTTTGACAAGGTCGCAAAAATTATCGGCCTCCCCTACCCCGGTGGCGTGTCGATAGATCGTGCTGCACCAAACGGCAATCGCAAGGCATTCCCTTTGCCGAAAGCAAAGCTTCAAGGCGCTTATGACTTTTCGTTCTCTGGGCTTAAGACAGCCGTCCTGAGGGCCGTGCAGCGCGAAGTAGGTAAGGACATCACTTTTCCCTCACACGAGCTCCCAGCGCTTCTAAACGACGTCCAGCGCAATGATTTTGCCGCGAGCTTCCAGAAGGTGGCTATAGAGACGCTTGTCGACAAGGCAGTCAAGGCCTACGAAGATTTCTTGCCCGCTTCTGTGGTGATTGCTGGTGGTGTCGCGGCAAGTGATGCACTCCGTCGCGAATTAAGTGAGCGACTACCTATCGCTATCGAGTATGCGCCAATGAAGCTATGCACCGACAATGCGGCTATGATTGCAACGCTTGGGTACTATCAAGCTCAGCACCTCGAGCCATGCGACCCGTACACGCTTGAAGTGATGCCCAGTATCTCAATGACAAAAACAGCTTGGGCAAGGAAGTAACAGTCATCTATGGCAATTCACCTCGCAACACTGACCGACCCCCGACTTGGAAAAATTATTGGGCAAGGTGGCATCGGTATCATCCCCACAGATACCGTCTATGGGCTCGTCTGTTCCGCGCTAAGTGAGCAGGCCATCACACGCCTCTACTCACTGAAGTCACGTCAGCGTCAGCCAGGCACGACTATCGCTGCTTCTACTGAGCAGCTCGCAGGTATTGGGTTTCCGAGAGAAACACTCGCACGAGTCCAGCATTTTTGGCCAAACGCGCTTAGTGTCGAGATGTCCGCCACCCAGGTCCCCGACTATCTCAAGGCAGGCCAAACAGTTATGGCGGCGCGCATACCTCATCACGCTGAGCTCCTCACGCTTCTCGAGTTCACAGGCCCCCTTATGACGACTAGTGCCAATACCCCTGATGCGCCGACTTCACGTACTATCGACGAAGCAGTCGCGTACTTCGGCGACGCAGTCGACTTCTATGTCGATGCCGGCGATCTCGGAGAACGACCCCCGTCAACAATCATTGGATTTAATGATGAAGGTGGAATAATCGTTTACCGTGAAGGCGCGGTACAAATCTCTTAGTTCATATGCGCACGAGGATATAGGTGGACGGCCACGGATATGATGAGTGCCACAATCCCGTTAAGAGATCGTGGCACTTTTTTGTTGGAGGAGATCTTGCTTATCCTACGCCTGGGCGTACTGATCCGCCGTAGAGGTAGCCAATGTCTGTAGCCAGGTAGGCTGCTATGCTATCACCGCCGACCACACCCTTCACGTACGCGAAGTGAGCGTTCTGCTGGATGGCATGGGTAGGTTTAATCACGATTTCAGCTTCAACCGTCTTGCTGTCATCGAGGTAAATCTTGACAAGCAACTGTTTGGGCGCACTATCCGGCTGCGGATCAGTCATGTAATGCTTCACGAGCTCAGCGGTGGCGTACGCGTCCGAATTTGCGACAGAGCACTCTCGCAATATGCGTACCCGTGCGATGAAGCCTTGTGCCATTGTTGTCCCTTCCACTAGAGGCAGCGAATGCTGCACTTCTCCCGACAGAGATATGGTTTCATATATCGCCTTGAGAGACAAGCACGAGAAGATTGCAGTACTTGGTGTTGTTATTTACGCAACGATTTTATTGTACGTACCAGGCGTTTGACCGCGGGCAATAGTTTTGCCCAGATGACATAAAGGTACGACAATGGATAATCATACGTTCCCGCAAGTTCTGTCTCGTGACTTGCGAATCCCCTCTTGAAGGCGCTAATCCGATCATTGAGCAGTCCATTAAGGTCGTAGTCCTTGACACCCCACTTCTTACACTCGCTGATGGCGTGCCATTTCAACGCATAATTCGCTCGAAGTTGTTGACCTTGTTCATTCATACCGCCATAGAGCTCAAACGCCGTGCCCGCAGATACGGCAATCCAGAGAAAGGCCACGGGACCATGTTCGTCAGAAGCCGCAAAGATGACGGATGAGTCCCCTAGTTTATCAAATACATCATAGTAATACTGGTCTTCGTGCAGGGGGAATCCTGCTCTTTCGGCGGTCTCGTGGTAGATACTGAGGCAGTCGGCTAGCATCTCGCGCTGTTTCACCCTACGGATCGTCACAGCCTCGTGGCCTGATTTGCGGATATACTGCCGCGTCTTCTTTGCCATCGCGGCCTGAAGCTCTTCTTCAGTTTTCGTTAAGTCGAGGATAAGTGTGTTCGGAATCAGAATAGTATTGGACGACTTGCGCCACCCCTTCCCCGCTGGCGCAAGTTCACGCGACGGTTCGACTGAGAGCACAGCTCCTGGCAAGTGTTGTTTTACGTATATCGCAACGCTGTCGAGCACCTCATCCTGATCGGCGTCTGCACATACCGGTCCTCGCGGTATATAGATAAAACGCCTAAATGGCCACGGTAGTCTACGGACAAGGACTTGTACTGCTCCGGTCACCTCTGTATCGCTCCCTATAAAAAGACGGTAAGCGCTCCATCCATGCGCAGCCTTCACCTCTCCCCACCCCCAGAGTTGCAATGGATGACCCCCAAGTTTATGTACTGTGTCATCCCAATCCTGCTGGTCTTCGCATATCTTAACTTGCATATGGGTCTATTATACCCCATGGCTATCACGGTGGACGGCGTGTTACTTGTGGTATAATGAGATAGAAATAAACACGCGAGAAACAGAGGTACAAGAGGAAATACAGATGTGGCTTCACGTGAAGGTGATCTGCACTGGGTTTAAGTTGTATTTTCGCGTGAAAAGAAGGAACTTGCTGCGCCGATGAACCTAGAAAAAACCTACAATCCAAACGAATATGAACCCGGCATCTACGCCCTCTGGGAGCAGTCGGGTGTATTTGAATCAACAGGGAAGGGCGAACCCTACGGCATCGTGATGCCACCACCAAACGCCAATGGCAACCTCCATGTCGGCCACGCCCTTTCGTTTGCCCTTGAAGACATACTCGTACGGTTCCATCGCATGAATGGGTATGATGCCATACTCTTACCGGGTGCAGACCACGCTGGGTTCGAGACCTGGGTAGTCTACGAGCGCGAGCTCGAGAAACTCGGCAAAACTCGCTTTGACTTCACTCGAGAACAGCTCTACAGCCAGGTGTGGGACTTCGTCGATCAGAAGAGGGGAGACATGGAGCTTCAACTTCGTGCTCTCGGAGTCGGAGCAAGCTGGAAAGACCTCACATTCACCCTCGATGACAAGGTCATCAAAACGGTGTACGCGACATTTAAGAAACTCTGGGACGATGAGCTTGTCTACAGAGGTGAACGAATCGTTAACTACTGCCCGAAACATCGTACAAGTTTCTCTGATATCGAGGTTTCATATAAGCCCGAGAAGGGCACTCTGTGGCGCATCGCCTATCCCACTCTCGATAAGGTAGGGGAGATCATCGTCGCAACTACACGACCGGAGACGATGCTTGGCGACACCGCTGTCGCCGTCAACCCAAATGATGAGCGCTACAAGCATCTTATAGGTACTAAGGTCCAACTACCTCTGACGGGACGCGAGATTCCAATCATTGCCGACGACTACGTCGATATGACCTACGGCACAGGTGCCGTCAAAATCACTCCCGCGCACGACCCAAATGACTTCGAGATAGGGGAGCGCCACAACCTTGAGCGTATCCAAGTCATCGACTTCGAGGGCAAGATGATTAACGTACCTCCTCAGTTCCTAGGACTCACGGTGCTTGAAGCTCGCAAGAGAGTGCTCGCAGCCCTAGAGCTTGAAGAGTTCCGCCGTGGAGAGAGTAGTATCGAGCACCAAGTAGGGCATTGTTACAAGTGTGGCAGTATCATCGAACCTCTAGTGAAGGATCAGTGGTTCATCAAGATGAAGCCGCTTGCCCAACCTGCGATTGATGCGATGAAGCGCGGCGACATCACCTTCACCCCGTCCAATAGGGGAGACGTGCTCGCAAATTACCTCGAGAACGTTCGTGACTGGAACATCAGTAGACAGATTCCATGGGGTATTCCCATACCTGCCTTTCAAAGTAAGACAGATCCGAATGATTGGGTATTTGATGAGAATGTCGACCAGCAACAGATAGTTGTAAATGGCACAACATATATCAGAGACGAGGATACCTTTGACACGTGGTTTAGTAGTGGCCAGTGGCCCTATATCACAACTGATTTCCTCGATAACAGTGAGCTCGCGAAGTTCTACCCCAATACTGTCATGGAGACGGGTTATGACATCCTCTACGCGTGGGTTGGCCGCATGATTATGTTCGGGCTCTACCGCACAGGCCAAGTACCATTTCGCCATGTCTACCTGCACGGCATGGTCAATGATGAGCACAACCAGAAGATGAGCAAAAGCAAGGGCAACGTCATCAGTCCGATGACAGCGATTGCCGAATATGGCTCTGATGCGCTCCGTCTAGGCATCATCGCAAATCGCAGTGCCGCTCAAAGCCAGGCGTTTAGTAGCGCCAAGGTGGTCACGGGGCGTAACTTCTGCAATAAGCTCTGGAACATCGCGCGCTACATCAGCACGAACATCGGTGAGACAGTGCCGACACCAAGCCCAGAGCCACACTCCATTGCCGATCACTGGATCGTCGAGCGCCTGAATACCGCGTCAACGCAGATTAGCGAACAGGTCAAGGGCTATCGTTTTGCCGAGGCTGCCGAAACACTCTACCATGTCGTCTGGGATGATGTCGCAGACTGGTACGTAGAGGTGAGTAAGGTTGAGCACAACTCAAATATGAGCGCCTATGTCCTCGATACGGTCCTCCGTCTTGCGCATCCGTTTGCACCCTTCGTGACCGAGACAATCTGGCAGTCGCTCTCGTGGCATGATGGCCTCCTCGCTGCAGATACCTGGCCCGAGCAAAGGCCTTGTAGCGACCTCTCGGCTGCTGAGTTTACGCGTCTTGCCGCTCTGGTGAGCGAAGCGCGGTACGTCATGAGTGAATTGCCAGGCAATGATCGCTACGGGCTACTCTATATGGACGACAGTCTCGTTGCTGATAACGCCAACCTTATCCTCAAGCTGGCCCACCTCAAGACAGTCGAACACGTCGACCAGTCACGTGGCCTTAGGTTGGCAGCTAGCGGTCGTGATGCTTGGCTTGATATCTCCGCTGAGATGCTCTACGAGCACCAGTCAAACCTCGAAAAACGACTCATTGAAGTTCGCAAGTCCATCCAAACCCTCGAAGGCCGTCTCGGTAATGAGGCCTATGTCGCTAAGGCACCGGCGAACCTCGTCGAAGAGACGAAGACTCAGCTCGAGCAGACGAAAGAGACGGAGCAACGCTTACAAAGCGAGCTAACCGTCATCACAGATCGATAACGCGTACTCGCTTAGAAGATTATCGGTAGGTTTGCGTTATCGAATGCGTGACGGCCACCTTCTTCGATGATGGCAAGTAACTGCTTGTGGTGTGAGTCACGTCGTGGCGCGATACTCGGAGACTGATACGTAAAACTGTTCGCAAGCGTGCTTCTTAGGGGGTTGTAATTCACGTGGGCGTGTTGTCCGCCACGCATGTCTTCAACCGACTTCTGAGGCACTTGTTGTTCTGCTTCGGCGTAGGCGCTATTGCCACCGGTGGAAGCGACCGACGCATAGAGGCGCTCGACATGAGAATCATGAGCAAGCACGCCAACCGAGAGGAGAACGCTGAGTGTGGCGGCGAAGTAGTGAGTGCTTTTTTGGATGATATTCATAGCGTGTTTGTTTGATAGGGTTTAATACAAAGATAGCATAAACTTTATATAAAGTCAATGCTATGTCACACTATTCGTGATGATAGGGGTGACCCGAGGCGATAGACTGTGCCCTGTAGAGCTGTTCAGTCAAGATTACGCGTACGAGTTGATGGGGAAAGACAAGAGGGGAGAGTGACCAGGTTATGTCAGCGCGCGCCATGAGTGCATCGTTGACGCCATAGGCACCCCCGATGATGCAGATAATGCGACGACTAGAGCTCATCAGCTCTTCAAACCTACGCGATAGGGCAGGGGAGTCGAGCAGTATACCTCGCTCGTCGAGCAACACGACCGCGTCCTGGGGAGTAAGCTTAGCCAGTATGCGCTCAGACTCGTCCTGGCGCGCTCTAGAGCCCTCCGAGGAGCTATGCGGCAAAAGTATCCAGTCGATTTTCCATGGGCCTTGTAGGCGCTTAGAGTAGCGTTCGATACCCTCCGCCGTCCACGACTCGTGCTTCTTGCCGATAGCGAGGATGGTAATCATGAGAGCCGAAGCTTCTCAGCAAGCTCAGTAAGCGCCTCTTGGCTGGCTGTGGGCGGATCGGCAGGATCAAAATTGACATGTTCACCTCTGCTTGCGGGGACGAGATGTACGTGTACGTGAGGTACTTCAAAACCTTTCACCACTATACCAATGCGCTGTTTGGCTAATGTTGTCCTGAGATGAAGACCAAGCTTCTTCACGACACGCATGAGGTATTCGTATTCGTCATCGTCAAGATCCCATATCTGATCAACTTGCCTCTTAGGCACTACCAACGTATGCCCGGGAGCGAAGGGCTGGATAGTGAGAAATGCAATTGTCTGTTCATCTTCATAAATCTTGTGGCAGGGAATCTCTCCCTTGATGATGCGCGTGAATATCGAGTCTTCCATAGATGATATTATACGCCACCTCTGATACAATATCTAACTGCAGCCACCCGTGGAGGTTGGTATGGAGAGGTGGCCGAGTGGTTGAAGGCGCACGACTCGAAATCGTGTATGCGGCAACGTATCGGGGGTTCGAATCCCCCCCTCTCCGCCATATAATGCGACCCTTTCGGGGGTCGTTTTATATGGCGGAGACTGACGGCCGAATCCCCCCAACTTGCGGCAACCCAGCCAACCCCTTTACAACAGACGCAACAGTGGTATGCTGAAATTATCTAACTATAAGGAGTCACACTGGTGAAAAAGGAACAAATCTACGCACTTATCGGCACAATTCTGAGCTGGTCGCTTGGCTATCTCGGTGCGGATCGATTCTATAAGGGGGAAAATGGCTTAGGTGTTTTGAAGCTCATTACCCTCGGCGGGTTCGGTATCTGGTGGCTTGTCGATGCGATTCTCTGGACAGGAGAGCTCGGCGACTCATTTCGCTAAGTCGAAGTAACTCATACGAAAAAAGACTCACATCTGTGAGTCTTTTTTCTTGGTACACCCGGCGCGATTCGAACGCACGACCTTCGGCTCCGCAAGCCGACGCTCTATCCAGCTGAGCTACGGGTGCTCATAACGTACTACAAATGCGGATACACTCCGAGAATCATATCACAAATCAGAGGTGGGGACAAGCGCTAGAGTCGCAGACGAGCAAGTACGCGGTCGATGGCGTCAGGCTTAACTTCGTCCATGGGGACACGTGCGGCAAGCATATCTACGAGACTCTCGCCTACGTCTTCGGGGAAATAGAGCGTTTGACTGAGTTGGAATCGTTTGCGTGGGACTAGTACGATAGAGTGGACGTCGTCGTGCGATAGGATGCCGAACGATCGGAATTCTTCGTACGGGTGCAGTTTGTCATTGATATGGACACCTTTTCGGCTTACGATGTAGTCAATCGTTGCGGGTGGTCGCCGGACATAGATAACTAGGGCAGCGGTCATGACAGGTACCAAAATCGCAAAGCTGATAGACTGCATCAAGAAAATCGCGATAGCCATGAGACCAAGCGTGATACCGGCCAGCACCACAAACCATGTGGCGCTACGTGCATGCTGTACATACTCGGTAGCCTGCCACTGAATCACGGCTTCATCGGCTTCTGGTGCGCGGGTATCCGACACCGGCACTTCCCCGGCAGATTCCTGAGGCACAGTCGATAGAGCGGGTTCGGTCGGCACATTATCTACCGGGACACTTTCGTAAGGTGCGCCGGAGGGAGCGGGGGTGGGCTGCTGCCAGTCTTGGGATTTGTCATCCTCTTGCATGAGTCCAGTATACCATGAGAGGGATATCGGAAGGATGGGAGATGTCGCTCAGATGATTGGTAGCAGAATGTAGCTAAGGGGAAGATTCGGCGAAGTGAGCAAAGGAAGCGAGAGCTCGCTCTAGACCCTTTGTGAACGGAGGAGCGAAGGCCTGAAGGCTAGAGCGATACTCCCGCATTTTGAGAGCACCGCGAGCAAAATCAGCGCGGAGTCCGAATATTTCCACCATCGGTAGAAAAAAGACCCGACCATTTGGTCGCGTCTTTTTTCTTGGCGGAGGAGGGGAGATTCGAACTCCCGCTGCAGGTCTCCCCACACTAACGATTTAGCAAACCGTCCCCTTCAGCCACTTGGGTACTCCTCCATGGCGAAATTACTAGGTGTGGGCTCTGGATATTGTAGCATATCGACCAAGGAGCGCCTAGGGGTGTGGCGCTCATGTTCAAACGCGTGTATAGTGGAGGTGGATAGCCTTTTTATAACAACAAGTACAGGAGCGGTTCCGTAGTGAAACAATCTCTGAAATTATTTACCAGCTTCGTCATCGCCAGCATCACGCTAGTGGCACTAAATGCAGCCCAAAGCTATGCACTGGGCACGATATCCGATGGTGCAAATTCTGCACGTGGCACCCAGCAGCCAGGGAACTTATTTGGCGATACGGGTGTGTTCTCAACCATCAGCAGTGTGCTACTCTTCATCGTCGGTGCAATCGCTGTCATCATGATAATTATCGGCGGCTTACGCTATGTCATCTCTGGTGGTGACGCGACGCAGGTACAAGCCGCGAAGAACACCATTCTGTATGCGCTTGTCGGCATCATTATCGCGATTCTCGCCTATGCAGCGGTGAACTTTGTCATCGGCAGTTTCGCCCCATCTAGTAATGGCACTACTGGCTCAACGTCTTCGGGAAGTTTCGGGAATTCGACGAGATAGGCTTCACAAGAACACAAAAAGAGCGGTCAAACCGCTCTTTTTTAATAGAAGGCGAGATATCGTCCGCAAAGTAGCGGACTCCTCCGCCATGCAAAACGACCCCTGGTGGGGTCGCTATGCATGGCGGAGAGGGCGAGATTCGAACTCGCGGTGAGTTGCCCCACGACGGTTTTCAAGACCGTTACCATCAACCACTCGGTCACCTCTCCATGGTTACTAAGTGTTGCTCGGGGAATTATACCAAAGATATCAGGCCTTTTCTAGGGGCTGCCTCGCAAGGACGGCGACATACACCTCTGATGCACCAGCATCTCGCAACGTTTTTGCGGCATAGTGCAGCGTCGCACCTGTCGTATACACGTCATCAATGATGAGGTGGGGGACTGGCTCAGCTGCCCGACAACGGAAGGCGCGCTTTGCCTGATCCAATCGCTGACGTCGCGAGGAGCCTTGCTGTCGACTCGTATCAATACGCTCCAAAATCCGTGAAATTCGAAGGCCACGGTGTCTCGCAAATCGACGGGCAAGCAATGCGGTGTGGTCATATCCTCGGACGCGCACATGGAGCGCAATCGTCGGTACCGGAACGACTCTCGTGTGTAGCGGCAACACCGGGACTATTGAGTCAAGAAGTTCAGCTAATGGCGCTACAGCAGCACGCGCACTCTTGTACTTATAGAGATTGACCGTTTCCTTGAGGGCTTGGCTGCGCTCGCCCACGCACCACGCCAGAGTATATGGCTCGCGACATGATCCGCATAACTGTGACCTACTAATCGTAGGATGCAAGCACACGATACAGCGTTCAAACGAGTCTGCAACGATGTCATATTTACAATGTTCACATAAAACGGCGCCAATTGCTCCGCAAGAGCAACAGTAGTGGGGGCTGAGTAGGTCAAATAGTGAATCATGCATTGTGATTTTTACTGCACTGCCTAGTGGTAATGTGTTGATTATACCCCAAGCGTTAGTTATAATAACCGTAGACTAATGTCACCAAGCCAATGAGAAAGTGGAGGATATCATGGCCCGAAAGCAAAATGACGATCTCTTGATCGAAGACGAACTCGCTGCTGCATTCCTAAATGACGACAGCATGGCAGACGATAGTGTGTCTGCCCCACAGCCCGTACAGAACGACGACTCAGCCTGGGCTGAGAGCGAAGACGATTTCCCAGGACAGCTAGCCGTAGACGTATATGAGACTGCTGAACAGCTCGTTGTCAAAGCCCGCACCGCAGGTGTTAACAAAGAGGATTTGGACGTCAGTATTTCAGACGGCATCCTCACGATCAGCGGTACGCTGAGTAGCGGTGACGATTCTGCTGCAACCAACTGGCACATCCAGGAATGCTACTGGGGCGAATTTAGTCGCACACTCGCATTGCCTGTGGCCGTCAAAGAAGATGAAGTTGCTGCAGTCCTAAAGGATGGCGTGCTTTCAATCACGTTCTCTAAGGTCAAGCAAGAACAAGCGAAGAAAATCACCATTCAGTAGTCATGAATGTATAAAAAATCCGCGCCACACGGCGCGGATTTTTTAGTAGGAAAACTTACTAGCTTAGTGAGGTGCCTGTCGAGCCGGTGCTATCACCGCTCTTCACGAAATTACCGATGACAAAGTTGACTGCGGCGTAGGCGAGAATTGCGACTACAAGACCGACAATCGAATAGAGAATCGTGTTCTTCGCGCTTGTGACAGCGGTACTATCACCCTGAGACACGGTGTACTTGATACCACCGATGATCAGCATGACGACCGATACCGCGCCGATGATAAACAGCAGTACGTTAGTAATAGTCTGGAAGATGGGTGTTTGTCCTTCGCAACCCTCTTGGCTCGAGAAGAGGCATGAAGATTGGTCTGTTCCCTGGGCTGCATTTGCACCATCACTGATGCTTAGTGCGAACGTTGGCATCGAGACACCAAGCGCAAGCGTGGCAGTGACGAATGCCGCCAGTACTGCATTTTTTATCTTAGTTTTCATGGCTATATGGTTCCTTTCCTATATAGGGATTAGCTCTTTAGTGTTAGTTATACCAGATTAGGTCTGAGATGTTAATACCTACGCGACAAACTGCGCGATGACGAAGTTGACGATTGCATAGGCGAGGAGCGCGACGACGAGGCCGATGACCGCATAGAGAATCGTGTTCTTCGCGCTTGTGACAGCGCTACTATCACCCTGAGAAATCGTGTAGCGAATACCACCCAGGATAATCATGATGACAGCGACGGCACCCAGGATGAAAAGAAGGACATTCACGATAGTCTTGACGATGTCGCCGACACTAGCTGTCTCGCTCTTACCGCCCGCGTTATCGACGCCCACTTGAGCACAGTCTGCCGCAGTTGTGCAGGTTGCAGCATACGCTGGCGCGAGTGACATAGTGGCAAGGCCGACTGCGGCGAGCATGGCGACGATGGTGAGTTTTAGTGATGATCGCATAATATTCTCCTTTACAGTTTACTTCGATATATTGGTGATGACAAATGTAACAATTCCGGTAGCAAAGAGCGCGACCACGAGGCCGATGACGGCATAGAGGATCGTGTTCTTCGCCTTTGCAACTGCTCCCGAGTCTCCCTGTGAAGTTGCGTACTGCAGTCCTCCCACGATAATCATGATGACGGCGACGGCACCCAGGACGATAAAGATGAACCGTACAATATCCCAGACAACATTAGTGTTGCTCTTGTAGTTAAGTTTGTCCTCTGACACGAGGCTGCACTGCGCGGCCGTGAGACCCTCACAGTCAATCACGTCGGTCGCATGCGTAACCGGAGCGGCAAATACTGCGACGAGTCCTAGCACGACGATGAGTGAGGCAAGACGTTTCATTAGCTGAACACTCCTACCACGATGGCAGTTATCGCAAACGCAAGGAATATCACCGCAAGTCCAATCACCGCGCCCATGATGGCGCTCTTTGCGCGTGTCAAAAGACTTGGATCACCATGAGATGTCACGAAGATGAATCCCGCGATTATGATGACGATCACCGCAGCAACTCCCGCCCAGAAATAGACAGGGTAGAGCACATTTGCGATAGTCGTATTACTTGCAGTTGTCGGGCCAGTAAATCCGATATCATCCGCGCCGCCGATAAGTGCTTTTGCAAAGATTGAAAGAAACTCGCTCATTATTTGATTGCTCCTGCGATCGCATTGACGATTGAGGCCGCCAGAATCGCTATTACTAGTCCTATAATCGCGTTGGTAATCGTCTTCTTGGCCGACGCCATACCCTCAGATGATCCCGCGCTGGTGATATAGCCAAATCCACCCTTTATTAGGAAGAAGATGGTGACATAGGCGACCGCCACCATACCGGCCTGTATGATGTTCAGTGCCACGCGTAGTACAAGCTTCCTGACGTCAGTCTGACCACCGGTTGATGGTGGCTTGAAGGCACAGCTACTATCCTGCATACCCTTGTACCAGGCGGGGATGCCAAAGAAAGTATCTGTACATGAAGCTGCATACGTGGGTGAGCTAAATGCAAATACCGACCCGAGCATCGTCAGGACAAGCATGGTTGCGATATATAATTTCTTCATCATGAGCCAAATATCCCTCCAGGAATCAGCCAGTTAAGTATGATAAACATGAATCCGTAGGCGACTAGGCCGATTGCCGTATCTTTGATAATCGTCTTCGCTTTGCCGACTTGCGCGCTTTCACCACTGGAGCTGCTGTAGAGGACGCCCGCGTAAATGAGTGCACCCACGGCGACTATTCCTACAGCGCCAGTCATGATACGCAATACCCAGATTATAATCTGAAACACGCTAGATTGCGAGACGTCACCCGAGCTTGTCTGTGTAGACGAGTTACACAGAGACTGAGGCAAGACCGAGCACGAGGGCGTGTCCTCGGCGAACGCTGGCGTCGCATACACGAGTCCCGCGATCAGTGCCGCACCCATGCCTAGTGTTATTTGTGTGTATTTCATGTTGATTCCTAGTTCTCATCACAGTGTAGCGTCTCTGGCGAATATATGCAAAACCATCGTGCAGGGAAATGTAATTTAATAGATGTGAACGGTTGACTTTTGGTCATAAAAATGTTAGTATTGAACTGATATGTGGGAGCTACGTAAAAAGAGCGCACGCGGTAGAATATCGTTGCGACGTTTTTCACTAGTGGCCATAGCTATGTTGATGGCCATGTTTGTGCTAACTTCCATTCTCTCACCTCAGGCACTTGCCGCTGATGCCACCAGGGACGGCGACAACGTGACCTACGATGGTCGCACGTATAATCCCATGTCGAACGCCCAGCGTCCCTCCGGCATCCAAAGTGATGTAACCGGATATGCTTCGATTGACCAGGAGAATAAAAAAGCCCACTTTATCTTCACGACAGGCGACCCATCCAAGGCCACATCTGGTCAATACGTAGTCTACGACTTCACGCCGCCAGACAACTTCAGCAACTCATCGCCCCCCGTTACCGTCGCCATCGCTAATGCAAGTACCGCTAGTCCAGACACCCCTGCTGGTGGCGACTCCAGTAGTTGTAATGCCCAAACTCTTGCCGGTATCGGTTGGATTTTGTGTCCCGTAGTCAACTTCCTCGCGAGTGGCATGGATCACCTCTACGACGTCCTGACTGGTTTCCTCGTCGTCCAGCCCGCAAGGGCGACCGACGATAGCGCCCTCTTCAAGATGTGGGGAGTCGTCCGCAATATCGCCAATATCTGTTTCGTCATCGCATTCCTCTTTGTCATATATTCGCAGGTGACGAGCATAGGTATCAGTAACTACGGCATCAAGAAGATTATGCCGCGACTCATTATCGCTGCCGTCCTAGTCAATATCTCCTTCTGGATTTGTGCGATCGGCATCGACTTATCCAACACACTGGGGTATGGACTTCATGCTCTCTTTATGAACGTCTTCGGCTCTCTCAACAGTGCAGACGCGTATCAAAACCTGACTTGGTCAAACGTCTCCGCATCCTTACTCTCTGGCACCGCGGTCGCAGCACTGGGGGCGTACGGCGTCTATAGTGTCGGCGTGGCGGGGGCGGGTCTCCTGATTACCTTCATACCGACACTGGTCGGCGTCCTCTTGTCTGTGCTCGTTGCATTACTTGTCATCTCAGTTCGCCAAGCGCTGATTGTCTGCCTCGTCATCATCTCACCTCTCGCATTCGTCGCCTTCTTGCTACCAAACACCGAGAAGTGGTTCACGAAGTGGCGAGAGCTCTTCATGACCCTTCTGCTCGTGTATCCGATATTCTCCGTCGTCTTCGGTGGCGCGCAGCTTGCTGGTATGGCTATCATCCAAAATGCAGGCGGTTCGCTCAACCTCATCATCCTCGGTATGGCCGTCCAGGTCGCTCCCGTCGTCATCACGCCGCTCCTCGTCAAGGTGAGTGGCTCACTTGTCGGCAAGATTGCTGCACTCGCCAATAATCCGCGGCAAAACATCACGGGCAAAACCCGCACTTGGGCCGAGGGTAGGGCTGCAGAAGCAAAAGCTCGCTCACTCGCCACAGGCCGAGCAAATCGCTTGACCCAGGCGATTGATTCTCAGCGCCGTTGGCGCGAGGGTAGTCGCAAGAACTGGGAAGAGGCGGCGGACCACCGGTTTGAGGGTACGGAGCGAGGTCATGCACTGGAAACATTTAGGCGTACTAATGCAAACACCAAGAAAGAAGTTGACAACGCCTATGCCCGCACGCAGATGGGTATGGCTCTCGAGCGCCGATCAATGGGCCTTGATGTTGATAAGACAAATATACAGAGTGACATGATGGATACGGATGAGGGTCGAGCCCTTGAAGCGCGCACTCGGTTGGCGCAGGTTCGTAAGACAGATGTCGAGAATAACTTTGAGGGTACTACCGTCGGCGGCCAAGTTGAAGAGGCGCGACGCGAAGCAGATCGTAGAAAGCAAACGATTGCCGCAGGCCACGAACATGAGTGGCACTTCCGTAACGAACACGATGCAGGCTCACAAGAGCGTGAGATGCAACTGCGTACGGCCACCGACCGGGCTGCGACCAGCAAGCTCAAGGTTGACACCACCTACGGTCAGCTGAAGGCTGGCCAGGCACCTGTGGGCGCTTCGGCAGCGATGAACGCCCTCGCAACTGAGGCATACGAGATTAGTCGTGGAAGCAATCTTGAAACGAGCCGTCAGGGACAGGCTGAGCATATTCGCCAAGAAAAGGTAAACCAAGAGATGCTCAAGAATACTGTCACCGTCGATGGTCAGACTATCGTTGAGTATGCTGCCGGCATCGGCAAATCTGACACCGTGCTCGCACACGCCATCGCCAAGCAGCGCAAGGACTTCGATGAGGCCTCAAGTGCTCAGAGCGAGCTCATGAAGCACTTCAAGATTAACGCTCCGGAGGTGATGAACCTCAGCATGGGTGTCACGTCCATAAGTAAGAAAGATGACCACGGCAATACCCACGTCTTCGACGTGTCTGATGATGCGACCCGTGAGGCTGCTATCGAGATGGCCTTCACCGTTGGCTCACACAACGACAAGAAGAAGCTGGTCATGAGCTCCGGCGCGAAGAAAGACGCAAGCGGCGCCGTCATCCCGGGCACCGAAGGTGTCAACTACGCCAACCGCGCGACCATTCAGGCGATGGTTATCAAGAGCCAGTACGGTGGCATGGCACCTGGTGTCAATGACAAGGCGCTCAACGACATCCTCAACGGTGACTTCGATGGCGAGGCGAGCTGGAAATACCATAACGCTCGTGAAATTGCCGAGGGCCGCATCAAGGCTAGCACCCTGGCTCGAACAAACCAGGACTCCCTCAAAACTCTCTTTGCCGCGAATGATCCGACTGACCCAGAGTTCCAAGCTGCTCGCGCTCGCCTGGAGAGCGAGGGGCTTCTTGACGCATTCAACGAGAACTATGACGCACTCAAAGATATGGTTATCCAAGTGCTTAAGACGCCTACTATCCGACAAGAGGCATCACGAGAGGCAACCCAGGTCATGCTCGACTTCGTCAAGGATGTCTATCAGGATCGTACGCAGCGCAAACCAAACCCTTAGTGTCATGGTGGACGGATTGACTTTTTCCACCATAAGTGCTATAATTTAGCACACACAACGTTATTCGGATAACGAGTACCCTTTAAGGAAGGTGATCCATTTGTTCCGCAAACCGGTCCTCGACCGTACCCAGAAGTGGATTCTGGGCTCTGTGGTGCTTCTCATGTTGGTCGTCCTCGGCATCACGGCCGTCGCGTTCAGCCCCAAGACCACGCCCACTGCGACACCGCAGCCGACAACCGCCTCGACCACCGTCGCTCCGACGCCGTCGGTAAGCGTGACGCCGTCGGCATCACAGCCGGCAAGTCCCACCCCGACCCAATCCGCGAGCCCGAGCACCTCGGCGACGACTGCCTATCCGGCTGCCAACGACTGTGTCCCGGGTGTCCCCGGCGCCTACCAGCGCCTCGGCCAGTGTGCGGTCGCCGACAACACACCCCTGCAGGTCTTCGAGGCCTGCCAGGTGGCCGCCAGCGGGTTCATGTGGAACCAAAGCGGTGGCACGAGTGGCGTGAAGGTGAGCGACAAGATCCGCAAAGCGGCAGTCAAGACCTGCCTCGCCGGTTTCGGACTGATCAACGTCGACACTGCCGACGTCCAGGGCAGCCCCAATAAGGATGCGGGCCTCGCCTACATCATGCTGAAGGGCGGCCTCAGGGGTGGCGACATCGAGAGGTTCCTCTTCGACGCCGAGACTGGCACGGTCATCGACAGCACCAGCAAGATGCAGGTGTTTGACGACTGGGTCGACCAGTTCCACCACGACGGCTAGCCGTCCCCGGGGGTTTCCCGCGCATCGCGCGCGGGAAACCCCTTTTCAATTGGCATTAGCCTAAGCGTATTGACAAAAATAAGCATATGGTGTATAATGTAATTATACGTTCACACCAGATAAGCAAAGGAGCTTAGAAACTATATGTCACGAAAACCAGCTTACTCACCACACGATCTACTCAGGAAATTCCTTGTTGCAGGGACCACCATTGCCGCACTCGGTAGTGTTGCTGCCTGTGGGGAGCTGCCGGCAAATTCTCCAGCAGCTACCGCAAGCCCAAATCCTGGTGACAAAACTCCCGATACAACCGCTTCACCGACTAACAACGCTGAGTTCGACGCTTTCCACGACGCACTCGTGACCAGGAATGAGGATGGAAGCATCGCATCAGTCAAGACACTCCAGGAAGTATTTCCTTTGCCAGAGCAGCTCACCGCGACTGAACTTGATGCAGACCCAGAGAGTATCCCTGAGGTATTTCCTATCCCAGCGGGGGAAGCCAAGACTCCACAAGATGCAGTCCGAGCATGGTTCGTGCGAGAGAATGCAGCAATTAATATCGGATCTGGAGATAGCAGTATGGTGAAGGGCGCTGACGGAAGCGATACCCTCAAAGCCGACAGTAAGCGCGACTACCTCGCAGCTTGGCGAGCAATGAACGGCTATGGTCCAGAGAGTCGTCCTCCCCAGGCACTTCTCGACAACCAGCTGGCCGCCGCAACCGCATTCACCGGTACCGCTGTCGCACGCGGTCTCGATCATCCCGCCTTTATGCCCCTCGTGGCAAAGATTCCCAATATAGCCGACATGAAGGTGAAGGTTAACGCCGACGGAACCTTTGATGCGGATGTCGAGGTCCGTGGCGTGTTCTTCGCAGACACCAAGAACATACAGTTGGTAGACCCTTCGATTACCTTCAAGGAGACGGATGTCGTGGAAACGATACACTTCACTGGCTGTGGTATCGATGAGAAAACCGACACATTCCGATGTAAAGTCGTCGAGTAATATATTCTATCCATCACAACGTAAAAGAATCGCCCTCCTCTAGAGGGCTTTTCTTTTATACGCTTATGCTATTTAATTGTATACAGGATGATAATATCTTTACGCGCGTCGTCAATCGGTGGCTTGATACGCCGCAGCCGTCTTTGGGTAGCAACCTTTGTGATACTTGTGACGACCGTTGTCACACCGCTTGGCGCACCCACCGCTAGTGCCGACACCAGCTCTGATATATCTGGGCTTAATAAAGCGTACTACGGTTCTATATTCTTGCGCGACTGTCTTGTCCAGTTGCGCCAGTCGGCTGACGGTGCGGGTAAGAGAATTACACAGACGCGAGTTGACGAGGGGACATTTCTCTCACCTATCGTTGGTGGAGCAACCAAGAAGGTAGCTATCGGAAGAACCCTGAAGACAGACGATGGTATCGCTATATGTAACGATACAAACCTAGTGAAAAGCTCGCTCTCCGCAATTGGTTTCTCAAATGGTGGTGACTTCCTCAAAGCTATAGGCTATACGGCAACGGTTGAAAATACAGTGATAGGAGAAGACTGTAGTAACGCAAAGAATAACAACGGTTACTGCGAGCCCGTGACGGGAGACATAACAATCTATGTGATTAGTGGTGACGACAGCTTCAATAGCACGATAATGTCCAAGCACCCTCAGGCGGATTATGCCCGCTATGTCGCATACCTCAATATCTTCAATTCATTCTGTAAACTAGTCGAGCCTCCAACTGGATCTGGCGACTCAGTGACCTATAAGAAGGTCGTCAAACAAGATGACGGCTCATACAAGGCTGTCGACACTGCAGCTGAGTTTGCGGTCCAGACAACGACCACAGATAGCGGAAACCTCGGGACAGAGAAGGTAACGACAACTGTGAAGTATGGCAGCATAGGCATCTCTAACTTTGATTATCAGGGACAAAATACAGATTGTCGAAGCTTACTGTCAAGGCTTGATGGCCTGACAACTGCGGTTGCGTTCTACAACAACAATCATAAGGGTGATCCAATCGCCACAACCATAGAGTATAAAGGGCCGGCAGACTCCACTAGCTCGGTAGATTGTACGGTCAACCCGACGGATGCAAGTTGTGCCACGGGTGAGTCTAGCTGTACTATCGAGGGCATCGGCTGGATCGTCTGTCCGGTCATGAATTTTATGTCGAGCATCAACGACACACTTTATAGCTTCCTGGCAACATACTTCCTAGAGATCAAGCCAGCCATATTCTCAAGTACGGGTAATGAGAATGGACTCTACCAGGCATGGAACACGTTCCGTGGCATCGCCAATATTCTCTTCATCGTTGCGTTCTTGATTATCTTGTACTCACAGATTACGAGTGTCGGCATCACCAACTACGGCGTAAAAAAGTTATTGCCGAAGCTTATTGTCGCCGCGATTCTGGTGAACGTTTCGTATTACGTGTGTCAGGTTGCCGTAGATATCAGTAATATCCTCGGGTGGGGGCTCAAGAGCTTGTTTGATGCTATCGGCGGGGGAGTCGGTGACGGTAAGGGCATCATCTCTACATTTGGTACTAATCCTTGGGGCACTATAGTCGGCGGTGCGCTGGCGACGGCTGGCACGGTCGCGCTGCTGCTCGCAATCAGCGTGCCAGTGCTACTAGCAGGACTATTGTCGCTACTGATGGTCGTTGTAATCCTCATCACTCGGCAGGCACTCGTCATCCTTCTCGTCGCAATTTCACCGATTGCATTCGTCGCGTGGCTGTTGCCAAACACCGAGAAGTGGTTTAAGAAGTGGTGGGAGGTATTCTTCGCGATGCTGATGCTATTTCCTATCATCAGTGTTCTTTATGGTGCGGGAGCACTCGCTGCAAACATCTTAGGCAAGAGCGACTTCGGAGATGATGGGGGGGTAGCAAAGATTGCCGCACTTGGCGCATCGATATTGCCGCTCGCGCTCACCATCCCTGCCGTCAATGGTGCGCTGAAGGCGACTGGTGCGCTTGGTGCGAAACTAAGCGGCTGGTCGAACTCAGCAAATAAGCGGGTTGGGTCAACGATAAAGACAGATTCAAGACTTGGTCGTGGCTGGAATGCAGCCTGGGATTACCGAAAGAAGCAGCGCAATATCCGGCAGGATCGTAGCTTAGCGGACAACACCCTTACTCGCGGCGCGTTTGGAGCTATTGGTGGAGGGCAGTACAGTCAGCGACTACAGGATAATGCGGTCAGTGCACAACGAGCAGAATACGAGGAGGGCGTAAAAGCTGCTGCCGAGAGACAAGCTGGTAATATGACACATGCACAGATACTCACCGCAGCGGGTTCGGGAGAGCACGACGGTCGTCGCCTTACCGATCACGAGCGTGATGCGGCGATACGATACTCAATGGACAAGGGAAGCATGCCTGAGAGAGGAACGGTTCTCAGTGCTGTCCATCACATGACGCGCGAGCAACGTCGATCAACTGTGAATGGCGCGCGAGCCAAGGGTGATGGAGACGTATACGGCCAGCAAGTCTTGGGCAACCTTGAGTTAGGTCAGGATGCTACTGGCACTGCGTTTGCCGACACCGCTACGGATGCTGACGTACAGGGTGTGCTTGATACTGCGACAACCGAGCGCCTGAGGGCTGGAAGTATCTCAGTTCCTGTTATGACAAGGGATGCTCATACTGCACGATACATTACCGCACGGGCCACCGCCGATCCAGCTGCTCGAACTAGAGCTCACGCAGACATTAACCAGTATCGCGTCGAAAACGCTCAGGACTGGGCTGCCGTTAGTGGTGAGATACGCGACCCTACTATGCTGGGTGGCATCTAGTCCCTCACTGGGTGATAGCCCCATAAGCTGATATACTAATTCTATATGGCAGTCTACAAGGTGGCTCAGGACGTAGAAGCTGACGATAAACTAATCGGTCCGTTTAGCTTCCGACAATTTATCTACCTCATCATCGTGGTACTCTCTGGCGGACTCGCGTGGGGCCTGTCGCAGGTTTTCATAGGCCTTGCTATCATCCCGCTACCTATCATCTTGTTCTTCGGCGCACTTTCGTTGCCTCTTCGTAAAGACCAGCCGATGGAAGTATACCTTGCAGCCATCCTCTCGTTTTATCTCAAGCCGCACCGCCGTTTCTGGGAGCCGGATGGTATCGAATCGCTCGTCGAGATTACCGCACCGAAGGTTGTCGAAATCCAACGCACCAAGACGCTGAGTGAGGACGAGACCGAGCGCCGTCTTTCATTCCTCGCCGACATCGCTGATACTCAAGGGTGGTCCGTCCGACACGCCACAGCACCACCACAGACATCCATGGCAACCGATGCGTACTATGCCGCCCAGCAGACCGAAGATGTGCTCGACAGTAGTGGTGGCGTCGCCCAGTCACTGAATACAATGATTGATCATGCAGATGCGAAACGTCGCGAAGAGATGCTTGCGCGGATGCATACGGCGGCGGCACAACCGGTCGACTCAACCCAAGTAGTCACTCAGCAACCCATCGTTGCGGCCCAGCCGTCCGCAACTCCACCATCGGCACCAGCTTCTCCACCTCCAGTTTTCACACCCCCACAAGCCCAGGCAGATATCGTAGGAATGACACCGGTCTACAATCCCTACCCCTCTGAAATACATCAGGCGGTCATCCAGCCTTTATCCGCCCAGCCGCAGCCTCGGCCGCAATCTCAGCCAATACCGCCTGAACCTGCGGTAACCACTAGCGAAACACCGGTGTCACCTGATATAATTAATCTTGCAAATAACCCCGATTTATCTATCGAGACGATTCAACGCGAGGCAAACCGCATCCAGAAGAAAGCGGATCAGGCTGATGATGAGGTCTTCGTCTCACTAAGATAGGTGTATCGGCCAAAGAGGAGTGGGTGTGCCGCCAAACAATCAACAGAATTCATCACAATTTCCCCCACCAGCTCCAGCAGTTGGCGCTACTCCTGTTGATCAGCAATTCCAACCCCCACAAGTAATGGGTTCGGTCGCAGCAGCGACACAACCGGTCGTACAAAAGACGACAGGCTCGCCTCAACAACAACGCAAAGCCAATACCACACAGAATAGCCTCTTGCTCTCCGAGCTTCGCGAGGGGATGGTCATCATGGCGGACGGCTCATTCCGTGCGGTCATCGCCTGCAAATCTATCAACTTCGACCTGATGAGCGCTCGCGAGCGCGAGGGTGTCGAATTCAGCTACCAAAACTTCCTCAATGCACTCTACTTTCCAATCCAAATCTTCATCCGCTCTCAGCGCGTCGATATCGGCCCCTACATCGATCGTCTAGAGGGTATACGCCGCGGCCAAGACAATATGCTACTCAATGTGCTGATGGATGACTACATCCAATTCATCGATGCGCTTGCACAGGATGCGAACATCATGGATAAGAGCTTCTTCATCGTCGTACCCTTCTTTCCCGCAGGCGACGCAGGCAAGGTGATGGAGCAGGGCAAGGGATTGTTTGACAAATTCTTCGGCGGATCTAAGGCCACCGCCATCACAAAAATCGACAAAGCTTCCTACGAGAAGGCGAAGGACGAAATCAAGAACCGTGTCGACTCCGTCATTAGCGGCCTCTTGCAAGTTGGCATCCAGGCAACGCCGCTCAACACGAAGGAGCTCGGCGAGCTATATTACAACGTCTACAACCCCGATACGGCCGTGCGTGAACCACTCGGTGACTTCAATAGCGTCACGTCAACTTATGTCCGTAAAGCTCAATCCCCACCTCAAGGAGGAACCGTCTAGTGGCTAAGAAACGTCTTGATCCAATCGATATCGCAGCTCAGCAACAAGCACGTGAGCAGGCGGAGGTCGAAAGCGCGTTCTTACGTGGTATGACGACACTGCGCGATCTCATCGCACCAAGCAGTCTCGAGATTCACAGTAGTCATTTCCGTATCGGCACGAAATATGGCCGCACCCTCTATATCTATGGCTATCCTCGAGAGCTTTATACCGGCTGGCTATCTGGTCTCATCAACATCGATCAGGTTATCGATGTGAGTATGTTCGTCTATCCAGTCGAGACTGAAGTCGTGCTCAATAATTTGCGCAAAAAAGTTACTCAGCTTGAGGCAGACATGTCTATCAATAGCGAAAAGGGTCGGACACGCGATCCCGCAAGAGAGGCCGCGCTTGCCGACGCAGAGGAGCTTCGAGACCAACTCCAGGTCGGCGCCGAACGCTTCTTCCGCTTTGGTCTCTACGTGACGGTGTATGCAGATAGCCTCGAGGAGCTTGGATTTGTCCAGCACATGCTCGAAACACTCTTTGGCCAACAGCTCGTCTACAGCAAGGTTGCAAGTAGTCAGCAGGAACAGGGGCTTAACAGTACAATTCCTCAGATGGCCGATCAACTCCAGATTCGTCGAAATATGAACACTGGAGCAATTAGCACGAGTTTCCCATTCACGAGTGCGGATTTGACACAAGAAAAGGGCGTCCTCTACGGTGTGAATATGCACAACAATGGCCTTGTCATCTTCGATCGCTACAGTCTTGAAAATGCAAACATGGTGGTGTTCGCAAAGTCTGGTGCTGGTAAGTCATTTACCGTGAAGCTCGAGGCACTTCGTAGTATGATGCTCGGTGCCGACATCCTCATCATCGACCCCGAGAATGAGTATCAGAAGCTTTGCGATGCGGTTGGTGGTAGCTATATCCGTCTCAGCCTCAATAGCGATACCCGTATCAATCCGTTCGATTTGCCACAGGTTATCGATAGCGACGAAGCAGAGGATGCCTTGCGCGCGAACCTCGTGACGCTTCATGGACTCCTTAGGCTTATGCTCGGTGGCTCACAGCAGGCCGCAAACGGTCAACTTATGGCAGGCCTTAACCCCGCCGAGGAAGCTGATCTCGATCAGGGCCTTATCGACACGTATGCACGCGCCGGCATCACAAGCGATCCGCTGACACATAACTCCAAACCGCCTACTATTAGTGACCTCTATGACACACTGCTCCATATGGGTGGCACCGGCCCACAACTTGCGCAGCGGTTGCGCAAATACACGAGTGGCACATTCGCAGGCATCTTCTCTCAGCAAAGTAATATCGATATCAACAACAACATGGTTGTCTTCAATATTCGTGATCTCGAGGAAGAGCTCCGTCCAGTCGCGATGTACATCGCCCTGAGTCACATATGGAACATCACACGAACTATCCAGAAAAAGCGCATGCTCATCGTCGACGAAGCGTGGCAACTTATGAAATACGATGATTCTGCCAACTTCCTCTTCAGCCTCGCTAAGCGAGCTCGCAAGTATTTCCTCGGCCTGACGACAATCACTCAAGACGTCGAGGACTTCATGGGCAGTAAGATGGGGCGAGCAATCGTAGCGAACTCATCTATGCAGCTACTTCTGAAGCAGTCCTCGAGCGCCGTCGATGTACTTGGTGATGTCTTCAAGCTTACAGAAGAAGAGCGTAAGCGTCTTGCGAACTTCCCGGTAGGGCAGGGGTTATTCTTCGCCGGTCAAAATCACGTCCATATCCAAATCATAGCCAGCCAGACAGAGACGGGACTTATCACTACCAACCCAACCGCCGTCCTGCAACAGTCTGAGCAGCCACGGGGTGCGTAGATATGGTGCAGGTCAAAGACCCAACTGATATTCAATCTGCCTACAATGATATCGGCAACCCCGGGACGACAAAATCCGAACTCAACGATGCCGAAAAGCGAGGTGCTGACGATACATACTCGAAAGACTCTACTGACCCTTATGTGACCAGCGGACTAGACCAGCTTGAGGCGCATGCTAATGACGCATGGGCGGTCAATCGAACGCAAGGTGGTACACAAGCTGCCGAACCGCTGCAAGATAGGGCTAAGCGCCTCTTGAAGAAAAGTGCGCCTATCACGGCTATCACCGGACTACTCGTAGGCCTTGGTATCGGAGCGAGCATGTTCTTCTCTCCATCGATGCTTCTCGTCCATATCAAGGAAGTCATCACTTCTCGTTTCAATATCCAGTCAACCACACTAGATGCGCGAACGAATAAGATACTCGTCAAGAAGCTTACTTCTGTCGGTACATCCGGCTGTGGAACGTTGAGCGTACAAGCATGTAAATACTCAAGGATGAGCAATAAGATGCTGACGAAACTCGAGGCCGCGGGTCTCGTCCCGGTTGATTCGAAGGGGAAGCCGATTGAGATTAAGGATGGATACGGTTCGGAGCGGCCCTATGGTTTCACAAATCCCGATGGGAGCCTGGGACTGAGTGAGGGTAAGATTGTCAAAGCTGGCGAGTTCAAACAGTTCCTCTCCGACAACCCGAAGGCTGCCGGTACGTTTAGGCGGGTGTTCAATCCTACCTGGGCCACTTTTTGGGATTCCACCTACATGGATAAGTTTCTTGGTCGGTACGGGCTAGGGAAGGCTTCGACCGTCAAAGGTGATACTGAAGATGACGTAAAGGCTAGTTTCGATGACGAGGTGGATGGCACCACAAAAGAGCGTCTCACAATCGGTGCCACAGCCCAGGACGGCGAGTCGGAGGACTCCGCGAAGGCGAGACAGGCCGCCGCAGGTGAAGCCGACAGTCTCATTACGAAGGCGGGCGCTCAGTCGACTGAAGATCTTGCGCAGACCCTCGGCAAGGAGGTTGGGGGTGCCGGCAAGGTGACGGGTGGGGCCCTGTTGATTGCCAATTTGTACTGTATGGCGGCAAGTACAGGCAAGATTGCGAAAGCTGTCCGCGTCATTCAAATGGGGCAGATTATCGCCTATGGGTTATTATTCCTTCAGGCTGCGGATGAAATCAAATCGGGCAATGGAAGTGTTGCGAAGGCGGCATTCTTCGGCACCGCACTCACAACCGTAATCGTCGATACAGCGACACAGACTGTCAAGAAAAAGGCTGCGACAGATTCGGTCAATATGAAGTATGCGTTACTCAAGGACTCGGGCGCAACAAGTAGCACATCTGACGGCACGAAGTACCTTCCTGGTGGGGGTATCGTCAGTATGTTGCAACAATTCTCCAACGCCGTAAGTGGTAAGGGTGACGTCAAGAAGGCGCTCGACAACTTTTGTGCAGCGGTGAGTTCCGATGCGGGGCAAGCGGCCTCGCTACTCCTCGACTTCACCCCCGTCGGTCTTGCGATGACTGCGATTGGCTACGTCGTAGGTCAGTTCTCAGGAGTGTTGTTAGCTCCTATACTTGGAATGCTCGCCGGTAAGATAGTCGACTCGTCCTTGCAGGCGGAAGACCTTGGAAATGCTGCTGCAGCAGGCATGGTGCAGACTGTTTCGGAGGGTGCGAACGCGGGCGCGATGATGGCGATGACACCATCGCAGACGTCTGCGTATCTCGAAAAACATGCTGAGACACAGCTAGCGAACGCACGTATCGACCAAGCGACACTCAGTCCATTTGATACTTCAAGTCCAAATACATTTCTCGGCAGTATCATGACACAGATGATTCCATATTATGGCAGTATGCAGAGCGTTACGGGCATATTCGGCTCGATAGCCAAGCTTGTAGGGTCTTCGTTCTCGTCAATCGTCTCGCCCACGAGTAGTGCTCTCGACAGCAGCGACATTGGCGGTTGTCCCGATAAGGCCCTCGAGGAGGAGGGAGTCGCCGTCGGTAAGCTTTGCAATATCTGGTATGCTATCCCGGTAGAGTATCACGACATAGACGTGAAAGAGAACCAGACGACACTTGAGGCGAAGAATCAGCTCAATCCAGACGGTACGCCCGTCACCGGATCAGATGCGGAGAAGTATCTGACTGAATGTGCGACGGGTGATGGCTCTGCTGCGACGGCTGCCTGTGTCATCGACAATGAAGACAAGGCACGCTACGCACTCTCTTATATCGACCGTCGCCTACAGCGAGATATGGATGGCGAAGATGTGGTCGGTGCGTCAGCATCCTCGTCGACCGTGGCGTCTGGAAGTTGCCCTGCGGGCACTAATATCGTCTCGGGTATCACCACTGGGTGGAAGAAGGATACGGGCGAGCAAACGACGATTACTTTGTGTTCGATACCCAATACAGACATGCAGGTCAACCCTGGGTGGACGAACAAGAAGTATCAGGGTACCTCGTCTAAGGGTATCCAGAACATTACCGTCAACGCCGAGGCTGCACAGGGCTTGTTGGACGCAGCGACTAAGTATACTCAAGAGACTGGTCGCAAACTTTCTGCGTCCGTTGCGTATCGTAGCGTCTTTGAGCAGTGCTCGTTCTTTGTCGGAAGCAAAAACACCTATGCAAGTGATCAATCTAGTTATTACAACAAGTACTGCACACCAAATAAGAGTTGGCTCGAGTATCCTACTGGTGATTGGAACACTAACGTCGTCATATCAAATCACATGATGGGCAGCTCAATCGATTTTACAGACGCGAGCGAGAAGTGGATGAAGGGCTGTGTTGGTGATGCGACCGACGGTGACAAAGATAATCGCTGCTTTGGATTCTATGATGACGTATACCAGAAGCAGAACTGGGATAGCGCACACTTCACCTTCAGTCCCATATAAGAGATTGGCCCTTGTGTTGTGGTCAGTTCGTCAGCCCGTCAAATATCGTACTAGGGTCAGAGCCGCTCGGCGAGCTTACTTGGATGACGAGGTGGTTGTAGTCACGTAGTGTCACAACAAGCCTCTGCTCATACTTGCCGTTTAGCGTGAGAGACGAGGCGTAGGTGTCGACAGATCTATCGTCTGATATAGCGTGTGTCGGTTCGCTTGTAATCGCGATGCTCGTAATCTCCTCGTTTTGATAGGTCGCGAAATGCTCTGCGAGTGCACGCGTGATCACATCGACCGCGTCACTGCTGAGACCTTTTTCTGAGAGCGCCGCGAGGCCTGTTACTCCCGTCGTACCATACATCGTCGGCTCACTTTGCTTATACACTACTTCGTAGTTGGCGAGATCATATCCCTTGGCTTGGACGGCAGCTATTGCTTGTTGTTTATACGCTTCTGTCTGAGATGTGATGTAGACGGCGAGTTTACCTTGCTCGGTCGGCGACACGCCGTAGTCTACTCGATATGCTGAGTAGAGCCCGACGATAGGAAGGTCTTTGGCGATAGGGAAGGTCTCTATCATATTCGCATATTGCTTATCAGCCTTACGGTCCGTGATACCTTGGGCGATTGTATAATCTTCAGTATGAGTCTGGTACCAGTTTGCTGTCGATGGATCATTCGACACAAGCGCGGCCTCGACCGACACCTTCTGACCATAGGTGACCGTAACCTCCTCTGTATATGTATCGAAGCCTTTCTTGGATATGACGACTTTGTAGGTGCCAGGCTGGACATCGTTATCACCAAACACTCCTTGCGTCGAGCCGATCTTCACATCAGAACTCTTGGGCGCGTACGTTAGGGTTATAGTTGCTGAGTATATCGATTTTTTCACAGAGAAGAAAAGTGCAGGGAGTATAAAAATGACAAATATGCTACCAAAGAACACTGTCTTCTTCATTCGCGGCGTCAGACCATCCCACCACTCTCTATTAAATCGCCATGTACGCATAGTATGTCCCGTCTAGATATAGAGGACTTTGTTCTGCAGTCCTCTCACAGTGTGAGGCAGCTGCCTCCTTACCATCACCCAAGTAAATCTTGATATGGCCCGCGCGCCACAATATATAGCCAGGCTCTAGCTCATCCGTACTCTTCACGTTCGCCTGTACCATTTTGTACTTATCGGTGTGAGTTTTCATGTAGTTGTTTTGTGCATCAGCACCACAGCAAGGGAAGTCTGTATCTACTCCAGAGTACCGCATCACCGTCGCTACGAAAGCGTCACAACTGTTACCAACCTTTGAGCATGCGTCACCTAATTTATTCACCCCCACAGCTTCTAGAGCTTTTGTGTAACTTTGCTTCGGTTGCAGTGCGCTGTGGTCTGCACCTTTCTCGGTACTTCGCGTTGACCACGACAAGTCTTCGGCTGTCGCGACAATGTCACCATTGCCCGCACCCATATTTGCGCAACCGCCGGCCGCTGTCGTACCGACTGATGGCGCAAGATCTTTGTATTTATTATAGGCATCTTCCGCTGCTTGAATACGCAAGGCATTATTTGGGTCACCGGCACGCTCAAATACAGCCGAGACCCTCCCTGTGGCCGTCTTGATGTCAGACGGGTCTTGGGCAGATGCAAAGGCGCTATCTGTAAGGATGCCTTTTTCGCTCCCTTCAAGCTCGACCTTAAGGTAACTGAGTTGTATGGCTAAATCCTTCCAGGCATCCTCGGTGCTCGTTCCTTGCGCCTTCTTCTGGTCGACATGCTTTAGTAGTGCGACACGGCGGCCATTGTCCCACTGTACAATCCCAAATGCGTAGCCACCCACACCTCCGTCCATGGCTTTTTTCTGATCGTAGGCTTGTCCCTTCTGTATGGCAGTGTGGTCGTATTTTGACTCGACATATATGTTACCAAGAAATCCGGCTGCTTGGACGGCGTTCATCGGCTGGTTTCCAAGAGGTACAAAGTTGGTTGACGTAAGGTACTTGAAGATTGCCTCTGCATTTTCCGCGCTATCAGTGAAATCACCACCTGTTGATGAAACGCTACATTCAACCGCACAGGGGTTTGACCAATATACGTTGTTGGCAGATAGGTATGCGGGGTCGCAATTCTCCGCGGCATATACTTTTGTCCCGATGATGTCGGTCATCGTGAAAGAGACCGATGCTATCACGACGCTAAAGAAATACATCGTCGCGCGGACAAAGATTACCCTGCGTTTACTGTACTTCGTGGTGCCCACATTACTTCGCATAACTTACTTATCAGTATATCGTACCCTTGGTCTTTATGCACCGATATCTATCGTGTGGCCAGCCACTGAGCGTACTGGCTCGGCGCTCGTCATGATTACCTGATGGTCCTGGAATTCACTAAGGAGTCTGTGTTGGCGTGTGTGATCGAGCTCACTAAACACATCGTCGAGGAGAATTATCGGATGAAGATCGGTCTGTTCAATGATTCGTGCTGCTTCGATAAACTTGAGCGCTAGAGTAATAGTGCGTAGCTCGCCGCGCGAGCCTGTCGTGTCCGCGGCGCCGTCGTTGAACGAGATGAGTATGTCGTGGCGATGTGGCCCAACCGACGTTGCGCCGACCGCACGATCTCTTTCGTATGCTCGCTCTAGTTCTGTGAGTAGGTGCTGCGAAGAGACTGGGGACTGGTGGCTATAGTGAACCGATATTTCGTCCTTCGTTGGCGCAATCGTACGGTATACCTTGGAGATATGCGTATCGATATATTCGGTAAGCGCTTGGCGAGCAGCGATGATTTCTGCACCATATCGACTCAGTGCGACATCCCATGCAAACAACTCATCACGGTTGAGGTGGGGTTGTTTGAGTAGTTTGTTGCGCTGAAGGAGGGATCGTTCGTAGCGATGAAGCGTACTACTGTAACGCGAATCGTATTGTGCGATGAAGATGTCGAGATACTCGCGACGGCGCGACGGCGAACCGGTGATGATACGTAAATCATCAGGTTCAAACAATACCACAGGATACCTCACTTTATCGGTGAGCCGATAATGTACTTTTCCGTCGATTTGAAATGTTTTCTTCGTGCCTTGTGATTGATGCTTGATGGTACGATTATGTTCGTTCGTCTCAAGATCGATACGGTACCATTCATCACCGCTGCGACGAATCGTCTCGTCGGTGCCTTTGAAAGATTTACCCCGCAGTGCAATATAAATGGCTTCGAGGAGTGATGTTTTGCCACTCCCGTTTGCACCCACGATGAGCGTGACATTATTTTCGAACACGACCGTACATTTCTTATGCACGCGGAAATTTTGTATCGACAGTCGCTTCAGTCGCATACTAGCTCTTAAGCGGCATGATCAAATGGAGGTAGTTCGCGTGTTTACCGGTCGCAGTCAGGACACATGGAGAAAGTTTACCACTGAAGCGGAACTGAATTAGTTCACCCTCGACAACACTAAGTGCCTCGGCGACATAGCGGGAGTTTAGTGTAATCGTCCCGTCGGCGGAGACTTTCGCGTCGGCACTACTCGTATTCTCTCCAAGCTCGCTGGCAATCGAGTGAACACTGATGTGTTGTGTAGCTTCGTCGGCTTTGATAGTCACACTACCACCAGATTCGCGGGCGAAGAGTCCTGCGATTTTGATGATGCGGCCAAATTCTTCGCTCGATACAGTGATCGTCGTCTCTGAGGTCTTAGGGATAAGTTGGCGGTAGTCAGGATAATTACCATCGATGAGGCGGCTCGTGACTTCGGCCTCGCCGACACGGAAACGGACTTGGGTATCATCGAAGAGCACTTCAATCTCATCGATATTGTCACTCAGTGTACGTAGTACTTCCTGGAGACTACTGGATGGTACGATTGCCGCAATCTCACTCTTTGTCGCCATCAGTTCACGCTCCGAAAGACGATAACCGTCGGTACCTGCGAGGAAGAGCTTGCCATCGACCGAATGCCAGTAAACACCTGTGAGCACTGGGCGGCTCGTGTCGCTACTTGTTGTAATGATAGTCTGTTGGACGGCTTGCTTGAACTCACTTGCAGCCACGGAGTAGGCGACCGCCTTCGATTCGTCGATAGAAGGAAGCTCAGGGAACTCATCCGACTCACTCCCGCTGATAATCGACTCATATTGACCCGACCGCACGGTCATCGATGCACCTTTACAGGCGATCTCGACGGTACCTTTTGGTAAGTTACCTACAAACTCCGTCACGAGACGAGCAGGGAGGGTAAGTGAACCCTGTTTTACTACTTTCGCACCTATGTAGTACGTCGCAGCTATTTCAAGGTTTGTCGCAGCGACGAGGAGACGGTTGCCTTCTGTGCGAAATAGTATGTTGCCGAGGATAGGTAATCCAGCTTTTGCGCTTGCAACTCTACTGACAGCATTGAGCGCCCGTGAGAGATTTTCCTGGGTGACCGACAGTTCCATATTAATTAATATTCTCCTTTTTTAAATTAGTGGTGCTAGTTATAGGTGCTGTGGATAATGGGTATAACTGCGAAGAATAAGGTGTTATCTGGCTTGCAACGTATGTGGACAGTCGTGTGAAGAGAAGGCTAACAACTCCAGGTGTTTTTAGTACTTTCACCCAGGCGACGGCGGACGTATAGGCAGTTGATGCCGAATCGGTGGACGAACGCACACACCTTGTACCGCCTACTGTGCGCAGGTTTTCCGAGTAGTTTCCACATGTATTAGGCATAGAGTTTCTCTCTAATCTCAGCGACTTGCTCGCGGATAAGGAAATCGAGCTTGACTGATTTCTCAATCTTTTCGACGGAATGTATAGCGGTAGTGTGATCTTTGCGTCCGAGCTCCTGTGCGATACGTGGGAAGCTGAGATGGAGCTCGCTACGGAGGAGGTACATCGCAATCTGACGAGGCACGACGATGTATTTATCTCGTTTCTCACTACACATCTCCTTTGTGTCGAGCTGGAAGTGGCGAGCTGTCTTGTCGATGATTTGCTTTGCGGTGACGTGCTGCGGCCGAGAGTGGCGCACGTTGCCGAGTAATCCTTCGGCTGTCGTCAGATCTGGTGCGACACCACGCATCTCTGCGTAAGCGAGGAGCTGATTGAGTGCTCCTTCGAGCTCGCGGACGTTTGTCTTAATGTTCTTGGCAAGGTATTCAATCGTATCGCGGCCGAGTACGATACTCGACATCGACGCTTTCGTTTCGACGATCGCACAACGAGTCTCGAAGTCTGGCATCTGGATATCGATCGCCATACCCCACTCAAAACGACTACGAAGACGTTCGGTAAGTGTCGGAATACTTCGTGGCGGCTTATCGCTACCGATGATAATCTGCTTGTTTGCTTGGTGAAGAGCGTTGAAGACATGGAAGAACTCTTCCTGTGTCTTTTCCTTACCGGCAATGAATTGCATGTCGTCGATGATGAGTACATCGACATTACGGTATTTATTACTAAACCCGGACTTTTTAAACCGGATACTCTCGAGAAACTCCTTGACGAACGTCTCACTGCTGATATATTCAATCTTCGTGTCGGGTTGTGTCTGGAGGATTTCATTGCCCACCGCCTGAAGCAAGTGAGTCTTACCGAGGCCGACGCCGCCGTAGATGAAGAGGGGGTTGTACTTAGTGCCAGGATTCGCCGCCACAGCTTGGCAGGCGGTGTACGCGAGGTCGTTGCTTGACCCCACGATAAAGTTCTTGAAGTTGTAGCGAGGGTTGAGTGTTGTCGCTGGCGTAGTGACATTTCGAGCAACGCCACGAGGGGGCGTATCGCTCATAAGTGCGTCGATACGATCATCATCCGTCTTACTGCCGGTCGTCTCGCGACTGATGACCGAACGCTTGAGAGTCTTTACTTCGTAACGGATTGCTTGAGCCTGTACGCCGTTTTTCTTGAGGATTGCCTGAATCTGTTCGTTGAACTTGACCTCGAACTGACGCTTGGCGAAGATATTCGCGACGCCGATGACGACCACGTCATCATCATAGGAGAGTAACTCGGTTTGCTTAAACCATGTCTCGAAGTTGCCATGAGAAACTGACAGCTCGACCTCACCAAGAACACTCTGCCATAAGGCGCTCAGCATGCATACCCTCCAAGTAGATTTAACGATAATGTATGTACTCTTATGATACCGAAGCCCAGAGTTTTCCACAACCAACTAACTGTTGTGGATTTTTATCATCAAGGAGTTGGTGACTAGGGGCTCTTGTTGTCCACAATTTACACCCCAATCTGTTATATGTGTGGATAAACACACGGCTTGTGTGGAAAACAAGCATGACAAGGCTATAATTTTGATAAAAGTTCAAGGACATATTGATTTAAGACCCCTTAAAATGTATAATAACGGAGATATGCCGAAACGAACCCACCAACCACACACACGTCACCGTGCAAAAACGCATGGTTTTCGTGCACGTGTTTCAACCAAGGCTGGCCGTGCGGTTCTCAAGCGCCGACGCATCAAGGGTCGCGCTCGCGTCGCCATCTAGCTGACATCGCCGCCCGTATAACGGGCGGTTTTGTTATCGCACAAGGTATAATAGGGAAGATATGTTAGCCGCACGATTTCGATTTCATGGGCACGGAAGCCTGAAGTTCTTACACAAGAACGCACAGGTGGCTCGTTCGCGCTACTTCACGATCAAGGTCGTCACAAATCCACACCGCAAACATTCGCGTTTTGCGGTCATCGTCAGTAAGAAGGTACACAAGGCCGCAGTTGGCCGCAACCGGATCCGACGTCGTGTGTATGAGATGATTCGCGCAGTACAGCCCCGTTTCGACACCACGATTGATCTTGCGATTATCGTGACGAGTGGTGAGGCCCTGATGGCTCCCTACGAAGACCTTAACGAGACACTCCTGGGTCAACTCAAAGAACTCGGCATCTACCACGAGTAGCCCTCGTAGGCCACCGGTGGTATACTAGTACAAATAGCTAGCGGAGTTTTTCATGTTTGAAACCTTGATCGTACAACCTATATTTAATGCATTGATGTTGCTCTACAGTATCATCCCCGGTGGTGACTTCGGTATTGCCATCATCCTTTTCACGATTCTCATTCGTTTTGCCATATACCCACTCGTGCGTAGTCAGCTGCACCAGACCAAACTCATGCGCAAGATGCAGCCAGAGCTCGCTAAGATCAAGCAGGCGTCTGGTGGCAATAAGCAACTTGAGGCGGCGCAACAGATGGAGATGTATAAACGCTTCGGTATCAAGCCGTTCCGCTCAATCCTCATCCTACTCATCCAGCTGCCTATATTTATTGCGCTCTATCAAGTCATACAGGTCGTTACACTGCACCGCGATCAGGTGGCACACTTCATGTATGCGCCGGTCCAGAACGTACCCGCCATCAAGAGTGTCATCGAGAATCCCGACAACTTCAATAAGACTATGCTGGGCTTCATCGACCTCACACAGACGGTGTTTAGTAATGGTGGCGTCAACCTCGCCCTTCTCGCGCTCGCGCTCATCTCGGCTATCACGCAGTACATCATGAGTAAGCAGACGATGCCGACCACAGGTACGCCTAAGAAATTCCGCCAGATTATGGCTGAGGCCGCTGCTGGTAAGCAATCTGACCCAAGTGATATGACTACAGCTATGACGAGCGGTATGCTCAAGTTTATGCCTGTAATGATGTTCTTTATTATGGTTGGCCTCCCGGGCGCACTTGCGCTATACTACACGGCATCGAACCTTGTTGCCACCGCGCAGCAGCACTATCTCCTCAATAAAGATACACACGAGATGGATGCGCTTGCCGATGAAGTTATCGAGGCTCAGACGAGCAAGACTAAAGGCAAGAAGAAGGCGAGTGAGCGTGAGAAGAGGGCGACGGAAGGCCATATCACGCGTATCACAGCCAAAGATACCCGGAAGCGTTAAGGAGGAATTATGGACCAACAAGCATCAGTCGAATTCGCGAAAAAGTTTCTACAAGACATCATCTCGTTTTTTGGTGAAAACATCGAGGTCACCGCTGTCATCGAGGATGACATTATCAACCTGCACGTTGAGTCATCAGAGCTCAATAGTATCTTGATCGGTCGCAATGCTGAGACGTTGCGTAGTCTACAATATCTCGTGTCGACCTCACTTCGTAACCAAGAGGCCGAACTAACTCGTGTCAATGTCGACGTCGCCGACTACAAGAAGCAGCGTGAAGAGAAGCTGGCCGAGAAAGCCCGCGGTTGGATCGAAGAAGTCCGTGCTACCGGTGACTCACACGTGGCACGGCTAAACGCCGCTGACCGCCGCGTCATCCACCAGGTCGCCTCTGAATACGAAGATATCGAGACGTTCAGCGAGGGTGAGGGCCGCGACCGCCATGTCATCATCGCACAAAAGAGCTCATAGAACGACGCGTAAGATTTTAAAAACGACCCGCATGGGTCGTTTTTTGTCCGACATTCATCCGGCTTAGTTCTCTCGGGCGCGTCGCGCCTGATCTTCTACTGCAATATTCCAATACTTCTCAAACTCAGCATCTACCTGTGCCGCACCTGTAATTTCGCTGGGGATAAATCGAGGGGGACTCATTACATCAAGCACGAGCCGGGCCGGCCGTGGAGAACGCTCGGCTGATAGATCTATCAATTCAATCGGTTTGAGACTTGCATGAGTAAGGAAGTAACCAATCTTACGGAATAAACCGAGGGGTTTGTCTGACATGTTACGAGGACGCTCCATAGTGAAAATACTATATCATCACGGCAGAAAAGATAAAAGCGTAAGAATACTACCGACCCAACACCTTGAGGTAAATGGCGTGTGTTTCCTCGGCCATGCGCCGCCACGAATACTTTGCCACTTGGGCGTGACCGCGAGCGATGAGATCTTGTCGTAATTCTTCATTATCGATTACCTTGGCGATAGTTGATGCCATATTATTAACGTCAAGGGGATTGAAGTACTCAGCCGCATCACCAAGCACCTCTGGCATACACGAGGCGCTACTCGACACCACGGGGGTACCGTAGGCCATCGCTTCAAGGGGTGGTAGGCCGAACCCCTCCATAAGGGAAGGGAAGACGTAGGCTCGTGTCTTCGTGAATAGCCAATCACGTTGTGAGTCAGCGAGGAATCCTGTGAAATGAACGTTTCGATATCCTTTAGATTCACTCCATGCCTTGTTTGCAGCCGTATCAGGATTCATGCGGCCGACGAGTACAAGGCCGAGGTCGGGGTGAGTCTCGAGTAACTTCTGGTGCGCATCTATGAGCCGGCGAATGTTTTTGTAATCCGGCTGCTGGCCAACATACATGATGAATTCTTGGAACGGTAGCGGTGCGTAGGGCTCAATCGCGCCGACCTCAGCCTCGCCAGCCTCGTAAACGACCGAGATTTTCTCATCTTGGATATGAGTAAACTCTTGGTATTCACGCTTCGTATTTTCGGAGATGGCGATGACATGGTCGCTAATTTTCGCGATACGCTTCCAGACGTAGCGACCAATGAGTTGCTTAAAGCGGAAGACGACCCAGTTCTTATCGGAATTGTAGGTGTTGAGGAGTGTCATATCGTGCATCGTAGTGACGCGCTTGCCGATGTAGGTGATGGGCTGCTGCGGCATGCAGAAATGGACGAGATCGGGCGAGAGTTCCTCGAGAAGCTTCTTGTAACCAACCTGCTCGGCTAGTGAGTAGTTATCGAACTCGGCGACGCGGGTAGTGAAGTTGGGCGCGCTTGGCTTCCAGTAATCCCGGTCTTTTTCACGCAGCAGTACGGTGTAGTTGTTGGTCGTATCGATTTCCTGAAGGTACTTCAAAAGCTTGGCGACGTACGTGCCGGTACCGGAGTTGATGACGCGGGCGTCGATGACGATATGCATATCTTTAGTATACCTCAAGGGTGAAAACGCTAGTGGTTAGTGTTTCTTAAACACCATCTTAGAGTAGAGCAGGTAATTCCATGTCATCGAGACGACGGTAGCGAGGAGCTTGCTTGCGAGTAGCGCATAAGAGGTATTGTGGAATATCGCGGTCGTCATCGGCGTGGTCAGCCAAATGACAAGCGTCTGTAACACCCATAAGCCAAATAGTGTCACAACGACAAAAAGTACCATCTCTCGAGCGACGTTGGTATCGGTTGTTTTGAAGGTGTATTTCTTGTTTGCGAAGAAGCTGAAGATAAATGCGGTCGTACTTGAGATGATATTCGCAACGATTTTATCGAGGCCAAGGAATGTCAGACCGATCAAGATGCCGAAATCAAGCGCCGTATTGAGACCACCGACGACGACGAAGCGTCCGACTGTCTGCTTACTACTTATGATGCGCCTCGTGGTACTCTTCGACGAAATAGAGTGGGCGCCTCTTGGTTTCATTGAAGATGCGTCCGATGTATTCGCCGATAACGCCGAGACTAAGGAGTTGGACTCCACCAAGGAAAAGGATTGCCGCCATCGTCGAGGAGTATCCTGCGCCCGTCGGGACACCGAAGAGAGGACGGATGATCAGATAGAGGATATATACAAACGCGATGAGGGATATGAATGCGCCGACGACCGTGGTGATGCGCAGGGGCGCGGTGGTAAACGACGTGATGCCATCGATTGCCAGGTTGACGAGCTTCGAATAGTTCCACTTCGTCGTACCCGCTGCCCGAGGGTCGCGGTCGTAGAGCACTTCTTTTTTCTTGAAGCCAATCCAACTGAACATGCCCTTGGTATAGCGCTCAGATTCACGGAATTCTTTGAGCGCCTCGATAGCGCGGCGGTCGAGGAGGCGGAAGTCACCAGTATCACGCTGGATGGGGATGCGTGTTGACTTCTGTAAGAGGCGATAGTACCAGGTGGAGGTCTTCTTCTTGAACCACGTCTCACCTTCACGACTACGTCGGCGGGCGTAGATATCGTCGAAGCCCTCTTCCCAGTACTTAATCATCTGGGGGATGAGTTCTGGCGGGTCTTGGAGGTCAGCATCGATGATGACCATCGCCTCACCCTTCACATGATCGAAACCGGCGATCATGGCAATTTCTTTACCGAAGTTACGCGAGAGATTGATATAGGCAACTCGGGCGTCTCGTTCGGCGTACGCCTTCAGGATATCGAGCGTGCTGTCGCGGCTGCCATCATTGACGAACATAAATTCGAAATTGTAGGTGTCGTTATCCTTCGCTAAGCGATCAAGTCGATCGTAGAGCATGTCGAGCACTTCTTCTTCGTTGTAGGCGGGGATAAGGATAGAGATAAGTTTCTTCATATAACTCCAGTATACGTTATTTGATGAGCGAAATCAGTGATGGCAGATCGTCCGCAACGGTGACGCCACATACACTCAGGTGCGCCGTCTTCGCGCCAGCTGTCTCATCGGTGTTGTTGCCGAGGATTGCGCCCGCATGACCCATTTGCACGCCGACAGGTGCGTGATGACCCGCGACGTAGGCGTACACTGGCTTGGTGACATGTTCGCGGATATAGTCACCCGCTGCGATTTCGTCTGTACCACCAATTTCACCAATCATGACGATACGCGCGACCTCGGGGTCTTGCTCAAACATCTCTAGGACTTCGACGAATCCCGTGCCGCGCACCATGTCGCCACCGATACCGATGATATAGCGCTGGCCAAACCCACCGCGCGTCAGCAAGTCCATCGCTTCGTAGGTGAGTGTGCCGCTACGCGAGACGACGGCCGTATCACCTGGATGAGCGAGGCGGGCGGGGATGATACCAAGGAGATTACCTCCGGGGACAAGTACACCGGGGCAGTTTGGCCCGATTAACGTAGTACTACTTCCCTTCAATTTTGCGCAAACAGCGATCATGTCGTGGACGGGGATGTGCTCGGTGATACAGACGACAAGCGGTACCCCTGAATCAATCGCTTCGAAGATAGCCGCCTTCGCAAACGCGGCGGGTACGAAGATGACTGAGATGCCGACAGGCATGTCGCGCTGGATGTCCTTGATTGATGCGTAGACGGGTATACCGTCCATCGTCGTCCCTGCTTTGTTCGGTGATGTACCGGCAACTACCTTTGTCCCGTAGGCGACCATATTGCGTGTGTGGAACTGGCCTTGAGAGCCGGTGATGCCTTGGACGATTACGTTCTGTGCGGTGAAGATGGAATTATGCACGAGCAACCTCCTTAAGGCAATCTGCGAGTGTAGGATAGAGGGCTAACCCCTCTTCTTTGAGCAGCTCTTCCGCGATGTCACTATTCGTGCCGGTGAGGCGGATGTAGAGTGTGGGGAGGCCGGCGACTTGTTTGCGTGCTTCGATAACAGCCTTTGCCACCTCGTCACAGCGGACGATACCACCAAATATATTGATGACGATGGCAGATACTTTCGGAAACGCGACAATCTCACGGAATGAAGCGACGATACTGTCGACCGTAGCACCCCCTCCGATATCGAGGAAGTTCGCAGGTGTTAGGCCGGCTGTATGCACGGCGTCGACGGTCGCCATCGCAAGACCAGCACCGTTTGCGATGGTGGCGACGGTACCACTACGGTCGAGTGTCACAAAGTTTGCGCTGACAGGCGTTTCACTAAGTATACGATCACTATGTCGGTAGAATGCGGTGGAGTCGAGTGTCATCTTGCAGTCACCCGCAATAAGCCCGCCGTCGGTAGTGAGGATGAGGGGATTAATCTCGAGCAATGTCGCGTCTTCTTTGACGAAACAGTTCAGCAGATTCTCCACTAGGTCTTGTAGGACGAAAGCCTTCTCAGGTAGATCATAATGGTCGGCCAACGCTTGTCCGATTCGCTCTGCTTCACCCCTCTGCTTGCCATATTCCACCTTCCACCTTCCAAACCCCTCTTGGCTTTCCACCTCAACGCCACCTTCTTTGTGAGCGACAAGCTCTACGAAAGCCTCGGTGCGATTGATTACCAGCGAAAGATAGTATTCGTGAACTATATCGAGCACCTCTTCAGCGAGTAGTACAGAGGGCTTCTCGCCTTTGATCTCAAGATCGAACACCTCTTGGATGGCACCGGCAACGTCATCCTCAGCCTTCAATACACGGATACCACCTACTTTGCCACGGCCACCACTATGAACTTGGGACTTGATGACGATAGGAGCTTCGGGGGTATCGTCACCTTGATGGACAATTGTTCCGTGAGGCACGGGGATATTGAAGGTACTCAGAATTCCTTTTGCTTCGTACTCTAAGAGATTCATTTCCCGGTGAAAAACTTTCTGAATTTACGCATACCAGTCTGTTCGGGCGGGATGTCATGAAGAATAATACTGTTGATATAGTTGTCGCTGACTTTGCGAGTCGATTGGATTCGTCGTCGCTCGCTCCACACATGTGGGATAAGACCGAGGCTCTTGAACCAGCCGACAAATGCGGGCCAGCCATTGCCATGGACAACTGCGTTTCCAAAGATCAGGACGTAGGTGAGTGTGAAACGCGGCAGGATATGCGGCCAGAGCGACAGCGGCACATCTTTGACGAACAGCATCGGGAGGTTCTTGAACGTTTGTCTGACAGCGAGGCCAGGGACTTTATTCGTGCTGGCGCTAATCTTGTGGTAAGCGATGGCCCTGGGTGTGTAGTAGACCTTGTAGCCCGCGAGCTGTGAGCGGAAACAAAAGTCGACGTCCTCGTAATACATGAAGAATCGTTCGTCGAGCAACCCAACGTCGCGCATCAAGCTAGCACGAGCGATGAAGCCACCACCGGTCGCCCCGAAGATGTATTCACCTTCTTTTGGCGCCTCGTCGAGTAATTTATCGCGCCCTCTTGGACTAGGTATACCCCAGGTTGTATAGAAGTCACCAGTACTATCGGTGTGCTTTTTGTCCGAGCGAGCTAGTGTGCCCGCGACGATTCCAGCTTCTTGATCCATATCGAGAACGGCGCAAAGTTCCTTAGTCCAACCCCTGTCGGCAACCGCATCAGGATTCAATGTACCCACATAGTCGTACTCGTGCTCAAGTGCGTAACGGAAGCCAACGTTGTTTCCACCCGTATAGCCAGAGTTCACACCGTTTTTTAGGAATACGATATGCGAACTGTTCTTCCTGACGATGTACTGCTCAAGTTCATCGATAGAGTCTTGCTTCGAGAAGTTATCGACAAGAAGTATATCAGGAACAAGCTCCTGCGATAGGAGGGATTCGGTGCACTTGATGGCGTCATCAGCACAGTTCCAGTTGAGTACGACAATTGCAAGTCTGTTCATAGTCTTCCCTATATCTTATAATACAAAGAGCTTTATGAAACTAACGAATATCATCAGCCGGCGTAATCGCATATTACTTCGTGAACTAGTCATCACGGACTTCAAGCTAAGGTACCAGGGTTCAGTGCTTGGGTATCTCTGGTCATTACTTAAGCCATTAATGCTCTTCGCAACCATGTACGTGGTGTTCATCCACTTCCTGCGGTTCGGAAGCGGCATTCCGCACTTTGCTGTAGCACTTCTGCTCGGTATCGTGATGTGGACCTTCTTCACCGAGGCAACAAGCCAAGGTATGCAGGCGATAGTCTCTCGGGGAGACCTTATTCGTAAGATTAACTTTCCAAAGTACATCATCGTGGTATCCGGTACTATCTCTGCGCTTATCAACTTCTGCTTGAACCTGGTCGTCGTCCTCGTCTTCATGGTTTTTGATGGGGTTGATTTCGGATGGTCGGTGCTTATGTTTCCGTTCAGCATCCTCTTACTGTATGTTTTCTCTCTCTCGATTGCCTTCTTTTTGTCAGCTGCGTATGTGAAGTATAGAGACGTATCCCATATATGGGAAGTGCTTTTACAGGCACTGTTTTACGCGACGCCCATCATCTATCCACTACAGATGGTTATGTCATTCAATGTGCTGGCAGCTCAGGCACTCATGCTAAGCCCCGTGGCTGTTATTTTCCAAAATGCACGCGCACAGATGGTTGGAGGGGAGAATGTCGTGACGAGCGATCAGCTGTTTAGCAATCCGATTTACATTGCTGCCCCATACGTCATCATAGCTCTGACGGTTGTACTGGCATCTACGTATTTCAAGAAACATCAGAAGAAGTTTGCGGAGAAGGTGTGATGAGGAGTGATATCATCTCGGTTGTGACGGTAAAAGGTCTGTATAAAAGCTTTAAACTTCCGCACGAACAGAATTCGGGCATAAAGCAGATAATAGTGAATTTTCTGAAACGAAAGAAGGGTTACGAAACGCAGGATGTACTTAAGGACGTCTCTTTTGAGGTGAAACGTGGTGATTTCTTTGGTATTGTCGGCAGAAACGGAAGTGGTAAGAGTACACTATTAAAATTACTCGCACAAATATACACCCCCGATAAAGGAGACATAGTGGTCAGCGGCTCGTTGACGCCATTTATCGAACTCGGTGTTGGCTTCAACCCCGAGCTAACCGGACGAGAAAACGTGTTCCTGAATGGTGCTTTACTTGGCTTTAGTCGTGAAGAAATGGTTGATATGTACGATGATATCGTAGATTTTGCCGAGCTAGGGCGTTTCATGGATCAAAAGCTTAAGAATTACTCATCTGGCATGCAAGTACGATTAGCCTTCTCAATTGCAATACGAGCCAGAAGCGACATTCTGTTGCTCGATGAGGTTTTGGCTGTCGGCGACGAAGAGTTTCAAAAGAAGTGCTACAGTTACTTTTCGCAAATGAAAAAAGAGAAACGAACAGTAATTTTGGTTACACATGACATGGGGGCTGTTGAGCGCTTTTGTAGTAAAGCCATGCTCATTGAGAAAGGCTCTATAGTCAAGGTGGGCACCAATACGGAAATCGCCCAGCTGTACAGGGATATTTTCACTGAAAATGCTGACGCAAGTATCAAAAAAGAGAACTCAGACAAGACTCCTAACGACGGCATCAGAGATGAGGCGCTCGCCGACGTAACAATAGATATCTATCAGGGCGAGAAGAGAACTGCTGTGATTAAGAACAACGAGCCCTTCACTATTCGACTAACAGTAAGTGCGAAAGATTTTATAGGCCTCGGGGCGTGTGGTATGAATATAATGAACTCGCAAGGCTTGATTATGTTAGCCCTAGGGACTGGTGGAGTTGGCGAAGCGAAGCTCGAGCTCGGCAGGGGCGTAAACACGATAGACGTCACGATACTGAACAATGTCTTGAACGACGACGTGTACTCGATAGATCTAGCTATCGAGCGTCACGATGCTGACGGAAATTCCACGCTAATATATCAACAATCCGATACACACCAATTCTCCTCTACCGGAGTTAAGCGCCGTAAACACGCATTAGCATACCCCGAGGTAGAAGTGAGACATACACTGCGGAACGGAGTCTAGGAGATAACGAGAATAGGATACGATCTGGAATAATATGACAGCCAAGCGCAAACATCAAATACTGATTATTACTGAGAACTTCACTTTTGGTGGCCTAGAAACACATATACAAGGCGAAATCAATGAGCTTAAGCAGGCAGGGTGGGACGTTCATTTGGTGTGCGGCGAGCAATTCAAACCTGACCTTGTCCCAGCTAGTGTAGACTCAGTTAATCACGGACTAAAGATGGGTCCCCTAGCCAATGGAAGCGACTTAATCTCAACCGTCTCAAGATTAGGCGATATAATAAAGGACAAAAACATTGACATCATACACGCACACCCGTTCCTTTCTTTGTTTCCCAGCTATATTGCGGCGTCGATTAATAGGGTGCCGATTGTGGTCACCCTCCATGGAATTGCAAGCGTTAGCCCTGGTATTAGTAGCTATTACGATTTCATTAACTCGCTTATCTTAAGAGATACGAACGTTGTCGTTGTTTCACAGGAGGTGAGCAATTCCGTGAACAAGGTTTGTGGTAGCGTGGAGCTATGCATAATTCCAAACGCAGTTGAAGTTGAGGGCAATTCTTCGGTGAGTAATAAACCCAGTTTAGCAAAAAGCCGCTGGATGATTGCGTCTAGGCTAGACGAAGACAAGACGGTAGGTATAAAACGGTTCTTAAGCCTAGCACAGACAGTGGCTATTGGAAGTGTAGATATCTATGGTGATGGACCAGAGAAGGACCAACTAAAGCGCTGGCTACAGGAAATGGACATGAAAAACGTTAATATACTAGGGTATGAACAGAATATTCCTAGAATAATGAAGGAGTATGATGGGGTGGCTGGTATGGGGAGGGTTACGCTTGAGTCGCTTGCTGCTGGCCGAATAGCATGTCTAGTAGGGTATGACGGAGTGAAGGGAATAGTAGCAACCCCAGATTTCTTAGAAAAAGCAGCCCACAGTAATTTTTCTGGCAGAAACCTAAAGAACATAAGCGCAGAAGAGCTGAGGCAGCAATACAAAAGCCTCAGCCCAGCTAAGACAGAAGAGCTAATAGAGGTAGTAAGAACAACCTACGAACAGGGTCGCGTATGGAAGAAATTTAGGGATTATTCAACCAAGGCAACCATCGGTGATAGTGAGTTCGTCGCCAGACTATACAGTGCGATAAGTGAGAACGCAAAGCATATAAATAGTCCCTGGACTAGCTCGCCAGAGATGTGGCGGATAGCCGGGTCTGTGGCTCGCAGCGGCATGGATAGGGCCACTCAAACCCTACGCGATTTCGACAGATACCACTCGAAGTATTTACACTCATTGTCGGAGATTCCCCCGGCTAGTTCGGGCGCGAGACTCCACGCGAGGGGCTATGACCTAATGAAGCGCGTATATAGGAAGTCATTACGGTATACTAAGCATATGACACGGATTTTTAGGGGTAAAATATGAAGAAAGTTCTATTTATATTTGGGACGCGCCCAGAAGCAATTAAGATGGCGCCTCTCATCAAAGAGATGAAGAGCCGAAGCAATTATTTTGCTGTCAAGGTTTGCGTTACCGGCCAACATAAAGAGATGCTCTATCAAGTACTGGATTTCTTTTCAATCACGCCAGATTACGACCTTGGTGTCATGAAGCCAAACCAGACACTATTTGGTGTAACAGCAAGCATTTTCGAAAGGCTCGAGCCAGTACTTAATGAGGTACAGCCAGACGTAGTTTTAGTGCAGGGTGATACGACGAGCGTACTAGTCGGTGCTATCGGTGCGTTCTACAAGAAAATTAAAGTCGCACATCTTGAAGCGGGCTTACGTAGCGGTGATATGCACTCACCTTTTCCAGAGGAGATGAACAGGGTGTTGGTCAGTAGATTAGCCGACTACAACTTTGCTCCGACGCAGCGATCCTGCGATGCCCTACTGTCAGAAGGTGTTCCGAGCGATAAGGTCTTCATTACCGGCAACACAGTAATTGACGCCCTACTATTGGGTGTCGATATCATTAAAGGGCACAATCAATCTGAGTATGAGGAAGCGGTGAAAGGCGTAGACCTCTCGAAGCGGATAATTCTTGTGACGGGACACCGAAGGGAAAGTTTTGGCGACGGTTTCGAACACATGTGCAATGCCGTTCGTCGTATCGCCGAAGGGAATCCAGACACAGAGATTGTCTATCCTGTTCACCTAAACCCTAACGTTCAAGAGCCGGTGCGTCGCATCTTGAGTGACTTAGAAAATGTACACCTCATTGGCCCACTTGATTACCCTAATCTCATTTGGCTGATGGAGAAGAGCTATATAGTTCTAACCGACTCGGGGGGTATTCAGGAAGAGGCGCCGACCCTTGGAAAGCCGGTGCTTGTTATGCGAGAAGTTACCGAGAGACAGGAGGGTGTAGACGCCGGGACGGCTAAGTTGGTTGGAACTTCAGAGGAGGTTATATTCAACGAGACACAGCGACTACTCGATGATCAAGTGGCCTATAGCCAAATGGCGAATGCTATAAATCCATATGGTGATGGTAATACTTCAAAACAGATCGCTGATATATTAGAGGGATTGAATGATAGTCTTCTTGGCGCCTGACCCTCAAAAGACCAAGGCGCGCGAGGGGTTCTTGCAGAGAGTCGCAGCCATTGATAAGATATTTAGCGATGAGAAAAGAATATATCACGAAGACACCTCCGATGACAACGAACAGCTTGCCAAAGACCTAGTAAGCGCCGACCTAATTTATGTACATAGCATCTATCACTCCCGCAAGATATTACTTTGCTACCCGATACTAGCGGATAAGATAATCACCGACCTACATGGCGTCGTTCCTGAGGAGATAGAGTACTCAGGTGACACTGATAGTTCACGAGCCTTGTCTGCTGTAGAGAAAATCGTATTTACGCATGGAAAGAATTTCGTTGCAGTCAGCCAGGCTATGGTCGATCACTTTAGTCGAAAATATAAGCTTTCTACCGAAGTCAAATGGGCTATTCTTCCTATATTTGAGTCCGAGAACACCGTCAATGTAGAGAAAAAAAAGATCAATAATAACGTCATTTATGCCGGCGGTGCGCAGAAGTGGCAAAATGTTGACCTAATGGTCGGCGCAATTAACGGGGCGATGTCGAGATACTCCTATACCATATTGACTCATACGCCTGAGGCATTTCGGGATATCGACCGGGAAAAAGTCGAGCAGATTGAAATAACGACGGTTGAAAGCTCAGATGTTGGTAGGTATTACGAGAATGCTAGCATGGGCTTTTGCTTGAGGGATGATATTACGATAAATAACGTCGCATGCCCGACTAAAATGATTGAATATATGAGTAGTGGTATAGCACCAATCGTTCTATCTCCGAATATTGGTGATTTTAATAGACTAGGTTATTCATACATTACTTTGAATGATTTCGTGTCAGGAAAAACTACTGAGCGTGTCGTTCGTAGCATTATAGAGAAGAATCTAAAAGTTTTACAAAAGCTCATTAAACAGACCGATAAGGGGGTAAGTGATTTGAGGGCGCTAGCTGAAGCACTGCGGTTGAAACATGTAAAAGAATCCAGATACCCGCAGGTGTTGGAATACATAATGGCGTTCAATCTGATTCAGAATCAAAACGAAGAACTGCTTCGGAATAAGCAGGCAATAGCGAAGAATGAAGAAGCCATCAATGAATACAAGAACAACCTAGAGCAGCAAGAAGAGTATATTCAAAAGACTCTCCAGTCAAGAAGATGGAAAATCTTCACCCTTATCACTAAGCCAATTGCCAGCGTCAGGAAGCTAAAGAAAAAACTGGGGCTATGATTCTCCTCTGCGCAATACAGACGTATGGGGCATAGAGGCAACCTTACTGAAGTGTGACGTTGAGAATCTTGGACCAACCACCTGACTTAACCAAGCGCCACCTATTTAATCTGTGCAAAGTAATCGGCGTCGCGAAACTTCTCAGCTATTGCCAAAGAAGTTTGAGACATATTGGCTAGAGCGGCGGCTGAGAGTTGTTCTTTATTGAGGAGTTTTTCGATTGCGTCTGCAAATTTATCTACATTCAATGTATCTACAATGTAGCCGTTCTTTCCATCCTGCATTTGCTCCTGATACCCGGATGACTTGTTGCGCAATACTACGTGGCCCATGAGCATGCCCTCGGCTACGAATAAACCAAAAGTCTCATTGAGCGAACTACACACGGTGACATTACACTCACTAGTGAGTCTCATGGCATCTTCTTTCGGCACGGTTGGGTATACCGTGAGTTGCTTGCCTAGCAGAGCCTTACCTATGGAGCGTATCTGGCTTGAGACGTAATCATCTTTCCCGATAGCGATAAGGGTGAGATGAAAGTCCCTGTATTTTTCTGGGGCCTTGTCGTAATACTTGCGCATGAAATGAGAGAATGCAGATATCGTCAGTAGCTGACCCTTGCGGCCATCAGTTGAGCTTCCTGATAGCATGAAGCGCATAGTGCTGAAATCCGATGCTTTACGAGCCTTGATGTATTGGGTGGGCACTTCGACTCGAAGTGTGAGCGATGAAACCTTCGTGGTTTCGAAGAATGCGTTGTATTCTTTTGCTGTCTGCGAAGAAGGCACATAGACGGTGATCTTATCCTCGCGAATAAGGCGCTTCACTCGAGCAACGAGACCCTTATCCTCAAACCGTAGCTCGGGCTTATCCTCGTGAATGAACCAGACGGCATGATTTAGCCGGCCATCATCGAGCAAGCCAAGTACGTAATCACGATAGTTTGGGTAGAGTGCGACGGTATTGAGTAGCACGAAATCATCCTTCTGGATACCGAGCTGGGCGTGTATGATGCGGCTACCGATACCAAGCACTGCCTTGTCGAGCATGTAGCCGCCTTTACGTAGCTTGGTGATAAGGTCACGCTCGCCTCCAGGGTATACGACGTTCAGAAGGTGTGGTGCGATATGTTTACCAAAGTCCTCGATGACATCGATTAGAACAAGTGGCGCCCCTGTAAAATCAATCGGGTGTGAGAAGAAATAATAGCGTCTCTCGCGTGGTGAGACTGCCTTCGACACTCGATGTGAGATGGTTGAGTAAGCGAGTGCAACCGAGCGCTTGACACCCTTGCGCCGCACCATGCCAGCGGCTTTACGTGGTGCACGTGCGAGTTTCTTAAGTCGCGAGATGTAGCGCGAAGATGGCGGTGTTGAAGGGCTACCATTTGCGTGGATTGATTCTCGGAAAATCTTCTCGTCAAGGTATGGGTTGCTGTCACGCTCACTCAATATACTATCGAGCGGATCGACGACCACGTCCCAGAAGTACTTACTCTTCTCGTCGACGAGATTGCGACGAGTCTCCTTGAGTAACTTGGGGTCAGCGAAGACCTCTCTCAAGGTCTCGTAGAGGCTCGTCTCATCAACCGCCCCAAGCCGAATGGCTGCCTTCGCTGCAATGAGACTATCGGATAGGGGGTCTCCGCCATTTGTAATCATCGGGAGCTCACCACCCACAAAATCCATCACGCGGGTGCGCCATGAGTAGCTATTCTCTTCACCAACATTGTTGATGCTTATCACTGCGTCGACATGTTGGTACCAGTTATAGCGATCTTGAAAGTCAACCCAGTCGACGAAGTAGATTGCTTTATCAATTAACTTCTTCTTTTCTGCGAACTCATGAGCAACTTCATATTGTTTGACGAAGTCGGGATGTGAATTATACGGGTTTTTCCCACCGACAACGACGAATTTGAATTGCTTATTCTCATGGGATATTTTTTCGACCGCGTCTAGAAGCGGAACGATATTGAACCATGGGTAGAGACCACCGAACCAGAGAAGTATCGAATCTGTTTTCTTGATCCCCAGTTCAAGATAAGGATTACGCTTGTTGGGGATATCAATGGAGCGCTCCACACCGAAGGGTACTACGAATACCCGGTCGGTCTTGTAGGAATACGGATTGATGATACCCAGAGCACCGAGCGCACCCATGTACATATGCTTCTGCGGCTCGTTTGCACACAGGAAGTAGTCACCACGACGAAGTGCCTTATTCCAGTGTTGGATATCGACAGCATAATTCTTATACTCGTTTTCAGTGTCCTCGGAGTCGCGGGCAGAGACCTCAATATAAATAGGCACGTAGCAGTCGAGAACAAGCGTTACGTGGTCGGAAATGTGATCAACGACATAGGACATGGGCCCACCCATCGAATAATTGATGACGACAGCATCAAATGTATTAAGGAATGAAGCAAACTCCGCATCTTCTCGCCAATTCGCAAGATGAATATCGTCTACTACACTTACGTCCAGAGGGAAGTTCTCGTTGACCGCGACAGTGACTTCATATCCGCGTGCATGCAAACCTTGTGCAAGCCCCCAGCAGCGCATACCACCACCTTCGATTTTTTGGTATTTTGGTGTCGGTATGGGACCGTAAGAGACGATGAGACAAGATTTTCGGGAAGTATTCATTATACATATTATAACAAAGACGACGTCTGTTGTGTCGCCAAGTCCAGAATGTATCGGCAGTCTGCGCGAGTTATCGCACTAAGGCGCGACAAACATCCACATCTGAGCTTCTGAGGAGTTGGCGGTCCATATCTGGACTTTGGTGCCGACAGCGTTAAGCCGACCCCCGGTGATGTCAAGGGCTACGCCCGTGGTACACATAGGCTGTATGCGGTATGTTGAGTTGCCGTTGTCGATGATCTTCCAGCGTTGCGCGCAAGTGGTATTGCCGGACCATAGCTGCACTCTTGTTCCTGGAGACATGCTGCCCCCCGCGACGTCTAGGTATTTACCGCTCCCCGTGTTTTTGATAGCGTACGAACCACCTTCACTACTGATGAATTGCCACTTCTGTGCACTCGTACGATTCCTGCTCCATATCTGGATGCTAGCACCGTCTACAGATTGTCCGCCCACTACGTCTAGGGCGACGCCACCGACGGAGGTAAGCCCATACGTAGCGTCGGGTATCTTATCAAGTGGGACCGGAGACCAGTGTTGAGCAGCGGTGCTATTGCTCGTCCATATCTGCACGTTTGTACCACTAGTATTGATAGCACCACCCGTTACATCGAGTGCCAAGCCAGAGCAGGCGGAGAGAAGGGTGTAGCTTGTATCTTGGTTCTTCTGAAAATACCACTTTTGCGCACAGGTATCATGACCATCCCACGTCTGCACTCTCACCCCATCCGTCTTGCCCTCGTTAACGACATCCAGATACTTACCCCCAAGAGGATTGCGAATGGTATAGAACCCGTCTGATGTACGTGTAACCTGCCAGTACTGGGCGTCAATATCACTACTCGTGTAAATACGCGCGCTTGCTCCTCTTGCAGTGCTACCGTCCTCTATATCAAGCGAGAAGCCACTAGTCGAGTCGATACGATAGAATCCGTTGGCGATAGAAGGCGCGCTAGTAGCGGTGAGCCTCCAAGTCTGGGCGGCAGTTGCATTGCGGGTATATGTTTGTAGTGGGGTTGTATCGGCAGTTCCACCACCCGCTATATCTAAAGCTCTACCCGAGCACTTATTTATAAGAGAGATTCCACCACTCACATTCACCGCAGACCATCGTTGAGCACAGCCCCCATTGCCGGTCCACACCTGTATCTTGACTCCAGACGCGACACTTCCACCGGTAACGTCAAGGTATTTGCCCGATGCGATATTCATGATGGTATAGAAGCCATCTGACTCGCGTGTAATCCGCCAATTTTGTGCATTGGTGTTGTTTTGAGTGTAGATCCATGTCCTTGCGCCATCTGCAGTGCTGCCGTTTGCAACATCGATTACTCGTCCCGATACCGGGTTCTTGAGTGTATATGTACCATCTGGAATGTATACATTACTTCGAGGCACGGTAGTGCTGTCAAACCAGTCGGTGAACACCCTCCAGAAGTTACGGTTACCATACGAACTACAATTATCCCCCGTGCCGTACATGTTATTGAGTGAGGCTTGGTTTGGCTGGTATGGGGTATAGGTATAGAGTGCGGCAGTTGCCTTGTTCTCGATGAATATATTTTGACCGCCACAGCCCCGTGCGCTTACGGTCCAAAGGATGAAGTTGGTCGCATTAGGTACTTTGTAGCCACCACCAGGATCACCTCCCGTTTCGCGGTTTCCAGCACACTGTACTTTTACGTTATTTTCTATGCATCCCCACCACGGTTGGTCCATATTATCCAGATACGACCGCAACAGCTTCGCGGCCTCATATATTTGTATGGAGAAACCCGCATAGTTTGGGTCGCAGTTTGCGCTTCCCCCCGGCCCAGAGTCTGGACAGTGCGCGCCCATCGCATAGCGGTACTGGCTAAACAGCGGCCAATTATCGCTTGTCAATGGTCCGGCTGATTCGGTAGCAATTTTTACAAGTAACACCTGAGGGCTAATCTGGTAGCGAGCTGCTGCATCTTTGATCATCCATGCCGCGCTCTGTGCACCGCTAGGGATTGTTGATGGAGTGGAGTAGTTGTTTGCCGGCAGGTCGGCTGACGGCGCAGTCTTTGGAACCTCGTAGTACATGTTCAGGCAGGTATAGGGTGGTCCTGGCCAGCCATTAGCTGCCGCATATTGCGCACGTGTTCCGCTATATCCATACTCCGTTGCTGTTCCAGTACCCCATACATCACATGTACCGATCTTGCTATTGAGAAAATTCTGGATGTCTTGAACCGACATACTATCTGAGTTGGTGAAGATAAAGTCATCGATGATTCTGCCTGCCTGCCAGTCAGCACTATTAGCCGCGCTAGTCTTTTGAGACTGCATCACCACACCTAGTGTCGCCAAGAGAACGATACCAAGCGTACAGGCTAGACTTGCGGTGACTATCTTTTTCATATGACTACTTAACCGTTATTTTTCCTTCCGTGGAGTATTCTTGTGAGCTTGTGGTAACGACCTTTAGGCTCAGCTTCCACGAGCCGACACCTAGTGAGCTGATGGGAGTGCTAAAGCCGGCGCACATTGAGTATTCGGGTTGATAGAGTACATCTGCCGTTAGTGTTATTTGCTTATCACTGTTCGTAATAACGAGCGTGCAAATGCCGTCTGAAACCGATACAAGCTTGGTAGTGATGACGACCGTGCTATTATCCTGCTGGTAGGCGGTGAGTGATATCTGTCCGCTCGCTGGGGTAGAAGTACCAGGCTGTGAAGTGTTATCGCTAGGCTGTGAATCCACGTAGTCCTTCTTGTTGTCGGCATCAGTCTGTGATTGGGTCTTCTGATCATCTTGGCTGTTCAATGACGAAGTCGTAGAAGTGTTATCACTCACCGAATCTGTCTTATTGAAGGGCCACCATGATTGTGACCATGCGAGACCTGCATACAATACGAAAAGGGTAGCAATGGCTAACGTGAGCATAGGGCCATTTTTGATAAATCTCTTTTTATTTTTTTGGTGTATGTCCATGAAAGGTAGCCTGCAGTTTAGTGCTTATGTTCCCATTTAATCACAAAGATTGCCCCTGTGTCAACTTTAAGGAAGAATAAGTATTAGAGGTAGGTGCCGTAGCCTGATTTTGTGAGTGGGCCTGCCAGTTCCTTCAGCTGATCTGCGGTGATGTAGCCTTGCTCGAACGCAACCTTCTCTGGCGAGCCGATGATTTGGCCTGTACGCTTCTGGACGACGCGCACAAAGTCGGTGGCATCGGTGAGGCTATCGATCGTCCCGGTATCGAGCCAGACGTCACCATTGTCGAGCGTCTTGACCTTGAGCTTACCGCGCTTCAGGTATTCGGCATTTACGGTCGTAATCTCGAGTTCTCCACGCGCCGACGGCTTGATGTTCCTGGCAATCTCGACGACGTCGTTGTCGTAGAAATAGAGGCCCGGTACTGCGAAGTTACTCTTCGGATGTTCTGGCTTCTCCTCAATCGAAACGACGTTCATATCCTTGTCGTACTCGACCACGCCGTAGCGCTCCGGGTCTGAGACCTCGTAGCCGAAGATGATGCCGCCATCTGGATCTGCTGATTCCTGCAGTGATTCGTCGAGCTTGTGGCCATAGAAGATGTTGTCGCCAAGCACGAGGCAGACCTTGTCTTTGCCGATAAACTCTTCACCGATGGTGAATGCTTGCGCAAGACCATCGGGAGAGGGCTGCACGGCGTATTGAATATCGATACCCCACTGCGAGCCATCACTGAGAAGACGCTGGAAGCCGGACTGCTCGTCTGGCGTAGTGATGACGAGCACGTCTCTGATGCCAGATTGCATGAGTGTGGTCAATGGGTAATAAATCATCGGTTTGTCGTAAATTGGCATCAGCTGTTTGCTGATACCCTTCGTGATAGGCCAAAGCCTTGTGCCTGATCCACCAGCCAGAATAATTCCTTTCAATGCAGTCTCCTCCTCGAAGCCAAAACTTGTCGGCTCAATTAGATATTCGTGCCCACCCGGGTGTGTAAACTCGGATTTAATCATACTCTCTATTGTAACTCTTTTGCGATGTAACTCTGCAGATCGTCTCGCCAATCATTGGGCGTGAAGCCTGTCTGCTTGATCTTTGAGAGATCGAGGGCGCTTCTCAGGGGACGAGGCGCTATACCGTCCTTGCCTTTGTAATACTCCTGCGTGGTGACGGCGGTGACGTCGTCCACAGGCTTGCCTGACTGCTGAAATACGATCTTGGAGATCTCTGCCCAGCTAGCAGGCTTGCCGTCGTTTGTAAGGTTGTAGGTACCAAACGGCGCCTTGCTGTCGAGGAGATGCTTGATGCCGGTGGCGAGTGTCTCGGCGAAAGTGAGGCGACCCACCTGATCTCCTACTACGCTTGGTTTCACGCCTTTTTCTGCGAGAGACTTCATGGTCCGGACGAAGTTATTGCCTTTGCCGATAAGCCAAGTGGTCCTGGCGATGTAGTGACGCGGTGCAGTCGCGACGGCGATATCACCTGCCGCCTTGGACTGACCGTAGACACTGAGTGGCGTGAAGGGCTCGTCTTCTGTGTGATTGTCCTCGGTGCCATCAAATACATAGTCGGAGGACACGTGTACGAGCGTGATACCGTACTCTGTGGCGACGCGTGCGAGGTTCGCGACCGCTGTGGCATTTGCTTTCCACGAGTCACGCCGTCCTTCGGGTGTCTCAGCCAGATCAACTGCCGTATAGGCGGCGGCATTTAGGATGAGGCCATAGTCGCGCCAACGACGCGCACCTTCGACGGCGACTTGGTCGCTGATGTCGAGCGTATCGCGATCGACACAATCTGCCTCAGGGTATAGCTCCTGGAATGCGCGGCCGAGTTGGCCGTATGCACCAGTGATGAGTACCTTCTTCGGTTTGAGCGGGGTGGCGTCCTTGAGTAGGGGATGAGCCTTGTCTTTAGCTGACAACTCGGCCTTGTCGAGAGGAATCGGCCATTTGATAGCTAGCTTCGGATCGGCGACATTGACGAACGCATAATCGGCCTCTGGGGCCCAGTGGTCATTGACGAGATACATGTAGACGGTGTTGTCTTCGAGTGCCTGAAATCCATTCGCGACACCACGCGGGACGAAGATAGCATGCGAGGGGTCGAGTTCGTGTGTATAGACCTTGCCGTAGGTAGGACTACCTTCGCGTAAGTCGCACCAGGCGCCGAAGACCCTGCCGTGACCTATGGAGACGAACTTGTCCCACGGCTCGGCATGGAGCCCACGGGTGACGCCAGCTTGTGCGTTGAACGAGACGTTGTTCTGCACAGGTCCGAAATCGAGCAATCCTGCATCGAGCATCTTCTCTCGTTGCCAGTTCTCCTTGAACCAACCGCGCGCATCGCCATGGACGGGCAAGTCGTAGACGACGAGATCATCGATGGGTGTCGTATGAGACTGTAATTCTTTACTGAACTCCAGCTCACTCATACTACTGACCTTGCTTTGCGTAGGCTTCTTCGACGGCCCTTTTCTCAGCCTGCCACCAATCTTCGTTGGTCTTGTACCATTCGATTGTCTGGAGAAGGCCTTTGCGCATACCGTTCTGATCGGTGTAGCGAGGCTTCCAGCCTAGTTGGGTGCGCAACTTAGTGCTATCCATCGCATAGCGCATATCGTGGCCTGGGCGGTCATTTACGTGCTCATACCAGTCTTTGCCTTTGCCCATGAGGTCACAGATCATCTCGATGACATCTTTGTTGTTGACGTGGTCGTTGTCTGCGCCGATAATCCAAGTCTCTCCGATCGGGCTTTTGTCGAGGATAAGGTGGACGGCTTCGTTGTGGTCATCGACATGAATCCAGTCACGAACCTGTTCGCCAGTGCCATAGAGCTTTGGTTTGATATCGCTCAAGATGTTGGTGATTTGGCGGGGGATGAACTTCTCGATGTGCTGGCGTGGGCCGTAATTGTTTGAACAGTTTGAGATGGTTGCTTTGATGCCAAAGCTACGAATCCAAGCCCGGACGAAGTGATCTGAGCTGGCCTTGCTGGCGGAGTAGGGACTCGAAGGCTCGTAGGCGGTCTTTTCAGTGAAACGATTTGGGTCATCAAGCTCGAGGTCACCAAAGACTTCGTCGGTTGAGATATGATGCAAGCGTTTGTCGTATTGGCGAACAGCATTGAGAATTGTAATGGTGCCGATAATGTTGGTATTGATGAACGGCCATGGGTCGCGCAGGCTATTGTCGTTGTGGCTCTCTGCTGCGAAGTGGACGACGACATCAGTGTCTTTGATGAGGCGGTCCATCAGCTCGGCATCACAGATATCCCCAGTGACGAATTCAATCTTGTCGAGGACGGAACTCAAGTTGTCTGGATTGCCCGCATACGTTAATTTGTCGATTACGGTAATCTGATATTCGGGCTTGTGCTCTAACGTGTAGTGTACGAAGTTCGACCCGATGAACCCCGCTCCCCCTGTGATAAGCATCTTTGTCATATATCTCTAGTATAGCCCACCCCTAGAGAGGGTGTCTATTGTGGAATTAAGCGATAGTAGCTTATGCAGAAATTACAACAGCTTCTTTGCGTGTTCCTGAAGTGCACGTATGCCCACTCGTATGTCATCATCATGCAGTTTCGCGAGGGGCACTTCCATGATGGAAAAGGTGGCAGTGTCGGCGACGTCATCGGCCGGACGAGGCGTAGCGCCAGGTTTGAGTTGAACGAAATACAGGGAACTCATGACGGCAAGGTCGTCTCCCTCGAATGGGTAATGGCCACGCTGGCTACAAAGGTAGTGCGGCAAGGTATAGTCATGTGGCTTGAGGCCTAGTTCTTCCTCGAGTTCGCGCCCCAGTGCTTTCTCTAGACTCTCATCATCAGATACAAACCCACCGAAGGCATCGAGCATGCCTTTGCGCGGTTCAATCCCGCGGACAGAGAGGGTGACGCGCGAGAAATCGTCATCGACGATAAAGGCACCGACAGCGGGACTTGCGTTGTCGAAGATGGTGTGGCCATTTGGGCATTTATAGCGGTTTTCGGTAATGTGCTTCAGGGATGCGCCGCAACGACGGCAGAAGATGCATATCATACTTCCATTATAGACCGGCTGACTCACACCGGCGGGGTGATGTGGGTGGTATAATGATAAACGTTTTAACTTTGCAGAAAGGGTCAGAATGAAAGTAGTAATCGTAAGCGGCTATTTCAATCCACTTCATGGTGGGCATTTAGATATGATTGAGGCCGCAAAGCAACTTGGCGACAAACTGATTGTCGTCGTGAATAACGACATCCAGGCTGTGATGAAAAAGGGTAAAGTCATCCTGGAAGAGGACAATCGCCTGAGGTTAATTAGGGCGCTACGAGACGTCGATGAGGCATTCTTGTCTGTCGATACCGAAGATACGTCTCAGACGCAGACCCTCAGGATGATCCGTAGTAAGTATCCCGACGAGGAGCTCATCTTTGCTAATGGTGGCGACAGAAGTGAAGGGCTCGCACTCCCTACTAATGAGTTTGATGCGTGCAATGAGTGTGGCATCGAAATGGTTTTTGGCGTAGGAAGCCACGAGGTAGAGAAGCGGGATTCTTCGACTCGCATCAATCAAGCTCTCGGCCACGAGGGGCAAGAATAAACGTTGTAATTTTTGATTTTTCATAAATTTTCATAAAAACTTGTAGACATTCGATTCCGCCTGCGCTTTAATGGGTGTAGGGTCAACGTGCCCAGAACTGGAGCATTATATATGTGCGGAATCGTAGGTTATATAGGTGACAAACAAGCGCAAAATGTACTCATAAGCGGACTGAAGCGTCTCGAATATCGAGGCTATGATAGCGCCGGTGTGGTAACTATCGATACTGATGCGAAGCCGACGCTTCTTCGTACTAAAGGCAAGGTCGGTGAGCTTGCCGACAAGATCGCGACACACCAGACAAGCGACACAGTCGGTATCGGCCACACCCGTTGGGCGACACACGGCGCACCGAGCAAGCGCAACGCGCATCCACACTGTGTCGGCGACATCTATCTAGTGCACAATGGCATCATCGAGAACTATCAGGACATCAAGGCGATGCTGGTGAAGCGCGACTATATCTTCAAGAGTGATACCGATACCGAAGTGCTGACGGCGCTTATCGACTACATCTATCAGCAATCTGACAATCTGCTCGAAGCCATCAGTGGTGCGCTCAAGATGGTCGTCGGTGCGTATGGTATCGCAGTATTTAGCGTCAAGAACCCGCATGAGATCGTCGTGGCGCGCAAGGGTAGTCCGCTCATCGTCGGTGTCGGCGAAGGTGAAGTATTCGTCGCGAGCGATGCCAGTGCACTCGTCGGCTATACCGACAAAGTCATCTATCTCCATGATGGCGAGATGGGCGTGTGTACACGGGACGGCGTACAGCTCTACGACATCGAAGCCCAGGCGGTCGAAGCACAAATCGAGACGCTAGAGATGGATATCCAGTCCATCCAGAAACAAGGCTACAAACACTTCCTGTCTAAGGAGATTCATGAACAGCCGGAGAGTTTGCGTTCGACACTGAGCGGCCGACTCGTCGTCGATGAAGTGCGCGCGCAACTTGGCGGCATCAATATGACACCCGAAGAACTGCGTGAAGTCCGCAACATCATCATCGTCGGATGTGGCACCGCCTACTATGCGGGTCTGCAGGCGAGTTACTTCATCGAGCAATTTTGTCCAGATGTGACCATACAAGTTGAGATTGCGTCTGAGCTTCGCTATCGATCGTTCAACGTCGCCGACAACTCGGTGGCGCTTATCGTCTCGCAATCTGGTGAGACGGCCGATACACTCGCCTGCCTGCAAGAACTGAAGCGCCGAGGCGTCCGCTGTATGGGTATCGTCAACGCGGTCGGCAGTAGTATCGCCCGTGAAGTTGACGGTGGTGTCTACGTGCATGTGGGTGCGGAGATTAGCGTGGCGAGCACCAAGGCGTTTACTTCGCAGACGGTCGCGATGATACTGTTCGGACTTGTCGTAGCGCAGGCAAAGGGCGTCAGCAAGAAAGTGCTTGGCACATGGATAAACGAACTCGATCAATTGCCTGAAGAGATCGCCAATATCATCGACACACACGAAGCCGAGATCAAGAAAATCGCCAACAAGTATGCCAAATACGAGCACGCACTCTATATCGGTCGTGACACACTCTACCCGGCCGCACTTGAAGGCTCACTGAAGCTCAAAGAGGTGAGTTATGTCCATGCCGAGGGCTATCCGTCGGGTGAACTGAAGCATGGCTCGATCGCGCTCATCGATGACAATATCTTCGAAGTTTGTTTCATCGCTGACAACTGGCTGTTTGAGAAATCCCTCAGCAACCTCATCGAGATGAATGCGCGTGGCGCGCATGCCATCGCCATCACGAACAGTAAACGAAAAGTCGAAGCCGAGACGGTGGTGCGCATCAATACCAAAGCCGACCTGACGATTCCTCTTGTCTTCAACGTGGCATCACAACTGATGGCCTACTATGTGGCCGTCGCGCGCGGCAATGATGTCGACCAGCCACGCAACCTCGCGAAGAGCGTGACGGTCGAATAACTACTAAGTTTGATCGTTGACGACTTTTCGTAGCTTGGTGATGAAGAGTGACTTGTCGAACCGTTTGGCGGTGCGCTGCAGTTTCGATGGGAAAAATGTAATGTCTTCTGCACGCTTGATGGCATCGGTGATTTCACTAACAGTCTGGCTTTTAAACAATGTGCCCGTCTCGCCGTCGGTGACGATGTCGAGCGTACCGGCCTTCGCGTACCCGATAACGGGTGCGCCAGCGGCGAGTGCCTCGACGGTGACGATACCGAAATCTTCGTCACTCGCAAAGACGAATCCTTTTGCATGATTGAGCGCTTCTTCAACTGCGTTGTCCGATGCATCACCAAAGCGATCGGTGTGAAACTCGATGGTTGGTCCTGCGAGCTTCACGAGCTCGTCATGGAGTGGGCCATTGCCAAATACCTTGAGCTTTAACCCAAGTGCATTGCAGGCCTTGATGGCAAGGTCGAAATGTTTGTTTGGCTGCTGACGTCCGAGCGTCACGTAATAGTCTCCACGCTCGCGACCGGGATTGAAACGTCCCGTGTCGACAGGTGGATGGATGACTGTGCTCGGGAGACCATAGTATTGCTTGATGCGCCTCTGCGTCTCAGTTGAGTTGGCTATGAACATGTCGACCTTCTTGGCGGCTGCAAGATCAAGCTTGCGTTGGCGTGGCACCATGAGTGGCATGAGCGAGCGGATGATAGGATTGAGCTTGCCGTAGCCGGGATCTTTGCGGTATTCGTCGTAGTGGCTCCAGTAATAGCGGGGCGGGGTGTGACAGTAGTTGATAATCACCTGCTCGGGTCGAGACTTAGTGACCTGATGACCATGAAGATAAGAGCTCGTGAGGATAATGTCGAATTCACCGAGGTCTAGTTTGCGCATGGCTTTGACTGCCATGGTGGGGAAAAGCTTGTGATACCCGCGCAGTTGCTTTGGTAATCTCTGCAGGCGAGAGGTACGGACGTCGAGCTTCCGAAATGCCGGTACTTTGTCGGAGTTGTAGATAGCGGTATAGATCGGCGCGTCGGGAAATGCCTCATGCATCGCGAGCACGACATTTTCTGCTCCGCCCATAGTCGTGAGGAAATCGCAGACGATAGCGATCCTCGGCTGCTTATCTGGCATTTATTTTGCTCCAGTTTTGCGAATGACGACACCCACGGTCTTGAACAGTATGCGTAGATCGAGCCAGAAGCTCCAGTTTTGCGCATAGTAGAGTTCGAGTTCGATGCGTTCATCAAAGCTGAGCTCAGAGCGACCAGAAACTTGCCAGAGACCAGTCACGCCCGATTTGACGCTGTGGAGGAGTGCAGTACGAGAACTATTGAACTTCACTTCTTGCGGCAGGATAGGACGTGGCCCGACGAGGCTGAGATCGCCACGAAGGACGTTGAATAGCTGCGGTAACTCATCGAGTGAGGTGTCGCGGAGGAACTTACCAAGCTTAGTGATGCGAGGATCGTTTGCGACCTTGTGGTTGAGGCGGTATTCATCAGCAAGATCAGGGCGGCCCATCTCTTCGAACTCAAGACTGGCGTCTTTCTTGCCGTACTGCGCACCCATGGTGCGGAACTTGAAGAGGTCGATAGGCTTACTGAAGCGGCTGAGGCGCTTACTGATGTAGAAGGCTGGTCCAGGGTTGAAAATCTTCTGGATGATGAAGATGAGGAGGTAGACGGGAGAAAGAATGATGACGAGAATAGTCGTGACAATCGCATCGAAGACGCGCTTGAAGATCGCCCCCCAGCCGACGAGAGGCGTCTGGCTAACGGTAATCATCGGGTAGCCGAGGAAGACATCGACGGTGTTCTTGCCAGTATAAAACTCAGGCTCGCCGGGGATGAAGTTGTACTGAATGTGATTGATCTGTGCAGCACCGAGAATCTTGTGATTGCGGTCCTCGCTGTCGTAGAGGTCTGTCTGGATGATGGTCGTGATGCGAAGTTTCTTGATATCCTTGAGTGCAGCCTCGACGGTGCTGTACTGACAGATGCCAAGATGTTGCGGGACCATTGCCTTTGGTCCGGCAAAGGCGACGATCTGGTAGCCGGATTTGCCTGTCGTGCTGAGGTTTTCGACGATATCCTTCGTCGCTGCGGAGTTGCCGATAATGAGCACGCGACTGACGCCACGACCATAGCGATAGAGTTCTGTACGGATGTCACGTAAGAGCTCGCGGACTAGTATGACGGAGAGTGCTGACCCAAGTAGGACGTATAGGGCGACAAGGCGTGCAGGGAAAATGTGAACGTTGGTCGCGTATTCCCAGCCGATGACGAGGAGTATGCCGATGAAGCTCCCGAGCAGGATGCGACTCCATTCGACAAGCCGACGACCGTATACGCTTGAAGTGTAGAGCCCGAGTGAGGCGAAGATCAATATCCAGATAGGTGCGATGACAGCAAACCCAAATAGGTAATCCCATGCGTACACGACATGCAGAAGGGATCGGGGGTCAAGTTGGGTGCGGACGTAATAGGCAACGAAAAACACAATTGCCAAGACGATTAGGTCGGCACCTATGAGCATAAGACTGTAACGTTTGGTGTTCTTGGAAGGCATAGTGCTTGGTGAATATTATACCAGGTATACTAGGTATATGAATCGTCGCCTCCTCGAACAGCTCATCGCTTGGCTCCTGCTCGTCGTCTGGGGGCTCATCGTACTGCACGCACCGCTGACAGTATGGCTTGTGTCGCAGGGTGCGCCAGTCTACGTGAAGGCGTGGAAAGAAATCTTGATGCTCCTTGCTGCGGTGCTACTGCTCGTTCATGTCATGCGCCTTAAGAAACTCTCTCTGTTTACCCGCGACCCCTTGATGTGGATTGCCACCTCGTATGGCTTGCTCAACCTCATCATGGTACTCTGTATACCCACGACACTTGAGGCCGCGCTCGCTGGCCTCGCAATCAATCTCAGATACGTGCTCTACTTCATGCTGGTCTACGTCTTCGTGAAGGTACATCCTGAATACCGGAAGGCGTTCATGCGCATAGGACTTATCGGCGTAGCAATTGTGGTGGGATTTGCGTTGATGCAACTATTCTTGCCACGTGACGCGCTCAAATATCTTGGGTATAGCAAGGACACTATCGCACCGTATCTGACAGTCGATGAGAATCCTGCGTATGTACGTGAGAATAGTACATTGCGCGGTCCAAATCCACTCGGCGCCTATGCGGGAAGTGTCGCTATCTTGACCGTCACCTATCTCATGGCTCATTGGCATCGTCTACGTAACGCATCGCAGAAGTGGGTGGGTGTGGGCGTACTAACTGCTTCTCTCGTCGCGCTATGGGTAAGTTATTCACGCAGTGCGCTGCTCGGGACACTCATCGGTATCACGCTCGTGGTGGCACTAAAGCTAGCGCATCATATGGCACCGAGGCGCTGGATGACGCTAGGGCTGGGCACGCTAGTACTGGTGTCGGTCGGCTGGGCGATGCGTGATAGCTCCTTCGTCCATAACGTCATCTTACACGACAATCCGACGACGGGAGCAAACGTCGACTCAAATAGCGGACATCTGACTTCACTAAGCGAAGGCTGGACGCGAATGGTGGCTCAGCCGTTTGGTGCGGGAGTTGGCAGCACTGGTTCAGCGTCGCTACTTTCTGATTCAGCGCTTGTCATCGAGAATCAATACCTAATGATTGCGCACGAAGTCGGTTGGCTCGGACTCGGCTTATTCATCTGGCTATTCTATCTTGTGATGGTCGCGCTGTGGCATCGCCGTGCCTCTTGGCTGGCGACAGGCATATGGGCGAGTGGAATTAGCCTCGCTATTATCGGCCTCGTGCTACCCGTTTGGGTGGACGATACAGTATCGATCTTGTGGTGGGGTCTCGCTGCACTAGTCATCGCGCTCGAGACAAAAGGAATTAGGCATGAAGCGACGAAACGGTAAGTGGCCACACGTAATCGCTTGGATGCTATGCATCATCGGCGTGGCGCTCCTGGTGTGGAGCGGGCTGACACTCTATATGTCGTGGCAGGCCACTGTTGCCGACGAGGCGGACTCTACTCAGACGAGTTCTACGATCCCAGCGAGTGTGCAGGTGTCTGATGATGTCGATACCACCAAACCGACTGTCGACGTGCTAGCAAATTACCGCACGGCACCCGATGTCCCCAGGGCACTCTATATCGACAAGCTTGGTATACGTGCGCGGGTCGTCAGCGTCGGCGTAAGCTCAGACAATAGTATGCAGACACCAAAGAATATCTATGATAGCGGATGGTATACCGGCAGCGCGAAGCCTGGGACGATTGGTGCGGTCGTCATCGATGGGCATGCCAGCGGCTCAACTCGCGTGGGGCTCTTTGCCTATATCGATACACTGAGATCTGGCGATGAAATACGAGTCGAGCAGGGTGATGGCACGGTATTTCGCTACAAGGTAGTTCACAATGAGACCACGCCAATGAACGATGTCGATATGACCAAAGCGATGCAACCCTACGAGGGCCGGAGTGAGGGGCTGACACTCATCACCTGCACCGGCAACTGGCTGCCCGCACAGCGCACCTATGACCGTCGAGTGATAGTATATGCAGAGAGGGTACTATAGATGCAACAAGAACGTCCGACCAAGAAACAACGTGAACTACTAAGCTTCATCGATGGCTTCATCAAGGGTAACGGCTTTGGGCCGAGTTACCGTGAAATCATGCGCGCACTGGACTACAAGAGTGTCTCGACAGTAGCGACGCACATCAATGGTCTCATCGACCGGGGCTGGCTCGTCAAGCGCGACAACAGCGCTCGCACACTCGAAGTCGTCATGCCACACGAACAAGGCACACCACCAGTGGTGGGCGTCGTGGCATCTGGCGCTGAACAGGCATTATTGCAGAAAATCGACGAGCTCAAAGAGACTGATGCACACAAACACTCCGAAGATATCGAGATATTGACCAAAGCGTTGCATATCCTGGGTTATCACTCGGGTGAAGATACGCACACTGTATAATAAGCTTATGGTACATTTGCGCATGCCGGACATGCGACCGTGGGGAAGATGGATAAAGGTGCACCACAAGCAGCTGCTGTTATATGGTGGTGGCGGACTTGTCGGGCTATTACTCCTGGCGCAGATCTTCTATCCCAGTGATCGTCTACTGCCCTTCGCACGCGTCGATGGAGTGAATCTCGGGTGGCAGACCAAGATTGAAGCCACGAAAGCGCTGAACTCAAAGTACGATGCCTACAAGCTGCCAATCCATATGGGAACAGACACGAAGCCAGTGGTCGCACCGACACTCAAAGAGGCGAATATCAAGGTAGATAATGCCGAGCGATTGCGTAGCGTCGACTACGCGTGGTATCTGAGGCTTGTCCCGAGCTCGATGTTTTGGGTGCAACTGTTCAACGTAGGCAAGGTGCCCGCAGCGACATTTGGAAGTGACTTCGATACGTATATCGACCAGAAACTGATGCCACAATGCCGACTGGCGCCGGTAAACGCATCGTTGAAAGCGAATGGCGAGTCGCTCGACGTCGTCTCAGCCAAGGACGGCGGCTCTTGTGCGCGCGACAGTGTAGAGAAGACGCTCAGGACCGTGGAACCCGACTTGATCCACACCTATCTGATCCGTGTCGCACAGGAGAAATTAGCACCAGAAGTCGACGACGCAGCGGCCAAGAGTTTAGCGGTAACGCTCAAGGAGCGACTAGGCGGTGGACTTCCAATTATCGTCAATGGCGAGACTATGATGGTCGCGGTCAAGGATGTATATGCGTGGCTTGATTTCACTGTCGTCGACAAGACGCTCGTCGCTCAGGTGAATATGGAGCGCGCGGGCAGTTGGCTCAGCACGAACATTGCTGGCAAAGTCGCTATCGCAGCCGGTACATCGTACATCACTACTCGGGATTTCACGGAACTTTCGCGTACTAACGGGAGCGAAGGTAGGGCGCTCGATGTGGGTGTGACGGTCGCGCAAGTGCAGCAAGTCGTCGATGGGGAGTCGACGAGTGCGAATGCAAGTACTGTGCCAGTGCCACCCAGTGAGGTCTATACGCGCACCTACAGCCCGACAGATGCCGGGCTCAATGCCCTGCTTGCGAACTACGCGCATGATCACCCAGGTACATTCGGGGTATCGTTCATCGAGATGGATGGCAAGAAGCGACGGGCGGAATTCCAAGGAGATAAGGTCTTCGTGACCGCGAGCACGTATAAGCTATTTGCCGCCTACGAACTGCTGAAGCAAATCGATCAAGGCAAGCGCAGCTGGGATGCTGAGTCTGGATGCTTCAATAAGATGATCACTTACAGTGATAACACCTGCGCTGAAGCCTATCTCGATTCGCTCGGACTCTCGACTATCAGCAAGGACATCCAAGCAATCGGTCTCAAGAACTCGACGTTCATGAAGAGTGGCGGACCGTTTACGACCGCAAATGACCTGACCTTGCTCGTCGGCATGCTCCAATCGCAGCAGAATTTCTCTGCGGTCAATCGCGACCGACTCATCAGCGCGATGAAGGCGAACGTCTACCGTAAGGGAATCCCTGCGGGCGTGAACGGCACAGTAGCGAACAAGGTCGGCTTCATGGATGGTCTGCTGCACGATGCCGCCATCGTGTATGGCCCGAAGGGAACGTATGTGCTAACCATCATGACTGACGGTAGTTCGTGGGCCACTATCGCTGATTTTGCCAAACAGATTGACGCCCTCCACTCCCAGTAGTATTTACACCGTGGGACTAATGGTATAAAATTACTCCTGTATCTACGTACCCTAGGTTCATCCAAACGGTACGTAGAAGCACCTAAGTTTTAACAAATATTCCGGCATAGCTCAGTGGTAGAGCGGATCGCTGTTAACGATTAGGTCGCTGGTTCGAGCCCAGCTGCCGGAGCCAAAATGATTATGCTTAAAGATCTTCGAGCTGAAGATCTTTTTGTTATACTGAATTAATTATGGACAAACAATCTGACCCCATAGAAACAGATGATAGAGAAAATACAGTTCAGGACACCCCTCAACGATATCCCGAGGCTATTCAACCTACCGCAGTAGTATTGACTAAAAAAAGACCTACAAAGAAGTTTGTTGTTATACTATTCAGCATCTTCGTTATTATGCTTATTGCGGCGTGTGCAGTCTATTTCTTTGTAAGTGTTGATAAGTCTTTGGTAAGGACACCGCCGGAAACGTCAGTAAAACTACAAGAGCAAGAAAAGATAGACACAAAGCTTGCTATGCAACTCAATTCATCAATTGCATTGTATGAGGTTGACAATGCAGAATCGAAAGTCATTACTAAGGATGTTCCAGCGGGGTACACTGTGTTGAGTTTCTATTACAACTCTGATACCGAGTGGCGATACTATGCGACTGATGTATTAAGAACAAAAATCTACTACGCGGATCAGTCAACCGGACCATTTTTAGTGCAGAATTTTGAACGTTCGAATGATGTATACACAAGAAGCGTAGTGGCAAGTGCCCAGCATCGAATCTACGGGTACTCAATGTCTAGTAGTGGAGATTCAAAGACAGAAACATATACAGTGAATAATAATGATGGTAGCCACCCCAAATTGGTCTATAAATCAGAAACCGGTGACAGTAATGTGAGCCTTAAATCATATCTTTATGTTGTATTAGATATATCAAAATCAGGTAACAAATTGCTGTTTCAGAAGGCGAGGTGTTTTCGGTGTGGCGGAGGTGCGCTTGGCAAAATATTCAGCTTAAACCTTGAAGATGATCAAGCCACTATCTTACAGGATGAATATATAACCTCCTCGGGCGCACACTTTATTGATGATAATAGAGCGCTCGTCTCTCAGGGTGAATTTAGCCATTCATGGGCCTCAAATAGTCAAGCTACTGTTACTAGCTATATTCTCGAACCTACTAAGAAAACACAGGTATTTAATATCGGTAATGGTTCTGCGGAATCGTATTCAATTGACAAGACGGCAACCTATACGCTTACTCGAAAAATGAACGCATCGGAAGACAATTACTTACCCGGGTCCCTATATAAAATTGAAAATAGCAAATCTATCGCTTTGGCTGCTGATCTTGGCTTGTACGATACAGAGGCGCCTTATCAATATGCGCTGGGTACTTCAGCGGGCGACTGTGTTAGTGCTTCATTTTATTCACGAGATGTGGTTAACACGAGTGCTGATTATTCCACGGGAGTGATATGTAAACAGGCTGACAATTCTTATCAATATCAATCAATTTTAGATTTACACTCAGATAGTAGCTACAGTGCTGACGCAATTCTAACCTTGCTATAGAAAGTCACTAATCTATTAGCATGAACTTCACCAATAAAATTGCAAAGTTCGTCCACTAGCCAGAGCCATAGAAAAGACACCCCGATGTGGGTGTCTTTTCTTGGTTTTGCGATAAAGAGAATGCTTAAGTTTGTTATGATATGTGCATGATCGGAAATCTTAAAAAGCAATCGGGTAGTGCGCATGTAGTCATTGTTATTATTTTAGTAGTCGCGCTCATTGGCGCATTAGGGTTCATGTTTTGGCAGAATTTTACTCAAAAAGGGCCAGTGGCGACTAATACGAAAGTTGTACAATCGGATACCTCTAAAAACGAGACAGAGGAGCTGAAGGAAGAGTTAAAAACATATAAAAACGCAAGCCTTGGGTATAGCTTCCAGTATTCAGGCGATTGGGAGCTCGTAATGAGCGTACCCGCAAAGTACGAGACAGATTACGAGAAGAATCAACCATACAAAATCCCGTTCGGTGAATGTTCCGGTCCGTTTCTTGTTAACAAACAGGATGATCGTCAAGTTATTATCCTAGACGTATCTCGAAATAGCGGCGAGGGTGGTTTTTGCTACTCGTATGGCTCCTTCATGGATGATAATAAATGGAGTGGTCAGGATTCTTGGGATGGATCATATTTTGTTAGGGGCCTGACCGACAAGACATCCAATGGGTATTACGCAAACACATCATTATTTAACTACCAAACCTCTCAAGTCTTAGGAAAATCTGAGTTAGATCGAGTAAGTGCATCATTCGAGTTCTGAGCTTGAGGTTCGTAGAAATTGCTAATAGTGTCCACTAGCGGGAGCCATAGAAAACGCCCGTCCGAAAGGATGGGCATTTTCTATGGCTTTGCACTCGGCGACGCAATGCATAGTTTCTCTCCAAGGTGCGGGTTGCTCACGGTCTTTACTGGAGCTATACAGGGGAATATAGTAGGAATATAAGGAGGGTATATGGAGAACGAAGTATGTTGTCCGAAGTTTGACCCGGGACCATGGCAAGAAAAAGATTTTGAATGGAAGAATAAACACTTCATAAGAATAAAGGTCTTCACAATCTTCTATATACCGATTAATTTTGGCGGTGCAATGCGGAGACTGGACAAGCTCGTTCGTAGCGCTGGCGCCACATTTGAAGATAATATGGCTCTTTCTGACCATATATCAAAATGGAGTATGTATGTATATGCCGCAGTCGATAGGGAGGTACCAGGTGCTGAAGATGTGGCGTTGTCTGGTAGATTCATAAGTAAGGTATATGAGGGTGATTTCAAGGAGACATCGGATTGGGGAGAAGATGCTAAACGGTATGCCGCGAGCAAGAACCAAGTAGTCTCTAAATGGTACATGTGGTATACCACATGCCCGAAGTGTGCAAAAAAATACGGCAAGAACTACACGGTGTTTATCGGAAAGGTAGAGTAGGAGCTATGGACCAGAAGTTAGTGAGAACAGTAGATAAGACCATCGAAGCACTTGCTAGAATCGAGCGGTTTATCGAAAAATACGGTGATAAGCTCGACAACGAAAGCATCGTAAGGGTATCTCGTAAGGTCGGGGAACTTGAAAGTACAATTAGTATTCTAGAGGACTGATCAAGTTGCCCTCGATAGCTAAGTGAAATTTAGAAAAGACACCCCGTCAGAGGGTGTCTTTTCTTGGTTTTGCGATCAAGAAAATGCTTAAGTTTGTTATGATATGTGCATGATCGGAAATCTTAAAAAGCAATCGGGTAGCGCACACGTCATTATCATCAGCGTCTTAGTAGTAGCGATAGTCGGTCTTCTCGGCTTCGTATTCTGGCAAAATTTCCTCAATAAGTCGGTCGTCAATGACGCTGCATCATCCGAGCAGCAAGCTACGGCCGACCAAAGTGTCACCCCGTCTCCTGAAGCAGAGATCAAATACAAGACCTTTACATCGCCTCTAAGTGGGTATACGGTTGAGTATCCAGAAGACTGGAAAGTGAGCGACGATACCGGTGGTATCTTCACGAACAACAACGGCGGTAAGTCATATACGCTTCACATTCAAAATGTTACGAGGACAGGGTCGTATGACGGACATGACGCGAATACATATGTGTGCGTCGATATCGTCGACTACAACGGACAGTGGCAGGACTGGTCCTTTAATAGCAATAATCATCTGACACAGCTCGATCAATTCCAGCCACGTAACGGTACGACACTTGGGCTTTACGTCGATTCCCAGAAGGTCGACCCAACCATTAGTGAGGCGACGGTATACGTCACCGATGCCTCAGGCGCAGAGCGTAATGTCCAATTTGGTAATGGATTCAAGCTCAATGCGAATGTAGGGTATAACTGCATTCAGGGCGACGGTGCTGCGATCGCTAGCAGTAGCGAGAAGTTCCTCGATAAACCAGAGACAGCCACCGCAGTCGCAATACTAAAGTCTATACGATATTAACGTACCGCTCACGTGTCTCCTTGGTTTGCTAAAATGAATCTATATGAGAGAGCGATTTGAGGCATCCCCGAATGACCACGAGAAGTTACCGCTACTGCAAGAACTAGCGGCGATGCTTGAGTCAAAGACCCGCGACGCATTGTACGACGTGGAGGATATCGAACAGGTATCGTTCCAGGTTAACGAAGCTGAGAGAGCATTTGATGAGCAAGAAGATCTTATCATTGGCGAGGTCGTCGTATTGTATACCGAGGTCTTAGCGACGGTTCGTCAGCGCCTGATGGAATGGTTTGGTGTCGTCGAATATCAAAAGGCAATATTGATTGATGAGGAAACTGGACAGTTCGTCGTTGTCATCAACGAACACGATAAACCTGAGGGATGGGATGCTCAGCCCGCTATGCCGACGACCTTTACGCTACGATTCACCTCAAGTTTTGATAAATGGGTGCAGAGCCAGCCCACTGCACACTAAGACGGAGGCTTCCCAGTCGCGTGGCTCACCACGCCTCAACCTAAAGTGAGATTTGCTATAGTGAACCTATGAGAATGAAATACTGCATTACGTTTGCGGGAGTACCGGGAAGCTCAAAATCTCCCATCGCGCATCACCTGGGATGGAATCTCGGCTTACCTATCTTTAATAACGATACAATTCGAACTGAAATCAAAGAAGACCTCCATATCTTTGACCAAACAAAGTATGAGAAGCTTCGTGATGAACGCGTGAAAGCACTTATGGATAGTGGTGAGCCATTTATCTACGATGCGAGCGTCGATCGTTTTTGGGGGACGCACAGCAAACGACTCGAAGATGCTGGATACGAAGTCTTCATCATTAGTCTTGACCTAAGCCGAGATCTCATAGATGCGCTATATAAAGCTAAGGGCTACCAAGAGTACGCGCAGCTCGATACATACCTACCAGATCATGAGGCATTTCTCGCAAGGTATGGGCATCTTGTGAACCTCCACATAGATGATGAGAAGTTTCCCGATAGGCTAGGCGTATCTCTATCTGCAGCTCAAGAGTGGATTAATCAGTAGTAGCCTGAAAAACATGAATCGTGACTTACTTACAACTATCGGCAGGCCAACACTCAATGCGCTGTCTATGGCTGGCATAAGCCCATTATGACCGGTGGTCTCTACTCGTCGGTATCGTTCGTCTTCAGGGGCTGGCAGACTCACCTGATATGAACAGCGCTAGTATCGCTCGCATTCTTTCTATTTATCATATCTATTCCAAGGAGCTTATGTTAAGCTTGAAATAGGTACTAAAATATTATAAAAGAATTGAAAATGGCGGGGTATATGGTGAAATTAATCAAAACAGTAGGACTATTTACCGTCCTCGTCGCTACTCTAGCCGTCGCGCCGCTCGCATCTGCTGCCACTGCAACAGGTCTAGGCGCAGCAGGTACATTCGTCATCTTATCAAGCACGTACAGTAACACCGCCTCTGGTACAACGCTCAACGGAGATCTAGGGTACACGACACCGCCTGCCGTGGCTCCCACGGTCAATGGCGCCACTCACCAAGCAGATAGTGTCTACAATCAAGCGGGTATCGATCAAAATAATGCATTGATTGCGCTCAATAACCAACCCTGCTCGTTTACCTTCGCACCGGGCCCCATCGACCTCGCGAGTGATACGACACATGGACCCGTCGGTGTATATACCCCCGGCGTCTATTGTATCTCTGGTGCTGCCTCGATAGGTGGCGGCGGCACGATTACGCTAAATGGTGCAGGCACGTATATCTTCAGGATGGATGGTGCCCTGACTACCTCTGCAGGTTCAATCGTTGTCCTTGCCGGAGGTGCTTCTGCTTGTGATGTATGGTGGACACCTATCCAATCAACGACAATTGGCGCGAACTCTACATTCGTAGGAGCTGACCTCGATGCCGCAGGCATCACGGTTGGCAGTACGGTGAACTGGATTGGCCAAGCGCTAGCATTTGGTGGCACTGTGAGCACCGAGACAGACACTATCTCAGCCCCGACCTGTTCAGCTGACCGCAGTCTTCCTCCGCCAACCCCTGAATCGGTCACCCCTGGTCTCCCTAATACTGCCGAAGGTACGAGTGCCGTGAATCTCATGTGGATTCTCATACCTGGCGCAGTAGTAGCGCTGGCCGCCTTATACCTCGCTCGAAGAAAAATCTAGCGAAGCCGTGCTATCTCTTGTAACTAACGGCAAGAGTAAAAAGATTACTACTCGCCTCGCAATATCAATTTTTGTGATGAGCACAGGCGCAATCGTATCATTCTTCGTGCTGAGTATGGTGTTTACCGTTAAACCCAGCCCGATAGAAAGCGCGAAGGACCGAGATGCCAATACGGCGACTGAAGTCGCCGTCAGCCAGGTCTACGGACCGCCAGTCCGGCTCGCCATTCCTAAGATAGACGTCGAGACAAGCATCTCGTACATGGGCCTTACGGCATCTGGTGACATGGAAGCGCCTAAGACAAATGAAGATGCGGGGTGGTACAAGTACGGCCCACATCCAGGCAACACTGGCAGTGCGGTCATAGCGGGGCACTTGGGGGTTGGTAACGATGCGATATTTGCGCAACTTGACGTGTTGGCTAAGGGCGATATAGTGAACGTCACTGATGACCGTGGCCAGACTGCATCGTTTCAGGTCACCCATACGCGTACATACGCCTACGATGCCGAGCCAAGCGAAGTCTTCAACAGCACTATGGGTACGCATCTCAATTTAATTACCTGCGAGGGTGATTGGAACAGTGCGACACGTACGTACTCAGCGAGGCTCGTAGTATTTACCGACAAAATATCGTAGAAGAGATATAATAACGGTAATACTTAAATGAGGTGGGGTCATATGGCAAAGACAGAAAAAAGAGCAATCGATAAGGTGTTTGTATCACTCGGAGTCGTGGCCACAGTAGCCCTACTCATAATTGGGGCTCTCGCATGGTATGGATATACCTTCGCGACGGATATGGTCACATCACAGCTTTCGGCACAAAAGATATATTTCCCAGCCAAGGATAGTGGTGCGCTCGCTGCATTACCTGAAGCTGATCGAACAGAGATGAGCAGATATGCTGGCCAACAGCTCACGACCGGTGAGCAGGCACGCGTGTATGCCAACCACTACATAGGAGTTCACTTGAGTGAGGTTGCTGGCGGTAAGACATATTCCGAAGTGAGTACAGAGGCTATGAAAGATCCGACGAATCAGACTCTGCAGACGCAAAAGGCCGTGCTATTTCAGGGTGAAACATTACGTGGGCTTCTACTCGGCTCTGGCTACGCATTTTGGACATTTGGCATGATTGCGCAGTATGCGGCAATCGCAGCATTCGTAGGGGCGGGCGTCATGGCACTCTTGGTGCTACTGGGCCTGCGTCATCTTGCGAAGCTGAAATAGCGCCCGTAGCTCTGCTCTCGCCTTCCACTATGGTTTAATAAGACTATGCAAACATTTTCCCTCAGCGATAGTGACTATGACGCGATCAAACGCTACGTGGCTACGCATCACATAGCATTGCTCGTGCTCGATCTGAATGGCGTGCTCGATGACTACAATGCGCGAAAGATAGACGCACTGCGTGATGTACTTGGACTTGAGAATGAGCGCCACCTGCCTGAACTGCTTCTTGCAATCGAGCGAGCGTACATGACGGATCGGTCGGCGACGATCGAGCAATCGTTTGAGCAATTCTTTGGCGCTCGTGGCCTGCAAATCACAGACGACCAGAGGAATAAACTGGCACACTTTAAAGTCGCCTCGCAGCTTACGCGTGAGGCACGCACATTTCTCGATTCACTCGAGATACCTTTTGTTATCTATACCTCACTCTCACGTGAACAGGCAGAGAAGGCGCTGGGGCCTTCGCAGTATGACCTATTTACCCGAGATCAGTACCAGGAGATGAAACCATCCATCGCTAACCTGACGGCTATTATGACGCGCTACAATGTGACGCCTCAAGAGACTTGTGTCGTGGGCGACGGTCTCATCGACGATCTTATGCCAGCATCGCTCGTAGGGATGCATACAATTCTGGTATCGCCACACGCTGAGTTGCTCGTACGGCCTAGCGCTGAAGGTTAGCTTCAATCTCTGCAAGGAGGAGAGGCTCGGGACCGCGAAGATATACGACAGGAATCCTGTGGGTGAGTGCGTGGACGGCATCCATGCGATTCTTTGTGATTTCATCGTCATCAAATGATTGCAGTGCGGGGAGTGATGTATCGATGATGCCGTCAACTTGGCGGATGTCGCGGGTCACCTCGTCGTACAACGTCCAGAGCGTCTTCTCGGGGGACATCACAAATTTCGTGACACTTGTCTCGCCCGTAACGAGCGGCTGGCAGATTAATGCGAGTGGATGGGGCTGATTAGGCGACGAGGGGCTTGCCCCACTCGCTGATGCACGGGTCTTCTCGTCATCGAGAATACCACTAGTACCACCGATGATATTGGCGCCCGAAAGCGTGAACTTCTCATCACTTGCCCATCGCCATCCTCGGCTTGAAGCATAGGATGCCAGCGTCGTCTTGCCGATACCGGAGAGGTTGCCGATGAGTGCTACGGCTTTGTCTTTGTGAACAATGACAGAACCATGCATGGTATAGAGAGAGTGCTGCTGGCGCAGGTATTCAAACGCTGCTTCAATAATAATGACAACCTTCTTCGTCGTCTTCGTATTGGCATGAATCGTACGATTCGCCAGGTCATAGCCCAGTGACTCATCTTCATTAATGAGCCATGTCATTTGCGGACCAGCTACTTTGCGATGCGTAAAACCCGGTACGAATTCGTGCCAGAAGGCGTCGTCTTGTAATGCACGATGAAAAGCACCTGATCCCACGACAATAAGTTCGATTGTGCAGTCAAAGCTAGAGACGAAGTAGCTAGATTGCTGCATGATAAAGCTCCTTCAACTCTTCCACCTTAGTATCCCAAGACCATCGTTCACGTATTTCCGACTGCAGGCACGCGGCAAGCTCGAGTCGTGCGCTCGAATCACTAAGGAGCACATCGAATGTACGCGCAAGCGCTACGACATCACCAGGGTTAATGACGACGCCATTTTCCGCATCGCGGATCAGATCTGTCATACCAGATCCCGAAGTAGTCACGACGGCACATCCAGATGCACCGGCTTCAAGAAGTGTCGTCAGCAGGCCTTCCCGTCCTCGTGAGGGGCATGCGAAGATTTTTGCCTGTCGGTATAGTCGCTGGATAGTTGCGGTGGAAGGAGCGTCATAGAATGTCACCGAGTCGAGCAACCCTTGCTCGCGTGCGATTTCTTTCAACCGCGGCAAATATAAGCCGTTGCCCGCTACTACAACGGTCTGCCCCGGGTGGACCGCTCGGAGAATGTCATCAATGCCTTTATGTTCCATGAAGCGGCCAACGTATAGGATATCAATGGGGCGATTGTCCATAGAATCTCCTGTGAAAAACGTTGTATCAATACCATTGGTAAACACCGAAGGTGATAGCCTTGGAAAGTGATGGGTCCACCAACTCTTGATTGATTGTGAGTGGGCGATTGTGGCACGAGGGATACGAAGAGCAGCTTCCATGAGAGGATCGGTGACGCTAGGTGAGCCGTGAAGGTGGAGTACTGTGGCTGCATCTTTTGGGATGAAGAGCGAATCGATTGATAAGTGTGTAACGAAGAGATCAGCATCGACATATTGCTCGTAGTAGGACTGGGCCGCAAGTCCAAAGTCACAGGTAATCTGGTAGAAGACGGGCCAAGTGCCGTCAGGAAGTGGCGTCGTCTCGGGCAGTCTAATCTCTATAACCCGCAAGGAGTCACCCGCTTCAGCGAGGAGCTGTTGGTAGATATCGGTGGGCTTGTCGGTATGACGGGTAAAAAAACGAACGTCGACATGAGCTTTCGCGAGATGACGTGCCATTTGAATCGTCACGACCTCCATGCCTCCCAGGTAGTGACTCGCATGTGGGCTTACGATGTTGATGACCACTTAGACTTCCTTTTTACTATATTGCCAGTAGGCCGCGTCGTACGCGGAGAACTTATATGATAACTTCTCAAATCTTACGAGCGCAGCGTACAGCAAGAAATAGACAGTCTCGTGGAGAGGGCTGGTCTTGAAGATATACTCCCAATCAAGCTTCAGCGGACATGCGTCGGCATATGACTTGAATCCATCGATTGCATAGACGAGATTGCGATCCTCGAAGATTCGTCGATACACTTTCCAGTGACGCGTGAGACTATCGTTTGGATGAAACCTCACCTTTGCTCGATAGTCTAGGCGCATCGAAGCGGGTCCATAGTGCTGAATCAACCATCCGGGGAGGTAGACATCATCTCCGATGACGCCATGGGGGAGAAGCGGGATAGATAGGGATGATCGAGCACACCATAAACGACCATGAAAGTACACTTTCAGCTTTCCTTCGCGACCATGAAGTTCAGGAATCGGATCACTCGTGGCGTAGGGGTGAAACTGAGTGGTATCGGTGATTGTCACCTCTGCTTCTGGGGTGCGCGAGCGGACTGACAGAAGTTTACTCATCATACGGCGATAGGGATTTTTGCTCTTTGACTTGAGGGGGACGGGGTGACCACCGGCCACGATAATGTCGGGGTGTTGTTCGAGTTGCGTAAATAATATAGAGAAAGCATCGCTGTCAACTTGGCCGTCAGCGTCAGTTTTGACCATTATTCGGTCAGGGTAATGCTTCTTCGCGTAGTAGAAGAGGCGGTTCATCGCGTTGATATAGCCAGCCCGTGATCGAATCACTTCGATGGGGGCGCCAGTCCAGCTCCTTGCGAGTTTCTCGGTGTCATCACTACAGCCGTTGATACACACGACAATCTTATCGAGAGTATAGCCCTCAGTTGAAAGAGAGGCTTTCAGGACATGGTCTAGGCAATCAAGGATGGTTGATTCCTCGTTGTAAGCTGGTATAATAACTATATAACTATTGTGTAACATCTCTCTCGGGGATATCCTTGATATCGTTTGTTAAATAGTATAATATATAAAAAGAATTGTCAATACTAAGCGCGTGAAGAAGCTGATATATATGCCGGAGCACATAACACCCAAGAAGCTAAATCTTGGCCACGAAGTCGGGTTTTGTTTTTTGAAACCCGACTATGTCGATGTCGCAGATGCCTTCGAGCACGATTTGGGCGGCGTAGGTCTCGATGTCGTATACCGTCACCCAGTCATACTGTCACCACGACTCATCGACTATATTTATAGTGACTCCCGAGGAGAAGATTTCTATCCTACGATGAGACATGAGCTTGCAACTCGAGCAATCGAAGCCATGGTCGTCATGAAGGCCGATGATGTGTGTCCGGAGACACTCGCTGCTCAGTACGTGCTTGAATCCCTCAAGCGTGGGCTCAATGGCTATCCAAATTTACGCAAAAAGTATCACCGTCGCGAGCACAAAGTGAGTGATCAGACGTTTGCGGATTGGCAGGAGAAGAAGCTTGACTGTGAAGAGCTCGACGAGGTTACGATCCGGTTGACTCAACAGAATGTCTTCCATGCATCTGATGGGCCACATGATGGCATCGGTACGCTCTTGCGGTTTCGCGAGGGCGTGCACGGTTTCTTTGAACAGACGTCAGATCCTCGTAGCGATAGGGTTGTAGCACGACTTGATGAAATTTTAATGCGACATGCAGGAGAGAGAGATATGTCAAAGATAACACGAGAATGGCGAGTGATTCACGAGATGCCGGCAGACGATGTAGACTTGCCGATTCGACAGGTATACACTTGGTTGCTCACAAGCGATAAACAAGTCGTGATCGTGAGTAAGGACGGCGAGAAGTGGCAGTTACCCGGAGGCAAGCCCGACGCAGGTGAAGACGCGGTACAGACCGCCATCCGAGAGGTCTACGAAGAAACTCACGTCGACATACGTCCCTACCAAGATCAGTTGAATTTCTTCGGAGAATATACAATCGAGGATAGCGACAGTGAGGTGCATCCGCCACGATATCGTCAGGTACGTTCATGGATACAGCTACCAGTGGCAGCTCACCAGCTGAAGCTGTCGACGGTCGGTGAGGCTGAAGGACAACGCCCTGAAGATGCGGTGCGGTTCGTGCGTGCTGTTCCGACGAAGGACATCCTTGAGTATATCGATTGGCTCGAGAAAACCGACGAGTACAAGGCCTTGAAGCGCAACAAGATTATTGATCGTGCTGATCTCACGGCGTAAGTATATCTAGTAACGAGGATCACTCCCAAGGGCTACTTAGGAAGAGTATTTCGCCTTCACGTGGTCTTTGTTGATGCCGTTGATGAGGTTGGTGAAGCCGTATTGCTGCAATATACGCATCGATGCACCGGAACGGGCACCGCTAAGGCAGTAGAGTACAATTTCTGTGTCCTTCGGGGTATCTGCAAGCTGCTTTGGGAGACCTTGCATGAGTTTTGATGGCGGCAGGTTGACCGCGTCCTTTACGTGACCCATCATATATTCAAATGGCTCACGTACGTCAATGATAATTCTGCTCATAGCTTCCTTTCGAGTAAGTTGTTGCATTAGTTAATGTAAACCATTTACATTAACAAGTAAAGTCTGTATACTGAAAATATGAATGAAAACGAAAAAATTGTTCACGATGTCGCGATAATTGGCGCGGGTCCAGCCGCACTGGCAGCTGCCATATATACGACCCGTGAAGAAATCGAAACCGTACTCTACGAAAAAGGTATCGTCGGCGGGCTCGCCGCTACGACTGATTGGATTGATAATTATCCGGGATACATGAAAGGTATCGAAGGACTACGTTTAGCTGATGAGTTACGTGGTCAAGCAGAACGATTTGGTGCCAAGATAGAGTTTGGCGAAGTGAAGAAATTCGAGAAGCATGACGAAGGCTTCACGCTACAGGTTGATGACGATGAGGTGCATGCTCGCGCACTTCTGATTGCTACAGGCAGCAACTATCGAAAGCTCGGTGTCCCCGGAGAAGATGAGTACTACGCTCGTGGCGTGCATTATTGCGCGACGTGTGACGGTGCATTCTACGGTGGCAAACGACTCATCGTGGTTGGCGGTGGCAATAGTGGCGTACAAGAAGCAATGTTCTTGACGAGGTTCGCAACGCATATCGATCTGCTTGTGCGGAGTGAGCTGCGCGCAAGCGAAGTCTTACAGAGAAAGCTCGAAACGATGAAAGATAAGATCACCGTCCATACCAACGTGACTATCCATGAGATTGTCGCGGATAATGACGCGGTCACTGGTGCGCGTGTCGTCGACAAGATGACGGGTAGCCAGCGGACCATTGAAGCCGATGGTGTGTTTATCTTCATAGGGCTATTACCGAACACTGCGTTCTTGGCGGGAAGTGGCATCGAGCTCGATGAGGTCGGGCTTATTAAGTCAGATGAGAACCTGCAGACATCAGTTCCAGGCATCTTTGTCGCGGGCGATGTGCGCAGCCATGCGACTATGCAGATTGCCAGCGCTGTCGGTGATGGTGCGACGGCCGCCCTGAAAATCCGTGAATACTTGGAGAAGCAGACATGAGCTCAGTAGAAATGCATGATAGAACAACGAAGTACACCATAGCTATACATGAACTCATGTCGCAGCTAGGGCATGCGACGAATACAGAACTGCTCAGTAGATTGCGGAGTATCTACCCAGATCTCAGTGCTACGACTGTTCATCGCGTCACCGCCCGCATGGTCGAGCGAGGCGAGATCCAGATGGCGCCAAGCAGCCATGAGAACAGCATGCGCTTCGACGCCAATGTATCACCGCATGACCATTTCTTGTGTGAACGATGCGGCTTACTGCGTGACGCAGATCTCGGTGGTATACTGCGTCCAGAGATAGAAAGAGCCATCGGAGGTGATTGCTCAATCTCAGGCAGCCTCACGGTATCGGGTATATGTAAGCAGTGTCATAAGGAGGGTATGTGAAAAAGATAATCATTTTGGTTATAGTTGCAATCGGAATCTTTGTAGGTCTTGTATTTTTGAGTCGACCAGGCAGCAACGACTCCCAGACGCCTGCTCTGACGTATGCGAATGTCCAACAGGACGTGACGGGTGGTGCGAAGCTGTATGACGTTCGTACTGCGGATGAGTACGAAGCAGGGCATTTTGCAGGTGCGATTAACTGGTCGCTCCAGGATATCCAAGCAGGTGCATACCCCGACGTTGCGAAGGATACGAAGATATTCGTGTATTGCCGTAGCGGCAATCGCTCCGGAGAGGCAACGACTCTTCTGAAGAACGCAGGCTATACGAACGTGACCGACCTAGAGGGTCTTGCGAACGTAGAGGCAATCGGTGGTACGCTAGTGACCGGTGAATAAAGAGTGGGTTGAATGGGAAAATGGCTGAAAGCACTAATGCTTTCAGCCATTTTCTGCTATCATCAAACTATGAATAAGTATCTCCCTAAGAAAGCAAAAGATATCAAAGGTCCTGTCGCAGTCGCTGAGTTGCGCCGGGCACATTACATTATCGCGATTCTCTCTATCGCGTTTGCGATCATCATCGCATTTGTATCAGTATTTGAAATAAAATTCGACCCAGCGTTAGGTGTGATGGCTATCATCCTCCTTGGTGTACTTGCGACGATATCGCTAGGTACAGCACTCGTACTCAGTAAACGGTAGCTTTGTCCGCACGAGAGTCGACAAAGAACGGCATACTACGTGTATGGACGTGTTTGTGCTTGCCGTTTCATGCCACGTGGACGACAATGACGGTATGAATATTGATCCCGAATTACGTAGGAGTTTTGAAGGAGAGCTCCTTGACAGTGAGCGTGTGCCGACGATGCCCGAGTTCGGTAATCAATCAGATGCCAGGGATTTCGTGAACTGGTGCCTAGAGGGTAGCTATACCGACGAAGGTGTTGCACGCTGGTGGGAGAGACCAAGGACGCAACTTGATGGGATGACGCCGACCGAAGCTTGGCAGTCTACGCCAGATAGGGTAATCCGACTCGCCGCAGAGTTGTTAGAGTTGTTGCACTGATATCACGAGCGTACCTTACCTAGATACCACAGTGGGCATGTGGAGAGAATAACTGCTACAATGACACTTGATGAAAGATACACCTGAACTCGCGCGATTAGGGTACGATCAATTCTTTGACGAGAGCAGAGCACGACTTGACGTGGCCGTCGAACAATTGGCAAGAGTTACTGCCGAGCACAGGGGTGTGTATGAAGTTGCGGGTATACTTGGGGCATTTCGGGCGGCCGTCACGGGCAAACGCGTTCTTACTGCGGCAGGCCGCGATGATTTTCCAGCAGTAGGAGACTGGGTGGTGATAAGCAGTGAATCTGACGGTACAAAAGTGATAACTGATATATTGCCACGCAAGACTGCGCTTCACAAAAAACGTGGTGGCAGGGACGAGACCCGGCTAATCGCCACAAATGTCGATGTCGCCTTCATCGTCGAATCTATCGACAGAGATTACAGCCTCAACCGCTTCGAACGATATCTTGTCATCGCCCGAGAAGGCGGCGTCACCCCAGTCATCGTTCTCAACAAATCTGACCTATCTTCGGAAGGTGACATCGCAAAAAGCATCGCTGATATTCACGAACGTTTCGGTGACGTACCCGTACTGACAACGAGCACTATCGCTGACTCTGGGCTCAAGGACTTGGCGGGGTATATCGAGAAGGGAATCACCTATTGCTTCCTTGGTTCATCAGGAGTGGGTAAGTCATCTTTGATAAACAGACTGCTTGAGCAAGATAGCATTGCCACGAAATCGATTAGTGAAAAGACAGGAAGAGGTATGCACACCACGACCAGTCGAGCGATGTATATCACAGAGACTGGGGGTATCATTATCGACAATCCCGGCAGCCGCGAAGTAGGAGTCGTCGGCGCGCACTTGGGAGTTGAGGAGGTCTTCGTCGATATCGAAGCCATCGCTCGTGGCTGCAAGTTCCCAGACTGCACGCATACAAGTGAACCAGGCTGTGCCGTCATCGGTGCACTTACTACTGACACGATCAACCTTGCTCAGTTCGAAAACTACAAGAAAATGAAAAAAGAGGCAGAGCACCGGGGCTTGAGCATGTATGCCAGACGCAAGAAAGAAAAGAAATTTGGCAAATTCGTGAAAAACGCGAAGAGCGAACTGAAAAAGTTTGAAGCCGATTCGATTCAAGACCAGTGAGTCAAGTGTAGGTGATATACTAATTTTGGTTAGACAAGATTAGTATAAAACGAGGAGTCTATGAAGAAGTTTTATTATTTCGGAATCGCAGCTGCAGGGGTGTATGCCTTTGCCGTTACCCTAGGGGGATTCCTGTGGCAGAGCTATAACCCAATCTCACAGGCAATCAGCGAGCTCATTATGACGACCTCGCCAAATCAGCTCATCATGCAGCCATTGTTTTGGCTATACAATGTTCTACTCCTTATATTCAGCATCGGCTTTTTCTGGTGGGCTTCCAATAGAGCGCTGAAAACTGCAGCAGTTGCACTATTTTTGGTTGCATTCTCCGGCGTCATGATGCTGCTGTTTCCACAAGGTGTTATAGGCGAAGCACTGACGACTACTGGTTTGCTTCATCTGATATTTGCAGGTATCGCCGCGCTTGCGACGCTCGTCACGATGTTTGCATGTGTATTAGGATTCAAGCAACTCGCGGGATACAAGAATCTTATGATTGTGTCTCTGGCTCTTGGACTAGTCATCCTAATAAACGGTCCGATGACGGCAATCGCGCCGACCGCATTTCCTCAGTTCTTCGGACTCACAGAGAGGGTAACGATCGGAGCATTTGTACTATGGCTCTTCATCACATCTTGGACTTTACGCAAAAAGTATATTTAGACATATCCTTGCATAAGTGATGATAAAATAGATAAATGAAACGGTTTTACGCAGTACTTGTCAACACGCTCATCGCCAACGTCACGACAAGTTACCTATGGTTTGCGTTGACCTTCTGGCTCTATCTACAGACAAGGTCAGTGCTTGCAACAGCGATAGTCGGTGGTACGTATATGCTGCTCATCGCTTTTTGTGGACTACTATTCGGTACCTTCGTAGACAAAAACTACAAGAAGCATGTGATGTTGGTGTCGTCGATCGTCAGTACGACTGCATATATCTTGGCTGGCATCATGTACCTATTCGCGGGCGAAGACAAGCTGGCGGACTTGTCGTCTCCTCTTCTGTGGCTCTTCGCGGGTATCGTACTCGTTGGCGCGGTCGTCGAGAACCTACGCAATATCGCATTATCAACAACGGTCACGATTCTCGTGCCCAAGGAGCAACGCGATAGGGCAAACGGGCTAATCGGCTCAGTAGCGGGAGTTGCGTTCCTCGTGACGTCAGTACTCAGTGGTCTCTCGATTGGCTTCTTGGGCCTTGGCTGGACGCTGGCGGTGGCGATCGCTCTCACGGTCGTGGCCTTACTACACATCATGACGGTTAAGATTCCAGAGAAAGAGATTGTTCACGACCCTAAATTAGCCGGTAAACACATCGACATCAAGGGCGCGACTAAGGCCATCTCTAAAGTGCCTGGCCTGTGGGCTCTCCTGTTCTTCTCAGTGTTCAACAATCTTGTTGGTGGAGTGTTCATGGCCCTGATGGACCCATATGGATTGACGTTGTTTAGCGTGCAAATGTGGGGCATTATGCTCGCGATTACTGGTGTGGGGTTCATCGCTGGCGGACTTGTCGTGGCCAAGATGGGGCTAGGCAAGAAGCCGCTTCGTACGCTCCTGCTCGTCAATGTCGCAACGTCATTTGTAGGCATGTTCTTCACGATTCGCGAGCTTGCATGGGTATACGTCATCGGTATATTTGCATATATGTGTTTTATGCCGGTCGCTCAGGCCGCAGAACAAGTCGTATTGCAACGCATCGTACCACTCGCGAAACAGGGACGGGTATTTGGTCTCAAGCAGAGTATGGAAGCCGCCGCCGCTCCGATTACTGCTTTTATGATTGGCCCACTCGCCCAGTTCATCGTAATCCCATATATGCGCGGGCAGGGTGAAAAAGACTTCAACTGGCTGCTGGGCAGTGGTGAGATGAGGGGCATTGCTCTCATCTTTATCGTTGCTTCACTCATCACCCTTGTCGCAGCCACCCTTGCATTTCGCTCACGAGCCTACCGAACCATTAGCCGAGAGTATACCGAGGCTCAGCAGTGATGCGTTAACGCAGAATAATATCGTATACTAAACTTAGGATTCTGCAAAGAAACTAAACCCAATGGAGGTGAACATGGAAGTAAGTATAGCAGCCGTAATCGCAGCGACAGCCGCAATGTTTGCAGTCGGTGCATTTTGGTATATGGTGCCATTCGCGAAAGCGTGGGGCAAAATCCACGACTTTGACAAGCGAAGCGAGGCTGAGCAAGAAGAAATGCAATCCAAAATGGGGCCTTATTATGGTGCGCAACTCCTTGTAACCGTACTATCGGCGTGGGTTCTAGCGGCGCTGATCGCTGCACTGCCAAGTTACTCCCCCTATCTCATCGCCTTGCTCGTATGGCTTGGTTTTGTACTACCAGCGCAGGTGTCGTCAGTTATTTTTGGTGGAACTGCCCCAAAGTATATTCCGCTCAAGACCGCGATTATGGCAGGTGAGGCACTGCTCCACCTGCAAGCTGCTGCGCTTGTCATCAGTGTCGTCCAGTAAGCGAATCATGCGCTCGCATGGCATTTGACATGCTAGGGAATAAAAAATAAATATTTGCAAGCAATCTATGGCGAACTGTGCTATAATAGACGGAGCAAGTTATTCTACCCGTTAACCAAGCGTATCGTGTTGCCCTCGCAAAGCTCATCTTTATCCTCGGCTACTGCGCAGACCCTATCTCGCACAATATTAGCTGATAGAAAGGCACAATACAAATGGTTACTAAATTATTCGTTGGAAAATTATCATTCAACACTACAGATGACAGTCTACGAGGACTCTTCGAGCAGTACGGCACCGTCGTCAGCGCACAAGTTGCAGTCGACCGTGACAGCAACCGTTCACGCGGTTTCGGATTTGTCGAGATGGAAGAAGATGCAGACGCACAAAAAGCTATCGCAGCTCTTGATGGTAAGACATTTGAAGACCGCGAAATCGTCGTCAGCGTCGCTCGTCCACGCGAAGACCGCCCACAAAGCGGATCACGTGACAGCTACCGCCGTCGCTAGTTAAATACCTATCACACCTGCACGGCGCCTCACTACATAGAAGTGCGCCAGAATGAAAAAGGAGTGTACCCAGATGATGCATTTGATAGGAATGACCCGAAATAGCATAGAGGTCCACGTCGACCTTGTGAATTCTCGAGCCGCGAAACAGATAGCCCAACGACCTCACTTGCTGACACTAGCAAGTGAGGCGATTGGCGTGCTTGATATCAAGAAGACGCATATGATTACGACGCATGACATGGGTCGTACCGTTGGCTATGATTTTGTCGTCGAAGTAACCGATCCCGAATCGGTGTTCTATGCACAGCTTGTGAAAGAAACGATCTTCACACCCTTCACAAAGAAGGGTAAGCCTGCGTCAACCCGACTACTCACCATGATCTTAGGCTATGACGACCATGAAGGCTATTATCTTGATGATTTATGGCCAGGAGCATTTCGTCCACCGCTACCCGGAGACGTCACGGAGACAAAGAGCAGTAAGGACTATTGGAGTTCTCACGCCTATGTTTTCGAAGACCAGCACGTCAAGGCCAGTAGCATCACGCGCGAATGCCCGTACTAGCAGTGGTTGCATCCTTTAACCCCTCAGAGAGCCTAGGGCTTTTTTGATATGATGGATCTACTTGCCGTTACGTTCACGGTGAGGGCAGCCCGACCAACAACAAGGGCGTCGCATGCCGGAATTAAGCTTGGATATGCCAACTTGGACATGACGATCTCGGGTTTCTTGCTGTTTGCCAGAATCGACCCAACAGATCCACTCATTGCGCGCAAGCGGTGTAATCTCAAGCCATAGGTCGTAAGCCTTCTTGCTTGCAAGCAGGGCTTTTTTGAAATCGGATGATATCACGGTATGCACTGTGCCGACCGGTAATGCTCTTTCCCTCATGCCACCAGTATAGCAACTTATGCTCGTCGAAATGAATAATATATGGTGCTATACTGGTAGCATGCAAAAGATAGCAACACGCGTATTCATCTATTCATCAATCGCCTTTGGTATCGTAGGACTGCTCATGGTCCTGACCGCACCAGGTAAGGGTGACTCAAGCTCAGATCTCAACATAGTATTCGCCAAACTACTCTATGCGACTATCTTTGTCATCCTGCCGTCATTTGCCCTCAGTATTGCCGGCAAGTACCTCGGTGGCAAGCGTTAGTCACGCCATCTCCTAAGGGCACTATAATGTCTGAGGACTGAGTGCTATACTAACAATTATCAAGGAGGAGCCATGTCTCAACTAGAAAAGAAGTTAGTGCGTATACCAAGAGAAGGAATGCTGGCCGGGGTGGCCGCGGGATTTGCGAAATACTACGACGTGGATGTGACCGTGATGCGGCTTATCTTCGTCCTCGCCACACTCGTAAGCGGTGGTGCGGGTCTGGTCGCGTATATCATATTAGCAGTTGTGATGCCAACAGCTGAGATGCCACAAACTGCTGCGCTTGATATCGATGAGAAGATTGAGACGTTAGCCTCGGATGTGACAAAAAATGGTCGTGCGCAACGATTTGGGAATGTGATGGGGCTGGTGCTCGTAGTCTTTGGATTATGGCTGCTTCTGGGTGAGTTTTTCCCAGGATGGTTTGATCTAAGATGGAGTGTCGTCTGGCCGATGCTACTAGTCGGGCTCGGCATATGGATGCTCGTCAAAGCGAGGCGGTCATGACAAAGCCACGAAAGTCTCAAAAAGGAGTTGTGCAAGAAGTTGGGCAAACCACCGCTGACGGGCCAGCGACGCCCCCGACGAAACGAGCAGTTGTTGCACCGCAGCGTATCCAAATGGGTCGCATACTATGGGGTCTCGTGCTCGTCATCATTGGCGGATTGATGTTGCTTGATAATCTGAATATTATCACTGTGCACTTCTCGTACCTCTGGCAACTGTGGCCACTGCTACTCGTCGTAGCAGGTCTATCGATGATGTCGCTACGTGGTTGGCTAGCTGGAGCTGTGGTGGCTGTGGTCAGTATAAGCTTGATAGCGCTGGTGGTTGCGACGACAGTCGATAATCCCTATGTGACAATCAGTCCCTACGTACCAGCACATACGCAACGTATCACTAAAAACATCGTGGCATCAAATGATTCAACAGAAGCAGATATCAGCGTGAAAGCTGGTGCCGCAGAGATTGTGCTGTCATCAAGTATGGCGAGAACTGGTGTTGAGGCCACACTTCAGAGCTCGCATATGACCCTTGAGCAGGAGGCCAGCGTAAAGGACGGCACGCACTACGTGAGGTTCACGACAGAAGGTGCAAGAAACACGTGGTTCGGGGGTTTCACGAACAGACTCTCACTTGATATCACTCGTAGCATTCCGGTTGCCTTGCATATTGATGTAGGCGCCTCAAGTCTCTCAGGTGATATCTCAAAGGTGAAGCTAAAAAGCCTGACTGTGAAAGCGGGCGCCAGTTCAATAGACCTCAAACTTGGCGATGCATCGAGTCGCCAAGAGGTTACGCTGGATACTGGAGCGAGCAGTATCAACCTTCAGATTCCCGAGAAGGTAGGAGTGCGGGTATATACCAATAACGGGCTGAGTAGTTTTGAGTTCGCGGGAGTCGACAAGAAATCAGACGGCGTGTATGAATCGACAGAGTTTGAAGCCGCAAACGTGCACATCATTATCCATACGGAGATCGGTATTTCACGCTTTGTCATCCAACGATACTAAGGAGGGCAACCTCAAAAAGGAAAGGTTGTAGCATGCAGTATACCTCAGCGAGACAAGTGGACGCCTACCTGTCCCAGTTTACGGGTTCGACGCGACAACGCCTTGATGAGATGCGTGATACCATCCGTAAGGTTGCACCTAATGCGGTGGAATCAATCGGATATGGGATGCCTGCATATAAACTTGACGGCAAACCGCTGGTCTATTTTGCAGCGTTTCCTCACCATATCGGCTTTTACGCGACACCGAATGGTCACGAAGCATTCAAGAAAGAGTTTGCGCCATACAAGCAAGGCAAAGGATCGGTGCAATTTCCACATGATCAACCGCTGCCACTTGATCTCGTGCGACGCGTAGTCGAATACCGTGTGACACACATCGCGAGCTAGGTTGAAACTGGGGCGTTGTCGAGAGAGCGCCAAAGATGAAAGCAGGCAGTGCTACGGTAGGGCGCCCACTGTTCTGCGCGCTGGGATGCTTCTTGTTTCGTAGGTCGTGCCGACAAACCATAGGTCCTTGTAATTGCGTTTAGTAATCCGAGGTCATCTGGTGCGAAGACGTCTGGGCGGCCGAGGGTGAACATGAGGAACATTTGCGCGGTCCATACACCGATGCCTTTGACCTTTGTCAGCTCTTCGATGACTAAGTCGTCACTGAGTGTGTCGAGATGATCAAACACGGTCGCGTCGTGGACGAAATGCTCAGCGAGGTCATGTAGATAACGAAGCTTTTGACCAGATAACCCGATGGTCTTTTGCTTCGCCTCATCGAGGGCGAGTACTTGAGTTGGCTGAAGCTGGGTCATATCTCGAAACCGACCGAAAATCGTATCGGAGGCTTTGACAGAAAGCTGTTGCGAGATGATAGATTCACAGAGTGCCTCGAAATAGTCACTACGTGGTGTATGACGAATACTGCCATTGGCATAAATCAACGCACCAAGTGTCGAGTCGAGGGACATGAGAGACTGTTCGGCGGGCGTGAATTCCATGACACATCTTAGTATACAGTAGTCATAAGAGATGCTTTCGGGCATATCGAAATAGTGTGTGGCTCATGGTATAGTGAGCATATGAAAGCAAAACAAGCCACCCTTGGGCTCCTTGTCATTCTCGCAGGCGCCCTTATACTACTCTCAAATATCAACATAGCGCCCGTCAGGGAATTTGTCAGTGACTGGTGGCCTCTCGCCATTGTGATTGCTGGTATCTATAGTCTCTGGGGTAATCCACGTCAATACGTTTGGCCGATGATTATCATCGTTGTCGGTGCTGCACTATTACTTAATAGCCTTGGAGTCGCACATGTGAGCGTAGGGGCGCTCATCTTCCCGCTCATCCTATTTGGTATCGGTATCAATATCCTCACCAACTCGCGAGCTCGCAGACTTACGACTGGTGCAAAATCAGATGAGGAAATCGTCGCTATTCTAGGTGGTTCATCCAGTAAGAATACGTCCGATGACTACCACGGTAGCGTTATCACCGCGATACTCGGCGGAGTCGAGCTCGACCTTAGTAAGGTGAAGATTGAGAAAGAAGCAATCTTGCGCGTGTCTGTAGTGATGGGTGGCATCGATTTACGCGTTCCCGATGACGTAGTCGTCATCAACCGCACGCAGTCTATCTTGGGTGGCATCGATGTCAAGAGCCAGCCTGTACCCACGAAATCTGCACCTACACTGACTATCGAAGGTCAGATTATCATGGGCGGTGTCGACGTAAAGCGTTAGGACTGTTTGATATGGAAAAAGTAGATTTCAAGAAGACGATGGCTCTTCTCTATGCCCCGAAGAATACGGCCGTCTGGGAGCTTATCGATGTCCCGCCGATGAATTTCCTGATGGTGGATGGGGAGGGGAATCCAAATACTGCCACAAGCTTTGCTGACGCAATAGAAGCGCTTTATGCGGTTAGCTACGCGCTCAAATTCATGAGCAAGCGCGAACTGGACAAAGACTACGGTGTGTCTGTGCTGGAAGGGCTTTGGTATGCCGACGATATGAAGATATTTGAAGCAGCCGACAAAGATGCGTATAAATGGACGCTGATGATTATGCAACCTGAGTGGATTACGGATGTAATGGTGAGCGATGCAATCGAAGGGGTTAAAGCGAAGAAGAATCCTGCGGCGCTTTCCAAGCTATACTTCAAGCGGTATCACGAGGGGCGCTCATTGCAGCTACTCCACATCGGTTCATTCGATGCTGAGGCTCCAAAGCTCGATGAACTTCACCATAGCTATATGCCAGAGCACAGTTACGTGTTTGATGGTCACCACCACGAGCTATACTTAAGTGATATGCGCAAGGTAGCGCCAGATAAATTGAAGACAATCTTGCGTCAGCCGGTGAGGTAGCTACCGGTTCGCGCGCTCTTTGGTCTGCTTGATGTTGTGTGTGGACGCTACCATGACCGTAGAGAGTTGCCTACCTAGCTAGCGCCACGCGTCGTAGTCGCTCGTACTAGTGACGCGCCGTGAATCGAGTACCCTTACCGAAGAATACCCGACCGAGTAGTTTGTGGAGCTCGGCGATTATAATAAGTCCAAAGAATCCGATTATGCTCGTGACGATAAGATCTTGGTACGATACCACGCTCACGTGAAGAAGGTTTGCAAGTGGTGTGAATAGTGCCGCGAGCTGGAGTGTCACCGCGACGAATAGCCCGACGATGAATGCACGATTGAGGCGGAATATGCGTCGGATGAGCGGCTCATAGTCGCTACGAGCACATAGCGCGCTTGCCCACTGCATGACGACAAGCAGGTTGAAGGTAATCGTACTCGCATATCCATGCCCGTAGCGTATAGAGAAGAACGAGTAGGTACTGAGCGCAAGCACGGCCATCGTTGTCGACACAAGAATCATGCGTGAAATCATGAACTTACTTAGTATGGGTGCATTTGATTTCTGTGGCGGCTTGAGCATATTGCGCTTTTCTCCGGGCTCTAGCCCAAGTGGAATGACTAGGGCAGTATCGGTGACTAGGTTGATCCAGAGGATCTGAACAGGAGCGATCGGTATAGGAAGCCCAATAGCGAGTGCACCGACAGTTGTGAGCACCTCACCAGTGCTGGTCGCGAGGAGGTAGTAAAGCATGCGCTTGATGTTCGCGTAAATAGTACGACCTTCGTGGATAGCATCAACAATCGATTTGAAGTTGTCGTCAACGAGAATGATATCGCCGGCGTCTTTGGCGATTTGGGTGCCACTACCCATCGCAAGACCGACATGCGCGTTGGTCAGGGCGGGGACGTCGTTCACGCCATCACCGGTCATGGCGGTGATGTTGGTACGCTTGAGTGTCGTCAGGAGTAGGTGTTTATTCTCCGGTATCACGCGAGAAAAGACAAACGTCTTCGCGACGACACGGTCAAGCTCTTCGTCTGATAGGGTAGATAACTCGCGACTGTCGAATACCTGTGATCGATCCGTGACAAGACCTAATTCTTTACCAATCTGATACGCGGTTTCGAAATGATCTCCTGTAATCATGCGGACACTTACGCCAGCACGTTTGGCGGTGCGGATCGCCTGCTTGGCTTCAGGTCGCAACACATCAGCTACACCTATGAACCCTACGAAGTGCAACGAAGCCTTTTTGATGTCTGCCAACGCCTCGACCGATGCCTTAGTGGCGGTGTGGGCGATAGCGATTACGCGGTAACCCGAAGAGGTCATACGAATCAGCTCTTCGTGTGCTTGGAGCTTGAGCTTCTTGTCCATATCACTGAGCGCAAGTACCTTCTCGGGTGCACCTTTCACGTATACGTGTGAGCCTGCGTCATCTTGCCATACATTACCGCTCATTGAGGTCTGCTGATCAAAAGGAAAGGTGAGGCTTGGTTGATGCGAAGCGAGGTCATAGCCCGTGTAGGTCTGTAGGGCGGCATCGAGCGGGTCGTGTAACTTTGCAGATCGTACATTGATAGTGTGCTCGACAATCTTCTTGAACCGATACAGTTGCGTTCCAGGATGCCAAGCAGTCTGTGCAGTGAGCTTATTGATAGTGAGAGTACCCGTCTTATCAGTAGCGATTGTCGTCACGGTGCCGATGGTCTCGATGGCATTCATTGTCCGCACCAGCGCTTTCTTGGCGGCCATGCGTCGCATGCCAAGTGCGAGGATGATAGATATCGCGACAGGTAAGCTCTCTGGGACAGCACTTACTGCGAGGGCGATTACAAACCGAAGTGCCTCACCAATCTCTATGCCGCGGTAGAGAGACAGGCCAAATACAACGACAGCGATTCCCCCAACGATAGCAATGATACGCTGGAGCAGACGGTCAATCTTATGCTGAATTGGGCTTTTGTCGCTGGTATTTGTACTGAGTGCGGCCATCTTCCCAAACTCAGTTTGATTGCCAGTTGAGACAACGATACCAGTCGCCTCACCTCCGACAACGAATGAACCCTGAAAAAGCATGTTGGCCTGCTCGTAGAGCTCCTTGGTGCCCTGTAGCTCCTCCGCGTATTTGTCTATAGGCTGCGATTCACCCGTCATCTGGGACTCATCAATTCGAAGTGAGCTTGCACTTAAGACGCGCAGGTCAGCAGGAACTTTCTCACCTTCGTCAATAAGAACGATATCGCCAGGTACAAGCTCTTCGGCGGGAATGCGCACCACTTGGTCGTGGCGGAGTACCTCTACGATGAGGGTATTCTTCTGACGAAGAGACCGAAGTATGCGTTCGGTGGAGAAACGTTGTATATAGAATATCGTAGCGCTGACCAGCATGATTACGAGGATGACAACGGCATCAAAGAATGCATGGTGGAGGAGACTGATAACGACAGCGAGCGCAAGGACACCCATCATAAGATTTGCAAATGGCTCGACGATGCGCTTCCAGATGGGTTCACCTTTGACAGTGATAGCGTTGAAACCAAACTCCTTCTGCCTACTCGCCACTTCCGCCGACGTGAGGCCGGTGGCGCGTGTCTCTAAAGCAGTAAGGACTTCCAGGGTAGTCTTATTATAGAAATTCACTGTCACTATTATAGCAAGATAATCGTAACCGGTATGCAAGTGTGCCACGCCCCAGTCCCGCGAGATGAAATGTAGGGCTGGCATTTCTAAGCTATCTTAAAGATTTGCGCGATACAGTAGCTGCATCACAAATAACACAAAAGGAGTATTATCATGGCACACCGACCCATTGACCTCACGACCGCAGAAGCACTTGTCTTACAGCAGGTACATGAAGACGGAGAAGATGATCTTCCCGCGCTCTCACGTCAGCTTGGCATGTCGAGACACTATATACTTGCCGTCATTAACTCGCTAAAGCGTAAGGGGCTGCTAGTCGTCACAGATAGCTACCACCAAGTATGGGTGCGACCCAGCGCTCGCGGTAAACGTCTGATTCGCTACATTTGGCCACAATCTCAGCTATATATGCGTGCGTTGTGAGCAAGCGCTTACTTCAGCTTCCCTTAAGCCACTCTATCTATAGTGTGACACATGAAGTCACTTCGTAAGATTGTTTCGTGGAGACGCACATGGATTATCCTTGGCATACTATTGCTCATGGCGGGTGGCGTATTTGCGTATACTACATACAATCACGCCGATGCACTGATCAAGAAAGTTACGACGAGTGGCGCCGTCGTCGACCTACTCAAGGCCGAGGCTCTCGACGGAGAGTCGACAGGAGTCGTGAATGTCTTGCTTGCCGGCAATTCGGCAGACGACGCAAATCATGGTGGCGCACAACTAACCGACAGTATTATGGTGGCGAGCTACAACCTCAGTGAGAGTCGGCTGTCTCTGATCAGCATTCCACGGGATCTCTTCGTGGAGGTGAACGGCAGCTACATGAAGATCAATGCCGCCTATCTCTATGGAGGCATGGATACATTGCAGGCAACCGTCGAGGAGGTGACTGGCCTCACTATCAATCACCGGGTGCTCATCAACTACAGCGCGTTTAAAGAAATGATTGATGCGGTCGGGGGTATCGATGTCACAATCGAGGCCGACGACTCGAGGGGTATCTACGATCCGATGATTGGGTTTAGCATCGCCAACGGTACGCAGCACCTCACGGGTGAGCAGGCATTATTGCTTGCGCGTTGTCGCAACGATCCAACCTATGATGGTCGATTGGCCTATGGACTATCAGGAGGAGACTTCGATCGTGCCGAGAACCAACGAAAGATAGCGCTGGCACTCCTCGCAAAGATAAGGTCATCAGATATTTTCAGTGACATCTCCGTACTCAAGACACTTATCGAGAGTCTTGCGAGCAATGTCGAGACAAATCTATCTGCTGGTCAGTTGCGCCGTCTTTACGACCTCAGTCAGCAGGTAGCTACACATGATACTGTGACGGTGCGAGGTACAGATACGGACCTGCTTCTTGCGAATTATAGTGACGCAGTGTACGGGTCAACGCTCATTCCAAATGCAGGAATTGGAGACTATGTCGCTATTTGGAGTTACGTCGCCTCAGTCGTTGCTCCGAAGACAGAAACACCACCCGCAACTTCGCCAGAATAATGTATTGATATATTTAAATATTTCGATATAATAGATATTGTTATGAAACATGATGCTACTGTGATTGTCCTGCGTGCACTCGGCGACGAGGTGCGTCTTGGTATGGTTCGCGCGCTTCTTCATGAGCGCAAGGCTGTGTCGGGGTGCGATATTGTCAGTTCATGCGCGTCACTTACGAAGCTGGCGCAACCGACGATGAGCCATCACTTCCACAAGCTTGTGGAAGCGGGAGTGCTCATCGAAGCAAAGGATGGCGTGGCGAAGAGCTATCAGCTCAACCGACCACTTCTCAAATCAGTCGGCATCAATATCAATAAATTATAAAAAACGTATACAAGGGGAAGCTTATTATGAGTAGTATTATTATTGTCACGGGTAGTGCGCGACCAAATAGCGTGTCACATCTAGTCGCGCCAGTCGTCGTGCAAGCACTCAGTAAGTTCGAAGGCATCGAGATCGAGATAGTAGATGTTGCAACGCTCGGACTGCCGTTTTTTGATTCACCTGTACCGCCATCGCAAGAAACTTTCGCGCCGACCTATGCGCAAGTGCTTGCATGGACGGACAAGGTAGGGCAGGCAGACGGAGTCATCTTACTGACGCCTGAGTATAACGGCAATGTGACCGCAATCCAAAAAAATGCGATTGATTGGGTGTATCAAGAGTGGAACGAGAAGCCTGTCGCGTTTATCGGCTACGGCTGGTATGATCCCTCGCGTGCACAGGCCGCGCTGAGGGTCAGTTTCGAGACGGTGCTCAAGGCGAAGCTAGTACAGCCTTTCGCACAGCTGCAGTTCATGAAAGATATCAGCATCGAAGGTGAGATGCTCGATCAGGCAGTAGTTGATACAAAACTGACTGCGACGCTCGAGGCCTTTGTCGCAGCACTTCCAACGGCGAATGAGTAATATATAAAAACATTCTTTACAAATACCATGCCCCTAGTGTATAACAGGGGCATGGTCATCTGTCGTCAACTGCAAACGATTAAGTACGTCCCCGGGGCGGCCGTTTAGCATTTGGCATATAAACGACTAGATACCGCCCCAATCGCAAGGGCGGATTTTGGTTTTAAGAGGCCAGTACGCATATTCGGAGATAGACAAAGCCAGGTCAAGTCGCTTGCCTTTGAAGCAAGAAGTGGGGGTTCGAATCCTTCTCTCCGAGCCAATCTAAAACAATCCTAACGCCGTCGGAACCAAGTACGGCAGAAACATAAGAGGGCCCATCATGGCTGAAACACTATCACTGGACGGCATAGACAAGAAAGTACACGCCGCAATGGTACAAGACATTAGTGCACTAGAGAGTTACCGTGCACAACTCACGGGACCCATCACAAGCGCACTCGGTCACTCGCCTGAGCGCAAAGAGCGCATTGAGGCTCTTGTAGGTAGGATTGATTTCGAGTTGGCGGCTCGCGTCGTAGAGAGTGCAATGGAAATGGATGCTTCTTCAACGGAAGTCTTCGCAAAGCGTATCGAAGAGACTTTGGGTGAGTTTGCGCGCATAGCATCCGCACGGCATGAAGCATTAGAAGCCGTATCGTAGATATATTATGTCGTCGCGGGCGACGTGCCATTAGCCGTTTCCGCAGGAGCGGCCGGTGGCGCTGGAGTCGGCGTGTCGTGCGGATGTAATATCTCAACACGGAGCTTATCACGCTCATTCATCTCGATGAGAATCTTTTTCATATCTAGGATGGCTTTATTTGCACGCCATTTACTGATGACGCTGATGGCGTAGAGAATGACGAGCACGATTGTCACTACAGCGCTACCTAAAATGAATGGCGCGAGGGAGCTTGTCAGTGAGCTAAGATCGAAGAGGGGTGACGCACTACCAGTCCCCGTATCGGTGCCATTGAGTAGTTGGGTCAGGGTGCCTGTATCCATGGCGCTATTGTAGCATAATCAGCATATCACGCTCATGGTATACTGTTATCGGAGATAATCATCTTATGCTGAAAGAGTTAAAAGGTATCGGTTCTACCTATCGTGCCAACGAGCGTCGCAGGCGACGACGTTTTGCTCGTCTGATTATCGGCATATGCCTCACCATCATTATTATTGGTACCGCGCTTGGACTCGTGTACGTATGGTATATGGGCAAGACGCAGCCAGTGCAGCCAGCAGCGGTAGCGCAACCAATTGCCGGCAAGACCGTGACTCCAGCGCCTGTCACCGACGAGAACGCAGCCGTCGGGGTGGCGATACAAACATTGACTTCGCCCGTCCCGAAGGGCGGTAACGCATCGATAAGCATCAAAACGCGGCCCCAGGCCGCGTGTAGTATAAGGGTGACATATAGCCTCACAGCCGGTCAGGACGAAGAGAGCAAAGACAGTGGCTTGATACCGAAGACAGCGGACGAATACGGCGTCGCCTCATGGACGTGGACAGTCGAGACTAGTCGGCCCACTGGGTCGTGGCCGGTCGAGGTCACCTGTGCCTACAAGACGAAGTGGGGATATGGCAAAGACATGATGCAGGTAATTGATTGACGCATACCCCTTATGCTATGATAAATGTAACCATTAAGTCAGAGGAGACGAGGGGAAAATAATATGGATAGGTTTGCTTCCGGTCCCGCACGACCGACAATTCCACCTGAACGAAAAGAAACAGTTGATATGCCCACGGCATCACCAGTCAGTGCCACGTCGCGGTCATCGCGTCATGAGTTGCCAAAGAAGAAACGAAGTGTCATCAAATGGCTTGCTATCGCAGTTGCGGGAGTAGTTGTCTTAGGTGCACTCGCATGGTTCTTCATCTTCCGCGGCAGTGCAGCCGCACAGATCGAGGGCTCAAACTACCAGGCAGTATTTCTCACAAGTGGTCAGGTATACTTCGGTAAGTTGCAGTTCGTTGACGATAAGTATATGAAGCTGACCGATGTGTTCTATATCCAGACTGCAACGTCAAGCGCCACAGTACAGTCCGCTGAATCAAGCGACAGTGATATGCAACTCATCAAGCTTGGTAATGAGATCCACGGTCCTAAAGACGCGATGGTCATCAGCCGCGACCAAGTGTTATTCTTCGAGAATCTTAAGACCGACGGCAAAGTCGCGAAGACGATCAAAGACTACAACGACAAGAATTAGTGTATAGACAACACAAATAGAAGTAGATAACTACCCCAGTTGATAGCTGGGGTAGTTATTGTAATGACTTGATGTAAGTAATCCACTGATCGTCGGACACCGTCGCATTTGACGTGATACTAATGAGCAAATCATGCTTAACGAATATAAGCGACTGAGGGCCCTTCGCATTCTTACCTATATAGACTTTTGTATCTCCGGCATCAAGGATATGTGTAGCGCCAAAGTCATCTGCAAGCTTCTCGACAGAGCCGCTGAGGTCAGACTTAAAGGTGTCTGGTATCGGCTGCTCGTTGACTCGTATAGTGACACCCTCAAGAGTATCTGCATATACGTAGGACGGGTTACGGTCGGATGGGCTGACGCGCGTCCAGCCACCGAAGTCACTCGCTGACGTACCTTTTGGTAGGATGGCAGAGAACGAAGGGGACTCTTTGGGCAGTTGCGCGCCACTGGATGCTTGAGAGCTCTGGGTAGGGGTGGCGGTGTTGCGCGAAAAGATGAGATTGAATAGCACGATAAGTAGGATGGATCCAAGAATGATTGCGCCGTGTTGATAGCGCTGGGTACGTGAGAGGCTCCGTATATAACGAATGATAAGGCGAACCAGTGTGTGCATGCTCGCTATAACCCATCGCATAGCTCTGACAAGGCGCGCTCTCAAGCGTTGCCAAAACGAGACCGATGTGGCTGGTCGGGGTGGTGCGCGCCTAGGTTCTGCACGAGTCGGGCGGGATGGTGGCTGAGGGGTGAATATCTGGCTCATGGTGTCTTTCTAGTTAGTATAGTACGGCGTATCATCAGGCATTTGCAAGCCACCGACAAAGGTGCGTCCGTGCATGAGACGCTTTGCGGGATCGGCGGTAAAGTTCAAGGAGAGGTCGGTGATAGTAGGTCCGCGAGAGACGTCATCCGGGTATCCAAAGGACTGCGAGCTGTCGACCGAGATATTGAAGTAATAGTAGCGTGCACAGTTGGTGTCTGTACCGCTACCATCCTTTGGAGTGTAGACACCTGGCTGCATCAGTGTCACATCACCGAAATTAGTCGTCTGCCCCCATGTGCTCATGACGGCCGCTGAACAGTTCATGCCAGTACCGTTTGGCCCAGTTGCGGTCGGGTTGGTCATGGACTGGTACTTGACCTGCCAGCGTGCGCCGATTGAGTTATCGAGACCGTTTAAGAGCCATTGGTTAGGGAAGACATCTGAGTCTGTGTCGAACACGATAGAGTATTTTGCAACTTGTGGTTGCGTGAGTAGGGTGGTCTGCTGCGTAACGGGTGATGCATACGTGGTCTGGACGCCACAGCCTCCCCCAAACACGTATGCCTTGCCATCGTAGTACGCGGCGGCATTACCATATCGGGCACCGCTGTACCGTTGGTTTGTTTCATACCACGTCCCCACACCTGTCGGATTATTGCCACTTGCGATAGTGGTATTTGCACTAATAGGAGCGACAAGGGTCACGGCGTCACACGTTGTATCTGAGGAACGTCCCCCCATGAGGTAAAGATAGCCGTTTGTTGCGAAACCATCCCCGCCAGCGAGTGGCTTTGGCAAACTCTCTGAGTATGTCCAGCTTCCCGCATTGCCGGTCGTGCCATTAATCTGTGAATACTGCGTGTCGCTCAGATAGTTTGCGCCATCATAGCCCCCCAGGAGGTAGAGGTTGTTGGCGTACGCGACAACAGTAGCGCCGCTACGTGCAACATCGAATGATGTACTGCTTGTTGACCATGCTGAGGTGATGTTGCCACCAGAGTTGAGCTGAGGGCTGACGTACACGGTTGCCGCGTCGGAATACGTAGTATACGAAATGACTATCTCACCGCTGCCACCAGCTGTACTCGCAGTACTTGTCGACCCATTTCCCCCCACTGCAGCAGTCGAGACGCGGGCTAGGTCGGTTGCGTTACCTGGGTTGATGCCCGAACCAGTCGTTTGCACGGTGTTCGAGCCAGTAACAAGGCTGCTACCACCACCACCGCCACCTGCGCCACGACCAGTCGTTGCGCCACTACCACCGCCACCGCCACCGAAACGACCGCCACCTGCGCCACCACCACCGACACAGGTTGCCGCGGTGCCACCCTTGCCACCGCCACCGATGCCACCATTGCCACCTCGTGTTGTGACGGCTGTCGCGCACGTTGCGGCAGAACCACCACCATCGCCACCGAGGTTTGCGAGACCAGTATAGCCAGCTGAGCCGCCCGTTCCCGCTGCACCCGCACTACCCGCCGTGCCTGAGCCAAGTCCACCACCACCACCGACGGTGGCTGTGCCGGTACCAGCTGAACCTGCGACGCCAGATGCGCCACCACCTGCGCCACCAGCCCCACCAGTGGCGGTGCCATTTGTGCCACCGCCACCTGCGCCACCACCTGCTTGTACAAGATACGTACTAGCTCTGAGTACGGCAGAGAAGCCACCACCATAGCCGCCATTGCCTGCAGCCGTTGCCTTGGTTCCGCCGTTGCCGACGTTTAGCGTAAGTGACTCCCCGGGGGTTACCGTGATATCGGCTTGTGCAAATCCGCCACCACCACCTGCCCCACCGCTGCCACTACTGCTACTTCCGTTGCCACCGCTACCACCTGCACCCCACGCCTGTACGGTTAAGGTTGTCACGCCAGTCGGCACAGTGAACGTACTTGTGCCCGCAGTACTATGGATGATAGTATTCGCGACTCCACTGTTACCACCCACCACGTAGAGACGGTTATTCCATACTGTCGCACCAAATTGCGTACGTGAAGCAGGTAGTCCATTGCTAGCAGTGCTCCAGCTCGAGACGTTACCGCTGGATGGCGTCGCGTAGTAGACAGTCGCTTGGCTCGTACCTTCAGCGTCTTGACCACCAACGTAGTAGAGGCTTCCTCCCGCGGTCAGTAACTTGCCCCAGGCTCTCGCAGCGGGCAGGCTGGCAGTTGTGTTCGACCATGTCCCGATATTGCCACTACTATCAATTGGCGCATACGAGACGGTTGAGACGGGGGATGTGCAGTCCGTCATGCCGGTACAGCCACCAGCGGCATAGATATAGCCATTTGAGACGACGCCACTGACGCCGATACGGTTTGGATCTGTCCCATACGTATTCGACGCAGTCGTGTAGCCAGCTGGTGCTCCGCTATCATTGTTGTACACCTGGAATGTCTGGATAATATCCGTCGGCCCACCAACGTTACATGTTGGGCTCGAGCCGTCGATACACCCTCCGATAACGTATGCGTATGAGTTGGAGACGGGAACGGTGAGCCCCCATCGCTGGTTGATCTCGACGGCAGACACGTTGAAGCCCTCACTCGCACTACCAAGACTTCCGTCACTGACATTGACTTTGATGAACTCAATATCCGCGAGAACACCAGTCGACGCCTCGTACCCACCAACTACATAGAGATATCCATTGTAGCCAAAGGCTGCAGATCGACGTCGTCCCACTGCCATCTGCTTGGGCGATTCGGTCCAGCCGCTACCCACAGTCACGACGTTGTTGTTATCATCAATTTTGGCGTATCGGACGGTTTTCTGGTCGACAAGTCCAGCAGAGACTCCTCCGATGAGGTAGATGTAGTTGGCATAGACAGTACCGCTCATGATACCGAGGCCAGCGGAGCTCGCCCCTGGCACGGTGCCAATTTGTACTTGCCCAGACGTGCTGCAGCTCGCAATAGCGCCTGTCGACTGAATATTGCATTTGTAGACATTTTGAGAGTAACTCGTACAGCCTGCTGCGCTACTTGCGCTACACCCACCGAAGATGTAGAGATTGCCAGGGACACTGCTTGCGGTTGCAGGGTTGGCGCGAGCGTAGGCATACTGGTACGATACGTTGTTCACCGAAAGCCCAGACAGTGTCTGAGTGGTCCACGCGCTGATAGTTCCATCGGTATTAAGGGTGGTCCTTGAGATTGAATCAGAGTTGCCACCACCATCGAGGCCACCCACTAGATAAAGTACATTATTGAAGACGACTGGACTCGCTGCTCCAATACCACCAGAGATTGTATGTGTCGTATCAACGCACCAGATGTTGCCGCGAAGGTTATTTGGTGCTGCGCATGTTGCGGGTGCGGTCATCTTCCCAGTAGAGGAGATTGCCACGTAGGCAACATTTGCTGACATCGCGCTACAGGCATTCGTCGTACAGCCCCCGATTACGTAGAGGTAACCGTTTGTGATGATGGCGGCGTTGAGCACATTGCCTACGTAGGTCGCACCAGGCAAGTTACAGTCGGTCGGCGTACCACCACTACAAGGAGCTGTACCGGCTGCCACGCTCGTACCTACCGTAGAAGCGTCACCATCTCGGTTGATGAGCCCATAATTGATAGTATTGAGCATCGTTGATGCACTCGCACATTCGCCAGTCGTCGCGTTTTGAGATGTACACCCACCAATTTCGTATATGTTGTCGCGCCAGGCGAGCAAACTATGGCCCATGCGCTGGTCGCTGACAGTCCCCACTCTGTTCCACGTATCTATACTACCGTCAGCATTGATGCTTGCGACGTGCGTGTCGGTTCGGATGTTCGTGCAGTAGCCACTGCCGTTTACGGTATCGCAACCCCCAGACACGTAGAGGTACGCGCCCCATATGACAGAGAAGCTGCCTCCAGTCTGCATGCGGCCATTTAGCATTGTGGTAGTTGACTGCCAGCTGTTGAGGCTTCCGCTGCTACTAATCTTGTTGTAGTAGACGCTCGTGGAAGGTGCGCCCCCGATGCTAGCCGATCCACCAAGCACGTAGAGCCTATCGTTGTAGACTTGGACGTTATGTCCATACACTGTAGCCGAGAGCGCGGTTGATGTCGACCACGATCCGAGTGTACCGTTTGGATTGATATCGGCAATCTGCGCGGAGCTTACTGGAGTACCGGTACCAACGCCCGTGAGCCCACCAACTACATACATACGGTTGTTGTAGGCGACAGCACCAAACGATGAGCGCGTCGAGCTGAGTCCTGTATCGGTGTACCAGTATACCCAGGTAGACTTATCGGCATTGCTCGGATGCCAGAGTTGTGGCTCTCCATTTGCACCAAGTTTTGCGATGTAGACGGTGCTCTCTCGAGTGCCACTTGCGTCGGTGCCGCCCATGGCGTAGAGGAAGCCATTATACGCCACGAGTGAAAAGTTACTGCGTGCATCGGGGAGGCTATAGGCACTTGTTGTACACCAGCCACTACATGCACCAGTCCCTGGATTTGCGCTGTCGATTGTACCGCTGCCTGTGTTGAATTTCGCCCAGCTCACAGAGTTTGTGGCTGCAAGGCCACCACCGTATGTCACGACGATAAGACCGTTATCGCCCGCAGTACCGCTATTGTCTGCCGGTCCCGCAGCCCCGCCATCGGCCGCGCCATTGCGATCGGTATCACTCGAGTTGCCAGGAACGGTGCCGCTTCCGGCTGTGTTCGCACCAGTGCCAGTATAGTAGCTTGATCCGCCACCTCCACCACTACCGCCATGAGCAGTCGTCCCACCATTACCACCAGCACCACCGAAGAGTCCCGCACCACCTCCACCACCCGCGGCGTAGCCACTTGTCGTACGACTTCCGCCGCTCCCTCCGAATAAGAGCCCCTCATTGGCTGCACCACCTTTTGCGCCACTCGTGCTATTCTGTCCATTACCACCGTCACCCCCCGTAAGAGATGAGCCGACGACTCCGGGGTTGGTGCCACCGCTTCCTAGCGTGCCGCCAGCGACCTGGGTTCCGCCATTACCGCCATTGTTGGTGCCGCCACCTGCGGCTGCGCCACCCGCAAGTCCGGTGTTGCCGCCACCCGCACCACCTGCGCCACCCGTGTCACCAGTAGATGTGCGTCCCGCACCACCACCTCCACCACCCGCGGCAATCGCGAGTGCAGTAGAGCTACGATAGATAGTCGATGATCCACCGCCACCACCACCGAAGCCAGCGTTATTATTCGATCCGGTACCGCCACCTCCACCGTCACCCACGTATAAATCGAGCGTCTCGCCGGGAGTTACTGTCAGGGTGGTCGTGGTGTAGCCACCTCCACCGCCCGCACCTCCCGCGGCATTGCTACCACCACCACCACCACCACCGCCTCCGCCCCACAGCTTGACCGTGAGGCTTGTCACCCCTGTCGGTACGGTGTAGGTTGCTGTACCTTGACTTGTAAAGATCTGCCCATTGAATGAAACACCACCAACAGTATAAAGATACCCACCAGCACCTACCGAGGCACCGTTCCATTCGCTAGTAGGAAGGTTTGATGTCGTTGTCCATGCATCGAAGCGCGCGCCGGTCGTGCGGCCTTTTTTGATGAGTTTATTGTCGACATCGAAGTTGATATTTGTCTCATTGTTGCCCGCCATGAACTGCTGGGCGGTGACGACGTAGATACTTGGGTCAATTGAGAGAGGGTAGCGTCCTGCGCTAAGATTGGTAGCATGTAATTTAAGAGTTGATCCACTGAGTTCAAACTTCGCTTGGACTTTTGAAACCGTATTGTTTGGCTCTGTGATAGTCGGCTTCGGAATCGAGAAAAGATAGGTCGTCTTCTCAGCATTTTTGCGTGCTTTCTCTAAGAGTGCCGCGTCGGCTTCGGTCGTGGCGGAGATATTGCCACTGAGGAGCGTATTGCCGTAGATACCTATGCTTCCGTCGGTTTCTTGGCGTGCTTGGAGGTTATCTCCCAGATTGAGATTGTACTCAAATGTAGCCTCATCGTCACCGGACTTGTCGAGCAAGATGTCTTCCTTGATGCCGGTACCCTGCATGGTGTAGACCAGCCAGCCGTTCTTGCCGTTCGCAAGCGGATACACGATGCGATTGCCGTCTTGACGACCCTCATTGACACGGAACTGAGGTGTCATCGTAAATGCTATGTCATTGATCGCGTCAGTAACAACGACACCTTTACTTGCGTCACGATATGCAGTTGCTGAAATTGCACTGTTGCCACTCTGGAGCGCCTCGGTCGATGTGGTCGCGCCGCCTTTGAATGTATAGGACTTCTCGTTTTGATCGTAGGAAATCTTATCTGCCATCGCCTGGCTCTTTTCGACCAGCAGACCGCCAGCCTCACCAAGTGCATAGGAACGATCGATAAGAAAAGGCTGAAGAATGGTAAAGATGTCGACGAGTACAAGGAGCAAGACAACCGCAAGGATACGATACTTGAGCTTCAGTCGTCGAAAACGCCGCCAGAGGAGGCGTGAACGGTCACCAATCTTACTCAGGAGGTCCTTGCGTATCGCGAAACCTCTCGAGCTGGGTCGATGCATATGTCGTTTGTTTGTCTTCTTCATCCTCACCGCGTCACCCTAAATTAACAGAGGTGTGACCCATGAAGATATTTTAGCATAAGAAGTATGACTTGACTACTGTTGACTAGCGGTTGCTGAAGGTGAAGTTGAGGTTGCCGATGTAGGCGTTGGCGTTGCTGTTTGACGTCATCGATATCTTGAAGACGATGCTGTCACCGCCCACGAAGCTACAGGTCGAAGGATCGGCTGTGCCGCTTGCAACTGGAGCCTGCCAAGTATTCGCCGAGGTGGTGATAGTCACGTTGCCTCCACAGGCAGTGAGACCACTGTGGTTTTTGTATATCTGGAGTTGAACGGACGCGTTGGTGGTGTTATCCACGCGTGCCTGTACGGAGGTTTGGCCAGAGGCGAACTCCTTAAACGTAGTCGGCAACTGGTACGTCACGTAGATGCTGTAGGTCTGAGGAGTTGCTTGAGGTGAAGTCCACTTGTAGAAGTTGTAGGTTTCATTGCTGCCACAAATAGTTGGTTGACTGCTTGAGCCATCGTTGATGTTCAGTGTATCGGAGCAGAGGTCAGAGGTCATCGTACCGATACCGGTTCCATGCATGACGGCGTTGGTGTACTCTGGGCTGATGGTGATGATGTTGTCTGGACTCGAACCGCATGCGCCCCAGCCGTCAGCCTCGTAACACTGCAGCTTACCAAGTGTCGTATCATAGTACATGCTTCCTAGGAGGGCATCGTTGTTTGCGGCAATTGGTGCGCTTGCTCCCTTATCGACGGTGAAGAGGGTAGTCGGTCCACCATTGCTACCGCTACCGATTTGCACGTTTGGCGCTGTGTTTGATGCGAGTGTCATCGAGAAGGCGTCGACCGAGTAGGTACGAACTGTTGCGGTGCTTTCGACAAAGTACACATATGGATTTGATACAGCGGTTGCGGCTGTCTTAATGTAGCATGTCACGGCTGTCCAGGATGTGGTCGTAAGCGTCTGTGTGTTGTAGTCGACGCAGTCGACGTAGTTCGTGCCACCGTTTGGCGAGTACCGAACCTTGAAGTCGGAGAACGTACCGGAGCTGAGCTTTGCGTAAATCGAAACGCGGTATAGCGTGTCGGTGAGCGGATTGATAGAAAGCTTATTGCGGACACCGGCATTGATAGCGCCAGCTGTGATCGCGGCAGTTGCGCTGCTACTGGCATTGTAGCCGTCCGTGGTTGAGCGAGTGACGCCCACGGTACCAAGACCTGCCGTGACCCAGTTTGTACCGAAGTTGACACTGTCGTCGACATCGCCATCGGTTGCGTAGTTGTAGTCAGCGGCGATTGTGACGCTAAGGTTGTCGACGTAGAAGGTTCGCGCAACTCCAGTTGCTTGTTGGATGAGGATGGAGTTTGTCGAGGTGATACCAGATGAAGGTGCTTGGAATGCACAATTAATCTTAGTCCAGATACTTGTCCTGGCGGTCTGGTCGGTTGCACAGACAACTGATTGAGCGGTTCCGTCAATCGAGTAGTAGACGGTCATGTCAGTGAACGCGCTACTACCACTCGCAAGACGTGCGCTGAATGAAACGTTGTAGGTCATATTTGGCGTCAGGCTTGTCGATAGTCTATTCATGACACCAGCATTGACAGTCGCAGGAGTGACGACAGATACAGAGCCCTGACCGGTTGCGATGTTATCTCCTGCCGTAATGTAGCGCGTCACGGTGCTTGTCGGGCTGGCGAGTGTTGCCCAGGTGCTTGCTGGGAAGGTAGTTGTAGTTGCGCCATAGACCTCGGCGCCCGCGTCAGTTGCATACTCGGTGACATTGCTGTTCACGGAGAATAGGTTTGCGGCCGAACTTGACTGGACGGTCAACAATGCGCCGTTGACGGAGTTGGTCGTGCTATCGCGGATAGTGATACCATTTGTCGCCGATGTCTTACTGACGACGAGTTCGGCGCCACCAGCGCTCTGGAGAGTATTGTCATAGGCGGCCTGCAGAGTCGTCGAGCTTGATGCGCCCGCTGCAGTCCAAGCGCTACCATTCCAGATCATTGTGGCGGTGGTGTTCTTGCGCATTGAGATGAGGTTACCTTGGCCACCACCGTTGACGGACAGCGTGAAGTCGCTGGAGGTATTTGAGGCGGTCACGTAGATGACGCGTCCAGCAGTAGTGATAGTTGGGCCAGGGAGAGTTGCTGTCTGGCCGTCCGCGCTGAAGCCAACCAGTATAGCAGACGAACCATTGACTGAAGCAGCAGCGATCGTACAGCTTGCGGCAACTGGTGCGCCACTTGTGAAACAGTTCGCGTCATTGGCGACGGTCGAGAAAGTAGGCGTCGTGATGACTACAAGACCAGCCGAGCCTGTACCGGTGCCCGCACCGCCGCTCAGGTAGACGTTGCCGCCGTTTGCACCACTCGTGGCGCCACCATCGCCACCTTGGAGTGTCAGTTGGCCACCCGCTCCTGAGCCGTTGCCCGTTGAGCCTTTGAGCGTGAAGAGGTTACCCGCGGTATTGGTAGTCGACTGTGCCGCGCCTTGGATGGTAATCGCACCTCCAGACGTGCCGACGAGGGTCGAGTTTGCTTTGAGATTGAGCGTACCTGCAGATTTACCAATATCGACACTGCTTGCGGTCGTGCCACCGATAGTAAGCGCGGTCGCGCCACTAGTATCAATTGTTGAGGTGACGAGGCTGGTCGTGGCATTGACTGTACCTGCGGTCAACGTTGCGGCCTGGCCGGTGCCACTAATCCAGAAGTTTGCGGTCGTCTGTGCAGAGGCATTTTGATTCTGAATGAAGTTAGTAGCCGTAGGTGTGAGATAGGCGGCATCGCATGAGCTAAGTAAGCCTGATGCATTGCGGCATACCATCGTCGTGCCAGTTGTACCGTTGAGCGTCACGCCAGTGTTGCCAGCGATAGTGGTCGTGATGCTGCCGCTACCAATGCTGATTGCGCTTGCGGTCACGTTGCCGATGTTGAGTGTTGTCGCAGTGGTAGTGTCGAGAGTACCCGCAACGAGTACCTTGTTGTTTGTTGTATCAACCGCGAGAATGTTTGTCCCATCAGCCTTCTGGATGGTGAATGCCTGCGTATCGTTCGCAGTGCGATTGGTGAGTTGAGCGCCACCCTCGGCGCGCGACTGATTCGCATAGATTGTGCCAGTACCGGCATCGTTGATGGTGGAGGTGCCGGCAGTGCTCACGAATACGTTGTCGGCAAGGTAGTTTTTGTCTGAAGTATTATCCGTGATGTTGATGGCGTAATTTGTTGTAGTCCCTGAGGTGTCATTGATACTATTGCCTGTGATGGTGTTTGAGTCGCCATTCGCTGAACCAGAGAAATAGATGGAGTTATTGGCAGTGGCACCACCGTTGTTATAGAGGTTGTTACCAGAGATTGTATTGTTGTTTGATCCACCATTGAGGTATATGCCCGCCGTACCGTTGACTGCGAATACGTTACCCGTGACGGTTGCCGCCGACTCACCGGCAAGTACGATGCCAGAGCCTGTGTTGCCTTGGCTCACATTGCCGGTCACGCTCACGCGATTTGATGAGGACAGGTAAATACCGTTTCCGCCACCAGCTTGTACATTATTGCCAGAGACGATACCGTTCGGTGAGCTATTGAGGTAAATACCATAACTAAGGAAGTTCATTACCCATGTGTTGAGAATTGTGGGACCCTGGCGTGCCGATGAGCCACTACCGCCGCCAAGAGAGATAAACGCAATACCGTGGATTGTACCAGTGGTGTTGACACCAGCCCAGTTACCATCAAGCTGAAGATCGCGGACCGTCACACCCTTGCTTGTCGCAGTCGTGTCTGTATTGGTGATCATATTCTTTGTTTGACCGTTGATGTTGGCAAACTTAATGAGCGTACCTCGACCAGCGCCCGTCAATGTTGTGTCGTTTGGCACCGAGATGACATCATCAGTGGTAAACGTACCTTCGGTCAGATAGACTCGCCCACCTGCGGCGGCAGTTAACGCCGTGTTGATGATGCTCTGGTCGCTCGTACCCGTTGCAACATAGTCGGCGCCGTCTTTGAGTGCTTGGCTTGCATTGCTTGCGGCCACCACCTTGGTCGCGGCATTGCGATCTGCTTGCCACTTCAATGTCGTCGCGTTATAGACAAGCAGTTGTTTAGTGGTTGTGTCGTAGTACACCATACCATCCGTTGGTGAGGCTGGGCGTGATGCAGTATTACCACCAACCATGGTGAGGCTCTTGCCGGCTGCAACCGTGACGTTCTGATTTAAGTTAATTGCGCTTGCATTGGTCGTACCGATATTGAGTACGGTTGAGGCAGTTGCTGCGTCGACCAGGGGAGTAAGTACCGATGTCGCTGCTTGGAAGGTCGTCGCGACACCCGTTCCTGAGATGTTGAAGTTAGATGAAGCCTGCTGAGATGAGCTATTCTGGATGAAGTTTGTCGCTGTTGGTGCAAGGTAGCCTGCGTCACAAGTACTGAGCACTCCAGAAGCATTTCTACACACCATCGTCGTACCAGTCGTCGCATTGAGGGTTACACCAGTGTTACCTTGGATTGTCGTTGTGACACCGCCACTACCAATCGTAAGAGCGGTCGTATTTGTTCCATTTGTGCCGATACTCAACGTTCCTGCGCTCGCACGGTCGATACTTGGCGATAGGATGCTCGTGCTAGCCGAGAGAGTGCCTGTCACATTGGTATTCTTCATGAGTTCAACCGTGCCCGAAGCAGGCTGGACAGTATAGTTTCCAGAGCCATTCATCTGACCACCATAGGTATTGTTACTAGCAGCAGCGTCATTGATGCTTCCGGTACCGAGTGTGTTGTTGCTAAGGTATGTCCCGGTTGATCCAGCATCGATGATATCGATTGCATAATTGTTTGTCGTGGCAATCGCATCCGTAATCGTATTATCCGTGATGGAGTTGCCCGTAGATGATGAGTTGATGACTATTGCTTCATTTGTGGTGGCTCCACCATTGTCGAGGAAGCGGTTGCTTGACACATTGTTATTGATACCAGTGGCTAGCAAGAGTCCATTGGTGGTATTTCTAGTGATGGTATTGCCACTAATCGTATTGTCTGGGCTAGATCCCGATATGAACACGCCATACGTATTGCCCTCAATGGTATTGCCACTGATTGTGCTGCGATAAAGTGGCTCAGTATCAATACCGCGTGTATTGCCTTGGATGATGTTGCCAGTAATGCTAAGATTAACGTCATTCTTCAGATACATGCCAAAGCTGTTCGCGTTGATGTTGTTATCAGATAGTATGCTATTGCTTGAATTTTCAAGCATAATACCGTAGCTTCTTAAGTTTGAGACCCATAGATTCGTGACTTTTGCGCCTTGACGAGCACTACTACCGTTTCCACCGCCCATATTCAGGAAGTAGATACCATGCTGGAGACCGCTAGTATTGTTTGCTTTATTGCCCTCAATACGCAAGTTGCTCACCGCTACTCCCGTACCGGTTGTCGTATCTGTCGCAACAATGGCGTTTATATCTGCATTAATACCGTTCTTGAGCTTAATAATCGTGCCACTGCCCGCACCGGTCAGCGTGACATTGTTTGGAATACTAATACTACCATCGATGACGTAGGTACCTTCCATGAGGTATACCGTGCCACCATTGGTGCCAATTGATGACAAAGCACTATTGATTACGGTCTGGGCGCTTGTGGTAGACGTGTTCACATAATCAGCACCGTCTGGTGCAATGCTCGTGATTGCATTGCTCGTACCGCCACTTGCGCTTGTGCCCACGATTCGCGTAGCGGTGCTACGATCTGCTTGCCACTTGCCGTTGGCGTAGGTGAGGAGCTGTTTGGTGTCTGTATCGTAGTACACCATGCCTTCAACTGGTGAAGCGGGTCGTGATGCAGTATTACCACCAACCATCGTGAGGCTCTTGCCAGCTGCCACCGTGACGTTCTGATTTAAGTTGATCGTCGATGCGTTCGTCGTACCGATATCCAAAGCCGTTGAGCTGGTAGCGGCGTCAAGTAGCGGCGTGAGCACTGAAGTGGCCGCCTGGAAGATATCGGCGACACCTGTTCCTGAGATGTTGAAGTTAGACGAAGCTTGTTGTGAAGTGCCATTCTGGATGAAGCTTGTTGCTGTTGGTGCTAGATATCCTGCGTCACACGTACTGAGCACCCCTGATGCATTACGACACACTATGGTGGTGCCGGTCGTCGCATTAAGTGTGACGCCAGTATTACCCTGAATGGTAGTGGTGATGCTACCACTACCAATGGTGATGGCGTTTGCGGTGGCCGTACCGATGTTGAGTGTTGTCGCAGTGGTAGTGTCGAGTGTGCCCGCGACCAGGACTTTACTATTTGTCGTATCAACCGTCAGCACGTTTGTGCCATCCGCTCTCTGGAATGTAAAGGCCTGTGTATCGTTAAGAGTACGGTTTGTTATCTGACCACCACCTTCAGCCTTAGGCTGATTTATGTAGACAGTAGTAGCGCTAGCATCGGCAATTGAACCGTTGGCGGCGGTAGAGCTAAAGTAATTGTTTGAGAGGTAGGTGTTTGCAGAGTTCACGTCGATATCTATAGGATTGTTGGTCGCAGTAGTGGTAAGGTCGCTAATAGTGTTGTTTGTAATGGTATTTGAATTCGAGTTCGAGAAGTATACACCCTTGTTGTTGTTGCCACCATTGTTATGAATTTTATTGCCGGTGATGGTGTTATTGGTCGATGTTGACGCGATGGATACACCGCCTGAGCTGTTTGCTTGGATAATGTTCGAGGAGACCGTATTGTATGTCGACGTGCTCGCGAGGCCGATACCGGCACTCGACGAGCTTCCGAGTGCTTGGTTACCTGAAACGGTATTTGAATTTGAAGTAAGCAGGTAAATATTCTGGTTTGTATTTGCGGTCGCAACGTTGCCGGTAATGGTATTTTGGCTCGCAGTCTCGAGGTATATACCGATTGCGGTGTTGGCAGAAGCGGAGTTACCCGAGATGGTATTGTTATTGGCGACGAGGTGGATACCGTAATTATTACCAGTGAAATCGCTGCCCGTGAGGGTATTGTAGGTACCTGTGATGGCGATACCATTTGAGCTATTGCCCTGTACCGTGACATTGCTTATGGTATTGCGTTGGCCAGTGCTGATATAGATACCTGAATATGTCCACAAGAAGGCGCCGTTTCCATACCAGTTATTCACCCATACATTCAAGATCTTACCACCCTGAAGTGTCGATGACCCCATGCCATTGAAGGTAATACCGTACATGCCGTAGCTACCGGGAGTTTGGTTTGCCTTGTTGCCGTCGAGTTTTAAATCTTGAATCACTACTCCCGTACCATTACCACCCGTGGTCGTGTTGGTGATAGCAGTGAAGGTGGCGTTGACGCTATTTGGAATGGTGATGACAGTACCCGCGCCTGAGCCAGCAAGTGTCGTATTGTTTGGTACATTGATCGTGCCATCTATCGTGTAGGTGCCCGCAAAGAGGATAACTTTGCCGGTCTTACGGTCGCTACCCGCAGGATCGGCGGCGGTCAGTGCGGCGTTAATCTGAGCCTGGTCTCCTGTGCCGGTCGCGATGTAATCGGCCGATGCCTTGTCGGCTACTGAAGAGTTCGATGCGGCGACGAGAATAGCAGGGCTCTTGTCGGCCATCCATTTTGTGAGAGTCGCGTTGTAGACAAGTAGCTGCTTTGTATCGGTGTCGTAATACATCATGCCATCGGTTGGTGAAGCTGGTCGTGATGCAGTATTGCCACCCGTCATCGTGAGAGACTTGCCGGCAGCGACGACGACATCTTGATTAAGATTAATGACAGAAGCGTTCGTAGTACCGATATTGAGAGGAGTTGCTGAAGTGAGTGAGTCGACACGGCCAGCCAGCACGGCGGTCGTACCCTGCAAGGTGTCGGCGATACCCGTACCAGTGATATTGAAGTTTGCTGTCTGCGCGGTACCGGGCGTGGTAGCTTGGTTCTGGATGAAGTTCGTGGCAGTAGGTGCGAGGTAGGCTGCATCACAACTGCTTAGTAGGCCGGTGACATTGCGACACACCTGCGTGGTGCCAGTTGTGGTGTTAAGCGTGACACCGATATTCCCCTGAATAGTAGTCGTCACGCCAGTCTTGCCGATGGTTAGTGAACCGGCGCTGCTTGTACCGATATTGAGTGACCCGGCCGCACCGATTGTATCGATATTGCCAGTTTGTACACCGCCTGCAATCTTGCCGTAGCCATCGATCCAGAAGTTGGCTCCTGTCTGCACGGTCGTGCCATTTTGGATGAAGTTAGCGGCTGAAGGCGTCAGTACGCTTGAGTCACAGACGCTGAGGTAGCCAGTACCATTGCGACAGGTGATGGTAGTACCCGTGGTGGTATCAAGAGTGATGCCAAGCTTACCGTTGATAGTCGTGACTGTCGCCGCCTTACCGATGTTCACACTTGTTGCTGAAGCGGTACCGATATTCAGAGCGACACCAGAGGCCGTATCGAGGATGGGTGTGAGCACGCTGGTATCGGCGCGGGCGGTGCCATCAATCCAGAAGTCGGCAGTCGTCTGAGCTGCGGTGTTTTGGTTCTGGATAAATAGGGCACTGTTCGCCGCACAGTTGTTGAGTGTGACGAGACAGAACGTGTCGTTTGCAGTAGTGGTGGGAATCGTGTAGGTATAGTTACCAGCAAGCGCGCCGATAACGATGGTGCCTGTGTTTGACGAGCCGTCGGAGATATTTAGCTTACCGGCTGTGGTTGAGTTACCTAATACGACTTGGCTGTTCGTCGTGTCGACGGCGAAGATGTTGGAGCCCCCTGCACTCTGGACGGTAAAGGCTTGCGTATCATTTGCAGTACGATTAGTACTTTGTCCGCCCCCTGCCGCACGTGACTGGTTGGCGTATACGGTTGTCGTACTCGCGTCGCTTACACTCGTCGCGCCAGTACCACTAAACACGTTGTTTGAGAGGTAGTTGTTTGCGCTTGCCGAGTCTATGCCAATTGCGGCACCGGTGCCGGCATTATCGACGATTGAGTTGCCTATAATTTGGTTGTTGTTGACGGATGAGAGGGTAATTGAATTGCCCGTACCTGAGCCAGCATTGTTTGAAAGGTTATTCGCGGAGATGGTGTTATTGCTTGAGTTGCCGTTCAACGATATTCCAGACGTACCGTTTGCATTAAGAACATTTGATGTAACGGTGACATTCACAGCCCCAGCGAGCCAAATACCACCACCGGTGTTGCCTTGAACTGTGTTATTGCTCACGCTTGTTCGGTTTGATGACGAAAGATAGATACCGTTTGCTTTACCACCCTGAACTGTATTGCTTGTGATGGTGCCGTTTGGTGAGTTATTGAATCGGATACCGTCAGAAAGAGTATTGATGACCCAGACATTTGTGATAGTTGCTCCATTACGCGCAGTCGAACCGCTACTGCCACCCATACCATTCATGTAAATACCGTACATAGTGCCCGTAAGATTTGTGCCGTTAAGGCCATCGATTCGTAGGTCCCGCACGACGACACCCTCACCAGTGGTACCGCCCTGGTCGGTATTCTCGATCATATTCTTGGTCTGTCCATCTATATTCCCGAGCTGTATCAACGTATTGCGTCCTGAGCCAATGAGTGTCGTGTTGTTTGGAATTTGAATCGTGTCGTCTGTCGTGTAGGTACCTTCCATGAGGTAAACCTTTCCGCCCGCCGCTGCGGTGAGGGCAGTGTTGATAGTCGATTGGTCACTAGTTCCAGTAGCGATGTAGTCAGCGGCGTCCTTTGCGACCTGATTACTGTTTGATGCTGCCACAATCTTGGTTGTATCTGTACGATCGCCCTGCCACTTGCCGTTAGCGTAGGTGAGGAGTTGCTTAGTACTGGTGTCATAATAGACCATACCCTCCGTTGGACTTGCTGGGCGAGTACCGCTACCGGTAATAGTAAGACTCTTGCCAGCACCAAGTGTCGTATCTTGGCCGAGATTAATAGCTGATGCATTCGTTGTGCCGATGTTGATTGTGCCACCGACACCACCCGAAGCGGCCGCGCCAGCATCGAGGGTGACATCTCCACCGTTCCCTGCAGTTCCACCACCGTTCCCACCTTGAAGCACGAGTGTCCCGCCGGTGAGCGCGCTTCCACCCGTGCCTGCAGTGCCGGCTGAGATTGTCAGAGCTTTGCCAGTAGTCGCGGCGGGCGCGGTTGCGACGGTAATGGCATGGTCAATATTACTACCAAAACTGATGTCACCTGTATTGGTGAGTGTGAAGACATCGACGGCGCTTGCCTGGAGGTTGAGGAAATTGCCGCCAGTGCCTGTCTTATCGATAGCGATTGAAGTAGTATTGGTGCCCGCCTCAGTTTGCACACCTTGGGCGAGCTGAAGGAACTGTGCGCTTGTCAGGCCACCAAGTTGCCCAGCGTTGAAGGCATAGGGAGTCGAGGCGAGTCGTTTCATAGGGAGCATCTCACCATCGCCTGCGCAAGAGGTGAACGGGGTGCACGATACGTTTGTGTTGCCGACGTTGATGCTAAGCCACAACGTATCTTGATTCCAGTCGACACTTGCGAGTGAGGTAATTGAGCCGAGCTGTACGGACATGTAGCCGTTCTTGACTTGAACGCCGTTGCTATTCGTATTCAGCCAGCTCTCTGTCCATTTCAGTGTGCCCGACGGGTTACCTGCGACGGTACCAGTACCATCTTGGTAGATTTTGAACTGCATGTTGTAGTAGCCGTCTGCCACCGTGGCGCCAGAAGCGGTCAAGAGACGACCTTGGAAATTCAGCTGCTGATTGATGCCAGGAGCCGCCTGAGCTGTAGGTGCGCTAAGGCCTAGCACGACAAATACGCCCAGAACGAGGGCGCCAATAATGGTTCGGCGTAGTGCGCGAATAATAGCTTCTGACATTTTTTTGTTTTGAATCGGCTGCTCTTCTGCCGTTCATTGGAACAGATGTAGCGAGAATAATCTGCTTAGCAAAAGGTTGCCTTTCAAGGTGCAGGTGGTTTTCGTTACATGTTGTTGTGCTGTAAAGCCGTTTTTGTCTCACACATAAGGGTTTTACAATTATTATCATATCCGCTTATGCTAAAAATAGCAAGAAATCTTTCCCCTGTGCGACCCCAATGAGCGTGACCTGTGGATAAGTGTTTGCTAAGAGATAAGTAGGCCATGCTTGGCGAGTACACGCTTCTCGCGCCATTCGCCAACCCAAAAACTCAGTGTCATAGCGAATATAGCGGCATAGAGAGGCCACAGCATAAGTAGCAGGTTGGTTTTCTGAGCGGTCACGGTCGTTGCGGCCTCGGTGTCGGCCTGGCCATTGACGATGACGGCTACTGTGAGAAATGCGACACGTCCATCCGCATCAGTAGCCTGGATAGAGAGCTGATACGTACCCGCCTTAGCATAGGCGTGTGTCTGCTGGAAGGTGATATTATCCGGACGAGAGACGATTTTATTGGTACTGTCGCCCCACTGAATATTGACGGCGTATGGTGCGCGTCCACCGATGATGTCAATCGGCACAGAGAGATCTTGCTTAGGGAACGTACCTCTAAATACCGCATCAGTATTGATGATGAGCTGGTCGCCGCCGAAGTTGAGTGAGGAGACGATGTCACTACCGCTGGCGAGTGAAGGTGAATACGTCACGGTGACAGTATTTGAAGCAGGCCCTTCCTGATTAAGGGAGTCAAATACCTTAGCACTTAAGACGTTTTGGCCAATGAGTAGGTCTACCTCAAGCGTGAACGCCCCATCGGTCGTACATATGGTGGAGCCTGCGAAGATATCGTTCTTGAATATCTCCACTAACGTGTCTACAGGACAAGTACCGCTGATGATGACTGGTGTCTGAGCGAAGGTCTGTCCTGAGACAGGCGTTTTGATAGTTGCCGCCTCTGTCGGGGCGCTTCCGGGCATTGTACCAGTAATACCGACAGAGCTTGAGGAAGGTCCGGGACGGTCCCATGCTGTTGCGGTGAAGGTGGTGAGGCAAAAACCGACGATTAGAAGGAGTAGTGCGAGAGGCAAATATGAAGTATGTTCGTGCGGTCGAACCTTGCCTGTGTGGGCATGCGTAAGAATCTTGAAGTGCTTCTTGAACATATGATGATTATAACATGCTTACGCTAGTAGTACTCTTAGCGACGACGGCTGCCACGAGAGCGACCGACGACACGATCCGTGTAGCGCTTGATGAGGACGCGCGCGACGATGACAAGAGCGACGATGACACCGATAGCGGTCAGGATGAGTCGCCAAGGGATTACCCAGAAACTGAGCGAGCTTTCAACGGTCTGACTGCTGGCGCCATAGGTCAGCGTAATCTGGGCCGTGTAGTAGCCGAAGAGGAATCGATCACCGATGTTTGTCTTGTCCATATCGGCAGCAAACTTACGGATAGATCCTGGCAGGATGTTGCGCTGGTCAAGATTCATGTTGACGTTAGTGACCGTATTGCCGAAGATGTCCTTGACGACAATTCTACCTGTAGGCTGCTCGTGTACGTTACCTTCGTTCTTGATGCGAGCGATGAAGCTCACGGGCTGTCCCTCAAAGAGTGATGTCTTTGTGCCATCGCTGGCGGTTGTATAGAACTCCGCGAAGCTTACAGACTCCTTTGCCTCACCATTCACGCGTATAAAGATGAGCGCACCGAGACTTGCTGAGAGTGAGACGCCTTGTCCTTCCACACCAGGAGGGTTAGCGCTGAAACGGATGACGCCATAATAACCACCAGGTGCGGCATCGGATGGCACGCGAACTGTCACGGGGAAGGTTTTGACCTGACGAGGCTGTAGGGTGAGCTGACCTAGTGGGTCGACCCACGATTTGATGGAGTATGGACTTGCCTCGGTCTCATCGATCATAAGTTTTGGTACGCCGTCCTCTCCATTCGCACCAAAGTCATTGACTGCTGCGCTCACGACGAGCGGGTTACTCGAAATATCGCGCAAGCTGATGTTGATGTTTTTGGTCTCGCCGGGATCGGCCGTTAGGTTGACGACAGGGGGGGCTATCTCGAGCGCTTGCCCTGTTTCGTTTGCAGCATGTGCGGTGAGGGTAATAATACCCGCGCAAGCGAGTGTGACAATACAGGTAGTGGCGGCAATAAATCTTTTCATAAGCGAAATATTAATACGTAGCTGTACAAATGTACGTGAGGGTTGCGACATAGGTTCCCGAAATCTGGTTACCTGCCACGTCGGCGATATAGCTAACTGTGAAAATCTGTGCGTTCGTTGGGCCAGCAGTGTTGAAGTTGCTTGCTGCGACGACATCACCACTGGTGAACTTGAACGTATCAACTGTATTATAGCCTGCCTGCGCTTGTCCTCGCAAGTCGGTGCCGTTTGGCGTTGCATCTACTTCAGCACCGACAGCTACTGTAGAAGTTGCGGTCGTGTTGAGTTTGAGGTTCATACCAAATTCACTGATACCACGTGTTCGCAAGGCGGCAGTGGTCATTCCAGGAATGGTGTTCGCTCCTGAGGTAAGGGTAGTGCCATTCACGGTAATCGAATATCCTGACGCGGCATTTGTGCTGGCCGCCATCTGCGAAGTGGCGGTCGCGGTGTCGGTCGGGGAGAACAGCTGATTGAAGTTGATGGCACCACTCGTCGCTGTCGTACAGTCAGGAATGCCCGATGTTTTACTGATAGTTCCGCCAGTACAGAAGATGAGCGTCTCTGGCATAATACCGGTGACGGTAATCTCATTTGCGGTGCTTGCGGCGACACTACCGCTATCGACAAGTCCTGTCGCGCCATCGGTACCGGTGTAGGTAGTGATACGCACGAAGAACGTCTGGTTTGCGGTCGTCGGGTTGGTGATACTGTTTGCTTGCACCTTCACAATCGAGCCCGCGGTTACCGAGGCGGCAGTACGTGTCAATATAAATGAGTTAACAGTCTTTGTACCCATACTAAAGCCTGTCACGGCACTACCGGTTTCATTACCGAAGGTAGCGGCAGATGCACTCATGCCGGTCGGCGCGACGCAGGCGACCTGTACGGCAACTGTACAATATTCAAACTTCATCGAGCCAATGTTTGTATTGCCCACACTCGGGACCGTAAAGGTGAATGCGTGATTGACGACACCACCAGGCTTTGAGCCACCGTCTGTCGCGCCGGCAACAAGCGTCAGGCTACGTGTAGTAATCTGCGCGGCGTGCGCCTCTGGTGCTGAATACACCGATGTGACTGCGGCCGTTACAAGTACAGCACACAAACCCCAGATGTAGAGTTTTCCCCTCACGATTCTCATAGGATGAGTGTACCATAAGCGAGAATCTGTGGTCAAATACTCATCATGATATTTTTAAGATTGTGGATAACTAGCAATACCGCGCAATCACCGAGCGCGGTATACAAGCTAGCTATCGTGGTGGACTAGTAGGTTGGAGTACAGATGTAAGTGAGGGTAGTAGAGTAGTTACCGGCTGGCAAGCTACCTGGGACATTCGCGATGTAGGTTACCGTATAAATCTGAGCGTCGGTACCGCCAAGGACGGCATTGCCACTGTTGGCAATCGCTTCACCGGTAGCGAACTTGAATGTATCAGCGGTTCCGTAGTCGGTAAGGGGCTGGCCACGATAATTGGTCGTATTTGAAGTCGGCGCGATGTCGAGGCCTGTCGCGACGGTATCGACGGTGTTTGCGACGAGGTTTATGCCGAATTGGCTGACACCGTGGGTACTCGCAGCAGGAGAAGCCATGGCAGCGACAGTGTTAGCTCCAGATGTGAGAGTCGAACCATTGACTGTGATCGAGTAACCCGAGCCTGCATTGGTACTTGCAGCCATCTGGGAAGTACTAGTTGCCGTCGCGGTAGGCGAGAACAGCTGATTGAAGTGGATGACGCCTGAGGTTGCAGTGCCGCAGTCTGGCACGCTCGCCGTGAGTCCAATCGTTTCTCCAGTACAGAAGACAAGCGACTCGGGCATCGTTCCGTCGAGCACGATTGGTTCGTTGACTGTTGCGGCGACGGTGCCTCTGTCTGTTGCGGCACCAGAAGCATCAGTTGTTGCGTAGGAGCTAATGCGTACGAAGAAGGTCTGGTGGAGTGTCGTCGGGTTGGTGACGCTGTTTGCTTGTACTCTCACGACTGCATTCGCGCCGACGGCAGCGGCAGTACGTGTCAATATAAATGAGTTAACAGTCTTTGTACCCATACTAAAGCCTGTCACGGCACTACCGGTTTCGTTACCGAAGGTAGCGGCAGATGCACTCATGCCGGTCGGCGCGATACAGGTCAATGCGCCCACATCGGCCGCAGTTGTACAGTACTCGAACAGCAGTGAGCCGACGGTACCAGCCGTGGGGAGCGTAAAGCTAAATTTATGATTGACGATGCCGCCTGGCTCAGAAGCGCCATCTGTCGTTCCTGCGATCAGGAGAAGACTACGGTCAGTAATTTGTGCTGCGTAGGCTGGCTTCGTAAGGAATGCGCCTACAAATTGAAACACGAGCAATGTAGCCAACGAGAGTAGGCCGACTGCACGTAATAGTTGTGGTGATTTTGTTTTTTTCATTGTTGTGGTGGTTTTTTTATTTTTAATGGTTGATATCCGTAATTTACCACAAGCGGTATGGTATGTCAACACTTATTGTACTATTTTTTACAACAGAATATACACAGTTAATATGTACCGGTCACCACAAGTGTTTGATTGGTCGTGTAGGTGCCGCCTGGCGTCAAGCTCGATACATTGACAAGGTAGCTAAGCATGTAGTTGGTAAGCCCGCTGTCGTGGGTTGCTAGCGCGATGATATCGCCGTCTTGATAGTAGAATTGATTCGGCGTGGCGTAATTGCTCGCGATAGATCCATAGCCGAACTGCCCATTATCGGGATTTGTCCCAAATGACGTTGGTGAGGTGTTGGCCACGAGGTTTATGCCGAATTGCTCGGTACCGGCAGTGGAGCCAGCGGGCGTCGATATAGCAGCAATCGTATGACCATCATGAGTGGGTGGCTGACCGAATATCTGCACCACATACCCATAAGTCGTATAGTTAATGACCGAGAAAGTGGCGGTTGCGGTGCGTGCCTGTGTGGCCGTAAGTGTCCCGAAGTTCGCACTTGAGCTGACGCTAAATGAAAGGGCGGGGTCACCGGTAGTTTTGCTACCAGCATTGACTTGGTAGTTGCTTGATTGCGCATTGCCAACCCCTATATCGCCTACAGCATCAGTGATGCCATACGTTGCCGAAGCCGCATTGAGCGGTCCGCTTGTGCCGATACTTGATTCATCGATCTTGTAGTTACTTGACTGGATGGTCTCGGCATGTGCGTAGGGACTACCACAAAGGACTAGTCCAATTCCTAGCGCCACACATAACAAATCTGACAGCTTCCACCGCATGGTAATATTGTTGACTAAACGTAAGGATTTTACAAGACGGTAGCGTAAGCGATATACTACTGTAAGAGCACTCTACCTATGAGCGACGAGCCACGACCCACTACTGATCAAGGACCCGCACCCGAGGTGTTGGCTGTTCAGAGTGACGCACCTGCAGAGACTGCGCTTGATACACATAAAGATACGACCATATCAGCTGCAAACCCTGCGACGCCAAAACGACGCAATGCTTATCGCCCGAGCCACAAGGGGACCTTCATCGGCCTTGCGGTGGTACTGGGTATCTTGGCTGTCAATGCAATTGTCTTAATCTTCATCTCTCAAAGCCAGTCGAGTGATCAAGAAGCTGCTGCGAAGAACAGCGTGACCATCAATACTTCGACGCTTGAGCAACTCGGCGTCAGTCGTAATCCCATCGGTAATGCAGAGACCGAGCTGACAATCGGTCCGAACTCGACCTTTAACGGCAAAGTTGTCATGGGTGGTGACCTGACGGTCGCAGGCCAGCTGACCCTAAATAGTAGCTTCAATGCGACCGACGCGGTGTTGACGAAACTCAAGTCGGGTGACACGCAAGTGGAGTCGCTTAATGTAAATGGTGACGCGACAGCCACCAACCTCAACGTGCGTAAAGACCTTCAGGTCGCGGGCACAACCCGTATGCAAGGTTCACTGACAGCTGACCAACTCGTGACGATCAATAACAATCTCAATGTTGCAGGTAACTTGGCGGTAGGAGGAAGTTTGACAGTACGCAACTTCCAGGTCGGTACACTGACAGTGGCGGGACATCTACTCAGTTCAGGGGTGCAGCCGGGCATCGGTGCAGGTGGGGGTGTAGGTAGTAACGGTACGGTATCGATCAGCGGCAACGATACGTCAGGCACGGTGGCGGTCAATACAGGAGTCGGTGCGGGCAATGGACTACTTGCGACTATCACGTTTGCGACAAAATATGGGAGTACACCACATATCGTCGTGACACCAGTTGGTCGTAGCGTGCCGGGCATGTATATCAATCGCACATCAGCAGGTTTCTCAATCAGCGTCGATGGCGCCCTTGCGACTGGTGGCTTCGCGTTCGATTACATCGTTGTTCAGTAGTAACTCGTTACATATTCACGAATAGCATAACTTCATCGCTTCGCACCGTGAGCATCCCGGTGTGGATAGGGAAGGTGATCTCTTCTGTCTCGGTCTCGATGGTGATCTCACAAGGTTTGAGCATGCTGAAAAAATCTGCGTGCTGGGGAAGTACATCAAACTTGCCGACTTTATTCTCGGCGCTGATGCTGAGAGCTGGTCCATCATAATACATATGAAAAGGCGCACGGGCGATAACGTGAAGCATGGGAGCTGACGAGGGGTCATTCACGGGCTATTTCGTCTCCTGACTATCTTGAGCGGGCGCCTCTGGTGTGGCAGATTGGTCTTGGGCTGGTTGCTCGTCCGGTACCTCAGGTTCTTTTGCCTGAGCTGCTCCTACGCCCAGAATCTCTTCGATGCCACTCAGTGTTTGCTCAAGCGTAAAGTACTCGCCAGGTTGGCCACTAAACTTCTCGGCCACTGCAAAGTTTTGACTGAAGAATTGAATGAGCTTTTGTGCATTTTGGTAGTCAGCACGGTCGGCTGGACTGAGCTCGTTCTCACCGACGATGGCGATGATATTCTTGAGGCTGTCATATTTTTGCATGATGGCCTGGACACGTTCAGCGAGGTGGTAGTGTCGCTCACCCACAATACTTGGCGTGAGGAGGGAACTCGTGGTCTTGAGGAGGTTGACTGCGGGGCGGATGCCCTGCTCGGCGATTGAGCGATCAAGCACGAGCACACTATCGAGCTGTTGACTGATGGCCTGAACGGCTGGGTCCGAGAGGTCGTCGGCCGGCACGTAGATAGCCTGAACGCTGGTAATCGTACCTTGTTCAGTCGAGCTAAGGCGATCCTGTAGCCGGCGCAGATCGCTAAAGACCATCGGGCTATAGCCACCTTCCGATGGAATCAGTCCGAGATTCGTCGAGAGCTCGGTCATGGCCTGGACGTGGCGGTAGATATTGTCGACGAAGAAGAGGATGTCTCGACCTTCTTCATCGCGGAAATATTCTGCTGCCGTGGCGGCGGCTGGCCCGACCATTGAACGAATTGCAGGTGTGGCGTCCATCTGGCCAAAGAACATGATGGTATTTTTTAGCACGTCCGTATCCCTGAGAGTTTCGTATAACTCGTTACCCTCGCGAATACGCTCACCGACACCACAGTAGATAGATAAGGATTTACTTGAATTACCGTCGCCCTTGTCTTGGGTCACATTGTGGATCATCTCCATCGTGAGGACAGTCTTGCCGACACCGGCACCACCGATGACACCAATTTTGCGTCCCTTCACAAAAGGAGTGAGGAAGTCGATGACTTTGAGGCCAGTTTCGAGCAACTCAAGCTTGGAAGAGTCACGATAACTCCTCGTACCGCTTGGCTCGGTCACGGATCGGCGGTTCTCGGTGATTGGCTCACCTTTATCGAGCGGCTCACCAAGTGCGTTAAAGACTCGGCCCAGGGTCGCAGCGCCTACCGGTACGGTGACTTTCGTGTGGGTACGATATATCTTCTGACCGCATCGCACGGTCGAGTTATTATTGAGATTCAGGCAGATTGCGCGACTACCACGGAAGAAGTTTACTTCGATAAACACTTCGGGATGCTCCTCGATGAGTAGTAGTTCCTTCATGTCTGGTCGTGCGCTCACGAGCTGAACTTCGACAGTGAGTCCTTTGATAGTTGTGACGATACCAACATATTCATGTGTCGGATCAATGGAAGGCGCCTGAGGGGGTGTGGTGACGGGGATTGATTGTGTCATCCGACCGCTCCCGCTGCAGCTTCTCGTTTCTTCTTCTTGATGCTTACTAGCACTTCGCGGAGCCGACGGTCAGATTCAGAACGCTTCGCACGGTGGTACTCGAGTCGGTATTCACCGAGTAGTTCAGTCGCGCGATCTTCAGCCACGGTCATAGCGTTGAAACGACTTGCCGCTTGCGCGAGGCCAGACTGCAAGATGGTCTGACTGAGTGCGAGACTCATCATGGTCTCCTCCATCTGATTAGCGATTTCATTTAGGGAAGGCTCAAATATGGTATCGAGGTCAGTAATCGTATCTTCTTCAATGTGTTTACTCATCTCTTTAATATGAGTGACGAGGTCGATACGCCTGACTTCCTGTTGCCCAAGCGAGAGGTATTCCTCGTAGTAGACAGCGATGTCACTGTAGGGCCGCACGGCATTGATGACGGGAGTGACATCGATATAGCTATCACTCTCTGGGACTTGGAAGAAGCGTGCGTAGGGAATACCACGTTGCGTTAACTGACTTGCACCATGGCTTCCGAGCACGACGATATCTGTATTACCCGCAGCATACTCTGCCTGCATCGTCTCGATCATGCGCATGTCGAGATCTCCTGAGAGGCCAGCCTCGGCACTAATCAGTACTAACACCTTGCGTCCATTGTCGCCGACACCTTCACGGTAACCGAGCCGTTTCTTAGGATCAATGCGAATGGCAGTATAGCGTTGCCAGAGGAGATTGAAGAATTCCTGCGAGAGCTGTGCTTTGGTTTTCACCTTTGCGACCTGGGTACTGGCAAGGCTTTCGAAGACATTTGTCAGATCCTTCAGTGTGCCGATACCGGCCATATCTTTCTCGACGACGTTCGCTCTACGCATGAGTCTTCTCCTTGCCCTTCTTGTCCGTCGGCGCTTCAGGTTCGGGTGCGTTTAGCTCGACTGGTGCAAGCTGCTTTGCGCCGAATTGTTCGAGGAGCTCTATTTCCTTGGTGTCGTATGCCGCATCATCAGTGGGGACTTCAGTCATGGCTAGTACGGCTGCTTTAAGCTTGGCAATATCGATAGCACGATCATCATCTGGCTTCATGATAACCTCGAGCATGAGCTGTTGTTGTGGCAATGAGAGTAGTTGTTCGGGAGGCTGCTGAAGCGCGGCGTACAGGTGTTTGCCGCGGGTGAGGTCCGTACGAGTTTCCTTACTGAGTTGGCTTGAAAAGTGGGAGAACTCGTCAGCTTGGTGATATTTTGCAAGTGCCTTAAAGAGCGCGGTCGAGAGTTGCTTTTGGCGCTTCGACTGGGCTTGTCCACCGACACGAGAGACAGAGAGGCCGGCGTTGACAGCAGGACGTACGCCGCGACGGAAAAAGCCGAGGTCGAAGATAATCTGTCCGTCGGTAATCGACATGATATTGGTCGAAAGATACGCAGTGATATCATCATTTGGCGTCAACACCACAGGCAAGCTTGTCAGCGTCTTGTCGTTCGTGAGGAGGCGTCCGGCTCGTTCGAGGAGGCTAGAGTGGGTGTAGAAGATATCTCCAGGGTACGAATCGCGTCCTGGGTCAACTTCCTGCAGGAGTGAGAGTTGGCGGTAGGCTTCCGCATGACTAGAGAGGTCATCGTAGATGATGATGACGTCTTCTCCTCCGTACCATAGCGCCTCAGCCATCGCACAGGCAGCATATGGCGCAAGATAGCTTTGGGTGAGGCTGTCGAATATATTTGCTAGTACTACGATGGTGTGCTCCATGGCTCCACTTTCCTTGAGATCGCGGAGGAGGCGTTCGATATCGACTTTACGTTTGCCGACCAGAACGTACACGACGATACGATCCGTCCCCTGCTGATTCGCACTGAGCTGAGAAAGAAACGTGCTCTTACCTGATTTGCTATCGCCGAGGATGGCGATGCGTTGACCGAGCACGATAGGGAAGAAGCTGTCGACGGCAGTGACTCCACTGGCGAGTTGTTGATCAAGGACTTTGCGGTCCATGATGCCAGGGGCAGGATTGAAGATACCAGAGGTATTCGCAGTACGTACCGCACCCTTACCATCGAGCGGGATGCCCATCGGACTAATGACGCGGCCAACCAACTCTTTGCCTACCGGCACAGTCACCATGTCAAATTCGACAACTGCGAGCGCACCTAGTTTGAGGAATTCACTGTCAATATTGTAAAGAACCACGCGGCTGCCATAGGCTTCGCGTACCATGCCACGTTGCCCATCCTCGAAAAGAATCTGAGCGCCGACGCGAACACCTTCGAGGCCCTTGACCTCAACAATGAAACGGTTGATGGCGACTACTTCACCGGTGAGATTGCCCGCTTCGACGAGTTTCTGGAACTCGGTATTATCAAACACGGCTTAGTACCTCCGGAAAGCGTCGCCGGCCATTCATAATAGCCGCGCGAAACGACCAGTCATAGACGCGACTGCCATAACGTACGACCATGCCACCGAGGATTGTCGCGTTGAATCGGAACGTGACCAGTATGTCATCGTGAATATGTGCTCGGCACCAAGTGACGAGGGCTCGTTTCACCTCGGTAGTGGCAGCGGCAGCAAGCGTGATTGTAATCACCGGTGCGGTCTTCTGGATATGCTCGAGGTTGGCGGTCAGTTCATCTATACGTGCGGACGTAAGCGGAGCCTCTTTTGCCCAGGCTCTGATAACTTCACTGGCGACCTCTGATAACTCAGGTTGCGGTGTTTTGTAGCGCGAACCGGTACGCTGAGCGTTGGCGTATTGGCCGTACCACTGTGCGTAGGCCCGCACTTCTAGAATGAGTGTGGTGATGTCGCTCGGTGAGCTGACTGATGCAGGGATATTAGCCATCGTTACGTATCTCCTGCAAGAGCTCGTCTTTATGTGCATCAAGTTGTGCGACAAGATACCCAGTCTGAGCACCAAGATCGACATTCTGACCAAGGGTATCCGCAAGGAACGCTGCTACTGCATCGCCAAGTTTGGTATCGAGCTGCGTAGCGTAGGCATCGCGTCGTTTCTGCATCTCTGCTTCAAGCTTTTGCTCGAGTTCTGCTTGCTTGGCAGCGTGTGCCTCTTGGCGCTTAGTGAGTTCGTCTTCAAGCGCCGCCTGATGCTCGGCGAGCTTGAGCTCGCGCGTCTTGACGGCAGAGGTCAGTTCTGTCTCTTGCTGGATTAGCTGTGCCTCTAACTCGGCTTGTTTCTTGGCGTAGCGAGCTTGGAGCTCTGTAAACTCTTTTTCAAGCTCTGTAGTGCGCTCGGCGAGTTTCCGTTCTAGCTCGGCTCGGTGCTCGGCCAGCTCTCTGTCCATCGTCGCCTGTCGTTCAGCGAGTTGAGCCCGTAGCTCTGTCTGATGTGTCTCAATTTCTGCACTCGAACCGCCAATTTTCTTGGCTGTCTCATCGCGCAAGGTTGCGAGTTCTGATTTGTATCGTCCCATCTCATCATCGACGATGGCGGTACCAATTTTCGCGAGTTGTTCTGAGAGATGAGAGGTGGTCGACTCTAAGTCTTTCTCGAATGCGGCGGCAGATTTATGCAACACCTTGGCGTAGTCGTCCTCAGCTTCTTCGATAAGGCGCTGACGAGTATCGAGCGGCAACATAGGTAATGGTTTCTTCTTGGTCGGTTCCTCGGGACGAAGATGCGAGCGGTAGTGCATTACTACGACAGCAGCGACGACACCGACGAGGAAGACGTTGACGAGGATGAAGATTTGAAGCCAAAGAGTCCCACCGCTCATCAGGTTACATCCTCGTCAATACCATATAAATTGCAATGATACCCACGCCCAGGATAGCTAAGACGAGAGCGGAGAGCTGGATGACATCACGATAGACGGCAGACTGCGCCATCGGGTTGCGGCCGATAGAGATGAGGGAATTGCGGATTAGCGAATAGATGATTGCGACGACGATAATGACGGTGATGAAGAATATCGCTGCACTGATGATAATTGGTAGGCTGCTCACGCTCCTGCCGGCAATTGTGTTCGCAAGGTTTTGGAGGCTCGCGGGAATGAGTGTCTTATCGGGTTCTCGATAGTGGTAGGCGACACTGATTAAGATTGGCACTTGGCCGAGCGTCACTTCCTCGGAGCCGCATATGTCCTTGCTGACCTTTTGTTTGGTCGCTCCCGTCACCTTTCCCTGGGCGATGCCGACAATCTTGATATTAGAAGTTGCCTTCATGCCGACGCCTTGGAGTGGTGAAGCGGTCACGGGGTCACCAGTAGTGATTGAGCCATTACAGTCAGAGACAAGAGTAGGGAGGACGCCACTAGTCGCGACTTGGACCTGCGTCTTACTCCCGTTGTCGAGTGTCAGGATGGAACTGCCGTTATTGATGACAACTCCAAAGAGGTTGTTGATATTGCTACTTGTCGCAAGTTCGACACCGTCACTCGTATTATCGACAAGACTGACTATCGACCCGACAGCGATACTCGTAGAGGCAGTATAGCCTTGGGAGATGGTCGTCACCGCTCCCGCCGATGGAGCATACACGAACAAGCCTAGCAAGGTGGTCGCGGCTAGGAAGAATCGGGACCGAACTACTCGATATGGCAGAATGGGCATTACCTCATAACTTTCTCTATCGATAGTATACCAAAAAAGCGTGAGCAATATCATCCATTGTTTCCCTGTGCTACAATTCGAGGTGAAATATGATTCACCATCAATCTTCACGTCTAGACGGCTTCACTGTTCTCGAACTCATTGTCGTTGTTGTCGCAATCCTGATTCTTCTCGCGGTCGTCTTCTTTATGAATACCACATGAAGCTTCACCCGTTCCTTCAGTCCCACACTCTCATCTCGGATCAAGTGAGTCCTCAAGAGGTGAGCATCATTCTCGGTGAACTCGAAGCATTACTCGGTAGGGGAGCGCGAGGTTCGGTCGTCGAGTTCGGCTGTTATACTGGCACTACCTCGCTGTTTATCCGACGCATACTCGATGCCTTCGCATACGACGGTCCATTTCATGTCTATGATTCATTCGCAGGTCTACCCGGTAAGTCACTACACGATCAAAGTGCTGCCGGTGAGCAATTTCTCCCTGGTGAGCTTGCTGCCACCAAGAAGCAGCTCATGCAACATTTTCACAAGGCAAGACTCAGACCGCCAATCGCGCATAAGGCCTGGTTTGACCAGCTTAATCCCGGAGACGTACCAGATGAAATCATGTTTGCATTCCTCGATGGAGATTACTATGAGTCGATTCGTCACTCACTTCGCCTCATCACACCGAAACTTATGAAAGGTGCGACTATCATTGTCGATGACTATGCGAACGAAGCTTTGCCCGGCGCGGGACGTGCTGTCGATGAATGGTGTCGTGGACGTAGAGTAAACCTGCGCGTAGAGGCAAGTCTCGCGATTATCAGAACCTAGGGCTGACTTTAAGCTTGCTCTAAGACGCGAATGGCATGCTGGGTACATATCAGATAACACACCGAGGTATAATAGATAGCATGAAAGTATTGGTAGTCGACGACGAAGTACGTATCGCGCGTGCAATCAAGCAAGGTCTTGAGCAAGAAGGCTACGCAGTTGATGTAGTCCATGACGGTGAAGATGGCTACAACACTGCTCATGCCGATGAATACGACGTCATCATCCTGGATGTCATGATGCCAGAGATGAGTGGCTTTGAGGTGGCTCGAAAACTTCGGGCAGAGGACAATACGACGCCTATCCTCATGCTCACTGCTAAAGATCAGAATCGGGATATCGTCGAGGGACTTGATAGTGGCGCAGACGATTATCTTGCAAAACCGTTCTCATTTGACGTATTGACGGCACGAGTCCGCGCGTTGCTACGCCGGCCTCAAGATGCACTCAGTAATATTCTGAAGGCAGGGGATGTATCGATGGACCTCCTGCAGCGTCGCGTGACGCGAGCAGGCCACGACGTCAATCTCTCCGGCAAAGAGTTTGCCATCCTTGAGTATCTCATGCGCAACAAGAACCGCATCCTCTCGAAGCACAATATCATGACTCATGTCTGGGACTTTGATGCTGATATCTTGCCAAATAATGTCGAAGTGTTCATCAACTACCTACGCGGCAAGATTGACAAACCATTTCCGCAGAGCGAACCACTTATCCAGACGGTACGAGGGTTTGGATATGTCATTAAGGATAGTGAAGAAACATGAAGCATCTCAAGCATGATGTACTGAGACTAGCGGGGACGTATCTCATCATCATTATGACGATGAGCATTGTCTTTAGTGCAATCTTTTATAGCACTGCGGCACGCGAATTAGCTCGACCACCACGAACGAATGGTCTTGGCGCAAATAGTTATATCCTACAAAATGGCGACGATATTCGTGACTACCTGTCTGAGCGTGCCGATGAAGGTCGTGCGTCATTGCTTGCGGAACTCGTCTTCATTAATGTGATGATGCTTGGTGTGGGTGCACTTGTCAGCTACCTGCTCGCCGTGCGCACATTGAAGCCGATTGAAGACAATATGGAAGCACAGGCTCAGTTTGTGAGTGATGCAAGCCATGAGTTACGCACTCCGCTAACAGCAATACGCACAACCAACGAGGTGGCTCTCCGTGATAACAAGTTGACAATCGCTCATGCAAGGCAAGTCATTGAAGAGAACATCCAGGATATCACACGACTCCAAGACCTTACTGATTCGATGCTTGGCCTACTCACGGATGACGATAATGCTCTATTAGGCCAAGATGTCGACCTACAGCTTGCTGTAAGTGATGCCATGAATGCAGTCGTACCACAGGCACTTGAGAAGCACATCAAGATTGAAGACTCCGTCGCGCATGTGACGCTGCAAGGTAACCCTCAAGCAATTGCCCAGCTCGCGACAATCTTGCTCGACAATGCTATCAAATACAGTCCGACGAAGTCGACGATTGTGGTGACCAGTACACAGACTGCGCGAAACGTGACGCTCGTCGTTCGCGATCATGGAATCGGCATGGATAAAGAGACGATTGACCAGGTCTTTACGAGGTTTTACCGCGCGGACAAAGCACGTACGCATAAGGGGACCAACGGCTATGGGCTTGGCCTATCAATCGCCAAGAAGATTGTCGAAGCGCATGGCGGTAAGATTGAAGCGGAGAGTATCGTCGACAAGGGCACAACGTTCCGCGTTGAGTTACCCATTAAACGCTAAGTATTATTAGTTACGCTTTTTACCGCGACGTCGCTCGAGGGTACTACTAATGATAGCCGTCACAATAAAGATGAGGCCAAGTGATCCCGTAAGCAATTCGGGTAGTTCGATATGATATAGCTTGGTGAGCATTACTGCGCCAAGTGCGAGAATCGCCCAGTGCGCGCCATGCTCCATGTAACGATATTTACTAAGCGTGCCAGCCCTCATAAGGTATACCGTAAGAGATCGTACCCAGACCGCACCGGCCCCTAGACCCGCGATGATTAGTAGTACGGCATTGGTGATAGCAAATGCGCCAATCACGCCATCCAGCGAGAATGATGCATCGAGAACCTCGAGGTATAAGAACGAACCGAACGCCGCTAGGCCAGTGAGCTTGGCTGCGCTTGACTGTCGTCTCTCGAAAAACGCGCCAAATATTTCGAGTCCCATATGTAGTATTGTGCCGAAGATTGATGCGACGAGTACGGTTTGTTTCACACTATCGTCAACTGTGAAGTAAAGAATCATGGCAACAGTAAGCATGACGAGAGCCTTGAAGTTTTCATAATTACCGGCACGAGCAAGGCGCTTCTCAATTTGTCCAAGCCAGTGGATATCCTTTTTGCGATTCATAAAGTAGCTGATGCCGATCATCGTGAGGAACGTGCCACCAAATGCATCGATCGTGGGCGCGGCCTGGTGCAGGGTTTCACTGTACTCGGCGGGGTGATATAGTGCCATATCTACAACTTCCCCAAACCCGTCACCCGAAGTGAGCGCGACAATCACAATCGGCAACAAGAACCGTACGACAAATACCGCAAAGAATATGCCGACAGTTAAGAATAGCTTTTGCCAGAATGGTGACATGCGCGCAAGAACTTTGCTGTTGATGACGGCATTGTCGAAGCTAAAGGTGACCTCGAGTATCACGAGAATGACAAAAATCCACATGCCCTCAAGGCCCAGATAGTGCCACACGACACCACCCGTGAGGAGCGTCAAGAGGCCTGAAATCCAAAAAATCCTGAGTGGATGGGCGGCATGAAAGCGTGTCATATGTACCTACTATAGCAAAGCAGGTAGCGGTCGGGTGCCAAATGAACTAAAATGAAAACCGATGATTAGCTATTACCATGCAAAGAGTAAAGATGAGGCACTGCGCGAGCAGGCTGCGTTAAGTGCATATTGCTGGGTGCGATCGGAACGTCCAAATGCCGAAGAAATCGCGACGCTCGAGCGACTCGGTATTGACTCAGACATACTGACCGACGCGCTTGACCCTCATGAGGTGCCACGCATCGAGCATGACGATGGCTGGACCTATTTCATCACGCGCGTTCCAGATGTAGGTGATGATTTCAACGACTATACGACGCCGATTATGTTTGCGCTTGGCAAGACCTACACGGTGACGATTAGTCGCGACTTGTTAGGTCGATTGTGGCAACCATTCATCGATAAGACAAGAGTTGCGACTGATCGACAAGCGCCGCTCTTCCTCACTATGGTCGAATCGATTTTGCAATCCTATCAGACACGAGTGGCGTCCATCAATCGCCAGATGCGCGCGGCATCCACCGATATCGTCAAGCTCAGCCCGAAGGACATCACGACGTTTGTCGAGTATGAGCGCAAGCTGAACGATTATCTTGATGCACTTATCCCTACGAATACTGCACTTGAGAAGACGCTGAATACTAAATTCAACCTTCTTTCCCTCGGTGAGGAAGATCAAGAGATGATCGAAGATCTCTCGGTCGACATCGAGCAGGTGATTGCCCGCTGTAAGTCGCTGCTCCGTACTATTACTAATGTGCGTGATAGCTACCGCGCGGTGATGGATACACGGCTAAACGAGACGATGCGTATTCTGACCGTCGCGACACTAGCCCTGACTGTTCCGACGATGCTTGCAGGTGTCTTTGGTATGAATGTCGACTTCCCATTTGATACGCATGGCATCGCTGCGTTCTGGGCAATTATCGTCGTGAGTGTCCTTGCGGCGAGCCTCATCAGCTACTACTTTATCCGTAAACGTTAGCTTGACGAGTAAGTAATACTTATATAACATGTATTACTATGCCGTTTCATAAACACATTCGTCTCGTCGGTACTGTGACGGTCGGCCCCAAGGGGCAAGTCGTCATACCCGTCGAAGTTCGCGAAGCGATGGATATCAACTCGGGCGACAAACTCGTCGCTCTCTATCTTGATGAGAAGCAGTCAGTTGCATTTATCACTGAGCGCCAGGCGCAACAGTACGTCACCGAGATGGGCGAACACTTCACAGAATTCAAAGAAAAAATGAAAGAAACCACCTAGCGCACATGCTACATCACATCTCAAAACGTGAAAAACTGATTGTCATGCTGGCGGTGATGAGTGGGCTGCTACTCGTTGCACTTGATCAGACCATCGTCGCCACCGCGCTCGGGTCCATCGTGACTGAATTCAAGAGCTACAGTTCGCTTGGTTTCGTCGTGACAGCATATTTACTAACGAGCACCATTACCGTGCCCATTGCCGGTAAGCTCTCAGATATGTTCGGACGACGCATTATCCTCATTATTGGCGTGACATTATTTACTATCAGCTCATTACTATCTGGTCTTGCACCGAGCATGGAATGGCTCATTTTCTGGCGTCTTCTGCAGGGTATTGGGGGTGGTATCATCACGGCAAATGCTTTCACGATCGTCGGCGACCTATTTACGCCACGCGAACGTGGTAAATGGCAGGGCCTGGTCGGTGCAGTTTTTGGTATGAGCTCTGTGATTGGGCCGCTACTTGGTGGCTGGTTGACTGATGGTCAGCAAGTGCTCGGCATGACAACTGACTGGCGCTGGACATTCTTCATCAATGTGCCTGTCGGCATCTTGGCAACGATACTCATCGCACGCTACTGCCCACCGTTCCGGCACGAGCAGGAACACCACCCCGACTATATCGGTGCACTCTTCATCACAATCGCACTCGCCTCATTAGTGCTTGCCGTCGACAACACAGAAGTAGTCTTTAGTAGTCTGATTAGCCAGGGTGTCGCACTAAGCTTCATCAAAGGCACGCTGACAGTCATTTCGATTACCGCCGCCGCACTCTTCATTGCTACCGAGCGGCGTGCAAGGCAACCGATTATTCCACTGAACTTCTTTAAGAAAAAGACGTTCTCGTTGATGATGATTATCACGCTGCTATTTGGCGCGGCATTCTTAGGTGCGATTCTCTACCTCACGCAGTTCAATCAGCAAGTGTTTGGTGCGACGGCGTCCACAGCGGGTTTGATGCTGCTACCAATGGTGGGGGGTATGATGGTCTCGTCTATCACAACGGGCCAGGTCGTTTCACGTGTCGGTAAGTACAAGATGTTTATCATCGTCGGGCTTTCACTCTCAGCGCTCAGTATTTTGTCCCTCGTGACATTGCAGCCCGACTCGCCGTATTGGCATGAGGCTATCACGATGGCCTTTGCCGGTATTGGCATGGGTATGGCTATGCCAATCTTGAATCTTGCCGTACAGAACGAATTCGAACAGAAAGAACTTGGCGTGGCGACATCAAGTGTCCAGCTTTCGCGTGGCCTCGGCTCGACGATAGGCACGGCGCTCATGAGCGGCTTATTGACCACTGGCATCGTAGCTGCACTCGGTAATCTCAATGAGATTCCCTATGTTCAGGCGCTCAAGCAATCGCCCGCATCATCACAGGTATTCCAAAATGGCGTCAGTGCGGACACGCTCTTACTGGTCAATACACAGCAGGACACAATTCGAGCCTATGCCGAGAAGAGTTTCGCAGCGATTCCCGTGCCTGCAGTCCGTGATGCCCAGATTAAGGCATTCATCCAGAAACAAGATGCCTTTCGTGCGCAGCTCATCAGTGCATTTACCGAATCACTCCATCGCATATTTATGATCTCATCTGTACTAATGGTCATCGCAGTCGCCCTCGCATGTTTCGTCAAAGAACGTCCGCTGCGCGGTGGTGTAAATGCTACACCAGGCGAGTAACCGGGACACCATAGTGGCCATGCTTGCTCGTCTGGCGGTCAATTGATACGATAGTGGCTGACCTAAAAAAGTGCATGAAACAAATACCAATAAGTAAAGGTCGATCGCACTTTCGTTAAACGGGTCAAGAGGATTTGCGCTGCACGTCAGCGTAAGGAGTCAAAAAACACATGCCAATAGCAATCGAATTTGCCCCCTCAAGGAGCAAAAAGATCGCGGTTGACGTGGTGCCTGCCCAGTGGCAGCTGTATATCGCACACTAATAGCGTATACGCTAAAAACCGCTCAAGACTTGAGCAACAGAAAAAATACACCCCAAGGCACCGGGGTGTATTTTGATTCTCTAAGAGTTGCTAGTTATCCGAGAGGCTGATGCCTTTTGCTTTGAGCGCAGGTTCAATGACGAGTGTACCGAAAGCCTCGGCATCGCTCCATATTGCCTGTGCACCAGTTGCGGTTGAGGCAACAATCTTACCATCTGCGAAGTACTGGTCGCCGACATCCTTACCGTCTATGAAGAAGCTTGGAGTTCCATTAACCTTCGCCTTCTTGCCGAGGGCGACGTCGAAGTCAATCTTCTTCTTTACGATTGGATCGGTGAATTGAGTGATGAAAGTGGCGGTATTTACGCCGAGTGATTTTGCTGCATTGACGAAGTAGTCGGTACGGCTCTGGCCTTCGAGTGTGTTCCACGAGCTCTGATTCGCATAGAGGTAGTCGTGCATTTCCCAGAATTTGCCTTGCAAGCCTGCTGCCACTGAGGCTGAGGATGCGGCAAAAGCATTCGGATGCGAGTTATAGAGAGGGAAGTGGCGGAATACGAGAGCTATCTTGTCGCCATATTTCTCCATGATTTGCTGGACAACTGGCGCAGCAGTTCCACATCCAGGGCACTGATAGTCCCCGTACTCAATCAGCACGAGTTTACTATCGGTTTTACCCGTGATATGATCCCCGATATTGCCGTTCATGGCTGAACCTGCTTGCACGGCATTGATGTCAATATTTGATACGTCGATTTGATTGCTTCGTGAGAGGAAGATTAGACCCCCGAGAATCGCTACGCAGAGAATGCTGACGATAATCCATGCTTTTTTAGTCATCGAAAAACTCCTTTACTGTTGCCCCACAGTATAGCAGTGTACCCCTAGTGAATCAAGCGAGGCTAGGGTACAATGAGGTCATGCAAACGGTGCTTCTCATCGGATTTATTCTTACACTCATGCTTCTCACGCTTATCGCGAGCATGATGCCTCGTCGAGAGGTACTATCGACGTTTGAGCTTGAGCGTCGGCGGAGTCAGGGCAATGAATCAGCTGCCGAAGCACTTGCTCGTGAAGTGATGCTTGACGACGTGATGTCACTCAAGCACGCGCTTGAGGCTGTGCTACTAGTGTTCGTCGTACTCTTTAGTGTCGGTACATGGGGAGTGTGGCTCGGGACTCTTATTTCGATAATCATTGCGCTTTGGTATGGTCGTGTCGCCCGCATTGAATTTATCCATGGTTGGGCAATGCGCATGTACGAGCAGTGGGAGCAGCTGATCCTCCGATTTGTTGAACGAATGCCTACACTTATGAAGCTACTCCGTACTATCAACCAGGCCATTCCTGAGCCCGAGATTAGTTCCCGAGAAGAACTTGAGCACCTCGTCGAACAATCTGGTCATATTCTGACTGACGATGAGAGAAGGCGTATCACTAACGGACTGACGTTCGGTGAGAAGCGTGTGGAATCAATCATGACACCGCGGGGGGTCGTCGAGACGATTGCCGAGAACGAGCTGGTCGGCCCGGTGCTCCTAGATGAGCTGCACAAGACGGGACATAGTCGCTTCCCAGTCATCGACGGAGATATTGATCACGTCGTGGGCGTACTACACATCAAGGAACTATTGACGTTGGGTGACAAAGAGACGAAGACCGCTGCCAAGGCGATGGAGAGCCACGTCTTCTACATCAACCAAGATCAGACGCTCGATCACGCGCTCGCTGCATTTATCAAGACGCGCCATCATCTGTTCATCGTCGTGAATGGTTATCGTGAGACGGCAGGTATCCTCACACTTGAAGATGTCATGGAGACGCTGCTAGGTAGGGAGATTGTCGATGAATACGATGTCCACGATGACTTGCGCATCGTCGCCGCACGTAGTGCCAAGGACAACAATAACCCACCGCACGCGACCAACGTCTAGCGCTTCTGGACACCCCTGGCTCGCGATGGTAAAATAACAGAGATGAATACACGCACACTTACACATGATGCATTAGCACAGATTGGGCAGTCAGTCACAGTTTCGGGCTGGGTTCACACGAGACGCGACCACGGCGGACTTATCTTTATAGATGTGCGTGACCACAGCGGTATCTTACAGCTCGTCTTCAACCCTGAACATCCTGAGGCATTCACCGTTGCCGAGCACCTTCGTGATGAGTATGTCATCCGAGTGTCTGGCATGATTCGTGAACGCGATGAAGGTTTACGAAACGACAAGATTCCGACGGGCGGTATCGAACTAGCCGTCGAAGAGGTGACTGTACTCAATCGTGCCGAGACCTTGCCGATCCAGCCCTTCGCGGAAGCTCAGGCAAACGAAGATTTGCGTTTCAAGTATCGCTATCTCGACTTACGTCGTCCGAAGATGCAGGATATGCTCAAGAAGCGTGCAGGGATGTTCTCCCTGATTCGTGACTACATGGAGAAGAACGATTTCATCGAAGTCACGACACCAATCCTCGCGAACTCAAGCCCAGAAGGTGCACGCGACTTCTTGATTCCAAGCCGATTGCACGAAGGCAGATTCTACGCGCTTCCTCAAGCGCCACAGCAGTTCAAGCAACTTCTCATGGTAGGCGGTGTGCCACGCTATTACCAGCTTGCAGCTTGTTTCCGTGATGAAGATCCACGCGCCGATCGGCTATATGGCGAATTCTATCAGCTCGATCTCGAAATGAGCTTCGTCGAGGATGGCGAAGAAGTCCGTCAGACTATGGAGCCATTGATGAAACAACTCGTGAGTGATTTTGCAGGCAAGCGTCTACTCACTGAAGATATCCCACGCATTACCTATACCGACGCGATGGAACGATTTGGTACTGACAAGCCCGATCTTCGTTATGGCATGGAGCTGACTGATCTGACTGACGTGCTTACGAATTCAGAATTCAGCGTCTTCAAAAATGCGATATCTGGCGGGGGTGTCGTCAAGGCAATCCGCGTGGAGAAGGCGGCTGAACTCTCACGCTCACAGATCGACAAGTTTACTGAGCTCGCACGAGCCGAAGGTGCCGGTGGGCTCGCCTATTTGACATATCGCGATGGGGAAGTACAATCTCCGATTGCGAAGTTTATGAATGAAACTGAGCTCACTACTATTCGTGAGCGATTAGGTGCCCAAGATGGCGATGCTATTTTCTTCGGTGCTGACGCACGAGAGAAAGTGAACCACGTGCTTGGGGCATTGCGCGATGCCTTCGCCGCCCACTTCGGACTCAAGGATTCTGGTGTCGTGGCACTTGCCTGGATCATCGACTTTCCATTCTACGAGTGGGATGAATCTGCAAAGAAACTTGATTTCGGTCACAACCCCTTCAGTATGCCAAAGGGTGGCCTCGAAGCACTTGCTTCAGAAGACAAACGCTCTATTGTGGCAGACCAGTATGACATGGTCATGAATGGCTATGAGATTTGTAGTGGTGGCGTGCGTAATCACAACCCCGAGGTTCTCTACAAAGTCTTTGAAGTACTCGGGTTCTCAAACGAGTACGTCGAACAAAAGTTTGGTGCTATGCTAAGCGCTTTCAAGTTTGGCGCACCGCCACACGCTGGTTGCGCATTTGGTGTCGACCGTATCCTCATGGAACTACTGAGCGAGTCAAACGTCCGCGAAGTCGTCGCCTTTCCAAAGAACGGCTCCGGTATCGATGTCATGATGAATAGTCCAAGCGTCGTCGACGCAGCGCAGCTCAAAGAACTCGGCCTCTAAGACGCGAGTATCATGGCGACCCAGACGTACGAATCATTCAAGGAAGCAATCTGGCAGAAGAGCGGTGAATTATACCGTGAAATGCCTTGGCGTGATGACCCGAGCTTTTATCATGTGCTCGTGAGCGAGTTGATGCTGCAGCAGACTCAGGTTTCGCGCGTACTCGTCAAGTTCACGGAGTTCATGCATGCGTTTCCAACCATTGAAGATCTTGCCCACGCATCGCTTGCTGATGTGCTCCGCGCCTGGCAAGGACTTGGGTACAATCGCCGAGCGAAATTTCTGCACGAAGCGGCGAAATATGTGGTCCAACACGGCCAACCGACTACCATCGACGAACTGGTCAAGCTCCCCGGTGTGGGGCGTAACACGGCGGGTGCACTCATGAACTACATCTATGAAATCCCGACGCCATTTATCGAGACAAACATTCGCACGGTATTCATACGTCACTTTTTCGTGGGCGCAAAAAGTGTTTCTGATCAGGAAATCTATGAGGTTGTGGAGGCGACAATAGACCGAGAGCACCCGCGGGAATGGTTTTGGGCATTGATGGACTACGGCGTGTGGCTCAAGAGTCAAGGCGCTGGAGCACTTGATGTGAGTAAGCATTATCGCAAGCAGTCACCACTCAAAGGCAGCGTCCGCGAGGTGAGGGGACAGATTATCGCTCGACTTTCTACTAGAGACTACGAACGAGATGAATTGGCGCATGAGCTGGTGGCAGATAAGCGCTTCGCGCTCGCGCTCGAGGGCCTGTTGCATGACGGACTAATCTCCCGTAGTGGCGTACTCATCCATTTGACCAAGCACTAGCCTATGAGAGATAATAGATGATAATGCGTAAGATACTTACCGGCTTTCTACTTATCGCGCTCGTCTTTGGGAGTTCAGTTGCCCATGCAGAAGATACGGCGACCATACTGACTGATGCCGATATTGCGAATATTCGCACCAACTGCGTAGCGGTCCAGGCCGCACTCAACCGTATCCGTGAGAGCGATACCTTGGCGCGCGTCAATCTCGCGCAGCAGTATGAGACGATTTCGACTAAGCTCATGGCGCCGCTCAATAGTCGCGTGGCACTCAACCGTCTTGATGGTGTCGCGTTGACGAAGACGACCGTCGATTTTGATAATAAACTTGACGAGTTCAGGACACTTTATCAGCAATATAAAGAGACCCTACTTCGTGCGCTTGACATGAAATGTACCGACCAGCCAGTGGCATTTTACGACACGCTCAACCTCGCGCGCACACATCGTGCGGCCGTCCGCGAAGCTGTCGTCCAGATGACAGATTTGATTAAGCAATACAGTAGTCAAGTCGACACGCTTCACGCAGTCGTTAAGGAGAAGAATCCATGAGTGAAACGGACATCAAGGAAGAGCTAGTACTCACTCAGTGGCAGCAACACCGTTTTCTCGTTATGATTGCGGGTGCGATTCTCATCGCCTTCTTTCTCGTAAGTGTGGCGCTTGGCCTCTACAATAGCAGTGGAGCCTCACAGGTCGACCTGAGCCGCCCTGAGTATGCGGCGATTCGTGCGCAGGCGACGCAAAATGGTAATGATAAAGCATTCGATTCAACTGGTACACTTGACAGTGATGCGCTCCAGTCGTTTAAGGACTTATATAATGCTCGCGCCGCTAAGGTTGTCGGTGTCGATAGCTTCGACGCAGCTGCCCTCAGCGAAGAGTCTTTGCAGCTTCTCAGTAGCGATACGACCAATACTAACTAGTTTCTGTGCGCGCCCTGAATACGGATTAACTCGTAATTACGTATTCAATGAGCGGATCCCAGGTTGCGCCATTGTACACCTTGGACATCGAAGCCTTGAGAGTGATAACCTGGTTCGTCGTCGTGGTGGCTCCAAGGTTATCTGTAGCGCTTGCGGTTGCCGTTGCCGTCTGGTCGGTCAGCGACGCCGGGGCAGTGATAGTATAGTTTGGCCAGGTGCCTGACAGTATGCCACTGACGTCACATGTCACGTCCTGGCTAGCGATGGTGCCATCGCTATCAGTGGCACTGGCGGTGAGAGTAGCTACCTCGCCAGGGAAGAGCGTCGTCTTGTCAGTGGCTAGGCCGACTGTGGGTGGCGTATTTTCGGAGGCACTCGTCCATGCGGTAGGTAAACTGCCAGCTCCGGGCGAGATGTCGAAGCCGAGCATCCTTGTAGTAATTGTCTGGGTACCGGTTGCTGACTTGGCGCCATCTCGTTCTGTATCGTAGCCACTTGCTCCCGTGTTGAGGCCAGTCAGACTTGCCGTATCGACTTGGGCAAGTGCTTCTGGATCAGTGCCAGTCTCAATTCGAATCTCAGCCGTACCTGTCGTGTCAGACTGGGTGATGAGATAGGCAACTCGAACGACGGTCGTCGAGGATACTGCGAGTACAGCAGTCGATGTCCATGTGGCCACATTCGCTGCATCTCTTAGAACGATTCTCTGCGCGGAACTGATATTGATAGCGAATCCTCGAGTGGTACCAGTCCCGACCCATTTCTGAGTCACCTCGCCAGAGGGGGCAACCTCGAGGACGAAATACATATCACCAGCAAGGGTCGTTGATGAGGCAAAAGAGCGCTGGGTATGTAGCACGCCCGATGTTGATGAAGCGGCCATACGCACAGACGGGTGAGTGCCGAGCTTCGGGACATCTGAGCTAATTGTGCCACTACCACCAGTGGCGAACCATGAAGTACCACCAGTGTTAGCCGCGCTTGCTGTATCCCCATCTGTCCCGGAAGGGTAGTACCGTGCCATACTAGATACCCGCCTGATTGGTGCCGGTTGGAATGGTTGTCCCGGTCTCTAGAACTGTGTTGCCTGTCCACGTAGAGCCTTGGACGGAGTTTCGATAATACCCATATCCAGAGCCGGCAGAGGTGGGATCACCGTTGGTATCTACGCCCAGGCCATCGCCATATTGTCGCTGAGAGATCTTGATGTTGCGAATCGTCACACCCGTCAGGTCGTTACCGGACGCGACTGCGAAGTTGACGCAGAAGCTACCGCCACCGGCAAGGAAACCATCCTCGATAACGATGTTATCGAGCCAGATCACGTCGCCACTGGTCGCCGTGCCTTCCTGCTTGACCATTAGGCAGGCATTGACATAATCCATACCAGTATTACCGGGGTTACCTGTGTTCGGCCACGTTGTATAACCTGTTGAATCGCGAACACCACCGATTTTTGTACCTGTCACGTATAGGTTGTGGCCTTGCATGATTTGGATGCCATCACCGTGAGGACGGCCGTCAGATTGTGCACCGGGTCGCGCTCTGTAGGTGTCGCCAGCGACATAGACACCCTTCTCGATGAGGCAGCGATCAACGACGCAAAATCGCTGTCCGGCTGGTGCACTAAACCCAACCTCTGAGTAGCCGAGGTTTCCTGCGTCGGTGATGTTCTCTTGGTGAAGGAAGTGCACGCCATCAACAACGTTGCGGATATGACACCAGCGGAGCTCACAGTCGCCACCCTCGATACCATCAATCGCGACAAATGTCGCATCTGTCATAGGAGTGCGAGCTCGCTCCGTATACCAAAGCCACGGATCAAACAGACAGTTCTCGGCCGTCCAGTGGTAATAGAGAGCACCGCCATAGCTTTTCACAAGCTGCCCAGCACCCGTAGACCCGTAGGTTCCCGCATACATCAAGTCAGGATCTGCACCCGCGAATCGACAATTATTATGTCTAATGCCCGAGGCTTGATGCCGGACCTCACCCCAGTGAGTCATATTCTCACAGACAAGATTAGTCGTAGATAGCGTAATTATCCCAACTGCGTTCGCTTCTTGGTCGGTAAAGGTTGATCCAAACACGGGTCCCGTGGTCGTACTGTCTGGGGTGTAGGCACCTCTGACGAGAAGGGACCTATCATCAGCTGCGCGCGAGCTTCGCCCTCTCGATTGCCATCCGCTGGCTGTCCGTTCCCACTGCTGAATGAGCTGTTTGCCCATGCCCTACACGTCCTCGCGCTTATCTCCTGCAAGTGCCCAAGCGGGATCTGCAGTCGCGGCTGGAGCTCCTACATATACAAAGAAAATATCCGTACGGCTGCTTGGTCGAGCATTTAAGTCTACACCGTCGTAGGTCCACTTAGAGCTTGTCGAATTCCATAGGCAGACAAGACGTGAGCCAGGAGGCACGACAGATAGTGGTAATACAGGAATCTGACTACTTGGAATTTTTGCGCCACTATCGAGGCTGGCGACGCCATTCACGGCACCCTTTGTTGAGGCATCTAGTTTGGCGCTGAGACTAGGAACGGTAGGAGAGGCTGCAGTTCCGCCGATGTCACCAGCGAGCTGAACGATCCCTTTCTTGATTGTACTTGCATCTCCGATTGGCGGTTTGAATGACATATGCTACCTACTCTTTATTCCACTTATGGCATAATTATAACAGAATATGCGCCGTCTGCAATCAGGGTAGAGTATGTTGCTGTATGAGTCAGCTAGCCCTTTAGAGCTTGTCGACCAATCGTGATCAAGTGCTGATCGCGGTAATGCGCCAATGCATCGTGGTCGAGTCCATGCCGCTTGATGAAGCTGCTGACACGTTCTGAGCCGATGTAATGAGGGAGGCTGACATAGCTTGCGCCATGTTCGTAGAGGTCGGCCGCCTCAGTGTAATTGTCGGCGTGACAAATGAAACTCGTCGTTTGATTGTGGCGACGGATGTAGTCGAGCAAGATGAGATTGGTCGTAGCGTCGGTCATCGTACTGACGACCATCTGAGAGTGTCCCATGTTGATATCATCGAGGAACTCTTCGTCAGTCGCATCGCCGTAAGCATGGCGGATACCTTGCTCTTCAAGGTTCTCGATGACCTCAGGGTCGTAGTCGACGACTAGATATCGTTGTTTCATATCACGGAAGGTTCGTAGGTATTCGTGGCCACCTTTATGATATCCGACCAGAATGACGGGGTAGAGTGCGCGATGTTGCTTGGGCTCATATGGCGAGGTGCGTTCGAAGTGACGCAAGGGTTTCTCGAAGAAGCGGTAGAGTCCATCGGCATGTTTTGTAATATATGATGATATACCGATAGTCACGAATGCGACAAGTGTGATAAGTGACACGACGCTCATCGGTACCAATCCTTTGGCAGCGGCAATCGTGACGAAGACGATTGAGAACTCGCTTATTTGCGAAAGATGAGCGGCAACCTTGAAACTAGTCACCTTGGTGTAGCGCTGCAGGCCAAGGCTTGTTAAGACGAGGAGTGGCTTTGCGAAGATGACGATAGCTGCAAGGATATGGGCGGGAATGATATTCTCTCGGATGCTTTCGAGTGTGAATGATTCACCGAGTGTCACGAAGAAGATGACGATGAAGAAATCTCGAAGAGGTTTCAGCTTAGCGGCCATCTCGCTTGCGTAGGGAAGTCCCGCAAGGCTGACACCGGCGAACAGTGCTCCAACTTCGTGCGAGAGGCCCGCCCAATGGAAGAGTGAGGCGACTAGTAAGCCCCAGCTGATAGAGAAGAGGAAGAGTAACTCTTGGGACTTTGCGAACCACTTCACGAGCGGTGGAATGATACGTGTCCCCACGATGTAGAGCCCGAGCCCAAGGCCTGCTGCCTGCAATAATGTCATACCGACTTCAAGTGGAGTGACGGCTTGGGGGTTGGCCGCTATAGCTAGTACGACGACAGCAATTGTCGCGACGACATCTTCGATAAGTAGGACGCCGAGAGTAATCTGCCCATAGAGTCGGGAGGTCTCTTTCTTGTCGGATAAGACCTTCAAGATGATGATGGTACTACTGAAGAATAGGGCAACCGCGAGGATGAGACTCGTAGTAGAGTCATACCCTAGCGCGAGAGAGACGAAGTAGGTAATTGCGCCGAGGAAGGGAAGAATAGACATACTGGTCGTGAACGAGACGCGTCCCAAGCTTTTGATGACGCCCGCGTTTAGACCGAGGCCGATGATGAAGAGCAGGAGAGTGATGCCGATAGTACTGAATGAATCAAATGCCGTTTGGTTCTTCACGATATGCAGGAAGCTTGGTCCGACTAAGACACCCGTGATGATATAGCCCATGATGAGTGGCTGACGCAACCACTTCATAATAATTGATACGACCACGACGATGGCCACGACGAGGCTGAGTTCGGTAAATATGGTCGAATCCATTTAAGCTTATTGTAACAGAGCTCCCGGTGTATAATAAGGGCCAATGTCCGAGCCGGTTAATCCACAGGATTTCATCATCACGCGCAAACGCAAAAAATACCGTTTTGCGAAGTTCCATAATGCACCAAACTGTATGGAATTCGCCGACTGGTCACCGCGTCCAGTCGATGTCGTAGAAGTAGGGGCGGGAACTGCACTATTTTCTGTCGAGCAGGCCGCACGTCACCCTGAACTCACCTTCCTTGCCCTCGATGTCAAAGCCGATCGTCTACAAAAAGGTGCGTATGATGCACTTGAGCGAGGTATCACTAACGTCTGGTTCGTACGTGTGCGTGCCGACCAACTACCCGATCTTATCGCGCCCGCGACCCTGAAGATGATATGGGTGACGTTTCCCGATCCGTTTCCCAAGAAGCGCAGCGCTGGTCGTAGGCTGACTCATCCGACATTTCTCGCCAGGTATGCATCATTACTATCTATCGATGGCACTCTCCGCCTGAAGCACGACAACCGCGAATTCTTCTGCTGGAGTCTTGAGCAATTAGTCCAAGAGGGGTGGCAGATCAGGGAGCTGAGCTTTGATCTACACGCATCAAATCTTGACGAGGACTACAAAGTGCTCACAAGCTACGAAAAACGTTGGCTCGACGAAGGTCTCTTGACACAGGTTGTCGCGGCTACCGCGCCTTGCGAATCATCGGTCAACTAGCGACAATTTGACCTAATATAGTTTAGCTACTAAACTATATGGTGTATCTATGACAATTTCACGCAATCAACATATCGAAGCTATTTTCGACAACTTCCATGCTATCAGGCGTACCTATGCCGACTCTACCCGCTTCTCAAGTCGGCATTTTGGCGTTACTATGACCCAGGCCTCAGTCTTGATGACGTTATTTCATCAAGGACGTCATACTATGAGCCAGCTTGCTGTGGCAATCGGTGTCTCAAGGAGTGCTACGTCACAGCTGCTCGATGGACTGATTGAGCAACAGTTCGTGACGCGCACTCAGGACGAGCGTGATCGTCGAATCGCCTACGTCGAATTATCCGAGAGTGGCAAGATACAGCTGGAGAATGTGTGGGGACGGGGGATGGGAAACGTCACAGACATATTTGAGGTGCTTGATGACCAAGAAATCATGCAGATAGAGGCAATTACGACAAAGTTAGCGAATGCACGATCAAAGGGCGGACAAGAGAGTATATGAAATTGCTCATACCTTAAGCTATACGCCGCCCGAGGCGTATAGCCAGGTAGAGATAGTCGCTAATTCCCTGTCCGGCTGCCTGTTCTTTCTCATGTTCACTCATGACTATTGACCTCTTTGTGCTAACTGTGCGCGGTATGCTGGTTCCGCTTCGCTGAGCATGTAGAGCAGGCTCTTGGTTGGGTCGGCGAATTCGGGACGCTCACGGAGGTCTCGTAGCAGTCGACGTCCGATGCAGGTCGCGAGAGGTGTCGTCATCTCGTAGGTGAGGTCGTCGGGCGCGGTAATCTCAGGGCTGTTGGCGTAGATTCCCTCGATGAGTAATGTGTCAGGCATGGTCATGCTACCCGCAGCGCGTGGTTCGGCGACGGACCAGTCCATTTCGCGTCTTGCGATGGACTCACCGCGTTTGAGCGTCGCAAGATCGGCGGCCATAGTTCCAGTGTCGTAGACGATTGGTGCATCCCAATGAGTCCAGTCTTGTCCATCGTTGTAGTTCCGCAGCCATGAGGCGCCACGGTGATAATCATCACTCGACATGACTTCACTAGTAAGACCAAGCTCTTGTAGAGCGTATCTGACTTCGCGAACGATAGTCGATTTGCCCGAGCCAGATCTACCGCCGATATGGAGGATGACTGGTTCATTACCGACCCTGCGCGCGAGGATGTCGTAGACGATATCTTGACTGCGTAACTCCGCAGCGGGTGTAAGCGCTTCGTTGCCACCATGCAACCTGCGGAACGAGAGATGTGCCCGCCATTCATTACTGCCTAGGTGGTCGCTACTGATGTCGATGAAATGTGTTCCGTAGCGTGCGATGAATTCTTGCCAATGACTCGCGTCCTCTACCTCGACTTGTACAGAGCCATCTTCGTAGAAATCGACGACGATACCCTCACTGGGCTCGCTACGAAGCTTTCGAAGTAGTGGGGTCGTGTGCTCGTCGAAATAATACCTGTAGAGCTCCTCTGGCACCGCGACGGGCACTTCAAGCCGCTCGAGGCCGTCTGGGCCGATTGTGCCACTATCTTTCAGCGTCGCCTCGTAACTGAGTACGCCGTCACGAAATGTCTCACGGAAGCGTAGGCCAAACGGCTCGTCCATGTGACTGAGGTAGTACTGCTCTATCGGATACGATGACGTGCGTAACTCGGCAAGTTGCTCTGGAAATATGGGCATAAGCTTACGCTCGATCTCAGTCATTGATATTTGCTCAAACTCTTGTCTCGATTTGACCGTCTCGACTGTCATGAAATTGATCCTTTCATTTGAAATAACTGATGACAATTCGTACTATAACGTGCTAGTATGAAACTATCTAGAAAGGCTGATTTGAGTCAAATATGTTTGAGCAAGACGACATACATCATCATATCGAACGGAGTATCCTTGGCTACCTGATGTCTCACGAGTTTGCGCGCTTCCGTGATCTTAGGCCAGAAAACGTCGAGACGAACCTCTTTAGTTATCACCTCAAGCTTCTGCAGAAGGCGGATTACGTGACTAAGCAGCCTGAGGGCTACACATTGAGCCGTCGTGGACTTGTCTACGTCGATCGGGTAAATGCCGAGAAGATGCGCGTCCGTACGCAACCAAAGATTATCACGATGCTGCTTGTGCAAGATGGCTACGGCAAGGTACTCATCCAGCGACGCAGCAAACAACCCTACATCAATACTTGGACACTGCCATACGGTAAGCTGCATATTGATGACATATCTGTGCTTGATGCCGCGCGACGTGAGTCGCTTGAGAAACTTGAGTTTGATCCGCATAAACTTCGTCATGTCGGTGATTGTTATATCACTGTGATGAATGGTCAGCGCACCGTGCAGCCAGTCGACAGCCAAGGTGATCTCCAGGAAGATGCGACGATACACATCAATACCAAGTCAGTGCCCGTCGTCGAAACGCGTACGCTTGCACATATCGTACGATTCGAGACAGATGCCATCACGGCGACAGATACATTGCAATGGGTTGATCCGCTCGAGTTGGTGAAACTACGCCTCGCGCCTGCAGTCGAGCAAATTGTCACTCGAGCATTTTTCGGTGATACCTTTTTCTTCGAAGAGTTCACCGTAGTCATCTAATTTGATAGACGTCACTAATAGTGGTATAGTATCTCACGGAATCAATCCAAGATTGCGAAATGTCTCACGAAGGGAAGTTCGCATGTACGTGTACAAGAGAGGTCGTGTCGTACTAGTGGTCGCGTTGTTTGCGGTCTCAGCCTTGGGCCTGGTGACTATCATCGCAGCCGCAATGCCCTACGTGCCACTGTTCTCATCCTATTGGTGGTTGGGACTAGGTGAGGTAGCGCTCCTCGGCACCATGGCAGGACTGACCACGAGTCAACTTGTCTCGATGAGGCGAGCGCGGCTCTCGGCTGTCATGACATATCAGCAAATCATGAGAGATCTGAAGGCGCTGCGCTATGACGAAGGCGGCACCGCTGCACTGCGTTTGCCAAACAGGGATTCGGTACTCGTCCTATCCGGGCATCCACTCGGTCTCAAGTGGTATCAGGTGTGGTACGTGCCGACCGTGCAAGACAACACGATGTCGCGCGAAGTCTATCAATTGCCGGCAGACTACCGTGGATTGGTGCAGCGGAGCGTCTCGGTTGAAGCTGTCGCTCGTACGGAAGACGGTAGTCCGATTGCGGCATTCAAACCACCGTTCAAGCCCTTTGCCAAGAAAGGCCCACACCAGCTTGCATTTGCCGATGAGGACGACCTCATGAAGGTCGCTGGGTGGCTCAACCACCTCAAGCTCACACAACTCAGTAAGATGCACTGAGTGACATGCCCACCCTAATAAGGAGTGGGCAATTTAATTGCCGCTATACAATTAAGCGTTCTCTTACCCAGTTGTCGATTGTGCCAGCCCCCATGCAAACTACCAGGTTGCCAGCGGCGCGCTCAGCTTGGATGTGTGACCATAAGTCATCGTTTAGTTCGGCGAACTCCACTACATCACGATTCTTGAGTGTCGCAGTGAGTTCCTCAGGAGTGAGGATGGGTAGTGTGGGATCTTCGCGGGTCTGATAGGTGGGTAGCCAGTATACTTTATCGGCAAGTTCCATGCAGGAGACGTACTCGCTGCGTACTTGGTGCTGGCGTGTATTCTGATGAGGCTGGTATACGAGAACGATGTGCTCGGAGACCTCTCGTGCCATTTGCAGTGTTGCTGCTATTTCGGCGGGATGGTGGCCGTAGTCGGTGTAGAGATTGTCCCCTAATTTCTCGAAGCGTCTGCCTGATCCGGGAAATGAATTGAGCGCGGCCTGTACCATCGCAGGTGTTTCTATGTGCAGGTACTCGCAAGCTTTCGTGACGAGTGTCGCATTGGCGCGATTGTGTGCCCCTAGAAGCTCAAAGGGTAGTACTTCGTTGTCGTGCAAGCACCATGCACTTGGGGGTACATCTATATTGATGACGGTATCGCGCTCCCAGAGGATGGTATGGTCGGACTGTCGAATGAATTGCGAGAAGGCATCCGAGTACGCTGCTTGCGTAGGGTACGTGTCGGGGTGGTCATAGTCGACCGACGTGATGAGACTGACGTGGGGAGAAAAATGCAAGAAATTGCGGTCGAACTCGTCACATTCGTAGATGAAGTAGTCGCTATTCGGATCGAATTTGCCGGCAGGTCCAAAACTCAATGTCGAACCCACCGAGTAACTTGCAGGAATGCCGAGTTGTTGGAAGGTCCATACGAGCATGGCTGTCGTGGTGGTTTTGCCGTGTGTGCCCGCGACGGCTATGAGGTGCAACTTCTTCTCGGTGATGATATGATTGAGCAACTCATCACGCTTGGCTGTCTTGATACCGAGTTGGGCTGCGAGCACGAGCTCTAGGTGGTCAGCGGGCAGGGACGATGTGTAGACAAACCAATCGATAGGATCTGATTCGTGAATCGCACGCAAGTTTGCGCCACTCTGGTCGTAACTCACGACGATACCACTTCGCTCTAGCTCCGCGGTCGTGTGACCCTCGGCCATGTCAGACCCGGTGACGCGGTAACCGGCGTCGCGGGCAATTTCAGCGAGGGGCCCCAGGCCGACTCCGCCGATGCCACAAAAGTAGATATGCATGCCATAATTATACCATGAGCAGTATGGTATAATAACAGAGAAAATTGGGCCATATACAGACATGTTTCAAAAACTCATCTATCGAATATTCAGCGGACGTCACTATTGGCGTCTTGTGTCGTTTGATGAAATCGCCGAACTGTATGCCTCGCGCCTAATCACTGTATTTGCGGTAAATATCGTCAATATGTTCGCTGCGGTTTATCTCTACAAACTTGGCTATAGCGTCGTATTTATCGCGCTTCTCTACGCCGTACTCTATGCCGCCAAGGTGCCGTTCTCAATCCTCGTCGCCAAGTATGCGGCGTATTTCGGTCCCAAACACGGCATCTTGATGGCGAATATCTTGCGAATTCCCTCACTTATCGCATTTGCACTTGTGCCTGTGGCGGGTGAACATGCATTTTGGATGGTGCTTGCGTTTGGTATATTCCAGCAGATGTCATCGACCTTCTACGACTTCTGCTATATGATTGACTTCTCCAAGGTCAAGCATAGCGAGCATGCTGGCAAGGAAATCGGCACCATGCAAATCGTCGAGAAGGTCGCCAAGATACTGAGTCCGCTGATCGGTGGCGCGATTGCCGCTATCTATGGTCCACAGGTCACTATCATCTTGGCGAGCGTCCTGTTTGGACTGGCCGCCATCCCACTCTTCCGCACGATTGAGCCGACGCGGACACGCGAGCGTATCAAGGTAGCGGGCTTTCCGTGGCAGCTATCGATGCCCAGCCTGCTATCCCAGAGTGCTGCTGGGTACGATTTCGTCGCAAGTGGCTTGACGTGGACGTTGTTTGTCACGCTATTTGTCTTTGGGCACCTGGGCGATTCGGTTTATGCCGCGCTTGGCGGCCTGGCTTCGCTAGGGGTGCTCATCTCGCTACTCGCCGCATGGACGTTCGGCCAGATGGTCGATCGTCACAAGGGTGGACTCTTGCTGAGTGCTGGAACGATTGCGAATACTGCCATCCACCTATTTCGTCCATTCGTGAACACTGGTGCTGGTGTCATAGGCGTCAATGTCGCCAGCGAGACCGCCACAAGTGCCTACGCGATGCCATTTACTCGTGTTATGTTCGACGTGGCGGACAGTTCGGGCTTCCGTATCACGTACTTTATGTTCATGCAGATGACCGTCAATATCGGTGCCTCGCTTGCATGTCTCGTGTTGGCACTCGGTGTCTTCGCCCTTGGTGTAAGAGAGGGGATGATAGCCGCATTTATCCTCGCCGCGTTGTATGAGCTCATCATGCTTCTGTCCCGGCGCGCGGCAAACTAAAGATGGTATACTAAAATCACTAGCATAATGGTGGGATAGTTTTTTGGCGGATACACGCAATATCAGACATAGCATCAAGCGACTCGGAGCGGTCAAGACGTGGCAGCTCTTGATCGTATTGATTTTGCTTGCATTTATCGCCGCCACCTTCCTGCGTCTCAACAATACTGGTATGGTCGCACGACGCGATGCAGTGATGGCAGCAGACAAGGCGGGGGACACCGCTACGATAGAGGCCCGCCTCTATGAGCTCCAGACCTATTCGTTGTCACATATGAATGCCGATACAGAGGTGTTTTACCTGCAAGAGCAGTACAACCGCGATGCCCAGAAGGCCATCGATGCCTCTTCGCGACAATCGAGCGTCACAGCTGATGCGAACGCCAAGGCAGAGGCGGTCTGTCACCCCCAATATCAGGGGTGGTCAACGGCGTATATGAACTGTTTCCTGAGTGAGCTTGCCAAGTATCCCACTGCAGAAAAGTTGCCCGAACCTGTCCTCCCGAGCCCTTCGCTCTATCGATATAGCTTCGCTTCACCGATGTGGTCCCCTGATTTTGCTGGGTGGACGGTCGTTGCGTGCTTCGTAGTCATCATCTTGATTATCGCTAGACTTATCGGATTGATTGTTTTGCGTATATTATTGCGTCATCACTACCGAGAATCCTAAGGGGTTCTACAGGGGTAGATTGCAAGCTTATGCACAATGGGGGTGAAAAGTGTTGACACTCCCGCGCTGACACGATAAGCTACTAGAGTAAGACGCTAATAGGAGGTATAACCAATATGGCTTACAAGCACACAAATTCAAAGGGAGTTACGTACTACCTGCACAAGACAGAAGTCACACTTCGTGGTGGCAAGCCACAAACCATTTACTTCTTCGCAAAAGTTGAGAAGAACGCAAAGGGTCAGCCAGTTGATCTTCCAGAAGATCGCGTTGTCAAAGAAAACCCACGCAACGGTTTCCTAACCGTTTCAAAAAAGAAATAATCTACGTCTCGTAGAGGCTCATCCCCCGGCTCGTCCGGGGGATTTGCGTATGTGGAAAACTATTTTGTGGTAATATGCTTGCGCTTTTGAGCATAAGCGTAGTATGCTTGAGATACAAACAAACAGGTGCCAAAACGCCCCAGAGATATCATGTAGACTCTCTGGGGCTTTTGTTTTGACTTGATTTTTTATGACGTTTATGCTATAATGAAAGTATGAAGATTGAACGATTACCGTCCGGACGAGATTTCGTCGACAACAAGGGTAATGTTCGACATGTATCTGACCTAACGCCAGACATGGAACCTATTGGATGGGGAAATGCAGCAGATAGCACTGCGGTACGCGGCCTTTCGAGTGTTCGACGTAGAGGCAGTAGAAGTTCACGCCGTGGCGGACGATCTTACACTGAAATATCTGGTAGAGACATCGGACAGGTGATAGATGATGCCCTCGCAGCTGAATCGGATAAGCTCGGTCGTGCACTGACCGAAGATGAGATAGCACATACGGCTCATCTAGCCGAGCGTCGTGCTCGCGGTTTCCAAGACTAAAAAATAGAGCCTCATGCTCTATCTTTGGTGGGGGTGGATGGGATTGAACCATCGACCAACAGGTTATGAGCCCGCTGCTCTAACCACTGAGCTACACCCCCGCGGTTACTGATGTATTATATCGTATTTATCTCTGTCTGAGCCATATATCGTGGCCATTTTACTGCTCCTCCAGTGCTATAATACTAGTGTATATGCCTCTTGCTGATGTCAAAAAACAAGTTCTTCACTTATGGCACACCTATGCCACGATGAGCAATGCCGTCCTCGCGGTGGCGCTTATCATTGCTGCGGGGTGGACGTGGGGCACGATATCGAGCATGCAAAACAATCTTACCGCGCAGCGTGCATTTGAAGAGCAGCAGCGCCAACTTGAGCTGACGAAGCTCGAAGTCGCGACACTACAGTATCAGCAAAATTACTACGGAAGCGATGAATACAAGGACCTTTCAGCTCGTACATATCTGGGACTTGTAAGTCCTGGCGAGAAAGTCTTGATATTGCCAAAGAACACCACAAGTGCGCAGCAAAACGTCCTCGTCGACACGACGAAGCCTGTCGCTGGCACGGCGTCTAGTGCGGCACAAGAGGGTAGCAACTTCTCGCAGTGGATGGACTTCCTGTCTGGCGCAAACGCCAGCAACTTGCAACAGTAGTCCACATCTGATACACTGGGCTATGTATCGCGCGGCGGAGCAACCTAGTCAGCTCTGTTCGGACATCAATCGCTCATAACCTTGGTTATGACAAGGTGAGCACATGACTAGGACACAATCTTACTATCGCGGGGTGGAGCAGCCCGGTCAGCTCGGTTGGCTCATAACCAACAGGTCGCAGGTTCAAATCCTGCCCCCGCAACCAAGAAAATTCCCTCAGCCCTTATGGACTGGGGGAATTTTCTTTGCTACGCAAGGCAAGATTTGTATCTGCGACTACCGCCAGACGAGCTTGCGAGTCGCAGGTATCACTCCACTCTGTTCCGCTCCTCCGCTCGAAAAGGGACGTGAGCGAGTTCCCGTTTCCTTTTCTTGCTCTGCCAAATCCTGCCCCCGCAACCATAAGGATTATACCTAGATCACCTCTGTAGAATGAGGTGATTTTGCTTATTCTTGCAAAAACCGTGCATCTGTCCTAGATTTATCTTTGGACGTTCTCCTTGTATATAAGGAGTTAAACGGGACCTCCGGCGTTCCTTTCACGCCTTTGAAAGGGTGAGTACATTGCAGAACAAGAAGCAGACCGGATTCTTCCGGCGACTTGGGTCGGTGCTGTCGGCACTGGCCCTCGGAGTTGGTGGATCGGTCGTAGTGGTAACGCCGGCGTGGGCAACCACGCCTGCATTCCAAATGCCGTTCCCCTGTGGTGAGGTCTGGCACGCCAGCACCTACTCGGGACACAACGCCATCGACTGGAACAAGTACCCCGAAGACAACGGACTGCCCGTCGTTGCGAGCGCGTCAGGGACGGCTACCACGTTCCTCGACAGCACCGGCGCGTACGTCGTCAACATTGACCATGGTAGCGGATGGGTGACCCACTACGGTCATCTGCAGTCATACGGAGCATCGGGCACGGTCTTGGCAGGCGATGTCATCGGCCATGTCGGAAGTTCAGGAAACTCTTCTGGACCGCACCTTCACTGGGAGCAGCGCCTGAACGGCGTGGCTCAGTCGACACTATATGCCGATGGTGTAGCTCTCTCGCCAGGGTCTATAGCGAACAGCTCTGCACCGACGTACACGAGCAACAACTGCAGTGCTGGTGGTACGTACTCCGTTTCGCAACTCAAACAGAAGCTGATCCGGCATCCGAATGGAGCTTTTGCGTACGTACAGGAGAATAGCACGAAGCGCTTTGTCCCGATAGGATCCGAGGTTTGCTTTGGTGGGGCATCGGTTGCAATCGCAGTCTCGCAGTCATCTTGGGAGGCAATTCCAACCGACAGCAAGCCGATTTCGTGTGCATTCTTGGGTGAAACGATCAGACATCCCAACGGTGCCTATGCGTTTGTCCAGCCTGATGGGACCAAACGATTCATGCCGTCTACGGTAAAGAGCTGCGTGGCTAGCGCTACCTACTACACGTCTGTCTCCCAGTCCACATGGGAGGCGATCCCAACCGTATCGGGCGACATGAGCTGTGCAAGCGTCTTTTTGGGCAAGATGATCCAACACCCAAACGGCGCCCGTGCCTACGTGCAAATGGACGGGACGAAGAAATTTGTTCCGACCGGAGTGTATAGCTGCCTGGGTAGCTCAACTAACACCGTGGTGGTCTCCCAGTCCACATGGGAGGCGATCCCAACCGTATCGGGCGACATGAGCTGTGGCTACAGTTTCAGCGATCAACTTATCCAACACCCGAACAACGCATTTGCCTACGTGCAGCTCGATGGCACCAAGAAATTTGTGCCTGAAAATGTTGTCGCTTGCTTCGGAGGCGTAGGAACGCGAGTATCCCAAGCAGTCTGGGATGGGATTACCACTATGTCTGGTAACATGACTTGTGGTGATGCATTCATTGAAGCGCTGATTCAGCACCCTAATGGAGCATTTGCCTACGTGCAGCTCGATGGCACCAAGAAATTTGTTCCGACCGGAGTAGAGATCTGCCTAGGTGGTGCAACAAATAGCCGCCTAGTCTCCCAGTCCACATGGGAGGCGATCCCAACCGTATCGGGCAATATGAGCTGTTAGGCACAGGCAGCTCTAACAATCACCACAAGCATGAGGAGGAGATAAGCCCCAACTAATAGGTAGAGCCCTAGCTCCCATCAGTTGGGGCTCTACTTTTTGTAAGTTTAAATCCTACTTGCGATAGTTAGTAACTAGTAACTGCCCCCTGTTTAGTTTCTTCCAGCGAACCAATTCTGAACAGATAAGGTTCCAATGCGAGTGTACTTGGGCAACCAAGATTATTAGAAAGACTTCTCGGAAGTCTTTCTAGTTAATATGTATCTGTAATCCAGTAATCTGTCATAATCTGAATATGATTATTGGTATTGATGATTCTGGTAACTTTGAAACTGATGAAGTTTCTTTCTATGCCTCTGCCTTTATTCGACCCAAACGAAGGGCAAAGATCGAAAAAGTGTTTTTGGAATGGGAAAAAAGTCTACCTGATTCCGTAAAAGAAAACGGAGAAGTTAAGGGACATAAGCTCAACCAAGAACAACTCTTAGAATTTATCGACAAAGTCTTAATCAATAATGGTTACGGTGCAGTTAAGCAACAAGCGTTTGGTATTCAGATAAACGAACACAACACGAATTTCCTTGAAGGGCAGCGAAGACACCAAGTCCAACAAATGCGAGACGGGGCAAAAGAATACCAATCTCAGGGAAAAAAATTCTTTCTTATAGCCGGTCAGTACAATCAAATGGCAGATTGGTTTGAGTCGAAAAGTCTTAAAACGCTTTATAAAATGGAGCTACTAGGTATAGCTATCGTAAAGTCTCTAAACCTTGCGATCATCACAAGCACTTTGAGAGACTTTGACAAAGAATTAGGTAAGCTTGAAATGAATATCGACGAGGGTATTGCGGGACGAGCTTCCGTTGAAAGTTATTGGCGAGATGCTATGCGAACAATGTTCTGGAACATTACTTCAAGAATTGAGCCGCTCATTCATGTAACAACTTGGCGTTCGAATCATCCATTCATAAAGAGATTTAACCAACACCCTAAAAGTACAGAATCACTTGCAATGTTTACTCACGAAATAAAGAAAATGATGCAGTTTCGAGATTCAAAAGACTACTTTGAAATTAGAATTGCGGATATAATCGCAAGTACTTATTTCCGAAAGTACGCGCAAAACGAAAACCTCGATGATGCAATAAGACTACTTAGTACACAGCGAGTTATGTTTGGGGACCCATTTATACGTGTCTCTATGGGAGACGGCGAGAAAAATCCAAACCCAATCAACCCTTATACAGACAGGATTGAAGGTGTTACTGCGGATGAAATTAAAGGAAAATACAGGGAAGAGTAACCCCACTCGCTATTAGAATCTATCGCCTTATGCTCAAATAGTTCTAATAGAGAGTGGTTGAGTACTAACTGATGGAGTGCTCCCTGTTATACTTACCCACCTTCTGATCTCCGAACAGATCAGGTTTCAATTTGATGCTATCTGGGCAACCAAGAAAAGAATCGGTCTTATGACCGGTTTTTTTCTTGGTTTGACTTGGGGTTGGATTTGGTGCTGCGACAGCACGCGTAGCGGGCGTAGCCGCAGGTTCGTGAAGCGCAGTGAAATCGTGTGCGAGCTCGCTCGTGACATGATAAGCAAGCGGAAGAGGCTTTAGCCGATAATCCTACCCCCTAATCCAATTGAAAAGCCCCCGAAATTGTTCGGGGGTGCGAATCAGTTGTAGCGAATACCGCCAATCCATCGCTTGATTCGTTCCGGATTGTTATCGGAAATCCGGATGGACGACTCGATGGTCCAGATACCGAAGCACTGCCAATTCCGGAATCTGTGATGCTGGAGGACTTGGAAGCCCAGCCCCCATCTTCCTGCCGAGAGTCGCAGATTTTCGACGTCAATCATATGCTGTTTCTCTGGTGAGTAGAAGGAGAAGACAGCAGAGTGAAGCGCCATGGTGCACCTTCCTCTAGATACCGACGACGTTTATTATAGGAAGAGATATGGACGCCTGCAAGCATGAGGGGTGTTGGCTATTGTCGCTTAATCGCAGCCTCAGCATCAGCCCGATACGTCGGTGGGCCGAGCGGTTCGCCCCGAATGTCGAGCGGGAGCCAGTACTCTTCGTTGACGGGGTAGAGATACCCGATGATAATACCTAAGTTTTTGACTGGCGTAGCTTTCGATAAATCGCGTTTCATGGCTTAATTATACCATGTGCATTATGTCATGCGTGTAGTGTGCGGGTATACTAGAGAGTATGAAGATATACCCTGTCGTCCATATGCGGTCCCCTGAACATGCGCTGAAATTATCTAAACAAGCCTTCGGTTCCAATGCCGACGGTGTCTTCCTCATCGACCACGACTCACATCACACACCCGAAGTGCTGACGAGTGCCTATCAATTCTTGCGACAAGAACTAGGGGCAAAAGCATGGATAGGCGTGAACTACTTGACGCTATATCCGGGCGAGGCTGTGCGACATCTGTTTCATGCCAAGGAAAACGAACAGATTACACAATTTCCTGATGCGTTATGGAGCGATGATGCAATCAGTACGGCAGATCTGCACGATGTACCCGCGCTGAAACATGTCTACGGCATGGAAGGGGTGGAATATTTTGGCGGTATAGCCCTCAAGTATACGCCGTCATATACCGAGAATCCCGAACTAGCCGCTGCCCTCGCGCTCGAGTATGCGCCTGCCGTCGATGTCGCTACGACCAGCGGTCCCGGCACGGGATATGCAGTCAGCGTCGACAAAGTCGCCGCGATGAGACAAGCCCTCGTAGAGGCAGGTCTCGGTACACCACTCGCCCTTGCCAGTGGCGTCTCGATTGCAAATATCGATAGCTATCGTCCATACGTCGACAGGGTACTGGCGGCGAGCAGTATCGAGACGGGGTTGTATTCGGGTGTATTCGATCTCTATCGAATGCACGAACTTATAGAAGCTGCGCACAGAGATTGATAGCAAATTGCTCATGGTTCTTTCTGCACGGTCTTGTGTCTATAATGCGGACATAAGATAAGTGAGGGAGATGACAGTGATATATCCAGAACGATACAGCTACGCGATGGAGCTCGCGATGCGCGAGGCGGCAAAGAGCGATGACCCATCGACCCAGACGGGTGCGACGCTTGTAGACGGGCAAGGATCCATCATCTCAGTCGGCGCCAATACGATGCCTCATGGCGTCCACGTCACACCAGAACGACAGGAGCGTCCGCTCAAGTATATGGTGCGTGAACATGCTGAACGCAATGCGATTTATGCTGCAGCAAGAGCGAAGTTGGGACGCGCAACGATAGATAGCATCATGGTGACGATATGGGCGCCATGTGCTGAGTGCGCAAGGGGAATCATCCAGGCAGGATGCGCCGCATGTATACAATATCCGCTTGACCATAGTGCGAGTGACTGGGGGGAGAGCCAGCGTGTTGCTTACGAGATGATGCAAGAAGCTGGCGTAGAAGTCGTCGAATACGACTTCCCGGGTGTGGAAAGAGTTCCATTGCGTCGTGGTGGACAGCTTTGGGTGCCCGAACGACTCCCCGGCACCAGATAGCTATTTCGCTAGTCTGCCACAGGCGACACGCACGGCTTCGCTCCACGAGAGGAAGGCGTGAGGAGTCGCGGCAACTTCTGCTGCAGTCATCTGGTATTTGACGGCAAGTGCAAGCTCATGGATGATTTCGGCGGCATGTGGTGCGACGACAGTCGCTCCCAGTAAGACGCCCTTCTTGTCGGTCACGATTTTGACGAAGCCATCGCGGAAGTCACTGGTATTGCTACGCGCCACGATATTCAAGGGGGCGAGTGCAGTCGATACGCGCAGGTCACGTTTGAGGCAATCATCCTCCGTCAGGCCGACAGTTGCCACGCCCGGGAAGGTGAAGGTGAGTCGAGGTGACGCGGTGTAGTCGGGGACGATCTTGTTTTTCATGAGGATATTGTGCGCGACGACACGACTCTCGAGCAGGGCATCATGCGTGTGCGCGGCGCGACCGATGACGGCACCAGCAGCTAAGATATGCCGAGCGGTCGTCTGCAAATGTTCGTCAATTTTGATGCCAGCAGGCGAGTATTCGACATGGGCGTTTTCTAAGCCGAGGTCAATATTTGGCGTGCGGTTGGTGGTGACGAGGACTTCATCGACGCGCACAGACTTCTCGACACCTCCGCGCAGGTAGGTGACTCGGTAACCGAGTCCATCTTTGACAACGCTTGTCGTACGAGTCTGGGTAAGGGAAGTAACGCCCTTCCCTTCCCGTAAATAACGTTCGAGCAATTCTCCCACTTCTTCGTCTTCGTCGGGCAGGAGGCGGGCGGCGATTTCGGCCAGATAGACCTTGGTGCCAAAGATTGCGAGTAACTGTGCCAGTTCGACGCCCGTGATGCTTGCGCCCACAATGTAAAGGGACTTGGGTGGGCGAATCGATTCGAGAATCGTGCGCGGTGTCTGGTATTTGATGTCGGCGATGCCGGGGATATCAGGTGCACCCCATGCGGCTCCGGTCGCGATCAAGAAATGTGCAGCTGAGAGGTGCTTGCGATTGACGCTGATTTCATGAGGCGTCAAGAAATGGGCACGGCCAGCGTAGGTATCGATGCCTTGGGTCTGATAAAATTTCTGATTACCGGCAGCGCCAGTGCGCTTGACTGCCAAATCTTTCCAAGCACGCAGCGATGGATAATTGTAGCTTAGCGTGGCACTACGCAGGCCAAATCGAGCGCCGTGTCTCGCTTCGTCGTAGAGCTGCGCAGCATGGAGCAGGGCACGCGTCGGTACGTCACTCCAGTTCGGCGAATCGCCACCGAAGGTATCGGCTTCTATGATAGCGACTTTCTTGCCCTCTCTAGCGGCGATTGTCGCAGCAGCTGAGCCGCCGGCACCGCTACCGATAACAATGAGGTCGTAGTCGAATTGTACTTTTTGTGCCATACGCGGGGTCCCCTTACATGATGACGTTATGGTGTTGGTAGATGTAGGCTGCTTCGGGATGAATCGGTGTGAGTGCGCGTGCTGCTTGACGACGGATGTCGGCGCTTGTAACCTCTGGCTTATCAGCTGCCCAGGCGATGACGACCGTACACACTCGATCGGCTGCATGGTGTGCGACTGCATCTGGTGCTTTGACGCTACGGCAACTGGCGAGGATACTTGCATGAAGTTTGTCTTTAGCGAAAGGCTCGCTTGCGCGCTTACCACGCTTGACTACGTCGATGAGTGCGGCCATAAACTAGTAGATGCCTTTCAGCATCGCGTAAGGCAATAACACGTATGACACGTAGATGAAGGCGCCGAGCACGATGAAGCCGCCACCAGCAGCGAATTGCAAGAAGCGTTTGTGAGTTTCGCGCCAGCGCTGAATGGTGCTGATGCGTCGACCGCTACCGATGAGTACGACGACAATTGCGAGGCCGAGCGACGCGATGAGTGTGTAGCTGACAAGAGCGGGAAATTGCCACGCGACGGGTAAGGTCGTGATAGCGAGGGCAGAGGCTAGGGCGGCGGGGATAACGAACACGAATTCGGCCAGTACACTAGTCAGTCCAAGGCTGAAGGCCTCTGCGCCATCTTTCGTCGCCTTGGTGCGACCCATCAAGAAGCGGGCCATACTACGTGGTAGCCAGAGTGCCGTACCTGCACGGCCACGACGGTAGTAGATAATCCAGATGATAACACCGATGCCGACCAGGAGGCTCGAAGCGAGCATCCAAGGACCTACCCTAAGGCCGTTCATCCACATCTTGGTGACGAGGAAGGCCACAAATGCCGTGATGAGCATGGTCATGACGAACGCGCCGCAAAAGAATGCTATGACAAGTCTGAGTGAACGCTTCTCTGAATGTTGTGCGCTGAGAGAGTGGCCGCTTAGTAACGTCATCATACTCACGCCAAGTTGAAAACTGGCGTGCACGAGACCGGCGAGCGCGATGATGCCGAGGGGAGTGGCGTAGTCCATGTTTGTATTCTATTTCCTCTAGACCATTTATACCATAAGCATCTCAAGAAAGTCAAAAATCTTACAAAAAGGTATTGCTTTTTATGCAAGTTTGTGCTATATTAAATACATAAGCCAATAAAGACAAAAAAAGGCAAACGAAAGAACACAACTATGGACACAACCGAAACAGAAACGGTCACCTTCGATGATATCTTGAGTCTCGCGAGCTGGAATCGCAGCCGCGCAGACCACGAGCTACGTGGCTTCATCAGCCGCCGTGAAAACGAGCTTGACGTCGAAGACTTCGACTTCGCATAAACCCACTCGCGCCACCTATCCTACACGTTCGTCCTTGACTCTCGTACCATAGAGTTGAGGACGACTTTTGTATGCAGGGATGAACAGTGGTGATATACTAAAATCAATCTAAGTATAAGAGGAATGAGAAGCTATGCCTGAAGAAAAAATGAGCGATACCCAGCCGGAAGATGCGCTCGGTAAAGAGTTTGATGAGATTGTCGCCAGTGCCGATCAGGAGCAGCCTACTCAGTCCGACGACGCGGTCGTGGTCGACGTACGACGCGATAGTACGCCTGAGACGCCAGCCATAGCGCCACAAGAGCCGGTTGCGAGCCCGACGGTGGTCGAACCGGCGGTGCCAGTCGTCGCTCCGGTCGTACCCGTACCTGTGCCTCCTACTCCCGCAGAGCGTTCTACTGGCGGTACGATGGTGCTCCAATGGCTGAGCTATGCCTTCTGGGGGTGGTTCGGTATCGCGATGGCATGGTTGAGTGGCGTGACGTTTGCCTACTTCATCACAGGCAACTCCAGTGATTTGACGAGTGCGCTTGCCTATCCGCTCGCCTCAGTGATCGTCATGTTCCTCCTCGCTGTCATCACTGACCTATTCTACGCACGTCGCGAACCCGCTCACAAGGCAGGTGGCGCAAACGCTATCATGCTGATTCATGTCGTATTGTTTGTATTGATCGCCGTAGGGGCAGCAGTCACGGCGCTATTCTCGCTTATCAGTATAGCGCTCAACACCGATCCAACCTCGGGTACGGATGGTCAGACAATCGCGGCATGGACAAGTGCAGTGATGATTCTCGTATTTGGATTCACCGCAGTACGCGCGATGTTTGGTGGCAGGAAATCTAAGCTACGTATCGCACACTGGGCTACTATGTCAGCACTTGCGATAGGCATGATTGCCTTCAGTATGTTTGGGCCGGTCGTGGGAGCACAGCTTACTAGGGATGATCGACTTATCGAAGAAGGTCTCCCCGTGTTGAATCAAACAGTCAGCGAGTATGTCAACGAGAACGGCAAGTTGCCGACTACCTTGGCTGATGCAAATGATGCGAGTAGTTCCAGTTCAGCTGCGAGTAACGCACTCGTCGCTCGCGATATGGTCAGGTATACGCCAAATGTGAAAGAGGCGACAAAGATCGAGGATGGATATAATGCGACCGCCGATAGGCTGACGTATCAGACGACCTACTACTATCGCTTCTGTGTGACGTATAAGGAAGCAAAGAAGGCGAGTGGACTGTATTATGACACCGCCTCATCTTCGGATAGCAAGTATAAATCGTACCTCTACATCACCGGACACGCAAAGGGAGAGGTCTGCTATAACTTGCAGGCAACCGATGGGTACGGTCTCGTATATCCAGCCGATGCGACCACTGGTAGCGGGTCTACCTCGTCTACTAAGGAGTAAACGCGACATCGTATATCGTTCCTAAGAAAAAATGACCACTCTCGTGATCATTTTTTCTTGGTAGCACCGACAAGGATTGAACTTGTGACCTCAGGCTTATGAGTCCTGCGCTCTAACCAGCTGAGCTACGGTGCCGTAAAAAGTGTAGTGTAATGTTCACATGAGCACTTCGCTCGATGTGCAGCTGGTTAGAGCGTGCGCATTTTTTTCGCTGAAGGCTCTCCAGCTGAGCTACGTGCCGTGTAACATAGGCGATTATAGCAGAGGCGGACCATAATTTCTAGAGGCGGACTACTCAAGCTCGAGAAGCTTTGTAACGGCTTCGGAGAGTAGTAAATAGCGTCGTCGCGTATTCTCGTTGCCCAGGACGTATTCACGTACATCACCATCGACTGGAGCTGGCACAAACGCTTGGTCTGCAGGGTATTGGTCGCGGGTAAGGTCGGTAATCTCGCCATCGTCACCAACGTTGCGATAATGGGTTTCTCGTGCACCGTTGAACTCAGTCGCCAGTCGTTCAAGTGACCCACCCAATTGATCTTGTACGACGAGTGCTGTAGGGACACACTGTCCGCGCGAGAGATGGTCTTCTGCGTCCCATTCGTCTGGGCTTGCGGTCGTCTCTGCTGACCAACTTTGGTGGATTGCGCTTGTGAGTTTCTCGATTTGTACTGGCATAGTCTCCCCTAAACTCCCACCGCATTGATTTCTATACGACTAGTATACCATCGTGATGTGCAGGGGGCCGCACGTCGCCAAAAGAAAGGCCACCCGGTTGTAACGCCGGGTGGCGGTGGACACGGAGAGAGCTCAGGCGGTACGCAAGGCGTCGAAGCCGTGGAGACCCCAGAGCTTCGCCTGCTCTTCGAGCTGGGCAAAGGTGATGGCCTCCAGGTCGAGCAACTCCTGGTCGTACTCGATGCTGAGGTACTGGGCCCTCCAGTCGAGGATGAGGTCATCGAGCTGCCGCTGGGCATCCTCGAGTGAGGAGGCGACGGTGGCTTCTCTGAACCGATCCACGACGTAGGACGAGTCCAAGGTCTCACCTTCGTCGTCGGTGATCCACACGGTGTGGAACTCCTGGACGATGGCCGGCCGGTACTCCTTGCCCCCGTTCTCGCCAGAAGTGACGAGGATGACGGGGGTCGTGTCTGCGGACATGTGTGCTCCTTTCGAAGGGCTAGGCGACATGTCTATAGTATATTATAGCAAATAATGTGTAAAAAGTCAATATACTTATGCATTTCTGACCCCTGCGAACAGACGATGTGACCCAGATTATTGATTTGATAGAATGGGCCGCATGACAAAACTGTCATTGCGAGCCAACCGAGCTATGATTCGTCGCGTTAACGCGGTATAATATAACCATTCCAGGCGATACTCACTACTCTTCTAGAGCAAGCGTCCCTCACCCTCGGATTCATCATTTTCGTCTTCGGGTCCTCACGCTAAAGAACGGGCAAGGGAAACGGGCGAGCAACTCAATTAATCGTTCTCTAAATTTTAAATATTTGGAGAAATTTTTTATGACTGATGAATCCACTGAATCTACGCTATATATCGCTACTCCTCAAACTTCTCGTCGCCCAGAGCGGATCGACGCGCTACTCGAAAAGCGCATGAAAGAATTTATCTTAGCGAGGCGTCGTAAGCTATGGCGGGAGAAAGGATTATGAATGACGAAACGATGCTCAATGAACGCGTCGACGTCATTGCGACGTTTGGCGTGGGGCTGAATCCTTGCAAGCCGATTCGCTTCAAACGAGCAAAGGGTAGAGAAGTAATGATCACGGAAATAGGCTTGAGGCATCCTGTGACGGCGGGTCGTAAGACGATTCATGTCTTCGATGTGACGGACGGGCAAGCAGATTATCGGCTGGAGTTTGATAGCGAGCAACTGACATGGCGGCTGACGATGGAGGGGGATAGAGCATGAGTCAGGAACACAATCATGCTCGTCCGCTCATCATGCATATCGATCTCAACAGCTGCTTTGCGACAGTGGAGCAGCAGGCAAGACCATTACTACGCGGTAAGCCGGTCGCTATCGTCAACCGTCGCACCGACCAAACGATGATCGTGACGGCAAGCTACGAAGCGAAAGCGAAAGGTGTCAGACTCGGGATGAAATTGCGCGATGCCAAGAAATTATGCCCTGACCTCGTCGGCATCGAGAGTGACCCGCCCAAATATCGGCACGTCTATCATAAGCTCATGGCTATCATGAATGACTATAGCCCGCATGTGCGCATGAAGAGTATCGATGAGGGGGTGATTGATTTTGCTCAGTCTCCCCGCGAGATTCGTAATCGTGGTATGGAAGAAGTGGCACACGAGATTAAGCAGCGCTTACTCGACGAAGTGGGGTGCTGGATGCGCTGCAATATTGGCATCTCGACAAATCGGTGGCTCGCCAAGACAGCAGCTGGGCTTCATAAGCCAGATGGGTTAGACATTGTCACATCGGACAATCTGCGCGAGGTACTTGAGACGCTGAATCTGCAGGAGCTGACGGGTATCGCAGGTCGTAACGAACATCGGCTCAATGCGCTTGGTATCTACACCCCGCTTGAGATGCTCGACGCGAGTGAAGCGACTCTGCGCGTGGCATTCGGTGGGGTCGTGGGCGAGTGGTGGTACAAGAGGTTACGAGGCTGGGAAGTCGACGATGTGGATTACGACCTCAAGAGCTGCGGACGGCAATATGTGCTTGAGCGTCCAGATCTCAGTCGTCGGGAAATCGTCCAGCGGCTTCATCACTTGGTCGAATCGGTCGGCACTAAGTTACGTTCTCAGGGCAAATGTGCGCGAGGAGTCTACGTGGTAGCACGGACCTACGAGCGGACGACCTGGCACGCCCACTATCTCGCTCCCCTACCATTCTTTAGTGATGCGGCGATATGGGTGATTGCCAAACAATTATTCTTGGGTGCGCCAGCCAAGCGAATCCGGTTCATTAGTATCACCTGCTATCATCTGAGTGATGACGAATCCAATCAACTCAGCTTATTTGGCGACGAGATGGCGCAGACGAGGGCTCTGACAGGTGCTGTCGATGATATCAATTCTCGGTATGGTGACCGCACGGTCCATACTGCCGATACGCTCGGGACGGGGATGTATGTGAAGGCAAAGATTCCGTTTGGTAGCACACGGTATCTCTAGAGTCTAGCTAAGTGCGAAGCTCGCTAAACCGTGTTCCTAGGTATACTAGGTATATGAACTATCTCGTGGCAGTCTCGGGCGGTATCGATTCGGTGGTCTTGCTCCATATGCTCGTGGGCACTGGGCACAATATTGTGGTGGCACACGTTGATCATGGGATTCGTGAGGATTCGACGGCGGATGCACGATTCGTCAGAGAGCTTGCCGAGCACTACGGTCTCCCCCTCGTGACGCATCAGGCGGAACTCGGTCTGAATGCGAGTGAAGATCAAGCTCGTCAAGCACGATACAGCTTCCTCTACGAGCAAGCGCGTCAGCATAAGGCGGTCATCGTGACGGCGCAACACCTTGATGATCTAGTCGAGACGGTTGCGCTCAATCTAGAGAGGGGCACGGGTTGGCGAGGACTTGGGGTGATGGCGCGTGAAGGGATTCGTCGGCCGCTACTACAAGTGCCAAAACAAACGCTCTACGACTATGCCCTGCGCCACCGCCTTGAGTGGGTAGAAGATAGTACAAATCGTTCCGATACCTATCAACGCAACCGCCTGCGTCGGAAGCTATATACAAAGAGTACCTCCTCACTACGTCAGCAAGTACACTCTCGGTGGCTTCATCAGTTACAACTGCGGCGTAATATCGATCAGGAAGTGGCGGCACTCATGGCGAGCCATCAGGGGTCACGGTACTTCTTGTCGCAGCTGGATGAGCCCATCGCTATCGAATGCCTCGCGCACGATATCGAGATGGCTGGAGGCCTAAGGCCGACGAGACCGCAACTCGTTCGGGCGTTACTCGCAGTCAAGACTGCGCGTCCTGGCACGACCCATCACGTCGGTACGGGCGTATCACTCCAATTCAAAGCTCGAAATTATCTGGTCAAAGTAGTATAATTTCAAGAGATATTTCTGTATTCGTTGACAAGATTTTTTCGAAAGGATTACATACACATGGCAAAACGACCGCAAGGCAAAGGAAAAGTGAGCAATAGCATCCGACTGGGACTTTTTTGGGCGATAGTTGTCGTTTCGAGTCTCGCGGTGTGGGCACTCGTCGCGCCACACTCAGAGCTGACGAGCGTACCTATATCAGAAGTGATTACGCGGGCAAACGCTGGCGAGATTACTAAGATTCAAGGCTCAGGCAATGATCTTGAAATTACCGTCAAGGGCAAGGACCAGCCAACCGAGAAGTCATATGTCCAGGGTGGCGTCAGTACGCTCATCAAGGAGGGGCAGATCAGCAGCGGTACGACGCAGCTCGATGACACTCCTGCATCTGGTACTGGTGACGCTATCTGGAGCATTGCCTCGATTGTCTTACCCGTCCTGCTTATCGGTGGACTGTTTATCTTCATGATGCGTCAAGCTCAGGGGCAGAACAACCAAGCGATGAGCTTCGGCAAGAGCAAAGCGAAGCTCTACGGTCTCGACAAAGAGCGAGTCGTGTTCGATGACATTGCTGGTAACGATAGTGCCAAGCAAGATCTCGAAGAGGTCGTTGATTTTCTCAAGCACCCGAAGAAGTATGAAAGCCTCGGTGCGAAAATCCCTAAGGGTGTACTGCTTGTTGGTAATCCTGGTACGGGTAAGACGATGCTTGCACGCGCGGTGGCAGGGGAAGCAAATGTACCCTTCTTTAGCATCTCGGGTAGTGAATTCGTCGAAATGTTTGTTGGTGTCGGTGCGAGCCGCGTCCGCGATCTCTTCGCCAAGGCGAAGAAGAATGCGCCTTCCATCATCTTTATCGATGAGATTGACGCAGTTGGTCGCAAGCGCGGTAGCGGTATGGGTGGTGGTCACGATGAGCGTGAGCAGACACTCAACCAAATTCTCGTCGAGATGGATGGATTTGAAGCAGGTACTAACGTCATTGTCCTTGCGGCAACCAACCGAGCTGACGTGCTAGACCCAGCACTACTTCGTCCTGGACGGTTCGATCGCCACACCAATATCATGTTACCTGAGCGTAAGGATCGCGAGGCGATTCTGAAGGTGCACTTCAAGAACAAGCCAACCGATACGACCGTCAACCTTGATAAACTTGCGGCCAAGACCGCAGGAAGTAGTGGTGCCGATCTTGCGAACATTGCCAACGAAGCGGCCATCATTGCTGCCCGCCGTAATTCAAAGCACGTCAGTGACAAGGATCTCACTGAGGCGTTCGAGAAGGTTGCCATCGGTCCAGAGCGCAAGACTAAGGTCATGAACGAGCACGAAAAAGAAATGACTGCGTATCATGAGGCGGGCCATGCTATCGTCGGTCACGTACTCCCCGATAGCGACCCAGTTCACAAGATAACCATCATCCCAAGAGGTGGCACTGGTGGTGTGACATGGTTCTTGCCACCCGAGGACAGGAGCTATACGAACGTCTATGAGTTCAAGGACATCTTGGCGCGCGCTATGGGTGGCCGTGTCGCCGAGAAACTGATTTACGGCGCCGACGGCGTGACTACTGGTGCGGGTAGCGACCTGCGCAAAGCAACAGAAATAGCCCGTGACATGGTCATCGAGCAGGGTATGGGCACGAAGTTGCGCGACCAAGTCTTCCACGAAGATGCGGGTGGCATGATGTTCGACAAGATGACACACGATCGACCGTATAGCGATGCGACTGCACAAATTATCGATAGGGAAGTCGAAGTGCTCATCAAAGAAGCGAGTGTGCGAGCCGAGGGAGTGCTCAAGGCCAACCGCAAAATACTTGATCGACTTAAGGATGAGCTTATCAAGTCGGAAACGCTTGAAGAGAGCGAAGCGGCTGAGCTGATGAAAGACACGGTATTGCCGAAGGAGGTAGTGCTCCATTAGGAGCACGCTTACATTATGGTGGCAGGCCGGTTCCAATCCGTAGTGGCCCGAGCCAATCGCAAGCTGCCCATTCAATGGGCAGCGGTCTTGTTGGCGGGATCAACACTAGCATCGTCTCTGCTCGGTATCTACCGTGACCGTTTATTGAACGGTATGTATCTCGACAGCTATCCGGCGGGTATCGACGCCTATACGGCCGCCTTCACGATACCTGACTTCATGTACTTCCTCCTCGTATCAGGCGCACTGAGTGTGTCCTTCATCCCCGTACTCAACCAGCGTCTCGCCAGCGGCAACAAAAAGTCGGCATGGGTGCTCAGCTCGAGCTTGGTAAACTTTCTCGCGCTTCTGACGCTTCTCGCGAGTGTCCTTATCATTATTTTCGCAGAACCACTCGTCAGTCACACTGTCGGCTCGGGTCTCAATGAGCAAGGCCGCGCGCTCGCAATCAGCATGACGCGTATTATCGCCGTCAACCCATTCCTATTTGCTATTGCGACTGTGCTCTCTAGCATGCAGCAGGCAGTCGGACGCTTTACGTTCCTCGCGCTTGCGCCAACGATTTACAATATTGGTATTATTATCGGTGCGAGGTTCTTCACTGGAGGCATCAACATCTTTGGCTGGCAGGTATTTGACGGTGGTATCATGGGCGTGGCTCTCGGCGTCGTACTTGGTGCCGTCCTGCAACTCATCGTGAGCGCCATCGGACTCATCGGTATGGGCTTCGATTATCGCATGAAGATCAACTGGCGTCACAAGGGTTTCCGGCAAGTGTTGCGTCTCTTGCCACCTCGCTCGCTTGATCAGGGTGCGGATTATTTCAATAGTATGGTCGAGATGAGCATCGCCTCACATATGGGTGTGGGCACGATGCGAGCTTTTCAGCAGGCCTCCACGCTCTCACTCATGCCCGTGAGCTTGATCGGTGTGGCAATCAGTAATGCCGCCTTCCCGCGTATGACCGAACGTCTCGGAGAGGGGAGGCCGGACCTATTTCGGCAAGAATTGCGCACTGTCCTGAGGTGGATTATTTGGCTTGCCTTGCCGGTGAGCACTATCACGTTCTTCGCAAGAGGTTACATCGTGGCTTTCATCAAAAATGGAGGTGACTATAAGATTGCGAACATACTCGGTGCGCTTGTGGTCGCCATTCTTTTTCGAACGATCTATCACATCACTGCACGTACGTTTTATGCGCAGCAAGACACTAAGACACCACTCTATGTGTCGATATTCTCAATCACCCTCAATATCATTCTTGCGCTTATGTTCACGAGCTGGTTTGGTTGGGGCCCAATCGGACTCGCATGGGCGCAGTCAGTTGTTGCAGTTGTAGAAGTGATGATTTTGCTGAGTATTCTCCGTTTCCGCACACCCGGCATCTTCAATCGCTCATTTGGTATCGCTACAATCCGTATGGTTGCGGCGACAGCTTTGATGGGAATCGTGACGTATCTTATGGTGTTGTTGTTCCAGTTCCAAAACAATGACCTTAGTTTCTTTGCGACCTTCCCGAAGTTCGGACTTATCGTACTGACAAGCGCCATCGTGTACGTATGGCTCTGCCACTTGTTGAAGATCGATGAAGCCGTTCCTGTCATTCGCAAAATCAACTCAATCATATTTGGGAAGAAGTAGATGAGTCAGCGGCAGATTCGTAACTTTTGCATTATTGCTCATATCGATCACGGTAAGTCGACACTTGCCGATCGTATGATGGAGATGACAGACACGGTCAACAAGCGCGACATGAAAGCGCAGATGCTTGACAGCATGGAGCTTGAGCGCGAGAAAGGTATTACCATCAAACTCGCACCTGTCCGCATGCGCTATAAAGACATTGATTTGAATCTCATCGATACCCCAGGTCATGTAGACTTCAGCTACGAGGTGAGCCGTAGTCTTGCTGCCTGCGAGGGTGCCGTCCTCGTCGTCGATGCAAGTCAGGGAATTCAAGCTCAGACGCTCGCCAATGTCTATCTTGCGCTCGCTGCCGACCTGACGATTATCCCAGTCCTCAACAAAATAGATCTTCCCGCTGCAGACGTCACGAGGGTGAGTGCTGAGATTATCAACCTTCTCGGATGCACTGAGGATGACATTCTCAAGATTAGCGCCAAGACCGGTGAGGGTGTCGAGGATGTTTTGGAGGCGATTGTCGAGCACATCAAGCCACCAATCGGCGATAAAGCGGGCGCGACAAGAGCACTGATATTCGATAGTTATTATGATGATTACCGAGGCGTCATCCTGTACGTACGAGTCGTCGACGGAGAAATCCGCAAAAGCGATGCAATCGAGATGTTGGCGACAGATGCCCATGGTCTTGCACTTGAAGTTGGCGCGCTCAGACCCGCCATGAAGCCAGAGGAGACAATTGCGACTGGTGAGATAGGGTATATCGTCACGAACCTCAAAACGACACGTGAGGCTCGTGTCGGCGATACTATCACGGTACGTCGAGCACATAGTGGCAGAGCTCTTGCAGGCTACAAGCATGTCAAGCCATTTGTCTATGCAGGATTCTTCCCCGTTTCAAACGAAGACTATAACGATTTACGAGACGCAATCGAGAAACTCAGCCTGAGCGACTCGGCGCTGCAGTTTGAACTAGAGAATTCTCCGGTACTCGGCTATGGCGTGCGGGTCGGGTTTCTAGGGCTACTCCATATGGATATCGTTCACGAACGACTTGAGCGTGAATACAACCTCGACCTCGTAGTGACAAACCCCTCGACAGACTACCAAGTAAGTCTCACGAATGGCGAAGAGCTCGATATTAAGAGTGCCAGTGAGCTACCCGTCGTCTCAGCCGTACGAGAGATCAGAGAGCCGTGGATACATGGAGAAATTGTAGTCCCTCAAGACTATATCGGGGCGGTCATCCAGCTTATTATCGCAAGGCGTGGTATGCAGAAGAATCTGAGCTATATCGACGAACGTGCACTCATTAGCTTTGAGGCGCCACTCGCCAATCTACTGACCGATTTTTACGATCAGCTCAAGAGCGTCACGAGCGGGTATGGGTCATTCAACTATGAGCTCGATGGGTATCGAGCCGAAGACCTTGTACGTGTCGATTTCTATATCGGTGGAGAGATGGTCGACGCGTTGAGCGTCATGGCGCACCGTTCAGAGTCGCAGGCTCTAGGTAGAAGTGTGGTCAAGAAACTCAAAGAAGTCGTACCGCGACAGAACTTCGAAGTCAGCCTCCAGGCTGCGATAGGTGGCAAGTTCATCGCCCGCGAAGACATCGGTGCGTATCGCAAGGACGTCACGGGTTACCTCTACGGGGGTGATGTGAGCCGCAAGAAGAAGCTCCTTGCCAAACAGGCAAAGGGGAAGAAACGCATGAAGCGTTTCGGTAAAGTCGATATCCCATCTGAAGCCTTCACCGTGATGCTGAAGCGCGACTAGGGTATACTAGAGTCTATGGAAGAAGTCTACGAGCGGATGATTGCTGCATATCAGCCTGGTGAACGGGCTCGTGTACTTCTCGGTGAAACCGCGATGGTTCTGATGGTGGGGGTATCGGGCGTAGGTCGTGATACGATTATCAATCAGCTCGTCGCAAAGGGCGGGTATTATCCGCTTGTGACATCAACGACGAGAGCACCACGCGTCAATGATGGTGTGATGGAACAAGATGGTGTCGAGTACTGGTTTGTCACCGAAGAACAGGCGAGGGAGCGTATGGAGGCGGGTGAATACGTCGAAGTAAGCCCTGTCCACGATCGCATCAACGGACTTTTGATAGACGAACTCCAACGTGCTCATGAGACTGGGAAGATTGCGATTACCGACATGGATCCGCAAGGAGCCTACAAGTACCATGAACTGTCTGATCATGTGATTGCAATTTTTGTCTTGCCGCCAAGCTATGACGAATGGATGAGTAGGAATCGCCTTCGCTATGCGAGCGATGAGGCATTTACTGAAGCATGGCCAAGACGACGCGAAAGCGCCATCATGGAGCTAGAGATGGCGATGCGCGACCCCTTCTACCACTTTGTTATTAATGACGAGCTCACCCATGCGATTGAGCAGTGTGACAATATTGCGCGCGGTATCCCCATAGATACCGAAGCTCAAGACAAAGGAAGAATGCTTGCGAGTGCAATCCTTACTAAGCTTCGGGCTAACGACTAATCGCTAGTTCGAAGCCGAGTGGCTGCTGTGTCGCTTCTTAATCAGTACGATAATACCACTGACAACTAAGACGATACCGAGCATGATACCTGCCACAGACCATACCGGAAACGCTGCTGACAAAAAGTCAGATGGCGCCACACCAGTGTTCGGACTCTGCGTGGTACAAAGCGTACTATCATTGTAGTTGCCCGCCCCATATGCTGCGCAATCATAATCGCTCGCAGCAAATGTTGCAAAAGGTGATAATTCGATATGATTTGTAGTTGCATTACTAATCATTAGCAGTATAATAGCAGATAGGATTACATAAATCAAGGGAGACAGCGACATGTTCGGATTAGGACCAACAGAACTAATTGTGATTCTGCTCATCATTCTTTTGCTCTTTGGTGCAAAGAAGTTGCCAGAACTCGCAAGGAGCCTCGGCTCATCAGCAAAAGAGCTTCGAGGTGCGATGAAGGACGACCCTGAAAGTGAAAAGAAGGAAGACAGCAAATCCTAGCGGACGCGTAGACGCAAAGACAGCGGCTCTGCCAACTTTTCTGGATCATGTCCGCGAGTTGCAGAGCCGATTGTTTATCGTGGGCATCGCGTTTGCCGTAGCCGCCGCTCTTGCGATACCTTTTTTTGATCAAATCGTCGGCCTATTGATGTCGCCCCTCAGTCCTGAGCAGAAGCTTGTCTACTTGACGCCAGGCGGTGCGATTAACTTTATGCTTAAGGTGTGTATGTACGTCGGTATCATCGGCGTGCTGCCAGTCATTATCTTCCATCTCTATCGTTTTCTGATGCCTGTCGTCAGAAAAATGCATTTGCGTACTGCCCTAAGGTATACATTTATCTCAATCGTACTTGCCGGACTGGGCATCTTGTTTGCCTATTTTGTGAGCTTGCCAGCATCCCTCTACTTCCTGACTAATTTCGACCTCTATCATATCGATCCGATGTTGACGATTGATTCGTACCTTTCGTTTGTGATGACATATGTAGTGGCGGGAGCAGCGCTTTTCCAGCTACCACTGATCATGACGATTATTGACTCAATACGTCCACAGACCCCAAAGAAGTTGATGAAGCAACAGCGTTTTATCATTATCGGCTCTTTTGTTGTGGCAGCGATCATCACACCTACACCCGATGCCCTTAACCAGACGATTCTTGCTTCGCCTATCATCGTGATGTATCAAGTCGGGATCGTGATCATTGCTTGGAAGCATCGCAAGCGTAAGGCATCGCAGCACACAATTTACGCGCAGTCACAAGCATTAAAAAATCATGTTGTAAATTCCGCAATGCCAGTATCTCATGCAGTAGAAGCTACAAAGATGGCGCCAGTAGCGACACTCCCCGCGACTACTCCTCGGCTCATCTCCGACATGAGGCCAAGCGCACCTCCTATGACCCCCGTTGTCCACGTTGCACGCCCTTCTCAGCACAACCAGATTGAGCGTTCATTGGCTCATGAAACGCGTGGTGTCCCACAGCTAGTTCCGCCACGACGCAGTATCGATGGCATCATAATTCCGAAACGGGCATAAAAAAGCATAAATGTCTTGCACATATTGTACAGGCTAGCTACAATGTGTCCTATAAACGAGTAAACACAAATATGAATAATATCAAAGACAACTTAGCAATAGTTCTCAACAAAGAAATGGATCGCAAGGAATTCCTGCGTTATGTAGCCGCAGCTGGACTCGTCGTCGCAGGCGCAGGTACACTGATGCAGTCGCTCCTTAGCCTCGATCGTTCTAGTAAATCGAAGTCAGCAAATTCATCCGCCAGTGGATACGGCGTCAGCACGTACGGCGGCCAGCCGACGCGCTCGTAGGGTACATCATTTAAGGAGGTGTAAAGAAATATGTCACGATTACCACAGCCAGGATCCGACCAGGGACAGTGGGGCCAAATACTCAATGATTTTCTGGCTCAGGTCCATAATACCGATGGCACGCTGAAGCCGAGCGTCGTAGACAGTAGCGTACTTGCCCCGAATGCCGTAGATGAGACAAGTCTTGGAGTTACGGGAGGTCTTGACGGGCAGGTGCTCGTCAAAGATGCTGGATCAGGCACGGGACTCTCGTGGGCGACCCCTTCAAGTACGGTTGTCTCCGATGCTACCGCAGGCACAAAGGGTGTCGTTCAGCTTGCTGGCGACCTTGGCGGCAGTGCCGCAGCTCCTACCGTACCGGGTCTTGCAGCAAAACTCGATAGCGCACAAGTCGGCGTCGCGAATGGTGTCGCAGCACTTGATTCAAGCGGTAAAGTCCCGAGCGCACAACTACCAGCCAGCACCGCACCCGTGACGAGTGTTGCAGGTAAGACTGGTGTCGTCACGCTCGTCAAGGCAGATGTCGGGCTTGGTAATGTCGACAATACCTCTGATGTCAGCAAACCAGTTTCATCAGCAACCCAAACCGCACTTGATGCTAAAGCTGACAGCTCGACTGTCACGAGCGGACTTGCAGGCAAGGCCAATACGGTTCACACACATGTCATATCTGACGTCACCAACCTGCAGACGACTCTGACGGGTAAGGCAGACGACTCTGCGGTTGTACACCTCACTGGTGCCGAGACCGTGGCGGGTGTGAAGACATTCTCGAGCTCGCCTATCGTCCCCACGCCTACGAACACGACAGAAGCGGCCAATAAGAGCTATGTAGATGGCGTTGTGGCCTCGGGTATCGCACCTGACGCAACGAGTGGGTCAAAGGGTATCGTTCAGCTTGCTGGCGACCTTGGCGGCACTGCCGCAGCTCCTACCGTACCTGGTCTTGCTGGTAAGGCAAATACCTCGCATACACATGCCGCAGGCGACATAACTTCTGGTACGGTCGCCACGGCTCGACTTGGTTCGGGTACCGCTGACAATACGACGTATCTGCGCGGCGACGGCACATGGGCAACGCCAGCAGGTGGCGGAAGTTCAATAAATGTCACTGCGAGGAGTGCAAACTATACGGCAGCTAATGGCGACTTCGTCTTAGCGGACGTATCCGGAGGTGCGTTTAACGTGACTCTACCAACGCCAACTAGCGGTTCGAAAGTATCAGTCAAGAAGATCGATGCATCGACGAATGCCGTGACAGTAGTTGGAACAATCGATAACTTAGTGAATGATCCCATTAGCGAGCAGTGGGCGAGCAGCGATTATCTTGCCGACGGCACGCAGTGGTACCGTATCTAATATAAAGGGGAGTTCAGCCTATGTCATTTAAACCACCGGTTGGAGCAGCAACCGTATCCACTAGAGGTATCCTAAGGCTTACGGGTGACTTGAGCGGAACCGCAGATTCACCAACGGTTGTCAATATGGCGAAGGCAACCCTGGGAGGCCAAGAGACGGTCTCTACCAATGCCACGGCCACTGGAGCGGTGACGCTCAACCTGACGAACGGCAATGTATTTTCGTTGACGCTTACTGGCAATGTGACGCTGACGTTTTCTGGTGCCATAGCGGGTAGAGCCTGTTCGTTTACCGCCTACCTGAGACAGGACGCAACAGGTGGACGCGTTGTCACGTGGCCGGGTAGCGTCAGCTGGTCGGGGGCTGTAGCCCCGTCGCTCTCAACAGCAGCGAACTCAATCGATATCGTCGTATTTGAGTCTATCGATGGAGGAACGAACTGGTACGGATCACTAGTGGGTACCGCGTTCGCATAATCAGTCGGCGTACATTGCAGTATTAGACAGGCAACTGATATAATAATGCTTAAGTTAGGTTAGAGGGAATTACAAATGTCATTTAGACCACCCGTCGGCGACGCAACTACCATCAACAAGGGTATTGTTCAGCTGGCAGGTGACTTGGGTGGTACGGCTGCGGCACCGACTATCCCTGGACTCTCCACAAAGCTCGATTCTTCGCAGGTGGGGGCAGCAAGTGGTGTCGCCTCACTCGATGCAAATGGAAAGGTTCCATCTGCACAACTTGAACTGACATTTCCCGTAACTACCGTCGCAGGACGCAGTGGTGACGTGATACTGACTAAGGCTGACATCGGTCTTAGTAGTGTCGACAATACGTCAGATGCTGATAAACCGGTTTCATCCGCAACCCAAACCGCGCTCAACGCAAAGGCGGGGCTTTCGCATGCTCATGCAATTGCAGATGTCACTAGTCTGCAGAGCGCCCTAGATAGTAAGGCGGATCTATCGACGACCTATACTAAGACTGAGGTAGATACGGCATTAAGCGGTAAGGCTGCCACTGCGCATAGTCATACGACCGCGTCCATCACTGGCTTCATTGAAGATACTCAAGATATTATCAGTACCAGCCTTGCTGCAGGTGGTAATATCACCATTGATTACGACGACCCGAGTGGTATCACTACTATTTCGGCCACGCCAGGTGCTGGTGTCACTGATCTGAGTACCACCACTACCGCCTCTGATGTCACTGTCGTGAGTAGTACGGGCGATGATGCCGTTCTTCCTGCCGCCACAGCTATCGCCGCCGGCGTACTGACAGCAGGCGATAAAACCAAGCTTGACGGTATCGCGACCAGTGCAACGGCCAATAGCTCCGATGCGACACTACTAGACCGTGCGAACCATACGGGTACGCAAGTCATCTCGACTGTTACCGGCTTGCAGACTGCTCTCGATGAAAAGGCAACTACCTCAGCACTCACAAGTGGCCTTGCTGGCAAGGCTGACACCAGCCATGCTCACGCCATCGCTGATACGACTGGCCTCCAGACCGCCCTTGATGGCAAACAAGCAGCTGGTTCGTATGCAGCAGCGACACATATGCATGCGGCCTCAGATGTATCTGATAGTACTATTACGGGCCGCTCCGTCTTAACGGCGCTTGATGCCGCAGCTGCACGAACGGCAATCGGTGCCGGTACCTCTGACCTTGCACTTGGCGCGACGGGTACGACCGCAAAGGCGGGCGACTACGTACCTACGTGGACAGAGGTCACGGGTAAGCCATCAACGTTCACTCCTGCAGCCCACGCTCATCCCATATCAGACGTGACAAATTTACAAACGACGCTTGATAGTAAGGCAGCTGTAAGTCATACACATACTGCCCTGGAAGTGAGTGACAGTACGACGACTGGTCGCGCTGTGATGACGGCGACCGATGCAGCGACTGCGCGTGTCGCGCTTGGCGTGACGAATACGGTAGAGATTGTCGATGATTTTGCGGATGTGACAACGCCAGTATACGGTACGTTGTACGTGATGAGGGCCTAGTACTATGGCAGTTGCCTTTGCTGGCTATCGCTTTGGGGGCACCACAGTCGATGCTCCTTCGGTAACGATTGACCCGAATGCTGGGGGTTCCGGTTCAGGAGGGCCCGCGTGTGCCGTCGGCGATTGGATGGTTCTCGTATTCACTGGAGGTGCGGCCGCGGCCGACATGAATACACCCGGTGATCTAGCCGGATGGACAATCGTGAGGGCATATGCGCCGATGACTGGCACAACGGCATTTCAGACCGGTATATGGATGAAGCGCCGTGAACTTGGTGAGACAAGCTACGTGTGGCCGCTCGACGGAACTGGCTATATCCCCTATTGGACTATCTCGTGGTATAGCGGCGCACAAGATGCCTTTGCGGGTACATTCTGGGATCGCAACGGTAATGCAACCAACCTGACGAATATCGCTCCGTCCGTGACGACGACCATTAACGATAGCGTGGTTGTGTCAATCTCGACAGAACGTACGGTCGCGGCGGAGACAGATGGCCAGATTACAGTCGATAACTCCATGACCAAGCGCCTGTTCAATACGATGCCGGTCAGTGTAGGAGATCAGAACGTAAGTATAGCCGACAAGTTGATCACTACGGCCGGTGTCTCTGGTGATACGACATGGACATACCCGAACACGCAGACGAATAACGGGCTTGCAGGACACATCTGGTTCACGCCTGCGGTGATACCACCGACACCAGGATCGGTCCCGACGATTGTCGGAACAACTTCGACTGGCTCATCGGCGACATCGGCATATGAACTGACGTTAACTGTGCCAAGCGATGCGCCAGGTGGTCTGCAGGCTGGAGATATCCTTGTCGCGGCCCTTCGCGGCCAAGTATCAAACAGTACCTATGACTGGTCAAACGCGAGTTTTGCGCGTCAGGGGCCCGCTTTTGTGCCAGCATCGTCACTGGGTCGTGTGACTGGTTTCTTCACACATATCGTGACTGATCCGGGTAGTGAGCCAGCTTCGTATCTCTTTTCAACCAACGTGAGTTTTCAGGGTAGGCTGGCGGGAGCGCTCTTTGTCGTACGTGGAGCGAATCCAACTCTTGCAGGATACAACGATGACTATACAGGTACTAGCATCACGACCGGCCGTTCGATTCCTAGTTATGTTGCAAATAACCCTTCGCTCGTCCTTATGCTTGGCGCAAATGAACTGACTGCCGGCAATAGTCATACGCCGACAAATCCGCCCGATAACTTCACGACGATAGCAGATATAGTAACTGCTGGTGATCCAGGGGCAACAAGCCGTACGTATCTGTGGGTTGGCTCTCGTGCGCTGAGCGGATCGGCCGCGACCGTGGGGGCGCCGGATACAGATATTCAGTGGTCGGTTGCGAATGGCCCTGCTGCTCAATCGATCGCGTTTCTGCCCACTAACCCGTATGCGCTAGATCTCACCGCTAAACTCGGTGATACGGGTGACGTGTTGTCCGATGCGTACGTTCGGATGGGGGACACTGGCGGAATTATGACACAAATTAGTGCTATGCGCGCCATGTTGCCCCGATATCCAACAGTTTCAGGTATGCTTGCATTACCGGAATTCTACATGGCTCACCGCGGCGGAAGTCGTGATTTTCCAGAGATGACGGCGTTTGCTTACGGACAATCGAGCCTACTCAGCTACGGTTGTCTTGAGTTGTCGCTTGCACGTACGTCAGACGGTGTGTGGTTTGGTCTGCACGACGCTGATATCAATCGTACGTCTGGCACATCTGGGCTTCCCGCGGCATCCACGATGACGTGGGCGACGGTCCAGGGGTATCAGGTACTCGGCTCAATGGCTGCCGATAATCCGACGCAAGCGGATCGTCCATACGCAAGGCTACAAGACATACTGGACGCGTACTCCCATCACTTGTTTATTGTTGACATCAAATATGCAAATACATATCGCGAGGAGTTACTCGATATACTCGACTCGTATGGTGGCAACGAACGTTTCATAGGCAAGGCATATGGTGTCGGCACTAACTCGTTTGCTACTTCATGCGCAAACCGTGGGTATCAACGTTGGGGTTATTTCTATGCAAGCGACATTGCTTCACTCACCTCTGGATATGTGAATCAGTGGACGCTTATCGGTATGGATTACAACGCGTCTCAAGGTGACTGGGATACGCTCGCAGGCTATCGCACAAACGGTCAGCGTATGACTGGACACATTTGTCCCAATATGGCCGCAGTGGCCACGGCGCGCAGTAAGGGTGCGACGGGATTCATGATATCGGGGACAACTGTCGTCGACCCATATGGTCCGTAACCACCCTACGGAGCGATTCGACCTCCTCGGCCGCTATCGTCGGGGGTGTCCATATAATAAGAGTGGAGTAGTAGCTTGAACAAAATTACTACATTTTATTCTCCAAATATGTCAATGGTTTTCGAAAAAGTATTGTATAATTATCCTAAGCATAAGCAACAGCCCCAGTAGGAGGAACTACCGATGTCATTCAAACCACCCGTAGGTGACGCAACTACCATCAAGAAGGGAATCGTTCAGCTTGCTGGTGATCTTGGTGGTACCGCAGCATCACCCACCGTTCCAAGTCTTTCGACCAAACTCAACACATCGCAAGTCGGTGTGGCGAATGGTGTCGCATCTCTCGATGCGAATGGCATAGTCCCGACCGCACAGCTTCCCGCTGCCTCCTCGCCGGTGACTAGTGTCGCAACGAGGACGGGTGATGTTGTGCTCACAAAAGCGGACGTTGGACTTTCCAACGTCGACAATACGTCGGATGCGAATAAGCCGATCTCCTCAGCTACGCAGACGGCTATAAACGGCAAGGCCAACACTACACACACCCACGCCATTGCTGATACGACGGGGCTGCAAGCGGCGATTGATAGTAAGGCAGCCGTATCGCATACACATGGAGCGGGCGATGTCACATCGGGAACATTCGGATATGGTTTGTTGCCAGCAGGTAGCACACTCACGGTCGCGAAAGCGGCTGGTGTCTGGCCCGCCCGACCGACTAGCCGCACGGATATCATCGTGCAGTGGAAAGGTGCCGATCCGTCTCCATCGATTGTGAGTTCTGGTACGGGTGGCATGATGGACAATGTTGATATTCGGATGATTACACCATAATTAGTGCCTAGGCAACTAAGTAAGGACAATATATGGCTGAAAACTGGTATGTACTCGGTGGCACGGAAAAGAAACTCGGTCTGAGCGATCGATCGTCGAACGATTTTGTGCTCGGAACGACGATGCCTATCTGGCGCGGGACAAACAACATTGCAAATAATGTTGGCTGCCTCTATAACGTCACAAGGACCACAGCTGGCTCCCTGACGCAGGCAAATGGTGCAGTCCACCAAAATCTCAACATTCCGTTTCAGGTGACGATCACCCAACCCAATCAGTCCTTCATAAACTGTCGCTTTACATATAGCTATGCTGGCGATAATGGTGGAGGCATGGTCTACTGCATGTCTGCCGCGGGCCAGGGGACGTACTTTGAGCGGTGTGAATTTGAACCAGGTAGCCCGGGTGATCGTTATAACGGCATCTATGGACACCATTTTACCGCCTCTCGCTGTGCAATTACGAAGACGGTCGATGGGTTTGGCATATATAACTCCAGCGCCCAGCCGGTGAATGTGACGATTGAGGGTTGTTGGATTGGGCGCTTAGCTTGGTTTAATGATGACCGCGATCTTGTCGTTAATGGCCATCCTGATGGTACGCACAACGACGGCGTTCAGTGGGGAAGTGGCACGAGCGTGACGATTGACGGTTGTTTCTGGCAGGGCGCGAAATACAATGTGCTGAATCCGGCGAATTGTGTACTCGATGCAAACTGGATGGAGTTCACCCTCGCTACGGGCAACGGAGTCACGCCACTCATTGCCAATCCACCAAACACTGGAACAGATGCCAACAAGGGTGCGCAGCAAGGACAGTTGTTCCTTGGTCAACACTCGGCGTATTTCCATGTCAGTAACCTGACGTATCGTCGCAACTGGTTATGGAATTGTGATCATGGTTTCAAGTTAATGTCCAACCGATCATCTTCGGTTTCACCTGAATTTAGTACCGGAAATTCGATAGTCGATACCATTACGTTCGAGAACAATATCTTCGGGGGTACGCCACGTAACTGGGGTAGCTCGCAACTATACTATCCAGTCAGGTATGATTCAAACTGTATCATCAACGGCGTCCAGCACTCAGGCGGTGGTGTCTTTGACGACACTAACGGGAATGTGTGGGATGCGAGTGCAAACGTCGCAGCAACGTATGGGGATGCTCAGCCAATTGCGGGCAACCCAGTACGACATAGGGTAGATTTGGTAGCGGTCCCATAAATAGGAGCTTTAACGCATGGCATTGACACGACAAACATTTGATAACGGCACGCAGGGTGTAACAATCAGCACCGCCAATAGCGGTACCTCAGGTGATTCACTGAGCCAGGTGATTCAAGCGGGCACGGGCGCGGGTGTCTACGATACTGCGGCAGCGCTCCGTGGAACTGCGGGCGCACATGTAACCGGTGTGATCAACGATACCTTCAATATGGTACTTTCGAATACATCCGATCCGTCCGGTTCTGCGCAAGTATATTTTAGGATACTCTCCTATCCCTCTGTCGGCGGTGCGTTCTTTCGTCTTCGCTCATCGACGGGCAACATTGCCATCTTCACCATTGGTGCGACAGGTGTTGTGAGCATACAGAATAGCGCCGGTACGACCCTCAAGAATTTCAATTCGAATACTCCTCTCTCGCTCAATACCATTTATCGGCTCCAACTGCAGGCAACGCCTAATGCCTCCACAACAGCTGGCTACATTGCTGGACAGCTGTATGACAACAGTGACACGCTGATTGATTCCTACACTGCCTCAAATGTGAATGCGGGAACAACGCTCGATGTGCAAACTGCTCAGGCAGGTAAGGTGGTGACGGGTTCCGACGATTTCTTGATGCATATAGACGAGCTGGCATTTGGCACAGGATCGACTACTGAGGTTCCTCCCGTTGCTGCGGGTACCAACCAAGCGCCCACCGTCGACGCGGGCACTGATCAAGTTGATATCCGGCCGTTTGCAACCGTGACACTCACTGCGCTTGCTGTCGACCCCGACGGTACGACGCCAACTGTGACCTGGGTTCAGACCTCAGGAAGTCCTTCGGTGACACTCTCCGGGAGCGGAGTATCTCGAACCTTCACCGCTCCTGCGACACGGAGCGGCTACACCCTCACGTTTGAAGCGACGGCAGACGATGGTCTACTGAGCGCAACCGATACCGTAGCTGTGACAGTGATTCCTCAGGCAGAGTGGGCAGTGATCTCTGGCTCAGAAGTGCCGATGCAAATTCTTGACGTATAAAGTGCACGCAACTGGCACTCATTGACGTAGACTGCTAATTTACGCTATACTACTGCTATGACAGATCGACAAGCCAAGATATTGGCTGCCATCGTAGAGCAGTATGCGGAGATTGCGTCCCCAGTGGGCAGTGTGATGCTGGCCAAACTTTTTGGCGTATCAAGCGCGACGATTCGCAGCGAGATGGCTCATCTTGAGGGTATGGGCATGATTGCCGCGCCCCATACAAGTGCCGGCCGAATCCCGACAGACAAGGGCTACCGTTCCTACGTCAATATGATTACTGATGCTCAGCTCAGTGAGGAAATGCCGCACACCATTGATCGCAGTGCGAGAGCGATTGAGGCACACGTCAATTCCCACTTAGATAAGTCTGATCGTGCCATTCGGAGCGCAGTAGATAGCCTCGTCGAACTGACGGGTAATCTCGGTTTCGCCACCATTGGGAGCGAGCTCTATATGAGCGGCATTGGTACGCTATTTAGTCAGCCTGAGTTCTTCGAGGGTAGACATGTCCAAGCTGTGGCGCGTCTTCTCGATAATATCGAACCATGGCTACGCGAAGCAGCACCAAACCAAGCGCTTAACGTATTTATCGGTAGCGAGAACCCTATCGGCAAAGCGAGCGGCGCAACACTCATTATTAGTAAATTCTGTTCACCCTATAGCGACAAGAGCTATATCGGCGTGATTGGTCCCACTAGGCAGAACTATGTCCGTACGATGCAGCTTGTACGACGTGCCGGTGAGATGTTAGAAGGAGTACTTTAGATGGTCAAGAAAAATGATGACATGCAAGCTCGTATCGATGAACTGACACTCGATCTACAACGCACGCGTGCCGATTTCGAGAACTTCCGTAAACGAGTAGAAATCGACAAGATGATGGCAAAGGCAAGCGGTAGGGTGGGTGCTATCTCGCAACTACTGCCCGTTATCGATACGATAGAACGTGCAATTACTCATGCGCCTAAAGAGCTACACGATAATGCATGGGTATCTGGTATTATCGGAGTTACGAAAAAACTCGAAAAGGCCATGGCCGATCTTGGGGTGACACATATAGATGCGAAACGAGGCACAGTATTCAACCCAGAGCTTCACGAAGCTGTGCAGTTTGATGAATCTGAAGGTGAGCACGAAGTAATCGCTGAAGAACTCCAAGCAGGATACATGCTTGGCGACGAAGTCTTGCGCCATAGTATGGTCAAGGTAACGCGACAATAGCTTAGTGGTATCCTGCCGAAGACATGAAAGACCCGCGCAGATTACTGCGCGGGATTGAGATAGGTGAGACCCGTACGGATGTATGAGTTAGCGGCTATACATGAGAAGACGATGCCGATCGTAAAGACGGTGATGACAACGATCTGCCACCACATTCCCGGAATGGGAATTAGTGCTATCAGCAGGCCTGTGCACTGAACCCACATCTTGACCTTACCTGGCCAGATGGAGGGAATACGTGCATCGATACTCCTAATCATCAGATAGATGTTGAGGCTTACGAGCACCACTTCGGGTATCACGCTCAAGGTGAAGACAGTCCAACCCCAGGGGGGGACTATTAAGCCGACCCAACAGACCGCGAAGAACGTGGGTATGACCAGCAGCTTGTCTGCAATCGGATCAAACTTTTCTCCAAATTTCGTCACGGAATCCGTCAGACGCGCAGCGAGGCCATCCGCGAAATCCGTGGACGCAACGATGAGTAGCACGATTATGCTCGCCACCCACCAGGCCAACGGGAGCGGCCAGACGTATGGCCACATGTGATCACGGGGGTCCATAATCATCCACATAGGCACGAAACAGCCGATGACGCGGAGTAATGTGATGGTGTTTGGGAGTACGCCCCAGCGTCGCCACAACGGCTTGGGTGACGGGAGCGGAACGGGGTAGATGTCGGACATAAGATCCTCCTCTCTGTGTAGGTGCAAGCTCGTAAGAGTACGAAGACTGTCTGGCGCTATAGTAGTCGGTGTTCACCACCTAATGCAAGGATAACCACGATATGCGAATTTACTTGGCACTCTATTGACATGAGTGCCAACATTTCTTACAATGAATACATTAGCACTCGCTAAGTATGAGTGCTAGGATAGTATCCAACTTAATAGGGTCAACGAAAGGAACAATATAATGGGTAAGATTATCGGTATCGATCTCGGTACAACAAACAGCGCCTTTGCGTATCTCGTAGCCGGAAAGCCGGAAGTTATTGCGAATGCAGAGGGCAATCGCACCACACCAAGTGTCGTTGCTATCAATAAATCAGGTGAGCGACTCGTAGGTCAGGTTGCTCAGCGTCAGCGCGTCACTAATCCGAAGAACACCATTTATGGCGTGAAGCGACTTATCGGTCGCAAGTGGGATGACGTTGAAGTCCAGAAGGACCTCGATATCATGCCGTACAAGATAGTGAAGCATGCAAATGGCGTCGCTGTCGAGTTGGACGGCAAGGCATACACTCCAGAAGAGGTCAGTGCCATGATTCTCTCGAAGATTAAAGCCGACGCAGAGGCCTTCCTGGGCGAGAAAGTCACCGAAGCGGTTATCACCGTTCCTGCGTACTTCGATGACTCGCAACGACAGGCTACCAAGGATGCTGGCAAGATTGCTGGCCTTGAGGTTAAGCGCATCATCAATGAACCGACTGCCGCCGCACTTGCCTACGGGCTTGAGAAAGCAAAAGAAGAGAAAATCGTAGTATTCGATCTTGGTGGCGGTACTTTCGATGTTTCGATTCTCGAACTTGGCGACGGTGTCTTTGAGGTGAAGAGCACCAATGGCGACACTCACCTTGGCGGTGAGGATTTCGACAATACCATCGTGAATTATTTCATCGACGAATTTAAAAAGACCGATGGTATCGACCTTCGCAAAGATAATGCTGCCATGCAGCGACTGAAGGACGAAGCCGAGAAGGCGAAAAAAGAGCTTTCGACGACGACTGAATATGAAGTCAACATTCCATTTATCACCGCTGATGCCGATGGTCCAAAGCATTTTGAGTGCAAGCTCACGCGCGCCAAACTCGAGAGTCTTGTCTCTGACCTTCTTGATCGTCTCGACGGCCCAGTCGAGAAGGCGCTCAAAGACGCTAAACTCTCTAAGTCTGAAATCAATGAAGTTGTTCTCGTCGGAGGTATGACCCGTATGCCTGCGGTCGTTGAGCGTGTAAAGAAACTCTTCGGCAAAGATCCGATGCAGGGAGTAAATCCCGATGAAGTTGTAGCCGTCGGCGCCGCTATCCAAGGCGGTGTCCTTGCCGGAGATGTCAAAGATGTGCTCCTACTCGACGTGACCCCCCTCAGCCTCGGTATTGAGACGATGGGTGGCGTCAGCACCAAACTAATCGAGCGAAATACGACCATTCCGACCAGTAAGTCCGAGACATTTAGTACCGCAAGTGACAATCAGCCGCAAGTTGAGATTCATGTCCTACAAGGTGAGCGCGAATTTGCCACCGACAACAAGAGCCTCGGACGGTTTGTCCTTGATGGTATCGCACCCTCACCTCGTGGCGTGCCACAAATCGAAGTCACGTTCAATCTCGATGCCAACGGCATCTTGAACGTATCGGCAAAGGATAAGGGCACTGGCAAAGAGCAGTCGATTACCATCCAGAACTCTGGCAACATGAGTAAGGATGATATCGAGAAGGCTCAAAAAGAAGCCGAGCTCCACGCCGATGAAGACAAGAAGAAGCGCGAAGCAGTTGATGCCAAGAATCAGCTCGAGAACGCTATCTATCAGGCGAAGAAGATGCCCGATGAATTCAAGGATAAGATCTCCGATGAAGACAAAAAAACTATCGATACTGCCGTAGAAGAAGCTGAGAAACACAAAGAAGCAACCGACAAGGATGAGCTTGAAGCGGCCGTAAAGGCGCTCAACGATGCCATCATGCCTATCGGTGCAAAGATGTACCAGCAAGCGGCTGAAGAAGTGAAGCCGGAGGCTGAGGCAGATGACGGCAAGAAGAAAAAGTCCAAGAAGAGCAAAGACGAACCCGTAGAAGGTGAAGTCGTCGACGAGAAGTAACCCGTCTCTGTCACGTAAATACCGGCCCTCTCTGGGCCGGTATTTATTAGGTGTGCAACTTAGGGATAAAAGCCGACATCACTGCCGACGGCAATCATTTGCATATCTTCCCAGGGGAGGTACTGGATGAATGTTTTTCCGCTGAAGCCGCTTGGGTAGAATCTCTCCACTCCCGGTTCGGCGCGCATAGCGAAGGAGTTGCCCGTCGTGTCGACGAGCATCACGCCATAATCGCGGAAGCAGTTGATAAACATATCAAACATCGGGCGCCAGGTAGTCGGCATGCCGCCAGGATACGTGGCGGTATAATTTGCGGGGAGGCGCAGGCGGTTGCCATGCTTAAGCCAGTTACGCGACGCTGCGTCATAGCCCGTAGCAGGCCAGACTGATCCCTTGCTGCCCTCGGAGAGAGGGTACATCGGAAACAGCGCAAAACCCATCGGGTGATTGATCACTCCATTGAGCATGTCACGCTTGCGAAGGATGTGGTGGCTCATTGGAATATGCGACGCAGAGGCCATCCAAAGGGACGATTCATAGACGCCATCAGGACCATAACCCCAGTATATTGTGTTTGCACTGGTATCATTCGGTGCCTTGGGCGCACCATAGCTTGGTGAAGCCTGGCTGATGACATCTGCGGTCGACGTGCGGTTAATCGGATGGACGCTGAGACGCTGATTCACGCCAGTAAGGCGGCCACCTATCTTTGCGGTCCAGATGGCTGGTAGACCTGCGGCGGCATTTTGCTCAGGGCTCCTGGCGCCCCATAGCTCCCATATTCGTCCCCAATATTGGGTATCCTCCGGTCGACCCGGCCATTTCCAGTCTGGGTCATACAGATACAGGGTGCCATCTGAATCATCTGTAGGCTGTAGGCCTTTAGGGATTGGAAAACCCGCGTACATCATGGCGGCCGTAGGAAATGCCCAGGCTGCATTCGCATTTTGTCCGCTCACCGTCACGGGTTGCAGGGGGGTTGTCGAAGAATCGATGACATTGAGCGTTGCGGTATACGTATCCGTGTTTAGTGTTGGCCATGCAACCACGGCCGTCCCCGTTGCATAATCGTGAACATTATAGACAAGGTCGGCGACGGCCGTGGCTGAGTCTGCGTGGATGGTCGTGTTACTTGGCATCGGTGTATTAGCCCACGACCCATTTCCATCTCCCCCAAATAATTCCCCGATTCGATAGCCCATGGGCCCAGAACTCGTTCCATTAAAACCAGGGTTGATAGTCCTCGCCATTTTTCTACCGGATAAGCTCATGCAGTTTAGTATACTACATAAACACATTTGTGCAAAAATAGTAAGTTTAAGTTTAAAAAGTAAAATATACACTCGTTTACAGGGGTGAATAAGAGATATCTTACAGACACAGGCCGCATCGACGACTATAATCACACGTACAAAACTAATCCACAGGAGGTGTTCTATGGACGCAATGGGAATAATCGGTTGGGTAGTGCTCGGTGGTCTTGCGGGCTGGGTCGCATCGAAGTTCGTCGGGACCGATCAACAGCAGGGCTTTGTCGGCAATATTGTCGCCGGTATATTAGGTGGCGTCTTGGGAGGCTGGGTTTTCTCTCTCCTGGGCGGTGCTGGAGTGACTGGATTTAATCTCTGGAGCTTCGTCGTCGCGCTTGTAGGTGCTGTCATCGTGTTGATGATATGGAAGGCCATCACGGGCAGAAAAGGATAGTTACAACTTGCGTTGCAGTGAGTACCTCACTGCCGCATCATAGACACCGACGAGACGCTTACAGCCCTCGTCGGTGCTAAATATAGAAGCACATCCGGCTGCGGCATCAGACATGGACTGAAGCTTAGTGGGGCTGTCGATTAGGTCGGCTAATTCTTGAGCAAGCCCTTCCGGAGACGAATCTGGAGGATATACTCCTGCTTTTGGATCGATATCAAGCAAGAGCTCGGGATCAATTGATACTACACCGCGACCGCCAACGATTGATTCGGCAATGACCATCGGTTGATTATCGAAGCCGTGTGAGGTCATGACAAGTGCGCTCGATTGGTCAATGTAGTGGTGTACCGCATCATTTGCGATAGAGCCAACGAGTGTCACGTTCGATTTGTTGGCTGCCCAGGCGGTGACGTCATCTTGGTGATACCCATTGCCGATGATAATCGCCCGAAATGGTTTGTTGGTATAACTAGGCAGTAGATCGATCGCCTTGCAGAAGTCGAGCACGCGCTTCTCTGGCATCATGCGTCCCATCCACAGGAATGTTGGTATGCTGGGCAGCGGTTCGTGTCGTGATGAAGTCGTGATGAAGTTTGGTGACACAACGACCTTGAGACCGGGTAGCCAATCGCGGAATTTGTGAGCCATATGTGCCGATGGGGAGATGACGACGTCAGCTTGGCTTGCCATCAGGCAGACATGACGGCGCGCCTTGTAGGTGTAGAGTGGTTCACCGGGTAGACGGGCAAGTTTGAAGTCTTTGCCGGATTTGAGACGCCACTGCATGGGCTTCTCAAACAAATGTACCGCAAGCTTTGCGCTGAAGTTCCGCGTCTGAATCTGCTTCCAGAGTAATGTATGGAATGTATAGACCAGCGGAAGCCCAAGTTTGCGTGCCGCATAGACACCAGCGCTACCGACGCCGAAGTCTGTCTGCACATGCACGATATCGACATGACGCCTCTTAAGTTCATCGATGACAAACGAGGCGGCGAGGGGCTTCGATATGCGCATAGTCTCTTGCTGGCCAGTAGTGAAGTGGATACTTGGTATCATGACGATATCCTCAGGGGCATCGACATCAGGGTGCTCCGCAGTAAATATAGTGACGGTATGCCCAGATGCCTCCAGGGCCTGACGCTGGTTGTCGATTGAGATTTCTGTGCCTCCCGACATGGGTAGGTAGAGGTCAGTCATAATAGCGATATGCATAACGAAAGTATAGCACGTACGAGGTGCTAACAGGGGAGTATGCCTAAATGTGTGGAGGTAGCTCTAGGTAGAGTGCCGCCCACACCATGCCGGGGTCGCTCTTATAGATAGCGGCATGGTACCATGAGCCATCAGGGTTTAGCATCTCGGGCCATGTGCCGTGCCGTTCAATCATACGTGCGAAACGAGCCCGAGTTTCGGCGTATTCAGGACGCTTATAGTGCTTCAATATATGCAGATAGAACACGCCGTGCCAGGTCCAGATTGATGTACCGGCGTAGTTGCCCATGAATGGCCAGGTCATCCAGAAGCGATAATTAAACGCCCTGGGTTGGTCGGTATATTTAAGTGGATAGGGACGGTCAAGTTTGTGCTGCTTGATGTAGATAATTGTCTTCTCGAACTTCGTCTCGTCGTCCACGATGCCCATAAAGAAGGGGAATAGGGCGCATTCAGCACTGAAGGCCTTATTGTTCCAGTCTGCATTGAAATATCGACCGTTCCAGTAGTGGTTGAGCAGCTCTTGCCGGTAGCGGTCTACGGTGTACGGGAAGTTCAGCTCAAGCTTCTCGGCGCAGCGGGCAAGGCGAGCGGCGAGCGTGACTGCATACGCACTCCGGTCGTAGATGACGGCATCGCGCATCTCAGCGAAGCGCATGGGCTTGATGTGGCCAGACTGTGAATCAAGAAAGACTTTGCGGTAGCGACGTAGCTCACGATTAAGGAACACCTTCTCTGATTCATTGAGGGGGTAGCCACTTACCTCGATACTATGGAGCAACCAGGGGAGGGCATCGATGCTTTTGACGTCGGGAGCGTTAAACGTATTCCCTGCCCTGTCGATACAGAGCGTGACGATGCCAGATCTTCGATAATGCTGCAAAGCCCACCGAAGAGTGTGATGAACTTTATCTTGATGGCCGATACGCACAAGTGATTCAGCGACCGTTCCAAAGTCACGCATCCAAAAGAAATCGAAATGCCCGAGACTTGTGCGGTAGAAATCCCCTTCCCATAGTCGCTCGACAACCTGGCGGCAGATGTCGCGAGCATTACCATCAAATCGTTCGACGTGGCCGAAATAGCGATTTGCGAGTTGGCGATATTCGGCACGAATCGTACCGAGGATGCGGCCCGTAATGCGGAAGAAATATACCATCACCGTCAGTATAGCGTGACGGCGAGTATTACGCTAGCGCCTACTCAAGACATGTTATACTAGATTTAGTCAAATGGAATACGTACACGTCTTCATCCAGCTCGTTATTCTTATAGTTTTCTCTGCGATCTTTTCGGGGCTCAACATCAGTCTGATGTCTCTTTCCGTGACCGACCTCAAACGTAAGGCTCGGCTAGGGAACGGCATGGCAAAACGTGTCCTTCCGCTACGCAAGAACTCTCATCTCTCACTTGCAAGCATCTTGTTCGCAAACGTTGCGGCCGTATCAGCTAGCTCGCTGTTGCTCGAGTACCACTTCAACGGCTGGATTGCCGGTATCGCAACAACCATCTTGATGGTAATCTTTGGAGAATTACTCCCTCAGGCACTGTTTCTGAAATCAGCACTACGGTTCGTGGCATTTTTCACGCCGCTCATCAAGCTTATGACGTTTGTGACATACCCGTTCTCCAAGCCAATCCAACTCGTACTCGACAAATTGTTGGGCGAGGAGCTACATTCGCTGCATTCTCGCCAAGAGCTCGGGCTCATTATCGGCGAACATAAGACCTCAGACTCAAGCGAACTCGATGAAGATGAGGTAGAGATCATCAGGAGCGCACTGCTACTAAGCGAGAAGACGGTAGGTGAGATCATGCAGCCTATCAAGGGAGTATTTTGGTTGCCAATCGATGCAACACTTGACGCCAAGACTGTCGACAACATCACTGCGCATGGCTATAGCCGCATCCCTATACTGAGTCGCGACAGAAGTGACTGTTTCGGAGTGCTTCTCATGAAAGACATGGTAGATATAGATTTCGATGATAACCCCGTACCAGTCGCCTCCTTCAAGCTGCATCGGACGCGTACGGTGGGGAGTCGTACGGCACTAGATACGATGTTTCGGCGCTTTATAAGTTTGCACTCCCACCTAGTGCCGGTCGAGAAGGATGATGTCATCGTGGGTATTGTGACGATCGAGGACCTTATCGAAGAGATTATTGGACATGAGATTGCAGATGAAACCGATCATGCTCATCAACGCGAATAAGCTTGTGCTTGGCGTAGTGAACTAGTACCATAATAAGATATGGATCTTGAGGGTGAGCTAAAGAAAGTCATACAAGGCGACATTGACACGAGCGAGGAAACTCGCGCGAAGTATAGTCACGATGCGAGCCTATTTGAGCTAAAGCCTCAAGCGGTCGTGTACCCCAAGAGTACGGCAGATATCGAGGCATTGGTGGCCTTCGTTACTGCGCACAAAGAAGCGTACCCCGTTCTCAGTCTTACCGCTCGCTCGCAGGGTACCGATATGTCTGGTGCCGCGATTAACGATTCGCTCATCGTGGACAGTAGTAGGTATATGACTGAAATTTCAGATGTATCGGCTGAGCGTGCGACAGCACAGCCAGGTACGAGATATCGAGATTTTGAGGCCGAGACCCTGAAGTTTGGCGCCATCATGCCAAGTTATCCAGCTAGTCGTGAACTCGCAGGCATAGGAGGTATCGTCAACAATAACAGTGGGGGCGAGAAGTCGCTCGAGTTTGGCAAGACTGATCGTTATGTGAAGTCGATGGATGTAGTCCTGAGTGATGGCAAAAGCTATACCTTTGGCCCTCTCTCTCGTGACGAATTGAATGCCAAAATGGAGCAAGACACCTTCGAGGGTAGACTCTATCGTGACACGTATAGTATTCTTGACCAACATTACGACGAGATTAAGGCGGCTGCACCAAAAGTCAGCAAGGATTCGACAGGTTATCACCTCTGGAATGTCTGGGACAGAGAGGCTGGCATATTCGATTTGACGAAGCTATTTGTCGGAGGACAAGGCACTCTTGGTATCATGACCAGCGCAACGCTATCGCTTGTACAGAAGCCAAGTCACTCAGGTACGCTCGTCTGCTACCTTAAGTCCATCGATACATTGGGCGAAATTATTCCAGCGGTACTTGCCCAGAAACCTGCGACGTTCGAGTGTTTCGACGACAATACGCTATGGCTCAGCTTCAAGTTCATCTTCGCATTCATCACGCGACTCGGTTTCATCACGTGGCTCCTGATGTGTTTGCAGCTCATCCCCGATGGGCTCGCGCTACTACGTGGAGTGCCGAAGATGATCCTTCTCATCGAGTTTACCGGCAACAGCGAGGCAGAGGTTAAGCAAAAAATCCACACAGCACGCACACAACTGTCGCAGTTTAATTTCAGCTACATGGAGGAGGACAACACGGAAGCTCAGGCGAAGAAGTTCTGGCTCATGCGCCGTGAAAGCTTCAATCTCCTACGAAGTAAAGTAAAGGACAAACACACCGCACCATTTATCGATGATCTGGTCGTTCCGCCGGCACGATTGACAGAGTTCTTGCCGCAATTGCGCGATATCATCAAGAAGTACAAGCTACTCGCGACGATAGCGGGTCACCTCGGTGACGGGAACTTCCACGTGATTCCCCTTATGAAGATAGAAGATCCAGCTGAGCGGGCAAAGTTCGCGCCCGCGATGAAAGAAGTGAACACGCTCGTCATCAAGTACGGCGGAAGTGTCAGCGGCGAACACAATGATGGTATGATTCGGGGCCCTTGGCTCGAACAGATGTATAGCCCAAGCGTGCTCGGCTATATGAAAGAAATCAAGCATCTGTATGACCCGCTCAATATCTTCAACCCTCACAAAAAGACCAATGCCACCTGGGATTATAGTTTCGCGCATATTCGAGAACACTTCTAGTTGACAACACGCGCGTAAGGCGCTATAACGAGAGTACGAAGTAGGTTCAGCGGAATTCTCTACAGGGAATTCGTCCATTGCGGTTGCTTCGCAAATAACTAATTAAGGTTGTTTGCGAGGGGCCGATTTTTTGTTCTCTCGTAAACAGAAGGGAGAATATATGGCAGCAAGCTTAGAGCGAGCCATCCAGATAGCAACATCAGCGCATGAGGGGCAGTTCCGTTTCGATAGCAGCCCGTATATCAATCATCCCTTGCGCGTGATGCGCACGGTTGAGGCGCAGGGCCACAGCCTCTTTACGCAACAAACTGCAGTGTTGCACGATACCGTCGAGGATAGCGACTGGACACTGGATATGTTGGCAGATGAAGGATTCGGCGATGAGGTATTATTGCCACTCGACCTTCTGACGAAGCGACCGGGCGATGTGTACGAGGAATACGTGGTGCGGTTGATGCCCAACCCAAGAGCACGAGCGGTCAAGAAGGCAGATCTCATGGACAATATGGACCTGACCGGTCTCGATAACCCATCCCGCAAGAGAATTGAGACGATAGAGAAGTATGGAAGGGCGCTGGTCCTGCTCTCTCGCTTTCCCCTACCCCGCATTTAGCACTCTTGACGCCTGAGTGCTAACGTCATATACTGGTAACAGATGACAAAGCGTGATTATTACGAAGTACTCGGCGTCAGCAAGACCGCCAGTGACGATGAGATCAAGAAGGCCTTTCGCAAGGCCGCGGTTCAACATCACCCAGACAAAGAGGGTGGCGACGAGGGCAAGTTCAAAGAAATCAATGAGGCCTACGAGATACTCAAGGACAAGCAGAAGCGTCAGCGCTATGATCAGTTTGGTCATGCGGGAGTCGGAGGAGCTTCAGGTGGTGGCGGTAATCCGTACGAAGGATTTGGTGGTTTCAACGGCCAAGATGTCCATTTTGACTTTGGCGGTGGTGGTTTTGGCGATATTTTCAGTCAATTCTTTGGCGGCGGTGGACAGCAGACTTATGGCCCGACGCGGGGTCGCGATGTCGAAACACGTATCACGTTGACCTTTGAAGAGGCAGTCTTTGGTAAGGACGAAGAGTTGATCATGACACTTGATGATGAGTGTACGCATTGTAAAGGCACGACAGTCGAACCAGGTCATAGTATGAAGACCTGCGAAACCTGTAAGGGCGCTGGCCAACAAGTCCGTCTCATGAACACGATGTTTGGTCAGATTCAGCAGGCAGTGACCTGTGAAACATGCCGTGGCAAGGGTAAGATACCAGAGGTAGTCTGCTCACAATGTCGCGGCACGGGTACTGAGCGTCGCGAGCAGCGCATCACCGTTAAGATTCCAGCCGGTATCGATGATGGTGCGACGATTCGCCTGCGCGAGCACGGTGAAGCGATTGGCGGTGGAGGTAAGGGTGACTTATTCGTCCACGTCAGGGTCAAGGCGCACAAGAAATTCACTCGTGAAGGCGACCTCATCCTCAGCGAAGAGCACATTAGTATGATTGATGCTGCACTTGGTACCGAAATCGATGTCGAGACCGTCGATGGGGTAGTGACGATGAAGGTCCCAGCGGGCACACAGAGTGGTACTGATTTCAAGCTCTCTGGCCACGGCGTCCCACACCTGCGCTCAGAGGTGCGTGGTTCACACATCGTGAGCATCGTCGTCGATGTCCCGACGAAATTGAGCAAGCAGCAGCGCGAACTTCTCGAGCAATTCGAAGGCGCAAAAAAGCGTGGCCTTTTCTCATAAATCATTGACTTTTATATACAAAAATGATATAATTCACCCAAACTTAACTGCATGAGGATGTATCTGTGAGTATTACATATGAGATTCCACGAGAGCTTACCACTAGGGAGCTGCTTGATCCAAGACGGACACCAGAGGCGGGATTCCAGTCATACGAGTGGTTTACAAACAACGCGGTTGCCCAAAAGAAGTCGTTTTTAAGCGGCGCGGTTCGTAATCCTGACTTGAAGTACTCCAAATTCCACCAGGTCTCACAACTCGATATGGGATTGGCAAATCTTGACTATGTTAAGGATCAAGTTTGGAAGTATGAAGACGTCGATATGTACCGTGTTATTGCGCCATCACTCACGTTTCGTCAGATTGAGATGATGTACGTCAAGGAGGCCGCCGAGCTTAACGAGCTTGTGTCAAATGGCGCACCCGAGCAAGAGGTAGTTAATCTCGTAGAGCATGTACGTGAAGTTAATGAAATCATTTACGGTACACCAAACCAGGTGGTTCTAGACGGTGCATACAACAAACTTTGGGGAATGATAGATGACAAAGTGCTACATCCAAGCGCTCAGTTGCTGAAGGATGAACTCGAGAATGGATTTGTATTTGACGGAAGACAGTGCGCCCCTATGGGTCGGGCATCTGATAGTGCCGCGGAGCTTCCACCTTATGAGGATAATCCCGCACTCGAGTGGTTCGCTGAGATAGTGGATGAAGAAAATGAAGATATTCGCGATCTCGTCCATACATTCTGGGAGCAGAAGGTCGCAATCCATGGCGAAGACTATGAATGTGGTCCAGAGGACATCATTGAAGCATTTCAGGCTGTAATCGAAATGCGTGGTTTGGATCAGAGAGCAGGTGTCACCGTCAAGCCGCAGCCAGGCAAAACTGCGCTTTCCTGGGAGTCTCCTGAACTAAGCGTGCATGTGGGGCTAAACAGGGTGCCGATTAAGAGCGCAAATGAGCTCTTCGCAAAGATCAAGCATGAGCTAGCCAAGCATGGCCAAGCGTGTGTAGAAGGTTTGGAAACGGAAGCTCCTGTGTTGGGGACTGGGCTGTACACTGAGACCGAGCGCCCCGACTACCTCTCATTTGAAGAGGGTGTCGCGACGACGGCTGAGGAGGTTGGGGGCGACACAGAGCCGAAATGGGATGTATCCATGCTAGGGCATTACATAAATATCGCTGAAGCCGCACAGAACGGACATGATTTTCGTGAGACATTCGAAAAAGCATGGCGATATCGTCTCCTAGCACAGATTAAGCCGGGGCAAGAAGTTACTCAAGAGATTATCGACAAACATCAGTCAGCAGCATACACTGCGTGTGTACGAATCTATCGGGGAACCCCTATCAATGTGCGTGAGCTATATCCGCGCGTCACACCCCTTACGTTCAACAAAGATCTTGCCTACTTAAATGGCCGCGTACTTGCGCTACAATACATCCAAGAGTGCCACGAGAAGAACGATGTTGAAGCTATCAAGATGCTGTTTCGGGGTAAATTCGACCCCACCATACCTGAGCAAAGGGAAATCGCAGACCGATTCTTGCGCAACGTGTAGTGTAGATTGACTTATTAGAGCATAAGTGATATAATGGTAGGATATGTCGATAGAGGAAAAAACCATCATCGGACGTACCGCCACCGCCAGTTTTCCGGCGGAGGGTATCTATGATATTCCGGTGAAGATTGACACCGGTGCGGATAGCTCATCTATCTGGGCATCTGACCTAGAAATCGACGATGATCATATCCTGCATTTTGTACTATTCGACAAGAAATCACCGTATTACTCAGGCAAACGTCACTCGACGAAGCATTACGAAGCGCACCTCATCCGCAGTTCAAATGGTCAGGCACAGATACGCTATCGCGTGCACCTAGCGATAGAACTTGCGGAGCATAAGATACGCGGCTCATTTAATCTTGCAGATCGTTCGCGAAACGCCTATCCTGTGCTTGTAGGGTGCAAGCTACTGAACAAGAAGTTTCTGGTGGATGTTTCGAAAGCCTCGAAGATTAAGCCACCAAACGAGCCGGAACCATCAGGACTCTTCAACAAAGAAATGAAGAAAGATCCCCAAGCGTTTTTCAAGAAATATCACCACAAGAATGTCAGAGGAGACGTCGAATTATGAAAATAGCTATTCTCAGCAACGGTACCGCGAACTATTCGACGAAACGCCTCAAGCAGGTCGCTCAAGAGCGTGGTCATGAAGTCAAGGTCATCAAGTATCGTGAGTGCTATGCCAGTATCGAGCGAAACAACCCGACGGTGAGCTATCGTGGTGAAGACCTCGCGCAATTCGACGCAGTCATTCCCCGTATCGCCAGCCACATGACTCGTTACGGTACCGCTATCGTGCGTCAGCTCGAGATGCAAGGTGCCTACACGGTATCAAGTTCGATTGCGATTACCCGTAGCCGCGACAAACTGCGCAGTATGCAGTTGCTCGCCAAAGCTGGTGTTGGTATCCCGAAGACAGTCTTTAGCCGCAACTCGGCTGACATCGATGACCTCATCGAGAAACTCGGTGGCACACCAGTCATCATCAAGCTTGCTCGTGGTACACACGGCAACGGCGTGGTGCTTGCCGAAAGCAAGAAGGCTGCGAAGTCAGTGCTTCAGGCATTTTATCTGTCTGACGAAGACGGTACGAACATCCTGCTTCAGGAATTCATCAAAGAGTCAGCCGGCACCGACATCCGCGCATTCGTCGTGGGGGGTCGTGTGGTTGCCAGTATGAAGCGCCAGAGTCTCGACGATGATTTCCGTTCAAATCTCCACAAGGGAGGTGAGGGCACGACGATCAAATTGACCGATGAAGAGCGCAAGATGGCCATCAAGGCCGCCAAGGCGATGGGGCTCAATGTCGCCGGTGTCGACATGATGCGATCAGATCGCGGTCCACTCATCTTGGAAGTCAACGCAAGCCCTGGATTTGGTATCGAGAAGGTGACGGGACGTGATGTCGCGACGCCTATCCTCGAATACATCGAGCGAAACGCCAAGCGTGGCCACAAAAAAGACAAAGTCGGCGCGTAAGTCCCTTTATCTTTACCGTATGATATGATGTAAGCATGAGTTATATCCTCGTCTTCATAGCGATGTTTGCACTTCTGTTTGCACTCAGCTTCGTCGTGAAGCGTCGATTTGGGGTGCTCGTGCTCGCGTTGCTTGCGGGCAGCTTGCTCGCGAATCTATGGACGGAGACACTGACACCACTTGTTGCAAGTACCGGTATCGTGACGATTCGTCCGCCACTTTCGAGTATTGTCGCGCTGACCGTCACACTCGCACCAGCATTTGTATTATTCCTAGGCGGGCCTTCGGTGCACCGTAAACACGAGCGACTCATCGGTTCGCTCATTTTTGCGCTCGTCGCCACGATGTTGTCATTTCACTGGCTCAACGATGCACTCGTCATCGAAGGGGCGGGGCAAGTGCTCCACGACTTCCTCGCACAGTACCAAGCACTCATCCTAACGGGTGGTGTCATCGCAGCAATCGTTGATGTGTTGATGACGCATACGGTGCGGCATCAATCAAGTGGCAAGCACTAACGTCCGCGTACGGCATTAAATAGCCACATCATTGAGCTATCGCGCATCTGGCTGTATCCAGAGTACGGGTGGTAGTCTCCGAGTGCATCGTAGAGTTTAGGTAGGGTAGACGCGTGAACGGCGATGCCGAGATGGTTCTCGGGATACGTGAAGCCTCTATCTGAACCGGCTAGTACGACGTCTTGCATCGTGAACTTCTTGAGATATTCAAAGTTGTCGTTTCCCCTCTCCTCGGGGTAATCGTGATAGGCGGCCAGGCCTCTGAGGACAAGCCTTGGTTTGCCGGCGTCGTCTACTTCAGATACGACCTGCGTTTCACGCGGGTCTTTGAATACAGATAATCTCGTGCGACTCTCGTAGCGGGCTTTTGCACCATATCCATAACAGCCGGGTGCTGTTTCTCGATGGGTATTCGCAACGGCTAGATACTTGTCCTGTGATCCAAGGGCTTCGTATAGTTGCTGCCATCGCTTGAGGGTTTCAGTAGAATCCGTGACAGTGCCATCGAGGACTCGGTCACCATAGATAGCGACAAGAGCATCGATATCCAGCCCGTAGGCAGTCTCAAGTAAATCAACAATTTGAAGATGGGCTTCTTGTACCTCACGTACTTTATCTGCAGCACGTTGGGCAAGCGCATCTGGGCTGAAGTCTTCTCGTGTGCGTGGTGTGGGGTCACTAGTTGTCATTGCTGCTCCTTTCCCGATTCCTTTGTCTCTGTTCGGGGTTCTCGTAAGTGAGGAGCCAACCCAGCGCCTCACCGCTATCTGGCCGGTCGATAGGTCCACTCGCATCACGAATGATGAAATTATCAAGATTCCACAGCTTCTTTCCCGCTTCGGCGGATGGAAGCACTTCGAGTAGATTATAGCTGAATGAAGAGAGAATCTGTTTACCGCGATCATCACCAAAGTAACGACTAGCGATAGTAAATGATATTTCTTCTGGCTCAGCACCCGGATCTGGCAGGGTGTGAGGGCGAGCAAGGTCTCCGACTAGATACCCCTTGCCACGCATGACGATACCTGTACGCGGCTCTGTTGCGCTACGCACGTACTCAAGCCTGCACTGCTGAGGATTCTCAAAAAGCGCATAACGGGCCTTGAGTATATGGGCGGGGTGACGACTATCGAAGACGGAATCATCGAGCGCTGTTTCTGTCTCGCCAATGATGATGTGTGATGTCGTCGGCTCGTCTATCGCATCAAGGATGCGGGTGAATTGGTCCAGTACGCGCGCACCTTCTGGCAACAGTACATTCGTGCCATAAATCTCCACTAATGCATCGAGGTCTATACCTCGATCTTCCAACATATCCATTTTTTCGCAATGAGCTGCCTGCTTTGTCTCGCGCTCGCGTAGCTGTTGGGCGAGTCGGGCTTCAAGTGCTTTCTGGGATTGGTCGATGATTTCCTGGCGTTGCTTCCTATCCATATTCCTCCTATGTGACCCCACCCAGATTGTTGATACTATTTAAGCACAAATCGTGCACTACTCCATAGAAAAATCGCCTACACGAGGTAGGCGATTTTTCTATGGAGGGCCCAGTGAGACTTGAACTCACGACACCCTGCTTAAAAGGCAGGTGCTCTAACCGGCTGAGCTATGGGCCCGCAGCCTCGATCACTATATCATTTCACAGAGGTGATTGTCAAACAAGCGTCGAGTAGAGTACGATGGTGGCAATGTATTGGTTGCGAGCAAAAGTTCACCCTACGTGGCAGCTAACGGTGATATGTGCCGGTTTGGTGATCGGTGCAGCTTTAGCGCAGGTGTGGCGCGAGTTCGCGGCCTGGCCATGGCCAGTGCTCGGTTGTTTATTGTGCATCGTGTCGGTGTGGAAGAGCCGTCGAGGACTGCTTGCCGCTGCATTGACCGGAGGTATGCTTCTCGGGCTCTATCGCGGAAGTGTCAATCAGAGCTTACTCTCGCACTATACCTCCTATATCGGTACCGTAGCTGTAGTCGAGGGAACTATCGATGACGACCCAAGTCTTGCTAGCAACGATACCTACGCGCTACGCGTCAGGGACGTGAGGGTAGATGGTACGACGCAGCAAGGACTCGTCTATGTCACGGTGGGCGAGCATGGCGCTAGTTTGCGACGTAGCGATGAAGTCGAAGTGAAGGGCGTACTACGCGCTGGATTCGGTAGCTTCGCCGCGACGATGTACCGTGCGTCACTCGTCAGTGCCGTAAGGCCGGTACCGGGCGACGTTGCGCTGCAAGTACGCGATGCATTCGCAGGCGAAGTACGACAAGGTATCGATGAGCCCAGCGCGAGTCTTGGGGTCGGCTTTCTCTTAGGGCAAAAGTCAGCACTGCCATCGCATTTAGTCGAAGCGTTGCAGGTCGCAGGACTTACGCATATCGTCGTCGCGAGTGGCTATAATCTCATGATTCTCGTGCGTCTCGCAAGGAGACTATTTGAGAAGATATCACGGTATCTTGCGACCGTCGCAAGTGGGGCACTTATCGTCGGATTCATTGCAATCACCGGCATGACGCCGAGTATGACACGCGCTGGTCTCGTCGCCGCACTTGGCATCGCTATGTGGTATGTAGGACGGAAGTTTCATCCAGTCACGCTGTTGCTATTTGCGGCAGCGATCACGGTGATGATTGAGCCAAGCAACGTCTGGGGCAATGTCGGGTGGATGCTGAGTTTCACCGCCTTCGCGGGCGTTATGCTTGTCGCACCCATCTTCACGGCATACTTCTTTGGTAAAGATAAAGTACCATTTGTTGCACAATTATTCATCGAGACTTCGTCAGCTCAACTCGTAACACTGCCCATCATTACCGCAATATTCGGTCAACTGAGTATCATTGCCTTGCTCGCAAATCTGCTAATCTTGCCGCTCATCCCACTTGCAATGCTGCTCACATTTATCGTTGGATTGATCGGTTTCATCGTACCCGCTATCCAGTCCGTCATCGCGTGGCCTGCAGAAGGACTACTTTCGATCATCGTGCGGGTCGTGGAATGGTGTGCCAGTCTACCTGGTGCGCAGATTCAGTGGCAGGCGAGTATCGGTGTGGTCGTCGTAATGTATAGTTTACTCATCGCGACGTGTTGGTATATGAAGTGGCGAGTTGGATATAGCCTACACGCGGCATCGGTCGTAGACTAGGTCGATCACATCTGTTATAATACTCAAGAACTACAAAAATCTTTTATCATTCTGGAGATACCCATATGTCAGGTCACAGCAAGTGGGCGACAACCCATCGTCAAAAAGCAGTCGTTGATGCCAAGCGTGGTGCAGTATTCACTAAGCTAGGCAATATGATCGCGATTGCGGCGCATGGCGGCACCGATCCCGCTACCAACTCGTCATTGGCGATGGCAATTGAGAAAGCTAAATCGGCAAACATGCCCCTCGCAAATATTCAGCGCGCCATTGACCGCGTCGCAGATAAGTCTGCGGCAGCACTTGATGAGACTGTCTATGAGGGCTATGGGCCGGGCGGCGCAGGCATCATCATCGAGACTGCAACTGACAACAAGAATCGTACTTACCCAGAAGTGCGCACTGCACTGACAAAGAATGGCGGCACGATGGCCGACCCAGGCAGTGTGCTGTTTCAATTTACTCGTAAGGGTGTGATTCGCGTCGATGCAATGGGCGAAGACGCGCTGCTTACAATTCTTGACGCCGGTGCAGCAGATGCTGTCGAAGAAAATGATGGTATGACGGTCTATACCGACATGAAAGAACTCGCGAAGGTCCGTACCGCACTCATCGAAGCTGGCATGAAAATCGAGGATGCTGAACTGCAGTATGTGGCAAACGCGCCTGTGACTATCGACGATCCTGAAACGGCACGTAAGCTTCTCAAGGTCCTCGACGCGCTCGATGATGTCGACGACGTCGTGAATGTGCACACCAATGCCGACATCACAGTTGACGTCGAATAGATTATTGATGTAATATCCACAAACCTCGTTGACACCTTGGAATCCTATGGGGTATACCTATTCGTACTACCAATTTTTTGCGAGAACGATATGTCCACCAGACTGCCACGCGTCCGTTATTTCCTAATGTCTTTTCTTACGATCTTGTTAGGCCTTCCTGCGCCGAATGCTTTCGCTGAATTGGTTACGACCGACACAGTGCTCCTCCCTAATGCGCCGTTGATGGTGACTGCATATCAGACGATGACGGGCAACAACGACCTGCGATACCTAGAGATTTACAATACTAGTGACACGTTGGTAAATCTTACAGACTGGGAGGTTTATGACGTGGCGAATGCACGATCTCTGATATTCAGCACGGCCTTTGCGGGGGATCTTCGTCCAGATACGCATGTTGTTATGGCGAGAAGTGGGGAAGTTCTTGGTGCGAGCTACCTGCTCACAGGATGGACAGTAACCGCAAGCACTCCGGTGACGCCAAAGATACTGACGACATTACAGTTGATTCATGAGGGATATCGTCCCGCTGACTTGACGGTAAAAGCGAACGGCGCAGAGCAGATTCGCAACTATGGCGTGAGTAGTTACCTCACTACGTTTACGGAAGGCGCCACTCGAAGCCTGTTTGATGACGGGATCTATGAGGCCCCCGTCTTGCCGCTTGGGATAGAAATCAGTGAAGTATATGCGTATGCGAGTGATTGTAGCCCGCTTGACCTAAGTGTACTGTGTGGTGACTATATCGAGCTTCACAACACTTCGGACGCGCCAATCGACCTCACCGACCTAGTACTGCGCACAGACAGCAATTCATCATCACGTACGATATCGAACACATTCAGTCTGTGGGGTGTCCTTGCGGCTGACGGATACCTTGCGGTGACCGAGACAGATGATGGCGATAGAATCTCACTGACGAATAGCGGCGGCTATGTCTGGCTGGAAGATGTTTGGGATACGCGCGCGTATGGTGAGTTTATGACACAATGGCCGTCCGTACCCAGTGATATGCAAGGCTATGCGCATATGAAAGGCGATGCGGGGGCATGGAGCTGGACGCTAACACCTACACCAGGCACGGCAAACGCCTTGACGCAGCCGGTCGCAGTCATTGCAGCTTGTGCGGAAGGCAAGTATCGAAGTCCTGAGACTGGTCGTTGTCGTACTATTGAAGAGGCGGTGAATGAGCTAGCTTCATGCGAGGAGGGGTATGAGCGTAATCCTCTGACAAATCGTTGTCGCAAAGTTACACTTGCCACAAGCTCGACTCTCACGCCCTGCGGCGAGGGACAAGAGCGCAACCCTGCAACTAATCGATGCCGTTCCATCGCGAGCGCAGTCGCAGAGCTTATGCCGTGTGATGAGGGATATGAGCGTAATCCAGCCACAAATCGATGTCGCAAGCTTCAACTAGATACGGTACCCACCGCACCATTTGCCGTTGAGCCGATTGCGTCAAATCCGCAGGTATGGCAATGGTGGGCTGGCGGAGCAATCGGTGCCGCATTGCTTGGCTATGCGGGTTGGGAATGGAGGCACGAAATCGTGAAGCTTTGGATGCGTATTTCTAAGAGGTAATCATTGTATAATGAGATTATGACAGAACTCACCCCTCAGCGAGTTGATGAGCTCAGTGCTCGTGCGGAACAATTCTATAATCCAAATTTGCCCTATCACCACTGGGGCCATGCTCAGGACGTGATGCGAAATGTGGACCACATTCTCGGTAACTTCCTTGGCGGGAAGCGCAATCTCGGTCCCGCAACACGTATAGAGAGAGGGCCTATCCTACTCGCCGCTGCTCACCACGATGATTTGCATGATAGCCCGGACAATGCACAATATCCGTCCAAGGAGCACCATGCTGCGTTCATCGCGGGTCGCGAGCTACAAGGCGAGATTGATTCGGCTACTATCGAATCCATCCAAGCTATGATCCTCGCAACTGAATTTCAGGCACCGCGCAAGACTGTCGGCGAGAAGGTGTTACATTATGCCGATGTCTGGGGTATGGCTGCCGAGTACGGTGTATTCCTCGATCAAAACGTGAGGTTTTGGCAAGAGGCAGGTCGTCCTCCATGGCAGGGCTACAAGAAGCGTGCACAGAAGATAATCGGCATCACAATCGACGAATCTATCCGTGAGTTTACCCCTCTGACGGCTGCGTGGGGAGCTGATCCGTATTACTTCTCTGAACGTGCAAAGATTAATCTTGCACGGCTCACAGACGAGCCGGAACCTAACGCATGAGAATCATTGGCATAGACCCGGGTACGGGCATCCTTGGCTTTGGCGTCATCGATATGAACAATGGCAAGACAAAGCTTGTGACTGCTGGTGTCATCACAACACCGGCGCACACACCGCTCCCCGATAGACTCGAAGAGATATACTTGGGACTCACCGACATCATCGCCGAGACGAAGCCGGAAGTTATGGCGATCGAGAAGCTTTTCTTTGCGCAAAATGTCACCACCGCGATGAGCGTCTCACATGCGCGGGGCGTGGCGATGTTGACGGGCAAGCAAGCCAATCTCAAAATCGAAGAATACACACCCCTACAGATCAAGCAGACTATGACGGGGTATGGCCGCGCGACCAAGAAGCAGATACAGGAGATGGTCCGCCTACAACTTGGCCTCAAAGAGGTACCGAAGCCCGATGACTGCGCGGACGCACTCGCCGCTGCGATCATGTGCGCATTCACCTTACGTGGCTACTAGGGTATAATAGAATATATGGCGAAAGGCAAACAACCCGCTCATTTAGGGCGGTACGCAAACCTCGCAGGCAAGCGGCCTGCATCTAAAGCTCGTAAAACACGCTCATCGCGCAAACATCGCCACTTTAAGTGGTTTTGGCGTATGAGCCGAAAGAAGAAGCTACTCGTCCTGGCGACGCCGATTGTCTTGTTCTTGATACTGACACCGATCATTACCTACCTGGTCTTTGCGAATGATATCAGGGACCAAGAGCGCTTAATGAATCGCAACAATACGGGTATTGTCCTGACGGACCACAACGGCAAGGCGTTTTACAGTATTGGTAAGGCTGAGCATCGCACGCTCATACCACTTAGTGATATATCAGATGACATGGAGCACGCGCTCATCGCAAGCGAAGACAAGGACTTCTACAAGCATGGCGGCTTCAATATCTTTAGCATTGTACGCGCTGCGGTAACTGGCGTCGGTGGTGGCTCGACATTGACGCAGCAGCTTGCGAAAAATACTGTGCTGACCGATGAGCATAGTTTCGTGCGTAAGTACCAGGAACTGGCGGTCGCAATCGCAATCGAACAAAACTATAGTAAAGACCAAATCCTTGAGATGTACCTAAACTCCGTGTATTACGGAGAGAACGCCTTCGGCATCGAAGAAGCATCCAAGCTGTATTTCGGTATAGCGCCCAAGGATCTTAATCTCGCACAGAGTGCTATGCTGGTAGGCTTACTACCTGCACCAAATGCTTACTCGCCGATTACTGGCAATAAGGATTATGCGAAGAAGCGGCAGACGACAGTGTTGACGCGCATGGTGACGAACGGCTATATCACCGAAGATCAGAAGACGGCCGCACTCGCTGAGACCCTTACGTATGCGACCGATGGCAGCGCGCCAAGTTCGATTGCACCGCACTTCGTCGAGCAAGTCATCAATGAGCTTAGTGACAAATATGGGTATGAGACAGTGATGCGCTCAGGCTTCCAGGTCAAAACGACACTCGACTACGACGCGCAAGTCGCGCTCAATGAGAGCATTGCAGTCGGCATGCCTCACATCAACGCAAATGGTGGAACGAACGCGAGCGCAATCGTAATCGATCCGACAAACGGTCAGATTCGTGCCTATGCCGGGAGTGCAGACTACGCCAACGATAAATGGGGCAAAGTAAACATGGTGACGTCAGCTCGTCAGCCTGGCTCGACGATGAAACCTATCTACTATTCGTACGCACTCGCTGATGGGGTCATCACGCCAGCATCAATTTTCCTCGACGAAAAGACTGACTTCGGCGGTGGCTACACACCACAAAATGCAGACAAGAGGTGGCACGGCAATGTGACAGTACGGCAGGCACTTGATTGGTCGCTCAACATTCCATCGATTAAGGTCATGCAAAAATACGGTATTACGAAATCAGTGACAGCTGCCAACAAACTGGGTCTTGGATTCGACCCGAATGGTGACTATAACCTCACTCTAGCAATCGGCTCAGTGGAGGTGCCGCTTATCAAAATGACGAACGCCTATGCGGCGTTTGCAGCCCAGGGTGTACAGTATGAGAACACAAGCATTATCGATATGCATGACAAGTTCGGCAAGAAAGTATTCGTCAACTCCTCGTCACCGAAGCAGGTCATCAGCAAGGAGGGGGCATACCTCATCTCGAATATACTTGCCGACAATACGACTCGGTCGGCCGTCTTCGGTTCATCGCTCACTGTACCCGGTTATACGGCAGCGGTGAAGACTGGAACGACAAACGACAATCGTGACGCCTGGACTATCGGTTATACGCCAAGCTACGTTATCGGTGTGTGGGTCGGCAACAACGACAATACGGCGATGAAAAGCGGTGGTTCTGATATGGCGGGCCCGATATGGCGCAATACGATGAAAAGACTCATGGCCGGTAAGCCCAATACGCAGTTTAGTATGCCAAGTAACATAGTTCAGAAGGCAGTGTGCACCAGCAATGGTGGACTGGCGTCTTCGAGCGGCAACGGTACCTACAATGAGTATTTCATGGCTGGCGCACTTCCTACGGAAACGTGTGACCCGATCCCGACCATGATTACCGTCTGTAACCTCGAGACAAAGAAAATCGAAAGCATCGATGAAAAGAAATACGATAGTCAAACCTACTCGAAGAACGTCGATGACTGTAAGGTTGTGCAGATTCAAGTGTGTAACCTAGCCACTGACAAAATCATCACGATTGATGAATCTGACTATGATGAGACAAAGCACGACAAGGACACGAGTGAGTGTGATACTTCGGGAAATTCTGGTAACGGAAATACTACAACGCCTATTATTCCCATACCGTGAGATAATTAGTATATGATTGCACACATCGTCGGAACTGTGGCGGAAAAATTTGGTGGGTCAGTGATAGTTGACGTCTCAGGCGTGGGCTACGAGATTAATGTCGCGACAGGGGATTATGACGCAGTAACGCTGAGTCAGAAGGTGAAGTTCTACACCTATCACCATATCCGTGAGCAGAGCCAAGAGCTGTTCGGGTTTTCGAGTCTTGCGGCAAAGAAGCTGTTCGAGATGCTCATTACCGTGCAGGGTATCGGTCCGAAGGCGGCGCTTGCGATATTGAGTCTTGATGAAGCTGAGAATGTGCGAAATGCCATCGCCAATTCTGACAGCGTATACCTTGCGAAGGCGTCGGGTGTCGGTAAGAAGACGGCGGAGCGTGTCGTCGTCGACCTGTCAGATAAAGTCGGTATGCCCATCATCTATAAGAAACAGTCCGGTGTTCAAACAGAGCTTAATACCAGCGACGAAGCACTCGAGGCACTCATCGCCCTAGGCTATACTCTCAGCGACGCCACGAAAGCGCTTGAAGGTATCGACACCACGCTCACCACAAGCGAACGCGTGCGAGAGGCGTTGAGAGGATAATATAATGCCCTACGCTGATTCATATGTCTGGAATATACGACAAAAAATCGGACACGATAGTCTGATTATTCCCTCAGCTGATGCCATTGCTGTAGGCAAGGACGGCGAACTTTTACTAGTATTTAATAAAGACTGGAATAACTGGTTCTTCCCCGGAGGCTATGCAGAAGTGGGACAGAGCTCAGCTGAGTGCGCGGCAAGGGAGCTGTTTGAGGAGGCTGGTGTGCGCACAGATTTTCGAACATTAATACCATTTGCGTTTGCTTCGGGCCATCGAGCCGAATATCCAAACGGGGACATAACCTATCCCTTCACGCAGTATTTTATTACTCATGAATGGGACGATCAAGGCGATGCAATAGATGAAGTTGAGGTTTCGCAACGAAGGTGGTTCTCGCTTGAAGAGCTTGCAGAGCTGGAATTAGATAAAAGTATGAAGGCGATCATCAAAGCCTACAAAGCATTTATTAGCACGAATATATATCAAACGATAGACTTTGAGGATAGATAAAGTGGCAATTGAACGAATCGTTGATACGAGCAGCCCAGATGATGATCTTGACGAGAAAATCATCGAAGTCACTTTGCGCCCTCAAAACTTTAGTGAATATGTCGGTCAAGAACGACTAAAAAAGAATCTGAAGCTGGGCATTGATGCGGCGAAGAAGCGCGGTGACCCAATCGACCACGTATTACTCTACGGCCCTCCAGGGCTTGGTAAGACCACGATGGCGACCGTCATCGCCAACGAAATGGGGAAGAATATCCGTGTCACGGCGGGCCCGGCAATTGAAAGAGCTGGGGACCTTGCAAGTATTCTGACAAATCTCCAGGATGGCGACATATTGTTCATCGATGAGATCCATCGCCTAAGCCGCACTGTTGAAGAAGTGTTGTATGCGGCTATGGAGGACTTCAAGCTCGATATCGTGATCGGCAAGGGCCCGGCAGCACGCAGTGTGCGACTTGATTTGCCAAAGTTCACTGTCATCGGTGCGACAACCCGGACAGGTGCACTCGCCGCGCCGTTACGCGATCGATTCGGTCACATTTATCGTCTCGAGTTTTATACTCCGGATGAAATATCGCGTATTATCACGAGGGCGGCCGGCATACTAAATACGCAGATTGACGATGAGTCGGCGCAGCTACTCTCTACGCGCGCTCGTCTGACACCACGTATCGCGAACCGCCTATTGAAGCGTGTGCGCGACTACGCAGATGTCAATGGTGACGGCATCATCGACATAGCTATCACCCATCGGGCACTTGAAATGCTTGAGATAGATGAGATTGGCCTCGATCCCGCGGATCGTCAGATGCTGCGAAGTATTCTTGATGCCTATGGAGATAATCCCGTAGGACTTAGCACCATCGCTGCGCTCACAGGAGATGAGGCGACCACGATTGAAGATTTTTACGAGCCGTATTTACTTCAAATAGGATTTATAGAACGCACGCCGCGAGGGCGACGTGTGACTGCACGAGCACGCACGCATCTCGATAAGAGTAAATGATCGACAGCCATTGTATAATATAGACATGGCACACATGCGAGATAAGTTGGAACACAGAGGAATGATGAGGGAGGCTTCTATGGAAGAACTACATGAGCAGGAACCGCCACAAAAACCAGTTGCATATGACGTCGACGGCAAACCACTGTATGCGGCGCCAGTTGCCGTTGATCCCCAGCCTCGTCCACAAGTCGTACATATGACACGAGCATTTGAGCCAGTTGCTGTTGAGCTCTCTCCTGAAGCACGCGAGAAGCATGACCAGTCAACCGAACGATATCCCGGTCTCAACTTGAGCGAACACGAGTACGTGATCAGTGACGTGCGCCGTCATCCGATAGGGTTGGGCGGGCCTATCATTGTCACTACGCTTCTCGTGTCGATTGCCTTCGTGTTCGCAATGGACTATGAGTATGTCGCCGAGCTTATGGGGGCATCGTCGCAATCGTACGGAGGCATTGTGCTCATCGGCATCTTATTCGCAGTCCTTTCAATCATTGGTGGGTATCTCGCAATTTGGGTTTACAGTAACAATCGTTTCTACATGACGAATGAGAGCGTGATACAGGTGATACAAAACAGCATCTTTTCTAAGAAGGAACAAGTCGCCAGTCTCATGAATATCGAGGATGCAAGCTTCAGCCAAAGAGGCCCCTTGCAGGTGCTGTTTGATTACGGTTCGATACGACTAAGCACTGAAGGTGATGAGTCGACCTATCGATATGATTATGTCCAGAATCCTAAGCGACAAATCGCGATTCTCAACAATGCCGTCGAAGCATTTAAGAATGGTCGACCCGTCGAGATGCCGGTGTCAAGCGAAGAATAAATAGTTATTTGTTGCGATTCGTCTTCACGTAATCGGCTTCACGCTCCATGGCGCTGCGCAGGGTGTAGCCCGTACATTGTCCACTCGTATTGCAGCCAGTAGGCTCGTAACGATAGTTTGCGCCAGAGGTACCGAGTTTGACTTCGGTCGGATCGGTGAACAGCGCCGGATCCATGGCACGTAATGTCTTGCTATCGATAGTCTGCGGATAATATCCCTTTGCCTCAAAGTAGACTTCCTCGAGATTGTAATACATGGCATTAATCGCAGTCTTGCGAGTACTGTCCCGCTGCTCTGCGCTGACGGTTGCGCGTTCAGTAAAGAACAACCAGCTCCCCACGCCTAAAATGACGATGATGACAAGTAGTTCGATGACGGTAAACCCACGACGCTTCATATAGTAGTCATTATACCAAACACTAGCCAACTACGATATAATAGGGAGAGAAATAAGGAGGGGAAATGGCAAAAAAGTCCGAGAGTAAAGTACTATCCGAAAAGCCGACTGCCAATGAAGGAAAGTTAAAGGCCCTTGGTCTTGCGATGGATCAGATCACTAAGCAATTTGGTGATGGTTCGATTATGAGGTTAGGTGATGCAAAGAGGGTTGACATAGAGCTACTCTCAAGTGGCTCATTGAGTGTCGATCTCGCACTAGGTGGCGGCTATCCGAAGGGTCGCATCATTGAGATTTATGGTCCAGAGAGCTCAGGCAAAACAACCCTAAGCCTTCACGCGATTGCTGAGATTCAGAAAACAGGAGGCACAGCAGCGTTCATAGACGCCGAGCACGCACTTGATCCTGCCTACGCAAGGAAGTTGGGTGTAGATACGGACAATCTTTACGTGAGCCAACCCGACAACGGTGAACAGGCACTTGAAATTGTCGAGACGCTGGTGCGTTCGAACGCTGTCGACCTCATCGTCGTCGACTCTGTCGCCGCACTCGTGCCTCAAGCTGAGATCGACGGTGACATGGGTGATAGTCACATGGGTCTTCAGGCACGTCTGATGAGTCAGGCGCTCCGCAAGCTTACGGGTATCATCAACAAGTCGCACGCGACTGTCATATTCATCAACCAGATTCGTATGAAGATTGGTGTCATGTTTGGTAATCCAGAGACGACCACGGGTGGTAACGCGCTCAAATTCTACGCATCGGTTCGCGCTGATATTCGCCGCGTTGGTCAGATCAAAGAGGGCGAAGAGATTATCGGTAACCGTACCAAGGTCAAGATCGTCAAGAACAAGATCGCACCGCCATTCCGAGTTGCCGAATTCGATATCATGTACAACGAAGGCATCTCGAAGACCGGCGACGTCCTCGACCTTGCGGTAGAGCACGGTATCGTCGGTAAATCAGGAGCATGGTTTGACTACAATGATGCAAAGATAGGCCAGGGAAGAGAAGCGACCAAGAAGTATCTCAAAGAAAATCCTGACGTAGCCGCAGAAATAGAGAAAAAGGTTCGAGAGAAAGTTGCCGCAAGTAACGCGGAATAGTTTCTCGACACGTCACGTCGAAACTTTAGGCAACCCGCATGGACGCGTCGCGTAGTATGAAGATTACAGACATACATACCCAAGTCCGAAATCCCGATCGAGTAAATGTATCGGTTGATGGTGTGTATCGGTTTTCGCTGGACATCGCCCAGGTTATTGATCTTGGAGTGAAAATTGGCAGGGAATTGACCGATGAGGAGCTTGCGCAGCTTGAGGATGAGAGTATGTTTGGTAAGCTCTATGCGAGGGCGTTAGAATACTGCTTGATGCGCCCGCATAGCGTACGTGAGGTGCGAGATTATCTATGGAGGAAGACGCGTGATCGAAGAGGGAAGGAGGGGAAGCTGATTCAGGGATACTCCCCTGCCCTAGCTGAACGCGTGTTGATAAAATTACAACAAAAAGCATACGTCAATGACGAACAGTTTGCAAAGTGGTGGGTCGAAAGTCGAAATGTTGTGAAAGGCACTTCCCTACGCAAACTTTCTGCTGAACTCAGGGCTAAGGGTGTGTCGGGTGAAGTCATCGAGGCAATGCTGAGTGAGTCGGGGAGACATGACGCCGATGAGTTGTCGAAAGTTGTCGCCAAGAAACGTGCCAAATATCCCGATGACCAGAAATTGATGCAGTACCTTGCACGGCAAGGATTTGATTACGACTCAATCAAGCAAGCACTACGGCCGATCGATTGACTCAGGTGCTGATTCGGTCTTGCGAAACGGATTGATATAAGAACCGACGACTTCATGACGCTCTGGCTCTGGGACTTTAGCCTCTGAGTGAACGACGATTGCCTTGTCATTTATCTCTATGATTTGAGTACGGTGAATGAGCAGCTCGGTATCGTTGAGGCTACGTAGGAAGGGTCTGCGGACAGTAAGTTGCTGGATGAAGAAGCCGCCGGTATCGAGCGTGTAATCAATGATGTGGCCGAGCTTCTTACCTTTTTCGTCAGTGACGAGCATAGTGATAGGCTCAAATCCCATGTGGTAAATCTCATCAAGTTTCACGACGTCGTGTTCGGTAACGAACTCCTCCTCGGAATCGACAATTAGCCCGAGATCACTCAACTCCCTGACATCCGCCATCCTAAGGAGCGTAGGGTGCAATGTAAGGCGACTTCCCGACAGCTCGTAAGCGATAACTGCGAGGTTCGCGGGATCGATGATGGCATTTTTTGTGCGCGCCAGTTCACTACCGGTCTGTAGACTCATAACGGGCGCGTTAATAAGGGTGGATCCCAGGAGTATCATGATGTTATCTGAATGGATTCGTACGCCCGCTTGGCGGGTTTAGGTTAGACTGGTCAGATGTGGTACGTAGATTTTCTATCTTCAACATGGTGGCGGTATCGAATGGTGGGTCGCTGGCGGTGGGCGCGACAGTTCCCTGCTTCGTAATAGCTTGACTTAGGAATAGCGTAGCAAGTGAAAGTCCACCAATCACGAAGACTACGAATAGGATAACGTGAAAGCGGTGCAGGAACTGGGATGCCATGCGGTTAAGTTGTGCGAAGCTCAGCGATTTCATTTGATATATACCTCTACGTTGACTGGTTCTGCCGTCATGGCATCTGGATCATTCCTGAGCTCCTCGTCACTTGTCGAGCGGGCGATGCCAACACCGAGAACACTCATGCGAAATAGACTTTGTTCAAGCGAATGGATGAAGTTGAGATATCTCGTGTAATTAACGGGATTCTTCAATGTGACGGTTGCGGTCGTCGTCTTGATACCTGCGGGTGCTACGGTTACTCCGGCTGTGGCGACACCAGTTGCAGCGGCTGCATCGTTGAACGCAATGCTCTCTAGACCGATGCCTGCTGCTGAGGCGTATGAGTTGATGTCGCGGATAATCTGATCCTGGTAAAGGTAGGATTGACTCACGGAAACAAGCTGGGATGCGCGGGTGACAATCTCCGCGTCCTCTTCAAGTTCCTTCTTGGTTGCAATCAGTCGCTGAACTTTTGAGTTGCTGGTTTGTGCGTCTGCGGCCATCTGTTGTGCGTCGACCGAATAGGCGTTGATTTGGCGGTAACCGAGCAAAAAGATGACTATGCCTAGAACCATCAGCACGACTAGGACGGTAGCGAGTACTGCCCTTAGCTTGACTGGTGTGGTGCGAGCCGTTGATGTCATTGAGTTGGAATCTCCTTCGAGAACGTGACGTTGAAGGTCGCGGTGTACGTGGTCTTATTTGCGGCTGCATCTGGAGCGGTGAGAGAAACGAAACTGACGGCAGTAAAGATGGGCTTGTCCTTGTAGGAGGCGCCCTGGAGAGCGGCCTTCACATCGATGGCGGTCTGTGATGTGTTGGTCTCGACCGTGATAGGCACAGGAGTGCCGAACGATGTAGGTATTATACTGAGGCTGTTGAGTGTTGCTGTCGTGGGCAGCGCCTGTGCGACGGCGAAGATGATAGATGTATAAGGAGTTTGTTTATCAAGGATATACTTTGAGATTGCGAGGTTTGAGCGGAACGTATCTGCTTGCTGTTGCACTTTTACGTAGGCTGCTGCTTGCGTATTGTTATAGTCTATCAAGTCTTGGTTGCGCTGCTTATCTGTATTCAGGATGAAGAAGACACCCAACATTTCAAGCGCCATTACAGCGATGACGACCGACATGAGGAAGATGTAGCGCAGGATTAACGAATTTGTGCGTGATGCCACGAGTTGACGACGGTCGTCTGGTGCAAGCAGGTTAATCATTTCCAGACCTCTTCATTTGCGAGACTTGCAAGGCCGGCAACGGCGATATAGCGAGGCCGAAATTGCTTATTTGGTTCGCGTAAGTGACCAAAGTCGAGTCGCTGCCATGGGCTCGCCACGCGTGCCGCCATCACCAGCTCGTTGGTGAAGAACTCGCCGATACCAGGTACATTAGCCCCGCCGCCAACGATAAGTACCTGCTCGATTTTGTGGTTTTCATTGAGGCGCTCATTATAATACCGAATTACCTTACGGATTTCACCTGCAATTCGCATCAAACTTGGCCGTAGGGCCGCGGTGATTTTTGTTTGGCGTGTACCGGGATTGAGTCCATTTAGGACCTTGAGTTGGTGAGCGTTCTCGAGGGTAATACCAAGTTTCTTGGCTATGTCGAGTGTAAAGGTATTGCCTCCGATGCCAACTCCACCGCTGACGCGGATCGCTCCTTCATCGAGGACTGCCACATCAGTGCTCGCGGGACCGATATCGACGATGAGCGTTGAGAGGTGCCCCTCTTCGGTCGCCTGAACCACCCGTGCAACTGCATTGATGCTTGGCTCGGCGATGATAGGCTCGAGGTTCGCTGCGCGGACTGCCTTGATACAGTTATCGACAAGAGACGATGGCACTGCCGACATCACGACGGTGAGCTCTTCTTTGGTCCGTCCGATGACGGCGTAATCGACATAGAGTGCGCTCAAGGGCACGGGGATGTATTGTTCGACTTCGACCTCGACTGCACTTCCAAGATTTTTCTCTTCACTGGCGGGTATCTTAAATGTACGAGAAAACGTGCGTCCTGTGGGTAGGCCCACGACGACATGGTCTGAGCTAAGTGTGCCAACGATATTCTTATGCAGCAAGATTGAGATGTTTTCCGAGAGGTAGGTGTCGTCGGGATTGTCGAGAGAAGTCTGTACCTTTACGGGGTCGAGATCAAGCGATCCATACCCCAATACGAGCCAGCGCTTAGGATCAATGGCCATGACTTTAATACCCGTCTGGCTGATGTCGAGTCCAATCAGAGGCTTATCTTTATAAAATAGTTTTGTCATTGGTGCCCACTAAACAATATTCTCCCTATAATTATAGCATGAGCACGATGAAATGCTTTTATGATTTCAGGCTTTATGACTTAATACTTTGAGCGAGACCAGCAATTGGCATCATGACACTGGCGGCGATGAGGCCGACCATCGAACCCATAAAGAGAATCATCACAGGTTCAATGATTGCGCTCACGCCATCGATTGCGACATCGACCTCTTCCTCGTAGAAGTCCGCTACTTTGATGAGCACGACGTCTGTTTGCCCTGTCTCTTCGCCGACTGCAAGCATCTGGGCAACGATAGGCGGGAAGAGGGGATTATTATCGAGAACCGAAGAGAGAGTCTTGCCATTTTTGACCTCTTCAGCAGCAGTTGTGAGCGCTCGTTCATACACAACGTTGCCAACCGCACGTCCGGTCACATGAAGTGCCTCGAGGACGGCCACACCCGCACCCATGAGTGACGAGAATGTACGTGCGAAACGTGCGACAGCAACTTTCTGGATGATGACCTTCAGTACTGGCACTTTGAGCACGAAGGTATGGAATACAGTCTTCCCCGCTGTGGTCTTAAGCCATCGCAGTAGTAGCACGATGACGGCAGCGATGCCAATCAACACGAGCAGTCCATACTGCACAAGGAAGCCGCTCAGCGCCAGCATGAATACTGTGAGTCCCGGTAGCTTCGCGTCTGGACCACCTAGGTCTTTGACGATACCGCCGATTTGTGGAATCACAAAGAGCATCAGTGCGAAAAAGGCGATTACGGTAATGCCGAGCAGAACCATAGGGTATGCCATCGCGCTTTTAATCTTTTTGCGCATAGACGAGTTCTTCTCTTGTTGGAGAGCGAGTCGCTTAAGAATCTCATCTAGGATACCAGCAGCCTCGCCGGCGCGCACCATGTTTACGTAGACATCGTTGAATGTATTGGGGTATTTCGAGAGTGCGTCGGCAAGCTGTGCTCCACCTTCAACTTCTTTGATAATACCAGCGAGCACTTTCTTCAGTGAAGCACTATTCGTATGATCATGCTGTGAGGAAAGTGCGCGCAAGATAGGGACGCCAGCACTTACCATAGCTGAAAGCTGACGGGTAAACATGACGAGGTCGTCACTTTTTACGCGGTCCTTACCTAAGAAATCGAGGAAACTAAGTGAAGACTTCTTCTCGGCTGCCTCTTGGAGCAGGATGGGGCTGAGGCCTTGTTTTGTGAGAGTTGAGATTGCATCCGCACGATTCTGCGCCTCACATATGCCACTCAAGACCTTCTTTTGTGCGTTAGTAGCGGTGTAGAGGAATTGTGGCATAAATATTATTCCTTGGTAACCCTGAGCACTTCTTCGAGTGTGGTATTGCCTCGTAGTGCTTTCACGAGACCGTCACCCTGCATTGTCACCATACCCTCAGCGATTGCTTGATCCTGAATCTGATTACTGGTGGCGCTCGCCATGATCATGCGTTGAATCGGCACTGTATTGCCGAGGACCTCGTAGATGCCGATACGTCCCTTGTAACCCGTGTGATTGCACTCATCGCATCCCTCGGGGTTTGCTTTCCAAAGACCGACAATGGTCGTCTCGTTTGTACCCAGGGGAGTATCGCCACCGATTCCTTGCTGTTGTGCACTCTCGTCCAACGTATGGATATAGGAGAATGTTTGTCCTTGTCGTAAGTTGAACAGGCGTATAATCTCATCAATCTCAACCTGCTCAGGTTGGTATTGTTGTCGGCAGACCATACACAGGCGTCGCACAAGACGCTGACCGACGACCGCCTTCACCGTACTGGCTATCAGAAATGGTTCGATGTCCATATCGAGTAAACGGGGGAGTGACGTCGCAGCATTGTTGGTGTGAAGGGTGCTTAATACTAAGTGGCCGGTCAGTGCGGCCTGAATACCGAGGTTGGCAGTCTCGCTGTCGCGAATCTCTCCGACCATGATGATATTTGGGTCTTGGCGAAGGAGCGCACGTAGCCCGTTCGCAAAGGTCATGCCGGCCTTTGGATTAGTCTGAGTCTGGTTGACACCCGGGATTTTGTACTCGACGGGATCTTCGACTGTGGAAATATTGACATTTGGCTTATTGAGCATCGTCAGCAAACTGAAGAGCGAGGTCGACTTACCGCTACCGGTAGGCCCCGTGATGAGAATCATACCATTCGGCTCCGTAATTGTTTGCGTGATGACTTCAAGTGAATGACCCCAGTACCCAAGATCTTTCAGGCTGACTGCTTGGTTTGACTCGTCAAGGATACGCATCACGACCTTCTCACCATCAGTAATAGGCAGCGTGCTGACACGCAGTGCGTATTGTTTGCCAGCGACCTTGATTTTGAATCGACCATCTTGCGGTACTCGGTGCTCATCGATTTTGAGATTGGCAAGGATCTTGATGCGGCTCACTAGAGCATTAAGCACGTTGCGAGGCAGGCGGTTGACTTCCTGTAGCACGCCGTCAATACGGTATCGTATCTGCACGAACTCCTCTCGTGGCTCGATATGCACGTCTGAGGCTTGTGATCGGATGGCGTATTCGAGGAGGAGGTTGACGGTTTGAGAGATAGGTGAGTTTTCTGAGATTTCCGCTTCGGTAATTTGTTGCGAAGCACCATCATCTTCACGCTGCACGTCGATGACGTCTTTGAGCTCTTGATTGACGTCGCCACGATAATTCTCGAGGCAGAGCAGGATATTTTCGTGTGGTGCGATGTAAATCTTGACGTTCTCGCCGATCTGCTTCTCGATAAAGCTCACAGCCTGCACATCATCTGGGTCGTCCATCGCAAGGTGGATGAGGCCATCGGTGTCAATCTTGAAGATGACGGCATTGTATTGGCGAGCGATGCGTTCTGGAATTCGGTTCAGTGTGTCGCTTGGAATGTCGTTTGGATTGATTTCGATATAAGGAAGATCGGCGTATTGAGCAAACAATTTCGTGAGGTCGGCTTCAGTGATGAGTTTCGCTCCGAGCACCATGTCCTGTAGGCTACTCGAATCACTCGCCGCTTGTTCGCGAAGAGTTGAAAGCTGGGTTTCCGTGGCAACGGTATTGCTCGTTAGCAGCTTAGTGAGGGTTTCATCTGAAATGCGCATACCACTTATGCTCCATTGTATCTGAAACAGCCCCCAAGCGCTAGACTCAATCATGGTATAATTAGCACTATTATGGAGCGTGAAATTAATTCAGTAGACGCGATGCTCGCCTTCGGTCATCGACTTGGCGCATTATGTCATGGCGGTGAGGTGATAGAACTCATTGGTGACATAGGCGCCGGGAAGACAACCCTGACGAAAGGTATCGCATCTGGTCTAGGTGTAGAGGATGATGTGCAAAGCCCCACATTTACACTTTCGCGCACATATCATACGAGTGGTGGAGGAATTCTCGCGCATTATGATTTCTATCGTTTGAGCGACCCAGGAATTCTCGGTCTTGAGTTGGCAGACGCGACACATACGGCTGATACGACTGTCGTCATCGAGTGGGCTGATACGGTGCAGCATGTATTGCCAGAGGATCGTGTGACACTTGAGATAGCTGCATCCAGTGAGGAGAGCCGACGAGTCGTTCTCCACGCCGGCGGGCCAAAGAGTCGCAAGCTCGTGGAGGCTTTGAGATGATATTGCTTTGGAATAGCTCCGAGATGGAGGTATCGCTGACATTCGTCGATGGGGATGCACGCGAAACAGTACGATGGCAGGCGGATCGGACATTGGCGCGCGACATGCTCGCATTTCTAAGGCAACAGCTCGATGCTCGCGGTCTTGGTTTTCACGATATCGAAGGAATCGGAGTGTTCCGGGGACCTGGAAGCTTCACTGGATTGCGCATCGGCTTGACAGTGCTCAATACATGGGCGCACACCGAATCTATCCCGATTGTTGGCGCGGTAGGTGAGCAGTGGGAGCAGGAATGTGTTGATCGACTTCGCAGTGGAGCTGACGACACGATTATCCTGCCTGAATACGGCGCACCTGCTCATGTGACCAAACCGCGGAAATAGCTTGCTCATTAGGCCATCGCGGCGTTACAATAGAAGGGTCTTTTGTAAGACAATTTGATTAATCTTAATGTGCTAATAATTCCCTGATAACACCGTTTCTGATACCACATCTTTTCACTGTTATGTGATGCTTAGAGGATGTTTACCTAGGGAGAAAGGAATAAAATATGTTAGAGCTGATAGCCGCGATTGTGGGTATTCTTGCTGGTGTAGGCGGCAAATTCGTTTACGACAAGCAGAGAACCGCCACAAGCAAACATAGTGCCGAAAAAGTAATTGCCCGCGCAGAGACCAAAGCCAGCGAGATCATGCTGAAGGCTAAGGACGAGGCGCTCAAGATCGAGCAGGAGCGACGACGAGAGATGCAGAAGGCTGAAGGCCGACTAGCCGATCGTGAGAGCTCACTCGACCGTAAGCTTGATGAGCTCGACAAGCGCAGCGAGAGACTGCGCAAGCAAGAGGACGAGGTGGAAGCGCTGAAATCCGAGATCCGCGAAGTACGTGGTAAACAGCAAGAGAAGCTCGAGAAGATTGCCGGCCTGAAGAAGAAGGATGCTGCCGACAAGTTGATGCAAATGACCGAACGTGATATCAAGGAAGATCTGAGCGGGTTAGTTGCCAAGTTGCAGAAAGATGCAGTCGATGACGCCGAGGAACGCGCACAGCTTGTCATCGTCGGCGCGATGGAGCGTATGGCGAGCGAAGTAACTGCTGAGCGTACCGTGACCGCCGTCAAGCTCGTTGACGAGGAGATGAAAGGCCGCATCATCGGCAAAGAGGGTCGCAACATCCAAGCGATGCAGCGAGCTACGGGCGTCGACTTCCTCGTTGATGACACACCTGGTATGGTTGTGCTTTCGAGCTTCGACCCTATCCGTCGCCAAGTCGCGCGCATCGGTCTTGAAATGCTGATGAAAGATGGACGTATCCATCCGGGTCGCATCGAAGAAGTGTTCGCGAAGGCTGAGAAGCAAATCGAGAAAGATGTGATTCAGACGGGCGAGGACGCGGCGCGCGAAGTGGGCGTGGCTGGTATTCCGAAAGAGCTGCTCAAGCTCCTCGGTGAATTGAAGTACCGTACGAGCTACGGTCAAAATGTCCTCATGCATAGCACCGAGATGGCGCACATGGCAGGCATGATAGCTGAAGAAATTGGTGCCAACGTCCGCGTTACAAAGATTGCGACACTGCTTCACGACATGGGCAAGGCAGTCACGCACAAGGTAGAGGGTAAGCATCACCACATCGGTGCAGAGCTTGCGCGTAAGGCTGGTCTCAGCGACGATATCGTCCACGCAATTGAAGCCCATCATGATGATATCGACGCGACGACACCAGAAGCACTCATCGTTCGTGTATGTGATGCGATCAGCGCGGCTCGTCCCGGTGCACGCAACATCAGCGCCGAGAACTTTGCCGAGCGCATGCGTGATCTGGAGAATATCGCGATAGGATTCAAGGGAATCGAGAAAGCATTCGCCATCAGTGCTGGTCGTGAAGTGCGCGTTATCGTACATCCTGAATCTATCGATGACCTGAGTGCAATCAAGCTTGCCCGCGATATTGCGAACAAGATTGAGAGTACGATGCAGTATCCAGGTACGATTAAGGTGAATGTGATTCGCGAGACTCGCGCAATCGAATACGCTAAGTAACGTAGAGACCTATATACGAGTAACCGTCCCTCACGTAGGGGCGGTTACTCGTATTAGAGAGCGACCTTCCCGAGTGGTTTGGCGATGACAACGGTGCGTTCCGCATCACTGTCAGAATCGTACGTGTAGAGGATGAGACGTGGCTCACTGTCGGTCGGTATAGGGGTATCACTTACAGCGCCCGTGTTGACATGAGTGATCTGATATCCATATCGTATGCCCTTATAGTCAACGATTATTTTATCGTCGACCGCCATGGTATTGAGTGCATAAAATGGCGACTGCGCGACCGTGCGCTCAGGTGTAGGCTGGATACTGAGTCGGTGGGCAACGAGTATCGTTGTCCCGCCATCGGCAGGATTCCCGAGGCTTGATTCACGCCACTGTATATCCTTGACTAGTGAGGAGGCACTGGTCGTGTAGCTTAGGTTGATGCCAAGCTTGGGGATGACGAGTCTGTCGTCATCTGTGATTGGCTTGGGGAGTGCACTGACGCTTATGGGATTCAAGAAAAATGAATGTGCGACGGCGGGCGAGAGAAACAATGAGGCGACGTACAGGCCGGCTACTATAGCGACCGTCACGACGATGATGACGAGCATCTTCTTACCCGAAAACGGTGACTGATATCGAATAGCTAGCAACGCACGGACCCTTTCTTATAACTTGATTGCATTATGACACATCCGAAATGCATAAGCAAATTACAGGGGGACGCACGCATCGTCTACCAAGCATCTTCAGCAGGCACCTTCCAGAGTAGTACGAAAAGCTGCTGGAGACCAAAGTAGGAGAGGGAGCTGATCGCACAGAACAACCCGACGACCCAGATTATCTCCATGCGAAGCTCGCCGACGGGCTGGGCCAGCACAAGTGTGATGCAGGGCAAGATAACGAGCAGTCCTTTGATAATTAGTACGAGCTTGCGTGACAAGCGGCGGCGCTCTTTGTGGGCCGGTTTTTGATGACGCGCGATAATTGGTACGAGCGCGGTGGCTGCACGTCTAGTTGCTTTTCCACCTTGCTTACCGATAGCTCCAGGTAGTTTCCATAGGACATAGAATGTGAAGGCAAAGATGATGACCGTCAGGACGATGACGAGTACGATGGCGAACGATGAGGGTGGGTCACTATTTACGGGCACTGCGGGTACATCGTTGGCGGGGAATAGATAGACTAGGTCACTGGATAATAGCGGATGGCCAACTGTCACGATAGTCCAGAGCCACTGAAAAATAATCGAGATATATCCGAGCGTACCAAGCACATTGATAAGCGAAGTCCGAACCGAGCCTTTAGCCATGACTGTATGATATCAAAATTTCCTATCGCTTGCATGCTATGCTAGAGGAGTTATGACGCGGATGGAAAAAGTCATTATCGACACAGATGCGGGCGGCGATCCAGACGATACGCTTGCAATCGCGTTAGCATGCAAGTTGCCAAACGTACTTGCATTCGTCACGAGTGACGAAACACCGGATGGCCGACGCGCCAAGCTCGTGCGTGCGATAGTGGGCGACAGAGCGCCAGTCCTTACTGGCCTCCCCTCTCCTAATCCCGGCAAGCACATCCTTGGTCGACTCCATCTCTCGGATTCACTCGAGCCCTTGCTGATGAGTGATGTATTGCCCGGACTAATTCAGGAGACGGTCCAGGATGCGGATATTGCGTGGGTCGGTATAGGTTCGTATACAAACCTTGCTTGGTTGCACCAGAAGCATCCCGAATTCACTGAGTCTATGCGAGTTGTCCTCATGGGTGGGCGAATGAACTACAAAGAAGGTGATAGGCCAGAGCATAATTTCAAGATTGATCCAGACGCGGCGCTACGAGTGGCGACTGAATTTCCGCGACTCACCTATGTCCCTGCGACCACGACGATGCACGAGGCTACGCGCGTGGACGCCACTCATCCGCTTGTCGACTACCTATCTTCTGGGCGCGAGGCGTGGCAAGTAGCCGCGCTAGAGAACTTTAATGTATGGTTTGAGGAACGTTTCAACTCAAGTTATCAACACGATGCGTTGACGCTCGCAGTTGCACTTGGTGCGATACGCAACGTCGCCCTCACTCGGGTGAGAGTGATCCGAGAAGGCGCACTCATAGAAGATCCCGCGTCGCGCGTAGAGGCGGTCAAGGGTAGTGTCGATTATGAAGCATTTTGGCAATGGGTATGGAATACGCTTGAGCCCTCGCTCGCCATCAAACAAAAAGACCAATCATAACGATTGGTCATATTGCATGGTCGGGGTGAAAGGACTCAAACCTTCGACCTCTCGGTCCCAAACCGAGCGCGCTATCAACTGCGCCACACCCCGATGAGTTTTGATTATACTGTATCTTTCATGAAAATACCAGAGGTGACGTGCAATATGATATGATAAGCTAAGCAGCATGAAACATATACGTGCATCTCTCAAGACAGCCAGGGAACGACTCGGTTCGTATCCTCACATTGATATCGTAGGCCTTATCCTTGCCGTTGGAACCTACATGGGCTTTGTACTCGCACACATCACGACGTGGTCAATTTGGTTTGACGAAGCCTTCACCGCGTACCTAGTGCGGTTTAATTACGTGGAAATTGCTCAATACACTGCAACAGACGTGCATCCACCGCTCTACTACTGGGTAGTCAAAGCCTGGACGTCACTTTGGGGTACTAGTGAGCTCGCCTTCCGTTCGTTTAGTATGGTGTGCGGTGTCGTCGCGATAGTACTTGGATTTGTACTACTGAGGAAGTTATTTGGCAAGCGCGCAGCTGTACTCGGCGCGTGGCTGATGGCACTATCGCCGATGTTCATCAGATATGGCGAAGAGGCACGTATGTATACCATGGTGGCAGCTATCGTGTTCGCTGCGACCTATTGCCTAATTCGTGCCACAGAAACGAATTCACGTACACACTGGATCTGGTATGGGGTCTTAATCTCGCTTGGCATGTGGACACACTACTTCGCCGCACTGGCATGGCTGGCGCATTGGGTGTGGCGTTTTATCTCGCTGCGTGCTGTTGATGGATTTAGGGGCAAGGAGCTTCGTCGTCGCTTCTATACGAAGGAGTGGCTCTGGACGCACGCGCTTGCAGTCGGCGTTTTTCTGGTGTGGGCGCCATTCATGCTTAAGCAACTCGGCATCATCCAGATGGGATTTTGGATACCTGCAGTCTCAGCTCACACATTTACAAACTATTTCACAAACGTACTATTTTATCTCGAACAACAAAAAGTTGTGTCGTGGTTTGCACTCGTATATATGTTGGTAATCGCACTCGCCGGATTCCTGCTATATAACGTGTATCGCCAATCACCACGCAAGAGTGACCGCAAGAATATTCTCCTTCTAGCTTCCCTTGCGTTTACTCCGCCACTACTACTATTCGTGGCTTCAATGCCACCGCTAAAATCATCATTCGTGGAACGCTATCTCATCCCAGCTTCTGCTGCGCTTATGCTGCTGCTCGCGGTTATTATCACGAAGGGCCTGCGTACGAAATATAGGAAAGCCTCATTATTGCTCGCGCTCCTACTTGTCGTGTCATTTGCGTTTGGCATCAACCGAGTGTATCACTATGGCAACTACAATAAAACGAACGGTACATCAATTCGTACGAAAGAGCTCGTTGAGTTGATGAGCGCTAAATCTCAGCCAGGGGAGCCGCTCATTGCATCTGACGTATGGGTGTTTTACGAAGCAGTATTTTATACCTCCACTGATCATCCAGTCTACTTTCTAGATCAAACATCTGATTATAGGTGGGGATCAACCGATATGCTGAAACACAATGATCAATTCAAAATTAAGGACCTCGATGCGTTCCTCAAGGTTCACCCGACAGTCTGGTATTTCGGGAATAAGGGTGCCGATCCAATAGAACCACCGTCAATCTCACACGATTGGAAAGAGATTGATACAGTGGCTGCATTTGACCCAATCAATAGTACTTCACCGTACAAAGCAGCAAGATATACTACCGCGGAATAATATTCATCAGGAACTTCTTCCGAACAGCTAAGTACACGACAGCGACAGCGATGATTGTGATAATCGTATCAATCCAAAATCCTCGAGGTACATGGAACTGTGCAAGCAAGATATGTACGAAAAATATGACGAATGCCTGAATCGTATAGACGTAGAGCGAGTTTTCGCCAAACGGCTGCAGGATCCACCCGAGTCGTTTGATGACCCAGCGTTCAATGCATCGCACGAGCCAGAATAAACCCCAGAACCAGATTGCACCGAGAATTATGCGAGGAATAGGCAAGCGATCCTTTTCGAACATCCATTCGATTTCATGATGGATTGTCGTCAGCGCATCACCAAGCGAGTTGTCGAGATAATGTCCAAATACGAGAATCGCACTTGCGGTAGCTGTTATGAAAAAGGTGACAACAAGACTGGCGCCTAAGATTGCTCGCATCCGTGGAGTGAAGGAGGTGCGCCACCAATTAGCGATATGCTCCCAATAAAACCCAATTACGAAACCACTGAAGAAAATAAGTTGCCAACTGATTGGCTGTGACATGTAGCTGTCGGCAGTACTGAGTGGGAAGAGAAACCAGACCGTTGCGCTCGCAAGCAATACCGCCACCCACTGCCCCTTTCGCAGTAGCCACAATGCAATTGGGCTGACAAAGATGAAGAGCGCATAGTGTCGTAGGAAGTCTGCCCACCCGTACGTATATTGATAGGTGATAGTGCTCCATATGAGTCCGATGATATCACCTCGCGGTCCATATGCACCGTATTTGACTCCCTCGGTGCCGATGCCACCCAGAACCCAGGCGATAAGAGTGAAGCCTAGCGTCAGGACTATACTCGTGGCGTACAGTTGAGCACTACGAATCAGCAGCTTGCGAGCTGGCTCAGAAAATGGTCGGTGAATGAGCTTGCGGCCTCTGACGATGCCGAGCACGATACCCGAGATCAGGAAAAAGCCTTCCGCAGAAGAGACGTAGAGGATACCCTCGCCAGTCAAGGATGTGAATAGGTTAGGGAAGAGATTGAGGTGGTTGCATAGTATGACGAGGAGGAAGTAACCCCTCAGTAAATCGAACGTAGCGATACGAGACGATGGTTTTTTTGTGACCACTTCTTCTGACATTGCCTCTTATTATACAACGCGCCGGGATAAGAGAGCTTGGAGCACATAGCGTATACTAACACTATGAAGACTCTTCCCTACCCAGCCTCACAATTTTCCCTGCCTGACGAGACGGGTATGCCACGTAGCCTTACTGATTATCGAGGTGGCTGGCTTGTCGTCTACTTTTATCCAAAAGATGAGACACCTGGATGTACTATCGAGGCCTGTGCATTACGGGATGCGCGGGATGAGCTGGCGGAGCTCGGAGTTGAGATTCTCGGTATCAGCCGCGATGAGGCGGACTCGCATGAGAAATTCAAAGCGAAGCATAGCCTGACATTCCACTTATTGACCGATGCGGATATTACTGTGATGCGCGCGTACGATGCGTGGGGTAAGAAGCAGTTTGGGCGTGAGGGAATCTTGCGCAAGACGTTTATCATTGATCCCGATGGACAAGTGGTGAAGGTATTTGGGCGGGTTACGCCAATCGGCCATGGGACACAGGTGATCGATGCAGTTAAGCAGCTTCAAGCTGCTCGTTAACTAGAGTATAATACAGCAGGTATTTAGTATCGGGGTGTGGCGCAGCTCGGTAGCGCGCACCGTTCGGGACGGTGAGGTCGCAGGTTCAAATCCAGTCACCCCGACCATACAAAGAGCCTACGTACGTGGGCTCTTTGTATGGGGAGAGGCGATGCTTAATGGTATTATAGAAACATAAGGAGACGGCTATGACAAGACACGAACCGGCAAGGGAGTGGCAACAAACCTATGAACACGGAGCGGAAATGGTGCAGCGTGCATTGAGTTCGCTTGGCGGTGAAGCAACTTCAGAAATACTTTTTGCAACACCTCCACTTGACACGCTTCGCTACCCAGAAGCGGCAAAAGAAGGCGCGATTGATAATGGTGCCGTCGCTCTAGGAAGATTTGGAACTACCCTAGTTCTGCTTGAGCGCACTGAACGCTAACTAGCGTGGTCGCTTCATCGCAACTTCTCTAGCTTGCTTGGTATAGTCATATTCCAGAGCAATCAGTTCAAGCCTGTTGCCAAACTTTCGTGCGACGGCTTGGTCGATTAGAAAGTCAGCAATTGCAGGATTCTTTGGAAGTAGTGAACCGTGCAGGTAGCTGCCGATAACATTCTTGTACCTGGCGCCTTCATGGGCGTCGTGGTCATTATTACCCGCACCAAGTACGACATGAGCGAGTGGTGTGGCACTCAGTCCAAGTGTTGTTTGGCCGCTATGATTCTCATAGCCCACGATATCACCGAACTCATCACTATGTGTGAGGATATTACCGATCATACGAACATCACTACCATAGGTCTCAACGTCGAGTATGTCGATGCCTTTGATGATGGCGCCATCCTTTGTCTTGAAGAAGTGACCAAACTGCTGGTAAAGACCACAGATGACGAGCATAGGCGTTCCGTCCTCGGCAAGATGCTTGAGGCGGTCACCGATTGTCAGTAGATCATCGCCGATTTTTGCTTGTCCGCTGTCCTGTCCGCCACCACCAATGATGATATCGACATCTTCCGGGAAGACATCGCCAACATTGTATTCACGCAGATCTACCTCGTACCCACGCCATTCGAGGCGACGCTTGAGTACCAACACATTGCCCCAATCTCCGTAGATGTTCATGTCCCTCGGGTACAGCTGCAGAATCGTAATCGATTGCGTCATAATACTCGATCCACCTTCCCGTAGGCACTCAATTCTTTGCGAATCGCGAGCATGGCCGTGTAGGTGCAGAATATACGCTTGGAAACACTTTTCTGTGTCGACAAAAAGTGATGTATTGCCGTCGCAAGGTCAGTCTCTACTTCATCGATAGGGATCTCATCGTATTGGAGGCGCAGCGCCATGTCATATCCGCGGATACCGCTCACCATGGCGACGTTATCGAGACTATCAAAATCGACATCCCATAGCCAACTCATGTCTCGGCCATCCGCGTAATCATCGTTGATGGCGATCATTGTCGCATAGTCACTGGCATCAAACGATGCGAGACTGAGCCGAAACCCAGCAGGATTTTTTACGAGCACAAGTTCGCATGGAGTACCGTTGACGATAATCTCCTCACCTCTCCCAAATGCGGGACTGACAACAGAGAGTGATGTGAGCATTGATTGCTCATCGAGTTGGTCGTGCATGATGGCGCGTGTCAGTGCGACTGCGCCCGCTGCATTTTGCATATTGTACACTCCCTTGAGACGGAGTGAGACATCATGCGTGGCTCCTGAGTAGGCGAGTGAGATATCGGCACCATTCACGTGCTGGAGTTCCACGTCATCTTCGCGCAGATACTCCACGCGGGTTACCGAATCACTTCCGCGCAGTGAGTCGTCGGATGGAAATTGTAGCTTCAACTCTTCGCTTACGCCATAAGTGGCTATTGATGCGATGATGTCGTCACGAAATTTTTGACTGACGAGTCGGGGGTCGTCGCGATTAACGACGATTGAGTCTGTCGTCGCCTGCGCGACGGTATGTAGGAGATTGGCGGTATAGTCAATTTCACCAAATCGATCCAGCTGGTCACGCATGACGTTGAGGAATAATGAATAGCGTGGGGGAACATTTTTTGCAAAATGGACGGCGTGGGCTTCGTCGAGTTCGAGCACGGCAATGTCGGCTGCGAGCTTGCCACTCGAATCGATAGTATCGATGAGCGCAGCGGCGACGCCACGTATGAAATTGCTACCAGTGGGGTTCGTGAAGACGCGCAGACCTTGACTCTCAAGCAGTGCGACGACCATCTTTGTTGTCGTCGTCTTGCCGTTGGTGCCACTCACAATTACCACGCCGCGAGGGAGAGGTAAGAGGGTGCGTGCGACGAACTCCGGATCAATCTTCTCGATGATGAGGCCGGGTAGCGCTGAGCCACCTCCGCGCAAGCGTGCGATGGATTGAACACCTTTGCCGATGAGTGTCGAGACTTGATGACGCATATGTTCCATTATACCTTCCTCGACGCAATAGTGAGTGGTCGAATTGGGGCGACTACGGTACAATAGACTTATGTTTATTGTGGGCATGTTCTCTTGGTGGTATGGTGCTGGCTGGAAGCGCTGCGCCACGGTTGTCCGTGAGCGGATTGCGAGCCTTTACGACTACTTCTCGTTAGGACTGCTCCTCCGTACGCTATTTGCGCCTTTTCGCCAGATTTCAGCAGGGAAAGTACGAGGTTCGATAGCTGACCAAGCCCGTGCATGGTTCGACAGACTTATCTCGCGATGCGTAGGTGCTTGTGTGCGTTTGGTGGTCTTGCTTGTGGGCGTCGTTGCGCTCACCGTCCGAGCCCTTGTGGGTGTCGTGCAAATCATCATGTGGCCACTTATCCCGACACTACCAGTAATTGCAATTGTCTTGGCTATGATGGGATGGGTGCCATGGCATCTCTAGATTACGAATACACATCCATGCGCGCAAGCGTGGCGCGAGCAGGTCTACATCTCGAGGGAGTCACAGGCAAACTTCTGCCACTTCTCACGTTTGTTTTAGTGCTGGCTGGGGCCGCGGGCATACTCACGCTTAGTACATCGCTTGGGTGGGTCGTCATCTCTCTCGCGCCAATCGTCTATATGGTACATGCGTACTATACCCACCACATCAAGTCCCTTCCGGTATATGGCGAGGGCGTGACGAGCCGTCTTGCGGGTGATGTGCTCGGACGACTAGGTGCTAAGCCGACGATTGTCGATGTCGCTACGATTGCGGGACAGATACCGAGTGGACAGTTCATGAGTGCACGCTTCGGTCTCACTCCTTCACTACTGAACTCGTTGGCGAGTGGTATAGATGGTGCGGTCGAGCAGCTTTGGCCCCTGGCCGATGAGATACGAGAGCGAAACGGCCTCGCGCATATTACCGGTAGTGTACTTGCGGTCGCAATCGTGAGATTGTTCCCCAATCATGAGACTATACTCGCACAAATTCACCTCGATGACGCCGATCTCGATAAGGGTATCCAGTGGCAACAACACCTTATCGATCTTATCGCCCATTTCCAAAAACCGAAACGTACTGGTGGTATCGCCCGAGACTGGTCGTTTGGCTACATACCGCTGCTGAATCGCTTCGGTCAGAATATCAGTGAGCAAATCGCAGCCGGGAGCGGGCTATTGGTCGTCGATGTGGCGTCACACCGCGAGGCGATTAGCCAACTTATCGATACATTCGGTACCTCGGGTCGTCAAAATGCTGTACTTGTAGGTGCGGCAGGGGTTGGGAAGACGTCTATCATTCACGCATTTGCCGAGCAGCTACTTGATGCTTCGGCCGCACTGCCCGATAGCCTCAAGTTTCGTCAGGTATTCATCCTCGATTCTGCGGCTTTGATTGCGGCGGCACCAGGGCGGGGTGAGCTCGAGGGTCTTGTCATGCGAGTGCTGAATGAAGCATATGCGGCAAAGAACATCATTCTTTGTCTTGACAACGCGCAACTCTTCTTTGAGGAAGGCGTCGGGGCGGTAGATTTGTCGAACGTACTCCAGCCAATTCTTGACGCTGGCAATCTGCGCGTCATCCTCACGATGGACGAGCAGCGATACCTGCAAATCGGGCAGCGCAACCCAGGTCTCGTCAACAGCCTCAACCGCGTCAATATCGGCGCTGCAGACGAGGCAGAGTCTATGACCGTCATGCAGGAGCAACTGATTATGACCGAGCTACAGCGCCACGTGACCTATATGTATCAAGCGCTCAAGGAAGCCTATCGTTTGAGCGAGCGATACGTCTACGACCTTGCTATGCCGGGGCGGGCTCTGAAGCTACTTGAATCCGCGGCGAGCTATAGCGAGAATGGGTTGGTGACTATGAATTCTATACAGCAGACCATCGAGAAGACGCTCGACATCAAGGTCAGTGTTGCGAGCGATACTGAAGACCGCGAGAAGCTGCTCAATATGGAAACATTGATTCACAAGCGCATGGTCAACCAAACCCGTGCGGTCAGCGTCGTAAGTGATGCGCTGCGACGCGCGAGGGCTGGTGTGCGTAATCAAAACCGGCCGATAGGGACGTTCCTCTTCCTTGGCCCAACGGGTGTCGGTAAGACCGAACTCTCGAAGGCACTGGCCGACGTATACTTCGGTGGTGAAGATCGTATGATCCGCATCGACCTCAATGAGTATGTGCGCGCCGAAGATGTCGTTCGCCTTATCGCCGACGGCGCAGATGACCCGACAAGTTTGACCGCACAAGTTATGAAACAACCCTTTAGTGTAGTGCTGCTTGATGAGATCGAGAAGGCCGCCCCAGAAGTACTCTCGACGCTGTTGCAGCTCCTCGATGAAGGAATTCTCAGGGACATCAAGAACCGCGAAATTAGCTTCCGCGACACAATCGTCATCGCCACAAGCAACGCAGGGGCGGATCGGATTCGCGAATACGTCGACCGCGGTTACAAGATGGAACAATTCGAGCAGGATTTCACGAACGAGTTGATCAATAGCGGCCAGTTCCGCCCCGAGTTTCTCAACCGTTTCGATGAGATTGTGTTGTTCCGTCCATTTACTAAAGAAGAGTTAGTACAGGTACTTGATCTTATCCTTGTGAGTGTCAATAAGATGCTCGAGCCTCAGAAAGTTTCGGTCGTGGTGGAGGATGATGCCAAACTTCTGCTCGTCGAAAAGGGTTACGACCCTAGACTCGGTGCGCGCCCTATGCGCCGTGTCGTGCAGAAAGCTGTCGAGAATACCGTCGCCAAGCAAATGCTGAGCGGCACGGTGAACCCTGGTGATACGATTACCCTGACAAGAGATCAGGTCGCGGCGATTATCGACACCCGTGAATCAGTACAGAGAATCATGGGCGACTCTGACGCACCGAAGGTATAGTTCTATTCGTTGTTGTCGTCGAGATTGACCCAGATTGTCACGTAACTCGGTGCTGCATTTGTGTCAGCGATATCTTTTGGCGTACCGTACGTAGTCATATCTCGCACTGCTTCTGTCTCTACGCGCACGCGGACGTACTCGCCTGAGCTATTCTTGAACTCATCTAGACGTGCAATCGAGCCTTCGTATTCCGTCTGGAAATACTTGAAGCCAGCTGCCTCAATCTTCTTCTTTAAGTCCGCAGTAGTATTGGTGACAGTATCATTGTGCCCATATTCAACACTCGATGCGAAGGTGCGTGATTTGTCCCAGTCGTAGACGCGCTTGTCGCCAAAGACATTTGACTGGTTGATGCGGTAGGAATCACCGAGGCTGAAGCTGGTATAGATGCTAGAGATGCGGTCGACTCGCGTCTGGCTGATACTCGCGGCGACCATACGGTCGATGAGGTACCAGCTCATTGCGGCCATCGCGAATAGTAAGAATACGAGGACTGCGTAGCTGATAATACTGCGCTTAATCATGACATGGGTAGGTGAGAGCGAGACGTGTTTTGTCGATTTTGTAGATGAAGATTTTTTCTTAGCCATAAGCTTAATATAGCATACGCTTGGGGTGTATAACCGCTTTTGATTGAGTAAGAGGTGGTTTTAACGTATAATGATAGTAATATTGAAAGGAAACCCATGGCAAAACATCGTAACTGGCACGGCGCAGACATCAAGCGCGCGCGCAAGAAGAAGCTTAAGGCTGAGAAGAAAAAGAACCAAGTTGTATAGCGTAAAACACCCCACATGATGCGGGGTGTTTTATATTGGCAGCGAAGAAACTAAATTTCTTCGTGTGGTCGTGTGAGTGTAAGGAGCTTGGCGAGGCCTACGGTGACGAGGGCGTAGACGATTATCGCGGCCAAAGCCGAGGTATCTAAGTGTGAGGATCCAAATGTCGGCTCACCGAACATGCCGAAGAATGGGGCAGCGAATACGCCACTTAGTCCGTAGATGAAGTTCACGAAGTCGCTACTCTGATTTGCGCCAAATAGCTGCAGTAGTACCCGTAGGGCGAGCAGTGCGATGATGACCCCACCGATGTAATAGATGACACGCTGAGCTATGACGATTCCTGATACTTCAGATTTCTTTTCCACGGTCTGTCGCTGGACATTAGTAGCACCTAGTTGTTCGTTTGTCTCACGAACCTCTGTAGTCTGTCGATCTTCTTGCATACAAATCTCCTGTTAAACGCTTGTGGTTATAATTATACCACCAAATGTGAACTTTTGCACGTGGTACCCCGGGCTGGATTTGAACCAGCGGCCTTAGGCTTAGAAGTCCTCTGCTCTATCCAACTGAGCTACCGGGGCGTATGTATAGGATTGAAACATTGTTGCCTCTCGGAAGAAGAGTTGGATAGAGCAGTCTGCAGTTATTTCCGCTGAAGGCTCCCCAACTGAGCTACCGGGGCATGCCACTAGTATACCAAAAGAAAACACCCTATCGTATCAGATAAGGTGTTTTCTATGGGGCGAATAATGGGGCTTGAACCCACGACCTCCGGCTCCACAAACCAGCGCTCTAACCAACTGAGCTACATTCGCCATACGATAAAAGTACGAAACCCTTGTGGGTCACGAGATATTGTACCAAATTTCCTTACATCTGTCACCTCTAGTACATGATTTACCTGAGGTGATATAATACCTACACGCACTACGCGGGTGTAGTACAGCGGTTAGTATACAAGTTTTCCAAACTTGGGATCGGAGTTCGATTCTCCGCACCCGCACCATATAAAAAGAACCACTTAGCATGGTTCTTTTTATATGGTGCAACACGTCGCTATAGAGTTGTATCTTTCTTATAGCCCTTCTTTGCTGCGAGCCATGCAGATTTGCGCTCTTCGTCATCGTCAATTTGAAAGATCTCAACGGGATATTTCTTATCTTGCTTCGCCATCTTTTTCTGAATAGCTTCTGGTATATCTATCCCATGGTGGTCGGCAAATTGAATTGCATAGATGAAAATATCAGCGAGCTCGCTCTCGAGATCCTCTTTATCGCCAAAGGGTTCATCTCCCCACTGGTAATATTCGAGCAACTCATTCGCTTCAAGCGATAGCGAAATCGCAATGCTCCTGTCGGAGTTCTTCTTGTCCCATTTGCGATCCCTGATGTGCTGCATGACAAGCACGCGTGCATCCTCGAAGGTCGTAGAGCTCGACATACTAGTCCCAGACCGTTTCTATTTGAGCGCCCATCGAGTTCAGGCGATTTGCGAGATCTTCGTAGCCACGATTGATGGAGTAGATATCGCGGAGGATGGACTCACCGGGTGCGGCAAGCATAGCGAGCATGACGACGACACTCGGGCGGAGGGCAGGCGGCGCGACGACGTCAGCCGACTTCCACTTCGTCGGTCCGGTGATGTAGACGCGGTGAGGATCGACCATCTCGATCTGTGCGTTGAGCTTACTTAACTCAGTGAAATAGATGGCGCGGTTTTCGTAGCTCCAGTCATGGACGAGCGTACGACCTTCGGCGACTGTGGCGATCAGACCAAGGAAGGGGAGATTGTCCATGTTCACACCAGGAAACGGCATGCTGTGCATCTTATCCTTCGGAGCGTTGAGCTTAGACTTATGTAGCGTGATATCGACAAGGCGCGTGTGGCCATTTCGCGCAGCGTATTCGTCGGTGATATCGTACTTGAGGCCCATGCCGGCGAGGACGGCGAGCTCGAGCTCCATGAATTCGATAGGAACTCGTTGAATTGTAATCTCAGAGTGAGTGACGACACCAGCAGCGACGAGGCTCATAGCCTCGATAGGGTCTTCGCTCGGATAGTACTCAATGTTTTTGTTGATAGAGGACACCCCATGAATCTTGAGTGTGGTCGTACCGATGCCGTCGATCTTGACACCCAGCTTCTGCAAGAAGAAGCAGACATCTTGCACCATATAGTTCGGGCTGGCATTGCGGATAGTGACCTCGCCGTCGTAGAGAGCTGCTGCCATGATGACATTTTCGGTGACCGTGTCGCCACGTTCGGTGAGTACGATGCCACGCTCGACCTTTTGCTTGCGTGACGTTGCGACATAGTGGTCACTCGTCGGGACGACATCGAGTCCGAATGGTGCGAGGCCGGTCATATGCGGTTCGACCGTACGTGTGCCGAGGCTGCAGCCCCCGGCGAACGGCAGGCTGAACTGACGATACTGATGGAGCAGGGGGCCGAGGAACATGATGACAGTACGCGTGCGCTTAGCTGCCTCGATATCCATCTGATCAAGCTTCAGCACGCGGGGTGGGGTCAACTCGAGGTCGTTGTCGGGAAGCCATCGGCATTTCACACCGATGCTCTCGAGCACTTCGATGATACGATTGACCTCTTCGATACGGGCGACCCGGCGAAATGTCGTCTTGCCCTTGTTCAGCAAGGCAGCACACAGCAGACCGACGGCTGCATTTTTGCTCGTCTTGACCTCTATCGAGCCATGTAGCTCTCTGCCGCCATGGATGCGGAAGTTCGTCTTGCCAGACCTGTTGACACGCACAATCTCGGTGCTCAACACCTCACTGATGCGTGCTATCATCTCAAGGCTGATATTTTGTCCACCCTTCTCGATGCGATTGATGGCGCTCTGGCTTGTGCCGAGTTCGGTAGCAAGTTCAGCTTGCGTCATCCCTTTAGCTTGTCGATTTTCTTGAATCAATGTACCGATATGCTCTAGATAACTGTGTGTACTCATGCTATTCATGGTATACCACATGTGATATATCGTCAATAGAACGTTTATGGTATAATATCCACATGGTTTAATCTATCTCGCATCATCGATTCACTGAACACTACCTAATATGGAGCACATGCTATATGCAAGATGATACGATCGCACAACTTATCCAAGATGAGGCTAAGCGTCAAGCTGAGGGCCTAGAACTCATACCTAGCGAAAATTACGTCAGCCATGCGGTGCTAGATGCACTCGGCAGTGTCTTTACCAATAAATACTCAGAGGGCTATCCAGGTCGACGCTACTATGGTGGCCAAGAGTTCACCGACAAGGTCGAACAGCTCGCCATCGACCGTGCCAAGCAACTCTTCCGCGCCGATCACGCGAATGTGCAGCCACATAGTGGCGCACCGGCAAACGAAGCCGTCTACAGTGCGTGGTGTGAGCCGGGCGATACTATTTTGGCCATGGATCTCACTCATGGTGGCCACCTCACGCACGGCGCTCCAGTGACGCGTAGCGCACACCTGTATAACTTCATTCGCTACAAGATGAAGGATATCGAGACGGGTGAGATAGATTATGATGAATTGCGACGACTGGCACTCGAGCATAAGCCGAAGATTATCTTAGCAGGCTTCAGCGCGTATCCGCGCCAGCTCGACTATGCGAAGTTCGTAGACATTGGTCGGGAAGTCGGCGCACTCCTCATGGCTGACATGGCACATATCGCCGGGCTGATTGCGGCGGGTGTGGCGCCGAATCCTCTCGATGCAGGCTTCCACGTCATGACGACGACGACGCACAAGACGCTTCGTGGCCCACGGGGTGGGCTCATCCTGAGTATGGGTACTGTCTCAAATCCACTCAGAGCACCTGAGAAGACGATTGAAAACATCCCGACGCTTATCGACCGTGCAGTCTTCCCGGGTATGCAAGGTGGCCCCCATATGAATACGATTGCTGCTAAAGCTGTCGCACTAGGCGAAGCCCAGCGACCTGAGTTCAAGGTGTATGCTGAGCAAATCCTACGCAATGCCAATAGGCTCGCCGAAGAACTGAAAGCGAGGGGATTTGTCCTCGTCACGGGCGGTACGAGCAATCACCTGATACTGGTAGATATCTACAAGAGCTTCGGTATCGACGGCAAGACGGCCGAAGAGGCTCTCGACAAGGTCGGCCTGACTGTCAATGCAAATGCTGTACCTGATGACCCGCTGCCGATGTTTCGCCCAAGTGGCATCCGCCTCGGCACGCCGGCGGTGACGACGCGAGGCCTCAAGGAAGAGGATATGGCGACACTTGCTGACTGGATGAAGCGTGCGATAGATGCGCGAGAGGATGAAGTTGCGCTTGCCATAATCTATCAGGCAGTCCTTGATTTTACTGAACGATATTCGCTTTCAAACCTTCCCAAATAAATATACCCGCCTATGCTTTGAGTTTTTGTATGTAGTCGGTACACTACACATTAAGTTATGAAAAGATTATGTATCTCGGCTCTTTGTTTGGGCGTATTTCTCCTAATAATCACCACTAGCGTCCTCGGCACTAACTTAGCGACCGCAAGGACATTTATCCCAAACTGGATGTCTGGTGAGGCGAAGTACGCCGACGGTACGAGCTTCGGCACAGCAAAGGCGTGTGTAATGGAGTCAGTTATCGTAGGTAGTTTCAAGTCAAGGATGTATGCGGACAATCCCCAGTACATAAACCACAACTCATCTACGGAACATACCGTATGCGTTTATCACGCAAAAGGCTTTAGTTATGCGCAGTATACACGATACTACTACCTGGTGCCGACATGGCCGGCCATGGGGGCGGTCGGGGAGTCAATGGTCGCCGTTGCCATAGGGCAAGATACGGAATTCCGACCGGTGGTTGGTTTCGGCGATAAGGACTCCGATACGCAGCTTTACCTAGGAAACAGCGAAGCATTTTTGCAGCATGGATCAAGTGATTCGGGGTTTCGCTTCTATAATGACGTAGTTGGACACATATCTCAGGATGCAGACGGGTCCTTGATGCTTGAGGACGACCCAGACTACAGATATACCGACGCGCATGGAAATCAAGTTGCCGTGGATGGAGTCGGATTGTCGATAAATGCCGAGAAAATTTCATTTGGAGTAAAGAATTTTGGAATTATAATGTTCGACATTATCACAAGAGAGGCAACACGCGTTAGTGATCGTTATGACGTTCAAAGCTGGACATGGCCAACCCCACAACTGACTACTTCAGTGAGTAATGACGGTAAGTATCTTGTAGTCGGGGGTATGGGCTATCAGACAGAGGTCATTGTTACCACTGACTGTGGGTCTCGGGCTCTTGCGGATGGTTTTGCATATCGCTCACAGCTGTTGGGCGAAAAAGCTTGTCCACACGTTGACTTCACCTCGCTGACGAGCGCTCACTCACAACCAACAGGAGGTGCGGGTCTCCGCGCGCTGAGTAAGCTACAGATGAGCGGATCGGGAGAAGCCTTTACTTACTGGGATAACTACAAGTGGGGCACGATCTATGCGCCTAATTATTTAAAACCCGGTCAGCTTTATTATCTAGCTCTCGGTGACTCCTACGCGTCGGGCGAGGGAGATGTTACGATTGATGGTACTGACCACTACTTGCCCGGCACGAATGTGTATGGTAACTACCTGAAAGGCATTCCGCGCGAAACATGTCGTATCAGTACACGTTCATACCCGATGCGAATCGCTAGTGCAATGAACTTGACGCGGGGTTCTGATATGCAATCAGTCGCATGCTCCGGGGCGGTGACGACGGATATTCTGACAACCAGTGCAATGGTGAATGGCTACACTGATACAAATTACTTAGGCCAATCAACACAACTCATCTCTACGAGCGGGCCAAGGCTGGCTGGAATAACTAATGCAGCTCAATTGCAAGCAAATGCGCGCGTAGACTACACACCAGGTCGTGTGCAGCAGATTGAACTTGTGAAGAAGGCGCAGCCGCAGTACGTCACTATCATGGCAGGGGGGAATGATGTCGACTTCGGGGGTGTGATGACGGCATGTGCCAAGAACGCGTTACCCTCTGCGGATGAGACTTGCGATTACGCACATGGAGATGGCTTGGTGGGTGAGGTAGGGAAGATATCTAATCTATACCCAACGCTCATAGGTTTCTACAAAGCACTCAAAGAGGTATCGCCCAACACGACTATATATGTACTAGGGTATCCTCAGTTTATGGATGATAGCAATGAGTCGTGTGTTGAGATGCTCAATCTCTACAGTAAGCTAGAACGTAAAGCGATTCACAGTTTCATCGCGTATGCGAATGGTGTCATACGAAATGCGGCACTAGATGCGGGTGCGAAGTATATAGATGTTAGCGATGCGCTTACGGGCAGCGAACTATGTGCGAGTGGAACAAGCATGACTGGCATTACGGACGCGCTTACAACGATGATATACACGGAATACATGAAATCACTCACCATGTCCGATAGCGAACTTGCAAAGTATCTTAATCTATTACCGGGCACACTGCATAAAGCAGCACTTCAGCTCTACCTAGTGGAGCGATCTGCTGAGTTGCTAGGTGGCTTTCTGTACAGTCCAGCGACGGCGATCACTCACGTATTACAAGCATTGTCACATCCCAATGCCCTCGGCCACGAAGCCGTATACGGTATGATCAAACAGGGACTCGGAGATGAGCTATTGGACAGTACGTTATGCAACGAGCGTGTCGTGTGCCCTAGCGGTACTCCCTTGGGGCGCCCAGATGTTGGAACCTATTTTCCCGACCTTGAGGAAAAGGAGGGGATTGTATATGTAAGCGGAAATGGTAAAGTGACTGTCGGGCGCATTGACGGCATGGGCAAAATCACTCTTGGTGCGCTGACTAAATCACTTACCGGCCAATTTATCCGAATTTCCCTAAGTATCATCGATGGAACCATAGACCCCGGTCAACCGGTGACTGTTGAGATTCATTCGCAGCCAAAGATGCTTGGGACGATGACAAGAATCGGTGACGGATACGAGTTAGCGACCGCTGTTCCGGCCGATGTACCAGTGGGTCAGCACGTACTACACATCAAAGGCAGCTTACTAGATGGAAGTGCGTTTGACATCGATGCGCCCGTGTTTGTAGAGGGTCCACTGGGGGATATCGACGATGATGGTGTTGCGGATACCGTAGACATGTGCGCCTTTAGCGAAGCTAGTGTGGTTGACGCAAATCGCAATGGAATCGATGATGTATGCCAGATTGATGATACTAATCATAGCGACATACCTATCGTCCCTAGCGTTGTAGTGGGTAGTGACGATTATGCGGGGAGTTTCGGTGGCAATACAGCTCATCCTACCCTCTCCGGTATGCGGGAGGGGGGAGAGCTACGAACACATAAGCCACCCGCTACAGCGGAGCGTGTTATGCAAGCCGTGATGCTCGCAGTTATTATCCTATCTCTACTCGTCCTTATGGCGAAGAGGTATATGGAGTATCGACAAAAATAGCCTAGACTGACTAGGCTATTTTTACGAATCATTTCAATCTACGCTAACAACCCGATCCAGCTTTGAGCGTCACGATGGCGCTGGTCGTAAAGTCGTAGTAGAAGATATTAGCGCCCGTACTTGCGCCACACAGGTAGTAGGCAACGACTGAGTTATTATTTGATACCGTCGAAGTATAACCTGTTCCTGCTGCGGCAGAGGCGGGAGTAAGACCAGTCACAACATCAATCTTCGATTCTGTACCCGGGACAACACCACCAGCTGCACACGTACCCGCGCCCGTCGTACCTGCCGTAGGTGCTGCGCCAGTTGGAGTGAGTGAATTGGTAACGAGCTGACAGTAAGATGGATAGGTTGCGCCAAGTGTATTAAACGCTTCGACCTTCTTCATAATCGCATTTGCAGTTGCTGAGCCAGCTGATGTGCGTGCTCGAGCTTGAATACCGTTATAAGCGACAATCGTGATAGCAGCCAAGATCGCAATGACAACGATGACGATCAGGAGTTCGACGATCGTGAAGCCGCGGGATTTAGTTTGTTTTTGAGTCATTCTTAGGTGCCCCCTAATTAGTTTTTACTAGTTTATAACAGTATCATACTACTCTCGCACGATAAACACAAGCATTTTCGAACCTCTATTCATTGAGGCGAGAAGCATAAATCGACATCGAAGAGCTGATCGGTCCACCTGCAACGGTCTTGGAGGTGTTGATAGTGGCGCGTACAGCGGTGGGATTGTCTGTAGAGCTCGCCATGGCGGTCGTGGTGATCGTATACGGATTTGTCGTCTCGACGTAGTACGTCACATTGACCGTTGTCACACTGGTCGCTACGAGCCGATCCCTCGTCTGACAGTTTGCCGCCGCCGCTGCGGCGCAGCTGTTCTTTTGCCAGGAGATGGCACCGCCACACAGCGTAGCACTCGGCACGACCGTCCGTCGCCACAACGATCCCCCGTAGACGTAGTAGATAATCAGATAGGTCAGAGGGTCGTTTGACGTATAGGGAGTGGGGCACGAGCCGACCGGTTGATTGGTATAGACGAGCGCGCGACTAGAGGACACGGGGTTCGTCGTCGTCGCGTAAGCCCTAAGTATCAACGCTCTGCCTGTCGTGCCATCAAGCGTCGCGTGGGCGGTGAATGCTCCTGTGTTCGTAGAGGCAGAACTGGCGATATTGTTGCCTTGGTAGCTTGGCGCAGTAAACACCCCTGTAGTCTGCGGAATCGCTGCAGACAATCGGATATCTTGTTCGATTTGATTTAGTCCGTCCAGGGTCTCATAGGCGGCTACGTTGCGCTGCTGGGTCATCAGTACGTCACCGATGAGGCTTATCATGACATAGACTAGTCCTGCGACGACGAGGATAGCAATCGGAGCAACGATGAGTAGCTCGACAAGGGTGAATCCGTTCTTGTGTTTAGTACGTGTAGAGTACATGCTTGACGCTCTCCTGTGAAGTTCCTGAGCCGTATGTCACGGTGACGGTGAGTCGGCTGACGGCATTGTTTGCATAGGTGGCTGTATACGGGCAATCCTCAGCGGTACTGACGGTGACGGGTGAGGGTAGCGAGGTGGGCCCCGCATAAGAACCAGTCCACGCTGAACATGGTGCGCTTGCGGCGGCGGTGAGTGAGCGTAATTGAGCATATGCGACCGAACTTGCTGTCGCGCGATTGCGCACTGCCGCGGCATCGCTCATGACGACCCCGTACATTTGTGCGATTGCACCTATAAACATAATGCCCACCATGACGGTGACCAGGACTTCGACGGCGGAGAAGCCTTGCTGCAGTGTCCTGCTCATTGTTGTCTACGGCTCGCTATCTCATGTACTACGTTGTCCTCCGTCCGGTAGTATAGGCTGAAGCGGGTGCATTGCTCATCCGTGCCACACATCTCCCAGCGGTTGTTGGAGGTGGACCATACCCTCGTGACGTAATAAATCGTATTGACAGTAGTCAGTGTCTGGACGGCGGCTAGTGCAGTGGCATCGTCTGAGGGGGTAGTGCCCGTGGCGTCACCTGCGACGACAAAATTCGATGCCCCACTATTGAAGGTGAAATAGAAGCTTTGACTATCTACGCCAGGCAATACCTTGTTTTGCACGATGTCGTTTAGTGCGGTAGCCCTATCTGGGTACCGGCCAGTCACGCCAACTGATGGTTTCGCGACCGTGTCGTAATACCGTTCGAGACCACGAGCGATGTTCTCGGCGTTGGATTTGCGCTCATTGTCGCGTGCTACTTTTTGCTGATTAGCCGTAATAACGACTGACAAACTCAGCAAGATTACCATAATGACCGTGACGACGAGGACTTCGACTATCGTAAACCCGTCTCGAGAGAATCGATGCATATTCTCAGCATAAGCGGTTTGCGTATCGTATGCAAGCGCTAGACGCGCATTTCCAAGGGTTCTTGCTCGATGAGAATATGAAACGTATCACGTACCGTACCGATGATTTGGTCGCGCGCAGCAGCGAGATCCGCGTAGGACGCGGCAGATTCATTGATCAGTACGAGGGCATTTTTGTCGTGAACACGTATCCCGTGGAGTAACTCACCCTTAAAGCCCGCTTGCTCGATGAACCATCCGGTCGGGACCTTGTAGTTGCCATCGGGCATAGCGTAGTTCGGAATATCAGGATATTCCTTTTGCAGCTCATGTAGTTGCCAGTCTTCAACTATGGAATTCTTGAAGAATGATCCGACGTTTGGACGTTGTGCTGGGTCGGGTAGCTTATCTTTTCTGATCTCGATGACAGCACTGCGGACGACCTGAGGTGTGTAGAGCTCGATTTGGCGCGCATCGAAATAGGCTTGGACGGCGTCATAAAAGGGCGGTTGAGGTGCTGCATGGTATAGCTTCAATGTAATACTCGTGATGACATAACGTCCCTTAGCCTTACTGCGAAATATGCTGTCGCGGTATGAGAAGTGGCAATCCTCGGGGGTTAGGCGAACCATGCGATCGTCCGCGGTATCGTAGGCTTCGATTGAGACGAGCGTCTCGCTGATTTCCTGCCCGTATGCGCCGATGTTCTGCACGGGAGCGCCGCCAGCCGTCCCCGGGATTGCAGAGAGACACTCGATGCCGCTGAGGTGCATAGCAACGGTGCGTTCGACGACCGAATCCCAGTTTTCGCCTGCCCCTATCTTGATAGTCGTGTCAGCTGCGGTATCTTCTAGGACCTCGAACCCGGGTATGCGATTACGGATGACGATACCGTCGAAACCTTCGTCTGGTACGAGCGTGTTGCTACCGCCACCCAGGATGAACTGGGTGAGGCCTTGTGCCTTTGTTTGTTTACATATCTTACTGAGTTCTTCCATCGTGTGGACATCCGCCATGAAGCGGGCATTGCCACCGATATGCATCGTGGTGTAGTTTTTTAGCGGAATATCAGTATGTACGTCCATACGCTAGATTATACACCCTATCAGATGTGATATACTGAAACCATTGCGCACCCGTAGCTCAGTGGATTAGAGTACTTGGCTTCGAACCAAGTGGTCGTAGGTTCGAATCCTACCGGGTGTACCACGATATATTATTTCGGAAGCGGCCCCCGCATGGGGGCCTCTTCTTTTGTCGCAGGTAGGTCACACCTACTCTTGGGGCGTTGATGTACGTATGGCTATGTCGACGTCCAACCATATTGACATCCTGGCCTCTGTTCGCTATAGTATCGACATTGTGGGCCAGTAGCTCAGCTGGTTAGAGCACCTGCCTCTTAAGCAGGGTGTCGTGAGTTCAAGTCTCACCTGGCCCTCCAAGTAAATAGGCCTAAGATTTATCTTAGGCCTATTTACTTGGTAAGCATCCTGTCGAGACTTGAATTCACAGTACTCTTGGGGTGGAGTGAGTGAGCCCCTCACGATAAAACTACCTTACTTATCTGGGACGGATCATCGCTACGATGGTATAATAGTGGGATAATGACAAGCCTCAATGCGATAGGCCAACGCCTGGCCTCAAATCTTCTCTACGCCCGTCAATATGACGAGGCGCTTGGTCGTGACGCGGCCCATGTCGAGAAGGTCAACGTCGTCGGTGCGGGAGGAGTATTGACCGCCGCCTACGAGCAATTGCGTAATGCGGCCGAGAATACTGAAGAGCACCTCTTGCTCCAGAAGGCCGTGCGTCGTTTCTATAAGCAACTCTTTGTCACTCGTGATGAGAAGCTGGTGCAGGAGAGTGGCAATGAACTGGCGATTGAGCTGACATTTGCGGGCTACGTGCGCAATGACACCTTGACGAAGGCGCAGCTAAACGAGATAGCTCGTGAAGCGATGATGCACTATCGTGTCTACGAGGTGCTCCAGAAACGACGCTCGATTAGTCCGGACCGCTCTACGAGGTGGATCCTCGATACACTTGCGGTAAGGGTCGAGCACGTCATCAACAGCCAGGCTCGCGACAATGCTTTCGTCGACGTCGCCTACGCTTACTTTGAAACGATTGCTCCACTTGAGGTCGTCGGTTCAAAGAAGTATTCCGCAGAAGACTATAGTGCTGCGCTCTTTGTCGGAATTCATCAAGCACTTCTCAAGTCAAACGAAGCGGTCGTCCGAAGCGCACTTCTTGACCGCTACAAAGTGACGGTCGATCAGACTGATGCGTATGTGACATACAACAAACGTATCGACGAGTTACTTGTCGCCCCACTGACTGAACAGCTCTACCGTATCGTTGACAGGCAGGGTGCACCACTCCGCATCGTGCGTCGCATGATGGAGGATCGTTCGGATTTCACCGATATTCTCCCGCGCCGTGAAGTGTTCCTAGAAGCCTACGAGCAACAGGTCAATCGCGAGTATGCAAATATTGGAGAGCGTATCAACCGCGCCATTGTGCGTAGTGTCATCTTCTTGATCATCACTAAGGTATTGATCGGCGTCGCGGTCGAGGTGCCGTATGATATCTGGGCTCACGGCGAGATTATCTGGGGTCCTCTCCTTATCAATCTTGGCTTTCCACCACTTTACATGGTCGCACTGCGATTGACACATACTCTGCCTTCCTATGCCAACACAACAGCACTCGTCGACCGCGTTGATGCGATGCTGTATGGTGCAAGGACTGTGCTCGTACGTAAACAGCTTGTCGAGCAGAAGTACGGTCCAATCTTTTCATTCGTCTATACCTGTATTGGCCTAGTGGTATTTAGTGGTGTGACGTGGCTATTGCTGATGTTGAATTTCTCACTTGTCCATATCGCAATCTTCTTTGTCTTCATCTCGGCCGCCAGCTTCCTCGGTTTCCGCATCAGCCGCCTCATCCGCGAGCTCGAAATTGTCAATGGCGCGAGCAATGGACTGACGTTTATCCGTGACATGGTCTATCTACCGTTTGTTATCGTCGGTCAGTGGATGAGTGACAAGTATAGTCAGCTTAATATCGTCGGACTTGTGCTCGATATGGTTATCGAGCTACCCCTCAAGACAGTGTTAAGATTAGTACGCCAGTGGGGCGCATTTCTAGATGATAGAAAGGATCGCATGTGACTAGGGAACTAAACGGTACAGAGCTCGTGTCGTTTATCAAAGAGCGACAAGCTAAGCAGATACGCAACTTAAAGCAGCAGTACCATATCCTACCTAAGCTCGTCGTACTCATGAGTGAGGAGGCTTCGGATACGAGCGAGGTGTACGTCCGCATGAAGCAGCGTTACGCATACGACATTGGTGCTCAATTTGAAGTTGAGCGTGTTGCTGAGGATTCATTGAAGATTCATATTGAAAAATATAATAATGACTCAAACGTACACGGAATAATTGTTCAATTACCACTTAAAGACGTTAGTCAAACACAAGTAGTTTGTGATGAAATTGACTCAAACAAAGATGTCGATGGTCTTGGCGTAGCCGCATCTTTTGAAAGTGCGACTGCGGAGGCAATAGATTGGCTCTTGGCAGGATATAACGTCGAGCTAAAGGATAAGAAGATAGCGATAGTGGGATATGGTAAGCTCGTGGGGCGCCCACTCGAGCAACTCTTCCTTTCTCAGGGCCGTGACGTTACTGTGGTCGATGTCGATACCGAGGATTCACGAGGGATATTATCCTCAAGCGACATTATCGTGACAGCAGTAGGTGTACCGGGGCGTGTGACGAGTGCTGACGTGAAGCCTCACGCCGTCGTCGTCGATGCTGGCACAGCAAGTGAGGGTGGTGTATTTGTGGGAGATGTCGCTGCTGATGTGCGGGAACGTGAGGACGTCACGATTACGCCAGTGAAGGGCGGTGTCGGTCCACTAACTATTGCCGTGCTTTTCGATCACGTGATCCAAGCGGCATTGCGACGCGCGCTCGCGCAATAAAAAACACCTTCTCGCGGTAGAGGAAAGTGTTTTTTTATTGAGCATCTTAGACGATATCGAGAGCTTCTTTGACGCGTCCCACGACCTGACTTGGTGTGAGCTCTGCTTTGACGATATAGCTATGGATACCGAGCGTTCGGAGTGATTGAGGAGCTTCTTCTTCTCCAAGGTTGGTCAAAATGATGACTGGAATGTCCTTGCCCCACGTACTCTTACGGATGATATCGAGGGCCTCGGCACCGTTCATGTGTGGCATCTGGATGTCCAGTAGGATAAGATCGGGCTTGAACCTCTCCACCATCGCGACGCCCGCTTCACCATCGCTTGCAGTAGCGACATCAAAGCCTGTCGCTTCGAATTTCATACGATACATCTGATTGATAACTTGGTCGTCTTCGACAATAGCAATCTTGGTCATGCTTGTATTGTAACGGATATCCCGATTGATAGAAAGGATTGGCGAGAAACTGTCATTTATGGTATAATGAGTTCAAATGTTACATACCTCATCAGATAAACGCGAGCGAGTGCGTGTCGGTATTCCTGAAGATGATCAGGATATGAATAAGGCGGAGCGTGAACCGAGCACCCCTGACTTCTACGCAGAGGGCTCAGAATCAGAAGCGTCACGCTTGGATATGATGGCGCAAATCGCCAACGTCGTCTCCATCGATATGGTGCAGTCACTCGCCGTGCATCTCAGGAGTGGCGGGCTATCCATCGCTGATATTGGAGCGGGCGATAGTACACGACTCGCCGCAGATCTGACAGCGAAGGGGCATCGTGATATCGCGCTTGATATGAGGCAAGGTGCGGTCGATGCACATCTGGCGGCAGGCTATGATGCAGTCAAGTCGCTCGCCACAGAACTCGCAATTGAGTCGGGTAGTATCGATATCTCACACGCCCGCTTCACATGGGCTTGGTTGAGTGATGTCGAGCGCATGCAGTCATTGGCGGAGATGTTGCGCATAGGACGTGACGACATGGCGATATCTATCGTCGACTACGACTGGTCTACTATCGAAGGACCGCAGATATTTCTCGATAAGGTAGCGCACGTCAAGGCAATCATGCAGCAAACAGGTTTTGAACCTGATTATGGCGCTCGTGTAGCTACGGATTTAGATAAGAAGCTGAGCTCATTGATACACGGTGCTTACACTATCGTGACTGCGCGTGATTCGAGCTATACAGGACCTATCAACGGTGGGCTCGACAATCTGATCGCACCAACTGTTCACGCGATCGTCACGCAATTGCTTAAGATTGATAAAACCACCGAGGCTGAGACGCTACTCGTTGACCTTGAGGAGCTATATGATTATGCAGCCGAGCATCCTGATGAGCAGGTGCGGCTACCGGACATTGTCGCAGCTGGTGTTGTCGTCGCCGATAAAGACGAGCGAATATCGCCCACGATGAGGACATACCTCGATGCGGTTGGCAACCACCAAGATCGTCAACGAGCCTACGATATATATAAAGAAGGAGTAGACTTTGTGCGTGCGCTTACCGATGTCCCGTCTGCTCACCGCGTCGTTATCGCAACATCCGAGGATATGATACTCGCCGCGCGACGTATTCAGACGACCGCATACTATAGAGATGAAATCATCGGGTTTGATGCTCTCGGCGCCAACGGTGTCCTTGTCGATGGCAATGACCCCATGGAGCTAGTCAACCGCTCTATTTATTTTGTACCACTTGATGAGCAGACAAATTGGATGAATGGGGTCGTAAGAATCATCAAGCCTACCGCAGATGAAGGTGTGTGGTCTCTCCCGACAGTGAAGCGCATCTCGCAGCACAGTACAGAGGCGGTCGATAAACTGCAAATAGAGCCTTTCATGCAAGAATTTGATAATACTGTCGAAGTTTCAGGGCTCGCAAAGAATATGTTGGGTGGCACCCTCGAAGATGTGATGCTTGCGATGGTGGTCTTGTCGGAGGTGACGATACGAAGTGGTTATCGGTATGGAATTATGGGTCTGCAGGAATCAAAAGTCGAGCTCATCGAGCATCTCTTTGGCACGGAAGCTATTCATCGCATTGATGGTGAAGACGTTGCCCATCACATTGACCTACCTGGAGTGAAGGATGATTCGCTATTTGTGCCCCTCTATGTAGACGGCGAGAAATTTATCGAAGAGGTGTATCAATACGCGCGCAATCGGCGAGGAAGACTCTTCACTACGCTTACGCAGGTCGCAAGCGAGATTCGCTCTACTCACCAAGCATAGTAGTCATTGCTGGGTGATACCGTATAATAAAGCTTATGTTATTCATCGCAGCGGGACTCGTCGCATATTTGTTGCTTCTATGTCTGCTGGTGTTGTTGCAGGATTCTCGCCGCAAGGCAAATGTTGCGCTCGTCTCGTTTAGCGTTCTTTTGGTCGTGTGGCTGCTCTCGATAGCGCTGCTAGAAACTTCAGTCGGCACGTCGCTGTATTACACGAGAGTGGTGTTTGTACTGGGACTCTGGTCAGCGGGTGCACTAGCCTGGTTTACGTACGAGTTGATACGTGAAATGCGGCCACTTCCGTTGGCGCGTCGAGTACTACCTCATGGCATCGCGGTGTATATCATTCTCACTATCCTGACGATGATATCACCCCTTATTATTAGCGGACTCGAGCTCAACCAAGGAAAGGTACCGATACCACAATACGGTGATTGGTATGTGGTATACCTTGTCGTGGTCGGCTTTACTGTCAATAGTATCGTGACATGGCTCTTCACGGGCTATCAAACTGCGAAGGGAGTCGCGCAACGACAACTGCGCACGGTTGCGTGGACACTCGGAATCTCGGCCTTTACGGCATTCATGACTAACCTAATCGTCCCTCTTATGACAGGCAGCACGCAAAGTGCGTTGTGGTTTCCCATTCCCGTCGTTGTTATGATCGTCGGTCTAAGCTATGCAATCGCAAAGAATGGCTTGCTTGATATTAGGAGGGCGACTGTGCGCTCGGTGGTGTATCTACTCTCTGTCGCGACAATGGCGGGTGTGTATTTCTTCTTGGCATATCTCGCATCGATTACATTTTTCAAAGAGAATGTATATAACGGCGTAAGCCTTAGCCCTGTAAATATCGTACTGGCGTTGATCCTTGCCCTCACCTTCCAGCCGGTACGCCACTTCTTTGATCGAGCAACCTCAAGGATATTTTTGAGGGACGTCTACGATCTACAGGTGATGGCAAGCCGTATTAGTGCCGCTTGCGTTGAGTCAACCGACCTCGGGACGCTCATCAAACGAATTGGAGAGGTTCTACGTGAGAGTTTCGAGCCAGAGTATCTCCTAGTTGTCTTCAACGATACCGCTCATAAGACGATAGAGCTCGGTAAGATTCCGCACCAGCTGAGCAGTAAACCTCGTGCTGATTTGCGGGACGAGCTAAGAGATGCGGATGAGCTTTATAGGCGTACGAGACGCATCGCGAGCATACGTCGCCTAGAAACGTCTTCTCAGCATCTCGGATATATAGTCGTCGGTCAACGAAGTAACGGTCACCAGTATACGATGAATGACATCGCACTTATCAATCTGACGGTCGGAGACCTATCGGTCGCAATTCAGAACATCTTCCGTCTAGAAGAGATTCGGTCATTTGCGAGCACGCTTGAGAAGGAAGTCGACGATGCGACACGTGAACTACGAAGTAGCAACAAGAAGCTACTAGAGCTGGATGCCATCAAAAATGAATTTGTCAGCATGGCAAGTCATCAGCTCAGGACGCCACTGACAAGCGTCAAGGGCTATATCAGCATGGTGCTCGAGGGTGACGCGGGTAAGATCACCAAGCAACAGCACCAGCTATTGCAAGAAGCTTTCACGAGTAGCGAGCGAATGGTCCATCTCATCGCAGACTTTCTCAACGTCAGCAGGCTACAAACCGGTAAGTTCGTCGTCGATCGCAAAGAGGTGGATCTTGCTGAAATCGTCAAGCAAGAAGTGACAAATATCGCGCAAATTGCTGCCACGCACAATATACGCCTCGTCTATAAACCCTCGTCGCGCATCCCTCGACTCTATCTTGATGAGGGTAAAATACGCCAGGTCGTCATGAATTTCATCGATAATGCAATCTACTATTCACCAGATGGCACGGTCGTCAAGATTACGCTGACTGTGGAGGACGGCGAAGTGGCGTTAAGAGTTATCGATAAAGGCATGGGGGTGCCAGATGAAGCGCGGCCCAAGCTCTTTACTAAGTTTTTCCGAGCCGAGAACGCACGTAGACAGCGACCTGATGGTACGGGCGTGGGCCTGTTCCTCGCCAAGAAAGTGATAGATGGGCATGGTGGCTCATTGGTATTTGAGTCAGTCGTAGGCAAGGGAAGCACGTTTGGATTCAGGTTACCTATCAAAAAACTAAGCGAGAAACCCACACCTGAAGAGGAAGCGGCGGTAGCTAGCGTGTCGTCGTCATAACAAAACCACCCCCTTCGGAATGAAGGGGGTGGTTTTTTGGAAGGTTCTGAAACTGATGTTCCAGATGTACTTGGAGCGGTCAGTCTCGTTTAGGCACCGAGATGTGCACGTCGGCTGGCAAGGTAGGCACCGATGACAGCTGTCAGAGAACCTGCACCGAGGAGGCTGACGATAACGTCACCCGCACCGGTGTGAGGCAACTCTGGTGGAGTTGTCGGAGGTGTATCTTCATCACAGTCGCTCAACGTGGCTGAGTAGCTGTCCTTGTCTTCGTCGTACTGCGTCATCGTGATGGTGACGACAGTTTTGTCCTCGAGGCGACAAACTTCGATGTCCTTACAATCGCTCAGAGTCTTCGAGTACTTAGTACTGTCGAAGGCATCCTTTTCGATCGTGACAATAGTTTTGTCACTGAGGCGACAGACCTGAATCTTTTCAGGAGTCGTACAAGTCTTGTCGACTTTTACGTCAGCAGTGTCTTGCTTCGTGCCATTATCAGTTATAACCTTTGCAGAGTTGTTCAGTTTGTTGGTACCGCAGACAGCGAGGCTATCATTTGCGGTGACCTTCGCGGTGAACTTCACATATGCAGCCGCAGCTGGGTTGTACGCACCAATGTTGATACCTTGTGTGCTGGTCACGCCATCACTTACAGGGGTACCATTTGGATGGTTACCATTCTTGAGAATAGTACTACCCGCAACGTAGCTGATGCCTGCAGGGAGCTGATCAGCAACCACGACGTTCTTTTGCTGAGTCGCACCAGTGTTCTTATAACTGATGAGGTAATCAACTTGATCGCCAGGGTTGACCGTCACGGATTTACTCCACTCGGTCGTACCAGTCTTGCGGACTTGCTTCGTCATAGTGAAATCACCGGTTGGTGCAAACTGTGGCTTGACGATAAACGTCAGGTAGCCTGCATACTGCAGACAGCCAGGGATATCACCGTTCATTGAAGTGTAGCCAAGCTTTGCGCCAGAGTTGGTGAAGATGCTCTCAGGAATGGTGAAACCATTTCCATTGGCATTGTTGTAATACTTCAGCGTACCAGGGACGTAGGCAAGATTGAAATCCTGTGCGCCCGTGAAGGTAGCGTGGTCGTATACTTCTGTTGGTGTAGCGTTGCTAGAGTTGATGAACCCTTGAACTTCGATGGACTTGCCAGTCGAGGTAGGTAGACCAACTTTTGCAGTCACATTGCGTGCAACGAGGTTGAGGTTCGCTGCTGCGTTGTTGTGGACGTATAGACGCACCACGTATTCTTTACCAGCTTGGACACTTTGGGTGTCTTGCCAGTTGCCCGTCGTACCGCTTTCACGGATACCGACGAAATTGCGCTCATCACCGATATTTGGGTTGTCGGTGATAGAGTTGAATGTGACATGATCGGCTGGCTGAGCCATCGTGAACGTGTCACGTCCTGGGCCCCAGGCCAAAAGGCCTGCGGGTACTAGGACGACGGCAGTCAGAACGGCTGCTGCGCCCCAGGTGCGCTTCGAAACGGCGCGTAATTTTGATAACAGTGACATAATAGTGTCTCCTTTAATTGGCGCATAAAGTGCGCCGCTTGCTTAATCGGTTAGTAACGTACATTGACTAATAATCACTTGAAGCTCTGCAAAAGTTAATTGTCAATGTGCGTCACCAATGATCCGAATTCAATCAGGCTATGCCTCATATGTACTAACGAAAAAAGTGTGATGTCTAGGAGCATCACTTGTGAAATGGAGAGAAAATAAATCCTCGATCGTTTCGCAAGAGCAATGCTCCTAGAGAATCGAGTACATGGATATAGTGAGTAATGCCGGCCGGCACCGTCATTTCCTTTAGGGGAAAATCAGGTGCCGGCACGACAACTTGGTTAGAGCCCGCCAGAGCCCGGATCACCGTCGGCCGGTGGATCACTCGGCTTCACCGGAGGTGGAGCCGAGCGAGTCGCGGCCGGTGGATTGGGGGCTGGCGGAGCAGGATTGGTTCGTGCTTCCGTCGGAACGGGCTTCGGCGTGGTAGTGGCGCCAGGACCGGAGTCCTCGTTGTTGCCACCACCGTTGCCGGAGTTGCCGTTCTCGACCGGGTCATCCGACCGATCCTTCTTCTCGAGGCAGTTGGGCGGCGTGCCCGTCTGTCCCGGAGGGCACTTGGGCGGACTCGTCGGCGGACGAGTGGGAGGTCCCGTGGGCGGACCCGTCGGCGGTGAAGTCGGCGGGTTCGTCGGAGGCGGGGTCTCGCACTTGCCGATGAGCGGGCGCTTGTCCCAGACATTGAAGCCGATGACGAGGTGGCAGACGCCAGCCTTGTCATCGGCCTTGAACCAGAGCGAAGTGCGGTTCTCTTCGTAGTCCTTGTTACGGACGGCGATGGGAACGATCACCTTCTCTGTGTTCTTGACGATGTCCTGGACGCTGATGAGCGCATGGGCAGGCACGTGCCAGTTGGCGACTGAGTAGTCACCCTTGCTGATCACGGGCGCGGGGAACTTCATGAGGAGCGCGTTGATCATCGATGCGTACTTGCGGTACTCATCGGTGGTCACGATCTCTCCACTCAGCATGTCCTTGCGCCAGAATGCCTGCACGATGCCACCATCCTTGGCTCGGGCGATGAACTCGCCGATCCAAGGCATGGAATCACTAAACGTCTTGCCATCGAGAGTTACCTCTTTGGCGTTGAGCATCTCGGCCGCGGCGACACCCGTACCGACCTCATCGCAGATCCGCTTCTTGAGCTCGACGAAGGCGTCGGCAGGCTTCTCCGCGTCGCGAGACGCGAGGGGGCTGCTGACGGAGTCGTCAAACTTGAAGGGACCATTGAGGTTGGCAAACGAGGCCTTGCGGTCGATGCACTTGGCATCCTCGGGCAACACATCCGACGGCTTGATGACGTAGGCGCCATCCGCGTTGACGAGATTGTTGTTCCAAGGAGCATTGACGATCCACAGACCGATGCCACCGAGCGCGAGCGCGACAACGATGACAACGATCAGCACAGCCAAGAGCCGTTTGGCTCCGGAGTTGCGCATGGTAGTTCCTTTCGTTGTTTGGCCTACTTCTTGGCGGACGTCAGCATGTAGCCGAAGGTGGTGAACGTTGCCGCGAGGGCAAGTCCGATGACGGAAGCTACGACGAGCTTCACTGTCTTGGCGATGTCGCCGTCAACCTGCACCAGGGTGATCAGGTAAAACGCCGCGCCACCGATGAGCACGCCCACCATCAGGCCGAGCATGATGCCCATGAAGGACATCGCACGGTTGCGGGGGACGGACGGAGCGGGAGCTCCGGTCGGAAGGGGCGCAGCAGCAGCTGCCTCCTCTTCTGCGTTCATCTTGCGGACGAGCCGCTGCGTCCGCCAATCCTCGTACCACTCCATCACGACGGGGCGGGCGAAGAGAGCGAAGGCGGACGCAACCATGGCGGTTGCGGCAGCGGGCGACCAGAGGGCGATGAGAGTGGCGATCAGGACGAAAGCCATCGCGATTGCCCATCCGATGAGACTGCGGGTGCGGTAGTGCATAGTGTCCTCCTTAAGGACTAGGTGTGGATTCTTGGTTCCACCGATAGCCTGGCCATGGTATCGGGGGGAGCGAGTGAGACGAATGATGTTTTTTGTATCATCTCTCTCGTTCTCCCCGATACAAAAAGCGGTAAAGAAGGACGCACGAAGCAATTGTTTCTAACTAAAATATCCATGTACTACGCTGCTACGAGAGCAGCGATAGAACCGCAAGAAGAAAGTGTGTGGGTCCATCGCCGCCCTAGTGCAGATTAGTACAGTAAGGTATAGCCTGATTGTCAACGGACTCGACTTGGATAAGTGAATTCCACCTCACTTACCGTGACTAACACAGTTTATCACAAATACCTTAAAAAGTCAATACATTTAATCATCCAAAGTGTTAAAGGTAAATACTCTTTAACAGAGGTATTAAGCAAAAACTAAGGTAAAATACATTTTATAATATGCTTATGCTTAGGACTTAGTGACTTGCGAAGAGTGGTCTCATCTGTTATGATGGGCTTCGTCCAAGAAATTTGGTCCCATCGTCTAACGGTTAGGACACCAGGTTTTCATCCTGGCAATCCGGGTTCGATTCCCGGTGGGATCACCATAGAAAATAGCCCAAGGCTTCATGTCTTGGGCTATTTTCTATTGAGTTTATTCAGGAGGTGAACCCGTCGCGGTTCGCTATTGCCCGGCAGCTTACGGCAACGGCGCAATATACTCTTATTCCCGGTGGGATCACCGAAAAGAATATCCACATTACTGTGGATATTCTTTTCGCCTATAGTCGTGTAGACTAAACTCGTTTTGGTTGTGCAAAGTATACTGCACCGTATACCGCAGCCGCGCTCACGAGAGCAATCAGCAAGTTGCTCAGTCCATCATTACCGGTATGAGGTAGTTCGATGGGAGTAGGGAGTGGGGTAATCGAACCCTTGCCCGGCTCACAACTTGGTGCAGTGACAGTGAAGGTCTCGGTGAATACAAGGCCATCTTGCTCGTCTATCGCAACACGCTCGTAGTAGCTATAGTTGCGCTCATAGCCGCGGACGGTATATGTCCCGACTTCTGTCAGCGTGGTAGTGCCACTGTCGAGTGGCAGTTCGTCACCATCGCCGAGCTGAATCGTGTAGTAGTAGCGCTCGATATCATAATCGACAGATACTGTCGCGTCAGCGTGACACGTCTTAGGTGTGGTCGAGAGCTTTGGCATCTCGCATGCGGTATGCTCGTCGGTGAAACGCCATTTTGTCTGAGTCTCTTCTTCAAACATATAGCCATCGTCAGCGACAGCCTTGACGACAAGGGTGTCGCCCTTCCAGTATGATACCCAGTGGTAATGGGCATTTTCATCAACTTCTGGCGTCACAATCTGGTCGTTATTGTAGAGGCCGCAGAATACTATGACTTCTGGTGGGGTAGGAGGACAAAGGGTGTTTGAATCCTCGGCCGTACCGTAATTGTGAGTTGCGCTGCCATCTGTAAACAGTGAACCGACAGCCGTCGCGATGAGCTCGTCGTTTACGATGCTCCAGTGTACCGTATCGGTATCTTCCGGAAGTGTCCATGAAGCATTTGCGACGCCACATGGGTCGGTCGGCTGTGGATCGGGAATCGCGATGCAATTCAATAGGTCAAATTTATACACCTTCTCAAATATGACGATATCGAAGACGATGCCGTCACGGATGAGCTTCACCTTCACGGTAGAGCCTTGAGGGATACCATTGATAGTGACAGGGAATTCGCTTTCATCGTACGTCGTGGTCTGGAGGCCGATAGTGACCTTGTAGTAGTAGGAACCATGATTTGGCTCCGACAGGGTGAGCGTCATACTACCGTTTGTCTCGCAGGTAGGTTGTGTGATGGTGACGGGGCATGGCTGGTTGCTGTCAGGTGCGACACCGAAGTCGATGACCGTCTGGCCGTTTGTGAAGACATAGTTTGCCTTGGCCGTAGCGATGAGGTGACCCTCGCTGATAGACCACGTGTATGCGTAGGTGTCTTGAGGGATATCCCACGAGGCATTGGCTGGACCACAGGGGTCGTCTGTGTCTGGCTGGTGGGGGATGTTGACGCGGCAAAGCTTGTTGCTGTCTTGTGGGGCGGGCAGCGTGTAGGTTTTGACGCCATTTTGGCTACCATCGTCGAAGACGTAGTTGTCCTTGGCGGTAAATGTAATACTACCGTCATTGTTTCGAACGTAGGTGTACTTAGTGCTGTAGGGCACATAACCGTACTCTGCGTTGTTTAGCCCACAAGGGTCGTCGATGGAGACGGTTGGTTTTTGTATCTTTGTGACGCAAGGCGCCTTATTCTCTTCTTTTGCTGAGCCGAAGTAGACTGACGTTTCGCCGTTTGCGAATACGTATCCGGGCATTGCTGTCGCGCTGAGCTTGCCCTGATGGAGTTTCCAATCAATCATGGCTGTATCGTCAGGCACTACCCACGTGGCATTACCGGTACCACAGGGGTCGTTTATAGCTGGGGCAAGAGGAACTGGAATCGTTTCTCTGCCGTACAACGTCTGGCACTGTTGGTCCATCGTTGACGTCACATCATCTTGATCATGTACGTACACGGGATTGTTATCTACGAGGAGAGGATATTCGTGCTCGGTGCCTGGTCCGCCTATCTGAGCCTTCCATTTACCAGAGTTGCCTTCGATATTGCAGAAAACTTGCTTGAGGTTGCCACGCGAGAACTCCTCAGGATTTGTTGTGGCAAACGCGGCTTGCGCGGGCAGGATGAGCTGCACGACAAGAAGCATCAGCGCGGCGAGACCAGCCTTTATGGTTTGTGATGCGTGTTTCATGAGAGAAACTATTCCTTCTCCCACCCGTTAAGACTTATTTAAGGCTCACGTGTATATATTTACTTTAAGAATACACCTAAAATTTACGCACTGTCAATAATGTTTTATAGCGTAAGCATGATGAGTGGTATACTAAACCTATATGGCTGAAGTACGCATACCCCACGGATCAGATTTGTTACCAAGTGATGTCGCTGATAGCGGCATGTTAAACAAGCTGCGAGCGGCAGTGCTCGGCGCAAATGACGGTATCGTCAGTACTAGTAGTGTGCTGATGGGTGTCGCTGGTGCGACCTCTGATGGACGTGCTATCGCGATAGCTGGTCTTGCCGCGCTTATCGCTGGTGCGCTTAGTATGGCGGTGGGCGAGTATGTCTCTGTCAGTAGTCAGAGTGATGCCGAGAAAGCATTTATCGAAGGTGAGCGGGCGGATTTACGGGAAATGCCAGAGTATGAGCTCGACGAACTTGCGCGAGAGTATATGAAACATGGCGTGAGCGAGAAGACGGCCAAGCAGGTAGCAAAGGAACTGACGCAGAAAGATGCTCTGAGAGCACACCTGCGTATGCACTTCAATCTCGATCCTGATGAGATCAACAACCCGTGGCATGCCGCTATCGCGTCACTGCTAGCATTTAGCGTCGGAGGCGTTATACCATTCCTTGTGATTATCCTCACTCCTCAGGAATTCAGGATACCTGCAACCGTTGGGGCAGTCGTCATCTGCCTCGTTGCGACGGGCTACTTCAGCTCACTCGCAGGGGGCGCCTCGCATGTGCGGGCAATAGTGCGCGTAGTCTTTGGCGGTCTGGTGGCGATGGGTGTCACCTATTGGGTTGGTGTACTGTTCGGTACTACGGTCGGATAAGCAGTTTGAACTAAGTCCGTATCTTATGGTATAGTAATACTAATGAGCACTATTTTTAAACGTACTAAAATTTTGGCAACTCTGGGGCCAGCAACAAGCACACCAGAAAAAGTAAAAGAATTAATGCAAGCCGGCGCGAATGGGTTTCGTTTGAACTTCAGCCACGGTACGCACGAAGAGCGTCTTGATCAGATCAGATGGATACGTGAGGCGAGCGCTGAGTTGAATCGTCCCGTCGCAGTCCTGCAGGATCTTCAGGGTCCAAAAATCCGACTCGGTGCACTCAACGACAATCATCACGCGGTGAAGAAGGGTGATGAAATCATCCTTGACTACGCAGCGGAACACCATGATAATGTCCTGCCGGTCCAGTATAACCTCGCTGAGAAGGTGAAGGTGGGTGAGCCTATCTATATCTTTGACGGCAAGGTTCGCACCACCGTCATCGATATTCCATCAAAGACCGCCATTACCTTGCGTGTTGAAAATGACGGAACATTGATGAGCAGAAAAGGCATCAATTTGCCAGACACTGACTTCGGTGGCGATATCATTACCGAGAAAGATATGAGCGACATCGAATTTGGTGCCACTCAAGATTATGACTATGTCGCCCTCAGCTTTGTGCAGAGCGAAGAAGATATCAATAACCTTCGCCAGATACTTCTTAGTCATGGCTCAACTGCCCATATTATCGCCAAGGTGGAGACTAAAGCTGCCATAAAACCAGAGACGCTCGAAGCGATTGTCCAGGCTAGTGACGGCGTCATGGTGGCGCGCGGAGACCTTGCGGTTGAGGCGGGGGCAGAGATTGTCCCTATCATCCAGCGTCAAATCGTTTCGTTATGTCGCAAGCACGGCAAGATTAGTATCGTCGCAACTCAGATGATGGCAAGTATGGTCGACAACCCCGAACCAACACGCGCCGAAGTGAGCGACGTCGCAACTGCAACCGTCATGGGTGCCGATACCGTCATGCTCTCTGATGAGACCGCAAACGGTAGCTATCCAGTAGAATCAGTCGCTGCGATGCGCAAGACCATTAAGTACACTCAAGAGAACTGGCCTGTCACTATCGTGACCGAAAAGGTAGTGAACACTGAGGAGTTGCGTCGAAATGCGATTTCTCGTGCCGCAGTCACCGTCGCGGATGATATCCGTGCGACCGCGATTATCGCTGAGACAAAATCTGGTGCTACGGCAGCAAATATCGCTTCGATGCGACCACAGCTGCCCATCTGTGCCGTCACGAGCAGTGCGCGCGCTGCACAGCAGCTCGCACTCACGTATGCGACTCGAAGCTTCATCCGTCCAGACGGTGAGAAAGCAGGCGTCGAACTCGCAAAGGAACTCTTCGCTCAGCAATACTTCGGCAAGATGAAGTCATTGACCGTGGTCATCGTCAGCGGACGTCAGCCAGGAGTCACTGGTGCGACCGACACTATTCGTGTACGCATAATCGAATAAAACCTTCGATCTCGATACATCAAAAACACTTTTTCGTCACCTCGAAAAAGTGTTTTTTGATGTGATACCATAAGAAGTATGAACGGTGGGAGATTCTACAAACGAACAATTCGCGACGTGCCGCTAAAGGCCAAGACCGTGCTTGTCCGTGTCGACTACAATGTGCCTCTGCGTGAGGATGGGACGATTGCTGACGACTATCGCATCCAGGCAAGCTTACCGACAATCCGTGCATTGATGGATGAAGCATGCAAGATTGTACTTATCAGTCATCTTGGGCGTCCGGACGGTAAGGTAACATCAGAATTCAGCCTCGAACCTGCGGCGCAGCGTCTTGCCGAGCTACTCAAGACCCCCGTACGTTTTGTCGACAAGAGTATTGGTCCGAAGGTGGCGATGGCTATCAAACGTGCACCCAGTAATAGCATCACGGTCCTCGAGAATCTGCGCTTTCACCCTGAAGAAGAGGCTGATGATATGGAATTTGCCAAGAAACTCGCAGCTGATAGTGGTGCGCATTATTTCGTACAGGATGGGTTCGGTGTCGTCCATCGGGCGCACGCCTCGACGCGTGCAATCACGCAATATCTGCCGAGCGTAGCTGGCCTACTTCTGGAGCGAGAATACGTCACGATTACCCATGCAATGCGTGACCCAGCTCGTCCACTCGTCGCAGTGCTTGGGGGAGCAAAGGTAAGTGATAAAATCGGTGTTCTGAGAACGTTTGCTGATATCGCCGATACGATCATCGTCGGGGGTGCTATGGCAAACACATTCCTCGCCTACAACGGTAATTTCATGGGTGCGAGTGTGTATGAGAAAGGCCAAGATGACATCATACAAGACGTGTACGATCGCGCGGTCCGTAAAGTTGGTCGCAAGGGGCTGGACTCATTCTTGATCCTGCCGATGGACGTGGGGGTGGGTGCATCCCTTAGTCAAACTGCTACCCGGCAAGATGTATCGGTGAAGGCGATTCCATCTGGCATGATGGCGCTCGACTCTGGTCCCGCTTCAGTGGCGGTGATGCGCAAAGTTATAGACGGGGCAAAGACCGTCGTGTGGAATGGTACGCTCGGCATCGCAGAAGTACCCGCATTTGCCAAAGGATCAATCGCGCTTGCCGAAGAGCTCGCAAGTCGCCCCCATATTACCTCAATCGTAGGCGGGGGTGATACGGTGGATTTTGTCCTACACTGGGATAAAAAGCTGGGCAAGAGCTTCTCGCATGTCTCGACTGGTGGAGGAGCGAGTCTTGAGCTGATGAGTGGCATGAAATTGCCGGGGGTCGAGGCGTTACTGGACGCACCGAGATAACTGTAGTACACTGGAGCTAATAAAGCATAGGCATTATCAGATAGTGGGCAAAAAACTAATCATCGCAAACTGGAAAATGAACCTCAGCATAGGCGAGGGGAGTTTGTTTGTCCATAAGCTGGCAGATATGATTGAGCCAGTGAAGAACGTCGAGGTTGTCCTCGCGCCGACCATGCTAGCTCTGCAAAGTATCTCTCTCCAAGCACACACGCATCATTTCAAATTAGCTGCCCAGAACTTCTACTGGCGCGACAGCGGGGCTTTTACTGGAGAGGTGTCGGCAAACCAACTGCGCGGGCTAGTGCAGTATGCGCTTGTCGGTCACAGTGAGCGCCGGCATGTGTTTATGGAGCATGACCGTGACATCCGAAATAAAGTCCAAGCTGCGTATCGTCACGGCATCACGCCGGTACTGTGTGTCGGTGAGACGGCGATTGAACGAACGATGGGCGAAACGACAGACGTACTACACGATCAGCTTATTGGTGGTCTTAGTAATATCACAAGTGATGACGCCAATACCCTTGTCGTTGCGTATGAGCCCGTGTGGGCAATAGGCACTGGCAATAATGCCAAGCCTACTGACGTTGAAGCTGCCGTCAAAGCTATCCGTAGCCAGATTAAGCATTTATTTGGAGCGGAAACGGCCAAGAAGGTGCGCGTGCTCTATGGTGGAAGTGTGACAGTAGACAATGCAGGAAGTTTCATCGATGCTGCCGGTATCGATGGGCTACTTGTTGGTGGGGCAAGCCTCGACGCGCATGCCTTTTCATTGATTGTAAATCGGGCTGCCGGTCCTGTAAGTAAGGGAAAGAAGAAATAAGCAATGACAGAACTTGATTTTGACGAACTCGACAAAGCAGTCAACAGCCTTATGGCAGATAACGGTACACCGGTGCCATCCGCACAAAGCGCTGACGCGCCACAGATGCCAGCAGTCTCTACTACCCCTAGTCCGTCGACAACGGCTACTCCGTCGCCAGCGATACGACGCCGAGGACAATTCATGGATGTCATGCATCCTTCTGCAAATATGCGGCCTACGCCCGCTCCCGTAAAAGGGCAGGGTATGACAATCACTCCGCCAACCATGCAGGCGGCAGTGACGCCCGATGACGAGCCTACCCCGGCAGACGACTCCCCTACTCTGTCGATTGAGACGTCAACCGAATCAATGACACCAATCGAAATCCCTGCGACATCACAGGGCGACCAAGTATCACCGACTATAGGTGATGACTCGTCGCCCTCACCCGAGGCAGTGAAACTCGCCGACTTAACGAACGAGCCGAGCAGTTCAGAAGACCCACTCTCTTCACCGTTTTTGGCAGATGCGAAGGTTGAGAAGCGTCCACTTGGATCTGCAGCCCCACTCGTAGAACCACTACTTGGTGACGGGGACGCTGAAGGTACCACTAGTGTCGACGCGACGCCACCACCCGCACCTGAAGCTGCAAAGGCCGAGGATACGCAGGAAGCACCGTCGCAACCGCAGCCAGAGCCAGTACCGCTCCCCGATGAGCTCAAGGACGATATCGTAGCTGTCGAAGCCAACGAAGTCGTGCATGATGATGTCGTGCCTGAAGCCCCGGCTGAGGACGTGCCGCAGGTCTCTGCCGTACCGGACGTATCGACCGTAGGTAGTGGTAGTATCGTGCAGCAGTACGAAGAGCAGCCCAGTACGGGTGATCTGACTAACGGAGCGATTTACGATACAAGCACGTACCATCAACCCCTCGAGACACACCCCGCAAAGAAGAAATCATCTGCCCTCGTATGGGTACTTTGGATTGTCGTACTCCTCATCGTTGGCGCGACCGCTGGCGCAGCGTGGTTCTATTTCACGACTCAGTAGCGTATCACGTATAATAGAAGGAATCTATGGATATCCTCAAGGGGCTTAATGATGCGCAAAAACAGGCTGCGACCGCAACGGGTGGCCCAATTTTGATATTAGCGGGTGCGGGCAGTGGCAAGACGAAGACGTTAACGCATCGGATCGGCTATCTCATGATGCAAGAGAATGTGTGGCCAAATCAGATTCTGGCAGTTACCTTCACTAATAAGGCTGCAAAAGAGATGCGCGAACGACTTGCTCGCCTGACGGGTCAAGATAACACTCGCTACTTCATGCCCTGGATGGGAACGTTCCACGGTATCTGCGTGAGATTGCTGAGGCAGGACGGTACGGCGATTGGAATCGCCCAAAACTTCGTGATTTATGACGAAGACGATCGACAGGGACTCATCAAACAGGCGATGAAGCAGCTCTCGATTTCGTCTGATCAGATCAAGCCGCGTAGCGTCAGTGCTGCGGTCTCGAGTGCGAAGAACGAGCTCATCAGCCCTGAAGAGTATGCCACGAGTGCGTCATACCCGATGCAGAAATCGATTGCACGCATCTATACACTCTATGAGAGTCTCCGCAAACAAGCGGGCGCGCTGGATTTTGATGATTTGTTGACTGAGACGGTGCGTCTCCTGAGGACGGTCGATACCGTCAGATCTCGGTATCGTGAACAATTCCGTCATATCTTAATCGATGAGTATCAGGATACAAACGCGGCTCAGTACGCGATAGTTAAGTTGCTGGTCAACGATGACCGTAATATCTGTGTAGTAGGTGATGATTGGCAGTCGATTTACAGCTGGAGAGGCGCTGATTTCAAGAATATCCTTGGTTTTGAACGCGATTTTCCTGGTGCACTTGTCGTGAAACTCGAGCAAAACTATCGTTCGACGGGAGCAATACTTGAGGCGGCACAAAACGTCATCACCAAGAATGTTGAGCGTACTGATAAGAAGCTATGGACGGACGCAGGGGCGGGCGCACCCGTTCAAGTGCAGGCAACCTATGATGAGGGTGAGGAGGCGTATGCGGTTGCGTCACGTATCAGCGCGCAAACTTCGATTGGTGCACGTGCGTATAGTGACTTCGCAGTGCTGTACCGCATGAATGCACAAAGCTATGCGCTTGAGCGGGCCTTGATGCAACATCGCATTCCCTATCAACTTGTCGGTGCGGTACGATTCTATGATCGCAAAGAAATAAAAGACATTATAGCCTATCTACGACTCATCTTTCAGCCACAAGATCGCATGAGTTTCAGCCGTATCGTCAACGTACCGGCACGTGGCATCGGGGCAGTGAGTATGGAGAAGTTTCTGGTGTGGCAGGGTAACTCTGGATTCGATATCATCACCGCACTGACGAACGTCGAGCAGACGAGCGCACTGACGCCACGCGCTCGTCACGCACTTGGCCGTCTCGGCGACGTATTACGCCAGCTACAAGTCATGGTACAGGCCGATGCGAATCCAGGCGATATCATCGAGCAACTCCTGAAAGCGACAGGGTATCGGGACTATATTCTTGATGGGACGCCACAGGCAGAAGATCGCGATGCAAACGTCGGAGTACTTATCAGCGACGCCAAGAGTTTTGCGTCATTACCGGATTTGCTAGAAGAAGTGGCATTGATGAGCAGCGCAGATGTCGAAAATAAGGAAAAGGGTGTAACGCTAATGACGCTCCACGCCGCCAAGGGACTCGAGTTTCCTGTCGTATTCATGGTGGGGCTCGAAGAGGGTGTACTACCAAGCGCACGCGCGCTCGAGGAGGGGCCACGCCAACTAGAAGAAGAGCGACGTCTCTGCTACGTCGGCATGACGCGGGCGCGCGAAGAGCTTCACCTACTCTATGCGTCGAGCCGTCAACAGTACGGAGTGCGTGATTACTGTCTACCCTCACGATTCTTGCAGGATATGGGGCATATGATCATCGAGCGACCAGCGGCACCTGTAGCCGCACGCAATGAATTTGATGAGCTGGTGATGGATTACGAGATTGGCGAGATGGTCAGGTCGTCACAATTTGGACAAGGGGAAATCATTGATATCGATGGCCTCGCTGTCACAGTACGCTTCACCTCTGGTGTGACCAAGAAACTCAACGTCGAATACGCACGCCTTGAGCGTATCGGCGCGTAGCGCTTTTTGATGTATTTTGGTACAATGAGGGGTACATGTTCACGGGGTAGAACGCGAGTATATGCAGGCAATTATTACACCACATAGACACTTCAAACTTATTGTCGCGACTGCAATCGCGCTAGTTGGCGTTATCATCATTACGACGCTAGCGATGCGTCCAGTACACGCCGAGGAGCTGACGTACAACGAGCACATCATCACTGTCCACGACGACGGTACGGATAAGGGATTCGTGACCAAGGCTTCGACAGTTCGCGATGCGCTGAAAGATGGCGGTATCCGCCTCGATGAGCGCGACCGAACCGAGCCCGCGCTTGACGAGCAACTTGTCGCGAACTCTTACCAGATCAATATCTATCGTGCACGACCGGTACTGATTCGTGATGGTGCAAGTGAGATGACGATTATCACTGCGTATCGTACGCGTGAGCAAATCGCCAAGGATGCAAAATTGATTCTTCGCACAGAAGATGCCGTCACCCTGAGCGCATCGACCGATCCGATCGCCGACGGAGCTGTGGAGGTCATGACAATCACACGAGCCATACCGTTCACATTTGTGTTCTATGGTAAGACGGAGCAATCGTATACACAGGCTAAGACAGTGGCTGCTATGCTTAAAGAGAAAGGCATCACTATGGCCTCATCTGACGAGACGGATCCCTCGGGTAGCTCGCAGATACTCGCGGGTATGACCGTGCGATTATGGAGAGAGGGCGTTCAGACTGTTACGCTTGATGAGGATGTGAAGTTTACTACCAAGACGATTCAAGACGCTAACCAGCCCGTGGGCTATACGCGCATCCAGACAGAGGGTAAGGATGGTCGTCGTACTGCAACCTACGTCATCACAACACAGAACGGTGTAGAGACCGAGCGTAAGGAAATCAATAGTGTCATGATCCAAGAAGCCGTACAGCAAGAAGTCGTCGTCGGCGTCAAGACGCTTGGTGGGCTGACTATGTCAAAGGGCGTCAATTTCTTTACCGATAGCAACGGCGTCACTCACCGCGAAACGTACTATGATCTTCCAATGAACGTGGTGATGAGTAATGCGCAGAGACTGTGTCAGGTAGCGCCATCCTACTCGGTGAGAAGTGATGGAGTAAAGATTGATAGCGACGGCTACATTCTGATTGCGGCGAACTTATCAAAGTACCCACGATGCTCTGTTGTCGAGACTAGCCTTGGGCCCGGCAAGGTATATGACACCGGTGGCTTTGCCTCAGTTCACCCTGATGGATTCGACATCGCGACCGACTGGTCTAATAATAATGGGATTTAGTGGCGCGCATGCCTAACAAATCACTGGGACAGCATTGGCTGACCGACCGAAGTGTATTGGGTGACATTGCTGACGCGGCAGACATCAATCTTACCGATACTGTGCTTGAGATTGGCCCGGGCCTCGGCACACTTACGAGTGAATTATTGCGTCGCGCCAAGGCGGTTGTCGCAGTTGAATTTGATGGTGAGCTCGCACGTAAGCTGCCGGGTCAGTTTCCTGGTAAGAACCTCACTATTATCCATGAGGATATCTTGCGATTCGACCTTACCATACTACCTGCAGACTATAAGGTAGTGGCCAATGTGCCATATTACATCACGAGCAAGATAGTAGAGCTGCTGATGACCGCAACGAACAAACCCTCCACCGCAGTCCTACTCGTACAGAAGGAAGTCGCCGAGCGACTTGCCGCTCGGGCTGGTGATCTAAGTATCCTGGCTATTAGTGCGCAGATATACGCTGAGGTCAGTCTCGGTGTCGAGGTCGGACGTGATTACTTCACTCCACCGCCGAAGGTGGACTCGCAAGTCGTGGTACTGCGTACCCGCCCAACTCCACTCGTATCACCTGAAGATGAGCGTGCATTGTTTCGTGTCGTCAAGGCTGGGTTTGCTGGTAAGCGCAAGAAGCTACGTAGTTCTATCGCCGCGGGACTTGCGATGACAAAGCCGCAGGCCGAAGAGCTACTTAGGCATGCGAACATTGACCCCGAGCTACGTGCCGAAGATGTATCGATTGAGCAATGGTTGAGACTCGCGAGAGATGCGGTATGATCACAGTCGATCAGCCGATGTGCTTTCCCGATGAGGTGCTCGTGCGGGTCTCATCACGAGACGATGGGTCAGTACTCGATAAGGCGGTGGGTATCCATAGTCCTGAAATTGTGACGAACCGCACACGATTCTGTGATGTAAACGGGGTGAGTTATGGTGATGTCGTATACCAACGTATCGTCTACGGCGCAGATCAAACGTATGACAAGATTGTTGACGTGGACGAGCAGCAGACGTGTCGTTACGTCGATGAGGTTACTGCGGATGCGCTGGTGACATCGAGTGATGGGGTTGGTCTCCTGCTTCCGGTTGCCGATTGTGTCGCGACGGTTATATACGATGGCGTGCAAAAACGCCTCGCACTTGTGCATCTCGGTCGTCACTCGACGGTCGTGAACCTCATGCAAAAAGTACTTGAACACATGCGGACACGGGGAAGCCGTATGGAGGATATAGTGATTTGGATGGCACCCTCAGTACAGCAGGTGCACTATCGGATGGAATATTTTGATCACAAGGATGAGCCACAATGGGCGGATTTCTGTCGACAGGCTGAGGATGGGTATTATCTTGACCTGCAAGGCTACAATTATGCTCGTGCAATCGAGATGGGTGTACTGCCAGAGCACGTCACAGTCTCACCTGTCGATACCGCAGTCAATCCCAACTATTTCTCGCACTCTCAGGGCGATACGACTGGCAGGTTCGCTGTGCTCGCTATGCTACAACCATCAGCTTGATATCGTTTCTCGACGACCTCTGGTATAATGGGGACAAATGGGAAAGAAGCTCTACATTACTACCGCAATTCCGTACGTCAACGGCGTGCCGCACGTGGGTCATGCGATTGACTACACGCTTGCTGATATTTGGTCACGCTACCAGAAGCAGAACGGTAAAGAAGTCCGTTTCCAGGCGGGTACCGATGAGCACGGCAGTAAGATTTCTGCAAAAGCAGCAGAGAACGGCATGGAGCCCCAGGCGTATGTCGATAGTATGTACGGTAACTTCCAGGAACTCATCAGATCGCTCAATGTCGAGAACACGGATTTTATTCGTACGACCGAGGGTCATCACAAAGGTGCGGTTCAGTATATCTGGCAACAGCTCACCCAGGCTAATTTGATCTACAAAGGTACGTATGAAGGCTGGTATTGTGTTGGTTGCGAAAGTTTCGTCACCGACAAAGAGGCTACAGAGAATAACGGCATATGTCCCGATCATCAGCAGCCATACCAGCGTTTAAGTGAAGAAAACTACTATTTCAAGGCGAGCCAATTTGGCGACACGATACGAGAGGCGATTACGACGAATCGCTTACGAATCGTACCCGAGTTCCGCAAGCTAGAGTTTCTTGAACTCATCAAAGATGGGCTCAAGGATGTTTCGGTCTCTCGACCTCGCAAGAATCTCGGGTGGGGAGTTGGTGTACCAGGCGACGACACCCAGGTCATGTATGTCTGGATAGATGCACTGAGCAACTACCTGACAGTACTTGGATATCCCGACAATCCCGAATGGCGTGAATATTGGCCTGCCGACGTCCAGGTGGTTGGTAAGGATATTTTGAGGTTCCACGCAGGCATCTGGCCAGCAATGTTACTCGGACTGGGTGTTCCTCTTCCTAAAACACTGCTCGTCCACGGGTTCGTCAGCGTGGGGGGCTCGAAGATGGGCAAGTCACTTGGCAATGGTGTCGAACCGCATGAGGTGATCGCAACGTACGGTACCGATCCATTCCGCTACTATTTCAGCCGACACATCCCCACACAGGACGATGGTGACTTCACCTGGGAGAAGTTTGAAAATGCATACAACAACGAACTCGGCAACGATCTCGGTAATCTTGTACAGCGTGTCGCGGCCATGGTGCAGCGCTATCAAGCTGGCGTCATTGGTGACGCACCGCAAGCCGAGCATGATATGGGCCCTTACCATGAGGCAATGGAGCATTTTGAGTTCAATAAAGCTCTGGACGTGACGTGGAATACCGTTCGCTCGTTGAATGGGTATCTTGAAAACGTGAAGCCGTGGGAGATTGCAAAGAATCGCGAGAAGGATACCGACGCAGCAGATCATCTCAGCGAGGTGTTGGCGCATGCGTCGAGCACGCTTATCCAGATTGCCGACTTGTTGACGCCCTTTATGCCATCGACGGCTGCAACGATTCACGGAATGTTCGATAGCGGTGTGGTGCCAGCCGAGATTACACCGTTATTCCCAAAGATTTACTTGCACACGCAAGATCCACGAGCACCAAAGCAATAGGTGGCACCAATCTATCTAATATAGAACGGGTTGGTCGGGTCCGGGCTTGTTGTTTGTGCCGCAGGCTACCGCTATCGGCTCCATCACGGTTGCGATAAAATCGTCTACTTCTGCTTGCCAATCACCACCTGTATTAAATCGATAATACCAGTGTCCCGATGGAGTATTAACAGTCACCTCATCACGATGTAGGCGCGCAACAACTTCCGGCGAGGAGACATATTCAATCGATGTGTCACAATAATGAATCTCAATAACTTCGACGAATGAGCGTCTGATAACTGTTTGCTGTGAATGATCTCGACTGGTGGTGACGATATCTTTTGAGAGATAGCGACATTCAGCCGCGAGCTTGCTGCTCGTATCGGTACCGAATGGTACCCATTCTGTCGCATGCGCTGCGAGGCATTGTGTAGTATCGCTGCTGAACTCATGAGGATTACGCTCCGTGGCTGCATCACGAAGTTCACTAAGTACTGCTGAATAGTGCTCAACTCGTTGTTTCATGTCCTCTGCTGTTCGCTGTGCTTTCTCGGCGGCAATTGCCTCTTCTGCGGTTCTGTGTGCAGCTTGCTCTGCTGCCTGAAGTTGCTGCTGGCTATATGCATCACGTAGTGCTATGTCTTGTTGGCTCGGCTTAAGTTCCATAGATTCCCCTCAATTGTTGAGCTCATTCTAGCACCGTGTCTAAGTAATATAAAGCACCAGCGAGATGGTGAGATACAATAGAGATGGATGAAACTAATTGATACGCATTGTCATGTCCATGACACCGAATTCTACCCTGAGAATAGGGAAGAGGTCTATCGGCAGTCTCGAGAGGCCGGCGTCGTGATGGTTTGCGTCGGTACGGATGTCCGTAGCTCACGAGAAGCGGTAGAATTTTGCGCGAGCCACGAAGCAACCTTCCCGATTGTTGGAGTCCATCCGCACGATGCCAAAGACAATGACCCAATCGATATTCGTACACTCGTCACAGCGAACAGGGGCCAAGTCGTGGGTATTGGAGAGATTGGGTTAGATTATTTTTATGACCATAGTCCACGAGAGGATCAGGCCAGAGTATTGCGTGCACAGCTCGCAATAGCACACGACTTTGATTTGCCAGTCTGTTTCCATGTGCGTGACACATCGGATGAAGCAGAAATCGGAGCAGTATGGCATAATTTCTGGCCCATTGTTGATGAATTTCCTGGGGTGAGAGGCGTTCTCCACAGCTTCACCGATACACAGGCAAATCTTGATGCTGCGCTAAAGCGAGGACTGATGATCGGCGTCAATGGCATAAGTACCTTCACGAAGAATGAGGCGCAGCAGAGACTATACCGAGAGCTACCTATCGAACGCATCGTCCTCGAAACAGATGCACCCTTCTTGACGCCTAAGCCTTTTCGTGGTAAAATGAACTCACCAGCATATGTAGGTAGAGTCGCGGAGCATCAAGCTGAGATGAAGAATATATCACTTGAAGAAGTGAGCCGCATCACCACCGAAAATGCGAGAAGGATATTTGGGAGCCAGCTATGACACTATCACCACAAGCAGACTTCAACATCCCAGGCAAGCCTGAGGAACATTTCGCGCCAAGTGGCACGATTAGTTTTCTTGATGGTGGTGAACAAATAGATTTGCGTAAGTCAGATCTTGACCCTGTCGCAAGACTTGAACAAGAAGCGGCGGAGCTTGCTTTCCCGATGCACCAAGTGACTCAGAATGAAGTTCTTGATGGAAAGCGCATCGAGTTCGGTGAAGCTATCGTAGAAGCCGCTCAGAGTATCGCAATGCAGCCGGCCGTCACACCAGAGATGATGCCTCTTATGGATACCGCGATGATTGCAAAGTTGAGTTCGATTATCTTTGCGCTACGCTACGCTCAAGCAAATAGTGACACGGCCATGTCGCGAAAGGGTTAACTCATCGCATGATGAAGCCCACTCTCAAAAAAGCACTAGCGCTCCTCGTTGGCGATGACACCAACGTCAAAGAGTTGCTCAAGATGCCAAAAAAGCCGACACGACGACCATTTCAGCAGATGACTGAGCGTGAACTGCTGACACTTGAGAGTGAAATCGGTGCACAGATTTTCGGTCCAATTCCCGAAGGTATGCGCCGTGAATTTTTCTGCCTAGATGACCATACATGGATTTGGCATGAAGAGAAGCTAGACAAGAAGAACCCCGAGAGCAATACAATTCGCTATGAGATTAACGAACACGGGGTGCTGAAGGTTCAAGAGGGTGCTCGCTACAGTTACCTCGAGGGAGAAGAGTTCAATAATTTCGCCGTCGCGGTGCGGATGTACTACGAGCAAGTCGCTCGTCGAGTCTACCAGCGCGATCCTACCACAGGCGCCAAACTCGCGTAGTGGACCATAGTATAATAGATAGAATGAACGAGGATATCATCTATCTTGACCATGCGGCTGCGACGCCAATAGATAGCAGGGTACTTAGTGATATGCTTCCGTATTTTACGGAGCTTTTTTATAATCCATCGAGTCCGTATGTGCAGGCGGTTAACGTGCGTCGAGCGTATATGACCGCAAAAAGCCGTATCGGCGCGTGTATCGGCGCGAAGGGTGACGAGATTATCTTGACCGCGGGTGCGACAGAGTCTATCAATTTGGCATTTAGTGGGCGAGAAGGGCATGTGGTCACCAGCGCGATTGAGCATCATGCGGTGCTTGAGGCGGCGAAGCGACACGAAGCGACACTCGTCACCCCAAACCAGGATGGTATGATTGAACCTGAATCGATTCGACAAGCGCTGAGGCCGGATACCTTTCTGGTCAGTATCGCACTTGCAAACCACGAACTGGGAACTATCCAGCGCCTGAGGGACATCTCTGCAGTCATCGATGATGAGCGCCGTCGTCGACAAGATGCGAGTGAAGAAACGCCAATCTATCTGCATACCGATGCCTCGCAAGGAGTGGGGCAGATTGATGTTAATGTGGCGCGACTCGGTGTCGATATGATGACACTCAACGCGGCTAAGATGTATGGCCCAAAGCAGGTGGGCTTACTCTGGATAGCAAGTCATGTGCGTATATCGCCACTTATCGTCGGGGGAGGTCAGGAGGGAGGTCTGCGGAGCGGTACGGAAAATGTAGCTGGGGCAATAGGGTTTGCACGTGCGCTTGAACTTGCGACGGAGCATAAAAACTCTGAGACGAAACGGCTTGGGCTCCTTCGCGATACGTTGCAAAGCAAGCTCATCGAAGCATTTCCACAGGCAGTCGTATCCGGGTCAATGAAGCGACGTCTATCGGGGCATCTTCACATTTCGTTTCCAGGTGTCGACGCTGAGCGCATCGTGTTTGGGCTTGAGACGCTTGGAGTACTCGTGGCGACGGGTAGTGCATGTGCAGCGAATAAAGGCACTCGCAGCCATGTCCTTGTAGCGATCGGTATGGACGATGCGACTGCTGACGGCAGCTTACGACTAACGCTCGGTCGCTTAAATGACGAAGAAGGTATCGCACGCGCCGCAGCGCACATCATCGCAGTTATCACTGCAGAGCTCGAGAGGGTCGCATGATGAGACTGCTACGTGGCCTTGCAATCGTACTTGTATTATTTGCGCTTGCAGTATGGGGAATTAGCCAATATCTCGGGCCTGACGACCTTCAGCAATGCCAAGATACGCCGACTGACACCAGTGGCTGTGGCGTGTCTGATGCGATTGTCGCACTAAGTGGAGGTGACACTTCAGCGCGCGCGGAAGAGGCGATTAAGCTTTATCAGCAAGGATGGGCTCCATTACTCATATTTTCGGGTGCCGCGGCGGATAAATCTGGCCCCAGCAATGCTGAGGTTATGCAACGCCAGGCCATAGCAGCGGGCGTCCCCTCGTACGCAATCATTATCGAAACAAGGAGTGAAAACACAAGTGAAAATGCCGCCGCTACGAGTGACATTTTGACGCAAGAAGGAGTTGAGTCGGCGATATTGGTCACGTCTGCGTATCATCAACGACGTGCCTCACTTGAGTTTAGTCGTCGTGCGCCAGATGTTATCGTACGCAATCATCCCGTTGCCGTCGATGAACAGTGGGGCCCGTGGTGGTGGTTGACGCCTACCGGATGGTTCTTGGCGATTCCTGAACTGGCTCGTTCTCTTTACCTCACGGCAGGTGGCGGACTGAGCGCATGACGAAGGTCTACGTGGGTATGAGTGGTGGCGTGGACTCGTCACTTACCGCGGCATTGCTCGTCGAGCAGGGCTACACAGTCGTCGGTGTCTACATGAAAAACTGGAGTCAGGATCTGCCAGGTATGAGGTGTCCGTGGGCCGACGACCTCGCCGATGCGAAGCGCGTCGCCGTACAACTTGGTATCGATTTCAAAGTATTTGATTTTGAAGAGGAGTACAAGCAGCGTGTTGTTGATTACATGATCGAGGAATATAAACTTGGCCGTACGCCGAATCCCGATATCATGTGTAATCAAGAGGTGAAGTTCCGCTTATTTCTCGACACCGCACTAGCCGAAGGTGCCGACATGATTGCAACCGGGCACTACGCGCGCGCAGAAGGCGGGCAACTGAAGCTTGCGAAGGATGCAAACAAGGATCAGACATATTTTCTCTATCGCGTGACAAAAGAGGCTCTCGAGAAGACACTATTTCCGCTGGGTGACTTCACGAAAGACGAAGTTCGAGAGATGGCTCGCACACGGGGACTCTACACTGCCGATAAGCGTGACTCCCAGGGCATTTGCTTCGTCGGACAAATTGGTATCCGGGAATTCCTCGGCCAGTACGTGACGACAAAGCCTGGCCATATCATCGACACAGATACCCACAAGCAGCTCGGTCGGCACGATGGCGCGATATTTTACACACTAGGGCAGCGTCATGGCCTGGATGTAGGCGGGGGACTACCGTACTATGTCGTCGGTAAAGATATGGACAAGAACGAAGTCTATGTCAGTACGAACCTTAACGACACGAATATGTGGCATCATGAACTTACACTCAGCTCACTTCACTGGATTGATCAGGCGCCACCCGAGGGCATCTATCAGATGCGTATTCGACACCGAGCGCCACTCGTGCCCGTCCGACTCGGCTATCACGAAGACGAAGTCATCTTGCAGTTAGATGACGCGCAACGGGCAGCAACACCGGGACAGTCGGTCGTACTCTATGACGGTGACTTATGTGTCGGCGGTGGAATTATTCGTCAGTGAGCGAATCAAGAGAAAATGCGTCTGACGGGTCGACTATGATACGAGAACGCAAAGAATCCTCTCGTTCTTCAATCGCGACAAGTTCATCGTGCAGCTGTGCGATTTCATTGTAGCGAACGATTCGTTCACCTATCTGGGTCACGCTCCACCGCTCGGTGAAAGGTAATTTCTGCACACCTTTACGGTCAGCGTATAGTTCTTCAAGTCGTAACGTAACCCTCTCTCGAGCTTTGCGCAAAGAACGCTCCTCCTGACTAAGAGGAAGAGGGTCGACGGTATCTTCAGGATGAACGCTAAGGCCTTCGTGCATGATAAGTATACAAATCATACCGTAACGGGGGTGGTCTGTCAATGATTTGTTGTGGGCATCACCAGAGTACGGTATAATTATCAGATATGAATGCCCAAGACATCCGCAATAAATACCTCGAATTCTACAAGGCAAAAGGCCACGAGATTATCCCCCGTGCGCCGTTGGTCCTGATGGGTGACCCGACCACGCTCTTCACTGGTTCTGGCATGCAGCCGATGATTCCCTATCTCCTGGGTGAGACTCATCCAAAGGGTGTACGAATCGCCGATAGTCAGACCTGTCTCAGAGCCCAGGACATCGATGATATAGGTGACAATCGTCATACGACGTTCTTCGAGATGCTCGGTAACTGGAGCTTGGGTGACTACTTCAAGCAAGAGCAAATTCCATGGATGTTTGAATTCCTCACGGAGGTCGTGGGTCTAGATCCGGCGAAGCTCTATATCACATGCTACATCGGCGCACCTGAGTATGGTATCCCGAAGGACACTGATGCCGCCGAGATTTGGGCGAAGCTATTTGCCGACAAAGGTCTCTCGAATGGCCAGGCAGATATCGGTAGCGGCACAGAGGGTGCGGCGCGTGGCATGAAAGAAGGGGAGCGAATCTTCTATTACGATGGGAGCAAGAACTGGTGGAGTCGCAATGGCGCACCAGAGACGACACCGATAGGTGATCCATGTGGTCCTGACAGTGAGATGTTTTATGATTTTGGAACTCCGCACGATACCAAGTACGGTGAGTTTTGTCATCCCAACTGTGATTGTGGTCGCTTCGCCGAGCTCGGTAACAACGTCTTTATGGCGTACAAGAAGGTCGACGAGAAAACATTCGAGCCACTCGCTAAGCCAAACATCGACCACGGGTCTGGCCTCGAGCGCATCGCTGCCGCGGCAAATGGCGACCCAGATATGTTCAAAATTTCACTGATGTGGCCAATTATCGAGAAGCTTCAGCAGCTAAGTGGTAAGAACTACGATAATCACACCGAGAGCATGCGTGTCATCGCCGACCATTTACGAGCTGCGACCTTCCTTGCCGTTGATGGCTGCGTACCGAACAACAAAGAGCAAGGCTACGTCATGCGCCGACTTATTCGTCGGGCCATCCGCTTCAGTTTTGATCTTGGTATCGAACAAAACTTCCTCGAGGAAGTAGTACCCGTCATCGCCGATATGTATCACGCTGATTTTCCTGAAGTTGCCGAGCATCGCGACGCGGTGGTGGCTATCTTAGTGAAAGAAGAGAAAGCGTTTCGGCAGACGTTACGCCGAGGCGTGAAGGAGCTCGAAAAATTCTTCCAGGATGCTATGAGTACTGACCATGGACGCATGTTGTTTACTCTCTATGATACGTATGGGTTCCCGGTCGAACTTTCGGTCGAGGAGGCGTCTCGCAAGGGCTATGCGCTAGCTGACAATTGGCGCGAGCAATTTGATGCCAAGATGCAAGAACAGCGCCAGCGTTCACAAACAGCGGGCAAGGGGACGTTCAAGGGCGGTCTCGAAGGCAGTGAACTGATTCATCTCAAGTATCACACCGCGACACACCTACTCCAGTCAGCACTTCGCCAACTCTTCGGGCCAGAACTGCGCCAGCACGGCAGCAATATCACAGCTGAGCGCCTACGTTTTGATTTCAATCTTGATCACAAGATGACGCCTGAAGAAATCGCCAAAGCCGAAGAACTCGTCAATGGCTGGATTGCCGAGGATAACCCCGTGAAGTTCACGTTATATCCCACGCAAGAAGCCCTTGATATGGGCGCGATTGGTCCGTTTGGTGAACGCTACGCTGATTCAGTGAAGGTCTATCAAATGGGCGTAGACGATCACATCGTCAGCCTTGAAATTTGTGGCGGCCCTCATGTCGATCACACCGGTCAACTCGGCGAAGATGGCAAGAAGTTTAAAATTACTAAAGAAGAGTCTTCTTCGGCGGGCATCCGCCGCATCAAAGCAATCCTGCTCTAACCCTCAGACAATTTCTTGCTTACTGCGGTAATCTTTGCATCCATCAAAGCCTGCAATTTTACCTCGAGTAACTCGATAATGTCAGGTAGTGAAATATGCAGGCGAGAGAGCGTGGGGTCGTCTACTTTGATGTCATAGGTTGTACCGAAAGCTTCGTCGAACCGCGCGATGCAGGTGACATTTGCATGTCTCCCTTTGCCATATTCATGTGGCAGCGTAACCTCAAGACGATAGGCTTGCTTCTGACCATTGGTCCGCTCAATGATAGCTATCGTCTCACCTCTTGCATCTTTGCCACAATCATCCCATTTCCAGGAGTGGCAAAATGCATGCGTCGAAGATTCTTCTGTGCCGTAGGTCTGTGTTGCCTCGTAGAGAAGGGCGGAGAAATCCTTGAATGATGCGCTTCCTCCTTTTGCCTCGAGTGCTCTGGCGGCGGTGTTGTCAATTGTCAGGGATGGCCAATTTGCGCTTAGCATGCGCGCAACACTCTCATCATCGTAGCGGTCGTCGCCTTTGCCTTTCCAGTAGTCGGAATGAGTCGAAGCGGATGCGTAGAAGTCGCCACGTGAATCCAACGCGCGGAATCCTAGCGCAAGTGTCGAATCGCTCGGTGATCTCTCGGCAAGAATTGTAAGACGACCGTCGCCGAAACGTCCGAAGGGCAGATGCCAGCGGTCTATGGCGCTCGTGGGGCTAAAGAATGTATCAAGCATGTCCACGGTCTCCTGAATGTGTCGGCCGAACACCTCTGAGGCCTCAATCGTCTCCTTGTCTGCGGGAGCCAAGTACTCGTCATCGGATGGTGTGTATTCAACGCGAGATGTCATTTGTTACTTATTCTATCACATAATCGTATTAAAAGCAATGTCTCGTATCTGTTCGGTAGGTTTAGTATACCACGGCGCTTACGGTTAGATATGGTATAATCAAGCTAAACATGATACTCGATAAACTGAAGCCCAAACTGCCCTTGAAATCAACCGCGCACGACGACACGCTTGTGGCGCTAGATATCGGTACTGAGTACGTGAAGGCGTTGATAGCACACGTCAAAGGCGATGATATTGAGATTGTAGGCGTCGGTCGTACACATCAAGAACTAGCTGATATGTATAGCGGGGCTATCTCTGATATCGCAGGCGTAGTGCGCAACTGCGAAGATGCACTTGCGCAGGCTGAAGAAGCCGCAGGGTTCCAAGCTAAGCGATGTGTCATCGGAATCGCGGGTGAGCTCGTCAAAGGTGTGACGAACACTATTCGCTATCGCCGACCTGAGCCGAACCGTCCACTTGACGAGAGTGAGATGGAATTCATCATCGAAAAAGTCCAAGACCGAGCCGCTATGAAGGCACAGAAGCAGATTGCACTTGAGACTGGTAACGACGATGTCGAAGTTAAGCTCGTCAACAGTGCGCTTGTCAGTATCCACATCGATGGTTACAAGGTGAGTAACCCGATCGGTTTTCAAGGTAAAGATGTGGCCGTACAGATATACACCGCTTTTGCGCCGATGGTTCATATTGGCGCGCTCGAACGTGTTGCCGAAGAGCTTGATCTCGAGCTCATCGCCGTCGCTGCCGAGCCTTTTGCAGTCAGCCGCTGTGTACTCGGTACTGATGCGAATAGTAACTTCACGGCCATTTTGGCTGATGTCGGTGGCGGGACGACCGACATCGCAGTCGTCAACGACGGTGGCGTCGAAGGCACGAAGATGTTCGGTATCGGCGGTCGTGGTTTCACCAATACTATCGCAAATGAAATGTCGATTGCGTATGACGCTGCCGAGAAGCTGAAGGTGAATATCGATCGCGAAGAAGTGAAGGCGTCTGTCAAGAAAGACGTCGCCGACGCTATCGATAAAACACTTGAAGTATGGCTCGCGGGTGTCGAGCTCGCACTGAGCGAATTTGACTCTGTCGACCATCTTCCCCCTCGCATCCTACTGTGTGGCGGTGGTGCGAGCCTGAAGCAGCTCGTGACGGCACTCGAGAAACGAGAATGGTACAAAGATCTGCCGTTTACACGTCGTCCCACGGTCAAGCATATCACCGCCAGCGACGTGGTCGGTATTACTGACGTGACAGATAAGGCAGGCGATCATACCTACATCACCGCCATGGGATTACTAAGGGTCGGCTATGATACAATGATAGGAACGAGCGATACAAATTCCATCAAGGATAAACTAAATCGGATACTCCGTATCTAGGCTACGAGCAGGATGCAAAAAGACGTAATTTATATCGATGTAGAAGACGACATCACCGCCATTATCGGCAAGGTGAAGGCTTCTGAGCACAAGATTGTCGCACTCGTCCCACCAAAGCGCACGGGCGCGATTCAGAGCGCAGTGAACTTGAAGTTGGTACAGCGTGCAGCCGACACTGCCGGTAAGCGGCTTGTCCTCATCTCCAACAATGCAGCACTTGTGGCACTTGCAGCGAGTACGAGCATACCTGTGGCACGAAATCTTCAGAGTCGCCCGGAACTTGCGGAGATACCTGCACTTGAAGTTGACGAAGACGATGATATCATCGACGGCACAAAGATTAAAGATGGCACAAAAACTGACGAAACGGTCGATACCGTAGTCGAAGAGATTGATGCAAACGAAGACGACATTAAGCCTGCGCTTCCTGCCAAGAAATCGCGCGAGGCACTCGGCGCAGCAGCTCTCGCGAAGACTAAGATTAAGATTCCTAACTTCGACACATTTCGCAAGCGCCTCTTCCTTATCGTCGGCTCTGTCGTTGCGCTGACCGTATTCCTCGTGTGGGCACTTGTGTTCGCGCCAAACGCGAAGATTATCGTTACCGCACGTACGACAGACTCGCAGTTGAGCACCAAAGTCACGCTGGGCGATGCGTTGTCGACGAATCTCAAGGATGGCACACTCAAAACGGTGACCAAGACGAGTAAAAAGACCGTGTCGGTGCCATTCACGGCGACAGGTAAGAAAGATGTGGGCGAGAAGGCTACTGGTACGGTGAAGATTGTGCCAGGCTCATCTATTCCAGAGAAGATTCTGGACGATGGACAAGCTGTCGTGCCGGCAGGAACTGTGATTACGAGTGCATCGGGGTCAACGTACACTACAAATCAAAGCCTGGTGTACACCGCGGCAAACTGGCCCGCGACCAAGAATGGGCAAACGGTCGGCGTGACTGCAAGTGCAAGTGGCGCTGCCTATAACGGCGCAAGCGGTGCGGCTACGGGACCATCTGGCTATACCACCAGCTTCACAGTTGCAACGAGTGGCGGTACTGACAAGACTATCACCGTAGTGCAGCAGAGCGATCTCGATGCGGTCGCAAGCAGTGTCGGCACGACATCTGACCAAGATGCGGCGAAGGCGTCTCTCAAGACGGCGTTTGGTGATACCTATATCGTCCTCACCGACTCCTTCAAGCAAGATACGGGCGGCGTCAAAGCAAATCCCACAGTGGACGCGGAGTCGGCTGACGGTAAGGGCGCGCTATCTGGAGACATTGTCTATAGCATGACAGCCGTAGCTAAGACGGAACTCTCTATATTCCTCGACGCATACTTCAAGCAGCAAATTGACGGCATGGCGAACCAAAAAGTCTACAGCAATGGCCTGGCGACTGCAGCATTTAACAACTTCGTCCGCACAGATAGCTCGATGTCGGCAAATCTTGCGACGACCGGCAAATACGGGCCTAAAATTGATGAGAGTGCCATCAAGACCAATGCAAAGGGCAAGCGATATGGTGAAATTCAAAGTAGCATCCAGGATATTCCAGGTGTTGATAGTATCGATGTTAAGTTCTCACCGTTCTGGGTGACGGCCGCACCAAACGACGAGGCTAAGATTCAGGTTGAATTCAAAGTAAATGGCTCATAACCAGGCGATACTAGCACTGGACGTGGGCGAGAAGCGGATAGGGGTTGCACTCGCCGATCCTCAGATTCGCATCGCTATCGCATACGATACGCTTGTTGTCGATGGGACAGAGTGTGTACAGATAACTCAATTGATTGAGCAGCAACATGCCGACACGCTCGTGGTCGGATACCCTCGTAATCAATCGGGAGAGGCAACTGCGCAAACTGCGTATGTCGAGCAATTTGTCGAAAGATTAGACGTGGGGGGTGCGAAGATCATCTTTCAAGATGAGTCTCTGACTAGCGTCAAAGCGGAAGAGCTACTCAATCGACAGCACAAGCCCTACCGCAAAGAAGATGTCGACGCCCTTGCGGCCAGTCTTATCCTTCAAGATTACCTAGAGGCTTATCATGGATAATATGATGCGCCCTCGGAAGCCTACGCCCCCGCCTCCTTCTGCTGTTGCACTAGAGAGTCAGCCGGTCGTTATTTCTCCCGCTGAGACAACCGCGTCCCAGGTGGCTGAGACGCCAAAAGGCAGTGAGCCACACCATAAGCTGCCTCAGAAGTGGCTACGGGTGATGATCGTCATAGTGATACTTATCGTAGTCTGCCTTGGTGGGTTAATCACCTATACGCTTCAGTTGCAACCTGTCGATAGCACAGACAGCTCAGCCCAAAAGATAGTGATCAAATCGGGCCAAGGCTTTAGTGAGGTGGCGCAGACACTTCAGGAGCGCTCTCTGATCAGGAGCCCACTTGCGTTTGAAATCATGGCGCGGCTTGCTGGTAAGCACAATGACGTCAAGGCTGGTACGTGCACACTGACGCGTAGCGAATCGGCAATTGAGATTTTAGATAAGATTACCTCTGGCTGTCATGACTTTAAGGCAGTGACATTTTATCCCGGCGCGACCATCTACAAGTCTCGCTCGAAGCCGACCACACTAGATGTGACCGATGTGCTTCTCGCCGCGGGGTATGATCAGGCCGAGATTGATGCAGCACTTGCTCACACCTACACGACAAACGGCATCAATTTGTTCGCGGATAAGCCCGCTGGGACTGATCTGGAAGGTTATATCTACGGCGAGACCTATTATGTCGATACTGATGCGACCGCAGAAGAGGTAATCCAAACAGCGCTTGACCAAATGGCAAGTGATATCCAGTCTGGTGGCTACGAAGCTAAGTTTAGAGCTCATGGCTTAACTCTCTACGAAGGGATTACGCTTGCATCGATTGTCCAGCGTGAACTGTCCTGTACGACGGGGGCGACAGACTGCTATCAAGATCAGCAAAAAATTGCTCAGGTCTTCTACTCACGGATGGCTAACTCTATGACGCTCGGATCTGACGTGACGTTTTACTATGCGGCAGATAAGCTCGACGTCGATCCGGCGATAGATATCGATTCGCCGTACAACACTCGACGCTACGCCGGGCTGCCTCCTGGGCCGATTGCGGCACCGGGCAAGCACGCACTTGATGCAGTCGCAAATCCAGCCTCGACCGACTATCTGTTCTTTGTCGCTGCTGACGATGGTACGGTACGCTTCGCTCGCACCGATGCGGAGCATAATGACAATATTACCAAATATTGTCAAATACTCTGTAACGAACTGTAGGTGTGTATCACCCCACCTCTGTTATTGTGCATACGTTTGAATTGACATTCATAATAGCCTTTGATATACTCGGGTAAGCACATTGACACGCGGACACCTGATGAAGACACGTTCTTTATGGATGTCGGAGTGGGAAATCAAAACGTTTCAATGAGCCTACCTTTAAATGTCGTACGGACGCCGAATTACACTAGCGTTTATCTAATACCAATTAATAACAATAGGTCGACACGCGCGTTCCCGTCTCTAAAAATGCGAGAGAGAAAGACAAAGTGAGGTAGAGTACACCTAGCAATAGGAGTACAGGAGAATGATTATCCGTAATCAACCAATCCCCTTGACGTCAAGTCAGGGACAATCAGTTGAAAATTCAACGATAGTGGAGCATAAAGCTCGTACTTATCGAAATGGTACTATCTCGGGTGCAGCTATTGCCTCATATCTTGGGGTTTTCTTGCTTGTCGTAACACTTGTCATGCTTGGGTATCAACCGCCAGTTCGTCAGACAGCACTTGCTTCAAGTAACGCCGGCTCAGTCTCGACCTCAACTAGTGGCTCAAGTACGACATCGGTCGCCTCTGGTATGGTAGATCAGCTCACGGCTACTAGCCTGGCATCAAGCCTCGCAGAGTCGACAGACATGCCCATCAGCAATGACGTCGCGAACCTTTCTCAGTCGCTCACTGTTGAGAGCCAGCTCTCACAGACTGATACAAATGTTATCAGCAAGCCGCAGGTCGTGAATGCAAGCGCAGATACACGTACAACGAAACAGTATACGACTGTCGCTGGCGACACGGCACAGATTGTTGCGCAACGCTACGGCGTGTCAGCAACGACTATTAAGTGGGCAAACAATCTGACGTCAGATGCAATCGAACAGGGTAAGACCCTGACGATTCCTCCTGTTGACGGTATTATTTACACTGTTAAGTCTGGCGATACGCTCACTTCAATCGCCACTAAATATAAGTCTGACCGCACGCTTATCGTGACCTTCAATGACCTTGAGTCTAGCGGTGAACCCGCAGTTGGTCAACGCATCATCATCCCTCAAGGCCAGCTACCATCGAATGAGCAGCCTGGGTATGTTGCGCCGGTCAGTCGCACAAATGGCATCGCATATTCTACGTACGGTGGTGGATCGGCTTCAAGCTATAGTGGTGGCGTATCGTCTGGTAACAGATATAGTTACGGACAATGTACATGGTATGCCTACGAACGACGCGTGCAGCTCGGTGCGCCGGTCGGCGGCCTGTGGGGAAATGCGTATTCATGGGCCTACATGGCTCAAGCGGCGGGCTACCAAGTTGATGGCAATCCTACGGCAGGCTCAATTATGCAAAACAGTGGCGGTTATGGTCACGTGGCTGTCGTCGAATCGGTTAACCCCGGTGTCTCGATTACGGTTAGTGAGATGAACGCGTATCGTTTCGGTGGTGGTTGGAACCGTGTCGGACGTGGTGAGATCTCATGGTCAGAGGCCACTAGCGGCTACTACAAGTATATTCACTAGACCATTTCTAGAAAATCAATAAACGCCTCTGTCAAATCAGGGGCGTTTTTGGTATACTACCAGTAGTTATGTTTGTAGATACAGCGACAGTGACCGTGCAAGCGGGCAAAGGCGGCGATGGTGCCGTCAGTTTTCGTCATGAAATCTATGTCGATAAGGGCGGTCCCGACGGGGGTGATGGTGGACGTGGTGGCGACGTCATCTTTATAGCCACAGAAAATCTCAATACGTTGCTCGATTTCCGTTACAAACCGGAACTTAAGGCAAAAGATGGAGCTGCTGGTAGTGGCCAAAGGTCTGCGGGTAGATCTGGCAAAGATCTCATCGTGAAAGTGCCGATGGGTACACTCGTCAAGCGTAACGGCGAGGTAATCGCCGATCTGATCAAGAACGGTCAGCAGATCGTCATCGCCAAGGGTGGGGATGGTGGATTTGGCAACGCCCATTTTAAGTCGTCCGTGCGACAAACGCCGCGCATGGCGGAGCTCGGTGAGCCGGGCGATGCATTTGAGGCGCATCTCGAGTTGAAATTACTCGCAGATGTCGGTCTCGTTGGTTTTCCAAACGCTGGTAAGTCGACATTTCTGTCGGTAGTGTCAAATGCCCGGCCAGAAATAGCGGACTATCCTTTCACGACAATAACTCCAAACCTTGGAGTCGCAGATGTTGATAATGGCCATTTACTCATAGCTGACATTCCAGGACTCATTGAAGGTGCGAGTGAGGGGAAGGGATTGGGCGACGCGTTCTTACGTCACGTCGAGCGTACAGCAGTTCTCCTTCATCTCATCGATGTCTACAGTGACGATGTTGCGGTTTCGTATCAAACCATCCGCCAAGAGCTCGCAAGCTACAATACCGAACTATCATCGCGCCCAGAAGTTATTGCCCTTACAAAATGCGAGGGAATGGATCAAGATATCATTGCCATGCAGACCGATGAGCTTCGTAAAGTAGTGTCTGGAGAGACACCTATCTTCGCTATCTCATCTCAAGCCCATACGGGGACGCTAGACGTACTGCGCGAGCTGAAGAAGCGTGTCGAAGCGGCAAGAGAAATCGTCGTGGAAGAAGAGGAGCGCGAGAGCGATATGCCAGTCATCGGCCTCTCTGAGGAGCAACTCTCCAAGCACTGGGAGGTTGAGTATCTTGAGGATGAAGGGCTCTACCAGATTATGGGCGAAAAGATTGAGAAATTCGCTCGTCGGACGAACTATGACCAGTTTGAGAGTGTTAATCGTCTTCGCGATATCATGAAACGCCTCGGTATCGCTCATGAACTGATGCGACGAGGTGCAAAGGGTGACAGCATGCTTCGTATCGGCAGTTCTACACCATTTCCTCTCTTAGAGCAGTGATCCAAGTATAGACTATTGACAATTAGTCCAATACTTGCTATAATGGTACTCACGCTCGTGCGAGTGAAGCGATTTGCTCTCATGAGACACATTGACATGTCGGATAGAGAATACCTCTAAGGTGTCTGGATACGTGCATACGAGTAATGCTATTCGTATGCGTCTATCCGGGCACCGCACGTGCCCATAGTCGCATTCCCGCGACAAGCTGAAGAAGCTTGGGAATGCCTGAGCACAACGAAGGAGGTGAACTAAGTTGTGGAACTGGTTTGTGAGCTGGTTGATGCCAGTCTTTGAGCGGGTACAGGAAGTCCTCATTGGTCAGCCGTGGAACGAACAGGCTGCCACCCCGCTCCGCAGGGCACGCAAGCTCGGCTGGTACACGGCGGGCTACATCTAACCGGGTGTCACACACCTAGGAGAGAATGAGCCTACCCAACCCATCCGAGCCCGTCAAGCCGGCTCGGAGCAACCACGCGGGCACGGATGCCTGCGGCAACGCAAGAAGGAGACCGCCTTGCGCGGAAACTGTCACAGCGGGTACGTCTAGTTACTAGACAAGCCCACTGGCGCCTCTTTTAAGAAGAGGTTACGCGTCCACTTTTGGGGATGGGAGGACTCACCGGTAGAAGTTTACCGGACACCACCCTGAGCAGAATTGCTCCCCCGGTCCATGTTTGAGATTGCACCGGAAGGCGGCTTGCCGCGCGCTGGTACATGGAGACGCTTACACAACTGAATAGCTGCGAGGGGTGGGTACCGCCTACCTCTCGCAGCCCCCACTCTATCCGACGTGTTATCTACCTCCCTTGGTCGCCCGATGGCGGCTTTTTTGATATAATAGAACCAGTTAATAGAGGGTAAAAGTGATGGCTCAAACGTTTTTTTTCTACGACCTTGAGACAAGCGGCCTAAGCGGGCGTGAGAGTCGAATCATGCAGTTTGCAGGTCAGCGGACCGATAAGGCACTGAAGCCCATTGGTGAGCCATACAACGTACTTGTGAAGCTAAATGATGACACCTTGCCTAGTCCAGATGCAATCATGGTGACGAAGATATCACCTCAGCAGACACAAGCAGAGGGACTGACTGAGGCGGAGTTCGCGAAGCTGCTCTCCGAAGAAATCTTCACCGAGGATACCGTAGTAATCGGTTTCAACAATATCCGTTTCGATGATGAGTTCGTGCGCCACCTCTTCTGGCGGAACTTTTATGATCCGTATGAGTGGTGCTGGCGCGATGGCCGAAGTAGGTGGGACATGCTTGATGTGGTACGTATGACGCGAGCACTGAGGCCAGACGGCGTGATTTGGCCTGTCGATGCTGAGGGTAATCCGACCAACCGGCTTGAGCTACTCACGAAAGAGAATGGTATCTCGCACGAGCAGGCTCATGATGCCTTGGCTGATGTCTGGGCGTTGATAGAGGTCACGAAGCTCATCAAGGCCGCGCAGCCGCAATTGTATGAGTACCTGTTCTCAATGCGCAATAAAAACGAGATTAAGAAGCTCGTCAACCTCGACGCCAAGCAACCCTTCGTCTATACGAGTGGTCGCTACGAGCAAGAACACCAGAAGACGACAGTCGCATTTCCCCTGACCTCTGGCAAAAATGGTAATGTAGTCGTCTACGATCTTCGCTATGACCCAACGCCATTCATCGACCTTGCGAGTGACGATCTCGCCAAGAAGCTCTTCGCTACCTATCAAGAACGTAAGGAACCTGGCTTTGTATCGCTTCCTGTCAAAGAACTGCAGTACAATCGAGCGCCATCAGTCGCGCCACTTGGGGTCCTCGAAAAGGATGATGGTTGGAGCCGTATCCACCTGACGCAAGCAGATATTGAGCGTCATAAGGGAATCTTGCTCGGTGCGCCACATTTTGCAGAAAATATCCGCACGCTATACGAGAAAGTGCGCGAGTACCCGCGCTCTAGTGATCCAGAGGCTCAGCTCTATGATAGTTTCGTCGCCGATGCCGATAAGATTCGGATCGAAGCCGTCCGTGGCGCTGATGCACGTGCACTTGCTGATTTCCACCCTGAGTTTAGTGATGAGCGCCTCGAACCGCTTCTTTTGCACTATAAAGCTCGAAACTTTCCACGCGCACTCAGTGAGGATGAATCGGTTGCCTGGGAGGCCTGGCGCAGTGAGCACGTGAAAGCTCAACTACCAGCCTTTTTGGCGGCGCTTCGTCGTATCGCGCCTAGCGCCGACGATAGCAAGGCATTCTTACTGCAAGAGCTACAGCTATGGGCAGAATCAATTCTGCCAGCTGATGATTAGATATGACTATAGCGTCGATGAGGCATGCGTGACTTGCGTGCATGAAGTGCCTTTGAGTCACGCTTGAAGCTCAACGCGTCTTCCACGTAAAGGGTGACGATGAGAGTGATGAGGAGGCAATAAAATGCCATCATACCCCAAAATGGTATCGTCCAAGAGGTGCCCGGTATATGACCCGTGACGAGCAAGCTCAATACGACCCCTTGATTCCAGGCAAGAAGCACGACGAGCGTGGTGAGACTAAGCAGTATGATGACTTTTTTCATAGAGAACACCTCAAGTAGAGTAAGCGCATTATAGCACCAATTTTGATATATAGCAACATGGTGTAATGCTAACGTTTAGATGAGACAGAGTATGGACTTTTCCATGATTTTAACGTACAATATTAACCCATGTCGGAAGTCATACGGGTACAGGGTGCGAGGGAACATAACCTCAAGAATATAGATGTCACGATTCCGCGTGACAAATTCGTGGTAGTCACCGGGCTTTCAGGAAGTGGCAAATCAAGCCTGGTCTTCGATACGATTTACGCGGAGGGGCAGCGTCGGTACGTCGAGAGTCTCTCGAGCTATGCGCGCCAGTTTCTGGGTATCATGGATAAGCCAGATGTCGACAGTATCGACGGTCTGAGTCCAGCTATTTCCATTGATCAGAAATCGACAAGTCGTAATCCACGCTCTACTGTCGCGACTGTCACGGAAATCTACGATTACTTGCGCCTACTCTATGCACGTATCGGTGTGCCGCACTGTCCGGTTTGCGGTAAACCAGTTCAACGTCGAACGGCACAGGCAATTATCGATGAAATCATGAAGTTGCCTGAGGGCTCAAAGCTGATGGTGCTTGCGCCCATTGTCAACCAGAAGAAGGGTGAATTTGCTCACATTCCTGAGCAGTATGCACGTACAGGATTTGCGCGGGCGCGCGTCGATGGCGTAGTCTATGCGCTCGATGAGTTTCCCGAACTACAAAAGAGCTACAAGCACGATATTGAGATTGTCGTCGACCGTATCGTGCTGAAGGCAGAAGCGCTCACGCGCGTCAGTCAGAGTATCGAACAAGCACTCGAGCTTGCAAGTGGTGTCGTCCAGCTACTTAATGTCGATAGTGGCGAGATTCAGACATTTAGCCAACGCTATGCTTGCGTTGATCATCCTGGTGAAGATATCCCAGAGCTTGAACCGCGGCTCTTCAGTTTCAACGCCCCTCAAGGAGCGTGTCCCGTCTGTACCGGTCTAGGCTCACGCCTTGAAGTCGATCCAAGTCTTGTTTTCAATCCCAACCTTACGATTGCCGAGGGTGCGATTCGACCATATAACCGCGTCAATAGTGATGCATGGTACATGAAGCGACTCTCTACAGTAGCCGATGCACACGGCTTTAGTGTGCACGTACCCGTCAGGGAGTTGACAGAGGCAGACTTAGCAAAGATACTTTATGGCACTGGCGAGCAGACATATCGTATTAGCCTGAGCGGTGGCCGTCACTACGACAGCACTTATGAGGGCGTGATTCCAAATCTTGAACGTCGTCATAAAGAGACTGATAGCGAATTTATGCGCAAAGATATCGAACGCTTCATGCGTGAGCGCGAATGTACGGCTTGTCACGGTGCGCGTCTCAAGCCGGTCGTGTTGGCCGTCAAGGTCCATGGGATTAATATCATGGAGATGTGCAATCTCGGTGTCGACGATGCGATTGAGCTGATCGATGGTCTCAAGCTGACCGATGACGAAGATTTGATCGCTAGACCAATCAAGAAGGAAGTGCGCGCAAGGCTCGGATTTATGAGTAATGTTGGACTAAGCTACTTGGAATTGTCTCGTGCTGCCAATACTCTCAGTGGCGGTGAAGCGCAGCGCATTCGTCTCGCAACGCAAATTGGCTCGGGTCTTCAGGGTGTGCTATACGTTCTCGACGAGCCATCGATTGGACTTCATCAGCGTGATAACGATCGCCTCATCGGTACCCTGAAGCACTTGCGTGATCTCGGCAACTCTGTGCTTGTCGTCGAACATGATGAAGATACGATTCGCCAAGCTGATTATCTCATCGACGTCGGTCCCGGCGCTGGCATACACGGTGGTCATATCGTCGCACAGGGTACGCCCAATGAAGTGGCGAAAATACCCGAGAGTATTACTGGACGCTATCTTGCGGGTACGGAATCGATCTCTATCCCAAAGAAGCGTCGTACAATCGAAAAAGATCGTAAACTCACCGTCCGTGGCGCACGCGAGAACAATCTCAAATCCATCGACGTTGAGTTCCCTCTAGGCGTCTTAACGCTTGTGACAGGCGTGAGCGGTAGCGGCAAGTCAACCCTCGTCAATGATATCCTTGCCAAGGAATTGTCAGCGCGCCTTCACCGGGCTCATGATATCCCGGGTGCGCATGATGCCGTCGAAGGCATCAGTCAGCTCGACAAAGCTATCATCATCGATCAGTCAGCTATCGGGCGCACACCGCGCTCGAACCCTGCAACCTACACGGGCGTATTTACAGCCATCCGTGAATTATTTGCAGGCACACCTGAAGCAAATATTCGCGGTTATAAGGCAGGACGATTTAGCTTCAACGTCAAGGGCGGACGCTGCGAGAATTGCCAGGGCGATGGCATGATCAAGATTGAGATGCACTTCCTCCCCGACGTCTACGTGACTTGTGATGAATGTAAGGGCAAACGCTACAACCGAGAAGCCCTCGAGATTACCTACAAGGGTTCGACAATCAGTGACGTATTGAACATGACCGTCGAACAGGCCTGTGAATTCTTCGCGAACATTCCGACGATTGCGCGCAAGCTCGACACCCTCAACGAAGTAGGCTTGGGTTACATCAATCTTGGTCAGCCCGCCACGACATTTAGTGGCGGCGAAGCACAGCGTATCAAACTCGCCTCAGAGCTATCGCGTCGCTCAACTGGCAAGACGCTCTATATTCTCGACGAGCCAACGACAGGACTCCACACCGCGGATGTCAAGAAGCTGCTTGAGATTCTCGATAAACTTGTCCAGGGTGGCAATAGTATGATCATCATTGAGCACAACCTCGAAGTCATCAAATGCGCTGACTGGATTATCGACATGGGACCGGAGGGTGGTCAAGGCGGGGGTACGATTGTCGCAACAGGCAAGCCAGAAGACATCATAAAAGCACCCGCATCATTTACGGGCAAGTATCTCAAAGAATTAATTTAGTATTAAAATCTCCGCTATCCATGCACTGAGTAGCGGAGTGGTGTCAAATACTGACGGTTGTGCCATCTGAAAGTGTCATATCCTCTTCGGGCTCAAGACCAACGAGTAAATCTTTGTCCTCATCGGACATGTCGGGGAATGTCTGATCGACCTGAGCGCGCGTGAGCGGAGGAGACGAGACATGCTTCTTCTTGATGATCATCCACCTCATCTTACGCAGACTTACCATGACGATACCTTTCATAGGAAGGGACATGAACACTATATCATATTCAGCGGATGATGTCCAGGACGGCCTATTGCCTGCTGCGACTGAACAAGATCTTTATTTCGCGCTTCGTTCCCTCCCAGAGAGCTTTGCGACGAGCGCCGTCTTTCAGCCCATGGTAGAGCATCGGGCTGATTGAAAGCAGGATGATGATGAGCGCAGCGACTTCGACATTGATCCCCATGTCGTGGAGGATTTTGCCTGCATAGTAGCCAAGATAGGTAAAGCTATATGTCCACGTGAATGCGCCGATGATATTGAACGGAAGGAACTGTCGATAGCTCATCTTGCTGATGCCTGCGACAATCGGCACGAATGTCCGAATGATCGGTACGAAACAAGCGAGGACAATAGCGATGGGGCCGTGTTTGTCGTAGAATGCCTCAGTGCGCATGAGGTTATCTTTTCGGAAGAGGCGGCTGTTTTCTCGGTCAAATAGCTTACGACCAACTTTCTTGCCGAACAAGTACCCCGTACTCTGACCGAGTGATGCGGCAATGAAGAGAAGAAGCGCAAAGATGTGGATGTTGATCGGAACTGCGCCGGGGAAGACGCCTTGCTGAAACAAGAATCCCGCAGTAAACAGTAGGCTGTCGCCGGGAAAGAAAAATCCGATCAGTAAACCGGACTCAGCATAAATGACAAAGAGAATCGCGAAGATGCCAAATCCAGTGATTAAATTGATGAATGCTTCCATTACTCACTAGTATACCATGGGGTCGTGAGGTGTTAATTATGGTATAATGAAGAATATAAACATTACCTCCGTAAAGGTATCCAATTGAAAGGAGAAGTATGGGAGATAAGATTAGCTTGAAGATAGATGCGCGCGAGGCGCGCGGTAAGAAAGTCAAGGAACTGCGAAGGTCAGGCCTGACGCCAGGTGTTGTGTATGGTCAAGGCATGGAGCCACTCGCGATCCAAGCAGATGCTGCTGAGCTGCGAAAAGTTGTCGCGCAAGCGGGCAAGCACACACCAGTGAACCTCACGGGTGCGAAGCGTCGCATTGCGATGATTAAGGACGTCGAGTACGACCCAACCAAGGTTGGTATCGTGCGTCACGTCGCATTCCATGCGGTTAACGCGGACGAGCCTGTGCACGCAGTCGTGCCGGTGCATCTCATTGGTGTCGGTGAAAGTGCCGCCGAGAAGGTAGGACTCATAGTCCTGCAGTCTCTCGACAAACTCGAGGTCAGGGCTCTTCCTATGGAGCTTCCTGAGTCTCTCGACGTCTCCATCTTGGAACTTGCTGAGGCGGGTGATCGTGTCACGGTCGGTGATATTGCCTTGCCTAAGGGAGTTGAGCTCGTGGAGCACGTAGATGGTCGTGCCGATGAAGACGATGAGACGGCTGAAGAGCGCCCAACGATTACCGATCTTGTGGTTGCGACGGTCTATGAGCCGAGTGCACTTGCTGCAGCCAACGATGCTGCCGCGGGTGATGCCGTAGACGAAAGTGAAGTTGTCGCCGAGCAAGGTAGTGAAGAGATCACGCCAGACGAAGAGCAACCAGCAGCGTAGGCTGTCGATGTCAGAATTGCGGCGCCCGTCGAGGGCGTCGCTTTTTTGTATGAGATCAACATGCTTATGCTTACTAACACATAATTGTGTATGTCGCACTTCTGTGGTAAGATTTGCACAGAAAACCAAAGTAGGGAACGGATGTGTATGACTGAGCGACGCGCGAATAATATTAGAAATGGCAAAGAAATTATCGATGACGCGCGCCGAGAAGGACATGAAGTAATCATCGGTAATCAAGAGTTGCCGACAGCAGACTACTTGCTCGAGATCGGTGAGAGCATGCGGGACAACGTGTTCACTATTCTCCTGGGGGCGACTGGAAGTGGCAAGTCTACGCAGACGCCTCAGGTTGCCTACTCAATGGGCAAGACAGTAGACCATACTCAGCCGAGGCGCAGTGCGGCTCACGAGATAGCAAACCGTATACAGTACGAGCTTGAGCAGGCAGTTCCAGGTCTTCCTCCGAATACCGCCGCCATTCACACTGGAGAGGAGTCTACCGTATCTCACGAGACACAGATTACGGTCTTTACTGACGGCATGTTGCTCGCGGTCGGCTATAACCCCACCAGAAATATACTCGATACTCCAAAGGAAGATCACATCACGATTATCGATGAGGTGCATGAAGGCAATAAGAACATCGAGGTCCTTATCGGCCTACTCATGAGGGAGTCGCGCACGAATCCTGACCTGCGTGTCGTACTGATGACAGCGACCCCAAACAAGGAATTCCTTATCTCGCGAATCAACGAGATCACAGGCATTACACCGAATGTTGTCGAAGTACCTGGTCGCACGTACCCGGTAGAGCGCTTGGAGTGGCCTGAGTACACCTCTGTCGAAGCGACGGTGAAACTTGCGAAGCCTGGTGCAGGCTTCATGGTGTATAAGCAAGGCATAGTCGAAATACAGGATACCATCAGGGAGATTACGCGAGGTCTTCCGCCCGAACTCCGCAAAAAGACTCGTTTCTTCAAATACCACAGCACGATTGCTGCGAATAAACTTTCTGAAGCAATCAATTATGAACAAGCTGATGATGAAATAAAGATCATGGTCGGGACTAACGCGATGGAATCAAGTATCACTGCACGTGGGATTACCTATGTCATCGACGACGGGCAAGCGCGACAAATGTGGACAGATAAGCGTGGGTATGAGGGATTATACTCGATGCCGATTTCGCAGGATCGCTGTCTTCAGCGTGCAGGTAGGGCGGGTAGGGAGCGACCAGGTATTGCTATCTTGGTTCGTCCCGATAATAGAACGGCATTTGTGCCGTTTGATCAGCGGCCTGAGCACGAACTAGCGGAGATACATAGGCGTGACTTAAAGAATGAGGTGCTTGAGCTCGCGGCGATCGGCATCGACATTGAGGACCTTGCAATTATCAATGGCGACATAGCCGGGGACCTGAGTCTTAAGTTGAAGATTATTCGTGCCAAAGAATCGCTTGCGATTCTTGGTGCGCTTGATGCGGATGGCAACATTACTGACATCGGCCTGGAGATGAACAAATATCCAGTACGCGCGACACTTAAGCGTACACTTGTGGAGTCAAGAAAGTATAGTACAGATATTCAGGTGATGGTCGCCGCTATGGCCGCGGCAGTGGACGGAGGTGGTCTCCCTCTCTATGGTCGCTACGCGAGCAATAACTGGAAAGAACTAAGTTCCGAGGGATCTTCAGACCTCTTGCGCCAACTTGACCTTTTCATCGAGGTGCGGTCTATGTCAGCTTTCGAACAAAACGCGATTGGTATCAATCCCAAAAGCATTGCACGTGCCGAAGAAACCTACGAGAAGATTCTGCATCAATTAGGTCTGAAGGATGGCGACTTGCGACACCCTAATGAAATCCAGCGTGAGGAGATGATTCGCTGTATTTACGCGGGACACGTGGAGTATATCTTCCAGCGGATGGGGCGCAATACATTTCGCTTACTGCAAGATTCCGAACCCACGGCGTACAAGCTCAGTGATCGCAGTGTGGTCGATCCCCGACGTCCCAACCTCGTAGTCGGTGTACCGTATATCGTCGAACAATACAGTAAGGGCGAGAAGCGACCAGTGCATATTATCGAAGCAGTGACGGAAGTACCGTCAATCGATGTTCTAGGTGAAGCTGCTGTCAATATGGCTCACTGGAGCGATGAAGAAATTGTCTGGCGTGGTGGGCGTGCATTTCTACGAAGCGAGCAGAGTATCCGAGGGATGAAGAGCGGTGCTGTCACCGAGGCTATGGGAAATAGCGAAGACATTAGAAATAAGACTAGAGAGCTCATCACCTACGTCCTTGAACACCCTGGTCCCGCACAGATGCAGCTGCGTAATATCAAGAAAGAACTTGAAGAGCTCAATCACCTATCGAAGGATGATGTGACGCGAATGACCCAGGAAGGCCTTCTCGAATATATTGAGATGGCGATTAGTAGACTGAATGTCTTCGATGCGCACTATCTAGACAACGAGTTGATGCTAATCATCCAAGAGAATGATATCAATCTACGGACATACATCTCTGATGACGAATTACGTCGAATTTACAGTAATGCTCCTGGCGAGATTATTGTTGGCGATACAGTCTTGGACGTTGGGTATCGCAACGGTAAGCCGACCGTGAAGCGTTATGACGAGTCATTCATCCTTAGTCTTGAGAACGATGTGTACCTCCCGGATGGTCGCAACGTCAGATTTCTACATGAGGGCAAACATAGGATGAAGGCGATGGATCTGAAAAGACTGATTCTTGATTCCCGAGCAGGCAAGTAGCCGACGTATCTCAAGGATTGATGTGATTCAAGTGTTCCTGATGCGTCAGGTCAGGCGGAGGCGTATAATAGAGTTATGGCATTATACAACACTACATCGAAGAGCGAATACGAAGAGAGAGTAATCAAGAGCGAAAAGCTCGTACTGGTCGATTTTTGGGCAGCATGGTGTCCGCCTTGTCGCGCGATGGCACCGACACTCGAGGCGTTAGCAAAAGAGATGGATGAGCAGTTTGATGTCGTCAAGGTAGACATCGAAGCAAACGCAGACAACAGTGCGCTTGCACGTGATCACGGCGTGCAGGGCATCCCAAATATGCAGTTATTCCGCGGAGGTAAACACGTCGATACTATCATCGGCCTCGTACCGCGCACCGTTCTTGAAGCGAAACTGAAGACACTACTCGCATAGGGTGCCCTCTAAGCACTTGCGCTATAATGAATGTGTGAATAAGGCGCTGGAGGCTAAGCTGAAGACATTGCCACGCTCACCGGGAGTATATTTTCATATGTCGAGCGATGGTGAGGTTATCTACGTAGGCAAAGCGGCTGTCCTGCGTAATCGCGTGCGTCAATATTTTCAGAGTTCGCGTGACATGGACGCGAAGACTCGGGCGCTCGTCGCCGATATCACGATGACTGATTGGATCGAGACGGAGAGTGAGATTGACGCACTGTTTCTCGAGAGCGAGATGGTCAAGCGCTACATGCCGCGCTACAACATCCTGCTTCGTGACGACAAGTCGCAACTCTACGTACGGATTGATATGAAAAGTGAGTGGCCGTATGTCTGCTTCACGCGGAATCCAGATGACGATAAGGCCGTCTATGTTGGGCCGTTCTATAGCGGCTTCGCGCTCAAGAAAGCTCTGCGCTATTTGCGACGCGTGTTCCCGTATTATACAAAGACTCCCCAGCGTGAGCACATCGATCTCGATACGCACCTCGGGCTGAATCCGTCTAGTGACATGACGAGCCAGGAGTATAAGATACACCTTCGTAAACTTATCAAATACATAGAGGGCGGACGCGTCACTATCATTAATGAGATTGAGCGTGATATGAAGCGGGCAGCAAAGACCCAGCAATTTGAGACGGCTGCAGTCCTCCGCAACAGACTCACCTACTTAAAGGAACTGCAGCGACGCATCGTCTTCGGTGATAAAGAGTTCATGAATATCAGTAAAGACAAGGCATTGAGTGATCTTGCGGAATTGCTAAGCCTCGCAGGCCCGCCTGGCCGTATCGAAGGATATGACATTAGTCACATGAGTGGTACAAACGTCGTTGCAAGTATGGTGGTCTTTACGAATGGCATTAGTAATCGCAGCGAGTACCGTAAGTTCAAGATGCATATCGAACAGAATGATGATTTCTACAACATGAACGAGACACTGGCTCGCAGGTTAAGTGAAAAGAACCAGAAGGCATGGGGGTTGCCCGCACTGTTTGTTATTGACGGCGGCAAGGGTCAGCTTGATGCTGCACTCAAGGCGAGGGACGAACAAGGGATTGATATACCAATGATTGGCCTTGCCAAGCGGGAGGAGCAGATCGTCATCCACTACAAGAAATCGGGGGTGTCGCTGAACCAGACAGCACTGAAGCGCATGGGTGGCCACTACATGGCAAGCGATACCTTTGTACTCGTCAATCTTCCGCACGAAACGCACATCATCAAGCTACTGCAACGAGTGCGAGACGAGTCGCATCGTTTCGCAGTGAGCTACCATACGACATTGAAGCGAGCCAACGCAACCAAGAGTACGCTTGATGATGTTCCCGGCATCGGTCCTGTCACCCGCAAAAAACTCCTCAGAGCCTTTGGGAGCCTGCGCGGCGTCAAGGCTGCATCACTAGAAGAACTCTCGCAAGTCGTAGGAGAGTCGAGGGCGCACGCCGTGTATCGGCACGTCGGTGCCCAATAATGCTTGTGCTATAGTAGCAATATGACGCGCAAGCATTCTCGTGGTTTTACGATAATTGAGATTATGATAGTCGTAATTGTCGTGGGCATTCTTGCTAGCATAGTAATCTTTGGGTTTGGTACATGGCGTACGAGTATTGCCAAGACAGAGATGAAAAACGAGCTCACGAATGCCGCGTCGGCGATTAAGCTGCACCGCAATCTCAATAGTGCGTACCCAGCCCTACTCTCAAGTATTCCCTACACGCCTTCTGCCAATGTTTCGCTGACATATACGGTGCGCGGTGGAGGGGGAAGTTACTGTCTCAACGCCGGTAGCACTGCCATCACCTCACTCGCACACTATTACATTGACTCAAATATTAGTCTGACGCCTACGACAACCGCCTGCTCGTAGGGTATACTTACCAATAGACATGAATTTTCAATCGCATCGAAATGCACTGCACCAGTTCGCTGCGGGGAGTCCCGTGGTGTTGACCGCGTATGACGCACTGCAGCTTAGTGCAGATATGGCAACACCATTTTTGCAGGAAGCTTGTTTTTGGTGGATGACGGGCGTAGAGGAGCCCGGCTGGAAGCTGATTCTTGAGACAGCTCGCAACCATGCTACGCTCGTGCGTCCAGAGCGCTCAGATACGCAGCGCACCTTTGAGGGCGAGACCTCAGATGCAGATGTGCTGAAACGTTCTGGTGCGGATGAGATTATCGATGCGCGAGATTTTGAGCAGCGACTGCGATCTCTTGCACGGACGCACACACTTGCCTACACAGTGTATGATAAAACACCTCATGACTTCGTCGTCAACCCGGCGCAGCGTATACTCAATGAGATATTAACCCGGATATTTCCATCGGTAGAGAGTATCGAAACACACATTCATGAACTCCGCGCCATTAAGTCGGAAGATGAGATCAAGATTATCAAGCAAGCTATCGCATTGACGGTGCGGACATTTGAAGAGGTGCGCAAAGAACTTCCTCGCTATGCGCACGAGTATGAGGTCGAGGCTGAATTTACCAAGCAATTCCGCAGCAATAATGCAACGCACGCCTACGAACCAATCGTTGCAGCCGGCTCGCACGCTGTCACGCTGCACTATACAGCTAATGGGTCTAAGTTCGGCTCGAAGGATCTCCTACTGATAGATATTGGCGCCAGAGTCAGGGGATACTGCGCCGACATTACACGTACCTACGCCGTCAATCCGTCGAAGCGTCAGAGGCAAGTTCACGCAGCAGTCGTGCGGGCACACACACGTATCATTAAGCTACTCGGGCCAGACCTGCTCGTCAGTGAGTATATCTCAGATGTTGATGAGATTATGAAGGATGCTCTGGAGGAAGTTGAGTTGCTGAAAGATAGAAGCGATACAGACACCTATCGGCGATATTTCCCGCATGCCGTGAGCCATGGGCTGGGAGTCGATGTGCATGATAGCCTCGGTGCGCCACGCTATTTCAAGTCGGGTATGGTGGTGACGGTTGAACCGGGGATTTATATCCCTGAAGAAGGAATCGGTGTACGGATTGAGGATGATATCTTGATTACAAATAGCGGTGCGCAGAATCTTAGTCGTCGCTTGTCTACCGATCTCTAGCTAGCCTTACATAAAAAAGGTATAATGAAATAGATATGAAACGACAATTTGCGACTTTTGTCATCCGTTGGATACTGAATTCGTTTGGTCTTTGGATCGCAGTACGCGTGCTCGGCACGGGCTATAGCGATGCTCAAGTGAGCGCCAGCGCGTGGGTCTTCTTGCTGGCTGGCCTGATATTCTCGCTAGTCAACGCCGTGTTGAAGCCGGCCATTATCATCGTATCACTGCCAGCGATACTACTGACGCTCGGATTGTTTACGTTTATCGTGAACGGTCTCATGGTATATATTTCGCTGAAGATTACGCCAGATCTCAATATGACATTTTGGAACTCGATATTAACGGGTCTGCTCTTGAGTCTGATAAACTATATAGTAAGCAGTGCGCTAGAAATAGAGTATGCGCGCTCACACGAAGGGAAATTATGAGTCTATCGAGTATCCTACAAATCATCACTGTCGTATCGGCCGTTTTAATGATAGTCGCAATCTTGCTACAGCAACGTGGAGCGAGCTTGGGTGCAGGTTTCGGTGGTTCAAGTGAACTGTATACAACACGTCGTGGGCTCGACAAAAACCTCTTTGAGGTCACAATTTTTCTCGCGATTGTATTTATCTTGTCGATTCTAGTCGGCCTTGTTGTGCCAAACCTATAAGGAAGGCGGCGTATTTTAGTGGAAGAAGATAGAAAAGGGTGGCATAGGCTGCGGGAAGTGCGGCTTGATAGACGCAAGCTGACGCGCCGTGCGAAGAAAGTGAGTACTGCGACCCAACGCCATGCTCACCGATTCATCATTCGTCGTATTGAAAATGCCCGACTTGTATCTCGGCAGATTATCACATGGCTCGTACTTGTCGGCTTAGTCGTTGCCGGCATGGGTATTCAGTTGATTTGGAATCAGAGGGGATTCATTGACGAAGCCCGAGCATCAGGTGGCCTGTACGTAGAGGGCGTCGTGGGTCCACTAAATACATTGAATCCTATTTATGCGACGGCGAGCGCTGATGCATCGGTAGCAAGACTCATTTTCTCATCACTTTATGACTATGACGCAGCGGGCAGTATCCGACAGGATATCGCAAGTGCTATGAAGATTGACCAGGACGGCCGCGTGTACACGGTCACCCTGCGCGACGACGTGAAGTGGCATGATGGCGAGAAGTTAACTGCACAAGACGTTGTGTTTACTCTCGATACAATTAAGAACCCCTCAGTTCGGTCACCGTTAAGAGTTAACTGGGTGGATGTCGACGTCAAAGCCACGGGAGATACGACGCTCGTCTTTACGCTACCTGCGACGTATGCCGCTTTTCCGCACGCGTTGACATTTCCTATTCTGCCAAAGCACATATTGAAAGATATCGCCCCAACGGCTCTACGAGAAAGTACCTTTAGCCAGTCGCCAGTTGGTAGCGGCGCGTTCGTATTCAGACGGCTACAGGCTGCGGATACCCTCAGCCGGCATAGGGTGGTGCACCTGACGGCGAATCAAGATTACTACCGTGGCACGCCGAAGCTATCGCGTTTTGAACTACAAGTGTTTGATGATGAGAGTAAACTACTGGCTGCGATAAAGGCTGGTGAAGTGAGCGGTGCGAGCGACATCTCTCCGACTTCAGTAGGTTCTGTCGGCAAGCAGTACAATGTTACGCCTGTAGCACTTAACAGTGGGGTGTACCTCATCTTCAATACCAACAACGCGCTACTACGAGACAAGACGATTCGTAAGGCGCTTCAGGTAGGCACTGACACCTCGACGTTGCGGGCGGGAATTGGCGGCGGCGTCTTGGCACTTGATTTACCGGTTCTGCCTAGCCAGCTTGTCGGTGTCGCGTCACCCAAGGCACCAAGCTTTGATGTCAGCAAGGCAAGCGCCATTCTTGACTCGGCGGGCTGGAAACTTAGTGGCAGTACGCGTTACAAAGATGGCAAGGCGCTCTCGGTGACATTGACCACTAGCAAGAAGCCCGAATACGAGAAGGTGGCGCAAATCATCAAGGCTCAGTGGCGCAAGTTGGGCATGAACGTGGAGGTTCGCACAATTGATTCAGCAAACGCATCGTCCGTCTTCGTCCAGGACACTTTGCAGGCACGTAACTTTGATGTGCTCTTGTATGAGCTAGCAATTGGTGCCGATCCGGATGTGTATGCGTACTGGCATTCGTCGCAAATCGGGCAGACTGGCTACAACTTCGCGAGTTACTCAAATGCTGTCGCCGATGCAAGCCTTGCGAGCGCGCGTGCGCGCCTCGAACCCTCACTACGCAGTGCGAAGTACGCAACATTTATCGAGAGGTGGCTTGATGACGCGCCAGCTATTGCGCTCTATCAATCAGTGGTCGAGTATGTGACGAACAAGAATGTTCGGGCGGTGAGTCCGAGTGCTCGACTCGTGACAGAGGCTGATCGCTATACGAACGTACAGTATTGGACGGTGGGTAAGGACGCTGTTTACAAAACACCTTAAGATTGCTACAATAACTCTCTGTTACGAGTGTTCGTAGCGGTACCTCAAAGAGTATGCACTGGTGGCGGAATTGGTAGACGCGCTAGCTTGAGGGGCTAGTGATCATTGCGATCGTGGAGGTTCAAGTCCTCTTCAGTGCACCAAAGTAAAAAGAGGTCTCTAGAGACCTCTTTTTATTTGCTATAATACATGAAGTGGCGCGTTGGCGGAGCAGTTACGCAGCGGTCTGCAAAACCGCGTAGACGGGTGCAACTCCCGTACGTGCCTCCACATGGTATCTTATTAATTTGCGCGGATGGCGGAACTGGTAGACGCGAGGGACTTAAAATCCCTTGACCAAAAGTCGTGCGGGTTCGATTCCCGCTCTGCGCACCAACTAAAACACCCAGGTTCTCCTGGGCGTTTTAGTTGGTAGTGACAAAGTCACGAATCAGGCCCGCTATATGCGGTTTTCTGCTATACTATAAGGAGCAATAACAGAGAGGAATATCGTGTCTATTGTTTGGACGCGCAGGTAATATGGCTCAATCTCATCCCTCAAAATCTTCACGCGTTTCAACATCCACTAAGAAAGTGGCTCCCCGCAAAAGTAATCAGAAGGCGATCAGGAAGTCGCAAGATACGAATACGACTGCACCCAAATCCATTTCACGATGGCGCGATGCACTGCTTGTACGGCTGAAGCGTGTAGAGGTACGTCGTCGTGCGTTTTTGTCGCGCCGTCCGCACAAAAGTTTTCGTCGCACACGTCGTCGCGACTATAGTCGTAGTTTGAAGTTGCCAGGGTATCACGCCTTCACGCTAGATGTGTTCACCGAGCTGAAAGCACGCCGTCGAACAATGGGGTTATTGGTAGTGTTCTACGCGGTACTCCTTATCGTGCTTGGCGGTGTCACAAACCAGGAGAGTTACGCCCAGATAAATCAACTCCTTGACGAATCAAGCTCGACGCTTGCTGAGGGCGGATGGGATAAGGTCGGGCAGGCAGGCTTGCTACTCGTCGCAACTTTCGCAAGTGGCCCAAGCAATTTGTCGGCCGATCAACAAATCTACCTGGCGAGTATGCTGATCTTCGTGTGGTTGTCGACAGTCTGGCTTCTCCGTGAATATAAACTTGGACGTACGCCAAAACTACGTGACGGGCTGTACAACTCAGGCGCGCCGTTTATCTCGACACTGCTCGTAGTGCTCGTGCTGATATGTCAGCTGCTGCCAATAGGGATTGTCGCGTTGATATATGTGGCACTAAGCTCTGTCGGCATTGTCTCTGCAGGATTCGGGTCGATGCTCTTCTGGGTATTTGCTACTGTCGTCGCCTGTCTCGTGCTGTATTGGGTCATGAGTACGCTCATTGCGCTCGTGGTGGTGACGTTACCGGGCATGTACCCGATACGTGCCCTCAGAGCGGCGAGTGATCTTGTCGTTGGTCGCAGGCTCCGTATCATGTATCGGATTCTTTGGATGCTCGGGACGGTGGCAATCGGATGGCTAGTTGTCATGATTCCGTTGGTTATCTTGACGACCTGGATGACGAATATTTTCTCCTGGATGGCTAGCGTCCCGCTAATGCCACTTGTAGCGGCATTGATGACTGCACTGACGGTAGTATGGATATCTTCATATATTTACATCCTCTATAGAAAGGTTGTCGATGATGGTGCAGCTCCAGCCTAAACAGCGAGTCATAGAGCTGAAACGCTTAATTGATCAGTACAGCTATGAGTACCATGTACAGGATAATTCTTCCATTAGCGATGCCGTTTATGATGGATTATTTCAGGAGTTAAAACAGCTTGAAGCAGCCCATCCAGATCTCGTGACGTCCGATAGTCCGACTCAACGAGTTGGCAATAAGCTGCTCGAGGGTTTTTCTAAGGTAACGCACCGTCGTCGTATGTTGAGCCTCAATGATGTATTCGACCCAGCAGACGTGCAGGCTTGGGTAGAGCGGATGGATAAGCTAATGCCCGGCACGACCCACGAGTTTTTCGCCGATATCAAGATGGATGGACTCGCCTGCGCGTTGATTTATGAAGACGGCCTACTTGTCCAGGCGGTGACGCGTGGGGATAGTTTTGTCGGCGAAGATGTGACGACGAATATACGCACTATTAAGAATGTGCCCCTTCGACTTAGATCCGTACAGGGTTACGAGCAGTTTCTTGTGGGTCGCACAGAGATTCGCGGTGAAGTCGTTATGCTCAAGAAGGACTTTGAGGCGCTCAATGCTCGTCAACGTATCGATGGCCGACCAGAGTTTGCAAACCCACGTAATTTAGCTGCCGGGACAATTCGTCAGCTCGATCCAAATCTTGTCGCGAGCCGTCCACTATCCTTTCGCGGCTACGATGTGTTGCGTGAAGACACGAGTGAAGTGCCGACCAACATGTACGCATACGAATCACTGAGCGCGCTTGGTATCACGCGAAACCAAGAAGCAGCCATTTTCAGCTCAATTGCTGATGTGATGCACTTTGTCGAACATTGGGGCATTGCCCGACATGATCTACCCTTCAATACCGATGGTCTTGTCATCAAGGTCAATGACCGTGCTCTTTTCGATGAACTAGGCGTGGTGGGTAAGCAGCCGCGAGGAGCAGTCGCCTTCAAATATGCAGCCGAGCAAGCGACGACAAGAGTTCAAGATATTGTCATATCTATCGGACGCACAGGCGCGGCGACACCGGTTGCGGTGTTTGATCCCGTGGTAGTAGCGGGTACAACCGTCCAGCACGCAAGTCTACACAATGCTGATGAAATCGCACGGCTCGATATTCGTCGTGGTGATACCGTGGTTATCTTCAAGGCAGGGGATATTATTCCACAGGTGGAGTCGGTGCTCACCCAGCTACGGCCAAAGAACAGCATGCCGATTAATTACGACGAGGAACTATCGCGTCAGTATCCAGAACTTGAGTTTGAGCGTCCCGAGGGCGATGTGGTATATCGGGTGAAGGGTTTGAGCGGACCGATTATCTTGAAGCGTGCACTGCAGCACTTCGCCAGCAAAGGCGCACTTGATATCGACACACTCGGCGAAAAGAACGTCGAGACTCTTGTCGACTCGGGACTCGTCGAAGATCTTGCGGATATTTATGCGTTGACGAAAGAGCAGGTCCTGAGTCTTGACCGCTTCGCAGACATTTCAGCGCAAAAGCTAGTCGACGCGATTCGTGTCAACCGAAAGCCACCGCTTGAGCGTTTTGTCTACGGCCTTGGCATCCGTCACGTGGGTGTCCAGACGGCGATAGATCTCGTGAACGCATTCGGCAGTCTCGAAGTGCTTGCGCGCGCAACTATCGAGCAACTCGAGGCGGTGAGTGGTGTTGGTACGGTAGTAGCTGAGTCAATCACCGCATGGTTTGCCGACGAAGATAATACGGAGCTCCTAGAGAAGTTCACTCGTCTTGGCGTATCGCCACATTTCGAGCGTAAGACCGGTAAGCTTGCCGGCATCAGATTTGTCGTCACTGGATCTCTTGAATCAATGAGCCGAGACGAAGCGGCTGACAAAATTCGGGCGCTCGGTGGGACTTTCCAAACGAGCGTGGCTAAAGACACTGATTATCTTGTCGCTGGTGGCAAAGTCGGTGCGAGTAAATTGAAAAAAGCTGAAAGCTACGGGACAAAGATTATTAATGAAAAAGAACTACAGAGTCTTATCTCATGAAGGACACCTACACATATCGCTTCGGTAAATTAGTGCGTGATGAAACGGTACCCGGTTATCTAGATGACGAAACAGTCATCTCTGTCGACTGGCGTGAACTCAACGTGATGGATTACAGACGGGCGCTTGTCGCTAAGATCCACGAAGAGGCGGATGAGATTCCGGTACTCGATGAAGTAACCCCCGAGATTATTGCTGAAATCGCAGACCTAGTAGATGTGATAGAAGCGCTAAAGCATTCATATGGAATCTCGGATGAAGCAATCCTGAGCGCGAGCCAGCAGAAAACAGCTCGCCGTGGTGGCTTTGAAGATAGGCATTATATAGAGGAGATTACCGTTACCCCCACATCAGAGTGGCGAGAGTATTGCGTAAAAGACCCAGCACGCTATCCGGAAGTGCAAGATGAGTCGGATGATAGTACATTTGAACACAGAGCTCCGACAATAAAGAAGGGGACATATCGACATTCAAAAACAAATCAGCTCTATGAAGCTCTTGGTGTCGCGTACCACACCGAGACAGGAGAGCAGATGGTGATATATAGGCCGCTCTACGTATCTGGACATGAATTGTTTGGGCGATCCCACAGCATGTTTACTGAAGATATTGAGATTGATGGTGTACGTACTCCACGTTTTCAGAGCGTGGAGATAGAGGAGGAGTGTAGCTAGGATGAATAAGCAAAAAATTGTTGCCGTTACACATAACGGTAAATTCCATGCTGATGAAGTGACCGCGACAGCCGTATTGCAACAGGTCTTTGGGCGAGAGAATCTTGAAATTGTGCGATCACGCGACCTCACGGTAATCGACTCGGCAGATGTTGTGTATGATGTCGGAGGGATATACGATCCAGGACGACGACGATACGACCATCATCAAAATGGCGCATTGAAGCGCGAAAACGGTCTCACGTATTCAGCACTTGGGCTCGTGTGGCTTCACTATGGTGAAGTCTACTGCGATGGCGACACTAGAGTAGCTGCACGTATCGACCAGGTGCTCGTCAGAGGCATCGATGCGCGGGACAACGGTGAGCTGAGCGTTGCACATGACGGTGACACACCAGACTTTGGTATCTCTCAAGTGATTGAGCAGCTGAATCCTATTCTTGAGCACGGAGAAGATTACGATGAACAATTCTACAAGGCGGTCGGTCGTATTGCTGAGATATTGTCACGGCTTAAAGATAAGGTACTCATCGAGCTGGACACAGAAGACGCAGTAATTGCTGCGCGCGCCCAATCGGAGGATTCTCGCTATGCCGTCATGGATCACCAGATTACACCTCCCGATAGCCTTGCAGATATAGAAGGTCTCGAGTATCTCGTCTTTCCTGAGCACACCAACGACACATGGCAGGTCTATGCGATTCGCACACCTGAAGACCCATTCACTTCGAAGCGACCTTTCCCTGAAGCTTGGGCAGGACTGAGAGATGATGAACTTGCGCAGCTGACTGGTGTTGGAGACGCACTATTCTGTCATACTAAGCGCTTCCTCGCGGTCGCGAAGAGTAGGGACGGCGCGCTTGAGTTACTCGCCCAGACGCTCAAGTAATTTGAATGCTGCGATTGCTGACCCAATTTGATGAATACGCACCGTTTGGTCGGGCGTAGGCGTAGGCCAGACACTATGACCAAGCCAGAACCCAATCAGCAATAGTAGGTGATTACGATTAGCGTGCTGCATATAGTCACCAACATCATGTCCGGCCTTCGCAAGATCGACAAGAAAGCTCGTGGTGTCCATCCCGCGTGGTGCATGATCGGCCCAGCTCCAATCGACAATGCGTACGCCCTGCTCTGGATGCCAGGCGATGTTCGACTGACGGATATCATAGTGGGCGAAATTGATAAGCTCCGGCGGGGTAGATTTCGAATACTCTGTGTAGAGAACATCTAGTTGAGCGGCTAGCTCGGATGCGCCCACGACACCAGACGTTTTTAGTTTAGCGATGATATCACCTCGTTGTGCCTGGTACTCACCCCACCCCTCGTCAATAATCGTTTGATAGGACGTCTTAATATCATCGAAGATATCGTAGCGAAGAGGCTCAAGCGAATGGAGCGCATCGATAATATCCTCAACGTATTGTTTCCGTTGACGTATGTCGGCTGGTGCTTTCCAGTGCCACCCATCTCGTGGATCGTATGCATCTAGCAGTAGTGTATGGTCACCTTGCAGCTCGACGCGTTGAGGAATGTGAGGGCTCACATCTTTGAGTTGCCGATAGACGTGGTGCTCCTTACGCAAATATCGCCTAGAGTGCTCAGCTCGTTTTTCATCGGTAAACTTGTGGGCGTCATGACGTTTGACAAAAATACGCGTACTATCTGGAGTTGTTGCGACAAGTCGCGTATATCCCATGTGTCCACCCTTTGGCTGCACGAGCTCACTCAACTCACCAAAATACTCGAGTTGCTCGTGGAGAGTACCGTGATTACGAATTGCCATATCAATGAGTGTAGCATGCGAGCCATGGAGCTCGTCCAGCGTACGTAGCTCTGCGAAAGTGAACCACCTCGCATCTTCTGCATCGTCACCCCCGTAGACCGGCTCAGCGGTGGGGTTGTGCCACAAGATGGCAGTTGTGTCTGACCACGCATGGAGGCGACTCCGCTGATCGAGTACGGGACCTTCATAACAAAGCTGTGGCTCGTCGTCGGTGAGAGTGAGACCTGTTTCTTCTTGAACCTCGCGGAGCCCGGACTTGGTCGGGGCTTCACCGGGATCGATGAATCCGCCAGGGAGCGCCCATTTGCCATTGTCGCCCCGACGCACAAGAAGGATCCGCGGGATGTCTTCCGTCGTGATAACGATAGGATCGACTGTGTAGTTCGGTCCCCAGCGCCAGTAGAAGCCACGTCCTTCTTCAAGCTCTGGGAGCTGGTCGCGCCATGGGTGAAGTGGGCGGCCCAGTGTATCGGTTTCGATACCAAGTTTATGAAAGTATTCCTGTTCTTCTATCGAAGGAAGTTCTTGTAGCTCTTGCATAGCAACATTCTCATGACTGCTCATGCGACGGCCAGTTCGCGCTCGTCTGTTCGCGTGGCGACACTGAGTTGGTAGCCCACGGCACCCATCGCCACAGCACGCGCGACATGTTGTTTGTAGAGTTCGACGTCTTCCGCACTGCCCATGTGCTTGCCTTCGGTATCACTGAGCTTGACTGTGCCTTGTGTGTACCCGGGGAAGCTAGCTTCAGCGACTTCAGTGGCCTTCATGACGAAGTTATTTGCTTTGACCCCTAGGTCATTGGTGAGAGTAGTCCCCCAGCCAAAGACGAGCTTAACTCTGTTCTTGAAGCGGTCGGCGAGTGCGACAATCATATCGATATCGAGGCCATCGCTATAGACGATGGTGTGTTCTGTCGGATTAATGCCGTATTGCTCGTAAAATGCGAGGACCTTCTCGCCAAACTCAAATGGATCGCCTGAGTCGTGGCGGAGCCCGCCCCATGCTTCAGCCTGTTCAGGCGTGAAGTCGGTGAAGAAGTATTCACTCGTCCAGGTATCTGTGAGTGCTGTCGCGAGATCGCCCCTGTGAGTTTCTTGCCAATCCCGCAGCATCTTATGGTGACCATCAAGTGGGTCATTGCCATTCATTTGTTCAAGCGCGCCGTAGACCATCGGCATCTCATGTGCGTAGGTACCGATTGGCCGGAGGCCAAGCTCGTGAGCGAGGAAGATATTTGAGGTGCCCATGAAGTTTTGCGGTAACTCAGTAGCGACTCGCTCGATGACATGTCGTTGCCAATCGTAGCTGAATCGACGGCGTGTACCAAAGTCTGAGAATTTGATGTCGGGTCGACTCTTCAGGATTGCGATCTTTTCATCTAATCGTCGATCGCCTTCGACGTAGAGTGCCTCGAGTGAGCTACCCTCGGCGGCTAACTTCTTAGCAAAGAAGAGTTCGTTTAGTTCGCTCATAACGACTGTCTCCCAGAAGGTGACAAGTGGCCATGGACCCGTGGTCTCGACGGTTAATTCGCCATCATCGCCAGTACCTACTTCAACTGGAGGGAGGGGATTGTCGACGAGGAAGTCGAGGTAGTCGGCCGTGAAGCGGGGTCCGCCGTCTTGATTGGTGAGTCCGGCAAGATACGCGACTTCTTCAGGCGTCCAGCCGTTCTTCAACTCGTCGAGACGCGCGGTTAATTCCCTCGGAGTGACGTATCCGGATAGCTTGTTCGCGCCACGGTTCTTGAGCTCGAAGGTGACGATGGTATCACGATGCTTGTCGAACTCAACTTGGCCCATCGTCGCCTTATAGTAGTCGAGGCCTTGGGATAGATAGAGAGACTCGCGAGTGTTCATCGCTCACCTCGACGGTCTACAAGGATGCTACCTTCGATAATGTCGTATGACTGCATGAAGATTGCGCCATTTGCCTTCATCTCGGCAATCGCTTTGTCTCCGTCGTCGTAGGCGATATTGACAGCTCGCATCGCATCTTCGATTACGATGATATCAGCCCACTCGCGACTAGTAGTCTTAAGTGCGTCGAGGACGGTGGCCTTCACGCAGTAGTCGGTTGCAAGTCCACCGATGAGGACTGCGGTGCGTTTGTTGAAGTCCTTGTTGACCTCGACGATGCGCATCAGGGCAACTTCAACGGTTTGCTCGACTTCTGGGAGATCGGCGACGAGGTTCTTTGCTCGACCGTCTTGAATGATGGCCTCAAAACCTGAGTAGCCATCGTCTGTCAGACTTAGTCCTTTGTGCGCGATTGAATCATGTGGCTTAATCTCTAGGCCATCGTGAATTGCAGCCCCGGCACGATTCTTGACACAGTGGACTGGCCATGGACCGCCGTTCGTATTGAAGTGCTTGGTGCGGGGATCGTGTTGATCCCCCGTGTCGATGACGAACCCGCCGTTATCGCGGACGAAATCGCTCGTCGCATTGAGTGGTGCGATTACTGCCTCGCCATCATTGACGGAGAGGGCACCGGTAGGTAATGCGAAGTCATTTTGGACGTCGACATTGATTGCAACAATTTCACCGTAAGTTCGTGGGGCTTCGATTGTTTTCATAGTGGTAAACTCCTTCGTTTATATTGTTAGTGTCTTATGTACACTAACTTATACTCTGATTGTATTACTAACTTAGTGTCATGTCAACACTAACTATACAAAATAACGATGTGGTTTTTGCAACGCTATGCGATAATGCGTTTGGTACGAATCATCTCCTTGGCTGCTCTGGTCGCGACAGCAAGGCGTTCCTGAGGGGTTCCTGTCACGACGAGATAGGGAACGCCCGTTTTCTTGATGTGATTGATAAACCATCCGTGCATGCGGTGACGAATATGCTCACCATCACGAAGACCATCTTGGACGAAGGGAATCTCGTCACCAGTAATGATATAGAGGTCTGCCTTGTCGCGTGCGGCGATACGTTGCATCTCAGCTGTGGTGCGTCCCATATAGCGGCGCTGCCACAGCTCGGTCGCGACGGCGTTGGTGTCGCAGACGACGACGCCATCCGATCGCTTCGCCATCTCAGCTTCGTAGTTCTGTTGCAGTCTACCGATCCGGTAGAAGTCGTCGTCAGCCCAATCTTTGTCGGTCGTAAGGATTGAATCCGTGTAGTAACGACCAATCTCTGGCGCCCATGGGGCTCGCAACTTGCTAGCAAGGTCTCTAGAAAGTGTCGTCGTGCCTGTCGATTCCGCCCCGAGAACGACGATACGTAGGGCGAGGCCAGCTCTGGTCTCGTCGCCGAGGTACTGCCAAGATGCAAGAAGGTCTTTGCGTACCTCGGTGCCCGAGATTGGGACAGTTGCGCGATTGATATCGACGGTGACGTTCTTTGCCCCCATATAGTGAGCCCACGATTCCCCGTAGTGCTCTGAGCTAAAGACTACGTCGGGTTTGTAGCCGAGAAACTGCATCGTATGTGCGGCCCAGGCAATCGAATCATCATCCTTGCCGATATCCTCGATGATGCGGATACGCGCTCGCGGATGTTGTGCTTGTAGCCAGCCCTGGCGTTTCTCTGCTGGTATCGTGTAGGCGGGGTTGTCGACGACGAGCACATCGACATCGTCACTATTGGCGAGGGCGGTATCGATAAGGTAGTTGTGGCCAAGGTGCGGTGGATAGAACTTGCCGATGACGATACCTCTACTCATATGCTGCCTCCTTCGTAGTCTCCTCGGCTACTACTGTAGCTGCATCATTAGCACTGGTATCGGCGATCCGCTTCCAAGCGATGAGTCCGTAGAATGCATTGAAGAGGAAGATGAGGTAGAGTAATGCGACGAACGGGACTTCCTTGTACCAGTAGAGCCAGATGGCGACCACGTCGACGGCGATCCATAGGTACCAGTTCTCGAGCTTGCGTTGCATCATCAGAAACTGGGCGGCAAAGCTCATGATTGTCGTCGTGGCATCTATGGCAGGTAGCGATGCAGGCTCAGGAAAGACGAATGGCGCCCAGATGTGTGCATTGCTGAGGGCCCAGCTTGCGATGACGCTCACTCCCGCGATGCCACCGAGCCAGGCAAGGTTTTGTAAGAGTGAATTCTTTGTGACAATTACCTTATTGTCAGATTTGCCGCGTTGCTTTGCGTTACTCCACATGTACCAGCCCATGATACCCGTGATGAAGTAGTAGATTTGCTCCGCAACGTCTGCGTAGAGGTTGATCTGATAGAAGAGCACCCCGAAGAGGACAACTCCCACAAGACCGATAGGCCAGGTGAGGATATGTCTCCGTGCGACTAAAATCACGCACACGAGGTTAAATATAGTACCCACGAACTCAAGCCAGCTAATCGGATAACCGAGTAGCGTAAAGGCGATGTTGTTGACATCGAAGAAGGTGAGAATGAGGTCCATAGTGTAGTTCCTTTCTGTACTTATTGTACGTTATACACTAACTACTTTCACACTACACCTAACTTAGTGTCATGTCAACACTATTTACAAATAATCTTACATACGGTACACTCTAGGTATAAAGAGGAGTCACCCACCATGACAATGCCCAGAGAAATTATATTACTCCGTCACGGACAGTCTGAAGCCAATGTTGTACAGAAGGATGATAATCATGGAGTTGATCTGCAAATTGCTGCAGCAATTAGGGCGCGTCCAGATTGGCAGCAGCGACTGACGGCTGATGGGCGAGAGCAGGCAAGAAATGCAGGCGATTGGATACGTGCAAATATCGGTAATATCGCCAGCTTTGATGCGGTGTACTACTCACCTTTTATGCGCACTCGCGAAACTGCAGCCTATGCAGTAGGAGACGAACCGGTCGCACTTATCCATGAAGATCGAATCATCGAGCGCAACTGGGGAATATACGGTAAGTTAACACGGAAGGAACAGGAAGAGCTGTATCCGCGAACGACCGCAGAGAAAAAGGCAAACCCGATGTACGTTCGTCTTGACGGAGGCGAGAGCCTGATGGATGTCAATGGTCGCATCCGCGACATGCAGGGTACGTTGCACCGCGAACACCCAAATGGCCGCGTGATGATGGTGACGCATGGCGACTTTATGAACGCATGGCGCTATGAATTAGAGTACCTTTTGCCTGAAGAGTGGGAGGCGATGGATGGAGATCACGCGAACGATTTTCGCAACTGCGCACTCTTGCAATACTCACGCATTAACCCAGAGAATCCAGCTGAAGTCGATGATCATATCAGGTGGATGCGGTTTATTTACACGGCAGATCCCGATCAATCACCAAATGGTGGTGAATGGATAGAGTTGGCGAAACGACGTCGATATACGGCCGACGAACTATTGGCGCAAGTCGAACGATCACCGAGGCTACTTGATGAGTAGGGCCGAGGGGCTACGAGGTGTTGGAGAGCAGCTCATACCTGCGGTTGCCTATGGTGATGCGCATGGGCTACCCGTCGAAACGAAGTCGGCTGCTGAAATCGAACGACGCTATGATTCTATCGACCATCTGATTCCGCCTACTGATAACCCTTATTATCCCGGTAACTTTCCTGCCGGTACGACGAGTGACGATACACAACTTTCGGTAGGTGTTGCTGAGGCGCTACTCGCCGCCGACGGATTTGATATACGGGCCCAAGCATCGGAGCATCTACGTATCTACCAGGCGACACCAAAGGTAGTGAACTTCAAGGGCAAACTTGCGGTGCGAGGTTGGGGCGGATCGACGACAGCTAGCATGGATCGCCTTTCTCAAGGTATCGCTCCATCTGCATCGGGAGAAAAAGAAGGGTCGGGCAACGGTATCTTGATGAAGATGGCCCCCCTAGTATATTGGCAGGTTGCGAGAGGTACTGACCGCGAAACACGCCATCGTGAATATGATGAGTTGACGACAATGACGCATGACTCTGAGATCGCCAGGGCGTGCACGCGCCTCCATGGCGATACGATGCACTGGCTGATGGAACATCCCGGTGCAACCATGAAGGAGTTTCAGCACCATGCACTTCATATGGTGCAGGACGAGCCAAATGCCGACCCAAAAGGGCGTATCTATCGCGCGCTGGCCTATCCAGTAGGAGACTTCTCTAAACTCGTGACACGCTATGCCTCAGGGCAGGACGGGGGTAAATACGGATTCTTTGTGCCGAATACCATCGCGATGACGTACGATGTCTTCATCGCGTCGAGTGGCAATTATGTTGACGCAGTTAGGTATGCGACGAACCTAGGCGGTGATACTGACAGTATCGCGTCTATCGCAGGGACGATGGCGAATGCCTGGTCGGCCGGAGAATTTGAAACACCTGCAGATTTCGAACGAGTACAGGAGTATGATCGTCTCGCGAGGTTATCTCGTCATTTCGCGCAGAAGGCCCTACAATTGCTGTGAACTACATATTCATACCTGGCCGACATCACCTGGTGACGCGCTTTCAAGTTAACTACCTCAAAGCCCTGTTGGTGCAATATCCAGATGCGGAAGTAATCTGGGCGGTGACATCAGCGGACCATACGGGCACGCAGCGAAATCCTATCAGCGGATCCAGGCGACTTGGTGTGATAGAGGCTGTCATGGCCGCGGAACAGATGCCGAGTGAAGTCTATCTGATCAGCAATCAGCGCCAGCGACCAAACTTCGCGCATTACGTGCTTGAAGATATTCGCACTCAGACCGGAGGACGTGTCGACATGAAGCCAGAGAATACGATTGTCGCCTGCTCGACAAATGCTGTCATCGAACAATACCACACCCTTGGGTTTAAGATAGCGACGGTCGAACAAGAGTCGCATGCGGAGTTGCCCTGGGACATCGTGAAGCGAATAATCGCAGCGGGTGCGGGCTGGCAAGAAGACCCCAAGATCATCGATGCGATGCATCCTGCTTGTCGTGAGTTGTATGTACGTTACCACATCACTGACCTGATCCAGACGATTTACACAGATCCACTTGTCGGTTCGGACGACGGCGACATTACGGTCTCGCGCGACTATGCATCCTATCGTGCTGCATTTGAGGACAATGCATGGCGTAAAGTCGATGACTTCGTCGCCTATGTTCAGCCTGGAAAGATCGTCGATGTTGGCTGTGCGACGGGGCAAACTATCAAATTGCTAGGTGAGCGTCCTGAATTATTTGAGTCGGATTTTTACGGAGTGGAAGTCGCGCGTCCACTGTATGAGATTTGTCAGCAACGTAAGACAAATGGTGAGTTTGGTGACACAAATGTTTATTTTTATCAGCGCAATATCATGCAGAGCGAACTCTTCGAGCCTGATTCTATGTCGACCGTGATTACGATGGCGCTGACCCATGAGGTCGAGTCATATCTTGGTCATGATGAGCTGCTGAAGTTTTTGAAGCGTGCATATACAATGCTCGCGCCGGGTGGCGTCTATATCAATTATGATGTAGTCGGTCCCGATGATAGGACGGAAGAAGTGTACTTTGCGCCAAATCATGATGACGGTGAGAACCCCGATGACCTGAGATGGGAGCTCGAAGGTGATGAGCTCGCTGCATTTTTGGGCACCTTATCGACAGCGGCACGCTTCAAGAGATTTGAACGAGACTTTCGTCACGATGAAGGTGAGGGTATCTCCTCGCGCAGGGAGGTTATCGACGACGTCGAGTATATCGTACTCGCGCACGGTGATCTCTGTGAGTTCCTAGCAAAGAAAGATTATCTTACGAGCTGGAAGAGTGAGATGCACGAGAGGTTTTGCTTCTATTCGCACGGTGAATGGGCGCGCGTGCTTGAAGATGTGGGCTTTGAGATTGCGGATGCATCACGACCCATTTCAAACCCATGGCTTATCGATAATCGCTTTGAGCCAGCAGGGAAGGTCTTCAAGAGGACTAGTGGCCAGACGGTCGCGTCAGCTCGACCTGTCACAAATACATTGCTGATTGCGCGAAAACCAGCGTAGCAAAATCGGCACATTGCAATAATCATGTAAACATGGTATAGTTCAATCTGCCATCAACATACTCGACTACAAAGGAAGTGACGATGGGGATCATTTCGGAAGAATCGAAAAAAGCTCGCGTAGCGCGTCAAGCCGCAGAGGCGGCCGAAGAAGAATCAGCGCGTAAGGCTCATGATGTGAGGGTGGGCAAGGTCGTTGCGTTTGTCGAAACTCATCTCGAGAGCACCATTGCCGATATCGTCGGCAAGCTCAATGCAGCCTATCCGTCCGTAGACTCGCTCGATGTGGGCGTGTCCATCGTGTGGCCGAAGTTCGCTGCAGAGGTTGGCGCGGCCGCGCAGAAAGATGCCGCACAGAAGGTGCTGAGTCTCATCACTGCTCGCCTGAACGAGCTTGCAGAGGACGACGACGAGCTATTCTACGTGCGAGTCTCCTGGGATCGGCCGTCTACTCGGCGTGACGTTCTCTACACGGTGCAACTTGCCGAGGATCACCTTATTCGGCTTGACGATCCGACGATAGGGGCGAATTCGTGCGGAGAGTGGATGGGGTAATCCTGCATCCGCACATAGGCGACTACCAACACAGGTAGTCGCCTCTTTAATAGGTGGAATGATTGTATTATTGTAAAATTTACACAAACTATTGACACGTCTTTTTAGATAGTGTTAATATGACACTATCAACCATACGTTCTGCCTGAATAGTTTGGGCATCGCACGGCTGACGGTCTTCCCGCCACTTACCTCAAAGTGCGCGCACATTAAAAAGGAGGGATATCAAATGACGACGAATGAGTATTATCAGGTCGTCACGTTGGTGACCTACGCGAAGTCGTATCTCGATGTATTCACAGGACTCGGTGCTATGGCGCATGACGAACGACTCAGGACGATCAAGTCCGAGTATCGTAGATTGGTGCGCGTAGTCCATCCAGACCGTGTGGATCAAGCTGATCGCGATGTGGCAGAGGCAGTATTTAAGACGCTGAACGAGCTCTACAACCATGCTCTTCATGCTGTCGAGACAGATACCGTCGGTGTCATACCCTCGAAAGCTTCGTTTACGACACACGCGGCAACTCACGAAACAGTTGCAAAGGTGACTGAATGGTGCGATATGGCCGTCTGCTACAAGGCGAACTCGATGATTGCCGGGACGTTGTCTCGCGCCTTCATCAAGGTGGCGAAGACACCGACCGATAACGATCTACTTGCCACAGAAGCTGAGGCGCTTAGGCGACTTAGCGATGGCGGTGACCCAAAGCGGTTGATGTTTTACCCCACTCTTGTCGATACCTTCGCAGTAACAGCAGATAGTGCGAGAATGCGTGCAAATGCATTCAGCTGGCTTGACGGATTCTACAATCTCGAGCAAGTCAAGCGTCGATACCCGGGTGGGGTCGACCCGCTCGATGCGGCTTGGATGTGGCGGCGCGTACTGTGGGCACTCGATTACGCTCACGACAGAGGGCTTGTACACGGTGCGGTTCTGCCGCAGAATATCATGATTCTGCCTGGACAGCATGGTGTCGTACTGGTCGATTGGTGCTATGCAAGCGTCAAACTCGACAAGACCTATCGTCCGCTGAGTGCGGTCGTGGGACGTCAGCGTGATTGGTACCCAGACACCGTGCTCGACAAGAGACCGGTCGTTCCAGGGCTCGACATCGCACTCGGTGCGCGTAGTATGGTTTATCTCATGGGTGGTGATCCTCTGACGGGTGTGATGCCCGCCACGGTCCCCCGCATGATGGCAGCATATTTTGCCGACGCAGTGAAGATGGGTGCGGATACGACAGTATCAGTACCTCAGGTGGCGATGCGGTTCGACGAGTTGCTGAAAACACTCGGAGTCCCGTACTATCCACGTGCATTCCGTCCGTTTGCGATGTAAACGGTCCTCAAGATACTCCATAAGAGAGGAAACGATCATGGGTGGTGGCGGCTGGGACGTTGGGTCCTACACGCGTAGTACTGCAGCCAAGAAGGCAGCAGGCAAGAGCACGTTTGACTACGACGATCAGATCAAGGCGGGTACTGCTACGGCAGTGAATCCCCTCCTCGATCCCGTCCAGAAGGCTGGTGCAGCCAGTCCCTTTGCCGGCACGGTGATGCGCGAGGTCTGTGTGACTGATGAGCATCCCGACCCGACAGCGATGCTGATCTGGCTCGACGTCACGGGAAGCAACTATGGTGCGGCGAAGGTCGTTCACTCGAAGTTGCCGAAGCTGCAGGCCTACTTGCAAGAAGGAAACTTCTGCAACGACCCGCAGATCAACGTGTCGGCAGTCGGCGATGCCAACTCTGACGAGTACCCACTTCAGTTTGGTCAGTTCGAGTCGGATAACCGGCTCGACGCCCAGATCGAAGCGATGATTCTCGAAGGAGGCGGTGGCGGCCAGATGTGCGAGACGTACGAGCTGGGTGCCTACATGGGTGCTCGGCACGTACACCTCGAGTCCTACGAGTTGTACGGCAAGAAGGGCTTCATGTTCTTCATTGGTGACGAGATGCCGTACGACACTGTCAAGAACGACTACAAGCGTGGTCGTTGGAGCGGTGCAGCACATACGCTCGAGTCGCTGACGGGAGACAAGCTCGCAGAGCCACTGTCTACCAAGGCACTGTTCGATGAGCTCAAGCAGCGCTGGCACGTGTTCTTCCTGTTCCAGAAGCAGGGAGCATACGCTGCTCGCGACGTCGTCCCCGCATGGGAGCGAGTGCTTGGCGCAGAGAATGTGGTCGAGCTGGATGATCCGGCGGAAGTCGTCGAGGTCATCGCCGCACTGGTGGCACGATTCGAAGCAGGGCTCGATGGTACGGCTACGGCTGATGCCATGCTGAAGGCCGGTGGCAATCGCAAGGCTGTCGCCTCCGCCGTCAAGGCACTGGCGAAGTACGATCCTGCAACTGGTGGTGTTGTCGGACGGGTCGCAAAGACGACCGGTACGATCGACACGAGCGGCGGCGGAGCAGATCGTCTGTAGGTATCCCTCTATCGGCGTCGTCTTCTGGGTTTTCACCTGGAGGACGGCGCCTTTTTCATTCTTTATCCATTTACCCCCATATTCCTTAAGGAGGATGACATTATGAGCACAGAAAAACCACGCGCGACTATCACGACAGACCTGAGCTATGGCGATGCCGGCAAGGGCACGACGACTGAGTGGTTGGCGCGGGAGTCACGTTCCGCAGTAGTAATTCGCTTCAACGGTGGCGGTCAAGCCGAGCACAACATCATCACACCAGACGGTCGTCACCACACATTCTCACAATTTGGTGCAGGGTCGTTTATCCCTGATGTTGCGACGCATTTATCACGTGACATGTGGATCAACCCCATGAACATGAATTTTGAAGCGGAGCATCTTGAGGAACTTAGGGTGCCGGAAGTATGGGAGCGTGTCACGGTCGATGAGGATGCACGTATCGTGACACCGTTTCACCGCGCGGGGAACCGTCTTCGTGAGCTTGCACGCGGCCGTGGTCGACATGGCAGTACTGGCCAGGGTATCAGTGAGGCGGTGATGGATGATATATTTCGAGAGGATTTGACGATTCGCACGGGCGCGTTAGCTGGGCCCGATATCGTTTCCCGACTTGAACAACTACGTCTCTACAAGAAAGAGCAGTTCGCGGCACTCGGCCCATTGCTCGCGACTGATACACCCGACTGGGAGGCGCTCAACGACCCTTCTGCGAGTGAATGGTATGCGGAGGTGTACGCCGATTGGTGTCAGAAGCTGCGCATTGTGGCGCGTGACCACCTCGCACAACTAGCCATCGAGTACGGGCATCTCATCTTTGAGCCAGCTCAGGGGATATTGCTCGACGAGAAACGTGGCTTTCACCCACATACGACATGGAGTAACACCACACCAGATAACGCCAGGCGGCAACTGGAGGATATCGGATTTGACGGTCACGTGACGACACTTGGCATCGTGCGAGCCTATACGACACGTCATGGATTCGGTCCATTTGTGACTGAAGATGTGGCGCTTGATGGGACATTGCGGGAATACTTCAATGGCACGGGCCCATGGCAGGGTAAGTTTCGAATCGGACATTTTGATCCGATAGCGCACCGCTACGCAGCCCGTGCAGCGGGTCATCTAGACGGGCTGGTAGTAACTGGTGTCGATCGTGTCGCAGATATGCCCGACTGGCGCTATGCAACACGCTACGACGTACCAGACGATAGCGATGTCGACCGCTATCTTCAACGCGATGCATCAGGTCGGGCGTATGATATCAATCTTGGTTCATATGGTGACAAGGAGTACCTGAAGCGCCTTACCGCATTGATGTTTGAGGCAAAACCCGTCTACGAGTCGATTGATCGACCCTCGAGAGAACAGGTGGTGGAGACGATTGAGCGACAAATGGGTATGCGTGTCGTCCTCGCATCGTACGGCGCGACGGTCAATGACAAGGAAATACTGGTCGAAGATGTGTTCGACAGAGGTATGTCAGTCGAAGCTGCGTGATAGTACTTCAAGTGACTGATTGTTGAATGCGTAGAGTTTAGCGGGGCGGTGCGCGCCTTCGCGCCAGACGTCAGGTGTCTCGTGGATGAGGCCAAGTGAGAGGAACTTCTTGCGGAAATTACGCTTATCGAGCTCACGTCCCAGGACTGCTTCGTAGGCAGTTTGGAGTTGAGTGAGGGTGAATTTCTTGTCGAGAAGGCCGGAGACTGCATTGGTATAGGTCAGCTTCGCACCGAGACGCTCGCGTGCGTATTTGATGATACTCTCGTGATCATAGGCAAGCTGAGGGAGTCGGTCGACAGGATAGAATCCGACATGTTCTGAGCCGTCTGCTGGTGTAATCTCTCGTCCACAGCCCAAATAGGTGACTGAGACCGCGTGCCCGCGTGGATCGCGCGCGACGGTGTCGAAGGTGTAGAGCTGTTCGATATAGGCAAGTTGCGAGTCGATATCGACGCCAGCCTTACGTTTCGTGACGGCACTCAGCGCTTCGATGGTCGTACTTCCTACGGCGTTGTAGCCGCCGGGCAACGCCCATTCACCCTTGAAAGGGTCCTGGCTGCGTTGGATGAGGAGCACTTCTAGCTCGCTGCCGTTTAGTTGGAAAATCACGGCATCGACGGTCAATATTGGTGCTTGGTATTCGCTCGAATATTTCATAGTGTATAGTGTACGCTTTTTACGTGGTTTCTGCTAGTTCAGTGACGATATCGCGGCCAAGATACTCGACAGAGAATTCCCCATTCTCGTAGGTGATATGGGTGAGTGAACAGTTTGGTGTTTCGCTCATGAAGGCAATCTGACTGTGGTCCCAGCCGAGTAGATGCCCGACGAGTGAACGAATCGCATAGCCGTGACCGGCAGCGAGAATCGTCTGGTCGGGGTATCGTCTTACGGTGTCTTCAAGCCATGCCATTTTGCGCATCTGCACGTCGACAATCGATTCTCCGCCAGGGAGCGCGTAATTCAAGGGATTTTGCGCGTGCAGATCTCGACGCTCGGTGTTCCACACTTCGGGGCGGGGCTGGCCTTCCATCTCGCCGTGTGAAATCTCTTGAATCCGATCTTCAATTTCCGTAGCTGTAGTGTGCTGCATTGCGGCGAGGCAGGTGGCTAGTGTCTCACGAGTACGAAGCGCAGGTGAGGTAATCGTGACAGTCGGCACGATACCATGAAGAGCTAGCCATTCGCCTGCAGCTTTCGCTTGGGCGTAGCCTTTCTTAGTGAGTGGGGTATGGTTGCTGCGTCCGCTGACGATTTCAGCAAGGCGCAGGTTCATTTCTGACTCGCCGTGGCGTAATAGATAGATCGAGGTCACTGCTTCTAGTATATCCTATTCTTGCATCAGGCCGAGCTTGGCGTAGAAGGCGAACTGAGCATTTCGCAGATCACTTGGCATACGCCAGTCGCCACGTGGGCTATGGCTGACGGTGCCGACTTTTGGTCCGTCTGGCATGACACTGCGTTTCCACTGGTTCGTGAAGAATCGATGCATGTAGATTGAGAGTGCGCGCGTGATGTCTTCGTCGCTGAATCGACCGTTATGAGCCTTACGCGCAAGGTATTCGATCTTGTCTGCGGGTTCCATCCAGCGTACGAAATGATATTCGAAGAAGTCATGGAGATCATAGGGCCCAAGGATGGACTCCGTCTCTTGGCTCAGTGTACCATTGCCCGTGAGCTCCGGTGATACCGGTGTATCGACGATGTCAGCGATAATCGTGCGTGCGTCATCGCCTAATGACTCCGCGGCGTGCTTCACGAGTGAGCGGATGAGTGTCTTCGGAATCGACGCATTAGGGTTGTAGTGTGACATGTGGTCACCGTTGTATGTGCTCCAGCCAAGCGCAATTTCGCTCAGGTCGCCAGTACCGACGACGAGTCCGCGATGGGTGTTTGCGTAGTTGAAGAGGAGCGCGGTACGGACGCGCGCATGTGTATTTTCGAACGTGACGTCTTCTGCGCCTGTATGTCCGAGTGCCTCAAGCTGAACCTTCGCGATGTCGGCGATAGGGATTTCCTTACCATCGATACCAAATGTTGCGGCCAATCTGAGTGCGTTGCTCTGGGTGCGCTTACTGCTTGCACGGGCAGGCATCGTCAAAGTGTCGATACAATCACGAGGCTCCTTGCCGAGTGCCTTAGCGACACGGACGGCGACGAGGAAGGCGAGTGTGGAGTCGAGCCCACCCGAGAGGCCGATGACCATCTTTGCTCCCTCGCCGAGGCCACGAAAACGCTCATAGAGTCCCATCGTCTGTACGGCCAGAACTTCGTCGAGGCGTTCGGCAATTTGCTCGGCACTTCCCTTCGGGATAAACGGATACGGGTCAATCTCGCGGCGTAAATCATCCTGAGTTGCCGCGACGGCTGTTTCTGTGGGAATGATGGTAAATTCATTTGGAAAGTTTGTCGTCTGGCGACGATCGAAACGAAGGTGGGCATAGTCGATGTCGGCAACGGTCACTCGAGGTGAGGTCATGTCGAATGGTTTGCGCTCTGCAAGCAATCGACCACCCTCATTTATCATGGCGTGACCGCTCATGACGACGTCCATCGTCGATTCACTATGGTCAGCGCCTGCGTATACGTAGCCAGCCACTTGTTTGGCTGCGGTGATGCCGACAAGATTGCGCCGATAGCCTGCTTTGCTCGCAATTTCGGGTGAGGCAGAGGGATTCACGATGATATCCGCGCCCTCCTTCACGAGCTGCACGTGTGGCGAGTCGGGTACCCACAGATCTTCGCAAATCTCAACGCCGACCGTCGCCCCTCCGACACTAAAGAGTTGTTGGCGGCCAAACACCGTGTCCTTCTCGCCGATTTTTAGCGAGATATTTGGTCGATTATCCCACGACTGATACCAACGCTTTTCGTAAAACTCCTTGTAGGTCGGAAGATTCTGCTTCGGCACGATGCCCTTAATCTCGCCGTCAGCCAGAAAGGCCGCGGTGTTGTAGATAGCATTGCCGACAGCGAGAGGCAAGCCGACGACCATGGCGGTATTGGTATCGCGAGTTACTTCCGCGAGTTCGACGAGGCCTGCGCGCGCTTGATCGAGCAGTGTAGAGTGTTGGACAAGATCTCCGACACTGTAACCGGTGATACACAGTTCGGGGAAGGTGATGAGGCTGACGTCTTGCGCATCTGCATCTGCGTAGAGGTTGCTGATGGTTTCGACATTCGCTGATACGAGCGCGACCTGTACTTCGGGGGTAGCAGTAGCGACGCGGATATGGTCGTGGGATGGTTGGTATTCTGGAAGTAGTTCGGATGAGCGTTTCATGATTAGTGTAATATTTACCCTTTCTATTGACAGCATACACCTTCAGATATATAGTGTCAATAGTACACTAACTAAATAATAAGAAATATATGAAACGAGCAATTATCTTCGGCGGCGCATTTAATCCACCCTCACGAGGACATGTATGGATTGTGGGTGAATGTGCGAAGATTGCCCGTCAGACTGGTGCGGAAATCTGGATATTACCTAGTGGTGAACGTCACGATAAGCGTATCGGTATCTCGAAGGATATGCGGATCAAGCTCTCTCAGGCGATGATTGACGACGCCGACACTAGGGGTGTGACTGTACGGATCGTGACAACTGAGCTCGATAGAGATGTCTTGGTTGAGACAATTGATACTGTACGCCAGTTTGAGCAGCAGTACGCCGACTATCAGCTAAGCTGGGTATTTGGGGCGGACGCATATCTCTCGATGTCTACTTGGAGGGGCGGCGCATGGCTCCTCGATCATCTTGATTTGCTTGTTGTGACGCGCAATGATTACCGCGTGCAGCCACGGCTACGTCTGCGGGTAATCGAAGGAATGCATAGAGATGTCAGTTCGACGCAAATCAGGCAAGCGCACAAGGAACATCGGCGATTGACCTCGATGGTAACACCGCAGGTAGGTAGACTCCTCGAGATGAGCAATATACGGTATACTTAAGTATAGTGAAGAAAGATTATGCACGTACAAGGAAAGTATTGATTGGTTTCGTCGGTTGGGCGGTACTGCTACTTGGTCTTGTGATGGTTCCCTATCCTGGCCCAGGTTGGGTGATTGTGTTTATCGGACTCTCTATTTTGGCTCGTGAGTTCCAATGGGCACGTGATGTGCATACATTTGCGCGTGGCAAATATGATGAGTGGCAACAATGGCTTCGGGCTCAACCCACCTATATCCGTGTATTATTTTGGTGTCTTACAGCACTGACGGTCGTCGTGACGGTATGGCTGCTCAATGGGTACGGTCTTATTAGCGGGTGGTTAAATCTCAATCTTGATTGGCTGAGTTCGCCATTTGTGAGATAGTGGCGTGGCAGCACCAGTAAAACTCTCGACCAAGAGACGTCTTGTCATCCTTGGTAAGGTCGCGAAGACGACATATCAAGCAGCACCACTTGCCGTCGTCATCCAACTTCTGGGTGCGGTGGTCGACGCTATTCTCCCACTCGCGACGGCGTATTTCGCTGCGCTAACGACGACCGCGCTCGCTGCTGCGTATGCGGGCAACGCCGACCAAGGCAGCCAAGCTGTGTGGTATGTGATTATCACTGTGTTGCTCGGAGTGTGTTCGCTGGCATGGACGAGCGTACAGCAGTATATCGGCCAGATGGCCCAGTATAAGATCAACGCTCGGGTCAATGACCAACTATACAACAAGTTCGTCACCCTTGAGTATTGGCGCTACGACGACAAAGAGACAGCAGATTTGTTTGATAAGTCCCAAAACTTTGCAATGTACTTCTCGTACATCTTCAGTGATATCGCAAGCATGTTCTCAAGTCTTGTCCAAATTGTCGTGAGTATCGTGGCATTATCCTTTATCGAATGGTGGCTTGGATTGACGCTGCTTGTGGCGGTAGTGCCGAGCATGTTTGTGCAGTTTAGGCTCTCGAAACTGCAGGCTGATCACTGGAAAGGCAATGTCTCGACGCGCCGTATCATGAGCGGCATCAAATGGAGCGCCTTCCAAGCTAAAAATATGGCAGAGATGCGTGTATATGGTGTTGCGAAATATCTGCTTGATTGGCACGCACGCCTCAGGGTCAAAGATGATAAGCAACGAATCTTGTTTGAACGTCAATTTATCGGCAAACGTCTGTTTGCGGATGGGCTTCAGTCTGTAGCTGAACTTGTCATACTCATCTTTGTGGTGCTAGAGATTATCGCTCGTAGGCAACCCATCGGTCAGTTCATCTACGTCCAACAACTTGTCCAGCGCAGTCTCGGTAGTGCAAATTCTCTCATCTCGCTCTTCAGTTCTCGCGATGAGGATCTTGCTACGTTGTTTGATTTCGATGCATTTATGGCGCTGGAGTCGGGTGATACCGGAACGCTGCCTTTGCGAGATGTGCCGGAGACGATTGAGCTACGAGACGTAAGCTTCACGTATCCAAAGTCAGAGACGGAGGTGATTCACAAACTGTCGATGACCTTGCGACGCAACGATCACGTCGCTATCGTTGGTGAGAACGGAGCTGGTAAGTCGACACTTATCAAATTGCTACTAGGGCTGTATGAACCTCGCGAGGGACATGTGTTATTTGACGACCGGGAGCTTGCGGACATTCGCAAGTCAGATTGGCATGCACGTATCGGCCTGCTGCAACAAGAGTTCTTGCAGTACAGCTTCACGTCGATTAAAAAGAATGTGACACTTGGTGATGTCGCGAGGCCTTACGACGAAGAGAGGTTTGAGCGTGCTCTGATACAGGCTGAGGCCAAGACGTTCGCCGAGCGGCTACCAAATGGCTACGATACCTTAGTCAATAAGTGGGCCGAAAATGCAGATGGTACACCTGGAGTCGATTTGTCTGGTGGTCAGTGGCAACGATTGGCACTAGCGCGTAACTTCTACCGTGATGCGCCGTGTATCATCCTTGATGAGCCTACAAGTGCCATCGACGCATTGGCTGAATCTCGCATCTTCAAACACCTCTTTGCCGCAAGGGACAAAACTATCATTACCGTCAGCCATCGTCTTAGTACGGTGAAGAAAGCGGACGTGATCTATGTGATGCACGAAGGTCGCTTTGTCGAGCATGGTACGTACGAGGAGCTACTCGCGCGCAAAGGACATTTCCATCATATGTTTGAGTCACAGCTATAGTCGCACAAAAAATACTACCCGCAGTGCGGGTAGTATTTATAGCCTTGAGGTGAACTCAGACTACCAGCTGCGCTGGCGGAACGAGTTGCCACCGCGGTCGCCACCACCGAAGTCGCCACGTGGGCGGTCTTCTTTGGGACGTGCGATACTGACAGCGATTGCTCGGCCGTCAAGCTCTTGGCCATTGAGTTGGTCGGTAGCTTTTTGGTTATTAGCTTCGTCTTCAAATTCGACGAAACCAAAGCCCTTGCTACGGCCAGACTCACGGTCGGTGATGACTCGCGCGCTCTTGACTGGACCGATTTGCTCGAAGAAAGCCTTCAAGGTCTCGTCAGTTGTTGCGTATGCGAGGCTACCGATAAATAGATTTGCCATTCGTATATTTCCTACTGATTACTTATATCTCGTCAGATCGACCTATTGATACCGGTGACAAGAAAGAATCGCGGTAAATATCCTGATATTTCTTTTCTATGCTCGTGTACATATTTCTGAACTCTATCACTTTAGCATACCCGTCACTAATTAGCTATAGGGAAAAAGAAATACTTCGAAATCGCGATAATGGCAAACACTGCGAAGGTAACGTTGATGACGACGGGCTGCCATACCTTGCGATGGTATGAGATAGCGGCGACACCGACTGAGCCGAGGAGATTAAGGCAATGATAAACGATGACATCGGGTACGATGCCGGTCGTAAAGAGGCCGTAGCCGATCAGGATGAGCGCGGTGCCTATCCAGCCGAGAGTGTCGAGTAATCTGTCGTATTTCTTCATAACCTACCTATCATAGCATGAGAGATTATGCTTGTGTTTTGTGGACGAATGCTGCATAATAGTGGTCATGCTGGTACGCAACGGGGTAACCCGCTCGCGTAAACATAAACACAAACACGAAAAAGTGCCCCGGGTGGGCGCGTAACAGCACAAGAATACTTCTCGAAACGGAGAAGTATTTTTGTTATGATATGGTGAGGTACGATAAGGGGAATTAGCTCAGTTGGCTAGAGCGCACGATTCACATTCGTGAGGTCACAGGTTCAAGCCCTGTATTCCCCACCAAGTAAAGGCAACTCTGCGAAGGGTTGTTTTTGCTTAGTGGCAAAGTTGGTCTAGATAAAAGTTGAGCCCGCCCCGAGAAGGAGGGGCTCAACTTCTCTAGGGGGCGGGCTTGGATCTCAGGCGAGCACGGCGACGTACGTGGTGCGTCCTGTGATCGTGGCCGGCTCGACAGCCTGGCAGGTTCGGTCGGGATCGTGGGAGATCCACCTCAGTGCCCACGGGTACTTGACTCGGTAGGCGCCGTCGCCAAGGTTGGTGATGCAGACGTACCACACCGCGGTGATGAACGGAATGACGGTTGCGCTCAACCAGAGCCGTCGCGTCTTCCCCTTCTCCAGGGTGAACGCGATGTCATGGTCGCGCACTTCATCGAAGCTACCGACGACCGCCGACACTCGGTGAACGATGGAACTGTCGAGGTACGTCATCTTGGTTACGACGGTGATCGGGTCGTTGAGTTCCATAGGTACTACCTTCCTTGTGTAGGGAAAAGCACTGACACTAATTTTTATACTACAAATCGTTTAATATGTCAATTATTACTAAGAGGCGTGGGCACTGGTCATTCAGTAATTTATTTGGTATAATATACGTTAAGGAAGGTCTGTGAAATGCAGACCGTTATTTTATGAAAGACGCAAGCCACATCCGCAACATCGCGATTATCGCACACGTCGACCATGGTAAGACGACGCTTGTTGATGGGCTGCTCAAACAGTCTCACACGTTCCGTGACAACCAGGCCGAAATGAGTCAAACCCTCATCATGGACAGTGGTGATCAAGAGCACGAACGAGGTATCACGATCACTGCCAAGCAAACGAGTATTTACCACGGTGATTACAAAATCAACATCATTGACACACCGGGTCACGCCGATTTCTCTGGTGAAGTCGAGCGCACACTTAACATGGCAGATGGCGTCTTGCTCGTCGTCGATGCGCAAGAGGGCCCGATGCCACAAACGAAGTTTGTGCTCACCAAAGCTCTTGAGCTCGGTCTCATACCTGTAGTCGTCATCAACAAGATTGACAAGCCTGCTCGTCGTATCGACGAAGTCGAAGATGAATTGGCCGATCTTTTCCTCGAGCTTGCAACCGATGAATCGCAACTACATTATCCGACCTACTATGCAATTGCCCGTGATGGCAAAGCATGGAAGTCGCTTCCTGATAATCCAAGTGAACATGCCGATCTGTCGCCTATCTTTGAGGCGATTATTGAGCATATTCCTGCACCAAAGGTAGAGGACGGTGCACTGCAAATGCTGGTAACCGCGTTGCAGTACGATTCATTTGTCGGTAAATATGCAATTGGCCGTATCTCACGCGGCAAGGCGACGCGTGGTCAATCCGTTGCCATCATCAAGCGCGATGGAGCGCTCATCTCGGCACGTATCGAGAAAGTGTTTAATTATCGTGGGCTTGCTCGCGAAGAGACGGATGCAGCAGATGCAGGTGATATCATCGCATTGACTGGCCTCTCGGACGCACATATTGGTGATACTGTCGCCGATAAGGATACTCCTGAAGCGCTGCCGACGATTACGATTGAAGCCCCGACGATTAGTATGTACCTTGGTCCAAATACGAGCCCGATGAAGGGTCGTGAGAGTGACTTCAACACCAGTCGCCAACTTGGTGACCGGCTCACGCGAGAGCTTGAGAGTAACGTCGCCCTCCGTGTCGAAGAAAACGGCATCGGATTTACGATTAGCGGTCGCGGCGAACTGCATCTCTCCGTACTTATCGAAGCGATGCGTCGTGAAGGCTATGAATTTGAGGTTGGCCGCCCCGAAGTAGTGACGATCACGGAAGATGGCGTCAAGAAAGAGCCGATGGAAGAACTGCAAGTTGAAGTTGGTTCTGAATTTGTCGGAGTTGTGAGCCAAGAGCTTGGTTCTCGACGTGCAGAGCTTGTGCGTCAAGAGACGACCGCTAGTGGTAGCACGCGTATCACCTATGTATTGCCGACCCGCGCCATGATTGGTCTGCGCAACCTCCTCCTGACCGATACCAAGGGCACCGTCATTATGAATAGCTTGCCTCATGGTTACGCACCGATGGGCGGCAAGCTGCCACGGACACGAAACGGCGTATTGATTGCGTTTGAAGCTGGTACGACGACGCCGTATGCACTTGAAGCGGCCGAAGCCCGTGGCGAATTATTCGTCGGTCCTTCCGTCGAAGTGTATGGTGGTATGATCGTCGGACGATATAACCGCCAAGATGATCTTGAGCTGAATGTATGTAAGGCGAAACACCTGACGAACATGCGCTCGAAATCAAGCGATGGCACCGTCCAACTCACTCCATATACCGATCTCAGCCTTGAGCAATGCATCGACTTCATCGAAGACGATGAGCTACTCGAGGTTACACCAAAGAATCTACGCTTACGCAAACGCTACCTTGATCCCAATCAGCGCAAACGCGCCAGTAAATCATAAATAATCCCCGTGTCTTCATCTGGTATTATGCTTGTGGTTGCATAATAAAACTACTATAATCGACAGAGTGTTGCACCGTAGTCAAAAACAAACACCGACATTTATCGCTAAGGGTAGTGATATGGTCAAATCGGCAGTCATTAAGACGGCTGGACCTCTCGTGCCCGTGGACCTTAGCCCCGATGAGTCAATGAGTGCGTTGTTTGATGCGGTCCAAGAGAGCCGTTTCTTTCCTGACGGCAAGACATTCCCCGATATGATACCAAAGATGCGCGCGAAATCACTTGCGAAAGAGTACGAAGCGCGACGCATTGACCCGAGTTTCAGTATGCAGGACTTCGTCCACAGTCACTTCTCAGAGCCGTATAGTTGGGCGCATGACTACCGACCGGATGAGACCACGACTGCTCGACAGCATGTCACGAGCTTATGGAAAGTGCTACGGCGTAGAAATCGCCGCAATCGCGGTTCATTGATTGCGTTACCCCACGATTACATCGTGCCGGGTGGTCGATTTAGTGAGCAGTTCTATTGGGACACGTACTTCGTGATGTTGGGGCTGGCTGCGGATGATGAGTGGTCACTAATCGACGGGATGGTGAGAAACTATGCCTATATGCTACGACGCTTTGGTGCTATACCAACTGCGAATCGTACCTACTTCCTTAGTCGTTCACAGCCGCCATTCTTTGCTCATATGGTTAGGTTGCTTGCACAGCATCAAGGACGAGCACGTACCTTTGCGGAGTTCTTGCCTGCAATGTTGAGCGAGTACCGATTCTGGATGAAGGGAAAAAAGACGGTGGTCGATAACACTGAGGTGCGAGCCTTCGCGCGGGTGGTCTATATGTCAGATGGATCAATTATGAATCGCTACTATGACAACAAGATAACTCCTCGTCCTGAATCACTTCGTGAAGACAAGGAAACGGCGCATATGCTAGAGGGTGAAGCGAAGGATAAGGTGTTTCTCGATCTGCGCGCAGGTGCTGAGAGCGGTTGGGATTTTAGTACTCGTTGGCTTGCGCGTGGCCATGATATGCGCAGCATCCATACGACCGATATCGTTGCAGTCGATTTGAATTGCTTACTATACCAATTGGAAGAGACTCTGGCTGAGGCGTACACGTTACTGTTGCAACCGCTTCTCGCTCGTCGTTTTCGCAAGGCGGCAGAGAGTCGGGCGAACGCAATTCGACGCTATTGCTGGGACGACTCTCTCGGCTTCTTCACTGATTATGACGTGCAAGCAAAGCGTAGCACGGGTAAGCTGACGCTCGCGGGTGTATTTCCGCTCTACGCACGAATCGCGACAAATCAGCAGGCAGCCAAAGTTGCACAGCAGCTAGAAGATCACTTCCTGAAAAAAGGCGGTCTATTGACGACGCTAGAGCATAGTGGACAACAGTGGGATGCGCCGAATGGATGGGCACCCTTGCAGTGGATTGCTATCAAGGGCCTACGCGAGTACGGCTATTTTGAATTGGCTGATAAGATACGCAATCGTTGGCTCAAGACGTGCGAGAAGACCTTTCTCACGAGCCGCAAAATGCTCGAGAAGTACGATGTCGTGACGGGCGGTGCAGGCGCGGGCGGTGAGTATCCACTCCAGGATGGATTTGGTTGGACGAATGGCGTGTATGCGGTATTGAAAGATGAGCAGGAGAAGCATCATGGCTAGTAAATCATGGCGTGATGTCAACGCAATCTATCAGATCTACCCGCGCAGCTTCAAGGATGCGAATGGTGACGGCGTCGGTGATCTTCGTGGTGCTATCGAGCAGCTTGATTATATTCATGGCAAGAAGGACTCGCTCGGTATCGATGCAATCTGGTTCTCACCCTTCTATCCTTCGCCAATGGCGGACATGGGCTACGACGTCAGTGATTATTGCGATATCGATCCGCTATTTGGGACACTCGATGATTTCAAGGAACTAATCGCCAAGGCGCACGACCACGATATAAACGTCATGATTGATCTTGTGCCAAACCATACGAGTAGTCAGCATCCGTGGTTTCTCGAATCGCGTACGTCAAGAAAAGGTCCAAAGGCAGACTACTACACGTGGCGTGATCCGAAACCTGACGGCAGTGTACCAAACAACTGGCTCAGTATCTTTGGTGGTTCAGCGTGGGAATATGATGAGACGCGCGGGCAGTATTATCTACATACGTTTCTCAAGGAGCAGCCAGATCTCAACTGGGATAATCCTTTTGTGCGCGATGAGATGAAGCGCATTGTCAGGTTTTGGCTTGACATGGGTGTCGATGGTATCCGTGCGGATGCGGTGCGATGGATGAGTAAAGATCCGAAGTTCCGCGATGATCCAAAGAGTAAAACGTGGAAAAAAGGCCAGAATCCGTTTGACGTATTGGACCACAGGTATAGTCGTTTCTGGAAGGATTTATTCCCGTATCTCCGTGAATTGACTGATGTTGTCGCTGAATATGACAATCGCATCATGATTTTTGAAGACTATCCTGACGGCAACTACAACACGAAAGAGCAGTATCTTGGGTTTTATGGCATCAATCCGAAAGTGAGTATGCCGTTTATCTTCGAAGGTCTCTGGATGAAGTTTGACGCAGAGGCATTTCAAGAATTTGTCACTGAGTTTCAGGGTATGCTCGACCCTGATCAACATACGCCAGTGTATTGTTTCAGCAACCACGATCAGTCACGCATCGTCACGCGCATGGGTGGCGAAGAGCAGGCGCGCCTCATCGCATTACTGCAGATGACACTCCCCGGTCTTCCTGTCGTGTATTACGGCGATGAGATTGGTATGCCAAATACTCACATACGACCAGAAGACATACACGATTTGTCTGCCTTTACGACAGGTGACTTGTCGCAAAGTCGCGATCCTGAGCGGACACCGATGCAGTGGCACAAGGGTCATCAAGGTGGGTTCAGCGAAGCGAAGCCTTGGTTGCCGGTGGGCGAATCATTGTCGAAACATAATGTCGAGACAGAACTTCATGAGCCAGATTCATTCTTGTCACTCTACCGCCGGCTTCTACGCTTGCGTTCACGTCATGAAATCTTGCGCCAAGGTACCTATGAGGTTTCAAACGAAGCGCAAAAAGAAGTCTTCATGTATTCCAGATGGTTGGGCGATCAGCACGTCTATGTGGCGTTGAATTTCTCTTCCAAGGCTGCATTTGTCAAGTTACCGCACGGTGGGCGTCTCCTGTGCTGCACGCATCCGGTTGATTATCCGGATATCGACGCTGATGGTTGCGTCGTGCTCCGACCGTACGAAGGTGTGCTCGTCGAATGCCAAGAGCATCCTCTGACGAGATAACTATATTTTCTTCTGGAGCTTGTCCCGATACATCGCGGCAATATCGGCATCTGTCGGCTCGTCTGGTCCGCGACCGATGTGGACTGGTAGCTTCATGCGATATCCTTCAAACTGACCATCATGCCAAAGTCGTGGGCCGGGTAACCCAGTGATGAATGTGAGCGCTGCACGATGGGCGTCGATATCAAACGCAGTTGCTGCTCGCGGCTCATCATGATTTTCGAGGAAGTGCAGGAGATGATCTGCGATTGGCGACAACTTATCGACCCTTGCCTGAGCACCCGCTAGATTAGCCTCGACAAGGTAATCATAGAGATCTTTGTCGTAGCAATAATCAAATCCTTGATTGATGAGTATGGTCTGCATGTCCCAATAACACTCTGCGATAAATACGAAGTCCTCATGCTGGTCGCGCACGCGCGTGATAACTGCTTGCCAGTATTCTGTCGTGGGTGGTGTGCCAGCTCGAGCACCCCATGTCTGCGCAAAGATGTCATTTGTCATGAGCATTGCCATGTCACAGCGCACGCCATCACATAGTGAGGCGATGTGGGTGAGTGTGTCTATGCTTGCATTACGATATTCTGACGCAAACGCATTGAGCTGTGCGACGTCTGGCCATGGCGTGAAATGGGGATCTCGACCGCGTGCGATGAAGGTATCGCCACGCCTTAGATACCATGATGGGTGACGCAGGCGGTTCCATATGTTGCCACGGATGTAATATTCGGGGTGCGACATTGTCCACTCGTGATCAAATGCTGAATGATTTGGCACGAAATCGAGTATCAGCTTGAGCCCATGTGCGGCGAGCCGACTACGTAGCGCAAGGAGAGCAGACTCGCCACCGAAGCTGGCGCTTACGGTATACGAGCTGACTGCGTAGGCAGATCCTATCATATCGTTGGGCTGAAAGTTGGGCAGTACCTGGTGAATTTCTCGCAGAAGCGGCTCGTCATGTAGTGCTACTTCAATTGCGATGAGACTACGCTCCCATACGCCCATCAGCCATACTGCATCACACCCATAGCTTGCGATACGCTCGATTTCCTCGTCGGGGATGTCGGCGAGAGTGATGAGTCTTCCCTGTGTACGCGTGAGTCTGTCTAGATACACCGCGGTGTTGATTTCGTAGATGTTATTCAGTGTGCGAGAAGAAGTATCCATGTAGCTAGTATAAGTGAAACTAGTTATTTATTGTGCGGTATATCTTCTGGCAGAAATCCTTTGTCGTGCTTGAATCCAGCCTTCCACTCGTAACCCTCAGTGTAGCCAAGATCTTTCATCAATTTTGTAGGTGAGTTACGTAGATGGAGTGGCACGGGTGAGTCGGGGAACTGGCCTGCAAGCTGCTTCGCACTCGTCATGAGGTCTGCAACTTCACGAGACTTTGTCGATCGTGCGAGTGCAGTCGCACAGTGATACAGACTGTAGTTTCCTTCAGGTAGCCCGACACGTTCAATAGCCTGGAAGGTCGCAACTGCAAGTGCTAGCGCACCATTGCCTGCTAGGCCGATATCTTCGCTCGCGAAGATGACCATGCGGCGAGCGATGAATTTCGGATCTTCGCCCGCATCAATCATGCGGCTTAAGTAGTAAAGTGTCGCCTGAACATCGCTGCCACGCAGGCTTTTTATAAATGCACTGATGACGTCGTAATGCATGTCGCCTTTTTTGTCGTAGCCCGGCACTTTCTTTTGCGCGGCGACCTTGACAACTTCGGGTGTGACTTTGCCGCCAAGGCTGAGTGCAAGCTCGAGATTTCCTAGCGCAACGCGCGCGTCGCCGCCAGAGAGTTCGGCCAAATAGTCGATTGCTTTGGGTGTGACATTCTTGGCTTGCTTCAACTGCTTTAGCGCGCGTTTCACTACTTCGATGATCTCGTCTTTCGAAAGCGGCTTGAGTACAAGTACGCGCGAGCGTGAGAGGAGTGGATTGATGACTTCGAAGCTTGGATTCTCGGTCGTGGCACCAATGAGGGTGATAAGCCCACTCTCCACGTGTGGCAGGAAGGCATCTTGCTGCGCTTTATTGAAGCGGTGAATCTCGTCGACGAATAAAATCGTGCGTAGGCCAAGATTCCAGTTTTGTTTGGCGTGTTCGACCACGAGGAGGACATCCTTCTTACCCGCAGTGACGGCGGAGAGCTCGATAAATTCGGCCTCAAGTTCACGCGCAATGATGCGTGCGAGGGTAGTCTTGCCCGTACCCGGAGGACCCCAGAGGATGAGGCTCACGGGTTCTTTTTTCGCGACGATTTGCTTGAGAATCTCACCCTCAGCCAACAAGTGTGATTGTCCTATCACCTCATCAAGCGTCGTCGGGCGCATCTCCTCTGCAAGTGGTACTCGTGCCATACTGCCATTATAGCGTGCTCCAGAGCTCATGTATAATAAGCGGATGGAAGAAACCGCTATGATTCCTCTGGAAGCTGGGCTTGTCGATGGCTGGCGATTTATGCCTCTCGAAGAGTGTGGTGAGCCAATGGTCGCGATTGGTGAGGGCACTGAATATGAAGATATTCTCACATCTGCGGTATACGCGGGTGAACACTCCTCGCCGTATCGAGGCGCGCATGCCATAGACGCTGCTGTGCCCGTGATGTACGTACGTCGCTCGATTGCCGACCGACTGCGGCGTGCGCAACGACTACTGCCCGATAACCTGCAGCTGATTGTATTTGACGCCTATCGCAGCGTGGAGGTGCAACGCTCTCTCTATGATCAGTTCATGCGTGCACTTCGCGCGCTAAGACCGGGCTGGAGTGAGATGGAACTGACGGACGAGACTGAACGCTATATCTCACTACCCTCTACGAATCCCTTATGCCCCTCACCACACTCGACGGGCGGCACGGTAGATGTAGCGATCATCCGAGACGGCTATATGATTGAATTCGGCACACCATTTGATCACGGCACGAAGCGTTCGGCATTACGCTATTTTGAGGACGAGACAAATGTTCATAGTGGAGTGGATATAGAGGCTCGTGAGCATCGTCGATTACTCTACGCAGTGATGCATGAGGTTGGCTTCGAAGGATTTGAACACGAATGGTGGCATTTCAACTCGATTGAGACCCAAATGGGTGCGCGGACAGCACGTCGCGAGAAAGCGGTGTATGGCATCGCGTCTTCGCTGATTCCCGAAGGTACTTTGCGGCACCAACGAAAAGCACCTCCTACTCGCGAAGAGCCGTATGCCGCGGTCGATCGTATCGCTCCGACAAACTAGGCTAACGCTAAAGTGGTATAATGGCATCTATGGAAGCCACTCAAAAAACACGAGTCGCAGTGATTGCTGGCGCTCGCTCTACCGAACACGAGGTATCACTCGTTTCTGCATACAACATCGCGAAGGCAATCGATCGAAACAACTACGAAGTCTATATCATCGGAGTATCGAAGGACGGCATCTGGCGTCAATACGACCCAAATAATTTCGTGACAGATCCTGAGAGTGTCGGTACTGCACGACTATCGGACGCGCCAATCTCGGGACGACTGACAGTCACTCAGTGTTCAAACAAATTTTATGACATCGACAACGGCGGTGCGGTCGCCTGTGAGTGTGACGTGATATTCCCAGCCGTGCTGGGCAACTATGCGGAAGACGGCACTATCCAAGGTCTACTTCGCATGATGGATGTGCCCTTTACGACGCCAGACGTGCTTGGTTCAGCAGTCGGCATGGACAAAGATGTCGCGTATCGGTTGATGCGCGATGGAGGTATCAACGTCGCCAACTTCATGATGGTGCGCAAGAATGAGTCAGCGCCAAGTTACGACGATCTTGTCACTCGCCTGGGCGCGCAAAAACTATTCGTGAAGCCATCGAACGCAGGGTCATCGGTCGGTGTATCGAAAGTGACGAACCAAGAGGAGCTCGATACGGCCCTCGAGTACGCATTTAAATATGATGTCAAAGTCATTATCCAGCAGGGGATTGTCGGTCGTGAGATCGAGATTGCTATCATGGGTAATATCGGAGCCCAGTCTGCCTCAGTGATAGGTGAGATTGTCCAGAAGTCGAAGGATGATTTCTACTCGTATGGCAATAAGTATATCAATGATGAATCTGAGCTCATCGCGCCCGCTCCAGCTTCACCAGAGCTCTATGATCGTATCAGACACGATGCCATCAGGGTTGCCGAGCTCCTTGAGTGTGAAGGCTTTGGACGTGTCGACTTCTTCGTCGACGAGACTGAGAAAGTGTATTGCACAGAGATCAATACAATGCCAGGATTCACCTCAATCAGTATGTTCCCGAAGCTCTGGGGTCTGTCTGGAGTCGACTATCCGACGCTCGTTGACCGCCTACTGCGGCTTGCAATCGAGCGTCATGCGTATCGTATCGCACCGATGGTATTGGACGCCAATGACGTCCTCGCAATCGCTAAGCAGATGGGGCAAGTCTAGTAATGTCGGAGACGGCTGCACCAAATCCCGCCAAATCTCTCGTCACTCAGACATTTCGCCGCCTCGCACAGCAGCAGGTGCGCCTTCATAAGCCGACTGTCATCGCGACGGGCGGAAGTATCGGTAAGACCTCAACCAAACTCATGCTTGCAAAGGTGCTCGAGACCAAGAAGCGGGTATCGTACATGGATGATAGTTACAATACCGGCCTTGGACTCTACCTCTCAGTGTTTCAGTTGAAGGTGCCGCGCAATTCCTCGGTGTTTAGTTGGTTGGGTAAGTTGCTGCAAGCTTGTTGGAGACTCGTCTTCACCAACCCTGAGATTTTGATTATCGAATATGGCATCGATGGAGTCGGTGATATGGACGAGATGCTTGATTTTATCCGGCCAGACATAAGCGTCCTGACTGCCGTGACGCCCGAACACATGGAGTTCCTCAAGACAATCGACACGGTAGGTTTCGAAGAGGTCAAGATACTACAGGGCGCCAAGCAACTCGCTGTCGTCAATGCGGTTGATGTCGATGCGAAATATTTGAAAGATATTCATGCGACACTTGTCCACTACGGTAGGGAGGGTGACGAGGCTGTATATCGCGTCAAAGACTGGGCGCTCTCAGGCCCGGCAGTGGAGTTTACGATAGACGGCAAGCGTATAGATGTGGCGTCTATGCATGTGATATCCGAGGCACTTATCAGGCAGCTGAGTGGCGTATTGCTCGTCGCTTCTCGTCTTGGCATCGACGTGACGACACTTGGTCAGACGCTCGCCGCTCTCAGACCTGCGGCGGGCAGGATGAACCTGCTCCATGCAGTACAGGATTCTGTCGTGATCGACGATACCGCGAACTTCAGTCCGGTCGCGGGAGTTGCTGCACTCACTACACTCAAACGCATGCAAGCATCGCGCCATATTGCCGTCCTTGGGAATATGCACGAGTTGGGTGATTTCGCCAAGGAAGGGTACGAGCAAGTGGCTCGTGAATTCTCTGGGCTCGACACGATTGTACTAGTTGGCGATTTATCGACAGAGTGGTTTAAGCCACTCGCGCTTCAGCAGGGCTTTGTAGAAGGTGAGAATTTATTTGTGCACGCGGATTCATTGACTGCCGGCAACTGGCTCAAGAATGAGTATCTTCGACCGAACGACGCAGTCATGATCAAGGGTCCGTTTGGTGGCTGGTATCTTGAAGAGGCGGTGCGCCTCATACTGCGGGACCCGCAAGACGCACAGTATCTGACACGTCAGTCAGCATTTTGGTACGCCAAGAAGGCAGAGCATTTTGGTACCGCATATACCGATTCGCTTTCCTTAACCTAGGAGTATAATGAAGCTATCATGGGAAGACAAACCGTATTGCTCGTGTATGGCGGTGAGTCGACAGAGCACGACGTCTCGGTCAGGTCTACTCGCAGTGTCTTCGCAGCAATGGACGGCGAAAAATATGATACCCTTCTCTGTTATGTCGATCCACATGGCAAATGGTGGTTGCTTGAGCGGTGGACGGAACAACTCGATGAGCACGGCGGCTCGCAGTTAGTCGCGGCACTTGGTTCACATAGCTTTCTCGTCTTGCCAGGCAACGCATTGATCCGGCCTGATGTGATTGTGCCGCTCCTGATTGACTCAAAGGAGAATGAGTCGGTCATGGGTCTCGCGCGACTGCTTCATATCTCGCTGGTTGCACCCTCTACTGATACAAGCGCGCTGGCCCGTCACCTTGAGGGCGTGAGGGCGAAATTGGCGCGTCGAGATATTGTCCTCGGGACGAGCGATACACCACCAGATGAGCGTATGGTCATAGCATTGGCTGGTACAGCTAAGGAGCCAACGGTAAGTGGAGTTGCGAGCGTTGTTGATGGCGATACGTCCGATGATGCCTTGCGGTCTATTGGTGATGACGAATCGATACGCAGAGTGACCACAATCGCACAGGGCGCATACGAGATCCTTCGTTGTCGGAATTATGCACTCGTCACCGTTCATCGTCGAGATGATCAGCTAGAACTTGCTACTGTCGACGTCTATCCCGAGCTGAGCACGTCGGGTACGTTCCTCAAGCTGTGGCGAATGAGCGGTATTCACTACCCCGAGGTGGTCGATACGCTTATCGCAACTGCGCGAAAGTGATACCATAGATAATAGGTTAAAGAGATTCTAAGGAGGTACATATGGAAGAATTTATTGCGATATTTGGAGTTGGATTTCCGTTTTTCGTCCTTGTTGTCGCCTTCTTGATCGCGGGTATCAAGGTGGTCAACCAGTATGAGCGTGGTGTCATCCTGACACTGGGAAAATTCACAGGCATTAAGCAGCCGGGCCTCAAGTATGTGGTACCGATTATCCAGCGCATGATCAAAGTCGACATACGTACGAATACCATCGACATTCCTAAGCAAGAGGTTATTACCAAAGACAATGTGACGATTGGCGTCGATGCAGTGGTGTACTTCAATGTCGCGGATGCTGAGAAGGCGATTCTCGAGGTCGCTAATTATATTTACGCGACGAGTCAGTTCGCACAAGCGGCACTTCGTGATGTGAGTGGCAATGTCGAGCTCGATGCGTTACTCGGCAAGCGTGACGAGATCAGCCAGCAGATTAAGCAAATCGTCGATGGCGAGACCGAGAAATGGGGCATCAACATCGATAGCGTCAAGGTACAGAATATCGAGCTGCCGCAAGACATGAAGCGCGCGATGGCGAAGCAAGCTGAAGCAGAGCGTGAGCGCCGTGCAAAGATTATCGCCGCCGAAGGTGAGCAGATGAGTGCGACCAAGCTCGGTGAAGCAGCTGACATCATCCAGGCACACCCGATCGCTTTGCAGCTGCGTAACCTCCAAGTATTGACCGAGATTGCCGTTGAGAAGAACTCGACCATTATCTTCCCGAGTCAGTTTATGGACACGGTCGATAGCGTCAAGAATTTCATGGCTAAAGAAGGGATCAAATAATTATGGCAGAAAAAGGCAAGACAGAAGAGTTTGTCGTCGATGGCGAAAAGGTTGTCAGCAAGGTTAAGGAGCTAATCAACGACGGCAATGTCACGCGAATCATTATCAAGAACAAGGAAGACAAGACTCTTGTCGAATTTCCTGTCACATTCGGTGTCGTGGGTGCGCTTCTTGCGCCGATGCTAGCCGCCGTGGGAGCGATCGCAGCCCTGGTGACAGAGTGCAAGATCGTCGTAGTCCGCAAGGAGGACTAGTCGTTCCCTTAGTCTTATGTCGAGACCTTGCGTTTCATATTGCTTAAGATTATACTAAGCTTACAAACTAAGGAGGGTCGTGAACATGAAGTTCGTGGGCGCAACAGCACTAGTACTAGTAGTAATCGGTGGTCTCAACTGGGGATTGGTCGGGTTTTTCGACTACAATCTAGTGGATACCATTTTCGGTGAAGGATCAGTCGTCGCACGCGTAGTCTACGCACTCGTCGGTCTTTCAGCACTCTGGGTCCTTGCCGATTGGGGCATGCGATCAAGCAAAAAAGAGATGTAATCGACTCGTTCGATGAAAATACCTCGGTCATTAGGGCCGAGGTATTTTCTTGTATCAAATCTGGTGCGGGTAGAGAGAGTCGAACTCTCGTTTCTACCTTGGGAAGGTAGCATAATAGCCGTTATACGATACCCGCAATACTCAATATTATACCAGAGGAGGGTTTCTTTTTCTCTCCTCTAGCTCATGGATACGGTCATGGTCTAAACCGTAGTGGTGCGCTATCTCATGCCACAAGGTGCGCTTGACGTGTTCGTAGATGTCCGATTCGAAGGAGGATAAGGAAAGTATCGGATACTTGAAAATCGTTATTTTATCCGGCAGGACTAAGCTATACGTTCCGCGTTGAGTACGCGGAATACCCTCGTACAATCCAAGCAACAGTTGGCCTTCTTTCACACCCTGCTTTTTCAGCTGCTCTGGGGTGGGATTGTCAGCATAGGTAATCGCAACGTTATCCAGACGCTCCATGTACTCTCGAGGGAGATCATCCATTGCGCGCGCGATGAGCTTCTCAAATGCTTCGTCAGACATATCCATGTGTATTAGTGTACATGAAACTAATAATCCTCCAGTTCTAGTCGGGGAAAGACCAGCCAAGCAAAAAGCCCAATCACTAGGATTGGACTATTTGCTTGGTGGCTCCTCCCAGACTTGAACTGGGGACACGCGGCTCTTCAGGCCGCTGCTCTACCAACTGAGCTAAAGAGCCACACGGTAGGGATGAGTTATCTCATCACACTCCCGATATTTTACTAGAGAAACCCTACTGTGGCAAGGGAGGGAGGTGGAAGACATCCCGATATTCTGCGAAGCTGTCGGCGATGAAGTCTGGCTTGGCATCAACCTGCTCTAAGAATTCTCGACTGTAGCGTGTGGTGATCGCACAGACGATAAGCCCAGCCTTTCGTGCCGATAGCATACCGCGGGGATCGTCTTCAAATGCAGGAACGCGTGAACGAGCTGACTCAGGAAGCCCTAGTGAACGGAACGCTTTGTCGAATGCTTCAGGGTTGGGCTTGGGATGCTCGACATTCTCGACGGCGATGATATGATCATCTGGGATGAGATCAGTGAGTTGGGTCATGCGGAGGAATGTACGTATATCGTCACCCGTCGCGGTACTCGCGATCGCGTTGGTCGTACCGAGGCTGTAGTGACTCGCAAGATCTCGCACAAATTCTATTGCGCCCGAGTGCGGACGGCCGTGTTGGACGAGCATCTCGGCGTAGGCCTTATTTTTGATTGCAAGCATCTCTTCGATAAGCGGATCGTGGGGGTCGAAGTTGTCGCCTCGGAGTTTCTTGTCTTGGAGAATAACCCATAGAGCACCAGACACTGTGTGTACGGGCGAGCGAGCGAATGCACCGAAATTATCCTTTGGGGTGACTGCGAGTAGTTCGGGTATATCGTGTATTGCACCGACCGCATGGATAGCGGCGAGTCGAGACTGCTGATGTAAGTTGCTGACTGGATCATCGCCAGGCTGGTTGTCGAGCAATGTGTCGTCCACATCGTAGATAGCACCGAGTATTTCGCCATTAATACGCTTCATAATTTCATAAGTATCTCAGATACACTCACTGTCATGCAACCACAAGCATCACGATGCTGATAATAATTGAAAAAATCACGAGCTTACTGATATGATATAAGCAATGGAACGGAGGGAGTTGGCTCGGCGCAAGAAGCGCATCGGTCGCAAGGCTATTGCGACTGTTCGCGTAGCGATCACTATCGACCGCAAGCTCGATACGAGCAAGCCCACCAAGAAGCGTCTCCAATTTCGCTATGAGTACCGCAGATGGCACCTCTACGCTGCTGTAGGCGCAATTATACTCGTCGTGATGGGTGTGATTGTATTCAATGTGGTTAATACGCAGATATCATCGCAGCGTGCAGCCGACCAAGCGCGCCAACAGAAGATAGATGAAGCTGCAGCCGAGAAGCGCGACGCCTGCCGCGCTCAGGTCACAGCACAGAAATCGGCTCAGGTTGGTACGCTGACCTACGACCAGCTTTATGGTGATCAGTGCCAGTAGCCCCTTGAAATTTTCCCTTTATTCCCGTATACTTTCCAAAGTACCTATGCGGGTGTAGCTCAGTTGTTTTGAGTGAGAACTGCCCGACGGCAGTTCGCAAGGCAACCTTCCGATGACAGCTGTGCTGACAATCGCGAAGTTGCGGGGTCGCGGAACGTGACCTATCCTTGCCAGGCCAAGGAAGCTCGGATCACAGGTACATTTGTTCCTTACAAAAACTATATATGCGGGTGTAGCTCAGTTGTTTAGAGCGCTTCCTTGCCAAGGAAGAGGTCGAGAGTTAGAGTCTCTTCACCCGCACCAAGAAAGAATCCGGTCCCCAGAGACCGGGTTTTTTCTTGGTTTGGCTTGAGATTCCAATTCTCGACCTCAGAGGGAGAGAGTGAGAAGCACTGGGGGCGCTTCGCAAGGAAACCTGCCGGACAAGCTGTGCTTGTCTCGCGCAGTTTCGGGCCCGCGGAACGTGGGAGAGTCTCTTCACCCGCACCACCGAGGGTCTCATTCCTTTTATGCTTTAGTGGTATAATGTGCTTACTACATCATTACAAGGAATAAATAATGAAGAACGTCCAAAGAAAATCAAATAGCAAATCAAAACTGTCAGCAAAACTTAAGACAAAGCCGTATATAGCAATTGTCGGAGCCGTTGCTCTGGTAGCAATACTTGGGGGCACCGTCTACGCATCGAATGGGTCTAAGCCGGGCGATGTATTATACTCGGTTGACATGATGAGTGAGAAAGTGCAAATGTTACTTACGCTTAGTCCCGCTGGTCAAGCCGATCTTGCATTGAGTTTGGCTACGGAAAGAGTTGAAGAGGCAAAGGCTGTCCTAGAAGTATCTGAGTATAATTCTGATGACGTCAACACAGCGCTAACTGGCTTGACCGTCCAACGGCGAGCTCTGGCGGATTTGGTCGCTCGGGAAGCAGACCTAAAGCAACAAGCGAAGCAATACGAAGACGCATTTGAAGAACGGGAAGCTACACTAGAAGCCACTCTGGAGGAAGCCAAAGACCGTCTGCAGGTTCAAGAGAAAGAACTGGAGGCTCAACTGACACAAGCAAGGGAAACGAGTAACACCGAAGAAATAGCTAGTGTGACAGCAGCCTTGACTGCGCTCAAGACTCGACTTACGGCTCTGGAGACCGAAAGGGAAACCCTGAAGAAAGCTCTGGAAGTCGAGGAGGACCGGCTAGAGGCCGAAATGGAGGCCAGTGAAAAGGCCTTGGAAGCTGAAGAAGATGCTCTCGACGCAAGATCAGAATTGTTAGAACAGCAGGCTGAGGCTGCACGAGAAAAAGCTGAGGATGCCAGTGAAGCTGAGAGAGAACGGCTAGAACAGCAGGCAGAGACCGCAGAGGAAGCAGCCAAAAAGGCGCGAGAGGAAAAGATAGAACTACTGGAACAGCAGGCTGAGGCTGCACGAGAAAAAGCTGAGGAAGCCAGTGAAGCTGAGAGGGAACGGCTAGAACAGCAGGCGGAGTACGCCAAGGAAGTAGCCCAGAGGGCACGAGAGGCCGAGGCTGAACACGAAGAGACGCAAGACAGTAGCGACGACTGACCCCCACTCCATACCAAGGATGATCGTCTCTGGCTAGGTTGTGGTCCATATCTTTCCGTCATCGAGAACACCTAGCAATCCAACGACTAAGCGACTACGATAGAAGAATGAACTTCGTATCGTCACTTACCTTTGTGAAAAAACAGCTTGAAAACGATGATGTCTATACATTCTATTTTACGAGCAAGAAAACACTGAACCACAAAGCTGGTCAGCACGGGATATTCCTGTTGTCCGGATTGTATAGACCGCACCCATTCACGCTATCTTCTTCGCCAGATGAAGAGTACGTGACAATCAGCACGCATACCGCGACAGGTAGCCGCTATAAAGAGAGGCTGATGAATATGAAGCCGGGCGATAAGATCACACTGCTTGGACCGATACTAAACTTCACTCTTATCGATGGCGTGAGTGAGTACGCATTTCTTGCACAAGGTATAGGGATCACGCCCTTCCGCTCAATGCTAGTCCATGCTCACACAAAGCAGCTACCCATCACCACGACACTCATCCATGTCGATAGTGGGGTACATACGTTCCGTGAACTGACCGAACGGTACGCGACGAGTTCGTATTTTCCGACAAGCGCTGATAAATTTCGTGAATTGGTGACACGGCAAGACGCTGACAAAGTCTTCTTTATATCTGGTAGTCCTCGTTTTGTGAAGTCTACAAAACAGTTACTCCGTGAATCTGGTGTCACAAAAGGTCACATCAAAACAGATTCGTTCTTGGGATATTAGTCGAAGAGGCGATTAACTTCTGCGCCACACCGTGCAGTATCTATGCTTCTCTTTCGCAGCTACATCATCTGCCGTCTTCGCAGCGCGTGGGTCGATCCTTTCGAACCCGAGAGATTCATAAAACGGATTATTCCAGAAGAGTGTCATCGCGGTAAGATCATTTATCTCAGCGTTCTCTGCGACATAAAGTCCGAATAGTCGCTTAGTCAGCTCACTGCCTAGACCCTGTCGTCGTGCATCGGGATGCACCACGAGCGACTCCATGTAGGAGTGGGGAGGTCGAAGTTCTATCCCGACACACCCAACCAACGCCTTGCTATCTGGTGCATGCGCAAGAAGCCAGCCATCGTAGTCGGCGATATCGTCTACAGACAACTTGCCTATGCGTATCAACGCAGTCAATTCACGCTGCAATTCGGGTGTCAATTCCTCAAGCGAAGAGTGTGGGGATATCTCCATTGACTTCATACCTCAAGCATACACCGGCGAGACGCCTCACCAAACCATAACCTGCATGTCCGCAAGAGGTTCGCAAGCAAGCGATACGGAGATGCCCTCAGTTTCTGACTTGACGCCCGGCGGAGTCGCTTTAGTTGACAAGCAATTTCACGAGCAGTACTATATGAACATGCGTTCATATAGTTGCTGTACAACCACAACAGAATCAACAGACGTCGCCTCCCTGGCTTCATTGCTCAGAATAATCGGCGAACCAAACCGGCTACGTATCTTGTGTATCATGCAGAACGGCGAGGAGCACTGTGTCTGTGAATTCGGTGATCATATGAAAGATGTATCTCAGAGCCTCCTGTCTCACCACCTAGCCGACCTTCGTGAAGCTGGACTAGTGGAGAGCGAAAAGAGAGGGCTTCGGGCGTATTACAGACTTACGAAACTCGGTGCTGAGACCACTGCAACGATACTGTCATTAACAACGAAAGGAGAATAGCAATGAACATCGAAGTAGTCGGTACGGGTTGTCCGACCTGCAAGCAACTCCACGCGCTCACGTTGAAAGCAGCTGAGCAAATTGGCGACGAGGCCATAGTAAAGTACGTAGCCGAGGAAGCTGGCATGAGACGTCTGATGGAGCTCGGGCTCATGCGTTCGCCGGCACTTGTCGTGAATGGCAAGGTAGCCATGATCGGCTATGAACCTAGCGTCAATAGCATCAAGGATAGGATACTTGAGGCGGCTAAGTAGTGGATTTGTTTGCGCCATTGCAGTGGTTGGCGGATTGGGTGGCGTATGGCTTCTTGCTATTACGGCCTGCGAGCCAGTTAGGTAGCAGTGTAAACTTCTTTGTCTACGATGCCTTGAAGATTCTGCTCCTACTCCTGTTTATCAACTACCTCATGGCAATCATTCGGCATTATCTTCCTGTCGAGAAGATACGCGCCTTTCTCGCGAGTCGTAAGTGGTATGGTGCGGATTACCTATTGGCTGCTCTGTTTGGTGCGATTACGCCCTTTTGTTCATGCTCGTCCATACCGTTCTTCGTCGGATTCTTAAGCGCGGGCATACCGATAGGCGTGACGTTCTCGTTTCTCATCACTTCGCCACTTGTCAACGAGGCCGCAGTCATACTGTTAGCCGGCTTATTCGGTTGGAAATTAACACTGGTGTATATCGTGTCGGGCGTTACAATTGGTGTTGTCGGCGGTATGATTCTGAGTAAGGTAAATGTCGATAAGCACATCAATGCGGACATCTTGGCGTTGAGCAAGAGCGTGAAGACCGAGTATGCGAGTGGCGAGCAAAAGTTCAGTAATAAGTTTTGGCTGCAATGGTGGCGCGAGGCGTACCAGCTGACACTTAAGCTACTCCCATATATTCTTATCGGTGTTAGCTTGGGTGCTGCTATACATGGCTACGTGCCACAGGGGTTCTTTGAAGGTACGCTGAATAGCGGTGCCTGGTGGACGGTACCACTTGCGACTATAGTCGCCGTCCCGCTCTACTCTAATGCCGTGGGAGTTGTGCCGATTGTGCAGGCGCTAGTATTGAAGGGCGTATCGATAGGTACTGCTTTTGCGTTCATGATGGCAACTGTCGGGCTTTCGTTGCCAGAGGCGCTGATACTCAAGAAGGTGATGAGCTTGAAGTTACTTGCCGCGTTCTTCGGTACTATTACGCTTGGAATCATACTGATAGGTTATCTCATTAATTTTTTGTTCTAGCAGGGGTCGCTCGTCCGTGAGAGCCGTAAACTCCCAACCTCGACAGCTTGAACCTCTACGTATCGATTGTGTATTCGGCCCATAGTGCTTATGATGAGGGTATGAGCAAAATAACTACTAGCGGACTACGGAAATTCAATTTCATTATGGCGGCGTTTCATGCCGTACAAGGTGTCGTAATACTACTAATAAGCCGAACCTTCGACATAGCGATCACGGGTAGCTACCTGACCTTCGATCGCACCACACAAACATTAGAACCAGCTACCACGCATCTATTTGATCTACCGTTGCCGCTACTGATCGCACTCTTTTTCTTCCTATCTGCGCTAGCTCATCTCTTCATAGCAACCCTTTATCACAAGAAGTACAATCGCGACCTCGCTCGAGGCATGAACAAAATGCGCTGGATCGAGTACTCCATCTCGGCAAGTATCATGATGGTGGCTATCGCTGTACTTGTCGGGGTGTATGATTTCGCAAGCCTTCTCATGATATTCGTACTCACTGCGATCATGAACCTACTGGGCCTCGTGATGGAAATACACAACCAAACCACCAAGACAACCAACTGGCTCAGCTATTGGATCGGCTGCCTTGCAGGTATACTACCTTGGTTCGTTATCGGGTTGAATTTCTGGCTATCAGCAGAGCAGGGTAGCGCGCCACCGGCGTTTGTCTACTGGATATTTGTCTCGATCTTCGTCTTCTTCAGCTGTTTCGCCGTCAATATGGTCCTGCAATACAAGAAGGTTGGTCCTTGGAAAGATTATCTATACGGAGAGAGGGCATATATCATCCTCAGTCTGGTAGCTAAGTCATTGCTCGCATGGCAGGTGTTCGCAGGCACGCTACAGCCAATGTAGCTCGTTAGTAGGTCGTGGATATCGCGCTCTAATTCTGCTTTGCTATCACCGCACTATGATCAGATGAAGCAACGGCAACAGTAGAGCAAGTACGGCTATCGGTAGAAAGCGTGTAATCAATACGGCCGGGCTTGGCGCAGGCCTTCAGGAATGTAACAGTCTTTACTGCAGTTTTTGACGAGAGATTGAAGTCGCCCATAAGTACGACTGTGCCTTTCTTTGCCCATGGTTCTAGCGTTTTGGCTACTTTAGTTAGCTGCCGAGCGTTATCGGGGTCATGTGGCGAAAGGTGGACGGTGCAATACCTGGCCTTATCTGCGGTTGCAGTAACGCAAAGCATTGCTCGTGGCTCGCGACCGGTCGTACCTTTCTTGTTTTTGCCCCAAGGCAGAGCGGTGCGAGTGCGATCGGTATATTTGCCGCGGATATAGATGCTATTGCCAAACGCATTACCTTTGGCCTTGTCGTTGCAGCCACCAGACGCCCTCGTCTTAGTAAAAGTACCAGTATAGCCAAGCTTCTTGAGCTCCGTGCGGATAGATCTATGCTGTTTGCCGCAGACCTCCTGCAGGCCTATCGCAATCGGTTTGTACTGTTTCGCAAGCGCGACAACGTCTTTGGTGACCTTTGTCGTCTTACCCTTATTGCCTAGAGATCCCCATATATTGAGCGTAATGACGGTGTTGTTGTTCTCTGCGGCCGACGCAGGCGACGCGAGGGGAGGGCACGCTACCACTAGCGCCACGATGACGACCATACACCGCACAAAGGACTTCCAAAAACCCATTCGCCTTATGTTTACTGTTTGCATAGAATCTCCTCAAATTATATTTGAAAATAAGTTTGAACTTTTGCAATTTGATTTTTGTTTCTTATATCATATTATGAATATTATTGCAACGAGATATATTACACCCCCATCTTGTAATAAATCCCACAGAAAGAAACGCGTGATTTCTGCTACGCTAAGTACATAACAAAGGAGTTGGTATGATAGTCAGTATCATTTATGCAATCGGCGGATTCATAGAGACGCTTGTCGGGCTTCGCATTATCTTCAGGCTTGTTGGCGCAAATGGCGGTAACGCCTTCGTGAGCTGGATTTATGACTGGAGCACGCCGTTCGTGGCGCCATTTTCAGGTATATTGGGCCAGGACGCAACCGTCATCAATGGTGTAGGATCGGCAACGACCAGCGTCTTCGACTGGACGGCCCTCATCGCGCTAATCGTGATAGGTCTCATCGTAGGCTTCGTCGGGAATTTAGTTCGTCACCGTCGCTAGGTCTTTCCCTCATTGTCCGCAAGGGTCTGATATCATACGTATATGAGAATAGTCGTTGGCAGTGAGAACCTCCCCAAAAGTGCGGCCGTCCGTCAGTCGTTCACCCGAGCATTTCCCCATGAGAAACGTATCGATGTTGAGATGGTGCGCACTGAGTCGGGTGTCAGCTCTCATCCTGTGTCGGGAGAGGAATCTATCTTGGGTGCGCTCAATAGAGCGTCGAAAGCTGGGGAGCTACGGCCGGGAGCAGATTATTACGTTGGCATCGAAGGTGGCTTGTTGAGGGTCGGCGACAGAGTGTGGGAGATTGGGTGGGTAGTCATCCGTGATTCACTGGGAAAAGTTGCAACCGGCTTAAGCTCTGGCATCGAAATCAAGGGGGACATCCTTCGCAGGATAACGAGCGGTATAGAGCTCAATGATATATTGGAGCATGATTTTCAAATCGTAGCAGCGGGCAACGCAAATGGGTTTTATGGTCTTGCGACTGACGATCTAGTTACTCGGCAAGCTGCATACGAACAAGGTATAGCATTTGCACTTGCGCAGTTTCTACATCCTGAGTTTTATTCAGATTGATGCATCAGGCATCGTTCCTACCTTGTAGTGCATCAAGTCCGCACTATCCATCTCCCATGCTCTCTGCACTGGATCGAGAATTCTCCAAGTCTCCAACACCTCGTCACTACTAGTGAATAGGCTGTGGTCGGAGCGCATCGCATCGACGAAGACGCGTTCGTAGGCCTCTGGTAGGTCGGTGAAATGATTGCTATAGGCGAAGTCGAGGGAGAGTTTCTCTTGCCGCCTGTCATAACCCGGCTTCTTTGCCCATAGATCGATCTCGACACCTTCGTTTGGCTGGATATGGAGGATGAGGCTGTTCGCTTCGCCTTCACTGTCTTGCTTGTACTTGATACGAATCTCTGTCGCCTTCCGATCGAGTGCCTTGCCGGTGATGAGGCGAATCGGCACGCCTTCCCAGCGAGGATCTTGAGAAAAGAGCGTCAATGCCACAAATGTTTCGACGGTCGTGTCGGGGTTATCTACCTCATCTCGATAGCCGACGTACTGGCCACGCGTCACCTGCGCGGGAATGTCTTGAGGGGTCATGATATTGGTGAGCGCTTTGAGTCTCGCCGTCGGCACACATTTCCAGTCTCCATCCTGCAGTGATGACGGGAGTTCGGCAAGTGTCAGGGCGGCAAGCTGAAGGAGATGACTCTGTACGAGGTCGCGCAATGCGCCCGTCTGCTCATAAAACTCCGCCCGGCCTTCGATACCGATAGTCTCACTCGCGATAATCTCGATACTGTCGATGAAATCTCGATTCCAGGTTCGTTTGAATAGGGAATTCTGCTGACGGAATACGACAAGGTTTTGAGTCATCTCCTTAGCAAGATAATGGTCGATACGGTAGAGCTGGTCTTCGTCAAAATATTTCTTGGCCTGCCCGACAAGTTCCTCGGCGCTTGAGAGATCGATACCGAACGGTTTTTCTAGCAGCAACTTCGTATCTGGACCCTTGGCGATGCCGGATTCTCCGAGGAGCTCGACGATAGGCTGCGAGATTTGCGGTGGTACGGATAGGTAGATGAGTCGCTGTGCCGGTACGCCCATCTCTTGCTCGATCGAATCAAGATGAGCCTTCAATTCTATATACTCATCGATGTCGACGAGGCTCATAGAATACACCTCAAGATGCTCGCGGACATAGGTGATCTCGCCAGATACCCTTGCGAGCACCGCCTCAGCAGTCTGCCGCTGACGGGTGATGCCGACGATACGAAGGGATTCTGGTGCGATAGACGACGAGGCAATCTTCTCAAGGGCGGGCAAGAGCTTCCGCCGACTCAAGTCACCGGTCACCCCGAAGATGATGAGGATAGTCGGTTTGATGTGGGTGCTCGGCGTAGTCTCTGTCATGTATCCGATTATAGTTCAAAGAAGCGACAGAGTATATGCGGGTAATCAATGGGTGATGACTAGCTGACGTTGAGCGAGCAGAGTGTGAGCGAGTCGGAGCTGTTACCCGCCATCACTGTACCCTTACTGCAGTCGGCCGCTCCACCCTTGAGATAATACTCGATAGCTTGGTTGTTGTACCGCACCCCTTGTACATAGATAGGTGTCCCGCCGATTGTGCCAGACATCGGAGCGAGATACCCTGAAGGTATCTTGAGCGTCGTACCCAAGATGCTCTCGAGGTCGGTCGTGAGTGCGCTCGAGTAGACGGCGCTGAAGGTGGGGGCATAGGGGAAGCCGTGCATACATTCGCCAGCTGAGAGGCCAGATCCTGCAGGGAAGTCGGTGCTGGCGCTTGTGAGACAGTTGTAGTCGCTGAGTGGCAGTGTGCCCCTGATGACCTTGTACATCTTGAGCACTTTTTCCCAGCTTGTGACGGCCGTCAGCACTTTTGAATTAATAGAGCGAGTTTGGATGCCCGTGTAAGCCGAGATACTGACTGCCGCGAGAACTGCGACCACGACGATTACGATCAGGAGCTCGACAATAGTGAACCCACGAGTTTTCAGAGAGAAATGCATATGCTTACATCGTAGCAGGCGAGGTGAGTGCCCGCAATGTTGTAAATGTCCGTTTTCATTTTACTCGTACGGTGTGAGCGGGCATTGCTTAAGCGTATACTCAGTTGCTTTTAAGAACCGACGAGTAGATTCTGGGTATGAGCCATACACCTCGAGTACTACGACCTATCGGCGGCACAATACTCGTGGCGCTGATAGGCGCACTATTCTATCTCGTGGCGATTGCAGCGATGCAGTCATTTTTCACGACGCCAGGAGCGGTGAGCGCCGCATATTCAGCTACGACCAAGCTCACGACCTTGGCTAATGAGAGAGCCGCAGCGAAAGCCGCGTCAACTACGCAGCTACAATCCATCGTTGCTTCAACGACGATGAACTACGGGAGCAATGTCGGTCTCGTACTCGTCGATCTCTCAAATGACGCAACCGCCAGCGCAAATGCAGATACACAGTTTGTGAGTGCGAGTATCTATAAGTTATTTGTGGCATATGGCGTGTATAGCAGGATTGACGAGGGCAGCATCAGCTTAGGTGATACGATGACGAAGTATGGCATATCCTCTACTGTCGGTGAATGTCTCGACGCAATGCTTACAATATCAGATAATGCATGTGGTGTAGCGCTCGGTCAACTATACGGTTGGAGTAGCCTTGACTTGATGCTCGCGTCCGAAGGTTATAGTGGCACGCAGCTCGACAATTATGACTCATCGGGAAATCTCGATAGTGACAAGCTCACGACCGCGAACGATGTCACGAAATTGCTCCAGAAGCTCTACGACGGTAGTCTACTCAGCACCTTGTCGACCGAACAATTCATCGCGTTGCTCAAGGCTGACGAAATCAACTACATGCTACCCTCGGGTCTACCAGACGGTACTGTCATCGCTCACAAAGTGGGGTATCTTGCAGATTATCAACACGACGCGGGGATTATCTATAGCCCAGATGGAGATATGCTCGTGGTCATGCTGACGAAAGGTTGGGCAAATCCGACGAGCGACGCGACCGCTGCATTCACGTTACTCGGCCAGTCGGTATCGTCGTATATGACGATGTGATGCAGTCTGTGAGGACGTTTGCTATAGTAGGTGTTCTATGGAGTCACTTGAGGTGTATAGGCCAGACGTTGGTCATCCAGACGAGAACTTACGCGTACAGCAATTGCTCGACATGGCTCGCGGCATCCACAGTCGGTCACCGGGATCTCCCGAGGAAGTTGCTCGCGAGCTTGGCCATTATGCGCAGTACAACGGCGGCGCGCATAGTATCTTCCATGTCGTGCGCGATGCAGAGTCGACGGTGGCGCTGACGCACACCTCTTGGTTTCGCGAGTCGCTACAGTTCAACGCGCTTGCCGTCAGTCCCGAATATCGCGGACAAGGCATGGCGCATCGACTTATCTACACATTGGCTCGCGCGGCAATTGACCGAGGGATAGACGACATCTGGGTGTATGCGATGCGTAACTCTCACGCAAGTCGAGTATATGCGCGCCTTGGGATGCAGGCGCCTCCACCAGATGACGAACGTCATGTCTCGCACGGTCGATACTATCCGATGGCAGCTTCACCGCATGATGTGGTGGGGGTATCTGGGGCTATCGAGCCGTTCGCGCTAGTGGGTGAGCTCCCGCGTAGCGTATAATAGACGCAAGGGAGGTTTTGTCGCGTAGTATACACTCTACGACATCAATCAATGAAAGGAGTCACACAATGACACTTGTTCAAAAGATAACCCCAAACTTATGGTTCGACGGTAATGCAAAAGAAGCCGTCGATTTCTATATCTCGGTATTTTCGGATAGCGAAATTATCTCGACGTCATACTATCCTACGGACGGTCTCGCTGACTTTCAGAAAGACTTAGCAGGCAAGGTGCTGACTGTAGATTTCGCGTTGGCTGGACAAAGATTCACGGCGATCAATGCCGGGCCAGAGTTCAAATTCACCGAAGCGATATCGTTCGTTGTCTTATGTGAAGACCAAGAAGAGATCGACTATTTCTGGAGCAAGCTTTCGTCGGTGCCAGATTCTGAGCAGTGCGGCTGGTGCAAGGATAAGTTCGGCCTTAGTTGGCAAATTGTGCCCGCGAACATGGAAGAACTGATGCAGAAGCCCGACGCATTCGCTCGCATGATGCAGATGAAGAAAATTGTAATCGCTGATTTCTAACCTAGGAGGCAGCTTGATGAAGGAATCGTCCATAGACCCACGTGACGACCTGACCGACGAGGAGCGCCGCGTCATGTTTGAAGGTGCTACAGAAGCGCCTTTCAGTGGCGCGCTTGACCTTGAGTTTCGCGAAGGCGAGTACTACTGCAATAACTGCCACGAATATCTCTTCGCGAGTGGCGCGAAGTTTGACAGTGGCTGTGGCTGGCCTAGTTTCACAGAGCCGAGTGATGCGGAGAACGTGAAACTACTACCTGACGACTCATTCGGTATGTATCGTACAGAGGTTCGTTGCGCTCGCTGCGACGCACACCTCGGCCATGTCTTCGATGACGGGCAGCAAGACAAGGGCGGTATGCGATATTGCATCAATTCTGTCAGTCTCGCGTTTACTCCCAAGAAGTAAGCTATCTCGATGAATTAGCGCATTGTTTGATATTATGTTAAAATAATACTATATACTTCTGCACCCCCGCAGTAGTATCGTCCATCCCTAGGCGTTCACGACCAGGGATCTGAGCACCCGATAGGGGTAGCCATGAAGGATTTGCGAGAGTCGCGCATCAAGCGCGCTTGCCGTATGTTGGCGGCGGCAGTCACGATTGTCGCTATGACATCACTTGCCCTGGTCGCACCCGTATCTGCGTCAGCACAGCCGCTTGAGTCAAGCGCTGCTGCGCTCACGACGCAAACGGTCGCGCCGATGGTGGTGGGAATCACTCCGGTCTCTTCTCACTGTGCTGTCAAGGCTCAGTGGGTGACATACCTCAAGCATCAAGACAGCCGCCTGAAGTTCCGCGTGTGGTTCTATACTGACTCAGACGAGACCAGGCAATACTGCGTCAAGATCTACAAGGTCAAGCCAAAGAAGAACAAGACGATGATCGGCCTTGATGCCTACAGCATCTATGGTGACGTGCCGAGCAAGCGGACTAGGGGTTCATCGCTCTACATCCGCGTGCCTGCACCGAAGTGGTTCTCGTCGTACGCGCAAGCGCGTTACGGCAAGATCGTCTACACATGGATACGCCTCTCCAACGGATGAGGATATCCGTCGCCCGGCGCTCGCTCCCAATCGGGAGTGGGTGCCGGGCGACGGTTTTTTTATTTGCCATATATGAAAGAGGCCCTCGAATTACTCGAGGGCCTGTGGGTCAGCCGATGCGGCCGATCTTGATAGATCCCATTCCATTGATTCTCTTGCTCGGAGTTGCCAGCACGCGGGTGACATAGATGTTGCCCATGCTATTGACGCGCAGGTCAGCGGTTGCAGCCGTTCCGCTCAACGTCACACTGCCCATATTCGAGGTGACGGCGTTGAGATGACCGACATTGCCGTCGGTGATTCTGATGTCACCCATACTCTTGACGGTTGCGTCAGCTCGCGCGATGGTGCATTCGGTTACCCTGATGCTACCAGAGCTACTCGACACAGCTTCGAGACAAGGTATGTTGCCACGCGTGATGTCGATGTTGCCCATGCTATTTGTCTCCGCGATGACATCACCAGAGACATTGCTCGCCTTGATACTGCCAGCGCTGGAGACCTTGAGTTTGAGTGGGCCATCTACATCGACGATGTCGATGTTGCTGATGCTTTTCGTGTGCGCATCGATCGGCGTGCCATAGGGCACTCGGATCATGATGGTCAACGAATCGCCCGGATTTTCGCTCAGGCCACTGACGAGTACACCATTCACGGAGACCATGCTGCCACTTGCGAACATGGTCACGGTGGTGCTGCCACTGCTGTAGGAGGCACGAGCGCCTTGCGCCCGCGTCTCTGTGACTTCAAGAGCATCACCAGTCATGGCCATGCCGACCATCTCGATCATGCGGGCCGTGCCATCGAGCTCAACCACGATGTCGGGCCGATCATGCGCGACAACGGTGACGCTGAAGATGCTCGTACGGATGACCAGGCGCTTTGCGAGGAATGAGTAGCTTTCGCTTGCCCCTTCTGTCGGCGGCACCTGAGGTACCTCCTCTGGTGCAACATTGTCACTCGCCGTGGTGGGCTCGACGTACTGGCCGTTGACCTTGATGTACCCGGGGCCGGCGCTGTGGTATGCGCCAGTCGTGGCGTCGAACGTACTCCCATCAGCGTATGTGATGAAGGTTCTGTCTGCGGAAGCGATGGGTCTGTCTGACTCGATGTCCAGACCATTGACTGAAAAGTTGCTCACGTGTACCCCTAAGAGGTGTGGTGGATAGGAACGAAACGAGGCACGAATACTTCGTCTCGAATCAAGTACATTATAGCATAAAAAGAGTATAAAGTAAAGTAGTGCTCATAGACCAACACGCTAGTTCACCTATTGCTGAAATAATGCTTTGTCCGCCAGCGTACTATAATCAGTAACTAAGGAGAACACCGCACGGTGGCATCATCCGAATAGCAAGTTTAGCCGTCAGATAGGATAGGATAATCGAGAATATGTCAGAATTGACCGACGCAGTCCTTGTGGAGCGTATCGTCGCGGGCGACGTCGAGCGTTTTGGTGAGCTGATGAATCGTTATGAACCGAAGCTACTTCGTTACGCCGTCTATCTCATCCATGATCACGCACTCGCGCAAGACGTCGTGCAAGATACGTTCATCAAGACGTACCGCAATCTGCGTGGGTATAAGCCGAAGTATAAGTTCTCCTCGTGGATATACCGTATCGCACACAACGAGGCCATGAGCGCCGTGCGTAAGCAGCGACATATTGCTCAAGATGTGGATATCGAGACTGTCGAGGATCTTGGTAAAGACTCGGCAATTATACGAGAGATTGACCAGACGATTCTCCGCGGTAAGATGCAGGCATGTCTGGACGAGATAGAGGCAAAATACCGTGAGGTTCTGATGCTGCAATACTATGAAAACATGCAGTATGCGGAGATTGCCGACGTGCTACACGTGCCGCCCTCGACTGTCGGAGTATGGTCATCTCGGGGTAAAGCCCGCCTCAAGAAGTTATGTGAAGAAAAAGGAGTAACGCTATGAAACACACGAAGTCATCTATCCAGACTACCGTCATGCAGCAGATATCGGACGGTCGCGTGCGCATGCATTCGCGATTGTACTTCAGTATCATCACGGCCGTATCTATCGTCGCAGGACTTGCAGGTGGCGCCTTACTCGCGTATACCGTCAGCATCGCGACGTTTATGATTCGTATCCAAGGTGCGAGCACTCCAGCCTATGGCGCACGAAGTAACCTTGCAGAGGCAATCGGAGAGTTCCCTTGGTGGCTAGTAGTGGTCGCAGGGCTCATGATCGCGGTCGCAATCTGGATGATGCGTCGGTACGGACGCGCCTACCGACATGCGCGCACTCCTCTAGTCGCAATCTTTCTACTCGCGAGCGTCGTGCTCGGTATCAGTCTCTCGTTTGTCAATACTGATCACAACGACACACAAGACCTGCGCGGAAACTCTCGTCGTTCTGTGCGCTGATGTGAAATAATAACTCACCATCGTGCGTACTACATATGTGCGACAAGACGCACAGAAACGGAGTATGAATATGAATAAAGTATTACTATACGGCGCGCTAGCAGCGACGACGATCGGAGCTGTAGTGCTCACGCCTATCGCGGTAGGCGCAGTATCAAACGGATTCGGAGGTAACACCCAGGCTCCTTCGCAAGCAGTACGTGCGCGCGATGGTTCGGGCGCCGGTACGCAGGCGGGAATCCATGCCGAGGATCAGGTTCGTCAGTACATCCATCAAGCTGATGGTACGTGCGACGGCACTGGGGTAGGTGATGGCACCGGCTCGCAGCAACGCCAGCGCGGACGCCAGTAGACTACTGGAGACCGTAAAGATAAGAGCCAGCGTTAATCGCTGGCTCTTTGACGTATGTATATTCAAAGGACCCGCCGACACGCAACATTACATTGCGCGTCAACGGGTCTATAGAGGCTATACCTGGAAGAGGATCGGGACGACCTTGGCCTGATCGAAGTCGTAGCCGGGATGCTCGTTGTAGACCGTCCTGATACCTTCGAAGTTCAGCATCAGCAGGGTACCGATCTTGAACAGGCGCATGCGAGCGGTGCGGTCGATGCAGGCGAGGTAGACGAAGTGCTGCCACAGAACATCATGGGGGTCTGTGGTGCTGGCGCGAGACTTGTCTATGTAAGGCTGTTCTTGCACGGCGATCACGAACTCGTCGAGCAAGAAGTACCTGCTCACGCCTTGCGGCGCGAGTTCTTTGAGGGTGCAGCCGTGCTTGGCAGCAAATGCCTGCACTGCGTCCGTCACAATCTTGCGACGGGTCGCGCTGACCTCCTGGCGTGCGACACTCGCACGCGTGATCTCTTCGATCGCGGCGCTTTGCTGGGCGCCGTTGATCTCGTTGATTCTGTCGAGGAGTCCCACGGTATGTCTCCTTAGAAAGTTGCTTCCTGAGTGGATTTATTCATTATAACACATTTATCGAAATAACACAATATCGTGCGGAAGGACGCTCCATATCAAAACCCCACGCGGCGTGGGTAGCGAGCGTGGGGTACTGGTGGCTAAACTTCCTTCTTCTTTTTCTTCACTTCTTTGCGCTTGTCTTGGCCTTTACTCATATTCTGACTATCCTTTCATGGATGAGGTTAGATGTGTGAACTTGGATAGATGTTAGATTCCCATGATGACGAGATAATCTCCCTTATGTCTACTGTTATCAGTATAGCACTTGCTATCTAGAAATACAGGGGTGATAGAGATATACTGGTAGGATTATGAGTGACGAGATCAAGCCAACGCCGGCAGGTGACTTCATGGGACGCATACGGGTGTATGTGAAATTGAAGGCGTCAGGTGCTGGGGTGGCGCATGAGCAACTACTGGATATGCTCGATAAGGCCGGGATAGCTCTGAGCCTCACGACACATAAGCCAGACGCAGAAGAACTACCAGACGGTGCGTGGTTGATCACGCTTCATCCAAGACGGATGAGCCGAGTGCTTGATGAGGAGACCTCGTTTGCGAGCTTCGAAGGAGCTGACGCACTGTATGCGTGGCTGCAGCGTCGCAAGACGAAGGTGAGTATCGTGACAGATACCTTCAGTCGAGCGCGCGTCGATACACTGCGGCCACTTATCCGCGATATCGAGGAAGAGTTTCGCGTGATGCTTCTCAAGCAGGGCATAGTACTCGATGAGATCGACAAGCAACACCAGCGTCGTAGTGGTGATCATGGATTTTCTATGCTTGAGACCTATCGACTGCTACACGGCTACTTCTTCAGTCCGGCGGACGATGCGCACTACCTCGAAGAGCTTGCTAAGGCGACGACTGATGAGGCAAGACTCGCGGCGCGCAATCTCACCAGGCTCGACCAGCTGGGGTATGGCGAACACGCCGACACGCTGAAGGAATTTAGCGACATACGAAACATCGTCGCACACAACCGCGTGCTACCCGACGAGCAGTTCATGAGGAATTACCTCGGACTTCGTGAGCTGAAGCGAGCTATCCGCACGCGTCAGTTCATGCAGGCATTCAAAGCAAGTGCTGCGCAGATGCAGAGTTTCGCTGAGTCTATGCGGATCATCCAAGAGCAAGTGACGACTCTCGGCCAGGCGATGGCGAAGGCATATAGTCCTATCATGCAAGTTGCCGATGCGGTAGCAGCCATCATGCCGAAGCTCAATCCCGCTATCGAAGCGCAGCTCGCGGATGCCCAGCAGCTCGCCAAGGCGCTCACTCGCCTCGCGCCTACCCCGATAGTGTTGCCGACATTGAATCTCCCGTTTCCACCGACTTCACCGACGAAAGAGTCGGAGAAGCCTCCCGTCGGTGATAACAAATAGCCCACCCCTCCGCACAGACTAGTGTCTGCACAGAAAAGGTGGGTTGTACTGCGGGGGGTCAGATCTTCTCGAAATGGAACTTCCCATTCACATAGACTCCCGGGAGTAGGCCGTACTGATGTGCGCGGAACATCACTGGGCCGAGTACCTCCATCGGGTCAAGTGACCGGCCGACGAGTAGCTCACGGGCGTCGAGGACGATCTCTGTACCGCTCGGCCTGCCCTGGGCTCTGGATCGAGCCTTCTCGAGGATGAGCTTGATCGTTCCCTCGAAGTCGGTGTCATATATGGGGATGATATCCCCAGGCTCGGTCTTGCGGTGTTTGCGACCAAACGGCCACCAAAACAAGCCCTTCCGTCTCCCACTCATGGTGTCTCCTCTAGTGTGGATGAATGTAACTTTAGTACTATCTTTTCGATAAGTCAACTAGAAAATAAGGGGTGATGGCAGTATATAATATACCTATGTCAGCGAAAGACCAAAGTTCGACGAGGATGCTAAGGGCGGTTCTGCTCTGTGGCGTTGCTACGTTAATTGCTATCGGTCTTGTCTCGTACTCTAGTCCCGCAATAAGGGTAGAGCATTTTACGTCTATGTTCAGTATCGTTGGTTCGATTGCGACAGCAGGTACGTTAATATGGCTCGTAGTCGACAGAAGTCAACTACAGTACGAGAAGAGGGAGAACGCGAGAAGGAAACAGGCATCTGGAGCTAGCGCATGGCTCACAAGGCGCACATTTGGCGTAAGGGCACACTATTCTCTGCCAATTATAATTATCAACAACAACTCTGACGCTCCTATCTATAGGCTCGTCGTCTCAATTGTCGATGCACGCGACAAGGACGCTAGGGGCGAAGCTACTTCGACGACCTTCCAACTGGTTATTGATGCCGCACCTCCGGGCCAGGTGTACTGTATGGCTCCAGAAGGTTCTAGTGGAGCTGGACTTCATCCATATGTAGAAATTGCGTTTACGGATACCAATGGCGTACCGTGGGTGCGGCGCGGCAACGGGAAACTCGAAGAGTTGAAGGAAGAACCTTTCGTACTTTACAAAATTGACCTACCGCCAACTTACGAACCTATTCACAAGTTATAGGAAAGAGGCGGACAAGGTAATATACTGATGACAGTTAAGGAGAGGATTATGGCGTCTGACGTGGCTGGTTTACAAAAGCAAATTCAAGAATTTGTAGATGCCCGCGAGTGGGATCAGTTTCATAACCCAAAGGATCTCGCAATATCACTCAGTCTTGAGGCAGGAGAGGTGCTGGAACATTTCCAGTGGAAGAGTCCTGAGGAGGTTGCAAAGTATCTTGAGGCCCACAAGGAGGATGTCGGGGATGAGCTCGTTGACGTCCTATGGTATATGATTCTACTAGCAAACAAGGCCGATATTGATCTTTCCACCGCGTTCCAGAAGAAGCTTCAGAAGAATGAAGATCGCTACCCAGTCAACAAAGCAAAGGGCAGCCACAAAAAGTATACGGAGTTAAGCGAATGATCATCTACCAGTCCACGGCGAAGGAATTTCGCGATACTGTTGATGCGGGTAAAATTATTCCTGCAATCGAGCTTGCATTCCGAACTAAGTTAAATAGAGGCATTCCGCCATCTGAACTTGGAGCATACACGAATTCGCTGCCTCAGATGGAGAGAATTGTTCGTCGATCTGCGATTGCGGATGATTGCGGTATCATGATCGAATACAAGATTCCACTGACGAACTTCCGTGTCGACTTTATCGTATCTGGTCAAGATGACGAAGGTAATAAAAACTTCATCATAGTCGAGCTCAAACAGTGGTCAAAAGCATTTATCGCTGATGGTGATAACTTGGTTGAAAGTTTCACTGGTCACGCAAATAGAACTGTGCCGCATCCGAGTTATCAAGCGGCCAGCTATAAAGATTTTATGGGTGACTTCAACGAGAATATCGCGAACGATACGATTACGGCATACTCATGCGCATACTTACACAACTACACCGAAAGTGACCCGGAACCACTACGTGCTATACGCTATGCTGGAGTCATCGAGCGCTCGCCTGTATTCCTTCGTAATGATCAGGAAAAGCTCGAAGAGTATCTGAAGAAGTACGTGAAATATGGCAAGGGTATGGACATACTATACGAGATCGAGACTGGAAAGATTAAGCCATCGAAGAAACTTGTTGATTATGTCGCGGGGATGTTTGAAGGCAAGGAAGAGTATCGATTACTTGACGAGCAAAAGGTCGCCTTTGAAAGAGCGAGATTTGTAGCAAACAATACTTATGATTCGAAGTCAGTCGTCATAATCAAGGGTGGTCCGGGAACTGGCAAGTCCGTTATTTCGCTTAATCTACTTAACATGCTTCTTGGTGATGGACTAAACGCAGTATTCGTTGCGCCGAATGCATCGTTTCGCGAGACTCTCGTCAAAAAGTTGGCTGGTACAGTTGCGCGCTCTCGTCTAAAGAACTTATTTATGGGCTCATCGAACTTCTATGAGAGTAATGTCGATGAATTTGATACGCTTGTTGTCGATGAAGCCCATCGCCTTAAGCAAAGAGGCGCGTATATGTATCAAGGATACAACCAAGTTGATGACGTGATAAAAGCCGCGAAGACCACCATCTTTTTCATAGACGACAATCAAATGGTAAGGCCCGATGATGTTGGCTCAGTCGCAGAGATTAAAAAGTACGCAGAAGTATATGGCGCTGAAGTGCACGAGATGGAGCTTGCTGCTCAGTTCCGTTGCGCGGGTGCGGAAGGATATGTGAACTGGCTCGATGACGTATTGCAACTTCGAGAGACAGCAAATTATGATGGCTGGGAAAACGATGACTTTGAGTTTAAGATTTTCGATGATCCAAATGATATGCGAAAAGCGATTAAGCAAAAAGATACTGAAGGTTTTAGCGCCCGTATCCTTGCCGGCTATGCGTGGGAGTGGACATCGCAGAAAGATGGAAATGCCGATGCACAAATTAGTGATGTACTCGTGCCTGAATATGAATTCGCCATGCCATGGAACTCGCGAAAAGTTGGCTCTACGTGGGCGATCGACGCGAGTGGTATCGACCAGGTCGGCTGCATACACACCTCACAAGGTCTGGAGTTCGACTACGTCGGCGTAATTATTGGTGATGACCTAGAGTACAACGACGAAACGTCCTCGTTTTACACCGACTACAGTAAGTACCACGACAAAGTCGGCAAAAAAGGCCTCAAAGACGATCCCAAAGTGCTAAACCGTCTTGTCCGCAACATATACAAAGTCTTAATGTCACGCGGCATGAAAGGCTGTTACGTCTACTGCTCTGATAAAAAAATGCAAAACCTGCTAGACACCCTAACTAGGTTTAATAAAGGCTCAGACAAGAAAATATGATAACGCAGATCACGAGTATTAAGAGCCTAGGTATTTTTTATGATTTTACGGCAAATTCTACCACCCCCAATCTGAAAAGATATACCTTGATTTACGGATGGAACGGAAGTGGCAAGACAACGTTGTCGAGGCTATTTGAGGCATTGCCCAATGAGGAGCATCATAAGTTTGCAAGTCTAAAATACTCAGTTGTAGACGAGGGATTAATTTACACGCAAAGCTCGAGCTATCCTAGGCCAGTTGCCGTATTCAACAGGCATTTCGTTAAGGAGAACGCCCCGAGTATTGATGATCCTGAAGCCCCATCAAAACACATATTTATGATTGGCGCAAAAGACAAAAAGCTAGCTAAGCAAGTTCAAGACTCTAAAGACGAGCGTGAAAAACTAACACATGCTCGGGACATCGACGACAAGGCTACTGGACGCGTCTCGCTTAACACATTGAGCTTGAACGATATAAAGTTGAGAGATAAAACCTTTACTGATCTTGCGCGAACAATTGCAGCAATTGGTAGCGGAAAGGCCGTGCGAAATTATAAAAGTCCACAAGCCCAAATGGCGTTTAAAGCACTCACTAAAAAAGGTACCTTGAGCGCGGCAGATCTTGAGCGCAACCTTGCGTTAGTGGGCCAGGAGATCCGGCAGGAACTCCCGTTAGTTCATCTTGACGGTCTGGATAAGGAAGTCGCAGATATACTTAAAAATAGCGCAATTCTCATGCAGAGAACCATCACTCGTACTGTCATAAAAGAGTTGGACAACGACAGAGAATATGCAGACTGGGCTGGCAAAGGATATAGGATGCATAGTGATCATGGCGACAAGGCGCAGTGCATGTTTTGCGGCCAGTCTATGCCAAATGAAAGATGGAATCTACTAGAGGGTTACTTTAATAAAAAGTATGAGGAAATCGTCAAAGAGATTACTGACGAGAGAAGCAAGTTGCGAAGTTGTTACGATAGAATTATAAAACTTGAACTTGCAGACAGTGCATCGGTTTATCCAGACCTCAAGAAAGATTACGAAACTGCGCTTAAATCACTCGCTGATAGTAAGAAAATTACATTGGGGCAGGTAGAAAAAGTTGGCAAAACGTTGAACGAGAAACTCGCCAAACTTAGCACGGAATTAACGCTAACGGACACTATAGACTTGAGCAGTATTACAGAGTCAGTTGCACTGGTGAACAATACTATTGGCGTGCATAACAAAAGGTCAAGGGATTTCGAGAAATCGCAAGGGGATACCTTTAATAGGCTAGAAACACATTACCTGAGCCAACAGTATGACGCAATCGTCGACCTAAATAGGAAAATCGAGGAACGTACCAAGAAGATTAATGAGCATACGGGGCGCATAAGTGTACTTGATAAAGAAATCTCAGACAACGAAGGCAAACTTCGTGACACAAGAATTGCCTGCGCTGAACTTAATGAACTAATAAAACAGCTACTGGGTAGGGACGAAATACAGCTTGAGGACAAGGACAATGGCTACTTCATTCGTCGAAACGGCAGTGAGATTGCTCATGGGCTGAGCGAGGGAGAACAGACTACAATTGCCTTTGCGTACTTCTTAACTACGTTGAAGAATAATGGCGGCAGTGTTAAAGATAAACTGATAGTCATTGATGATCCTATTTCGAGTCTTGATGCAGACTCAATATATCGCGTTGGATCATTGATAAAGACTAGGATGAATGGGGCGCATCAACTTATCGTAATGACACACAATTACGACCTTCTAAATCATATTAAAAAGTGGTTCAGGATCGGCGAGATTAAAGATCAATCAACAATGCTAATGATAAAAAATCCAATTGTAGATAAGAAACGTACCGCCACGATCACTGACATAGACCCGTTAATATCAAAGTACGAATCAGAGTATCATTATCTTTTCGCAAGATTACTGAACTTTGACAGTGAAACGGAACCGGACGATAGAGGAACCATTGCTGGCGTCTATCACTACCCGAATATCGCACGTAAGGTCCTGGAGTGTTATCTTTCATTTAGGACACCAGGCTCTGATGTATACGCTGGACTCTGTAAGCTCAAAAAACTTGGGACAAAGTCGATAACATCATCAGACGTTGACGATGTGCATTCTTTTGTAAATTCACATTCCCATCTAGACTCGAAAACTGGACTAATACAGTTCGATCTCACGTTGGCAAAAAATGCTGAAGAATATATAAAGAAAACACTCGAAATTATTGAGAAAAGTGACGAGCAGCACTATAAGTCAATGGTAAAAGAAGTAGGGGTGTAGCTTCATGCAATGCCCCATAATCACCGGCGCAGCAGCGCCATAGGAGGAATCGTGAACGAGATCATTTGCCCACACTGTCACAAAGCTTTCAAGATTGACGAAGCGGGTTTTGCTGATATCTTGAAGCAAGTGCGCGATCATGAATTCGACAAAGAACTACATGAGCGCCTCGAGATTGCTGAACGTGACAAGAAAAGCGCAATCGAACTCGCAGAAGCAAACGCGAAGAACGAGCTGCAAGCTGATGTGACGAAAAGAGACGCTGAGATAGCTAAGCTGAAGGCAGAGAAAGAGGCAGAGATCGCAAAGATTAACGCCGAAAAGGCACTCTCTCTTGAGCAATTCGCTTCGAAGAAAGAAGCAGAACTCGCAGAGCTGAAGGCTAAGGTAGAATCACTTGATATTGAGAAGACATTGGCCGTGACTCAGGCGGTGGGCAAAATCGAGAAGGAGCGAGATCAGCTTGCAAACGACATCAGGACGAAAGACGCAGAGAGGCAACTATTGGAAACATCTCTCAGGGAAAAGTTTGTCGCTGAGTTGAAGACAAAAGATGACATCATCAAGCTCAAGGATGAAGAGATTGAATTCCGTAAAGACATGAAAGCCAGGCTCTCGACGAAGATGGTTGGCGAGACACTTGAGCAACACTGTGAGATTGAATTTGAGAAGCTTCGTGCAACGGCATTTCAAAATGCTGAGTTTGGTAAAGATAATGACGCAAGCTCTGGTAGTAAGGGTGACTACATATACCGCGAAACTGACGAATCGGGTAATGAAACTATCTCCATCATGTTTGAGATGAAAAACGAAGGCGACGAGACGGCTACAAAGAAAAAGAATGAAGATTTCTTGCGCGAGCTCGACAAAGATCGTACTGAGAAAAAATGTGAGTATGCTGTACTCGTAACGTTACTTGAAGCTGATAGTGAACTATACAATACGGGTATCGTAGATGTATCTCATAAACATCCGAAGATGTACGTGATTCGGCCACAATTCTTCATTCCTATCATCACGTTGCTTCGAAATGCTGCGTTGAATTCGCTCAAATATAAATCTGAGTTGGCATTAGTGAGAGCGCAGAATATCGACATCACAAACTTTGAAGATAACATCAATACATTCAAAGAAGGTTTTGCGAAGAATTACGATCTTGCCAGTCGTAAATTCAAGACTGCTATTGATGAAATAGATAAAACAATCGATCATCTGCAAAAGACGAAAGACGCACTCCTATCATCAGAGAATAACCTTCGCCTTGCAAACAATAAGGCGGAAGACCTCACGATCAAGCGCCTGACGAGAGGTAATCCGACTATGGCAGCAAAATTTTCTGAGCTCGACGAAACAAAATCATTGAGGCAAGACTAATAATCAAGCTTGGCGGACTTCTGGAGATTATGCCTTGCGCATAGTAGCTGTATATTCTCTGTCTTGAGGCTCGTGCCACCTTTTGAATAGGGGAGCAGATGATCAAAGTGTAGGTTATTTTTTGATCCACACTGAACGCATTGACCCTTGTCGCGCTTATATACTTCGAGCTTCACTTTGCCAGGTATCTGGCGAGTTTGCTCGAGATCGATGTGCTTCTCAACTCGATGCTTCTCGGCCTCTTCAAGCTCTTGATCAGTGACTACGAAGACAAACTCGTATACCTTGCGTCTACCGCGCTCTGTGAAGTCATAATCCCGCATTTCGAAAAGCCCACGATAAGTCCAAATGCCCATCTTTAGTTTTTCATAGACCTTGACGAGAGGGTATTCACCAGTTTTCTTGGCTTTAGTTATCGCATGGACGAATAACCCATTTTGCGTAAAGGTGCCACTCGGATTTGCAGCTGGTTGATCGTAGTCCTTTAGTTTATCTCCAGGCTTATCGTGACCTTCGTAATAAATTGTGAGGCCATCCTCGGAGATACGGTCTGCGTAGGGAGCATTAGGCTTCACGGACATTAGCACGACGGAATATCCATCGCGCAATTCGAAATTCATGCCTCGTTGAAGCTGTTCTTGCTCCTCTTCGTTGCACATATCGCGGTAAGAAATAATCTCGTTTACTGAAAAACTCATATTTGCAGCATAGCAGCTTTGGATATCGATAAGAAGTGATTTTTATACACAGTGCAACTACGCTCCCTCAAATAAAAAGCCCCCTCTTTGGGCTTTTTCTGACTGGGGAGTGTTCCGAAGTGCAGAAGAGGCGGAAAGTAGGGGGCGAGGCGACCAGAGTTGTGACTCAGATCATGTACGTGACGTGCATATTGCCGGTGAACCTGTGCTTCTTGAAGTCCACGAGCACCGGTTGGCCATCCTGCCAGAGGTCGTAGAACAACTTCGACACCTGCACCCACTCGGTACGCTTGCCGACGCGAACGCGCACATGCCAGCTCGCGGGAATGATGCGAGGGGAGACGATGTCGTGGCGATTGACCTTGGTCAAGCTCTGCGGGCTGTAGGCGTGGCCTTCGATGATGCCCTTCGCTCGACACTTCGGCGCGAAGGATGTGTCGAGCAAGTGGAACAGGAAGGTGCCAAGCATGAGCGTGAGCACGAGGTAGCCAGTGGCGAGAGCCTGGGTGGGCAGTTCACCGGCAAGTGTCCTCCAGTGGAGGGTTTCGAAGAAAGCGTTTACTAAGCCCATGAGATCCCTTTCTCGAGAACATGCACATGAACGTGAGCTTACTTATATTTTAGCATAAATAGTAAAAATAGTCAATAAATGTAGCTAGCTGAGTTGGACAATCATAAGGCAGAGATATCAAATATACCCGCACAATGTGCGGGTATATTAAAGGTGGGGGGTGGGATATATCTAACCGTCGACGCGTGAGTATTGGCGTGCACGAACGGCAGTGTTTGAATAACTGATTGCTTGTATGACGACTTGAATATTTGTCATAATTATCATTATACACCAAAACGCTCAAAATGTCAATGCTTACCATTCTTTTGACCCCTTTCTTCGCGGCTATGCTTGCATGTCTCGTGACCCCCTTTTATAGTCAAGTTAACACTTCATAGGGGGTGTGTCCGTTCCTTTATACAAGATAGGTGTTCGCCGCATGTCGAGAAACCCTGAACTCGATCGTTTGAAGATCGCGCAAGACACAGCATTTCAACGCAAACAAGATGCATACCAGGTACAGCAACGTGCATGGGAGCGCCGCTCAAGCGCCCGCGAGGTGATGAACCGTGCGTATGACGTCAAGCAACGTGCATGGGAAGCTCAAGATGCCGCATGGCAAGAGCTATCCCGCATCCGCAACACGCATGGACCTCGTATCGAGTGGCTGAAGGGTCAGCAGGAAGCTGCGTATCAGAACATGAAACAGGCGTTTGAAAACGCCTCGTCTGCCTACGCTAGGCACGACGGCGCGAGTGCGAGTAGCTACTCAGCCGAAGGCCGGCGCTACCAGGCCGAGTCGAAGGGTCACGTCGAAGAGCGACGGAGGCTGATCGCAGAGATCGGTTTCGCTCGAGATCGACATACTGCCACCCAGCCACCATTTCAGCGCGCCAAGGCAGAGTACGTCACGGCAAAACGCACGTTTGATGAAGCGAAAGCTGCACATGAGCGCGCGCAGGCCGATTTCAAGCTCGCACGAGAGCGATTCGATACCGCATCTGCTGCATTCCGCGCGCAACTCGACAAGCTGAAGGCCGACAAGCGCTCGATCGCAGAACGTGCGGGTGTACCCGCCCAGTACCTCGACAATGTGAGGATCTCGAAGGACTCCGACGGCAACACCAATATCTACTTCGGTGGGATTGGTGAACCAACTGGTCCGGGGCATGGTCACTACGTAGTCGATGGTAGCGGCAGGGTGACCTACCGGCGTGAGCCTTTCGACCCACATGGCGCCGAGAACTTCACCGAGAATCGACGCGTGTCTGCGACACTGTCGATGGCTCAGACGGCGATGAACCAGTGGGCGAGGTCTCAGACGACTTCGTGGACGACTCAGCACGAAGACAGTGAGTTCAAGGTGCAGGTGAAGTCGGGATACAGCAACCAGCACGGCGCAATCGTGACTGACGTGCTCATCCATGACAAGCAGAACAGGCGGGAGCACTACCATCTCATCATCGATGAGCATGGCAGGGAGCTGTTCGCGGAATGGCGCCCAAACCGCACGAACTAGGAAGGAGCGGATTGCCCTCGGTTATCGACCGGGGGCTTTTCATAGTACAATGAAAGCTATGAACAATATCCACATGCTCGTCAAGGAGCTGCACGATATCATCGCCCAGGAATCGACGACATCTGTCGAGATACTGAGCAGCTATATCGTGGGCGAGCTGCTCGGTGACTATGATGGAAAGTATGCGGATCTTTACGCAAACAACACGACAGTCAAACGGATAGGTGACCTTGCCGGTGACCTTGAGACATCAAACGGCAGTACAAATCAGCTACTCGAGATGTGGAACGAGCTCAAGGGTCTCGTGCAACTACTCGAACAAGAGGATAGATAGGGTGACGAGAGAGGAACTACTATGAGTGAAAACAAGACGAAACCGACTGCTGTCAGCCCGCGTGAATATATCGCATCGCTTGAGAATGATGCGAGGCGTGATGACGCGGTGGAGCTACTCCGTATCATGCAGGAGGTCACCGGTGATACACCTAAGATGTGGGGACCAAGCATGATTGGCTTCGGTACCTATCACTACACGTATGCGTCTGGGCGTGAGGGCGATGCCTTCAAGGTGGGCTTCTCGCCTCGTAAGGCTGCAATCGTCCTCTATGGCTTCATCATGTATGAGCAGATGCCGGAGCACAATAAGCTGCTCGCTCAGCTTGGTCCCCATGCCCGCAGCAAGGCCTGCGTCTACGTCAAATCGCTCAAAGATCTCGACGGGGACGTGCTGCGTCAACTGATCGCGCTTGCGTATGCTCAAGGTGATTACGTCGCCTCTGTATAGACGAGATTCTCTTTTCATCAGCCGCACAATGTGTCAAAACTTGGTATAATAGTAGCTATGAAGAATATAGCAAAGACGACATTATTACTCGGTATCATGACGGGACTTTTCCTCGCCGTGGGGTACTGGCTCGGTGGTCAAAGCGGCATGTTGATCGCCCTTGTATTTGCAGCGGTAAGTAACTTCGCAATGTACTGGTGGAGCGGCAGCATGGTCGTGCGGATGCAAGGTGCTAGGCCACTTGATACAAAGGCCTATCCGCACATCGAGCGGATGGTGCAAGACCTCGCGATGAAAGATAACCTGCCGATGCCGAAACTGTATTTTGTCGATACGCCCATACCAAATGCGTTTGCAACTGGTCGTAATCCTGCAAATGCCGTCGTGGCGGTGACGAAGGGCATCACGGAGCTGCTTGATGACAGCGAACTGAAGGCAGTGATAGCCCACGAGCTAGGGCACGTGAAGAACAACGACATGCTCGTGAGCACCATCGCGGCGACTATCGGTGGGGCGATCAGTGGTATCGCTCAGATGGCGATGTTTTTCGGAACGAGTGACGAAGATGCGCCGAATCCTATCGCGGCAATTGCTCTGATGATCCTCGCGCCACTCGCTGCCATGATGATACAGATGGCGGTCAGCCGCTCACGTGAATTTGGTGCGGATGATCACGGCGCTGAACTGATAGGTGATGGCAAATATCTCGCAAGCGCGCTCCAGAAGCTTGATTCAGTTAGACCTGCACTCGCCAAGTACAAACCGAGCCCAAACCAAGAGGCGACCAACCACCTGATGTTTATGAATATGTTCAATGGCCACGGCTTGAATTCGCTATTTAGCACCCACCCAAGCACAGAAGCGCGCGTCGAACGCCTCATGCAGCGCGACCGAATTCGCTAGGCAGTGGAATCGTACAACAACTAGTTGACTAAATCTCAATAATGAATTATAGTAATCTTTAACTGCTGGTGGAGAGCGGTGCTCTTTACTAGTACATCATGTAGACCAACCATCGTCCAATCGAGAGGAACAAAAATGGACGCTTTTCTTGCTTTCATGACAGGTAGCTTCGTGGGATGGGCAATCGTCGTAGTGGCGATCGTCCTGATCGGGCTCTACGTCAACATGCGCTACAAGATCCCCATGGCCAACCAGGCTCTGCTCATCACCGGCGGCAAGAAGGGAACCCGCATCCTCACCGGACGCGGCACCTTCGTCTCGCCGTTCAGGAAGCACCAGTTCTTCCCCCTCGGGGTGATGACGGTGCGCTCCGATGACCAGGAGACGCAGTCCAGCACGATCGTGCCGGTCGTCGTCAAGTGGACGGCACAGCTTCGTGCTGATGTCGAGACTGAGGGCGCACTCGCGAAGGCCGTCCAGAGCTACGCGGGCTATGAGCATGACGAGCAGATCGCTGAGTCGCTCACCCGAACGCTTGACGGTGAGGTACGAGCGGTCGTCGCCACCATGACACCGAGGGAAGTCGTCACCGACAAGACGGGCTTCTCGGCCAAGGTCCAAGAGGGCGTCGATGGACGCATGAAGGACCTCGGCTTCAAGCTCGTCAGCCTCAACATCGCCACTGTCTCCGACAACAACGGTCACTACCACAATCTTGCGGCAGAAGACCGTGAGGAGAAGCGCAGGGCAGCTGAGAAGCTGACTGCCGAAGCCGACAAGGATGTGGCGGTTGCCAAGGCTGCTGCCGACGAAGCATCCAAGGGTGCTGAGCAGGCACGTGACCTGGCGGTCGCCGATCAGCGACGCGAACTCGCGTTGCGTCAGGCTGCTATCAAGGCAGAGACCGATCAGGCCGAAGCCGATGCCGCAATTGCCGGCCAGCTGCAGACCGAACTTCGCAACCAGGACCTCGAAGCCCGTAAGGGTGAGGTCAACGTCATTCGCGAGAATCAGCTCCAAGCCGCCGCCGTTGCTCGTCGAGAGGTCGAACTGACCGAGGCCGAGACCGCCAAGCAGAAGCTGGTGATCGACTCCGAGGCCGAAGGCCGCAAGGCTGAGATCGCTGCTGCCGCAAAGGCCGCAGTGGACGTCAAGGAGGCGGAAGGCACGGCAAATGCCAACGCCGCACGAGCCGAGGGCGCCGCACGGGCCGCCAAGGCAGAGGCACAAGGCAAGGCTGATGCAACCAACCTGATCACCGAGGCACGTGCCACGGAGATCAGGGAGACCGGTCTGGCCGAAGCCGCAGCCACGAAGGCGCTGGGTGAGGCGGAAGCCGCCGCCATCCTCGCGAAGGGTGAGGCGGAAGCCGAAGCCCAGCTCAGGATGGCTGAGGCACTTGCCGCCAACGATGGTGCCAACCTCCAGATCACGCTGGCCGAGATCAGGCGCGATACGACGGTCCAGATTTACACGACCGTCGGCGAGGCCATGGCTCGCATCGGCGAGCATGCCACGTTCGTCGACCTGGGCGGTAGCGCCAAGAACGGTGGAGGCGATCTGCTCTCCGGTGTTCTGGGCAACATCCCAGGGATGCTCAAGCGACTCGATGTCGAGAGCACCGCGCTCAATGGAGTGCCCTTCGGGGAATCCATCGGCTCGGTCGTCTCGGCCATCTCCGGCAAGTCCCCCGCGGGCAAGCCGGAAGTCGCTGAGGCCGGAGTCGTCGTTCCGGGAGTCGTCGAAGAAGCAGGGGCGTTGCCCATGTTCCTCGATGAGGCTTCTGTCAACGCCGTCGCCGCCCGCCTGGGCGTCGAGCCGGAGGCACTGGGAGGCTTGATCGGCGCGGCACTTGATTCGGCAACGAAGAAGGTGGCCGGTTCCGATTCGACTCCCGGGTCGGACGAGGGCAACTGAGCTCTACATGATGAAGCTGGGGTGTGTCGGCGTCAATGCCCACACACCCCAGCATTTTTAATATCTGCGCATAGAAGAAGCAGCTACGTTGCAATCGCTCTTGAGGAAATTCACTCAGGAGTATTATTTTTGTCAAAAATAGGGTATAACAGGGGTTACTACATAGCGCAACTGAGGTGAATGGAGCCATCATGCCTGAATACGTCTCGAAATCAAGTTTCATGAAATATCACGAGTGCCCAAGCTCATTTTGGCTTGCGATGCATGACCCTACGGCTATACCGCGCGATCCAAATCAAGAAGCGCTCGATCAGCGACTCGAGCAGGGAAATATCGTCGAAGCAAGAGTGAGGGAACTGTTTCCTGATGCGATGCTCATAGAAGGTATAGGCGCAGCGGCTAAGCCACGAACTGATGAATTGCTCGCGCAAGGCGCTACAGAACTCTTCCAGGCAACCGTCGTCACCGAACTCGGCATGCTTGCGATGGCTGACGTGTTGCGCAAAGAGGGAGACACTTGGGCGCTGTACGAGGTGAAATCGACTAACAGTGTCAATAAAGACAAGCACCTACCCGACGCGGCATTTCAAAAAGTTGCGTTTGAAGCTGCCGGTATGCCGGTGGGGCGCGTCTCGATCATCCATATGAATAAGGAATTTGTGCGTGAAGGTGACGAGATGAATCCCGCCAAGCTATTCACCATCGAGGATGTGACCGATCAAATCGAGGGTATGCTACCGGCCATCCGTGACGAAATCGCACTCGCACTCGCCGCACACAAGAGTCCTGAGCGGCCGGCCTCGTGCCCGTGTCGCAACAAGACGAGAGGACACCACTGCCCGGCGTTTAGCGTCTTCAACCCCGACGTACCCGAATACTCGGTATATGATATCTCGCGTATCCCCGCAGGGAAACTCAAGGAGCTTGTCGAGGCAAATATCCTCGATATTCGCGATGTGCCAGAAGGTTTCGCGCTCGGCAGAAACCAACTCGCGCAAATCGAGGCGGCGAAGACAGGGCTCGAGTCTATCGACGTCGAAGGTATCCGTGAGATGCTCGGACGCCTTAGCTATCCTATCTATTTCCTCGATTACGAAACGGTTGCACCGGCACTGCCGTTTATGGATGGCACACATCCATATCAGCAGACGGTGTTTCAGTATTCGCTTCACATCCTTGATACACCAGATGCTGAGTTGCGTCATGAGGAATACTTGCTGCGTGATGCCTCGCATGAATCACTCGAGAAGCTCGTCGCGTCTATGCGTGAGCGTATCGGCGACGAGGGTAGCGTCGTCGCATGGCATAAACAGTTCGAGGTAGGACGCAATACCGAGCTTGGTCAGATGTTCCCAGAGTATGCTGACTTCATGTGTGACGTCAATGCGCGGATGTTTGATCTAGAAGAAGTGTTCATGAAGGGCCACTATGTCCATCCTGAATTTCGGGGACGCACGTCGATCAAGTTCGTCTTGCCTGTGCTCGTGCCGCAGTTTAGCTACAAGGACCTCAATATCCAAAAAGGTGATATCGCTTCGATCCGATGGTTCGATGCGACAGTAGGAGATAAGAAGGCGGATGCCGAGCAGGTATATGCTGACTTACTGACCTATTGCGGCCTTGATACGCTAGCTATGGTCGAGATACTCAAGGTGCTCAGGCAAGTCTCGGCGAAGTAGCGATACGGTATAATGGTAACTACACCGTAAGCTCTAAAAGGAGAGTGTAATCTATATGCAATCATCATCAAATCCCGCTCTGTCCGACAAGGCGTTGAAGCGTCTCCAGGTCGGAGAAGGCACTGACGTCATGACGGTCAAGGGTAGTATCGCCAAGACGGGTTATGCGCTAGCAGTCCTTCTCGTCGCGGCCGTCGTCGGCTGGTCTATCTTGCCACAAATCACCGCAGGTGCGGTGCCGGGCTGGCTACTCATCACACTACTCATCGCGACGCCGATCATCGGCATCATCACCGCCTTCAAGGCAAACCCAGTACTTGTCACCATTTACGCAATCCTTGAGGGGCTTCTCATCGGTGTCATCTCGCGGATGTTTGAGACTGCCTACGATGGTATCGTGCTCCAAGCCATACTGCTGACCATAGCAACCACCCTCGGCATGCTGTTTCTGTTTGTGAACGAGAGTGTGCGAGTGACTCAAAAGGCTCGTTCGGTCATCATGATTGCGACAGTCGGCGTCCTCATCTATTTCGTCTTCGAGCTGCTGATGGGGCTCTTCAACCCAAGTTTCTTTAGTATATTGACTACGGGCCCTCTCGGTATCGTCATCGCTGCCGTCATCGTCCTTATTGCGGCGCTGAATCTATTGCTCGACTTCGACTTCATCACGCGTGGTGTCGCGCATAAGCTCGCGAAGAAAACCGAGTGGTATGCAGCGTTCGGCCTGATGGTCACGCTTGTCTGGCTCTATATATCGATACTTCGCCTGCTCGGCGCATCTCGTCGTGGTTAGCACGTAGGATGTATCGGAACATATGTTTGACGCGGGCGTATGCCGGTCTTACACTATAAGCATATAAACGGAGCATGTACCCATGGCAAGTGAAGAAAAAAGAGCTACTAAGATCGTCAATAACAATGCAGCAGCATGGGGATTTCCTTCATTGCTCGCCTACATCGGCGCTGCAATCTACTTCATAGGTCAAACAGACGGTGCGTTTCTCTCAGTCATTGGCGGGCTTCTCCAGGCAATCGTCTGGCCCGCATATGTCGTCTATCACGTCCTCAGACTACTAGGAGCATAACGACTTCGAATGCCGGCACGGCAGTCCTGCGTATCTGTATATCCGTACTGTCTCGTGAGGCGAAAGTGCGGGGCGATTAATTAGCTTAAATATAGGGGTGGGCTAGAGTATACTGAATACCACAATGGCAAATACGCTACCATGGAGACACCACCGCATGAGCCGAGAAGGCTTGATAGAGGCGTTTGAAGCGCCAGGTATCCCCATGCGTCGCAAAGTCGGGGCGGTAGCTGTCGCAGCGGCAAGCCTCGTCGGGCTCGCCCTGCAGACTGATGTCGTGTATAGCGATTATGTGACCCCCGATGTCGCTCCTAAGGTCGTACTCGCAGCAGGCTCTATCCCATGCCGGGATGCGAAGGCAACAGTGCTCGTGTTCTCGGGTTATGGAATCCAAAATGGCGAAATTACCGCAGCGCGCATCACGCCGATAGCCAACAAAAGGAATATGTGTACGCAGTGGGTTGATAATGGTACGAATATCCAGATCCACGCTGTTACTGAAGCTGTCGCCGAATCTGCCAGAGAAAGTGGTGTCGACCAAATCATTCCCATAGGCGAGAGTGTCGGAGGTGTCGAAGCCGTCTTAGTCGCCAATAAGACGGTAGAAACATATGGTGATGAGTTTTCTTTCCCCGGCATACTACTCGATAGCACGCCAGCCGGTAAGGACACGTTGAAATGGGTCAATCGCACACTTGCCGAAAAAGTCGCTGAAAATTGCCAATATCTCAAACTTGGCGATGTGACTATGACCGCGATATCGCTACTCACTGATCAAAACGAAGAGCGACGCACCCACCCGTGGAAATACTGGAGTCAGGTATATAGCGCGACAAGAACATCTTCTATGGGATTGCGGACAGGACAGTCGTGCATGGCGGGGCAGGATTTCCCAGAGGTCAACAAAGATGCAAATATCCATATATCGTATGCGCGCACCGTCAAGGCGTATAGGGATCCAATCGTTGATGTAAGCAAGGCCGAGGCTGCTATACGAGCAAAGTCGCATGGATTGTTTGAGCCGATATATATGGACGGCGATGGCATTACTCACGCATCCCCGTGGGATAACTGGACGTCGTATGAACCATACTATGACGACGTACTCAGTAAAATTGATGGTATCATCGCGACGCGTGCGTTGGCCAATTGGCACAGGGCGCCCCGCATCCCCCAGCCACGATAGTACGTCGCCCCGCCACTAAGGGCTTGTTTCGTAGGGGGACTGGGCAATGTATAGCCATGTGCGGTATCATATGGGTAGTATGTTTGAATCGTTTTTTGCGAAGAAGATGCAAGTGCGAGTGGGTGAGTATTTTGCGGCTCATCCAAATGTTAAATTGGTCGCGGTCGCGGGGAGTATTGGTAAGGCAACGACGAGGCGAGCTTTGGCTCAGGTGCTGAGTCAGGGTATGCGTGTCCGTATGCACGAAGCACATCGTAAGTCACCCACTATGATACCCGCGGAGATTCTCGGCATCACTATGCCCGATAAGCCAAGCCTATTTGATTGGCTTGCTGCACTCAAGGCTGCAAAACGGCGGGTGCATGCTGAAGCTGACACCGACGTCATCATCCAAGAAATCAACACGAGCAAGCCTGGTGACTTTGCGAGTATAGGTAGTTATCTCCATCCTGATATCGCGTTGCTCACCGGTGTGACGGCAGAGCAGATGGACACGTTTGCGAGTGTCAAGGCGCTCGGCCAAGAGTATATGAGTGTCACTAACTTCTCAAAGTATACACTCATCAATCACGATGATATCGATGTGACGTTCGTCGAGTTTGAGTCCAACCCCAACTTCAGTACCTACGGCACGATGGGTTCCGCAGAGTTCCGCTTCGAGATAGAGAAGTTCAGCTTATCCGAGGGCTATCAGGGCGCATTCATCGGACCAAACCGTGAACCGCTTGTCGGTACGACGAAAGTCGTGGGTGAGCATATGTTGCGTGCGGTCATCGGCGCGTATGCCACTGCAGCACTCGCGGGTATGAGCGACGAACACATCGTCAAGGGAACGGCTGAGGTCGTCCCGCTGCCAGGAAGGATGAATCCGACGCGTGGTATCGATGGGACAACCATCATCGACGACACCCATGATGCGCGACCAGCCTCGGTGGCTGCGGCACTACAGACGCTATATACGCTAGATACTGACGCAGTCCCGCAGCGTATCGCGGTACTTGGTGATATTCAAAATCTTGGCTTCTTGTCCAAAGATGAACACGAGAAGATAGGAGCACTCTGCGACCCAAGCCTTGTGACGTGGTTTGTGCTCGTCGGGCATGATATGGAGATGTACGCCGGGCCGGTTGCGCGTGGCAAAGGCTGTCAGGTCCATCTCTCGCGCAATGCAATCGAAGCGGGTGAGTTCGTGCGATCAGTCACGGAGACAGGCGCGGTCATCCTCGTCACTGGATCGGCATCGCTGTACTTGGAAGAGACGGTCAAGACCTTGTGTGATATGAGCGAGGATTCCGAACTCGTACGTCAAACGCCAGAATTTACCCTCAAGAAAAACGCCTTTTTCTCCCTCTTCAAATAGCTCATCACTACCACCTCTGATATAATGAAGGCAAATGAAGCGCTACAATCCATCTGAGATCGAGCCAAAATGGCAGGCCGTCTGGGCAGACGAGCACCGCTACGAGGCAAGTGAGACGAGTGATAAGCAGAAGTACTACATCGCCAGTATGTTCCCGTATCCCTCGGGTGCAGGTATGCATGCCGGGCATTTCTTCGAACACTCCATTGTCGACGCTGTCGCGCGCTTTCGTCGTAGCTTAGGCTATAACGTAATGTACCCGATGGGCTGGGATAGTTTCGGCTTGCCCGCAGAAAATTACGCGATCAAGACGGGTAAGTCTCCTCAAGAAACCACGCTCACAAATATCGCTAACTTTAAAAATCAGCTCACAAGAGTCGGTGCAAGCATCGATTGGTCGCGAGAAATCAACACTACCGATCCTGAGTATTATCGTTGGACACAGTGGGTATTCACGAAATTATACGAGCGAGGCTTGGCCTACCAGAAGGAAGCAAATCAGTGGTGGTGCCCTAAGGACAAGACAGTACTTGCCAACGAGCAAGTAGTCAACGGCCATTGCTGGCGCTGTGATTCGCTTGTCGTCAAGAAGTCGATGAAGCAGTGGTTCTTTAAGATTACTGACTATGCTGATGAACTACTCGAAGATATTCCTGCACTTGATTGGCCCGACAAGATCAAGTCGGCACAAACGAATTGGATCGGACGGAGTGAGGGTGCAGAAATACAATTCACGATTGCTACCGCATCATCTCCATCCGAAACGGCTTCACGCAGTACGTCTACGGACGCTCTGGTTGCAGATGTTTCGTCAGAAGATGCTGCGCCGCTCATCACCGTATTTACGACACGACCAGATACTGTATTCGGGGCAACGTTCCTCGTGCTCGCGCCAGAGCATCCGCTCGTCGCGACGCTCGTCAACGACAACACGCGCGCGGCAGTGCAGGCATACATGGACGCGGCTATCAAGCGCAGCGAAATCGAACGTATGAGCGAAGGCAAAGATAAGACCGGTATATTCACAGGAGGATACGCTATCAATCCTGCGACCGGTGAGCGAATTCCTATCTGGGTTGCCGACTATGTACTCTGGGGCTATGGCACGGGCGCTATCATGGCGGTACCGGCGCACGATGAGCGTGACTTCGCATTTGCTGAGAAGTTCGATCTATCGGTCGTCGAAGTTATCGACAAACCTGAAGATACGGCCGAGCAGTGTTACCACGGGGAAGGTACGCTCATAAATAGCGGACAATTCGACGGGACACGGAGCGAAGACGCTCGTGAGCAAATCGTGGCTTGGCTTGAGCAAGAAGGCCGCGGCAAGGCGAAGGTCACCTACAAGATGCGTGACTGGCTGATCAGCCGTCAGCGCTACTGGGGTGCGCCTATCCCAATCGTGTATTGTGCTGAACACGGGGCTGTCGCCGTACCAGACTTCGAGCTACCCGTATTGCTTCCTAATATCGAAGATTTTGCACCACGCGGTGATGGCAAATCCGCACTCGGCGCCGAGAAAGACTGGGTCAATACGACTTGCCCGACATGTGGCGGCCCCGCGCTTCGTGAGACCGATACGATGGATGGGTATGCCTGCTCGAGTTGGTACCTGATGCGCTACACCGACCCTCACAATGAGGCAGTGGCTTGGAGTCCCGAGAAGGCCGCCTATTGGACGCCCCTCGATATGTATATCGGAGGCGATCACGCGGTCGCACATCTTCTCTACGTGCGTTTCTGGCACCATGTATTCTACGATATGAAACTCGTCCCGACGCGTGAGCCTGTCGGTAAGCTCGTCTACCACGGCCTCATCCAAGCTGAAGACGGTCGCAAGATGAGTAAGAGCCTGGGCAACGTCGTCGATCCACTCGAAGTCATCGATGCCGGCTATGGCGCAGATGCGCTTCGCACGTTCGAGCTATTCCTCGGTCCTATCAATGAGAACTCCAACTGGTCGAGCCGCGGTATCGCGGGGGTGTATCGATTCCTGAATCGCGTGTGGACTTTGTCACAAGAGTATATGGACGCGACGAGTGAGCACTCCGATAATCACAACACTTCCCAGCTTACGAGTGTGACGCACGCGATGATCAAGAAGGTGACAGATGACATCCACCGTCTCAGTTTCAATACTGCCATTGCCGCGATGATGGAGGCAGTCAACGAACTCTACAAGCTGAAACTGGACGGATTCACACCAGAATGGCAATTCACGATCGAGTCACTTATCAAGCTTGCGCAACCATTCGCGCCACATATGACCGCAGAACTCTGGCAACAGCTCGGCTATGACACGCCACTGGATTTCGAAAGCTGGCCTGAATGGGATGACACCAAGATTGTCAGAGAGGTATTGACGATTATCGTGCAGGTCAACGGTAAACTGCGCGCCAAACTCGATGTCGCGCTCGATGCATCCGAAGAGATGATCAAGACGCTCGCCCTTGAGGACGAGAACGTGAAGAAGTTTGTACCTGGTGAACCAAAGAAGGTCATCTACGTGCCAGGTAAGCTTGTCAATATTGTGGTGTAGTGCGCGCTACCCTATAAAAATACCCCGTAGAACTCTAGGTCCTACGGGGATTTGCGATCACGAGGTGGCCGCGTCGAGAATGTCGGTCGCACGTCGGGCGGTGTCGCCCCCCAGTGCATCATCGCTCAACGACTTGAGCAGATTCCTAGCGTTCACGCTCTTTTTTGCCAGCTTGATGAGGAGGTGGCGTGCGAAGTCGTTGGCGGAACTGTTGCCATCGAGGTGTTGCAGCGCCTGATGCGACTGGTCGGGGGTGGGGTTCATCAAGCGATTGAGGCTGAAGATGACCGCATCGACCTGCTGCTGTCGGGCGAACTGCTCAAATGATTTTGCCATCGGTACTCCTTGTGTCGTGGGAATGCAAAAGGTTTGTCATTTTTATATCATATTATTACAACATGCGCAATACCAAGATAGCGAAGACCCCGCCTCCACTAGGGAGACGGGGTCGACCCGACTTACTTCGTCTGCGCGCGCTTGTGCTTGTCGTGGGCCACGACGACCCTCCAGATGAGGTAGGTCGCGAGGCCGAGGCCGACATTCCAGAACAGGTCGCTCCACGGCCCGAAGTCGCTTGCGGCGCTCGTGGCGGTGAATATTGCAAGCACCAGCCAGGTGAGCGACGCGGTCTCAAGCGATCGGACGAGTGCGACATCTCGTTCATCGGCGATGTAGGTGCCGATGAGGACGCCGCCGAGCACGAAGGCGAGGACAACGATGATGAAAACAGGCATTGGAAGACCTTTTCTACTAGGGGAAGACGAAAGGGGGTCGCTGAGCCGTGATAGCCCAGTAATTACATTATAGCACTTATGCTTATAAATGTCAACATCATACAGTAAATATGATAGTATGGGTGAGTCGGTATCTGAAAGGTGACGGTATGTGGAGGCGGAAGAAATCTCGTAGTAGTATCCTCCCCGAAGGCGCTCGCATCTGGTATCCACCGGGTAGCAAGCTGCGAGCCGTTCTCGGCAAAGAGGGCATGCGTAAGTGGTATGCCGAACAACAACGGCAACGCGAGGTAGAAGCTGAACGAAGAGCTGCGCTACCGCGTCGTCGTCGTAAGTCGCCATGGGCGCGCACGCTCCGCGGTGCAAAAACCTAACGATCCCATCCCCCATAAGTGGCCAACCACGAACTGGGGGTATTTTATACGACATGCTGGTTGCGCTTGAGCAATCCCGCTTCTTGCGGTATAATTAGGTCAAGTTTTAACAACAGCCTAAGTAGGAGAACATTTCATGGGTCAACCGAAGAAACAGAGTAGCCCGCGCAAGACCGGCCTCCGCCGCAGTCACCTTGTGCTCGAGCTTGCTCGTCGTGTCAACAAAAAGTCACCAGTGAAAGTCAAGACGACCAAAAACGAAACTGGCAAGAAGAAGTAGACAACTACTTCGCATTTAGGGTGGATAATTAACAAAGAAAGAACCAATCATGGCTTCCAATCGTCATCTAGGCCGTATCGTCGCACTGCAAACGCTCTATGAGTACGAATTTCGTCTAGGGTCAGAAGATCCATCTGTCGATCTAAACGAAATCTTGTCACGCAATCTCGAGCGCTATGAATCAGCGATTGATGATACTGGATTTGTAAAGGACCTCGTCGAAGGGGTCGTCGCAAATCAGGCAGACCTTGACGCCAAGATCCAGCCTATCGCTCCAGAGTGGCCGATTGATCAGATCGCTCGCATCGATCGCGCAGTATTGCGCCTCGGCGTGTACGAATTGCTCTATCGTGGTGAAGCGGTGCCGCCTAAGGTGGCTATCAATGAGGCAGTGGAACTAGCCAAAGCATTTGGTTCTGATAACTCAAGCAAGTTTATCAACGGGGTACTTGGTACCGCGTATCGAACGCTTGTCGAGGGGAATTCAGACGATGGCGAAATCAAGACTTGATCACATCAAGAAATATTTTGGTAAACCCAAAGCATCAATTCAGGAAGTAGTACGCGAGCCGACCGCCGGTGGGATCGTCTTTCGTCATGGTGAAAAGCCTGGTGCGATAGAGATTTTGCTCATCCAGGATGCGAAAGACCGCTGGACTATCCCGAAGGGACATATCGAAGAGGGTGAGACTGCACTCGTGACTGCACGCCGTGAAATCGGTGAAGAGGCCGGGCTGCATGAGCTCGATATGCTTGGTTGGCTCGGCAAGATACACTTCCGCTACCGTCGCCTGGAGCGTCTCGTACTGATGACGACACAAATTTACCTGGTGCGTGTCCGTACTAACGGTGATGAGATTAAGAAAGAAGAGTGGATGAACGGCATCAAATGGTTCTCATTTAATGAAGCGCTGGAGCTAATCGAATATGACGATATCGCGAAGTTGATGCTAAAAGCCAAGACAAGGATACGAGAGGAAAAACTATGACTGGGATGCCAGTAGGACCGTACATACAATTTGCCAAAGAGAAGCTCGGGTTTGAGTACAAGGATATCCAACTCCTCATCACGGCACTGACGCATCGTAGCTATGTCAACGAACATCGCAAGAGCGTCAATGAGCACAATGAGCGACTTGAATTTCTCGGTGATGCAGTCTTGGAGTTGGTCGTGACGGATTATCTCTACAATACCTACGAGGAGCAAGAAGGCATCCTGACGAGCTGGCGGGCAGCACTCGTGCGTACCGAAAGTATCGGTGCAGCAGGGCAACTACTCGGCTACGAACCGCTCGTGCGCATGAGCAAGGGTGAGCGACAAGGCTCGGAGCGTGCTCGGCTGCAAATCATCGCGAACGCCTTCGAAGCGACTATCGGTTCAATCTACCTTGATCAGGGCTACGATGAGGCGAGTAAATTTATCCACGCACACATCTTGAACAAGCTCGAGTCTATCCTCAGCGCGGGATCGTGGCGCGATCCGAAGAGTCATCTCCAAGAGGTGAGCCAGCGCATCGACGGTGCGACACCGGTGTATAAAGTCATGGAAGAAGTTGGCCCCGATCACGACAAAGTCTTCACGCTTGGCGCCTACGTCAACGGTAAGCTGATGGGCAAGGGGACGGGACCGAGCAAGCAGACGGCGCAGCAAGTCGCCGCCAAGGCTGCCCTCGTCGCCTACGAAGCGCGCGAAAAAGCATAATTACGATAGGATATGATAGTGGCGCACATCCCTTCAGGGGGATGTGCGCCATGTTGTTGAGGCCGCCTCAGGCGAAGAGCTTCGCGACGCCTTCGATGCGTTCCCGTGTCCAGCTCAGATCGGGCTGGATTGAAACAACGATGTTGTCGCCCTCGGCGCAGACGGACTCGACGCCGAGCTGGTCGTCCAACTGGGCGAGACTGTTGATGCGTGCGGCGTTGCCGCGGTAGTTCTCGCCGATGCCCACGAACTTCGTACCGCTGTGGGTTGCGACGAGCTTTGCATTGAGCAGAGTCTCAGACTCTTTGGTCACCCAGCCACCTCTTCCTTGTAGGTTTGATACTTGGCTGAATAAAACAATACCATATTTGATGAATCGGGTCAAGAAAGGATTGGAACAGATTGACATATCTGATGAAATCCTGTAGAATGGTACAGAAGTACAAATAGAACTTATAAGTGAAGAAAAGGAAAGTGATACATTCATGCTCGCAATTCGTTTGCAACGCCTAGGTCGTAAGGCCTACCCGGTTTACCGCCTCGCCGTACAAGAGTCTCAACGCCACCCTTCAAGCGGCCGCGTCGTCGCCTATGTCGGTAGCTACAATCCTCATACCAAGCAAGTCAGCGTGAATGTTGAAGTTGCTCAGAAGTACCTCGACAACGGTGCTCAGCCAAGTCCTCGTGTCGTCAAGCTTCTCAAAGAAGCCGGCGTCAAGCTGCCAAAGTGGGTCAAAGAATACGACCCCAGCAAGACCAAAACGACTCGTAACTCTGACAAGCTGCGCAAGAATCAGCCAAAGGAAGAGCCTGTCGTCGAAGAAGTCGTCGCCGAAGCGCCCGTCGAAGAAACTGCTGCCGAGCCGGTGGTCGAAGAAGCTGAGACACCAGTCGAAGAGACTGCTAAATAGTCTCCGTGCATTGATGATTACTAAGATGCCTCGCATACCGTGCGGGGCATCTTTTGTATCGTAAAAATACGATACATTGTGCTTCCGGTTTCGCGCAACTATATGATATAGTTAAGGATAAGAACGATAGACGGAGCTAGTTACATGTCATTTAAACCACCCGTCGCGGGGGCAACCAGTACTACTCGAGGACTCGTCAGATTGACGGGCGATTTCGGTGGCACTGCAGATGCGCCGACTGTCCCAGGCTTGAGCGCCAAGATGAATACGTCACAAAGAGGTGCTGTGAATGGTGTCGCATCGCTAAACTCTAGTGGGCTGGCGCTACTCGCGGAGCTCGCACCTGGTACTGTGTTTGAAGTTGTCTACGATGGTACGAACTGGTCCTATGCAGGGACGACCGTGACGGCACGGCCTAGTAACCGGACAGATCTCGTCATGCAATGTGTGAACCCAATCGATACTACCGTGCCCGCCTGGGCAATCGCAGGCGATCGTCTGCTGAGGTTTTAGGCCCGTGGCTGTCGGCCAGTACTACCAGAAGGGTGTCGATGATGTGTGGCGTTCGCTTGGGCGAGACTCGATCGGCTCATCTTTCACTGCGTTTACCGCAGGCACTGTCATGCCTCTCGGCGCGCTTGATAATGCCATCGGCCCGCGCAATGTCGGTCCGCGACCTGAAGTGACGCTGACGCCATATTATGGTGATTTCGTGCTGACAAGCGGCCAGGAAGTGTACGGGCTGGATATACACGGGAAGGTCACAACGACCGGGACGCTCAGTACACCTGCGTATGTCCATGACTGTATCATCCGGGGCAACAATACGATAGATACGAGCGGAACCGGGACTATACACGGGAATAACTATGTGCTCTCGGGTACGGTATTTGAGTGGTGTCGCTTTGATGCGACTGGTAACGAGAATGGGTTCTTAGACGGTGTCACGGGCGGAGGCTTCACTGTCCGTTACTCTGAGATACTGCGTGGAGTTGATGGTATCCACCTCACACAAGGAAATGTGACGGCAGAGTGCTGTCGTATCTACCATCCGTATTATTTTTCATGGTGGAATGATGGTACTAACTCTAGACGGACGGTTTCGTTCACAGACTATGGCGGTAATGTGCGCAACACACCGTTTCCAAATCAAACATCTGGAGATGTGCACGGTGATGGCATCCAGATCGCGGGATCATCGGGCAATATCATCCGCGGATGCTATATCGGTGGTGAGCGTGGGTCATCTCTAGGTACTGGGTTAGACCCGACCGTCCAGACAGATTACAATGCGATGCTGGCACACGATAGTGCTACAGGATTTAAGAATGCGGCAATTATCGTGAATGCACTTCAGGCAAATCCGATCGGAGCACTTATCGAGAAGAACTGGCTCCATGGCGGTGCAGCACGGCTCAATCTTTCGACTAATGGGACTGATCTGCTCGCCGGTTTGACGGTGCAAGACAACCGTTTTATAAAGTCAACCTACGGATACTATATCTTTGCACAGTCGGGCCACTCGGCAACCCTATCGAATAATGTATACGATGACGGCAGCGGCGCTGTGCCGATTGTGACATGGTAACCGCATGACACAGTATCTCTATGGGTTCGAAGACGGCGTACTGGGCGGGGAGTACAACATCGACGCACCAGCGAATGGGGGAGGTGCCGTCAGCGCGAATGTCGACAATATCCACACGGCTCACGGTAGCAGGTCTATCAGGGCGGATAGCTCAGCGAGCTATCAGTATGTGCAAAAGAATCTTGCTGCCGCAGTCACGGACATAGCGGTCCGTTATTACATCTACGATGATGATATACAGATTGCGGATTATGATGACATTCGTCTCTATAGTACGACGACTGATGCTGGTGCATCGAATCGAGCCGGTGGCGTACGACGCATCGCAGACAATAAGCTACGGGTGTTCGACAGCCTTGGTGCCAATGTTTGGAGCTCGACGAATGGTCTAAGTATCAATACCCTATACCGCGTGGAACTACGCGTTCAGTGTGGGACGACCGGTGATGCAACCATGAGCGGGGGATATTATCTCGGGGATTCGACGACACCCGTCCAGACATTCTCTGTCAGTACTGCGACGACGACCGCAAATGTCATATCAGTACACCTAGGTAAGCAGCAAACCGCCGCGAATAATCCCTCCACCCTCCAGACCTGGTATGATGATTTGGCGATTGATGATGCCCCGACTGGACTGATCGGTCCGTGGATAAATCCTGGCAATAGCGCTCCGATTGCAGAAGCAGGCCTGATGCAAACCGGTATCGAACCCTATAGTACGGTGACACTTAACGGCACGGGGTCGTATGATGGCGATGCCGACCCACTTACTTATGCGTGGACACAGACGGCTGGCCCAGCGGTGACGCTGACGGGTCCAAGCACGGCTTCACCGACGTTCACCGCCCCGGCAACAATCTCGGGTACAACACTCACATTTCAACTCATAGTCAACGATGGGACGGTGAATTCAGTACCAGACACTGTCAATATAGTAGTGGCAGCACATACTATCTGGCGCATTGACAACCCAGTTGGGCCGGTCTTGTCTCCGATTCGTTTGACTATCCTTTAACCGTCTAAAGAAATCGACTGCGCATTCATGTTACAATAAAGCCACGATATTTGTTAAGTGACCGTAAAGGAGACCAGTGGGCATGTCGACAATTGACCAGCAATTCGTAGAATATATCGTAAAATCACTAGTTGAGCATCCAGACGACGTCGTCGTCGATCGCATCGTGGACGAGAAGGGTGTGTTGCTCACACTCACCGTCAATCCGGAGGATCTCGGACGTGTCATCGGCCGTCGTGGCGTGACTGCGCAGAGTTTGCGTACGTTGCTTCGTGCACTGGGCACGAAGAACTCAGCACGCTATAACCTCAAGATCGTCAACAACGACAATCCGGAAGAATCGACCGTGATTTCAAGTGATGATGCCGACGAACCCGTCGTTGCAGAGGAAACTGTGGATAGTTCTACCAGTGAAGATGTGGAAAACGACGAGGAACAAGAGAGTGCATTTGCGAAAAACTCTCGCAAAGAGCTTGCGGAACTCGACGACCTCGATATATAATCATAAACAAGTTCTGCGAGAACAATCACGCGAAACGAAAAGACAAATGCTCTTGCGAGCAAACCAAATGGTTTGAGAGACTTATTTGTACCAGAAAGCCCACCGAAAGGTGGGTTTTTGGTAATCTGCGGCTAAGAGTTTATTGGGCAAAGATGAGATACAGTGAGACGAGAAGCGCGGCAAATAGCAATGAACCGCTAAGGATGGCTGTCAGCGCGATGCGGGCGGGCTTGTGCGGGGCGATGTTGTCTGATTGATCACCCTGTGTGTACTCGGTATCATTGGCAGCATTTGCGACGGCGGGCTGCATCATGTGCTGCGTGATAATCTCATCGTCACTGAGGTCGTCTGGCGTCACCGCATCGTGCGTGGGCTGCAGTGTGCGCAAGCGGGTACTCGCGGCCATGCGGGTCGCGTCATCGATGTCAGGTGAGCCTTGTGGCTGGGGTGCTGAGCCGAATTCCATATTGGTTATAGTATAGCAGAAAATAAAAAAGCCCGGCCAGATTTAACTGGCGCGGGCAGGGGGCTAGCGGAGGTCCACGGCCTCACTTGAAGATGCGACGGCAACTTCTTCGATGCGAATGATCCGGGAGACCTGGATGATGGTGACGTACTCACGTGTGAGCGACGTATAGCCGACCAGGAACCGATTGTTCTCAATCTGCTCGTCAATGGCGCGCAGGTCATCGTGATCTGCTGGCGTGTAGAGGGTTCGTCTGGCCGATCTTCCACTGGGAAGCTCGTAGTAGACGATGTAGCCCTCGAGTTCGATGATCTCGGGAGGCTGCTCATACTCACTCTGCTCGCCACCTCCGGTGCCACCGCCGCCGGAGATACCCGGTTCGTACTCGTCTTCCTCGTCCAGCTCGTCCGCTGCCATGGTTTCTTTCCTTTCTGAGAGAATGGGCAGATGTGCATATTAAAGCAAATATCGACAATTTTGTCAAACATTGCTATACTATAAACAATGAAAAAGTTCCAGGCTATCACGTTGTTTCCAGAAATGTTTTCTGGCGTATTTGGCAACTCTATGATGTGGAAAGCACAGAAAGATGGTATCGTGGAGCTGACCACCGTCAATCTGCGAGATTTTGGACTTGGTCCCCGCAAACAAGTCGACGACACTCCTTACGGAGGTGGTGACGGTATGCTACTTATGATCGAGCCACTCTGGAATGCCGTACAGGCGGCAAAGACAAGAGACCCGACTGCGAAAGTATTGCTTATGACGCCTCGTGGGGCACGCTGGAAGCAGCAAACCGCTAAAGCGTATAGTCAGGCAGATTGTGGATATATCTTCATCTGTGGGCGCTACGAAGGCTACGACGAGCGCATCCTCGAATTGGTAGATGCAGAAGTGAGTGTAGGGGATTACGTACTTACGGGTGGGGAACTGCCTGCGATGACCATCATCGATAGTATCGTCAGATTGATGCCTGGGGTGCTCGGTGGTGAATCGAGTGCTGAAGTCGAGAGCTTCACTGATGGCGAGACGCTGGAATTTCCGCAGTATACGCGTCCTGATGACTTCCAAGGCCGTAAGGTGCCGGATGTATTACTCAGTGGTCACCATGGTGAAATTGCCAAATGGCGCGCACTGAAGAGCAAAAAAGCAGAGTAGAGGATATGAAAGTGCCCCATTCGCGAGTGTGCGAACGGGGCGGATATCAGCGGCTAGAAGGTCCGGACGAAGGACACACCCTCGTGCACCAGGAGGTCAAACCCGGGGCCCTGAAGCGTCATGTCCTCTTGTGGGGTGGCTTCTTCCACCTCGCCACTGTGTGGCGGAAGGAGATCGCTGAAACGTGGTGCTACGACAGCCTTCTTGCCTTGCTTGCGTCGACGTTGACGGTGAGCCATCTGGGACCTTTCCCTAGTGATATCGTACATAACACTTTATCACCTCTGTTAGCGAAATGCAATATAGACGAAACACAATACCCCACGAGATGTGGGGCATTGCACGATGTTGTTGTGGTGGATTTATCGTAGAGCGAGATGCTACAAGTGGTTTTTTGGTGGAACTTTTTTGTTTTTGTAACTTCGCTACTTGTCACAATACGCTAAATCTGACATAAGCGCAAGCACTATATACAAAAATTACAACATTGTCCCCACACAGAGAAGGGTATACTAAGGGCATGAAGCAACGTGTCATGGCAATCTTCCCGCCAGAGTTCCACACGGATCTGATCCACTTCCATGCGCTTGCATTCGGATTGGTGTATGTCACGCTCGCGATTCTACAGCTCTTTACGTTCGAAGATTTCTCCGGCGTAACGGCTGAGTTCGGCCTGCCTGGAGGCGCGTTGACCGCAGCTCTGGTCGCACTTGCTATACCAATTACTGAGATTGCGGCATTGCCATACCTACTCTCTATGCGACCACCGCGGCATCTGTACCAAGTCTCGCGCTACTTTGTGCTGATCGCCGCTGCGCTCTGGGTCGCTATCGCACTCTGGACGAACCTCACCGGTAATAACACGACGAGCCTCGGTCTCTTTGGAGCGACGTTAGATACCCCGAATCAGTGGTGGAGCGTGGTGTTCGTCATCTTGCTTGCGTGGGGAGCGTGGTTTATGTTTGAGGCGAAGCCAATCCGACGTAAGCCGAGCCACAAAGCGGAATCATAGCTCTAATCTTCAATCTCGGGAACGGTCACGAACGGCATCGCGCCGTCTGTTTGTATGAGGTCACCACCGCCGTTTCGATCATGGTAGGCTGACGAGAAGTGCTTGCGGACATCCACTGTGACGTGCGTATTCGCACGACAGAGGGAGTGGACGACGAAGTCGCGTTCGGTGTCGACCTTTGCTTCGATTTTGTGAGTGATTTGGAGGGTGTAGATAGAGAAGCCGACGCTCCGATCGAAGGATGCCGCAGCCAGCCAGTCTGCCTTGAATCCGCCAGGTAGATACCAACCCCTCGGGCTTCTCCAGAAGCGGATATGGTGGCGCTGAGACGTCGTGCCGCCGACTTCTTGTTGGAATGCAAAGTCCTGCTTGTTACTGAAGAGAAAGAGTGAACTGACTGGCGCAGTCGGGTAGCTCTTGCGAGCGATCGATCGGGTAATCATCTTGAGGGTTGTACGCAATGTCAGTTTATCTGCTCGTACCCAACCGGCCTGCTCCATGGCTCGGATAATCGCTCTTTTCTTACCGATAAATGCGAGATTGATGGGATCACCAAGCAATCCGTCGCCCGTGCGCGTGCGTCCGATGTAATAGTCGGGAAGATAGAGCTTGGTCAGCCGCCTATGAAGGCGTGGAATCGTCACGTAGGCGAGGATGATCCAGATGCCGATTGCCCCGAAGACGAGGGAGTGGGTGCGTCCGAAGGTGTAGCGGTATATGAGCGCGATAACGATCCACGTGCCCACGACAAGAATTGACGTGAGCAGGATACTCTTGATAAGGGTCAAGAGATGCGCGCGTCGTGACATAAGTGGAGGTTGATGAGACGCTGCCATATCTTATGAGACCAATGAGCTCGCCAAGAGCGTGATAAATGTGATGAAGGTCAGCGCATACATGAGAAGAGTTGAGAGTACCTCGAGGCTTCGTGGCCTGCGTTCGGCTCCCGGTGTCGTACCAATACTCGCGAGAAGACTTATATCGAACAGTGTATGCAAGGCGATAGGCACCCATAGTGTGCCCGATATGATGAATGACGTGTAGAGCGCCATGCCGATGAACGTCGTGATAACAATCTGTGACCTGGTCGTCTTGCGATCCTGGCCATTGAAGTAATTCATGCCATGAAGGAGACCGAAGATGATTGACGAGGTGAGCATGACCGCGTATTGGGGAATGCCCGACTCATTCAGGAGCTGCACGAGCAGGCCACGCGTGAGAAGCTCCTCAGAGATACCTACGAGCAACACGCCGACGACAAGATAGAAGATGCCCATTGGAGTAAATTGTTTCCATCTTGCCTGGGTGAAGCGAACGAGGATGCCGAGTAGAATGGTCGCGGGGATGAGCCACATCCACCATGTGAGGTATTCTGACGGTGGTGGCGTAAAGGCGGGTATGAGCCAACCGTTGAGCGCACTGAAGATGACGAGTCCTGTGCCGGCGATGCCGACGGGAAGGAAAATGCCCTTTTTGATGTTCTCTGTACTCGTCGCGATGTCAGTATATTTGACACCAAAAAGTTTAATGAGAATGAACAACACGGCGCCATACCCGAACGCGATGAGTGTACCTTGTAAGATGGGATCCATGATTACTCTTATTCTACAGGAAATCGGTAAGATGTGTGCAGGGACACCTGTCGTGGTATGTTGGGCTACGGCTTGGACACGTACGGATTGCCAGTGAGATAAAAGCGCCAAAGGATGTTAATACCCTTGGTGATGCCGACTCTACTTGTCTGTGTGATAGATTGTGCCGCCACCTGTGGTTTCATGATGAGGCGCAGTGGCTCGTCGTGCAAGTCGTGACCAGCGAGTCGCATATCGATACCGAGGGCATGGCATAATTTAGCGGGACCATTTGAGATATCGACACCTTCACGCATACGGCGCCGCGCCATGTAATCCGAACCTTCTAGAGGCTCGGCGGCACGAATAAGCACGGCTGCGCCCGTCCCCTCGGGGCCTGTCACGACGTTGCAACAGTAGTGCATACCGTACGTGAAGTAGACGTAGAGATGCCCAGGAGGTCCGAACATGGTTTTTGTGCGTGTGGTCTCGCCGCGGTAACTGTGACTCGCGACGTCTGTCTGGTCGTAGGCCTCAGTCTCGACAATCTTGACGCGCGCTAGGTGTCCGTCGATATTTCGCTCCAGAACACAACCAAGGAGGCGATGGGCCGCCTCTGTGGCAGACCGGTCCAGCACCCCAAAATTATCAGTAAGAGGTATCATACGGATCGCGGTCCATGTTAGAAGAGGCCCGTTGACTGGCCTTGAGCGCTTTTCACCGCGGCCTCAGCTTGTTGCCTCTGCTTCTCGGCTTCTTTTAGCCTCTGATTGGCATTGTCGATACCCTGCTGGCTTATCTTCGCGTCTTGGTCTAGTTGGTCGGCTTGTTTGCGCAGCTCGGTTGCTTGCTTGCGTAAATCATCGGGTGTGACCATAACTTAATCTCCTTGCTATACGATTGGCGTCTTGTCAGCGCGAATCATGTTGATAGTATCTTGCACTTTGAGTGCATTCTTCCGCCTTCTTGTATCAGTTCTCACGCTCCTTCTTCGGCGGGAGGGAGTGAGGTGGAGCTCCCTCCCCGTAGGCTTTCGACTAGCAATGCTCGTAGTGGATTGCATAATCGCACTGACGATTGGTTAGATGTACGATACTTCCCCCTTTCGTTTAGTTTGGTACTTACTACTGTAGGACGAGACGGTTATCGCCGCAGTAAGCAACGTTGCAGGTGGATGGGCTATTTTTGTATCCACGGGCTACATGAAATCTTACACTCACCGATGTCGAACTGCGTCGACCGCTTGCCCGAAAGTCGACCATTACATCGCGCATCAGACGGAATAGGGGTTATAATGGAGGTATGGTACAAGAATCCACAGGCGTTCCACTCATTTTGCAACGCACCCTTCAGGAGGCGCGAGTCAAACAAGTCCCGGCCGGACAGATACTTTTTTATGAAGAGGATATGCCTCAAGAAGTCTACATCCTCAAAGAAGGTATAGTGAAAGTCTACGACATCGATGATCAGGGAAATGAGAAAGTATTACACCTTGTCAAAACACCTGCGGTCATCCCGTTTGCGTTCTTCTCCGGTATGCACGAGCCTCTCAACTGGTTTTATACGACGCTCACCGACTGTGAGCTCGCCGTGTTTACTGCTGAGGAACTCGGTAAGATGGCGACGTCCGATAGTGCGCTTGGCGAAGTGCTGACGAATGCCTTCTCGAGAGATGTGCACGAGTTGCTCGTGCGCCTTAGTAGCCTCGGTAAGACAAACGCGCGAGATAAGGTGATGGCGGCACTAAGATTCCTGATGGTGGTCCACTCCACCGAACGACGAGCTGGGTGGTGGCGCGTGAATTTCCCAGTCAGCCATCAGTTGATTGCAGACCTCTGTGGTATCACGAGAGAAACGGCCGCAATTACGATGAAAGAGCTTCAGGGTGAGAATATGATACGAAATCCTAAGTTGACCGTGCTGGAGATTAGTCGGAAACGGCTACTGGGGCGGGCGAGTGGTGGAAGTGAGAAGAGCTAGGAAGCGTATAATAGAAACGTAAATCATACTAAACAGAGGTATAAGATGGTCAAAAAAGAAGTAAACATCGTTAAATACGTCAAGAACGACGGAGCTGTCGGCTTCTTCATGTTTCTTGCGTACATTGGTGCGGCTATTTATTTTATACAAGAGTCAGGTGGCGGATTCTGGCAAGTAATACTCGCCCTGCTACAAGCCATTGTGTGGCCGGTATATTTAATCTTCCACGTGCTGAGCGCGCTGGGTGCATAACGTAAGCTTGCTTTTGGCTGGGATGGATGGGTGTCGCTCCACTCTGTTCCGCTCCTCCGTTCACTCGTGAAAAAAACGATGGAGGGATTCGAGTCGCGTCCCGCGACCGCGCGAGTCGGTCGGACGAGCATAGCTCATCCGTGACGTCGCCTTGCAGAGCGCCGACGGGCGCTCTTCACCCCGAATGTACACTCGGGGTGCGAACCCCCGCAATCGCGGAGCCACGCAAAAACCCGACCAGAAGGTCGGGTCTATGCGTGGCTGGGATGGAGGGATTCGAACCCCCGAATGCCAGGACCAGAACCTGGTGCCTTACCACTTGGCGACATCCCACTAGGATTTCACTAGGGGATTATAGCGAAAAACAGTGGTATTCGCAAGGGAGGCTAGCGTTAGTAAGCGGTCGTTTCAGTGAAATGTGGCATCGATGACGTGCCTTTGAGCTCGCGGCCCATTTTCCAGAGCCAGAAATCGATGTGTGCCATGTTGTAGGCTTCCTGATCGGCGTCGGCACGAATCTCGTTCACTTGGTGGAGTAGGCGCGCGGTAGCGAAGGCGGTTGCACCGCGAATTTGGATCTCCTCGGCTGAATTCTTCATAATCGGCGTCCACGTATCGACAAGTTCGGCTAATTTTGGTTTGTATTCGAGGACATTCTTTGCACGAAGCGCCTGAGGGATGCGATAGTCAGGAACGGCTCCTGATTGATCGATATCGACGATCGTCGGGACGGTAGTATCAGAGTTGAAACGATCCGCGACAAGGACTCCTACAAGGTTGGCGCGCTTGTTGAATGGAAATACAAGGTCGTCGAGATGGCTTGTATCGAAGAACGAATGACCGAACTCAGCCGTCGATGTAAGTCGATCAACAAGACCACGACCCTCATTGACGAGGCGTAGATTACCATCCGTATCACGCGCAGACTCGAGCAGGTTCCGTACGCGCCCTCCGTAGTTGATGTCGAGATTGACGGCAAAATCTTCAAGTAAACTGCGACGTGACTGTTCCATCGGCACGCCAGGCAAGAACTTGCTGAATGCATTCTTTTCTATGAGCGAGAATATTTCCTGCGAGGTGATATCCTCGGCCTCACCGAATCGCTGATATATCCGTGGATGTAGTGCGTTTGAAGCGACCAGCACTCCTCCTGTCGTAGGATCAATCATCGACCACCCTTCGCCCACGGTGCGATTACGATTGAGGAAGTGGAAATTGATGACACTCGATAGCACGACCTGGGTGGCAAATGCCCAGCTGTTGTCAGGGTGCATGCCTGGGATGCGCCAATCAGGCATAGACAGCTCGGGATTTTGCGCAGCAATCTGGTCCAGCACCTCTAAATTGACTGATACAAAGTCATTCTCTCCGCGTCGTACGAGCTCTTCCCATGGGTCAACGACTTGCTTTAGGGCTGGTGCATATTCAATATTTGACATAGGTGTTATTCCCCTCCAAGGTAATGTTTCCATCGTAGCGAATACGTTGACGACTCACAAGCATAAGCATTTTCCGCACTCAGACTTTGACAACAGAGGCAGGATTACAGATAATAGAGAGCAAATGAGTACAAATATTACCACACCTCGTATCCCGAGCGGCTTCAACGAATACTTACCCGCTGATCAAATAGAGTTCAACCGTCTTCTTGATATTATCCGTGGGACGTATGAGAAGTACGGGTTCGCGCCACTTGATACGCCAATCGTCGAGCTCTCTGAAGTGCTACTCGCCAAGGGTGGCGGCGAGACAGAGCAGCAGATCTACCGCTTCGAACGTGGTCGCAATGACCTCAGTCTTCGTTTTGATCTCACAGTGCCACTAGCACGCTACGTGGCGCAACATCAAGGCGAATTGGCGTTTCCATTCCGTCGCTACCAGATCGGCAAAGTCTACCGTGCTGAGCGTGCTCAAGCGGGTCGGTTCCGTGAATTCTATCAGTGCGACATCGATACTATCGGCAGCAATAGCCCGACAGTCGACGCCGAATTTCCCGCCATCATCAACGAGATATTCCAAGCATTTAACTTTGGTGAATTCACGATTCGCATCAACAACCGTCGCCTTCTGAGCGGCTTCTTTGCCGGCCTTGGCCTCGCAGATGTCTCAAGCGCAGTGCTCCGTGCTATCGATAAGATGGAGAAAATCTCTCACGAAGAATTTGTCCACGAACTTAGCGTAGCTGGGTGTAATGATGTGCAAACAGCCAAGGTCCTCGAATTCGTCGCGTTGAGCGGTGATAACGATGAGATATTAGCTGCGCTGAAGGATCTCGACATAGATGATGTGACGTTTAGCCAAGGACACGACGAGCTATCGACACTCGTCTCGGCACTTCGAAGTATGAAGGTTCCCGAATCACGATTTCAGATCGACCTCCATATCGCTCGCGGGCTTGATTACTACACTGGTACGGTCTACGAAACGAAGCTCGATGATTACCCAGAACTTGGCAGTGTCTGTTCGGGCGGACGCTATGACGACCTTGCGAGCTATTACACCAAGGCTGAACTATCTGGAGTCGGCATATCAATTGGCCTGACGCGACTCTACTATAAGCTTCGTGAGGCCGGCATCCTCACGCCGACGCGACAAAGTATAGCAAACGTCATGGTCGTACCATTTGACAGCGCCCAAGTGCTCTATGCACTTGAGGTCGCCGCCACACTTCGCGCATCAATGCCCGTCATTACCTACACCGAACAATCGAATCTCGGCAAAAAACTGAAATACGCTGACCGTATGGGCGTGCGTTATGTGGTCTTGATCGGTGAAGATGAAGTGGCGCAGCGCGTCGTCACACTCAAAGACATGACGCTTGGCGACAACGAACAGATGCCGCTTGAAGATCTTCTCGCGCGACTAGCGTAAATCTTCGTATTGTTGCAAATAATACTTTCTTTTCACGGTTTTTCACGTTGTATAGTGGAGGCATAAGCAGAATTACTGCTCGCGTACATAGTGAAAAAGGAGGGTGAGATGAGATTACCGACCAAGACGGTCGCGTCATTGCTAGTGGCAGCATCAGCTGCGGCAACGGTACCAGGCCTTAGTCAATTATCCATGTCGGGACGACGACGCCTATCGCAGTTCGATCGTCTGTTGCAACGACACGACCGCAAGGGTTACCTGCGCGCAGAGCTACTCGGACTTCCTGTGTATGAATTCCGCCGTTTACAGAAAACGATGGAACTTGACGATATCATCAAACATTGTGGCATAGGCAGTAAGCGTAGTTTCAGACTAGCGCTTGTGGGGAAGTTGCGAGAGGAGCTCTTGCAGCGTGGATGGAGTCGCACTCGCATCGATACCTACCTCATCCGCCGTACGCTACGGGTAGCGTAACCACCACAAGTAGCGTGTTAGGACATATGTAGACGCTAGTGCTAGTGTCAGAATATCGAAAACCTTACATTTCAAGAGTTGACACGCTATATAGGCGGGTCTATATTGAGGATAAGCGCTATATGTAGCGTCCTACATCGTCGCCTTGGGAGGTGGACGACACCACAACACACACATTAATACTCAGTCGTAGCGCCGAAAGATGTGGTCCACCACGTTCTTTTCGTCCTGCGCTGGCAAAAAAAGAGGAGGAATCATGTATTTGAAAATCAAGAAACGTGACGGGCGAGTCGTCACATTTACTACACGGAAGATCATGGCAGCTATCGAGCGCGCCGGACTAGAGTCAGGAGAGTTCGCTGAGGGCGAAGCCGCGAAATTGGCCGACAAGGTCGTCGCACGTGCCGAAAAGGAATTGACCGTCAAGGTGCCGACGGTCGAGCAAATCCAGGATACCGTCGAGGAAGTATTGCTCGATAGCCGCTACAAGACGACAGCTAAAGCCTATATCATCTACCGTGACCAGCACAAGAAGATTCGCGAGATTGCGGATGGGACACACATCGACCTTATCGACCAATACCTCTCACGTATGGACTGGCGCGTCAATGAAAACAGCAACATGGACTACTCCCTCCAAGGTCTCAACAACTATATCTCGAGCGAGGTCAGCAAGACATACTGGCTCAACAAGATTTATAGCCCCGAAATTGGTCGCTTGCATAAATCTGGTGACATGCACATCCACGACCTCAACCTCGTCAGTGTGTATTGTGTCGGCTGGGATCTGCAAGACTTGCTGGCAGTCGGGTTCACAGGCGTGGCAAACAAGGTCGCCAGTGCTCCGGCGCGGCATTTCCGCACGGCACTCGGCCAAGTCGTCAACTTCTTTTATACACTGCAGGGTGAAGCTGCAGGCGCGCAAGCCTTTAGTAACTTCGACACACTCCTCGCGCCGTTTATCGCACACGACAAGTTGACCTATAAGGAGGTCAAGCAGGCGCTACAGGAGTTCGTCTTTAATGTGAATGTGCCAACGCGTGTCGGATTCCAGACGCCGTTTACGAACATCACACTTGACCTCGAGTGTCCGAAGCACATGGAAGGGCAGCCTGTGATGATCGGTGGGCAAATCGCCGAGACGAACTATGGCGACCACCAAAAAGAGATGAATATGTTCAACAAAGCGCTACTCGAAGTGCTCTGCGAGGGTGATGCAAACGGTCGCGTGTTCACATTCCCGATTCCAACGTACAACATCACTCCTGATTTCAACTGGGACAATCCTGTCATCGAGAATCTGTGGGAAGCAAGTGCAAAATACGGTATTCCGTATTTCTCGAATTTCGTGAATAGTGACATGAGCCCAGAGGATGCGCGCAGTATGTGCTGCCGACTACGTATCGACAACCGTCAGCTGGCGTATCGTGGTGGTGGACTCTTCGGCTCAAACCCGATGACGGGCAGTGTCGGTGTCGTCACTATCAACTTGCCACGACTTGGACTCAAGACTGAGACAGAAGAAGAGTTCAGAGCCGGGCTCTTGCGCCTGATGGAGCTGGCTCGAGATAGCCTGGAAGTCAAACGCAAGACTCTCGAGCATCTGACCGATATGAACCTGTACCCGTACACGAAGTTTTATCTGCGCGATATCAAGAAGCGCTTCAACCAGTACTGGAAAAATCACTTCTCGACCATAGGCTTGATTGGTATGAATGAAGCTGCCGAGAATCTGCTCGGAGTCGACATCGGTAGCGACGAAGGTCGTAAGTTCGCCGAGCGCACGCTCGACTTCATGCGCGACACGCTGCTTGAATTCCAAAAGGAAACGGGCAACAACTACAATCTCGAAGCCACTCCTGCCGAAGGCACAACCTACCGCCTCGCGCAGATCGACAAGCGAGATTACCCGAAGGAGGCGCATTTTGCCAACGGTATCGGGGCTGAAGTTGAGCATCCGTTTTACACGAACAGTACACACTTGCCGGTCAATTACACTGATGACTTGTTTGAGCTGCTTGAGCTCCAAGACGAGTTGCAGACCAAGTATACTGGTGGCACCGTTATCCACTTCTTCCTCGGTGAACGTATGGCAGATCCTCAGACTCTCAAGGGTCTCGTCAAGAAGATTTGTCAGAATTATCGCTTGCCATATTTCACCTTCAGCCCGAGCTTCAGCGTCTGTAGTAATCATGGCTATCTCACTGGTGAGCAGGCTCAGTGCCCAGAGTGCCAGGCTGACTGCGAGATTTACTCGCGTGTAGTCGGCTTCCTGCGCCCAGTGGAGCAATGGAATAAGGGTAAGAAGGCTGAGTTCGCGATGCGGAAGCAATACGATGGGGTCGTTAACACCGCGAAATAGTTAGATTCGGGATACCCCGATGCGCCCGGGATTCATACGCGAATCCTGGGGTATCTCGGACTATCCCTCACTAACTTTTTCGCTCGCAGCATAATTGAGAGAAATATGAAAATAGGCGGTATACAGAAATTTAGCACAGTAGACTATCCTGGCTTTGCAGTCGCGAGCATCTTTACGATAGGCTGCAATATGCGCTGTGGGTATTGTCACAATCCCGAGCTGGTGCTGCCAGAGCAATTCGTGGGTGAGATTCCTGAAGACGAAATTTTGGAGTTTTTGTCGTCTCGGAAAGGTCTCCTAGATGGCGTGGCCATCAGTGGCGGTGAACCGACGATGCAGGAAGATCTGCCTGAGTTTATCCGCCGCGTCAAGGAGATGGGCTTCCGTGTGAAGCTTGACACCAACGGCACGAATCCCGGAATGGTGAAGCGGCTCATCGATGACGGCCTCGTCGATTTCATCGCCATGGACATCAAAGGTCCTCTCGACAAGTACGTGCAGATTGCGGCGCGGCCTATCGATCTCGATGCAATAGAGGAGTGTATACGACTCATCAAGACAATCAATCATGAATTTCGCACCACGATCGTGCGTACGCAACTAGTACCACGAGACTTCGAGGCAATCGGCGAGCTAGTCGATGGCGCGCAGCGCTTCGCACTGCAATACTTCATCCCCGGTAATACGGTCAGCCCTCACTTCCGTCATGAAGCGAGCTTCACGCCTGAGGAGATGGACGAAGCGAAGTCCATCATGGAGCGCCATGTCGCAGAATGTGTAGTGCACTGATGAAACACTTCATCGCAACCGTCGAGAAGACAGAGTACGTGGGCGACGACATCATCACGATTTACTTTTCTGCTGGCGAGAGAGGCGATTTTGACTACGAAGCGGGTCAGTACATCACGGTATATTTTAAAGGCTCTTCAACCCCTGCCGGCAAAGCGTACAGCTTGTCGAGTGCGCCACACGAAGAACTGCTGTCGATGACCGTCAAGAAAGTTGGTGAATTTTCGGGGCGGCTCTATGCGATGAAAGCGGGAGATCACTTCGAAATGTCTGAGGCGTACGGACATTTCAACCCCCATACAACCCGGCCAATCGTGGCGTTGAGTGCAGGGGTCGGCATCGCCCCGGTCTGGAGTGTCATCAAGGATGAGTTACGGCGAGACGGTGCACGTGTTGCACAGTTGTTTTACTCCAATAAGTCGCATCACGCGATTCCCCACCACGAGGTAATAGATCGTCACGCCAACGCCAACCCAAAGTTTGCAGTACATCATCATATTACTCGCACGCCACGCGTTCCCATGTCTATGGTGCATGGACGCATAGATCTCGATAGGTGCGTCTCGGCAGTCGAAGGTGAGGCGAATTACCTTATCTGTGGATCGGTCGAGTTCGTCCGAGATATGTGGCATGGCCTGCTTGAGCGAGGTGTGTCGCAAGAACTCATCAGTACGGAGATATTCTTCGAATGAATACCAAAGAAGTCATACGTGAGCGAACGAACCTCTCGGTGGCTCCACCGATGGCGGCGCGTGCAGTTGCAATTTGTGAAGGCTGCCCATTGGCAAAATTTTGCGCCACCAAGGCGGTGTCACCTTGTGAAAGTCCTCAGGTACGTACGCTACAGATTGAACACTTGGGTGGGGATTATGGGGGATCATCACTCGATAAGCCTGTCGAGTTCTCGTATCGCAAGCAGTTAATGGACGACACGGTGCCATTCGTGATGGCAGATTTGCGCAAGAAGAAGGAGGCGCAGGTTGCCCAAACTCGACGAGTGGTATCACGACAAAACATACCGTCGCAGACTGGGACCCCTAAGCCTACGATTGCGTCAAAACGAACAGGAAAGCCGCCGCTCAAGGTCGGGAAACCAGAGGTGAAGCGGACAGAATCAGCAGATATACTCGCCGATATTCTAGTCTCCATGCTGGGCGTCAGCAGTATGTCTACTTCACTCGCGAAAAAAAAGGTATAATAACCGTATGCAATTTTTTATCTCGGTGCTTGCCGACTGGATGCTCCTGCCGATCGGCGCCGTCGCCTTCTATATGCTGTTTTGGCGCGTCAAGGGTGCGCATCGCTATGACATCTATGCGCATGTATTCATGGCCGGTATCACGTCCTATCTGTTCGCTAAGATTGCCGCGCAGATCTGGCAGCCAAGCGGACTCAGGCCGTTTGAAATCCTTGGGACTGAGGCGGGCGCAAGCTATCTCAATAATCCTGGGTTTCCTTCTGACCATGCGTTGTTCGCAACATTCCTGACCCTCGCTGCCTGGTACGCGACGCGCAGCAAATGGGCGACAGGCATCATGATCGTACTCACTATCGGACTGTGCGCCGGTCGCATCCTTGCACTCGTCCATACGCCTCTAGATATCGCAGGAGGTGTCATCATCGCACTCCTCGGCGGCACGTGGTATATCGCTTCTGCTAAAAAACTAGTTTCACGTTGATATGGCGCATATTGCAAAGACGTAGTAAAATTACTAGTACATAAGAGGAGCATGTTGTGGCTAAACGAGAAGTATACGAAGATATAGAAGTTACTCAAGGCGTGTCGCCATTTGTCAGTATGTCTCGACGCGATGTCATCGATACAGTACTCTGCGGTGCGGGTGTCGGTTTGTTCGTCGGTATCTTGTATCTCTTGCTGGATACCTTCGTGTTTGGTGCGGTCCTATGTCGGCCACAGCAGGCATCTGATTGCGCACAAGCACCTCAATACGCGATGATTGTCGCAACCGTCATCGGTGCAATTGCGGGGCTTGTCGCTCTCGCTCGTGCACGCGTCTATCGTCCGCTCTTCGTCGTACTATTTGCGACTATCAGCCTTTGGGTTGGTAATGTGTTGGTCGCAGGCTATGCGTGGTACTGGGCTTTGCTCGTTCTGCTGCTCTTGTATGCGATCGCGTACCTCCTGTTTGCATGGCTTGCTCGTCTCCGATCGTTTGTACTTGCTGCTGTCGTTGCTATCGTCGTCCTCGTTGTAGTGCGACTCGTCGCCACCGCGTAACACCCGGTGCTATAATAAGGTAGATGGAAACGCTACTGGTTGTACTGCTTGTTGTCGTCATCGTCGGTCTTGCGGCGACAGTCTTCGTCATGACGCAACGATTTAACGAGCTAAAGGCAACGGGTGCGGTTGACTTCCTTAAGGCTGATGTCACCGAACTGACACGCAATATCGCCGTATTGCAGCAGACGATGGGCGATAAGCTCGATCGAAGTAGCGCAGGGATGGCTGAGTCAGTCCAGAAACAATTAAGCGAGAGTGCAAAGCTCATCACAGACGTCACCCAGCGGTTGACGACCCTGGATGAGACAAATAAGCGAGTCGTCGACGTAGCGGACGAACTGAAGACACTACAAAACGTACTTCAGAACCCTAAGCAGCGTGGTGTATTCGGCGAGTATTATCTCGCTAGTGTGCTCGAAAACATGTTGGCGCCAGGCCAATACCAGACTCAGTATAAGTTCAAGGATGGCGAAATCGTCGACGCGGTCATATTTCTCGATAAGGGTCAGATACTGCCAATAGACAGTAAGTTTAGCCTAGAGAACTACAACCGTATGATTGAGGCATCTGGCAAGGAGCGCGAACAGTTACTTCTTAAGGTCAAGATGGATCTCAAGGGTCGTATCGATGAAACGTCCAAGTATATTCGCCCAAGCGAGAATACGATGGATTTTGCATTCATGTTTATACCGAGCGAGTCACTCTACTATGATCTGCTCATCAATAATGTCGGTACGGGTGGAAGTTCGCGAGATTTAATCGAGTACGCCTTCCGAGAGAAACACGTCATCATCACTAGTCCGACGAGCTTCATGGCGTATCTTCAGACTGTACTGCAGGGTCTACGCAGTCTCCAGATTGAAGAGCAGGCAAAGGACATCCAGGTGCGCGTCGGCAAGCTAGGCTTGCATATCGGTAAGTTCGAGGACTATATGCAGAAGCTAGGGAATGCACTCGGCACGACTGTCAATCACTACAACAGCGCGCATAAGGAGTTAGGTAAGATCGACAAGGATGTGGTCAAGATTGCTGGCAATGAGTCGGGTGTCGAGCCGTTGCTCATCGACAAGCCGCGTGCTGACGAGTAAATAGTCACTCTACGAAAACACCCCGCGAGTCGCGGGGTGTTTGCTAGTGCCTAGTGCGACTACTTGCGCTTGCGCTCGACAAGTAGCATGTAAAGGTTGCCACCAAGTGCGGCACCGACGAGCGTACCGAGTACGACTTCGCTAGTGAAGCGGCTGTAGGTGTTTTCCTTGTCTGTGCTGCTGGTTGACATCAGCTCGCTTTGCGTGTGCTCAACTGAAGCGAGTGCGACAGCTGGGTTCAGGCTAGCGCCCTTGACGAAGACACTGTGTGGGATCTCAGGAGTTGTGCTGCTTGATTGAGCTTCCTTCTGATATGCGGCAATGTCGTTTGTCTTGACTGCGCTTAACAGTGTACCCGCGACCACGAGGCCGACGAGCAGTGAAGCACCTATGCCGACAGCTCGCGCACCAGTGCTTAACTCACGATGGCTGATAGCTGCAGCAAAGCCGAACAAGAAGACGGCGGTACCGACGAGCTCGACGCCCAGGACTGCCCAGTTCAGGCTCCAGATGTGGTCGAAATTGAGGTTGAGCGAGTTGCTTGCAATCCAATTCATCACAATGACTGCGAGCATAGCTCCGAGGAACTGTGCGCCCCAGTAAAATGGCACAAGAACGGTCTTAAGCTTACGCATGGTCCAGAGACCAAACGTCACAGCTGGGTTGATATGAGCGCCTGAGACAAGACCGATGGTCATGACGAGTGCGCTAACTGCGAGGCCGACGTAGAGCGGACCTGTCTCTGTAAAGGTCGCGAGGGCGACGAGTGTCAGGACGAATGTACCGATGAGTTCGGCAAATACGACGTTGACGATGTTGTCAGGAAGTCGTACCGACTTGCCTGAGCTTACGCGTGATACGCTGACTGGCTTGATGACAGTCTTTGGTTCTGCTTCGGCGCGCGCTGTACGCACGGTCGTTTTGGCTGCGGCCGGCTTACGGGCGGGCGTTTTTTTGGTAGAAGCGGCTTTGTTTGTAGCCATACGGTATATTCCCTCCTTTTAAACTAGAATATGACCCCAGTATAGCATATGAAACTATGAGCGGTATCATATAAAACATTGCTATCTGTTATAATACGGGACATATGGGACGCTACTTAGAACAAACCGAAGGAAGAAGCGAGCTGCAGCAACGTATCGCCGCGGATCTACGCGCCAAGGCGTCTGCCAAGGCGAAAGAGGAGGGTAAGAATTCCTCAAGTTATTACAACGCACCTGATGGCGTGGATGATGCGGCCTTCATGAAAGGCACGAAGACGACTACGACACTTGCTCCAGCCTGGGTCGCGATTGTCATCATGTGCTTTGTGATATTCGGTATATTTGTATATCAGGTGACAAGGTAGCGGACAAGATGGTAGATATCGTAGCCTTACGAGAAGAATTACTGACGCAGATCGCCGCGTCTTCACAGCCTAATGAAGTGTTGCGTAGTGATGGTCTAAAGGAGTTGTATAAACAGATCCCTTCACTTGCACCCGAGGAGCGTGGCGCGTTTGGGCAAAGGGTCAATGTACTCAAGCAAGAGATAGAGGCGGCTGTCGAAGCTCGTCAAGCTATGCTAGCTCAGAAGAGTCTTGTGCCAATCGATGTGACTGCGCCGTTTGATGTGAACACGACAATGCCGGCACTATTTCCTGCCGAACAGGGCACGCGACATCCACTGACCCAAGAGATGGAGCGAATCTCGCACATCTTCAATCGAATGGGATTCGTGACCGAGGAGTCGCGAGAAATCGATGATCAATACCATATGTTTGAGACGCTCAATTTCCCTAAAGGACATCCTGCGCGTGATGATTATGATACGTTCATGACGGTCGAGGTCGATAAGGATGGCGATCCTTTCATCGCACCCGCACATACAAGTACGATGCAGAATCGAATACTCAAGAAATATCGAGCAGATCTTGACGCAGGAGAGCCAATCGCGGCCATCGTAGCTGACCGCTGTTTCCGCAACGAAGACCTCGATGCACGACACGAGCACACGTTCTACCAAGTTGAGGGTATCTACGTCGCAAAGAACGTGCACGCGGGCATGCTCGTCGCAACCCTGAAGAAGTTCCTTGAGGAATACTATGGGCGTAAGCTTGAGGTTCGCGTGAACCCATATTATTTCCCATTCACCGAGCCAAGCTTCGAGTTTGCACTGAGCTGCCCATTTTGTGAAAGTGGATGCAATGTGTGCTCACAGAGTGGTTGGATAGAACTACTTGGCTGCGGTATGATTCATCCAAACGTTCTGAAGGCTGCCGACATTGATTCCGATAAGTACACAGGGTTTGCATTTGGTTGTGGCATCGATCGCCTGGTCATGATGAAGTACGGCATCGAAGATGTGCGAAACTTCGAATCAGGCAAACTTAAGTTTTTGAGGCAGTTCTAATATGAAGACAATATTTGATGATATCGTAGCGGGTACGATGAAAAGCTGGAAAGTGTGGGAAGATGACGAGTTTGTCGCATTTCTAACGCCATTTCCGAATACTCCCGGTTTCACTGTATTGATTCCCAAACAGAACCCTGGTGATTATGTGTTTTCACTCGAAGATAACTTGTACCTTCGGCTCATGACAGCAGCGAAAGCCGTCGCCCGAATCCTTGAAAGGGCGTTTGATACTCCACGAGTTGCTCTCGTGTTCGAGGGAACAGGTGTGGCGTATGTGCACGCAAAACTTATACCGTTACATGGAGAACTGGCTGGTCAGACTGACGTATGGTCTTCTGAGAAAGAGTTTCACAGACTGTACCGCGGCTGGATAACGACCGCTGAAGGTCCGAAAATGAGCGACGAAGAACTTGATGGTATACAGGCAAAGATACGGAGTGTCCAATGAAAATCAGTTTAAATACAATTCGGCAGTATATCGATTTCGAGCTTCCACCCGTCAATGAGCTTGTCTCTAGAATCAACCAGCAACTTGGGCAGGTTGAGCATGTGACTGACCTAGGCTCAAAATATAAGGATGTGACAATCGTCAAGGTGATGGCGTGCGAGAAGCATCCCGACGCAGACCGACTTTCTGTATGTATGATTGATGATGGCGGAGCTGTCGCCGACATCGAGCGTGATGAGCATGGCTATGTGCGAGTGGTATGTGGTGCGCCGAATGTGCGCGAGGGTATCTTCGCGGCGTGGTTGCCACCTCGATCGACAGTACCGTCCAGCTTCGGCACGGATGAGCCTTTCATCCTCGAGAGCAGAGAACTACGTGGCGTGAAGAGTAATGGTATGTTGGCTGCTGCTGATGAGCTGGCGTTATGGTCAGATCATGAAGGTATCATCGAAATTGATCCAACAGAGTGGCGTCCGAACGACATTGAGATTAAGACTGGCGTAAGCTTTGCGAAGGCATTCGGCCTAGACGATACGATTATTGATATCGAGAACAAGATGTTTACCCATCGACCAGACCTCTTCGGTCAAATCGGTGTCGCCCGTGAAATCGCAGGGATTCTGGGGCACAAATTCACAAGTCCCACTTGGTATACTACGGTTCCTCAATTTGGCGATGCTGAAGGGCTTGAGCTGGAGGTGTTGAACGAAGCCGGCGCCGCGTGTCCTCGCTTCATGGCCGTTACACTGAAGGGTGTGACAGTCAAACCAAGCCCACTTTGGCTCAAAATCGAGCTGGTACGACTTGGTGGCAAGCCAATTAATAATGTTGTCGACGTGACAAACTACGTGATGCTACTGACCGCTCAGCCGACACATGCCTATGACTACGACAAGCTACGTGGGCAAACCCTCGGCGTCCGCATGGCGCATGACGGCGAATCGGCGACCTTACTCAATGGCAAGACCTATACACTGACGACTGATGATATCGTCATCGTCGACGGTGAAGGTGTCGTCGGACTTGGTGGGGTGATGGGCGGAGGAAACAGCGAAGTGTCTGACACGACCGTTAGTATCGTCCTTGAGGTGGCTGCCTTTGATATGTATGCAGTACGCAAGACGAGTATGCGGTATGGTCTCTTTACTGATGCGGTGACACGGTTCAATAAGGGCCAATCTCCACTCCAGCAGCCGTATATACTGCAGCTTCTCATGATGTCAGTGAAAGATGTCGCAGGTGGTGAGCAAGCGAGTAACGTGCAAGACGAAAAGATTAATATGCTGTGGGATACCATTGCAGTTAACGTCGGGCGCAGATTCATACAAGACAGGCTTGGCGGGATGCCGCACGACTCAGACATCATAGGTTTACTCGAAAATGTTGAGTTCAAGGTCGAAGATGCTGGTGGCGGGGCGGTTGAATACGAAAAGACCCTCTTTAAAGACGATAGCACTATCTCAGTCGGTGATAATCAGGATGCTAAATACGGATCAAATTTGACAGTCAAGCCACCTTTCTGGCGTACTGATATTGAGCTTCGAGAAGATATCGTCGAAGAAGTTGGTCGGCTTTATGGCTTCGATAAATTACCACTCGAATTACCATCACGGGCAATTGCTCCAACCCCTGAGAATATTCGCCGTGTGACCAAACGGCGTGTACGTGAGGCATTGCAACGAGCGGGTGCAAACGAAGTGCTGACCTACAGTTTTGTCCATGAGCGCACTATTATGAGCGCCGGGCAAGATGTATCACATGCATACAAGCTGTCAAATGCCCTTAGTCCAGAACTGCAGTATTATCGCCTGAGCGTCCTGCCGAGCTTACTCGACAAGGTTCATATGAATGTGAAGACGGGCTTTGATACCTTCGCGCTGTTTGAGATAGGCAAGGCCCACAGTAAGGCGGCAGAACTTGACGACGAAGGACTCCCCGAGGAGCTAGAACTTGTCGACATGGTAGTTTCGCGTAGACAGCCGGCTGACGGTGCGCCGTATTTCCAGGCGCGTCGTATGGTCGAGTTCCTGCTGAGAGAGCTTAAGATTGAGGCTGTATATACGCCAATTCACCATACGGACGACAATGATGCATGGGCACCATTCGACCTCGAGCGCAGTGCCGTCATCAAGAGCCGCGAGGGCGTCTATATCGGTATCGTCGGAGAACTCCGAGCACAGGTGCGCATGCAGTACAAGTTGCCCGACTATACGGCTGCGGCAAGTCTCTCGCTTAAAGCGATCGACGCATTGTCGCACGCAACCCACACGACGTACCAACCACTTTCTCGATACCCCTCAACTTCACAGGACATCTCACTCCGCGTCGACCAAAGTGTGAGTTATCATGATCTCTATACAAGCACGTTGCAGGCGGTCACTGAGCGGGCGAGTCAGCTGCGTGTCACTGCTGAGTCAGTCAGTATCTATCAATCGTCGGATGATATGGGCCATAAGACGGTGACATTCCATCTTGAATTTACGAGTAGTGAACGTACACTGCAGGATAGCGATGTAAATCCAATTATGGATGCAGTCGCGAGCGCAGTTCACGATTCTGTCGGCGCTGAGCGCGTATAACTCGCTCCACTAAGGTACAATAGACCTATGAAGCACCTGCTGAGGATATTTAGTTTTATGCGCAATTTGTGGCCATACTATGTGGCCGTCATTGTCATGTCGATTATCCTAAGCGTTCTAGGCATTGCGACACCATTTATCTTGAAGCTTGCGACCGATTTTGTGACACATGCCGTGACAATTCAACATGTTGACCTGTGGCCCGTCTTTGGCATCGCATTCCTCTTCTTTGCAGTCGATGCGGGTACGACGCTAGTCCAAAACTGGGCAGGCTACCTCGGAGATATGATGACGGCTAAGTTGCGCCAGCAGCTCAGCGAGCGCTACTACGCGCAGTTACTCGCATTGCCGCAAAGTTACTATGATTTGGAGCTGACAGGCAAGATAATCAATCGTCTCAACAGGACGATTGGTGAGGTGACGAACTTCATCAACATGTTCGCCAATAACTTCTTCAATATGTACCTTACGCTTCTCATCGGTCTCGTGGTGATGTTCGTGTATAGCTGGGTACTCGCAGCTATACTCATCGTGCTCTACCCACTATTTATGTGGATAACGGCACGCACGAGCAAGAAGTGGCAGGCATGGCAACAAGAGAAGAACCGCGAGACCGACATCGCGAGCGGACGATTTGCAGAGGTAGTCGCGCAGATCAAAGTCGTCAAGAGCTTCGTGCAAGAGAAGCTTGAATACAAAGAATTCTCGAAGCGCAATCGAAGGATCGTAGAGCTTACTTCAGTCCAGAGTAAGTACTGGCATAAGATGGATGTGCTACGGAGGCTTATACTGAATGTCGTATTTTTTGCAGCGGTCGCCTATATCTTCGCGTATACCGCACTTGGACGCTTCACGCTTGGTGACATGGTGTTACTCCTTCAATTATTGACACAGATGCGATTCCCGATTTTCAACATGAGCTTCATCGTCGATAGTATGCAACGTGCAATTGCGGGAAGTCGTGATTATTTCGAAGTGATGGCCATCGAGCCGGCAATTAAAGACAAAGTAAAAGCAAGAGCACTCAAAGTCGATAACGGTTCAGTCTCGTATGATGACGTATCGTTTGGGTATACCAATGAGCAAGAAGTGTTGCACAGCGTCAGTTTTGAGATTCAGGAAGGTGAACGCGTCGCATTTGTGGGCGAAAGCGGTGAGGGCAAGACGACATTGACGAGCCTACTACTGCGGCTATACGATGTCGATCGGGGCGATATACGTATCGGCACTCAGTCAATTACAGCAGTTACTCAACAGAGCTTGCGTGAACGTATCGCAGTCGTGTTCCAGGAGCCCGCACTCTTTAGTGGTACGATTCGTGAGAATATCTCATACGGTAAGCCTGGGGTGAAATTGAAGGATATCGAAAAAGCCGCTCGCGCGGCAAATGCTCATGAATTCATCATGAAATTTGAAAAAGGCTACAATACTGAGATTGGTGAACGCGGGCTCAAGCTGAGCGGTGGCCAGAAACAACGTATCGCTATCGCTCGTGCGATCCTGAAGGATGCGCCGATTCTTATCCTTGACGAAGCAACAAGTAGTCTCGATAGTCGATCCGAGCATCAGGTACAAGATGCGCTCGATAACCTCATGCATGGTCGCACGACCCTAATCATTGCTCACCGTTTGAGCACCATCGCGCAAGTCGATCGTATCATCACTTTGCGCAACGGTCGCATCGATGAGATTGGAACACCTCAAGAGCTTGCAACGACCGATGGCATCTATAGCCAACTTCTCAAACTGCAAATGGGCTCACCGGAGTCTGCGAAGAAGAAATTGGCACGATTTGACATTGCAGCTTAGCGTACGTCGTGTTTGAGTGTCGGCGCGAAATAGTCATCTTCGTACGTGTTGGCCGCGCGCCATGCACCGAGCGCCGTATTGACTGGCAGCAGCTCTGTGTAGCCATGGAGATCAGCAAGTCGTCGTATGAGTGCGCCGACCCATCCGTAGATGTGAATGAAGCGCCATTCGATGACTGCCCAGTGGCGCCCAACCGGAATAGCCTGGACGGGTAGTTTGGGGCGGTACAGCTCAGGAGTCGTTCCCTTATGTATACGATGAATCGTGCGCGCTACGTAGTCGGCATTGTGTAATGCGGTCTGCGCGAGACCTGTGTAGGCGGTCGCGGCATTGTCGCCAATCACATATATCTCTTCAGACGCACGTAGATAGACGTCGACCTCTACGCGCCCATTTGGCGTAAGGTGGAATACGTCGGGATTGTTTGCGAAGAATGGGTGGTTTGTGACGCCTGACGTCCAGATAACCGTATGGCTTTCGACTGCATCACCGCTGACGATCAGTTCCGCGGCGTTTTCTCGCTCGACACGCTTATTTGTTTCGACTCTCACTCCGAGTGATCGTAGCCGCTTCGCGACACGACGGCTTGTCATCTCACTGGAGCGGGGAAGGACGCGGGGAGCTGCCTCGATAAGGCGAATCCGTACATGATGGCGACGGACGCCGTAGTGGGCACAGAGGCGCTTGATATACGTACCCATGGCCGCGGCGAGCTCAACTCCCGTCGGTCCCGCACCTATGATGCAATAGTTCTTGTCGATCTGGTGGCGCTCGGCAATATCTATGAAGAGTCGTTGCTTGAGGCGTTTAATCTCGGATTCGCTCTTGATTCCATATGCGTAGGTCTCGAGTCCTGGGATACCGAAATACGCCGTCACGACACCCATCGCGAAGACGACGGTCTGATACTCGTATACCGTACCTGACGCGCCCGTGAGCTGTTTGTGCGTGGCGTCGATAGTGGTGATGGTATCGATGTATACCTGAATGTTAGAATGCTTGGCGAAGATCTCTCCGAGAGGCACCCATGACTCAAGATGATGATGCCCGGTCGCTGAACTATAGAGCGTCGGATAGTATTGGAAATCCTCTCTGTCGCTAATCAGCGTGATAGAAGTGGTCGAATCTTTTGCGAGTTGAAGTGCGGTACGGACACCGCCGAACCCGCCGCCTACGATAGTAATATGTAGTGATTTCTTTGGTGTATCCATAGTGAAGTAGTGGTTGTATAATAGCAGATATTAGCATAAGCATAAAGGAAACATATGGACAATCTTGATGCCGCGCGGCAGCTAATCGGCCACACGTTGGCATTCCACATTGTGATTGTAGCCCTCTCTATCGGCATACCAGTCCTCATGAGTATTTTTGAGTGGCGCGCATGGCGAAAAAATGACGAGAAGATGCGGGCGACCGTGAAACTACTCGCGCGCTGGGCCGCTGTCTTCGTCGTAGGGGGTGTGTTTACGGGCACGGCAGTCGCATTGCAGCTTTCCACGCTGTGGGCCCCGTATCTGAACGAGGTGAGGCCGGACGTCGGTATCTTCTTCCAACTCGAAGGCTACATGTTCTTGATCGAGGCTGTATTCTTGAGTTGGTATCTTGCCACGATGAACAAGACTGGTACACGTAAGCACTTCCTGATAGGGCTGCCTATCAGTGTCGGTACCATAGGCTCGGCGTTCTTCATCACCACGGTGAACGCCTACATGAACAATCCAACTGGGCAATTCACCGTGACTACATGGCTTGAATTTTCACACTCTCTCTTCAGTTATATCTTTGCGACGTTCTTACTGTTCCTTGGGTATGTCGCATGGCGGAGTCTTCGTAAGCACTCCAAGACAATGCAAGAGTTCATTCATTTCAAGATGGGCAAGCTGGCAATCTACACCGCAGTACTACTCGTCATCCTAGCTGTGCTTGGTCACCAATCGGCGGTCAATCTTGCGACGACGCAACCGCACAAGCTAGCGGCGATCGAGATTCTCGATAAGACGCAATCGAATGCCCCCCTTCGGATTGGGGGTGAGATAAACGCGGAAGGTGAGGCTGAGGGCGGTATCGTGTTGCCTGGTATGCTGAGCTTCCTGGTCGGATACAATAATGAGACCGTCGTCACAGGGTTAAACGAATACCCCCGGGAGCAGTGGCCGTTGCTCGTCGTACATACGTTATTCGACCTGAAAATGGCGCTCATCGGCCTCGTTTCTCTCGTTGTGGGCGTGACCATCCTCTATATCTGGCGCAAGAAGCAACTCCCGAAGTGGCTACGTATCAGTTTGATTCCCATTAGCCTCATAGGCTTCGTACTCGTGGAGCTCGGTTGGTTTATCACTGAGTTTGGCCGACAGACGTGGACAGTAGTCGGTCGCCAGACGACCGCGGAGGCGTTGACACAAGGAGCTGATATCAAGGGTAGCCTCATCATTTTCATCATTCTATTCGTAGTTCTCACACTCTCAACACTATTTGCGCTTGCGTACACCACGCGTCACTGGCGCGCGACGGAGAAGTGGTCATGGTAGTCGCATTTTATACCTTTTTACTTGTCCCAGTAGTGATTTATCTCGTGTTCAGTATCATCGAGATATGGCTGACGCTCAAGATTAGCACACGTAAGCACTCGCGTAGTTTAGTGTTCATTCAAGCGTCTACAGAGGTAACGCATACCATCCTGGTTTTTGCGTACGCACAGTTCATGGTCACGTTTAGTCCGCTTCTCATGCAAATTGGCGCGCAGCTTTGGTGGCCGGTTGCATTGCTTATGGCATCGTTCTTGCTGCGAGGCTCAATCTACCTGCTGTTGCTCTCCCGAGAACATTCGAAGAGAATTGAATACTCGGTCCTGCTCGCCACATATCTTGTCGGGGTCGCGGCGCTTGTGTGGTTTCTCGCGGTTCTTGTGCCTGCGATTGTCGAACGTCAGTTTGTGCCAGATATGACCAACGTACCATTCGTGCTCGCCGTCGGCGGACCAGTTGTACTCGCGTTGATCGTGCCACTCGTCATCGTGTACCGCCACGCTTTCGCCCAGCTGCGTAAGTAGTGGTCGCGACTCCCTATCTGCTATAATAGTGAGTAACGAGTTTAATGTTAAAGGGGTAATATGGCAACGACAAATTTCCAACGTTGGGGCATCCTGACGATTCTGATAGTGACCGTCGTCGGTACGCTCGGTTCGTTTGCGGTGATGATGCTTGCGACACAAAATCAGTCCACTGCAGACGCAGAATACCAAGCGGCATATGCAAAATACCAAGCTGACTATGAAGATCAACAAACAAAAATCGCCGCGCAAGCAAAAGAGCTCTCCGCCGTATACTACGCGACGTTTGCACCATATACGTCCCAGGTAGGCACATTTGATCGTGACAATGTCAAAGATCTCGTCAAGACTGATCTTGTAGTGGGAGCCGGCGAGGAGATCACGGGCACGACCAAATTTGCCGCCTACTACATCGGTTGGAATCCAAAAGGAAAGATATTTGACCAATCAATCGACACGACGACCAATACGCTCAAAGCCCCTATCGCGATTAGCGATGGCCTCGACAACGCAAATCTTATATCTGGCTGGATTGAAGGAATGAAGGGCATGAAGATAGGCGGTATTCGCCTGCTCACGATTCCTTCAGACCTGGCGTACAAGGACGTGGCTCAGGGCGATGACATTCCAGCGAATACGCCACTGAAATTCGTGGTGATGGCGATTACTGCACCCGAAACGATACCCGACCCAGAGATACCAGCAGCATTACTTGCGGGCGCAAGCTAAACAAAAAGGAGGGCAGTGATGGAAGATGTTCAACCAGTAGTCATGATCGGTGCGGGCCCCAGTGCGCTTGCCGCAGCCATCTACACGACACGCGAAGATATTGCGACGATATTATATGAGAAAGCCGTTGTTGGCGGTCTCGCGGCTATCACGGATAAGGTAGACAACTACCCAGGATTTGCTGATGGCATCGAGGGCATGAAGCTCGCCGATGAACTGCAACGTCAAGCTGAGCGCTTCGGTGCGAAGATAGAATACGGTGATGTCACTGCAATTCGTGACGAGGGTGACTATCGTGTGCTCACTGTCGACGGTAAGGAAGTGAAGGCTCGCGCTGTCTTAATCGCGACGGGAAGCGATTATAACAAACTTGGCATTCCTGGTGAAGCTGAGTACTATGGCCGCGGTGTGCACTACTGTGCAACCTGTGACGGTGCGTTTTACCGGGACAAACGACTGGTCGTCGTCGGGGGTGGGAATTCGGGTGTCCAAGAGGCGCTCTTCTTGACCCGATTTGCAAGCCACATCGACCTACTCGTACGCAGTACACTCAAAGCGAGTGAGGTATTACAACGAGATCTGCAGCAGTACATTGACAGCGGTAAGGTGACAGTCCATCTGCAGACTACGCCAGAAGCGATCGTGGCCGATGAAACAGGCAAAGTCATCAGCGTGAAGGCGACAAAGGCGGGCGAGCCAATTACTTTTGATATCGACGGCGTCTTTGTCTTTATCGGTCTCAAGCCGAATACGCAATTCCTTGAAGGAAGTGGTGTCGAGCTCGATGAGCGAAAGCTTATCAGGACTGATGCACATCTTGCGACTAATGTTCCCGGTGTGTTTGCGAGTGGCGACGTTCGTAGCGGCGCAACCATGCAGGTGGCAAGCGCAGTCGGTGAGGGTGCGACCGCGGCACTTAATATTCGTGAATTTCTGGAGAGTCGCGAGTAAATCTACTTCGTTTTGGGGCTGTTGAGAGCGGCGATGAACTTGTCTGGGTAATTTGTGACAATTCCATCAATACCTTGTTCTTCAAGGAGCTGGAGTGCACCGACGCGGTCCACAGTGTATACGTAGACGAAAAGCCCGGCCCGCTTGGCGATTTCGAGGGCCAGTGGGTTCAGGTAGAGACGGTGGAAACCGACCGCTGTGAGATTGAGCTTACGCTGGTAGGCGATGAAGAGGAAGGGATTCTCATTGTGTAGTAGGGCAAGGTTGGCCTTCGGTGCGAGTCTACGAATCTGACTCAACTCTGTCCCCTTGAATGAAGAAATAATCACGTTATCCCAGTCGCTTGTCTTCTTGATATAGCGAGCCTCGAGAAGTTTGAGCACCGCCTCACCACACCCCCGAGACTTAACCTCGATATTGAGGAGGATGCGCCCAAAGTACTTGTCGAGCATGGTTTGGAGCAATGGTACAGGACTATCCTTTGTGAGCGTCTGGAATTGATCGTAGGTAATCCCTGCGACTGCTTCTCGGTGATGGTGCGTACGAGTAAGCCGCGAGTCGTGGAGTGCAACGATATACCCATCTTTAGTCAGGCGTGCATCGACCTCTAGCATATCGGCATCGGCCTCGTAGCCAGCCTTGAGCGCTTTCATGGTGTTTTCGGGGGCAAGTCCTGCTGCGCCACGGTGTCCGATAATGAGCATGTCGTTATTATACTACGATGAGACAATCTCATGATGTCAAATGAAACTCGCCACGACATGTGGCGAGTTTCATGTTGCATGATTGATTGAACTAGTGCAGTAACCCGACGATCAGAAGTGCGATGATGTTCGCGACCTTGATAAGTGGGTTGATAGCTGGGCCAGTCGTATCCTTGTAGGGATCTCCGACGGTGTCGCCAGTCACGGCAGCTTTGTGAGCGTCTGAGCCCTTGCCACCGAATGCGCCGTCTTCGATATACTTCTTGGCGTTATCCCATGCGCCACCACCGGTCGTCATACTGATAGCCATGAAGAGGCCGCCAAGGATGACGCCGATAAGGAGGCCGCCGAGTGATGCCTTGCCGAGGACGAAGCCGACAAGCAGCACGCCAACGACTGGGATGAGTGCGGGAACGATCATTTCCTTGATCGCAGCCTTAGTCACGATGTCGATTGCACGACCGTACTCAGGCTTAGCCTTGCCACTCATGATACCCTTAATCTCGCGGAATTGACGGCGAACTTCGTCCACCACTGTACCAGCTGTCTTACCGACCGCACGAAGAGTCAGTGCACCGAAGTAGTAGACCATCGCGACGCCGAGGAGTAGCCCAGCGAGAACTTTTGGATCCGAGAGATCGAAGGCGATGCCGCCTGCTTCCTCGGTATAGCTCGAGAACAGTACGAGGGCAGCGAGACCAGCGCTCGCGATAGCATAGCCTTTCGTGACTGCCTTTGTCGTGTTGCCAACTGCATCGAGCGCGTCGGTAATCTTACGTACAGATGCGGGTTGTTTGCTCATCTCAGCGATACCACCGGCATTGTCCGTGATAGGGCCGAATGAGTCAATCGACACGATGATGCCAGCAACTGAGAGCATGGCGACAGATGCGATTGCGACGCCAAAGATGCCGGCGAGCGCGAAGCTGCCCAGGATACCGGCGACGATGACGATAGCCGGCAAGAGGGTTGATTCGAGACCCACTGCGAGACCAGCGATGATATTTGTACCGTGACCGGAGTCAGATGCGGCTGCAATCTCCTTGACAGGACGATAATTTTTCGAGGTGTAATAGTCTGTGACGATGACCATGAGACCCGTGACCGCAAGACCGATCAGTGCTGCGAAGTAGAGCTTCATACCCTCGGCGCTGCCACCGTACATGGCGTTGATGACGAAATAGAAACCAACTGCTGAGAGTACGAGTGAAGCAATCATGCCCCGGTACAGGGCGCCCATAATTGATTTTTTGGCACCAAGACGCACGAAGAACGTACCTGCGATAGAGGCAAGGATAGATACGCCACCGAGTACCAGTGGAAGCTCGACTGAGCCGACACCTGTCTTGACGGCGATTGCACCGAGCAAGATGCCGGCACTTAATGTCACCGCGTATGTTTCGAACAAGTCTGCTGCCATGCCGGCGCAGTCGCCCACATTGTCGCCGACAAGGTCTGCAATCACGCCAGGATTTCGCGGGTCATCTTCTGGGATGTTTGCTTCGACTTTGCCGACAAGGTCGGTACCGACGTCAGCGGCTTTGGTGTAGATGCCTCCACCGAGCCGTGCGAAGATAGACACCAGGCTTGCTCCGAAGCTAAGCCCGATAAGTGCATCGACATTGTGACCAGTCAGGTAGTAGATACCCGCAACTGATAGTAGACCGATGGTAGTAACCAACAGCCCCGTTACCGAACCCGCCTTGAAGGCGATGTCGAGTGCGACACCAAGACCTGTCTTGGCACCGGCTGCGGTTCGTGCATTTGCGCGGACGGCAACGTTCATACCGATGTAACCGGTAATCGCTGATGCGAATCCACCGACAAGGAAGGCACCTGCAGTTATCCAGCCGAGCGTCAAACCTATGACGACAGCCAAAATGGCTGCAACGACTGCGACGGCTTTATATTGACGATTCAAGTATGCCGTCGAGCCTTCTTGAATTGCCTTGGAAATGCTAATCATTTCCTTGTCGCCCTGTGACTTCTTCAGCAGCCAGTATACAAGGTATGCACTGTATACGATTGCCAAGCCTACAGGTACGAAAATCAGTAGATTGGTAATTAGTGTTGACATAGTACTGAATATAACAGAGCTCCCAGTGTTTGGGAAGCGGGTTATATTAGCATGGTCTAAGCTAGCATAATCATGTACAATTAAGCCAAACCGCTAAAGCGGCACATAATCGCAAGACAGCAAAGGAGTATCTATGGATACGACGTACAGTTACACCACCACAAGCGCAGACTTAACCTCAGCACAAGCAGCAGCGCTCGGAGGATTTATGCTTGTCCTATGGCTGATTGTCATGGTGCTTATCATCTTCACTATCGCTAGTATGTGGAAGTTGTTCACGAAGGCTGGTAAGCCGGGGTGGGCGGCAATCGTACCTATTTATAACAATATCGTTCAGCTCGAAATCGTCGGTCGTCCTATTTGGTGGGTGTTCCTCTACTTTATTCCGTTTGTTAATATCGTCGCGCAGATTCTTGTCACGCTCGATACCGCAAAAGTATACGGTAAGGATACGACCTTTGGCGTGTTGATGATATTCTTCCCGATACCGATGTATCAGATTCTTGCCTTCAGTAAGAGTACACAATACTTGGGTCCAATCGCCCATGAGCAAGCGCAGTACGGAGCAGCTCCCGCCGCGCCGGTCGCTTCACAGCCAGTTGTTCCCACTCCGCAGGCTCAGCCTGCAGCACCCATGGCACCACAATCCGCCACACCCGATGTGCAGCCTCCGGTGACGCCAGACCAGCCACAACAATAGCTTGTCCTTTACCTACATAAATCGACCGCGTCTGAGAAGCGGTCGATTTATTTTTTGCGTCGCATCGTTTTACGATGAATGATTGCCGCCGCGTTTGATAACTGTCCGAGGATGCCACCTTTGCGGAGTTGCGAGCGTAATTTGAGTCTTGCGTGCCCAGTAATCATATACTGCAGCCAATCCTGACGGGGCTTCGCGTGCTTATTTGTGAGAATCTCGATGATATCTCCGTGATGCAATTGGTAGCTAAAAGGCTGCATTTTGCCATTGATGAGGAATCCACTGGCTTTTGCGGCCAGGTCACTGTGTACACGGTAGGCATAATCAAGCGGGAACGCACCAGCGGGAAGGTCATAGATATCGCCCTTCGGTGAGAATACGAAGATGCGATCACCGAAGAGATCGACGCGCAGATTTACTTCATCGAACTCTTTACCTTCGCGTAGCAACGCGGCGGCATTTTGCAGGTCTTGTATCCAGTGAAGGTCGGTCGGCAGTTCGGCAATCGAGCCTTGTTTGTATGCATCGGTGAGCTTCTGCTCGTTGTAATGGAAGCTGGCAGCAAGACCGCGTTCGGCATATTCATGCATTTCCCGCGTGCGCACCTGGAACTCGACCGGCTGACCTGATTCGGTGATGACAGTCGTGTGGAGTGATTGATACCCGTTCGGTTTTGGCTTTGCGATGTAATCCTTGATGCGGTCAACCATCGGCTCATACATACTATGAAGCTCGCCAAGCACTAGATAACATGTCGCCACGTCATCGACTACGACGCGCAGTGCCATAAGGTCGTAGATATCATCGATATTGGGAACGCGCTGCATCTTCTTGTAGAGGCTATAGACACTCTTGACGCGTCCATCTATCTCGTGCGGGACCTTCTCATCGGTCAGGTGTGCATCGACCTCGCGTTTCACTTTACGTAGTTTGCGCTCACTTTTCTTGAGTCGGCTGTCCATCAGCTGCTTAGTCTTCTCGAACTGCTCGGGCAGCAGGTAGCGGAAACTCAATTCCTCAAGTTGCACACGGACTCGGCCCATATTGAGTCGATCGGCGAGTGGCGCGAAGACTTCGATTGTCTCGCGGGAAATTTTCTTTTGTTTGTCCTCGCTTTTGAACTGTAGTGTCTGCATATTATGCAGGCGGTCAGCGAGCTTGATGATGATGACGCGCACGTCTTGGCCGACGGCGATGAGGAGTTTTGTAAGATTATCCTTGGTGGCGGGTAGGTAGCTAGAGAGGTCACGCATACCTGAGCGGGCCTGGCTAACCTTCGTGACACCGTCTACGAGAAATGCTACGTCGCGTCCAAATAGCTCCTTGATGTCCTCGAGCGTCGCCTTAGTATCCTCGACGGTGTCGTGCAAGACTCCTGCGATGACAGAATCGGCATCCATGCCCCACTCGACGAGTGTTGCGGCAACATGAATAGGGTGCGTGATGTAGGGCTCACCACTCTTGCGGTCTTGGCCGTCGTGCATCTCCGTCGCGTAATCGACTGCACTCTCGAGGGCCGCTACCTGCAGAGCGGTGTAGTGCCCATCGGCGAGGCGAATCAACTCACGCTTGTTCATACTCCTTAGTATAGCAAAGAGAAACCCGCCACTGGCTGTGGCGGGTAGTGGGCTAGGCCCTGCGAGTCGGAAGTTGTACTGCGAGCTTCAGCTCCAGTTCGTCGTGTCGCAGATCATCGATGTCTGGCGAGAGCTCGGAGAACTTGTCGACTATCTCCCGGGACGTCCGTGAGCGGGCCACGAGCTCGAGCAACTTGGACTCGAGATGCGCGTACTTGACGGCAAGCTCAGTAGCATATGCACGGGCTGCGTCAATCTGTGCCCGGGAGCCCCCGGCTACGCGAACATCGATGTCGATCTTCCAGAGGGAAGTGCTCAGTTCCTGATACCGCCGCCTACAAAGCGCGATTGCATCTCGAACGATTGCACGTTCCATCGCGAACGCCTTCTTCTCGCGTGCGCGCGCACGCCATGCCTTGATACCCATCCGTCCTCCTTCGTAGAGTGATTGCAGGTGGATTCAATATGCATATTATATCAAATAGAGCAAGAAAAGTCAATATATAACAGATGTACATGATGGTCTATACTAGAGCCAAAGAACTCATGCTTTGTAGGAGGTGGGAAAATGAGTAATACGAGAGTTGCAATCAATGGGTTTGGCCGCATCGGACGCAATGCATTTAAGATTGCATTTGACCGAAGTGATACGGAAGTTGTCGCTATCAATGACTTGACGGATACGAAGACGCTTGCGCACTTGCTCAAGCACGATAGTAGTTACGGGACATATGAGCATGAGGTTGGCTTCGATGAGACTGGCATCATCGTCAACGGTACGCATATCGATGTGCTTGCCGAGAAAGATCCGACAGCACTACCGTGGCGTGACAAATCGGTGGATGTCGTTATCGAAAGCACGGGGCTCTTCGTCGATCCAGCGAAGGCACGAGCACATATCGATGCCGGCGCCAAGAAGGTCGTCATCTCTGCCCCCGCTAAGGGTGAGGGTGCGACGACGATTGTCCTCGGTGTCAATGAAGATAAGATTGCCGGCGCAAGTGACGTCATCTCAAATGCGAGCTGTACGACCAACTGTATCACTCCAGTGATGGCGGTGCTTGAGAGCTCATTTGGCATCGACAAGGCTATGATGACGACCGTCCATAGCTATACGGCTAGTCAGCGTCTGCAGGACGCACCGGCGAAGGATTTACGCGAAGCCCGCGCAGCTGCTGAGAATATCGTCCCAACAACGACCGGTGCATCGATCGCCGCTGCTCAGGCGCTACCCGCGCTGGAGAATAGGTTTGGTGGACTCAGTGTCCGCGTGCCGACGCCCGTCGTGAGTATGAGTGACTTTGTCGTCTTGTTGAAGCGTGACGTGACGGTCGATGAAGTGAAGCAAGCCTTTAAGGATGCGGCGGAGAAGCCATTTTATCAAGGCATCTTAGATGTGACCGACGAGGAGCTCGTTTCGAGTGATTTCAAGGGCAATAGTCATAGCGCGATTGTCGATTTGTCGCTGACAAATGTCGTCGGCGGGAATCTCGTCAAGGTGGTGGCATGGTATGACAATGAATGGGGTTATTCGAACCGTCTCGTGGAGCTTGTCGCTGACGTAGGCCGTGCCTTGCAGCACGATGCCGTTGCCAGTGGCGCATCTCCTGCGCCCGTCACTGAAGCATCAGGCGAAGATCTCGGGGTGGCGCATGACGATACTCCGGAGCAGCTTGTGCAACCAGCAACTGCCGAAGCGCTCGGTGAATTGGATGTTCATCAGGCTGAAGCCGAAGCTTCAACCGAAGCTCCAGTAGAGGCTCCGAGTGAACCACAGTCCATCGCGATCACCACGCCAGACGAGAAGCCGTTTGATATGCCTGATGAACTGCCAGCGTCGTCAGATGAGCAAAAAGCTTTGCACGAAGAGCGCCAAGCTGCCCAGTGGTAGATAGTTAATCTCATGCAACTAATACAGGCAGCCATGAAGGCTGCCTGTATTAGAGTTGTTCGTACAAGTTGTATATGCGTATGTTAGCAAATTTAGATGCTTTTGTCAAGCATGAGCACGATGACGTTGGGTTTACACCACGGCCGATGTTGGTTATGCTTAGGGCAGCATGCTACATCTGCGTCACCGTCCACACACTCGAGCTACGTCATCAACCCACTTTGGGTTTACAGTGATAGAACTCCTGATGATCGTAACTGCAGTTGGGATCCTCGCGGTAATCGGTCTCACCGCCTATAACGGTGCACAGCAACGTGCAGCCGACGCAGTCGTGCAAGACACGATTAAGGGAGGGCGCGATGCACTCGAGATATACCATGCCTCAAATCGTGCCTTTCCGTCTAATTTCGCGAACGCCGAGTATGCTCCTCCCGTTATAGTGGCGGTGACATTGTTTACTGATGCCAGCCAGACTCCCGTCTATGCTAATCTGACTCCCGCTCAAAATGCCCAGCTGTTCCTCAACACCTGTAATGGCTTTATGCCGGTCACGAGCGGATCGACCACCTACAATACGGCATGCGTCTACAACGGAAACAACTTGCACGTAAAAGGTACGGGCTCATCAAACGTGGTTATCCAAGGACCAACGATAGCCGAGAATCAGTTCGTCTTAAACTGTGGCACTGCATGTACTACGGCTCAATCATCCATCATCTCTACATTCCAAACCCAGGGGGGTACGTTCCCGATAACGGTAATCTCTTCGGGCGCTAGTTTGCCCGCACCGACCCTCGTATCGTCGGGCGCTGCGTCGAGATATTGCCTGCAGGCGCGATCATCGACATTTACAGACATTGTCTACTATGTCACCTCAGAGATGAGTGCTCACGTTAGCGGCGAATGTCCCGCTGACGCGAGTCTTCACTATCCGTGATTTGAGTACTGGAGCCCTTTACAGAGGAGCGCATCACGCTTATACTTATATTATGAAGATTTTTATCGGTGCTGATCATGGGGGCTTTTATCTGAAAGAAAAAATCGAGGCCTACCTCTCTAAGCGTGGGTATGACTGGCAAGATGTCGGTGACAAAGAGCTTGACCCGAAAGACGATTTCCCTCAATTCGCGCAGATGGCGGCCATCAAGGTGCTCGGAGAAGAGGAGAGAGATGACCCACGAGCAATTCTCATCTGTACGGGTGGCCAGGGCATGGCTATGGCGGCGAACCGGTTCAGTGGCATACGGGCTGCAGTGATTTGGGATAGTTTCGAAGCGAAAGAGTGCCGCAATGACAATAACTCCAATGTATTGTGTTTGCCGGCTCGCGTACTTGATGCACCCGAGGATGACCTTGAACTTTGGAAAGATATCATCGACACATGGCTGACAACTCCGTTTGCGGGTGCGGACCGATTCGTGCGGCGTAATGCAGAATTGGATCAGTTCTAGATGGCTGTTATCACACCATGTATCACCGTAGAAACAGAAGATGACTACAAGGTAACTGTTGAGAGACTCCATCCATTCGCGCAGCGTGTTCATATTGATTTGATGGATGGTGAGTTTGCGCCTACATTTAGTGTTGGTGCTGATAAGATTTGGTGGCCTCAAGAATGGATAGTGGATATTCATGCGATGGTGGCCCACCCAAGCCAGTACGTTGATGCATTGATTCAGCTCCACCCCACTACTGTGATTTTTCATGTTGAAGTTGAAGAAGACCTCAACCCCACAATCACAAAGCTTAAACAAGCCGGCATCAAAGCGGGCGTCGCGTTACTTAGGCCGACTGTGCCGAGTGAAGTGCAGAATTATATAGAAATCGCAGACCATGTCCTCATCTTCAGTGGTGATTTGGGCCATTATGGTGGTACGGCGAGCCTTATGCAGCTTGAGAAGGTGCGTCTTGTCCGCAAGATTCACCCAGAAGTTGAAGTCGGTTGGGATGGCGGCGCAAATCCAGAGAACGTCTTCAGCCTTGCGCAGGGTGGTGTCGATGTCATCAACTGCGGAGGTTCGATCAATAAGTCGCCGGATCCGGCGGGTGCATATAAGCAAATGGTTGAAGAAACAAACAAGCATAGTGTGATATAACCCTTGTGGTAGAATGAAGGTAATGATGGATGGGCAACTGACAGTTCGACAGATCGAACAAAAGGCAAATGACATGCGCAAAGACATCGTGACGATGTTGGAGCACGCTGGTAGTGGTCACTCGGCTGGTCCGATGGGACTTGCTGATCTTGTCGCGACACTCTATTTCAACGTGATGAATATCGATCCTCAACATCCCGAGAAGCCCGACCGAGATATCTTCATGTTGAGCAATGGTCACTGTGTGCCCGTGCAATACGCCGCGATGGCAGAGAGAGGATTCTTTCCTAAGGAAGAGCTTTTGACGCTCCGCAAGATGGGCGCTAGACTTCAGGGGCATCCAGAGCGCACGAAACTACCCGGCATCGAAACGACGAGCGGGCCACTAGGTTGTGGAGTCAGTCAAGGTTCTGGCTACGCCTATGCTCTGCAGTATCTCGACAACCAACGACACCGCTGGGTGTACGTCATCACTGGCGACGGTGAACTCGACGAGGGTAATATCTGGGAAGCTGCGATGTTCGCGGGTAAGTACAAATTGAGCCAACTGATTGTCTTTGTCGATCGCAACAATATCCAGATTGATGGTCCGACCGAGGAAGTCATGCCACTCGAAAACCTACGTGCAAAATGGGAGAGCTTCGGCTGGCACGTCCAGGAAATCGATGGGCACAATATCGAGAGCATCATCGATGCAGTCGGTATGGCAAAGGCTATCGAGAATCGCCCAAGCTGCATCATCACGCACACCATCCCCGGCAAGAACGTCGATTTTATGGAATATGACTATAAGTGGCATGGCATTCCGCCGAATAAAGAACAAGCGAAACAAGCTCTCAAGGAGCTACGCACAATGGGTGGCAAAATCCGTGCGGAACATGAATAGTATTAACCCCGTAATGTCACATCAAGGAGACATATGAACGACGATCAGCAACCTAATCAGGACAAGCCCGAAGGGATGACGAGTCCCTGGCCAGAAGCATCAAATGAGCAGGCGAGTGAGCAGGCTCAATCTGACGATGCGTCCTCAGCTGATGTCACTTCGTCTATGCACGATGAATCGCTGGCTACGGACGCTTCTCCAAGAGGGATACAGTCAAGCGTAGTTCCACCGCAGCCCGAGAGTCCCACACCGGTCGCCCCTGTTGTCGGACAGCCCCTTGCCCCTACGGCACCTCCTGTCGAGAATCCTGGTCAAGCACTAGGCATCGCAAGCATCATACTTGGGGTACTGACACTCTGGCTGGTTGGCTTGCCACTTGCAATCGTATCAATGGTGAAGTCCTCGAAGGCGCAAGCTTCCAAGACCCTTGGTATCGTCGGCCTGGTACTCAATATAGTTGCAATTTTCATCACCAGCTTCATATTCATCGTGATACTCATGGCGCTGCCTGCACTACAGGAGGCGGCGCAAGAGGCGCAAGCGGCCGCGAACTCAGCTGCGGTAATATCGGAGACGACTATACCCCTCAGCATGGAGTATAAGCCCGCAAACACCGAGGCTTCGTTTGTCGTACCCGCAAGCTATGCAGGGTGGACGGCCACAACAGTGGAAAAAGAAGGCATCAATGAGTTCACGAAGAATGACGATTCTGCCACCTTCATGACCTATCACGGGGTGCTCGCTGGCCTTTCGGGTACCGATATGGAAGTGACGAAACAAGCGATGGCGGACTATATCATGCAGCTTGATGCCATAGAAGTCGCTGACTCTGAGTCCACAGTGTCCTTCCCGACGACATCAGATGGCAAGATGCTGCAATTTGAGACAAGGCAGGTGACTGCAATCTCAAACAGTAACGCGATAAAAGGTATCGTGGCCGTCCGCATGTACGAGGGACATGAGCTATCAGTCATCTATCTTGCGAGTGCTGACACATTCAGTATGAGTGAGTGGAGCAGCTTGATCAGTGAAGTAAAGATTAACGACAAGGCATTATGACCATGACTGCATATCCTCTTGATGACATGATTTACGGCGAGACGCCTCGTGTTGAACCGACGCGAACGGGATTTGGTCGTGGCCTCAAAGCTGCGGGTGAGGTAAATCCAAACATAGTGGGCCTATGTGCGGATCTCGTCGAGAGCGTGCAGATGCATTTCTTCGCCGAGGCATTCCCTGAGCGGTATATCGAGACGGGTATCGCAGAGCAAAACCTTGTAACTGTCGCGGCAGGTCTTGCTCGCGCGGGCAAGATTCCATTCGCAGCAAGCTACGCAGCATTTAGCCCCGGTCGTAACTGGGAGCAAATTAAGACGACGGCAGGCATCAATCAACTACCCGTCAAGATTGTCGGTGCACATAGCGGCTCAACTGTCGGTCCTGATGGCGCGACGCACCAGATGTTTGAAGATATTGCCTTGATGCGCATCATGCCAAATATGGTCGTGGTGTGTCCTGGTGATAGTATCGAGGCTGAAAAGGCGACGAAAGCAGTTGCTGAGCATCCGAGTGCGTGCTACCTGCGGGTGGCTCGCGAGAAGACGCCTATTTTCAGCACGACCGATTCGCCATTCGAAATCGGCAAAGCGTACCTGCTACGTGAGGGTGAGGATGTGACGATTCTTTCGACCGGTATAGAGACACCCTTTGCATTGAGAGCGGCTGATTTGTTGAAAGAGCAGGGCGTATCAGCTGAAGTTGTCCATGTACCTACGGTGAAGCCGCTTGATCAAGATACTATCCTCGCCTCAATCCGCAGGACGGGCCGTGCGGTCACCTGTGAGGACGCCCAAGCCGCTGGTGGACTCGGTGGCGCAATTGCTGAGCTGCTGTGCGACGAGCTGCCAACGCCACTACTGCGCATCGGTATGCAAGATCGCTACGGTGAGAGCGGCACTCCACTGGAAGTCCACTCGCACTTCAAACTTGACGATAAGGGCATCGCTGAGCAAGTGAAACCGTTTGTCGACCGCGTGCCGAAGTATCACCAAGGGTTTTAGTAGAATTAAAAAATGACCGTACTCGGTCGGCGAGCTATTTCATGCATAGCTGCAGGGTTGTCAGGTCTCCGGCTCTACCTCACCACCGAAGTCGATATCGCCGATATCGATTGTGGCCAGGTCAGGAACTGGGACTGGCTCGTCCATCACTCTCAGCCAGAGCTTGCGAGCTTCTCCGCCGAGTGCGGGTAGAAGCATGATGAGCGTGAGGACGCACGCAATCGCAACAGTAAATGGGCCGAGAAAGATCATGAGCGCCCGAATCCAGCGTGGCTTCGTGAACCTCCGTTCTTGGGGGCGGATTTCCGCAAGATACATCGCGACTAAGATCGCGGTCAGTAGCCAGATGAGGATGTAGCAGACAAGGCTACTCGCGCTCGCTGTGTCCATGAGTGTTCTCCAATCTCATCGTAGCGCACCTGCGCTACGATGAAGTGTAGGCAGAGTGATACATACATTATACCACCGACAGCATAGAAAGTCAATAGTTACGAGGTTTTACAGAGAGTGGTATACTATTCAGTAGATAACCATAACAACTTTTAGGGGGCTGGATATTATATGGGACTGACTATCACTGAGATTCGCGATAGGACACTTCGCGCGAGGCATCTCATGCAACGTTCACGCCAGCAAGGATTTGCAGTCGGTGCGTTCAATATCGACAATCAAGAGACACTTATCGCCGTAGCCAAGGCAGCGCAACATCTCAACGCGCCAGTGCTTGTGGAGGTGAGTGACGGTGAAGTCAAGGCGCTCGGTCTCGAGAATATCCGTGATATGGTCGACAACTACCGCGATGAATATGGTATCGAGATGTACATCAATCTAGATCACAGTCCTACGGTCGAAGATTGTAAGAAGGCTATTGATGCAGGATATGAATTTATCCATATCGATATCTCTCAGGCGAATCACGACGCAACGGAAGAGGAAATCATTGCTAAGACACGCGAAGTTGTCGAATATGCGAAGTTCACTGGCGCGCTCGTCGAGAGTGAGCCACACTACTTCGGTGGCTCAAGCAATGTGCACAAGGAAGACATCGATTACGAGGCGATTAAGAAGACATTTAGTACCCCTGAGGGCACGCGAAGCTTCGTCGATGCCACTGGTATCGACACGTTTGCAGCCGCTATTGGCAATTTACATGGTAAATACCCTGTGCCAAAAGTGCTCGACCTCGAGCTATTGCAGAAAATTCGTGATTCGATTGATTGCCAAATCAGCTTGCATGGTGGATCTGGCACACCACTTGAGTATTTCCAGAAGGCTGCTCAAATCGGCGTCAGCAAGATCAACATCAACAGTGATATGCGTGTGGCGTTTCGTGAGACGCTCGAGAAGGTCCTGCGCGAGCACCCTGATGAGTATGCCGTCGTCAAACTAATGCCTGAGGTATTTGGTGCGGTCCAGGCGGTCGTCGAAGAGAAGATCAATGCCTTTGGCAGTGTGGGAAAGGCCGTAAGATAGTGGTCAAAATCCTTGCAATCGGGAAAGGCACACAGGATGTGTTCCTCAAGAGTGAGGAGTTCGATCCGCACAAAGAGGGCAAGCACATGTTTACCCACTTGCCTCTAGGTCTCAAGATGGAGGTTGAAGACGTACATTTTTGTACCGGTGGCAATGCCACAAATGTTGCGGTGACCTTCGCGCGGCAAGGACTCGAGAGTGCCTATATGTGGGGACTCGGCGAAGACCCTGCAAGCCAATCTATCCTAAAAGATCTCGACGATGAAGGTGTTGATACGAGGCATGTCGTCCAGGACGAGAGCTATCAATCTGGCTATTCTGTCATCATGATTGCGACAAATGGCGAACGCACCATCATCAATCACCGCGGTAATGCATTTGGTCGCACTGGCAAGCATGGCTTCGAACTCGACGCCATCGTGGAGTATGATTGGGTCTATCCGACATCACTTGGTAACGGTGGTCTGTCATTGTTGCGAGAAATCGTCGACACGGCAGCTGCGCATAAAGTCAAAGTGATGCTCAATCCCGCAGGACCCGAATTAGCAGAGCCCGACAAACTAAAGGCACTCCTCGAGGAGGTCGAAGTGCTCTGTTGCAATAAAGAAGAGATGCAGCTACTGGTGAGTGGTGAGACGTGCGAAGAATTGGCGCTCCATGCCCTACACTATGTACCGGTTGCGATTGTGAGCGATGGACCAAATGGTGTCGTAGCGACCGACGGTAAGACAATCATACGGGCTGGTATGTATGAGGATGTTCCTGTCGTCGACCGCACTGGTGCTGGCGACGCATTTGCGAGTGGCTTCCTGAGTCAGTGGAGTCAAGGCAAGAGTTTGAAAGATGCGATTATCTTTGCCAGTGCTAACTCGACCAGTGTCGTGACAAAAATTGGTGCAAAGGAAGGTATCTTGCGTCGCGGTGTGCGGTTGCACGAAATGCCGCTACACGAGAAAGCCGTCAATCTGAGGGAGAGTGTATAGTGGCACGATTCCTTCGTGATCTGCTGGGTGCTAAGGAGCCGATGTTCACCATCGCGCTTAAGCAACTTGAGCAACGAACAGGGGGTATGGGTGTTGACGTGGCCTATATCGCGCATATCATCGAGCATGCCCATGGTGTCATGCGCAAGCTTGGTCTCGATCCATCTGACACGACCGCACTTGAGCTCTATCGCGCACTGAACGCACATGTCGATGATCGCGAACTGCTGCGAGAAACGGACGATGTCGGTCTCGTCTTTGCTGGCCGAGTGATATCGTTTAATCGCGATGATATCAAAGAGAATATTGAGCGGACATTTGAGTTACGAACATCACGCCACTTAGCCTGTCGTGTCGAGACCGCCATCATCGATCGGTATCATGCTGCGGGAAATATCGAGCGCGAGGTAATCGCGAACGAACTGGCTGCGGCAGGGTTGAATGCGTGTGAGCTGAGTGACTATCACGCACAATCTAGTGATGGAGAGGTGAGTGAGGACGTGCCCTACGTGCTCTGTGTAGGAGATATATTCACTGACGTATTCATCAAGTTACTCGAAGACGAAGCACGGATTGACACCGACAACGATGGCGCGAAACGTCTTAGTCTTCCGTTTGGCTCCAAGCCACCGTATGAGCGTGCAGATGTGGTCACGAGCGTGGGGCCATCGCCAAACGCTGGTGTTTCTATGGCACGACTTGGATTGAGGGTGGGCCTCATGAGTTGGCTTGGTGATGACCAAGTCGGGCGACAGTCGCTGAATTACCTTGCCAGTGAACACATCGATACGACACCGCTACAGGTACAGAAGCAGACACCGTCGAGTACCTACTACGTCTTACGTTATGGTGCTGACCGTACGATACTCGTCAAGAACGAGACGTATGAGTATAAGTGGATACCACCAGCAGTCGCGCCACAATGGATTTATCTCTCGCTCATCAGTGCTGATAGCTGGAATCTACACCAAAGCCTTCTTGATTATCTTGACGCCAACCCGGATGTACGACTTGCATTTCAGCCAGGCACGTTCCACTTCAAATGGGGCGCCAAGAAGCTTGAGCGCTTGTACGCAAGAGCTGAAATCGTAGTCATGAACCGCGAGGAAGCGGTCGATGTGACAGGTGCACCATACGACGTGCCTCGCAAGCTTGCAGAGGCCTTGCATGCGATGGGACCCAAGTACGTCGTCATCACTGACGGCCCGAGTGGATCATACGCATTTGCTGAAGATAAGCTAGTGACGATACCGAACTATCCTGATCCTGCGCCGCCAGTCGACCGTACTGGTGCGGGAGACGCATTTGCAAGTACGATTGTGGCGGCATTGGCGCTGGGTGAGTCGTTTGAAACTGCGTTGAAATGGGCGCCAATCAACAGTATGAGTGTTGTTCAGGAATTGGGTGCTCAGGCGGGTTTGCTGGATAGGACGGATATCGAGACCTATCTGAAGAACGCACCTGAGAACTATAACGTAGAGGAGTACACACGATGAGATATCAGATTTGCGTATCGGGCGCAGCATCCGGTGAGACAGTAGGCATTGCGTATGACCAGGCGTTTGCGCTGGGAGCTGAAATTGCAAAGGCGGGTAAGACGCTACTTACAGGCGCAACAGTCGGCTTGCCTCACTATGCCGCCATGGGGTTTGTGAGCGTCAAGAACTCCAAGGGCTCATCAATCGGCTTCTCGCCCGCAAGTTCGTACCGCGAGCATGTCTCGACCTACCGCTTGCCGACGAAAGAATTTGACTACATCAACTTCACTAGCATGGAATACGTGGGACGTGATGTCCATCTCGTAAGGAGCTCGGACGCCGTGATTACCGTGGGCGGACGCATGGGTAGCCTTCATGAACTTGCAACAGCGCTCGAGAGCCGTAAAGTGTGTGGTATCCTCACGGGCACTGGCGGACTTGCTGACTATGCCGCAACACTTCTGAAGTATATCGAAGCTCCTGGCGGTAAGGATGTCATCTATGACACCGATCCGAAACGACTCGTAACAAAAGTCGTCGCAGCGCTCGATATGCGCTATGCAGATTTTCATGATATTGACCACGATCGCGACACGCTCCTCACGGACCCAGCGACAATCGTCAAAAAACGTCGTGGATAAGTGCTTGCGTACGCATCCTTGTGGCGCTATGCTGAGGGCACAATTAATCATAAGCGGAACAGCTGTGTATGATCTCGAACAATAAATCTACAGGTAGCGCGCATGTCATCATCATCGCAGGTCTTGTGGTCATCCTCATCGGTGCGTTAGGTGTGGTGTTCTATCAAAACTTCATTGCGAAAAAGGCAGATCCATCAGCTTCATCTGTCTCGAGTACGACGACGCAAGCAACAGAGAAGCCTAAGAGCACTATCGAGATAACCGCGGGTTCAGATATGAACCGGTACATCAATAATGAGTATGGGTTTGAGTTTCAATTCCCCAAGCAGGCCTATGAAGCCGTTGGGTGCGCCGACAGTACGGTAGGATACGACACGTACGGCAACGAGAAGACGGTAGCGGGGTACAAGACTGTAGCCAGCGGTTTGGCCGATATGACCGTCCTCGAGGGTGACCGAAGGTATATGATTACCTCTAAGCAAACTGTCGTGCTGAGCGACCACCAAGAGTATTACATGAAGTGTGAAGTCGTGCCCACAACGCTCGCACTTGTCGATAGCTACAAGGGTGAACTAAGCCAATACGTTGCTGCTGAGTACCGCACCTGGGAAGTGGCACGCGCTGAGGATAAGGATCACATCGCAGAGGCGTTAGGGACTCTGGCGTCATTTCAAGGCAAGGCGGTAAGCTACACAATCGGCAACCTTGAGAACGACAGATATTCGCTGACGTATAGCTACAATGACAATCCCGAGAACGTGGGTGGCGGTGCGTATAAGCTATGGTACTATCCATCCAAGAAGCTACTCGTGTACATAGGTCTTGGTCAAAGCATTAGCTTCACGAAAGACGAGACCTCCGAGGAGTACTACATTACGCGTATCGTCGACAGCTTTAAGCTGACACAGTAACGTATAATAGAAAGGTGAATACATTTCGCCTCGTCAGTGAATACAAGCCAACCGGTGATCAGCCGGAGGCGATTCGAAAGCTTCTCGAAGGGCTTGATCAAGGTGCCCGTGAGCAGACGCTTCTAGGCGTCACAGGATCGGGTAAGACCTTCACGATGGCGAATATCATTGCCAAACGGAATGCGCCAACACTAGTCCTTGCCCACAACAAAACCCTCGCAGCTCAATTATTTAGCGAATTCAAGCAGTTCTTCCCTGACAACGAGGTTCACTACTTTGTGAGCTACTTCGATTACTATCAGCCAGAAGCATATATCGCGAGTAGTGATACCTACATAGAGAAAGACAGTGCGATTAACGAAGAGATTGACCGACTGAGACATGCCGCAACGAGCGCTCTTCTGACGCGCCGTGATGTGATTATCGTCGCTAGCGTGAGCTGTATCTATGGTATCGGCTCACCCGACGATTATAATGAAATGTCGATCACGGTCGTCAAGGGCGAGCGTCGGCTTCAAGATAAGTTCATCCGACAACTGACGGATATCCAGTATCATCGCAATGATATCGATTTCTCACGTGGCACATTCCGCGTACGCGGTGATGTTGTCGACGTCTTCCCCGCAGGATCAAGTAGCGCGTTTCGTCTAGAATTCTTCGGTGACATAGTGGATCGGATTACCCAGATTGATCCGTTGACAGGTGAGATTATGCGAGAGCCCGAATCTTGCACGATCTTTCCCTCGAGTCACTATGTGACACCAAAAGATAAAGTGATGCATGCGGTTGAAGGTATACGGAAGGAATTCGACGAGCGGATTGCCTATTTTGAGGCACACGACAAGTATTTGGAAGCTCAACGCCTCACGCAGCGCACGAAGTTTGATCTAGAGATGCTCGAAGAAACAGGCTTCGTAAAGGGTATCGAGAACTACAGCCGCTACTTAACGAACCGTGAACCTGGTGAGCAACCAGCAACGCTACTCGATTACTTTCCAGACAACTTTCTACTCTTTGTGGACGAAAGTCACGTCACACTGCCACAGGTGAGGGGCATGTACAACGGCGATCGTGCGCGCAAAGAGGTGTTGGTCGATTACGGTTTCCGATTACCGAGCGCGCTCGATAATCGACCATTGCGCTTCGACGAGTTCGATCGACATATCAACAAAGTAGTGTATGTATCAGCCACGCCCGGGCCATATGAACTTTCGCACACACCAGAGACGGTCCAGCAGATTATCCGACCAACCGGCCTACTTGACCCACGTATAGAGGTGCGGCCGACGACAGGACAAATCGATGACCTAATCGCGGAGATTCGCGATCGTACTGCCAAGCACGAACGAGTACTCGTCACGACGCTGACGAAGCGTATGGCAGAGGATCTCTCGGCGCATCTTCTCGAACTGGGCATCAAAACAGCTTACATTCATAGTGAGATTGATACGCTTGAGCGAGGTGACATCCTCAAGGATCTCCGCATGGGAGTATATGATGTCCTCGTTGGCATCAATCTATTACGAGAAGGTATTGACTTGCCGGAAGTCTCACTCGTTACAATCGTCGATGCAGACAAAGAGGGCTTCCTGCGCAGTGAAAGCGCATTAATCCAGACGATTGGTCGCGCCGCGCGCCACATCGATGGTACGGTAATTATGTATGCCGACAGGATGACAGATAGCATGAAGGCGGCAATTAGTGAGACGAACCGTCGTCGCGAGATACAAGCTACGTACAATACGACTCATGGTATTACCGCGCGAGGTGTCGCAACGGCAATTGGCGAAGGGTTGCGAGCGATTATCCCTCAGAAGGAAGATATATCCAACAAGCTCAATCTCAAGAAGATTCCAAAGGACGAATACGCCAGTCTCGTCAAAGATCTTTCGGGTCAGATGCAGCTCGCAAGTGCTAATTTAGAGTTTGAGAGAGCAGCTGAGCTACGCGATTTGATCGCTGAGATAAAGGAAAAGATGTAATGAGTCGACTTCGGGTGGTGACCTGGAATGCGGAGGGTATGTTTGTCGAGGGGACGAAAACACGACGAGCTACTCCACATACCGCACTTGAGACATTGAAAAAAATGAATGCGGATATCGTCGTGGTGCCAGAATTTGGCCGATTATCTGATATGAAGGAAGAGGTCGAGACGACGATGCGCGCGCTCGGGTATGATGTCGTGACTCTTGCGTACGACGAGCCACGCACACCAGGACTTGGATTCGCCGTCCTCAGCAGACTACCGATACGACAGACAATGGTACATCCACTCAAGGGCTCACGACGTCAGCTAGTTGAGGTTGTATGTCATGATGAGACTGGCTGCGATATTCACGTCTTCGGCGTACATCTTGACGACCGCTCAGAGAGGGGGCGGTTGAACGAAATTGCAGCCATCGCCGATATTATCAATGCGAACCCCGCGACATGTGTGCTCTTGCTCGGGGACTTCAACGCAATGCATCAAGACTCATGGTTTGCTCGTATGGCACGATCAAGATTGGCGCATGGCGTCTCAAAGCGTGTTTCGCCCGCCCTTCTTCGCAGTGTCGCCGAAAGAGTGCAGGAAATGGCAATTGGTACGACTGTGGCGTATTTGTTGGACCATACACGTCTTCATGATCTCGACCCAGGTCGCAAGCGAACGGTTAGTGGCAAGCAGGCAGGACTTGAGTGGATGCCGTCTTGGCGTCTTGCGAAGATAGACTGGATGTTCGCGAGTCATCATATATCAGCGACCCGATACCATGTCATGAGCGACGTAGGGAGTGACCACAGACCAATCGTTGCCGATATCTCCGTTATGTCTAGTAAACAATAGTTTTGCTAACACGTATTTATTGTGGTATTATGTGGCATACGTCACATAGAGGATGTGGCCGTACATCATTGGGGAGGTGATAGAGAAGTGCTTCTCCTGAATAATAGAGTATTGCCACCAAGAGTGAGGCTCGCTTACGAGGCGCTAGAGCTTCTAGAGGATGTATTGCCACCACCTGTAGGAGTCTCGCTGAATGCTCGATATGGCGATGACAACAGGGCCATGCGCAGCTACTATCGGATGAGAAGCGAGTTGCTTGATCATATCAGAGAGGAAGGCGGACTGCTGAATGATGCCGAAATCCTTCGATGTGTAGAGTTACTCGGCCTGACCAGCTACGCGCGTGAGGAGCTGTCGGTGTACGCCGAGCGTCGGCCTCTCGGGACGACACAGTTGCACAAAGCGCACCTTTTCTACGGTGGAGACGATGGTGTACCGCACGGAAGTAACCATGGTCATGGATCAGTACTTCTGAATCGAGACGGCTCAGTGTACAGGTTCAATTTCCACAGTCCACCCAAGCATGTGCGCGCCTTCGCGTAATCAGCGCAATGTCCCGTTTTGCCATCATCGGCAAGACGGGACCTTTTTTATTGGGAGATGACGTATACAGAGTAGGGTGCGAGTGAAATGTGTGCCGATTGCTGATCGTCTGTCATGACGGTTGACCAAGTTTGTTCTCGAAAATCTGCGCTATATCCGCGCCAGCTACTGTTGAATCGCACCGTCCAGGCACCGTCACGCGGTAGGTGCAGAGAATACTCATCAAATGTGTTGTCGCTAAAGTTAGCGATGACAATGACATCATCACCTGTGCCGCCCTTATCCCACCGATGGTAGGCGATGACGTGGTTGGTGTCGTCACGGTGAATAAGCGCAGTTGATTGCCCGAGAAGGCCAGCGGTGTTGCCGTATTGATTGAGGCGCAGCTTTATGAGGTGCTGGTGGGCTTCGACGATACCTCGATGTTTCGAGGCGTGCTTCCAATCGAGCGCCTGCCAATCGTTGAAGGCGCCTTCCTGCATAAACTCGGCACCTTGCAGTAGCATCGGGATTCCCGGACCGGTCAACGTGATAGCATCCGCCAGTAGGGTCATCTGGCGAGAGTTCAGACTTGCAGGTCTTTCGGGAGCCGCAGCCTCACTGAGCCTCACTGAACCGTTAGCAGCAGTGTCGTGTGAGTCGCTGAAGATGATTTTCTCGAATGCATCACCGTTGTAGGTATGCTCAAGCTCATACCGAATAGCTTCTAGGTTTCGTGAGCCATTGAGACCTAGTGCATCGCGGAGGGCATGAGGGTAGCCAAGTTCCCATTGCGCATCAAAGCCACACCCGGAATCGCTTCTAGCTTTGGTGATGAACGGTGTGCAGGCATAATCTTCAGCTATCATAACGGCGTGGGGGTTAATCTTATGTGCTAGGTCCACAATATCCTGAAGTAAATACCACGCGTCAGGAATGTCGTGTGCCGGGTCGTTGTCAAGGCCAGCAGTATTGCGCATATAGATCGTCGAGTCGATGCGTAGGCCATCGAGTCGGTATTCACTGAGCCACATCGCGATATTATCGAGGAAAAACTGGCGCACCTCGGGCCTGCCGTAGTCGGGCCTGCCTCCCCACGGTGTATCACCGCGCTCATCGTTATAGAAGTATATGCCACCTCTCCCGTTTTCGCTCCAGCCGTCAAATTGCCAGAGATCGGTCGTGCCAAAGAAGTGATTGTAGACGAGGTCGAGGATGACTCCGATTCCACGTTCGTGGCACGCTTTGACAAAGCTCATGAGTCCATATCGGCCACCGAACATGCTCTCGACGCTATAGATGTAGTTCGGTGCGTAACCCCAGCCGTTGCTATATGCCATACTCGTGATAGGCATGAGTTCGACCATGTTGATTCCGAGCTCCTTGAGATAATCTAGTTTCTCAATCGCAGTCTCGAATGTACCGGTCGTGGCAGGGTCGGGGCGGTTGAACGTACCAATATGAAGTTCGTAGATAATCTGCTGATTCTTGGACGGAGCAGTAAACGTCATGTCACCCCAGTCAAATTCGTTGTCGGCGATGACAGAAAATCCATTATCACTGCTCGTAATCGCACGGGCGCGTGGATCATTCTTCTGGATGGTGCGCCCGTCACCAGTTTCGATTTGGTAGCGGTAGGTTTGCCCTGGCGCGACATCTTCTACTAGCACAGACCAGTAGCCGTCTTTCTCGCTTTCAAGTGGGATCGGTCCATTTGGTGTGAAGGTGCCAATCAGCGCCACCGCTTTGGCGAACGGTGCCCAGACACGAAATTCTGCCTTGCTACCATGCAAGGATACGCCGAGGTCTTTTTTCACCTGGTGGCTCATGGAGTCCATTATGAAGCATAAGCATCATTTCGTATAGGGTGCATATCTGGCATATGGGCAGCGACATTGGTATAATGGAATCCAATGAGCACTATTACCAATGACGACGTGCGTCACCTCGCACAGCTAAGTAGCTTACAGTTGACTGATGACGAGATCACTCACTTACAAGTTGACCTCGCTAATATTCTTGCCTATATTGACCAGCTAAACGAGCTGGACACCTCTGGTGTAGAACCGACATATCAGGTGACTGGTCTTGAAAATGTCTGGCGGGATGACGTAGTGCAGGGCAGTGACGCAAATCGTGAGGTACTGCTCGCTCTCGCGCCAGATATGGCTGACAATTCAGTGAAGGTACCTCAGGTCTTATGAGTGCGATTTCAGATATCGTCACCGCAATTCGCGCTCACCATACGACGGCGCGAGCACAAGTCGAAATGGCACTCTCCCGCGCTGAATCAGTGGAAGAGTACCATGCGCTCCTCGCGCTTACTCGCGACCGTGCATTAGCGCGCGCTGATGAGATTGATCGCAAGATTGCTTCAGGTGAGAGTGTCGGCGCGCTTGCCGGTGTACCGTTTGTAGTGAAAGACAATTACCTTGCGTTCGGGGCGCCGACCACAGCTGCGAGTAAGATTCTCGAGAATTTCAACCCGCCTATCCAGGCAACGGTTGTCGAAAAACTCGAAGCCGAAGGCGCTATATGTATCGGTAAGGCAAATCTCGACGCATTCGCTCACGGTGGTTCGACTGAGAACTCGGCGTATGGTGTTACGCACAATGCATTTGACAAGACTAAGGTCTCCGGTGGCTCAAGTGGTGGTTCCGCAGTCGTCACGGCACTCGATGTAGTGCCATTTGCTCTCGGTAGCGACACGGGTGGTTCAATTCGTCAGCCTGCGAGCTTCAACGGCGTCTACGGCATCAAGCCGACATATGGAATGATGAGCCGCTATGGGGTCGTTGCTATGGCGAGCAGCACTGATGTGATGGGCTGTTTCGCGAAATCTGCTGAAGATGTCGAACTCGTCGTGAGTATTATGGCGGGGCGTGACGACAAGGATATGACGACGTTACCAGACTATTTTTCTCCACTTGCCAAAAGCAATACTAACCTGCGTATCGGGGTTATCAAGGAGACATTAACTGACGACGTCGATGTCGAAGTTCGCACCGTCACACAGAACTACATCGAAACACTTCGGGCAGCCGGACATACCGTCGATGAGGTTAGCCAGCCACTCGCGCCCCTTGCGCTCGCCATGTATTACATCATCGTACCGGCAGAAGTATCGAGCAACCTCGCGCGTTACGATGGCGTACGGTATGGTCGACGAGCAGAGGGCGCTGCAACGCTCGCAGAACTCTACGGCCGTTCGCGCGACGAAGGCTTCACGACAGAGAACAAGCGTCGCATCATGATCGGGAGCTACGTGCTCTCGAGCGGCTTCTTCGACGCCTACTACCTACAGGCTCAGAAGGCTCGCACACTGCTTATCGATTCTTTCAACGAACTGTTCTCACGGTATGACCTGCTCCTGACGCCAACTGCACCGACACCTGCATTTGGTATCGGCGAGAATGTTGACGACCCAGTGAAGATGTATCTAAGCGACGTGATGACCGTACCTGCGAGCCTTGCCGGTATTCCTGCGCTGAGCATCCCAGCGGGTGTGTCGGGAGCTGGCTTGCCAATCGGCGTGCAGATGATGGCGGCGATGCGCGAGGATGCCAAGCTACTCGCATTCGCAAGAAGTATGGAGGTCCATGATGAGTAATACGGGCGAAGTGTTGTTGCTTATCTCGATACTCATCGTTGCGGTCATCGGCGTCGTCTATCTTGTACTCGCGACTAAGCGACGTCCCATTCTTGATCAGGCGAAGTATCAGGCACACTGGCTCGAGATAGATCACAGTGTCGACAAGAACAATTCGGCTACGTGGCATCTTGCCATTATGAACGCAGATAAATTGCTTGACCAAGCACTGCGAGAGCGACATTTTAATGGCAAGACCATGGGTGAGCGCATGAAGGCGGCGCAAACGACGTGGCGCAACGCCAATCATGTGTGGAGCGCGCATAAAATTCGTAATCAACTGGCTCATGAGACAAACGCGCACGTCAGCTACGATACTACGCTGCGGGCACTTGCGGCATACAAGCAAGGACTGAAAGATCTGGGAGCGATATGATGACTGACGAGACCCTCGCAAAATATGACATGACCATCGGCATCGAGTGCCATGTGCAGTTGGCGACTACAACCAAACTATTTAGTCCTGCCGACAATGATGCGCGGGATAGAGAACCAAATAGTGTCGTCCACCCCATCGACTACGGTCTGCCGGGTATGCTACCGGTGCTCAACCGACACGCAGTCGATCTCGCGATTCGTGCGGGCAAAGCGCTCAACGCCGACATTGCGCGTGTCAGTAGGTTTGATCGCAAACACTATTTCTACCCCGACCTACCGAAGGGCTATCAGACGACTCAGATGTATCAGCCGATTATTCTTGCCGGGCATGTCGATGCAACTTTGGAGGATGGCTCGACTGTACGCGTACGCGTCCATCATGCACACATGGAAGAAGACGCCGGCAAGCTGACGCATGGCAACGGCTACAGTCTTGTCGATCTCAATCGCGCAGGGACTCCCCTCATCGAGATCGTCAGCGAGCCAGATATTCATAGTCCAGCTGCAGCGCGAGCCTACGCCATCGAGCTCCATCGTCTCATGACGTACGCTGGTGTCACGAATGGAGACCTCTATCATGGCAATATGCGCTTCGACGTCAATATCTCCGTCGCACCAAAAGGCGCAACTGAACTCGGCAAGCGTGCAGAGGTAAAGAACCTCAACTCATTTCGCTCAGTTGAGCGTGCTGCCGAATACGAATTTCGTCGTCAAGTCGCACTCGTCGAGAGCGGTGAGCGAGTGGTTCAGGAGACGCGTGGATGGAGCGATGACACGGGTGTGACGACGAGCCAGCGCAGCAAAGAAGATGCACAGGATTATCGCTACATGCCCGATGCCGATATCCCGCCAATCGTCTTAAGTGATGATGAGATTGCCGATATCCAGGCAGACATGCCGATGCTTCCCGGTGAGTTTCGTCGCGCCTTAAATGATGCTGGAATTGACTACGCGGTGGCAGAAACTGCACTGAGTATCACCGAGGCTCGTGTACGCGACTTTTTAGCAGAAGTTGCTCGTTCAATGGAGGGTGAAGTGCGTCGTCGTGTACTCAACTGGCTTGTGATTGATGTGCAGGGTCGTGTTGCTTCTGGCGAAGAGACCTGGGATAGCAAGCAGCTCCTCAAGGACCACCTGATCGATCTGGCGCAGATGGCAATCGACGATAAAATTAGTAGCAACGGCGCCGTCCAAGTTCTGTTTGAGATGCTCCGTAGCGGTGATGCGCCGATGATGATTGCTGAACAACACAACCTACTCCAGGTCAGTGATGAGGGCGCAATTGCCGCCATCGTCGATGAGGTACTGGCCGATCCAGCTAGTGCTGCATCGATTGCCGATATCAAGTCTGGCAAAGACAAGGCGATTGGATTTTTGGTCGGGCTAGTGATGAAGCGATCGCAGGGCAAAGCAAATCCTGCGCTTGCTCAGAAGTTGATTCGAGAAAGACTGTAACTACTATTTCATAACAGGTTAGGGGGTAATTATGAAGAGACCGACTAAAGCAATCATTCCAGCTGCAGGACTTGGTACACGGTTTTTGCCGTGGACGAAGGCTATGCCAAAAGAAATGCTACCGATCATTGATAAGCCCGTCATCCAACTTGTCGTGGAGGACCTAATCTCTGCAGGCGTGACAGATATTATCATCGTGACAGGAGCGACAAAGCGTGGTATCGAAGACCACTTTGATCGTTCTGACGCCATGGAGGCAGACCTGATAGAGAAGGGGAAGCAAGATCAGGCGCAGATTATCAAAGAGATTGGTGAGATGGCGAACTTCATCTATGTCCGTCAAAAGGGCAGTCCGAAAGGGAATGGTAGGCCAGTGCTCAATGCGCGGCATCTGATTGACGACGACGAACCATTCTTTGTGGTCGCGGCTGACGATTTCTTCACGCCGAATGGTGCGAAAGGGCGTGCGCAACAGATGCTTGATGCATACGAGAAGACAGGCTGTAGTGTGGTCGCGCTAGCAGCTATTCCCCATGAAGATACGGCAAAATATGGAGTTGCTGAACTCGGAACTGATATAGGCGATGGTCTACATGAGTTGAAGGGAACGGTAGAGAAACCAGATCCAAGCATCGCACCGAGTGACTACATGGTAGAGATGGGTTATTTACTCACCCCCGGCATATGGTCGCTTCTTGAGCGTGAGAAGGTCGACAAGAATAATGAGATTGTCATGCTTGAGAGTATCAATGACCTCATCCCGACCGAGAAGGTGTATGGTCAGGTCATCGATGGAAGCTATCGTGACACTGGGAGCCCAATGAAATATCTGGAGACGCTATTTAGCATTACTCTCAACCATCCTGAGTATGGCCCTGAGTTGAAAGAATACCTTCGCGATAAAGTTGATTGACGTTCCTTCACCCCAGCTCAGCTTAAGGTGTATAATGGTATATAGAACCGTCAGATAAGCGATTCGTCAATTAACCTAAGAGGAGTAGAAGTATATGGACTGGGCACAAGTATTAGTCATCATCCTCGCCGTGTTTCTCGCGATATTTTTAGTTCTCGCGATTGTGCTCACGGCACTATTTATCAAGGTAACTGTGCAGATAAAGGCAATTACAGGAGCAGCTGAGCGGGCAGCTCTCAAGCTTGAGAGTGTAGCTGATAATGCTGCAAGATTCGCGACACCAATGGCAATTTTCAATGTTGTGTCGCAATTCATTAAGAAAAATAAGTCAAAGTAGGAGGATATTATGTCAAAAGCTAAATTCGCACTCGGAGCATTTATCGGAGCAGCCGCGGGCCTCGTCGCCGGTTTTCTCACGGCACCAAAATCGGGTAAAGAAACTCGTGCTGATATCAAGTTGAAAGCAGACGAACTGAAGACCCAGGCTGATAAGAAGGCAAAAGATTTCAAGAAGCAGGGCGACAAAGTCGTCAAGGACACGAAGCACACAGTCGAAGACCTTCGTGGTCGTACTGAGCGTGCTGTCGACGCCGCAAAAGCCGAATTTAAGGGCTAGCATCATTGAACGACACACACGAACATGGCATACTGAAAACAGTATGCCATGTTTTATAAAGGAGACGAGACGTGAAAGTGAAAGAGAACATTAAAGACGAAAATGAGAAAGGCGCCCGACAAGCGGTCCTTGAAGACTTGTTCAATGATTTTAATCGCCGCCGCTTCTCGGTATATAAGATGAACTTCTTCCGCGGACTATTCTTCGGGTTTGGAAGTATACTCGGAGGCACGGTTCTCATCGCAGTACTTGTGTGGATATTGAGCATGACAGGCGCGGTGGTACCGGGACTCGCGAGCTTCATTCAGGACATCACGAATACGCTTCAACAAAAATAAGCAGTATACGTGAAATTTACTACATACCTCCGTACCTAGCGGAGGTATAATAGTATATGAATCTATGGGGGTAAAAACAGCTACCACAGCTACGACGTCAGCGACGCTTGTGCCAAGCGACTTTGTTCATTTGCACAATCATACTCACCACTCACTACTAGACGGTTTGACGAAGATTAGCGAGCTAGCAGCCAAGGTCAAGGAGTTCGGTATGGAAGCTGCGGCCGTTACTGATCACGGTACGATGAGCGGCGTGCTAGATTACTACAAAGCGGCAAAGGCACAAGGTATCAAGCCAATTCTTGGCATCGAAGCGTATGTCGCTACGCGTTCACGACACGACCGAGATCCAGCGAAAGATAAGATGCGCTATCACCTTACCATCCTCGCGATGAATGCTCAGGGGTATCAGAATCTCATGATGCTCAGCACTAAGGCGAACCTAGAGGGGATGTATTACAAGCCGCGTATGGACCGTGAGATACTCGAGCAATATGGTGAAGGCCTTATCGTCATGAGTGGATGCGCAAGTGGTGAGATTGGTGAAGCGCTGAGAAATGATGACTACGCCGCAGCTCGTGATACCGCAGCGTGGTATAAATCAGTATTTGGTGATCGTTATTTTCTCGAGCTTCAGGACCATGGGCATCCAGCGAGTAAGACGCATTGGGATGTACAAGCAAAAATTAACGATGGCATCATGAAGCTTGCGAAAGAGCTGGAGATCGAGATGGTCGTCACGTGTGATGGACACTACCTTGAGCATGCCGACCAAGACGCGCATGAGATCTTGCTGTGTGTCGGCACTGGCTCGTACTTAAGTGACGAGAAGCGCATGAGTCTCAAAGAGTTTGAGCTACATTTGACCGACCCGCGCGACATCATCGCTCGATGGGGCACCTCACATCCAGAGGTCATTCGCAATACAAAGCGCATTGCCGACATGTGCGATGTCGAGCTCGAGCTGGGACGAATACTCATCCCGAAATATCCAACGCCAAGAGGCGAGACAGAAGACTCATTACTTGAGAAGCTTGTCTACCAGGGGTTGGCTCGACGCTATGCGGGCAAGACTGACAAAGAAGCCGTCGCCATGAAGAAAGAAGACATCGTTTTATTATTGACAGACGAAGTACGTGATCGCACGACGATGGAAATGGGTGTCATGCAAAACATGGGTTACCAGGGATACTTCCTCATTGTTCAGGATTTCGTCAACTGGGGTAAGTCCCGCGGTATCATTTTTGGCCCTGGTCGAGGCTCGGCAGCAGGTAGTATCATCGCCTATTCACTGAATATCACCGATCTTGATCCGCTGAAGTACGGCCTACTTTTTGAGCGTTTTCTTAATCCTGACCGTATATCGATGCCAGATATCGACATCGATATACAAGATACTCGTCGCGATGAAGTCATCCAATATTGCTCCGACAAATATGGAGCGAATCGAGTGAGTAATATCGTGACATTCGGTAAGATGGCGGCCCGCGCCGCCGTGCGCGATGTGGCACGCGTGCTCCAGGTGCCGTACGCAGAGAGCGATCGTCTCGCGAAGCTGATTCCTCCACCCGCACAAGGCCGCCATATCCCGTTGAAAGTTAGTGTCAAGGAGGATCAAGACCTAAGGCGGGAATACGAGGAAAACCCTACAGCCAAAGAAGTATTTGATTATGCCATGCGGCTAGAGGGTACGATTCGTAGTCACGGGGTGCATGCGTGCGGGGTCGTGATTGCACCAGATGATCTCGTGAAGTTTTTGCCGCTCGAACAAGCACAGAAGGGTGTAGTGGCTACGCAGTTTCCAATGGGAGAAGTTGAGGAGCTTGGTCTCCTTAAGATGGACTTCCTTGGACTCTCAAACTTGACGATTATCAATAATGCCATGCGTATCATCCGGAAGGTATACAAGGAAGAGATTGATCTTTCGCAACTTCCGCTCGATGATGAACCGACGTACGAGCTGTTCCAGCGCGGTGATACAACGGGCGTTTTCCAGCTTGAGTCAGCTGGGATGAAGCGGTATCTGCGCGGACTAAAGCCAACACAATTTGAGGACATCATCGCGATGGTGGCGCTCTATCGTCCTGGTCCGATGCAGTTTATCGAAAGCTTCATAAAACGCAAACATGGCGAGGAGAAGATCACATATCTTGATAAAGGTATGGAAAATTCGCTCAAGAATACGTACGGCATTCTCGTCTATCAGGAACAGTTCATGCAGATTTCTAAGGAGTGGTGTGGATTTACCGGCGGTCAGGCTGACACACTTCGCAAAGCTGTGGGCAAGAAGAAGATGGATCTTATGCTCAAGATCCGTCCGGATTTCGTGAAGGGTGCTGTCGAGCATGGTGGCGCGAAGCAGGAAGTTGCCGAGAAGTTCTGGGATCAGCTTGTCGAGTTCGCGAACTATTGTTTCAACAAGTCCCACGCTGCGTGCTATGCGCTAATCGCCTACTGGACCGCCTACCTGAAGGCGCACTATCCAGACGCATTCATGGCAGCAGTCATGACAAGCGATCAAGATGACATCGATCGACTCGCAATCGAGATCAATGAGTGTAAACACATGGGTATCACAGTCCTCAACCCTGACGTCAACCAGTCGTATCTTGAATTTGCTATCGTCCCCGCTGCCAAGCAAATACGCTTTGGCATGGCGGCTGTGAAAGGTGTAGGTGTCGCTGCAGTTGAAGAAATCATCCGGGCTCGTGACGCAGACGGAAAATTTACGAGCATCGAAGATTTCGCGAAACGAGTCAGCACGAGTAAGGTCAACAGGAAGGCCTGGGAGGCGCTCATCAAGTCCGGTGCGTTTGATTCGCTCGGTGATCGGTCAGATCTTCTCTTCAACCTAGAGAACATCCTCGCCTTTGCGAGCAAACTACAAAAAGAGGCATTAAGCGGTCAAACTGACATGTTTGGCAATCTCGTGGGTGACGGATTGATACCAAAAGTTGATTTGCGCAGCGCCCCTGCAAAGTATACTGAGAAAGAACAGCTGATGTGGGAGCGCGAATTACTCGGCCTCTACATTAGTGCCCACCCGCTTGATAACTACGATGCATTTTTTGAGGAGCAGACGATCCCACTCCATAGCATTACGCCAAAAGTTGATGGCCATAAGGTAACTGTCGGTGGCCTTGTGACTACGATCCGAACAATTGTGACGAAGAGTGGCAGTAAGATGGCTTTCGTCGGAGTTGAGGATAAGACTGGTGAGATTGAGATTATCATCTTCCCAAAGTCCTACGAGCAGCTCGGAGCTGATCTTCGTCAGGATACAGTGCTAAAAGTGATCGGAACCGTGAATGCACGTGATCGTGATGGCAACATGGGAGACGAGGCGAAGCTGATTGCGGATGAAATTAGCGTCGTATCAGATCGGGAGTTGAACGAGTACGAGTCACACGGACGCAAGATGGCCACGCCAACGGGCCAGGCAGCTGTGACGCGTCGTCGTCGACCTACTACTGAGGGCAAAGCCGTCAACGCGGCGAGCTCGACACCTGTGCAGGCCGTCGATGTGCCGCTCGAGATGCTCAAAACTGTCTACATCCACGTCCAGAACCCTGATGATCATGAATCGCTGCTTGCGGTCAAGAAGATGTGCGGACTGCACCCGGGCCAACAAGATATCATCATGGTACTAGGTAGTGACAAGGCCTCGGCAATCAGACTGCCGTTTCGTGTCGACGCGCAGCAAGAATTTGTCGACGAACTGACTCGTATCTTGGGCGATGAATGCGTTGCGCTTAAGTAGCTGCTAGAGAGTGAGACATGTGAGGTCGAACTAAGTGGTGAGGGCGTAGAGGGCGATTCCAGTAGCGACAGAAACGTTGAAAGACTCCTTCTGTCCATACATCGGAATCTCGATGACATCATTACATACGGCAAGAATCTCTGGCGTGATGCCATGTACCTCTTCTCCGATGACGAGCGCAATATTGTCAGGTGCCTGATAGTCTCGTAGATGGATACTACGTTGCGCTTGTTCAAGTGCCACGATGCGGTAGCCCGCTAGATCTAGCGTGCCTAGATCTAGCGTCTCGTGGTACTCAAATGGCACCAGCTGCTCGGCACCGAGCGCGGTCTTGTGTATTTGCTCTGTGAGCTTCTCTCGGATATGTGGCAGGCGTGGATCGTCGCGTGTCAACTCACCGTCGACGTACGCACATGAGGGAGCTTCCGTCTGCGCGGAGAGGTCTGGATAGGGTGTATAGCCGCTCAGGATGAGCTTTTCAACACCGAACCCTTCGCACGTGCGAAAGATGCTCCCCACGTTGTGGGTGCTACGGATATTGTGAGCAATGACAATGATGCGGGTCATGTATCACCATTTTACCACTATAAAAACCACAAGCAATTTGGTACACTACAAGGAGTGAACGAAGATGATATTCAGCAACGTCGGCGAGAGCAAGACGAGCAGTCAACACAGCAGCGCGCAACCATTCTCGGCTTGCAGTATCTTGACGCGCGCAATGTTGAAAATACCTTGTCTCTTGCAGAAGATGTTATGTCGATCGAAGATATGCACCGCAATCGTATCGTACCTCTCATCAAGGGTGGCGCGGAGACGGTCTACCAGTTCGGCGTGACCACGCAGACGCCCCAGTCGGTCATCCAGCAGATGACGCGGGACTATAATGACCGTGGCGAGAACGTCCAGTTCATGCTCATCAGCCTTAGCGGCTATCGTGTACTAATGAATCGCTACGATCCACCAAAGAAAGTCGTCTATGACGATATCCAAATCGCGACAGAAGGTGACAGTGAGACGATCACGAAGGTGAGCCAGACGCTCAATACTGTCGGTAGTGAAGAAATCTTCGACTTCATCATCTCTCAGGCCGACAAGCTAGGCGCAAGCGACATCCACATCGAGAATGAGCGCGACAACATCCGGATCCGTCTCCGCGTCGATGGCGCACTGCACCCGGTCGCACATCTTGACCGCGATAAGTACCGCATCATCATGGGGGAGCTCGCAAGCCGTGCGGGCATTAGTACGGCGGCGGTAGAGGCGCAGTCGGGCCATATGCAGAAAGAAATCAAGACCGCGCAAGGCATGCATCTGCTAAACCTACGTGTTGAGACGATACCTACTCTGTACGGTCAAGACGCGGTACTCCGCCTGTTTAACTTTGACGAGTCACTTCTCGATCTTGACTTATTAGGTATCCCCGCGAAACAGCGTAAAGAAATTGATGGAATCGTAAGCCATCCACGTGGGCTTGTCCTGATGGTGGGACCTACGGGTAGCGGTAAGTCGACAACCTTGTACAGTATGCTGAACGCCCTTAATACTTCCGACCGCAAGCTCATCACCCTCGAAGATCCGATCGAATACGGACTGACTGGTATCTCACAGATTCCCGTCAATACTACTAACGGGCAGAGTTTTGCGGATGCATTGCGTAGCGTGCTCCGTCTTGACCCGGACGTAGTGATGGTGGGTGAGATCCGTGACGCAGATACGGCGAAGACTGCTATCCAAGCCTCCATCACCGGCCACCTAGTGCTTTCGAGCTTTCACGCAAACTCAACAAGTACGGCATTTAGCCGCATGATCGATATGATTGGCGTCAACCCTATCTTCAGCTCGGCTATTCGTCTCATTATTGCGCAGCGACTCGTGCGTCGCCTTGTCGACGAGACAAAACAGGAGTATGAGCCAGATACTGCAACGAGAGATTACGTGAAACATGTGCTTGAGGACGTGCCTGAGGGTACTGAGCACCCAGACCTCGAGACATTCAAGCTGTGGCGTCCTGTTGCGAGCGATGATGCACCGTTTGGGTACAAAGGTCGTATCGTTATCATGGAGCAACTTATTGTTGATGAAGAAATCCAGAAGTTCATCCGAGGAGATATAGCCGAGATTCACACCGAGGCAATAGAGAAAGTCGCGAAATCTCGTGGCATGCTCACGCTAGAGCAGGTCGGTGTACTCGCCGCGTTACGTGGCGACACAACGCTCGATGAAATAGGCCGCGTCATATAGTCAAAACCGTTTGACTTGATAAGCGTCTTATGTGCGCAGTATACTGTGGGTACATAAGAGGAGTACGCCATGACAGAATCACTAGAACGGCCATTGCGACCGGATCATCAGGACGCGCTTCCTGATATGGAGCTCGAGGAAGTCATCGATTTCGCTTGGCTCGTCCAATTCATGCACGATCACGGCGTTCGCTATGACGTACTGGAGTGCCTGAGCGCACCAGAACTACGTGATTTTGTGGTCGCGCTGGCGGCTGTTGAGCGGCCTGGACACGGCACGAAGGCGGGTGTCGCAAGAGAGACGATTATCGATCGACCTGTGCTAGCCCACTATATGGCGCAACGATATGATCCCGAGACGTTCGACACATTATCTTGGCTCGATCGCCCGACATATACACGGGTCTTTAACGACTATGTTCACACGGTGTGGCTTGAGCCACATAGGGCGTACAAGGAAACGCTCGCGCAGGTACAGAAAGCTGCACAATACCAAGTGGGGCGGCGGCACTCTCAGGCGGAGTGGAGCGCGATGCGCGTACGCGATACGTTCGGCGATGACTAAAGCTACCGGATGACGTTGGCAACAGTTGGTACGACGCGTGCATCAAATGGGGATGGAATGATCATCTCAGCGGATGGTTCGTCGACGAGGCTTGCCAGCGCCTCTGCTGCCGCGAGTTTGTGATCGTCAGTAATCTTCTTGACGCCATTGTCGAGCGCGCCACGGAAGATCCCCGGAAAGGCGATTGCGTTGTTTACTTGATTTGGGAAATCGCTACGTCCTGTAGCGATGACGGCCGCGCCAGCTGCGCGTGCCTCATCGGGCATGATTTCAGGCGTAGGATTGGCGAGCGCAAATACGATAGGGTTTGGCGCCATCGTGCGAATCATATCTTGAGTAAGAAGACCCGGCTTGCTGACGCCGATGAAGATGTCTGCATCGCGTACGGCATCCTCAAGCAGCCCAGTCTTCGCGGTATCGAGATAGGGCATGAGGGCTTTCTTCTCATCGTTGAGATCGTCTCGCGCATCGGAAATGATACCTTTGCTATCAACAGCGATAATCGATCCGATACCATAGCGGTGCAGTAGTTTCATGATAGCGGTTCCTGCGGCACCTGCGCCAATCGTGACGACGCGACACTGGGCAAGTGTTTTCCCTGTGACCCGCATAGCGTTGATGAGGCCAGCGAGTACGACGACTGCCGTGCCGTGTTGATCGTCGTGAAAAACTGGGATATCAAGCTCGGCTTTAAGACGCTCTTCGATTTCAAAACACTTTGGTGCGGCAATGTCTTCGAGGTTGATGGCGCCGAAGCTCGGTGCGATTGCCTTGATGACTGCGACGATCTCGTCCGGAGTATGCACGTCAATTGTGATGGGTACGCTGTCGATACCAGCAAAATGCTTGAAGAGTAACGCTTTTCCCTCCATGACTGGCATACTGCCACGTGGGCCGATGTCACCAAGACCAAGTACTGCTGAACCATCTGAGATGACGGCAACCAGATTGTTCGTCCAGGTGTATTTTGGAAGTAGACTTGGATCTGCAGCAATAACGCGGCTGACTTCGGCGACGCCAGGCGTGTAATAGGCGCTGAGCTTCGTACTATCGAGTACTGACTCGTCACGCAGTCGTGTGGTAATCTTTCCTTTGTATGTCTCGTGCAGTTCAAGTGCAAGTTTGTTATAGTCCATCTTTATAGTATAGTGCATCGACGCGAATACCCCCCATCAACCCTTTCAAAATCAGATAATCTATGCTATAGTTGATAGTTGATTGTAAATATAAAGCTTAAGCGAGAGATATCATGAGTTTTGAATTGATTCAAAAGGTCAACAACGAGCAGAAGAAAGCTCAAGTTGTCGATGTACGTAGCGGTGACACAGTTCGTGTTCACCAGAAGATTAAAGAAGGCAACAAGGAGCGCATCCAGATTTTTGAGGGTGTTGTTATCCGTACTGACAATAAAGGCCAGCATACGAGCCGTATCATGGTTCGTAAGATTGCTAGTGGTGTCGGTGTCGAGAAGAGCTTCTTGCTCCACAGTCCACTTGTCGAAAAGATTGAAGTTGTTCGTCGCTCGAAGGTTCGCCGCAACTTCCTGAGCTTCCTGCGTAATCGTAGTGGTAAGGGCGCACGACTGACTGCTGTCCAGTTTGACCGTGAAGGTATCAATGCCATTCGCGATGTACATGCCGAAGAAGAAGAGGCTCGCCTCAAGGAACTGAAGGTTCAAGAAGCCGAAGAAAAGGCAGCTGCTAAGGCTGCTGAAGAGGCCGAACTTGTTGCCAAGCAAGCCGAAGTCGAAGCGCGACATAGCGAAAGCAAATAGTCACTAATTGCGAACGAAGACTCTCCCTCGAGGAGAGTCTTTTCTGTTGAGATGGTACAATGGCGATATGATTCTTGGCATCGATGAAGTTGGGCGTGGACCGTGGGCGGGGCCGCTTGTTGTCGGTGCTGTGGTATTGGGAGGTGCAGAAATCGATGGTCTCACTGATAGTAAGAAGTTGACCAAGAAGCGACGCGAAGTGCTTGACGCGGTAATCCGCGAGAAGTCGCAGGCGGTTGCACTGGGTTGGGTTACCGCGTCGGAGCTTGACGGGATTGGGATGAGTGAGGCGCTAAGGCTTGCGACCCGGCGTGCTGTCGAACAAATCAAGGCGCCATATACGGAGATTATCATCGACGGCACGATTAACTTCTTGAGTGACACAGGTAAGGGCCCCTACGTGACGACACTCCCTAAGGCGGACGCATTGATACCAAGTGTATCAGCGGCCTCGATTGTCGCTAAGGTGGCCCGAGATGCCTATATGATGGCGCAGGACCAGGTCTATCCCGGGTATGGGTTTGCGGCACACGTGGGATACGGAGTCGCAAAACACCGTGAGGCCATAGAGAAACTAGGAGTCACTCCTCTCCATAGGCTCTCATTTGCGCCACTTCGGAAGTATGCGTTCGCGAGCACTAATGTACCAAGTGCGACGTCGGCCGACTCCACGCCCAATACCCGTACAATCGGTAACCTGAGCGAGACCGTAGCGTCTGAATATCTCATAGGCAAAGGACATGTAATCATTGAGCGCAACTGGCGTACGCGCTGGTGTGAGGTAGATATTGTTTCACGAAAGGATGACGTGTATTATTTCACGGAAGTAAAACACCGTAAGTCGGACACGCAGGGAGATGGGATCGCGGCGATCACTACGACCAAACAGCGCCAAATGAGTCTCGCGGCACGGATGTATGTGCATCTCCATGATGATGCACGAGGGTATGACTTGCAGCTCGTGGCGATAGCGACGACGGGTACGCCGCCTTTGGTAACAGAGTATCTAGAGATCGTGTAGGGCGGTGATGACTGCTGTCGCATCTCGCTCCAGCAGCTCGATGCGCCCCTTCAAGTCGAGGAGACCCATATCAATTGTACGTGTCAGTGCAGGATTGTCACGTAATGGAGCGAAAAAGGCGGTGTATTCTTCAAGTTGTTCCCCGGTCGTGAGGATACTCGCCGAGTAGCGTGGAAAATAGTCGTAGGACTTATCGCCATCGAAGGCAGCCTCAATCCATGGCCATTCATCACGCATCCAGCGCCAGGTGAGGTTGCGGCTATATCGATTACCAAGCAGCGCGACATACCAGTGTATGAGGTCTTGCTTGCGAACTGTGGCGCTATCTTTCAGTAGGCCCAGCAGTCGCATGATGAATTCAGGTTGTTTCGTGGCGGTGACGCCACTCGTGATGTCGCCCTTGAGCTCCGATGATGTCGATGTTCGGTATTGTACGATGAGTTGCTCGATGAGCTGCTTATCGTTGCCATGCTTGACGATAGTACTGATGACGATACCACGCAACTCGGGGTCAAGTTCATCGAGCGCATGATGCTCGTATAGCTCACGAAGAGACGCGATGACTTCCGAGTCCTCACTATATGCCATACAGGCAACGATAGTAGCGCGCATCTTCGTGTCATCTTCAGGCTCGCCTTCGCGCGCCACAATACCGAGGCGCTTGTATTGCCGTGACGCTAAGTTGCCGACAAACGTACGGAGTTTTTGCTCCGCAAGCTCATCTGTCTCGACGAACCTCTTGAGGTCACTGATGGCGAGCGACATGATATCCCAGACCTTTTCGTTCGTCTCGTCAATATAGAGAGCGAGGAGTTCGATAAGCGACGCAGAGCTGATATGGCCGCCACGCGCCAGCATCATCTGCTCATGTAGAAATTGAGCTCGCTGGACATCGCTAAGATCCCCATCTTCGAGGTCTGATATGATGCGGTGTCGTAGTTGCTCATCGTAATTCACGATGTAGTGACCCGTATTGTCGCTATTGAGCAGGAGGGTCTCGGTGCGCACGAATGGTAATCTTAGTTCTCGTACCTCAAACAATTCTGGGAGACCCGGTACGTTACTGCGAAGCGGAATCGGCCAGACTTTTTCCGACACACCATGAGGGCCGACGAAGAACTGCTCTTGTCGAAGCGTCAGTGTGCCGTCATGTAGTGACGCATGGACGACCGGATAACCACTTTGTGTGATCCAAGTGTGCATGAGCTTACTGACATCCTTGCGACTCGCTTCACTGAGTGCATTCCACAAGTCATCACCCACAGTGTTGCCGTATTGGTGCTTCTTGAAGTACATTTTGAGACCGGCACGGAAGGCGTCTTCACCCACCCAGGTCTGCATCATATGGAGAAGTCGTCCGCCCTTGGCGTAGACGATTGCACCGTCAAAGAGCGATGTAATTTCGTCGGGATGGTGCACCTCGACCTCCACAGGCTGCACTCCATCGATACAATCTCTTCGTAGCGCGATAACTCCTTCGTTGCTGACAAACTCAAACCAACTCTTCCACTCAGGGTAGAGCGCGGCAGGGGCTAGGTATTCCATGACGCTTGCGAAACTCTCGTTCAGCCATAGGTTGTCCCACCATTTCATTGTCACGAGGTTACCGAACCACTGGTGACTTAGCTCATGAGCGACGACGCCGGCGATGTATTGTTTGCCGCTCACGCTGATGGTTTTTGGGTCTGCCAACAGAGCAATCTCACGGTAGGTCACAAGCCCCCAGTTCTCCATCGCGCCACTCGAGAAATCTGGCAATGCGACATGGTCGGATTTTGGCAGAGGATATGGGATGCCGAAGTAATCGTCGAAGAAATCGATTGTCTGCGTGGCGTGGTCGAGTGCGAACTGGAGTGATGTGTGGCGATGCGCTTTCGTCGCGTAGACGTTCACTTCGACGCCTCCCTTTGTCGTCTTGGTCGCCCGCTGTAAATCACCGACGACGAACGCCACTAAGTAGGTGCTCATAACTGGGGTTGTATCGAATGTCGTCAGCGTGGCCTTATCTCGTGCCTCATGCATGTTGATGGGCATGTTACCTAGCGCGAGTACGTGCAGTGGGTGTGTAATCGATACACGAAATGTTGCTTTGGCTTCAGGTTCGTCGATGCAAGGGAAAGCTTCACGGGCATGGTGAGATTCGAATTGCGTCGCATAGAGTTCCTGTTTGATACCATCGTGTACAAAATAACAGGGGTAGAGACCATGCATCGCATCCGTGAGCGAAAGCTCGAAATCTATGACTATCGTCACGATACCGTGACCGCCATGAGGAAGAATAAGCTCGTCAAGAGCGGGCTCTAGCAAGAAATCCTCGATACGTGTGTCGTTGACACGAACCCGCGTGATGTCGAGCTCATGTGCGTGAAGACGAATCTGATGCTCATCGAGCTGCTCGCCACTAATCGTGACAGTACCTTGGACGCGACGATTGGTCTTGGCATGGGTCAGGTCCCAGTGAACGTCGTAGTGTCGTGGATGGAATTGAGTGTAGAGTCGAGAAACTGATTGCATGCTATCTAGTATAACAGAGTATAATGACCTCTATGCGGTACAGAACACGGAGGGTAGCGCTCACTATCGCCATTGCGATAGCGGCGATTGTATGGCTCGCAATGCAGTATCAAGCGAGTCCCATTACGGAGCCCGCAAGTCAATCGACGACATCTTCAACCTCACAAGGCAGCGGGGGCGCTCATGTCGCACTTGCGACACTTGCGGTCAAGGGGCGCGCACCGAAGACCGGATACGCCAGGGCGCAGTTCGGAGATGGATGGACGACTTTGAAGGGGTGCGATACGCGCAACATCATCCTCAACCGCGACCTAAAAGACGTGGTGGTGGATGAGGAATGTCATGTGACAAAGGGAGCATTGAGCGACCCATATACAGGCAAAACGATCAATTTCGTTCGTGGCACTGACACCAGTGATGATGTACAGATTGACCATGTCGTAGCGCTCAGCAATGCGTGGCAGACTGGTGCCCAACAGTTGACTCGAGAACAGCGCGTCGCGCTCGCCAACGACCCACTTGAATTGCTCGCAGTCGATGGGCCATCAAACCAAGCCAAAGGCGATGGTGATGCGGCGACGTGGTTGCCGCCGAACAAAGCGTTTCGTTGCCAGTACGTGGCGCGACAGATTGCGGTCAAAGCAAAGTATAGTCTCTGGGTCACGGCGTCAGAAAAGCAAGCAATGACACAAGTACTGAGCGTCTGCCCCAACCAACAACTGCCTGTAGCTTCATAGGAGCTACAGGCAGCTTCAATAGTTAGGCATTTTTGCCGTAATAGTCTGTCAAGAAGTGTTGCTTGAGCTCTTGAAACGTCCCATCTTTGATACTCTCGCGAATATCATCTACGAGACGCACGATGAATCGCTCGTTATGTATAGTCCCAAGGGTGTTCGACAGAAGTTCGTCGGAGCGGAATAGGTGGTGGATGTATGCGCTTGTGTAGTGCTGACACGTGTAGCAATCGCAGGTCTCGTCAAACGGCTTGAAGTCATCTTTGTACTTGGCGTTCGTGATATTCACCCGACCGTGACGCGTATAAAGCGCACCATTTCGTCCCACGCGCGCAGGACTGACGCAATCGAACGTGTCGGCACCATTCTCGATGCAGGCGAAGATGTCATCCGGTTCAGATATACCGAGCATATGGCGCGGTTTGTTCTCGGGAAGCTCCTCACACATCCAGCGGACTATCTCGCCGATTCGTGCTTTCTCGAGCGCACCGCCAAGCCCGTAGCCGTCAAACTCCATATCGCTCAAGAATCTAGCTGATTTGCGACGCAAGTCTTCAAAATGTGCGCCCTGAACAACACCAAAGAGAGCTTGTGGTGGGCGATGAGCGCGCGCCATGTTAAGTCGTTGGTGCTCACTGAGGCTGCGAACAGCCCATGGGTGGGTGCGCTGGTCAAGCGACTCGACCTGATAGGCATAGTCGTGATGCAGTGTCGTCAATTCGTCGAACGCGAAGGTGATATCTGCGCCGATACTGTGCTGAATTTGCATAGAAATTTCTGGAGTGAAACGGTGGATGCTCCCGTCGAGGTGTGATTTAAATCGTACACCGTCATTGTCAATCCAGGCAAGCTTATCTTTCGTCTTAGTGACATTGCCATCACCATCTCCCGTCATGTCGATCACTTTCTTGAAGCCAACGCCGAGGCTCATCACCTGAAAGCCACCGCTATCGGTGAAGGTCGGCTTATGCCAGTTCATAAATTCGTGCAACCCACCTGCGCGGTCGATGATGTCGTGGCCGGGGCGTAGATATAGGTGGTAGGCATTCGCAAGCACCGCCTGAGCACCGGTAGCCTCGAGTTGCTCGGGTGTGAGACTCTTGAGGGTCGCCTTCGTCCCCACGGGTATAAATGCCGGTGTATGAATCTCGCCATGAGGCGTGACGATGACACCGGTTCGAGCAAGCGTGCCGGGCAGACGATGCTCGACAGTAAAAGAGAAAGGTTTTTTGGTCATCGTGACCATTATATCATCAGCACCAATTGACGAATATAAGAAAAGATATTAATGTAATAGTTGACGGCTGCATTTTGCAGTGAGCACTTTAGCGAAAGGGTGTGCCATGAGTACCGAACTGATAGATACGATCGGCACCGGCATCATAAGCGTCGGCTGGATAATGGCGGTTGTGTTCCTTATCACCGCTCTCGTCAAGAAGGCGGAGCGCGATCCTGAGCACGGTGTGTACTACGCCTACGCGTTCGTGAGCGTATTTGCGTGTTGGTTGATCGGACTGATTTTCATGCAGACTCTCAAGTTCGGGTTCGTCGACGGCATGCTCGGCATCCTCGGAGGAATCGTGATCCTCATTGCGTTGATTTGCTTCATCGCGTGGCTGTTCAACGCCACGTAGGGCTGTACGATCCTCTCTACGGGGTCGGATGATATGCACACGCGTATCATCCGACCTTTTTCATATAGCATTGACTCATCGTCATGTTTTTGCTACTATACATATGTACACATCCGGCCGGCAGGTCGGAATTTTTCGTAGAAAAGGAGAAATAATTACCCATGGAAGATCTAAACATTAAACAGCTGACGCTTGCCGTACGGACAATCGCCGAGGAGAAGAATCTCGCCGAAGAAGTCGTGCTTGACGTCATCGAACAGGCTATTGCCGCTGCATGGCGCCGTGACCACGGTGAACGTGACCAAAACGTGCGCGCTGAGCTCAATATCAACGACGGTACCGCCAAGGTATTTGTCCAACGCGAAGTGGTTGAAGATGTCGTCAATGACACGACCGAAATCAGCCTTGAAGATGCAAAGAAACAGAAAAAGGATGCAAAACTCGAGGATGTGGTCGAGGAAGAACACGAAGTCACTGCTTTTGGTCGCGTAGCAGCCCAGACGGCGAAGCAGGTCGTCTTGCAGCGTCTCCGTGAAGCAGAGCGCGAAGTCGTGCTTGCAGAGTACGAAGACAAGATCGGTACTGTCGTTACCGGTATCGTCCAGCGGGTCGAGCCACGCGTCATTCGCGTCGAACTCGGCAAAGCGACTGGTATCATTCCTCAGAGTGAACAGATTCAGGGTGAGTTCTACTCAGTTGGCTCACGCATCAAGGTATTCATCAAGGATATTGAGCGCGACAATCGCGGTCCGCAGCTCATCTTGAGCCGTGGCAACGAAGCCTTCATCGAATTCCTCTTCCGCCAAGAAGTCCCAGAGATGGAGACCGGCGCAGTTGAGATCAAGGGCATTGCCCGTGAAGCAGGACGTCGCACTAAGCTCGCGGTTGCGAGTACCGTACCAGGTGTCGACCCAGTCGGTACATTTGTCGGTGGTCATGGTACCCGTGTCAACGCGGTCATGAACGAGATCGGCGACCAGGAAAAGATCGACATCGTCACTTACGATGAGAATATCGATACCTACATCCGCAACGCCCTCAGCCCAGCTGAAGTCGTGAAAGTTGAGATTGATGGTGAGACCAAGCGAGCAAAAGTGTTCGTCGCAGAAGATCAGCAATCAATCGCAATCGGTCGCGGTGGACAGAATGTCCGTCTCGCATCTCGCCTGACTGGGCATGAGCTCGATATCGAGACAGCCGTCGCTAAGCCGGCAGAGAAAAAGCCCAAGAAGAACATCGAAGACGATCTCTTCAGCGCGATTGAAGAGCAGGGCGAAGCCTAACTAGCTAACGACAAGCAACAAAAAAGAACCGCCCTACCGGCGGTTCTTTTTTGTGAGTAGAACAAATGAAAAAGCGTCATGCCTCGGGGGTATTCCCGATACATGACGCTCGTGTCAGACTAGAGACTGACTTCTCTCCAGTGGCTCTTTGTGGCATCCCACGTGTAGGCGACCTTGTCGGAGCGCCACGCCTTCTTGACGATTGTACTGCCTGCGGGCAGCTCCGTCAGTGCCTTCCAGTAGCGTTCCACGGCCTCGTCGGACGTAGGCCCAGAAACGCTCATGGGGTACAGTTCGCTTCCGTCGCTGATCATCACTCCGGCGCAGTACGCATGCCAGACGCGGGCTAACGGCGCATAGCGAGTTGAGAGCTCGCCGAGCTCGGACAGCTGGTCCCACTTGTCTCGGGCGACCATCTGCGAGGGGGTTCGTGAAAGGTACTGATCCAAGGCTGTCATGACGCTCTGTACGGCCCGCTGAATCCCGGGCCCTGCATCGAGAGTAATGTTTCCGCGGTGATGTGCAGCTGTAGCTTTGGGACGTCGATGCCCCCAGCGAGTGACATGAACTGGGTGGTGTCCAGACGGGTGACGACCGGACCCATCCAGTAGCTGTAGTACACGTCGGACGGATCTGCCACTAGGTGATCGACGTCGTGTGGTGTGTCGGCACCGTTCTTGACATGTACGCGGACAGACTTGTGATGACAGTCGCCGGTGTGGGCTATGACGACAGCGAGACCCATTTCCTCGCCAAAGTGAGTGAGCACAAGTGCTCCATCAGGGTAATGACTGCCCCAGGCTCTGGTCATTATGTACACGTCCTTCCTTTGTTTGACAAATGTACGATGAGCATTATAGCAACATAATCTTAGAAAAGTCAATATCACCGCACGTCTTCCGAGTGAGTGATGGCGACGTATGCGCGCATTGTTAAGCACCGTCGAGAATTTGAATGAGAGGCGCCTCGTCAGATGGTTCGTCGAGGTAGAATTGCACCTTGTAGCCATCTGGCATGAGACTCGGTGTCAGTGCAGCTCTCGCTATGGCTAAACGCGTATTGGCACGTTTTTCGATAGCAAGAACCTGATACGCTTCATCGCGCAAGTGTGGACGCTGACCTTGGGCGATATCAACTTCGCGCGTGGCGGCAAAGGCGATGTCATGTTCACGAAATGTGCGGAGAAGCTCGGCGGCTGGCATGCGTGATGGATTGTCGCGTATAACCTGACCATCGGCTCTCTTGCGTAGGATGCTTCGTGACCAGTCATATGCGGTCCCGATGACTACGATGCCACCCGGACTAGTTTGGTTATAAAGGTTTGCGAGTACAGCAAGAGGGTCATCGAGATACTCGAACAACTCGATGGCGGTGACAAGGTTTGCAGCACGCGGGAACTGCGCGTGCGTCGCGTCATCTTGTATCAGGGTGGGGGCGTGATCAGAAAAAAGGTGCGCAAGCTCGTCTTTATGGATAAAATCAAGTCCATCGAGGCCGTGATCGAAAAGGTCGACCGTACTCAGCGCTATGTCGGCGTGATCAAACTTATGCATGAGCTCACGTTGTGCCAACATTCGCCCTCCACCCACATCCACCCAGTGGAGTGGTACATCTCGAGCGCCTGCACCGATACCACGTAGGAGGTGGTAGATATCTGGTATATGCTCAGCACTACGCGCACGAAGAAAATCTGTCACTGCTGAACTGCCGCTTGTCGCGGGGTTGGCGAGGAAGAGGTAGTCATCTTCATAGTCCTCGAGAAGACGCTCCTGACACTTTGAGGCCTGTATCTCTGCTTGCTCCTGGGTAAGTCGCGTGTGGTGGGGGAGATTGAAGCGTGATTGCATGTGTCTCTGTGATACCACGAACCACATCCAAATAAAAGAGGGTGTTGCCTCACCGAGATTTTGTGTCCAGCGGTATACCCATGCGGGATGCAATTCGATGCTAAGTTTGATATTAGCACTCTCACTTGACGAGTGCTAATATCGGCGATATACTGGAGTATATACGGGGTATCTGCCCCTGATGGAGGATTACATGCCAGAAGATTTTGCAGAATTTATCACGCACTTGACCGACAACGCTCGTGCGAGTGTCCAGCACGCTGACGCGATTGCACGTGGATACGGTAGCTCATATATAGGTACGGAGCATCTCCTGCTAGGGTTGCTTGCGCAGGGCTCCAGCGCGGGCGCGAAAGTGCTCGCTGACGTAGGAGTGACATTGCCGCGTGCCGAGGAGGCGCTTGGAGATTCGCCACGACAAGTTGCAGTCAGTACGGGTGCGGTGAGCTTGTCTGAGACGGCATTGTTGACACTCCGTATGGGCTGGGAGGTGGCGAAAGAGTTCAACCAAGACTACCTCGGAACTGAACATATCCTCTATAGTCTTCTCAAGCAGAACAATGCGAGGGCTACGACCCTGCTTCGCGAGATGGATGTTGATGTCGAAGATGTGATAAGCGAGCTTGAGAGTTATTTTGACCGCATGCGAGGCGAGCATGGCGACATTGCCACCGAGCCAAAGAGTCGGTCCGTGAAGGGTGGGGCACTCTCCACGTTTGGTATCGATCTTACCGCCAAGGCTGCGCGAGGGGAGCTTGATCCTATGGTCGGTCGCGACAAAGAGTGTGAACGAATGATCACTATCCTTAGTCGTCGAACCAAGAACAACCCCGTACTGATCGGGGAGCCTGGTGTCGGCAAGACAGCTATCGTCGAGGGGCTCGCTCAACGCATCGTGCGCGAAGAAGTTCCCGATCACCTACTTGATCGACGTGTCATCATGCTTGACATGGCGAGCATGATTGCAGGCACAAAATACCGTGGCGAATTTGAAGATCGACTCAAGAAAGTTGTGAATGAAGTCAAGAAGCAGGGTAACGTAATTGTCTTCATCGACGAACTACACCTGCTGATTGGTGCCGGAGCAGCTGAAGGTTCGATGGACGCAGCAAACATCCTGAAGCCTGCGCTTGCTCGAGGTGAACTACATATGATTGGTGCGACGACGCTCGAGGAGTACCGCAAGCATATCGAGAAAGATAGCGCCCTCGAGCGACGCTTCCAGACTATCGTTGTCAATGAGCCAAGCTACAAGGAAGCGCTGGCAATTCTTAAGGGATTGAAGACGTATTACGAGAAGCACCACGGCGTGACGTTATCAAATGAAGTGTTGGAGAGCGCGGTCTACATGAGCGATCGCTATATCTCTGACCGATTCATGCCCGACAAAGCAATCGATGTCATCGACGAGGCTTCGGCGCGCATACGCGTGAAGCGAGGTCATCGCCCAAGTAGGCAGCGTGATCTACTCAGGGAGTTGAAGAGCCTCAACGACAAGATGGACGATGCGGTCTCTCGCGAGGATTACGAACGCGCCGCACTCTACAAACAGCGCATTAGCCAGATTACCCTCCAACTTGAACAAACGCGAGCCGACCAGGAGAGCAAGGATGCCATCGCGCTGACTGATGACGATATTGCTCATGCGATTGCTGTTATGACGAATATCCCCGTCGAAAAAGTTCAGACAAATGAAGCAAAGATGTTGCGAAATCTGGAGAAGCACCTCGGGAAGCACGTCATCGGACAAGAAGAAGCGGTACGACAAGTTTCTCGTGCCATTCGTCGTTCAAGAAGTGGTGTCGGCACTCAGAAGCGTCCAATCGGCAGTTTCGTGTTTCTCGGCCCGACGGGTGTCGGTAAGACGGAGCTCGCACGTGTCTTAGCTCGCGAAGTTTTCGGCAGCGTCGATAATCTTGTCAAGATTGATATGAGCGAATTTGCAGAGAAGCATAACACGAGTCGCCTCGTCGGAGCACCAGCGGGGTATGTCGGCTACGAAGATGGCGGTAAGCTTACTGACAAGATCCGACGTCAGCCCTATAGCGTTGTGCTATTCGATGAAATTGAGAAAGCACACCCCGACGTGTTCCAGCTTCTACTGCAACTCCTTGAAGACGGTCAACTGAGTGACGCCAAGGGACGCATCGTGAGTTTCCGCAACACAATCATCATCTTGACGAGCAACCTAGGCGCTGACTTAATGATGAAAGAGGCGAGTCTTGGATTTCACGGTAACGCGGCGCAACAGCAAGAACTCGACGCGCTCCATACGCGAAATGCGCGGGCAGCACGAGAGGCGCTTGATAAGTTCATGCGCCCCGAGTTGATCAATCGCTTTGATGGCATCGTGACCTTCCAGTCGTTGACGCGCAAAGAAGTCGGGAAGATATTCGACTTACTTATCGACGACCTGAAGTTGCGACTTGTACGCCAAGGGTTGAGCCTGCGTGTGCTTCCGAGTGCAAAGCGCTTCCTAATAGATAAAGGGTACAGTACTAAGTTCGGCGCTCGCCCCTTAAGGCGTACCATCGAAGACCAGCTTGAACATGCCATCGCAGAGGGTGTTTTGGCCGGAATCTATGAGAAAGGCGCTATACTGGAGATAGGACTACACAAGGGGGCAATTAACATTGAGCACAGGACAGAAGCTGCCGAATCGACAGCCGTCAGTCGATGAAGTAATGCCAAGAAGCCATAGACGCAGATGGCTCGGTATACTTTGGTCGGGCATCATCACCCTCGTACTCAGCTGGGTGATTATCTACTGTGTGCCACAGATTATTGATACCGTTCGTGCGTACAACTTCCACGCACCAGAGAAGATCGTAGCCATCGATAAGCGACTCCAGTTGACGGATAGAGGCACGGATATCTTCTACGCAAGCTCACCAGAGATTAACTCTCAGGCAGCCTTCAATAGAAATTGTGAGACTCAGGAGCGTACAACTGCAATTCTAGGCTGCTTCTATAGGGATAGAATTTTTCTATACGATCTCCAAAATACGGAACTTGACGGCACACTTGAGGTGACTGCCGCTCACGAGATGCTCCACGCGGCCTACCAGCGGCTGACGATAGCTGAGCATACGTGGCTCGACAAGCGTATTGTTGCCGCATATGAGCTCGTCAAAGATGACCCAACGATTAAACAGCTTATGGCCTACTACTCTCAGGCTGAGCCTGGTGCAGAGGTCGATGAACTCCACTCTATTCTTGGTACGGTCATCGCGCAACTGAGTCCAGATCTTGAGGGCTATTATGGTCGTTATTTCAAGAATCGCGCAATCGTCGTCGCGCTTAACACGAAGTACAATCAGGTGTTTGAGAAGATACGAGCAGAGACCGAGGCAATTGAAGCCAGACTTAAAGCGGCCGAACCGGAAATCGCGAGCCTCATGAGTCAGTATGACGCTGATCGAGTACAGCTTGAGGCAGCTATCAATACCTTTAATGCCCGTGCAGATACGGGTCAGTTCGCATCACAGTCCGACTTCTACTCGCAGCGCGCAGAAATCATCGCACAGATCAGTGCGCTGAATGCGCGAAAGGATGAGATTAATGCCAAGGTAACCGCGTACAACGCTGATGTTGCCGAGCTCAATAAAATCTCAGTCCACTCAAACGCGTTGTATCAGAGTATGAACGGCGCCGTAGGTACGGAGACATTACAATACTAATGGTAAAAAGTCGCTCACAATTCGTCTGCCAAAACTGCGGCCAGAGTTACCCGAAATGGACGGGCAAATGTGATAACTGTGGTGAGTGGAATAGCCTCGTCGAGCAGGTCGCTCAGAATGTCGGGTCATCAGCAGTTGCCCGCGGGGCACATAGCGGTCGTGTGCTCGGGGTTCAGTCGATGCGAAGCATCAGCGCGTCAGAAGCAACTGAGCGATTTTCTACGGGTATTCATGATCTCGACGTAGTACTTGGTGGGGGTATCTTACCTGGCGGCGTTCTTCTTCTAGCGGGACAGCCGGGCATAGGTAAGTCGACCTTACTCTTGCAGGTAGCAAGTCATGTAGCGAGTGGTATTCCGGTACTCTACGCCAGTGGTGAAGAGTCGGCGGGACAAGTGAAGATACGCGCATCGCGACTTGGTGCGGATGCACACGATGACCTCGCGTTTGTGGCGAGTACGAGTGCTGATGATATCGCAGCTACGATACGCAGCGGTACGTATAAGCTCATCGTGATAGATAGTATTCAGACATTGAGTCTAGGCGAGATTACGAGTGCGCCCGGTACAGTAAGCCAGATTACAAATTCAGCAAATGTGATCATCCGAGCAGCGAAAGAAACAAACGCGGCCGTCATCCTCGTTGGGCATGTCACGAAAGAAGGTGCTATCGCGGGTCCGAAGGTGCTTGAGCACCTTGTCGATGTTGTGCTGCAGTTTGAAGGTGATAGGTACGGTGGATTCAAGGTCGTGCGAGCAATCAAGAATCGCTATGGCTCGACGACCGAGGCGGCAATCTTCGAGATGAATGAGCAAGGTCTTGCCATTGTAGAGAATCCCTCGGCTGCTTTGCTTGCGGAGCGTCAGAACTCGGATGGATCGGTCGTATTGGCGACACTGGAGGGGAATCGGCCCATCTTGGTGGAAATCCAAGCCCTTGTCAATTCGACCAACTTCGGCTATCCTAAGAGGACGGCGAGCGGGTTTGATTTAAACCGCCTCAATCTCCTCATCGCGGTACTGGAGAAACGTACCAAACTGAACTTATCTGACAAAGATGTCTACATCAATGTCGTGGGCGGTTTGAAATTACAAGACCCTGCAGCAGACCTCGCTGTCGCGATGGCGATAGCAAGTGCAGCGGCGGGTCGCAAGCTCGATGAACATATTGTCGTTTTCGGTGAGGTGGGCCTTGGCGGTGAACTCCGAAGCGTGGTGTCTGTCGACAAGCGAGTCGCTGAAGCGAAGAAGCTTGGTTTTACACTTGCAATCGCCCCTAATCAGGGCAAAAAAGAACCATTTATCAAAGGCGTAAAAGATTTGCGCCAAGCACTCATCGACTACCTTAAGACGTAGTCGGTAGAAAAGAGAAATTATGAATATAGATCTATATCAGACCATCGTTATGGTCGTAAATGTCCTGGCACTTATCGGGGTATTGTATCTAGTGACGCGCTTGCCGCGAACCACAATGAAAACGAGGCAACGCGGTGTACTTGTCGATACCTCGGTACTTATGGATGGGCGTATTACTGCAGTTGCCACCACAAGCTTTATGGGCGGTGCTCTCGTAATACCACGTAGCGTGATTGGTGAGCTACAGCTACTTGCTGACGGCTCAGACTCGGATCGACGTGCGCGTGCTCGCAGAGGTCTTGATATCGTCAACGAGCTACAGCACACACCTGGCATCGAAGTAGAGATTCTCCAGGATGGGGCCCGGGCCGATGAAGGTGTCGACAACCGCCTGCTGACCCTCGCAAAGCGTCACGGGGCTGCTATTTGTACACTTGACTACAACCTCAATAAAGTCGCCGTAGTCGAAGGTATCACTGTGCTGAATATCAATGAGCTTGCGCAGAGTCTTCGCATGAGCCACCTCCCGGGTGAATATATCACCGTCGAAGTAACCCAAAAGGGCCAAGATAGCCATCAGGCGGTCGGGCATCTCGCCGACGGCACGATGGTGGTAGTAGAGCAGGCAAGTAGTCGTATCGGCCAAACGCTCGAGGTAGAGGTCATCCGCAGTCTACAGACCGCAGCTGGTCGTATGATGTTTGCGCGCCTCGCAGAGAAGCGAGAGCAGCCCAAGCAGGCATTCAAGCGCTCCGATACGAGCACCACACCTCGCACCGCCAAACAGCGACCTGCGCGTAAGGACAACCGGCCCCGTCAGGAAACGCCAACTCCAGCGCCGGCAACGCCACGGCCAGAGCGAAACCAGCCAAATCCCGCAAATCACAACGCAAATGCTAAGCGTGGCAATTCGCGTCGACCACCATCATCGCGCCAGCGCGAAGCGGCATTTATCAATCTCGTTGACAAGCAATCATAGGACAAGATACTAAATAAAAACGAGCCCCAAGAGCGGGGCTCGTTTTTATTGCAGAGATGACCTACGGTTCGTAAGGGTTGCTGCCGTAGTTCGTCGTTGTCGTATAGTATGCGGAGTCGGTGATAGTCGCGCTGAGGTCGCAACTGGCCGTGATGCTTGATAGTGACACAGTGAGCGTGTCAGTACTTGCGACATCCTTTGAGAGTAGTGACTGGGTGCCACATGTCACTTGGACGTGCTGCAGAGAGTATCGTCCTTGACTGAAACTGACGGCGATAGTATCTGTGGAGTTGTTGACTGGCCCGAAGCTCACGATTGGCTGCGCGTCCCCACACAGATGGACGTCGTCATCGCTATCAGTGATATAGCCGTCAGTTGATGTGTAGACGTCTTTTTTGCTTACTGGATCGGTCGTTTTAGTGACAGAAACTTCAATCTTTGCTGCGCCTGGTGTGCAAGCAGTCGCCTTCTTCTTCGATACCTTATCAAAGGTAAGCTTCACTGATGACTTGCCAGCCTTCTTGTCGTAGTATGATGGGTAAATCTCGTTACCTATTTTCTGGATGCCGCTCGGTGCAGTGTACCAGTCGCCGTAAGTGGCTTTGCTCTGCTCGACATATATCTTGACTGCATCTGCCATCGTACGGTCGAAAAACATGGCGGGAATGAGTGAGTTGCCACTCTTCAGCACAGAGTTGTCGGAATTTCCAAACCATACTGCCATTGATAATGTTGGTGTGAATCCGACCGTCCAGATATCTTTAGAGATTACTCTGCCGGCAATTTCTCCGTTTGAGGTACCCGTCTTTGCACCGACTTTGACCCCAAGCTTGTTGAGATACGGTAGGTAATCTTGATTCCATCCGAGGCCGGCGCGGGCTTTGGAATCTCCCATAATATCAGCAACGATATATGCAGCCTGCTCGTCGACGACTTGTTTGCTTGTCGGCTCCTTGTACTGCTTGAGGGTCTGATTACTCCCATTCGTAACCTTGAGCACGCTACTTTGTGGCACATAAGCACCCATGCGACCGATGGATGCGATGGCATTGACGTGGTCGACGAGACGCGTGCCACAGCTACCAATTGCACTTGAGAGTCCAGCCTGTGACTCGGTGCCCTGCGTACAGTAATAGGTATCTCCCATGTCGCGGATTGTTTGCCATGTCTTGTCCTTGCCAGCAACGACCATCGCCTTGATCGCGGGTATATTGCGTGAGCGGGCAAGTGCCTGCCTAATCGTGATGTTACCCTGGAACTTCTGGTCTGCGTCCTGCGGCTTGTAGTTGCCTTCAAACGTCGTCGCCGTGTCGGATAAGACAGATCCGCTACCATAGTTTAATGCGCCACTACCCTGATCTTGGAAAAGCTGCGCGTAGACGAGCGGCTTGATTGATGAAGCTGGCTGGATGAATGCGGTCGCAGCGTTGTCTTGTCCAAAGCCGGCGTAATTGAAATCCCGACTACCGACAAGGGCGAGGAGTTGACCGGTTTTGGTATCTTGTATGGCAGCAGCGCCGTTACTGAAGCCTGCGTAGTTGGAGCAGTTGATGTACCCACAGTCACGATTCGTCATGCTGCCATTGAAGATGGCTGCCATGTTGGCCTCAAGCTTCTCTTGGATGTCGAGGTCGAGCGTCGTGTAAACCTTGAGGCCACCCTCGCCAACGACCGTCTTGCCTAGCTCAGCCTCTAGTTGACTGCGCACCATCAAGACGAAATGAGCTGCCTTAATACCTTCGAGCTGGTCAGCAAGGGGCTTGACGGTGTCGATAACTGCAATTTTCTTCGCCTCATCTGCCTGAGCGCGAGTGATGAAGCCCATATCTACCATATTGTCGAGTACTTTATGTTGGCGCTCTATGAGGGCTTCATGGCCGTCGACATTGTAGGGGTTGTATATCGTCGGATTATTCGGAATTGCTGCGAGCATGGCCGATTCGGCAAGGGTGAGATCCTTAGCTGATTTGCCGAAGTACGTCTGTGCGGCAGACTCGACGCCGTTGCGACGACCTCCGTACGGCGATTCATTGAGGTAGAGGCTGAGAATCTGATCTTTGTTGTACATTCTCTCTACTTCTATCGCTAGGATCATCTCTTTAATCTTGCGAGGGATGCCCGCGAGGCCCCGCTCGCTGGATTGTGCCTTGAAGAATACTTGCTTGACGAGCTGCTGCGTCAGCGTGGAGCCACCTTGCGTTGATCCTCCCTGAGTATTATTCAGGAAGGCGCGCAGGATACCGCTGACACTAATGCCGCCGTGTTGGTAAAATTCCTTGTCTTCAATCGCGACCGTCGCTTGGCGCATGTACTTATTAATCTTGTCGCCGTCTACCACGAGGGTATAATCTCCACTGCCTTTGTCTTCCCAGAGTACCTTACCGTTGCGATCGTAGTAGGTGGTGACGGTGCTCTTGACGCGCGCAGCCAGTGTCTCTGGGCGTATGGCATCGAGGTCCTTGCGATAATAGGCGAACAATGAGAGCGCGAGGAGTATGAGACATGCGACCATGACGCCGAGGCCCTTGAGTAGCGTGATGAGTCCGCGCTTGCTAAACCAATACTTAGCGACCCGTTTTGGGTGTAGTCTGTAGAGAAGTCGTTTCACTGGGTGCTTGGGTAGTGTCGCGAGGTATTCGGCCTTTTCTCTGGCTCGCACATCCTTCTTCGTCTTACGCTTACTCGTCAAATTCGAATAGACGCTGACTCGGCGTGATGAAGATTTACGCTTTTTTATCACAGTTCGTTTCCCATAAGCAATATTATCCCCATTATAGCATCCATGGACGTAGCCGAACGAATAATTTTTGTGGTACTATGACTACTGTAATAACGAAAGGAATGTGACTCGTGACGCTATCTGAAGAACTTGCATGGCGCGGCTTCGTCAATCAGACGACATTCGCCGATATCAAAGTACTAGACAACGAGACTCGCACCTTCTATTGGGGCGTTGATCCAAGTGCTGATAGCATGACGATTGGCCATCTTGCACCAGCTATGATGATCCGACACTTCATCAACCACGGTCATCATGCGATTCTACTTGCAGGCGGTGCTACCGGTATGATCGGTGACCCAGACGGCAAGAAACAGGAACGAAATCTCAAATCTCTTGATGAAATTGCCCGCAATGTCGAAGGTATCGTCGCGCAGTATACGCGCATCTTCGCTGAGCAGCCGTTTGAAATCGTCGATAACCTCGACTGGTTTAAGGGTATGGGTTACCTCGAGTTTCTGCGCGAAGTCGGCAAACACATGAGTATGACGCAGCTACTTGATCGCGAGTTCATCAAAACACGCATTGGTGAGGGTGGTGACGGCATCAGCTACGCTGAATTTAGCTATGCACTCATCCAGGGCTATGACTTCCTCCATCTTTTCCGCGAGAAGGGTGCGACACTTCAGGTTGCCGGTGCCGACCAATGGGGCAATAGCATCGCGGGTGTGTCGCTCATCCGTAAGCTTGAAGGAGCTGAGGCGCACGTCTTCACGACGCCGCTCATCGTCAACAAGGCCACGGGTGTGAAGTTCGGCAAGTCAGAAGATGGCGCCGTCTGGCTGGACTCGACGAAAACGAGCCCGTATAAGTTCTACCAGTTTTGGCTTAATTGTGACGACGAAACTGCAGAAAGTCTTATAAAGATTTATACGCTGCTTGACCGCGAGATCATCGAGTCGCTCATCAGTGATCATCGTGCGAATCCTGGTGCCCGGGCTCTTCAGAAGACGCTTGCGCGTGAAGTGACTGACCTTGTCCACGGACGAGAGCGCCGTGAGTCTGTCGAGCGGGTAACCGGGGTGCTATTTGGCGGCTCGGACATCCATGAGCTAAATGATGGCGATCTCGATGCGCTGGCTGGTGAGATACCTGCCGTTCCTCGAGGAAATAGTGTCATCGATGCACTAACCACAACCGGATTGACGACAAGCAACGGGGAGGCGCGACGCCTCATCGAAGGTGGTGGCGTGACGATAAATGGTCAAAAGATTTCTGAAGATTTCCAAATTACAGAAGTCAGTTTAGTCAAAAAAGGTAAAAACACCTTCGTTCTCGTCCGCTAGTTGACATACGTCGACAAATTTGTTCAAATACAATATACACAAGACGCGTCATCGCGCGCTAGTACGTTTCGATATGAGGAAGGAGTGTGAATGATACTATCATTCATGGACGCCTGGCGAGCTCGCAAGCAACGTCTGTCAGACGATGAGGCTGAATACCAGGAATACTGTCAGCGAGTTCGCGACGAAGACCAGCTGGCGCGAGAGGTGCTTGGAGAGACTGCAGAGCAGCAGGCGGTAGAACGCCTGCTTGATGGGGCGCCACCCCTCCCCGAGGACTACGAGTATCTCGTCGGCTTCAACGGCCATACCCTTATCCCTGAGTAATCTGTCTCAGCCTCAGCCACTGAAGCATCTCCGTCTGCGTCCGTACGTGGGCTGGGATGCTTTTTATTTTGCCGTATAATGGTCATTATGAAGAAAGTTATCGCATTTGACCTAGACGACACATTATCAATCACTAAATCACCAATCTCCGACCGAATGAGCGGCCTGCTGAGCAAGCTTCTTGAGAAATACGATGTCTGCGTGATATCGGGTGGTAGATTTGAACAATTCCATCTCCAAGTTATTGATAGGCTTGATGTACCGAAGCACCTGCTCAATAAGCTCCATCTCATGCCTACGTGTGGTACGCGGTATTATCGTTATGATGAGCTCGAAGATAAGTGGGCACTTCAGTATGCCGAGGACCTATCTACTGAGCAGAAAGACGAGATCGTCAAAGTCCTGGAGGACGTCGCGCGAGACATGGGCATCTGGTGTGAGAAGCCGGCGGGAGAAATCATCGAAGACCGCTATAGCCAGGTGACATTATCTGCACTTGGCCAGCAGGCTACCCCTGAAGATAAGTATGCATGGGCAGAAAAGTACAAAGACATTCGTCCAGTCTATCGTGATAAAGTCGCAGAACGACTGTCGGGTGTAGAAGTGCGGATCGGTGGGACAACCAGTACAGACGTGACGCTTCCTGGTATAGACAAGGCGTACGGCATGCAGAAACTCATCGACGCAATTGATATCAGTAAAGATGAGATTCTCTTCATTGGCGACAAACTCCAAGAAGGTGGCAATGATTATCCTGTGAAGGCGATGGGTATCGACACGATTGAGGTCGATGGCTGGGAGAATACCGCATTTGTGCTTGAAGGTGTTCTCGGCGTGACCGACTAATACCGAGCTTACCGTGGCACCGCTTACTTGACCTCCATGCGCATAACATGATTTAATATAAGCTAACATGCTTATGTTTCCAGACCGATTTCGGGCATCGTCGGTTTCACGAGGCTTTACGATAGTCGAACTTCTTATCGTCATCGTGGTAGTGGCAGTGTTAGCGGTGATTACGGTTGTTGCCTACAATGGCATCCAGGAACGCGCCGAAAACACTAAAACGAATCAAGCCGTTGCCCAGTATGCAAAGGCCTTGATAGCGTACAAATCACTCAATAGTGTCTATCCGGCTGCGACTCCCGGCAGCAATGTCTGCATCACGAATGCGGCAGATTATTGCGGCAACATAGTGAGTAACACGTCACCATGCTTCTTCCTCGCTCGATTTCAAGGCTTAGCTAGCCTCGACACCGAGATAGCTACAATCATATCAAATCCACCGACAGCGGGAAAAGGCGGCACTTGCGGTGCGGGGACATATGCGGGCATCATGTATGATGTCTCGGGTGGACGGCTGATCTGGTTCCTTAAGGGCACGCAGGTATGTGCTGCGCTTGGCGGCATGTACAATGCAAATACTTCCACTTCAGGCAACGCGACCCGTTGCCTCGCATTTCTTCCTTAGCGCTCTACTGCTACAATTGATATAGATGAATCTATCGACGTCTCTGGAGCAGATTAAAGGGGTAGGACCGAAAACAGCTGAGCAGCTAAGCGCGGCGGGTTTGCATACGGTCGAAGACATTTTACTGTTTCTTCCTCGCAAGCACGAGGATTTCACGCACCAGATGAAAATAGCCGACCTCGTACCTGGCAAGGTGACGATACGCGCTCGTTGCGAGAAAGTGTCAAGCCGACCCGTGCGTCGTGGCCTGACGCTGACGACCGCTGTACTCGACGATGGTACGGACAAGGTAAATGCGATTTGGTTCAATCAACCCTACCGTTCCACGCAACTCGCGGGTGGTGATGAGTTCTATTTCAGCGGCGAATTCGAATATGCGCGCGGCCGCTATCAGTTGACAAATCCGACTGCCGAACTTGCCAAAGACATGCCCGTTCAGGCAGAGTACTTATTGCCGGTATACCATACGATTCGCGGGCTCAAATCACAGACCGTGCGCAAGGTACTTGAAGAACTGCGACCGCTCATCAGCGTGCTGCCAGAGACGTTGCCCGAGGAGCTGATTGCACGCGAACATTTCATGAGCAGAAGTGATGCCATCATGACGATGCACTTCCCGAAAACGTATGAAGATGTGGTGAGCGCGCGGAATCGCCTGGCCTTTGAAGAATTATTTGAGCTATTGCTTGCCAGCCAGCTGAATAAGCAAGAGAACACAAAGCTGAAGGGCTGGAAAATTCCTTTCGAGCAACAAGTCGTCAAAGATTTTGTGTTGCAACTACCGTTTCAGTTGACGGGAGCTCAAAGACGCGCGGCGTGGGATATTCTACAAGACTTCGAGCAAGGCGTGCCCATGAACCGCCTGCTGCAAGGAGATGTGGGAAGTGGTAAAACGGTCGTAGCAGGCCTTGCGGCCCGCCAGGCGGCCAGTCATGGCTATCAGACGGCACTTATGGCGCCGACAGAGATACTAGCGACGCAGCACGCCGCGACACTCGACGACCTACTGGCGCCATTTGGTGTGCGTGTTGGGCTTCTCATCGGTAGCGTCAAGGGTAAGGCGAGGACAACTCTCTACGAACAGATGGCGAACGGTGAAGTTGATGTCATCGTTGGGACGCATGCGCTCATTCAAGAGGCTGTATCGTTTCATAGGCTCGGTTTTGTCGTCATCGACGAGCAACATCGTTTCGGAGTCGATCAACGCCAGAAGCTACTCTCGAAGTCGGGTATATTGCCGCACCTTCTCAGCATGACCGCCACGCCGATTCCTCGGAGTCTTGCCCTGACTGTCTATGGCGAACTCGACGTCTCGGTATTAAACGAAAAGCCTGCCGGTCGTCTGCCGATCAAGACGGAGATTGTCTCGCCGGTGTCTGCAGCGAAATTGTATGGACGTATCGATAAGGAGATTGCTGCAGGCAGGCAGGTATATGTCATCTGCAGCCTGATCGAGGAAAATCCAGATAATGAGGTGAAAAGCGTCGAAGCCGAGCATAAACGACTCAGAAATTCGGTCTTTGGTCATCGTCAAATCGGCCTATTGCATGGCAAGATGAAAGCGAGCGAGAAAGAGCGGGTGATGCGGGACTTCAAGGAAGGGAAATATGACATCCTCGTCAGTACGACAGTAGTTGAGGTGGGTGTCGATGTGCCAAATGCGACCATCATGATGATTGAGAATGCCGATAGATTCGGCCTCGCACAACTTCATCAGCTTCGTGGGCGCGTGGGGCGCAGCTCTCACCAGAGCCACTGTTTCCTCATGATGAGTGGCAACAATAAGCCGAGTGAGCGTCTACGGGAGCTCGAGAAGTCAGATGACGGCTTCTACTTGGCAGAAGTCGATATGAAACTGCGCGGCCCAGGTGAAATCTACGGGCGCATGCAGCATGGCGCGCTCAATCTCCAGATTGCGACGCTCGCGGACACCGAGCTCATATCAAGCGCACAGAAGTCGGCGAAGTGGTTTATTGCTCAAGGCTACGATTTGCTACAATATACACAGTTGCATAAGCACGTGGCCTATTATCAGCGGCTTACTACATTGAACTAACAATGATATATCAAGATAACTCATATACGGGCAAATAAAGATGTACGCGGGTACAACTCTTCACGGCAAGTCCGGCGGTATTATCGGTGTTCATCAACGAATTGACCGAATTGCTCGCCGTGATTTGCGTCGTCTTCCCGGCGTGGGACATGGATTCCCGAATATCCGTCAGATTCTTCATTTTGAAGGGAACAATGGGCCGGATGGTATCAAGCGCAAGAGTCCGAGCATCGATGAGCCCTGGCACTATATCGATCCGACGAATGTCGACGACAGGCAGCTGGTGCAGATGATTATGGATCACTACCACAACCTCGTGACAGCGCTCAAGACAGGTAATGAGGAACGAGCGGCATTTGAGGCTGCGTGGATGGCTCATGCGATTACAGATGGTCTGACCCCTGCTCACCACTATCCCTTGGGTGATAAGATCGAGGAGTTGTGGGGCAAGCCCAAAGAAGATCGCCTAACAATCAAAGAAAAGAACTTCATCGTTGGTGAAACACGTCGAGAGACGCTAAGTAAGAACTGGGAGTACTGGGGGGCGAAAGGGGTGTTTATCACACACGCGCTCTTCGAGTTTGGCGTCGCGACGTCTATCAAGACGACTCGCTTCGAGATGACCACGCCGACTGCTTCGTGGCTCAAATCAGCTGACTCGAAAGGACTCGAGAAGGTTCTGCTCGACTCGGTGCACGCGGTTTATCACCTCAATATGTATGAGCGTTTTTGGAAGACTGGTTGGTCGACGAAACTGGCGCGGCAGACGAGGGAGAGTCTCATCCCGCGCATCGTCAACGTAGTGACGTACTTTTGGTACTCGGCATATCGCGAGGCCGGTTTATGACGTCGATTCGCGTTATTTCAGGCAAATACGGAGGACGTAAACTCGATGCGCCCGCTGATTCGAACACGCGCACCAAGCCGATGGGCGAGCGTATCCGCAACGCGATGTTCAATATCATCGGAACAGAAGTGAGTAATGCGGACGTGCTTGATGCCTTTGCGGGCACAGGAGCTGTCGGCTTCGAGGCATTGAGCCGAGGTGCTGCACATGTCACATTTGTCGAGCGCGACAGGACGGCTCAGGAACTGATCTCGCACAATATGCAGGTACTTGGAACGGGCGAGACGGCGGAACTTGTGCGAGCATCATTGGGTGCATGGATAGACTCGTCGGACTCACATACATATGATATTATTTTCGCTGATCCTCCCTATCAGGACCTGCAGTTATCCACAGTTTCTCGGACTTTAGGTCTTCTCAAACCCAATGGGCTTATGGTATTATCGCACACAGGAAGAGGTGAGGTACCAAATCTAGAAAACGGAATTGTTGTGGTGGACAATCGTAGTTATGGAAATGCACACCTCACCTTCTTCCGCCGAGAAGAATAACTTTGAGCGCGTCGGCGCTTTTTTTATCTTGTATTAAAAGAGGGAGTCATGTTACACAGAGATTGTGTAACATGACTCCCTTTGTCACTACTGAGAGAAAGGCTTGCAGACCCAGCTCTTCGTCTCCAGGAAGGCGAGGCGTACGGTCTGACGCCGAGGCTTGAGCTCGTAGTTCACAACCGCGCTCTGCTGGGGCAGATCGCATGTGATGGCGGCAAGCTCGCCAGCAAGTCGTTCCCGCTCCTTCTGTTCCTGGCGCACTCGTGCGTTCTTGACGCCCTTGGTGCCGATGAACCACAGGGCCGTCACGACCACCGTGGCGATACCAACGATAAGACTGGCGGTGAAGTTCACCCAGAAGTTGTTCGTCGCAATGATTGCCCACGCGACGAGGGCGCTTCCCAGGATGACGGGTGGATTGACGAGGAGGAAGATGGGGTGGCGCAACCTGAATCCAGTGTTGAGCCCCAGCTCCCTCTCTACTGGGCTGGTACGCCTGTACCACCAGATTGAGTAGTCGGCGGGTCGGCTGACCTCGAATGGATTCGCCATGCGCCAAGAGAACAGGGCGCGGTAGCCGATGAAGCGGCTTCCCCAGAGCAGATGCCAGAGGACGAATATCGCACAGATGGTCTTGAGCACTAGCCAGAAGGCAGCGATGAGTGGACTTACCACGATGAGGGCTGCCAGTTTGGCGAGACCATAGAGCGCGTACTTGCGCGAGTGGCATTCGTCAATCTTTCGCTGTTTGGAGGCGAAGTTGGCGAGCCAACGCTGCACCGCCCAAGGTTCTCGCGCGAACATCTCCTTCGGGACGTCGACGTCGACACTTGTCTCGAAGTGAGCGCGCCAGACGTAGGAAATATGCTCACGCATCATGGCAGATGTTGGCCCATCGTAAATGGCCTCAATCTGTGCATTCACCCGGTCCATCATCTCGTTGAGCTTGCGCTCCGCAGCTCCGCCAGGCATCACGATGTCGAAATGCCGGTAGAGCTTATCGCGCTTGGCCCTGAGCGGGGCGAGCGGCCAATCGCGCTCGTAGACATCATCGAGGCAACTGATCATCTGCGAGGGCTTACCCTTACCATCCATGCGCCACACGACGGTGGCGTGGATGGTGTTGATTCCTGCGTGTCGCAGGCCGATGTAGGTCAGGCCGGTGTGCAGGGGGACGACCTGGAACTGTTGGGGTTCGGCGCGGCCGTCCCTGTCATGGGTGACAAACAGGACGACGTGGGGGTCGCGTGCCTCCTCAGCGGTCAGGTAGTCGGACAGCTGTTTCGACAAGCACCAGGCGACCTTGACGGTCGACGTGTTTTCACCGCCACGGGTCGACCCCACCTTGATGGTGAGGTCACTCGAGTTTAGGGTTGTCATCTGCTCTCTTTCTCTGTAGTAGTTGGAAAGGTACTGGCCGGAAGGCTTAGTAATGTAGCATTATACAATTATTTCTATATTAAATCAAGTCTGTATCAGATGGTGAACCGATTCGCTGTCTACAGCTCATCAGCACGACTTTGTCATATTCGTGGTCGGTCGTGGTCCCGCACGAGTATCGGATACTCGTGCGGGACCGTTCACTACTACTCCTCGTCGATGTAGCTCACCTTGAGGATCTCCATCGTGCCGGCGTGGATTTGGGTCCACTGGCAGATCGGAAGCCCGAGGAACCACCGGCTCAGGTCGCGGCACATCATGCCGGCCATGAGGGTGGCAGGGTAGACGATGGCACGCTTGGTGCAATCACCGCCCTTCATGCCTTCCGAATCCGGGAACAGCCAGGTATCGAGATACCAGTCTGCATCGTTGGGTTCGATGGCGCAGACCTGGGCGACTTCACCGTTCAGCCGGCCGTCGAGGTAGAGCTCGACGTCGGGTGAGTTGGTAACGGCATCCCAGATGAGCTGTCGCGACGCCATGGAGTCGACGCCACCGATGACCACAGGGGTATCGATGATGTCGTCCGCAGTGAAGCGACGCTGCCTGATGAGCACTTCGGTCGCACCATGTTCGATCAGCACGATAGCCAAGGCTTTCACCTTGGGCTTGTACAGATCGTCGTGACGGTACGCCTTCTGGCTCGCCAGGTTGCGCGGTTCGACAACGTCGTCATCGTAGAGCACGAAGCGCCGGAAGCCCATGGTGATGAGCTCGTACGCGACGTTGCTGCCGATGCCACCGCAGCCCACGAGGGTGATCGCACTGATGACCTTCGTCGGGTTGAAGAAGCCGGTCTGGTCGGACCAGTCGACTTCGACATCGTGGACGGCCTCGTACAGCTCGCCGTCAGGGGTTTCCGTGATCTTGAGTGTGTACATCATGCCTTCCGGTCGTGTGCGTCAGCGAGGGCGAACCAGGAACGGTCGCTCGCAGAGGGCTCTTCTTTGGGAAGAAGTTGGCAATGCTGAGCGATGAGCTCCTTGTAGGGGCCGAGATCAGCCTCCTCTTCGTTCTCGATCACGACCAGCCGGAGCTGGGTGCCGATACGGAAGGGGCGGTACACCTCGAGGTTGGCGGTTGCCTGACCGTGGACGTTTACGACCATGAACATCATGGCTTCGAACGCTGTGGTGCGCGACATCTCGTCATGGGCTGACGTGTCGGTAACCGAGAATCCCGCGCCTCCGTCCTTGTGGCTGTGCCAGAGCAGGCGGAAGACGTCAGGGTCGTCACCGAAGGTGTTCTCGTACTCCATCTGCGTGAGCTCGCCCATGGGGGCGGTCTGTGACAGACTCTTGCCGGTGTACTGGTCTGGAAGGTTCAGGCTGCCTTCGATCACCGTGAAGCTCCGGGGGGAGTTACGGCGGACCGAGATGAAACCGCAGACCTCGTTGAGACCAGCAGCACGTGCGAAGTTGATTACCTCGTTGAATGTGTCGCGATCGATGAACAGGGTGCCGGCATACGAAGTGCCGACGGGGTTTGAAAGCACTGTGCGTTTGCGCATGACGGGCCTCTGTCTGGAGTTGTAGTGAGTTAAGGAGCGACAGCAAGTGCCGCATGGTTCTATTATAGCATAAACAATTAAAAAAGTCAATGCTAAGCATTGACGTAATGACCCCATGTAAAAAATGTGGGGGCCGCCGTCCGTGTGCATGATAAAGTTGCACGGACGACGACCCCAGGTTGGTTGAGCCGGACACTTCCCAGCACAGACGCAACGAGCTTCACCGGGCTGATATATCAGCTTAACTGACATATTTGGTGACCGCTCACTGCATAGGTCGTCACTTCTTCGGTGGAGACGGTGCGCATACTGCTATATGCAGAACGCGCACCGCTACGACACCCTCGGAACGAGTCGAACTACTTCTGTGTGAACCTGGTGATCTCTCGACACACCGGTCTGCCGACGCGGCAGATTACTGCTGAGGTACTGCGGGTACTTCTGGTACTGCTGCCGGGTCCTGCTGAGTAATGCGGTGAAGGTCAGCCCAGCGTGGGCTTGGGGGCCGCGGCGACGGTCTCGGCGTCCTCGACGTTGGTGTCGGGGTCGGCCGGCTTGCCGTCGACGAGCACGACGATCGCGTTGACGTCGTAGTCGTTGAGACCGAACTGCTCGGCGGCGAGCGCGACGACATCCTTGGCGGTGAAGCCCTTCTTGACCTCGATCGTGATGGAGCCGGGCTTGCCGGTGATGCTGGCCTTGACGGTCATGACAGAACCTCCAGGTTCGTGTTGGTGGGTTGTGCGGGTACTAACGTGCCGCTACGCTTTCCAGGCGTATTAGCTTGTCGATTGCTGATTATATATCAAATGGCCATAAATGTCAATACCTATTTGTGATAACGTTGACCATTTGTGCCACCTGTAGATAAAAATGAGTATGAAAAAAGGCGTGTATGGACGAATCCACACACGCCTTCACAGCTTGTTCCTACGCAGGTACCTCCTCAAGAGTTGCTTGGATGACAAGAGCTCCCAGTTTGCGGCGAGAACGACGACGGGGCTTGCGCTGCCATACGTCATCCATGCCGATTTCGGCGAAGAAGCCCGTCCCTATGAGGGGCATATCGCCGACACTCACACTGTTCATGGTGCCGACAGTGATGTTAACCATCTGGCTGAAGTCGCCTGAATGGAACAACTTGATGATGTCTGCGGAGCGGTTGCCGAAACAGAACCAGCCGCCTCCGTGCCACCCCCTCGTGTACGAGCCGCCCAGAGGGCAGCGTGTACGCTCGACGGTGGGCACATCGTTGGTATTCAGCTTGAAGTGCAGTTCGAAGTCTCCCAGGTCGTAGCGTCTCCCCTCGTGGGTGAAGCTGTTCCTCAGGTGGACTACTGGAATGTTGTCCGCATCGAACTTGATGGCAATCACGCCAGGGATCATCGAGATGAATTCGAGGCTGCGCTTGGCATCTTCGACGTCGATCACGAACTCCTTCGGCGTTTCTTCGAGCTGCTTCAGGTCGGCTTCGGACTTACGAAGGTCCGCACGGGTAGAGCGAATCAGATCGTTAGCCTCCCGCCTGTGCCGCTCGTTGATCGTCACGATGTGCATATAGCCGGCGATAGAGAGCAGGTTGCTTTCCTGTACAGCGGCATGAAGGCGACGGAGTGCTCGAATCGGGTCAGCGACGAAACCGAACCACGCGTGGTCTTGTTGACGCGTTGCCGACTTCTTGGAGAACTGGTAGCCCCAGCCGGTGTATCGTTGACGGAGACTCGCGACGGCCTTCACCACCTCGTTGACCGCAGGCAGCAAATCGTAAGCACGAAATGCGTCCCTCGCAGCCCTGTCGATGGCAAAACGCACGTCTCTCCGCGCTACCAGACCGTAGGTCGTGTGGTTGTAGGAGTAGTGATTGCGAAGTGCGTCGAACAGGCTAGTAGCATCGTTGGGTGCGATGAGCTGGTGTCTGCCCTCTACGAGCGATCCGATATCCAACTCGTACATGCCGAGTTCGAGCTCCTCCGGCCCTTCGATTTGAGGATCGATGAGAATAACGAGGGCGCCGAACTGGTCGATGCGCGTGCCAATCACATGCGGTGAGGCGATGAGCGCGTCGTATTTGGCGGCGAGTTCCTCGTCCGTCCACTGATCGGCATCTTTGAGCTCCTTGATTTTCTCCTTGGCTCTTGCGATCTTGACGCCAAATTCCTTGACGTAGCCCGCGTACTCGGCAAGCACGTCCTTTTGATCGGAGATTGCTTGCTTGAGCCTACGGATTTGATCCTCACCGTAGTAGTTTTGATGCCACTCGATGTACCTCAGCCACTTGGGCAGGAGATCGTTGTCTGACCGCGTCCATGAGGGCGCAGGCAGTACGTTGACTCCGCGCGTTGCGGTTGGCATAACCCCTCCTAGGGTGTTGCGTAGAAATTGTGAAGCTGCAATCTCAACTCTGGCGTTGAATTGCAACAGAGAATTGACAGAGCTACTATAGCACGTTTCTCTAAAAAAAGCAATATGCTAGCGGTAATGTTACCTATGATAATTAAAAATCGTATTGACAAAAATACAATTTTGGGTGAAAATATGTTTCAGTTGTACGCACACTCAACCATATTCTCGACTCGAGGAGGTGAATTGTGGACAATGCACAGCCTGATGGCGCCCCCGCCATCACCAACGTACATCTCGTTGAAGTGAAGTGTTCGTTGGGAACGATGAACTGGCGTATCACCCCTGAAGTGTATGCAATACTGCCTCGCGACAAGCGAGACGGATTGCTGGACATCATCGGCGAGCGGCAGCTTGTCCCGTTCTTCGACGACATGACACACAAACTTCTGCGTCAAGCAGGAGTTCATGGTATCGCGACACAGAGCCTCGACGCAAGTTGGTGCTTCATGACGCGCGACTTGACGTGTTGCTTCGGCGAACTGAACTGGATGATTGGACAAGGACTGTGGGAGAAACTGCCCGAGGATCAACGTGACACCCTTCTGGAGGTCGCAATGGCCCAAACGCATGACTTCCTCAAGTATCGCATTTTGCAGACGCTTATCAACGGCGCCATACAAAATTTTGGTCGCTAATCAGGCATCACAATCAAGAACCGACACCCATCTCTCGACCACAAAAGGAGTAACAACCCATGGGTAAAAACAACGGATCCGAGGATCTCTACGGCAACATGTTCGGAGGCAGTCCTTCGGACGGCGCCGATCCGCGAGCTCAGCTCGCCGCACTGCTCATCGGCATGGGCGGCATGCAGGGCGCGCCGATCATCGACAGCGACATGATCGACATCCACGACAGCAAGAAGATCGCTCTGCCCAAGGGCATGCCCCCGGAAATGGCGATCGAGATCCTGGAGCGCTACATGCACGACCAGGAGACCGAAGTGCGCTTGCGCCACATCTACCGCTATCGTGCGAACGATGGCGCAGTGGCGGCGACAACCGTTCTCAAGCGTCGCTACGGCATCACCTTCGGTGAGGCGCGCCGGACCATGTTCGGGAAGGTTCCCCCAGAGGCTCGTACCGTCAAGGTCGGCCTCAACAAGACGGTCGAGGCTGCTTGGGACGACGTGTCCATCCCGTCGCTAGACGGGGCAAGGATCACGCTCTACGAGACACAGAGCAAGGACGACGGCATGGTGTTCGCCATCCAGGCATACACGCCGAAGAAGCACAGTCGCGAACTCAACGAGATGTTCGAGGAGATCGAGAAGGAGCTTCGTGAGAACTCCATCTACCGCGGCAAGGCCATCTTCGGCGCGGAAGACCCCGAGTTCCTGGATATCGAGAAGTTCGATGCATCTCAGATCGTCTTCGCGAAGGACGTGCAGGCGATGATCGACGGCATGGTGCTGGGTCCGATTCGCTACCGTGATGCCATCAAGGCTGACGGTGGCAGGACCAAGCGCACCGTGCTCCTCTGGGGTCCCTACGGCACCGGCAAGACGTCGGCTGGTCAGATCACCGCACAGGTTGCGGTCGAACATGGCTGGACGTACATCGCGGCCAAGCCAGGGGATGATGTCGATGAAGTCATGCAGACGGCGCGGCTCTACGAGCCGGCAGTCGTCTTCTTCGAGGACGTCGACAACCAGACGTCCTTCTCCAACGACCCCGATCGCATGTCTGCGCTGCTCGATGCCTTCGACGGCATCACCAGCAAGGGAGGGGAGCTGATCGTCATCATGACGACCAACAACCTCGATGCGATCCACAAGGGAATGCTGCGTCCGGGTCGCCTCGATGCCATCGTGGAGGTCACACACCTCGACGACGCCGGCATCGAGCGTCTCATCAAGGTCACCGTGCCTACGGGCAAGTTGGCTGACGATGTCGACTACACGGAGGTCTGCGCCGAGATGAACGGGTTCTACCCGGCATTCGTGCGCGAAGCAGTTGAGCGCGCCAAATCGTTCGCGATCTCGCGCTCGGGTGGCAACACCGACTACCTGCTCACGACGAGCGACCTGGTCGCTTCGGCCAAGTCGCTCAAGCCCCAGCTCGATGTGCTCGAGAAGGCAAGTGAGAAGAAGGTCACGCCCGATCTCACCACTGCCCTCGAGAACGTCGTGCGACAGATGGCCATCGAGGTGACCAACACCACGACACTCGAGCCGGGTGGCTACACCCTACGGGTAGGTGGGCAGGGCTAGTCGGTTCTACAAAATCCATACGTTCGCGTGTGGTCGTCCGGGAGTGCTTGTCACTCCCGGACGTGAAGTCTCTGTAATTAGATTTATTGCACTGATGAGTCCTTAAGGACGAAAGACTACGAGCGCCTATTAAAAATGCCCGCCGGAAAATCCCGACGGGCGTACTTCGAACGCTTGCGATTACAGCCTGCGACTACGCTTGGCGACATCATTGTAGAAGCTGAGCGCAGCTTTGAGCGCTGACTTGCCATCAGTAGCTACTACTACTTCGTCGCTCTTGAGCATGCCGTTGTAAGTCAGGTTCAGCGAACCGCTGACGACGACGTGACGCGACTTACCCTTGATGGTGCCGCTAATTGCCACCGTCTTGGCGTGCATGAAGCGATTGTCGCCACGAGAGTTGTATGCCCGTATGCGAGCCACTTTGAGGATCTTGATAATCCTCGAGTCGGTCATGTCTTTCGTGAGGATGACCCCCACGTCACAGCCCTTTTTCTCGAGATACTTGAGCTGTTCCGCTACCCTTGCCATCGACTTCGCCCATGAGAACATCATGACGCGCACGACTGTCCGACCCTTGTAGCCGTAGCCGGAAGCCGCTTTGCAACTGACGCCTCGCAACAGTTCATAAGCAGGATTTACTGCCTTGACGGCCGGGAACAGGTAGAGTGCGTACGGACCATCCTTGATCGGCTTATTGGAGTACCGACGAGTCCGGTCAACTTTCATGGCGTCAACGTACGACCTGAGCGCGTTGTAGAGCTTCTTGTGGCCGACGATGAGCTGGTTGTGATTCCAGCTTTTCGTGACGCTGCCCGTACTCAAGTTCGATGAGCCAACGAACGAAAGATAGCGCACGCGCTTACCTGCGTCATTGATGACGTAGTCGATGAGTACTACTTTCGAATGATGGATCGCACCGGACCCAGAGAGGTTACATGCCCCCTTACACAGCTTCAGATAACTCTTCGCTTTTACGTTGGTGCCGAGCACCTTCTTCAACCTATTGAGTAAAGTTTTGCCTGCTCGTAGGTAGTCCTTGTGCCAACTGGTGTACTTGACGTGCACTCCGCGGTTTTTTGCCGCGATGAGATGGCTAACTACCGTACTGTCTGAGGTACCGTGCGTAGACACGCGGATGGTCGCGCCCTTCGGCGTAGCGTCGATGGCTCGGATGAGCTTGTCAACGAAGGCGCGTTGATCCGCGCGACTCCCCATTTTCTTGGGGGTGACGTAAATCGAGTCATCCGTCTTCGGCGTCCATGGGCTGACACCCTTGGCCGCCGGAACAGCAGCAATTGCTTGGGGGATGGTGGTTTCTGCTGAGAGCGTTAACATGATAACGCCCACTAACGCAAACAAGGCGATTCCTCGGAGTCGCTGTAATGTGGTGGACATGTGACTGTCCTTCCCGACCGAAGCCTGATGGGGGTGGGTACAATGGTATCCTGCGATGATTCGAGATGTTAAATATGCGTGCGTCTGCACGTCGTCATGCCTCAAAGTCTCTCTTACGGCGTACCGCGAAGAAGTGTCTTTGAATACTGACTATCGTAAACAACTATGTGTACAAATGTCAATTTGAGTATCATATATCGTGAAATTAAATAGCCCGCCAGGAATGATCCCGGCGGGCGTAGTTCGCGTAGCTACTTGTACCTACGGCTCTTCTTCGCGACACGATCGAAGAAGTTCAATGCTTCACGGACGTGAGCCTCGCCCCTGATGACGAGTTGAGTCTCATTGTTCCGACGTATAGCCGCGACGCTGAAGTTCGCCGAACCCGTAATGACTTGGTCGACTAGTTTCTTGCCGACTCGGCCACTGATCACTACGAGCTTTGCGTGGAGATAGCGATCCTTGACCTTGGCATCGTAGACCGTTACGCCGGCCTTTCTCATAACCCCGACATTGCCCTTGTTGGTTGTGCCGCTAGTCACAATTACTCGGACGTTGCATCCTTGTTTGTGAAGCATCGCAAGCTGTTTTGCGGCCACGCGTTGGCTCGATGGCCACACGTACATCATGACGCGGACGACTGTCTTGGTCGATTTCGTGGCCTTGCACTTCACGTCCTTGAGTGTCTCGATTGCCTGGTTCTTCAGGTGCGCCGAGGGGTAAAGGAAGAGCGTGTAGCCACAGGCTGTGACTGGCCTGAAGTTGCGCTTTGTCTTATCGTGTCGCATGCCGTCCATATACGCAGTCAGCGCTTTGTATATCTTCGAGCACCCAACGATGAGTTGCGTGTGATTCCATGTCCGCGTCACGGCTGCTTTGCTGAAATTGGCAGAGGTGATGAAGACAATGTCACGAACGCGCTTCCCCTTGGTGTTGATTACACTACTGATCGTGACAATCTTGGCATGCTGGGAGGCCGAGTCGCTTCCTGAGATATAGCAAGAACCTCGACACAACTTCAGGTAGCTCGACTTCTCGGTATTGGTTCCAAGAGCCCTCTTGAGCTTACCGATCTGCTTTGGGCTGGCCTTCTGCGCCTTCGTCCATGAGGTAAACTTGACATGTACCTTACGGCGCTTGGCGTCGGTGAACAGCTTGACGACGTTCATATCGGATATCGAATAGGTCGCTGCCCGGACTGTGGCACCCGCAGGAGTAGCTTTGAGTGCATCCTTCAGCTCTCCCACGAAATCACTATCCTTAGGACCGGTGTAGATGCTTTGGGTAGCTGGATTGCTCCAGGCCTTGACTACGCCGGCGGGCAGCTTGATGGCTGGCGCGATGCGTTGACTGGGTGCTGCCATGACAGGTAGGCTGCTCTCTGCGGCGAGTCCCGACAGTACCGCGCCGGTCACCAGCATCATGACGAAGCTTCGCCTGATACGTGAGATGTATCTGGACATGTGATTGTCTCTCTTCTAGCCCGGAGGCTACTCTGGGGATGGGTATGCACATATCCACTTCATGCGTAGGGTCGAAATGTTAAGGACGAGTGCGTAGGCACACGTGTCGTGCCTCAAAACTGCCATCTCGGCTCATCGCGACGGCGATACGCTTTGAATAGTAACTATACTAAGTAATTGCATCTGCTATTGTCAAACCATCTCCACATTTCCGCATGGTTGAAAAGAGTAAATGTGACATTTTCTACCACACCACATAATAAGTTGCATAAAAATCACTATTATGATTCAATTGATATAAGATAAACAGCAAACAACAGACAAAATCGCAGGATACTATTTTATCCGGATTTTATACCTGGTTGGTTGCCATATGTTTCCTATATACCAGTTACTTAATCCGGATAAAACCCGGATTTTCGTGGGTTTTTGCCCTCGAGAAAATGCTCTAAGTTGGAGGCGCCATGGATACACCACGTGCGCCCGACATCACGAGCGCACCTTTACAACTTCTACATCACATCACACATACACACCCCTCAAATACACTCAGGAGTCACCATGAGTAGTCAACAGCATGGTCCCAATGGGCCAGGCGTCGTCGAGTTGCGTGTCGTATCTGGCGGAACAACCGCCGGCGAAGACACGACAAGCGAGGTTGAGTCGAAAGATGATTCCTCACCAGCCGTTACTCGTACTAAGTTCGAGCTGCCTCCAGAGGTTGCACCTGCGACACGCGGTGTCCGCGGCCTCGTATGGAAGTTGCTCAAGCCTCTCTACACCCGCACGGGTTGGAGCTGGCTATGCGTCAATCCTCTCGTCAACCCCTCAACGGGGGAGCTGATTGAACGGGCTGAGGCAGAGCTGTACGAAAGCCACTGCAAGGACAATGGCTACACGATCACGGTCGTTCCGAGCAAGGGGGGTGTAGGGAAGACGCACACCGTTGCGGTCCTCTCCACGCTCTACGCATGGATTACTGGGCAAGCGATTGGTGCTGTCGATGTCAATCCGTCGGAGGGCAACCTCCACACGCGGCTTGGTGTCGACAAGACCGTCAACATCCTTGGTCTTCTACGGAACTACCTCGTGAATCTGCCCCTCAGGGTGCGCAACCACTCCTTGATGATTCAAGATGTGGGCAAGCATCCGGTGAAGGGTCTTCACAACGTGCACGTCGTCAGGTTTGATGACGGAACGCGGCGAGTGAAGGCGCCTGAACCCGAGCGCAGAATCGTCAAGAAGCTGCTGCTGGCGTGCCGTCAGGCATTCCACACAGCGATCTACGACACGGGAAACAGCCTGTATTCGCCGTGGACGCTTGGTGCAGCGGAGATTTCAGATGTCATCTTGATCAGTCTCGTTCCATGGATGGAAAATGCCGAGACTGGCGCAAAGAGTACGCTCGAGCGCCTCATCGAGTTGTCGCCAGAGATCACCAGCCGCATCATCATCGTCGTCAACGGCGAGAAGCGGAAGATCACGGATCAGGTTGTCGCGAACTACGCAAGCCGCTTCAATCACCCTGTCGAAAACGTTGTCGTGCTCCCGTACGACCGTATCTTCGAGCCACTGCCCGTCCCCAAGACGGATAGCGGGGCGACTGAACAGCCGGTGCGTATCGTCGATATTCGCAATGCTCGTCCAGCGACGCAGCTTGCTTCGTTGCGGTTCGCAATTCGAATCGCAGAGGTCGCGGAGGCAAACCGCCGCGAACTCGTGATCAATGAACCCCCCAAAGAAGAAGAGAGTGAGAAACTGCAATGACTGATTTGCTCATGGCGTTCTACGTCAAGATGTATGTCTGGTTCATGCCCCTGGCGCCGGTTTTGCCGGCAGAAGATGGTGTCACGAAGAGGTGCGAATGGGCCAATCTCCTGAAGGGTCCCGTGGACATGTTCCTGGGCAACTTCAGGGGTATCGTCGAAACCTATTCGCTGCCCATCGCCATTGCGATGGTGGGACTAATCGCAATTGCGGCGATGTCACGGAAGGTCGCGACTTGGATCAAGATCGCGATCATTGGCGTGGCCGCGCTCGTTCTCTACATGGCACTGGTGAAGAACCCTGGTTTGATGGGTGCCACCCCCTGCTGATGACAGTGAGGTGGTCGGTGCACACGCGCCGACCACCTCACCCCCCAACCTAAGGAGAACGGATGCCCATATACAATCCGCTCGACCCGCTCAACAGCCTCGGTGCAATCGTCTGGTACCTCGTCGAACAGTTGTACGCCTTCGTGTACAATGGCCTCAACAACCCCAAGGAAATGCTTGGGACTGCTGGACTGGCCAAATGGCTGTTTGAAGAGAACTGGGGTCTGACCACCTACTTGGCAGTTAATTTCGTCATCATCATCTTGGGCGCAGTCGCAATCGGATGGACTCGTGGCGCGAAGTACCTGCCGAAGGCAGTCATCTTCGCGGTCATCCTCGGCATGGCAGGTGGAACACTGTTTTGGAAAGCCAACCAGACGATCCTAGGATGGGTTCAAGGTGCCTCACAAGACATCTCCGGACTCGACCTTGGACAGGCTGCGGCAGTCCAGAACAATATCGTGCCATTCGACAAGCTTGAAGGTCCTTGGCAGATTGTCTATGCCTTCGACGTGTTCTTCGGAGTCATCCAGGCACTCTTGCTGATCATCATCGTCCTTAGCCAGTTCGTCGTGAGCTGGCTATTCATCGCTACCGTCAGCTTCTACCCACTCGGTGAGACTGGCCAGATGATTGGCCGAATCGGTTTCACTGCGTGGCTCATCAGCATGGTCCTCGCGATGCCGACCATGGCATTACTGAGACGCATCAGTGTCGTCGTGTCACATGACCAATCAGAACCGTGGGCAAGAATTACAAACTACGGTTTCACGCTGCTGATGCTGTTCGCGTTTGCCGTGTACGTCTTCGTCGCGAATGTCGGGCTTATCCGAGTCTCAGGCGGTCGCCTCGATTCGGAAGTCAATGGCTTTGTCACCGCAGATATCAACAAGAATGATGGTGCTGGCGGCGCAGGTCCTGGCTCAAGTGCTGGTGGCGCAGACGTCGCTCAACCAATCGTCCCTCCTGACTCCGGCACTGCCGTTGGACTGGAGGACCAGGTTGGCTATCGGGCTGGAGACACATCGGGTGGAGAGGGTGAACTTGTCGAGAGCCCCGGCTCATTGACGGTCGATGGTCTCACTATTGACACAACCTCTTCAGGCGATACGCCAGATAGCCCAGCAGGCGAGGCTGAGAACGGTTCCGAGCTACCAAGCAAAGAATCGGACGAAGCGTTAGTAGCTGGAAATGAGCAGTTCTCGCACATTGGTGAATGGAGAGAGGTAGCCGAGGAGGTGCCTGAAGATGAAGACGCGGACCCTGACAAGGTATGAAATCAAGGCACCCACTGGTCTCGAGACAAGATTCGGCAATTTCGACAATGCAGACTGGGTCTGGAACGGAATCTGCTGGATGGGTATCCTCTACACGACTACGGGATGGGGCCTTTTTTCGCTTCATGCTGTCGCCGCCATCGTGTTTTGGGTACTCGGTACATACCGGCTCCTGAACGGTCGCGTCTACCAGCTCGTCCTCGATGGACTGGCAAACCTGTGGCGACTCCTGGTCAAGAAAGGGATCGTGTGGCAACACACGTCTCGTCGTCCATATCCACGGATGCCACTTTCGAAGATCATCAGCATCGACGAGAAGGATACGAACAAGAGTGTTGTTCCGATCGGCAACGACGGAACTCTTGCCGTGTTCATCCTCGGAAGCGGCTGGAAACACGCCACTGATGAGGCCGCTGCACAGCGTATGCACATGGAGGAGCTCGCGGTTCGCATCCGTTCCCTGAAGGGAGTGGGTGTGTCCTGGCTCTATCTCAATCGACCACTTGACCTGTGGCCACTCCGTAATTTCGCGGCAGAGGCGCTTGCGCCTGGAGTATTTATGCCACGCACCTTTGATGATGCCGGTGAGGAGATACTGGAGCCCGACGATAGCACGTTGCGCGACCAGACCCTTCACGACCTCGCCAAGGAGCAGCAACGGGTCACCGCAAAGATCGGACGAGACTCCACTGCCGTAATGGTGCTCCTCATTCCCGCTAAGCTTGCCGTGAACCGGCAGGAGCTCGCCAAGAACAAGACTGGCGAGATCACGAAGCGAGAATACCGCAAAGATCCTGCGATGCGAATCGCCGATAAGATGGTGCTCGCGCTGAAGAAATATGGCGTGTCTGATGCCCACGTGGCGACGACTGCCGAGACGGCGAGTATCATCCGGACGAGTTGGGACGGCGAAGCGCGCACCTTCTACGACCTCCTCCACGATCGTGGAAATGAAGTCGTGAAAGAGGCGCTTTTCCTCCCTCAGCAACACATCGTTGCGACCAGGAGCCATATCAAGGCAGACGGTAACTACCTCGGCTTCATCCGCATGACAGCCATGCCCGAGGTCGTCACGCCACTGTCGTTCTCGAAGCTGTATGGCATCAAGAACGACGAGGGCAAGCCCATCAGCCTCGCAGTCACCGTGCTCGGAACGGCGGTGAGTGCAAGAAACGAGTCTCGTTGGCTCGATCGACTGATTCCGATTCGAGAAGCATTTCTCTCGCTTTTCTCTGGCACGTACCGTAGTGTCGAGTCGCGAGAAGCGAGGGGCGAGAACGAGCAGCGTAAGCGCGAACTGGTCGCGAGCGGGTACCTCCGTTACGACTACATTCCCTTCCTGACCGTCAACGCCACAAGCCTCGAAGAACTGGAGGACAATATCCAGTGCGTGAGCGAAGTCATGGAGCGGCTCGGCCTCGAGCCGAAGCAAATCCATGGAGCCGCGCAGCAGATGCGAGCATTTAAGAGCGTGTCTGGCCTGTGTTTCATGTGATGGAAGAAGTGTGTCGGGAGAGAGTTGATTCTTTCTCCCGACACATCACACTCATGCAGTCTGGTGAAATTCGTTTGACCAGAGCGCAGGGGTGTTGATATATGTCACATCTTGCCCCTTAACAAACCACCCCCCAGATACTCGAACATAGGAGATTGTCATGCCAAAGGGGAAATCATTCGTCACGTATGGTGCGGCCGCGATGCCGCTCAATCCTTTCAGACGGGGGCCAAGGTTCCAGCTGAGAGGCTGGACGATTGGCTTCTCATGGCTCACACATCAACCGAACCTACTTGACCCGTGGCTTGCCCAGCTCACAGGACTACTCGCTTCAATCGAGATCCTGTTTGTCGGGCTCAAGGGCTCTGGTAAAACTGCCTCCATGAAGGATCTGATCATGACGTTTGCCCAACAGCAGGCGTTTGATCAGTACGGCAACCTCACCCCTATGCGTGTCTTCATCGACAATCGAAAGCCAGACGAAGACAACGGTGGCGAGGACATTGGCGCAGAGTGGGCTAATATCGTGGAGGCCCTCCACTGTGAGGTGCTTCGCGTCAGTGATATGCACCTGGAGCTACTTGATCCCGAGACGACCGACGATGACAGAATCGTCATCGCCGTCGATATCGCGGAACTCGTCAAGGGTGAGCCGCTCACTCCCGAGGAAATTCTTGCAATCGCAATGGCGGTGCACCGGATCAGGCAACTGTCCCCGGAGTTGTACTCGACCATGCGTTTGGAACGTGAGCTCCATACGCTCAGTGCAGAGGATGTTGCGGCGTTCAACCGCAGCCTCGACGAGACGTACGAGCATTGGGCAACAAGTCAGTCGCTTGCCTCGGAAGATAGTGGGCGGAGGCTTCACGCCTTGCTCGCACCCGAACGTCGCAACGACGATACCGATGAGTTGCTCCGTGCAGCTTCGCGCGTCTCGCACTACTTCAAGTTGGTGCTTCGTGGTCAGTTCGGATCGATGTTCACTGGAGGTCAGCTGCTCTCTGATTACATGCGGCAAGCCGCTGCCATGTTTGACTTGAACAGCCTGACCCGAGCACAAGTTACTTTCTTCGAAGTCATGCGGTTCCATACCATGCGAGCTGCATTGCGAAGAGGTGACCTCTCTGTTATTCCGCACCTGCTGGTTCGCGAAGAGATTCAAGAAGCGGCGGGAAGCCTCGTGCTACTGCGCAACTGGGCAGAATGGAATGCAAAGGCTCGGTCGCTCCACACCATGACGCTTAACTCCACTCAGTACCTCACTAACCTTGAGGGCACTGGGCCAGAAGAACGTCGTTACATGGAGCAGATATACAGTGGCATGGACATGGTCGTGATTTTCCAGCAGCCAGACAACGAGCAAACGAGACATAAGCTCGAACGCCTTGGGCTCAGTCAGCCCTGGGTCGAGTTGGCTATGCAGCTGAGCATCGGCCATGCGATTATCAAGCCGAAGGGCCATCCGCCATTCGACAACGAGTTCGTATTGGGTCCGAAGATGGAGAAATTGGTGCAGTCGCGTGCCGCCGCGAAGCGGATGGTGGGCAACCGCATCAAGGTCAATGATTCTCCATACGTCAAGTTGCAGCTACTGTTCCGTCGCAGACGTCAAGCAAAGGAGGCGCCATGAGAGGCCTACTGAAGGCCATGGCGTTTGTAGCGGCAGCTGTGCTGGTTGTATGGGTCATTTCCCTGATCAACCAGCCAGTCCGCTCCGAACCCGTGCCGACGCAGTCCGCGGATACGAAGCCGACAGTCGTGTCAACGACTCAGCCAAGTACCGAAAGCGTCAATCTCAAAGAAACGGCAGATGTCGTACTTCATTGGTATTTCGGTTCACCCGATAAGAGCATTGCTCACCCAGTGGATATCAGCCGCTACGCTGTCCCCGCGTTTGTCGATCCGATCAAGGATCAATGGGACGGCCTACAGCCTGGCATGAGCGTCACGATCAGTCAACTGAACTACCCGAATGCACCACGAGTGCAGGAGGACGGTACGATGACGCTCGTGGCGCACGTGGAAACCACCACCGACTACGGGGAGTCTTCGAAAGAGACTGACCAGATAACCGCCATCCTCACGTTTGTGAATCAGGATGGCAAGTGGCTCGTCGGCTCACTCGAAGAGATGGGTGGCTACGCGGGCGAGGATGATATGCCATGAAAAAGCACCTCGCACGCAACCTCACCATCTTCTTCCTGGGACTGGCGCTCGCGTTCACTACCTTGGCCGGTTTGGTCATCGGTGGTAGCGCCCTCATCCTGTCAGCACAGCTGGCTAATGGTGGCGAGTGCCAGGTCCAACAGGGAGAACTTCCAAGCTCAGTACCCGAACGCCTCAATGCCGTTTTCACCGCAGCAGCCAAGACCTACGACGTACCCTCGTACGTCGTCGCGCTTGCATACCTCGGTGAAAACGACCATGTCTTCCGGGAGCCACCTCCACCTTACGGCAAAGGAAGCGCTTGGCGCGTTTCACCTAAGGGTGCCGGTGGTCCTTTCCAGTTCATGTCTGGAACATGGAGGGCGTTCCGCAACTCGAATCCAGCGCACCGTCCAGGTAATATCAACGATCTCGTTGATAGCGCCTATGCGGCCGCGCATCTCCTCGCCGTATTGGGTGCAAAGGGCAATCCTCCGCTAGGAGACCCCACCCATCCCGTCAAGGGAACGGTTATGTGGGCGCTTGGCGCCTACAACGCTGGACAAGCAAGTGGGTTCGAGAGCTGGCCCAACCATCCGTACAGGCATGGTGCAGCAGACGACTACAAGCGTTTCTTCGCTGGTAAGTCTGGAGCGACTACCCTGAGCGCAATGGTGACATTGTGTGACGGTCAAGACAATTCAGGCACTGACGACCCTCCCTCTTTCGCAGCCGGCTGTCCTACGGGCGTCACGGCAAGCATTGTGAGGATGGGAAACGGTACACGCATCAAAGTCTGCCGCATCAACGGCATGGTCGTGAACGCAAAGATTGCCGCAAAATGGCAATACCTCGTGCGCGAAGCGAAGGCAGATGGGATCAACCTCACCGGAGGAGGGTTCCGCACCGCAGCACAGCAAATCGGGCTGCGGCGCGCTAACTGTGGCACCAGCCACTATGCCATCTACCAGACGTCTTCAAGGAACTGTAGCCCACCGACCGCGCGACCAGGCGAGTCGAACCACGAGAGAGCTCTCGCGGTCGACCTCAACGCACCTGGTGGCTACGGCGGCCGTGTGTATCGATGGATGAGAGCCCACGCGCCTCGCCTCGGTATCCTCGCCCGTGTACCAGGTGAGCCCTGGCACTGGTCACTCGGTGGCGGGTGACACATCAATCGGTCGAGTTGGGGAGAGCCACGTGCTTCCCCGACTCGACCATTTTAAATGACGCGACTTTCCCTGCACATTTGGAGGTGTGATATGTCCCAGTTCATGGGAGAAGAGCACGCGGCAAGACAGCCAGTAGGGCTAGAGACGGGACACCCCCCGAACTACGACGAGCGAAGGAGTATCCTGGAATTTCTCAGGCCACTCGCCGAGTGGCTAGGCAGATTCCTGCTCTTCGTCGTCCTCGTGACGGTATTTGCGCTACTTATTCCCCAGGTTGCCACTCCAGCTATCATCGTGGGTATTGTGGTCGGCCTGTACTGTGCGTGGCGCATCAAAGCCGCACACTGGGTATGGGTCCATCGCCGGATTGTGGTTGATGGTGCGACTGGCGTGCTGACGATCAAGCAAGGTGGTCCGATCTGGTGGGGGTTGAAGGAGAGCTCCGATGACAAGGTGAAGTTGGCCGGAAGCTCATTCCGTACAATCGATCGTAGGTTGTGGCAACGTGAATTCTTATTCAACTGTGACACAATCGTCGTGAGAATGCCCGACAGCAAGCAGGTCATCACGAACGTACTGCATGCGAAGCGCATCGAGGAGATCCACGCCTATGTCAATGGTATGGATCGGCAGAATTTGGTCCAGCAGGTCAGGCAGACTCAACTCCTGGAGCAGATCGCCGCATCTATGCAGCGCCCGGTTGCGCCCAGCTCTGAGGCGAGCGCACCGGATGCGCTGATCGATGACACCGAGCTTCTCACGCCGTACGAGGATGACCTCGACGAGCTGCTCGCCAGACACAAAGAGGACTGAACAAGTCAGTCCCACAAAAGTACGCCCGAAGAGTGGTGTACACGCCCTCACCGCGCAAGCGGTGGGGGTATTTTCATGAAAAATCCCAGAAATGAGTAAGCACTTGTACTTATTCACTTCCGGGATGTTTCATTGGTGCGGCAGAAAGGACTTGAACCTTCACGTCCGAAGACACTAGCTCCTAAGGCTAGCGCGTCTACCAATTCCGCCACTGCCGCATTACTGATTATTATACCAGATACCTACACGCCAGAGAGAAAATGACCCATATTCGCGACATAGCCATACACTCGAGAACGAGTGTACTGGATAGGCGGCAGCCTCGGGTTCGTTGGTGTGTACACAAGTTCATCGACGAGTTCTGTGAGTCTGGCGGCGGCTGCGTAAAAATCTCGGTCACCCCTAAACGCTCGTTTGTTGTCGGTATCCTTGTAGGCAAACGCAGAGATAGGATATTCACCCCGTGCCGTCCGCCATTCCTCAAGCCGTCCCTCATCATCGATTGCATCGTCGGGAACCTCGGCACGTTGTACTGTGTCGAAGAGATGGGGCTCTAGTACATAGCGGAAATCGCCCACAATACCCAACTCTCCACTCCACCCGATGCAGTGCATGATTGCGACCCTACCTCGTGTAATCGATTGTCCCTTGTCAAGCGCTCGGGTGCCGTCGACATATACTTCCTGGCCCTGTACAGTCGGATATATCACGATAGCGTGTTGCGGAATCAGACCGACTTCATCCATCGAAGCGTTTGCTACAGTGGGAACTTCAAGATGTGGGGGCAGGTAGACTCGCGTACGAGGGGGGATTGACATACCGTCATCATACACGACTGGCTACCGCAAGTACAGATTATCTTTTCGGAGCAGATTGCCCTTATGCTATAATACCCAGTAGATATGAGGGAGATTCATGAGTAAATTAGCTGCATACCTGCGCGGTCACTTAGCGGGCGAAGTGATGACTCGCGACGACATCCGTGATGCGCTCAGTAGTGATGGCGGGGTCTTGCGTCTCAAACCCGAGATGGTCATCTATCCGCGCAATACCAATGACATCCGCAAGGTGCTACGTTTTACTTGGCAACTGGCCGAAAAAGGGCATATTCTCCCCGTGACCGCGCGAGGTGGTGGCACAGATGTGACCGGCGCGTCAATCGGTAAGGGAATCTCACTCGTCACGACTGCGCACATGCATCAAATTTATGAATATGATGCAAAGCAGAAACTCGTCCGACTTCAACCCGGAGTAACTGCAGCTGCACTTGACGGTGCGCTGAATCTGCAAGGCACATCTCTCCATATGCTTGCTGACTCACCCCTGGTGTCTACCGTGGGTGGTGCAATCGCGAACGCCACCGCAGGCCGTTATGCGGGCAAGTATGGCACAATCGACCGCGCCGTCGAACAGCTGGAGGTCGTGCTCGCAAATGGTGACGTCATCCAGACGGGACGCATCAATAAGCGTGAACTAAATCGCCGCAAGGGTCTTCAGGGCTTTGAGGGTGATGTCTACCGCGGGATTGACGGTATTATCGAGGAGTATGCAGATATACTCGACAAGTTGGCGGCAAACGATACGACTGGCTACAATACCATCGCTGACGTCAAGCAAAAAGACGGTAGCTTCGACCTCACACCTCTGTTTGTCGGGAGTCAGGGCACGCTCGGCGTCATCAGCGAGATGATTATGCGAAGCGAGTTCCGTAGCAGCCATCTTGGAGTCGGTGCATTGGTGTTCGCGACCTCAGATATGGCAAGGGACGCGCTCGATCAGATCTGTGCGATGACCCCTGCATTTGTCGAGTATTTCGATGCTGAGTTGTTCGATAAAGCTGCTGCGCGAGGGTGTGCGTACCCCTGGTATACGCAAGTTGCTGATTTGTTCACTCCCGCATCTGTCGTCATCTTTGGCTTTGATGATTTCAACGCCAAGCACCGCGAGAAAGCGTTTAAGCGTATACAGAAGGCATATGGCAAGCGTGAAGATGTCGGCATCATCATGGCAGACGCAGAAAAAGCCCCCGATATCCTCGCCGCGCTCGATATCACGACCTATACGAGACTACCCGACCATAAAGATATCGTCGCTCCCGCTATCTTCGGTGGCTTTCACGTACCGACAGCTCGACTTGAAGACTTCATGAACGCCGTTGATCAGCTTGCCAAGCGCGATCATGTCGCCCTGCCACTATCTGGTCACGCAGCGACCAACACCTATGCAATTCATCCGTCACTTGAGCTTCATAAGGTGAGTGACAAGCAGCGCCTCTTCAAGCTCCTTGATGATCTCACGAAGCTTGTCTATGAGCACACAGGCACCATGCTAGCCGAGGGCGGCGAAGGCCGACTCAAGGCTCGCACTATCTATGCCCAGCTCGATGATCGGGTCGTCGCTATGTATGAGGCAGTGCGCAAAATATGTGATCCTTACGGCACCCTAAACCCCGGCGTCAAACAACCACCCGAGATGAGAGAACTCGTCTCGATGCTGCATGATGACGCAAATCCCGGCTCACACACGCCACTATCTCTTTCGTAAATAACACCTATCGGCTATAATATCCCTGGTAACGTTCCCACCGACTCAATGTGGATGGCGGCGGCTGCGTGAAACGTACGTAATCGTAGACGCGCGTCATGAGCAACCGTCTGGGTAGACGATACACCATGTGCACTTACGATCATATGCGGATGTGGCGGAATTGGTAGACGCGCTAGCTTCAGGTGCTAGTGTCAGCAATGACGTGGAGGTTCAAGTCCTCTTATCCGCACCAATATAAACACCCGGGCTTGTCTCGGGTATTTATATTGGCGTAGATAGTTGACTAAGTATTGACATTTTATAAACCTTGTGCTATAATGTTTCTCATCATCGCGTAGAACCCTACTCGATGCGAACCACCGACTGCTTCTCTGAAAGGAGCAATCTCATGACCCAGACCATCGCCCGCCCGTTCGACGCCGCCATCGCCGCTGCCAAGCAGCGTGACGAGGCCGCCGACCAGCTCCGCAAGGAGAGGGAGAACGCCAAGGCCACCACCGACCAGCTCCGCAAGGAGCGTGCCGATGCCAAGCGCGCCGCCGATGCAGCTGCCGCCGAGGCCGCCGCCATCGAACGCGAAGCTCGGGCGTGGCGCGCCAAGCTCGTCGACTTCGGTCGTCGGTTCATCGACGCCGTCGGCGACAAGGCCACCTACTACCGGTGGTCGTGGGCTGACTGCGTGAAGGTGAAGGACTACTGCGAGAAGATGCTCGTCCTGTCCAGCAGGATGGACAGCATCACGATGCCCGAGATCAGCTCTCGGTACGCGACGGTCGTGTTCGACAAGTTCGAGTACGGCCTGAAGCTCGCCGCCCAGCACGGTCTCGAGATCCCGGAAGGCTTCTTCATCGGCCAGGTGCTCCTCGCGGAGCGCAAGGCGACCGAAGTGGCACCGGAGCAGTCCAAGCCCGCCGTCGCCAAGCCGCTTCGCATCGTCAAGACCCGCAAGGCTCCGGTCCGCTCACAGCGGCCAGCCGCGGCGAAGACGGACGAAGGGCAGAAGCCGGCCATCACCACCCCGGCCAAGAGCCGGCGCACCACCAAGGCCACCGCAACCGCGAAGGCCTGACAACTGGGTAAGCCCCCGGGTGGAGGAATGAGTTAGTCAACCAGTCAGCCTCACGGCTCACTGACCTATGATTCGCGGCACGAGCCAACAATCCAAGGGTCTGACCAACACCATCCTCTGCCTGGGGCACCCCACCCCCCGATGTGGGGCTTTTTTGTTGTCAAAATGTAGCTCGTTCCCTCATACTGTAGTCAATGCAAGATACACGCAATGTCATCGATGTGTATAAAGGCCAGCCGATAGAATCAATCGTGCGCGATTTGGATGCTCGTGGTGTGAGCCTCGAAATCGCGGTCGAGAACTTGACGCGGGATTTCAATATGGGCACGATTATCCGTAGCGCCAATGCCTTCGGGGTGCGCCACATCCACATCATCGGTCGCCGTCAGTGGAATAAGCGCGGTGCGATGATGACCGATAAGTACCTCCATATTCACTATTACGCGTCGGTGGACGAGTTTATGGATACGGTAACGAACAAGACGATTATCGCAGTCGATAATATCGAACGATCGATACCACTCCACGACATGACATTCCCCGATGATATCGTGCTCGTCTTTGGCTCGGAGCGTGATGGATTGTCCGAGGCACTCTTGGCTAAAGTGGAGCAGGTAGTCGCAATCGAACAATTTGGAAGCAGCCGAAGTCTCAATGTCGGCGTCGCGGCTGGAGTCGTAATGTACGAGTGGCTTCGACAGCGGCATCTTCCGTAGGTATTGACTTTTTATAGCCTTTTTGCTATAATAGTATTAGAAGTGATGGCATCCGAGCCGTCACCCGTACCCCGGAAGGGGAATTTCATGACCACCACCGCTGTCGCTCCGCTGACCCAGCCGAGCAAGGATGAAATCGCTACCCGCGAAGCCATCCTGAACATGGCCGTGCGCTTCAAGCTTCCGTCTCCCGACGGCAAGACTGCGCTGAGCATGGTCCACCACGCCGAACCCGGCGTTGTGCTGATCAACGGCATCGCCCGCCGTGCGATCCACGAGATGTTCTCGCAGTACGCCCACGCGCTGACCCGCGATGGCCTGACCGCCGAGACCTCCGCGATCAACCTGGCTCGCAAGGCCTTGGTGAAGGAGGGCTACGTCGTCGATACCAACCTCGAAGACGGCAAGCCGTTCGGCCTGGCCATGAAGTGGTTCCACAGCGCCATCGCTGACGCGAAGGTGAAGTTGCTCGCCCCGGCTGAGTGACTCCCCGCACCCCCTCCCTACTCACGTGGGGAGGGGGTGCACCCCCCGATTCCGAGGGGGCTTTTTTGTTTATGCTTGCTTATCTAGGCCAATTATGCATAAATATAGTCATATGGCAGCACTGTCATCTGAACCCTACAAAGGCGCTCGCGACTGGTATCCCGAAGAGATGCGCCTCAGGAATTACATCTTCTCGATGTGGCACAAAGTCGTCATGTCCTATGGGTATGAGGCGTATGACGCACCAATCCTCGAGCCTGTTGATGTCTATGCCGCCAAGAGCGGTCAAGAACTTGTAAACGAACAGACCTATTCATTCATCGACCGCGGGGAACGTCGGGTAGCAATCCGTCCTGAGATGACACCGAGCGTGAGCCGCATGATTGCGGCTAGGCAGCAGGAGATACCGATGCCGGCTCGCTGGTACAATATCGGGCAATTCATGCGCTATGAGCGACCACAACGAGGGCGTGAGAGGGAATTTTGGCAGCTCAACTGTGACCTCTTCGGTCTAGATGGCCCTCTGGCCGACGCCGAGATTATATCTATCGGTGATCAAATCATGCAGGGTTTCGGCGCAACTGATTCGATGTATACCATCAAAATCAACAATCGCCGTATCATCAACTTCTTGATGGCGCAGTACCTTGAGCTCGACGCCGTGCAGGCTCAACTGATGATCAAGCTCTTCGACCGCAAGAACAAGATTGCTTCAGAAGCATTTCGCGATCAAGCGATTGACATCTTCGGTAATGAATCTGCAAAAGAGGGGCTTCAGAAGCTAGCCCAGCTCGTCGCTGCCAAGACGATGGCGGACTTGCCAGAGATGTTGCGCGAAAGCGACGCCGTGCGCGAGATTCAAGAGCTATTCACGTATCTTGAGCGAGCGGGTGTGAAAAATGCCGTTTTCGACATCACGCTGATGCGTGGCCTCGATTACTACACGGGCACCGTCTTCGAATTTTATGACACTCACCCCGAGAATAATCGCGCGTTGTTTGGTGGTGGTCGCTATGATGGACTCGTGGGTCTGTTTGGCGCATCACCCGTCAGTGCGGTCGGTATCGCCCCTGGGCTCACGACAACTGAATTGTTTCTCAAGACCCATGAACTCATCCCAGATCTCACTAGCTCAACCGACGTCTATCTGATTGTCGTCGGAGATGCACTACGTGGAGCACAACGTGTCGCAGCCGATCTCCGCAATGTCGGTATCAATGTCGAGCTAGACTTCACTGGCCGTAAGATTGACAAGCAGCTCAAGACTGCCGTCAAGAAGATGATTCCCTACATTCTCGTTGTCGGTGAGGACGAGCTGAAGTCTGAGGTATACCCATTGCGCAATGCGATGACACGCGAAGAGGAGAAGCTGAGTGTGGAACGCATCATTTCTGTCGTGCGCGATTACCGGCAAGCTCGTAATCAGCCTGAGCATGAATTTGATCTCGGTGTGTAGCTTATGCTTATTGACGCACACCTGACGCTCTGACATAGTGATAACATGAAGCGATATAGCCTAGGCTTTACTATCGTCGAATTGACGGTAGTGATTCTCACGATCGGCATCCTTGCTACGATTGGCGTCGTCAGCTATAGGGGCGCCCAGGATAGAGCACGCGACGCAAAGATCAGAGATGCTGCGGACAAAGTCGCAGACGCAATCCAGTTGTTTGCTACTTACAAGGGACATTTCCCGCTCGGTGGATGGGGCTCGACGGCTGCGATTGGGGCAGGCACTGAGTGTGCGGACGGTGTCAATGGATGGTTTGGCAGTGGTATCTATGCGTGCGGGGTCGAGGACAGTCTTGTCGCAAGCGGGTTACTACCTAGCGGGTTCTCCTCGGATTTGCCACAAATGCCCGGTTATTCCACTGGCCCTAGTCGGGTACTGATGGTGTACATAGCAAATAGTACGACAAAGATAGCGATGGTGTACAATTACCTCGCATCGCCTACTAGTGCGGACACGGCACACTTCGACGCAGAATTGACGAAATGTGGCTATAATCCAGCCGGGGCTATTGGCCCACGTGACAGCTACGGCATGCGCGACGGCATCTGCATCAACTACTGACAAGTCGTTCTGTATCTGATATAGTGAGGCGTTATGAATACGACTGTCAAATATCTTTCAGACACTCGCGTCCTCGTGAGTATCACGCTCGGTTTAGACGAGCTCAACGCAGCCGAACAAGTTGCACTCAAAAAACTATCAAAGACCGTGAAGGTACCGGGTTTCCGTAAGGGTCACACGCCGCTTGAGATGGTCGCTAAACATGTCGATCCAAATGCACTCGGGCAAGAGACGCTTGAGAACGCACTCAGCCGTGCTGTCGCAGAAAGCTTCATGGAGAAGAAGCTCCAAGCACTTGAGCGACCAGAAGTTGAAGTTAAGAAATTCGTTCCTGGCGAAACACTAGAATTCACCGCTGAAGCCGACGTGTTGCCAGAGGTAAAGCTCGGTGATTACAAGAAGCTGAAGCTCAAGAAAAGCGATATTAAGGTGGATGCTAAGGATATCGATGAGGTTATCGAGCGTATCCGTAGTGGCATCGCCGAGAAGAAAGAAAGCAAGAAGCCCGCGGTGAACGGTGACGAGACACTCATCGATTTCGTCGGCAAGATTGATGGCGAACCGTTCGAGGGTGGCACGGGTAATGATTATCCCCTCACGCTTGGCAGCAATTCGTTTATCCCCGGCTTTGAAGAAGCTCTTGTCGGCCATAAGTCAGGCGAGAAGATAGATGTACCTCTCGAGTTCCCTAAAGATTATCACGCCGCACACCTCGCTGGCCAAAAAGTTGTCTTCGAAGTTACCATCCAGAAGGTGAGTACGATAGTGCAACCAGAGCTGAATGATGAGTTTGCAGCCAAAGCGGGCCCGTTCACGTCGTACGAAGAACTCCGTAGCGACATCGAGCGTGAGATTACTGCACAGAAAGAGCGTGAAGCAGGCGACGTCGCGAAGGATGACATCGTCAGGCAACTCGTCGAGAAGAGCAAGGTATCTGTCCCTGCGGTGCTCCGTGAGGATCAGATTCGTTCTATCGAGCAGGATCTGAGCCAAAATCTCATGTACAGAGGTCAGACGATTGAGCAATATTTTGAAGAAAAAGGCTTTGCAGACCGTGATGCTTGGGTGAAAGCTGAGGCTGAAGATGCCGCAGAAGCTAGAATCAAAGCTGGACTTGTCCTTGCTGAACTCAGTCGTGAGTTGAAGATAGAGGCAAGCGCCGACGAGCTCGCCGAACACATCAATAAGTATAAGACGCAGTACGCCAACAACCCAGAGATGGCGAAGCGTTTCGATGAGCCAGAGATTCAGCGTGAAGTCGCAAATCGTCTCATAACCGAAAAGACGGTCGATGAGCTCGTGAAGCTCAACACCAAGTAAGAGTCATTGATACGAAAAGTGCCCCGCGTTCGCGGGGCACTTTCGGTGTCGGCGAATACGGGGCGGCAAGGAGGTCTCAGTCGGTTGTCTGCAGCGACTGCCCGGCAAGGAAACTGGGCTGCACGTAGCCATCCGACTCCACCGGATCTTGGTAGAGGGCGAGTGTGCGTTCGAGTACTGCCACCCTGCGCTTGAGTGCCGGAACTTCGGCCGCTTCACGCATGAGTCGCTTGTTGTCGGCGCGGAGTGCATTTGCCGTCATCTTCTCGCGCAACCGCGGGTCCTCTTCTTCACCCTTCTTGATCCAGGCGGGGATCGCCTTTCTGAAGATGAAATCGATGAAGTAGATAGCTGCGCCGAATGTGGCGAAAGCCAGAGCGAGGCAGGCGAAGAAGTCGAGGGTCATGCTGAGTGCATACACCGCGAATGCAACACCATCTACGTCGCTGAGCGACTGATGGAAGAATAATTCCATGACAGGGAAATAGAACAGTAGGAACGTCCCCGACAGTACGCCGAGCACCCAGACGAGCGTGCGGCGCGATTGCTGTGTGCGGAACATGGAACCTCCAATGAGACGAAAAGGGCTGGATAGAATCCTCATGTTATATAGTAGCACAAAACGACAATAAAGTCAAGCATTATCGACAACGACCGCGACTAGCACTCACGCTTGACGAGTGCCAACTCACTGCGCTATACTAGAGGTATTATGACAAAGCCAAGCAACTATCTTGTACCAAATGTGATCGTGAAGACGCGTGACGGTGAGCGCGGCTATGATATCTACTCGCGCCTGCTTGAAGACCGTATCATCTTCCTCGGCGAAGAGGTCAATGAGCACACTGCCAACGTCGTGGTAGCGCAGCTTCTCCACCTTGCAAACGAAGACCCCGACAAGGACATCAGTATCTATATCAACAGTCCAGGCGGGAGTGTCTACGACGGACTTGCTATCTATGACACGATGAACTTCATCAAGCCTGATGTCGCGACGTACGGCATCGGTCTCCAGGCTAGTATGGGCGCGTTCCTGCTCTCAAGTGGCGCGAAAGGCAAGCGACATGCGCTACCGAACGCACGTATTATGATTCACCAGCCGTCTAGCGGTACACAAGGTAAGGTGACCGACCAGGAGATTAGCCTGCGTGAAGCGTTGGAGCTCAAGGAGCGACTTGCTGCTATCATGGCGAAGAATACAGGTCAGAAACTCGCCAAGGTCAAAGCCGATATGGAGCGTGATTTCTGGATGAGCGCCGAACAGGCTAAAGAATATGGTGTCGTCGACCATATCGTCAAAAATAGCTAGTAAATCCGTTGACATTCGAACTCATCCCGCGTTATACTGATAAGTAATGAAGATTGTGTAACGTGGGTCGTTCAGTATACCGCGCCTGTGGCGTGGCATTTTGGTATGCATGGACTCACGTTTAGAAAAACTTCGGCGCCGAGAGAGATGATATAAGGGGAAGACCCACCCCTGTTATCGGTCAACAACTACATCAATGTAATACTCTTAATACGAGGAGAGGGAGTATATGCCTAAAGCAACTACTACCAGTACTGCTCCAGTGAAGCGCGTGTTCTTCACTGCCGAAGATACTGCGCTTCAGGTTCCTAATCTCCTGAGTCACCAGAAGGAATCTTGGAAAGATTTCGTCGAAACTGGTCTCTCAGAGATTTTCGCGGAACTAAATCCTATCGAGGATTATACCGGACAAAAATTGGAGCTACGCTTCAAGGACTACAAGTTCGCAGCACCAAAGAACGCGGAAATGTTCGCGAAAGAAAACAACCTAACCTTCGATGCACCACTGCTGGTCAACGCCGAATTGACAAATAAAGTCACTGGTGAAGTCAAGGAACAGGAAATCTACCTCGGTGATTATCCATGGATGACCGATCGCGGTACGTTCATCATCAACGGCACCGAGCGTGTCGTCGTCAGCCAGTTGATTCGTTCAGCCGGCGTATTTTTCACTGCCGAAAAAGGTGTCGGCAAGAGCCTTTATAGCGCCAAGCTGATTCCAGGCCGTGGGGCGTGGCTCGAGTTCGAGACGGCTGCCAACGGTGCAATCTATGTCAAGATTGACCGTCGTCGCAAGATCGCTGTCACGACGCTGCTACGAGCCCTAGGCTACAGTAAGGTCAGTGAGATGAAAGAGCTCTTCAAGGATGTCGATACCGGCGAGACCAAGTACATCGAAGCTACCCTCGAGAAGGATCCAGCTCATGGTGTCAACGAAGCCCTTATCGAAGTCTATCGTCGTCTCCGCCCAGGTGACCTCGCCACAGTTGATAACGCTCGCCAGATGATTGAACGTATGTTCTACGATTTCAAACGATTTGACTACAGCCGCGTCGGTCGCTACAAAATGAACCAGCGCCTCGGCATTGATATGCCAAACACGACTGAATTCCGGGTCTTCCAACTCAGTGACCTCGTCGCTATCGTGCGTGAACTTATCCGCATGAATAACTCACAGGAAGTTGGTGACGACATCGACGCCCTCTCAAATCGTCGTATCAAACTGGTCGGTGAACTCGTCGCACGTCAGTTCCGCGTCGGTATGCTTCGCATGCAGCGCAACGCCATGGACCGCATGAGCATGAGCGACCTGACGACAGTCAGCCCTAGCCAGCTCATCAATGCACGCCCAGTCGTAGCTGCAGTCCGTGAATTCTTCGCGAGCTCACAGCTTTCACAGCTGCTCGACGAAGTGAATCCTCTCTCAGAACTCTCTCACAAACGTCGCCTCAGCTCGATGGGTCCAGGTGGTCTCTCTCGTGAGCGCGCCGGATTTGATGTCCGTGACGCTCACCCAACTCACTATGGTCGTATCTGTTCTGTCGAAACGCCAGAAGGTGCAAACATTGGCCTCGTGCTCAACCTTGCAACCTATGCGCGGGTCAATGAGTACGGATTTATCGAAACCCCTTACCGCCCAGTAGTAAAGGGTAAGGTGACCGATGAAATCGTCTACCTCGATGCGAGCCAAGAAGTCACCGAAGTCATCGCTGACGCCGGTGCGAAGCTCGACAAGAATGGTAAGTTTGCCAAAGAACGTGTCAGCGCACGCAAGTACCTCAAGCCAGGTCAGGTTGACGCCGATGAAGTGACCTACATGGATGCCGCACACAAGCAAATTCTCGGTTCTACCGCTGCGCTCGTGCCATTCATCGAGAAGAACCGTATCGACCGCTCATTGACTGGCTCGAACATGCAACGCCAGGCCGTACCACTATTGCGTCCAGAAGCGCCTATCGTGGGCACTGGCATGGAAAGCTATGTTGCCAAGAACTCTAGTCAACTCGTCGTCGCCGAGGGTGCAGGTGAAGTCCTGCGCGCTGATGGTGATAGCGTAGAAATTGCCTACAAAGACGGCACAAAGAAATACGAGCTCATCCACTTTGCCAAGAGCAACGATGATCGCTCAATCAACCAGAAGGTTCGCGTCTCTAGGGGTGACAAGGTCAAGAAGGGTACTATCCTCATCGAAGGCGCATCTGTCGCGCGCGGTGAACTTGCACTCGGCACCGACCTGACCGTCGCCTTCATGCCGTGGGCTGGCTACAACATGGACGACGCTGTCGTCATCAGCCGCCGCCTTGTCGAAGACGACACACTGACAAGCATCAACATCAAGGACTACAACGTCGAAGTCCGCGAGACGAAGCTCGGTCCAGAGATTGTCACTCGTGACATTCCAAACGTATCTGAAGATAGTCTCCGTCATCTCGACGAAGACGGTATCGTCCAGATTGGCTCAGAAGTCTCATCTGGCGATGTCCTCGTCGGTAAGATTACACCAAAGGGAGAGCAGGAACTGAGCTCTGAAGAGCGACTACTCCGCGCCATCTTCGGTGAAAAAGCTAAGGATGTCCGCGACACCTCACAGCGCATGAACAATGCCGGTGGTGGCAAGGTCGTCGGTGTCAAGATCTTCTCACGCGAGAATGGTCATGAGCTCAAAGCTGGTGTCCTGATGCAAATTCAGATCTTTGTCGCGCAGCTGCGTAAAATCAGCGTCGGTGACAAGTTGGCCGGCCGCCACGGTAACAAGGGCGTGGTTGCACGCATCTTACCTATCGAGGATATGCCGTACATGGCTGATGGTACTCCAGTCGACATCGTCCTGAACCCACTCGGTGTCCCAAGCCGTATGAACCTCGGTCAGTTGTTTGAGACACACCTCGGCATGGCCGCACAGGCACTCGGATATCACGTCGCAACGCCACCATTCAACGGGGTGCCAAATGACGTCATCGAGAGTGAGCTTGTTAAAGCCGGCTTCTCATCAGATGGCAAAAGCCAGCTGTATGATGGTCGCTCGGGTGATGCGTTCGAAGAGCGCACAACTGTCGGCGTCATGCACATGATCAAGCTTCACCACATGGTAAGCGATAAGATTCACGCTCGTTCAACTGGTCCTTATACGATGGTCACCCAGCAGCCACTTGGTGGTAAAGCGCAGAACGGTGGTCAGCGATTTGGAGAGATGGAAGTCTGGGCGCTTGAAGCCTACGGCGCTGCCGCAACGCTTCAGGAAATGCTCACGATCAAGTCTGACGATGTCTATGGCCGCGCAAAGGCGTACGAGTCAATCATCAAGGACGATATCATCACCGGACCTAAGCTTCCTGAGTCGTTCAACGTGCTCGTCAAGGAGCTTCAAGGCCTTGGTCTGCGTGTCGACCTTGTCGATGCGACAGTCGATACCACGATCGATGCTGAGAGTATCATCGAGCAAAGCGGTCCCGAAGATAAATCCGTACCGGTCATCGACGATGGAGTCGAGCGCGAAGTTGTCCTCGATGAAGTCGACGAATTCGGCGAAATTGACGACGAAGACGGTATGAGTATTCAAGATATTGATGAAATAGACGAAATCAAGGAGGAGGCGTAGTATGTCACGAGTCGTCGCCACAAGCGGTATTGCTGATTTCGACGCAGTCCGCCTCGCCGTAGCGAGCCCAGAGGATGTCCTCAAGTGGAGCTATGGTGAAGTCACAAAGCCAGAAACAATTAACTATCGAACACAGAAGCCAGAGCGCGATGGTCTCTTCTGTGAGCGTATCTTCGGTCCAGTTAAGGATATCAATCCTCACGACAACAAACTGAAGGGTGTCCGCTCACGCGAAGCAGCCGTCGATAAGAATGGCGAACTTGTCACCAAATCAATCGTCCGACGCGAGCGCATGGGTCACATCAACCTTGCCGCTCCTGTTGCCCACATTTGGTTCATGCGTGGCACGCCAAGCGCCATGAGCTTGCTGCTCGGTATCACCGTGCGCAACCTCGAGCGTATCGCATATTTCGCCACCTACGTCATCCTTGACGTCGAAACGGTGAAGCGCGATCAGATTCTCACAGATATCGAAGCTGAGACCGAAGCTGGTCGTATCGCCATCAAGATTCGCTACGAGCGTGAAGCTGAAGCGGAGAACGCTGACGTTAAGGCACTCGCCGAGGCGCAGAGCCGTGAAGTCGAAGAGCTGAATAGCTCGTATCTTGTCAAGAAAGCCCAACTCGAGAGCCTCGTAAAGGGCGCAATGTTGAGCGAGACAGACTTCCGTAACTTACCAGAAGAGTATGAAGAACTCGCAACTGTCGGTATGGGTGGCCCTGCATTGAAGGCACTATTGGACGAAGTCGAGTTACCAAAGCTTATCGCTGAACTCCAAGAAGAAGTCACTAGTGCAAAGGGTCAGCGCGAGAAGAAGCTTCTCAAGCGTCTCAAGGTACTTGAAGGCATGCAAGCTGCTGGTATCAAACCATCAAGCCTATGCCTGACTGTACTACCTGTGATTCCTCCGGATCTACGCCCAATGGTGCAGTTGACCGGTGGCCGTTTCGCCACAAGCGACCTAAACGACCTCTATCGCCGCGTCATCAACCGCAACAACCGTCTCAAGAAGCTTATCGACCTCAACGCGCCGGAAGTTATCCGTCGCAATGAGATGCGTATGCTCCAAGAAGCGGTTGATAGCCTAATCGACAACTCCGCAGCCCGTGGTGGTCGCGCCGTGAATGCAACGGGTGGTCGTCGTCGCCTCAAGAGCATCTCAGATATGCTCAAAGGCAAGCAAGGACGATTCCGTCAGAACCTTCTCGGTAAGCGCGTCGACTACTCTGGTCGTTCGGTTATCGTTGTCGGTCCAAAGCTCAAGATTAATCAATGTGGTCTGCCTAAGCAGATGGCACTCGAGCTCTTCAAGCCATTTGTCATCAGCTGGTTGATCCGTGGTGAGTACGCGCACAACATTCGTTCTGCAACCCGTCTTATCGAAGCCGGTGAAGCAATCGTGTGGGATGCACTCGATGCAGTTATCGAAGGCAAGTACGTGCTCCTCAACCGCGCACCATCACTTCACCGACTCAGTATCCAGGCCTTCATGCCCGTACTCGTAGAAGGTAAGGCGATTCAGCTACATCCACTCGTCGCATCAGGCTTCAACGCCGACTACGATGGTGACCAGATGGCTGTTCACTTGCCACTCTCAGACGAGGCGCAGGCAGAAGCTCGTGAGCTCATGAGCGCGGTAAATAACCTCTTGAAGCCTGCCGATGGTAGCCCAGTGCTCAATATCAACCAGGACATTGTCCTCGGTAACTATTACCTGACTTACAACAAGCCAAGCGCACAACGTGACAACGTCGCTATCTTTGCCTCGAGCCGCGATGCTGAGCTTGCCTATGACATGGGTGCACTGCAGCTCCAAAGCCCAATCCGCATTCGAGCAAAGGGTGAAGTACGTACAACGACACTTGGTCGCGTCTTCTTCAACGAGATTCTCCCTGAGGATTTCCCCTTCAACGACAACATCCAGAACAAGAAAGAGCTCAAGCGAGTCCTCGCTCAGATCTTCGACAAGTATGGCGCAGAAGAAACCGCTACCACTGCTGACCGCATGAAGGGTCTCGCATTCCGATTCGCGACCGTATCTGCCGTCTCGACTGGTATGCAGGACTACCTGAGTTTCGAAGAAATCGGTACGTTTGTGGCCGAAGGTGACGCGAAGACAGCTGCTATCTCTGAGCAATACGACCAAGGTCTCATCACTGATGATGAGCGCTATAGCCTCACTGTAGGCAACTGGCGCGCTGTTGACCGTAAGATTGAGGACTTCCTCCGCGAAGAGCTCAAGACGATGGACACCAGCATCTCTACGATGGTGAACTCAGGTGCTCGCGGTACGCTGTCAAACGTCAAGCTTGCAAGCGCAATGATCGGTACGATGGTGGACGCCACCAACCGTGAGATTGAGCTTCCTGTTCGTTCGAACTACAAGCGCGGACTTTCCAGCCTTGAAGCCTTCGTGGCAACACGTGGTGCTCGTAAGGGTCTGATTGACACCGCACTCAAGACTGCTGACTCAGGATACTTGACCCGTCGCTTGGTCGACGTGAGCCAAGATGTCTTCACAGTTAGTGATGTAGACGGTGACGATGCAGGCTTCACGATTTACCGTAGCGAATCAGAGTACACTATGATTGACTTCGGTAATCGCCTCTATGGTCGCTATACGGCCGAAGAAGTACCTGGTATTGTCGGCAAAGATGAGCTCATCACGAAGCAAATCGCCAACAAGATCCAAGCAGAAGAGTCTATCACAGACGTCAAGATTCAGTCCGTCCTCTCGACCAACAACCTTCGTGGTATTCCACAGAAGAGCTACGGTATCGACATGGCAACCGGCAATCTCGTCGCCTCAGCAGAACCTGTAGGTGTCATCGCTGCACAGTCAGTCGGTGAGCCTGGTACGCAGTTGACGCTGAACACCTTCCACAGCTCTGGTGTTGGTGGTTCTGACATTACCCAAGGTCTGCCTCGCGTCGAAGAGTTGTTCGAAGCACGCACACCAAAGGGCCAGGCAGTTATGTCTGAAGTTGCTGGTCTCGTCGACCTCTGGGAAGATGGCAAGAAGTACGTGGTCCAAGTTACTCCGGACGCAGGTCATGTCGAGCGCATGCCGCTTGAAGGCCGTACTGCGGCTATCAAGTCTGGTAGCAACGTCAAAGTTGGCGATGTCCTCGCGACTACTGAGGGTGAAGCGCATCCACTCGTCGCACCATTTGATGGTGTGGTCGAGATCGCGGAAGACACAGTTGTCATCGCAGCGAATGCAAGTGCCCCTGTCCGCTACGAAGTTCCTGGCAACATGCAGCTGGTCGTCAAGAAGGGTGATGTCATCGAAGCAGGTGAGCGCCTGACTATCGGTTCGCTCAACCTCCACGACCTGATGCGCCTAAAGGGTACTGAAGCGACACAGCGCTACATCATTAACGAAGTGCTCCGTATCTACGCCGCACAGGGTCAAGATGTGGCCGACAAGCACCTTGAGATCATCGTGCGCCAGATGTTTAGTCGCGTCCAGATCGAAGATCCAGGCGACAGCACGTTCGTCATGGGTGACATTGTCTCGAAGGCAAGTGTCGTCGATGCAAATGTCACGCTTGCTGGCGCAGGTAAGACACCTGCTCAGTACACGCAGTTACTCCTTGGTATCACGAAAGTCTCTATCTGGAGCGACAGCTGGCTATCAGCTGCATCATTCCAGGATACGACTCGCGTGCTTATCAATGCAGCGACAAGTGGCCGTGCAGACCACCTCAAGGGTCTCAAGGAAAACGTTATCATCGGACGCAGAATCCCCGTTGGAACAGGTGCGCATGCACTCTCTAGCGCGGTGACTCCTGAGGATGAACTCGTCGCTGACGAGGCACAGATCGAAGACGTGATCAGTGCGGACGTTGACCTAGAGTCGTAGGTCGAATACGACTTATATCAACAGAGAGCTACCATATGGTGGCTCTCTGTTGATATTGACTATGGATAAAACTTATAGAGACAGCAGCGCACTGGTGCGAAAAAGCTAGTATCTGGTAGCGGCGCTACTGAGTTACCTTGGACTCTGTCCCATCCATCATTGCGCAGGATTCGCCCGCAAAGGCTTTCTTGAGATCTGTAGTCGTGTACTCACTACAAAGCGCCTCATCCTGTCTGTTAGCAAAGTAATGCCAAGTATTATCGGGTGTGCGATAAAGCGCGACGATGGAGCCGCCAACGGGTGAGAATATATTGCCAGTCGAGAGACTTGCATGCTGGTAGCCGCTGACAGTGCTCGATTTGATGGTCGGACGACCAAATAGCAGTCCAGTGACAGCAGCCTCTGGATGAGCGGCAAGATATGCCTTGTAGAGCGGCTGGATGAGCTCTGCGTTCGCTTTATAGCTGCTCACATCCGCACAGCCGAGTTGCACTTGATGCGCACCAGCGGTGTAGCTGTAGGAGGTTTGCGCGAGTGTACAGCGGACATCATTATTCACGAACTCTGATGACGAGATGACGCTGTTCGTATCATCGAATGTTGCAGTACCGCTGAAGAGGCCTTGATCCGCAAGATAGGCGCGGGCCGTCGTCACGTCCGTGAAGATAACCGACTGGTCATTGCTCGCAACAGTAAAGCCCACCATCGTTTGGGGCAAGGTATAGAATGTATAGCCAGTCGGCTGTGCATAGGAGACATCAAACGCCCCAAATTTGCCATCAGTAGTAGTAGCTATCGATACTGAGTTATCAGTGGTAGTGGGGACTTCTGTGGCCTTCATACGCGTCTTAAGGGTATCGACTAGGGTGGCGGCAGTTAGCCTGGTCGTGACGGTAGATGATGAGGTAGATGCGGTCGAGGAATTCGATGTGGTCGTCGTCTTTGGCTCAAAGTAGAGTTTATAGAGCACGACACCACACGCCGCACCCAACACAAGAAGGAGTAGAGTGACAAGAAGTGTGCGTGCGAGATTGTTCTTCGGTTTTCGTGGTGGTGACTGCGATGCAGCGTCCACGCGAGTGTCATCGGAGCGTGGCGCGCCAAGAGGTGGGGATGGGGGTGCGCTATCTGTTGTGGTAGTGACGGAAGTACCAGTATCTTCACGGGCTGGCTCTTCGGTCGGTATATCATTGTTCGAATTTTCCATAGTACTCCTTATAGTGCTTATTGTTATTGTACTACTCTCATAGACATGTGGCCACCGACGCTAGACAGCGATGAGGCTATCTGCTATAATTAGCGATGAGTTTCTCTTTCGTCAACGGTAGGTACTAGTGTGATGTATGTACCAGAGGCAAAGACGCGATTCAGGTGTATTGCTACGCCTCGAGAGTCGCATAGAGGCCTTTAGCAAGCCTATACACAATCAATCTAATCGAATAAGGACATTTTTTCGATGCCAACAATCAACCAGTTGGTGCGTAAACCGCGTCATACTACGGGCAAGAAGAGTAAGTCTCCAGCCCTCGGACGCATCCAAAACGCACTTAAGGTCCGTTATTATGAGCAGGACTCGCCGTTTAAACGCGGTGTCTGTATCAAAGTGACGACCAAGACACCAAAGAAGCCAAACTCAGCTCTCCGTAAGGTTGCACGCGTGCGCCTGACGAATGGTCATGAAGTCTGGGCATACATCGGTGGCGAAGGCCACAACCTCCAGGAACACGCCGTCGTGCTTGTTCGTGGTGGCCGCGTACCAGACCTTCCGGGTGTGCGCTACCACATCGTCCGTGGTGCACTAGACCTCCAGGGCGTCGCTAAGCGTCAACAGGGCCGTAGCAAATACGGTGCCAAGAAAGCGGAGAAGTAATCATGCCACGCAAAGTTACTAAGAAATTACAGCGAGTTATCAAGCCTGACCGCAAGTACCAATCAGTCCTTGTCCAGCGCTTAATCAACAAATCGATGCTCAATGGCAAGAAGCTTGTCGCTGAACGCGCCGTGTACGGTGCACTCGAGCAGGCTGCAAAGACGCTGAAGAGCGAAGACCCCCTCGAAGTATTCGAGAAGGCACTCAAGAACGTCAGCCCGAACTTCGAAGTCAAAAGCCGCCGCGTCGGTGGTGCAAACTACCAGATTCCGTTTCCTGTGTCGGGTCATCGTCAGCTACACTATGCGTTTACGTGGCTCGTGCAGAGCGCACGCTCACGCAACGGCATGCCATTTGAACGACGCCTCGCACTCGAGATCGTCGACGCCCACAACGAGACAGGTTCTGCCTTCAAGAAGAAGGAAGATACCCACAAGATGGCAGAGGCCAACCGCGCCTTCGCCCACTTCGCTCGTACCTAATCGTGTCATAATGACACTATTTACTGCCCGTCCTTACAGATGGGCAGTTTTGGTAATTTATCGTAAAAATAACACTAACGCTTGCCATAACTGAGGTCGGGAGGTTTAATTGGTATATGTCAAACGAATCTCACCCATCTAGACGAACCGAGGATGAGTTTAGCGCCGCATTCGGGGATTTGTTAACGGATCTCACTGAGCAAATGACTGATCCTCACGTCACTGAACTTCATAAAGATATGGCGGATGCTATCGCTTACCTTGAAACCGAACCGGAGAACCTGCCAGAAGTGCTTAAAGAGCTTGTCGGTATGGCCGATCGTAAGTGGCAATATATGAATGAGAAGCTGAAAGTAACCGCACCTATTTGGGTACTCGATAGGGGAACTGGCCAATTCATAACCTCAACTAAGCTGGAGAATAAAGAGGTAACTTCGAAAGGGTTTACCATCCAGCGAAAAGGCATCGCTTCGACGGTGGAGGAGGTAGAGAAACTACCATTTCATGCTGCACACTACGTTCATCTTGCTCCATCCGAACAGTGGCCGCAAGGTGCGCATGGAGTGATATTCATCAATGATATCACGCACCTTGAGCCGCCCTTCCCCTCAAGAGAGCTGCGTGAACAGGATTTGAGATACTATAACCCTGAGATTATCGAGCAGATTGATTCGCTAGTCGAACAAGCGGATCGCCCAGACCAAACGTTCAAGACGATACAGGATTTGGTAATACCAGCAGATAACAGCATTGAGAAAGACGACGAGATGATGCGTAATGCCGCTTCATATCTCAGTACAAAAATGTCGATCGATTCACGCAGTACCTACCGTATGGAATTGAAGGGTCACCTGCTTTTGCAGGATGATGAAGGCGATATATATGGACACGAGCAAGAAGATCCCATTCGCTATGTAACGCAGATTCTTTCCCTGAGACTATTGCCTCACCCTGAAGTAATCGGTACCGATATCCCCGGGACGCACGACTACATAGCATATCTTAATGTGAGGGTACTCGACCCGCACGATTCCGTAATGGACACTGAGATTCTCGTACCGTGTCGTTCTATCGTATGGATTAGTGCGAGCCGATACGACCAATCGTTAGATTCAACTTACCATGAGGATATTCCAGATGACAAGTGAGCTCAATAGGCCAGACGACAGGAACTACGGTGCTCTCTTTGCCGAAATCTTCAATGCTAATCTACGCGATTCATTGGATCTGCGCAAGCAAATAGATGCGGGTATTCGCCGTGTACTCGACGATGCGACTAAGGTCGAACAAGCGTTGAATAGAATGGGCCACGTTACCGAAGAGGACAAGGATAAACTACTCCAAGAACTTAATATGGCCTGGGATTCGCTGCGATTCGGTGTTGAAGCACATAAGGTGACGGGGAAGCTACGCGCAACCGAGTATGCCGACGAGGAAGAGGTCGTGGACCTTGTCGGAACAGGAGAACCCCCTTTCCGCGGCCTAGGTAGTCGCGAGCAGGATATACGAGGCTATTTCTATAGGGCAGATGGGTTTTCTGCCGTACCTCTAGGATTTGATGTTGAGGAAGTCGATCTTGCCGAGCATGGTAAGAGCTATCGGCTATTTCTCCAGTTTGGGCTCGATGAAGATATGCCAGACCGTACGATATGGTTCACCGTATACCCTGAAGAGCTAGATTATATCGAACCACCACAGCCATCGCGCGATGGCGCCGAGCTATTCATCAGTGATCATTTCCCTGAGCTATTTGCTGCTATCCAAGAGCTCCCCGATGATTGTAAGGACGATGAGCGGATACGTCGTGCGCTCGACGATTTTGTCGCAACCATTGACTTCACTCATGTTGATTCAGATATGGGCACCGAAGAGATTATCGCCACTATCGAAACGTACATCACCGACAGACTGGCGTTCGACAACAGTCCCTATACGATCAACATCTCGGGTATGGTCTACGGCCGTACGATGAAGTACGACCATGTTCCTCGTCGATATACCGGCGCACTCTCTGAGAGTCTTATCGCTCAGGTTCGATTATTTCCGATGGTAGGGCCGGCTACGGGCGAGGGTATCGTATCATACCGCCCAGCAATAGAAATATGGTATCTTGTGCCCGAGCGCGGCGGAGGACGTACGCCTATTTTTGCGCCAATCGACTCCATACAGTCGCTGACAAGTCATAGACCGGATGGAGCACTGTACCCATTCAGTGAGGACACTGTCATCTTACCTAACGAAGATGTCGAGTGGGGCTTTGATGATGTAGCGCTAGCGCCAAGAGAGACGATTCGCCAGACGGCACCTATCTCAGAATCCATACCAGAGAAGAGTCCCGATGCCGAACGAAGCACAGAAGAGCTACTCGTAGAGTACCTGCGCGATATGCGAGAATTACATGCAATCTTTAAGGACTCATACGTCTCAAAAATATACGATACGGAAGAAGACGCCAAACAAGCTGCCGATGCAGCTATCGGTGATGTGGCAAACTTCGTGAATAGGTGGGCGCAGGTGTTTGAGACCCCTCCCGTCATGCACGTCAGCGGCCCCGCTCTCCTATATCAGACTGGCGAGGCTAAGACGAAGATTGACGGCGAAAAAAATACCTACAATATGGAAGTGACGAATATCGGTACGAGTGAAGGCGATATGTTCTCGTCCAGAATAGGCCGATACGGTGGATGGTATATAGACCATCGAGCCAGGGAAGGTGCGCCTGGCTACGAGATAATTGCGGCGTTCAGCATCCAGGAGATGGATACACCGTACTATTCATTCAAGCATGATACGTTCCCGCTCAATACACTCGAGGTGGAGGTTGATCGACGTACCTTGATCGATCTCACGAAGGATGCAGAGTACGAGATTCCTGAACTTGCGTATATCCAGCGACAGAGTGAGCTTACGTCACAGTTGAGCTCACTTCCCACGGCACTTCGAAACAGAGCGGAGAAGCAGCTCGCGACACTCAGGGAGGCTCTTGAAGGAGAGGTCATCAGTGGCTTCAAACAGTATGAGGGTATAGATGGACTCCGCGACATCGCGCTTAGCGCATCAGGTGATGAAAAGGTAGCATTTTTGCTGGCACTTGCTACCGAGACGGTCCTCGGCAGCAATAGACTTATCACTGTTTCAGGACCTGCCTACGACGATAGCGGTGATCTTGTTTCAGTGGATGGTGTCCTCGGAAGGTTGACAAGCGTGATCGCAGCACATCCTTACGTGCCAAGCAACGAGGTGATCTTAGTGTTAAAGACCCTGGAAGAGGAAGACATGCACGCGTCGAAGATGTTATTATTACCGTTAAGTACGGTTGAAACGTTAGGGTATTAGAGGAGTGAGTTATGGCGAGACATGAATTCGGAGAGCCACGCAAGGATGACGCATTTAGCCAAATCGTCGAGAATCTCAGCGACATTGGTGAGTCACTTCAGTTCCATGAGCGTGGCGAGTATGGTGAAGTTGATATCTCGAGCGAAATGAAGTTCATGAGAGAATCGTTTGAGGAGCACGTGAAAGCCGCCATTGCAGCAAGCCCTGATGGTCAACTGAGCGATGAGGAGTATGTGTATATCATGTTCATGCTGAATAGAACTGATATGATTGCACTCGAAGAGGTGGCGCCCGGTCGCACGGTCTGCGTAGGTGAAGGGGCGTTTACCGCCTACGATACAGAGACCGGTACCGCCTTTGAGAACATCGCCGAGCACGAACGCATCTCCGGTGAGTTCATGCGCTTTCTTATCGCTCCTATGCCTTCAATCGCGAAAATCATGGATGGTGATGATGATGCGGGCGATAAAGACATGATGAACTACGAGCTTGGTGTGCTTCTGAAGACGCCGTCACTCGAAGACGAGTACGGTAGTCGCAAGTTGCCGTACACCGAAATGTTCGTGTCGATTAGTGACCCGAGCGTGAGCTACACCGTTCGTCTTGACAGCTGACATGTCGAGATATGCGCGCGTGGAATAGACGTGACGCAGTGACACTACGCGCTCTAGTATATTCGGTGTAAATCTGTTATTATGTAAAGTAATCTGCTATTTTTGATGGCAAAAATTTTTAATTAACGTAAGGAAAAAGAATAACCATATGGCAACGCCAACCAACGTCCAACTCAAGGACCTCCGCAACATTGGTATTATCGCGCATATCGATGCCGGCAAGACAACGACAACTGAAGGTATCCTCTACCGCACAGGTATCAATCACAAGATTGGCGAAGTGCGTGGAGCAAACGGCGACAGCGCTACGACCGACTGGATGGCACAAGAAAAGGAACGTGGTATCACGATTACTTCAGCTGCGGTGACGTGCTTTTGGAACGGCTGCCAGATCAACATCATCGACACCCCGGGACACATCGACTTTACTGCCGAGGTTGAGCGTAGTCTCCGCGTCCTTGACGGTGCGGTGACGATCTTTGACGGCAAAATGGGTGTCGAAGCTCAGTCTGAGACCGTGTGGCGCCAGGCAAACAAATACGGCGTGCCTCGCATCTGTTTCATCAACAAGATCAACCAAATCGGTGGCGATTTCTACAAATCTCTCGACAGTATTCACAACCGTCTCTCGAGGAATGCACTCGCAATCCACCTTCCAATCGGCTTTGAAAAAGACATCAATGGCCTCATCGACCTTGTCGATATGAAGGCGTATACCTACGATGACTACACAGATCACGCGCTGAAAGTAAGTGAGATTCCTGCCGACATGCTTGAGAAGGCGAAAAACGCACGAGCGCTCCTCGTCGAGGCTGCCGTTGAAGCAGAAGATGAACTCATGGAAAAGTTCTTCGAGCACGGTGTCGATGCGATTACCGAGGAAGAACTCAAGCGTGCACTCCGTAAGCGAGTGCTTGCTGGCGACTTCTACCTCGTCTCTGGTGGAGACGGACGTGGTGTTATCGTCGAGAAACTGCTCGACATCATGACCGAATATCTCCCAAGTCCAGCCGACGTCAGCGAAGTATGGGGTAAGAATCCTAAAACTGGCGAAGAAATTGGCCGTCATCCCGATAAGAAGGAGCCACTAGCTGCGCTCGCATTCAAGATTGCCACTGACCCATTTGTCGGTAAGCTTATCTTTATCCGCGTCTACTCAGGTGTTCTCCAGGCAGGAAGCTACGTCATCAACACGACAACTGGAGAAAAAGAGCGTATCGGCCGCATCGTTCGTATGCATGCAGATAAGCGTGAAGATATGGAGAACGTTGAGGCGGGCGACATCGCCGCTGTAGTCGGTCTCAAGAACACCTTTACCGGCCACACGCTTGCTGACGTCGCGCATCCTATCGCACTTGAAGCTATCACATTCCCAGATCCTCCTGTGTCTATCGCGGTCGAACCAAAGACTAAGGCTGACCAAGAAAAGATGGGTATCGCCCTCCAGCGTCTCGCCGAAGAAGATCCTACATTTCGCATCCACACTGATGACGAGACTGGTCAGACGATTATGTCAGGAATGGGTGAGCTTCACCTCGAAATCCTCATCGATCGTATGAAGCGTGAATTCAATGTCGAAGCAAACGTCGGTGAGCCACAAGTTGCCTTCCGTGAGACAATCAAGGGTACCGCTGAAGTGCAAGGCAAACATGCTAAGCAGTCCGGTGGTCGTGGTCAGTATGGTGACGTATGGGTTCGCTTCGAACCAAATGAAGTCGGTAAGGGCTTTGAGTTTATCGATATGATTAAGGGTGGCGTCGTGCCACAAGAGTACCGCAAGCCTGTCGAGCAGGGTATTGTCGAAACACTCAATAGCGGTGTGATTGCCGGTTACCCAGTTGTCGACATCAAGGCAACTCTCTACGACGGTAGCTATCACGATGTTGACTCAAGCGAACTCGCCTTTAAGTTGGCTGGTGGCCTCGCTGCTCGCGATGGTATCAAGAAGGCGACGCCAATCATCCTTGAGCCCGTCATGCACGTTGAAGTGACGATGCCAGAAGAGTTTATGGGCGACATCATCGGCGACCTCAACTCTCGCCGTGGCCGTATCGAGTCTATGGAAGACCTTATGGGTGGCGCCAAGCTCGTGAAGGCTATTGTGCCACTGGCAAATATGTTTGGCTACACTGGCGACATCCGTTCGATGAGCCAAGGTCGTGCGGCATCAACGATGGAACTCGCTCATTACGAGGAAGTCCCACCAAACGTCGCGCAAGAGATTATCGAGAAGCGTAGCAAATAGCTGCGACTCACACAAAAAGCGTCACTAGCGGGCGCTTTTTGTGTGAGAAAAACCATCGATACGATAGACCAGGACTAGAGTTTGGTGTACTATACTACTTATGGATAGAGATGCCGCATTAGTGATATCTGCGACGTCGTACAAGCCAGCCACATATGTGATTATATGTGGTGGAAATTGATATAAACATACGCATCAATGATGCGGGAGAGACTACTAGATGGAAGAGTCGGCGAAGCCACCAATCGAGAACCAAGATGATGTGAGTATAGATAATTCCTCACCAGTACAGCCACAGCCCTCTGTACAGCCTGAGACACCCGCTATGCCTGTCGCACAATCTTCAGACGAATCGCCGCCCAAACCGCGTAGCAAGAAGGCTGTTTTTATCACCCTTGGCATCGCTTTTCTCCTGCTCGTGAGCTGTGCGACTTTTGCCGTGCTCCAAGTTATGCGCAATAAGATTGACAATAACCCGACCGCAGATGCCAAAACAACCTCTGGCGTACAAGCAACAAGCATAGATACCGCTAGTGATGCCGCGATTACCGAATCGCTTAACGGCATAGACACGGGCATCTCATCGTCAAGCGCCGATCAGACAAGCGCAGATAGCGCGCTCTCTGACTCCGATGAACAAATAAGCGTGCCTACGGAGTAACTATCATGACTAACCCCATTCTTACCCTCGCAGTTGCAATGATCGTCGCACTCACTGCAAGTGTCCCCGCATCTGCCATCACTCAGGCAGAGCAGACGAGACTTACTGCTATCATCTCGAAGGGCAACCAAGAGATTGATCGACGCGTGAATGCGCTCAGTACAGCCGCCAAGGTGATAGATCAATCGGAGAAACTCTCCGCGACAGATAGACAGACCTTAAGTGCAGAGGTCGCAACCTCGCTCTCTGGGCTAGCCGCGCTCAAGGTCAAACTGAGTGCCGAAACGACCCTCGTGGCCGCACGCACCGACGCGCAGTCAATTCTGACCCAGTACCGCGTATATGCACTACTGTTGCCGAAAGTACGCCTCATTAAGGCCGCAGATGGCCAACTTGCCCTCGAGACAAAGTTCGCGACACTCTCTGCCAAGTTGCTAGAGCGTTTCGCCGAGCTGAGGACGGCCGGACGGGACACCGCGTCACTTGAGGCCACTCTATCGAATATGAACACAAAGGTTGCGGATGCGCAGGCCATATCTTCGGCTGTGCAGACTAAAGTCATCGCCCTCCAGCCAAGTGACTACAATGCCGACCATGCCATCCTCAGTGAAGAACGAAATCAACTGAAGCTCGCACATGAGATGCTCGTGTCCGCTCGCAAGGACGCTAAAACGATCGTCGAAGGTATCAAGACCTTCGCTCAGTAATCAGTCCGCAAATAAAAGAGGGTCGCAGTACCGCGTGAACGGAACTGCGACCCTTTAGGGTCAGCAGATGTTGTCTGGGATGACCCGGCCAGTTGCCTCGATGGGCCCGGTACGGTCCTCACCATGCCAGGCCTTGCAGAGCTTGAGGCCCTTCTTGGCAAGCCCCTTCTCAAGCGCCTGCAGCGTCTTGGGATTGAATCCCTTGTGCTGCATGTGCATCAAGATGGTGCCGCCCGCCTTCACGCTGGCGAGCGCGCGCTTGACGATGAGTGCACTCGAGGGTCGCGACCCACTACTGAGCGGCTTCCAGTCGTTAGTATCGACGGTCCACGTCCAGATACGCATACCGTGGCGTGAGTAACTACTCACGCTCTTGTAGGCTTTCCGAACATCTGCATCGACGCCACCGTAGGGCGGACGACCGTAGTTGGAAACGGCAGTACCGCTGATCTGCTTGACGGCAGCCTTGACTGATAGCCGGGTGAGTAGCGGGTGAGAAATCGAATGGTTCGCAACCCATACGCCACGCTCGCGGGCGTAGCCGACGAGGTTGAACCCGCGTGTCTTGTACTGCTTGATGCAGTCCCCGGTGGGGAAGAGCGCCAGGGCCTTGTCGTCGCTCGACGCGTAATCGACCATCGTCTTGAATTCCTTGACGGACCTCGGACAATCATCATACGTCGGGATGACGTACCTTGTGGTGTTCGGCCCGCGGTAGATGTTGTAGGGCGCGGGCTGCTTCGCAGCCGCAGGGACGGGAAGCGGCGTAGCGATGACGCCGCCATGCACAGTGACCACCGCCGAAGCGGCGCTCGCAGGCACCTGTGTCGTCACTGCGCTACACGCCGACGCGAGCAACGTGATGCCTACGACGATTGCCGTGATGAGTGAGAGTTTACGCCTCATTCGAGAGCTCCTGATTGTGAGAGTACGAAGAATCTGCTTACACACATACTCTATCATGTTTATGAATAAAATGCAAGCTGTTATACTAATATCACTAGATATGGAGGTCAGGCATGGCAGGAAGGGAAAAACTCCCCTACGTCGGAATAAGCGGTGTTATCAGCAGCCGGCAACAGCGATCGTTGGAGCTACTATGGGACGCTGAGCGCACAAGCGACTACAAACTTGCGCTAGGAGTTAAAGCAGTTCATCAGAGCCAATGGCTTGACGAGAACTACGTGCGCAATGGCAGAGGTGGGCCATGGTGGTATCCTGTCGGTGAACAGGCCTTTCACAGCGCTCTCGCACCAAGTGGCGAAAGCTACGGCGTTGCTCAGATGTATATAGACCCTAAGGAGCAGGCGAATGATTCATCATATCCCCAGGCGTTTGTCGACAGAGTCATCAAACGAGGAGGCTGGTGGCTCAACGCACTTCAGTTCGACGTACTACCTTACGATACGACCGACCCCAAGATCTGGAGCGAGCTATTCGCTCATATCCACGAGCGGGGCAAGGATGTCATCGTCCAATGTCATCGACGCGCGATGAGCGAAGGCCCCGCGATCGCTATCGAGAAGCTGAAGCCACTCGGTCCCATCGACTATATCCTCTTTGATTCATCCCACGGCTTGGGTATCGAGATGGATCCAGAAGTGCTGTTACCATTTCTCGACAGAGCAGCGAATGACCCCGCGCTGCGGGCCAATCATACTATGCTAGGTGTTGCAGGGGGTCTCGATGACAAGATGGTGGCGAAACACATCCCACGCATTTTAAGTGAGTTCCCCGGTACAAGCTGGGATGCAGAAGGTCGTCTTCACAACACAGAGAACTTCAGTCTTAATCAAGGAGCGGCATGGTGGTATCTTGTCGCCTCAGCGAAAGCGATACGAAACACAGTCAAACAGACAAAAGTCGAGAGATAGTGTTGCAATATTAAATAGGTTGTGCTATAATAGAGGTATTACATTCGATAGAATGCCGAGCCGGCTCTACCGTTCACTCTGTGGGCACCAGAATCAATCTCGCTGTTTTATGGCTGTGAGATTAATATTACCTATACCGAAAGGACTCTATGCCCTACATCAACCGTACTAACAATGCCCGTCCAACGTTCAGCGGCCGACCACGACCAGGTGGAACCCGCGGACGAAACCGCCCATCATACCCCTCACAGGGAGGAGGCGGCAAGGGTCGCAGGCGCCCTAGCGCAGAAATCGCGCATCATAAATTCATCAACAAAGCCGTGACTCGTCAAGACGAAGTTACCTATGAGGCGACTCATAAATTCCGCGACTTTCCATTCAATGCTGATCTTCAGCACAATATTGAGCAGAAGGGCTACGTAACCCCAAGTCCGATTCAAGATCAGGCTATCCCGCATATCATTGATGGCAAGGATGTCATCGGCCTTGCAAATACCGGTACGGGTAAGACAGCGGCATTCCTGCTTCCCCTTATCAACCGTATGGCAGGTATCAACGTCCGTCCATTCGTCATCGTCATTACGCCTACTCGTGAGCTAGCGCAGCAGATCGATGCGGAATTCCGTATCTTTAGTCGCGGCCTAAACCTCTATTCCACGCTTGTCGTTGGTGGACTCAATATCGACCGTCAGGTACGCGACCTCCGTCGTCGTCCACATATCGTTATTGGTACTCCTGGTCGTATGATTGACCTGCTTGAACGACATGAACTCCACCTTAGGGATGCTGGCGTGCTCGTCCTCGACGAAGCTGACCGTATGCTCGACATGGGCTTCTTGCCAAACATTCGCCAACTTGTCGGTGAAATGCCACGCGATCGCCAAACGCTATTCTTTAGCGCGACTATCACTCCGGATATCGCTGCATTGACAAGCCAGTTCCTGAAAGACCCCGTAACAGTCAGTGTTCGCACGACCGAGACGAGCGATCACGTCGAGCAAGACGTCTTGACCTTCTCTGACGCCGAGGATAAGTACGAACAGCTCGAGGCTCTCCTCAAGAAGGAACAGTATGACAAGGTACTCGTCTTCTGTGACATGAAGTACGGCGCCCAGCGTCTTGCGGATCGTCTCAACAAGACCGAAATTGCTGCCGCAGCAATCCACGGCAACAAATCACAGTCACAGCGCCAACGCGCGCTCGACTCCTTCAAATCAGGAAGAGTTAGTGTGCTCGTCGCGACAGATGTTGCCGCACGTGGACTTGATATTCCCAATGTTTCACACGTGATTAACTTCGATACACCAAACACGTACGAAGATTACGTGCACCGCATCGGTCGTACGGGTCGAGCAGGCGCTCGAGGCCACGCCCATACGTTCGTTCGTCGCTAAGGCTAAGACCTCGACTTGTAATGAAAGACCCCCACTCTCGTGGGGGTACTTCTCTATTGAGAAGTGGGTGGCTCTGGCTTCTTGGCGACGAACATACCGCCGAGGTAGCCCACCGGTAGCTGGTAGCACCACGAGAGGGCCTCGAGGCGAGCCATCAGTCTCTTGGCGCGCGCGATTTCTGATGCGGGTATGTGCTTCTCTTCACCGTTTATGAAGCTCTCGCCAATACTGATGAGGAGGCGATTGAGCTCCGCACGGTCCTTTTCGATTTCAGCCTTGATGCCCTCTGCGATATTGACGAGAGCCTGTCGCCAATCCTGGGTTTCCTGGCCAGCCATTAGGTGCTCCAATTCCTTCGAGTGGATGATCTTGGTAGTATGAGATGACTATAATATTAAATGTCGGTGTAGTCAAACATTTTCCTGTCTGTTCAGTCCAGCGCCATGATTATGTTTGCGGATACGACCGTATCTGATGAAATACTCGAGAATCACTCTTTACAGCGAGGCAAAAAACCTCTATAATCAATCCCATACGCTATGGCGCGTTTTTGTGTAGTGAACTGGATTTACAGTTTGACAAGATGCAGCTCGCGTCGAGTATCATAATAATTAATCAAGTAGGAGAACTTACTTATATGGCAGACTTTGATCGCACAAAGCCTCACGTAAACGTTGGTACTATGGGTCACGTTGACCATGGTAAAACGACACTTACTGCTGCTATCACAGCAGTGCTTGCGAAGCGACTTCCAAGCTCAGTAAACAAGGCGGTCGCTTACGACCAAATCGACAACGCTCCAGAAGAGAAGGCTCGTGGTATTACCATTGCGTCATCTCACCAGGAATACGAGTCAGAGAAGCGTCACTACGCTCACGTCGACATGCCAGGACACGCCGACTATGTCAAAAACATGATCACGGGTGCTGCTCAGATTGACGGCGCTATCCTCGTGGTTGCCGCAAACGACGGCCCATTGCCACAGACTCGCGAGCACGTGCTACTTGCTCACCAGGTCGGTGTGCCAAAGATCGTCGTCTTCCTCAACAAGATGGATCTTGCAGATCCTGAGCTCGTCGAGCTCGTTGAGATGGACGTCCGTGAACTTCTGACAAAGAACGGCTACGATGGCGACAACGCGCCTATCATCAAGGGTTCTGCTACAAAGGCCCTCGAAGGTGACAGCGCAAACGAAGACGCTATCATGGAACTCGTCAAAGCTGTCGATGACTACATCGACGAGCCTGTACGTGACCTCGACAAGCCATTCCTTATGCCTATCGAAGACGTATTCTCAATCAAAGGTCGTGGCACCGTCGCTACCGGTCGTATTGAGCAGGGTGTTATCAAGCTCAACGATCCAGTTGAAATTGTTGGTCTCAAGGCTACTCAGAACTCTGTCGTGACGGGTATCGAGGCGTTCAAAAAGAACCTCGACCAAGGTCAAGCAGGTGACAACGCTGGACTCTTGCTCCGCGGTATCGAGCGCGAACAAGTCGAACGCGGCCAGGTCGTGGTCAAGCCAGGTAGCTTGACGCCTCACACCGAATTTGACGCCGAAGTCTACATCCTCAAGAAGGAAGAAGGCGGACGCCACACACCATTTGCCAAGGGTTACAAGCCACAGTTTTACTTCCGTACGACTGACGTCACCGGTGAAGTTGAACTTCCCGCTGACAAGGAAATGGTCATGCCAGGTGACCAGGTGACCTTCAAGGTCAAGCTGCTCGCACCAATCGCTATGGACAAGGGTCAGGACTTCGCTATCCGCGAAGGCGGCCGTACTGTCGGCGCTGGTGTCGTCACTAGCATCGTCAAGTAATCTCACTTGATAGTACAGACTCACCCCTGAGAAATCGGGGGTGATTTGTTATAGATGAGACCCGAGCTTGCCATGGAGCGAAAATACATGTAAAGTCATACCATACTTCTTGAAAAGTGAAGTGAAAATCAACGTATGACGAGCTACGGCGTTATTGGAATATAACGGTAGAAGGTTCGTCCAGCTACCTGGCGTATCCAACTGACGCCACGCCCGAGAAAAGAGGAGATGGTGATGACTGAACAATATCACCCAGAGCGAGCAATGCCTGACGAAGAAGTGCAGGCACCTGTAGTAGACGAGTCTGCCTACACGGACATGCAACAAGCCCAACATCTCCTCCTCAAGCGTGCGATTCTCCCTGAGCAACTTCCACCGCTCGAATCTATCATAGGCCACTACGATGAGCTAGGCGCGACCCTCAAGAGTCGTGTCATCGGGCAGGATTCGGCCATGGACGCCATCATTACCGCACTTGATCGTCGCCACGCGCGCGTCGACGAGAAACCTATCGCAGCACTCCTATTTATTGGCCCTACAGGGGTAGGGAAGACAGAAACGAGCAAAGCACTCCTTGAAGGTTTTAGAGACATGGGTATGAAGGCAAACATCGTACGCGTCGATTGCGCATCTCTCTCGAGTCGACACGATGCCGCCGCCTATCTTCTAGGTTCACCAGCAGGGTACATTGGATACAAAGATCCGCCAGCGTTGGATGCCGCGAACTTCGCGAATCCCTATCGAGAAGAGGTGACCATCCTCGTTCTTGATGAGATTGAGAAAGCAGCTTCTGACCTCTATAAAGTGTTACTGCCTATACTCGACGAGGGTCGCGTCAGCCTCAGAAATGGTGAGTCAACCTCGTTCGCAAATACCATTGTAATCGCGACGAGTAATGTCGGAGCTTCTGAGATGAACAAGCTGATGTCAGAGCCGCTCGGCTTCATCAAAGAGCAGGTGTCGCTGGACCGAAACCATGACGCCATCACATCTGCAGCTCTGCGTGGTCTCAAAGAGCACTTCAAGGCTATGCCTGAATTCCTAGGTAGGTTTGGTGCGCCGATAGTCTTTCGTGCGCACGACAAGCAAAGCCTATATAGAGTCCTCGACTCGGCGATTGAAGCGAGAAATGAAGAGCTAACCGACAGGCATGGTGTCGAAATATACTTAACACAAGCGGTCAAGGACAAGCTGGTCGCCGAGGCTTTGCCACAGAGTCACCTGGGTGCACGACCCCTCATTCACGCCCTTGAAGACCACATCCTGAGCGCGGTTGGCCGCTACCTGGGCGCAGGCTACATCTCAGAAGGATATAGACTATGGGTACACCACTCCTCAGAGCTAGGTAAGGCTGATGAGGACAAGTTCGTGTTTTCGAGCGAACGAGATGAGTCCCTCACGATATATTGGGCGCCGGAGCTGGATGACGTGGAGACAGAAGATACACAAGAAGCGCCCGTGGACGACGAAGACGAAGGTTTACGCGACGATTCACAGTCCTGAGTAGGCTGACTGCGATTGATTACTGTACCAGGATATGCTATAGTTGTCACCGTACTATTAATCGCGTGGACAACTCGCCCAGAAGTGAGCACCAGAGGTGACACTGATCGAGGAGAGGTTACCACGTACACATAAAGAAAGGATTCTTCTTTTATGGCAGAATCAAGCCCAGCAGAAGGCCTGCGCATCCGCATCCGCCTCAAAGCCTATGATCACAAAGTGATCGACCAATCAGCAAAGCAAATCATCGATACGGCACTCCGTACTGGTGCGACCATTGCTGGTCCTGTGCCGCTTCCTACGCGTCGTAGCACCTACACGGTCGTCAAGAGTCCGCATGTCTACAAGATGGGCGGTGAAGCATTCGAGATGCGCGTACACAAGCGCCTCATCGACATCACCAACGCTACACCGAAGACGATCGACAGCCTGCAAAACCTCAGCCTTCCCGCTGGCGTCGATGCAGAAATCCGTATGTAATCAGTCTCGCACCTACGAATACACCCCTCACTTAAAGGGGTGTATTTTTGTGATACCTACAAGTGTGGACTAATCCTCGTAAAGAGTCGACTGGCTGCGCGTATCAACCTGGTCGTAGATGTCATTTACTTGGATATTGATACTGAGTACCCAGACACCAATCACAAGTACGGCGAGGCCGATAACCGTCCAATACAGCGTCTGTCGATTGATGCGGAAGGTGAAAAATGCTTCAGGCTCTGCCCTATGGAAAGAGCGCATCTCCTCATGTTTCGGCGCCGCTCGGTGAGTAACCTTGGTCGTAGACGCAGACTTTGCTGGCGCTCGCTTCACGGTTGGTTTCTTGGTCGTTCTTTTTGCAGTTGCCATGTTAGATTACCCTCGCTCCTTATATGCTTCATTATGACGAATAAGGTAGGGGAATACAATACGCTTATGGTACGATGGGACTATAATGGCAGCAACGCGAAAGAAAACTACCACTAGAAAGGCGACGTTCAGAACTCGATTGAAAGAGTCTGATGGTCAGTACCTTCTCAAGCTCATCGTCGTCATAATCCTTGGCACATTTTGGTTCAAGTTCGGACACGTGTTCTATCTTGGTGATTTCGCTGTGACCGGCGTGCCCCTCGGTATGCTAATCGGCCTGTTGCTTGTCGACAAGCTCGAAGTCCACCAGGATGACCGAAAGATTTGGTATGCAATTCTCATCCTCGTCGGCATCATCTCGTATTTTCTCCCCATGGGTGTAGTTCTCTAGCCAAGACAATGAAAGAGCCCACCCTCGTAAGAGGTGTGGGCTGGGGTGGCATCGTTACTTGACGACACTGATGATCGTGGACTGACCGCCGCACCTGCGGCACAGCTTGCCACGCTCTGTGACGAGCATGCGCCTACGGCAACCGGCACAGCACCTTTTCTTTCGCAGAAAGAGCTGCGAGCAGAAGGCGCCGACTCTCGCCACAGGACGACCGATGCGTTCAGTGACGACACTCACGGGCACCTACCCTTCAGGAGGCCTTCGACATGCTCGATGCGGATCACGATGCTCAAGTCGTGGTCGAGCACATCATCGAGTGCGAGCTTGACGCCGACGGGGATGCAACTGATGATCTTGAGTTCAACATCGGTGAGCCCCTGGGTACGTTCGAAATACACGTCTGCGCCATTTGTGGGTGAACCGAGTACCACGTACTGGACAACGGCATGCACCATTTCGCGCGCGTACTGCGCGGTGACCGTCTGGTACAGCTCAGACATGAATCCGAAGCCATTTGCCTCCAGGATCTGAGCGACATGCGCTTCCGCGTTCTCGATCTTCCTGCTTGAGATAGCAGGTGCTGCGAGCGACACAATCTTTCCTCTCGTTTTGATGCGAAATGAACTTCGCTATTATATCACCTAATCTCTGTTAAATCAATATTTAAAGAGCCCGCCATCAAGTGGCAGGCGATGACGTACGAATACGTCCTAGAGCCGGAACTCCCCGTGCTCGTGGTCGGTGTGGTCGGAGATGTAGTCCATCCATTGGTCAGTCTTATCGACCACGGCATCAGCAGCCACGTTTGCGCCGTAGAGCACAAAGCCCCACAAGCCCATGACCCAGTACAGCACACGTCGCATGATCTACTCCCTCTCCCCGTGCGTATAGAACCTCTATAGCGAGATTCAGTATAAGGTGAGTCGGGGTTTATCACAAGGATCACTCCAAATGAAAGACCCGCCGACCAACGAGGCACAAGCTCTTGCGAGTGTGCCTGTCGGTCAAACGGGTTAGTGAGAGCGCGCGTCGAGTCGAGTACCCACACTCACCGGGTTGGAGAGGACGTCCATCAGCTCGTCCACGAACCCCCTGATGCGCTCGAGACACACGTCTGGTTTTAGCTTTCTCGAGGTGAATGTGACATGAAATATTCTTGCGTAGGTGCCCCTCGGCACGAAATCGGTCGCGTTCTCGAAGCGCCCATCGACGAGCATAGTCACTTTCTTTGCCAGCATCCAGCTCGGGCACAGCAACTGTATTCCTTCAGCAGTCAACAGGACTGGGCCTGCGCACAATAAGGTGAAGTTGCCGTCGACCACAGTACCATCACGATCGTTACTATAGTCGTTTAGAAGCATGGAGGTCAGTACGCATACAGGTTCTTTAGACGCCACGTGGTGCCCCTTCTACGTGCAAGACGAAAGTAGTTGTTACAATCGTTTAGGTAATTTATACCATTGTCATCGATGTGCGTCAACAAACTGCATATACCACGACACTTTCCCTATAGAATCCCTTGACAAACAGATACGATTCATGGTAAGCTCGGATGGTAACTTATTACGTAATACAAACTATATGCTCGTGTGAATAGGTAAGTCCGCCCCGGATACTGCCTGCCACCGAGGATTTTAAATGGGAGTAAGAGGGCAATGAAAGCACTTCTCGGTACCAAGATTGGTATGACCCAAATCATCGGCGAGGACGGCACAGCTACACCTGTGACCATCATCCAAGCCGGCCTCCAGACCGTGACTCAGGTGAAGTCTGTCGAAATCGACGGCTACAACGCGGTTCAGGTGGCATATGGTGAGGGTAAGAACCTGAGCAAGGCCGTGGCTGGACATGTGAAACCAGCCGGTGTCACCCCGAAGGAAATTCGGGAATTTCGCGTCGATGAACTCGGCGAGATCAAAGTAGGTGACACGTGGGATGTGACTGAGTTTACACTCGGTGACGTCGTTGATGCCACTGGCATCAGTAAGGGTAAAGGATTCGCTGGAACAATCAAGCGACATAACTTCATGCGACATCGCAAGAGCCACGGTGGCAAGGGAAATACCCGCAAGCCAGGTTCTATCGGTAGCATGTACCCACAAAAAGTCTTCAAGGGTAAGCGCATGGCAGGTCACATGGGTACAGATCAAGTAACCGTCAAGAATTTGAAGGTTGCCTACATATCTGTTGCTGATAACCTGATCGGCGTCAAGGGAGCAGTTCCCGGCCCAAAGAAGGGCACGATTATTATCAATATTGCTAATGGAGGTGCTAAGTAATGGCTGAATCAACCACGCCAGCAAAAGCAACCTTGCCAAAAAGCGTCTTTGCAGTCGAGGTTCCAAACCACGAACTGCTGAAGCTTGCCTACGACTCGTTCCTTTCGAACAGCCGTAAAGCCAGCGCTACAACGCTCCAGCGCGGTGAAGTCCGCGGCGGTGGTAAGAAACCTTGGAAGCAAAAAGGTACAGGCCGCGCACGATTTGGTAGCTCACGCAACCCAATCTGGCGAGGTGGCGGTATCGTCTTCGGCCCACGCGGCAACGAAAACTACAAGCTGAAGCTGTCTAAGACATCGAAGCTCGTAGCCGTCCGCCAGGCTCTGACACTTGCAAACCAAGCAAAGAAGATCGTCGTCAGCGATATCAAGACGACCGGCAAGACTGCCGACATCGCAAAGTTTTTCATAGCACAGAAGTTTCATGAGGACGCAAAGGTTCTGATCGTCGTCGACGAGAAGACCCCCGAAATCATGCGCGCGACAAACAACATCCAGAATGCCCTCTTGGTGCGTGCAACCTACCTCAGTGTGTATTACATCCTTAACGCAGACGTCATCGTCATGAACCCAGGCGCCGTCAAGGCCGTCACGGCTTGGCTCGGAGGTAACAAATAATGAAATCTGTTATCGTTACGCCAATGGCTACAGAAAAGGCATATCGCCTTGTCACTCTGCAAAATACCTATATCTTCAAGGTCCCGCTTCTTGCAAACAAGGACGAGATCGTCAAGGCCGTCGAGGCTCAGTACGAAGGTACGAAGGTGGCCAGTATCAAGACTGCTGTCCAGACCGGCAAATCTATTCGATTCTCACGTGGCAAAAACCGCAATCCTGGTAATACGACTCGTCAGAACACCAAGAAAGCCTACGTCACATTGAGCGAAGGCAAGATCAAGGTCTTTGAACAGGAAGAGACCAAAGAAGACCCGAAGGCTAAGAAAGAGGAGAAGAAGTAATGGCAATCAAAGCTTACAACCCAACTACTCCCGGCCGTCGCGGCATGACTTCTCAAGACTTGAGCGAGATTACGACACGTAAACCACTCAAGAGTCTCGTCAAGAGCAAGAAGCAAAATGCAGGTCGCAACAACACTGGTCGCATCACTGTCCGTCACCGCGGCGGTGGTGTCCGTAGGCACTATCGTCTACTTGATCACCGTATCGCACCAGGCCTGACACTCACTATCGAAGAAATCGAATACGATCCAAACCGATCAGCACGTATTGCTCGCGTCAAGGATCAGCACGGCCTTTACCACTACATCCTCGCCGATACCGGCGCAGTGAAGGGTAAGGTCATCCAGACTGGCGCAGATGCACCTGTCGAGCAGGGCAACCGCCTTCCGCTCGCGCAGCTACCAGTCGGTGCGCAGATTTATGCAATCGAAATCAACCCTGGTAAGGGCGCCCAGATGGTGCGTTCTGCCGGTACTAAGGCTCAACTGATGGCAAAGGAAGGCGATTACGCCATGGTCCGTATGCCATCTGGTGAAGTCCGCAAGTTCCGCCTCGAGTGTGAGGCATCTCTCGGTGTCGTCGGCAATGTCCAGCACCAGAACGTCAAGATTGGTTCAGCAGGCCGTAACCGACGCAAGGGCATCCGCCCAGGCGTCCGCGGTGTCGTGATGAACGCAGCAGATCACCCACACGGTGGTGGTGACGGTGGTCGTCACGGTACTGGTAAAGCACCACGTACTCCATGGGGTCAATTGACCCTTGGATATCGCACCCGTACCCGTAAATCTACTAACAAGATGATTGTTCGCAGTCGTCATGAAGCTAAGAGGAAGAAGTAACCTATGAGTCGTTCACTCAAAAAAGGCCCATACGTTGACGCCAAGCTTGCGAAGAAAGTAGCAGCGCTTAGCCTCGACGATCGCACGGTTATCAAGACCTGGGCTCGCAGTTCGACGATCACACCAGAGATGGTCGGTCGTACAATTGCGGTACACAACGGTCGCGTGCATGTTCCTGTGCTTGTATCGGAAAACATGGTCGGACACAAACTCGGTGAGTTTAGCCCAACACGTAAGTTCCGTAAGCACGGTGGTAAGGAGAAGAAATAATGGCCGAGAGTACTCTATACACTGTACGTGCGTTCATCAAGAGTGTTGACCAAGCTCCCCGCAAGGTGAGCCTCGTCGCCGCACTTGTACGTGGACGTACCGTCGCTGACGCGGTCGTGATCCTCGATCACACACCGAAGCGTTCAGCACTCGCCGTCAAGAAAGCTATCCAGTCTGCTGCCGCAAATGCGACAAACAACCATGGTCTCGACGCCAAGAGCCTGACTATCAGTACTCTCAGCGTCACTGCAGGTCCACGCCTTCGCCGTTTCAAACCGGCATCACGTGGTCGTGCGTTACCATTTCAGAAGAAGACAAGCCACATCCTCGTAGAGGTTGCCGGCCTAGAAAAAGCCAAGAAAAAGCCTGTCGCTAAGACGGCCGCTGTAGAAACACCAGCAAAGGAAGAGGAGAAGAAGTAATGGGACAAAAAGTTAACCCAATCAGCTTCCGCCTACAAGTTCACAAAAACTGGAGTTCTCGCTGGTTTGCTGGCAAACGTGATTTTGCGAAGTGGCTAGCCGAAGACATCAGGATTCGTGACCTCGTGGAAGCGAAGTTCGCAAGCCGTCCGACTATCAATCGTGTCGAGATCGAGCGTTCACCAAATCTCATCACCGTCACGATTCACACAGCCAAAGCAGGTGTGGTCATCGGCCGTGGTGGTGTAGGTATCACCGAACTCAAGAAGGATATCGAGAAGATTGCAAGTCTCCCAGTACGTATCAACGTCGAAGAGGTGAAGCGACCGGAACTCGCCGCTAAGCTTGTGGCCGAGAACATCGCCCGTCAGCTCGAGCGCCGTGCAAACTTCCGTCGCGCAATCAAGATGGCCGCTCAGAACACGATGAACGCTGGCGCCAAGGGTATTCGTATCCAGGTCGCTGGTCGTCTCAACAACGCTGAGATGGCACGCCGCGAAAAAGTTATCGAAGGCTCAGTGCCTCTCCATACCATTCGCGCAGATATCGATTTTCACACAGCTCGTGCTAACTGTCCTGGTGTCGGCATCGTCGGCGTCAAGGTATGGATATACAAGGGCGAAAGGAACGATAAATAATCATGTTGCTTCCTAAGAAAACTAAGTTCCGCAAAGTTCGTATCGGCAAGAACGAAGGCAGCGCAACACGTGGACATTACGTCGCGTTTGGCGATTATGGCCTCCAGAGTCTCGATAACGAACGCATCACCAGCCGACAGATCGAATCTGCTCGACAGGCGATGACCCGCTACATCAAGCGCGGTGGTAAGATTTGGATTCGTATCTTTCCTCACACCCCCGTTACTCGTAAGGCCCTCGGCCTGAAGATGGGTGGTGGCAAGGGCAATCCAGAGTTCTTCGTCGCCAAGGTGAAAACTGGTACCGTACTATTTGAAATGAAGGGTGTGACTGAAGAGACAGCTCGCGAAGCAATGCGCCTCGCTGGCCACAAACTTCCCGTCAAAACCCGATTCGTAAAGCGAGAGGAGGCATAATATGGCTGACGCAAAGAAAACCGCCAAAGTTGTAGCTGCTCCCAAGTCGCTTGAAGAACTTCGTACAGAAGTAGCCGCAAAGCGCGCAGATCTGATGGAGAGCACCCGTTCACACCGAGCAGGTGAGCTCATCAATCCACGCGTATTGGGACACACCCGTAAAGAAATCGCACGCCTAGAGACTGCAATCCGAGCAGCCGAACTAGCCGAGCAAAAGGAGAGTAAATAATATGGCCAAGACACTGACCGGTATCGTGACGTCGGACGTCGCGGATAAGACCATCACCGTCACTGTGACTAGTCGTGAGACTCATCCTATCTATGGCAAGCAGTACACTGTCAGCCGTAAGTATGCCGCTCACGACGAGAAGAATGATGCGAACAAAGGTGATCGTGTAACGATCGTCGAAACTCGCCCAATATCAAAGCGCAAAGCATTTGCGCTCCAGACTGTCGTCGAGCGCTCTAAGGGCTCAATCGAAGTCAAGAACGACGTCGAAGAGGAGGCTCTGTAATATGATTCAGCAAGAAAGCCGCCTCAAGGTGACCGACAACAGTGGTGCAAAGGAAATCCTCTGCATCCGTGTGCTCGGTGGCACCAAGCGTCGCTACGCACGTGTCGGTGACATCATCGTCGCGACAGTCAAGCAAGCAAACCCAACTGGCACCGTCAAGAAGAAGTCGGTCGTCAAGGCAGTCGTCGTGCGAACGCGCGATCAGATTCGCCGCAAAGACGGCAGCACGATTAGCTTCGATGACAACGCCGCAGTTATCGTCAACGATGACAAGACGCCAAAAGCGACTCGCGTATTCGGCCCTGTGCCTCGCGAACTGCGCGACCTTGGTTATGCCAAGATTATCAGCCTAGCGCCGGAGGTACTCTAATATGGTACGAATTCGCAAAGATGATATCGTGAAAATTATCGCTGGTGATCACAAGGGCACGACAGGCAAAGTATTGTCAGTCACCCCTAAGGGCGCCCTCATTGAAGGTGTTGGCCTCGGTCATCGCCACGTCAAACCAAGTCAGCTCAACCCTACGGGTGGCAAGAAGGATATTCATACTCCTACAGCTCTCCACAAGGTCGCGCTGGTCGTCGACGAAAAAGCTGGTACAACTAGCCGCGTCGGCTACGTACACAAAGTTGACGGTGGTAAAGCACGTGTTGCACGCCAATTAAAGAATAAGGAGATCAAGTAATGGCTGATAAAACCGCTACTTCTACCGCTCCTCGCCTGAAAGCCTTGTACGCTACTCAGTACGTCAAGGAACTACAGGCCGAACTGAAACTCGGCAACGTACATGAAGTACCAAGCCTCGAGAAGATTGTGGTAAGCGTAGGAACTGGCAAGAGCAAAGACGACAAGCGTATGCTTGAAGCCGTCAAAAACACGCTCATCAAAGTAACCGGTCAAGCTCCCGTTGAGCGTCTGGCCAAGAAATCAATTGCTGGCTTCAAGATTCGTGCTGGCATGGGTGCTCCAATCGGCATCAACGTCACCCTCCGCGGTGCACGCATGTACGAATTCCTCGATCGTTTCGTCAATATCGCACTACCACGCGTCCGTGACTTCCATGGTGTCGGCGTCAAGTTCGATAAAGGTGGCAACTACAACCTCGGCATTACCGATCAGAGCATCTTCCCAGAACTCACGTTCGAAGAGACACAACTCGTCCATGGGATGCAAGTTACGTTCGCTATCAAAAATGGCAACAAGGTGAAAAGTCGCGCACTTCTCGAGAAGTTCGGTCTACCGTTTGAGAAAGAGGGAGGAGTGAGGTAATGGCTAAGAAATCTATGATCGCGCGCGACGTAAAGCGCAAGAAAATGATCCTGAAATATGCCGCTAAGCGCGCAGAACTCAAAGAGATGGGTGACCTAGAGGGTCTCCAAGCACTTCCCAAGAACAGCAGCCCATCCCGTTTCAAGAACCGTGACGTGCTGTCCGGTCGACCACGTGGCTACATGCGCCGCTTCGGTCTGAGCCGTATCAATTTCCGTGAAAAAGCAGTCAAGGGTGAAATCCCTGGCATAACTAAGAGTAGCTGGTAAGAAAGGAGAACCCCAGATATGAGTTTACAATCAACTGACCCAATCGCCGATCTTCTTACCCGCATCCGCAACGCGAATATGGTAGGCAAGACCGAAGTACGAGTTCCGACAAGCAAGATCAAGCAAGTCGTCGCCCAACAACTCGTCAAGCACAATTATCTTGCAGATGTGAAGCTCGAAGAAGGCAAGCCTCGTGGCACCCTCGTCGTCACACTCGCAAAGGATGGGACAAACTGTCCTATCACTGAGATTACCCGTATATCCAAGCCAGGCCGCCGCGTCTACGTAGCAGCCAGCGAGATACCTAAGGTCAAGCAAGGCCGTGGCATCGTCCTCGTTTCTACGAGTAAGGGCGTCATGACTGGTCGCGAGGCCGTACAGCAAAAACTGGGTGGAGAGGTTCTCCTCAAGGTTTACTAGAATGGCTGAGTTTGGAACACCTTCACCTGAAGCAATCGAAGCATTCGAAAAGGCGCGTCGCGAAGACCCCGGGCTGATAAAAAGGCTTATGGAATCTGCGCTCGAACTTGATCTGATGCGCATGCCCGATGACGATGCACCTGGCCTCACGACAGAGGAGCTCCTCCGAGGCCTGGAAGAGGAACAGCCCCTAGAGGGCAACGTCATCGATAGTGATGTAGACAAATACATACTTATCGGGGGTGGTCAGGCCGTTCGAGTTGTTGACTTTGAACAGTTAGCAAACCAGGAGGAGACTAGCTCTTCACGCGCTGAGGGATTTGATATTACAGCAGCTCGAAAAGCACAAAAGCGAGCTATGCTCGAATCGCAGCGCAAGGCACTGGCTAATCCAAAGCTAAATGTAACTAAAGAAAGGTAAAGAAATGAGTCGAATCGGAAAACTACCAATTAGCATTCCATCTGGCGTGACAATCACGGTCGATTCAGATGATATTACCGTGAAGGGCGCCAAAGGCGAACTCCACGTGCCACATCTGAGTGACGTGACTGTCAGCGAGACGGAAGGAAACATCATCGTCGTCCGTAAGGATGATGAGCGCATCGCCAAGGCCCAACACGGCCTGCAGCGTGCACTTCTCAACAACGCCGTAGAAGGCGTCACCAAAGGCTTCGAGAAGCGTCTCGAAGTAAAAGGTGTCGGTTTCCGCGTCGCTACCAGCAACAACGTGCTCGATATGAGCCTTGGCTTCAGCCACCCTGTCCAGTACAAGGCTCCTGAAGGCATCGCCCTCACCAATGACAAGATGACCATCATCGTCAACGGCATCGACAAGCAAAAAGTCGGCCAAGTAGCAGCTGAAATCCGTGCGATCAAGAAGCCTGAACCTTACAAGGGTAAGGGTATCGCTTATGTCGGTGAGCAAATTTTGCGTAAAGCAGGAAAGACGGGTAAGAAATAATGGCAACAAATCTCGCTAAGAAGTTACTCAATCGCGCACTGCGTAAGTCACGTGTCCGCAGTAAGGTGCACGGCACTGCTACGCGTCCACGTTTGACGGTAACGATCAGCAATATGCACGTATCTGCACAGCTTATCGATGACGTAGCTCAGCACACGCTTGCGAGCGCCACCACTGTCGGCACCAAGATGACAGGTACAATGGTAGAGAAGTGTGCCGCTATCGGCGCAGATATCGCCAAGAAGGCAAAGAAAATTAAAGTAACCGCAGTTGTTTTCGACCGCAACGGACGCCAGTACGCTGGTCGCCTAAAGGCGCTCGCTGATGCTGCACGCAAAGAAGGATTGGAGTTCTAATATGGCCGAACAGCCACAAGGACAAGCCACACCTCGCCCAGGCGCCCCACAACGTGGCGGTCGCCCTCAGGGACGTGGTGGTCGTCGCGATGACCGACGCAATCAGGTGCCAGAAGCACCTAAGGAATTTGAAGAAGTAGTCATCAATATCGACCGTGTCGCACGTGTCGTGAAGGGTGGACGTCGCTTCCGCTTCAAGGCGCTTGTCGTCGTCGGAAACCGCAAGAATAAGGTCGGTGTCGGTGTCTCTAAGGGCGCAGATGTCCAGACCGCAATCGCAAAGGCAACCGATGTTGCGAAGAAGCATTTGATCACGATTCCGCTTCAGGGTGAGACAATTCCTCACGAAGCAGAAGTCAAACTCTCAGGCGCACACGTCCTAATCAAGCCTGCTGCACCCGGTACCGGTATTATCGCCGGCGGTGTTGTACGCTCAGTTGTGAGCGTGACTGGCCTGCACAACCTCATCAGCAAAAGCCTCGGTAGTACCAACAAGGTGAACATCGCCTACGCTACCGTCGAAGCCCTCTCTACGCTTGTCGCGCGTGACAAATGGCTCAATGCCAAGCCACGCACGGAGAAGACAGAGAAGGTCGAGAAAGCTCCAGCTAAGCTCGCCAAGGCTGAAGTCGAGGTCAAAGAAGCTCCCAAGAAAGCTCCTGCCAAGAAGGTAGCCGCTAAGAAGGTGGAGAAGTAATATGACGAAGTACAATGAACTCCAAGTAGCGCCAAACCGTGGTCGCAAACGTGTCGGACGCGGTATCTCAGCTGGTGGCGGTAAGACCGCTGGACGTGGTACAAAGGGACAGAATTCTCGCACAGGCAAGAAACTTCACCCGATGTTCCAAGGTGGCCAGAACCCACTTGTTAGCTCGGTACCAAAGGGTCGAGGCTTCAAAAGCCTACGTACTCCGGCACAAGTCGTCTTCCTTGACCGACTAGAAGGCCTCAAGGGCGTCGTCGATAACTTTGCACTCTATGAGGCTAACCTCATTTCTACGCCATTCCACACTGTCAAGGTAATCTTGCGCGGTGAACTTTCTAGCAAGTTGACACTCAAGACGCAAGGTGCGTCGAAGAGCGTCGTCGAAGCTATCGAGAAGGCTGGTGGTAAATTCGAAAAGGTGCCAACACCTCTTCAGAAGAGCGCTGAAGCAGCTGAAGCAGAAGACAAGAAGTAGTCTCTCGCTTACTCACTAAAAGACCTCGACCAAAGTGTCGGGGCCTTTTAGTAGCAAGCTAGTTATGCTTGCGAAATATAATTCTCAACTGCTACACTACCCCTATTCGTATTCACGTATGAACGCACGTTCCACGCATAGGGAGGACGCAAAGTGACACGGAAGTTGACGCCCCGCGAAAAGAAGATTCTCCTCGAGAATCATACGTGGAGGCTACTTGAGGTGAGCTTCATGTACATGTTCGCCACCCAGCCGAGGGAGGAAGGTCAACCTCTCGAGGATGCGATTCGCGCTCGTCTCGTCATCACTCGGGAAGATACCATCTGGATGCGACGCATCCTGTGTCCCGAGGGCTCGATCGAGGAGTTCGTCGACAAAGTCGAAGACTGGCTGCGAACCAAGGAAATCATTCCCGAGACGCTGCAGCTCTTCATCTACGGCTATCCCCGAACGATGTTCGCCGACCCCGAAGAGCGCTACGTCGTCGGAATCAGGCCAAGTGTCACCGAAGAGGGTGGTCGCCGCATCGTCGAGAACTACAACCAGTATCGAGGTACGGCAGAGAAGCTCGCACGCGTGATCAGCATCACCGCCTAGCCTGATGTAGCTCGATAAGGAGTAATGATGACGTGGGATGGCTATGACGCGCCTCCGGAGATCGTCCTGTACGGTCAGACTGAGGCAGCGAGTATCGCCGAGGAGAAAGTCAATGCATTTATCGCTGAGAACGCCACTAAGGCCGGCAAGGCCCTCAACTACCAGTCTGTCATAGATGCGCTGCGGGCCATTGCGGTGTCTGCGGCAACCCGAGGATTCAAGGCGGGCTACAATCGCGCGGTCGACGAATACACACAGGGTCTGAAGCTCACGAAGCTGGCTGTGACTCCAAAGCCGGCCGACCATCGCTGACTTCCATTAAGCCCCGTTACCCACTAGAGGTGACGGGGCTATTTCATGCCACAAAATCTTGACGTAGAGCTAGCCACAGGAATATAGTAATACGGTAACGGTTTAACTAGGGTTCTAAAGAGGTTAGATTTTCCATGACAGAAACATTACATCATATCGACGTACAAGAACAAGACACTGTAAACCTGATGCCGCCAGAAGTGCGGGACGAAATCGTAGCAAAAATCGAGGCGAGGATCACTAAGCAGGTCGGTTTTATTACGCCCGAGGAGCTTGAAGCCGCACTCCAAGAAGGGTGGGCTTATGGCCAAACCCTCATAAATGGCTTCGCGCCCGCAGAGAACGCGCTCGGTCAGATGGCACGCAAAATATGCGGCATAGGGGAGCAGCAGTTGATCGATACCGACCATTACCCACCCGTAATCGATGCACTCTCCATGAGTGCTCGTGCCGGTAAGCGCGCACTACCACAGGTCTCACATAAAGAGACGTCTGGTGAAGTGCTCACCGCTGCTGTATAATAATCAGAAGTACTAGAGATAACCGACATTCAAGACGGGGGACTGCCGTAGGCATATGAACTGGAAAACCGTATTACGTTCACTGAAAAATAAAGATATGCAAAAACGCCTAGGTATCGTCCTAGGACTTTTGATTGCATTCCGCTTCATGGCGCATATTCCTGTGCCGCTCGCCGAACCAGCTCAGCTCAAGACCATCATCGAGAGCGTCGTCAATAGTAGCAACTTCGGTGGCTTCCTCAACCTTATGAGTGGTGGAGCACTTGCGCAAATCAGTATCGTCTTGGTCGGCATGAGCCCGTTCATCACCGCGAGTATCATCACACAGCTCCTCACGAAAGCCATCCCAAAACTCGAAGAGCTTCACAAGGATGGTGAATCTGGCCGGCGCAAGATCAACCAGTGGACTCGCATGGTCAGCATCCCCCTTGCAATCGTGCAGTCTATCGCATTTATCTATATTCTTCGCCAATCTGTCGTCACCGGTACGACCGCGGCAGCCGTCGGTAATGACCTCGGCGCCTGGGTAATCGCTGTCGCCGCCATGACGGCAGGATCGGTACTCCTCATGTGGGTGGGTGAGCTCATCACCGAGCAAGGCATCGGCAACGGTATCTCCCTTATCATCTTCGCAGGTATCGTCAGCCAACTGCCGACGACCTTCGGGACACTCATCAGTTCACTATTCTCAACGACCAACGGCTCACTGAGCGTCTTTGGTTGGTTCAACCTTCCGGTCGATCCGACCACGTTCTGGGTAGTATTGAGCATAAGCCTGCTCGGACTCGCTATCTTGTACTTCCTTGTGAAAATCAATGAAGCCCAGCGTATCATCACGATTAACTATGCCAAGCGTGTCGCTGGCAACACAAGTTATGGTGGCATCAAGAGCATCTTACCAGTGAAGCTAATCGCCGCAGGTGTGATTCCCGTCATCTTCGCGGTCGCATTCCTCAGTCTGCCTGCCTTCGTCGGTCAGGTGATGAAGGCAATGCCAAATGCTGATCATGTGATTGCTGACAATCTCGTCAAGTGGTTTCAGAGTCCCACAGCTAGCACATTCACCTCTGGAGACTGGTCAGTTGCAATCTACCCAGCGCTCTACTTCTTCCTTGTCATAGCCTTCACATACTTCTACACAGGCATCGTGTTCAATTCGAACGAGATCTCTGAGAACCTACAGAAACAGGGAGGATTTGTCGAAGGTGTACGCCCAGGCATGCAAACTGAGAAATACCTGACCCAGACGGTAAACCGCCTTATCCTCTTCGGATCAGTCGCACTCGGATTAATCGCCGTGATGCCGTACGCAATTGATTATGTATTTGCCCAAGTTGGCGTCAGCGCCGCCAATATCAGCATCGGTGGTACTGGACTCCTCATCGTCGTGACCGTCGGTCTCGAAACACTTCGCCAGATCAACTCACGTGCACTCATGGTCACCTATGATGATTACGGAAATGATGGACAGACGAATAGCCGAGGCCTCCTGACACGCTTCCGCAGAGCTAAAGTCTAGCACTGTAACTCGACATTTCTCTAGATATAAGCAGAATCCCCGCACCATAACGGTGCGGGGATCCATGTTCACTTGTACTACACGAGCTGCATGCACTCCTGTGCACTGAGCTCGCATACTGCAGGGCGGGTGCAACGATGACCCTCGTAGCTGGCCTGGATTCGGATCCGATGAGGACCGTCCTGATACTCTGGGAGACGCCAACCGCCGCGATATGCACTCATGGCGCGCGACCCCTTGACGAGTCGTCGACCACTTCCTCTGAGGATTGCTTGCTCCCAGTCGGTGGCGCGCGGCCGGCCAATCCATGCCTTGAGATCGAACTCCGTAGGCCCTTCGATGATGACGGGCCTGGAGTGCCTCATGGCCGAGGTCGGTGCCTTACGTGCCACCAGAGCCTCTGCGGCCTTCCTGCGAGCGTCAGCCTCATTGATACGTTGCTGACGCCTGTCTGGACGCGTGTGAGGCATATGACCTCCTTCTGGGCTAGTAGGGATGTACTTCCGTGAACTATGGACAATATCCATTATACATCATAATCGCTATTTTGTCAACATTAGCATAGCCTGTTTGTTGTGAATTGTACTGGGCCTGACGGGGGTGGCAAGATATTGACCTAGGCCCAAAATGACGTACAATGTAACTAGGTCACGGACTTGGGTAGATACCTATCCGATTTATCTGTTAACTCTGTTTACTTTTGTATTGTGATGCAGTATAATTACAAGCTGTATATCTATGGCGAGTCAAAAGGAAGTCATTAAACTAAAAGGTAAGGTAGTGGAAGCACTGCCTAATACTCAGTTTAAGGTCGAACTAGAGAATGGCCTAAGTATCATCGCTCACATCAGCGGTAAGATGCGCAAGCATTATATCCGATTGGTACCAGGCGATACCGTAGAAGTCGAGTTGACCCCTTACGATCTTACGAAGGGCAGAATCGTCTTCCGCGCAAGAGATTAATAACGCAGAAGTTGAACAGATATCATTCAATTTCTCATTAATGCAGGTTTTTCCTGAAGGAGTTTTTACGCTCATGAAAGTTCGTGCGAGTGTCAAAAAGATCAGCCCAGATGACCAGCTGGTCCGCCGTAAAGGGCGCCTCCGTGTCATCAACAAGAAAAAACCTAAGAATAAGCAAAGGCAGGGTTAAGCATGGCTCGAATTTCTGGGGTAGTTATACCCGCAGAGAAGCAGGTGCAGATCGCATTGACGTATATTTACGGCATCGGTCCTACGCACTCTTCGACCATCCTTGCGGCGGCAAAAGTTGAGCCGACCACTCGGGTGAAAGATCTCACCGAGGCTGAAGAACAACGCATTCGCGAGATAGTTGATGCCAACTATACGACCGAAGGCGACTTACAACGCCTGGTGACCAACAATATCAAACGCCTCAAAGACATCAACGCATACCGCGGTCTACGGCACAAATCTGGGCTTCCAACTCGCGGTCAACGCACCCGAACGAATGCACGAACTCGCAAGGGTAAGGCAGTAGCAGTTGGTGGAGCACAGCCTAAAGCAGCAAGTAAGACATAGGAAAGGAACTGATATATGGCAGACGCAAAACCTGTTGCAGCTACGCCAAGTAGCAAAAAGAAGCAACGCCGCTCAGTCCCGACCGGTCAACTTCATGTGCAGGCAACATTTAACAACACAATCGTCACGTTTACTGACGTCAAGGGCAATGTTATCGCTAGTTCTAGCGCTGGCGCCTGCGGCTTCCGTGGAAGCAAGAAGGGTACAGCATACGCTGCCCAAGTCGCTTCCGAGAAGGCAGCCGAGATTGCCAAGAGTGGTTATGGCCTCTCTTCAGTCGACGTACTCATCAATGGTGTCGGTCTTGGTCGCGATTCCGCGGTCCGAGCACTCGGCAACTTTGATATCACTGTAAATAGCATCAAGGACGTCACTGGCGTGCCACACGGCGGCGTACGACCTAAGAAGGCAAGGAGGGTCTAACATATGGCACGAGACACTTCCCCAATCGTGAAGCAAAGCCGCCGCGAAGGCGTCGCGCTTCACCCGAAGGCATTCAAGGTGATGGCTCGCAAGAGTGGCATCCCAGGCCAACACGGCAACGGCCGTCAAGGTAAGCAGAGTATGTACGCCGTACAGCTTCGCGAGAAGCAGAAAGTACGTCGCATGTATGGTCTGCTCGAGAAGCAGTTCGCTAAATTGATGGACGAAGCTACCCGTAAACCAGGCCTTGCCGGCGAAAACCTTCTGCAGTACCTCGAGCTTCGCCTCGATAACGCAGTATACCGCGCAGGATTCGCGACAAGCCGTCGTGGTGCACGTCAGCTTGTCAGTCACGGCCACTTCATGCTCAACGACCGACGCGTCGACATTCCATCTATTCGCCTGAAGCCAGGTGACAAGATCGTCGTACGCCCAAAGAGCACGAAATCCGGTTACTTCTCTCAGATCAATGACATCTACGGCAACACCGTACAAGTGCCATTGAGCTGGATCAAGGGCGACGTCAAGAAGCTTACGATCGAAGTAACGGGCTTGCCAAAGCGCGAAGAAGCCGAAGCAGATATTAATGACCAGCTAATTGTTGAGTACTACTCACGCTAAAAAAGGGTAAGGAGATATCACATGTCTAAAGTAATTCACAATCCAGCTCTCGCCAGTGTCAAAGACACCGGGGTCAATTCAGGTAGCTTCATCATCGAGCCTTTGCAGGCTGGATATGGAAACACGCTTGGCAACAGCCTCCGCCGCGTCTTGCTCTCGAGCATCCGTGGTGGCGCAGTCGTCGCGTTCCGCCTCCAAGGTGCGACGCACGAATTCACAACCATCCCTGGTGTTCAGGAAGATGTCGTCGACATCACATTGAACCTCAAGGGTGTCAACCTGAAAGTTCACACTGATGAGCCTGTCGAACTTCGCCTCGAAAAGAAGGGCTCAGGCTCTGTCGTCGCTGGCGATATCAAAACCACCGCTGATGTCGAGGTTCTTAATCCCGATCACGTCATCTGTACTATCGATGATCCTAAAGCTTCTGTCCTCGTCGACCTCGTCGTCGAAGCAGGCCGTGGCTACCAAACCATCGAAGAGTCAAGCAAGAAGCGTATCCACAGCGACATGATCGCTATCGATGCCATGTTTAGCCCAGTGACCCGCGTACGTTTCAAAGTCGATCCAACACGTGTTGGCCAAGAGACAAACCTCGATCGCCTCGATCTCATCATTGAGACCGACGGTTCGATCAGCCCACGCGAAGCGTTTGAGGAAGCAGCTGCTATCCTCGTCAACCAGTACACCGCACTCGCCGGCGCGACGACAGTCGAATCAGCACCTGCGCTTGGTACCGAAGTTGACGATGAGGCAAGCGAACTCAATACGCCTATCGAAGATTTAAACCTTTCAGCACGCACCGCAAACGCATTGATCAACAACGACATCCGCACCGTTCACGACCTCGTGACCCTTTCGGAACAAGATCTACGCGAGCTAAAGGGCTTCGGCAGCAAAGCGCTGGACGAAGTTAAAGATAAGTTAGCAGAACTGGAGCTATAGATGCATCGCCACGGATATAAAGGACGAAAGTTCGGTCGGGAAACTGACCAACGCCGTGCGCTGCTCAAGGGTCTCGCGACCAACCTTGTCATGGAAGAGCGTATTGAAACGACACTTCCTAAGGCCAAGGAGCTCGTACGGTATATAGAAAAACTCATCACCAAAGCAAAGCGTGGCGATCTCGCCAACCGCCGCTTGGTTATCGCAGGCCTGAACACTCAGGATGCGGCATTCAAGCTCGTTGACAGTCTCGCACCACAAATGGCTGGACGCACAAGCGGCCACGTCCGCGTGGAACGAACACGTCTCCGCATCGGTGATGGCGCACAAATGGCAATCATTGAATTCGTCGACGAACTCAAAGAGACGCCTAAGCCAGAGAAGAAGGAGGCTAAGAAATAATCATGGCCGACTACAAAACCTATTCACAGAAAACCGCTGAAGTTACTCGCCGATGGATTCTCATCGACGCGAAGGACGCTCCGCTTGGACGTGTTTCGACTGTCATCGCTAAGTACCTTATCGGTAAATACAAGCCTACCTACACTCCTCACATCGATGCAGGCGACTATGTCGTCGTCATCAATGCCAAGGATACCGTAGTAACTGGCGAGAAAGAAACCGACAAGATCTACTACCGACACAGTGGATTCCCAGGTGGTATCAAAGATGCACAGCTCAAGGAAGTTCGCGAGAAGTTCCCAGAGCGAATCATCGAGCACGCCGTAAAAGGAATGCTTCCTAAGAATAAACTGTCTCCTGACCGCATGGCCCGCCTCAAGATTTTTGCAGGTAGCGAACACGCTCACACGGCTCAGAAGCCAGAGAAAGTTGAGGTAAAGTAATATGGCCGACGCAAAGAAGACCTACGACTATGGCCTCGGACGCCGCAAAAGCGCCACTGCTCGTGCTCGCCTGATCAAAGGTAAGGGCAGCATCACGATCAACGACAAACCAGCTGCAGAATACTTGTCACTAAACAAGACGATGCTCGCTGAGATTACCGATCCACTCGCTATTGCTGGCAAACAGCAAGACTTCGACGTCACCGTCAAAGTCAGTGGTGGCGGCCTCGCTGGTCAAGTCGACGCGATCAAGATGGCGATCGCTAAGGCAATCACCGTTGGCGCTCCTGACCTCCGTAGTACACTCAAGAAAGCTGAACTACTCAGGCGTGACCCACGCGAAAAAGAGCGCAAGAAATACGGTCTCCGTAGCGCACGTAAACGCGAACAGTACTCAAAGCGCTAGTTCTAGCGTGCCCATGTACACCTGCGCTAGTTCTAGCGTGGTAATACTCCCCTCTAGTAGGGGAGTATTTGTTGTATGTATACTGTAGTCATGAGACGGAGACCCTATCGGATCGAAACTGCGAGTATAGCAAGCGAGCAGCACCCTGAGCGTAATGAGGATGCCTACTTTGTGCTTCCAAGCGGTATCTTCGGGATATTTGATGGAATGGGTGGTCGGCCTGGAGGTGAGATAGCCTCTGCATTTGCATCTACATACTGTCAAGGGGCGCTAGGAAGAATAGCACTCACCGACGTAGCAACTACCAAAGAGGTATTGTCCCGCGCACTCCTTGATGCCGACCGCGGACTCATACGAGAGTATGGCAAGTCATCGGACACACGCGAGATTGGGGCGACAGCCCTTCTTGCAGCACTGTTGTGGGACAAAACTGCTAGTACGGGTAGTCTTTGTACTGCCCACGCAGGCGACTGTCGTGCCTACGTTCATCGTGATGGTAGGATGATATTCACTACACTCGATCACTCACGAGTGCGCACGCTAAACGACCAGAGACTCGTTCAAGATGAAGTAGCCAACGAACATTATCTCCTCGATGTTGATCCTTATAGTTGGCCATGTATCTACGAACGAAATCTTGTTACCAGTTGTCTCAGCGCCGATTATTCACACAAACAACTTCAAATTGATACAAATCATGTAGATGTACTCCCCGGTGATAGCATATTACTTTCATCCGATGGGATTCACGACAATCTCACGACAGATGAGATTGCTACCATCCTCACAGACGCAAGGCAGCCTGCATGGGCACTTGTCGATGCGGCACAGACAAGGAGTCGCGAGCCTCGAGAAGTGACTAGAGAGATTGATGGGGAGAAGTATATCGACAACTATTTCCGCCCGAAAAAGGATGATATGACAGCAGTGGTGATACGCATACCCACTCTGTGAGTAAAGAGATGATGATGGTTTAGTATGCCAACGTGACGTCAAATATATCTACGCTTGGATCTTCGATCCCGCGCACCAGCTCACTCAGGTGTGACATGACATCATCCCGAGAATCAAGCTCGTTACGACGCACCCAAGATAGGTATCCGTTTCTCGTTTCTAACGGCGCAATGATAGCATCAGACACTACTCGATACACATGTGCGCTCATGCAACTCACTTGTTCACCCTCGTGCATCACATGAATCATTCCGCTTTTCATGTATACCGGGTCAGCTTGTTCAATTGATACGTGCAGCTTATCTCTCAAGGCCTCATCAAGTGTCTCAAGTAGAGATTTACCGTAATTATAGCGATCGTGGGGAAGACTAAGATACCCAAGGTATGGGTGCCGACTCCATTTGAAGAGGAGTATCTCTTTGCCGCGTGTCGCGTACAGCACGACGACAGTCTTGACATCATCAGCTTCACCACCAGTATCAGAACTCAGCTTGCCCGCGGCGCGCATTCCCTTCGACGTGAGTCGGTATTGACCACGAGTAACAGACTCGATAATCTGATGTGACTTCAGGTAGTGGATGTGATATGAAAACAGATTTGACTCGACTCCCTCGGGCCGCATCTCTTTCAGCGAGGCTTGTGCGTGACGCATAAGGACGCGTAACGCATGTTTTTGTATCCAATTCATTAATGCTATTATACCATTTTATTGACATCTCGTTAATTCAAGATATTTTGAACAGTACGTTTTGATTTTTTATTGTCCAGGAACTACCTATACTCGAGACAAACTAATGGGGTGGAGGGAGTTGAGTAAGGATGACCGGACACGACCATTATAAAGACGAGGGCTTGAACCGCTTGTCGACGCAGGGGTACAACGTTGCTCAGTATGTAAGTCACGATCCAAGCGGGAAGCAGCGATACTCTCGCACGCTCGGTCAAGTAGCAAACTACGACTTCATGGCCGCCCAGGACGCGACGGAATACCTCCTGACTCACAGCACTGAACACTCAGTCAATGTCCGTAGCTTCGACCCATCAGACCCAAAGAGCAAGCCATTTGACTATGGCCTTACTCGCGTCGATGATGCGGTCGCCATCTTGAAGAAGAGGCACGCTGATGGACTCCACACGATTCTAAACGAAACGATCGACATTGATGATGGTGGTGTCTCAGGTGTGGTGTTCGGTGACGTTGTCGAATTTGCACCCCATGACACACCGAGATGCGTAGAGAAGCCAGGCACAGTACAATTCACGCGGAGTATGGGTACGGCAGCGCTTCATAGTATCTACGGATTTGCGCCTAATTTTCCCATTGACCCAAATCTGCGCGTCGAGTTTAGTATCCATCCACTCAAGCACGGCTACCAGCATGATCACACTATCGTATGGGAGACTGAATCATCACCTCATTTTCCCATGGAGGTTGAGACGAACTGGCCCAACAGATTTAGCGACATGCTTGGCGACAAGACATTTGGTCTCGTAGTCGCTGATCAGATAGGACTCCGCGTACCGAAGACTACCGTGTTTAATCGTACTATTAAACCATTCTCATTTGGACAAACGACTGGTAGCAATGAAGTCTGGTTGCGCACCGCACCAAACAAGCAAACTCCCGGTCTCTTCACGACAGTTCACGGCTGGACAGACCCGTACAAGCTCCTAGAGCGAGAAGACCCATCTGGTGAGGCAATCGCCTCAATATTGAGCCAGGAGGGCGTCGAGGCATGCTATAGTGGCGCCTGCATCATGTCTGCCGACGACGAACTATTGATTGAAGGGAAGGCCGGCGCAGGCGATAGTTTCATGGTGGGAGAGCGAGATGCCGAGCATCTGCCCGACTACATACTGAAAGTAGTGGGTGACACGTACCGCAAGGCCGAGACACAGCTAGGTCCGGTGCGTATGGAATGGGTATACGACGGCGCGCATGTCTGGGTCGTACAGCTCCATAGAGGCAAGAGTAGCAGCACCTCTGGGATCATCTATCCCGGCGATGACGACACACGATACCTTGCATATGACACGTCTCAGGGTATTGGCGGTCTTCGCGAGCTTATCGCTGCCCACATCTCAGGCACGGGCATAGAGCTGCATGGCAACGTAGGAGTGACGAGTCATTTCGGAGACCTCTTACGCAAAGCTGGCATACCTTCGAAGCTTATCCGCACATGATATTGTCGATACATCCATAAAATGCTATAGTAAAGCATTATGGCTGAAGGCTTTCCTATCCGTGATACTATGCGCGATTGTGCTTCGAAGTGGAACGAACTTCCCGAGCCAATCTCGCCATTTTTGGCTGCTGCACAGCTCTCGAGTGAGCTAAAGCATCGTCGATTATGGTATGACTCGTACCTGCAAACCGTCATTACGGGTGGTGGGCACGTCTACGACCCGTCGCTCGTCGAAGCGCGAGCCGTAGAGCGCAATATTGATACAGGACTAAGAGTGGCGAGCGAACTACACGAAGAAGGCGTCGTCGATCTGAATACGGCCGTAGAGGCTGCCGCAATGCCAACTATCGAGGGTTGGCAACCCGACCAATGGATGACCTTCTGGCCGCTCATCATCGCTAGGCTTGACTTCGCACAACTGCGTCCCAGTCGGCTAGAGTACCTCGAGCATCAATTCGAGGGTCTTGTTCAAGAGCATATTCGTTATGGCGGGCTAGATATGGATATCTACCGCGATAGAAGCATCGAGAAGTCGATGCGGCTTGGCCACTATCTCATACATGCCACTGCCGTACGCGAAATGCTGACACTCAATAAAGTCCCCATAGATCCCGTCTCACGTGTCATCAGCCTTGTGGGGACGGACGACTCAGTCGGCTCAAGTGCAGAGCGCTATTTTGCAAAAGCCCTCGACGTACGTATCTTTAAGTCTGTACTCGCTAAGGTTGAGCCGCTCGCACCCGAGGACTTGTCCGATCATGATATCGGTGAACGTATCAGAAGGTTGCGTAACCTTGGGGTTCAAGCTCTTGAGGGTGAGGTATCTCAGCAATTCGTTCTGATTGAAGATCGCAGGCCGATTGACTGGCATATCTCCAGTGCAAATCAACCCCCACTCTTTTCGTAGAGTTGTAATTGCTCGGGTAAAGTCGATATACTATAGGTATGTTTGACGAAGTCGCCCACCGGTATCTGCGCGTGCCATATATTTTGAATGGGGTAGACCTCCGCACTACAAAAAAGCCGAAGGCAACTATCGTATTACTCCACGGCATCAACTCGTCTATGGCGATGTGGAGTACGCTCGCAGACAAATTGCCAAAGGATGTCAGGGTAATCGGTGTTGACTTGCTCGGATATGGATCGTCGCCCCACACCTCATGGCCAGCTTACGAGGTGCGCATACAAGCACGAAGTGTCGCGGCAACGTTGTTCCTTATGAAGATTCGAGGCCCAGTTATCGTCGTAGGGCATTCGCTTGGCAGTCTCGTCGCGATAGATTTTGCCAGGCGGTATCCGCTCATGACACGTCGACTCATTCTGGTAAGTCCGCCCTTGTACGATATCGATAAGGAACCGGTTGCGGGAATCGTTTACAATCCAAGGAAGTTCCTGCGTGATATACATGCAGCTATGAGCTCGCATCCCGACACCGTCGCGAAACTCCTGGGACTTGCGTCCCAATACAAGCTCGTCAATCGAGGCTTCGATATCACACGCGTCGATATGTCGACATTCCTTGGGACGCTTGAGGCTGCCATCATCAACCAAACTTCGATGCGCGATCTCACGCGTCTGAGGCAGCAGACGACAATCATCACAGGCAAACTTGATCCATTCGTCAGCGAGTCAACCATCAAGAGACTCGCAAAAACCTACCCCTATATTCGCCACAAGTCAGTCATCGGTGGTCATGAAATCATCGGGCTTATGGAGCCAGCAGTCGTGAAGGCAATCTCATCTGCAGTGACAGACGCGACGAAGAAGCCTCGGAACGAGCGTTAAAGAGGAAATTACGCTATAATAAGGGTACTTATGAGTAAACCCGTCATCCTCACCGGCATTCGCGCAAACAACGATATCCATATAGGTAATTATTTCGGTGCGATTCTCCCGATTGTCAACATGGCCACGCACCATGCAGATGAATACGATATCAACCTGTTCATCCCCGACCTCCATAGCTTCACGACCCCCATCGACCATTCACAGCTATACGACAGCATCATGCAGAATGCCCGCGTATACGCCGCGGCAGGACTCCCACTAGAAAACGACGCCATCCATCTCTACCGCCAGAGCTACGTGCCGGCACATAGTGAGATGACCGTACTTCTGAACAATTTCGTTGGCTTTGGTGAGATGGAGCGGATGACGCAGTTCAAAGATAAGTCATACAAACTAACGAATGAGCGTGTCAGCGTCGGTCTATTCGACTATCCAGTCCTCATGGCGAGCGATATCTTGCTCTACAACGCCAAGTACGTGCCCGTAGGCGACGACCAGACCCAGCACCTCGAGATTACGCGTGACATCGCCATCCGTCTCAACAATCGCTTTGGAGAGCTATTCACAGTACCTGAAGCTGTCGCTGACCAGCATAAATTCTTCGGCAACGACCAGGGCCTCCGCATCAAAGACCTCGTCGATCCAAGCAAAAAGATGAGCAAAAGTGATGATACCGGGAAGGGTGTGATATTCCTGAGTGATACACCGGAAGTTGCCCACAAGAAGATTATGAGCGCGACAACTGATGGTAAAATCAGCGTCAATTACGACAAGGTCAATCAACCCGGCATCAGCAACCTTATCGACATTCTCGCGCTACTTCGTGGCAATACGCCACTTGAAGTTGAATCCGAGTACAAGGGCATGGACCGTTATGGTGAATTCAAAAAGATTGTTGCAGATGAGATGGCCGCTTTCCTTGTCGCGTTCCAGCGCAATCTTGCTGAAGTCGATGAGTCCGTCGTCCTCGCCAAGCTTGAATCAAGCGAACGTGATATGAACGAAGTTGCCAACGCGACGCTCTTGCGCGTCCAGCAAGCTGTGGGCCTAAGGAAGTAATGAAGGTCACTACATCTGATCTCTTGGCTATCCTGCGTCGTTTTAACGTCGCGGGTGATGCGCACGTACCTCGACTTATCGATCAAGTCGCGAACTCAAATCCGAACCCAATCAATCAGCTCGTCACATTCCGTTTCGAACGAACATATTACCATGTACTACTCGACGACACCGCCGAAGACCGCGCATCGTACATCCTCGACCAGATTCACATCACGCGACCGAATATAGAAGGTGAGTTACTTGATAATCCTACCAGTGAGCTGACGACATACGGCCTCCCATTCAAAGGTAAGGACGTCTACCTCTTCAAGCAGGTGAATGGCAAACAACGTCTCGACGTCTTGCTTGCCGAGCGCCATCCCGAGACAAGTCGAAGCAGCTGGCAGAAGCATATCAAGGCGGGCCACATAGAAGTCAATGGTAAACCTGCGAAGAATGCACGCCAAGAAGTGAGTGGCGCCGACCGAATAGCTATCGATATTCCCGATGCGACAGACTTTAGTGCGCTTGAATTACCCATCTTGTATCTCGACGACGACGTCATCGTCGTCAACAAACCTGCGGGCATCCTGACCCACAGCAAGGGCGAACTGAACGATGAGTTTACCGTCGCCAGTTTCTTCAGTCGCTACACGACGTCCGGCCTCGAGACAGACCGACCCGGCATCGTCCATCGCCTCGACCGCGATACGAGTGGCGTCATCATTGGTGGCAGAACCCCAGAATCTTGTGCGCTCCTAAAGAGCCAGTTCAGTGAACGCAAGGCCAAGAAGTGGTACATCGCGATAGTAGAAGGCATTCCGAAGCAGCAAAAAGCGGTCATCGATCTTCCAATCGGTCGCAATCCTTCTGCACCCAGTACGTTCCGCGTAGATAGTAAGGGTAAGTATGCAATTACCGAATATGAAGTTCTGAAGTCATGGGATAAGTACTCACTTATCAAACTTCATCCGTTGACGGGTCGTACTCATCAACTTCGCGTTCATATGCAACACCTCAACACGCCAATTCTTGGTGACCGCGTATACGGTAAAGCGGGTAAGCGCCTCTACCTCCATGCCTACAAACTTGAGCTGACTACTCGCCCAGAAACTCGTAAGACATTTGTCGCCCCAATCCCAGGTGATTTCACCGAACTATCTGGAGATATCGATGAAGCTCTTTTTAGCTAAGGAGACCCTTCTCTCCGTCGCCCAGCTTAAGAGTGAGCTGCCCCATGCCGCACTTCTTACGGGCCCCGAAGGGATCGGGCTACGTACCATCGCAGTGAGCATTGCCGGTGATCAGCTTAGTGGTATTATCGAGCCGACAGACAACAAGGGAGGCGTCGATACTTCGACGAGTGGCGTGATCCGTGTGGTACAGATGCGCGACCTCGCTGGACGCGCGATGAATAAGTCTCGCCTTGAGCGCATCTACATTATCGACGACGCAGATAGGATGAACCATCAAGCGCAAAATGCATTCCTCAAACTACTCGAGGAACCCGCGCCACATGTCCATTTCTTACTACTCACTCATCATGCGGAAAGATTGCTACCCACCATACTCTCGCGGGTTCAATCAATCCACATCCCGACAATCACCCGCGAAGAATCCGAATCGTTGCTCGATGCATTGGTCGTCCACGACAAGACTATGCGTACAAAACTATTGTTTCTCGCAGAGGGGCTACCCGCCGAATTATCCCGCCTCGTGACAGATAAAGAGCGTTTCGAGCAAAAGGCTACCGCCATCACCGCTGCGCGACAACTACTACAGGGCACCGCTCTCCAACAACTTAGTACTATCAACTCATACGTCAGCGATAGAGTCGGTGCGCTTGAACTGCTCACGTATGCCGAACGTATCATTCGGCATAGTCTGACTCAACATCCTTCGTCTGAATTGGTTGCACGCGCTGATGCGATAGCTGAGATATACGATAGGATTGCCAGTAATGGCAACATCCGCATCCAGCTCATGAGCCTCGTGGTATAATATAAGATATGTTTGGATTTGTCCTCGTCATGGCATTCGCCGTATGGGTTATCTGGCGCCCGCTTACGGTCAATGAGACCGCTAGTGACCTATCGCAACGTCTTTCGCTAAAACTTGATCAATTGTGGACGATCGCACAAGATTCTTTGAAGGATCGTAAATATCTGCGTGCTGAGAAGGCTCTACTGACAATTCTGCGTGTCGACGAGAAGAATGCCACAGCCTACAACCGCCTTGGCATCCTCTACGCCAAGCAGCAGGCTTATAGTGATGCTATCGAGTGCTTCGAGATTGCACAGAGCCTCGAGCCTAGCGCGAGCAGCCTCCACAACGTTGGGCTCATTTATTATGAGACAGCTCACTACGACAAGGCCGCCCTTGCCTTCGAGCAAGCCCTCGCCATCGAAGATGATCTCGCTGCGCGCCATATTGCGTATGCAAAAGTCCAAGAGAAACTCGGTAATGCTAGGCGTATGATCGAATCTCTCGAACGAGCAGTGCATATCGAACCCAGCATCCAGTCATATCATATCCTTGCTGATGCCTACGAGCGGGCAGGGGAGACCGAGAAAGCACAGACACTAAGAGCGCGCATCGAAAAAGCAGTCGCCAGCAGAAACCCGCCAGTCAAACGCGTTCAGCAAGTTCGCAAAGTGGTGATGTAACGTGTCGCAGTACGGCACATATCCCGACGCATACTACCGAGTATCCCTGAAGGCTGTCATCAAAAACGCGCATGGAGAAGTTCTTTGCGTGACAGAAGGGTCAGACTTGTGGGAGTTGCCCGGGGGCGGAATTGATCACGGTGAGGATGTCCAAACCGCACTCGCAAGAGAACTCAAGGAAGAGATAGACTATAGCGGCACCTTCACCTACCTGATATCAGATACCGTGACATTATATGATAAGCCTAATGAGCGATGCATGATGCTCATCGGATTTGATGTCACTCTCGATGAAGCCTATGAGATTCGTCGAGGAGGTGATGATAATGTACGCGAGGTCGCATGGATCGATCCACACACCCTAAGTGACGAAGATGCCCGCGGAACACGCGTCATATACCGTTTCGCCGTCGACCACTCACATATCGTAGATTTCGAGAGAACGAACTAACTCGTCAAGAATTTATTCTTCAGTCGAACGAACGTTATTTGATACCCATTCGTCAAACGAAAAGTCAGTAAGCTTGTCGGCCGCAACAAGCAGCCTTCTTCCGAATTCAGCGCCCTGAAGTACTGAGCCTGCAGGAAAACCGGGGCCGTTGATTCGATTCTTCTCGCATGCAGCAATCGCTGCATCGACCATGAAAGGGGAGTCTTCGGTGTCATGAGCTCCGATGTCCATCCCCGCGATGTAGAGTGCGCGACGCGCAAGATTGACGTCAGGCGAACGCATACTAGCTACCTCTTCGTCGGTAAATACAATTTCATAAAAATAACCGATGTGCTCTGTGGTTGTCACTTGCTCGCCATCATCACCAATACGAGTGATGTCATGCGCTACGGGATGTTTATCTAGTCTAGCCATGAGGTCATTGTATCACAGCGTCGTTGCCTTTTCACCTAAGATACGCTACACTTGTATCTGTACTTTTATACATTATGCCGCCTTAGCTCAGTTGGCTAGAGCAGCTGTTTTGTAAACAGCAGGTCTTCGGTTCGAGTCCGAAAGGCGGCTCCACGGTAAGTCAATGACGTGTTCGTTGCCTTACGTATGGCACAGTATGCTGGAATCGTGTAGTGGCAATCACGGGAGACTGTAAATCTCCTGCCTTTCGGCTTCGTAGGTTCGAGTCCTACTTCCAGCACCAAATAAAAACCCGACCCTTGCGGTCGGATTTTTATTTGGTCCCGAAGCGATGCCTCGAACCGTCCTCTTGCGAAGCAAGAGAGGTTCGCCGTAGCGAGCGAAGCAAAAGAAAGCGCCGGGTCGTTTTTGCTTTTATGTTATTCGCATGCCCTACACTAATCTCCACCCCTGTGTTATACTTGTGTTTGTCGCCGTGATAGCTCAGTTGGTAGAGCGCATCCATGGTAAGGATGAGGTCCCGGGTTCGAATCCCGGTCGCGGCTCCATGTGATATATCAGAATCGACCTGACTCAGGTCGATTTTTTTTGGATACATGTGATTTCTCGAATATAGTACACTAGAGGTATGGCACAATTTAGTTTCGACATCGAATCAACCTACGATAAAGCAGAGATGAACAACGTTCAGCAACTCGTTTCGCGCGAGATTGAAAACCGTTATGATTTCAAAGGTACACCAGCCGCTATCGAGTGGCTTACTGACAAGACTGGCTTCAAGGTGATCGGTAGCAACGAGTGGCAGGTCGAGAGTATCATCGACTTGATTGGCAAGCAACTCGCCAAGCGCGGGATGACGAGCAAGGTACTAGATATGACAGGGAGCTCAAATGAGGCAAATATGCGCGCGTGGCAAGATGTGCCATTCAAAGATGGTCTCAAGCAAGACGACGCCAAGAAGATCACGGCGCTGATCAAAGAGAAGCACCCGAAGGCAAAAGCGCAGATTCAAGGCACTGCCGTACGAGTATCAAGCGGCAGTAAAGACGAGCTACAAGATGTGATGGATTCAGTGCGCAATGCCGGTTTCGATTTTCCTACAACTTATACGAACTACAGATAGATGAGCGTTGGCAATCGTAACAGATAGGGGGACATGATGAGGGAGATCTTTGTATCACCGGACAATCCGCATACGGAAGCAGAGCAACAAGATGAAGCGATACTGGATGCGGTCAACCGATGGCTCGCGGGTATTCTCTCAGAAGAATCACTCATCGCCTTCATCAGCGAACGTCCATTTGTATCAAATAAGGCAGGTGGCGACGGTGCGTTTGTCGATGTTCCAGGATCGATTGATATTGTCGTGCGTCTTCATAACGAACATCTCCTGACCGACAAAGTGTATGATAAGATATTACGAGCACGACAGGCACGAAGTACCTCTTGATTATAGAGGTGCGAACTGTTATAATTACACATTGAATTATCAATATCAATCGTTACAAGGATATCTATGGCAAAGAAAACGAACACGAAGCGCAAAATCATCGCGCTCGTCAGCGAAGAGACTGGTCATCGTACCTATGTCACGCGTAAGAACACGATGAATACGCCTGACAAGCTCGAGCTCAACAAGTACGATCCAAAGGCACGCAAGCACGTCAAGTACGTCGAGACGAAGAAATCGCTCGGCCGAAATGAAGTCAAGGCGAAGAAGCACTAGAATTACCAAAAAACGAGAAGGCACCTACGCCTTCTCGTTTTTTTATGTCAGTAGTTCACTGATTGCTGTATATCGTATCGATCGACTCAGCTAGCCACAGGCCATTCGACAACGCTTTCTCTAGGGTTGCTTCTGACGGACGCTGGCTCTCTACGTAGATGAATAGGGTATTGTTTTCGATCTCGATACTTGCGCCCATGAAATGCTCGGCGATAACCTCGCTCATCTGCGGCGTGATCGTCTGTTCGATCTCGATAGCATGCATCGCCTTTGCATATATCGTGTACTCGCTCAAGAACTTGTGCGAGTATTGATGGAGGCTACCAAGTAGCAGTGGGTTGAGCTGCTCAAACGACGCGCGAAAGATGTGGTCGCGGTTATGGTGGCCTATGTAGCAGTGCGGGAGTTCGTATTTGGTGTGTAGGTCGATGGTCACGATGAGCCAATGGCATCGCACTTCACGCTTGTCATCGTGCGCTACCTCGATCACATCATTGCGAAGTGCGATCATCGTATCATACCCCTTCACGGAGCCGACGCAGTAATGATTGTCCTGATGGGTCTCTGAGACCGTATGGCCACGTATCAGGCGATGCTCATCATCACGCTGATCCACAAACCCGAAGTACAGCAGCCCCACTCTTTCTGCAAATTTCATGATTGTCCGCTTCGTCAGTCGCATTCTCACGACATGTGCGGGTGTCATATGACGCAGGACACGGCGAAATCGCACATGGAAGTTACGTCGTACGTTCATAGACTACTCCGTAATCGTATCGAGAAGTGTCGATACGTACTCAGCCTGGCTCCAGCACAGTGGTGCGACGGAAACTTCCTCGTGAGTTTTAGGGTCAATTTGTTCGTTCAGCACACCTGTTTGCCATGCGTTGTCGCGTACCCAATTGATGATACCCCATGCGCGCTTATCTTGATTCGTTTCGAGGAAATACTGCGCCATCCAGAGTGACGTGACATACCACCAGTTACCCTTGGTGTCGTCATGAATGCGTCGATAGGTGTCATCTTCATACCGTGGCATGCCTGGTGTTGCATCGTCGAAGTGGAAAAGTTCAAGCGCAGTCTTGGCGGCTGCCTTAGTCTGCTCACTGTGGATAGGGAAAAGGCCGTACATAAATGAACCAAATAAGCTCGACATGTCGAACGTCTCATCATACTGCAACTTACCGTCAGCATCGACGACGACGCCTTTGTAAAATGCCTGCTTCTTATCATTGAAGAGCTTGGCTTCAGCTGCCTGTCGTATATCTTCAGCTGCTGCACGCCATGCAACTGCATTTTCGCTGTCTTCGCGCACGTCTGCGAGGTCTGCAGCGGCAAGGAGCGCTGCATAGGTCACGGCTGTCGTGTACGTCGTCGTCATGAACCGCTCTTCCCAGAGATCATAACTTGGACGCGGCAAGGCTGTCTGATGATTTGTGTAGCTTGCGAGGAAGTTTGCCATCGGTAGCACCATCGGCTCATAAAATTCTTTGAGCATCACATTGTCTTTGTGCTGGTGATAAAACTGACTGAATACAAAAAGTGTGAGAGCCGTCTCGTCTTCTTGAATAGGTGGCGAGACCGTACCATCTTCGTGGAGATAAGGATGCCAGCTACTCCCTAGTGCGCCGTCCGCGCGATACTTATGCATGAGAAATCCGCCAGGGTTAAGAGCCCGACGACAAAATTCAAAGAAGCGATACGGCTCGTCCTTGTAGCCCATCCGAATCAGCGGCCATAGCGTATAGGCGCCGTCGCGTGGCCAACAATACGCGTAGGCATCGCGCCAATAATTCAACATCGAGGTATCTGTACTTGCGATTACTGCACCGCGCTTATCGATATGTGACTTCATGATCATCACACTACGCAGGAACATGTCACGGTGCGCAGGTTCGATACGATCAGCGACGAGCGTCGCAGGCTTGAGCCAGTCGTGCCACCATTTCGCCGTCGTATCAAGGCGACGATGCAGGCCTTGTTGCGAGAGCTGTTTGTGGATATAGAGCGCCTCACGGAGTGACGTGCCGCAGGCAATCCAGTAGTGCACGCGCTCCGAGCTATGCCCACCGAGAGACATCTTGAATCTCAGCGTGGAGTCGACGCGACCGTGCTCGACAGGACACATACTAAGTTCGCCGTCTTCGGCGTCACGATATGTGCCTTCGTGTCCTTCGATATCGAATAGGCCGACTGTGTACTGATCAAAGGGCCTCTTGTCGTCTGTCTCACCCGAGATGATGAACGCACGGCGACCACGGTAGTGGAGTATCGCATTATCATTGGGTAAGTATTGTGCGGTGTCGGTATTGCTACGCGAATCACCGATGACAAATGCCTGATGCAGGAAGATGCGGACATCACGTACGGTATCGCGCATATTGATGACGTGGATGTTGCGGATATAGGCGCTAAACTCCGCGTCGACCGCGTCTTCAAACTCAAGCATGATACCGAGCTTGTCGTTTTTTGCCGTCGTGTGACCGATCAGTGCTTCATGCGGATAGGTGAACGTGAACACCCAACTCTCATCGTCGAGCCAGCTTATCTCGCCATCCACCCAGACACCTACATGATGACGAGGTGACTTACCGGCCGCATGATTCTCGAGTCCGACATAGGGGTAGTAGAAATCGTGCACCAAACCGTATTTGTTGATGCCGACATGCAACTCACCATTAGATAGTACGATTGGTCGTGCCAAGTCAATCCTCCCGACGATGCTGCAACGTACGGTAGCGTACATCACGCACCGCATTCATGAAATAGAGAAAGGCTTCGTATGGTGAATCGTATGGACTGAAGTAGGCGTGCACGTCGCCGTCGCGGAACCATTTGGTGCACATGTAGTACGCGTGGTCACTTGTCGTCAATCGGCGCCAGTCAGCGACGAGCGTTTCGTCGCCCGTACGCAGGACGTCACCCTCGAGGTCGTAGAGATGGCGCATCGCTTCATGTTGCATCGCGTTGCCGAGCCATGCGGTGAGGTCGCGTTCTGTATCTGCCCACGTGACCGTCTGAGGACAATCTATCGTATCTGATACTTCGAACTCGTCACACGCTTCAGATGTCGTGTAGAATGTGTTTGCAGGGTTTGCAAGCCATCGTTTCACGAAGTCATCGAAGAAATTGAAGATGCCGGTCTCTGCCCACTGGTGTTCACCAAATGTCTCGTAGTCCATGAAGAGATTTACGACTTTGCCATCTGGTCCGAGCGCAGAATTCACCCAGTCATCGTAGGTGTCGGCCTTCAGAGGATAGGCGTCCCATGCCTGATTGCTAAAGCGAAACGCGACGTCGTCACTCAATCGGTAATTCTTCATGAGTAGTTTGATCTTCTCGGTGCCCGCGGGACGATAGACATAGTTCGGGCTTCTCCAGTCGAGGATCGGGTCCCAACCCTCAGATAGGATACCCTTGAACCCGTACTCTTCTGCCCATAGCGCCAAATCGTTGTTGTAAGCTAGCTCGGTATTGCGAAATACGCCCGTTTCGACACCGAAGAGTTCGCGAATTTTATTGCGGTGCGCTTCGACTTGATGCTCGAACTCGCTCCGGCTATAGAAGAACGCGAGGCTGTGATAGTACGTCTCACTGACGATCTCGACGCGACCCGTCTTGATGAGCTGACGGAAACTGTCAATTACCTCTGGCGCCCATGCCTCAGCCTGTTCGAGGAATGTACCGGTGATGCTAAGAGATACTTTGAATTCAGGATGGGTATCGAGCAGCCTCTGGAGCAGCTCGTTCATCGGTCTATATGATTTATCCGCAACCTTCAGGAAGATTTCGCGGTTATTGCGATCCGGCACTGTGCCGTCGTTGAAGTATTCGTGATCAACGCCAGTATCAAATACCGTATAGTCACGGACGCGCCATGGCTGATGTACGTGGAGGTAGAGGACGATACCACGCTTACTCATGCCGTCGCTCCGATCTTCATCCTCTCATAGAGAACTAAGCACTTGCGAGCCACGTCTTGCCAGCTGAGAAGCGCGTACTCGCGCTTGACATCAGACTTGAGGGTAGACTTGAGTGCTGGTGACGTCGCGATGCCGACGAGTTGGTCTGCGAGCTTCTCGGTATCCCAGAAGTCGTAGCGGAAGATACTGTGGAGCACTTCACCGACTCCTGACTGCTTACTGATGATGAGGGCGTTGCCGTGATGTGCAGCTTCGAGCGCCGTCAGACCAAATGGCTCACTGACAGAGCTCATGACAAACACGTCTGAGACGTTGTAGGCGTCCCGCCACTGCTTGCCACGCACAAATCCAGTGAAGAGTACCTTGTCTGATATGCCGAGCTCTGCAGACAGGCTCACGAGCTCGTCGCGGAGTTCGCCGTCGCCGGCAAGCAGCAAGACAAGCTTGTCATACTTCTCACACGCTCTAGCCATGCCGTGAATGAGCTGTGTCAGGCCTTTTTGCGCGGTGAAGCGCGTCACGGTAGAGATGACGGTGTAGCCTTCGGTCTTAAGTGACTCTAGGTAGGTGTAGGTTCGTCCATCATAGTCGTGATTGCCCATAGACGCGACGTCGATTGCGTTGTGGATGACCTCTATCTTATCGGCGGGGATGCCGTACCTGTGAATGATGATGTTCTTGGTGATATTGCTCACAGCCACGATACGATCGGCCATCATGAGGCCTTGGTATTCTATCTCGTGAACGACGGGGTTGCCACTACCAAATGAACCGGCTCGGTCGAACTCTGTCGCATGGACATGGACCACGAGTGGCGCATCTGTCAATTGCTTGGCGCGCATACCGGCTTCCATCGTCAGCCAGTCGTGCGCATGGATTGCATCAGGCGTAGGAAGTGTCTTGACGAGGCGTTCGACGAACTTGATATAGCGTCGTTGGACGCCACGCATCGTCTTCAGATCTTTGACATCTACTTTGTCGAGGTCGAGCTCATCGACCATCTTGGAGTCATAGGCGCCGAGAAGGCCGAACTTGTGAATGGGGTTGAGTCGAGTTGCGGCGTGAATCGTCATGAATTCAGTATCGGGATGGTGCGCGTCGTAGGGGAGCACGAAATCGATCGAAGCTCCAGCCTGGGCGAGCGCTTTCGACATATGATAACAGGCCACACCCAAGCCTCCGCTATTGTGTGGCGGGAGTTCCCACCCTAACATAAGAATCTTCATCGCTGTGGTGCGGGCGATTTAAAGCGCGCTCCTCCTTTATTTCGTTGTAGGTTTCACCACCAGTATATCGCTTTTGTTTACTTTTTTGCAACAGATAAGCATGACTTTTTTGATGAAGTTATGCACATCTGGTCAACACTGTTACAATGGTATGTAGTATGCAATCCAGCGCCGCGCCAAATAACTTCTTTCATGATGCCCTAAACTGGCTCGTTACTCCAAATGCATTTCGTTCGGTCGTCATCCTCATCGTCTCTCTTGTCCTCGCCTATTGGCTGAGTCGATTCCTCGCGCAGGGGATGATTCGTATCGCGCAGATTATCGCCGTCAGAAGCGACAACGAGTCAGATGATAGTCGCGTGATGAAGCTTCGCCAGACCGAGACATATCTCAGTATCGCCACTGCGGTCGTACGGGCGCTGGCCGTCCTCATCGTCGGTTTCATCGCATGGCAGCTCCTGAGTCCATTTGCGAGCAACGGCGCGGTGAATAGCGTGGCGGCCATCGGTGCAGGTACATTCTTCGCTCTCATCGCCGGTCAGACTATCGGCATCGTATTGCGCGATCTCACCGCCGGTGCTGTCATGATCACCGAAGGTTGGTACAAGATTGGTGATTTCATCAAGGTTGAGCCGTATGGTGACGTATCTGGTGTCGTCGAACGATTCACGCTACGCGCGACGCGCCTGCGCGCGCTCAACGGAGAAGTGATCATCCTCCACAACCAGACCATCATGGGCGTCCATGTCACGCCAAACGGTGTGCGAACCATTGCCGTCGATGTGTTCGTACGTGACAAAGAGCGGGGGACCGATGCGATCAAGAAGATTATCTCCGCGATTCCAAAGGGCAAGACGATGCTCGCAAAGCCTCTCAAAATCACTAAAACTGAAGAATGGGGCGAAAATCGTTGGCGCATCACCGTCGTCGGGCAGACCGCACCAGGACGCGAATGGCTCATCGAGACCTATTTCGTCCAAGCACTTGTCGACCTCGACATCGACAAGACAGGGAGCGACCGCCTCCTCGTCCTACCACCGATGCCGCGAAACGCCGACGAGATGGCCGACAAACGCTTCCGCCGCGCCGTCCGTGTCGCCCAAGAACACGATCGCCACCCTCAGTAGCCACTCCAGAGATAATTTGCTATAATCATCGAGTACCACACCTATAGGGGTATAGTACAGCGGTTAGTATAAAGGTCTCCAAAACCTTAGACCGTGGTTCGATTCCACGTACCCCTGCCATAAGCATTTTGACCTCTGTTAATTCAGAGGTTTTTTGTTATTTTGATATAATACAAGTAATGAATGAATCTCTTGAGAAAGTAATAGATTACTGTACGAATAATATAGTCAAACAGACGAAGCGACCACTTTTCCTTGGAATTGCAGGTGACTCAGGAAGTGGCAAAAGCTACCTCACTAAATTAATTAAGGAAAAGCTTGAGGGTAGGGGTCAGGGTTGTGCCGTGATCAACCATGACGACTTCCTCATATCACGAACAGAGCGTGAGCCTATGAAGAGCATCTACTACGAGTCGGGTGAGTTTAAGGGCAAATCTCACTGGGAGATACTCGAAAACATGTTTCGACTCGACGATTTTCAGCACGTTATTGATGAACTGAAAGCTGGACGATGCGCTGAATATCATCCATATTCGAGGGAAACGGGGACTATCAGCAATACGCTCACGAAAGTATGTCCCGCTGATATACTCATTTTCGATACCAGTATGATGATCGAGCATATGGACTTCGTCATCTTAGTTGATGTGACACAAGAGAATATCATCAAACGTAAGTTGATTCGAGACGCTGATTTGCGTACGCCCGAGCAGATCATTGATATGCATAAACGTGTACAGGGCTATTACTGGGAGCGATGTCGACCCAAGCACGCTGATATAGTCATTGATAACAATGACTTCTCGAATACTCACATTATTTCGTAGATATACATTCTAAGCTCGTCCACTAAGGGCTGCCAAGAAAATATGACCTGCATTCATGTAGGTCATATTTTCTTGCTCGGGTATCTGGAACCGAATCACGGTGACGAGCAAAGCGAGTCAAACCGTGGTTCGGCGGAGCGAGCGAAGCAGAAGAAAGCACCGCAGGTATTTTCTGATGCGAGTGAGTGGAGGAGGCTTTAGCCGATTTCCGCGCAGCCTAACTTCGAAGCAGCGACACACCATAGTTGGTGTGCGACTGAACAATCTGCAGCATACCGCTAATGTTTATACAATAAAGCTATTGATTTTGCAAACGTGCTCATGTATAATTCTTACATACACCTTGGAGGGTGCAAACAAAAAACTAGGACAATATATGGACGAACACTTCAACTTATTATACGAAAACATCAAGCTGACAAAAGCTCAGAGGGAAGACGCAAAAATAAAGCGTAACGGGGTCTCTCATTCCCTCTATCAGGAGTTCTACGGCGGTGACTATGACCCTAGTACTCGCCTCATCATAGGCTCGCACGGCAAACATACAGCAACGCGTTATCCCGTTAACGATGTTGATTTAATCTTCAAAATTGATGAGGACACGTTAACCAGATATCAAGCCTACGCCGACAATGGACCGTCAGCTCTTCTACGGCGCGCAAGAAAAAAACTTATGGAGACGTACGTAAATACGTCAATCATTAGGACTTGGGGAAAGGTTGTCCTCGTCGCATTCAGCGAGGGGTCGCACAACGTAGAAGTGCTACCGTGTTACGAAAACGACGACGGAACATTTACAATTCCCAACTCCGAGGGAAATGACGGTAAGGGTTCGTGGGACATTTTTGATCCACGCGCTGAGATGAAGATGATAGCAGACTCAGAATCAGAAACAGGTATTACGCGTCAGTTCATCAAAATGGCAAAGCGATGGCGTCGGCGAGCGAATCTCGATATCAAGTCATATCAAATCGAGTTCTACATAGTTAGCTTCCTGGAGGAATATGCTTCAAAAGGCGTTAGCTGGTCACAGCTTTTTGAAGAGTTCATGCTCTGGCTCGAACAGCAGGGTGCAGACTATAACGACGAGGATGCATCAAAAATCACTACCGCAAGAAAACGTGCTCAAAGAGCGCGCGAATATGAATTGCTAGAAGACTATGAGGATACGTGTAACGAGTGGCGAAAAGTATTCGGGGAACAGTTCCCGCTATACGACAAGGACTTGGAGACGGTAAAGAACCTCGAAAGACTCTATCCGACTAGCGAACAGTACATCCAGGAGCTATATCCTGTTGCAATTAACCCCCAACTCAATCTGGTGATTCATGCTGATTACACAGAGGGGAGGAGTGACCCACACCCCTTTGCACATTTCTTCAGGAATGTCGGGTCCGCTTTCAATAAAAATGCCAAATTCTTCTTCAGGGTAAGTTCGAACATCGAAGGAGAAGTCAGGTACTTGTGGAAAATCCGTAATTTCCATGATGAAGCGCGTGACGCAAACGACCTACGAGGCGAGATTCACGACGAAGGGCGAAAGAGGACGCACGAGGAAGGTGCAAGGTATAGTGGCACTCATTATGTCGACTGCTATGCTGTTGTCGACGAAGTAGTCGTAGCACAGTCGAGAAGATTTGTACCAATCGGACAGGGAGTGGTCGGTGAATAGTATCAACAAAGCATACGACAAATTGTATAAAAATCTTTGGTACACCCATAAAGTACACGAGAAGGAGCGCTGGTTATTAGCTTGTCGCATATCATTAACTCGATGGACAAATATTGTGCTTGTAAGTGGCGTCTTACTCTTACAGTTTTATCAGCTGCTATATCCAACCGAGAAAGCGTTCTTAGTTTGGTCGATTATACTAGCAGCCATCGAAGTTGCGTTCACGTTCTATCAACTCAGCTTTAATCATGGCGCATTGTACGAGCAGCACCAGTCAACCGCAAAGATTATGGTCCGCCTTAAAAACCGCATGATTAGTATGGATACCAGCAAACTAACCGAAAAGGCACTTAACCAGATATCAGAGCAGCTGAGTGACATCTACGAAAAAGCACCACAAACAGGTCTCATAGCGCAGTGGCTAGCTGACATTGATTGGAAGAAAGAATATCCAAGAAAACGGTGACCACTAGAAAGCAGCACTACATTCCGCAATTCATTCTCCGAAGTTTCTTAGTGGGGACTTCTCTCAAATTAGTTAGCATTAGGACGGGTAATCGATACTATCGCGGTGCATCCAACTCAATGTTTAGTGACTGGTTCTATGAACACAGAAGTCTCCCAGTGAACCATATCGAGAACACACTAGCTTCTCGGGAGACGCACTACGCGGAAGTTATAAATCATCTAGTAAGTAACCACACCATGTCCATGGAAGAATACAGAATACTGATTGAATTTAGACATGTGCACTATTACAGATCGAGAGAGTTTTACGCTTTTTTCACTTTTCAAATGAACAGAGGCGCAAATTCATGGAGGCAACGTGCAGATTGGCGAATGATTAACGGGGTATACACCATACAAAGTGACGAAGATGTCAAGCTTACGCAGCTCAGGGCAATCCAATCTGTAATCGAACACAGGGATGAGGCCTATCAACTTAACATTATGATTCCAATATGCTTCTTGCTCCACACGGCAGGAAAAAAATTTATACTGCCAGACTGTGGAAGCATATCGAGAACTGACGATAACGAACTTAATGGCCTCACATCAATCGTGATAAGACCAGATTATCTACTCGTATTTCCCAGATTTGGTTGGGCAACTAATCTCGTCGAACAAATAAGACCGCAATCGTACCCACACATCATATGTAGTGAAGTGGACGACGACTATGTTGAACAGTACAACCAGCAGTCAATAGAATCATCGTACGAGTTCTACGTTCAATCTAACAGTTAGGCACTCCTCTAGCAGTGCTTCCTGAAACACATCCAACCAGCTCCGCCAAGAAAAGTGTCGATCCGAAAGGGTCGACTTTTTTCGTGGTGACGTGCGCTCTATGAGTGTGCAATGATTGACATCACCGCCCAAAACGCCACACAGTACACTACCTCTAGAGAGAGCGTAAATTTGCGTGACTTTGGATACATTAGGAGTGCTATTATAACCGCAGTCAGTCCGAAGAATAGTAGTGTTCCAAGTTGCGCAATACTGCTCAGATTACCAGTGCCAAGGAGTATGAGAGGTGCGGCAAACATCACGAATCCAACAAATCCGGCAGTTATCTCGTGTACACTTTTACTCATCCCTGATGTCGCCGGCACCCACACGAATATCATTTCACTCACGATGGATACTGCCAAAATTACATAAAAGTACCATGGGGCAGATACTAGCGGTCCAACCCAAAACCATATAAACCCATAATAAAGAGGGACGGCCACGGTCATCATAATAGAAAAAATAAGGCTTGTGCGCCTGTCAGCGGCGATCGTTCTACTGATGCTCGGAAGTAGCGCACCAGTCCTACGCTTATGAGTGGCCATAAGAAAGATAGTGACAACGCTAACAAGAATAATAACGACAGCATCAGCAAACTGCCAGAGGGGTATCGGCGACGCGGGAATCATATTTATATTATACATGCGGTATCTATGTCCTTTAGACTTCCTGAAATGGAAAGGGAGTTACTCGAAGCACATCCAACCAGGTCAACCATAAGTATTCTGACTTCTGTGAATTCAGAGGTTTTTTTGTTTTTATTTTAGTGATGAAAGTCGTGCATTACAGCGTGGCCTTTGCCACGTTGGATGAGGTATCTATTGACTGGAAATGCTGCGACAAATGCCACTCCAAGAGAAAGAACTAAACTAATCCAAAATAGTCCCGTATCAAGACCCGCATGTATAGCTCCGGGGACTAATAGTATAAAACTGTTATCTGTTATTTCCATGACGATTATCGAAAGAGTATCGGCTGCAAGTACCAATCTAAGTGCCTTTCTTATGTCTATTCCGTGTCGTAAAACTGGAATGATACTGAGGCTGTAGCCAAATATGAAAGCTAGAACAATGGAAAAAATAACACTAGGAATAGGTTGCCAATTCCAAGCCGTGCTTAGGATCATACCCAGTACTTCACCGATAGCACATCCGATCAAGCAATGAAGTGTGGCAAGTGCTGCAACTTTATTTATTGATTCATGCATACGATTCATTATAACTCGGCCATAGAAAAAGCTTGAAGTTCGTCCACTAGGGGCTACCACGAAAATACGATCAGTCTTATTACTGGTCGTATTTTCTTGATGGAGTCCGCGAGTCGAACCACGGTCGCGACAGCTGGCGCAAGAGGCACCTCGCTATACGTCAGTAGTATGGCGCAAGTAGATGCGTCGGGCAACCAATAGCATGAGACCACCGATAGCACCCGCTACCAAAGCGTGCCACGATGGGGTCGCTGGCATGATACCACTGTTTGGTACGCCGACAGTAGGGGTGGGGTCGATAGCGGCTGGTGGTACGATGACATCTGCAAGGGCAAGCCATCCACCTCTGACGACACTCTCGCCGCCACCGCCAGGCACTGCGAGGCCAAACTGTACTGGGTTGCTGCCGTCAGCGTTCATCACATAGATGGCGGAGTAGCCATCACGATTTGAGCGAAAGGTGATCTTCGTACCGTCTGGTGACCAGATAGGTCTGTCATCATCACCTGCAGCATTGGTGAGATTCGTCTGATTGCTGCCGTCAGCATTCATGACGTAGATCTCGTCATTACCGTCACGGTAAGTATGAAACGCAATCTTCGTACCGTCCGGTGACCAAACTGCTTCATCTTCACTATCCAACACATTGGTAAGATTAATCGGGTTGCTGCCGTCAGCATTCATGACGTAAATTTCGAGGTCGAAGTCATTGCGATAGGACTGAAACATAATCCTCGTACCATCCGGCGACCAGGCGGGCAGGTAATCCCTATTTGCGTCATTTGTGAGATTAATCGGGTTGCTGCCGTCAGCATTCATGACGTAGATCTCCTCGTCGCCTCCACGGTCGGAATAGAACGCAATTTTCGTACCGTCAGGTGACCAGGCGGGCTCGCCATCTGCGCCTACGTTATTTGTGAGATTGACCTGATTACTGCCGTCAGCATTCATGACGTAGATCTCGTCATTACCGTCACGGGTAGAGAAGAATACAATCTTTGTACCATCCGGCGACCAGGAGTGCGACGAGTCCCAGCTCACGTTATTTGTGAGGTTCGTCTGATTGCTGCCATCAGCGTTCATGACGTAGATCTCCCTATTTCCATCACGTTCGGAAATAAATGCAATTTTTGTACCATCAGGGGACCAAATAGGATCGAGGTCCATACCTACAGTATTGGTGAGATTGACCTGGTTGCTGCCGTCAGCGTTCATGACGTAGATCTCATTGTCCCCGTCACGACTGGTCGAAAACACAACTTTTCCATTTGTAGCAGCATGTGCAATATTGGCTGAAGTGACGATACTGAGCAAACTGCTCGCAACCAAAACGGCCACCACAAGGTTCGGCACTCTGTACTTAGATATAATCATTTCTTCTCACTTTCAAGTCTTACCTATACGGAGAGTGCTGCTCGGCGTGTGTTTATATTGCATATCGGTCGTGACAACTCTAACTGTAGGCATCTTAACATACCTTGAGGTATCGTGCCGTATAGCAGGCAAATATTTATCTCAATCCTTCATGACATGATGAAAGACTAGCTCTCAACACACCCAACCAGGTATGCGAAGCATGGACATCATGAAGAAGTCTCCAATACGGAGGCTTCTTGCTATGATATAAGCATGAACTTTCAAGAACTTATCGAACAAGCACGTGCAATTCGTAAAAAATATGCGACATTTGAGACAAATCGCAATGGAACAGAGTGGACGGGCGAGGAGATTGCCCTCGGATTTGTAGGCGACGTAGGAGACTTAGTAAAACTAATCCAAGCTAAAGAAGGTATCCGTGCGGCAGATAATGTCGACGATGCACTGGCTCATGAGCTAGGTGACTGCTTATGGTCAATCATTGTACTAGCCGACAAATATGACGTGGACTTAGAAAAAGCATTCAATACTACCATGAGTGAGCTCGATACCAGGTTGAGCTAACTATCTGAACGCGTCCAAACAGGTCTGCTGTAAGCACTTTGGCCTCTGTTGATTCGGAGGCTTTTTGTTATGTCTGATATGATATAGACAATGAAAACCCTAAAGTTCCGCAGTTATTTAGTACCACTCGTGTTATCTGGCGAGAAGAACTCAACCTGGAGACTTTTTGACGATAAAGGCCTGTCTGTTGGTGACGTGGTCGAACTGAAAGAATTCATCACGTTAAAGCATTTTGCGGATGCCAGACTGACCAGAGTCATCGAAAAGCCATTCGGCGAGTTAACCTCGGAAGACAAAAAGGGGCACGAGGAATTCGAAACAGATAAAGAGATGTATGAAAATTATACGAAATACTACAAGACAGATATCGGCCCAGACACGCTAGTGAAGGTCATTTGGTTTGACCTTGTAAAAAAATTCTAGGTACATCGGCTAGGTGCTGCCGAGACACCCGCATTTGAATAGACTCGGAGAACCAGCCTACTTCTACAGAATTTCCTCGACCAGCTCAGGAAATTCCACAGTATGCATACTCCCAAGCGTGAAGTGCCCGTAGCCATGAAACTCTTTATATCGCACATTCTTTACGGCATCTCGTATAGCCTGCACAGACTGGTGAATTGATGGGAAATCGTTGTCTGAGTTAAAAATCGTCAAACCGTCTGTTCTACTCACAAGTTCGGGATCGATAGTAAAGTGGAAGAAATCTGCAGTGTCTCCCGCAGGATCATCGCCTGGGTTCATCCAGGGGGCAACGAGAACAACCTTGCCGACTTTTTTGTCTGGATGCTCGCTCAACCATCGCACCAAAAATCCGCCTCCACAACTATGTCCCACAAGTACCGTGTCTGAGGAGATATCGAATCGTTCAAATTCTTTCGCCCACACATCGTATCGCGGTTGCCACGGACGAGGTGGCTCGATGACGATCGCGAATATGTCGCGTATCTGAAGTTGCTTGGAGAGCCACGGAAACCAGTGATTATTGCTATTCGTCGGATACTGCGGATCGTAATATTCATCTTTATCGGGTCGGCCCGGTACAAGGATTGCATTCATGTACACATTGTACTTGCACGGGAGGCCGAGCGCTAGGTTTACTGCTCGAAGACTCTATTCCGTGATTATCCACAAGATAAGGTATCCATAGACACATTGGATAGCTTATCTCATGCACAAGACATTGTTTAGACTCATTAGACTAAAGGATGAGACTCTGTGCGGTCAGCTCGTCCAGGTATCGCACCTGGACGAGCTGACTCGCTGTCGACGCCAGCTACTGCTTGCGCGAGTGCTTGGCTACCACCGCAAAGAGATTGAACGCCCTGGAAACGAACACCTTCGAGGACAACCTCACGGTGATCTCGCTGTTATGCGAGTTATCGCTCCAGTTACGCGAACCTCCGTAGTAGACATTCACCGCAACTTTCTTGCCCTTGACCACCTTGTATCCGCGCATGGCAACGCCCTTGGTGTGGGTGTAGATCGCGCTCGCGGACTTGCTTCTTGGCTTGTACGAGTCGTACAGTTCGATGCAACGTCGCTGCTTCTTATACGTCGGACAGTAGCCAGCCAGCCGCTTGACGGTGGACTTGGTCGAACGGTTCGACGAATAGATCACACTGACCCGACAACCTTCTCGTTGCTTCTGTTGCAGCAGCGAGACAGCCTCCTTGCCGCGCTTTCCTGCGATGATGTACATCTGAGCCTTGATGACGCCTGAGCCGGCGCTACATCCGAAACTCTTAATCGCACGGAGGGAGAGGTCACTCTGCCGACTCGGGCCGAATGCAAGTGTGACGCCAGCTTCAGCCACCTCATTGAAGGACTTGGTTTTGTCGACATTCATGCCGTCGATGTACTTCTTTGCGGCAGCGTAGAGCCGTGGCTTGCCAGTGAAGACCTCCCACGCGTTCCACTGCCTCACGTTCGCACCGTCCAAGTTGCCCGAGGCCGTCACGACCAGGTTGTTGATGGCTTTTCCTTCGGCCCCGATGACTCGCTTGAACACAGCAATCTTCGCGTGGTGGATGCCACCCGAGCCCGACCAGTAACAGCTGTAATTGCACGCGATGAAGCGTGAGTTTGTGTTGCGGTCAGCCTGAATCACTTTCTTCAAGCGGTTGGTCTGAGCGGTCGCATGTTGCTTGCTCGTAGCGAACACCAGGTCGACACTGCGGTTCTTCACCGCACGAATCATACTGTCCGTTGCCGCCTTGTGGTCAAGCTCGTACGTAGAGATGCTCGCCGAACCACCTTTGGGAATGGCGTCCAGCAAACATCTCATCAGTGTGACGAAGGCGTACTGCTGGGCCTTGCTTCCGCCCGCCCTGTCGGGCACAGCCGAACCCATACTCATCGATGTCTTCGTGGACACCAATTTGCAGGGTGTTGCACCATCCTTACGGGCAACCTGAGGCATGACGAAAGCATGAGTAGGTACGCGTACTGAGTCCACCAATGACGGGAGACTTGGTGAGGCAGCGGCGGTGGGGCCGAGTATCCCGAACATCACTACGAGAGATAGCCCGATAATCCAAAGGATGTTGGGGCGTGGGGTTGATGACATATCGTCCTTCTTTCTCGCTCTTATAGAAGAGCCAGTCGGGGGTGGGGAAGTTCAACACTACTTTTAGTCTAATGAGTTAATGATCACAGCCTCTATAGACTACAATCGTACGTCACGCCACTAATCATCAGTTTGATATATGGAGTGATTAGACTAATATAACAATTATTATGTGCTTTCGTCAATTCTTAGAGGCTTCGTCGCGCATCCAGGGAAGGGTTATCGCGTCTACCAAAATGCTATACTTAAAGCATGGATAAGAAAGTAATATCGGTAATCATCGGAATCATACTTCTGATAGCAGCCACATTTGCATACGTGCTCTTGCAGCTGCCAAAAAGCCAATCTACAAACGAAACGCCTAGCTCATCGACCCAGAAACAAGAGGATGCAATGCCAGGGACGACCACGAACGATCAGCCAGGCTCATACGTCACGTACTCGGAAGCGGCTATCCTCGATACGGTAGGGACGAAGCTTCTCTTCTTCCACGCTCCATGGTGCCCACAATGCAGGGCGATGGAGGCGAGTATAGAAAGTGACGGCATACCAAGCGGTGTCACCGTGTTTAAAGTTGACTATGATTCAAATCAAGCGCTCCGTCAGAAACACGGGGTCACACTCCAGACGACATTCGTCAAGATCGATGACCAAGGAAACAAAATCGCGAGTTACGTAGCCTACGAAGAGCCGCAGTTTAGTGCTGTTGAGCGAGAACTTCTCAGGTGATTGAACTCTACATCGTCTCGTTCGTCGCAGGCATCCTCACCGTCCTCGCACCATGCATCTTGCCACTCTTGCCGATCATCATCGGTGGTAGCTCTTTGCAGGAAGGTGGCGAGAGTAAACTATCGCTGAAGCGTCCCATCACAATCATCGCGAGCCTCGTCATCTCCGTCGTCATCTTCACATTGCTACTCAAGGCAACCACCGCATTGCTCGGCATACCGACGATGGTATGGGCAATCATATCGGGAGGTATCGTCTTATTGTTCGGGATTAACTTACTATTTCCTATCCTTTGGGACAACTTCATGATGAAGACCGGACTCGCGACGATGACGAACCGTCTGATGGGTCAATCCGAGGGGAAGGTGGGCTTCAAGAGAGATGTCATCCTTGGAGCGGCTCTGGGTCCTGTGTTCAATAGTTGCAGCCCAACCTACGCACTCATCGTTGCGGTCATCTTACCGGTCTCTTTCATGACTGGCGTCGGATACCTGATCGCTTACTCAATCGGGCTCGGTCTCATCCTCCTCCTCATCAGTATCTTTGGCCGCCTACTGGTCAACAAAATGAAATGGATGAGCAACCCGAGAGGTATCTTCCAAAAAGTCATCGGTGTCCTGTTTATCATCGTCGGCCTATCTGTGATATTCGGAATTGATAAGGGCATACAGGCATACGTGCTAGAAAATGGCTGGTATGACCCGATCATACGCATAGAAGAGTCATTCCGAACGAAGTGATGCTACACATTCGGATACTTCACGCGGCATATATTGACACATAATTATTTCAATGGTATCGTAATCTTACCCTATATGCAGTCCAGTCGAAGGAGTTGGATATGCCGGCATCATCAGCCAGAGGGCTCGCAAGTCTTCTGAAAGATGTAGCGAATGGCAATTGGTTGCTCGGTAGCCATTTGTCGCAAATCCGCGAATACTGCCTTGTGCTCGTAAGTGCGGAACAAGAACAGCTGGGCGATGCCTACGACTGTTTTGACAAAGCCTGTGAGGCGTTCGGTCACGATTGCTGTAGCCCCGTGAAGAGGGAAGCAGTCCTTACCGCCGCCACCAAGCTCGGAGAAGCGTTCTTGGCACTACCAGATAAGACGTTGCAGCGCAGTACTGCTTAGCCCGAAGACGACACATTTGGGCACACCCGCCATACCGAAAGGTCCCTGGCGGGCTTTTCATAGTCACGCATAGGATACGGCAAGCGTGGTGCACGGAGTATCGAAGGGCGGCTAAGGACGTATGAGAATAGCCATCTGTACCACGGCATTGTTCGCGGGTGCGACCGAGAAGGTCACTGTCACATTCGTTGCGTCAGCCGTGACAGTATTTGTCGCGAGTGCGGCGGATGACTGCGCGTGAGCAGCCGTGCTAGCTGGGATTCTGCCTTGATAATGCGGGACGCTAAATACGGTCGCGACACCGTCGCCCGTTCCATCAAGCCGTAGCGTAATCACCCCCTCCTCTGTTTTCACGAGACTACCCGTCAGCAGATAGTACGTCGTTGAGAGTTGACCTCCGATGAGTAGATTGCCCTTTACAGATGGTCCAAAGACGACATTTATCGCCTTAAGTGAGGGTTGGGGATAGTCGAAGACTCTTTGGAACGTCATATCATCGTGGCTCACGGAGAATCCAGCGAGCATATCTGTGCGCTCAGTTGTCCATGAGTGGAAAATAGGAAATCCGAGGCCTCCCCTGAGACTCGTGAGGTTTGTCGAGATTGATGTGTTCGCTGTGCCACCTGAGTTCATGTACACAATCGACAGCTTACCGTACGTCCTATATGCCGTACGTGGTATCATCCACAGCCCTTGGTTTGGATCTGAACCAAACAAGATGTAGTCAGGCCTCGGTAGTACAGCAGTAGACTGCATCGCACCAAGCGCAGAGTATGTCGAGGGAAGAGCGTCGAGCTGTATCCACGTCGCGCCATGGTCATCGGAGTAGACCACGTCTAGCTTACTGTTCATCTGCACATCTCCCCATGCCACCCAAAGCCTGTCCCACCATGGGTCATAGGCAGCTGAGTGAACATGCATACCAGCGGTGTTACCCGACCAAGTATAGAGATCGAAGACAAGGCTCCATGTCGCACCATAGTCCTCCGTGAAGTATACATAGCGACCACTTGTAGTCGCATCACCACTACCTGGAGTCTGCGTACCATAACAGCCGATGACGCCATACTTGCTTGTACCTGCGACGAGGTTGTCATCACCAAATGTCGCATTGTTTAGTCCGAAATTATTGACGGCGCCGCCGATAGAAGTGAGGACAAGCGTCCAGGTGGCCGTCGTGTGGCTCGTCGACCAACCCGTCGACCGATACACGCGTCCAGGTAGTGCAGTCGGGCTGATGAACACCAACGCTTCTCCATCGTCAGTCTCATATAAACCGTTGATTTGACCGGCTGGGAAGGAAGAGTTGACGGATGTCCAAGTCACACCTTCATTGACAGATTGGCGAAGTGTATTAGTATCTCCTCCATAAAAAGTGAGTCTGTCTCTACTTATACCGACGGGACGAATCGTACTCGTCGTCCATGACGACAATACAAACGTACCTTCGCCGCCCGGTAATGCTTGATGTTGTCTGACATACATTAGGCACTCACCTCCGCATACACCTTAACTTTTATCAGCGTGCCGTCTGCATCAGGACCAATGAAGAGGTCGGAGGAGCAGTAGTCGGCAACTAATTCATTGCCAGCAGTGACCACAATCGCACCAGTCCATCCCGGGCTGTTGTAGTTGGCAATGGTTCGGTTCGCCACGACAACATTGACGTTGTTTGTACCCACGTTGCGAATCACGAGTCTTCCTCGACCCGGCTCTGGTGGACGAATCAACGCTGGGTATGATCGGCTTGAGACGGCAAAATACGACACCCCTATGACCTTCTTTGTTAACGATGTAATCTGTCCAGGCTGAAGCGCTGTCGTCGCCAGTACTCCCTCGGCGGCAGTGGCAGCACCGATATCCGCTGGGGTAATCACAACGTCGGCAGTGAGGTCATGTCCAGCTACCGTGCGACTAGTCGGGACGTACGAGCCCGACGGCTGTTTGCCATCGAGAGTAGTCTGGAGATCAGTGACGTCCGCAATCGCATGTGTGTGGCCTGGCTGGCTAGCTGAATCGGCTTTTGTCAGAGAAACCCGAGTCGCGGCATCAACTTTCACATTAGTGACGGCATCGTCAGCCAGTTTCGCGGTCGTGATGGATCCGTCAGCTACTGTCACTCCGGCCAATACGCCTGGCGCAAGCTTGGCGCTTGTCACAGAAGCATCAGCAAGCTTTGGGGTGGTGACCGAACTATCTGCGAGTGCAGTAGTCTGGACTGAGGAGGTCGCGAGCTGTACGGCGGTGACGGAATTGTTTGCTAGCTGAGCACTACCGACGGCATCGTCAAGAAGTTGAGCAGCACCGACACTGTCGTCTTTAAGCGTACCATCAGCCCTATGCGCTTGGGTGAGGAAGTCGTTGAGGACATCTCCCCAGTTTCCAGCGTCAGATCCAGGCGTTGGTAGGCGTGACATGATGTGGTGATGCTCCCTCTATAATTAGTCTTTATGCTTATTCTACCGTACGTGGAGGAATATGGCAACGGCGTACTAGTTTTATGTTATACGCAAGTTAATGTAATAATTCTTACCTTAACGGATGCAATTATAGTAGTATGGTCGAGCGTCTAGACCACTCATTATACTCATGCTTGCTTGGATTTATGCGTCGACCCTATACTACGCTCATGACATCACCAGAGATCCCTTCATTGCCAACGACACTCATCGATGCTGGACAACGCTGGGCATCAGAGCGCGCCTACGCGGACGAGACCGTTCCCAACAAGGAACTCCTGAGAAAGCTCTACCTTGTCGGGGTCGTACTCCGGCAAGCGCACAGGAATGTCGTGCGGCAACGTATCGAAGCAGGCGGGGGTATCAAGCGGGTCAGCAGTACCCTCATGGAGCATATCAACTATACCGAGCTGCAAGATGGAAGCCTCGTATATGCAGCTGACTTCTTGCAAGCGCCCACCATCAAACTCGGTAAGATAACTGGTGTCACCCCAGACACAGACCGCACCTACACACAGGCTCATCACCTTGAGCTCGCATTTGGTGGTCCGCTGCTCGGCGGAAAGGCCGAGCGTAGTCGCAATGCGATCAACGAACAGCCTTTTTACTCCGTGGATATACACAAACTCCTTGAGGACGAAGGCTTCTTTCCAGAGGAATTTGCTATCACCGAAAGCATCACCACGCGCTTCAATCAACCCGCACCAGATGATGACCGACCACGAGATCACGTCGACAAGGGGAGTTATTCGCTCAATGGTAAGATTTGGGGCGTCAACCCCTTCAATATGAACCCTTCGCCCGATCCCTTCACGCAACCATTGCAATATCGTGAGTGGGCACTCCGTACGCATACCAAGATTGATCTCTCCTTCCAAGCACCAGTCACGAACCCAACCAACCCTCGACAGATCGATACTATCACGGTGATTGATAAGTATGGATCTATGAAGCCAGATGCCCGGACTGCGATTACCGCGCTTGGGCGCTTCCGCGCTCTGATGGGATATTACTCCTACGCGACATATCCACATCTCTTTCCTCAGGGAGATGATGTGTTTTCAGCTATCGAGACAACCCACTCGTCTCAAGAGGAGTAAACTATCGTTCGTTAGAAAAAGATACACCCGTAACGGTGTATCCTTTTCGTTAAGTCATGGGTAACTAACGGAGGCTGCGACGACTTGCAGCGTAATAATACGTTGCACCGACGATGCCACTGAGGCCTAGGCCGCCAGTGAGTACATCCGCGATACCAGTCTGTGGCAGCTCGGGTGGCGTAACCACTGGAGGAGTAACGGGAGTCTCGCTTGTGTCAGTCGACGCGGTATCGCAGACATCCGGGCTACCGGGAACCGTAGGAGTATCGACACAGACGTTATTGATATGTGTACCGCTCGCATAGAGTGCATACTTGGCAGTAATCTTGAAGGTCTTTGATTCTTTTACTGCGAGGCTAGGAATCGTATATGTCCAGACTTGGCCACTGATCGTACCGGCAGTTGCTGAGATAGGCGTCACTTCTTTTGGTGCCGTGTCGGTCACGACGGCGCTTTTCAATGCGACGTTGCCAGTGTTGGTCACGACAATCTCGTAAGTAAACATCTGCCCGACGGCGACGGTTGCATGCTCGCTACCATTCACAGTCTTAGTGAGGCTAATGCCAGGTTTACTGACTGGTTTTGACGTAGCTTTGACGGGGTTTCCACAAACTTTGAGGACAGCGCTCTTGAACGAGCCGTCCGCATTGAAGAAGACGAAGGCCGAGAGGGTAGACTTGAGACGGTCGGCGCCTTGATAGACAGTCACACCGTTGGCGTCAACCTTCTTTCCACCGAGGGCACCGGAGCGTCCGACGGTCTGTGCACCTGTCGCGACGACTTTGCCGTTGACGATGACATTGCCGTTCGTGTGGACAGTACCGGTCTTTGCAGTACTACTTGCAGCGATATCCGCTGCGTCTATATTGTAGTGAGAGAAAATCTTCTTGAGGCCACGCTCATTCTTGGCGTATTCACTTTTGAGTTCGCCGGCGCTCATCGCACCACAGCGGATGATCGCATTGTCGCCACACTCACGTGATTCGGCGCTTACAGTGGGGCTGAGTGACACAACTCCCGCAAAACTTGCGAGTGCGAGCACTGCACCGAGCATAATAGTTCGTATTGACTTCATATTCCTCCTTAAGCTTGACCTCAAAATCAAGTTATTACATACATTATATCAAATACTTTACAAAATGTCAATACATAAGCATTATACTCTTACTCATGTCGGTTTCCCTCAATATCGCGTCGCAGAGAGCAACCTGATATAATAACGTACATGGAGTCATTACACTTAAGCCGTCCCTACGCGATTATGATGGTAGGCATACCCGGTAGCGGCAAATCATTCTTCGCGTCCCAATTCGCTGAGACGTTTCACGCCCCATATATAGACAGTCTTGTCATCGAGCGCCTGAGTCGCGACAACGAGGCAGCAGGGGAGCTCATCGGACTGATCTTGGGCGAGCTATCAAAGACCAAACAAAGCTTCATCTTTGAGGGCAATAGCGACAGCCGAGTACATCGTACCGAATTTGTCCGCTGGGCCCGCAGTAAAGATTATCAGCCCATGCTCGTATGGGTGCAGACCGATCAACGCACATCTCTCAAGCGCGCGCTCAAGAACGGCACGATTACTCGTGACGCGTTCGAGACGGTGTTGCGTGATTTCAGCGCACCCCACCCAGATGAGAAACCTGTCGTCATCAGTGGTCGTCACACATATGCAAGTCAAGCCCGGGTCATGTTGGCTCACCTGAGTAGAGAAGCTCGTCCAGAACAAGCAGCAGCACCCGCGACACGACCCGCCAGCTTACAGCCAACTCGTCGTAATATCACCATACGTTAGGTCTCTCCGTGCCAGAAATTGTCGATGATGAATTCGGACACATCACCGTGCGCCGATTAGCACGCTCGCGGTCGATTCGTTTTAGTGTCGCAACCTCCGGCAGACTCGCGGCCAGTGCGCCACGACTGACGCCACTCTTTGTCATCCGTCAAGTGCTCGAGTCCTCACGACCCGCCCTGCGCAAATTACTCGATGACCCGCGGATACGGACGCCCTATGAAGATGGCCAACAGATCGGCACACACCACCGACTTGGTGTCGTGCAAACCCACATGATCACGAAGCCCGAAGTACAGACCACGCGAAGTACACTGGTAGTGAAGCTGCCTCCTGGCAGCGAATTGTTGTCTCCTCAAGTCCAGCAGCTGATTCGCGATGAAGTCACGAAGATCTTACGCCGTGAAGCCAAACAATACCTGCCCGGTAGGCTTGTCGAGCTCGCGCACGAGTGGGGATTTCATTACGAGCGCGTGCGATTTAGCCATAGTAGCGGACGATGGGGGAGCTGCAGTAGTACGGGCACAATCAGCCTCAACATTGCATTGATGAAATTACCGCCCGAGCTCATCGACTACGTGCTCGTACACGAACTATGCCACACCAGACATATGAATCACTCGAAAGCCTTCTGGGGAGAGGTAGAGCGCATCAATCCACACTATCGTCTCCACCGACGCCATATCGCACGACATTCACCGACTGTTTGATTGTTTCTTTTCACTGCGCTTGTGGTTATAATGAAGGAAATGAATACGGGTGGCGCACAGCAACTCAATCAACGGACTAGGGACATGATTCGTGTAGCCGGTCTTTTCGTACCACTACTACTCGTTGTCTACGGAGTCTTGATCCAACTCGGCGCGATTGACCAGAGTCATTATATGAGCGATGGCGCATTTTGGAGCATCAGTATCGGCTGGTTTGCGCTTGCCATCTTCCAGTACCTCATACCCTCAACTTCTCGCAGTCAATCACTTATCCGTCTCGCGGCGTATCATACCCTCGCAGCCGCCTACTTGCTCACAGTCTCTGGCTTCGATACGCCACTCGCCATACTCTGGGTAATCCTGATGCTGGCAGCCTTCGCCTACAACGGTCGCGATGGACTCGCTATGAGTATCATCATCTTCCTTGCAGCAGGTGTGTGTGATGTCTTTCTCGCAATCGACGTGACGGGCGACGCCAGTAGCAACGCACTCTTCGCGCTCTCGACATTATTGGTTGGTTTCGTCACTATTCACATCAACACCTCTGAAGAAGTCGACCGAGGAGAGCTCGCGAGAAGCCAGGCCGAAGAGCATCTGCAACGCGACCGTGTCATGACCATCGTCAACAACCTAGCTGACGCCATCTTCAGCACTGACCGCGACGGAGTCATCCAGCTTTACAACGCGGCAAGCCTCAATTTGCTCGACACAAATGCCGGCCTAGAGGGACAGCACATCGACGATGTCATCCATCTCTATGATTCCGACAACCACTCTTTCAAGCTGTCACACACGTTCAAGAGCCTACGTAGCGTCAAATCCCGCGACGATTTGCGTGCGACTATTTCAGACGAGGTGATCCGTATTGGCATCGTCTACTCGCCGATTCGCAGTACCGATAGCAGTAGCGACTCAGAGAGCGATGGCTACATCATCATTCTACGTGACATTACGAAGCAGAAGTCACTTGAAGAAGAGCGTGATGAGTTCATCTCTGTCGTGAGCCACGAGTTACGCACCCCGATCACAATCGCCGAGGGCACTATCAGTAACGCACAAATCATGATGAGTCGCTCGGACATCACCAAGGAGAAGCTTTCTGAGAGTATCGATATGGCGCACGAACAGGTTCTCTTCCTTGCCAAGATGGTAAACGACCTCTCGACCTTGAGTCGTGCGGAGCGTGGTGTTGCCGACACCCCAGAGGATATCGATGTCAGCGCTATGATCCAGGAGCTCTACGCCGAATATGCGCCCCAAGCTCAAGCAAGAGGACTCTCGTTCGACCTCGATCTCTCTCCGAAGCTTGGTACCGTGGCCGCAAGTCCTCTCTATCTTAAGGAGCTGCTACAAAATTTTGTGACAAACGCCATCAAGTACACAAAAGAGGGTGGTGTCACTATCGTCGTCAAGAGAACACCCAAGAAGTTGTCATTCAACATCAAAGATACGGGTATAGGTATGAGTAAATCCGACCAAGCGCATGTGTTCGAGAAGTTTTGGCGCTCAGAAGATTACCGCACACGCGAGACAGGCGGTACCGGCCTTGGCCTATACGTATCGGCAAAACTTGCCAAGAAGCTCGGGGCAAAGATTGAGATGAGTTCACGTCTCAACCACGGCTCGACATTTAGTTTCAGTCTTCCCGTAGATACGAAGTAATTATGCTTGCGTGTGCATAATACTGTCTCTATAATTTTCGGTATGAGGTACTTCCTCAAGCACGTTCGTCATCTCATCAAATCTGCGAGGAGCGACTGTGGTTACCCTTGATGAATTCGTCAACAGTATTGTCGAAGAAGCCCCGACTTTCAATGAACACGGCCTAGAGGGTCAGGCCAGAGCCACATTTGTTGAGACGATTCGTCTGACACGAAGTGCAATCAGAATCGGAATGCGTGTCGAGGATCGTCAAGAGGTATTCACGCCAAAGGACTACTTCTGGATCTCGACTGTCGCACGAGTAGAAACCGTATACGTGGGTGAACAGATGGATGCCCCGGCGGATGAAGCCAGCCTCTGGTCTTCGGTAAGGGGTTATCTTTTTACCCACTATCGCAGGCACTACCCAGTCACTCCATCACACGACTGATTGTGCGGTGCCTATAATGCTTCAGCGGATAGCTTTCGTACCCACGATAGGGACTCCGCGTCAGCTAATGGGGCGGCTTCACGCCGCTCCATTAGCCTCATTCTATTGACACACACCCCATAACGCGTTACTATTGACTTGACAGTCTGCGACAAGCAGACTTTTAAATTGGGGGAGATCCTACACACGTGGCGAAAGCATCCGCAAAAAAGAGTGAAACTAAAGTCACTCGTATCAAAGCGTCAGATTCCGAAGTCGATAAGGCAGAGGGAACGCCGACAAAACCGATCGCTATAAAAGCGAAAAAAGACAAGAAGGTCAAGGTGCTCGAAGTGAAGACAAGCGATACGACCGTCAAGCAGTCTCGCGCAAATGTTTTCGTACGTATCGGCCGCTATTTCAAGGGTGCTTGGACAGAGCTTCGTCTCGTCCGTTGGCCAGATCGCAAAGCGACATGGGGTATGACCGGCGCGCTGCTGATTTTCACAACCTTTTTCATCGTCATCATCGTAATCTTGGATTACGGATTTTCACAGTTATTCAATTTAATTTTAGGGAGCAGCTAACAAGTGGCACACAAGAATCGCTATGATGGAACCAGACAATGGTACGCCATCCACACCTACAGTGGCTATGAAGAGAAGGTAGCCGACAGTATCAAGACGCGCATCCAAGCGGTCGACATGGCCGACAAGATTTTTGACGCTATGGTACCAAAAGAGAAGCAGATCCAGATCAAGAATGGCAAGCGCAAAGTCGTCGAAGCCAAGATCTTCCAAGGCTACGTGCTCGTCGAAATGAAACTGACTGATGAGACATGGTACATTGTCCGCAACACACCGGGCGTCACCGGCTTCGTCGGTAGCGGCACCGAGCCAACTCCCGTCTCTGATTCCGAAATCGCCAAGATCAAGAAGCGCATGGGCGTCGAAGATCCTAAGCACCAGATCGATTTCAAGCCAGGTGAAGTCGTCAATATCGTCGACGGACCATTTAAGGGCTTCGACGGTGCGGTCAGCGAAATCGACAATACAAAGGGCAAACTCAAGGTCATGGTCAGTATGTTTGGCCGCGATACACCCGTCGAACTCGACGCACTACAGGTCAAAAAAGTCTAGTTCTTCAGTAGAAAATAAAATTGGCTATCGTCACGTCCGCATAGACACAACGATAGCCATTTTTTGATCACCGATTTCCGGGACCATCCCAACTGCCGCGACCCAGGCCACTCGTGAGCTTCTCGAGCACGGTCGCGGTGTGCTCACGGTCATCCGAGTCCACCGGACCACGCGCCCAGTGGTGGTCATTCTGCCGCTTGGCGAGAATCCCCTTGAGCCACGCGGCCTGTTCGTTCGTCAACGTCAGATTGACTGCCATACTGATACCACCCATCTCTTGTAGCAGATAGAGTTATCATAAGACATATACTCAGCCTTCGTCAAGTCTAGCAGCCCACTCTTCGTCATTCCCTAGGCGACAGTGCTTGACTTTATAAATTATTAGTGGTATAATAGTATAGTAAGCTCTTTTCCAATGACGACCAGAGATGAGGCATATATGTCGAAGAGTCTAGCCCTCCTGTGGCGCTACTGGCACACTCCACTTCTTGACCATGACATCATGATGTGGAAACTCGAAATCGAGATGCTGGAACTGCTCGCCACACAAGCGGAGGAAGAGGTAAACATCCGCCTTCGCATCATTGAGGCCGACAAGATGTTCTCGCGCGCCGCTGACGCACGTGTCCTGAAGCAGTACATTGCGGATGGCACGATTCGAGCATCCGACACCGACATCCATCGACTCGACACGGACGGAGATCCTCTCAGGGCTCTCGAACTCCTCGAGAACACAGTAACGGCCAGACGGGTCGGACGCGAAGTGGCCGAGAGCTACGTTGCGTCAGCCGAACGCGAGATGACGCGGCTCCACACCGAGCACGAGAGGCTCGCTACTGAACGCGTAGCCCTCGTCGCAGCTCGACAAGGAGTGTTCTTCAAGCTCCTAAGATCCCCCCATCGGGCCCACTGAGTCCCCAGGCGTGGCGGCGAGATTTCTTTCCCCCCGACACGCCATACGCACCATCATCGGTGCGTCTTTTATTACTCAGATATTGAACCTATCTACATTTTGTGGTATAATATATGTATGGAAAAACTGCCCGACAGCCCGACACAGCCCCTCCTAGAGTACGAGGGTTCGGTCTATGTCCGTGGCGGCAATCTTGTCCCTCGCACCTCTACAGAGGAAGATGCTCGTGTAATTATGGGTTTTGAGGCAATTGATGCGCATGTCGAGCAACTCTTTGAGGCGTGGGAGAGCGACGGCGACATCAATGCTGCGCTCGACGTCTGTGCAATCATCGCGCAGTTCCCCGAGCACTATCCACCCATCCCGCAAGCGCTATATGACACCCTCTATACAGATGTAGTCACACACCTTCAAGAGCCGACAAATGAGCCGACAAATGCTCGCGATTTAGTGATTCGATGTAGGCAGATACCTCAGCTATACGCGGCACTCACCAGTCACGTGCTAGAACGCCTACGGTCGCCATTGCCCCTACGGAACGACGGGTCTCACCATCTTGTGTCGGGCTACCTAGATGCCTACTCCATGGAAGAGCTGGATTATCTTGACAGGTACCAAGCGCTGTATCATCTCGCTTCCACTTGCAAATCCGACGATTCTGCGCTATAATCTCTCTGTTACGCACTAAATATTGCTTCAAACTTATATTTAGTATGCTCTGTAAACTAGAGGGAGTAGGGCACTCTCAAGAAGGAACGTTTTATTATGGCAAAGAAAATTATCGGAAACCTCAAGCTCCGTATCCCAGCTGGCCGTGCAACCGCCGGACCTCCAGTTGGTAGTACCCTCGGTCAATGGGGACTGAATATGATGGATTTCATCAATCCTTTCAACGAAGGAACCAAGGCTGATATGGGTAAGGACGTTATCGTCCACATCCAAGTCTACGAAGATCGTACGTTTACCTGGAAGAGCCTCGGCCAGCCAGTCGACGACATGATTCGTGAGGCTGTCGGTATCAAAAAAGGTAGCGGCCGTCCACACATGGAAAAAGTCGGGACGATTACTCGTGCACAGCTCGAGACAATTGCCACCGCTAAGATGAACCAACTCAACGCCATCGACATGGACGGCGCAGTCAAGGTCATCGCCGGTACCGCTCGCTCAATGGGCGTCGAAATCGCCGAGTAAGATTCTCGTGATTACATACAAAAACTACTCGCGTTGCGAGTAGTTTTTGTATGTACCCTATGAAAAATCCGGGCACCAAAGTACCCGGAGGACGCCAGTCATCTAGACCAGCAGAAGGGCGAGCCCTACGCTCGCATACACGGCACAGACGCTGTCGATGCGATCGAGCAGGCCACCGTGCGGACCGAGGCATGTGCCCGAATCCTTGATGCCATATGACCGCTTAGTGACGCTCTCGAAGTAGTCTCCTATGACCGCGACTATCGGCAAGTATGCCATGAGGACAAGCGTAGTCCAGGACACGACCAGGCCCGCCCACCACACGCATGCGTAGAGAGTGAGGTAGGTGACTGCCCACCCCAGCACAACTCCGGTGACCAGCCCCTCCATCGTCTTGTTCTCGGAGAACTTCGTCATGGGGTGAGACTGGTACTCGGGGCGCCACTTCGCGATGTACTTCGCGACGCGCCCACCGAGTAACGCGAACGAGTCTGTCGCAAACGTCCCCAATAGCAAGACGAGATAGAGCCGCCATTCGAGTACGGCGAGTCCGAGTGCGACGAGGAGACCAGCAACGACAATGATACCCAAGAGGATGGCACGAATTGCTTTGAGATTCCAACCCTCGAGGCTGACCATTTCCACAAGCTCATACGCAGCTCTGCGCATACAAAAGACGACGATGGCGAAGGAAACTACGACGGCGACTGCACGTGCCGATGGCACGCTGAAGAACTGCGGCAGGAGCATGAGCACGCCCACTGCGAGCACAACCACGCCATACTTAACTCGCTCGAGAATGTCCTTGCCGAAAAGACTTGTGACATCTGGCACGAAACCACCCCTTTCTCTATAGAAATGTGGTTTGTGTGCATACTATACCACCGGGAGGTGCAATCATAAACCATGAGTGTGTTGGACCAGCGAGGTTACTTGTCAATTAGCACAATCGATGTTAGAATATCACTGACTCAGCCAGAGTCCCAACAAGAGAGAAAGGGTCATTCATGGCCAGAAATTCTGACATCTTCTCCCGCGTCGGTGCGCTCCTGCATCTCAGCAACGAGAGAACCGAGCAGATTCGTGAGGCGACCCTCGATGCGCGGTATGTGGCCACGAACAGGCTCGACGAAGCACTCGTACGAGTCTCGGACGTGGCCCGCCGGCTGCACCATGCAACCAATGAGACCGTCGCTGTGGCAAAGACCACCTTCATCCGCGAGTACCATCGCGAGTGACAACCGCTTCTTGCACCGTGGCATGTGCCACGGTGCAAGAAGCTCACCACCTACGGGTGGATTTTTTATACTCCAGCGCTATACTAGAAGAAGTATCGGGATGTGGCGCAGTCTGGTAGCGCGCACGGCTGGGGGCCGTGAGGTCGCAAGTTCAAATCTTGTCATCCCGACCATGTATAATTGCTATTATGTTATTTTAGTGTTAAAATAATTATTAACTCGCATCACATGACCGAGCCACCTCGCTTGAGGTCACCCCTCCAACCCCAGGAGAACTATGCGTACATTCAAGGGAAGATTACTGGCCGTGCTCGCGGGCATCGCAGTCATCTTCACGATGGCCATCGTGCCGGTGCAGACAGCTTCGGCTGACCAGTACTGGCCCGAGAAGGCCGTCAAGCACTTCAGGGTCTACTGGAACAACGTCAACGATCCTGCGCCGACGTACTGCACCCACTACCGGGGCGGCATCAAGCTGAAGTTCAGCAAGAAGCTGCACAACGGCGACAAGGCGTGCGATTTCTCCATCGTCACCGATGAGAACGGCGTCATCGAGAAGACGAAGGTGCAGATCTTCAGGCACAGCAAGTACACCATCGACGTCAGGATCGTACTCAGTAAGACGAAGAGTCGCACCGAGTACCGAGATGTGAATTCCCAGACGGCGCAGTTCAAGTACACCGCTTCGCCATGGGCCCTGCGCATGCAGTATGGCAGCAAGAGTACCGAGTGGTTGCCCAACCGGTACTACAAGTACACATCGATGCCGGCCAAGAACTTCAACATCGGCGTCAAGTACAAGATCACCCAGCGTTGGGTGACCGGCCCGTACAAGAACATGGACCCGGACATCTTCCTGTCGCGGCTCAAGCTCAAGGTCTACGTGGTACCCACCAAGTAGGTCACACCCGGTAACAGACACCTTGTCTGTTGCCGGTTTTTCATATCCTTACAGTATGGTTGCTATAATAACGATATGCGCGCATCTATAGCGCGGCGATCTCTCTCATCTAAGCGATCTCGCCGACGAATATATCTGTATCTCACACCTATATTAGTAGCGTCGGTTTGCGCCCTCTTTATCGCGTTTACGAATTGGCGCGTGAGTGCTGATATCAAATCTAGTGAGGCGGCCCAGAGGGACCTGTTCGCAAAGATAGATGCGCAAATAATCGAAACAAAGAAGCAGCGCGTAGAGGCCGCCAAGAAAGCTGAGGCGGATGCGAGAGCGAATGCAGTCGCAGCAGAGGAGAAGCGCAAGGCCGAGGCAGCCGCAAATCCTTCTGGCACCGCATCAACCGTGACTACCACAGTGTGTGATGTCGCAAATCCAAACCTCATTACTATCGTCGTCAACAAGAAGCACTGTTTCAATCCAAACACATGGGAGCCGAGCGACCTGAGTCCCGTCGCGGGACTTTACCTGCGCGCGGAAGCGGCGAGCCACATGCAAGCGATGATGGACGCAGCCTCAGCCGCCGGTCAAGGCTTCTTGATATCGAGCGCCTACCGCTCCTACTACGACCAAGTCGCGACCTACAATTACTGGGTATCGGTAAACGGCAGCCAAGCCGAAGCAGACAAGGTGAGTGCGCGTCCAGGATACAGCGACCACCAGACAGGGCTTGCAGCCGATCTCAAACTGGCAAACTGCGTGCTTGAATGCTTCGGCACCACCTCACAATATCAGTGGGTAGCTGCACACGCTGCGGAATACGGATTCATTCGGCGCTATCCCGAAGGTTTGACGAGCATTACAGGTTATGAGCCAGAAGCATGGCATTGGCGATACGTAGGCACCACAGTTGCCCAAGACATGCAGATGAAGGGTATCCAGACTCTCGAGACCTACTTCGGCGTGAGTGGCGGCGACTACGCGACCTAGTTGGTGTCGTAGCGAATAATCGGTACGGCTTCGATATGAAGACCGGTCTCTAGGTGAGCGGAGTTGCAGATAGTGATCAGCACACCCCGACCGTGCTGACTAGCACGAACCTCAAGTGGGCGTTTAGCGGCACATTCGTCGATGAGTGCCCGCGCCTCGGCGGCGAGGACATCCTGTCGTGCATCGATCTCACCAAGCTGATTCGCAACTTGCATGCGATACTCTGCCGCAGTGATTGCAGGAAGACCTTGCTGCTCGCGCATCGCTGACATATCTTCGACGATATGATTCGTCACTCCATCATCCATCGCGCCAGCTCCATTCATCTCGGCAATATCCTGTAATGCGTTTGACTCGCGTAGTAATGCGCTCATTGGAACACACTCACGGCAGCCGGGTGGGATAGGGACAGTTTCTGCTAATCTCATGATTAATACTAATATATAACATTTACTTGTATATTGCAAGTCATTTTTACACCCTTTTCAGATATTACTAGCATTGACGCCTCAACTAATGGGGGGCGTATACTAGGTATAGGTTATGGTTGTACTCGTACCTTGTACGTTTCCACAGCCAGACCGTACATTTACGCTTTAGGTTCGCTTTCATACGCGCACCTACTCAATCACTACTTCAAGCATACGTCTCCTCGCTAGTGTAAGTGGGGCTTTGAGGCGGCTTTGTAGTTCATACTCCACCACTTATATCAATAAATGGAAATCCTAGGAGAGTATGCTATGGAAAATATTAACAGTCCAGTTTCTATCACTTCGATCGGGTTTGGCCGCGATATGCGACCCATCCCACAGCGCATGGAGTGGCGAGGACGCACCTATTGTTTCATCGATAGGGGCATCCAAGCGACCATCCGCCGCGGTGAGACCGTCTGGAGCACAGTCACGATGAGTGACGGCGCCCAGAACTTCTGCCTCAGGCAGAATGGCGGTCTGTGGACACTTCTGAGTGTCTGCTAGATACTTAGGACGAAAAAGCAGCCCCCGAGTAATCGGAGGCGTTTTTCGTGTTGACTTCTTTAATATTTTATGATACAATAGTATACGATTATCCCCGTTGTCTATGGAAGGAACCTGGGATGACGTCCTTCGTCAGTTTAGTAGTCACCGTCTTCGTTATCTACGCTGTGCTCAGCTTCGTCACAGACTTCATCCAGAACCGTTACGACGTCGAGCACATCAAGACGTGGATCGTCAAGATGGAGCTGTGCGATGAAGACGCAACACTCGCAGAGTGCCGTCTCATGAGCCGATTTTCCTCACGTGTTCCGTTCCTGTTGCATGGAGAGACCCTCTGGCGCTTCCATGCTGCTCTCAGTAAGGGTGAGGATGCGAAGGAACGTCAGAACGCGCGAGAGCTCGCCGTCAAGATCGCCGAAGAATCATCTCCTGGCGAAATGGCAAAACTCATACTCAGTGGTGTCTACTACGACCCTCAACTCGTAGCAGGCATCGATGACATGGAGTACGCCGACTTGTTCTTCTACGCCATGGCCCAGTGCCTCGCGCTGGGACGGGTCGGCCTGACATACGAGCTGCTGCTGTACCACGAGATTGTGACGGTGACAGATCGCCGCCGCAAGATCCTCGAGGACAGGCTCAGCAAGGAGCCCTTGACGCTTCCCGAGGACTGGGATGACATCGTGCTTGAGCAGTTCGACAATCCGTCGATCAAGCTGCTTGACCAGCACGCGTGTCTCACACGCGAAGAGGTGCGATCACTTGCGGGTCGTGCCGTCACATTGCGCGATGTATCCATGGCAAAGGTTGTCCTGGCATACTGCGTACACGATGACGACACCCTGCCCGAGAGCTTCGAATACCGTGAGGTAATCGGTGACTCCATCATGGGTGACCTCATCCGCATAGTAGCCGACCGACAGAACGACTGACACATTACCCGTCAGCACTCGACTAACCCTCGAGAGCTGGCGGGTATTTAATTTGTCTGTATATATCACTCAAAAAGGAAAGAAGCCGCACAAGTACTATTTGTCAATCTATCGGATGTCGAGCATGGCAGCGCCACGCCGTGCGTACTTGCCGATAAGCGCGAAGTGGAACTGCTGCTGATAGATGGCGTCTTCGAGAGCATTATGGCTCAGCTCGCCAGTAGGTCGGACATCTGGACCAAACTGCTTCTTACCACTTGCATCCCAGTCGTATTGCCGCTCAAAAGCCATGATTAGGCTCTCGGTGCAGTAGCCGGCGTGGCCATATGGGTTCTCGAGACCAGCCCGCTGGTACTCAAGTGCGATTAGGGGGAAGTCATAGCTCGCATTGTAGGCGGCCAGTACTGCTGCTTGCTTGCCGTATTTCCTCATCGCTTCACGCGTCCATTCATCGAGCTCGCCAATCGCTTTTGAAGGTTCGATACCTTCGTCGAGCAATCGTTCGCGGTTCAGGCCGTGGTTTTCGCAAAACTCTCGGTTTCCTTCGATCCATTCCTTTGCAGTCGGTTTGAGTTCACGGTAAAACGTCTCACCCCACGGCGTCACTGCTCCGATACTCAGTAGTGATCCGTATCCGGCGATGCCATCTGACTCGACGTCGAGATCGACGATTAGTTGTGGTGACTGCCGGACGATTTCCCGCCCATGGTCAAAGTTCTCTTGAAAGCCTCTCATAGTCACTCCTTGGTTGGTTGTTACAACCTCAGCATAGATGGCAAAGAAGCCTCGAGCAGTGAATGGATATGTAGTAAATATTCATTTACTTCACGAAAACAGATACGCACTGTTAAAATAAAGGCGTGAAGATGTATATCGACCACCACTTTCAGTCACGCATCATTGATGAACTTTGGGCAGGCTCGCGGACGTTCACTCAACTCAAGCCCGAGGCGGTTGAGAATAGCCTGTTTATGTACCATTTGCGCAAGCTCATCGCACGCGGAATCGTCATAAAGCTTGAGCACGGTTACACGCTTACCCCAGAGGGGACACGCTGGGCACATAAGCTCGACCCAACCCATCGCACACAAATCGGCTTACGCACGTTGGTGCAACTTTTCGTCATACGCGACGGCCAGCTGCTCATCTCGGAACGGCAGGGTGTGACCGCGACACACATGAACCGGTATCTGTTACCGAGTGCGCTCCATGCGTTCGGTATGAGCCGCGAAGAGTGCATAGACACACTTGCACGACGACTAAAGGTGGTGTGTGGTGAGCTGTTGACCCAAGTCGAAACGATCATGCCATCACAGCAACTTCATACGATTAGCGATATCTACGGGGGGACATACGACGAAGAAATCCTACCTAGAGACGAGACAGACTATCACTATCAATGGATAGCGCTTGATGACATAGCGGGAATGAGTATATCGGAGGCCGGAGCACTTCCGATGGTGACGCGAAAGTACCTTGCGGAGACCCTGCAGCCACGCGAACTAGCGCGTCACGAATAAACCCAAGCCTTACGCGTAGATATAGTAGAATTCACCCGCAGAAACGGTTCGGTAGTGGACGACGCCCACGCCACCGGCATAGTTCATCTCTGAGATAGAGACTGTGCCCCCATTGACCGACTCAACATAGACTACATGGCCACTTTCGACACCGATCGCACCGGCGACGGGCGTTGGTCCCGTGGCGAATCCAGAAGCCTGGGCTGACCCCACCCACTGGCCTGCGTTACCCCAGAATGACCCAATGTTTGGTTTGCGGTTATACACGTACCAGGTACAGTTGCCCCAGGCGTAGGTGTTGCCAACTGAAATAGACGCGATACGGCCCGTCGCATATGATGCGCCGGAGCTCTGCGTGGTGGATGTCGCTATTGGAGCTACCTGCACTGCGGTGAGTGATCCGTAGCGATCGGGGAGTTGTTCATCATCCTTAGGGATGCGAAATGTCTGACCGATGTCGATCGCGTCAGGATTGACGATCGCTTCATTTGCATTGTAGATCCGAACCCATGTCGTATGGTAGGTATCGGCGATAGAGCTGAGTGAGTCTCCCGCCGCTACCGTCACTATGACGGGTTCATTCTTTTTCTTAGACTCACTCGCTGGCGCGGTGGTCGCTGCTGCTTGCTTTGTATCGGCGAACGTCGTAGACCCGCCAAAAATTGAGACAGCAAAAATAATTGCCAGTGCTGCCACTGTCGTATTGAAACGCATTGTTTCCTCCTATACCCCCACGAAAAGGTGTATTGTTGTAAATGTCAAATTCGTGGTATTATGCCTTTTGAAAAAACATAAGTACTTATACTATCACGCCCATAGCGCTTATGTCAATGTCCCGACCGCTATGGGTAGCGCTTATAGGGGTAAACGCAGGTAAATTATCACGACGCAAGTACGCGCATCGTATCATAAAATCAATGCCAAAAGGCCTGAAAATGCTGTTGTTTACACCACAAAATGAGTCGATTAATCACACAAAATCTGACCTAATATAGCTATATAGACTTCCTAACAGATACGTGCTATAGTTGTATTCATACAAATCAATGTTGGGAGGCGCTCAGAAACGCCGTTACTACCACAGAAAGGGTTCTCCACCTATGGCTAAAAAAGCTGAACTAATCGAAGAAGCTGCCAAGCTTAAGCTTGAAGTTTCTCCAAAAGCAACAATCGCTGATCTTGAGGCTGCAATTGCTGCTGCAAAGCCTGCGAAGCGCGAAAAAGTCGAGAAGGAAATCGTCGCCGAGCGTAAGGCCGACGTGGCCAAGGCTGGCAAACGTAGCGAGAAAGCGATTGAAGAAATCGAAGCCAAAGAAGAGAAAGAAGCCCGCAAAGAAGCTGGCAATACTGCTCCTCAGGGCGACGTCGAACACCACTCAAAGAAGGGGCCCGCCCCAGTGGTGCGTCCTCTCGTTGAGCGCAAGGGTAAAGGCTACAGAAAAGTCGCTGAGCTCGTCGATCGCACCAAGGTCTACTCGCTTGCCGACGCACTCGAACTCGCCGTCAAGACAAACCCTGCGAAATTCGACGCATCCGTCGAAGTCCATGTCCGTCTCGGCGTCGACCCACGCCAAGCTGACCAAAACATCCGCGCGACAGTCACACTACCAAACGGTAGCGGTAAGACCATCCGCGTCGCCGTGTTTGCCCCTGACACCGATGCTGCCGCAGCTAAGAAAGCTGGTGCTGATATCGCAGGTGACGAAGATTTCTTGAAACTCCTCGAAAAGGGTGAGTTGAACTTCGACGTCCTCATCGCGACACCTGCCTACATGCCAAAACTTGGTAAATATGCACGCGTCCTGGGACCAAAGGGCCTCATGCCAAATCCAAAGAGTGGCACAGTTGCTGTTGATGTCGTCAAAGCGGTTTCTGAAGCTAAGGCCGGCAAGGTAGAATACCGCGTCGACAAGCAGGCTACTATTCACCTCTCTATCGGCAAAGTGAGTTTCGGTGGTGCTAAGCTGCTCGAGAATGCGCAAGTCTTCTTCGCAAGCCTCCAGAGCCAGAAGCCATCTAGCCTCAAGGGTATCTTCGTCAAATCTACTGCGATTGCTACGACCATGGGTCCTGGCATCAAGGTAGAGAACCAAACGAACTAGATGGGCCCTCTTGCATCCACTACACCCACTCATACGAGTGGGTGTTTGGTATCATAGGTAGATGAAGAAGATTACGTTTACACATGGTTCAATCGTACGTAACCGTACCCACCAGAAAGCCTACAACATCTACCGACGCAACAAACCGTCGAGCGCTTGCCAGTTCTGCGAATTCACGACCGACCTTGACCACGTACTTGAAGGACACCCGCTTTTCTGGATTGTTCGCAATCTTTTCCCGTACCATATCTGGGATGGCTCACGTACTGGCGAGCATCTACTGATAGTCCCCAAGCGCCACATTGATTCCATCGCCGATTTCACACACGAAGAGCGTGAGGAATATATGGACCTACTTGCTGATTACGAATCACGAGGCTACAGCACATACACTCGCGCACCTTCCAGCGGACGCAAGACTGTTGCCCACCAACACACTCATCTTATCCAGGTAGGCGATAGTATCAAGGCGCAACTTTTCATACAGACCCCCCACATCAACATTACGCGCTGACTTGCCACGCAGCTCAAGAGGCCGTATACTGGTCGAAAAGGGTGGTGAACTTTTCGGTTCACTGACAAATTCTCGAGAGGAGTAGCCGTGAGCTACGACGCAAAGATTGTCGCCGACTCTATCTCGGAGGCTGGCGATCGCTTGACGACGCTGGAGGTCACACTTCCGCGTATTGTGTTGAGCGAATTCAACACACACCGAGTCTTTAGCCGCAACTCGGCAAGTAGCCGTGCGATTCCGGTCGCAAAGCAGCTGAGGAAGGTGCTGACCACGCCCTTCGTCCCCGAACGCTTTGGCCGTAATCAGGCGGGCATGCAGTCGTACGAGTGGCTCGAGGGCCTGAAGCACGACGAAGCGGTCAAGCTCTGGCTTCGCGGCCGCGACAGAGCTGCGAGCACCGCATTTGAGCTACTGCTCGGTGCAAAGTTGAGCAGCGAAGTCTTCGGCTACAACCCCGAGAGGGAGTTCGCTTCTCTCGACAAGCTACTCGCAGGTTTCGATGACGCAGTAGTGCTTCTCGACCCCAAGCATCAAGTCGAGAATCTCGCTGACACAGACATGCTCAATGTCCATAAGCAGATCACCAACCGCTTACTTGAGACGTGGATGTGGCAGACAATCATCGTTACCGCGACCGAGTTCAGCAACTTCAAGGCGCTGCGCACCGACAAGGCCGCTCAGGAGCAGATTCGGCACGCTGCCATCCTCATGATGGAAGCGATGGACGCATCGACACCCACGCTCATCATGCGAGGCGAGTGGCATCTCCCGTTCATCCAGGACTTCGAGCGAGATGGCACATTCGAACGCACTGAAGAAGCCAGGCGTATCTCGTGTGCGCGCTGCGCACGCGTCAGCTACCTGACACATGATGGGCGACGAGATCTCGGAGCTGACCTCAAGATGGCGGATGGACTGCGTAGCAACGGGCACATGTCGCCATTCGAACACGCAGCTACGCCCGCGTTTCATATCGAGTCGACACCGTTCGAACACCGCGCGAGCGGCTGGGACGACGGAAACCCGCACCTCGTCTCAGAGTGGCACGGCAACTTCCATGGTTGGAAGCAGTACCGCAAGTTCATCCCGAACGAAGATGACTTCTCGAAGGTCGCCCGCCAGTCGTGAACCACGCACAATACCCGGATTCGCTGTCCAGCGAATCCGGGTTTTTCATTTTCTGTCAATCAGCGTATCTTGATGTAAAAAAGTGCAAACTGCTAGTACTATACGAGGGCTCTCATCTATAATGAAACACGAATAGGAGGAATCATATGCCACATCTTCACACCGCTCCGGGTGAATGCGATTTGACTGTCACGGGATACATCGTCCATGACGAACGAGTGCTGATGCAGATGCATCGCAAACTTGGCATATGGCTCGCACCGGGTGGCCACGTCGAGTGGAATCAGACGCCCATCGAGGCCCTGTATGACGAGATTCAGCAAGAGGCGGGAATCCCCCGTAGCGCACTGGAACTCATCGCCACAAACTCACTACAGCGCCTCATCACGCGCATCCGTTCCGAGGGAATTCCCACACCGTTTGATATCGACGTACACTCGATACCCGCACCTGACGCACCGAACCATCGTCACACCGATATGGCATATGCGCTTCGCTCAAGCACTGACGACGTACGTCCCGAGCCCGGAGAATCACAGACATGGGAGTGGATGGATATGGAGCGACTTACTGACGTCCTCGAACGTACGACACCCGTCAGCCACATGCGCGCCCAACTCGCTATCAGACTTGCGAGAGGCGACGTGTGAGCAACGTACAGATTGTAGATGGGCGAATAATCCCCGCTGGCGGCGTTTTCAGCGACCTCGAAATCAAGGCGGCACTCAAGATCGGCCATATCGTATGCGACCCAACGCCCATCAAGGTGAATGGCTCAAGTATCGATGTCAGTCTAGGCTATTACTTCTATCATGCCAAGGGTAGTGAGGGCGGCGACAGACTCTTCAATCCATTCGACGAAGCGGATGTGAAGCGGTATTATGGCAATTATTACGAAGCAAAGCCATGGTCAAACGTCCGTCGCAAGATTGCTAGTAAACGTATCGCCAACATTGAGGAACTCGTCAACATCCCCCCAGACCATCCCGTCATCGTCCTACGACCAAACGAGCGCATCCTCGCTCATACTCACGAGTTCATCGGCATCCTCGCGCCGGGCACCACGAGCATGCAAGCGCGCAGCACGACTGGTCGCATCGGTGTGTCGGCCTGCTACTGTGCGGGTTGGGGCGACCCGGGCTACATCAATCGCTGGACGATGGAGGTCCACAACCTCAATGAAAACGAACATATCGTCCTACCAGTCGGCTACCCACTCGCACAGATCGTCTTCAGTAGTACCGGCCCAGTCGCAGTGGAGTATGCCCAATCATCAGGTAATTACCAGTCACTCTCGAGCGCCGATCTAGCTGCTATTAAGGCTGACTGGAAGCCGGAGCAGATGCTGCCAAGAGCATACAAATCAGGATTTACATTGCCTAAACCACTAGAAGGACTGTCTGATGGCTACAAATAATGAGCGTGGAAAATCAATTGTTGCCGAAGGTAATGATGGCACAGGGAAGTCCACACAGATTGAGTTACTCGCTGACTGGCTAAGGGAAGATTACGGCATCGATTCTTACGTCATTCACGAGCCTGATGGGCCTGAAATTTCAGCAGAGATTCGCAAGATTATCAAAAATGGCTCACTTGAACGCCAACCACTCACGAATCTTTTGCTCTTTATGGCATCTCGATACGAGCAAAATCATATCGGCGAGAACCAACACCTTGCAGAAGGTCGATGGCTACTGAAAGCACGAGACAAGACATCGAGTGAGACATACCAAGGAGACGGCGAGGGACTTTCGCGACAACTCATCACCCAACTGCATGAGCTTGTGATGACTCCACTGTACCTAAAACCTGACCTTAAGGTCATCCTTGGGCTATCTGATGAAGTACGAAAAGACCGCATCGCAGCTCGAGGACCAATTGAAAATCCCGACACCTTTGAGATGCGCGGCCAAGCGTTTCAGGATAGAGTAAATCAAGGGTATTGGGACGTCGCAATGCGAGAAGGCTTTCCTTATATTGACGCTTCGAAATCGATTGAAGAAATTCAACAGGAAATCAGAGAACTTATCTGGGTTCGTGGTTTACTCCCCAGGCGCTAACCGCGCATACGCGGTGGCGGCAATCGGAGCGACATGCGCCACAACCTCACCACGATCATCCCGCAACACGCCAAATGATTTTGCGATGTCGTCCTGCGGACCGAGGATGACGCCACTATCTCGCCACACAACCTCAAGCATGGATATCTGTCGATCTAGCTCGACGGCGACACGTGCGAGGTTCGTCTTCTGGACGACGATGCGCGGATCGGGCACGTCCTGAAACTCTTTGTCGGGCACGATGTGCAGCCGGCGTGCATTCTCAGCTCGTAACTCAATCGCGATATCCGGCTCATCCAGCGAACCAAGTGTCTTCATAAACGCAAATCGCGCCATCAAAATCGCAGGCAAGTTGAAGGGTCGCGTCGCTTTCATCAGCTCGATACCACCAATCTCGGGATGACCAGCCAAAAACCTCAACATTGTCGGAAGCGGTGCGACACCTGCACGTACCTGCATCACGCGCTCCGCCTCGTCAGGGCTGATCACACGCTTGTCTTCTCTCAGGAGCTCAAGCGCAGCATCATTTCGTCGCTCTTTGAGCAGGTGCTGGGTCTGTATCTCACGAGATACCGATGCCCACGTGTCTACATTCGGCTCGTCCTCTAGCTCTTTCATGCGCCTCGCAATCCATGCCGCAACCTTTTCCCGATATTCGTCTTCGTCCTCTTCTTCGTCCTCAAACTGCTGCATTGGATGAAGCTGTCGCTTCTCCATGAAGAGACGCGCAGACTCGTCATACTGCAACCCGTTCTTGATACGCACTCGATAAGGATCAAGAGGAGTAGGGGAGTCTTGGTTAATCTCGAACGGCTGGCGCGTTAACTCAAGCTTTGCCCTCATGACGCCCGCAAGCGTTCGAGGGGTAAAAAATCGAGGAGGCTCCCATGCAGGATGAGTGAGATAGTCGTTTCTTGACATTTACTCATAATATATCATATATCTTGTTTCCTTGCTTCTTTTGGTCTGTTCTGCTAGGATAGTGCATAGACATTACCAGAGACAGTAGCCGTGGGGAACCACTTAATCCGCTACCGAGGGATGAAATTCATCTTTTATACAAGTCTTTGATAGTGCGGTTAGCACTTTTTTGTTATCCGCAGTGTCGAAATTTAACAATGTGGTCGAATAACTAAATCAAAGAAAGGGAATTTTATGGCAATTTCACGCGATAAAAAAACCGCTTTGGTCAACGAACTGAATGAACTTTTCGCTTCAGCGAAGGGTACTGCTGTCGCGAAGTACGACGGGACCAGCGTCGCTGATCTCCAAGACCTACGCAAGCAAGCACGCGCCGTTGGTGTGACGATTCGGGTGGTAAAAAACCGCCTTGTACGCGTCACGATGGCAGAGCACAAGACCTACAAAGACGCTGACACATCAGCACTTATCGGTCAGCTGCTCTACGCCTTCAGCAACGACGACGAAGTCATGCCCGCAAAGGTACTCAACGATTTCGCAAAGACTCACCCTACGCTTTCACTAGTCGCAGGTTTCAGCGGGGAAGGTGTCACGCAGAGCGCTGCCGACGTACAATCTCTCGCGAGTCTACCAAGCAAGAATCAGCTTATCGCCGAAGTCGTCGCTCAGCTACTCTCACCAGTTCATGATGTCACCAACGCACTCTCAGGCAATCTTCATGCATTGCTCGATGGTGTCGAGGCCAAAGCTACGGCATAGCCGCAATCAACTATTAGCAATTTGAAAGGATCTACCACTATGGCAGACGTAAAGAAATTGGCTGAAGAGCTTACTAAGCTCACAGTCCTCGAAGTAAACGAACTAAAGAACGTCCTTAAGGACGAATACGGCATCGAGCCAGCTGCTGCAGCTGTCGCTGTCGCTGCAGGCCCAGCAGTTGCTGCTGAAGCTGCAGACGAAAAGACTGAGTTCACGGTCACCCTCAAAGAAGCCGGCTCACAGAAAGTCGCTGTCATCAAAGCAGTCAAGGAACTCACCGGCCTCGGTCTTGGTGAAGCTAAGGCTCTTGTCGACAACGCACCAAGCCCAATCAAAGAGAAGGTTGGCAAAGACGACGCAGAAGCTGCAAAGAAAGCCCTCGAAGAGGCTGGCGCTACTGCCGAAATCGCCTAAGTTCATATCCATTTCGACCACATGTTGCAAATCTACCCCCGTCTCAGGGGGTATTTTTGTTGACATTTTATGATACTTGTGCTATAATGGTATTAAATCCATTATTCAAGCCAACGAAGGAGTGAAGTGGGTCGTTCCACGATCAACATGCAGGACAACGCGCTCACCGCGAAGATGCAGCGCGCCCGGCGCTTCCAGCTGAACCTGGACCACAGCCGGGACGACAAGTCCCAGGCATACCTGCGCAAGTGCCGCACCAACGACCGGTTCTTCGACGCCTACGGCACGAAGTTGAAGGTCGACGATCTGCGCAAGGCAGAGTCCAACAGTCTCGCTGCTGGTGGCATCGTCACCAACAGCGCCGTCGCCGGCTCCAAGCTGTCCTCGACGCGGACCGTGACGACCTACAGGCTCGCCCGAGTCGTCGAGTTCGGCCCCAAGACCGCAAGGATTGGCCGCCCGCTCAAGACCAAGTGCCGCGATCAGTTCTGCAGCTGCAGGGGCTACACCCCCCTCGGCGCGGCCTAGCCGTACACAACCCAATATCGTGGGACAGGACCAGTCGATTACGACTGGTCCTTTTCCTTTATCTCGATAGCTAGAATATGTACTTATTTGCCACAGGTCGTAGGAAGAGAGATTCGGTCGGACTATTGCGATTCGTTGTCGTGCCGTCACCAATCTGTCCATTATTGTTCAAGCCCCAGCAGAAGGTCCGACCATCGTCGATAACTGCGCAACTACGATTTGAGCCCGCACCAATCGAAAGCACATTTGACGACGTCAATTTACCGGCGGATTGAGTAACCGTCACGGGTGAGGTGCGTGTAGTGTTGGTACTATCGCCTACCTGACCCGAGCTGTTGAAGCCCCAACAATATACCGCTCCATCAGCTAATGCACAGCTATGGCGCAGACCCACCTTCACGTCTTGGATTGTGTGCCCGCTCAAGACACCCGAAGCCGTCACCGCGACCGGCGTTGTCCGGTCGGTTGTGGTACTATCGCCAAGCTGACCGTCATTATTCTCACCCCAGCAGTAGAGACTTCCGCTTGCGACCACACACGCATGTTCAAGCGCACCAGATGCGATGGTGTAGTATCCATCCTGTGATATAGACGTGATCGTCTTACCGCTCAACACGCCTGTGTTACTCACTTCCGTAGGAAGATTGCGTTGTGTCGTCGTGCCGTCACCAATTTGTCCAATCGAATTGTGCCCCCAGCAATAGGCAAGTGCGTCTGCGACCGCACACATAAGCGATGAGCGACTACCGCTCGTTGACAGCATCGTCGCGGTATACGCGGTCGCAAGTGTGGTGCTTGTATTTCCCGCAACGACGAGCGTCGGTGTGAGCACGTAAGATACACCCGAATTGATACCGAGTGCACCGTAGGAGTTTCCTCCCCAGCAATAAATCTTACCAGAGGCAATTGCACATGAGGTATCTCGTGTTCCGCCTATATCGGTGATGGTCAGGCCCGTCAACGCTCCGCCCACTTGGACCGGTACGGCAGAATCGGTCTGCGTGTTGTTGCCGAGTTGGCCGCTCGCATTATATCCCCAACAATACATAAGTCCATCAGAGCTAAGCGCACACGAATGGTATTGTGCAACAAATATCTTCACTATCGTTTTGCCAGCCATCACGCCCGCCTGCTGCGTCACCTTGACCGGCACCAGACTGTCGACGGCTGAGGCGGTATCGATATTGTGTGGGGGACCGACATATTGCCCATTACCAAGCTGACCGTAGGCGTTGTATCCCCAACAGTACACTGAGCCCGATACGATTGAGCAAGTACGGCTCGTGCCACTGGCCGACATTGATCCGACGAAATCAGTGGACCACGTAAGAGCCATTTTCTGGATACTGGCATACGTCTTGCTGACGGTGCCGTCGGGCTTCAGTACTTCTGCGTATCCTTTCGATGATATCTGTGCACTATACGTGAGACTATAGTCGAGGTCGCCTACCACGAAATAGGTTCGCACCTTACTATCGCTATACACATACGTGTTACTCGGATACGCATTTGCCGTGCCGTTACAGTCGGTGGTCTGCGTCAAGTCTGGATTTGATGCATCGGGCCCCCACGTTTGTACATGATTAAATAAGTTGAGACAGCTCGCCGCATAAGCCGCACCCGCTTCGGCCGCTTGATCGGCCATCTCCTGGTAATGGTCGGCATACACACCCTGATGCGAGGCGGACACAGTCGAGAGAAGCGCAAGCAGTATCGTAAGCACCGTCAAAGAGAGGATAAGTACTGTAGGGAGCGCAAAGGCGCGAGAAAGTGTACGGTATGTCATCGGTTTATCTTCGCCATCCTTCCCGTCATCGATACGGTCACTTGGCCACCGTGGGTACTCATACCGATATCGACAGTGATGTAATCAGCCGCCTCGAGAATTGTCGGGTCTGTGCTATTGTACGCGTCGATTTGGGTGACGTACGCATCCTGCCAGTAGGTGACATCGAAGTCGACGACATTTCGTGCCATAACTTCATCCCTCGTTTGACAGCTTGAGTCCAGCGATCCGGACGCTATTTCGGGCGGACACGATTGCTGTTCGGCTTGCGCCTCACCCGCACAGAGAGGCGATACCCGATCATTGAGTACTCGGCGATAGAGTGTGCCCTCGCGTACAAAGAAAATTGTCAGGTACTCTAGCTTAGGCTGGTACTGCTTCTCGGTCGTGCAGTTGAATGCGCCGTCAGATCGATACACAGGAAGCCTGCCTGTACCCAATGAGGCTTCAGTTGTCGCGTTGCTAGATAGTATCAACACACGGGATGTTGACGAGCTACCCTTGTAGCTCCAGGCCTCACCACCCGATGATCCGAGATTATTCGGGCCATAGGCGTCGGTGAAAGGACTCGGAACCGCCACGACGTACGCACTTGCCGTCTTCACACCGTCCTCCATAAACTGCAAGCCTTGCATGACTTGCGTTGTAGTCTGAATTCGTTCGTTAGCATACACCGAATCTCGATACGCACCTATGAGAACGACGGCAAACACGGGAATCATAATCGCCATAATGGTAATCACGACGACGACCTCGACAAGTGTGATACCTTGCTCATGGAAGCGTCTAATACGTGGCGTATGTCGCATGTTGGACCGTCCTTCCTGATGCGTAACTCACCGTCGATACTATCTTGATAGGGTAGCCATTTGAGCTTGTGCCTCCACCGCAGCCATATGGGGCCGTCGCTACCACAGATTGAGTAACGGGTGATGTCAATCCGTTGACATCGCTTGAACTCGAAAGAAGAGTGACAGGCAAAGGACTACCACTCGCATAGGTACACGTAAACCATGTCGGCGCCTTGCCATTGGCGTACGTACGCAGATTGTTGTAGGCAAGCAAATCAGCCGTACTATACATCTGATACGACGCCGACAATTGCGACTGGATGACGCTCACTTGAGCAATTGCTAACACAAACACCGTTGTCACCACGATAGTGACCAGAACCTCAACGATCGTGAACCCGTTCGCGCGTTCTCTGGTCGTCATTGTTGCCTCACGCTGTCTCTTGTGATAACCACTTGGTCAGATTCTTGTCGATAATACAGCTTATACTTGACGCATGGCGCCGCGTTACAAAGGGCATCCGCTGACGTCAGCGGCTGATAGATGTATTGGTCAATAGTTGGTGTCTGTACGGCATTACTCGCCGCGATCACGATACTGTTGGTAGACTGGCCTGGCGCATAGGTAAAGTTCGTGTTGTCGACAATCGCTGCGACACCGGAGGCTCCTGACGCCGTCGACGGGTAGGTCGGCCCACTTACCGTCGCATTTGTACGGTAATATCTTTCAAGCGCGCGCGATATATTATCGACGCTGTTCGAACGCTGCACATCACGAGAGCGCTCCAGAAACCCGCGGTCGGAAGACACGACAATTCCGGCAAGTATCGCAATTGCCATAACCGTCACGAGGACTTCAATCAATGTGAAGCCGCGGGCGGGGTGGTTGGCTCCTATTCGCCCACTCATATATATCACCACTATATTCTAGGATAATATTGCCATAAGTACAATTCATTGCAGCCATACCTGTAAGGTGTAGAGTACGCATTGTAGCGATTAATACATCGTTTTTGTACGGACCTCTTGCAAGCCTGTGGATAGTTTCGGGCTTGACTTTTAGGGTCGTCAGCGGTATATAATGAGGGTAATACAACCCATTCAAACAGACAAAGGAATTGCGAGAAGATGTCTGAATTACCAGAAAAACAAGTCAAGCGACTTAAGTCGCTGATCGTGGAGGCAGAAACAAACCTCGCCGCCGCGAAAGAGTTATTGATGAGCATCATCGGAGATGATGGTTCGGTCCTTACCCCCACAAACAGCCGTGAAGAAGTCAGTGGCAAGGTCATCGAAGGCGTCTTCGATGGGCAAGTCATGATTGGGCCCGATGGCAAGAGCTATCCAGTACCAGCAAACTACGCCAGCAAGTCGAAGCTCGTCGAAGGAGATATCCTGAAGCTCACTATCGCTGACGACGGTGGCTTCATATACAAGCAAATCGGTCCCGTCCCACGCCGACAGATTATCGGCACACTCGTCCAGCATGACGGCGCCTACTACGTCGAAGCAAGCGGACGCGAATACCGTATACTACTTGCAAGCGTGACGTACTTCCGCGTCAATATCGGCGATCAGGTGACAATCATCGTGCCAGAAGACAGTCCCGATGCGACCTGGGCAGCTGTCGAAGCAGCCCTCTAACCCTAGATATTGCACGTACTAAGAGTTCAATGGTGCTCGCATCATTGACTTTTTGTGTTACTTATGCTATAATGAGATGAAGAGCTCTCGTACTCACGCACATTTCAGCTGCAGATAGAGGAGGAATGGTGTTCGATCAACTGCAGGCGATTGTAGTAGCCCTCGTGGGCATCGTGGCAGTGACCACGTTCTACGTCGTCATCTTCCGGGTCAGTAAGCCCAAGGCGGGAATCGTTATGGATCGGCGCTTCACGCCGGCCCGCGAAGCAGCGTCGCTCCAGTGGAGCTACGGCATCCATGGCGCGATGCCCCCACACCTCGAGCCATCAGACGACTGGGCGATCAAAATCGTTGACGAAGGTGGATACACCAACTGGATCCACGTCGACAAGGATGTGTTCGAACGCCACCCCAGGTATTCCTACTTCTCGCAGCGTTAAGGCTGCCGAAAAAGAGGTTTCCGCTGACCGCGGATTCTGCCTCTCTCGGCAGCCTCTTTTCGTATTGTAAAAACTACGGTATTCGTCGCTATAGGCAAAGGCTATACTAGCAGTAGTGATACGGAAAGAATTATGGCAAAACTGAATTTCAAATACGGTGCAATGAACTGTGGTAAGAGCGACCTTTTGATTAAGACTGCGTACAACTACACCGAGCAAGGCCTTAGCGTGGTGGCAGTCACCCCGCAAGTCGGACTCAAGAAGCCGGGATTTATCACCGCGAGAGCTGGAGGAGAATGGCCGGTCGATATCGAGACCACGGCCGACATGGATGTGCGCGATGCGATTCATGCACACATCGGTAATCGCGGACTGCACTGCGTACTTGCTGACGAGGCGCAGTTTATGACAAGGGTGCAAATCGAACAGCTCGAGCGTCTTGCCAAGCTAGACAATGTATCCGTCATTGCTCATGGCCTACGAAGTAACGTACAGCGACAACTATTCGACGGCAGTAAACGCCTCTTCGAGCTCGCTGATTCAATCGAAAAAATGCCGACCATGTGTCAGTGTGGTGCGCAGGCCGAGTACAATGGACGCTTCCTTGACGGCGTATTCCACGTCGGTGAGCCAATCGTCATGATCGACACAGTCTACCCCGGTGTTCGCTACCAATCAATGTGTGCTACGTGCTATCTGACACACTTCGATGACCCCTCATCTATCACCGTGTAGCAATCCGACGAAAATACAACGCCAGAAGTGATGCTCTCGGTCTATAATGAAAGGAGTTATGGGACTGGCGTTATACCGCAAATATCGGAGTAAGTCGCTCGACGAGATCGTCGGGCAGTCGCATATTACCGATATCTTGCGCCGCTCTATCGAGACTGGCAACGTGGCACACGCCTACCTCCTCACCGGCCCGCGAGGGGTCGGCAAGACCTCGATTGCACGTATCCTCGCACACGAGATAAATAAACTGCCGTACTCCGACGAGTCGACCCATCTGGACATCATCGAGATTGATGCAGCGAGCAACAACAGCGTAGAAGACATACGCGACTTGCGCGAACGTGTGCAACTCGCTCCGACGAGCGCAGCCAAGAAAATCTATATCATCGACGAGGTGCACATGTTGAGCAAATCGGCATTTAATGCGCTCCTCAAAACCCTTGAAGAACCGCCCGAGCATGTCATCTTCATCCTCGCCACGACCGACGTCGAGAAATTGCCGCCCACTATCGTCAGTCGCACCCAACGTTTCAATTTCCGCGCAATCAGCGTCGAAGACGCCGTCGCGCATCTTGGTGAGATCGCGAAGAAAGAGAAAATTCCCGTCGACGAGGATGCCCTCCGTCTCATCGCCGAGCACAGCATGGGCAGTTTCCGCGACAGCATCAGTATGCTCGACCAACTCCAGAGCTCCGCAGGAGGCAAGATTACTACCGGCGCGGTCGAGGCGATGATGGGGCTTGCTCCACGCGAGACTATCGACGCGCTTCTCGCAGCCTACCGCGCACAAGATATCACGACTATCGTCACGACATTGAATCACTACGAGCAGCAGGGAACGCCCGCATCCACATTGGTGCGTCAGCTCATCAGCGTTATCAACGCGCGGGTCATCGATCAACCCGACTTGCTTGCGCTGCTCGATTCACTACTTGATGCCACAAAGAGCGCGTGGCCATATGTGAAACTCATGACCGCACTTGCCGTGACCCGTAGTGTCGTGAGCATGCCGGCACCACAGCCGACTACAGCTAAACCCGTCGCCATCAAACCGAGTAAGCCAGATGAAGCACCGCAGGCGGTAACGCCAGAGCAAAAAGCAACGACGCCAGAGATTCCGAAGCCCAAGAAAACACCCGTCAGCAGCGCTGCATCTGCAAGCGAAAAGCCATTTGCGTGGGAGAAGTTTCTCGCCGTTATCAAAGAACAAGCAGCGGGCATCCATACCATTCTACTCAAGTGTGGGCATGCTTACGATGGAGCTACCCTTACGATTTATGCTGGCCGAAAATTCAACAAAACACAGATCGATAAGTCACACACCCTGCTTGCCCAAGCATTCGAGTTGCTCTCACCCGGTTCAAACGAAGTCATCGTGCTCGCAGAAACGAAAACGCCAGAGGATAGCCAAACTGCAGCCGTTCTTGATATCATGGGTGGTGGACAAGAGGTGAAACTATAATGGCCGAGAAGAAACAGGTGAGTGCAGGAAAGATTCCGCCGCAAAGTGTCGACGCGGAGATGAGTTTGCTTGGCGCCGTACTTATCGACGAAGAAGTACTTGCCGACGCATCCGAGCTCGTCAGAGCAAATGATTTCTACGACAAGCGCCACAGTGTTGTCTTCGCAGCTATGATGCGCCTCTACGAGCATCACAAACCCGTAGATCTACTCACTCTGACCGAAGAACTGAAGAAAAAGGATCAACTTGAAATGGTTGGTGGCTCAGCATACTTGACTGAACTCACGAACTACGTCCCGACCTCTGCACATGCCGAAGCCTACGCGGAACTTGTCGCCCAAAAAGCTGTCCGTCGTCGCCTCATCAAGGCAAGTGCGGAGATCAGCGAGATGGGATTTGACGAAGATACGACTACTCAGGAATTGCTCGAGAAAGCCGAAGCCGAACTCTTCAGCGTCTCGGATCAGTCGCTCAAGCAAGATCTCGTCAGTATCGAGAGTATCCTGACCGAGAGCTTTGACCGTATCGAAGAGCTGCATCGCAACAAAGGCCAACTCCGTGGTATCCGCACCGGCTATCGCGACCTCGACAATATGACCGCCGGTCTCCAACGCAGCGACCTCATCATCTTGGCGGCGCGCCCCTCGATGGGTAAGACCACGCTCGTGACCAACCTTGCTTACAATGTCGCAACCATCGCGAAACTTCCAGTGCTGTTCTTTAGCCTCGAGATGAGTAAGGAGCAGCTTATCGACCGTATGCTATCCGACGCCTCCGGAGTCGATAGCTGGAATATTCGTACGGGCAACCTTAGCGACGAAGACTTCAGCAAGATTAGCGAAGCGATGGGTGAGATGGCTGAAGCACCCATCTATATCGACGACACGCCGGGACTATCAGTGCTTGAAATGCGCACCAAGGCACGTCGTGCCGCTCATGACCAACCGCTAGGCCTTGTCATCGTCGACTATCTGCAGCTCATGCAAGCAAGCGGCAGTTATAGCGGCAACCGCGTGCAAGAGGTGAGTGAAATCAGTCGCGGTCTCAAACTCATTGCTCGCGAGCTCAACGTACCACTCATCGCACTAAGCCAGTTGAGTCGTTCGGTCGAGAGTCGCACACCACCGATTCCACAGCTCTCAGATCTCCGTGAGTCTGGATCGATTGAGCAGGATGCCGACATCGTGTCGTTTATCTATCGACCTGGTTATTATGAGCCTGATAATCCAGAGGTACAGAACATCACCGACCTCATCATTGCCAAGCACCGTAACGGACCTGTCGGTAAAGTCCAGCTCTACTTCCACCCAGAACGCCTACGCTTCATGTCGCTCGACAAGCGTCGTGAGTAATGAATATGCTATAATAAACCCCAGAAATGCACGAGCGGGTCACCGATTTTTTCATCTATAAATGGCGCTATCCGCTTGGATATTCGCTTATCACCGCGCTCCTCGTCATGGTCGTCGGCATCGCAGTGTTTTCGACTCCCGGTGGACTGCGCATCGGCGAGATGGACGCGGCGGTTAAAAGCGCGGCACTCTCGGTAGAGAGCCTTGAGCCAGCAATGGTCATCAACTTGCCATATCACGTCTTGCAACGCGTTATCTTTATCGTGCTGGGCGTGACCACCATCACCGTCAAGCTGCCCTCACTCATACTAGGTGTGCTCACCGTCATCGGTATCTTCTTCCTCGCGCGTATTTGGTTTCGTCGTAACGTCGCCGTGCTGACTACAATCCTCGCAGCTACCTCGACACAGTTCCTCTTTCTCGTGCAAGACGGCACGCCGGCTATCGTCTATAGTTTCATCCTCATCTGGCTTCTGCTGAGCGGCACCCTCGTGACGAGGGGATATATGTTCAACACGTTCTGGAAAGTCGTTACGGGCGTACTGCTAGCAAGTGCCCTATACGTACCGCTAGGCATCTACATCGTGATTGCCGTAGTGATTACCGCATGGCTACACCCACATATTCGCCACATCGTGCGGCACACTTCACGTCTACGATTTATCTTGGCGCTGAGTCTCGCAACTGTCTTCATCACGCCTCTCGTCTACGCCTGTATTATTGATACGACGACACTACGCACGCTACTGGGCGTCGACGTCGTGAATTTTGCCTGGGGACAGAGCGCGCTCAACATGTGGTACGCCTTTGCTGGCTTCCTGACACCCGCGACAAGCTACCTAGTTCTACCGCTTTACTCGCTTGGTATGGTCGTCTTGATGACCATCGGCCTCTACCGTCTGTGGCTCCAACGCCATACGGCACGTAGCTATGTCGTCTTCATACTTGGTGGTCTGCTCTTGCCATTCGTCTTTCTTGATGCCTCGCATGTCGGCAATGTCTTCGCGCTTGCCACCATCTTGATGGCATACGGCATGGCATATCTCATCTCCACGTGGTATCGACTGTTTCCTCGAAATCCATACGCGCGCATTGCGGGGCTTATCCCACTCACTATCCTCACACTTGGTATGGTGTACTCTGGCATCATCCGCTACACCCACAACTACACATACAACCCCGACGTCTTATCGTATTATTCCGATGACCTGAGGCTACTCGATGGAACACTCGCGAAATACGAACCCAAAACACCCATTACGCTACTGACGAGTACATCTGAGTTGCCATTTTATAACGTCGTGGCACACTATGACACGCGGTTTGCCGCAACAAACTCGCTACCCAGTAGCCAACCCATCCTTATCGTCACTCACGCGGCGCGCCAGTTAGCACCAGAGGACGCCGCCATCAATACCATCGTTGCAAGCTCCCGCGCAAGTGATGCAGACCGGTTTTACATCTATAAAACCTCCGACAAGTAGCGTATACTAAAGAGAAGCACAACATAGACTGAAGAGAGGATATACCTATGGCATTTGACCAAATGAAGATGTTGAATGATCTCCGCAAAGCGCAGCAATCGCTTGCGAAAGAGATAGTAGAAGTAGAGGCTGGCGACGGCGCTGTTGTCGTCCAAATCACCGGTGAGTTGAAGGTAAAGAGTGTCAAGATAGATCCAGCCTACGTTGATCTCGAAGATATCCACGAACTTGAGCACTGGATCGAAATCGCAATACGCGATGGCATGGCAAAAGCCCAAGAGATCGCAGCCGAAAAAATGAAGCCTCTTATGGGTGGCCTCGGCAAGCTTGGGCTATAACTCGGATTAATTGATGACACAGCTGCTCCCCACAGCGCTTCTGAAAGCGATGGATGAACTCGGTAGATTACCGGGTGTTGGTGTACGCACCGCAGAGCGGTATGCCTATTTCTTGTTGCGGGCTGAGACAAGGAGTATCACACAATTGGCAGATGCCTTGACGAAGCTACACGAAGGGGTCAAGACTTGCCCTGTGACGTTCGCGCTGATGGATCCCGACCTTGAGGTTTCGCCACTTTATAGCGATAGCTCACGTGACAAACAAATGGTAGCTGTCGTCGAGGAACCGCTCGATATTGTCGCGCTCGAGCGCACTGGCCAGTTTAAGGGTACGTATCACGTGCTCGGTGGAGCAATTAGCCCAATCGATGGTATCGGACCTGAGCAACTCCATATTCCTGAACTTATCGAACGCATCAAGCGTGACAATGTCACTGAAGTCATCATCGCGACCAACGCCAGTGTTGAAGGTGAATCGACCGCACTTTTCATCCAACGACAAATCTTGGATGCCAAGCTTGACACTAAGTTGTCACGCCTGGCGCGTGGTATCGCTGTCGGTGTCGATCTCGAATATGCCGATCAAATTACCCTCGGCCACGCACTTGAGGGCAGACGAGCCCTATGACACTCGCGTCACTCGAACGTCTCCAACGTCATACTAACGAGCTAACCATGCTGGAGCGACGGCACTATCTTGCGGGCCACGAGACCAGGGAGGATGACGTATCTCATAGCTACAGCGTCGCGCTGTTTGCATGGCGCCTCAACGAGGCAGTAGACGCTGGACTCGACGACGAGAAACTACTGAAGTATGCATTACCGCATGATTTTGTCGAAGTCTATGCGGGCGACGTCAACTCATTCGCGGACGTCAATGCACGGCTACAGAAGAAGAAAGACGAAGATAGTTCCTTCCAGAGACTACAAGATGAATATACTGATTCACCCGACTTTATCGGAGCGATTGAAGCCTATCAGGCACACACCGAAGAGGAGGCGCTCTTTGTGTGGGCGTGCGACAAGATGCAAGCACTCGTACAAGGAAAGCTCGACGATTGGCGCTGTTATTACGAACTTAAGATTACTGATGAACAATTCGCAGCAAAAATAGCCGAGTATAGGCCACAAATCCACCCTGCATTGCTTGAATTCTATGATGAGTTCACCTCGATATGTATGGCTTCGTATCATTTCGTCGAACCACAAGATACTCTCTTCTAGAAAGTTTTCTGTTCGTTATCTCGCAACCATCACATTCGACGCGTCGAATACATTGGTTGCGAGCAGGAGGGTGGGTGACCTCAAGCCCGCGTAGTGGTGTTAGCTGAATCGTTGACGATATGCCCTCAACCAATCACGCACGTTGTCGCGTGCATACTGCGCGAGGGTGCGCTTCGTCTCAGGATCATTACCACTCGGCCACTTATGCTCATGCCCACGGTCCGTGCGACGCGCTTGCTCAATTGCCCAGCGCATCGCTGCCGCATCATCTTGTCGAGCGGGCAAGTTCTGCAACATCTCGTCGTAGACGTGAGCAATCGTGAATGTTTCACGCCGAGGCGTCTGCGCTTGCGCAGCATATGGACTTCTCTGGCGACGTCCTCTTGGTCGGGCCACTCATCCTCCTGCAAATTGATAATGTACACGGTATATTCTAACATTTTTTTATAAAGTGTCAATCCATCAATATGAAAGCCCGCTCATTACCTGCTCTTTCTTTTTGATGGTACAATGAGACTAGTGTTTGAGCAGGCAAAATCATATATAACTGAAGCTAACCATATCGTCATCATCCAAGGGGAGAACCCAGACGGTGATTCGTTAGGTAGCTCGGTCGCACTCGAGGAACTGCTCGGTGAGCAGGGCAAGACCGTCACCATGTACTGTGCAATTGATATGCCAAAATATCTCCATTACGTGAATGGCTGGGATCGCGTAGTCAATGATTTTCCATACGGAGCCGACCTCGCAATCGTCGTCGATACCGCTGCCGAAGCACTGGTAGAGAAATGCCTCCAAGTACCAGGTGTACGTAATTTCCTTGAATCTCATCCCGTCATCGTCCTGGATCACCACGGTGAGCATGACGAAGAAGAGCCACAAAATAACTTATCGTTCCCCCATGAATTCGTCATGTCAGCGACCGCAGCGGCCACTGGAGAGTTGATTTATGAACTTGCCAAGGACGCGGGGTGGTCCATCACGCCGGCTGCGGCCGACGGGCTCTATGTCGCCATCGCATCAGACACGCTCGGCCTCACGACGCAAGGTGCGACACCACAGACGTTCCAGGTGGTTGCGGATCTCGTGAAGCTCGGCACGAAGCCGTACGAGCTTGAGACGCGCCGACGCGAGTATATGAAGAAGCCGGCAGACATCTTGACCTATAAGGCTCGGCTCATCGACCGTATCGAGTACCACCTCGATGGGAAGTTAGCGACCGTCCACATTCCATGGGAAGATATTCAGGAATACTCCGACCGCTACAATCCAAGCGTCCTCGTTCTCGATGAAATGCGTCTTGTTGAAGGAGTTGAGATTGCCTGCGCGATCAAAACATATCCAGACGGGAAGGTGACGGGAAAGCTGCGGTGCAATAAGCCACTTGCGAATGTCATCGCTGGCTATTTCGGCGGTGGCGGCCACAACTACGCAGCGGGATTCAAGGTGCATGAACAATACGACACAATCCTAAAGGAACTGCTCGACGCAACAGACAAGGCACTCACACAAGATGAACCTCCAATTCTATAACACCCGCACTCGTACGGTTGAGCCATTTACGCCTGCCGACGGAGACACAGCTACACTCTACACCTGTGGACCAACCGTCTATGACTATCCGCATGTTGGCAACTGGACATCCTTCATCTACTGGGATATCCTCGTCCGCAGCATCTTGGCTGCAGGTTTCTCGGTCAATCGTGTGATGAATATAACCGATGTTGGACATCTTGTCAGCGACGCCGATGAAGGTGAAGATAAGCTCGAGAAGGGCGCGCGGCGCGAAGGCAAGACCGCGTGGGAAATCGCCGAATTCTACGCTGAAGACTTCGTACGCGGTATGGAATTACTCGGCATGCTACCACCAGAACATCTTGTCAAAGCGACTGATTTCATCCCCCAACAACTTGATCTCGTACGTATCTTGAAGGAAAAAGGCTTTGTCTACCAGACCAGTGACGGCATCTACTTCGACACGGGAAAGTTTCCCGCCTACGCCGAATTCGCCCATCTCGATCTTGATGCGCAGAAGGCTGGAGCTCGCGTAGAAGACAACCCCGAGAAGCGTCAGGCATGGGATTTCGCATTGTGGAAGTTCACGCCAGCAGGACAGGTGCGCGACATGGAATGGGAGACTCCCGCCGATCTCCTCGAGCTACCACCCAAAGATGATGAGCCTATCATGGGATTTCCTGGCTGGCATCTTGAGTGCTCGGCGATGGCCATGAGCATTCTTGGCCCCACAATCGACATACACACCGGGGGCATCGATCATATTCCCGTGCACCACACAAATGAAATTGCACAAAGTGAGGCCGCGAGTGGGCAAATGTTCTCGCACATATGGCTACACAACAACCACCTCAAGATTGACGGTGGCAAAATTAGCAAGAGCCTCGGTAACGGACATACCTTACAAGACCTAGCCAAGAAAGGCTTCGAGCCCATGGATCTACGACTCTTTATCCTCCAGAGTCACTACTCAAGTGAGGGCAACTTTACCTGGGAGAATCTCACCGCAGCACGCAACCGTCGTCTTAATTGGCTTGACTACGCAGCACTTCGCCATCAGACACACGACCGCTTGGGTGATGATAGCGAGAAGGTATTCGCAGACAAGCATGTATCATTCCATGCGGACATCAGCGCGCTCAAAGACGCGCTCGCGGACAATCTCGATACACCAAGCGCTCTACGAGTCATCGATGACGCACTCAGCAAGACGGATAGCCTACCACTCGATCGAGTCCATCATGATAGCTTCACTGAGTTCATCCGTACGATTGACGAGGTGCTTGGCCTGCAAATTGAGAATAGCACGCCCGACATAGACGACGGTGCAAAACAGCTGGTAGTCAAACGACAGCGAGCGCGCGAAGCCAAAGATTGGCACGCCTCAGATGCTCTCCGCGACGAGCTGCTCAAACGAGGCATTACTGTCAAGGACACCTCGTCAGGTACCGTCTGGTCATACACGCGTACTCAACTAGCCGAGTAACAGCTCGTCACTACTTAGTGTCTGGTTGCTGACGTCGATCGGACGAAAGATATTCTTCGACGAGAACTTTGATTGACCCTGCAATTGGAATCGATATAATACCACCCACTATGCCAGCCGTGTAGAGTCCAATCGTGACTGACATAAGAATGATTAGCGGGGAGAGCTCGATGCGCTTCGCCTGAATCATCGGCGTGATGAAGTTATTTTCAACCTGCTGGTAGATGATGAAGTACACTGCGAAGATAATTGCTGCAGGGATGCTATTGAAGGCAAGGAGAACCGTGATGATGATTCCTGCGATAGTTGCACCAAACATCGGGATGAGCGATAGCGTGAAGGCGATAGCAATTGTAGGCAGCGCGAGGTTCGTTGGCACTGCGGGGAAGAACTGACTGAGGACGAAGACTACGGCACCCGCGCACATCGCATCGATACCCGATACGGTAATCTGACCACTGGCATACCCGCCCACGACCCCTGCCATGCGACGCGCAATCTTGCGATGATGCTTCATGCGTGCCTTATCTTTGTAGAGCGTCCAGATCTTGTCAACCCAAACGGGTCCCTCGACGAGAAAGAGGAACGTCAGTACGAGCGTGAGTAGTGTCGCAGCTCCAAATGACAACACTGACCCGAGACTAGTAAGTATGTTTCCCCCGAACGCGGCTGCCCAACGTCCCGCGTCCGCCTTCATAGATGCGATAGCCTGATCAATCTGTGGCTGCAGGTGGTATTGGTCGATAAACTTGCCAAGCCCCTGCCACTGCTGCGAAAGGTTACTTACCATTTCAGGCGCATTATCGATGAATCTACCTGTCTGCTGGGCGATAGGAGGGACGACCAAGAAGACGACCGCTGCAAGTACCGCGACCACGACAGTAAACGAAATAGCTGTACTGAGCGTTCGACTACGATCAGGAAGCCGATGGGCGAGTCTACTGACGGGACCATTGAGAGCGAGCGCCAGAAAACCTGCGATGCCAAGGATAGTGAGTGCAGTGCGCGCACTATATAAAACCGCAATCGCAAACAAGAAACCGATTACTACAAGCCAAAAACGCACAAACGTCTTTGTATCTATCTCAATTCGTACCTTCATACGGCTCATTATAACCTATCGGCGATATATCAAGAAGGGCAATGCTACTGAACGCCAAGAACGGCAATGAGCGTGACGAGGACCAATACAGTACCCGCGAGTGCGGAGACGGCGACAGTCATCCGATTTGGATAATAGTCGACCTTTTGTGAGACTACGGTGGCCTTTTTCACAGATTTCTTCGCAGGTTTCTTCGCGACAGCCTTTGGCTTCACGGCCGCCTTGCGTACAGTCGTCTTTTTCTTCTTGGGAGATGAGTTGGTTGCACTTTTTACCATACCTTGCATTGTATATGAGCCGAGGCCAACTCGCAACCCGCTTATGCTACAATAAGCCTATGAATAAGAGGCGCGAACTGGTACGGGAATTTGCCCGAACATACTTTCGTATCAACCTGCATGCATTGGCACGCGTACCACATGAAGTCCACGAGCAAGTCGAGCATCTCAAAACAATTGTCGTCGATACGGCACATCTTACTGACGGCTCACAAACAGTCATGACTACATGGATGATCCCAGGCATGACTGGTTCGACAGCAGATACCGCGCACCGCGCGACTATCTCGAGCCTGCGACCGCTCCTGCGTGGTCTCCGCCGCGCTACCGTAGCCTCGCACACGTCAGTGAAACCTGCCTACACTGCGAGCGATACCGTTGAGTGGTCTGCTTGGCATCATGGCGAAGTGTATGAACTTACCGCTGCTGGGAGTATCGAAGAAATCCTCATATACTGCGATTTAGCGGACAACGAACGTGAACAGATCACGATGCAAGCCCGGAAACTCTCGCGCGATGGACTTATCGTCTATGCGACTGCGCGCGGACTCTCAGACGACACGACACCCGCTCATGGAAGTCTGATGTTTGATGGTCTTGTCGCCTGCAAGCTTCACCTGCTGCCCGGAACGACTCACGCGATGTCTCAACTGCGCACGCACGGTATCCAGCTCGTATATATGACAAGTGAGCCAGAGGACCTTGCGACGTATGTCGCTCACGGCGCGCATATCACCGAGCACCCCAAGGCTGCGCGACATGGTCGCTACGTCTCATCTACTGAACATGTCGTGTACGCTCGCGTGAACCGCATCAATGCGCGCAAGATTGTCGCCATGCTCCCGCAGCCGATCATCATTGCTCGAGATCCACTCGCGACACTCGTGCAAATGCTCGATGCGTGTCGCTAAAGCGTCTTCTCGACAGGCGATTCTTGATACCCTTCGAGCAGCATGATATCTTCAAGATCCTTTTTGCGACCCAAATGGCGTTTTGCTTCGATCAACTCATCGACACCCATAAACGCGACTTTCTCGACTTCAAACGAATGGTGCTGGAGATGCTTCAATGAGTTTCCCATCCATGTATGCATGAGGTTATAGCCGTCATGTGACAGCACCTTCTTGCCATTGTCCTGCACATACTCGGTCCAGTTCCTTTCGTCTCGATAGTGTGCATACACGTCGTCGCTGACCACAAGATCAACGTCGCTTGTCTCGCGCAGATTCAGCACTTCGAGTACTGCGCCGCCGATCACGACGTAGCTACCGCGTTTCAAGCCAAGGCGATGAATCATCTCGATAGCCGATCGCTTACTACCTGGATGCATCTTGATCGCACCAGAAAGTGTCGAGAAGATATTATCTTTTCCGACAAGATCGCTAACGCCGTAACTATCAAACTGGCGTCGCAGATTTGGTGACACATGGGCAAATCCCATCTTGATATCTTCTGAGCTCAGTTGGCGGTAGAGTGTCTTCATCATTTCGACAGCCGTGTAATCTATACTGTCAATTGCGCCCGCATCTACGAGCACATACTCAACCGGCTCCTCAGCCTGTTCAATCGCCGTCTTGATGCGCTGCACGAAGTAATTCACGTTTTCAAAGAAGAGCGAGCCATCAAACGCATAAATCATCAGACCATGAGGTCGCGTACGGTGACGATGGTGATGCCAATCAAGTCGTTCGGCCGCCCACTCAGATAATGCTCCATCGCGCAGCAGGATATCATCTTTCGGGTGATACTGACGACTTAGGCGCTCCATCAGAGAGACAATCACGGCTATTACCACGCCCTGATAGACGCCGAAGAGCGCCGTACCGACGAGTGCGATCATCGCCACGGCAAATTCCATGCGATGCGTTGACCATATGTAACGTAGTTCGTGCACGCGGATGAGGTGCCAGCCCAGCATAAAGACGATAGAAGCAAGCGCTGCATGTGGCATATCTGTGAGGAGGTTGCCCCCAAACAGAAGTAGCGCCCCGATAAGTAGACCCATCAGGACGTTCACTAAACCAGTACGCCCGCCCGCCGTGTCGGCCGCGACACTACGAGGAGGACTTCCGTTGACGGCGAAACCGTGAGTGAGTGCCGAGATCGCATTTGCGACACCGAGTGACGTCAGGTCTTGATTGAGCTTCACTTTTTCGTCGTGCTCATTCGCAAGACTACGGATGACCGCAGAACTCTGCGCCAAGATGACAAGTGCAATCGAGAGGGCAGTAGGGATAAGCGCCGTCATAACCCCCAAGTCTAGGTCGGGCATAGAAAATGCAGGCAAACCATTTGGCAACGCACCAACCATCTTGACACCGAAATCTTGGACGTGAAAAACGAGTGCGAACACGATGGCGAGGACAAGACCGAGCAACTCTCCCGGTACGCGAGTCTTACGCGTCAGCAGGATGATGCCGACGACCATGACCGAGATTGTCGCTGCCATACCATTGAGCGTGCCGATCTGCGCGACAGTCGTGGTGATATGTTGCCACAGACTGCCGCTTGCCGTGATGCCGAGCATGTCTGGAAGCTTATTGACGATAAGCTGCACACCGACACCCCCCAGGAATCCAACCAACACCGGCCTCGAAATGAGGTCGGCAAGGAATCCTAATCGGAATACCGCCATGGCCAGCAAGATAATCGCGGTCAGGAGTCCAAGGACCGCGACAGCGCCGGCGTAGCCAACCGTACCAGCCTGAGCTACCAGCAAAGCGCCAGATGCCACCAGTGCGGCCGTAGCGGAGTCTGCGCCGACGACAAGGCGGCGAGTAGAAGATATAAGACCGAAGACAATTGGCGCGAGAAATGCGGTATAGAGACCTGTAATCGGTGGCAAGCCCACGATCACCGCAAATCCTAGCGACTCAGGGATGGCAATCGCCGTCACGACAAGCGCCGCGAGTGCATCGTGCTTGAAGTCACGCAATTTGTAGCCCGTCAGGCCGCTAGTGAAGAGCTTACGCATATGACTAGATTACCCCGCTAGAGAAAGGGTTGTCAATTCACAATCGCAAGAGTGTGTGACATGAGACTAATTTGTCGTCTTAAATCCAATGACACGGAGCAGGTCATCGACAGATTCGGCCAGCGTAAACTTGCTCACTGCAACACCACGCTCTTTCTTAGTGGCTGCGCCGAGCGCGACGGCTTGTTTGATGCCGGTCTGAAGCGCAAGGGGACTGCGCGATTTCACAAGCGTGAGTAGTCCGCAGTTCGTCTCTGGTAACCCGCCGATATTACTCGCGACAACTCGACAACCGGTGTGTTGCGCCTCGGCAGACAACATCCCGAATGGCTCGGCAAAGACCGAGGGTACGAGCAAGATATCTGTCTTCGCGAGCAGTTTTGCCATCAATTTGACAGACTTTTGTGCTGGAATGAGTTTGGCATACGGATAATCTTTGAGCATACGGGCAATCTCGCGGCCCGTCGCAACGTGCAGCCCCGCGAGAACAATAGACAGGTCGAAATTCTTTTCTTGCATATCCTTCTGGTGCATCATCTCAAGGATGGTATATATCCCTTTCTCTGGATGCAGACGTCCTGCAAAGAGCACGCGAGTCTTCTTCGTCGCCTTACTACGAGTGACATTTGCGAAGATTGGATCGGCGAAGGGGAGGACGATATTGATGCGGCTGTAGGGTATATCGAGATAGAGCGCCCATTGCTGGCCGCTGTAGACACTGGTGGCAATGATAGTTTTTCCTTCAGCAAATCCTTTGTACCGATCACGGTCCGACATCTTCGGAATCGAACAATGGAAGATGATAGTCGCTTTGTTCTTGGTGGGAACGGGATAGGATTTGTTGACAAATACTACCGTGCCTGGTAAGTCACTGATGGCTGCGGCGTTTGGCAATGCGACAAATGGAATGTCTGGAAAATCTTGGCGGCCGTCCTTAGTACCGTGATCAAGCGTCACGACTTGCGCGTCGATGCCGCGACGTAGTAGTTCGCGTACGTGTCCGGCAGTATAGGTCTCTGACCCACCGGTGCCCGCAAGCATTGGCTCACCTGGTGGCCATATAAATGAAATCATGTTGAGTGCTCCTTCGTATTTAATCGGAGGCCAAGTTCAAGTAAGAAAACCGGTGTGCTAAAGAAGCGTCCCTAAGATAATCGGCTGTATATACATTATATCACGAAATGAATATTTTTACCAGGCTTTCAATCACACTGCTTAGGGCAGCTGGCGTGCTAGTGAATTCACTATTCACAAGCCGAGGGGAAACTACTTTCTGAGCTCCTGGCCACGGATTGACCGCACTGCATTACCAGGCGTGAAAGGAAACTCAGCAGGAAACGCACGCACATTTTCATTTACTGAGTCCCCGATAGTTACGACTGCGGGCTCTCTCACACCCTTATGCACCTGAGCCATACCATGCGCAGCAAACAGTCCGTTACAAAGGCAGCCTCGTCCTATAGTGTCTGCGAGTAGGCCGCCCTTACCCTCATATGCTGCTTCAGGTTCAGATGGACAGCGGTAAAAAACACGCTTACTCACTTCGCCCGTCTTGCGGTCGACATGATCGACTTCTACGGCTTTGCGCAAATATCCTAGATCGCAGATTCGTGTGCGCGCAGCATATACTTCGGGGTCGGATAATGTACCCTCAATCTGCGCAACTTTAAACGGATAGCCAGTAGGGGAGATGTGGGAATCGGTATACACACCCACGTCTTCACCTGAACGAATACGGCGAATCATATCCTCGCGAATCTCTGGCTTAAGACCTGATTTGTCTGTCAATGCCATGAAGCTTCCCAGTTGGATGCCTTGAGCGCCCATACTCTTCGCGCGCAGTAATCCTTCGCGACTACCATATCCACCAGCGAGCCAGTAGGGCATACCAAGCTCTTTCATGCGCTCCATATTCGCTAAGTCTCTCTCCGTATAGACAGGTTGCCCAATCTCGTCGAATACTTTCTTGTTGCGCGGCGGCGCATTATGACCGCCAGCAATTGGCTCTTCGATGATGAATCCGTCGGGTGGAACATGTGGCCGCACACCTTCTTTAGGTGGATCAGCTTTCATGAAGTGACGCGCGAGAATGTCACTTGTGATAATGGCTAGGAATCTTGGTACTTCGAGCTCCTGGTCTGGGTCTGCGTAGCGACTCGGGTCGAAATGCAGATTGTATGTGCCTGACGCCGCATTGTGCACCTCGATAGGGAAATATACATCTCGACCTTCGGCTAAATCATGGAGGAATCCAGGTATTTTCTTAGGAATACCCGCACCCATCGCGATCAAATCGACGCCCGCTTGCATGGCACCGTAGAGTGTGTGAATAGTTGGCTCCTCTAGCTCGGTGAGTAAGTTCATGCCGATATTACCACGACCTTCTGCGTAACGCTTCGCGCGTACAACCTCTACGAATGCGCCAAGCACCGCCATGTCGGCAGGCATGGATTTTTTCGGAAACCTCGGATCGTCAAAATCAAAATCAAAAGGCGCGGGACGTGAGTAAGGTCTACCTTCAAGACCATTCGGGCGATAAAATTCCTTCATGACTCGCTCGACAATCTCTTGTCGCGGGTACTGTTCGAGAGCTCTGCGTATTTCGCCGTCCTCATCGCCTTCGTTTAACCCACGTATAAGGACATTGCCAATGCCCGTGCCAGACACGATACCCGTCGCGTCTTCATAAGCAACGGCGCCCGCAAGTTCGGGGCTCGAAACTCGTATACCCATGCCACCTTGGATAATGTCTAGTGACGGTAAATTCGGGAAATTTTCCGCTAATCGCTGCTTCATATACCGTCCTCCGTAAAACACTTATTGTACATCTTTTTACGGAATATAGCCAACTGACAGCAGCTTATTTATGTAATGATAGGCTTATTTATAGCGTACAGGTACGCTAAGCGAATCTTCATTTGCGGGCAGTCCCGAAGGATTGTCCTTCTGGAGCACCAGTGAGCCCGCCGCCGTACTAGCTGGCTTCGTGAACTGAAGTGTGACGGTGAATGGCACAAGATCATCGGTCATCCAGTCTCCCTGCAACGAAGCAGGAGCTTGAGCGACGGTATTACCCGCACCATCTTTGAGCACGACAGGGAAGCTTGCCTCAAACGACCAACTCCCGGGCACTTGTCCAGTAAGAGTAACGGGGCTCGTGAGTTGTATGTCATCAGTCCAGCTGTTGAGTTGGATAACGACGCCTTTAATCGAGGTAAAGGTTCGGGTAGTTGGTACAGCCGTGCCCACATCCCCAACACGCTCGACGTAAAGCACTCCGGCATCTGCATCCCGGCATTGTCGTGGATACGATTCCATGACGGGGTTTCCCGCAGCTACACAGGTCTCAAATGAGGTGACCTTTTGTACTTTCGGCTTCGTTCCTGGTCCCCAGACGAGGTAGACAATCCACGTCAGTAGGATGATGGTTATAAGTGATAGAGCGACGATGACACCTGTAGGTATACGTTTCATAGCAGCTACTCCTTGTACCTACTATTATATTCCTGTGTGTCAAGTATGACAGCAGGGGCGCGCGCCCTACGTGCCCAGGAGACTACCGTGGTATATTGAGCAGTTTCAGCGTGTCGTACCAGACGCTCACGGCGAGTTGCATATCACGGGCGGAGCGGCTCATAGGAGCAACTTTGCGCTTCACATAATATTCGCCGGGGGTCCAATCTTGCTTCGGTGTGTGCGTCGCGAGCCAGACAAGCGTATCGGCACCTTCAGCGGGGGTGAGAAACAGTGCTGATGCGAGCCACGAGCTATAAAAGGCTTTGGTTAATCTCGATCCATCAGTTCCGAAACTGGTCTTGACGACGCCAGGGTGAAAGGCGACCGCAAAGACGCCCTTGTCGGCATATTGTTCGTTGAACCCACGAGTAAATAAGATGTTGAGCAACTTCACCGATGAGTATGCGCCCCAACTACTATGCTTGTCGCCACGCGCAAGCTCGTCGAAGCGTAATTTGCCCGCGCCAGTATGAGCGCGACTTGAGGTATTGATGATGGTCGCCTTCGACGCGATAAGCGTATCAAGCAAGAGGTGAGTAAGCAGGAACGGTGCGAGGTAATTCACTTGAAATGAAAGCCCATATCCGTCCACAGTGGTCTTCAGCGGATCCATCATGCCACCCGCATTGTTTGCCAGCACATCAATGGTCTTATAGTTCCTCTTGAGCTCGCTCGCGAGCTTGCGCACGTCGCTCAGCTTCGAGAAATCTGCGGTGAAATAGTCGGCACCGAGTTCCTCGGCGATAGCCTTGGTCTTCTCAGGTGAACGTCCCACGATGACGACATTTTCGCCTTGTTTCACGAGTTCTCGAGCCGCCGCTGCGCCGATTCCGTCACTTGCGCCTGTAATTACGATAGTTTTTTTCATCTTACCAGTATAACAATCTCGTGATGAATAATTCTCATCAATTACCTTGACAGTCGTAGTAATGTGATATACACTGTACTCATGACAGATATCAAACTATCATCGGATCTGCTCCGCGGTCACACCGATACGATCATCCTCAAGCTATTAGCGGATGACGATAAGTACGGCTACGAGATCACGAAGCTCATCACCGAACAATCAGACAAGCTCTACGAGCTGAAGGAAGCGACGATGTATTCGAGCCTCAAACGCCTCGAACATGACGGCTTCATCACTTCGTATTGGGGCAGTGAGACTCAAGGTGGTCGACGCAAATATTATCACGTCACCGACAGCGGTCGCGAACTCTACACGCAAAACAAGCAAAATTGGGATTTCGCTCAAACAATTTTAAAGAAATTACTATAAAGGAGAGTATATGAAAGACAAACTCACACAATTTCTAGACGATGCATTCAAACCTTACGGCGATTTCCCTGCGAGGAAAGACGTCCAGCAAGAGTTACTCGCGAACCTAGAAGAGAAATACGATGACCTCAAGGCAAACGGTAAAAGCGACGAGGAAGCCTACAAACTCACTACTGAATCATTCGGCGATGTATCTGAAATCATGGAGAACCTATCTCACGAGCAATCGATCTCAGGAGAAGGCGAGGGGCGGCAATCATTCGTCGAAGAGGCGAAGGACTTCTTCAAGAGCGGCGATACTCGCTTCACGACAACCGACCTAAGGAATGCTGACCTCGCGGGCACCTCACTCGTCAACGGTAACTTCAGTATGAGCGACCTGCGCGGGACAAACTTCGACCAAGCAGACTTGCGCGATGCGCGCTACAAGGCGGCCGACCTGACGAACACGAGCTTCGTGGGCGCAAACCTCACGAAGGCACAGTTTCAAGGCAGCGACCTGTCTCGATCCCATCTTGATGGAGCAAACCTGACCGATGCTTCGTTTGTAGGGTGCGCCTTTAGGGGCGCGACGCTGACTGAAGCGACGCTCGACAACACTACATTCAAAATGTGTGATCTTGGCGAAGTAGCGTTCGACGGCCTAACACTCAGAGGCACCTCGTTTGACAAGACGTCGATAAACAAGGCAACCTTCAAGGGAACGGTGCTAGAGAACATATCATTCCACCACAGCGACGCAAAGAAGACCAACTTCGACGGCGCCACGATGGACAAGATTACCTACGCATTACTCAAAAGCGCGCGAGCAAATCTGGACAACGTCATCATACGATAGATGCGACAGCGGGCAATCTCAATCGGGATGTCTTATTCGATATTCGCGTCGATAAATGCTTTCAGTGTGGTCAAATCCTCTTTGGTATGGTCGTAGAAGTACGTACGAATACCTAGTGATCGTGCGCTCTTAACTGCGTCGACATTATGTTCGAAGTAGACTACGTCTTTCGAATCCAAACCATACCGCTCGAGGAGAATTCTGTAATATTCTGGGTCTGTTTTCTCAGGATTATGCTTGAGAGTGAAGACTTCGTACGGTGATGCGCCGAGATTGAAGTGCGCGAACTGTTCATCGTTGGCACCCGTCAAGACAATCTTTCTGTTTGGGTATCCCTCAAACATATCGTACATCGCTTGAAATACTGTGCCATCTTCCAGGATGAGGCCGTTGATTGCGTCGACAAGAATTGTTTTCATGATGCTATCTTACGATGCTTGTCGCTAATTTAACAGTCCGTAGCCTAGGAAGCCCGGGTCGTTACGTATGTCGTGCGTCGAGATGCGGATGCCACCTGGCTCATTGCCACCGATAGTCGTCAGTTGGCCATTGTCGTATCTCAGGACAAAGTTTGCATGCTGGCCGTAGGGGCTTGGGTTGTCGTAGAGCACCACGTCTCCGACTTGAGGTGTATAGTCAGATTCAGCCGACTCAAACCGCTGATTTACTTCATAAAACGTACGCAGGGTCTTCGTACCTGGGATACGCCATGAATCCGTGTTTGGATTGATGAGAGGCTCGTCCGCCGTATAGAGCACCCAGCTCACGAAATCCGCACACCACGGCTCGCTGACGCCAGAATACTTCAGACCGCTAGGCTGTGCTACGTACTCTTTCTTCAGTATCTCTACGATCTCTTTTTGAATATCGGAGAGCCCGTCGGTGTTGATGTCAGGAAATGCTTGTTTCTCAGTGGAGGCTGTCCAGCTATCAATGAGCTGAGGAAAGAAGTTGTGCCTACTCTTGACGAAAAACACGCTACTGAGAAGCACGATCCAGACCAGTATAAAGATACTCATGATGGAGAGCGTTCTGTCGCGGTTCTTTATGGAAAACCTCATATGTCTCATTATAGCCAACAAAAGGCTTACGCTCGTATATTCTTGGCAAAAACCTTGTCGTACACCTTTGAATAATCTGCACTGGCACTCTTGACATGAGAGTGCCAACTTTTGTATACTATCGGCAGAAAAGGTCACCCTTTTCGCGAATATTACATCAAATGAAAGGAGGTTACATATGAGTAACTTAATCAAATTTGATCCGTTTGCGGAAATCCAAGCCTTGCAGAAGCAATTCTTCTCAGACGATTGGTTTTCGCCGATCAAGACCATGCAGATGCCCACTACAGACGTCTACACTTCGGAGGACGACAAGGAACTTCACATCGAAGCGCACCTGCCGAACTTCAACCAAAAGGACATCGACATTCACGTCGATAAGGGTAGTCTTATCATCCGAGCCGAACGCCACGAGCAGGAGAAGGACAAAAGCAAGAAGTATATCGTCCGCGAAAGCAGCAGCAGCTTCTATCGCAGCATCCGCTTACCTGAGGCGGCCGATGAAAACTCAATCAAGGCCAAGATGAAGGATGGCGTCCTTAAAGTATCGGTGCAGTTCAAGGAGTTGCCAAAACCAAAACAAATCGCCATCGAAGCGTAGTACGAAATAGGCAACTAAAAATACCGGCAAATGCCGGTATTTTTTGATGGAACTACACCTAGTTTGAGTGCTCTTGTTCGAAGCGCGCTTGTGATTCACGGATACGCTTGTGCGCTTCGTCGATATCTAGCCAACCCTTGACGGTAGCCCATTTGCTCTCAAGGTGCTTGTATTGCTCAAAGAAATGCTGAATCTCATCCTTGAGATGATCGTCCACGTCGTCGAGGTTGCCGATATCTTTGAATCGTGGGTCTTTGGTCGACACCGCAAGAATCTTCCAGTCGCGACCTTCTTCGTCTTCCATATCGAGCACACCGATAGGGCGTACTTCAAGCACACATCCTGGGAATGTCGGCTGGCTAATGAGTACGAGCACGTCAAGGTGGTCGCCATCATCGGCACGAGTATGCGGCACGAACCCGTAATCAGCAGGGTAGAACATCGGTGAGTGAAGCACTCGGTCTAGTTTGATGACGTCGAGATCTTCGTCATATTCGTATTTCATACTTGAGCGAGCAGGAATCTCGATGACTGCATTGATGATCTCTGGTGCATGATCACCGATAGGTACTTTTCCAAATGACATATATTCTCCTAACTATTTACTAACAACACGGCGCGTGTCTATATTTGCGATGTACAATTGCTACTAATTATATACCAAAACATGATTTTAAGGAAATAAAAGGCAAAATAAAACAGCCAGTTGATCAAACCGGCCGTCTTATTCCACTCTGCAGAATGGAAGTTTCACTGGCTTCGCATTCTTTGTAGTTTGCGCTGCCTATTTGGTAAGGGTGTTTCTTTTGTAAGGAATCACTCCTACACGAAGTCAGAATATCAAAGCATAACCGTTTTGTCAATAGCAATTTTGACACGGCACAAAACACCAACCGGTCGCGCAGCGACGAAGAGGTGAAGATACATACTCCCGTCACGACGCGGCGTCATGGAGTACTATAGTCCCATTCGTATACGGGAAAGGAGACTACCTCGGTGCGCCTTGCCGACTTGAATTGGATCGCTGAGCGCCGGCATATTGGCCATCGGCAACATAATCTCGCTGCCTGTACGGCGCACGACATGCAGGTCGTTTGGCCACGGAGCCACATCTCCAAAACGGGCATACTGTTGCTGGGTGAACGAGGTGACGATTTCACTGAAGGCGTCGCGTCGTATTGGGTCTATCACCGCTCCAAACGCTACTTCTTCGGCCGTGACGCTCATATCTTCACGTGCGTTGGTGTACCCATAGCTACGAATCGGCTTCGATGATTGGATGACGTGGGGATGATACTTGCTAGTCAACGGGGATACGGGCGTAATCTTCTCTGCCACGCCATCACGGTCTCTATCTACGTAGCTGAAATACTTCTCGAACTGTGGGGCTTCGCCAGTGCTGCGATCAATATGATGGGTGAGTTCATGGACAACGAGGCGCTGAAGCCACGATTGACCCATAAGTCCATATGGTCCGTCGAATGCCGATCGTCTCAGGTCGATGAAGGGCTGGTGATGCCACGCCAAGCCAGCGGGGCGCAACCATTCCTGCGAATCAGCAAAGTATGACTCATTCATCTGGTCGTGGATCGTGATGTTTGGTACGACATTTCTCATCTGCCCCTCAGTCAGGGCGGACATGATAGCGAACGCGGACAGGATATCGATAAGTTGCTGACGACGCAGGGTTTCGCTAAAGTTATAGATATTAATCGGATCGATTTGACCTTCGCCAACCGTATACTGTTCAGAAGGAGTGCTCTCAAATGGATTCGACTGGTAACTTTGTGCGTCATTGAGTACGAGCCACCAGGCCTGCTCAAGCGCCGCCTCGTAGCGGGTTGTGCGAGCGTGTCCTATGACGTTATCGAGCCGATTGCTGAGCTTCTTTCGCCGGCGCGGCATCAGCGGAGCACTAGTGTCAAGCAGTTCTCTCTCTTCATCAGTTAGTAGGAGTACTGCATCGACGTCTTCCGTATGATCGACAAGCGTCACAGCTAGGTTGCCAATCGTCTGTCGTATCGATGCTTTCGTGAGATTCTCTCCGACCGCATCAGGTTCACCACTGCAATCCCCATATGTCGCAATGTTACCCATGAAGATACTGCGTAGGTGGTCTCGAAATGCGGGCCTCGAAAAGTCCTCGTTTGTGGCTGCGAGCTTCCTGCGGCTGTGGTTATAGGTGAAATGACGCATTTGTATCATATTATAATATTTATAAGTGAAAATGTCAATAACCTACGGGGTTTGCGCTGCTGAAGTGGGTGGATTCGAGTCGCGTCCCGCGACTGGGCGCGCTCAAACCCACACTCGCAAGCCAAATGAAAACACCGTGCAGCCGCACGGTGTTTTCATTTGGCTGGGGCGGAGGGATTCGAACCCCCGAATGCATGGACCAAAACCATGTGCCTTACCACTTGGCGACGCCCCAATAAGTTGTGTGAAATGTACAGTTGCGACATCCAATAAATATATAGAAATGTGCAATGATGAATTATATCACAACTGAGGTGAGCCGTGTAGGGCTCTACGCTTATGGTTGCACGGGTAATGCGAATAGGGTATGTTATGCACATAGATTCGACCCCTGTGAAAGCCTTTCACTACGAATCTCGCGTAAGGAGACGTGGAATGTCTGACACGCCTGAGGCAGAGCCCTACACCGATGCCGACGTCAGGGCACTCATCGAGATGATGAAGTTGTACCGATTTGCAGGAGTGTTCCTGCTCGCGCTCTACGACGTCGACCGCGTCAATTTCAACGCACTTGGCGAGTTCACCGTCACCTCCGCTGAGTACAAGCAGATTGTGCTCGATGAGGTAAGGAAGCACAAGGCCGCAGAGCAAGTCGAAATTGGCGACAGCTGGTATCAGTGGACACTCACGCCACTTGGCATCGCCGCCATCGAGAAGCGCCTCAAGGAGGATTCGCTATTCGCCGTGATGGGCATCTAGACGCTCATTCAAGTCCAATACCGCAGAGCAAGTCAGCTGCGATATTGGACTTATTTTATTTCAGATGTTTTACGTCGTGCTGACTTGTATATAGCGCAACCCACTGCTCGGGCGTCATTTGCGATGGCTTGGTATCACGAGGAGGGTGCGTCTTCGCGAAAAATATTGGCTCCGCAAAACAACGTTCGACAAACATCGCATACTTCTCCATCGACTCTCGGGGTAAGAGTGGCTCTTCGCGCCGCTTTATCTCAAGTAGGACCGTATCAACAGCGGGCGGCGGAGTGAAGTCAGTTCGACGCAAGGGTCTACGGATGCGAGTCGTCCACCACGGCGCAATCATCATCCCAAGCGCGCCGTGAAAATGGTCGCCCGTGACGATGAGCTTCTGGGCAAATTGTTTCTGGAGGACGAGATAGATGGATTTCGGGGGATTATCGGCTTCGCAGAGTTTGTGCACTATCGGGGAGCTGAGAGAGAAGGGGATATTCGCAAATACTTTATAGGGGTCATTCGGCAACGCTGCCTGCAAAAAGTCTTGCTCGATCACTTTCACGTTTTCGAGATTCGACATATTCTCCCGCAGCTTCTTCGCCGCAGCCGGCTCTGCCTCGTACGCGAGCACTCGCGCACTACGACGAGAGAGGACCACAGTAATCGCACCACTTCCCGCACCGATGTCGATGACGGTATCGTTCTTGCGAATATTGCTATGGCCGACAAGCTCACCGATGAGGTGAGAATCTCTGAGGAAGTGCTGGGAATAGTTCGCAACGAGACGCTTCATGTCTCTAGCAATTATAGCAAATTGAAGAGGGGTCCCCGAATCGGAGACCCCATTGCCCGTATTTAGCGGGCGGCAGCATCAGGAGGTCGCGGTCGCGCGACGCCTTCGCCACTTGGAGGCGAGGACGCCGATAGCAGCACCCCAGCTGAAGATGCTCAGAATCGACGCGGCCAGCCAGTCAGACCGCTGGGTTGCGGTCCACTGACCGAAGGCGATCGGCGTGACGTAGACCAGGATGCCAAATACGACAATCCAGATGACAACGTCCAAGGTGATCATGATTTTCTTGAGCATGTTTCCACTTCCCTTGAGAGCTACGCCAAGCGGCGCAAAAAACCGAATGGTAATTACAATTATACACCTTTTGTGTAAATATGTCAATATGCTTATGCCATAAACCTCCGATTTCTAAAGTATTGCACTCTGTTACGCTTGTGCTTATACTGATAGCTAGTATGAATAATCATGAAAAACACTCGATGGGCCAGTATTTACGTGCGGTAAACTACCTAACCGCAGCACAAATCTTCTTAGCAGACAATCATCAAATGAAACGTGAGATCACGTTTGACGACGTAAAAACGCGTCTTCTCGGGCACTGGGGAAGCGGCCCAGGCATCAATTTTGCCTACGCACACCTGTCACGTTTCGCAAAGAAATACGACCAAGACATGATGTTTGTGCTTGGTCCAGGACATGGATTCCCCGCATTGCAAGCAAATCTTTTCCTCGAAGGCACGTTATCACACTTCGATCCAAGCCTACAGGTCAACCTCGATGGGGTTCAGCGACTCTGTCGCCAATTTAGTTGGCCATACGGGTATCCAAGCCATTCGAACCCAGAAACGCCAGGCGTCATCCTTGAGGGTGGCGAACTTGGCTACAGCCTGAGTACCAGCTTCGGTGCTGCACTCGACAACCCCAACCTCATCGTGTCGTGTCTCGTCGGCGATGGCGAGGCAGAAACAGGCCCGACTGCAGGTGCATGGCATCTCAATAAGCTTCTCAACCCACGTCGCGACGGCGTCGTGCTGCCGATTCTCCACCTAAACGGCTACAAGATTTCACAACCAACTATCTTTGGTCGCATGAGCAACTACGAACTCATGACACTCTTTAGCGGCTACGGCTACGAACCACGCATCGTCGACACCACCAAAGACGACGTCAATCCACATGATGCGATGGCGGAAGCACTTGATTGGGCGTATGAGACGATCCAGGAGCTCAAGGCTTCAAATGACGATGTCACGCCACGTCTCCCGATGATCATCATGCGTACACTCAAGGGCTGGACTGGCGTCAAAGAACTCGACGGTCAGAAAATCGAAGGCAACTGCCTCGCGCACCAAGTCGTACTCAGCGAAGCGAAGACAGACGAAAATCAGCTCAAGCTGCTCAACGAATGGCTTGGGAGTTATAAGTTCAACGAACTATTTAGCGAAGAGAGAGGCTTCGGCGATTTCGTCAGCGATATCATCCCCGAGAATCCCGAGAAACGCATCGGCATGACCAAGCACGCCCATGGTGGCCCCGCGGTCTACAAGCCACTCATCCTCCCATCTGTCGAGCAATTCTCTGAAGACGCCGTCGTACCAGGCACCATGGGCTCGAGCAGTATGCGTCGCGCAGGTGCGTACATCGAGGAAGTCTTCCGACTCAATGCTGAGACTAAGAATTTCCGCTTCATGTCACCCGACGAGACATATTCAAACAAGCTTGACGATATCTTCAAGGCAACAAGTCGCAGCTGGCAATGGCCCATGGAAAGTTGGGACAAAGACATGTCGCGTGATGGCCGTGTCATGGAGATGCTCTCTGAACACAATATGCAGGGGCTCATGCAGGGTTACGTCCTCACCGGGCGACATGCGATGTTTGCAAGCTACGAAGCATTCCTGCAGGTCGTCAGCAGTATGGTCGACCAATACGCGAAATTCCTCACGCAGAGCCGTGGCGTCGCCTGGCGCGGGACTATTCCAAGCATCAACTATATCCTCACAAGTAGTGGATGGCGCCAGGATCACAACGGCTTCAGTCACCAAAACCCTGGTTTCATCGATGACCTGTTGCGCCGCCAGAGTAACTTCTCTGATGTCTATTTCCCAGCAGACGGCAATACCACGCTCGTCGTACTAGAAAAGATGCTCACGAGCGTCCGCCAAATCAGCGCTATAGTCGCCGGTAAGACCGTCGAGCCACGCTGGCTCACGCCAGACCTCGCACGGCAGCAGGTCGAGTCGGGGCTCATGATCTGGGACTTTGCGAGCGACGACCAGCCAGATATCATCATGGCTGCAGCGGGTGACTATCCTACCAAAGAAACGATGGCAGCTATCGATATCCTCAAAACAGAACGTCCAGAGCTCAAAATCCGCTGCGTCAACGTCTCTTCGTTGACGTCAATGGGCTTCGGTACGCTCAATAACACCGCGGATCAGAAGTTCTTCGACCACATCTTCACCGAGGACAAGCCGGTCATTTTCAACTTCCACGGCTATCCACAGACAGTTAAGAGTGTGCTCTTCAACTACGCAGTCGATTCCACTCGATTTGACGTCCGCGGCTACAAAGAAATTGGCTCGACTACGACGCCATTTGACATGCACGTCCGCAACGAAACAAGTCGCTACGACCTCGTCATCGCCGCATTTAAGCAGCTCGGTCACGATGGGGTATTGCCATTTGAAGAAGCCGAGCACCTCGCAGCCAAATACCGCCAGAAGATTGACGAAAATACCACCTACATCAAAGCAAACGGTATCGACCTCCCAGAGCTAGACGCATGGGTATGGCCAGCAGCACGCGGTCAAGACCGTGTAGAAGAGGAAGCCTGGCACGGCCAGACAAACTAACGGCATGATGGAGCAGTCAAACGACGCACTGATACTTATCGCCAATCCCGGCAGCTCGAGCCGTAAGTACGCGGTATTCAATGCTGACTTGTCCGAACGCGCGCACCTCCACATCGAGCGAGAAGATGGCAAGCTAGTGGGTAATCTCTTCGCTCATGGACAACATCACACCATCGGGACAGATTTTGATGACATCGCCGAGAGCGCACATCACATCCTCGAGATGTTAGAAGCGAGCGACGTCATCCGAGAGGGTGAGTCAATCGGCCGCATCGGGCTACGCCTTGTCGCACCGTCAAGTTTCTTCATGCAAGACCACGTGATGACCGACGAGGTCATCAAGCGCGTCGAATCGCTGCGCCACCTCGCACCCCTCCATATTGATGCCACCCTGAGAGAGCTCCAGGCCCTCCACGAGACATTCCCTGAGACTATGGTCATCGGTGTGTCTGATAGCGCCTTCCATGCCACCAAGCCACCCTACGCGTGGAATTACGGCATCGATATCCATGACGCTGACCAACTCGACATCAAACGTTTCGGATATCACGGCATTTCTGTGTCAGCGAGCATCGATGCACTGTGGAGCACAGGCAAACTGCCCCCGAAGGTCATCGTCTGTCACCTTGGTAGTGGCTCCTCAGTTACCGCAGTATTCCACGGCCGTAGCATCGATACCACAATGGGATACACGCCGCTCGAGGGCGTCATCATGGCAACTCGTAGTGGATCAATCGACGTCGGCGCGGCACGAGTGCTGAAAGAATCGCTCAATCTTGATGATGCAGCGCTCGAGAGCTATCTCAATACAAAGTCGGGTCTCCTCGGCATCGGGGGAAGTGACGATATCCGTGAGCTCATCGCTCGCGAGACAGATGGTGATCATATGGCTCACCTCGCACTTACGACGCTCATCCACAGCCTTCACAAGGCGATTGGCTCTATGGTCGTCGCGCTCAATGGCTGCGACCTGGTCGTCTTCACGGGTACAGTAGGGGAGCGATCGGCAATCTTACGCAAGCGTATCGTCGCCCACCTTGAGTGTCTCGACTTTGTCATCGATGGAGACGCCAACGAGGCATGCATCAGCCCTGAGAAAATGACATTTATCTCGCAAAAAGCCGCGTCTAAGCCTATCGTCGTCATTCCGACAGATGAAGCCAAAGAAATCGCGAAGCATACCGTAGCAATAGCCACTACAAGCTAGGGCTACTCTCTCTACCTACCGAATGCGCCAAAGATTACACTCGTGCAATATTATTGTTTATATATACAATAATATGTTAAAATATCTTTATCTTCTACGAATGGAGAATGATGAAACTTAAGTCAAGAGTTGGCGCCGTCAGTGTGCTCGTGTTGGCGTCGTGCGTAGCCTGTGCGGGAATTGCGAGCAGCGCGCCCATCCCCATCACCAGCCCCAAGGAAGGTTGGGTTACCGTCACTCAAGGGTATCGCGACTATCTGCGTCCAGGCGATAACGGTGCGACGTTCGTCCAGAAGACCTGCGACGGCACGACACTGCTCTACTACGCATTCAGCTTGCAAGGCGGCTCCGGGGGAGTCGCTGCGTTACCCAACAGCCCTGAGTGTGCGAGCTAACCACCGCACATCAATCGATGAAAGGTGAGAAGATGGCAAACGCAACCAACGAGCTGAGGCTCCAAGGGCTTCGAAGACTCCAGGAGCTTCGAACGCGACGAGAGCAGTTGATCGAGATCAGCACCCGGCTACACAGGTGGTCAAACCTCGACAGGATGCTGACCGACAACGCAAGCACCGCCGCCGTCGATCAAGTCGCGCTACTCGGCATACAGGCATGCGAGTTGACCGCCGCACGCCTCAAGGAAGAAATCACCGAGCTAGAAGAGGAGCTGTCTCCTCGAGGTCTCACACCCGCCTAGGGCGAGTACCATCCGCTCCTGAAGCCGTCCCGGACATCTGTCCGCGAGATGGCTTTAGGGGGCGGTTTTTAATTGAAGTATTGTAATTTTACAGTATTTATTCTATAATTATATTAATCTTAGGTCCTATCCTAGTGATTGTTGTTTGACACCATGCAGGTAGAGATGAGAATGACGTGCAGCACATGCGTGCCGCTTTTCATTCTCATCTTTATCTACTACTTATCAGAAGTGTAGGTAAGAGCATATCATATGCTGAAGTCCGATGTGGACTTGGGTGGGAACCAGAAAAGGAGCTCATCATGAGCGACAGTATTTCTTTCCGGTTCAACTCTGCTCTAGTCGAGCTGAACCGTGACGGCACCCTCAACAGGGATTCCCTCAAGACCGCCGGACTACAGGTTCGTGCCGCCTTCGCCGACATCGATGGATTCGCAGGCGCGAACGTCGAACGTTACGACATGGTTGTCAACTACGAGCGTGCCGCAATTTCGCGGGAAGCGTTCGAGCAAGCAATCGTCCATGCGTTCAACGACCTGGTGCGCGCCGACACGGAATTGTTCCCGCTCCGCGGAGACAAATACCCGGAGCTCATCCCCCCCACGCGGAGCACAGCTCCCACTTACTGGGCGGCCGTCGCAGACTTCAATACCGACCTCTACGTTCGAACGACAGATGAGGACGGCAAGAAGGTCTCCGACATGCTTGGCGCCGGCCTGATGCATCTTGACGGAGCACGGAGCTACGGCTTCAGCCAGCGCAAGATCTCCATCCAGTACGACCCGCGAGTGGTCGAAGGTGAGGTCGTGCTTGCGCATCTCCGCCGAAACGTCAGCGAGCTGATCGATCATCCCGACCGGTCTACCTTCTTCCCGTTCATCACGGACAAGAAGCAGCCAACCGTCGAATACTCGACCCGAGAGACGATGTACGTGATCAGCTGATACTGGTGTCAAACGCCCCGGCCGCAATAGCGGCCGGGGCGTTTCCATATTCGCAGGATGTGTTGAGGAATATGCTACAATAATCCTAGATTAGCGTAAACGGAAACACCTCATGGCAAACCTCTATACTTGGCTGCACGACTTAGTGGGAAACCATACGCCAGACGCAGCCGCCGAACAGCGCGAACAAAATCTCGTCAAGGCACACAAACACTACAGCAAATTTGGTCGCTTCGTTCGCGTGCTTGGCCCTGGCGTCGTGACGGGTGCTGCCGACGATGATCCGAGTGGTATCGCCACGTATAGTCAAGCGGGGGCGGTATACGGCTACGGCCTACTGTGGCTATTTCCGATCATGTTTCCGCTACTGTTGGCCGTCCAAGAATCTTGCGCACGCATCGGAGCAGTGACTGGAGAGGGCCTCGCCGCGATACTCAAGAAGCACTACAGCAAAAGAGTACTTATCTCAGCAGTGCTCCTTGTCGTCGTCGCGAACACCGTCAATATAGGTGCCGACCTCGCCGCCATGGCAGCGACGACGCAATTATTGCTCCCAGACCTCCCCTACGAGTTCCTCGCGATATTCTTTGCACTTGTGTGCGTCCTCCTGCAAGTATTCGTGCCTTATAAACAATACGCCAAGATACTCAAGTGGCTCGCAATCACGCTCTTCGCATATCCAGTGACCGCCTTCCTCGTCGGCCAGCCGTGGGGTGAGGTGTTGACGAGAACCTTTGTCCCCAATATCCAGTTCGACAGTACGACCATCTATATCATAGTGGGTATACTAGGTACGACAATCAGTCCCTACTTATTCTTCTGGAATACTAGTGAAGTCGTGGAGGACGAAGTCGAGACGCACCGTATCGCGAAGACACCCAATGGAGCACTGCCACGCATCAGTAAACAATTCATCAAGAAAATCCGCCTCGACAACGTCGCCGGCATGACGCTCGCCAGCGTGTCCGCGTGGTTCATCGTCATCGCCTGTGCGGCGACACTCAACGCCCACGGCATCACGCAGATAGAGAACGCACAGGACGCCGCTGCCGCGCTTGAGCCACTCGTACAGGGCTTTCCAAATTCAGGGTTTATCGCCAAACTACTCTTCAGTGTCGGTATCATCGGTATCGGTCTTCTCGCTGTGCCCGTGCTAGCAGGCTCGTCAAGCTATGCAATTAGCGAGACGCTGGGCATCAAAGAGGGACTGTACCGCAAATTCAAGAAAGCGCACGGATTCTATGGGATCATTGCACTCGCCATCCTCGCTGGATTGCTCATCAATTTCCTTGGCATAGATCCCATCCAAGCGCTCATCTTCACTGCCGTGTTCAACGCGGTTGCGAGCGTACCGCTCCTGTGGATGATTTATAGGGTCGGCAACAACCGCGATATTATGGGTGAATACAGAAACTCGAAGATCAGCAACGTCGGTGTGATGGCAGCCTTCATAGTCATGGCGATAGCCACACTAGTACTCTTCTGGTCATTCATCCCACACTAGACTGATTTCTCCAAAACAGATACGATAGAAGGAATGAAACTATCTGAATCTGAAACATTGACACTTGATAAAATCGTCGGGGGCGGTCAAGCTCTTGGCACACTTGACGATGGTCGTAAAGCATTTGTATGGGGCGGTCTCCCTGGAGAGCGGGTGACAATCCGAGTCACGAAGAAGAAGTCGCACCTTATCGAGGGAGCCGTGACGGAGGTGCTCGAGCCATCGAAAGAGCGCATCGCCGCGCTTGATCCAGAGAGCTACCTCTCGACAAGCCCATGGCAAATCATGACATTCGACGCAGAGCAACATTACAAAGCCGCGCTCATCGAAGAAGCGTTCGAGCTTCATGATATCGTATTGCCAGAGAAAATCGAGGTATGTACCGACAACATCACAGCTCACTACCGCAACAAGGTGGAGTTCAGCTGGTACAGCATAGCCTTAGGGGGTGAGGCTGTCACGTCGAAGCAACATCTTCAGACCGAAGCATCTACCGATACAGACTCGACAGAAGCCCTCAGCGAAGCTGATTCCGAGGAGTGGGTGCCAAACCTCAACGCGAACCCCGATAACCCCGAGACACTCGACTTAGCATTTTTCCGTCGCGCATCCAAAGGGAAGGTCGTGGTCGAGGATTGCTCACTTCTCCCGGAGCCAATGATGAACCTCGCACGAGCGATTCGTGATCTCCTCCAAGAAAAGGGAGTGACGGCACGTCAGCTCAAGACACTACTTATCCGTTGCGACCGACAAGGTAACTGCGTCTGGCAGCTCTACCTCAAGGGCAAGATATCGAACGTGATTAGTGGTGAAGAGGCTACGGCACTCTCAGCCCAGGGTGGCGAACTTATCTTCAGTGATCCACGCAGCCCCGCGAGTCGTATCACGAAGCGACTCGCAAAGTTTGGCGACGTCACGTTGCGTGATACCGTACTGGGTATACCGTTCAACTATGCTGCCGAGAGTTTTTTCCAGGTGAATCTACCCGTCTACGAGCAGGCGCTGAAGGACATGAGGGAATTTGTAACGGGCGATTCATGCGTAGATCTCTATAGCGGCGTCGGCACTATCGGACTCACAATCGGAGGCGAACATGCGACGCTTGTCGAAATCAATGAATATGCAGTCGGTGAGATGAAGCGAAATATCGAAGAATTGCACAGCAATGCACAAGCAGTCCTCGCGCCGAGTGAGAAAGCGCTCGATTACGTCACAAGTGCTTCAACCGTCATCGTCGATCCGCCTCGAGCTGGTATGCACCACGAGCTCGTCGAGCATCTACTCACCGTCGCACCTGCACGCATCATCTATCTCAGCTGCAACCCCGTCACGCAAGCACGAGATGTTGCGCTCCTTGCCGAGAAATATGGCATACGCCACCATAAAGGATACAACTTCTTTCCACGTACCCCGCACATCGAGCACCTGGTAGTCCTCGACCTCAAGCCATAAGGGGTATGGTACAATAACACCATGAAGCGCCAATGTGGGTTTACTATTGTTGAGATTATTACTGTCGTCGTCATAATCGCTATACTGGCAAGTATTGGGGTCGTCGCCTCAAACTACGTACAGAAGCAGGCGCGCGACAATGAACGCAAATCCGATGTGCTTCTCTTGAAGAATGCACTCGAGAAGTACTATGACGAAAATGGCACGTATCCGATTTTCTCCGCCTGCCAGTCATCTGGAGGCGGATGTGATGCAAGCACACTCATTCCAGCGCTCGTACCGACATACATCGCACAGGTACCAAGCGTACCGACGGGAGTGAACTACAAATACGTACACCATAGCAGTGTCACGATAAGCGCAAACTATGGAATATATGTCACGCGAGAAGCAGATGTTCCCTGTAGAACCGGGAATCTCTACTCAACGTGGTGGTCGACTACTGCGATGTGCGGTTACTAGTTCAGACTGCCCTGATGCGGCGGTAGGTAAACTTTACCGCCGGACGCCAGCCACTTCGCGCGTCACTGTCGGCACGATAAATCACTCCGTCGCGAACTTCTGATACCAGAAGTAGTGCGGGACTGTACGGCGCAAGCGTCCGATAAAACACGATATCTTCTGGGTGCACGTCACGACGACCCGGGAATACTTCACGAAATTTGTCTCGACCAATCTCATCGAAATATTGCGGACGACCCTTGGGAGGGAAGTACATTTCTACTTTGAGACCGACGCGTACGGCAAGTCTTCGGATGTCACCATACACAAGGCGTGCCGGACCATTAATATAACAATAAAGTTGCTTCTTCTTCGTAAGGAATAGCGTCGCGTGCATTGAACTGCCGACATCGATATTACGGGCTATCACCTTGTCCACCTCGAGGCTGACCCCAAACTCTTCTTTGGCTGATTTCTCAAGCGCAAAATCATCCAAAAGGTCACCGTGATTCATGGGTAAATTATACCACAATACTCTCTGGAGCGCTGAGGTACAATAGATTAGTGAATACGTTTACCTCGCGCTACAAGAAGCTTAATGATGCTCAGAAACGAGCCGTCGACCACATCGATGGACCGTTGCTCGTGATCGCAGGGCCCGGCACCGGCAAGACTGAGTTGCTTAGCATGCGTACGGCCAACATCCTGAAGCAAACCGACACATTACCCGAAAACATCCTGTGCCTCACATTCACCGACAGTGGTGCAAACGCCATGCGCGAGCGACTTGCCGATATCATCGGCTCAGACGCCTACAAGGTCGCAATCCATACATTCCACAGCTTCGGCACCGAAGTCATCAGCCAAAATGCTGAGTATTTCTATCGTGGCGCACACTTCGAGCCCGCCGACGAACTGCATAGCTACGAAATCCTGCGCAGTATTTTTGACGAGCTCGATTACGACCATCCGCTTGCAAGTAAGCTCGGCGACAACTACACGCACCTCGACGATACCTACAAGGCTATCAGTGAGCTTAAGCAAGCAGGACTGACAAGCGACGAGCTCCTCCATGTCATCGCTACGAATGATGAGTGTCTCGACCTTGTCGAATCAGAGCTCAGTGAGATTTTTGCGGGCACGATAAGCCTCAAGATGCTGATGCCTCTCGCGGCAGCAGCACAACGCGTGGCTACATTTACGTCACCCATCCTACCGAAGGCTGTCACGCCGCTCGTCAACGTCCTCGCGCTGAGTCTCGCACACATGTACGACGAGGCTTCCGCCACCGGCAAGACCAAGCCGATTACTGCCTGGCGCAACCAATGGATGGAGAAGGATGATCAAGGCACGTTCGTATTCAAAAGCCGCAAGCGTCAGGTAAAGCTACGTGCTGTCGCGTCGATTTATTTTGCCTACCTCTCGCGCATGGAGCATGCAGGGCTATATGACTACGATGATATGATCCTCAACGTTGTCCATGGCATGGAATCGCAACCGGAGCTGCGCTTTAACTTGCAAGAAAAATACCACTACATCATGGTCGACGAGTTTCAGGATACTAACCTCGCACAACTCCGTATCCTCTTCGACCTGACACAGTCAGAGGTGCCCGATGCAAAACCAAACATTATGGCGGTAGGGGACGACGATCAAGCAATCTACAGTTTCCAGGGAGCGGACGTCAACAATATTCATCGCTTCCGTGAACAGTACCCCGCGCATGAGAGCATTGTATTGGTAGATAACTACCGCTCGACACCCGAAGTCTTGACCATCTCTCGTGACATCATCTTGCAAGGATCAGGAAGACTCGAGTCGACGATGGACATCAACAAAGCGCTCGCTCCTCACGTCGGTAGCGGTGAAGCTGTGGTGCTAGGTGAATTTAGTGCCATAGAGGATGAACGTGCGTGGGTGACAGAACAGGTGGCCGCATTGATTGCGAAGGGTATCGCGCCATCAACTATCGCCGTCCTCGCGCGGAGACATCGCGAGCTCATCGCCATACTACCGCATCTTTATCAGCATAAGATTGACGTCAATTACGAACGCCGAGACAACGTCCTCGAGATGGAACCCATCAGGATGCTTGAGCGCATCGTCCGCGTCTGCGTCGCGATTGCCGACCAACAGCATGAGCTAGCGGACAGTTTGTTGCCTGAACTACTTTCGCATGAGATGTATGGATTTTCTGCCGAATCAATCTGGAAGCTCAGTCTGACAAGTTCACGAAATCACTTGAACTGGATCGAAACGATGCTGACAAACGAAGAGTTCAAGCCGTTAGCCGATTGGCTCATCACGCGCGCATCTCGTGTTGCGCACGAACCACTCGAAGTCTATCTCGACACTATCATGGGCGTACCCGCCGAGAGCGTGGGTGCTGAGACGTCAGCATTTACATCTCCTTACTTTGGGCATTATTTCAGCAGCTCAATACTCGATAACCAACCCGACGCCTACATCACCGTACTTGAAGCGCTGAGAACGATCCGCGACCAACTCCGCACGTACCAAGACACGGAGGCCCAACAAGTAGGTGAGTTCCTCGAGTTCATCGATCTGCACCGTGAGATGAGCGCGCCGATTACAAGTATCCGACGTCGAGCCGACGCATCAGGGCAGGCCATCAGCCTCATGACCGCCCACAAGTCAAAGGGTCTTGAGTTCGATCACGTATTCATCGTCGGCGCAGTAGACTCATCTTGGGGTGAGCGCGTGCGCAGCCGTAGCCGACTGATTAGCTATCCGGAGAACCTCACCCTCGCCCCCGCAGGTGCATCATACGATGAGCGCCTACGGCTCTTCTTCGTTGCCGCAACGCGAGCAAAGCGTGCACTGACAATCTCTTACACATTAGCCGATGACAATGGCAAGACGACATTGCCAGCGAGCTTCCTCGTCGGTCTACCTCTCAACACAACGACACCTACGCGCACCCATGACACAGCTTCATTGACCTCTCGGCAAGAATTGCTCTGGCACGAACGCATCACCAATGCTCCGACACAGTCGATGCACCAATTACTGACGCCTATGCTCGAGAAATACAAGCTCTCGAGTACTCATCTCAACAATTTCATCGATATCACACGCGGTGGTCCTGCACATTTCTTGATGAATAACCTCCTCAGGTTCCCTCAAGCAAAGAGTGCCAACGCAGCCTACGGCACCGCCATTCATGCCGCACTCTCGAGAGCTCACGCTCATCTCGCCGCGACAGACGAGCGTCGACCGATTGAGGATATACTCGGAGATTTCCAACAAGAGCTGCAAGCTCAACATCTCGCCGAGGATGACGCACTTGCTTACAGCAAGCGTGGCATCGACAATCTGCGCAAGTTCCTCACACACTACTACGAGGATTTCTCATCAACCCAAAAAGCAGAGCTCAGTTTTGCAGGGCAGGGAGTCGTGGTAGGCGACGCGCGCTTGACTGGATCACTCGACTTACTCGACCTTCGCGACAAGACAATTACAGTCACAGACTACAAGACTGGTAAACCTTCGCGCGACTGGAAAGGCGCAACCGACTTCGAGAAGATCAAGCTACACAAATACAAGCAGCAACTGCTATTCTACCAATTGCTCTGCGAGAACTCGCGGGATTATCGAAAGTATACGTTCGGTGGGGGGATACTGCAATTCGTCGAGCCCACACCGGCTGGCGCATTCTATGCACTTGACTATACATTTACCGAAGAAGAGAAGGATCAATTCATCAAGCTAGTGCGTGCAGTCTGGCGCTGCATCACGACTCTTGAGCTACCTGATACCAGCGCGTTCGAGCCAAACTACAAAGGCGTGCTCGCCTTTGAGCAGTGGCTTATTGACAACAATTCGTGATAGTGTTATCATTTTAAAGTTCTGAAGGATGAATCTGTCTACTGAAGGGTGGTGGCAACGATGGCGAAATGCGCTCGTTGTGGAGGAAGCGGCAACTGTCAGAGCTGTGGGGGAGCGGGAACCATCTGGACCGGACTCTCGCGTTGCGTGTGCAGTACCTGTCACGGCAACGGGAAGTGCACGGCGTGCGGGGGCAAGGGATAAGGAGCCCTTGCATCCTAAGGGGTAATGTGATATTCTAGTCGATGCGCTCCGTGCTTCCGCAAGGAGGCACCGAGCGACCAGTGGCGATAGGGCAGAGGCAGCTCGCTTGGCTCATAACCGAGAGGCAGAGGTTCGAATCCTCTTCGTCACACTGGTGCATTTACGTGCACCACCCGCGGATGCTTATAGAGAGGCCCGTCCTTGCCAAGGAGGGTACGCAGGTGTAAGTCCTGTCATCCGCTCCCATCTTTGCTAGTCGAGCTTCTCTGACGAGGACGTCGGATGACCTGCTCCTAGCCTGCGCCCTCTTACGTCAACATGACGGGGAGGGCAATTTCTTTTTTATGAGATAATACTATAGATACTATGAACACATTTTGGCACAGTTTACCCAAACCCTTCTTCGTCCTTGCCCCAATGGAGGCTGTCACGGACGTCGTATTTCGTCATGTCGTCACGCAAGCCGGGCGACCAGACGTGTTCTTCACCGAGTTTACGAACGCGACAGGCTGGCATCGCGCGGGCGACAAAGCAATCGGGGGCAGGCTCATCAAGACACCCGAAGAGAGCCCGATCGTCGCACAACTATGGGGCAGTGACGTAGAGGCAATGACAGCGCTTAGTACGCACTGTGTCGAACTTGGATACGATGGCATAGATATCAATATGGGATGCCCTGATCAGTCTGCCATCAAAGGTGGCGGTGGGGCAGGCATGATTCGTACACCAGAGCTAGCGTACGATATCATCAAAGCCGCTAAGGCTAGCGGCCTACCCGTCAGCGTCAAGACTCGCCTCGGCTACTCACGTGTCGATGAGTGGCCTGAATGGCTCGGTGGATTGCTACGCCAAGATATCGCCGTCTTGACGATTCATTTGCGTACGAAGAAGGAAATGAGCAAAGTGCCTGCGCATTTCGAACTCATCGGTGAGATTAAAGCGCTTAGGGATGAGGTCGCACCCGACACACTACTCGTCATCAATGGTGACGTCCGTGACCGCACGCATGGCATGGAGTTCTATGAGCAATACGGCGTCGATGGTGTTATGATTGGGCGCGGTATATTTGCAAATCCATTCTGCTTCAGGAAGAGTCGCAACGAAACGTCTTTCCAGACGAAATATCTACAACCCGAGCATCAAGCGATGCATGCTCGATTTGATGCCCGGAGTGAAGCCATTTCGGGAGAAAAGACGGAGCGTCACGCGCGTAACGAGCTCGTCGCACTACTTCAGTTTCACCTCAACGAATACGATAAGTACAGTGAGCGAACCGGTCGACCGTTTGAGACCTTGAAGCGATTTTTTAAGATATACATTCGAGATTTTGCAGGCGCTAGCGAGCTACGAGATACTCTCATGCACTGCAAAACAACAGGTGAAGTGCGCGATATCCTCGCGAAATTATAGGTGGCGCCTACGTCGATGGAGGTCGGCGACCTTGAGCCTGACAGCATGGCGGTCGACAAGCTGATGCGCCTTCTCAAGCTCGACTTGACTCGTCGCTGAATCACGCATCTTGGCTGCACGCTCAAGCGCGGCTCGACTTTCGGTTTCGACGATATCTTCACCATGCTCAGCTTCGTCGACAAGCACGCGGACACGATTGCCACCGATTTCGACGACACCACCACTTATTGCGAAGTATTCCATCTGGTCATCAGAGTGCTGCTTCTCGCGACGCACGGCAATCACGCCCGGTACCGCGACGGTCACGAGTGCCTCATGGTGAGGGAAGACTGCAATTTCGCCACCCGTGGTCGGCATGATGACCTCGTAGACATCTTCATCCACCTTCTTGCCCGATAGCGTAATAAGTTCGAAATTCATATATCCTTATAGTAGCAAAAATCCCCGCCGAGAGCGAGGGACGCTTCCATGAGCGGGGATGGGGGAGTGCGAGGCGACAGAATCTGCCGCCTCGCACCCATGAGCTCGTCAGCGCAGAGTCTGGAAGCCGGTGACGGCTACCACTACCACGAGAATCGAGATGACCACGATTGCGATCACACCGATGACGAGCGACTTGAGCGCGATTGCCCACCAATGGTGGCTCGTGGGGCCAGGCTCCTTACCCAGGCGCGGCTCCACATCGTACGGACCTCTTTCTCTCGCCATAGCTTCTCCTTGCTGTGCGACGAAACGAACAGGTGCCCACCGAATCGGAAGGCACCCTTTATTTATATTATACCACTTCGGGTATAAATAGTCAATCGAACTAGTCTTTTTTCTCACTTAAAGGACCTGGAGCCATGTAGAACCAGCTCTCTGGCTTATCGTCATATTTGCCACCCAAGATATCTTTGACATCTTTGACGGTATCGGCGACCTTGATATAGACACCAGCGTTACCAGTAAACTGTGTCGCCACAAAGAATGGCTGCGCGAGGAAGCGTTGCAAGCGACGCGCACGTGCGACCGTCAGCTTCTGGTCATCAGAGAGCTCATCCATACCAAGGATGGCGATGATGTCTTGCAGCTCTTTGTATTGCTGGAGGATGCGCTGCGCTTCACGGGCGGTCTCGTAATGTTCGCGACCGACAACTTCTGGGTCAAGAATCGTCGAGCTTGAATCAAGCGGATCAACGGCGGGGTAGATACCAATCTCCGTCAGACCACGGTTGAGCACGATCGTCGAGTCAAGGTGGGCGAAGGTCGCCGCAGGTGCAGGGTCAGTCAAGTCATCGGCTGGCACGTAGACAGCCTGAACAGAAGTGATTGAGCCTTTCTTGGTACTGGTGATACGCTCTTGGAGCGCGCCCATCTCTTGCTGAAGGTTCGGCTGATAGCCCACAGCGCTTGGCAGACGACCAAGTAGCGCGGACACTTCGGCGCCCGCTTGGGTGAAGCGGAAAATGTTGTCGATAAAGAGCAGGACATCCTTGCCGTCATCACGAAAGGCTTCTGCCATCGCAAGACCGGCGAGCGCCACACGCAGACGTGCTCCAGGTGGCTCGTTCATCTGGCCGAAGACGAGGCTTGTCTTGTCGAGGACACCGGCTTCCTTCATCTCATGATAGAGGTCATTGCCTTCGCGGGTTCGCTCCCCGACACCAGCAAAGACAGAGTTACCTGAGTGGAATTTCGCGATATTGTTGATGAGTTCCTGGATGAGGACCGTCTTGCCGACGCCCGCGCCACCAAAGAGCCCGACTTTGCCGCCTTTTGCCATTGGCGCGATGAGGTCGATGACCTTGATGCCCGTCTCGAGGATCTCGGTCTTATTGGTCTGCTCGGAGAGAGCGGGGGGTTCGCGGTGAATCGAGGCTTTCTTGCCCTTTGGTGCGGGTTGGCCATCGATTGGCTCACCGACGACATTGAACATGCGTCCTTGCGTCTCTACGCCGACCGGCACGCTGATAGGCGCACCCGTCGATACCACCTCTTGACCACGCCTAAGGCCGTCGGTACTCTGCAAGCTGATGGCACGAACTGTGTGCTCATCGAGATGCTGTGCGACCTCGAGGGTCACTGTACGCGTGTCATCCGCGATGGTCAGAGCGTCGTAAATCTCCGGTAGCACTTTGCCCTCGAACTCGACGTCGATCACCACGCCGACGATTTGGATAATCTTTCCTGTCTCTTTAGTCATCATGTCCTCCTTGTTCGTTATCATTCAGTGGTCCGCCTTCTTCGATCATATCTTCTACCGCCGCCCTTTCCTCATCTACGAGCATCCGTTTCCGCATGAGGTTCGCAAGGCCATTGACGATATTTTCTAGTTGTTTGTGCCGACGATATTTGGCGAGACGCTCCTCACGTTGCTCATCTTCCCATATATCGAACGTCGACTTGCCTATATCTGCGTGCCACATATTATTTCATCGCCTCCACACCTGCGCTTATCTCTGAAAGCTCTTGTGTGATAGCCCCTTGACGAGCCTTATTCATCTCAAGCGTCAGATCATCGACGAGGTCTGTGGCATTGTCTGTCGCATTCTTCATCGCAAGCATGCGCATACTGTGCTCAGATGCTCGCGCATCGAGTAGTGCCTGGAATAGACGTGAGCCGATGAGACGATACGCGATATCCTCAAGCACACCCTGCATATCGGGTTCGAATTGTGCGTGACGAACCGACTCACTGACCTCTGTCTCTACGAATCCAGCAGGGAATAGTCGCAGTGTCTCAGCCTCTTGAGTGATACTGCTAACAAACTTCGTATAAATCACATCGACCGCGTCGACACGACCTTGTTCGTAGGCATCCTTCGCGGTATTTAAGATAGCGTGAAATTCCGACCCCTCGGGATGATCCGGCAGGTCTTCGTAGGTACCGATGACAGTAGTGTCCTTGATGCGCGTCACGAACTGTGAGGCCTTACGACCGACGGCAATGGTCTCGTTCATCACCCCCGCGGCATCGTCTTCGCTTAATGTCGCAATGTACTGCTTCAAGACGTTGGTGTTGTACGCACCTGCGAGACCCTTGTCACTAGCTATCACGATGATGAGGCGGGCTTTGATGGGACGACGAACAAACCATTGATGCTCGTCTGTCGCGCCTTGACTTGCAAGATAGGTCAATAGCTCATTTGCTGCTTGAGTGTAGGGTATAGAACCCTTGGTAGCATCCTGAGCACGGCGCATCTTGCTCGCCGCGACCATCTGCATGGCCTTGGTAATCTGCTTGGTGCTTTTGACTGAGCGGATACGAGACTTGAGTTGACGTGTACTTGCCATTAGAAATCACTCTCCTCTGGCTCTTCTTCATCACTGTCCGTAACTTGCATAAGGTAGGCTCGTGCAGCCTCTAGTTGCTCGGCTTCAGGTCGTGTCCTGAAGTTGGGCTCCCCAAAGCGATGTGTCCACTGCTCAGGAGGCACTACTGCCCATGGGTCATCAATCACTCGGGAAATCGCATCCCGAGACAAGTCAAGCGTATCAGGAGAGCCTGCTTCGGCCCGCATAGGTAGTACTTCTCCGGCAATTACCGTACCCACGCCGTATCTATCACCTACATTCACTAAGGGTTGCGTAGCCTCCTGGGACGCGACGGATATGTGTGGGGGAGGCGTGACTGCGTAGAGTGGCCACTGCGGCGAGGCATTACTGTTCCTCTTTGCTTCTTGCCACGCGCTGACAACAGAAACACCAAGCTCTATTTCAACTTGGCGCCGTAGCTCTGGAGTCAGTTTATCTAGCCAGTCCCAGCTATAATCGCGTTCATAATGAAGCATCGCTTTGGGCATCAGAGCACCCAACTCATCGAGCCTCTTCAGGTCTAGAAGCGATAATGCCTCGACATCAGCACCAAGTGCAGCGTAAAAGTCATCTGCTTCCGAATCAGAGGGGACAATACCCGCATCAATAAGCTCCCTCGTTTCAGCAATACGTGTAGTCATCTCGTCGAGTTCAAGCTGCTTCTCTCGCTTCCATGCTTGCACGGTGTCTAGCCTAAGCGCACCAGGAATATTATATTGCATCGAGACACCCATCGATTAGTCCCCGAGACCTTTCTCGAACTTTTCGATCATTTCCGGCGTACTGTCAACGGTATCAATGACACGCTCAAGCACGATACTCACAGCAGCAAGCGCGCCGAGTTGCTGTTCGAGTGTCAATTGTTTAAACAATTCCTCTGCGCGATTAGACGTCAGATGATCGAGGTCTGCCTGGCGCTGCTCGGGCGATCGGCCAGCTAGGTAACGCCTCAGCATCTCTCTTTCTGCTGCACGAAGTGCGTCTCTGTTTGGGAGTGGCTCACGTGAATGAGTCGGCATGCCCGTATCGAGTCGGGAACGTACCGCCGCCGCAATCTTCGCTCTGCCGTATCGAGGGTTTTCACCATTACCCATTGCGACCTTCTTCCTCTGGCATATCCCAGTGTCGGTCCATCAGAGCTCGGACGCCGCCATACACGATATCCATGAGCCTTTGGTGCTCTGTCCAATCAAGCTCAGGGTTTCCTTCTATGATACTTGCGTTGCGTTTCTGTAACTCGTTTCGAGCGAGCGCACCCGCAACCCAGTCGGGATTCGAATGGTGCTTCGGCCACTCGGCACCGGACATAGCGAGCCCTTTAGTAAGCCCTCGTCCCCATTCACTCCCGTGGTACGCCGCCAGACGAATCAGTTCTACAACTTTAGGATTCTGTAACAACTCGATTTCTTCCGCATCACACTCATCTTCGTCATTTAGTATCTCAAGGCGTCGATCTACCACAATGTCTTTCACCTGCGCAACCACTACATTCGTTTGGGTCGTGAGGTCACCGCGTAACAATTCCTTGAGCGCGACAATCATTTCTGGTGAGATGTCGGGCTGATTTGAGCTAGCTTCCCACTCATCAAGCTGGGCGCGCGCAAGTTTGTCTTCGCGCTTAGCTTTCTTACGATCCTTCTTTCTCTTATAGGGAACTTCTACCATGCTGTTATCCTTCGAAGCCTTTCGCCACCTTTTCAGCAGTCTTCTTGACTAGTTCGGCAGTCTTTTCGGTCATCTTGTCACCCTTGTTGAGTTCATCCATTTCTTTCTTGTGGTCAGCCTTAAGGCGGGTGAGGAGGGCGGCTTGCGCATCCTTGACTTTAGCGGTAGTCACGCTGTCAAATGCACCTTCGTTGACCGCGAAGACGCTGACAACTTGCTCCCAAATGCCGAGTGGCTGGTACTGCGGTTGCTTGAGCAACTCAGTGAGTCGTTGACCACGGTCAATCTGCTTCTTGGTCGCTTCGTCGAGGTCGCTGCCAAACTGAGCGAAGCTCGCAAGCTCGCGGAACTGACTGAGACTTAGCTTCAGGTTGCCGGAGACCGATTTGACCGCCTTGGTCTGCGCATCGCCACCGACACGGCTGACTGAGAGTCCAGCCGAGATAGCGGGGCGAATACCTTGGTAGAAGAGGTCGGTTTCCATGAAAATCTGGCCGTCGGTAATCGAGATAACGTTCGTCGGGATGTAGGCAGAGATGTCACCAGCCTGCGTCTCGATGATCGGTAACGCCGTCAGTGAACCCGCACCCAAATCATCGCTCAACTTGCTCGAACGCTCGAGAAGGCGAGAGTGAAGATAGAAGACGTCGCCGGGGAAGGCCTCACGTCCTGGTGGACGACGAAGGAGGAGCGACATTTGGCGATAGGCGACCGCGTGCTTCGTCAGGTCATCATACACCATCAAGGCATGCTGGCCATTGTCGCGGAAATATTCACCCATGGCAGTGCCTGCATACGGTGCGAGGTAGAGGAGAGAGGCAGGGTCAGATGGGCCGGTAGCAACGACAATCGTCTGATCCATCACGCCTTCTTTGCGCAGAAGCTCCACGAGCCGAGCAACCTTGCTCAACTTCTGGCCGATAGCGACGTAAACATTCACGACGCCAGTCTTCTGGCGAGCTTGGTTGATCATCGTATCAAGCGCGATAGCCGTCTTACCCGTCTGACGGTCGCCGATGATAAGCTCGCGCTGACCACGGCCGATAGGGAACATGGCATCGATTGCCATGATGCCCGTCATGAGTGGCTCATGGACGTGCTTGCGACCCATGACACCGACAGCATCACGCTCGACCGGACCACGTAGCTTCGCTTTAATCGCAGGCCCACCGTCGAGTGGCTCGCCGAGTGGATTGACCACACGGCCAAGAAGCTCAGGACCAATCGGCACTGAGAGAATCTCACCTTTGAGCTTCACGGTATCACCTGCAGCCACACCTTGGTCGCTGCCAAGTAGAACTGCACCAATTTCATCTTCCATGAGGTTAAGCGCAAACGCCTCGACGATGCCGCGCGCCTTCGTCTCAATCTCAAGTACTTCACTAAATCCTGCGTTACCAAGTCCATGTACCCACGCCACACCGTCACCAACGCGCGTCACGACGCCAACTGATTCGAGCGCGGTATCTGTCTCAAGCTTCGCGATCTGATCGCGCAGGCCTTTTGCGAGCTCTGTCACCGAAATATCTGCCATTATCTCCCTTTCCTTACATCTTCACCTGGTTTAACGCCAGTATCTTACGTTTGACTGTCGCATCCAGACGCTTGCCCGGCGCTTCAATACGAATCCCACCTATCAAGGTAGGGTCCACTTCCTCAGTGAGGTGGACTTTTGAAGCGTTCAGTAGGCGCTGGATCACGTCTTTGACATCATCACCAATGGGGCGAGCGCTCTGTACATGAGCGATGACCATACCACGAGAGGCTAGCTCATCCTCGATACTACGAGCCACAAGCCCGCCTTCGCGGGTGCGCTTCGTATCGATAAGATACGCCGCCAACTCTCTGATTGCACCCTCGAGGTTATCGCCACTTTCGATACGATCGACTACGAACCCAGCGAGTTTGCGACGAGAGATGCGCTCTGCCATTTACTTGAGCTCCTTGAGAGTCTTAGCGACCACCGCCTTGTCGACCCTCGCATCGACCGTGCCTTCAAGCACTTTGCCGGTTGCGGTCATGACAAGGTCGACCATCTCATTGTGAAGCGCCTTCTTGGCCGTCTCGACCTCTCTAGAAATCTCATCTCGCGCGTCGTCGATGAGGCGCTCGGCCTGCTGCTTGCTCTTGGTTTCGACGTCATTCATGATACCAGTCGCTTCTTCGCGAGCCGTCGTCACGATATCTTTTGCTTCTTCGCGAGCTTGTTTCAGTAGCTTTTCTGTCTCTTCTTGCACCTTCTCAGCGTGCTTGGACGCTTCGACCGCAGCGCGGTTGCCCTCGTCGATTTGCGCTTGGCGCGCATCGACTATCTTGAAGAAGACAGGGAACACCCATTTGTTAAGCGCCCATACGAGCAAGAGAAACGCTACTAGCTGCATGACGAGCAGTTTCCAGTCGACACCAAGCGCCGATAAGATATCGCCGCTGGCAGCTTCGGCTGCAAATTGAGTAAACATCGATGAATTCATCGTATGTTACATTAACCCTTCGCGATGAATGCCACGATAATACCGATAATTGCGAGGCTATCGGCGAACACGATTGCAGTAATCATCATGGTGCGGATGTCAGAGACTTTCTCTGGGTTGCGACCAAGTGCGTTAAGTGCGGCTGCGCCGATAAGTCCCACACCGATAGCAGCAGCGAAAGCTGGTAGGGCGTAGGTAAGACCAAATGCGAGTGCGTCCATAGTATTAATATCTCCTTTACTTTTATGTACTTACTTAGTGGCTACTCATGCAGCCTTCTCACTCTCCGGCGTGTGTATCTCGGGTGAATGAGCATCGTGAGTATCACCATGGCCACCGATGGCCAGTGACGTGAAGATGAGAGTCAGCATGAAGAAGACGTATGCCTGGATGAAGCCAATGAATAGTTCGAATATCATGACAAACGGCAGACTCAAGCTCGCAAACCAGCCAGAAAGAAGGGCGATGATCATGAGAAGCACCTCACCCGCAAATGCATTGCCAAACAGTCGAAGACTGAGCGCAATCAAGCGGCTGAACTCGCCGACAAGTTCCAGCAGGCCTTCAAATGTCCCGATAGGGTTCTTGAAGGGATTGATGAAATATCGGCCAGCGTTCCCGAAGAATCCATGTGCCTTGATGGCGTAGACTTGAGAGCCAACAATAGTGATGATGGCGAGTGCGAACGTGAAGTTTAGGTCGCTTGGTAGCCCACGCAGAAGCGGAGAGCCGTGCCACAAGATCGAACCTACTCCAGGTAGGATACCTACCCAATAGGTCGCGAGTACTGTGAAAAATATCGTCAAGGCGAGTGGTGCGATATGCTTGGCCACCTTCTTGTCAGGGATGATCTCAAACACAGTCGCATACATACCCTCGACCGCCCACGAGACGATGCCTGTGAGGTGATTGCGCGTCCCGCGCTTCAGAGCCCGCACGGTATATACGAGCAATGCCGCCATGATAAGTACTCCGATGAGACCGAGTAACATTGAGTTGGTGACGCTCAGAGGTCCGAGTGATATGATCGGCTCAGTCGCGAGGCTGATGTGCAGTCCTGTCATCGCTGCCCATCCCTTAGCTGTTGACGCACGAGGTAAGCGGCAATCATACCACCGACGAGTGCCCCGAGTAGCATGAGCCATGGCTTCGTCCCATATGTACCGTCGAGTGCATTACCGATGAGCAATAGCCCGATCGTAGGCACAAACATGCGCCAGGTCGTATCAGCCATCGATGCAATCAAGCGAAACGACGAACTGTCGTCCGTTTTTTCAGATTGAGCATCACTACTGTCCCTCGCAACCGGCAGTTTCTTCATACTTCCATTATAGCAACGGATGGGCCAAAACGTAACCCCCGTAGCATGCGCTATACTAAGAGGTGACTATGCCGCGCCGAAACAATACCCCTCCCCATCAACCCTACAATTCGTCGCGGCTTGCGCATTCTACACCCAAGAGGGTTTACGCGAGCAAGCGTGCCGCCGAAACGGCAGCAAAAGAGGGAATGAAATACAATCTCGAATTGCAACTGAGTGTCTACCAGTCACCGACAGATGGTAAGTGGTATCTCTCAAGTCGGGGCGAGCGCTCTAGTAAATGATATTCTTTGGAATGTTCGCCTTCACTGGCGAGGTTCTATCAGTCGTCGTACCGTCGCCCAATTGGCCATAGTCGTTTGATCCCCAGCAATACACATCTTTCTCGGTCGTGGATACGCAAAAATGATTGTTGCCTCCAACGATACCGACGACAACCTTACCTGTCAGTAGACCCTGAACTTTCACTGCCCACTCAATGCTGCGTACTTGCGATCCAGCAGTTGCCATCCCTTTTGCTACCGACGGCGTGCCACTTGGACCATTGGTGTTGCCTACACCCAACTGACCCTCGTCGTTATAGCCAGCGCAGTATACTTCGCCCGCGACAATAAAACAGGTATTCCAGTCACTGATAGCAAAGTCTGACACGGCTTTGTTATAAAACACATACGTAGTGTCGCTACGATTCGTTTGCATCTGCGTAGCCCAGGGGTATCTAAGAGCACTTAGGCGAGAATCTACCTGATAGCGAGGAATTGCCGTACCTTCAAGTACATCCCAGTTCATCCCCCAACAGAATAGCTTAGGTAAGCCAGCCGGCGACCCATAGGTAGCCAGCGCGCAGGCGCGACCATTATTCGTCGCTACCTTAGACACGCCCGTCACTACCGAGCTTGAGTTTATGCGGACTCGTACCGCACGCGGCACATCTCCACCCGAAGTATCTCCATTGCCGAGTCCTCCTTGATCAACATTCCCCATACACCACGCGATATTGCCATCCTCAGCGAGCACGCCACACACGTTGCCGTTAGTGACCGCACTAAGCTGTGTTGTCGTCTCTAGAACATCATTCGTAGTATTGTTCCACCGTATCGCACACCCAAAAGCATTCTTTGGGTCAGGGGTGTCTGCGTTTGAAGCGGTCGTGCAGTTCGTGGAACGCCCAGCCTGGTTCTGATTGTTCTCTCCCCAGCAATACGTGTGCTTGATAGCTGTATTGCTATTTGACGGCGCGATAACGCAGTTGAAGTCGCGGCCACTAATTGCAGTAGCGTAATGATCTGTCATATTGAGCACGCGAGCGTCACTGGGTGCAGTCACGTTTGTCCAGGATGTGTTTCCATATTGACCCGTCGCGTTGCTACCCCAGCAATAAATCTTGCTGCTTACTGTGGGGTCACTCGCAAATTTGGCGACGCTTGGTAGGGGTTGTGGACCCGTGACCGCGCATACGTGGCTCACGCCCGTTGCGACCGCATGGACGAATTTACCAGTCAGGGCACCCTGAACAAGGGTAGGCCTGAGGACTCCAGGAGGCGAGCCATTCAATGCATTAGTAGTACCAATGCCGACCTGACCATAGTCGTTCTGGCCCCAACAGTAGAGTTTATTGTATTGAATCGAACATGACGTATCATTACCGGTGGCCAGTCCCACGTGTGGATCGCTCGCAATCTGTTGTTGTTGGGTATACGTATACGTCTTATAGGGAGTGGTGCCAGTCGAGCTATAGAGGCCTACCGTACCTATGACCTTTAGGGTGAAAGTCGCACTTCCAGCTATCGCTACGGAATAGCTGGAGAACCAAGAGCGGATACGTGGCGCACCCGAGGTATCATACATCACATAGCATTGATTAACGGTTGCCGTAGGTGAGGTGACACAGTTGACCCCACTCGGAGGAGCTCCGCTACATAAATCTCCGTTATCTAGCGTTGTCGCATCGAACCCCCAGCCAGTTGACGTACCAGAGTTCAGATTGATATCCACGCAGCTTCTTGAATAATTTATACCCGCCTCTGCTGCCTCGCGCGCAATTGACAGATAATACTGCTCATTCAGCGTTCCACGTACGCTCGTGACAGTCGATAGGCCACCGACAAGTAGCGTCATCAAAATAACGGCAGTTATAACAACTGTCGGTAAGGCGAAGCCCCGTTCAGAGTGCCGAATATTCATGATTCTACTGTTTATAGTATCAGTACGCTAAACAAAACGCTAGCGGCTTGCCATCTAGTGTCGGTCACGATACAATAGACACTAGAAGAACGCAAACATAGGGGAACAACACATGGCAGATTCTGCAATCAACGTCGTCATTTATAGCACGCCATGGTGTGCATTTTGTAAGACAGAGAAGCAATATTTGGAACATCTCGGCGTACCATTTATCACGCGTGATATCGAAGAAGAAGAGGGTGCGCTTGAGGAACTCCTCGCCAAGGTAGGCGGCGCTACATCTAGCGTACCCGTTACCGATATCGATGGCGTCATCATCCGCGGGTTCGACCGCCGCAAGATAGATGAAACCCTCAAAGAAAAAGGCCTCGTCGCATAGACGAAGCCTTTTTCTTAAGGGAGTGTGCTACCGCACCTTGAAGGCATCTATCATCAGATAGGTGCCGCTTGTTTTCGTGATCTTGATCGTATGCGTGCCAGCGCTCAGGCCAGATACCGAGAAGGCTTGCTGTTGGAATCTGCGGTAGTTTTTGTGACTCGTGTTGCCATCGTAATAGCTCGTATCAATTTGCGTGGGGGCGCCCCCGTCGATACTCACCGTTGCTTGCGCGAAATCATAACCTTTTTCGACAAACAGCGTTATCGAACTACCGGTAAACGTCATCGTTGCCGAGCTGCCGTTCTTCTTCGTATAGCTCAGTGATCGTCCGAAATCGGGGTACTTGTCTGAGCGACCCGTACTCTTGGTCCACGTACCGCCGTACTTGATGCGGCTATCGGTATTGTCGATGAGCGTCGCGTCAGTGACGGTCTTCGCGTTGCCATATCCATCCTTGATGACAACAGTGTAGGTGAGTGATGTCCCGGGCTTGATACCGGTGTCGGTATACGTCCATGATGCATTCTTCCACCAGCGTGAGTCGACAGTCTTGCTCGCGAGCAACTGAGTACTGCCACTACGATACAGCTCGTAGGTCAATTTACTATTGTCTTGGTCGCTCGCGTTATAGATACGTACTGTTGACCGCCCCTTGCTGTTTGCTGGGCTGGCACTGACGCCGTAACCTGCGCCGCTAAATCCAGTTGGACCAACTTTGTTTGGCGCATTTGAGGCGACAGTGTAGCGCACAAGGCCTTGTTGACCGACGCCATTTGCTTGCGTAAATTCACCGCCTAGCGCAATATACTGTGAATTACCGACGACACTCCACGCCGCCTGCGAAGCGCCACTCACGTTTCCGGCATTCAGCCGAGGGAACCAGTTCAGTAACGTACTGTAGTATATGCCACTTTTCTTGTGGGAGCTGCGCTTCGTGGTCTCAGCCATCGCACGCATCGGTTGGTTTACTTGTGGGGTAGTATCCGCAAACGCACCAATCGCCGAGCAGTTATGCGCGTGACTCACCGAGTAGAGGACGTCACCAATCGGCACGGCATCGTAGGAGTCACCCTTGCAGAAGTTTGCCCAGATAATCTTGCCGTTGCTCGGATCAATAGCAGCACGTCCTTCGAAAGTACCGGGGTGCTTCACGCCACCTTGGATGAAGGTGAACGCAGTGAAATATGCCTGCTTGCCCGCAAACGAAAGGCTCGTGATAGCAGTACTTCCCGCAGATACACCTTCTGGTGCTTGCATGGTAATCGCGTACTTCTTGCTCTGGCTAGCCCATTTGACAGTCTTGCCAGTCGTCAGCTTGACGGCTCCAGTCGAGTAGTAGGTCGAGCCGTTAATCTTGCTGAACGTCCCACCGATGATGAGATTGCCGTACGGCTCGGCGGCCACGAGCGCACGCACGTATGAGCCGGTCTTGCCAGTCACATCAGCCCTCCAGGCTGTATCAAGCGCACCATTTGAGAGATACGCGGCAAGACTTGCGCGTGGTTGACCAGCTGCTTGTGAGAACTGTCCGCCGATATAGACGCGGCTGTTGGTGGCTGCAATAGCCCAGACTGTACGGTCGGTACCACTAAAACCAGGCAATAACTTGTTCGAAGTCAGGTCAAATGCAGCGAAATGACTACGCGCTTGACCGTCCACTGCTGTAAATGAGCCACCAACATAGAGTCGCGTGCCATCGGGTGAAGCGGCGACTGTCTGTCCGGCACGGGTGTCTGGTGCGCCAGTCAAACTATGCACAAAAGACGTGTCGAGCACGCCAGTCGTGATGTCGTAGGCTAAGATATTCTGTCGCGTCACAGTGTTGGTGCCGGGAGCGGCACCCGCAGGTCGGGCAGTCGAAAATGACCCAACTGCATAGACTTTATTGCCGACTAAGACCTGGTCCCAGACGATACCATTGATTTGCACCGTTGGAAGAGGATCAGCCGAGACCGTCGCAACCGTACCACTCGCAGGCTTCGTATCTGCCAGTGCAGTAGAAGTGAGCGCCATACTGCCACTTGAAACTAGTAACATAAGAGAGCCGAGCGAGAGAACAAAGCGTCTGAAACCGAGACGTACGGAAGAGTTCATAAGACTAAGGGTATTCATCTTCCTATTATACACTATTCCGCGTGCAATTGCAATGGCTCAACCGATTTGGACGACGTCGCCACTGATTTTTTCACGGAAATAATTGTCGTGACTTACGTAGAGAATTGCACCGGTGTAGTTTGCAAGGGCGCTCTCAAGCTCCTCGATACTCGGAAGGTCAAGGTGGTTCGTCGGTTCATCGAGGATGAGCAACTGTGGCTCATTCGCAAGCATGGCGATGAGCTGGAAACGCGCCTTCTGACCACCAGATAGACGAGAGAGGGGGACTTGCAAGTCGCCGTCGTTGAAGAGGTAGTCGGAGAGTAGCTGGCGAATCTTGGTATCGCTAATCGTCAGCCCGCGGTCAAGATACATGCGCTCGATTGCCGTGCCGAGGGGTAGCTCGAAATAGCGCGTATCGACTTCCTGCTCATAGATGCCGATGCGCGTCTTGGAGTCGATCGTCATCGTGCCGCTAAAGGTCACGATTGCTGAAGACGCGCCTGCTGGTGCAAGTAGCGCCTTGATCAATGTCGTCTTGCCCGCACCGTTGCGTCCGCGCAGCTCGATTGCTTCACCTTCACGCAAATCGATATTCACACCTTCGAATAGGGGAGTATCACCATATCCAAGTGCCACATCTTTGGCTTCGACAAGTTTGTGCTTGCTGCGAGACTCGTCGTTGTGCATCTTGAGTCGAATGTTACGCGCTTTGAACTTCTGGTATTGCGCAGCCGTCTTGTAATTGAGATCATCGACGGAATCTTTGTCGATCCAGAATGTAGGTCGTTCCTTTGCTTCAAGCTCGGCAAGCTCTTCGCGGCTGATATTTTCAAGGCGTTTGAACTTCTGGATTGTCGCGGGATTACGTGCTTTTTCCTTGAGACGCTTGTAGTCGATGATTTTCACCTTGAGATTCGCCATCCGCTTCTCGATCATCTCGAATTCATTCATGGCGGTACCTGTGCTGACCGCATTTTGCTTCAGATAGGCGTCGTAATTTCCCTTGAAGCTGACCGCAGAGCCATCACGCAACTCAATGATACGATCCACTTCGCGCAAGACGTCGCGGTCGTGAGTAATCACCAGCATCGCCTCACGTGCCGAGCTCATCCAGTCGATGAACTGACCCTTCGCGATATAGTCCATGTGGTTGGTTGGCTCATCGACGAGTGCCATATCGGCATCGCTGTGCATAATCTTCACGACTTCGATGAGGCGCTTCTGACCACCCGAGAGGGTAGCGAACTGTCGATCACCCACACCGTCAATCTGAAAGTTCTTCAGCTCCTCAGATACGACCTCTTCTATCTGGTAGAAGTTCTTCTGTCCGAAACGATCAAGCGCCTCGGTGTATTCATGGATTTTCTTCATATCATCGCCCATAATCTCAGGGTAAGTATGAAGAATGTGCTTGAGCTCAGCGTATTCAGGAACTCCCGCAAGGATGTACTCGAGCACAGTGATGTCGCCAAGATTGTGGTGCTCCTGCGCCGTCGAGACAACGACCGAGCCGCGTTTGTAGACAATTTCGCCTGTGAAATCCGTATCTTGACCGGTTAAGATACCAAAAAGAGTCGATTTGCCGATACCATTGCGGCCGATAACACCGACCTTCTCGCTGTCATCCACGCTAAACTTGACCCCTGTCATCAATACTTTGGGGCCGAAGGATTTCTCGGTGATGGTGACATCGGCAATCATACAGGATAGTATAGCACGACCTCTAGAGAGTATTGACTTAATATTAGTTTTGTGATACAATGAAATTACAAGGCCATCAACCAACAAGGAGGAGCTATGGCCAGCACCGACCCCAACCCGACCACCACCGACCCGGTCGCCCCGACCCCCGAACCGATCAGCATCACCGTCACCGACCCCGAAGGAGGCACCTTCGTCTGGACTCCGGGCTCGCACGGCCAGAAGCACCTGCACGAAGTCTCCGAAGAGGAGCTCCCGGGTGTGCTCGCGCAGGTCGAGGACTCGCTCAAGGACCTGCTCCAGGGCTTGACCGGCGCCATCTGCGTCGTCGTGCACCCCGAGATCAAGGAGGAAGCCGCTGAGACGTTGCTCGCACTCGCAGTGCTCGGCAGCCTCTTCGGCGACGGCGACTCCCCCCGCTTCGGCGGGTTCGGCGACCCGTTCGGCGACGTCTTCGGTCTGCCTCGTTTCGGCGGGGGCATCTAACCGTCCTTCGGGGCTGGCATCGGAATCACTTCCGCATGCCAGCCCTGACTGGGCGGTTTTTTAATTGGCGCAAATATTGAAAATCCCGCCGACACCAGAGGTGCCGACGGGGAAGTAGATTGGATCACACTCCCTTCTCAGGCCGTGTGCTCGTCCAGGTAGGTGACGACGTCGCCGACGGTCTTGAGTGTCTTGGCGACATCGTCGGGGACGCTGACGCCGAGCCGCTGCTCGAACTCGACCATGATCTCGACCAAGGCGAGCGAATCGACATCGAGATCATCGACCAACGACTTGTCCAGCTGGACGTCCTCGATGGGAACGCCGGCGATCTCGTTGATGACATCCGCCACTACATCATGGAGCTTCTGGAGCTCATCGGGACTGCGCGCCATGGCGCGTTCCTTTCTCTTCAAGCGCATCAGGAAGATGCGATACAGCTCATCATAGCAAGATTTGACGAGATTTCAACCATAAGGACATACAAACCTATAGAGGAGCTTCGTCCATCAAGCATCCTGCTTGATGTCTCTGTTATAATGACCCTATGGCAAAGAAAAAGCCCGCAGTCAAAAAACCAGCCGGCCCCATCCTAAATCGACGGGCTAAATTTGATTATGAGTTAGGTGACGACATCGTCGCCGGTCTCGTCCTGACCGGTCCTGAAGTCCGCGCTGCACGCGACGGCCATATCCAGCTCAAGGGCTCGTACGTCACGATTCGCGACAACGAACTCTGGCTCAACAACTCAAGCTTCAGCCTCAAGCTCAACGAACGTGGCAAGCCAGGCGCACGCAGTGTCGACACCAGCCCCCGCAAACTCCTCGCCAGCCGCAAACAAATCGACCTCTTCCAAGCCCGCAAAAAAGATGGCATGACCATCGTTCCTACGAAATTATTGACCACTGGCCGCTATATCAAGATCGTCATCGCACTCGGTAAAGGTAAGAAAAACTACGATAAACGCGAAACTATCAAACGTCGCGATATCGAACGTGAACATACACGAATGATGAAAGTATAAGTCAATGCAACACTCTCTCACGCTCTCAAACGGTGTCAAAGTCCAGTACTGGACGTACCATGACGATGCGCCCGTCACCATGGTGCTCATTCATGGGTTCACCGGGAGTCACGAGGGATTCCAGTATATCATCCCAGCCCTCCCGGGCATCCGTTTCATCGTGCCGGACCTCCCAGGTTTTGGCCAGAGCGACCTGATGCCTCGCGAAGAGTGGACTATCGACGGCCTTGCAGGGCTCGCAAACGAGTTCGTCGAGAAACTTCGCCTACCCGTTCCGCCATTTATCCTCGGCCACTCTATGGGTGGGCTCGTGGTAAGTAGCATGATAGGGCAAGCCTCTGATCTGTACGCCGAAGATGCGATACTCATCAGCCCAGTCCCGACACCGATTCGCACCAACGACGCCAGACGTGGTGGTGCCATCCTTGGTGCGTTGCAGTACAAGCTTGGCCACACCGTCGGCAAGATAGGGCATCGGTTCGTCAAAAGCCGTACGATTTCACGCGGATTGACATGGATGCTCCTACACACCACCGACAAGGAGCTTCGCAAGGAGATTTATGGACATCACTTCAAGAACCTCGACTACATCTCAAGTATCGAGTTTTACAGCAAACTCTACGGCGACATCAACCGCCACGGCGCCATCGATTATGCAAAGGCACTACGCAAGAAACGCATCCTGTTGTTAGCGGGTAACGATGACACCGTCGCACCGATGAAAGAGATGAGACGACTTGTCGATGCCATCAAGCCACACACCTTCGCTACCATCGATGGGGTGGGACACCTCATCCACTACGAGAAACCCGTCGACGCGGCGAATGCGATTCTTCGATTTCTCTCTTAATTCCGTTCTGAGTGCGTTGACTTTTCAGGCATTTTTTGCTATAATATAGTTTAAGTCATCGTGACTTGCACTGTCGAACTCTCGACAGACCCGACAAGAAGGAGAGCGATGAAACGCAAGATTCCGTTGGTGGCAACCGTGGTTGCAGCGGCGGCACTCTTCACGGGTTGCGGCGGACAGGCAACGCCACCCCCGCCCAAGAATCCCACCTTCACGGTGGTGAGCACGCAAGTGGTGGGCGACTTGATCTACGTCAAGGCCAAGCGAGCTGACGGCAAGGCCAGGGTCTACAACTGCAATCCGTGGAAGGAACGTGCCTGCGCCGGTCTGGCCAAGGACATGACGTTCACCGCCGTCCCGAGGAAGCGTGGCGTCATCACCGACATCAAGGCAGACAGCTAGTCGCGGCCCGACAAAGGCCATGAGCCGGACTCCCAAGTCCTGCGCATGGCCTACTTTTTTTAGTCAGAATTATTCAGCCGTCAAGTCACGAAGGCGCTGCAAGAGCGTACTTGGTCGAGTTGCGATCTCACGCTTCTTGTCGCGTACGACCTTACGATAGAGTTTCTCGAATTCTTTGATAGCATTTTTAAGATCATGAGTCGCCGCGATACGCAGACTCTCTTTCGCGAACTTCTCACGACGCTTGGGATTATCCATAATCGCGACGATACCCTCAGCCATACCTTCGTCATCATCGAGAGCGAAGAGGTAGCCATTCTCGCCGTCGTGACAAAGCTCACCAAGTGCGCCCGCATCGACAGCCACTACAGGCTGCCCACTAGCCATCGCTTCAAGTGTCGCGATACTCTGCAACTCGGCTGGTGATGGAATCGCATACAACACACCGACATGCTCGAGGGCATACTTATCTTCCTCAGAGACGCGTCCGGCAAACGTCGTATCCTTAGCGATACCAAGCTCCTTCGCAAGAAGTTCCATATGTGCAAGGTCGACACCTGCTCCGACGATAAGTAGATGTGCCTTGTGACCTTCATGGAGGATGTGCCGCATCGCTTTGAGAAGGACCCAGAGATGTTTTTCGGCGTCGACTCGGCCGATGTAGGTGATAATCGGGCGATCAGTCGGCAAATTGTATTTCTTGTAAAGTGACTTTGGCGCTTCTCCGGGTTTGTAATCATCGAGGTTGATACCGTTACTGATGACGTAGACGGGCTTGGTCAGCTTGTCGACTTGCTTACCGAAACTCTTGAGCCCAGACAGGGTAGGAGTCGTGATCGAATCTGCATGGTTGTGGAAACGACGACCGTGATCGGCAAGCACTCGATTGATTGGACGAGACACTTTAGAAAGACGCTTGATGTTGTCCATCAAGTTCTCAGGCATCGCGTGGGAGGTCGAAACGACGGGGATATCATAGCGATTCGCATAATTCATCGTCGCCATCCCGATCCACATCGGCATCTGGATATGGATAATGTCTGGCTGGAAATCCTGGATAATCTTGCGAATCTCAAGTTGTGGGGTCGGCGAGATGCGCACGTTCTGATAGAAAGGGAAGATGGTCGATCTCAGTCGATAGACAGTGTGATTGGTGTCGTATTCGATTGACTTCTTGCCATCCTGGCTCGGCGCCAAGACGACGACTTCGTGACCGCGCGCGGCCATACCGAGGGCTAGATTTCTGCTAAATGTGGCGACGCCATTGAGAACTGGGGCGTGCAAATCAGACGCAATAAGAATTTTCATAAGGACTATTATACACTAGCGTCAACTGTCGACGTCGCGGTGATTCTATGGTATAATAGCGCAGTACAGTTCGAGTGAAGGGAGCAGCGCATGCCTGCTGAGAAGTGGGAAGATTTCCCCGTCGACCAGATTGTCGGCAAGAACTTCGTACTACACGAACAATCCATCGGCATCACCACCGGCAGAATATATTCGGTGGTCCTCGAGACCGAGAAGCAGTTGGTGAAGTTCTATGCATATGGCATGGAAGAGTACCCCATATGTTCATTCTCGATGAACTCTGCTTCCTGGGAGCAAGCAACTGAGTTCATCCTCGCCGTGAACATCAGAGGTCTCGGCACCCTCACAATCTACCTGAGGTAACTTCGGTACCCGGGCTCGTATCGCTACGAGCCCTTTTTCATAACTACGCTATAATGATACGCATGAAAGTCCTCTACGATGCCCGGTGGATACTAGTCGAGAACCGCTTCGACGGCGTCAGTCGCTATACCCACGAACTCGCTCACGCTATGGCGGCGCGCGACGACACTGAGATGGTCTGGCTCATCCATGACAAGCGTCAGCTCGAGAAGCTCCCAAAAGGTGAGTATATGCTTGCCAATAGACCAGAGAACTTCCTCGCTGAGACATTTACCCTCGCACGACGAATTTCGAACGCCGGCTACAAGCTTGTCTACTCGCCGTTCTTCGTGATGGGCACACTCGGCAAACGCTACAAACTCGTGCTCACCATCCACGACATGATATATTTCACACATAAGACGCCACCACAATGGATGGCTTGGTACATTCGCCTCGGCTGGCGACTCTTCCATCTGTCGTACGTCCCGATGCGCTGGCAACTCAATCACGCCGACGTCGTCGCGACAGTCAGTCAGACTGCTCGTCAAGAATTACTCGATGCTCACGCCACAAAACGCGAAATCGTCGCGGTGACAAACGCCGTCAATGCCAACTTCGCAGAAGGATTCGGCGAGTCGTCTGACTCAGAGAAACATCTGCAGCCGACGAGTCCACGACACTATGCCTCAAATTCCATCGTCTACATGGGAGCATTCACTCCCTACAAAAACGTCGATTGCTTGATAGATGCTCTGGCGCTCCTTCCCGGCATGACGCTCCACCTCTGCGGGAAGATGCCTCCGGTGCGCCGCAAGGAGATCGAGGCTCATATGCGCGAGGTCGGCGTGACAGAGCGCGTCGTGATCTATGATGGTGCGACAGACGAGCAGTACAAGCAGGCGCTTTCAGAAGCTCGCTGCAGTATCAGCGCCAGTCGACTCGAAGGCTTCGGCCTGCCAGTGCTCGAGGCACAGCAACGTGGCGTGCCGTTCGCCGCGGCTGATACACCGATATTTCATGAAATTGGGAAGGAGAGCGTGCTATACTTCGATCCGAACTCTCCCGAAGAAGCAGCCGAGTGCATCCGTGCGTTCGCTGACCAAAAGACAAGCGAGGACTACGTCGCCCGCGGGTTCGAAAACATCACCCGCTACACCTGGGCAAATAGCGCGAGTGCGGCAGTCGATATCTGCAAGAACATAGCGTAGGGATATGCAAAAGCCTCGGATATTTCACCGAGGCTGACGCACCTTGCTGCTTACTTGTGAGGCTGACCGAGCAGTTCCTTGACGAGCTGCAGGAATACCTCCTGTTGCTCGAGGAACGCGCAGTGTGCGGTCCTGACTTCCTTGACACGCGCGACATATCGCCCCCACACGTTGACAGCCTCAGGCTGACGCACGGTGGTATTGGGACCGATACACGCGATGTAGGTCGCATCGATCTCGTTGAGTATGTCGAGCGGCATGTCGCTGCTCCCCGCGTTCATCATCCAGCCAAGCTGACTGACAAACATCGAGAACGAGTGCCCGCGCAGCCCTTCAAGAGACGCTTCGATGACATACCGCTGGTACGCGTCAGAGTCTTCGACGTATCGAATGTCGATGTTCTCTCGCCGAGGCGGAACCGCCATCTTGTTGAGAATCCACTTGCCCAGATTGTTGTTGAGCCAAGCTGGGACAGAAACCAGAGTCAGCTTGGACGCAATCCAGGCAGCCCACTTGGGAATGGTATAGAGCGACTTCGCCCCGTAGGGAGCATCGATGACGATGACCTTCAGGAGTCGTTTGACGACGCGGAAGTCGATATCGGTCAGTCGAGCCACGATGTAGGGGATCTGCATGCCGCCGAGGGACGCGCCGACCAGGATGACCGGGCGACCCGCGAGCAGATGCTCGCGGACTTTGGCGGCTACAACCGTCTGGAACATCGCGGGCTGGAAGTGTGTGCCTTCGTACCCGAAGTACTCGATGTCACCGTAGCGACGGAGTACTGGGCGCAGAGGCTTGAACTGCTTGTCGACGTACTGCAACACCCCGGGCATGCAAATGATTGCGGGTCGGAGCGCCTCGAAGGGTGACACACGATCACCTCACTTTCATTGTCTTTTGAAGTTACGCTAGACGAGGTCCAGATCTAGCAAGATGCTTAAGGCATATTATATCAATAATATAGTCATGTGTCAATGTATAGCGAATACCGCCTCTCGCGTAGATAGCGGTGGAGAGAGTATTGATTGATTGATTGATTGATTGATTGACTTTTTATAATTATTATGCTATAATTAGAAGAAGCAGCGAGCATCCGCTCCCGGACGGACCAACCGTCTCACTCACCTCGTAGGAGGTGTTTTTTATTTGCGAAGAATTGTATTTACGAGACGAGCGTGCCGACACGCTCACCAGCAGCGGCACGGACGATATTGCCATCCGTCAGTAGCGCACAGATGATTACCGGCTTCTTTTCTTCCATAGCGAGGCCGATAGCCGCCTTGTCCATGACGGTAATATCGGGATTTTTCAGCGCGTCATCATAGCTAAGTTCATCGAATTTCTGCGCATCAGGATGTGTCATCGGGTCTGCCGAATACACGCCATCGACCTTCGTCGTCTTGATCACAACGTCGCACTGCATCTCAAGCGCGAGATTCACTGCAGCAGTGTCGGTCGTGAGGAATGGTCGTCCCGTGCCACACCCGACGACAACGACACGTTTCTTTGCAAGGTGGTTGGCAGCGCGCCGATAGGTGTACTGGTCGGCGAACTGATTGACTTCGACGGTAGTCAGCGCGCGAGCGGGGACGCCCACGTGATTGAAGATATCTGCGACGATTGTCGCGTTGATAAGCGTAGCCATCATACCGGCGTTGTGTGCGGTCACGTCTCCGATACCATGTCCAGCAACCTCTGCGCCACGGATGAAATTGCCACCACCCACCATCACGACTACTTCTGTGCCCGCATCGAGTGCGGGCTTAATCTGACCCGCGATCCACGCCACACGCTCGGCATCGATGCCGTGGCCTAAATCACCCGATAATTGTTCGCCTGAAAGTTTGAGGAGGATGCGTGTATACATAATGCTAGTGTAGCAGATGAGCTAGGGGCTTTTTATTTGTATAATGATGCTTTTGATGCTATAATCACTTTTGTTGCTACCTACGTACCTTTCCTGAGGAGGAGCCGTGAACTACACGAAAGACCGGCCGATGCCGGCGCAGAAATACAGAGACGACATGTCTCTGCTTGGCGCTGGCTGGACTCTCTGCGCAATATTGGTCGGACTGACTGTCCTACTCGTGCTTGTGCATTCACTGATGACCGGCGAGGTCAGAACGTCAGAGGTCATAATCCTTGTGAGCGTGCTTCTCGTTTGTGCACCCATCTCGTTACTCATTCGCCATCGTGCACGCCAGACTGATCGCCAATGGCATCTCTTCAGGGGTGACGTCGACGAGGTTGACGTTCGAGACCTAGAGTCCAGCGGTGTACGAGTGTGGTTCGTCGATGATGGAAGCTACACCACGTTCTCGAAGGACGACTACCTCGCGCACAGTGATGCGCTCCAACCCGACAAGCGCTTCGTACTCATCGTGCGTCGCAGCACCGCACTGGGCGCTCCCACATACGAGGGCACTTTCCGGTAAGTGACGCCTCGACCATAGCCTCAACTCCCCCCTCAGGGGGCGCGAGGCTATTTTTTATATCAAATTCACGCACTTGTAGCTATACTGGTGTTATGAAGTTATATTCGTGGAATGTCAATGGGATTCGTGCCGTCCTCAATAAGGGCTCGTTACAGGAGTTTATCGCCACACACGACCCAGACATTCTCTGCCTCCAAGAGACAAAGGCTGAGCGCGGTCAATTCGAGCTCGACCTTCCTCAATATCACGAACACTTCTTCTCAGCGGTCAAGAAGGGCTACTCTGGCACTGCCATCTTCAGTAAGATGCCCGCTCTACGCTACGTCGATGGCTTCCCAGACGATATCATCGAGAAATACCATGTCACGGGCGATACCTACGGCAATCCGAACCAAGAAGGGAGGGTAATCGCCGCAGAGTTTGACGATTTCTGGGTCGTGACAGTCTATACCCCAAACAGCAAGGGTGACCTCTCCCGCCTCAGTCTCCGCTACGACAGCTGGGACAAAGCCTTCCTCGCACACGTCCAGCGCCTTGAGCAGTCAAAACCCGTGCTATTCTGTGGTGACCTCAACGTCGCGCACGCAGAGATAGACCTCGCCAATCCGGCTGCAAATGTCGGCAAACACGGCTTCACTAACGAAGAAAGGGTGGGCTTCGATCAATTTCTAAACGCAGGCTTTGTCGATACGTTCCGCAGCGCCTATCCCGACAAGAAGGACGCCTATAGTTGGTGGACACACTGGGCGAACGCGAGGGCGCGTAATATCGGTTGGCGTATCGACTACTGGCTCGCAAGCAAGGATATCGCACCCAAAGTGACAAATCCCCAGATTCATCCCGATGTCATGGGTAGTGATCACTGCCCGGTCAGCATAGAGGTATCGTGAGTGATTGAACTTAGTCCACCACTTAAGTCAATCTCTGAGCGCACCCAAGAGCGGCTGGGAGTCTTACGGGACAGCCAGAGAGTCTATGAGCCAAATGAATCTGTGTACAGGAATCTTGGGCACAAGACCTTGATACCAGTTGTCGGACCATCCTCGGCAGGCAAGAGTGTCGCAATCGATGAGACCGTGCGCCTTGACTCGCGATTTGGACCTGTCCGGAGCTTCAGCACGAGAGACCCACGCTCAGATGATACGCCCGAGACAATGGTATGTTTACCTTGGGACGAGCAGCACATCAAACGTATCTGTAACACCATAGATGCAGGAGATGCGGTACAATACGTGTTTCACCCTAAGACCGGCGACGTATATGGCACGACGCTTGATTCATACCCCAAGGAGTACAACCTCTTGCCAGCGCTCAGCAACAGTGTCGCCGCGATGGAAAAGTTACCATTTCGAGCCGTGCTCCCCGTCGGTATCGTCGCACCACCAGAGATCTGGGCTATGAGGTTTGAGACACGCGAGTTTTCGTCAGCAGATGACCGTAAAGCCCGTCTCGCTGAAGCAGCGATTTCAACTGCATGGCTCCTCGAACACCCTCATGTGGCCATCATCAACAACCAAGAAGGTGAAGTGGAGCACACGGCCACACAGATCCGTGATTATGCATTATCACAAGGCAGCGCCACACCACCCCGCGACGAAGTGACGGCACGTGAATTACTAAACTACATCAGGAGCATCTCATGACAGAAACACCTCGCAAGCTCGCCATCTTTGACCTTGACGGCACACTCTACCGTTGGCAGCTCTTCCATGAGGTTGTCTTCGTTCTGAAGGATCGCGGGGTATTTCCCACCGAAGCGACCCAAAAACTCGATGATGCCTTTGCCGCCTGGAACAACCGCCAAGAATCGTTTAGCACCTACGAGCACCAGGTCATCGACACACTTATCGGATCACTGACCGATATCCCGCCAAGCACCTTTGACGAGGCGGCGAGGGAAGTCTCTGAGCGATCGGGCCGCAAGACATATCGCTACACGCTCGCGCTTATGAGACAATTGAAGGCTGATGGCTACTTCCTCCTCGCGGTTAGTGGTTCACAACAAGAAGTGGCAGAACTGTTCGCGCGTAAATTCGACTTCGATGATTGTATCGGCTCACTCTACGAACGTGAGGGTGGCCGCTTTACCGGCAACATCCTCCGCTTCGTGCCCGGTCACAAAGACGTGTTGATTCGTGAATACGCCGACAAGCACGGTTTCACGCTCGCAGGGAGCGTGGCAGTGGGCGATAGCGATGGGGACATATCGATGCTGGAAATCGTCGACCATCCAATCGCGTTTAACCCAAACGACAAGCTTCTCCAGACCGCCCAAGCGAAGGCATGGAGAGTAGTCGTCGAACGAAAGAATGTGGCACTCACACTCGAATCTGATGAATCTGGCGTATACAAACTTGCTCATACTGACGTCTATTGATGCTTCACCGCGCATCTGTAGGTATTGACTTTTCACACTATATTTGATGTAATAACACCGATGATGTCCGTTTGCGGCATCCAGAGTCGCACCTCACATGGGAAGGAAATGATGATACACCTCTACCCACGACCCCTCCAGATCATCGGGGGCTTGGCTGTACTGAGCTACATAATTGTCCTTGGCATCTGCTTCTACGGCGTGCTCCTCCTACGTCCTGATCCCGGGCTCTTCACCGCCTTGATGGTGTCCGCAACAAGCGCCGTAGTCTTGGGGCTGATCGCCGGCGTGTGGGCAGATCGGTTCAGGAAGCATTACCGTGAGACACAGGTATTCAGTGGCAAGATCCGTATCATTCACACGCAAATTGTGCGCGACGATACGGGCACAGAAGCCGTTGAACTGTTCTGCGCCGTGTCCGAAGAGGATAACTGCCTGAAGGTCTTTCGCGTCCCCTCGACGGATACGACACGTGGCTACCGTCACGGTGACACGGTCGATCTCGTGTGGACGGGCACAGATCCGCATCAGCTCTTCGAGACGCACTACCAATATGCACATCCAGCCTGAGGAGCCTTAGTGCTCACAGCGCATCTCTCGCACGAGACGATTCGACACCCCCCTTCACAGGGGGGCCTTTCATATCACTTATGGCTGACAAAAACAAAAAATAGGAGTATAATGATTTCACACAATGGTCAAACAAAAATTTGCCGCTTTTGATATCGATGGCACACTCTTTCGCAGTGGGCTGTATCGTGAAGTGGCCTACGAACTTATGAAGATGGGAGCACTCCCACGCGAAGTGCTCGAGGAGACCACGGTGAAAAACCGTGAGTGGCGACATCGCAGCCATGGAAACGCCTTCGAGGAGTTCGACATGCTCGTCGTCAATCGTGTGGATCAGGCGTTACCCCAGCTTCGTATCGATGACTACGAAGAGGCGGCGCAGATGGTGCTCGAGAAGCGCGCCGACAACGTGTACGTCTATACGCGAAGCCTCATCAAACGACTGAAGGACGAGGGTTATTTCTTGATTGCTATTAGTGGCTCACAGATCGAACTCGTCGAACCATTTGCGGTCAAGTATGGGTTTGATGCCTGGGTGGGGCAGGAGTGGGAGCGCGGTGACGAATTCTTCACGGGCAATATTATCAAAACGCACACCCACAAAGACATCATCCTCCACGATCTTATCGATCGCTACAATTTGACGCTCAAGGATAGCTACGCGGTTGGGGATAGCAACGGCGATGTGGGTATGCTCGAGCTTGTCGATCATCCAATCGCCTTTAATCCAACCGCGGAACTCTACGACAAGGCCCTTGCACACGGCTGGACCATAGCTATCGAACGCAAAAACATGATGTATACCCTCGAGATGCAGAGTAGCACCTACCGACTCTCGTCAGCAGAGGCACAGTAAGAGCCGTATAATAACACTATGCATGAATACTGGAGACGACAAGAGCCGAGCAAACCTCTTTTCCCTGATATCGAGTGGGGTAAGCCCGAGCAACGAAGCGCACGGGGTCGCCTCGGTATTGTTGGCGGCAACAAATTAGGATTCGCCGGTGTGGCGACTAGTTACGAAACAGCACTTGGAGCCGGAGCGGGCGAAGTCAGGGTATTACTCCCTGATGTCCTGCGTAAGGCTATTCCATCAAGTATGACCGACGTCATCTTTGGCGCAAGCAACCCAAGTGGGGGACTCGCTCAAGATGCGCTCAGTGAGATGCGCGCGCTCGGACAATGGTCATCGTGCATATTACTTATCGGTGATGCTGGTCGTAATAGTGAAACGGCGATCGTCTACGAGACGTTCCTCGGTGAGTATAGCGGTCCGCTGGTCGTATCTCGTGATGCGTTCGACCTCATCCATAGTGGTGCCCAGCAGCTCGTCATGCGACCATCGACCGTGCTTGTGATATCGTTCGCCCAACTCCAGAAGCTGTTCCGTGAAGTGTACTACCCAAAAGTGCTGACCTTCAGCATGCAGTTACTGCAGCTTGTCGAGGCGCTTCACAAGTTCACCATCACATACCCCACCACGCTCGTCGTACTCCACAAGGATACGCTAATCGTCGCGCATGGTGGGGAAGTGACGACCACGGCGTGGGAGAATCCCATGGCGATTTGGCGTGGCGTGACCGCTACCACTTCTGCTTGCTACCTCATGTGGACACCGTCTCAGCCGCTCGAAGCGGTAAGCGCAAGCCTCCTCGTGCGCTAGCCCTATTCCTCACATATTGCATCATTTTATTTTTTATGACATGATAGTGATATTCCGTTTCAACGCAAGATGGGATGTGGATCACAATGATCACAAGCTTCGATCGACTGATGCGGCAGGCAGACCTGCACGCAATCGCAGAGCGCGCATTGCAAGCGGGAGCGCGCGAGCTCTACGACAAGCTCGTACACGATGCAGAGCACTGGGACGCAGAGAGCATCGCCCTGCATCTCGCGGAGGTGCGTACGGAGATTCCCGCACTGACTGATGATGTCGCGAAGTTCCTCGAGGGAACTCCTCTGTCCCCAGTCAACGCAACAACCGCTTGAGGCGTCAGCCTCGGCTCCCGGCTCCTCCTAAAGAGCCGGGTTTTTCATGTCTTGATGCGTCACACGCATCTATTCGACAACCTACTGGTGCCGCGAGTGAGAATTGAACTCACACTCCATCGCTGGAACGGGATTTTGAGTCCCGCGCGTCTACCAATTCCGCCATCGCGGCACGAGTAGAATGTCGAAATTGATAGTCTCGCATATGCATAGGCGATATCAATTCTTCTTGAGATATTGTATACTAAACATCAGATAGATACTAGTATGCGCCCAGATGAAACACGACCAACAACGCAAATAGTGGTACCGCCGCGTCAGTCGACTGGTGATATTCCTGAACGCTCGCATAATCCTGACGAAGCGGCAGATGTCCTTCGGGGACAAATCGATCACATTTACCAACAAGATCCGAATGTCACGGTGACACAACCAATCCCCGCAGCAACCCCCACAGGGAGTGACAGCAATATTCAGTATGCGCATCAACAGACTGAAGCAGCAAACCCCTACGAGCGCACACATGACGAGACGAAGCACCAGATAGAAGCAAGCGCGTGGCAGAAGTACCATAGCGCGTGGCAGAGCTACTATCAGCAATACTACGAGCGCTACTATGTCAGCCAGGTCCACGAGGCCAAGAAATCACTTGAATCACAAGTCGGTCACGAAGAAAAAACCGATGCGACTTTGTCGACAGACGAAGCGATGTACGACCTGCGCAGTAAATTGCGCCAGAAAATCCAATCACGCGCCACAAAAGCGCGTAAGAGTCGGCATTTTCTGCCTGTCATGTCGGCACTCGCCGTCATGCTTGTCTTCGGCTTCCTCCAGTACAATCGCGTCATCTTCGCGGCCGTCGACGCCTATGTCGCCCCAGGCAGTATGAGCAATGCTGCTCTTATCGTCGACCCGAGCGCCACTGCCACCGTTGGCCCTGACCCCGTCCTTGTCATCCCGCGAATTGGCGTCGAAGTGCCAATCATCTGGAATGCAAATGCCGCTGACCAAAATTCACTGAATAGCGCGATGGACAACGGTGTCGCGTGGTTCAATATCAATGGCGCCAGTGCGCGTCCTGGCGAGGTCGGCAACTTCGTCCTCTCTGGCCACAGTAGCAACGACTGGCTTGATCAGGGAGACTATAAGTTCATCTTCGCACGTCTCGAACAACTCGTAGAGGGTGATACAATTTACGTGAATTATAATAGCGTTCGCTACACCTATCAAATCACCAAGAAGGCGGTAGTGAAACCGACTAATGTGGCCGCACTGACGGAGCCAACCACGAAGCCTATCATCACCCTCGTGACCTGCACGCCACTCGGTACTGCGATCGACCGCCTCCTTGTGTTTGGAGAGCAGACGAGCCCAGACCCTGCGACTGCTTCGATTACGACGAGCGCGAGTAACAGCACGGCACCTGCGCAAATGCCAAGCAACTCAGCCACATTCTTTGAGCGACTCTTCGGTCTCGGCAATTAGTAACAGCGGTAACTAATTGACAAGCTGCACGCGCCGTAGCACTGTCTTCGTGCCATCTAGCGCAAAATAGTACAGGTACTTATCATTCTCAGAGATCGTAATCGGCGCATCAACCGCGGACGTGGTAACCGTACGGCCATTTGTACCGTCGAAATCATACATAAATGCCGCGCCACCAGAAGTTGATCCGATATGGAATTTATCCATCCAATCCATCGCACGTGACAGATTACCCTGGAACGTCACCTTGGCGATGACATCGGTCTCGAGATCGTATGTTGCAGCCGTGTTGTTCATCTGGGCATAGACGAAGCGCTCGATATCGGGAGAGAACCCGAGGTGACTGACACCGCCCGTAGTGCTGAGCCATCCGACCCGCGTCCAACTCAGCGACGAGGATGAATCACTCGATGGCACATTGGCGGTATAGATAGTGGTCGTGTCGCCATACGCGACGACGAGATACTTGTCACCATAGTACGTTCCCATGCGGAATTTGAAGCTAACCGTGCCGTCATCTTTGACAGTATGAACCTTACGAGGCTGAGATGCGCCGTTCGTCAGATACCCCACGCTACGCATACCATCAGCCCCAAGTAGCGTCTCGTACGTTACTGTACTCCGATCTGCCTGCGCGAAATCCGCGATATTGGTCAAGAGTGGTCCAGACAGAGTGGCCGCTGACAAATCTCCTCGACGCAATTCATGTGCATCCGTCAGGATATAGATTGCGTTGTGATCACCCAGCACGTACTCGAGACGTTGCGCAGTGACGCCAAGTGTCTTACTGACGTTGACTGTAGCGCCGCTGTTCGTATCGACCGAGAGAAACTCAACTATGCCATCATGCGCGTACTTCATCATAACGTACTGGTTGTCCTGATCCCACGATACGAGGCTGAACCTCGCACTTGCTGCATCTGTTGCCGCAGTAATCACTTTGCTATCGATTGTGACCTTTCGGGTCTCTGGCGTGGCATCGTTGAGAGGTGTCACGTAGATTGTCGGCTGAGACGCTATCCCGACAGATACAAATAACTTACGATTTGGCGACACGAGCGCGCTCGTCATGGCTTCGTAACTATACGTCGAGGACACCTTAGGATTTGTAGGGTAGGGTCGTGCATAATTGAGCCACAAAACAGCACCCGCTTTGACGGTGACGGTCTTCTTCCACGACAGATAACCATCGCGCGACATTGTCACCGTATGAGTGCCTGCAGATACCGTGAGCTTACTCGCGGTCTTGGCGGCGAGTTGCATGCCGTCAAGCATGACAGTAGCGCCAGACGGCTTAGAGTCAAACTGGACAAGTCCACCCTGTTCGACCGTCCCATCGAAGCGATTAAATCGGTAGCCTTGAAGGATAAGGACGAGTATCGTCACACCTGCGACGATAGTGAGACCCATCAGCGTATAGACGAACGCGAGCTTCGCGCGTCTCTTACGTTTACTGGAGTTGTGGTGCATATCTCCTATTATAGCGCTCCCGGGACCCAATGAGAATACTTGCCAAACTGCGCAACAGTGGTTATTATAGTGATAAGCACGAGCAACTAGCTCTCGCGTCAGGGGAAATATGAGCGAAAAAACTGTCACCGTGAAGGGAACTGTCTACGACAAGCGCACTGGTATGCCGCTTCACTTAGAGCGTGGCGAGCTACGCAGTAAATCCGCCCAGCAAGTCCACCACGCCCTACAGAAATCCAAGACACTCAATCGACGATATGTCAAACGTGACAGCACGACGCCCGCTCACATTGAATCCGCCAAGCAAGAGGTGGCCGCGCCCGCCATCGGCACACATCGACACGTCTCCTCACCACAGGCCGCTTCTCGACCACACGCAGTGTCCCATTTTGCCACCTCACACACTCATCCAGCTCCTCGCAAGGTCATCAGCGACATAGGACCCACTCCCCACGCCCTTGCGGTCAATGCCTCGAAGAAGATAGCCAAACCTCAAGTGCATACCGTCGTCAAACCATCGCAAATCCTCAAGCAAGAGGCAATCGCAAGAGCCATGGCGCAAGCGCCAGCCAAGCGAGATCGTCAAGAAGTATCTCAACCAAAGAACCCTAAGATGAAGCGTATGGTAAGCATCGCATCAGCAAGCTTCGCGATTCTACTACTTGGTGGGTACTTCACCTATCTGAGCATGCCTAGTATTTCGACGCGAGTCGCTGCTGCTCAGGCAGGCATCGATGCCAACTATCCAGGCTATCAGCCGATGGGCTATTCGCTCAGTGGACCCGTCGCCTATCAGCAGGGCAGGGTGACGATGACCTTCGCGGCAAATGCCGGTCCGTCGACCTATACACTCGATCAAACCAAATCGGGCTGGGACTCAAGTGCGGTACTCGATAGCTACGTCAAACCACATGCGGGCGACGATTATCAGACGACCACTTCAAATGGCCTCACAATCTACACCTACGGTTCCAACGCCGCATGGGTCAACGGCGGTATCTTCTACACGATTTCTGGCAACGCGCCACTCTCAGACGACCAGATTCAACACATCGCCACCAGTCTGTAATCTACCCCGTAGCACACCTGATGTCACAAGGGCTAATGTGCTATACTCTACAGATATGACAGTACGTACTCGCTTCGCTCCTAGTCCAACTGGTTATATCCATGTCGGCAATGTCCGTTCGGCACTCTTCCCATATCTCTTAGCTCGTCAGCAGGGCGGCAAGATGATTCTCCGCATCGAAGATACCGATCAAGCACGGTATGTCGAAGGTGCAACCGATCTCATACTCGATACACTCGAATGGCTTGGTATCGAATGGGACGAAGGTCCGCGCAAGGGCGGGGAGTTTGGACCCTATGTCCAGAGCGAACGTCGCGACATCTACAAGGCATGGGCTCAGAAGCTTGTCGACAAAGGCCTCGCTTACGCAGACCCCTACACCCCTGAACAAGTCCAGTCATTCCGCGAAGAGGCCAAGGCAGCGAAAAGACCGTTTCTCTACCGCGATCATCGCCCCGAGAATCCTCCTGTGTGGGACGGCACACAGCCACTGCGTTTCAAAGTGACAGACGTCAAGCGTTATACATGGAACGATCCCGTGATGGGCGAGCTCAGTGCCGGTCCAGAAGTGCTCGACGATTTCATCCTCATCAAGGCAGACGGTCTGCCAACCTATAATTTCGCTCACATCGTCGATGACGCCGAGATGAAAGTGACGCACGTCATCCGTGGCCTCGAATATATATCATCTATTCCACGCTATCTCAGCCTCTATGAGGCGCTAGATCTAGTGCCACCAGTACTAGCGTGCCTCCCGCACATCATGGCACCAGATGGCAAGAAGAAGCTCGGCAAGCGTGATGGCGCAAAGAGCGTGCAAGATTATCGCACAGATGGCATATTGCCAGAGGCAATGGTCAATTTCCTCGCCAGTATGGGATGGAACGACGGCACTGAGCAAGAGCTATTCAGTAAAGAGGAGTTGATCGAGAAGTTCAGCCTCGACCGTGTGCAGCGTAGTGGCGCGCGATTTGACGAGCAGCGTTTGCTTTGGATGAACGGCCAATGGATACGCCGACTCAATATAGACGACCTCTATACTCGTATCGAGCGTTATTGGCCTGCAAGCGCCAATGATTATGACGATGTCTACAAGAAGCAAGTCCTCGTTCTCGTCCAAGATCGCCTGAAAACCCTTGCTGAGTTACCGATGATGACGAAGTATCTCTTCGAAGAGCCAGTGCGCAACGATACACTCATCACCGACAACAAGCAACTCAAAAAATTATCGAGTGATGAGATTTCACATCTGTTATCAGTAGTCAAAGACGAGTTAGAGTCGATAGAGCAGTGGAATCCTGAGGATATCCAGACGACACTCAATCACTTACTTGAAACGACAGGCGAGAAGCCTGGTACACTCTTTAGCCTCATCCGCATCGTCACGACATGGGCACCATTTAGCCCACAGCTCAATGACACTCTTGCGCTGCTCGGAAAAGCAAAGACAATCGCTCGCATCACACTCGGACCACAAGAACACTCATAGTCCTCGTACGGTGGTATTGCCTCAGTAAAACTGCTATACTAACCATAAGCATGAAACACCTTAGCATACAGCATAGATTGTTTCCTCGTCTTCGCGAGTGGCTTCATCACCGCCCGTATCGCATCTATCTGCTGATAGGTGCTGCGTTGATTTTCACGGAATTACTTGTCGTCGCAATTATTTTCGCTATCCCGCCTAAAGGCGCCGATGATACCCCCATAAACGTCGTCACCAAGAAAGTTGTCGCTCCAGTCGTCTACTACTCGCCACTGACGGGCATGAAAGTCACCGATGAGGCCGCGACAAAGCAGGCCGTCACGGGTATCATGATCGAGAACAGCCCCGATGCACGGCCTCAGAGTGGGCTCAAAGATGCAGGTATTGTGTACGAAGCAGTCGCTGAGGGTGGTATCACGCGGTTCCTCGCAATCTATCAAGAGGGGAAGCCCCAACTTATTGGCCCCGTACGCAGTGTCCGCATGTACTACGTCGACTGGATCGCCGCTTACAATGCCAGCGTCGCACACATCGGTGGTAGCGCGCTCGCCCTTGCTGAAGTCCGCAATGGCAATTATCGTGACATCGACCAGTTCTTCAACGCAGCCTACTACTGGCGCGCGACTGACCGCTATGCGCCACACAACGTCTATACAAGCTTTGCCAAGCTTGATGCACTCAATGCTGCAAAAGGATATACATCCTCAAGCTTCGTAGGATTTAGTCGTCAAGACGGCAAGACAAGCGCCACCCCAAACGCGACAAGTATCGACTTGACTATCAGTAGCGCCTGGTACAACCCACACTACGACTATGACGCGAGCACCAATACCTACCCGCGCAGTATCAACGGAGAAGCCAGCAATGACCGTGAGGGCGGTAGACTCGCGCCAAGCGTCGTCGTTGCGCTCAAAGTCGACATGGTCAGGATATTGGAGGACGGTTGGCGAGAAAGCATCACGACAATAGGCAGCGGCACGGCCTACATCTTCCAAAATGGCACTGTCACCGAATGCACATGGCATAAGGCTAGCCGCGCTGAACCTTTGGAGCTGCTGGATGCAAACGGTAAGCAGATCGCGCTCAATCGAGGTCAGACATGGATATCCGCCATACCAAACAGCGGGGGAGCGGTCACGTGGAAGTAGCACCTACCAAGCCACCGGAGGCGGAGACGCAGCCACCAGTCGCAACGCCAACTGATGCACAGGAACTTAAGATAGGTGACTACTGGCCACGCTACAAACAACAAGCAATTGTGATTACTGTCGTCATGCAGCTTGTCGTCGGTGCGGTGGTGAGTATGGCGCTCTCCGCTGGGGGCGTACCTCTTGATAGCCCGCTATTTTGGATCACACTCCTTGCAACATTCCTCGTCAGCGTCACCCTCAACCTCACGATGGTCGGCTTACTACTCACGCCACTCCGCGATATGGTCAATGTCCTCAAGAGCACGCGTGGTGAAAAATTGACTGAGCCCCTCGCGAACCCAAATACGCCCCGCTATCAACGCGATGGGTTTACCCCAGTACTACAATCTATCTACAACATCGCATCAGAGGAGCAGAAGCACGCAGCTGATAAGGGCATCGATCCTCTTGGACCTACGCTCAAGGCAGCCCTCCACCAGACCCAGATGGGTGTCATCGTAATGGATGCTGACGGCGCAATTACGTATGCCAACGATGCAGCTCCCGTCAGCGAGAGCACCAAAGGTGGAAAGAAGCTCGACTTACTGTTCGAGCAAGATGATGCCTTCACAAAATGGCTTGAGACGTGCGGAGAAAATGCCGTGCACGCACAACATACGTGGCTACGTATTCCGAATCGTATCGTCGGCGATGAGGCACGGCGCATTTTCAACGTGACAGCAAACTACGAGAAGGGGAGCGCAGCTGAGGTCGTACTGACATGCTTCGACAGCACCGAGATATACCAGCCCGAAGACAATGAACTCGATTTCATCGCCTTTGCAGCCCATGAGCTACGTGGCCCTATCACGGTCATCCGCGGCTATCTTGACGTCCTCGATATGGAAATGAGCGAAGTATTCGCGCCCGATCAGAAGGAGCTGATGAAGCGGCTCATCGTCAGCGCCAACCGCCTCACTGGCTACATCAACAACATCTTGAACACGAGTAAGTTTGACCGTCGGCATCTCGTCCTTCACTTAAGCGAGGAGTCTGTCACGAGCATCTACGACATTATCAGCGACGACATGGCACTCCGCGCCTCATCCCAAAATCGCCTCCTCGCAGTCGACATTCCGGCGACTCTACCAACTATCGCCGCCGATCGCTCAAGCCTCAGCGAAGTCATCTCAAACCTCATCGACAATGCCATCAAATACAGTAACGAAGGTGGTCCCATCGCCGTCAGCGCACGCGAGAAGGATGGCTTCGTCGAAGTATCCATCACTGATCATGGCATCGGCATGCCCGCAAATGTCGTCGGCAACCTCTTCCACAAGTTTTACCGCTCACATCGTTCTCGAGAGACGGTCGCTGGCACGGGTATCGGCCTCTACATATGCAAGGCAATCGTCGAGAGCCATGGCGGTAAGATAGGCGTGACAAGCACGGAGGGGGAGGGATCGACGTTCAGTTTCACTGTGCCAATCTATGCGACCGTCGCTGACAAATTACAGGCAAATGATCATACAAACGCCGGGCTCATCAAGAGTGGTGAGGGATGGATTAAGAATCACGCGAAATTTACAGGATAAGTAGAGGAGGAACAAATGCCCATCAAGACAATCCTAGTCATAGAAGACGATCGATTCATCGGCGAAATGTACGTCCGTAGCCTCAGGCACGCTGAATACACGGTCGACTGGGTTGTGGACGGCCACGATGGTTTCGTAGCCGCCACGAGCAAGCCTTACGACCTCATCTTACTCGATATCATGCTACCAGAGATGCGTGGCCCAGACATCCTCAAGGCAATTCGGGGAAGTAGTGGCGACAAGATTCCCAATACCCGCATCATCGTGTTGACCAACTTCGATCAGGACACGGAGAGTCGCATCGCTATGCAGCACGACGTCGACGCCTATCTTATCAAGGCAGAAATTACCCCTCGCAAGCTGCTCGAGATCATCGCGCGACTCGAACCGCCACAGGCGACCGCGTAGGCCTCTTTACATACAGGCCCCGACGGTGTATAAGCATAATTGACACTAAACATCTCTGCCTTTGTGGAGAAGGAGGATCAAAATGAGTGAAGTACCAACCGAAGGTCAGAAGACCGATAAGAGAGTAGACCCACCATTTTCTGGACCACTCGCCAGTCTTGAGGCATGGCTATACGACATGCTCTATGCAAAAGTATCATTCAAGCTCCCTAAGGCAGCCAAGGATGTCATCGTGCAATTCGGCCCATGGATTACACTCGTCGTCGCACTGCTTTCACTACCCATTATCTTCGGCGTCTTTGCCGTCAGTACCGTTGTCTCGTATTATGGCGCACTAGCTGGCGTCACGTACGGACCTATGTACTACGTCTCGATTATGGTACTTGCGGTGCAAGTCGTACTAATGTTCGTATCGGTTTCGCCACTCCTCAAGCGTCAACGCAAGGGATGGCAGCTTGTCTTCTACGCATCGACAATTAGCGTCGTCTACTCGCTCGTGAGTAGCTTTAGCTATGGCTACTTCGCAATCGCAGGCTTACTCTGGGGTCTCATCGGCGCAGCAATCAGCTACTATGTCATCTTCCAGATTCGCTCCTACTACAAGTAGAGAAGGTCGCATACATGAAAAAACGCCGAGGATATCTCGGCGTTTTTATTTACGCTCTTTGAGCACGCCGTCGTGCATCTCATACACGCGGTCGCAGTATTTGATGAGGCGCTCATCGTGTGTGACCATGATGGTCGCCTTGCCACGCTCATGCGTCTCGCGCGCAAGTAATTCCACGACTTCATAGGCCTTTGTCGTGTCGAGACTTGCCGTGGGCTCGTCGGCGAGGATGAGACTTGGGTCGCCGTAGAGTACTTTAGCGATAGCCACCCGTTGACGCTCTCCGCCGGAGAGGTCACTTGGATACTTGTTGCTCAATTTTGTGATGCCAAGCCTAGCGAAGAGTCCGTCGCGTGATTTCTTGTCGACAGAAGTTCCGCTGACATGGCTACGAAGTTCAAGCTGCTCCGCAACCGTCAAGAAGGGGACGAGGCTTGATGCCTGCAAAATGAAACCGACATGCGAGAAACGCACCTTAGAGAGCTGTTTTGTGTTCATCCCGGTGATATCGGTGCCGCCGATAGTCACCGTACCGCTCGTAGGAGACTGAAGCCCTCCTGCGATAGTGAGGAAGGTACTCTTACCCGATCCTGAAGGACCGATGACGGCGACGAACTCGCCGGCCGCTATCGAGAAGTTGGTCTTCTGGAGTGCGTGAATCGTTTCGCTTCCTTGCGAAAACTTGCGCGTCACATTCGAGAGTTCGAGAAGTTTCTTGCCCATACTAGCCAATTGCCTCCACTGGATCAATCTCAGTCACGACACGGACAGAGGCGATACCGCCGATTGCCGCGCAGAGGAGAAATAGCGCCGTGATGCCCGCGAAGAATACTGGCTGGACGAGGAAGGGCACCTTGCCAGTTAAGCCCCAGCCGGTGAGCAATGTGAGCACCATACCTACGAGCATACCGGCAGACACGAGGATGACAATCTGCGTTTTGACTGAGCGCGAGATGTAACTATTTGGCACACCTTCAGCTTTGAGGATGCCAAACATACTCTTCTTCTGAATGGTTAGGATGTAGATAAAGATTGCGAGGGTAAACGATGCGATGAAGATGAGAAATCCGATCATCGTACCGAAGGTTGCAACCTGCGCGCTATAGCCTGGGAGAGTATAGCTGAAATCTCGTATGTTTTGCCACGTCATCACACTCTCGTCATACGCAAAGGCACCTGCATTATGCTGAGTGACGACTGCGCTGATCGTGGTCGCATCACGCATACCCGTCATGCCAGATATGGCGGCCGTCACCGCGCGCCACTCGCTCAGATCAAGGTAGACGATAGGCGCTGCCTGGAAGGTTGCACGATTACTAAATCCGACGACGGTATATCCTGTCTTAGAACCCTTGAAAGTAAGCGTGTCGTTGAGTGCGAGGCCAACCTGTTTGAGTTCGGTGCTCGCCACAACTTCGAAAGATGATTGCGCCGCGCGTCCTTCAGTGATATTGGGCGCGATGAAGCTGGTGCGCTCGACGCCGAACAATGCGACATCCTTAGTCTTGTCGAGCTCGACTGTAGCGCTTGAGACACCAAGTCGCGCCTTGCTCACCCCTTGTACTGAGTCATAATTTGCGGCCGTCAGTAGCGAGCGACCAACATTGTTGTTGGCGTCCTTTTGCAAGATGATGCCGCTCGCATTCCATTTATCGATACCCTGCGTATAACTCGTCGCAAGACCGTAGGCAAGTGCAGTCAGAAAATAGGTCAGATAGCTGATGAGGGCGATAACCGCAATGATGAGCACGAAGCGTGCCTTGTCGTGTTTGATTTCATTGATGCCTAGAAACATTGATAGGGCTATTATACCGTAATTACGTAAGCTGAGGTATGCGATAATATCCTCATGAGTACGCAAAACGACATCACTATCGAGTCATACGAGCAGAACGTCCAGGACTATATCGAACATACCGAATCAGTGCCATCAGATAGCTTGAAGGATTGGTACCAAGGCATGCTCGAAAGCGTCGCGAAGGATGCACACATCCTTGAGATAGGCAGCGCTTCAGGACGTGACGCACGCTACATCGAGAGCCTGGGCTACCGCGTCCAATGCACCGATGCAACGCAAGGCTTCGTCGACGTCATGAGACGACAGGGAATCGATGCAATCCGCCTCAACGTGTTGACCGATGCAATACCACCCAACCTGGACGTCGTAATCGCGAACGCCGTCTTTGTGCATTTCAATCGCGAGGACACCGAGAACGCGGCGCGAAACATCTATGATGCCTTATCACCAGGTGGGACCTTCTACCTATCTGTCATCAAAGGCGCGGGCGAGGTGACGACTGACGCATCTGACAGAAAGATGAGTTCACCGCGCTACTTTTATTATTGGTCAGAGGACGACATGCGAACTGTGCTCGAGGAAGCCGGTTTCCACTCCATCGAGATCGTACCAGCGAAACTCGATCGATGGCTGATGATCACTGCGAAGAGATAGGCGTCACCGGGAATACTAGGGTATATTGCGCCGTTGCCACAAGTGGCCGGGCAATAGCGAACCCGGATTACATCGTGATTACACGATGGCCAATCCAGGTTCGACTCGCCGTAGGCGTCACCACGAAAAAACCCCTCCGAGAGGAGAGGTATTTTCGTGGTGATCTCACCGGGAATCGAACCCGGATTGCCAGGATGAGAACCTGGCGTCCTAACCGTTAGACGATGAGACCATAACTCAGCACATTCTAACCAAAAAACGCACATTTGTCTAGGGGTGGGGGTTGAAAAAGCGGCCCTATCCCCGAAGTGGGGAGGGGCCGCATGGCGAGAATCTACTCGTCGACGGACTCAAGTGCGCGCTGATCCTCCAGCACCAGCCTGGTGGCGTTGAAGACCGAGACAGGCCAGATTGGCGAGAAGATGATAGCGCCAATCGCGAACTGGACGTACATCGTCCGGAAGAACCCGCCCGCAGAAGGATCTGCCAAGGTTTTGACGCCGAGCACAATGGACATGATGAATCCGTAGATGTACAAGGGTGTCAGGAAGCCGAGAGCCAGCACCGTCCATGGATGGCGTTGACAGTACTTCGGGTAGAACTCCACGAGGAGCGGTGACCACACTATTTTTTCCTTCATCTCTACCTCTCGTTCAGAAGGGACACGTTAGATATTACCATATATTTATATAATGTCAAAAGCTACACATCCTAGAACACGGCTTACACGAGGAGTACAATGAGGATATTATGGCCAACATCATCTCGACAAAAAGTCTGACAAAATATTACGGTAAGACACTCGGAATCAAGGATGTCAACTTAGACGTTCAGGAGGGTGAAATCTTCGGCTTCATCGGACCCAATGGAGCGGGGAAGTCGACCACCATCCGTACATTACTCGGTCTCCTCAAGCCCACGAGCGGAAGTGCGACCATCTTCGACATGGACGTCGTCAAGGATGGCCCAAAGATCCGCGAAGATATCGGCTACCTCCCAAGTGAAGTGTTTTATTACGACAATATGCGCGTCATAGACCTCCTACGTTATAGTGCCAGCTTCTATCGGCACAAGCCTCGCAAAGCGATTGAAGACCGGATGTATACGCTCGCGAAATTGCTTGATCTTGATCTCAAGAAAAAGATTGACGACCTTAGCTACGGCAACAAGAAGAAGGTGGGCATCATCCAAGGCTTACAGCACTCACCAAAGCTCATCATCCTCGACGAGCCGACCGGCGGACTCGACCCCCTGATGCAACAGACGTTCTTTGAGCTACTTCGCCAGGAAAACAGGCGTGGTGCGACCATCCTGTTCTCGTCCCATATCCTTAGCGAAGTTCAGAAGCTCTGCAACCGTGTCGCCATTATCAAAGAGGGTCGCATCATCAAGGTCGAGCGCATGGAAGATCTCCGTCGCAACAACTACGCCAAAGTCCGCCTCGAACTTGGCGCACCAATCAATAAGACATGGCTCAAGCTTCCCGGCATCAGCAAGGTCGAAGTCGAGGGTCATCACATATCCTTCCTCTACAAAGGCGATATAAACGCCATCACTAAGCTCGCCGCCAGCATGAAGCTCATCTCCATATGGATAGAAGAGCCCGAACTCGAAGAAATATTTATGCATTACTACCAAACTGAGGAATAGACAGATGAATGTCTATCGCCAAGAAATGAGGATGCTCCGAGGTACGTTCATAGTCTGGATGTTATCCTTGCTCGCAATTGCGACAATCTATCTGTCGATTTACCCCGCGTTTGCGAGTGATGTTGATGTCGTCAAAGAGGCTTTCTCACGCCTCCCAGATGCAGTCAAACAAGCTATGGGTACAGGCGGATTCGAAATCTTCTCATTCCCAGGCTTCTTCGCCAACATCCTCCCGATATTCCTCCTCGCTGGCGGCATCCAAGCCATGAATATGGGCATCACCCTCGCCAATCGTGAGAAACTTGCCCAGACGACCGATTTTCTGATCACGAAACCAATCGGGAGATCGCGTATTTTCTCGCAAAAATTACTCGCTCATCTCACAATTATCGGGCTCACGGGCGTTATCCTGACGAGCTTTATCTATGCGGGTTCTAAGGTCACAAACGCCGAAGATTTCTCGACACAAGCGTTTCTCATGGTTATGGCCGTCTTCACTGGTATTCAGCTCTGGTTTCTCTCGGCTGGCATGGCCGTATCTGCGTTTGTCGGTCGCATCCGAGCTGTCGTCGGTATCAGTATGGCGACCGTCTTTGGTATGTTTGTACTCAGCATGTTTGGCTCTGTCATCGGTGATGAAGCGATTCGCTATATCACGCCGTTCAAATATATCGACTTACTCGAAGTCGTCAAGTCTCAAACCTACGAACTAGCGCATATCATCGTATGGGCTGTCCTGATCGTCGTCGGACTCACTGTAAGCTGGGCGATCTACCGGCGAAAGGACATCCACGCATGAATGTATTCGCGAGAGAACTAAAAGCTCGTCGCATCGGTCTCATCGCATGGTTGGTAGCTATGGCAGTTTTCATGTGGACCAGTATGGTGAAGTATCAGACGCTCTCGACTGATCCAACTGCGACAGAGGCGTTGCTCAAACAAATGCCTGAGACTATCAAGACCATCTTTGGCATGAATGGCCTCGAAGCCACAACGCTAGCAGGCTACTTCGGCATCTGCTTCCTCTTCATCGCCATCATGCTCGCTGTCCATGCCGCGCTGCTCGGTACCGGCTTGCTTACAGTCGAGCCCCTCAACAAAACGACTGAGTTCTTGTACACTCGACCCGTTAGCCGACGTCGCATCGTTACTTTCAAACTCCTGAGCGGACTGCTACAACTCGCCATTCTGTGGCTCGTTACCTACGCCACGTCATGGGGAAGTATCTCGCTATACGCCTCGATGAATGGCTTTGAGACCACCCTGCTCATGTTTATGCTGGCGGCGGGTATAATCCAGATTACCTTCTTCAGCCTTGGTATGGTTGTCGCGGCATTGATGCGCTCGGCAAGTGGAGCGGGTAAGCTACTAACTGGCTTCGTCTTCGCAAGCTACACCTTGTCGCTCGTCTCGCAACTCGACGGCTATAACTGGCTCCACTACACCTCTATCTTCCGCTACTTCGATGCAGTCGACATCATCAATACAAATGCCCTGAAACTGCACTATGTCATCATTTGCCTTGGTATCAGCGCCCTTGCGATAGCAATCGTATACCTACGCTACCCCCATAAAGATTTGACGCACTGACCCACCCAGTGCTATGATTCCACGTGACCCGTGCACATAGAGGTGCGCACGTACGTTTCGGGAAGGCAAGGATGTCTGGCAACACGCAAGGAAATGCGCTCAGAGAGCTTGAAGGTAGGGCTGTGATGACGGCCATCATCATGATGGTGGTCATGATTGGATGCGTTGTCGCGGGTCTGTGGCTTGCGGTATACATGCCGCCCGATCTGGCATGGCTCCCCCTCGCGTTCGGCGTTGCGGGTGCATTTACCACGTTCTGGGTGCTGGGCTACCGCTTCGATCGGATCGCCGACCAACTCAACGGTATCTACGCCTACCGGAAGATGTCTCGCCTCTAGACCGTCGCGTACATGGCCATCTCACTCCATCAACCCCTCATCGGGTTCGGTGGAGTTTTCATATCTGCACATGCAAGGGGGAGGGGTATTGCTATTTTATACATTTTGTGCTACAATATACTAGATATGGTCGTATACCGTACGTCCGTTAACAAATCATCTACTTCTCTCTCGAGCAGATACTAGTATCCCTAGTAGAGGTGCTGCTATCTGCTCGAGAATGTTCAAGAGGGAAGAGGACTCCATGTTTTTCACAACACTCATCGCCATCGGCGTTGCGGGAGGCCTCGGACTTCTCGCAATGGTGGCATTTCGCATCTTCGGAGGCGACGACTTCTACGGCAACAGCCGAGCAATCAGCTGGGCCGAGTTCTGGGTCGTCTTCGGATTGATGACGCTCATCATCGCACCTTCGGTCACTGCCGTCGGCAACTCGCTTTCGGTGGCTCAACTTCTGAGCTACCAGCAGTTCGTCAACGGTGTTGAGATCGGAACTTCCGACGTCGTCACCACCTGTCTTGCAGGTCACGAGGGTGATGATGACAGTGCGGGTCGCAGCAATTGTCGACACACGTACATCTCCGGCTACTACGACTGGCAGTGGATCGAGACTGTGACTACTTGCACGAGTGACAGCAAGGGAAATCAAACATGTACGACAAGCTACGTCACGCACTACGAGACGTCGCCCATCTACACCCCCTATGCCACGCGTGAGCATGCCTACACCATCAATTCATCGATGGGAGCAGCAGGCAGCATGAGTTACACGTTCCCGTACGCCTACCTCGACGAGAGGCCCGTCCGGCACCCACAAAGCGACCGCGAGATCCCCGGGGATATCCTCAGGGGTGCGCCCGCCGACTGGACCGACGCAGACAATCGTTTCAGGGCAGGTGACCCACGTGCCGTGACGAAGGTCACTGACTACGACAACTACATCTTGGCGAGCAAGGACGAGGTCCTCAAGACCTACGGCGCTCGTCTGGATCAGTACCTGAAGGCTGGCCTGCTTCCAGACCACACCGCGAACATCAACTCCGATCCCATCACGGGACCGAGTCGTTCGCAGGCGGACAAGGTAAGCTTCGTCGGCGTCACCGTCAGTGACCCTGGCGCATGGCAGCGTTCAGTGATGCGCTTCAACGCAGCATTGGGCATGAAGCTGCAAGGCGACTTGCACGTCGTTCTCGTCGACTCCAACAAAGTGCCGTCAATCGACTCCGTTCCGTACACGCAGGCCCTCAAGGCCTACTGGCAGAGCGAGACGTTTGGCAAGCGTGCACTCGCCAAGAACGGAATCATCCTCGTCCTCGGCGTCAACACGCTCAACAACACTGTCGACTGGTCTGACGCGAGTACAGGTATGCCGTTTGGCAACGAGACGATGATCCAGTTCCTGCGTGACGATTTGCCGGGTAAGGCTCTCGAGCCCTCTCAGCTCTTCGGTACGCCACGCACTGTCATCAAGGGCGACCAGACGACCATCATGCTCACGACGCCTCGCGGCCTCGTGGAGGAAATCCTGTTCGACAAGGCAGCGTTCAAGCGTGCTCGCATGAGCTGCAACGACAACACCTGCGTCGGATACAAGGACCTCATCAGTAAGATTGAGCCCACTGCGGATCAGAAGAACTGGATGGTCATCGTGACCGCCTTTATCTCACTGATTCTGTGGCTTGTCGTCGGCTTCACCAGCTTTGTGGGCGATTTTCTGGACGTGTTCAGAGAATGGATCGCCTCACTGCGCGGTAAGTCAACCAAGTCGTCACGCCGTGACGTCACCAACTTCACCCATGACGACATCGACAGGCTGCTCAAGAAGCAGTATGAGCCTTACTCACTCTACGACCAGTCCGGTCGTAGGAAGCGCTACGGAAGGAATGACCGATGACCGATTACACCCAGCCCCCGTTCGAGGGCTCCGAGGAGCCCTCGAACGACGACATCCGCAAGGAAGAGGCCAAGGCAGAACGCGAAGCCGACGAGGCGAAGCGTGAAGCAGACAAGGCCGCTTCCGAGAGCAAGCCGAGCGAACCGTTCGACCTGGTCGAGTGGCTCATGAGCCACATCCCGCTCGTCGCCAGCATCATCGGCGTCGTCGTGCTCAGTCTCATCGTCCTCAGCTTCCTCAATTGGCAGCGAGGCGTGAGCCAGCAGGGCTACGAATGGCAGAACAACACCTACGTGAAGTACCAGCAGGTGCAGACAACGCTCAGCACCTGCCTGGACAACACCATGATCTCTGCCCAGATCGCCCAGCAGGAACGTCAGAGCCTGCGCGACACGCTGACCGCGGTCGTGCAGGCTCGGTACGTCGACGCCAACGGCAACGCCATCGACGTCAACACGCAAGCGGGTCAGGCCGTGATCATCAAGGTGATCCAGGAGCAGTACCCGAATGTGTCGCCCGACCTCTTCAAGCAGCTCATGACCGTCGCGGTCGGCTGCCGCAATGAGGTCTCGGGGGCACAGCAAGATCTGCAGGCCTACGCCGGCCGGTTCCAGACCTGGATCAGAGGAGGGAACATCTTCGACGGCGCAATCCGCGAGAGTTTCCCGAACGACGATCTCCAGGTCCAGGGGCTCAACGGCACTCTCACGGGCAAGGAAGCGCTGCGATTCATCGCAGAGCCCATCCTGACCAGTGAGGCGACCACGGCCAGCAAGACCAAGCAGATGCCGACGCAGTCGATGTTCCCGAGTGCTTCCGAACCCACGAGGTAGATGATTTCCAAGGTCCAGTACCGCCGCTCTCACGAGTGGTGGTACTGGACCTTATTTTATTTGCAACAACCCTAGTCCTAAGCTATACTAAGCACTAACGGAATTAGCAAAGTAGGGGGCTCTTCACACGTCACGCCATATCAATAGATTCTGGCATCGCCGCAGTAGCGAAGCAATCATGCTTGTGATGGCAGTATTAGTTGCGCTCTACATATGGGGTGCCGTCAGTGGTCTCACGCCACTGAATCGCCAAATGATTGTGCCCTTGATACCCGCAGCTGGGGCGGCTCTTACGCTCCTCGTCGCACTCATCTTTTATTTCAAGGCTCCGACCAATAAACTTCAGCCCTTCCTATTTGTTGTCTACTGCCTCGCACTAGCAACTCTCACCACACTCGTCGGCATGACCGACGGCATGCATTCAGTATTCTTCTCATTGCTCGTCATCGCGATGGCGTGCGGAGGCTTCTTCACGACCGGGGGAGTCGTCGTGAGCTTCGGTGTCATCGCGGGAATTATCGTCTACAACCTCGTCGTGCTTGAATTAGGCACGAGCGAACTGGTAACATTGGGAGCCATCATGCTCGTGCCGACAATAGGCGGGTATATACTTTGGGCACGCCTTGAAGACGGTAGTCCAGAGACGACAAGTGAAGACCGCGCCTACGATGAACTCGCAAGTGAACTTAGTGAGTTGGCAGGTAAGTCAGAGGTAGTGATCAACGCCATCACAGACGGCGTCATCGCACTCAATGGGCAGGGGATGATCCAGCTCATTAATCCAGCTGCCCAGCAGCTCCTCGGCTGGACCAAGCACGATGCACTGACACTTAGTTACAAATCAATCCTCAAGATTTTAGATACAAAGAATCAAGTCGTTGCCGAAGGCAAAGACCCTGTGGCGCAGGCGATCGCAACCAACAAACTCATCAAGAGCGATATGTTCAGTCTCGCGACACAATCAGGTAAGTCGTTCCTTGCATCGATCTCCGTATCGCCAGTCGGACAACTCGGCAGTGGTGTCATCGTTGTGTTTCGTGATGTGACATCTGAAAAAACCGATGAGCGCCAACGAGCAGAGTTTATCAGCACTGCGAGTCACGAGATGCGTACGCCTGTCGCAAGTATTGAGGGGTATCTCGGTCTCGCGCTCAATCCCGCGACCGCAACGATTGATGACAAAGCTCGTGACTTCATCACCAAAGCACACGAATCGGCTGAACACCTGGGTAGACTCTTCTCAGACCTGCTCGATGTCACCAAGGCGGACGATAGTAGGCTCAAGAATGACCCGAGGGTTGTCGATGTCGTGCCATTCATCCATGATATCGTCGAAGGTTTGACACCGAAGGCTACCGAGAAAGGCCTCCATGTGTTTTATAAGCCCGTTCCGTCTGATGACGCAGTCGTGGGAACGCGTATCAACCCTGTATTTTACGCGAATGTCGACAACGACCACTTACGTGAAATCGTCCAAAACCTCGTCGAAAATGCCATCAAATATACCCTATCCGGTGACATCGTCATCGACGTCACGGGAGATAATGAGCACATCACCCTCAGCGTTGCCGATACAGGTATCGGCATTCCGAGAGAAGACCAGACACATTTGTTCCAGAAATTCTATCGTGTCGATAGTAGCGATACACGAGAAATCGGCGGCACCGGCCTTGGCCTCTACCTCTGTCGACGCCTCGCCGAGACGATTGGCGGGCGTATCTGGGTAGAGAGTGAGTACAAGCGTGGCAGTACATTCTACGTCGAGCTCCCGCGAACCAGCCACGACGACGCGATACGCATGATCGAACAGGCAAGTATTATGGCAGAGCAGCGAGCCGAGGCAGAGCAGCGAGAACAACTCACCACGCCAGCCACACAGATCATAGCCCCGCCCGCGTCCGTTCAACCTCTCATACCCACTACGCCAGTCACCTCGATGCTCCCACAGCCAACAGTAGTACAGCCTACACCCGTACCCACCACCGTTCAACCCGCGCCTCCCGTTACTCCACCGACTACCCCGCAAGTCGTAAATCAAGCACCGCAACCCACTCGTTTTAGCCAACCTACAGCCCAAATTCAACCCGCAAGTCGTCCCCAGGCGCTCGATATTGTCGTGCCGCCCAGAGGTAATTAATAATAAGCATGAGAGGCATAGCATTTTCTTAGGACTAACGCTACAATAGGAGATAATTATGGTAAAAATACTACTCGTTGAGGATGACAAGAGCTTACGTGAAATTTATGGTGTGCGCCTACTCGCAGAAGGATACGATATCGTATCTGCCGGCGACGGGGAAGAAGCACTCGCGATGGCGATTAAAGATCGCCCCGACCTCATCGTCAGCGATGTCATGATGCCAAAAATCAGCGGCTTCGACATGCTCGATATCCTCCGTAGCACTACTGAGACCAAAGGTATCAAGGTCATCATGATGACCGCGCTATCAAGTGAGGAGCAACGTCAACGCGGCGTCGCGCTTGGTGCCGACCGTTATCTTGTCAAATCCCAAGTTGGTATCGAAGACGTCGTGCGTACCGTGCACGAGGTCCTTGGTGACGCGCCCATCACTGCTGCACCTGCTCAGCCTCAATCTACACCCGTTGCTATAGCTCCTGCACCTCCTGCTCCTGTGGCACCTACACCAGTTACTCCTGTCGCACAGATGCCCGCACCAGCTGCTGCGCCGTCACCTGTTGCTCCAGTTGCACCTACTCCTGCGCCCCTCCCCACGCCAACAACCCTCGCCAGTAGTATTCCCGTATCCGATCAGCCTGTGCTGATTGATACAACTCCAACGCCCAGCGAGCCGACACTACCCCAACCTACTGCTCCGTTCTCTACGCCACGCACTACAGGTAACACGCTCGCCGATCGCGTCATCCAACCCCTTACGCAGTCGACCGATACGCCAGACTTCGCCAATCTGATGAACAACGAGTTAGGCCAAACCCCAGCCCCCGACACGGCGACAAGCCTAGACTATGAGGAGACACCTCGCGTTGAACCTTCTGATGCACCATCCCTCCCTACGCCACCACAACCTCCTGCCACAGGGGTATGAGCGGTTCCACCGATTCGCAGCGCCTCAACAAATACCTAGCCCTTACACTAGGTATTTCTCGTCGCGAAGCGGATAACTTGATCGAGAAGGGGAGCGTCAACCTCAACGGCGCGAGAGCAATCCTGGGAGCGCACTACGAGGCGGGCGACCAAGTCGAGGTAGCGGGCAAGCCACTCTCTGATGCACCTACAAAACTCGTCTATCTGGCGCTACACAAACCTACCGGTTACGTCTGCTCACGCCGAGCGCAGGGTGATAGCCCCACGATCTATGAGCTTATCCCCGAGACCTACCATCACCTCAAGCCAGTCGGCCGGCTCGATAGAAACAGCTCAGGGCTTATCTTGCTGACAAATGACGGTGACTTCGCCTACCAGATGACACACCCCAAGTTCTACAAGACAAAAGTCTATGACGTCAAGCTCGATCATGACCTCGCGCCGCTCCATCAACAGATGATAAGCGACTTCGGCATTCAGCTTGAAGACGGACCAAGCAAGCTCTCGCTGATGAAGTTGGGCGAAGATGACCCCACGCAGTGGCAAGTGACGATGAGTGAAGGACGAAACCGTCAAATCCGCCGTACCTTCGCTGCGCTTGGATATACAGTTACGCGCCTCCACAGGGTACAGTTCGGTAATTATTCACTGGGTGATATACGTCCAGGAAAATACACTGAGATCAATATATCATAGCTGATATTCTGACAGATTTATTCCGACTTCCTGCAGCTCATCCTTGAGTGGGTCGGTCATTTCAAATGCCCGCACACCGCTATAGGGGCCATTGTGTTTCCAACGCACACCTTCTATAAATGCAGCAGCGAGATTATAGGGAACGGAAGGATGCCACCACGGTAAATTCTTTCGAGATGCATAACCGATTGCCCCTTCGGTAGCGTAGGCGGTCAGCTCATCCACAGCTTTTCTCTCGTTTTGCAGCCGAATGCTTTCGGTATTGCCTGGCATGAGTGCGATATCAACCGCATGACTCGCTTCGTGTGCAATTGTATCCGCCATCAAATATGCGTTCCTGCCGATAAGCACACCAATATGGGGGCGACCCGAGGAAACGAATTCTTCGTCAGTTTCTTCGTGAGGATTCCAGTATGATCTCAGGGTCATCGGCTTAATGGTGACCCCCTGAGCGGCCCCGAGCAAGGGCACGTAAAGAGTCTTCGATTGTATACTCAGCACCTTATCTAGCCCCTCAATATCTCTCTCGGTATACCTCTCATGTTGACGCTTCCACGCATCAATTACCATAAGCGTAGTGAGCTTTTTTTGTAATGGCAAGGGCTGCACCATCGAAGAGATGAGAACTTCTCCTGGATACATTCCCACCAGCGGTATCGTGTTCATCGACTCATAATTAGACTCCTCAACTAGACATCCGTCCAAGACCGTTGGCACATATAGCATGTCACTCACGATCGATAGGAGATGGGCACGAACGCCAAGTTCTTGACGAACGATAGGATTTGCAAGACGTTCGCGAAATATACCCATCGCGTTGCGCATCTGTTCAGTGCGTCCATCAGTCCGGCGTGTCATAATCGATTAACTATAAAATTTTTACAACATCCAGTCAATGTAATATCACCCTCCACACTTCTCATATTGCTTACGCTCGCGTTTTATTTGCACCTCTGTTATAATTACCCTCAACATGGCTACGAAACTACCGACAGTCGCAATCATCGGACGAGCAAACGCGGGCAAAAGCTCGCTTTTTAATCGTCTCGTGCGTTCCCAGCAGGCTATCGTCGCCCGAGAGCCCGGTACGACACGTGACAATGTCATCGGTAAGGTAACCTACTACACGACGAAAGCGCACGCGGGTGTCAACCTCAGAGATCTCGCTGACGAAGCCTTGGCTCCAGAGCCCGAGCTAGAGAATATTGACGATGAGATAGAGGTGCCACCCGTCAAGCGCCATAGACACGATGCAGATACCGCACAATTCTGGCTTGTCGATACCGCCGGTCTCAAGGACCCCGCAGACGAATTCGAAGCGAACATTCAACAGCAGATAGAGGAGGCGGCTGAAGCGGCAGATGTCATCTTGGTCGTCGTCGACAGCACGATGTACCCAGGAGATGAAGACCGCATCGTAGCGAAGAAGGCTCTCAAGAGTAAAAAGCCTGTCATTCTCATCACCAACAAAGCCGACCTCAAAGAAAGCATCCGCGACGACGAATTCCGTCGCCTTGGCATCAAAACTATCATCCGCACCTCGGCAGAACACAACTCTGGTACGAGTGAGCTCCTCGACCACATCGCGACCTGCATCCCCGCACGAACCGAAGCTGAACCCGACGAGAAAATACGCATCGCACTTATCGGTCGTCCAAATGTCGGTAAATCGTATCTCTTCAACACCATGGCGGGCAAGCAGCAAGCGATTGTCGCCGATGTCGCCGGTACGACACGAGATCTCAACCGCATTGGCATCAATTACCACGGTCAACATATCGAACTCATCGACACCGCCGGTGTCCGTCGACAAGGTAAGCAAGAGGTGGGAATCGAGAAATTCTCGGTCCTCCGCACTCTCCAGGCTATCGAAGAATCAGACATCTGCCTCCTCCTTATGGATGTCAATGAACTGAGTACGGCGCTCGACCAGCGGCTCGCCGGTCTCATCGACGAAGCAGGCAAGTGCCTCATCATCGTCGTCAGCAAGTGGGACTCCGTCCTCGACAAAGACGCTTATACGCGCGACGCATTGGCACCAAAGATTGCCCGGCAATTTGATTTTGTCCCATGGGCACCGCTCGTGTTTACGAGCTCCGTCACTGGCCAGAACGTCACGAAACTATTCGAGCTTGCGCTCGAGACAATTGCACGCCGCGATCAGGTGACTAAGACACGCGTCCTCAACGACTTGCTCCAGAGAGCTATCGTCAAACACCCACCCGCAGGCCTCAAAAATTCACACCCCAAGCTTCGTTACATCGTCCAGACCGACACGCTACCACCGTGGTTTGTCATCTACGGATCGAATCTGAAATTTGTTCACTGGAGCTACAAACGCTACCTCGAGCGAGTACTCCGCGAAGCCTACAACTACGCTGGCGTACCGATTAAGTTCAGCTACCGTGATGAGAAGCAGATCAAAGCCAATAAAGAGCGCGTCGCGAAGGGCCTCGAGCCCGTAACGAAAGCCTACAAAAAGCGCAAAGAAGCTGAGGCACTCGAAGCAATCGCTAAGTCGAAGGAATAAAAAAACCTCTGGCGACACAACTCTCGTCATGTCACCAGAGGGCAGAGCACTAGCTCCTACTTCATCTTCTCCCTTAGTCCGCGCAGTTACCCGCGCGGTGCGTTGTCGTTGGTCAGCCGCCAGTCCGGCATCTTCTGCTGCTTCAACTGCTTGCGCTCCTCGGAGAGCAACCACTTGCAACCACGCCAGACGAAGATGACTGCGACAACGATCAGGATGAGCCGCCAGTTGTGCATCATCCATAATCCCACTGCGTGTGCAGTCTGCACGTTAAATCCCCCCAAATCGGAAAAGAGTTACTAAGGTACTTCATTATTATTATATCACACTTACGCCTATTTTGTCAATATCCATAGGCGATTTGACCAGTGTATGCGCTATACTAAAGACATGAAATTGATTATCGGTCTCGGTAACCCAGAACCGCAATACGACTCGACACGCCACAACGTCGGATTCTGGTGCCTCGATACCTATGCGGCCACCCACGACCTCACGTGGAAGCGTAGCGACAAGTTCCGTGCTTACATCACCGAATTGACCGTGAACGGCGAGAAGGTCATCCTCGCCAAGCCTACGACCTTCTATAATCTCGTCGGCGAATCAGCGCGCACCATCGTAGATTTCTATAAGATCGCGTTCGAGGATGTCCTCATCATCCATGATGACCTTGCATTGCCACTCGGCACCATTCGCACCCGTCAAGGTGGTAGTGACGGTGGCAACAATGGCCTCAAGTCACTCGGCGCGCACCTCGGACTCGACACACATCGTATCCGCGTCGGTGTCTGGGCAGAACATCACGATCAGACTGACAAAACCAGTGTCGTCCTAGGCAAGCTGAGTCGTGACGAACACGCGTTCATGTCGAAGCAGTCGCCAAAAATCAATCAGCTTATCGATGATTTCATATCTGGCGCATTCGTCGTCACCACGCACCGCAGCGACAGCGCTGAATAGGCGCTTATGTTTGCTCGCGCTCTACTCGAGATGATATAGTGCGTACATCTTGTGAGCAGTACTCCCCCTAGAGAGAGGACACCGCAAGCGAAGTTTACGAGAGAATGGAGACGCATCGTGAAATGGTGCAACAGGTTTGTCGCATGGAGGCGTGGGCGTCGTGGCGAAATCACCATCAAGGACAACTTGCTGATGATTGAGAACGGCGGCAAGAACTCGCTTGAGTACAAGGACCGCAAGAAGCTGGTCGGAGCAATCAATGAGCTGCTTCCGCGCGTCTACAGGGAACGTAATGCATCCCAGTTGCTCAGGACGGAGATGATCAAGCCGGTCAAGTCGATTCGTCGACCTCTCAGGCTACCGTTCATACACCATATCCCAGGCCTAGTCCTGGTCAAGCTCGCCAAGCAAGAAGTCGAGGCGGCGGTCTTGGAGTTCGACTATGGTCACACCAAAATCAGGTGTGCATGCACTGAGGACGGCAAGGCCTATCGGCACTACAGGCTCTACGGAAGTGACGGCGTCAAGCAGCAGGAGTTCTGGATGCCGATTTACGACCTCAGGAAGTCCAACGTGCCTTCGTCTATCCTGCGCGTCATCAAGACGCGGCTGGATCGAATCGCTCCCAAAGTCCCGTGAACTTCTACCCCCGATTGAGCATATCTCAATCGGGGCTTTTCATACCCCAAGCAAGACGATGATAAGACCCATGATGGCCATACTAGCCACCAAAATGACCGCCTGCCACGAGCCGACACGACGCGACTGCTCGTGAATATCAGGGATAATGTCACTGGCTGCGATATAGATGAACATACCCGCGGTCACAGCGAGAAGTGGTCCAAGCGGCAACACGACTGCTTGACCGATGGAGAAGGTGATACACGCTACTACTAGCGTACCCACTGCGGTCATCACATTCGCCAGTAGTACCTTGCGGTCACGCCAACCTCGCGAAAGCAGGATGCCGAACGTGCCGAGTTCCTTAGGTATTTCATGGGCACTTACGGCGAGGGTAGTGATGACACCAGTCAAAGGATTAGCGATGAACGCAGCACCAATCGCGACGCCATCAATCATATTGTGCAAGAGGTCACCCATGACAACCATGTGGTTTTGGGATTCGTTTTTGACACCAAGTTGGTGCTCGTGATGGTGGTGAAACCACGAAGCGAGTCGCTCAAAGAGGAAGAATAGCGTGAAGCCTAAAAGTGTCCAGAGGAGCAATGTGCGCGGCTCACCGTGCTCAAAGGATTCTGGCAACAGGTCGATAAATGCCGCAGCAAGTAACGCCCCCGCGCCGAGGGGAAGCGCAACCTGCACCGCTCTTGTACGCCGCTTCTTCGCCAGAAATATTAGCGCCCCGCCAATAAGCGAGACGGCACTGCCCGCGACAATGACAAGCACCATGAGCCATACCGTATCCATATCTTGATATTCTAACATGAAGCCCCGGCATCGCGCCGGGGCTTATTCATTTTCTCAGGTACCAAAAAGGCGCTAGGTAAGGGTGGGCATCACCTAGCGCCATTTCAGCCTTCATCCCACCCGATTCGGGCATAGCGTGACCCACCTCACAATATGGAGGTCCGCCGGACAAAGGCGTTAGTATACGCGAGATACTTTTCTAACGGCACGGCAGTGGAGGGTAGAATACTGCAGTACGCATCTCGCGTAACCTAACATTATAGGATTTACACAAGGTAAATCCTGTTAGAATAGGGGGTATAAGGTGCTTGAATCAACCCTACGGCTGATCAATCATCTTCGATATTATCACACAATGGCGTATATGTCAATACTTTTTGTCACTAATTTGCATGAAAATCAATAAAGTATCACCTCAAGAACACTCATATCTACAGATAGTAGCGTCTATTGCGCAACCTCCAAAATGCTTATGCTATATGGGTAATCTGCCCACGCATCGGATGCCCACTATCGCCATCATTGGTACTCGGAGACCGACCGTCTACGGCCGCGAGGTGACAAGTAGGTTCGCCTCAGAGCTAGCCTCAAGAGGCGTGATAGTGGTAAGTGGTCTCGCCCTCGGTGTCGATGCCCTCGCACATCAAGCCACCCTCGATGCGGGCGGTACCACTATCGCTATCCTCGCCAATGCCTTGCCAGACATCCGTCCGATGACAAATCGCGCTATCGGCGAACGCATGTTGGCGAGCGGTGGGGCAATCATCTCAGAAGCTGATGGTGAGAAGCCAATCGGGAAGTGGAGCTTCCTTGCACGCAATCGCCTCGTCGCCGGCATCTCTGACGCAATCCTCATCACGGAGGCGAGCTCACGTAGTGGCACGCTCAATACCGCTGCCCACGCCCTTGAGCAGGGCAAGGATGTGTTCGTCGTGCCAGGCAACATCACGAGCCCATCAAGTGCAGGCTGCAATCTATTACTCAAGCAAGGGGCGATACCGGTGACAGAGGTGAATGATATCCTAGAGCGTCTTGCCCCAAACCTCGCAAGCTCACAGACTCAGCTTGCACTCGGCACAACTGATGCAGAGGTCGCCATACTTGCACAGCTCACCCAAGGGCTACGCGACGGTGACGAGATTCAAAGAGTCACAGGACTCGAGGCGGAAGATATGAACATGAGCCTCACGATGCTCGAAATCAACGGCGCCATCCGATCCCTTGGCGCGAATCAGTGGACATTACGCTAGGGCGCGAACGCCCTACAGTATGTGTCTATCCTGACGCCGGACCGAACGGGGAGTATGGTATCCATGTGGCGTGAACGGTGCAAAGGCAACAGGACCATTATCGAGATACATCCCTAATCTCGCAGTTCCTCCAATCGCTTGCCGTTGCTGTTGCTCGGGCAGCTGCTGCATCCCCAACTCAAACCTATACGCATCCTGAGGCGAAACCGTACCTGCAAGGTGTCCCGTATCACCCTCGAGTGCATCGAGTGGTGTGTATATTGCCTGTTCGTGAATCATACGTGGCTCCTTGCGGTGTTTGTGCGTGCGTTGTTTGTATTTACGCGTTTATGATATTTGATTATGCTCCCGCTTATAGTGCAATGTCAACAATTAGACAATATATTTGACGACTTCCCGTAACTACGCTAGTATAAGCCACTGTAATTTGGCGCATATGCCAGCATTCATATATAGTGTGTCACATACCATGAGCAAAAACCTCGTCATCGTAGAGAGCCCCGCAAAGGCCAAGACCATCGAAAAATACCTCGGCAAAGAGTTCCGAGTACTTTCGAGTGTCGGACACATCCGCTCAATCGCCAAAAAGACCAAGGACGGTACACCACCGATCGACGTGAAGCACGGGTTTGCGACGACGTATGAGATTGATTCAGAGAAAAAGAAGATTATTGCCGAACTAAAGAAAGCCGTCAAAGAAGCTGACGTCGTCTGGCTTGCGACAGATGAAGACCGCGAGGGGGAAGCTATCGCCTGGCATCTCTGCGAAGTCCTCAAGCTTGATACGAAGACGACTAAACGCATCGTCTTCCACGAAATCACCAAGTCTGCCATTGAAGAAGCTGTCAAACGCCCGCGAATGGTAGACATGCACCTCGTCCAAGCTCAACAAGCCCGACAGATATTGGACCGCATTGTGGGCTTCGAATTAAGCCCTGTGGTGTGGCAGAAGGTCCCGGGTGGTAAATCAGCCGGACGCGTCCAGAGCCCGGCCGTGCGCCTTCTCGTCGAGCGTGAGCGTGAGATTACTGCCTTTGAAGGTAGTTCACAATTCAAAGTGACGGCCATTTTCACTCATGAGGGTCAGGAAGTCAAAGCAGAGCTATCGCAACGATTTAATACAGAAGACGAGGCCGGTGCCTTCCTCGCCTCCCTGAGCGATGCAACCTATACGGTCACGGGTGTCACAAAGAGCCCGAGCACTCGCAATCCGGCAGCGCCATTCACGACGAGTACACTCCAGCAAGAGGCGAACTCCAAGCTCGGCATGAGCAGCAAGGCGACGATGTCGGCGGCGCAGAAGCTCTATCAAGAAGGCAAAATCACCTACATGCGTACCGATAGCGTCAGTCTCTCCGGACAGGCCATCGCGGCAGCCACAGACTATATCAAGCGCCTCTATGGCATCGATTACAGCCACGTACGTAAGTTCAAGACAAAGTCTGCAGGCGCTCAAGAAGCTCATGAAGCAATTCGTCCGACCGATATCGCCCGCGAATCAGTAAGCGGCAATGATTACGACCAACGATTGTATGACCTTATCCGCCGACGCACGCTCGCAAGTCAGATGGCGCCAGCTAAGCTAGAGAATACCACTGTTACAATCGACATTCGCAGCACTGATGGCGCCTCACTTCTTTCCTCGGCGACATTAGTTGCGTCTCCTGCGTCCAAGCAAGGGACGTCTGTCGCAAAGCGAACGAAGCAGGGGAGTAGCCCATTCATGTTTGAAGCTAAGGGCCAGGTCGTCCTCTTCGACGGCTTCCTACGCATCTACGGAGGTGGCAAGGAAGATACCATCCTCCCACCGCTGAAAGCAAAGGATATCCTCGAGCGCTACAGTGTCGAAGCACGTCAGGTCTTCGCGCGTCCACCCGCACGATATAGCGAGGGTGCGCTCGTCAAGAAGCTCGAAGAACTCGGCATCGGCCGCCCGAGTACTTATGCGACCATCATCAGCACCATACAAGCACGCGGCTACGCCGAGAAGGGCGAAGGCGAGGGGATACCCCGTGATATTATCGTCCTCCAGTTACTCGACGACGGTGTTGATCGAGAAGTCATCCAAGAAAAGACCGGCTCTGACCGGGGTAAACTTATCCCGACACCAGCAGGTGAACTGATTAGTGACTTCCTCTCCGACCATTTCGAGCAAGTCGTCGATTACGGCTTCACCGCCGAGGTTGAGCAAGAATTCGATCAGATTGCCGAAGCAAGCCTCGAACGCAACAAGATGCTTGAGACATTTTATGGACCATTCCACTCGCTCATCGAGAAATCTGGCGACATCGACCGCAGCAAAGTTGGTAATTCAAGAGACGTCGGTGTCGACCCCAAGACCGGCAAACCAATTCTCGCGCGATTCGGCCGCTTCGGACCGATGCTACAATTAGGGACAAGTGAGGATACTGACAAGCCACAGTTCGCCCCAATGCCCAAGGGAGCCAAGATAGAGACGGTCACACTCGAGCAAGCACTCACCGCATTCGAGCTCCCACGACTCGTCGGTCAGACAGAGGACGGGCAGGATATCAAGGCAAATATCGGCCGCTTCGGACCCTACATCCAAATTGGTAAGCTATTTGTATCGATTAAAGATCAAGATCCTCACGACATTTCTCTCGATGAGGCGCGCGCACTCTACGCAGCAAAATTACAGAGTGAGGCAGAGAAGAACATCGCTGAATTCGGTGCGATTAAGGTGCTAAATGGCCGCTTCGGACCCTACATCACTGACGGTAAGAAGAACGCCAAGATACCAAAGAGTACTGACCCTACGTCTATTACAGAGGCCGACGCCAAGAAGTTACTCTCCGAAGCACCCGCAAAAGCTCGCCGTGTACCGCGTCGTAAGAAATAGTTTTTCAGCACATACGCGCTATTATGTTGTCGCTCATACTACTCCTCGTACGCCCGCCTCTCCTCGCATAGGGGTCGTTGACCTCTCCTACCGGGGCATAATTTTCACGTAACTACGCCATCATGACGCCTATATCTCTTTCGTCCAATGATATAATGGGCGTTATTTTATAGAGAGTGCTGTAATATTTTCCACACATTTTGTGGAAAAAATATTACTTTTTCAGAGGTGAGTTTGACTCATGTCGTCTATGTGGGCACGCTAAACATACTTCTCTATGTTTAAAAGTCCTAAATAAGTATTTACCATAAGCGTCGATATTGTGGTACAATAAATGTAGAAGATAAGTGTTTGACATTTACAAAGTTATGTATTATAATCAAGCACAAGATCGAACTATCAATCATAATCTCTGAGTGGTGAGGCAGGGAAGACGGAGTAACATACGCAATGAGCGAATCTGCGAGCAAAGATACTGCAAGCATTCTAAAGACCGCGGTCGAGGAGATTCTCGGTGCAATCGAACAGGAGCGCGAACGTGAGATTATCACGCGTCGTTTCGGGTTGTTTGATCGCAGGGAGACACTCGAGCAAATCGGTGAATTACTAGGTATCACTCGCGAGCGTGTCCGTCAGTTAGAGAAAGCTATCCTCATCCGCCTCAAGATCGCCGCTGATGACGGCAAGATACTCGCCGTACACGACGTCGAACGCCTCGTCGTCCGCGACCTTAGCGACAACGGTCGTGCCGGTCGCATTCAAGATGTCGCTGCTCGCATCGTCGACGGCACTCCTTCCGCCGAGACTAAGGCTCACATCGCATTCGTCGCCGAGCTTTCGCCGAAACTTACAGTCTTGAACGAAAACGACAACTACTACCACGGCGTAGGCGTCAGCGAAGGTGGAGATGAGAAGAAAATGCGTACTGATATTGATGGCATCGTCAAAGCCGTCAAGCAGCATGGCGAACCTATCGACATCGAATCTCTTCACGAGCTACTCAGTTTTGACAGCCCAAGCCAGGTTCGCGCACTCGCAAGCCTCTCGAAGCAACTCGCAAGCCTCAAAGACGTATGGGGCCTAGTCAAGTGGCCGACAGTCAACCCAAAGAATATCCGCGACAAGATCTACGTCATCCTTGCTGACAACGGCAAGCCGATGCACTTCTCAGACATCGCAAAGCACATCAAAGATAGCGACTTCAAGCGCAAAGACGTGACTATCCAGGCCATCCACAACGAGCTAATCAAAGACAAGCGTTTCGTCCTCATCGGTCGCGGCATCTACGCACTCGATAGCTGGGGTTACACGAAGGGTACTGTCAGTGATATCATCACCAAGGTCCTCAAGAAAGCAGGCGAGCCTCTCCACCGTGACGAGATCGTCAAGCGCGTCCTCAAGAGCCGCCAGGTCAAGGAGACGACCATCCTTCTGAATCTTCAGAGCAAACCAGAGTTCAAGCGCGTCGCCAAAGCGACCTACACGCTTGCAGAGCCAGCAACAAAGTAATTGGGCCTTTGGGTTAAATAGAGCCAGATTTCCTGGCTCTATTTAGTACAGAGTACCATGGGAGGTCGTCATCTTAAGGTGAGCATTCTCTAGAGCACTCGCGTAGCGGCGGGCTTTCTGCATAATAGGAATGTAATATTTCGCTTACTCTTGCAATTTTAACAGATGTGTGATATAATGAATTAAACAAAGTTATGTCATTTATCTTATCGTTCATCAATCTGTTGCTTCAGTGGTACGTATGGCTGCCAATTGTGGCCGTCCTGGGCTACTTGACGTGGCGCAACTACCGGAAGATTGACATCGTGAGAGAGATAGATAGCGTACTACTCGTCCTCGAAATACCGCGCGCAAACGACAAATCTGAGCTCGCCGCCGAGCAAATGTTCGCCAGCCTTCACGGTATCTTGCGCGACGCCAAGGAGCTAAAGGCGAATGGGGGATACCAAGAACATCTCAGCTTCGAAGTCGCCTCTGTCGGTGGCCGCATCCAGTTCTACGTCTGGCTACCGAAAGCTCTCCAGAATTTCGTCGAGGGACAGATTTACGCTCAGTATCCTCAGGTACAGATCCACTCCGCAGAAGAAGACTATGTGACACACGAGCGCCATCACAGCGTGGTATATACCAGCGAGATAGTGCAGACCGACAAAGAATTTTTGCCCATCAAGACTTTCCAGAGCTTCGAAGTTGACCCGCTGGCCGGTATCACCGGCACGCTGGCCAAGCTCGAAAATACCGATGAAGAGATCTGGATTCAGATATTAGTACGACCAGTGCCTGATGATTGGCACAAAGCAGCCGATAGCTGGATAAAGTCAGTCAAGAACGGCACCGTCAGCCTCTTTGGTGGCGAGGGTGGCGGCATGAAATGGCTTGCCGGTCTATTCGGCGCACTATGGGCACCTCCGGATCAGGGGAAGGGTGGCGCACCCGCTGTCAAGGAGGTCTCGGAGCGCAATAAGACGCGCATCGCTGAAGCAGAGAAAAAGGCGACCAAGTTAGGCTACCAGGTCAAGATTCGCATCGCCTATCTCGGCGAGAACACGACCGACGCGAAGTTGCGCATGCAGGGTATCGTCGGTACGTTCAAGCAGTTCAATAGCACCAACCTCAACGGCTTCAAGATTGCGCATGAGAGCTTCACTAAGGAAGACCTCGCCAAATATAAGTCCCGCCTTTTCGCCGACAAGGGTTACCTCATGAATATCGAGGAAGTCGCTTCGGTCTTCCATCTACCACATACAAATGTCGAGACGCCGAACATTGTCTGGGCCAGCACTAAGACAGCCGAGCCGCCCGCCAAACTACCGGTTATCACCGGTGACCCTGCCATCGACGAGAATATTAGCGCCTTCGGCATGACCAACTTCCGCGGTATCAACCACCAATTCGGCATGCTTCGCTATGACCGCTCACGTCACGTCTATATCATCGGACAGACCGGTGCAGGTAAGTCTGGGTTGCTTGAGCTATTTGCCCTCAGCGATATCTTCCACGGCCAAGGTTACGCCGTCATCGACCCGCATGGCGACTTCGCAATCAATAATATGCGTTTCATCCCTGGATCACGCCTGCAAGACGTCGTCTACTTCAACCCAGCAGACACTCAGTACCCCCTCGGCTTCAATCCCCTTGAAGTCACCAACCCAAGCCAGAAGACCAACATCTCCTCGGAGGTTATCGGCGTGCTCAAACGCATGTTTGGTGAGTCATGGGGACCACGTCTGGAATACATCCTACGCTACACCATCCTCGCGCTGCTCGACCGTCCCGAGACTACCATGCTTGATATCACACGCATGCTGACCGACAAGAAGTTCCGTAAGGATACCCTAAGCTACTGTACTGACACCGTGGTCCTCCAGTTCTGGAATGTTGAGTTCGCGAGTTGGAGTGATAAGTTCCAATCAGAAGCCATCGCTCCAGTCCTCAACAAGGTCGGTGCCTTCACCGCAAACCCCGTCATCCGCAATATCATCGGCCAACCTAAGAGTACGTTCAACATCCGCGAGATTATGGACGAAGGCAAGATTCTTGTCGTCAACCTCTCGAAAGGTCTGATAGGTGAGGACAACGCTAGCATCCTCGGCTCATTCATCGTCACCAAGATCCAGCTCGCCGCCATGAGTCGCTCTGATATCCCCGACATCGAAAACCGTCGACCATTCTACCTCTACGTAGACGAGTTCCAAAACTTTGCGACCGATTCATTCGCGACCATCCTCTCTGAGGCACGAAAGTACGGCCTAAACCTCACCGTCGCTAACCAATATATCTCTCAGATGAATGAAACCGTTCGCGACGCCGTCTTCGGCAACGTCGGCTCGATGGTCAGCTTCCGCGTCTCTGCTGACGATTCACCAATACTTGCAAAGCAGTTCGAGCCACAATTCGAACCCACCGACCTCCTGCAAATGCACAACCGTAACTTTATCATCAACATGGTGATTAACGGGGAGAAGGCTCCCGCCTTTAGCGCGAGGACACTCAACCTGCCACCACCACAAGAAGATAACACTGGTCGTATCATCCAATGGACGCGCGAACACTACAGCCAGCCACGTGAAGTCATCGAGCAGAGTATTAGCGATCGCATCCTGCCACCCGAAAACCTTCAGGTAAAGCGCCCAGGGCCCGCTTATACAACGCCCAAGAGTCCCGAAGAACGTGAGGCGGATATATTAGCTCGTGAGCAGCAAATGACCGCACAGGGCAAAACCTGGCCAGTCGAAGGTGTCACCCCAGACGCACAGAATCCTGAGCTGCAAGCGCGCCGCGAAATCCCAAGCGAACCGCCACGCCGAAGTGAGCAGGGAAGTAGCCAACAGCCACAAACCCCTACCACTCCTACCGGCTCAGATGATGAGCAACGCCGCAAGCGAAGTCGTAGCCGTAAACGTAAGCCAACGACACCTCAGTCTAACGGCGAGCCGAACCGTCCTCGCATCATACGGGAAGGGCAGCAGGATGCTCCCCGCCCCGAGCAGAAGAAGCCAAGCGACCCTACCTTCCTATCATTACGATAGGCCTCTACACCCTACCTCAACTATCCCGTCAGTATCGACGGGATAGAACAATAAGAACAAAAATAGAACATGTATATATCACTAGATTTGAGCATTGAGGCAGCCGCGCGATGTACAAAATGGGCGATTCAGGCATATGTACATAGAGGCTTAAACCCACAAAAAAATGGGGCTGGCACGTGCGGGGAATAGTATGCGCACAACACGGGAAGGATCAATCCGAAGCAGCAATACATACGTAGGGGATGCATAGTGAGTCATAAGTCATCCATAGACTTAACGTCGCACAATATCCGTTTTACGACATAGCATCTATGGAACAAAGTTGAGTCAGCATACGTCTATCGTGAGTGCTAATTGGGGCGTAGACCCCTAATGAGGGGAGTACTCTGCTCATACATCAACGCGCATGCTATTACTATCGTACATATGTTCGCACCTCGACACATCGTCGTACTCACACTAACTCGACGATCCATTTAAGCGCCTACGGCTACAAACGCTACCTCGTTGTAGTTTTCCACACACCGGACTTTTCACGCGTCTAGGCATTTGCTTTTTTTGAAAATCATTACCCCCCTATCCTTTTTCCCTTTTACTTAGCATTTGCTTTTCCCCTACTTTCCTATTGTAGTATATATTTTTATGCATGTTTATAGAATAGAACAAAAGTAGAACACTCTTCGATTGGCGAGGAGAGACCCCCATCAGCTTCACCTACCTGTAGAACGCTCGCCCACTGACGCGAACATCGACGTATTCGGGTGTGATGCCCTTACCGCGTAGGTATGTCACCGCGCGGGCAGCATCCTCAGCCTGCTCCCCTGCCGAGCGGTCTATAGAGAATTTAATCGGATAACTTAAGCCATCGGCATATATCAATAACTGCCTCGTGGTGCTAGCAGGTAGCACGACACGGACTACGCGATAACCCTGAGCGTTCATACGACCGACGACGCGTCCGATGGTACTGATGAAGCGTTCGCTAGCGAGCACTTGATTGTCCTGTGCCTGGATACCAGTCTGATCAACCACTTCGACAGAAGGGTCGTCGTAGAGATTGCGCGCAAAGGCGTTGCCCTGATCATCGACGTATAGCTTCGTATTGCCCGTCTTCCAGAGCACTACTGGCTTACGGAACGTAAGTGTGAAGCTAGAAGCACCAAACCCATCATAGGTCGGCTCAGGAGCCACAGAGGCTACTTCGGGACAGCCATTACTCTGGAGGTAGGTTGTAAGGGATGCCGTATCGATAGTTGCACGCAGACGCTGGAAAGGATTACCCGTGAGATACTCTTGAATCTTCTGGCTATACAACCGTTGATCGACGACAGCTTTCGTATCAGCCGTCACATTGACGATAGCAATCGACTGATAGATGATCCAGCCGAGCAAAGCTGCTCCACATATGCTCAAAAACAGGTATAATCCGAGTCGCTTACGGTGTGCATGGAGGTCGTGCTTCTGGACGCGAGACGACCGTAGCTCCGAGTTTGCTTCGCCGGCGCTTTCTACATGCGAAGCTAGACTGCCTGTGAGGGTGCGGTTACGGCGGAACGCGTAGCGTTCATTAAGATGCGCGTCATCTTGACTCGCATCTGACTGGCCAAGGCGACGGCGCGCCGGCTGCGGCTGTTTCTTTCGTAATAGACCCATACTGCTAGCGCTATTATACCAGTTTCAACCTGTTATGTGTCTATTGTTTCGAGGATCATAGCGGCCACGTCACGCGCCGCATGTGGTCGTGCAAATGCATGTAGATGCGCTGCAATCTGAGTACGACGTGGCGCATCATGGAGTAGTGTGCGTACAGCGCGATAGAGTGTCCCAGACTGACTCAGCTCGTCATCGGTCAATACTAGAGCCGCATCTGCGTTACGATACACGTCTGCATTCTTATGCTGATCACCAAGCGCTCTCGCGGGCACAAGGATAGCTGGCTTCGCAAGACCCGCAAGTTCCTGCACGAATGTCGCACTTGCACGCGACACGACTACGTCTGCAGCACCAAGCGTATCTGCCATACCTTCGTACACAAACGGCACTATCTGATAGCGATCATCCTTAACCGCAAGCATATTTACCTCATCGAAGTTCTTACGACCAGCGATGTGATAGATGCCTATGCCGTCTGCAAGCATGCGTGACGCATCTTCCAGCGTCGCCATATTGATACTCGTGGCGCCAAGCCCGCCGCCCGTAATCACGACGAGAGGAGTGTCTGGGTCAAAACCTAAGCTTGCCTTAGCGGCGCGCTGCTTCGTCTCGTCATACGGCCGAAACTCTGCGCCTATCGGCACACCGACATACCGACTAATTTCCTTGCGGTACTGATAGTTCTCGAGTGGTGATCCCGTACCAATCGCAGTCGCCCAACGAGCTAATACACGATTCGTGAGGCCAGGACGAGCATCTGAGTCGTGGATGACGATGGGAATACGCAAGCATCTCGCTGCCATACCGACAGGCAAACAGACATACCCACCTTTTGCGAAGACAACATCTGGCCTAAAGCGTGAAAGTAGCATGAGACTCTGTACAAAACCGACCAACACTTTGAACCCATCCCGTATATTAGCGAGAACGATGCGCGGCATTACGAGCTGTCGCGCCATCGACAAATGGTGATATCGTCGGAACTTGCCCGCCACTATACGATGAACCTGCACGGGTATCCGGACGTTTTGCGCCATCACTCCCCTTGCCTGCACCTCAAACGCTTTATCGCATACAAATCGTACTTCGATGTCAGGGTGTTGACTGACTAGCTCATTGATTACCGCGGCGACCGGAGTAACGTGACCCCCCGACCCCCCGCCGGCGCATAGAATTTTCATCGCCTGCCTCCTTTAGTGATACCGGTTGATGCGCGGTATACCGCGACAGCTGAAATGCAAGGCCTAAGGCTCCGGTCATAAGTATCATACTCGTACCCCCGAAGCTGAGTAGCGGTAGTGTAATGCCCGTGAGCGGGATAAGTCCTATCATCGAGGCCACATTCAACACCACATGAGCACCAAGCCAGCCGAATACGCCCGCGACTGCGATACGCATCGACATATCTGGTTGATGATCAGAGATGCGGAGCAGCTGCATCAATAGCGCTCCAAACAGCACAATGATAAGCGTCGTCCCCACGAAACCAAATATCTCTCCCATAATCGCGAAGATTGAGTCATTGATTGCCTCTGGAAGATATCCGGTCGCCTGCACGCTCTGACCGATACCTCTACCGGCGACACCACCGGTGCCAAGAGCAATCATGGCATTCTTGATATGGTAGTTGTTGTCGTCACTCTCGGCCGACTGGCTTGATGCGTTGTCACCCTGGAAGAAGGTGATGAGTCGCTCGCGTCGATGCGGCACAAACACCGTCAGTAAAATTGCCGCAATGACTCCGACGAGTACAATCTTACTCAGAATCTTCCACGTCATCCCGCTCGCGACCAGCATCATGAAAATCGTCGAGGCGACCGCGATACCCGTACCCATATCCTTTTGTAGTACCACCACCACAAACAGTACCAGGACTGCTAGGGCGACCATCGGGTAGACGGTGGCCTGCATGTTATTTATCTTGCCTTCACGGTATCTGACCGCCAAAAAACCACTCATATAAATAATAAGGGCGAGTTTCAGTGCTTCTGCAGGCTGAAAGCTGCCGAATACGCCAAGATTGAACCATCGATATGCGCCCAGTGTATTGGTCGCAATCGCATCGATATTGAGCACGTTACCAAACACAAAGAGGAGCGCGCTCAACCCTAGCGCGAATTGCAGTATCCGCAGCCCGTAGCGTTTCATCGTCTCATACGGTATCGTCATCATGACGACGAATGCGACAATAGCCAGCCCTAGACTAGCAAGCTGCTTGATGACGAAGTACGTGTCGGTGTAAAACGTCGTATTGTGAACTTCATTGAGGACATTCGCCCGCTGTGGGCCGATTGCATACATCACAATTAGACCGATGAGCATCAGTAGGCCGACAAAGAGAACGATGCGGTAGTCGGGTCGATGCCGACGCTGCCCGCCCTGCATCAAAGGCATGCTGTCGCCACCCGACGCAAGAGAAGATGAACGCGTGCGTCGTACGCTAAACATGACCCCCACCCAGGGCCATAAGCAGGCCGATGAAGGCGCTTACGGAGGCGATAACCCAGAACCGCATAGTGACTTTCGTCTCGGGCCATCCTTTTGCCTCAAGGTGGTGATGGAGCGGCGCTGAGATGAAGATTTTGCGATGGAACAACTTCTTTGATGTGATTTGCAGGAGGCTCGAACCCGCTTCGACGACAAACACCATCCCGATGATCGGAAGCAAGAAGAGTGTGTTTGTCAGCATCGCTACGACGCCAAGACTCGTCCCAAACGCAAAACTCCCCACATCGCCCATAAAGAAACGTGCCGGATAAATGTTGAACCACAAATAGCTGAGTAGTGCACCCACCACAGTGAAGCAGAAGCCTGCGATCATGATATGGCCTTGCAGTAGCGCGATAACCCCAAACGTCATGTACGAGATCATGAGAAGACCTCCCGCCAGGCCATCGAGTCCGTCACTGATATTCACCGCGTTACTCGTCGAAACAACGGCGAGCACAAAGATAGGCACAATCCAGAGCCCCAACTGCCAGTCACCCACGAATGGGACGTGAATGGTGTCATAACCCAGCTTGACAAAGAAGAACCATCCCAGCGCGAGCGCAACCAAGATAATCATCATGAACTTAAGACTTGAGCGCATACCCGCCACACCCTTACCCTTACCGCGGATATTGATAATGTCATCTATGATTCCTACTGCCCCACCTCCCACAAGTGCAGCTAGAGGTAGCCATGTCTGTGCTCGATCCCAGTTGAAGCAGAATGTCACGACCGCAATCGCGATAACCCCAATGACTCCCGCCATCGTTGGTATGTTGCGTTCAAACTTTGACGCATGCAGTTTCGTGAATACCATCAGGGTCTCACCGAGTGTACTCGTCGTTCGCTGCTTCTTCCAGAACTGGTATTTGTAGGCAAGAGTGGTATAGATGGGTGTGAGCACCATCGCGAGCAGAAACGCGCCAACACTCAGCATAAATGTCGAGGTTAGCTCAGATGTGAAGGCATGCAAATTCATAGATACTATTATACCCCTATTACCCTTGTGGTGTTAGCTTTAAGTAATCAATCATCCAGTTTGAAATATCAGTGAAGATTGGCATGGCGTGTTTACCGCCCTCAAGGTTCTTGTGTGGGCCCGATAGCTGGACCATCACGACGTACGCTGGCTTCTGCCCTACTTCTCCCCCAAACCCTACATATGTTGCAATTGTCTGGTCGAAGACGTACTGACCATTCTCGATTGTCTGCGCCGTACCGGTTTTGCCACCGATATAATACCCAGTCCTATCACTCGAGTGATAGGACGGGAACGCCTGGCGTGCATTGTAAATCATCTGCTTCAACGTATCAGAGGTGGATTGCTTGATGATTTGCGTTCCCTGGTGAGGTTTTGCGGCGGTAAACTTCTTCCCGTCGTCACTCATCGTCCCCGCGATTACTGTCGGCTGTCGATAGACACCCCCGTTAACAATAGCGCTAAATGCGGTCGCTACTTGCAGTGTTGTGACATCGAGTCCTTGGCCGAACGTCATATTAGCATAACGAATTGCATTCCCCTGTACATCTGTCGGCGGTATGACAGTACCTGGCTGCTCATTCGCAAGTTCGATACCAGATTTTTCACCCAGACGGAACCTGTCGTGATAGTACTCATAGAGTATACCGCGCGCCTTTGAGTTGATAGAACCGTCCCCAAGCCACGTCGCCATCGTGACCGATCCCGTATTCAGCGACCAGTTCAGGGCATGTTGCATGGTGATTGTGCCTGTCTGGCCTTTACTCGCGTTTTGAATCGTCTTATCGTCGATGGCGATTGAGTCTGTGTTCACATACGTTGAGTCGGGCGTCATCACACCCTTGTCGACACCAGCAGACATTGCCACGGTCTTCATGACAGACGCCGGCTCATACGCCGTCGTGATAATGTTGTTGTTGAGTGCAGACAAATCCGTCACCGCAGACAGATTACTCGGATCGAAACTGGGCAGATTTGCCATCGCGAGCACTTTGCCCGTGTTGGGATCCATGACGAGCGCACTACCCTGTGATGCACCGAAGTTCTTCATGCCATCACTGAGCGCCTGTTCAACTTTCGTCTGGACATTGCGATCAATCGTCAGCACATAGTTTGTCCCATTCTTTGCGGGCACCCTGATATTTTTGTCACCGACCGTAAGGGGCACGAGACGCACGTCGGTGACCGTCTTGAGCATACCGTCAGTCCCCTTAAGCGAGGTGTCGTTGGCTTGCTCAAACCCATATTTGCCGACACCCTCGTTGTCGACAAACCCGAGTACCTGTGCACCGAGCTGACCCTCTGGGTACACGCGCTGCGAGACAGCGTCGAAACCGATACCGGCCAGATTTTCTTTCTTGATAAGTTCTGCCTGGGTGCGCGTCACCTTGCGAGCGAGCACCTGATACCGCGTATCGGTCATCGTCAGGTATTGTTTGAAGTTGTCGCGCACATTACCGCCGGCGACCCTATTCAGCACATCGACAACCTTGGTTGGCTCCTGAATCTCCGTCGGGTCTGCCCACACGGTATAGACCGTCTCATTCATGACAATCTTTGTCGGCGTATCCGAATCCATCGTGTATATTTCGCCTCGTTGCGCGTGCAAGACGAACTTCTTCATCTGCTCGCTATCGGCCTGATCCTGATAATACTCGTGTTGGATCACCTGGATGTAAAAAAGCCGCACCACAAAAAGCGCCATTATTATTCCCATAACAATAGCGATGCTTCTCGTACGGCCGCCTCGAGCGAAATGTAGATTCATGAAATTACTCGTTTACGTGTTGGGTGTCGGTCGGGGTCGTCATGTTCTTGGCGACACTACTGTTCTTGACTGATTGCAGAGCCGTCAGCCGTGCATTTTCAACTTCCAGTTCCTTCTTTTGGTCGGCCAGGGTTGAGATTTCATCGGCAGTGCTGCTTGCTGCATAATCATAGCTCGATGCTCGTGTCGCCTGGGTGAGATAAATCAATCCTAGGACGGTAATCATCAACGCGACGAGCACGGTGTGCGTGACTGGGCCGAGTTTGACAGCAGAGGCAAATGCAACTGTATTTTGATTGCGACCCCAATTGCTTTGGCGCCTGCTATTAAATTGTGCGGTTCGTGTATATGACATTGTGGTGGATTTTTTGTGTTTATTGTTGATGTTTTGTTGGAGATGTCGGGGTCGCCTTCTTGGTGTTCAGAGCGACACCGACAGCTCCAGAGCGCTCTAGAATACAGTCTTACTTGAAGCGAACTTCAATTTTGAACTCTTCTGACGCGTTTTGTACTGGGATATGTACTGGCATTTCTGCTTCCTACCCCTTTCCTGTTTGTTTATGTTTTCACTGCGACTCGTAGCTTTGCGCTACGTGATCGCGGGTTGTGAACGTCGTAAGTTGCACCGTCGATCGGATGCTTAGTTTTGCTTTGCAGCTCGGATTCATAGCCCGCGTGATGCTGTTCGGCAAAATACTGCTTCACGATTCGATCCTCCAGGCTGTGAAAGCTGATGACGCCAACCCTTCCACCCTTTTTGAGTAGCTTCGGGAGCAGCGGCATGACTTCCGCAACCTGGCGGAGCTCATCGTTGATCGCAATGCGTAAGGCCTGAAAGGTGCGTGTCGCTGGGTGGGTTTTCTTCCACTTGCCGACATGTGCGTGCAAGATTACCTCTGCAAGTTCACCTGTTGTATGAATGGGCCGAGCGGCTATGATGGCGTCCGCGTACTTTTGAGCTACGCGAATCGGCTCTTCGCCATATTCTCTGATGAGCCGGATTAAGTCATTGCGATTAGCAGTGTTGACTAGCGTGTCGGCATTTTGTGCTTGACGCCTATCCATTCTCATATCGAGTGGTCCATTCATTGTAAAGGAAAATCCTCGCTCGGGTATATCGAGCTGTGGTGATGACACCCCCAGATCTAGTAAGATCAAATTATAGCTTCGGCCGTCCTGCGTGAGCTGTTTTACGGCTGTGACAAAGTCGGTGTGAAGCAACTGTGTTCCCTTTTCAGCGAACTCGGTTAAGTGGCTTTGGGCCATCTCGTCCCGATCGACCAAAGTCGAGTCAGTATAATTTGCGGTTCTCTCCAGAATAGCTCTTGCGTGGCCTCCATACCCTGCCGTCAGATCGAGATAATTCTCGCCTGATTGGGGCTGAAATTCACGTAGAACGTCTTCCAAGAGGACCGGAACATGAAGTGGTGGATGTTCTTTGATACTCATACGTCCCCACTATACCACAGGGTGGTTTCGTGAGAGACGGTTCGAGATCACCAAACTGGTAGCAAACCGATGTTTGTATTTGTTGGGTGTGTTTGTTTTTGATAAGTTGTCAAACGGAGCCGAGGTGGGTTCTAAAAGAACTCATAATCCTATTAACCGTTTATTGAGAGACTTATGTGTGAGGTGGAGTTTTTTTGGGAGGTGTTGTGTTAGAGGAAGGTACATTCAGCTATTTTTAATGTGGGCTGATATTCCACTGGCTCACTACCAGATTGTTGATCTCGAGGATATCGTTTACTTGTTAAGGTGCGGTCAAATGTCAGAATGGTGAACTAAAGTAATTTGTCAGGTGAGCCGAGACGCCAATATGCCCCTACTCTCACCGCGACGATTTCGCGAGTGATAACCGCGTAATCTAGCAGATGCTGCTCTAACGTCACACGACCCTGCTTCTGGTCGAGCGCCTGGGTAACCTTACCCCTGCGGAACCGTACATTCAGATCGGCAAGCTCCTCATCGAAGATGTGATCGCCTGCGAGCGCTGGCTCTACCTCTCTGTCCCACACTTGCTGCGGATACATATGGAGATATTCGCCGAACCCTCTGGTCACAACTACCCCGCTGGCAAACTCTGCACGAAGCTCAGTCGGTATTGTTAACCGACGCTTGTCATCAAGCTTTCGTTCAAAGTAATCCATACGTTTAGTGTAGTTAATGCCCCTTCTGGAAGCGGTTAAACGGTTAGACTTGTAAATGTTTGTGTTGTGGTGTTTATTGTGCGAGGTGTTGCCTCGATTGGAGGCTTCCCCGTTTTTCCACTAGACTCATCATACAACCCACCATTACCCACACGCAATACCAATTTTTGACAATTGATATCATTGTGGTTACGTTTATCCACAGATTTGTGGATAAGTCAAATCCTCCACAGATACAAAAAGAACCACTTCCCTATCGTGAGACGTGGTATTTTTCGCTATACTTTGCAAACTTTTGACTACTTATGCAACTGCAGTGCGAGCCATGCGCCAAAGAGCATTATATAGACAGCAATCATCTTAACCGATGCCTTGCCGCTCATGCGCTCTGAGGTTTCTGGGTATTCATGGATGTGCTTCATGGATGTTTTCATGACAAATCTATTTTATCACGCTTAAGCTTTTTTGTCAATATCTACTCGATGACGCACGTCGACGTACTGTCGTGCCATGTGGCTTTGCCGCGTACGCGCGAGCTCGACAAGCGCCTCACTTACCGCTGTCGAATTGTGGCGTATCAAAGACCGCGTGACGGGCAGCGCGCGCTCACTCGCCTTTGCCTTTGCCATGGCGCCGATAAAATCACCCCCTATTACATCGTACGACCGCTTCGCAAGCACTGCATCGTCGACCCTCACGAGATGCGCACCCTCGGCCTCGTAGCGCTTGATGAGCGCCTTTGACGGTGTCTGTGCGTTATACAGGACCGCGTCGAGGAAGCCACCGCCACCGAACCGTTCGATTTCTTTTGCGTGTTCCGACACGGTGAATCCATCGGTCTGCCCTTGCTTCGTTACAAGATTGCACACATAGGCGACAGTCGCGCTCGTGCGTCTGAGCGCATCACCGATACCATCGATGACAAGCAGTGGGCCAAGCGAGGTGTAGAGGTCGCCGGGTGCGATGACGACGAGATCAGCTTGTTCGATTGCTGCGATAGCCATCGGATTCACGGTCGGCTTCGGCTCGAGGCTGAGTTTTGCCTTGCGAGGGTTTTTCTTGAAGTGATATGCATCGATGACGCGCTCGCCTTTGAGCGTGATGCTCGTACGCGGCCAGCTCATCTTGAGACGTACATCATCGAAAGTTGCAGGAATCACCGTGCCGTTCACTCGCAAGATTTCACTCGCCGTCTCGACCGCCTCCGCGAAACTACCGGTCGTTTTCTCAAGTGCCGTCAAGAGAAGATTACCAAATGAGTGGCCGCCAAATGTACCCTCTTCAAAGCGATAGTCAAACAACTCACGCACCTTAGGAGAGTCACTAAGCGCCACAAGGCACTGACGTACGTCACCCGGAGGTAGCGTACCGAGTTCATCTCTTAGTACCCCTGTGCTGCCACCATCATCCGCCATGTTGACGATAGCTGCTATCTGCGAGGTGTGATTCTTCAATGCCGACAGGAGCGTGAAGCTACCGGTACCACCACCGATAAGCGCAATCTTGATATCAGTGTGTTGAAACGGCTCGTTCATAGATTATTGCTTCGTCACTTTCTTGATGACTTGCGCAAACCAGAGCGCGCTGGCTCGTGGCGTTCGTTTCAGCGTGCGGTAATCCACCCCATAGAGGCCGAAGCGTGGCCAACGACCCTTGTCCCATTCGAAGTTATCGGTCAGTGTCCAGTGTGTATACCCGAGCAACGCGACCCCCTGGTCCATTGCACGTTGCATTGCCAAGATACTCTCGCTAATCCACCATTTGCGATACTGGTCCTGCGCATCAGCGACACCGTTCTCTGTGATGAGAATGGGTTTTTTATACTTGTGGTAAAGCCGGTCAAGGATATGTTCGAGATCACCCGGCTCCATCGGCCACCCAAGGTCATTGATCTTATCCTCAGGGTTGTGGATGCGATACCCATAGACACGCTGACTCACGTAGTAATTGACGCCAAGATAGTCCGTGTGACGGATTACCTTGCGAACCCAATAGTCATCAAACAGCCATTGGCCGATGCCCGCACTCATGCGGCTTAGCCACGCGTCATCGCCAGGGTACATATGGATAGAATGCTTCGCAAAAGATATCCGATAGGTTCGTCTCATTGCATGGAGTAGCTTGTATGTCCTGTTGTGGGCGACTGCGAGGTGACGATATACTTTAGATGCTCGCCAAAAGCTCGTAGAGGCTGGTGGCCAATGGCCGTTGCGATAGCTCTCAAATGCATACGCCTCCGGCTCATTTATAGTAATGATATACCTCACCGAACCACCAAGCTCGGTCATGATTTTCTCCGCGAAGCGGACGAAGTACCTGATGTTACGACGATGCTCGAAGCCGCCCTTCTCTGCGAACCATACTGGCAGGGTGAAGTGAAACAGTGTCATGACTGGCTCTAGCCCACGCTTATGTAGCGCCGCGATATAGTTTTTGTAATACTCTATCGCCTCCGTATTCCACTGCCCTTCCTCCGGCTCGATGCGCGACCATTCGACGCTAAACCTAAGTGCGTTCAAGTTTAACTGTTTCGCAAGATCGAAGTCTTCTTCATAACGATTGTAGTGATCTACCGCCTTACCAGAGATATAGTTCGCCGGCAATTTAGCAAGCCGCTTAGTATCTTCCCAGCTATCGAGGTCGGCATAGTGGTATTCTGCCTGGACCGACAAAGACTTGGCATTCTCGAGTTCCCAGACAGTCCACTGATTATGCTGCCCACCCTCATTTTGATGTGCGGCAACAGCTGCGCCCCATAGGAAGCGCTTAGGGAATTTCTGTAGTGGGTTACTCGCCATTATGTACTAATTATACTACGCGCTCTCTTGGGGTGCCGAGTCTCGCAACTCTTTCTTGCCCTTGAGCTCGTATTTGACACCTGTCATGTCACTTGTCACATAGTCATCATTGATAAGATTGACGAACTTTGCCGCATCTTTCGCATCCATCAGGATGATTGCGCCAGCGGCGTCATCGGTCATGAGCTCAAGACCCATCTCGTCCGCATGCTCCACGGCCTGATCTTGGGTGATATTACCGAGTTCAAGCTTCTGTAGCTTCCCCACTAGGCTTGGGGTGTCGCGTACCAACGCGTCGAACGTCATACCTTCGGGGAATTTCAGCTTGAAGTGTGCTTCAATCTCCTTGATCTTCTCTTCTGCGAGCGCGAATTTCTTCGCGTCATAGCCAAACATGCGCACGAACTTAGTCTCGCTAAACGCAAAGATGTCCGGTCCCGCGACTAGCACTTGATTATCAGGGGTGATGCGAAGACCCGCGTCAGCAGCAAAAGGCTGGAATGAATCACCGTTGTACATCCACGCCGTGGCGCCTTTGAGCACCTGAGATTGTGGCAAGAGTTTCGCGACGAAGAACGGCTCGGCACCGGGGCGACTGAAGCGTGCGATAATACCCTTCACTTTTTTGAACTCATGCTCACCTTCGCGAAATACTTCGAGCGCTTCTTCGCCAAAGAGAATCTGCTCGATCACTTCTTGTGCGTGTTCGACCTTCTCGAGCTCCGTACGTTCGAGTACGTTCTCTTCTGAAGCTGCTGCTTCAAAATCACGTACCAGCATGCCCGTTGCAGCCCCGGTCTGGACCGTGCTGATCATGTCATACAGGAAAAGGACTTTTAGCTGTGCCTTTAGTTCCTTGGCGTAATTCGTCGCATAGACGGTATAGCCTTTTGTGAACAAGAAGAGGTCGATTTCGAGCTGGTCTTTGTGTGCGTCCGCCTGGTTTGCCCAGAGGAAAATGTCGGTTGGTTCTGCTTGCTTGGTGTCGGTATCTGTCGTAGTCATGAGTTCTAGTGTACTATCTTTTCGCATTGTTTGCATAATATATGCATTCATGGTTACGCTTGCATAAATACGGTTTTCTTCCTAAAATTACCTTATTCGTACAGCACCGTGCGCGCACCTACCGCAAAGTAAGGAATAGACGATGAAACAGCTTGATAAACCCACGATGCAAGCACTCCGACAGACTGTTGGTGGCATCGGAGCGCTCACTGCACTCCAGGCAACTACGTGGTTCACAGAGCATCCCGATGAGCTAGAGGTGAACGTCCAGTTAACGCTAGAGACACTCCTCAATCTGTTCACAGCCTTCGGGCTGAAGAACGGCACTGACTACGTCACCGATGACGCAATTCAGCTCATCAATCAGTCTCGAGGCATGCGGCTGTTCGCCCAGACACACGGAGGCAAGCTCCAGGTCTGCTGGAGAAACGGTTTCCACTGGGCTGGCACCTTCGACTCAGGCTATTACTCGCTGAAAGTCGTCCGCACCGCACCAAGTTCGCAAGTTTGATGCCGCAACCCCACGAAAGGGATAAGCCCGTGAGCAACGAGACATCAGAGACAGCCCTCCTCGACGAGCAGGAGCAGAGAGTACGGTGTGATCGAATGATCATCGCCCTCCATCTGCGCAGCCTGATCGAGAAGTCTGGGAGCGAATACCTGCTCGTGCCCGCAGCCGTGATCGATCAGATCAAGGAGCTCCGGAAGAGCGACTGGGCGAGACAGGATCTCGACTTCGGCGCCTACGTCTACTCCCTCATCACGGAGTACCTGCTCACTCATTTCTCCGATCTCTACACGGGCTATGAGTGGAACGACGACGATGTCCACCCCGAGGTCTACCTCATCATCGAGCGCGTGGCCGCCGTCTAGCTACGTAGCCTTGCCTTCCTTCACTGGAAGTGCGAGGCTTTTTCATTATCAACGAGACTCTCTAGGGGAGTCCTCTTCCCTAGACAAACCCTCCCCGCCCCTTTAGGATAGAGCTATGAGTTTTGAGACGAGTGTCCACCCGATGCAAACACTGATTCTACGTGAATTATTATTCGTACCTTCAGCACACTACTCTGACCTGCAGAAGACGTCTGGGCTTGATAGTGACCATTTCAAATTCCACCTCAAACGGCTCGTAGAAGTTGGCTACGTCGACAAGATAGGTCGCGATTATCAACTGACACTGACGGGCAAGGAATACGCAAACAAGATCGATACCGATGCGGGTACGCTTGAACGTCAACCAAAATCCGCCGTGATACTTGTAGTGGAGCGTGCCGTTGGTGAGACCAAAGAATACCTCGTCCAAGAGCGCCTCAAGCATCCGTACTACGGATTTTGGGGATTCCCTTCCGGTAAGATCCGCTGGGGCGAGTCTATCCTCGATACCGCGAAGCGTGAGCTCGCAGAAGAGACTGGACTCGAGGGTGACTTCGTCCATGGTGGCGTCTATCACGAACGTGACATCCGCCCCGGCAGCGACGTCGTCATCGAAGATAAGATATTTCATGTGATGTTCTGCGACAACACCCAAGGTACACTCCTCGAAGCATTTGAGGGTGGCCGCAATGCGTGGCGCACACTCGACGATGTGCGGCAAGAAGTGAAGCGCTACAAGAGCTTCGACCAAGAAGCGGCTATCGCGATTGAGCACATTCCCTACAGTGAGGCGATTGTTGAATATGGCGACGAATTTTGACGTTACTCGCGTAGTGCTGTGTGGGTCTTTTCGCAAAGACCAGACGGGTCTACTCGATGCCTACCATGAGCTCATCGACACCAATTGCCAAGTACTCTCGCCCCACTCACTAGATTTTGATGACCAGGAATTTGTACGCGACAACGCGACGCTCGATATGTCAGCGCGGGCACTTGAAGACTATCATCTTATGAGTATCCGCCAGGCTGATTTCATCTGGCTGCACGCCCCCGATGGCTACATCGGCCTCAGTGCCGCGTTTGAGATTGGCTACGCCCTCGCCCACCACATCCCAGTCTACTCACGCACAGCAATCTCAGACTCAAACCTAAGGAATTATATCGAAGCGGCGCAGAGTGTGTTTGATGCCAAGCAGCACCTACGTCTCGCCAGCTAGGTTTGTACCGCGTCTTCGCCGAAGTGCTTTTGCAGTCGCATCGTGATACTTCCCTCGTGACGTCCAAGCTTTTTGCTCAGAGTTTTTACTGATTCACCGTGCAAGAATCCCTCTTTGAGCGTCGTGTCATCGGTCGCCTCCCACGGCATATAGGCATGTGGGTACGTCTCGCGCATTTTCGCGATCTTGTCAGCCCAACCAGAGCTACCCCCCTCTTTCTTCTTTTTGACAGGTAGCTCGTCTTTGCGCACTTTTGCCTTCTCCTTGAGATGCACGAACCGTTTCATATCTTTGGCTGCACGCCCACGAAGCTGTTCATCGATTTCCCTTGCCTCATCACTAAGCTGGAGCGCCATACGATTAATACCAGTAAGGTATAGGTTGGATAAATCTTTTACTCGGCTGAGTGCCACATATCCCATCCCTGGTACGAAGGCCTTTCGCAGGTCGATACGCGCGGCATCAAGTGTCATACCCTGACTCTTGTGCACGGTGATGGCCCACGCAAGTCGAAGCGGTATTTGACTGATACTTGCCCGCTTCTTGTCCCCGTCCCTGAGCTCCCACGTATCGGGTGCCATCGTGACCGTGCGCCCATTTAGGAAGTCCACGATCGGATACTCAGTCCCTGCTTCAAATTCCACGACCGTGCCGATACTACCGTTTGCGTAGCGCTTACTCGGGTCGTTCTTGACCGCCATCACAAGTGCACCCTTCTTGAGCGTCAATGTTGCAGGCGCAAGCACGCTACGCTGCAGTGATTCCACATAATTCTGACTACCAGTCGAATGCTGACTATAGATAAGTTCATCGCCGTCTAGTTTGGCAAGTTGACCTTCGTTTACCCGATCGACATCGACGTTGACCGTGTGAAGCTCTGTCAGTACTTGACCATCTGGTGCTACTGCATCGGCGCGCGCGAGCAACAACTCTGCATGACGTCGACGCAAATCCCCGGTGCGCATGCTCGTCAGGATCTCAAGTAGATCATCGCCCTCTTTCTGGCGGAACTGCTCATCGAGGTACAAAATGACCGGGTCAATTTCTTGCCATACTTGTGCGTTGACGACAAAACTTCCCTGCAGTGCATCGTTCCTATTAATCGGCGGTAGCTGGAAGAAGTCGCCACTCATCACCACCTGGATACCGCCAAACGGCTCATCGCGCTCACGCACCACCCGACAGACTTGGTCGATCATATCGAGGCGGAAATCATGTAGCATCGAAATCTCATCGATGATGAGGATGTCGGTTTTGGTAATAATTTCTTTGCGACCCTTTGCGAGATGTTCGGCAAAATGATCAGGCAGTCGATCGTGCACCCCTATGCCGGACCACGAATGGATTGTGGTGCCGCCGAGATGTGTCGCCGCGAGTCCCGTTGTCGCCGTGACCGACACGTGCTTGCCCTCGTACTTTGCCAGTTTAATGAACTGGTTCAACACAAACGTCTTGCCCGTCCCCGCAGGTCCGGTCAAAAGTGCAGAATGCCCCTCTAGTAGTATTTCAAGCGCCAACCCCTGATCCATATACTCTTAGTATACGGGAGATACGGAGCTAGAAGCGTTGTGCTTTTTTATTCCCACCCAAACCCATGCCCGAAATGTCCGTATCGTGCGGTCTCTTCATAGATTGGTCGTCGCAAATCAAGCGATGTGATGATGCCGTTCGGCGTCAAATCATACCCCTCGACCTCCTCAGCCTCGCCGTCAACGATCACAGTCGCCTCAAGTGGCTCAGCCACGCCAATCGCATAGGCGATGCGCACGATGACTTCATGCGCCTTACGAGCTCGTAAGCAGTCTACGGCGATTTTGCGGGCAGCGTAGGCGGCGCTACGATCAACCTTGCTTGGATCTTTGCCGCTGAATGCTCCACCCCCTATCGGTACACGCGGACCATAGCTATCTACCGCTAACTTTCGTCCGGTGAGGCCGGCGTCAGCATCAAATCCACCCACATTCCAATCCCCCGCTGGATTGATGTGGAGCGTCGGCTCGTCGAAGCCTCGCGCCCGTGCCCATGCACGCACAATCTCACGCAACTCCTCGTGCGGCGCATGCTGAAAGCTCGCTACGATACTCACAACTTCGTCCCCGTCGAGCGTCACCTGAGTCTTCCCGTCGTAGGGCCAGGACTCATAGATGTGTTGGTTTAGTTGGCGAGACAATACCATCTCAAGAGGCAGCAGCTCGGGTGTCTCGTCAGTCGCATACCCGATCATGATTCCCTGATCGCCCGCGCCACCGATATCCACGCCCTGTGCAATCTCATGGCTCTGTGCCGCGATATTCTCGATAAGCGTGACGTCACCCGCGAGTCGTTTAACGATCGGTGTGATGTCGATATGGACGATTGAAGTCACTTCACCAGTGACGAATACTTGACCATGCCCACCAGCGACATCGATTGCGACACGCGCACTCGAATCTTGTGCGAGATACGCATCGAGGATGGCATCGCTGATTTGATCACAGATTTTGTCCGGATGCTTCGGGCTCACACTCTCGGCAGTGCGGTAATGATGGGTTGTTACAGACATAAAAAAATACCCCTTTCTATCTGCCCTGAACATTCAGGAGAAAGGAGCTTTCGAAGCTATATATCTTTCCTGAATCTCAGGCTGGATGAAGCACCTTGTAAGTCTACAGGTTGCTAGCGAGTCATCGGGCCAGTCCCTCGTCGCTTCTTGATATTATTGAATTGTTAACCCTTGTGATTATACACTAGCGGGCCTGTGTGGACAACGATTCTTCTATTCCTTGCCGAGGTGTTTGTTCATCAAAACGTCATAGCCGTCAGTGACGGTATCCGCTCTTGAAATACCGAGTGGCTCGAGGACTCCCCAAAGTTCTTCTACGACCTCCTCGTAGTTTGCGTCATCTCCCGTTAGCTTCTCGGCCTCGACAAATGCACCTAAGGGTTCGACGATATCAAGACAGAGCTCAATGTCTCCGACGTGCGCCTTGCGACGCGTCTTTGTGAGGTCAGAGTACGGGACAAACCCAATGTGCCCGATGATACTCTCCATCTCTAGCTCGTCATCGATAATCGTCTCGTGTTCGATACTATCAAGCTGGTTCGTGACGGACTTCTTGAGAGTGAGATATGACGTGGACACACCTTCTTTCGTCTCAGTACGGATGCGCAACCACGGCTCACTGTTTTCTGCAGCGCCAGGCACACCCGGCAATCCATAGACACGATCATGCTGTTCGACAGGCTCAGATATCGTCACCCCCTGTGCGGTCAGTGTGGTCATGATGGCATCGAGTCCACCGACACGCGCCTTGATCTCAATTTCTCTCATAGTCTCGCGCCTTCGCGAGCCTTGTTTGCCCACTCGTCGGCCAGCTCATTGCCTTCATGGCCGACGTGACCGCGCACCCACACGAGTTTCGCGTTGCTTTGCTTGTAGAGCGCACATACCTCTTTGACAAGGTCGAGATTCTTGATCTCTCCACCCTTTTTCTTCCAGCCATTCGCCTCCCATCCGAGAGACCATTTCGTAATCACATTGATCCAAAACTCACTATCGGTGTGGATTTCGCACGCCTCACCCCCGACAAGGCTCAGTGCAGCGATGAGGGCCCGACCTTCCATGCGGATGTTGGTCGTCTCACCGTCCTCACTACCGAGCGCAACGGGCTTCTTGCCCTCTATCACAGAATAGCCCCCGGGGCCTGGATTTGGGCTTGCACTGCCATCAGTAAACAATATTCGCATAACTTCACCTATGATACCCCGAATCTCCGTGAAAACCAAATATTCACCTCACTCTCACCCCTGTTACATATACCGCATACGCTATATGTAGCGTGCCCACATATAGCGTATGCGGTATGGTGGAAATGTTGCGCAAAACATTTCGTCGACACTAGACTAGGGTAAGATGCTTATGCTTGCCTCTTTTTTCCCCTTCCGCCATACTAAATCGTAACCAACGGAGGGGTTATCACAATATGGCAGAGACGCTACTACGACCACAGGTTCAAATAGAAAGTCCTTTTGGCGCACCGACACGAGAAGGTATCATCACAAACGTAGCCTATGCGCTCATTGCGATGCACGATAGCCTCTGGCGTGGTGAAGCCCCTTTCGCTAGTCATCTACTCTATACGCAGATGTTCAACGACAACGATGCCGACGAGCGACGTATAGGTATCGAAGCGGGACTAGTCATCGCCAAACACGCTCAAGTTACTGCCCTCTACGAGGACCTGGGTATCAGCACGGGGATGCGCATGGGCATGGAGCATGCTGAGAAAGTCGGTCGCCCCATTGACCACCGTAGACTGTACGATGCATCCTGCTCACTAGTTGAGATACAAGAACAGATACGCGCCAACTCTCCCTTACCCTTTGAAACGATAGCTGCGGTATACGCGCGCATTCACGCCTAGCCGCCTGTCTATGCCTGGATTCAACCATTACGCCAAACTAAAGAGAATCCTCGACGCAGAACCGTCGGGATGGTATATCGTACTCATCAATGAGCCGACAACTGCTACGAATTTCAAAGGCGAGAAGGTCCGCTTCGACCATTACTACCGCCTCATGCATGCCGATGGCACACATATCAAGTACGGCAAGTTTCAGCAGCTCTCTCGCCTCGCCGAGACACTCAATATACCGGCAGAAGCACTGCTTGTCATCGAGAAGTGATAGAGATAACTTATCGTTTGAAGGTATCCGGCAACGGAGCATCAAACTTCACTTCGGCCAAGTTCCCCACCGTATCATGAACTCCAAGATGCGGATACTCTGCGCGATACGCCACCATCACGTCACCAGACAACGCATCGGCCATATCGAGACCAAGCTTTGCGACTATATCATGGATTGAAGATTCACCCGGAGCTTCAATCTCTATATAGGGTTTCAGCCACGGCCACTCATCAAGTTCGATTTGCACCTCTCCAAGACGCCACGACTCACGCTTCGACTCCTGAAACGATCCCTTGGCGATACCACCCTGCTCCAGGATGCCTACGGCGATGTCAAAGTCACCTACCGTCGTCTCAAGTTCCTGTGTCCCATCAATGTCATACGAATCCGTCTGCTTATACGTGAGCGTAATCTTGTCTCCCTCGTCTCGGACGCGAATCCATCCATTTCGCGCTTTCATCTCAGCGCTATCAAACGTCACGCGTCTCATGAGGCGCATTGGCTTTTCACATATTGCTCCGATTGCTCTCAGCTTCTCACGTATTTCGTCGTGATTAACGTCGAGGAACTTGACTTCAATTTCTGTATTCATAGTACGTAGTATACCAAATGATTGCCCCTAGGGGGGTCTTACTGTGGGGACGGGCTCAATAGTTCAGCAAGTGAGGCAGTGACGTATTCATCCGCCATATGGAACTCGGCGAGCATGAAGATAAATGCGCTCGCCTTCTCTGCCGATGCCGCATAGTTCCTGCGTTGGTCGATTTCGGGCATAGATTGGTCGAGCAGCTCCTTGACGTGCGGGCGAGACGCAAGATACTCGGCTGTATCTTCATCTACTTTCGTGCGCAGTTCATCGACCTCAAGATCTCCGCAATATTCGTGCAAAGGCAGTATCACCGTGTCTGCATAAATCATGTGGAGTATTTGTCGAGCGAACAATGCGCCTTGCACCATCGATCGACGCTCGTCTTCACAGATGGCACCGATGAGCAATGCGAATTTCTCCGCAAGCATCATCTTCTCATCGGTCACATTTGTCCAGTCGATGATCTCACCGAAGACAGTCTGAGTCAGATTAGCCTCCAGTTCATCCGCAATGAGGGGCTTGAACTCGGCCACCGCATAGTCAAGCAGCTGGTCAGGTGGCAGCACTTGTTCGGGAGATATCATGTGTCATATATTGCCACCCCTATCTGATAATGTCAACGACACTGACTCTCTCGCCAAGAATGCGTGTGCTATTCGCCGTTTCGTGGGATAGCCACGAGATCGATATCGAAGACGAGATCGCTATTTGCGGGGATGTTCGATGCGGGGCTTGAGGCGCCATACGCCTGCTCTGCAGGGATGACCAGCCGACGCGTACCACCGACTTTCATGCCCGGTACGCCAAGCGTCCAGCCACGGATGACTTGATCCAGACCAAAGGTAATCGCCTTACCGAAGTCCAAGCTACTCTGGAAGATGATGCCGTTCTTTACGAGCGCACCAGTGTAGTGGGCAGTGATTGTCGCGCCAGGTTTCACTTCCTCACCCGTGCCGACTTCGACGTCAATCATCTCTAGTTCAGTAACCGCTTCGCGCGGTTCAAAGTCATGTAGTTTTGTGCCTTCGTATTTCATATATTCTCCTTATTGTTCACCATATATTGTCCGTGATGGCACTCGGCCGAAGCCTTGTATCGATATGCCATCTTCACTGATGTCCAGCACGCCAAATGCGTTGCCGTCATACTCCACCATACCTTCTATCGTCACACAGGGCAAGCCGCGATAGAGCTCATACGCACCATCGTGGTTGTGGCCGTTGATGTAGGCTCTGACATTTGGCTTCGATGAGAGAAAGTCGCGAATCTCCGGAGCGTTAAGTGCATTTTCACGATGTTCGGGCCATATCGGGTGATGTCCGAAGACTATCACCTCTTTACGGTGTGACGCTGCGTCATCGATGACCTCATCCAACCATCGCATCTGCGCATCCCCTATAGCACCATTCCACGGCTTCGCATTCAACCTACCCTCCTCGGCATATTGCGCGATACGCGCCTCACCTCGTCGATACTCCTCAGTTCCGGGTTTTGATTCGATGACGGCATCCTCATTCGTATCTGTGAACACAAATCTTATACTCTGCATATCTACATATCGGTATCGAGTATCTTGCGTCAAACCAAGTGCGGTCAGCGCCTCGTCGGTATGTCCGCACACATAGTCATCGTCAGCGAAGTCATGATTGCCGAGAACTGGCCACATCGGTACATTGAGCTCTGATAATACCTCCATGACAGGAGCAAAATTGCGCTTCCCGCGGTCGATGAAATCGCCGAGCACGACGACGGCGTCTAGACCCTGCACTTCGTTGAGAGCTGCCACTGCTTCCCCCAGCCTCTCCACTCCTTTCATCGGAAAGCGCGTATCGGTACTTCTATGACTAGACACGTCTGCGTATTGTGGGTCGGCGACAAGTCCTATCTTCATATGCTCATTATATACGCTGGACACCGCTGCAGACAAACGTGCGTCGAGGGTTCGCTTTTCATAGAGTATTCTATTATAATATTATTGTTCAGTGATTCTGCTGACGCACCTACCCCTCATCCCTTCAAGGTGGTGATCAAATTGGCCTCCAGTCGTAAATGGAGATGGGTGTCGAAGACCTATGGCTGCACGTGCCCGCAGGACTGCGCGGCGTGTGGCCAGGGTCATCATGGCAGCTGTCGATATGGCTGCAAGTATGGCAAGCCGCTGAGCGACGAAGATCGTCGATAAGCTCTCGCTGGCCTAGTAAGGGCATGTCTCACATCGTGAGCATGCCCTATTTTTAAAATATTTTGGCATTTCCACGTTTTCGTGCACATACATTTTTGTTTTCATTCATAAAATGTTATAATATGACAGTCCCTATACCTAAGGAGTCGAGATGGACAGACCATCCCCTTGCATTGGGCTTTTCGGCACTTGTGGAGATAGCAAGTGGCGTGTACCTTTCATCCAGCGATTCTCGGCACTTCACTTCAACTTCTTCAATCCTCAGGTGGACGACTGGGATAAGTCGTTTTCGAAGATTGAGGCAGAGCACCTCGTCAACGATGAGATCGTCGTCTTCCCGGTTACCGACGAGACAGACGGTATCGGTTCCCTGTCGGAATCGGGCTTCTCGATTCTGCAGGCGCTCAAGAACCCTCAGGGGCGAGACTTCGTCATCATGATTCATGAATACGTCGATCCCGAGAAAGTCACCGACCCAGCCGTTGCGAAAGCTTCGAACAGGGCGCGCGCACTCGTCATGGCTCATTTGGAGAAGCTGGACATGCCGAACGTCTTCCTCGTCCCCACCCTCGAGAAGATGCTCATGGCCACCGATGAGCTCTACCGCCTACGCAGACAGCAACTCGAAATCGACGCACGGCGCGTAGCCATCTCGCGCTTCACCCAGCAGTAGCGCGACCCCGCCCCCAGAAGTTTGGGGGCACTTTCATACCCCTTATCGAAGAGATTGAAGAAACAACCATGCGAGAGATTCGTTACCTTGACAAACTTGTTGATGAACTAGCTGGTGCTAAACCTATGAATACTATTCTCAGGAATTCCGCCCTGTAATTCGATAAATCTTACTTTAAAGACTAACTACTCAAAGAATAAAACCCAGGCTCGGCTGGGTTTTATTCAAACGCTTTAGGCGTTATTTATGTTTCGTACCATACGGAGACTGGTTAGTCGGCTTAAGACTAACACCAAGCTTTGCGGCTTGACCCTGTACGGCAGATGGGGATCGGCCGAGCTTCAGACCCGCGACGCGTGTCGGCGTATTACTCTTAGCAAGCGTTTTGAGTGCTTGGTTCTGAGCTGGGGTCCAGGCTTTGCCACTGTTCTTAGGGGTAGGCATAATGCGAACCTCCTTTCGAGCAAAGATCTATATATAAGGTGCGAGCCGATCTTCTGGTTATCCAGAGCGACCGAGCCATGCTCTGGCTAGCCGTTTAATCCCCCACCTTGATTCCACCTCACGTGGAATCATTAGCATTATAACAGTTTTGGAAGATAATTACGTACACACAACCTAACTTATCCTATTCCCTCAAATGACAAGCCAAGCCTTACCAGCTCCGCCTCAATTTGACTGAACATGTGGCGAAAACAGCCTACTGCCCTATCGTAGTCAATCTTTGCGATAATAACTCGATCGCCCTCTTTCACATCAAATCCTGCTTTCCTCATGTTATCGACGTATCTTTTGTCCGCGATTCCCTCAGAGTGCACCAATGCATGCCGCTTCAACCAATAGCTGCGAATATTTAGGTAAAGTTCCGTGGTTGTGTCAATCTGAATACCAAATAGTCTCGAAAATCCATCTCGCATGCTCTGTGGATTTTGAAAATTTACCTTCTCTTGAGGATTAGTGTTACCATTACCAAGTTGCCTAATAACACTTTCCGCTAATTTAAGTGACACGAAGTCTCCCTGTTCGCTCTCTTTGATTATCTTCGTCAGTTCACCAACTTCAAACTTCACGTCAGAAAGATTATTAAGTCTTGTAAAATTTTCAAGTATTAAATCGTCTTGCAAATCCTTGAGAAGTGCCTCCGCGCTTCCAGTCATCAAGATGAACGCCTGCGTGTGGAGGGAATCTGAAATTTCATTCTGCTTTCGGATTGCCGAGTCTCTTGTTTTTTCAAAAAGTGCATACTGCCGCTCAGGTACGTTGGCGCTCCTTAATATGGCATGATAAACACCATGTAGTACACTGTACGACTCAAATATAATGCTTAGTGATGCTATCCTTCTATCAAATGCTTTAGAGAGGATTTCCATTAGGGATTCCGTTTTTTAGATTTATCTCTACATGTAATCAATATCTACACGCTTTTGTTCCGTTGTATCTCTATCGCGCACAGTCACAGTCCCTTCCTCAAGTGTCTGGAAGTCGATGACGATGCATGCAGGTGTGCCGATTTCGTCTTGGCGACGGTAGCGTTTACCGATATTGCCGTTGTCGTCCCAGGTCACGTTCACATACTTCTCACGAAGCGCCTTGTAGACTTCTCGGGCTTTGTCGACGAGTTCTGGCTTGTTCTTGAGCAGTGGCGAGACGCAGAATTTGTAAGGTGCGAGGTGCTCAGGAAGTGCGAGGAAGACTCGCTTCTCACCGTTTCGCTCATCGACGCGGTATGCGCTTGAGAGTACTGCCATGAGGGCGCGCTCGACACCAAATGATGGCTCGATGACATGCGGGACGAACTTCTCGTTACTTCCCTTTACGACATAGTCCATGCTCTTGCCACTTTCGCGCGCGATGTTGTCGAGGTCGAAACTTGTTCGATATGCGATACCGAGCAATTCTTCACGGCCGATTGGGAAATCAAATTCGATGTCGATAGTACGCTTACTGTAGTGTGCACGGTCAGATTCTGGCACTTCAAGTTCGTGAATCTTGTCTGCAGGCAATCCGAGCTTGTCGAGGAATGCGTGAACTTCCGCAAGGAGCATATTGAATGATTCCTCCCACTTGTCGGGCTGTACGAAATACTCGATTTCCATCTGTTCGAATTCGCGTGAGCGGAAGATGAAGTCGCGTGGTGAGATTTCATTTCGAAATGCCTTACCCTGCTGCGCGATACCAAATGGCAGATCTGGGTAGAAGCTGTCGACGACGTTCTTGAAGTTCGTGAAGATACCTTGTGCGGTCTCGGGACGAAGATAGCTCGTGCTTAGTGCGACTTCGTCGTTAGATTCAGCGCGCACTTCAGCTTCAGGCTGAGACCAATCAACAGTGTACGTATAGTTATTATCTTTAATCTCGAGGTGTGCTTCACCTGGATGGGTTGTAATCTGGGGCTCAAGACTAACTGGTCCAACGACAGTTTTAAACATCATATTGAACTGTTTCGTTTCGCCAAACGTCCCCTCTTTGCCACACGTCGGACACTTGTTTGCGTCTTCGAGCTTGTCGGCGCGGAAACGACCCTTACAGTTCGAACACTCGACCAGTGGGTCGGTAAACGTATCGACGTGACCACTTGCCTTCCAGACTTTCTGATTCATCAGGATAGCCGCATCGACGCCATACATGTCGTCACGTGCATCGACGAAATGCTGCCACCAGAGGGCCATAATCTTGCGCTTGAGCGCGACACCGAGCGGACCGTAGTCCCACGTACCAGAGAGACCGCCGTATACTTCTGAGCCTTGATATATAAATCCTCGTCGTTTTGCGAGAGACACGATTTCATCTAGTTTTACATCATCCATATTAAGGATATTATACCCTTTCACCCCAGATATAGAAAATACTAACTCTTGCATTCAACTTATGATTCGACTATAACGGATATAAGACATTGCTTAGATAACCATGAGGAGTGAGAGATGCCGAGAATTTCTGGTGACCGATACCTTACGCGAGAAGAAAACTCTGAACAGCGCCACAGGCTTGATACACAGCTTGCTCGCGTCGCAGAAGCGTGGGCAAGAGCGTGGAACTCTCCAGAGCTTCGATTACTAGACGCGAGTCATAAATCTGACGCGACGAAAGACCTAGGCGACAAATATCGCGGACTCAAGCAGGAACGACGAGACCTCGATCTGTAGCTATTCATCGAGCTTAAATAGCTGCGTGCTGGCGAGTCACAAGCCAACAATCAGCAAGAATTTCTTCGACGCCGCCGATTTGCGCGACCGTGCGCACAGGACGTCCCGCCATCAGGCGCAATAACTTGATGTGATTTGCATTGATATCGCCCTGCCCCGCCGAGCGCAATCCACGTTCGTTGATATCGTACATATAGGTCTTCGCGCCGTCGAGCGCCTGACCGACGACATCGCTCTCAAGATTTAGCTCGTAGCCTGTGAGTTTCGCGTAGTGCAGATAAAACCACGTCTGAGCCAGCTGCAGCGAAATCGCGCTATCGTCGAGCGCTTCAAACACCTCGCGCAGTACCTCATACCAGGCGGGCTCGTCGATATCCTCGCTCGCCCGAGCGGTGAGATTGATAGCTTCGTAGCCAAATTGCAATCGATCGTAATCTTCGAGTATGTGACGGTAGAATTTCACCAGACGCGACGATGTCAGGATACCAAGGTCTCCTCTGCCGGTCGAGATGACCACGTCGCTGACCGCGAACAGCTCGATACCGCCCGCGAGCTTGCTCTTTTCGCGACGTACTCCCTTGGCGATGACGTTTCGTTGGCCAAGTGGCGTCAGCATACGCAAGATCCGGTCTGCTTCACCATAGTTGGTTCGCCTCAGGATAATCGACTGCGTGCTTTCGAGGCTCATAGCAGCACCCTCCGCACCGCCGCCACGATATCTTCTGGTTGCATCGTCGTCTTATCGAGTACCGTGTGGACACCGTAGGCCGAGAGGTCGCCATGAGGTACATCACTAGCACTGTTCGAACAAATAATGATCGGCACTTGTGCCAAATCGCTGTGTGATCGTATCTCATGAAGTAGCACGATGCCGTTTGGCCCAGGCATGAAGATATCTAAGATGATGACACGGGGTTTGTGCGTATCTATCGCAGCCATGCCGTCAAGCGCGTTACTCGCAGTATGTACCACGAATCCGGCTCGACTTAGTACTCGTTGGAACTGAGCGCTCAGCCACTGATCATCTTCTATGACAAGTACCGTCGCTGGGGTTTTCATAGTAACCTCAGTTGGGTCGACGTGCTGATATCGATATAGAATGTCGCACCATCACGGTGCCTGGTCGCACCCACTTCTGCGCTCATCGCCTCGGCAAATTGTCGCGCGACGTAGATGCCAAGCCCACTGCTCTCAGGCCTATCATGCATAGGCTGTGGACGCTCACCAAGCGAGCTTGCGAGCTTATCCCACGCATGCGTCGGCACGGCTGGACCATAGTCTCTTACGCCCAGTCGTATGCGATTTCCTTGGTGGTGCATGGCTGCCGATACGATGACCGGGGACTTACCCTCGCTATAGTGCAATGCGTTATCACCGAAACTTAGTAGCACCCGTCGTAACAGATCCTTGTTCGCGAGGCCGAGGAGCGGTCGACTACGTTTGGCGACATGAATCTCTCGACCCTTCGCTCTGTAGAGCGGAGCAAGTTCTTCGACCACATCCTCACAGAGAGAGACGGGATTGAGCGGTTCAAGCGTGAACAATCCATCTTCTAGTCTCGCGGTCTTCGTCAAACCGGTGGTGACGCGTAGCGCCTTCTCGGCCGTCAGCGTAATCTGGCGGGCGATAACCTCGGCCTCCTTAGGGCTACACTCACCTGCTTCCAACTCGAGTGAAAGCTGTCGTATGAGAGCGAGCGGTGACTTCAGCTCGTGCGCGGCAGCTAAAAATAAAGGTGCACTAGTAAGTGCACCCCCTTGCGCGTCGTGTTCTGTAACGGACCCCTCCATATGCTACTTATAGTGTAGCACGCGAGAGGCTACGCGTTAAGAGGTCATCTACTCGTTGAAATCGACGCTCTTCAGTATGGCATCGAAGACGTCTTTGAACGTGTCTCCGTCGGTCCGAATCGTCAACGTGCGGTCGCGTAACTTGATGAGCACCGCGCTCCCGATGATGTCGTCATTGAAACTGCCGGTGAGTAGCGTGCCAGTGTGATTGCCGTCATTGTAGACGCTCGACTTCAAGTCCCCCTTCTTGATGAGACTATCGTAGCTTGCAACAGCTTTGTCGTAGGTGATCTGCTCAATTGTCACGCGCAGTGCGAACTTCTGTGTATCGCTTACCGGCGGGACAAGATCGGGGTTGAGATAGGCCTCATATGTCGCACCGCCACCCTCGCTCACGTCAGTCGCCTGATATGCGCTCCACTTCTTTGGGTAATCAAACGTCAGATGCCCATAGTCTGCAGGGCCACTGAATTGTCGCGTGTCTTTGTTTTCGCGAATAGCGAAGTCAGCCTCGTCTTTGTCGGACTGCTCGAGACGAGCCTTGGCCGCAGCATCCGAAATCTTACTGTCGACGTCCTTCTTCTGATCGAGATAGCTGAGGTATGACCAGACCGAGAATCCCCCAAATACAATTACGAGCAGCAATAACCCGACGATAGCAATGACGCTGCGCTGCACTGCTCCTCTTTCAAGTGAACGATATGTCTTCATGGTTATGATTATACCCTAGGCGCTATCACCGTGCAAAGGTTCGCACCTATAGAGTAAGTGCGCGCCCTCACTGCGTTCTGCCTTCACCTTCGGCACTTTGAAGCCGTACGATATGAGCCAAATAGGTCGGCCTAAGCGCGTTGCTTCGGTGACCACCTTGTCATACATGCGACGGATGTCGCGATTATCGCCAAAAGTATAGACCACGGTCACGTCATCTGGCATCTGTTGCTTCCAAAAGTTCGTCAGTCGTATCTCTACTCCCTTGTCGCCACGCGATAGCCAGCGTGAGATCCACACAAGTACAGGGTTTATCTCGTACCCCACTGCCCGTGCGCCTTTGCGTCGCGCGGCTCGCAACACCAGTCCATCACCCGAACCGATATCGACCAGGACGTCCTTCGCACCAAGCCTATAGAGCACACTCAGCGCACGCGCCACTTCTTTTGGCATCGAGGGTACGTAGGGCGCACCCGTGAACACCATGAAACCACCGAGTAGTACGATAGCGGCAAATATATACCACCACATACCTAGGCGGCCTGATCAAATTTTTTCTTCAACACGTTCACTTCGTTCTTGAGCTCAGCCAGACGCACTTCGATGCGCTTCGCCAGCACCTCGGCCTGCTCGTAGTGTTGCATCGCTTCCTCTAGAGTAAATTCTTCACCCTCAAACCATGCGACAAGCGAATCAAGCTCTGCCATTTGCTTCTCGATGGATGGTTCGTTACTTTGCTGTGACATGATGTACCTCCGCTTCTATGATATCTTGGAATCGTTCGATGGTGACGCGTTCGCCCTCCTTGACCGTGCCCGTGAGAATCGCGTAACCCCTTGCGAGGACGCGCCGAGGGTCGTAGGCAGCGAGCTTATCTCTCACGTACCCGAGTTTCTCGCTCGTTTGCCGTACCCGCTCATCCCAGAGCGTAGTCATACGCTCTCGTGATCCCTGTACGTCGCGCGCAGCATGGTCGAGCGCTGTATCGACATGCGCCAACACGCGGATACGCTGATGCGTCAGTCGTTGTAGCAAATCTTGCCGGTCCGGCACGACAATCTGTGCCGCATTACTCGGGGTCGCCGCCCTGACGTCTGCGACAAGATCTGCGAGTGAGACGTCGACTTCGTGCCCTACGCCGACAAGTGTTGGTACTCGGCTAGCGGCGATTGCTCTCGCAAGCCGCTCGTCATTGAATGTCGAGAGGTCATCGGCACTACCCCCACCCCTGATGATGACGAGTACTTCCGGGATGTCAGTCGTCGTGTTGAAATATTCAATCGCTCGGATGATCTGATCTGCCGACCCTTCGCCCTGCACCTGCACGTGCGCGATATCCACCTTGACACCGCCGAAGCGAGTGTCGAGAATCTTGATGAAGTCAGCGTACCCTGCCGCCTGCATACTACTGATGACAGCGATGTGGTTTGGAATAGTCGGCAGCGACCGCTTACGAGATTCCTCGAAGAGCCCTTCTTTCTCCAGCTTCTCCTTGAGGAGCTCAAACGATTTCTTGAGGCTACCCTCTCCGCTTGGACGAATCGCCTGCACTGTCAGACTGAATTTGCCCCACGCGGTGACCTTCGGTGTCGCGCGCACGATGACCTTCATGCCATCTTCGATAGGTACGCGTAGCTGCCAGATGGTCATGAAGCACCCCACGCTCGCACCCTCATCTTTGAGGTCGAAGAACACGTACTTCTGCTGATTCACCTTAAACGAAGCCACTTCACCTTCTATCTCGATGGTAGGATACGCATACTCAAGCGTTTGATTAAGTGAAGCGACGAACGCGCTGACGCTAAGCTGAGGGGTTGTGCCGTTTTCCATACTTCACCAATGTCATTTGATAAAACACATATCCGAGGACTATCGTCACGAGCAGAATAATCACGCGCGCCAATATCGTACCGGCGATTGCCTGACCTTCCTTGATGCCCGCCGTCGCCAGCACGGCTACCATCACTGCTTCATACGCACCCGCACCTCCCGGTGTCACGACCGCGAAACCAGTCAGGCTAGCTAGACCATAGGCGATGAGGATCGACGCAGGGTTGACCGATGAGCCAAGGGCAAGAAATGTGACGTAGAATAGCGCGATTTCAAGTAGCGTAAACGCGAGACCCCACAGATACGGCTGTATGAGGATACGTTTGTCTTTACTCAGTGACAGATAGTCATCATGCATGTCATCGAGAAATGCGGTGAGCTTGGTACCATCGACAATATGAGATACTTTACCTCGAGTGATCTTGCGTACAATCCGATTCACCCATTTTTCGCACCATGCCGACACGCGATGCATGCGACTTGGACTACTGACGACATAGATGAATCCTACCGTCGCAACAATCATCACGAAGACTAGGACCGAACTCATCAGAATAATCCAGCGGTTGATATCACCATCGATTGTCACCATGAGCACTGAGAGTGCGAGCAACGTCGTCGTGGCCGCGAATCCCGCCGCATAGCGTACTGCTTGCGCCATCGTCGCCCTACTCGTCGTGACGCCGAGCTTAGCCATCCTCCAGTTGAAGTACGAGACACCACTCACGCCACCGCTAGGCAATACGTGATTCACGAAGTTCAGCTCGAGTGAGACGCGCATAAGCGTCCACGGGTTCACCTCACCCATGAGTTTCTTTTGCCTGAGATACGAGAAAATCATCTCGCCTGATGCCAGATATGTCGCAGCCGAGATGGGAATCACCAGCGCCAGTAGACCGAGATTGACTTCAGAGAGTAGCTGCCACGCATGTTGCAAGTGACTTCGCGAGGCATAGAGCAACACAACTACCAATACGATAGTCACGATACTCAGCCACGTGCGAAACGAAAGTTTCTTCATCTAGACTTATTATACCCCACGGCGGCAAGAGAATCGATGCAGCGCTACCTCTATCATCAGTGTCTGGTATATACTATAGAATATGTATATTACGATTCTCGGTCGACAGCCGGCTATCAGTATCGCTGAACTTGAACAACTTTATGGCTCAGAAGCCGTGAAGTGGTTTTCGGATATCGCCGCGCTCGTCGAAACCCCCACGCTCGATGTCGCCTACCTCGGTGGCACACAAAAAGCCGGACGCGTCGTCAGTGAACTCCGTGGCGATTGGCGGCAAATCAGCATGCAGTTGGTCCGAGCCTATACTGAGGCATGGGACGGCCACGAAGGCAAAATCACCCTCGGCATCAGCGCCTACGGCTTCAAGACGACCGTCCGCGACATCCAAAAGACCGGCATCATTCTCAAGGGCAAGCTCAAAGAACGCGGAGTCAGCCTTCGCCTCATCCCAAATGCCGACCTCGCGCTCAATACTGCCACATCTCATCACAACAAACTCGGCCTCTCTGACAACCACGTCGAGTTGCTCATCGTACGCGGCGCAAACGGTCGCGTGATCATCGCCGAGAGTATCGGTGCGCAGAACATCACGGCCATCGCCGCTCGCGATCAAGCGAGACCCCATACCGATGCGTTCGTCGGTATGCTTCCTCCGAAACTCGCTCGCATCATGCTCCACCTAACTGGACCGAAGCCGGTGGACCATACGCCAATCGTACTCGATCCATTCTGTGGCACTGGTGTCGTCCTTCAAGAAGCTCTCCTCGATGGCTACGAGGTGCTAGGAACGGACTTGAGTGAGAAAATGGTCGACTACACCACCCGCAACCTTGAGTGGCTCATGGGCGCAACCCGCGTCGATGGCAGTGTGAAATCAGTCCAACTAGGAGATGCTATGAAGTTTCGCTGGCCCGAAGCCGCTTCGCTCGACAGTGTCGTCACCGAGACCTACCTCGGTCAACCATTTAGCGCACCCCCTTCACCGGTCAAACTACGAGAAGTGCGCGATAATTGCAATCACATCGTCAGTGAATTCTTACGCAATCTCGGTGGTCAGCTATCACCAGGTACGCCACTATGTCTTGCTGTCCCCGCGTGGCGTGATACACAAGGAAACTTCACCCATCTGCCCCTTGATATCGAAAAACTCGGCTATACCCGAGTCCTACTCACTCATGTTCGCGAAGATCAGCTACTCTACTATCGTGAGGGGCAAATCGTCGCTCGCGAACTACTCATCCTCGTCCGGCGCTAACGTTCGCCGTATTTGGCTCCGAATTCATCAATCTTCTCTTGCAACTGACGCGTGAGTTCGTCCTTTTCTTCTTGGGTTTCGAGCTTTTCAAGCTCCTCGCGCATAGTGATGATTTCTTGGATGAGCTTCAGCGCGTCGACGAGTAACTCCATGAAGCGCTTTAGTGCCTCACCGAGTCCTTCTACGGCATCGACAAGCCCTTCCGCTCCCTCGACATCCTCTATAAGCTTATTGAGACTCGTTTCAAGACCGCCAAATAGATCCGCCTCTTCGAGAGACTCGCGCTCGCCAAGCCGATTCATGAAACCCGAAGGGTCTGCGAGCAAATCATCAACTGACAATTGATCTGATACCTCGTCCTCAACCTTATCTTGAATAGCTTCAGCCACTTGTGGGTCGTCTACTAGACTGTCCTCGTAGGCCTGAACCGCTGCTTCGGTGTCCGCAGGAGAAAGTCCGAGTTCTTGGGCGCGTTGCTCGAGACCAGCCACTACAGCATCATGCTCGTTCTCTTGCTCCTGCTGGGCCTCAGCACCAGCTTCTTGGCCGACGGCTTCGGGTTTTGATGTGGTGGGTCCGAGTTCTTTCATAGTGGATGGCTTCTTGCTCTTTTTTGTGTTTAGTGTATACGTTGATTTAATATTAGCATAAATAGTATAGAATGTCAATGTACCCTCTCGCTCATCCTGGTTGTGCGTAGACCTTTTCACCCTCGGAGCTCTTGACGAATTCCCTCTTGTGGTATACAATTGAACGGATTGTTTTATTAGATTTTAAAGGAGTCCTATGTCACACGTTAAAGCAGGTGGTTCTAGCAAGAACGTCCACAACAACGCCGGTGCCCGCCTCGGCGTGAAGCGCTTTGGCGGCCAAAAAGTCTCTGCAGGCGAAGTACTCGTACGCCAAACCGGTAGCACAAAAGTTGCTGGTGAAGGTACGTACATCAGCCGCAACTTCACGATTCACGCCGCAAAAGAAGGCGTCGTGAGCTTCAAGAAGATCAAGAAGGGCTCATTTACTGGCCGCACTCACCCACGCACGCAAGTTTGCGTCGAATAAAAAATTAGCCCTGTGGGGCTAATTTTTTTTGATCGCTTGGATCTTCGACTGGACAGTCCGTAATCCTGAATCTTGTTTTCTGTAATAAGGCGAGTATTTATCATTACCCGAATTGCCAATCGCACCGCATATAGCCTTCACGTCAGCAAGGTACTTGACCATCTCTGGATTGAGCCCTTGTATATTCATCATTTTTTCGATATCTCTTCCTATACCGAAAGCTGCGGTACATGGATCAAAGTGCCCCGCGCGTTCAATCGCTCTCTGTATGTCTCCTGCGATCTTATCTTGCATGCTGTAAAAAATCTCGGCTGTTGTCTGAGGTCGTTCCTTCGACTCAATACCTGAATCTTTACCGCCTTCGGTAGCCTTAGGGTGAAGAATGTCCTCAGGCACTGCTTCAATGAGTGCTTGTCGTGGGGTTTCCGCCCCAGTCGAAGCCTTTGACTCCATCTCAATGTTCTTAATGGCATCTTTACCCAACTCTGTGCGAACCATCGTGCCCGCAAGCTGTTCGGCAAGCTCCCACTGATGGTCATCCGTTAGCTGGTCGGCAGACACAAACTTAGTACCAGAGTCTACCTGGACCTCATAGAGTCCAGCCATATCCTTTTCTTCACTTGGACCCGTATATGTTCCGACAGAGATTCCTTTTTCACCCGAGCGTTTCACGAGCACGGTTACAGGTTGACCAGCTTCATTCTGGTCATCTATCTGTTTGTAGGTTTGTAACTTTTCTGCGCTCATATGTGTATTTGTTCGTTTCTAATAGTCACTATAGCAAAAAATTGACTAAAAGTCAATATGCTAGTGCTTATGAATCAAATAGTTATGCGGCTGGCGCTGGAGCAACTGGATCAGACTCAATACCGAGATGGAATTTGACTCGTGCGACTACATCACCGATGACAACTTGGGATTTCACGAGGTAATCATCGACACCGAGCTGCTCGGCACGCTCTTTGTCCTTGGGTTGACTCAGCGCGGTCAGCATAATGACTCGGATGTTTGCCGTATCGGGGGTGTTACGCAGAATATCGAGTACGTCGAAGCCGCTAATCTTTGGCATCATCGCATCAAGCAATACAAGATCAGGCTTGAAGGATACAGTCGCCGAGAGTGCGTCCTCGCCATTGTGTACTTCGCTAATCTCGAAACCTTCGAGTTCGAGTCGTGAACGATACACTGACGCGAGTGCCGTGTCGTCTTCGACTAAGAGAATTTTCTTCTTTGGGCTATCCATAACTAATCTTATACTATACCACCCCAGAGAAAATCACAAGCACCTTAATTCGAGATGAGTTGCTTAGCAGCACTCAGTTGCGGATCTCGGCTGTTGTTGGTGTCGTCGGACGTGAGCGTCACCACCTTGTCTGGCGTGATGCCGTCCTTCGTGATGTTCTTGCCGTTTGGCGTATACCAGCGCGCAATCGTAATCTTGATCTGTCGACCACCGTCGAGATCGAAGAGCTGCTGAACAGTGCCCTTGCCGAAGGTCTTCTCCCCTACGAGTGTCGCCACCTTGTACTCTTGAAGCGCACCGGCGAGAATCTCACTTGCGCTTGCAGAACCGCCGTTTACGAGTATCACTGTCTTAGTGCCGGCAAGGAGGGCGTCTGTGCCCGAGTTAATCACCTGAGTCGTCGTATCGCCAGATTTCTCTGTCACCACCAACTTGTTGTTGAGCCAGATGCTCGCGGTATCACGAGCCGCGTTGAGATAGCCCCCACCGTTGTCTCGTAGATCGATAATCACGCCTTTCACACCCTGGGAGACGAAGCTCTGTGCCGCCTGGCGCGCTAAGCTCGCGGTATTGTCATCGAAACGTGAGATCGTCATGATGCCGATACCATCAGCCACCGTGTATCTCACGCTCGGATCGCTGACTTGGGCGCGGGTGATCGTAAATTCTTTTTGTTCACCGCCCCGTTGTACGACAATCTTAACCGATGTACCGACATCGCCACGAATCTTCTGAGCGACCGTGGACGAATCTTGACCGATGACCGACTCACCATTGACCGATACGAAGACGTCCCCAGCTTTCACGCCCGCTCGTTCTGCTGGCGAATCGACGACTACCCGCAGTACGGTCGGCTGATCGCTGCGTATGCCGATTTCGCAACCAATACCAGTTACCTGACCATTGAGATCCTTGCTAAACTCCGCGGCCTCCTTGGCGTCCATGAAGACGGTATACTTATCGCCCGCTGCCGCCGTCATGCCGCGGACTGCACCATCCGCAAGCACCTTACTATCGAGCGTACCGTCGTAATTGGCAACGAGCTTGCGATACGCCTGTTGTAAGACGGCAGTATCGAGTGTCTCCGCACTGGCTTTGATGCCAAATACTGGCGCAATCGCGGCGATGAGTTGATCTGCGCGCGTACCCGCCACAAACCCCACAAGCACCATGAGTGTGAGCGAAAGAAAGAAGGTACTCTTCGAGATACCACGAGATTTCTTCGCTGGCGCGGGACTATCTTGTAACTGTGGCGCTTCAGTATCCGTCACGTATATCCTCCTCATCGGTTCGTAATGCTTATACTATTATAGCGCACAACCCCTGAGGTTGTGCGCTATGAATTGCTTAAACTATCTTTACTTATTGGGGAAGCGAAGGAAGATAACTCCCGATGTCTGGATGTCCATCGTAGAATACTGACCGCTACCGTAGAAATTGTATTGGCTGACACGCACCCAGCCATTGCTTGGAGCTGATTCGACGACCATCAAGTGCCCATACGGCGCGAAGCCAGAGATTCTTGGTAGCACCACTGCGTCACCCGGCTGTGGTTCATACACACGCCATGCGCCCGCTGCAGAGCTCGGCCACTGGTACGCATGTCCTGAGCCATTAAACTCTTGCACTCGTTTGCCATACACTTCAGAGATTCGCCATGCGCCGAAACTGACACATTCGCGATTGTATAAGTCCCAAGGGTCAGCATAGGAATCCATCGTGCCACAGTATGGATACCCATCTCCACCACATCCTTGATTACCGCTCCAATTTTGGTACACGAAGCTGCCGATTACACCGCTGTCGACGTCGGCGCCACCATTCTGTGCACGAAGTGCGTCGTAATATGCGCGCTGTTGGGCTGCTGCGTTGGCCATTTGGGCTGCCACGTTACTCGCGAGCTGTTGGTAGGCTGCCTCTTGCCCCTTGGTCTGCTGGACAAGGGATGCTTGTTCACTCTCCATGGCAGCGAGCTGGGCTTTTTGACCCTTCTGCTCTTCTAGGATTTTCGCTACCTCAGCTTGGCTGTTCGTCAGTTTCTTCTGGAGGTCATTGATGTCTTTGATGGTTGCCGTAATATTCGACTGCATCGCCTCACGATAGGTCTGCTTGTCGACGTAATCACCGATGTTGTTGCTACTTGCGAGCATCTCTAGTGGCGTAATCGTATCGTCGACATACATGTCAGCGATGATCTGCCCGAGCGCATCTTTGTTGTCAGCGATATCCTTCTTGGTCTTATCGATTTGCGCCTGTAACTGATCGTACTGTTGCTGGCTTAAAGCGATTTGAGCCATGACGGCTGCTTTCTTGGAGACGATTTGGTCGAGTGCTTCTTGAAGTGTGGCTGCTTGCGCGCTGAGAGTACTCGCTTGCGCGTCGTATGCCGCCTTTTGCTGCTGAAGGGCGCGGATTTGATCATCATATTGGTCTGCGAAGACGCGGTTGACGAGTGCGAGTGGAGCAGACATGCCCACCAATACGGCTAAAGCCACGAGAGAAGACTTCGTGACTATACCCTTCGAAACTGGTGTGGTGGACAGTAGTTTCATCGCCTTTATTTTAGCATAAGCAATACGCATCTGTCAATTACCTTTCCTTCACAATATCCTAGATTTTGAGATAGCGCCGCGTAGCTAACAGAGACGAGACTGTCCCCACGAGTCCTCCGAGGCCTATCATAATCAGTAATACGAATCCAATGTACGTTGTCAAAAAGTCAATGGTCGACTGCACGGCAACGCCGGCATTCTCGAGTCCATTCTTTGATGCGAATAGAATAGCGAAGCCCATCCCCGTCGCGAGCACTGCAGCGATGAATCCATATACAATCGCCTCGACGACGAACGGTCCACGGATGAAACTGCGATCAGCACCGATAAGCTTCATCATCTGAATCTCTTCTTTGCGGTTGAAGATCGCCATGCGAATCGTATTGAAAACAATGAGCGATGAGATTGCGATGAAGACCACGCTTGCACCAAGTCCTATCCTTTGGGCGAAGTCGGTCCACTTACCGATGTTCTGAATTGCGCTACGACGTGAGCCGGCGAACGACGGCGAGCGGTTCGGGTCAATCACGGCCTTGAGTTTTGCATTCGTTTTGACGAACGTATCGAGCTGAGAAGTGTCGTTGATATCTTTGAGATTTATGCGAATTGTTGCAGGCAGCTTGTTGGTCGCTTGGTTGATCGCGTTGAGTAGCTCGGGATTACCCTTGTTTTGCTCAGCTTGTTGCGCACGCGCTGCATCGGAGCTAACGAAGTTCACTTCTTGGACATTTGAAAGCTTCCTGAGGTCCGCCATGATTGATGCCACCTGACTATCGGTCACGTCCGACTCGAGGTAAATCGACATATCGACGTTCTTGCTGATCTCAAGCACCGACTCTGTGAGGACATTGCGTGCTGACATCGTGATGAAGATAATGAGTAGCGTAATCGTCATCACTGCAGTCGCTGCGATCGTAAGCCACGCGTTGCGTGAGAAATTATTGATACCGTAGCGGCACATGCGCAGGAATGTCAGCCACTGACGGCGACGGCGCTTTTGCTGCGTGAGTACCCTTGAGGCTGACTTGGATTTTGCCATTATTGTCTATAGCTCCCTTGCGCTTGGTCACTCGTAATCTTGCCACCGTCAAGTGTGATGACGCGACGTTTGAGCCTGTTTACAATCTCAACATTGTGAGTAGTCAGTAGTACAGTAGTCCCATACTTGTTAATCTTCTCGAGTAACCGCACAATATCCCAGCTATGGCGTGGGTCAAGGTTACCCGTCGGCTCATCTGCAATGAGAATCTTTGGCTGACGCACGACGGCGCGCGCAATCGCCACGCGTTGGCGCTCCCCGCCCGATAGTTGGTGTGGGAAATTCTTTTCCTTACCGATAAGTCCGACGAGTTCGATGACTTTAGGTACGGTATTCTTAATCTCTCGATTGGTCATACCGGCAATCTCTAATGCAAAAGCGATGTTCTCAAACACGGTGCGCTGTGGCAAGAGCTTGAAGTCTTGGAAAACGACGCCAATTTTACGACGAAGTAGTGGGATGTGCTTGTCCTTGAGTGTGTCGTAATCGATACCTCCGACGACAATTTTGCCGCTCGTCGGCTTCTCTTCGCGTGTCAATAATTTCAATAATGTCGACTTGCCCGCCCCTGATGTACCGACAATAATGACGAACTCATTTGGCTCCACATGCAAGCTAACGCGGTTCAACGCCGGCTTGTCGTCTTTGCCGTATGACTTAGTTACCCGATCGAGAAGAATCATCGCACTTAGTATAGCATCGAATAAGCGTAATTACTACGTTACCAGCTGCCGCTTGAACCGCCGCCAGAGAAACCGCCACCGCCGAATCCGCCTCCACCGCCACCACCGCCGAATCCGCCACCGCCAAGCCAGCCACCCCCTGCCCACCACGAGGGATCAGCACCGTGAGACGTGTGGGATTTGTAGTTGCGAGATACTAGAAAATCGAGCAACAGACCTAAGCCAATCCCTATAATCGCTGTGATGAACGTCCAAAACGCCCACGCAAAGATAATCATCACAATAAAGCCGAGAACAGCACCTATCACACCACCCGCCCACCAACTCTTGGTGCGACCAAGTACCGCGCCTAGCCATGCAAGAATAAAGAGGCCAAAGCCAAGGAATAGCATGACCGCATCCCAGCCGTCTGATGAAGATGGGTCAGACTCGTTGAGCGCTGGATCAGCCTTCTGACTGACCGCCAACTGGATGCTATTTACCGCCCCACTCAGTCCCCCAAAATAGTCGCCCTTCTGGAACTTCGGCTTCATGACGTCACGGACGATTCGTCCCGAACGTAGATCCGTGAGATCACCCTCCAGACCACGCCCGACTTCTATACGCATCTTGCGATCATCTTTGACGACGAGAATCAGCACACCGTTGTCGGCATCCTTATCGCCTATGCCCCATGTGCGTGCGACCTCGATACTGTAACCCTCAAGGTACTCCCCTGAGCCAAGTGTCGGGATCATCAAGATGCCGATTTGATATGATTTCTCTTGTCGACTCCGTGAGATCTGAGCAGCAAGTTGCTGAATCTGCTCCGCCGTCAGCGTGTTTGTTTGGTCGACAATCGGTGTCTCAAGTGTCGGCGCAGCAGGAATATCAAGCGCGTGAGCTGGCGACACGAATAACGTGACTGCAAGACATGCTGCCACAATCGAACGTATCGCCAAGCTCCATCGCATAGGTATCGTGCTTTTCTTTGTTAGTTTCCGAAGTTAACGGTTGGAACCGTCTCACTACCAGCTGATGCTTCGAAGTATGGTCGCGAAGTAAATCCGAACATACCAGCAATCAGATTCGTCGGGAACGTCTGGATGCGCGTATTGAATGGTCGCGCAATCTCATTGTAGTCACTGCGTGCGACCTGAATGCGATTCTCTGTACCTTCCAGCTGAGTCATGAGATCTTGGTAGGTAGCCGTAGCAGTCAGTGTTGGGTATGCTTCTGCGACTGCGATGAGCCTACTTAGAGAGCTAGTGACTCCGTTTTGTGCGTCCATGAACTTCTGCATATCTGCTGAAGTAGCCTTACTTGCATCAATATTGATACTCGTTGCCTTCGAGCGCGCTTCGACGACTTGCGTAAGTGTCTCTTGTTCGAAATCTGATGCGCCCTTCACGGTACTGACAAGATTTGGAATCAAATCTGCACGACGTTGGTACTGCGTCTGGACATTACTAAACGCTGTGACGACTTTTTCACGATCCGTCACGAGACTATTGTACGTGCCTACGAACATCGTGATGACGAGCAGTACGACACCGCCTACGATTGCCCATGGTAGCCATTTTTTATTCATTTCGGTTCTTTCTCCTCCGTATACATTATGTATGTGCTCTCATCAGTATAGAACGTTAGCTTAAAAATATATAGGGTTTCCTCTACCCTGCGCTCTCGAGATGTGCGCTGAGAAAGCTCTCAATAAATGGGTCGATATCGCCATCAAGCACCCCTGAAGCGTCGTGTTCTTCGTGTTTTGTACGAGTATCTTTCACGAGCGTATACGGATGTAGTACGTAGTTGCGAATCTGCGCGCCCCAGCTCGCGGATTCACTCGCACGAAGCTCAGAGAGGCTATCGACATGTTGCTCGATCTGCAGCTGTGCAAGCTTGCTACGGAGAATCTTAAGTGCGGTTTCCTTATTTTGCAATTGAGAACGTTCGTTTTGAATGGCAATCACGATTCCCGTAGGCGCGTGTGTTACACGCACTGCAGAGTCGGTCGTATTGACGCTCTGGCCACCATGCCCGCCACTGCGATAGACGTCAATTCGGAGGTCTTTCTCATTAATCTCGACTTCCTCTGGTGCATCAATCTCGGGTAGAACTTCGACAAGTGCGAAGCTCGTTTGACGCAGATTATCACTATTGAATGGACTGAGCCGAACGAGACGATGTACGCCATGCTCGCCGCGCAGCTTGCCGTAGGCATAGGGACCGCTGAGACTATACGTCGCACTCTTGATACCCGCTTCCTCGCCCGCAGATCGCTCGATAAGTTCCGTCTTCACACCCGACTTCTCTGCCCAGCGGAGGTACATACGCTCGAGCATCTCTGCCCAGTCCTGCGCATCAGTCCCACCGGCGCCAGAACTTATTTTCAAAATGACATCGTGTTGGTCGTATTCGCCGTTAAACAGCAGATCCTTGCGACGTTCGACATACTCAGCCTCAAGCGCTACAAGTTGCTGCTCACATTCTGTAATTAATTCATCATCACCAAGCTCGATCAGCTCCTGAATCTCGGTGATGCGTGAACGAAGCTGTTGCCATGGATCAATCTGCGCGCGAATTGTTGCGGCCCTACGAGACAAGAGCTGGGCACGTTCGTTATCTTGCCAGACATCTCCATCGTTCAATTGCACATCAATTGCCTCGAGCTCCTGGCTTAGCTCGTCGACATGTAAAGCTTCATAGGCCGCACTCACCTGCTGAAAAAGTATGGCTGTACGTTTCTTGAGAGGTTGCATATGCCTATTATACTCTGTGAGCCGCTACTTAGGTGCGCCCTCGACCACGCCCTTCCAACGATCAAGATGACTCAGCCTTCGTACGAGGAACGGGTGCGTGCTAAACGTCTGCGCCAGATGGTTCATAGGGCGCTCTGCATTGTACTGCAACCACTGGCGTGTCGTCTCATTCATAGACTTTGCGACATCTGGCCCGACGTGTATCTTGATGAGAGCGGCCTTGATCAGCTCAGAGTCCTCGAGATACATCAATGCGAGCCTATCACACGTGAGTTCTGTGCGACGTTGCCAGAAGCCCGCAATCCATATGCCGACGACGCTGACAACCGGCAACGACAAAAATGGCGAGAGATACACGGATGCGGTCGTGTGCCCGTATTTGATGTGCCCCATCTCGTGAACAACAACCACCTTGAGCTCGTCGCGTGTCAAATAACGAATTGCGCCCGACTGCAGCACGATGGTATATGGTCGCGCAAACCCGAAGGCATACGCGTTGATATATGGGTCTTGTGTGATAAATACCTCAACACGTGGCATCCCGAGGTCGGCAGCAACTGTATTCGCCCATTCTCGTAGCCACGCATAGTCGCTATACTCGACTTGTAGTGAGTTGCCGAGCATCGTCTGGCGTTGCATCCTTACGAGGAACATTCCGAACGCTAAAATTGCCACGAACAGAATGACACTCCCGATTAGTGCGCCGACCAGTCCCGCAATCCATTCCAATGTTGTGGCAGGAGGCTGGTCTATAGTCTCAATGATATAGCTAATGAAGAAATACAGACTGGTGATGATGAAGAACGTGATGAACGTTGCGACAAGTACGCCGATATCGCTTGATGAATACGCGCGCTTTACTGCGAGTCGTCCTTTTGTGGTATCTTGCATCAAATATCTCCCCCATATTCTGTGTATTCTTTTTTGTAATCAAAATCACTCTGTGGCACTTCATACACAAGTCGTCCGTAACCACCACGCTGCTGGGCCATATGATACGCCAGGCGCAATTCATCGATTTCGCCGACGCACTCGAAGGGCTTCATCGCCCCATCAATACCTAGTAGGCCTCTAAATGTACTATCCAGCGCAGGATCTTCAAAAAGATCCTTCCCACCAAAAATACTCTGTAGTTCGTGCGCGTCTAGAAATGGCGCAAATAACAGGTAAGAGTTCGCGCACTTCGGACAATTACCGCACCACGTGAGCGTCGTATTTGCCTGCCCCTGCATGTAGTTCGCAAGGTTGCATGAACTAAACCGCCGACCGTACTGCTCCCAGGCTTGCACGACGAATAACTCGGCAATGCGCAATTCGGAATAACGACGGAGTGGTGAGAAAATCTTAAGGTTAGGTGAAATGTACCGCTCGACGTACTCTGCCATAGCCTTCTCTGCGGAGAGTGTCTTTGACCACTGATGACGAACCGCCACGCCACCTATGTACGCATGGGGCTCTTCGCCTTCGTGTCCGATAGCCATAAGAACGCGTGCCTTATGCCACAGAATTGCCTCGAGTAGCGCGATACTACTCAGTATGTAAGTAACGGGAACATGGCCATTGAGACCGCCTCGTGCTTGCGCTTCCGCGATATGTGGACGGTCAATGGTCCGTGTCGCCACCGCAAGTGGTTCTGACATGCCGTCGAGCACAGCCGGGTGGTCACCGCCCGTCGCGCAGTACCATGGTGTAAATGCATGTCCCTCGCGTTCGAGCATCGTCGCGAGGAGCAGCGAATCCTTACCGCCACTTTGCATGACGATATCACCGACTCCCTCATAGCGAACGGCTGCGTCAGCGGTATTGATGGTCGGGCGAAACACCGCAAACTGCGCAGGATCTAGCTGGTTTTCGAATGCAAATTGACTCAGACCTTCACGATACGCTTGGTTGAAGAAGTCTGCTTGCCACTCATCTAGCGCACCCTGCTTCAGCACTACGTCTTGAGTTGGGAAACATTTATAATACGAGGTTCCTACGAGTACGAATGTGAGGAATAGTGCTCGTTCAAGTGCCGTACCGTCGTACTCCTGCGCAGCATCATGAAACACGAGTTCCTCGGTAAATAGCGTCGTATCGTAGCGGTAAGAGAACCGCGCAACGCCATCATGATAGCTATAGGATTCGAATATAAATGCGCTCATAGGGCCTCGACGAGCTTACAGAATTGCTGTCCTCGATCCGTAAAGTTAGCGAACATATCGAAACTTGCGCAACCGGGACTTAGCAACACTACGTCACCCGCCTCGGCGATGGCAACTGCACGCGCAAATACGGGCTCGAGCACCTGATCATCGTGCAGCTCATATCTATCAAATCCAGCAGCATCGAGTGCACGAGCAATCCTCTCACGAGTTTGCCCTATGAGACATACTCGCTTCACATTTGGCAACTGCGCGATGACAGATGCAAGTTCGTCGTAGCCTGTATGTTTGTCATAGCCACCCGCGATAAGAACAACGGGTTGCGTGAACGACTTAAGCGCTGCAATCGTTGCACCGGGTGCTGAAGAATAGCTGTCGTTGTAGTATAAGATATCGTTGTGCTCACGTACGAGCTGTAGACGGTGCGGAAGGCCCGTAAAACCGCGAAGGCCTTCGGCAATCGCATCATCATTCTGGGTATAGACGCGCGCCGCAGTGATAGCTGCACAGGCATTCTCAATATTATGCTCACCCACTAGTTGCAGGGCATCGATTGAGCAAATGACATGGCCATCGACGACAAATTGCCCATTCTCTGCAGATACACTACCGACATCATTTGTGCGATATCGCGTCAGCGTGCCTTCTACGCTGGTGTGAGCGATTTGTGATGAGTGGGTGTTGGTCGGGTGATATATGCACACATCCTCAGAAGTTTGGTGCCGACGGACATTCGACTTAGCGCTAATATATTCATCGAAGTCCGCATGTACGTCAAGATGATCAGGCTCGACCATCAATACGACAGCAACGTGCGGGCTCCGCTCTAAGTCCCACAGCTGGAAGCTACTAATCTCAAACACGACAATATCATCAGCGGTGACCTTCGGGAGAATCTCAAGCGCAGGCGTACCTATATTACCGAGAAGATGGACAGTATGGCCCGCCATCCGCAAGATGTGGGCGATAAGACTACTAGTAGTGCCCTTACCCTTCGTGCCCGTTACGGCGATGATAGGTGCGGGACACTGTGCAAAGAATTCATTCGTGGCGGACCACACTTTGCGTGCGTCAACGAGCTTACGCGGCGGGAGTGCTGGCGTGCGGATCACCAGATCGTACGTGTCGAGACCTTCAAATGCACGCGCACCGAGAACAACCTGTGCGCCACCTGGTACTGCGCGATCAAGATGTTCCCGTTCGTCGAGTACGACAACTTCGTCACCCCGTTGCGCATAATAATGGTAGCTCACCTCACCCTCCATGCCATACCCTGCTATCGCGACGCGCATATCCTACCCTTTCGTAAAGATTGTTTCGAGCTTCTCGTTCAAATCGACGAGTTCTTCCTTTTCGCCACTGCTCACACCAGCCAGCACCCAAGTGTTGTGCGCGATGAACTCGCGCGCCGTTGCCAGCATACGCTCAAGCGTGATGCCACGAATTGCATCGGGTACCTGAGTGTAGTCTTTCACGCACCCATCGCCGAAGTATCTTCCGCTGTAGAAATTGCTAATCTGCGAGACTGTTTGAGCCCCCATTTGATGTCGACCGAGTGCGTACGACTTCGCGGCAGCTAACTCCTCGTCAGCGATCTTGCCATCCATCACGGCCTTGACTTCGCGTACGATAATCTCAAATAATCCATCCGCGGTATCGAGGTTTACCTGCCCCCCGAAGTCCCAGCTACTATCGTGGAATCCAACTGTTGTCTCACTAAACATACCGTAGGCAAGGCCCTTCTTGCGTGCAGCGCCGTAAATACGAGAATGGAGTGTCCCCGTCAAGATTTGATCAAGACAGGCCATCGCTTCCGCCTCTTCGTCCGTCAGCTCGCGGGGTAGGGTCATACTCCATCCGAAGGTCAGGTTGCTGGCTTCTTTGCGCCGGATAAGCGTCGGGTTTCCACTCGTCAATTCATCATACGGAACCTCGAAACGCTCTCCGCGAGGCAGCTCCCATGTTTCGAGCATGCGCCTAAGTTGCGATTTACGTCCATCCAACTTGCCAGCAATGACAAATCGCATATTATCACTTGTATGCGTACGTTTATGGTGCTCGCGGATATCCCGCAGGTCAACCTTGCTGATGGTTTGGATTCGTTGCCAAAAAGTCAACACATCTTCACCGAGCAATTGTTGTATTTTTGGCCACAATACTCTGTTGTGATTATTGAGATAGCCGGTCAATTCACTCTTAACATTGCCCTTCTCTGCTTCGAGCTCTTCTCTCTTGAACAGTGGTTGGCAAATCGCAACGCGCTGCAGCTCTAAGATGCGATCCCACTCAAAATCGGCACAGTCTGCCACATACACCATCGAGAGGTCGCTCGTCCAAGCGTTGTGATATGCGCCGTTCTTGGTAAACTCCGCTTCATATGCATGTTCATTCCTGAATTGTGCATTGGCGCCAAATGCCATGTGCTCCATGATGTGCGCAGTCTCATAGATTTCCTTCTTTTTGACATATCGATTGCCTGCACGAAATTGAAACTGGAAACTCATCACGGTAGCGCCGGGGATATCGATAAACAGTCCTTTTGCGCCATTCTTAAGTCGAACTTCAGTGGTGGTGTGTCGCATGGATTCTAGCGGCCTTTCTTGCGATTCTGGCGTGATGCCTTCTTTTTCTTGCGCGCAGAGTTTCGCTGATGGTTGAGATCTGCGCTTGTCTTTGCTTTCTTCACTCCAGAGAAATCGTTGTCACGATTTTCCTCGCCACCCGTGATCTCATTTACACCACGCTCAACTGCAGTCTCAGCTAATCTCGTCAGCTCGGTATCATGTTCGTCATCAACTGCTTCCCTCGTGATTGCGTCACTACGGTGCACATGGTATATCGAGCGAAGCACTTCTTGTCGAAGTGTGAGTTGAAGACTATCAAATAGCTTCTGTGACTCGCTGCGATATTCCACGAGTGGATCACGTTGTCCGACGCTGCGCCAGTGGATACCTTCGCGAAGGTGCTGCATATTTTCAAGATGCTGCATCCACAGCGTATCGAGAACCTGTAGATATACCTCACGCTCAACACCTCTGATGAGTTCCTCGCCGAGCTCTTTCTCCTTGTCTGCATACAGCTTCACTGCATGTTCAAGTGCCTTCTCGCGACGAATCTTGTCCTTCCTCTCGGCTCCAATTTCTTCAATCTTCTTCGTCTCAAGTGGAACGACTGACGCGAACTCATCGACAAACTTCGGATTGTTCTTTGCAGGAAGAGCGGTAAGCTCAGCAATCTCCTCGTTAAGTAACCGCTGAATCTCTGGCTTGATGACGTCACCTTCGAGGATTCTACGTCGCATCGTGTAGACGACTTTGCGATGGCGATTGATGACGTTGTCGTACTGCACGACGTTTTTGCGCGTATCAAAGTTGTAGCCTTCTACACGTTTCTGCGCAGCCTCGAGGGTCTTAGAGACGGCCTTATTTTGGATGGCCGTTTCTTCGTCAACACCAAGTCGATCCATCAGGCTCGCGATTCGTTCACCCTGGAAAATACGCATCAAATCATCTTCCGTCGACACGTAGAATTGAGTCTCTCCTGGGTCACCCTGACGACCACCGCGTCCACGCAACTGATTGTCGATACGTCGTGACTCGTGACGTTCACTACCTATCACTACGAGCCCGCCCAGTTCACGCACACCAGCACCGAGCTTGATGTCGGTACCACGCCCGGCGATGTTGGTCGCAAGTGTGATAGCGCCCTTTTGGCCTGCCTTTTCGACGATAGCAGCTTCGTGTTCATTATTTTTTGCATTCAGTAATGCATACTTGATACCCTCTTTGTCGAGCCACTTCGCAATCAGCTCATTCTTCGCAATAGAGCCTGAGCCCACGAGTACAGGACGACCTTCTTTGTGGTACGACTTGATAGCCTCTGCCACAGCCTTGATCTTACCCTGCTCTGTCTTATAGATGAGATCCTCGTGATCCTTACGTGCAATGGGCTTATTCGGCGGCACAACAACGACATCAAGACCATAAATCTGCTGGAACTCCTCGGCCTCCGTGAATGCAGTACCGGTCATACCTGATAGCTTCTTGTAGAGGCGGAAGTAGTTCTGGAAAGAGATCGTCGCAAGGGTCATACTCTCTTGTAGTACGGGTACGCCTTCTTTGGCCTCGATAGCCTGGTGAAGACCTTCATTGTAGCGGTTACCCTGCTTCAGGCGACCGGTATGCTCATCGACGATAATGACTTCGCCGGCATTTGTGACGACATAGTCCTTATCACGGTGAAATAGTGTCTGCGCACGAAGAGATTGGTCCATATGATACACGCTACGGACGTGGTCTGGTGTATAAAGGTTCTTAATGCCAAGCATCTTCTGAACCTTCTCAACTCCAATATCACTTAGCGCAACACTGCGGCGCTTCTCGTCGAGTACGTAATCTTCGGGAACGAGTTTAGCCGCAATCTTGGCGAACTGATAATAGCTATCGGGGTTCTCGGCGGCTGGGGCACTGATGATAAGCGGCGTACGGGCTTCGTCGATAAGAATCGAGTCTACCTCGTCTACGATCGCAAAATTGAGTTCACGCTGGCGCACCAGTGCGATCTCGTTGACCATGTTGTCGCGCAGATAATCGAATCCAAATTCGTTGTTCGTACCGTAGGTGATATCAACTTGATATGCTTCCTTACGGGTCACAGGACGTAGCTTGCGCATACGCTGATCACTATGCTGCTCATTGTCGTAATTGCGATCATACACGAACGAGGCTTCATTGATGATGACGCCAGTCGAAATGTCGAGTGCATCGTAAATCTCGCCCATCCAGCTTGCGTCGCGTTGCGCCAGATAATCGTTCACTGTCACGATATGCACACCCTTGCCCTCAAGTGCATTGAGATATGCGGCAAGGGTGGACATCAGTGTCTTACCTTCACCGGTCTTTAGCTCTGCGACGTTACCCTCATTGAGCACCATCGCGCCGATGAGCTGTACGTCGTAGTGCCGTTCGCCAATAACACGCGATCCTGTTTCTCGCACGAGCGCAAATGCATCCGGCAAAAGCATATCAAGGGTGGTGCCCTTCTTGGCGAGACGCTTCCTTAGTACCGCGGTCTGCTGACGCAGCTGCACCTTGGTCATTTTCTTGTACTTATCTTCAAGTGCATTAACCTCGATGACCCGTTTCTGGAGTCGCTTCAAGATACGCTTCTGCGGATCGCCGAAGACTTTTGACAATGCTTGCTGTTGACTCACCATAATATAGACCCTTACTCCTATCAGAAATTCTAATCAGAAAACTCTCTTTATTATACCGTGCCGACAGATAGATTGAAATACTCTGGCGCTACAAAATATAGAGGCGAGTACACGCCTCTATATCTTATGTAACCGTCCCGCCTAAAGCTCTCTCGCGTAGCTCCGCTTGAAGTGGTCGAGGAGTCTTCGTCTACCCACGTGTGGAACCTGTTCCTCTTTGTATTTCCTCAGTTGGACAGCAAGTTTCGCTTCGACGATATCTGTCGCCGCAAGCACATTCATAGTTGAGTCCTTAGCGGTAAGTGTACGGCCAGGTACGGAAAGCACTACTTCGACTTCGTACTTATTTCCTTTGTCACGGTTGACTTCAGCAATCTTCACGCTTGCTCGCATCGTCTTGCGTGCGTGTCGAGGCGCTAATCTGTCGAGACCACCAACCTTCTTGCGAATATACTTCTTCGTAGCATCGTCGGCTGTGTAGGCGCCGACCCCGGTTATTTCGACGTTTGTGATCATAGACTGACCCCTTTCGTTAACCGTTGTATTGTACTTCTAGTATAGCGTAAAACTCGAAGGAACAGTACGACTTACTTTTTCGTTTCCGAACCAACTGCCTCAGCGACAGTAGTGAACCCATCACGTTTCAAGTGCTTCACGAGCCCGCGATTAATATCGCCTATTAGCTGAGGGCCTTCGTAGATGAGCCCGGTAATGAGCGCGACAAGTGACGCACCAGCCCGAATCTTTTCATAGGCGTCTTCAGCGCTCATAATGCCACCAACACCGATAATCACAAGCTTGTCACTATGCGCCCTATACGTTCGGCGGATGAGGTCGGTCGTGAGATCCTTGGTCGGTCGACCACTCAAGTTGCCCTTCACGTCGTCGGGTAGCGTATCCTGTAGCTTCACTTTCTGGCGATCCTTCATAAGGTTACCTATGGTGACCCCTGTCACATGGTGACGTACGATAACGCCAAGGAGCGCATCGAATTCCTTTAGTGGCAGATTGATTGGCATCTTAATATACACTGGCTTGACGAGCGTCAGTGCATCGACCGCTTTGAGCAATTTCTCAAGTCGAGCTGCCGTCGTGAATGGCTCACCTCCGAAAGTATTTGGGCATGAGATATTAATCTCGAGCATCGAAACCTGCGAGATTGTATCGAATATTGCAAGGCTTTCACAATAGTCTTTGACGCCCGCCTCATCCCCCACCGAGTTCTCGGAATTGGTCTTGGCAACCGAAACGTTCAGCGGAAAGCCCGTGAATAGATGCCGTGGATACTTCCTCGTACGCTCTGCAACCACTGGCGTGCCCTCGCTCGGTAGTCCTGCATTCACAACCAGTGATTTGCTGTTTGGCAAGCGATGAAACCACGGCTTCTCATTGCCCGCATACGCACCAGAGGTCACCGATCCACCCGTCATCCACCCGAAGCCAACGTTTTTCATAAGTAGGGGCATCTCGATTGTTTTATCGAATCCAGCGCTCAATCCTACCGGATTACGAAAGGCAATACCCGCCACTTCCGTCCGCAGCATCTCGTGTTGATATGACCACAGCTTCGGCAACACGCGTATACCCGGTAGCTTCTGGATTCGCCTTGCACTACTGATCAATGCCTGGTGCACTGCATCTGGCTTACGACGAAACATGATAGGTTTTGCGACGTGGCGATACCCCCAGGCAGTAATACGTCGCACTGGGTGCATACTAGATCCGCTCTCGATTACCCATATGGGGGCGTAATACTTCCGGTATGTCTAATCCACCGTCTTCATTCTGATAGTTCTCTAAGATAGCAACGAGTGAACGCGCGAGGCTGACCGCCGTACCGTTGAGGGTATGAAGTACTTCGACGGAGCCATCTTTACGACGAACACGGATATTGAGATTGCGCGCTTGGAAATCGGTACAGTTGCTACAGCTCGTCAGTTCACGATACATATCGTCGACTGGCGACCAGTACTCAAGATCGTATTTCTTGGCAGCTGGTGCGCCGAGATCGCCTGCCGCGATATTGATGACACGGTATGGAATGCCAAGCTCTTGCCAAATCTCTTCCTCGATACCGAGAAGTTTTTCGTGAATCTCGCGACTTTGCTCAGGAGTGACGAAGGCATACATTTCAAGCTTATTGAACTGATGAACCCGAAAGAGACCTCGTGTGTGCTTGCCGGCGGCACCAGCCTCGCGACGGTAGCAGGGACTATATCCCGCATAGAGAAGCGGCAGACGTTCTTCGTCTATAATCTCATCAGCATGGTAGCCGGTGAGAGATATCTCTGCGGTTGCGATAAGTGATAAATCCTCACCCTCAAGTGCATATTCATCGGACTGGTCACTCGAACGTGGCGCAAATCCTGTGCCTGTCATCGTACGCTGGTTGACCATGTGTGGGACGGTCATGTACGTGAAGCCCTTTTCGACTAACTTACGCAGGGCGAACTCAGTAATCGCGTGCTCGAGAAGGGCCAAATCTCCCTTCAGGTAGTAGAACTTCGCTCCAGCGACCTTGGCGCCACGCTCGAAATCCACCCAATCACGAGACGTCGCAAACTCAAGATGATCGGCTGCACCACTTTTTTGTTCACCCACGCGTTTAATCTCGACGCTATCTGCTTCACCACCGTCAGGAACATCATCAAACGTAAGGTTCGGTACATTCCACAATAAATCAGTGTAGCGCTCGTCGGCGACTCGCAGATGGTCTTCAAGCTCAGTAAGCTCCGTCTTAATCCGGCGACCTTCTTTGACGAGTTCGTCCGCAGGCCTACCGCCCTTCATTTGTCCTGCAATCTCATTGCGACGAGCACGCAGTTCATCCACTTTGGTCAGTAACTCACGGCGAGTTACGTCTGCGTCAAGCAAATCTTGGATGTTGACTTGATAGCCCTTCCTCTTGGCTGAAGCTTGGACGAGATCAATATTATCCCGTATAAAACGAATATCTAGCATGATTAACAGTATAGCACTACGGTTATGTCCCGCCTACTATCGCCAGCCAGCAAGGCCTGCTATCTTGAATGCAATGTGACGAAAGTGATTACGTTGCTCGGGAGTCATATGCGCGGTAGCTCGGTGAAATAGCCCCATCGTGCGACGGCTCAGTGGCGTGTGTCTGTGCGCCAGTTCGGCATACGCATGGAAGGAGGCGTAGGGGTCGTCTATGTCATGAGACGCGTCTTCACCTATCGCATCATCAAATATAGCAAGCCTCGTTTGTGTTCTATCGCCACGACCGTCTGCGGGTGACATGCAACTATAGAAGTGTCTGAGCGTCTCGGCGGGGACGGTTCGTAGTGAAACCTCAGCAATAGCGCCCTCTTGCGCATCAAACACACGTGATTCCACTGGCATAGCGTGGCGACCCAATGTGAGCCGAGACATGCGCTCACCCGGACGCAAATCGACTTGCATCGATGGAATAGCAAGGCCCAGTTTCAGGGGGTATGCCTCGTGCTTCTGAAATAATGCACGCACTTCTCGCGCACCCAGCAAATCACTTCGCGGCACGATGACGTCAAAATCGGGACCTTTATCAATTTGGTCTACTGCATTGCGTGGTGCAAAGTCTATCTCGAAAATACCGCTCGCCTCAGCTGCTACACTACCAATTGCCCGATAATCAATCGAGCGCCTTTCAAGCTCATCAACCATAGATGCTAGAGTCGATAGAAATTGTTCGCGTTGAGCCGAATACATAGTTTATATATCATCATGTTGGGTTCAAAAAGTCAAAACATTTGCTGTCTCGGGATGACCAGCGCGTGTACGTCGCACCAAGCGCCTTCTCTTAGGGGCACTCTGCTGGCTGATTGACTTTTCATACTATTTATGCTAAAATGCAACTAATGAGTATCTTCAAAACACATCAAGAACTCTCCCCTCTTAGCCCTTCCGATTCCGAAGCATCTCAGCGAGTACTACGTACTCATGAGTTACTTGACCTAGATGATGACCAGATGATACTGGTCGGAAGCGCGGCAATGGCACTCTACGGTATCAAGCTCTCCCCTTTTGACCCTATCGACATCAATCAGACGATGACACCTCGTCCGTCTGACCTAGATTTTGCGACGAGTCCGCTCTATATGCAAACCCTATACGACCCCGGCGTTCCCCTAGGATCACACGTCACGCCGAGCGGCCATCCCCTACATGCAGAGCAACTCACTAATGGACTCGTCAAGCTGCGCATCGAAACACCTGAGCTTCCCGTAGATCTTTTGTCAGGATTCCGTGATGAGCGCGACAGCCTCACTCGCTTCGATGAAGCGTTCCGTCGATATACTCACGCGAATAGTCGTCCTGTTGAGGGAAGTACGCTGCGAGTGATTACTCCAAGGGCAATGCGACGCGAGTTAGCGAAGCGTCAACGTGTCGGTCTAGACCCCAAGGCCAAGAGTGACCTTGCTCGTCTTCGCATGACACAGCTCAGATAGGCTACTTGCCTATTCGGTTCGTAATGCTTCGATTGGATTAAGCCGAGCGGCTTTGCGTGCAGGTAACCAACCTGCCATGATTGCGACAAGCATGAGCCCTACAATCATCAGGACCATCTGCCACCACACGAAGATGAGGAGATAGTTACCTTCGCCGAGCGTGAGTATCTCGGTAATCCATGGATTCAGTAATGTTCCAGCGGTATAGGCGATTGCAGCCCCTAGTACGCCACCGATAAATCCGATCCACGCTGCTTCATAGCGAAACAATTTCGCGACAGAACGCTTCGGCATACCAAGCGCTTTCATAAGACCGATTTGACTCGTCCGCTCTAGCACCGAGATGTATTGGGTATTTATGATGCCAAACACACTCGCGACGAGTGCAAGCAATCCAAAGCCAGTGACGATTCCCTGCAGTACATTGACCATCGTGAAAATCATGCCCGAGATATCTTTCGACGTCAGCGCAGACATGTCCTTCGCCTTGATGGCAACTTTGACAGTTGCGGGATCAACCCCGTCTTTCACAATTGCAGTCGCACTTATGTATTGCTGGTAATTACTCGTACCCGAGTTGAGGTAGTTCGACAGCGATTCAGCCTCAGTATCAGATATAAAGACCGCTGCACTCGCAGAAAACGACGTGCTCGACTTGGCACTCACTGCGCGGACCCGGAACGAAACGTCTCGCGTCTCCTGTACATACAGCAGCTGAACTGCGCTCGTGCCCCCAGCGAGGAATGCTTGTTGCACTTCTTCCTGAGTCGGTTCTTTGCCGGTCTTTACAAGGTGAAGTGTCACGGATTTGCCAATCATATCCGCAGGTTTCTTGCCCAGCGATTCAACGTAGCTTTCTGGTATGACTGCTTCGTTGGCACCAATTTGCTCTCCTAGTGTCGGAAGGTCACCTGCGGCCACTGATGCAAGTACCGTCGCGTCATATGTCATCACATCACTTGTGTACTTCTTGTCAGAGCCACCAAATTGCACGTACTGTGCTTCGATCAAATAGGTTGGTGAGACCTTCTCTACACCGTCTATCTTGCTCAACATCTTGAGGTCGTCGGCATCGAGCGTCTTTATCTTCACCCCGTTGTATTGCGCCTCATTGTCACTGTATTCTTTTAGACCCCCCGTAAGGCCTGCGCTATCCTGCATTTTTTCTTTAGTCACATACACCGACTGTGGATCGACGTTGCTCTTGATAATCTTGTCTGCGTACTGCCTGGCACCTTCACCGGCAGCAAGACTTGCGGCGACGGTGAATGCGCCGACTGCAATTGCGAGGCTCGTCAGAAACGTCCTACCTTTTGCTTGGCGTAAGTTGCGACCAGCGCGTCGCATGATGTCTATCGTTTTCATGATTTACCTCCTACCATCCGGACAATCTCCCCGTCTTTGATATAAATCTGCACGTCACATCGCTTTGCCAAATCCTCATCATGCGTGACAACGATCAGCGTCGTGCCATTATCTTTGTTGTAGCGGAAGAGCAGGTCTTCGACGACCCGGCCTGTCGCGCTATCGAGATTTCCTGTCGGCTCGTCAGCAAATAAAATCTTCGGCTCGTTGACGATAGCTCGCGCTATCGCAAGCCGTTGTTTCTGTCCACCCGACAAATCTCGTGCACGTGAACGCCTCTTGTCACTGAGTTCGACTGCCGCGAGGGCTCGCTCTACCTTGGCCTTACGTGCACGAAATGGAACGCTTGCAATCTCGAGCGGTAAACTGACATTGTTGTAGCAACTCTCATTTCCTTGGACGAAGAAACTTTGGAAGATGAAACTCATTTCACTACTACGGAACTTGTCCATTTGCTTCGGCTTGAATTGGAGAATATTTTCACCACCGATAACGATTTGCCCCTCTTCGGGTCGGTCGAGACCACTCATGATGTGCATGAGCGTACTTTTGCCACTACCTGACTTCCCCACAATCGCCACGCTTGCACCATCGGCAATCTCGAAGCTCACATCTCGAAGCGCGGTAAACACATTTTTCTTCTTGCCATAGGTCTTCGTGACCTGCACCACTTGAATCATTCGGTTTTTATCCCCTTTATTATTACTAGTGTAACATGTTGACTACCGTAATGGTTATGCTACACTTTACAACAGAGGAACAAAATACAAACACCCTCATGGCAAATCCAAACACCTTACACCCCACCGGTGAAACACAGCCCGCTCCAGAGATGCATCTTGACGACAAGAGAATTCTTGAAGCTATTCCATTCACACAAGAACTAGCGACTCCAAACGCTCGTAGGGTCTTTGAACAGATTCTCGGCGAGGTGCTTATCGAAGGTCGCATATACGAGACGAACGAAAGGAACGAGCGAGTTGTCACCGATACCTTTGACCCTTCTCCGCTCAGAGAAGCCTATCTGGAAGCATGCCAAGAGATGATGGCGCGACCAGATGCAAAAACAAGTGGCGATGGAATCTATCGCAACTATACAGACTTACCACTTGGCTCATATGCAAGCGCCCTTGTCGCAAATTACCCTCATCCCGAGGAATTTCTACAGCTCATGTGTCGTCAGTTTGATGCAGCACACCCTGACAGAGACGCCTCTACGGAAGAGGGTTTCACCGAGAATCTCGACCGTCTCGCTGGGTTCTTGTACGGTAAACGCTACGACGAATACGAGGCGCAGGTTGAGGCAGCCTCCGGATCGTCACCAGCAAACCGCGAAACGCAGCCATTAGGTTTCGGGAACGCACCCACGAAGGAACGCTACTACGACAATCACGTCATACGTGGTGCAGAAATATTCGACACGAAGCGCATTCTCGACACGCCCACACCAGTGGACGGGTTCATCGCAGCCGAAAGCATGGTGTCCCTCGAGAAAGCACACGTTGTCTACGATTCTGACGTGCAGGATGCCATCAACGGACATGTCGTTCGCATCGAACCCGACGGCACGCGTTTCATACAGGAGATAGATACGACTACCCTCAAGGCGATGTACTGGAAAGTGTGCAAGGAGAGCTCGGTACCCGGCACAATGTCAACCGGCCAACATGGTATATTCATCGATGACGAGTTACCGGCAGGCTCTTATGCAAGCCGTGTCGTCGTCAACAATCCACACCCGGAGCTCTTCCTTGCAAGTATGCATGAGCATTTTCTCAAGAACTATCCAAATGCAAACGAAGCAGAACGAGCGTCGTTTACCGCCGGACTTGAGAATCTCGCCAGTAAGCTCTACGGTGCACGCTACACCGAATACCAGGAACAGCGTCACGACCTTGGTGCGGTCGATCCGAGCGTCGCTGGATTTGAAGCTATCGACGAATACAACAGAGATCTCGACAGGGACATACTTGGGCGCGTCCATGTGCGCAAAGGTATCCGTACGATTGCGCAACGCGTGCAAAATAACTGGATACGGTCTCGCACGAACATACGCAATAAAGCAGCTACACCTCGCTTACGTTGGCATGAATTCCGTTTGGAACGCATGCAGGACAAGTTAGAGCGCAAGGAAGCCAAAGCCGAAGCCGCCATCAATGACCCACTACTTCACGAATTTCGTGCTGCTCAGGCCAAAGCCTACAAGCAGAACGTCGTGGATGCACGGCAGCAACGAGTTGATACCCACGCTAGCCGAATTGACGAGAGAAAAATGCGTGCGCGAGAAAAAATTCAATCCAGCAAAGAAGGATACCGAGCAGTAATCGATGGCTATCGAGCGCAAAAACAGCGTGCCCTCGCAAGTAGAGCACTTCGTCAGCATTTCAAACAAGTTGGTGACGAGTTAGGCGGTGTGAGCGGGCATGAGCGTAGAATAATGGCGAGGAGCATGTCGCCGGAACAGCGCCAACGCATAGGTCGCGTAGCCGCACTTGAAGAATCTGCCTGGAAAACAGCCACCTCCCTCCAAGGACATTACAAAGCATCTAAGAATGATCGCCGCCACTCCGCACACAGAATCCTTGAGATAAACAAAAAGGCGGAATCATTACGAGAACAAGCGACGGGATTGCGAGAAAGGCTCGCGTCACTCAATGGCGAAGCACCCGGCAATGGTAGCTCGCGCCTCCTCACAATTCCAGAGGCAAGACAGAGACTAGTGGAAGCCGAAGATGCTCGTCGCAATATCACCGATATATCCTCCCCCGAGTACGCTGCCGCACAAGCTCATTACGAACAAACTCAGATGGAAGTCATAAGAATGTCAAAGATTAAGCGCGAGGCAGAGACAGCAATCGCAAGCCTCGACAAACAACAACAACTTATGGATGCGAGGCGCGAACGACTTAAGGCACAGTTAATCTCTGAACAACGTAGCTCGAAACGGCTCGATGCGAGTCGCAAGAAAGCCATAGCCTTACATGATCAGCGAGTCGCTGCCCTCGCAAGGACAGCAAACAAGACAACATTCTAAACAACATACATAAGGAGTTCTTCTATGCCACTACTTACCCGCGATTTTCTGAAAGATATAGGTGTCACATTGCGCGACGCAGACTATGAGATGCTTGCTGATCATTTTGAGACCACGCTTTACGAGCGTATCATCGATGAGCTTATAGTCGAACTGAGCCCAGAGCAAGCGGCAGAGCTTGCACGGCTTCAGGCTGACGACGACAAAGCAGTACAGCACTGGCTTAAGTCTAATGTGCCAGACCTCAAAGAGCTCGTAGCAGATGAGATAGATATATTACTCGGTGAAATCGCCGAAAACAGCGATGCAATTGGCTCGCGCTAGACGCTCGTAAGCCCTGCGATAATTGCAATCAATATCGCAGCGCCGAGCGTGACGCGATACACGATAAATGGCGTGAAGTTATGGTGTGATACGAACTTAAGTAGCCATGCAATCGATGCGTAACCGACGATGAACGAAGCAATTGTGCCAGCTATCATCGAGCCCCAACCTACATGAGCCGATATTTGACTTGCGTGCGTCACGGCCTGTAGGCCGCCCGCGGCTAAGAGAGCGGGTATGCCAAGGAAGAAGCTAAGACGAGTCGCGCTGACGCGATCAATTCCCCTGAAGAGACCCGCTGAGATTGTCGCACCAGAGCGAGACACGCCTGGGATGAGAGCCGCGCACTGCATGAGACCCATGAAGACTGCGTCTTTCCAAGTCATGTCCTTTTCCTGTCGCGTCTGCTTACCTGTTCGATCGGCTGCGAACATGACGACGCTCCAGACGATTAAGCCAATTGCGACGACCCATAGTCCACGAAATGTTGTTTCGATAACAGGCCTAAGTAGTAGACCGAGAAGCGCAATAGGTAGCGAACCAATGATAACAAACCACCCCATGTGGTAATCGTTTCCCCGCTTCGAGTCGTGCCGTAGTCCCGTCCACCAGCCGGTGGCGATACGCACGATATCTTTCCAGAAATAAAGTATTGCGGCCGCGATAGCTCCAACCTGTACCACTGCGGTGAACGCAGTGATACTCACTGCATCGACCTGATAACCAAGCAGCATTTCCGCAATCGTAAGGTGTCCTGTACTCGATATCGGCAAAAACTCAGTCACTCCCTCGACAATTCCTAAGATAATGGCGTGAATCAAGTGCATACGATGTACTGCCTACAGCCCTGCGTCAGGATAAAGTTCTTTTGTCGTCTGATCCACTTCACTACGCAGCTGAGGGAACGGTACACCCTCGCGAGCGGTCACTCCTTCAAATATCCAGAAGACACGCTCACTATAACCCCAACCGCAGGCTGGTGGCATACCGTATTCAAGCATTTCTACAAAATCGATATCGAGCATCATTGCTTCGTCGTCGCCACCGTCACGCATGCGCTGCTGCTCGACAAAACGTTGGTACTGATCTACTGGGTCATTCAGCTCGCTAAAGCCGTTGCCAAGCTCACTACCAAGTATGATAGGCTGGAAGCGCTGAACAGTCTCGATATTATCAGAATTCGCCTTTGCAAGAGGGCTGATAAACTTCGGCGTATTCACGAGCCAGACTGGCCCCACGACGTCTTTGCGGATATTCTTCCAGAGCTTGTCGATGCCACGCGGAATGCTATCAGTCTTTTCGACCTCCAACTTATGTTCTTTGAGTTTTATACTTACTTCATCAATCGTTGTGTTGAATACATCAATTCCATAATGATCACGAATCACCGTCGCGTAATCCCACACCTCCCACTCTTTGGCCATATCAACGGATACATCGCCTATCGTAAACTCGAGCGTACCAAACGTCTCCTGCAGTACATAACGGTACATTTCTTCCATAAAGCTGCGACCATCCTGCCAGTTGGCATACGCCCAATACCACTCCATGGCGACATGTTCCGGCAAGTGTTCGTCGGAGTAGTTTTCGTTGCGGAATCGTGGACCAACGTCGTATACCTTCTCGAATCCCGCACCAAGCAAGCGCTTAAGCGGTAGCTCGTGGCTGATACGTAAGAAGAAGTCCTGATCGAGTGCGTCCATGTGTGTCACGAATGGATTTGCATCAGCGCCACCAGTAGTGTGTTCTAGCACCGGTATATTCACTTCATAAAAGCCGTGATCATCGAGGAACTTCCTCGTCGCCTGCCAGAATTTACTGCGACGCACAAACCGCTCACGCACGTCACGGTTCACGTTCATATCGACATACCGACGACGCAAACGCTCTTCTTTATTACTGAATCCTTCTTGGTCGGTTGGCATGGGTCGTAAGCTCTTTGCAAGTAGGCGTAATTCTCGCACATCGACACTAATCTCGCCTGTCTTAGTGCGAATAATCGGACCAGTCGCCTGGACGAAATCACCAGGATCAAGGAGGTTCAGTTCACTCATGCCCACTCTCGACGAAGCCACATCAAGCGGCTCAACTGTATCGGTCTTGAGGAACAATTGCACCTGACCGCTCATATCACGTAGCACGAGGAAGGCGAGCTTACCAAACTTGCGTGTTGTCATGAGACGCCCCACGACACTCACCGTCTTACCCTCAAGCTCATCGAATTTGTCGATGATGTCGACGATATGATGCGTGCGAGATGCTTCGGCCGGATATGGGTTGATACCTAGCTGCTTCAGCTCTTCAAGCTTACGTAAGCGCTCATCGCGCAGTTCTTTCAATGTTGCCATAACTGGTTACCAGTATAGCAGAGGTGCTGTCGCAAACGAACAATACCGCCTACGTATAGGCGGTATTGCAGTATGTATGATGGGCGCTACTAGGAATTCGGGTTCCCGAGCGAACCAGTGCGGTACGTTGAGAACGCCGCTTGACGCCCTAACTCAAGTGCCATCTGTTGAATGGCCATCTTTGGTCCCTCGATATATGGACTATGCATTGGATTTGCATCTGACTCATTCTTGAATCCGTATCGCTCGCGAAGCTCCTTGTCGCTGAAGGGCCCGTCTGGAATCTTGTATTTGGCAAGGTATTCTTCACCTAACACCTCGATTTGCGGTGGGAGACCACCTCCAACATAGAGGCGGACAATCGCATTAGCAGAACGAAGATTACGCTCATACTCGAATCCTGTCATACCGTTGAGTGAGCCCGCGCCTAGGTATAACTTGTTTCCACCTAGCATGTAGTTTGGGTGATGGTAGTGCCCAAATAGCCCCACATGGATGTCTTCGCGCGTGTCTCCAAGTCCGACCGATTGATTGTGCCCCGAGAATGCAGGTGGCTGGCCACCAGTCCCCTTGCCCGCACCAAAGAAATGGCGTAGTTCAAAGCCCATCTCACCTATGCGGAATGTAGTGGAGTAGGTTTTAACTGGTTCGCCGCGCTTAGTGACAAGCGTGTCCTGGAATTGTACGCGATCTCGAGACTCCTGGAGTGAGAAACCTTTTGCACGAAATGCTGAACGATAGACATCACGCAGCGGGTCGGCGAACGAATAGCCATTCACCTTAAGTGTACCGCTATTCCATTCATGGTTACCAATCGTTTCTTTTACGAATAGGTTTCGCATCTGCGCAGGCGTTAGCTGGTCAAGCGACTCCTCTACCATGAGGGTAATGAAGTCAATCTGCTGATCCATCGCGCCCAGGCCGGTGCGACCACTCTCTCGGTTGAAATCGAAGTAGTTGCGTCCTTCATAGAAATCACCGCCAAGACCGAGGTAGACGACACCGCGTCCAAGTGAACGATTAATCATATCGAGCTGCTTCAACTGGTAGTCTGGCCGTGCCGCCAAATTACCCGCCTGCCAGTCGCATTGAAGCTCAACCATCGTACGTTCAGGTATACTCTCGGACACCTCCATCAGGCCTCTGTTGAAAAGCGTGATGCGTTGGATACCGTCATTTGTGCGCTCAATCGCCGTCGCACTAGGTTCATGGAAGCGTCCACGACCAAAGATTTGACGTGCTACCGTGTTCGCGCTTGATGTCAGGATATCACCATCTTCCTGCAAGGCTTTTCGAGGATTTTGCAGCCCCCCAATTGAGTGGATAGCTTTGTTGTCTGGTCGGAATACGCCTGCAGCCTCCTGCTGTCCAGTGATAATCACGTTATCGTAGGGGTCATCCCCTTCTGAGGCAAGGACACCGCGAATCTGTGCTGGCTTTTTAAAATAGTTAGCTAAGACGCCATTGGTGGTGTGGAATTTATGGCGCACAAGATCGGTATACTCTTGACCACGCGTGTTGACCGCATGCTCAAAGTCACCGACTATCGTCAGGCCACGGCCGTCTTTGAGCGCGTCCTTGTCGAGAACTTTGAGGTGCTTTGCTTGTAGTCGAGACCCGGCCGCTACGCGCTTATACGCATCGAAGAGTATCTCACGCTCAGGTTCATCATACTCTCCGTCCGTGTCTTCTCGAATCTCACCAACAGTTCTCAGCATATGACCGGTGCGCATGCAGTACGGAAAAGCGACATATTTAGTAAAACGATAGTATTCAGGCCAGTTCGGGTTTGCTTTAAATTTCTCGCGAAGCGTCCATTGACGTAAGATGTCGTCGTCGTCTTTATTCACCTGAGCATGGACCTTACCGAGCTTTTCAAGTTGACGGAAGGCCTCATAGGTCATTTCTTCGATGATATCCGTGTCATTATCACTTCGGCTATACACAACAGGTATACCTAGTTCGTGCAATTGATCCAATTTCTCTTTGCCCGCACGGAACTGGTCATCAAGTGTACGGAGTCCGGGTTTTAGCATCCACTTTGAGTTCTTCTTGCGGCCACCAAAATCACCCATGTATAGTCCACTGATGACTGCCTCGTCCGGCTTCATCTCTGGGGGTAGGTCCTTAATCTGCTCAACAACTTCATTAAAGAACACGCTGTCGCTATACTTGCTACCCACGAGAAGTTCGGAAAGATAGAGGGTATTCTGAGATTTGCTATGGCCACGACGGCGCTCGACAGTCCGCATACCGTCAAGATTCTCATCAGTCGCCATAATCTCGTCGTATGACATTTGACTGTAGTCGACTTGACCCGTAAGGAATTTGAACGCCCCCACAGCACGAGGATCAAGCGTTCTTTCACTCTGCTCTTCATCAATCTCAACTGTTCGCGATGCACGCGGCTGACGTTCTGCCATTATACCTATTTCCCCCTATATAAAACACACGATACCACCCCGCATCGTGTCTAATTTTGATATTTACAGCACCCTCCAAGCACTTATGTCTTCATAGTACATTGCCTCGCACACTAGCGCTAGTGTATTGCTTATGTAAAATAAACAATACCCCACTACATGTGGGGTATTGAGGAACTTCAGACTAAGCTAAGCAATCGAGACGACGGTGTAGGTGGTATCGCCTTTTGGCGTCGTGATGATAGCTTTGTCGCCGACCATTTTGCCTAAGATTGCGACACCGATTGGTGACTCGTTGCTGATTCTGCCGCTGAGGGGATCTGCCTCTACTGGGCCGACGAGGGTATAGCTGAACTTCTTGCCACCACTCTTGAGTTCGACCTTGCTACCAAGTTGAACTTTACTAGACTTACGAGCTTTAATCTCTTCTGCGTTCATCAGGATATCTTCAATCTCGGCGATACGAGTCTCGACGAGACCCTGTTCTTCGCGTGCGCTATCATATTCGGCATTCTCGCTCAAATCGCCATAATCACGTGCTTCTGCAATTTTCTCGGCGATATCACCACGACGAGCCTTGAGTTCTTTTAACTCGGCTTCTAGTTCTTGGCGGCCTGCCTGGGTAATCTGGTATGTCTTTTTCATATATAAAACCTCACTATACTCGAGCCCCGGCTGAAGGACCTAATCACCTTTGATTAGTATGTTACCCCTCCAACAAGACTGTCTCGAATTAGCTTAGTTTAGCAAGCAACTCATCACGTGTCAATAGGATTGTTTCACCACTGTTACGGATGGTGAATTCGTACATTCCTTCGGCTAGATTGCGATCGCTTACCGTCACGCGATATGGAATGCCCATAAGCTCGGCGTCAGCGAATTTTACCCCTGGACGCTCATCGCGATCATCATAAATGACCTCGGTACCTTTTGCTTCCAATTCTTCGTACAATCGATCGGCTTCCGTCGTCGCTTCTTCACCACCGATACGCACAAGATATACCTTGGCAGGTGCGACAGATGCTGGCCATACGATGCCTCGTTCGTCTGCAAACTTCTCGACCAAGATTCCCATCATGCGGGAAATACCGATACCATACGAGCCAAGATATGCCGGATGTTGCTGCCCGTCTTTATCGGTGAAGAATACTTGCATCTGTTCGCATTTTTCAGTACCAAAGTTGAAGATATTACCCACCTCAACGCTCTTAACTTCTTCGAGCTCTTCTCGGGTAATCCCAAGCTCCGCGAGGGTGCCATCATTGAGCACTTCTCCGTTGACGGCAATATTTTTTGCACGATGGATATAGATCGTATCTTCACCCACCTCGCATACCGTCTGGAACTCATGGCTAAACTTCGTAAATGCCCCACCGCTTGCGAACGTAACATACGTGTCATCACCGATGCCCATACGCTTGTACGCGCGCATATATGCTTCAATGGTTGCCTGATAAAATGTATCAAGATCCTCCGCTGAAGCATGCAGTGAGTACATATCCTTCATTAGGAATTCGCGACCACGCATAATTCCACTCTTTGCACGCACTTCGTTCCGCAACTTCGTCTGGAACTGATAGACTTTAGCGGGTAAGTCCTTGTAGGACTTCACATACTGACGCATCATATCGAGAATCGCCTCTTCATGGCTCCATGCAAGCCCCAACTCAGTACCATCTTGCAGCTTGGTCTTAAACCAGATATCAACGACCTTCTCGTCCCACCGTGTGGTCATAGCCCATGGCTCTTTCGCTTGTAGATTGGTCATGATGAGCTCCTGACCACCGAGCCCATTCATCTCTTCACGCACGATTTGTTTGATGTTCTCAATCACACGCAGGCCGAGTGGCGTGTAGGCATATACCCCTGCCATGACCTTGTAGACGAATCCCGCGCGAATTAGTAACTGCGCGTTTCGCGCGACCTCATCGGCAGGAGCTTCTTTCAGTGTTCGGGTGAAGTTTTGGGATAGTCTCATGATTACCCTTTATTGTACAATCCTCGTCCCCGATTTGCCAGAGAGGATATCGGCGATACCCCGCGTCTCATCAATTCTGCCTACATAGACGTCAACCTCGGCAGCGAGCGCAAGTGTCGCGGCGACAACCTTACTCGCAAACCCACCCTTTCCAAGATCAGATTTTGTAGGTGCAATGTGCCGATCTATATCGTTCACATTTACTACGTCGATACGCCGCTGATGATCCGTCCCAAAGTCTGACTGAATACCATCTTGATCCGTCAATAATATGAGGTGAGATGCGTGAACGGCGGAAGCAATCTCTGCCGCTAACTGGTCGTTGTCACCAAAGCTGATTTCATCATAACTCACCGCATCATTTTCGTTGACAACCGGAATTGCACCGTACGCCCATACCGCTTCGATACTACCCCACAACGTTTGAGCCGCATCTAGCGCCGCCAAATCATGTCGCGTCACGAGTACTTGTCCTATAGGGGTATGTCCGAAAGCTTCTCTCCAATGCCTCAGTAGGCCAGTCTGCCCTATCATGGCAAGTGCCTGTAGCTGGCTCATACCCTCAGGCCGCGACTCGAGCTTCAAAGCTCGCACCCCAAAACCAATCGCACCGGACGTCACAAGAATAATCCTATAGTGGCTCGTCAACGACGTGATATCGCGAGCGACCGCATCGAAGATGGTACGAGGTATCTCATGCTTGCCGAGGAGTGCATGTGTACCAATTTTGATGACGAGTACAGGTTTATGTGTGGACATCTTCATATTAGCCTTGGTTGACGACGAATACGACCACAAACGCTATGAAGTTCTTGATCATATGTAGCACAGTGCCTGCCCAAATTGATCCTGTGAGTTCTCGCGCATAGCAAGCGACAAGGCTCAGGCAGAACACGTCGACAGCGACGTTAAGTTGTCCGTGAGCGACGCCAAAGAGTGCACTCACGATTAGTGCGGCTGCCCAAATCGGTAAGCGTCGTGCGCGTAGCCCACCATACAAGAGACCTCGAAAGAGTAATTCTTCGATAAATGGCGTGATGATGACAAGCACCACGAATACCATCATTCTCGATGTGCCGTAGGCTTGCCCGACATCGAGATCTTGAGCCTGAGTCGCATTCACGCCCGGTATCAGCTGCAACAACGCTAGTGCTCCCATCGCAACCAATAAGTAGACTACGACACTCGCGATGCCGACAGCAATGTCCTTCCACTGCATCGCTCGTCCGAGGCCCATGTCATGTAGCGACATGCGATGCTTCAGCCATGCCGGTATGATAATCATCGAAATTGCCAGTATCGCATACATGATGAGACGCGTGATTAGGGCAAAGCTTGTCGCATCAAGACCCGCGAAGGCCCCTAGCCGCGCAAGCACGAATACGACACCGGCCGTGAGATACATGCTGATGACATACGCAGCGATAGCAAAAATCACCCATCCCTGCCATCCGCCAAGTAGAGGTGTGAGCTGGCGTGCGATTCGTGATGATACCCTTTTCACGTACTCCATGTGGTTCGCTACAGCTTTCCGATATCCGCGATCGTCACCAGCACGACGAGCACCATCAACGCGGCGAACCCTATGCCGTGTATACGCTCTTCGATATCCTTCGTAAGTGGCTTCTTCAGAAACTTATACAAGGCGGTGACAAACCAGCGCCCTCCATCGAGCGCAGGTATCGGCAAGATATTCATAACGGCGAGCGTCAAAGAGATAATAGCGGCGAGCAACATCACATGGAGTGGTCCCGCCTTCTCTGCCGCCGGGAAGATAACTCCGAAGATACCAACTGGTCCCGCGACACTGGCACCGACACTTGCCAGGCGCTCATTGGCTTGCATCTGCACCGACTGTTGCGGTACTAGTTTCATCACAAGACCGCTCACGCCATTCCAGAGTACATTGCCCAATCCCTGAAGGGTCACCCACGACATCTGCAGTGTCGTACCCACGCCCACAATCGGCGCCGACCAAGTCGAGCGGAGCTTCTCTTGTTGCGCGGGGCTTACACCGAGATAACCTTTTTCGTCGTCATTGTTGTCGCGTAGAGTCACCCGCGTCGTACCCTCGACACTCTGACGAGAGTAGATGACTTCAACCGTTTGCCCACGAAGCTCTTTAGCCCGCTCCGAGAGAGCCGCGGGACTCTCAACTGCTTGACCCGCGAAGCGAACGATTTGGTCACCAGATTTCAATCCAGCCTTTGCGGCCGGCATACCACTCGATACCGCCACAAGCTCAACTGGTTGGGTAATGCGGTAGATATCAGATGGCACCACGAATTGATCATCAAGCACCCGCGGCATGCCGATGAGAGCAAGGGCCGTCAGGATAACAGCAGCGATCACCCAATTGGCTACTACGCCTGCGAGTAATATCTGCGTCTTCTGCCAAAAACTAGCCGCACCGTAGTCCCCAGGCTTATCGGCCGCATCGTGCTCACCCTGCAACTTCACGAAGCCACCCAGGGGCAGCCAGTTGATACTATAGGTTACGTCTTTTCCTAGGAAGCTCTTCCTGAGCTCCTTCGCCCATGCGCGCGGAGGAAAGCCTACGCCAAACTCCTCAACGACGACTCCGTAGCGCTTTGAAACGAGGGCATGACCCAACTCATGCACCACCACCAAGATAGTCAGCACAATGATACCAACAATGATTCCTACGACAATATCCATCTACCCTCCAAATCGCCTACTACGGCTTGCATATTCACTTAGTATACGGCTCACATCCTGCTTTGTCATGTCTGGCCAAAACTTCTCGATAAACATCAGTTCACTGTAGGCGCTGCGCCATAACATAAAGTTGCTGATTCGTTGCTCCCCGCCCGTACGCACTATCATGTCACAGGGTGGTACATCGGGTGTATACAAAAATTGTTCAATGGTGGTAGGCGTGATCTCACTTGGTCGCAGACCTTGCGCGACAAGGTGGGCTGCGGCCTCAGCAATCTCCTGCTGACCACCGTAATTCAAGCATACGAGGAGCTGACCCCCGTCAAGAGATGAGGTCAGCGCTTCAGTGCGGTCAATTGCCGCCACAAGCTTCTCACTGAGTTGACTTCGACTACCCAGTACGCGCACTCGTATATTGTGACTGATGAAGATGGGAGTATCATCTCGCAAAAATTTGAGAAATAGCTTCATGAGGTGTTCCACCTCTCTCTTGTCACGGTTCCAGTTCTCGGTGCTGAATATGTATACGCTCGCATAGCGTACTCCTCTCGCGAGGACATCGAGCAGGACTGTCTTGAGGGTCTCATACCCCGCCATATGACCATCTTTAGCAGAGAGACCTCGAGCTGCCGCCCAACGCCTGTTGCCATCGATGATAAACCCAAGGTGAGTCGGGAGAGTGTCGCTATTCGCCATTAAAGTTTTAGGATATCTTCCTCTTTAGTTCTCAAGAGGCTCTCGATCTTGCCTTGGTAGTCGGCCATCAGATGCTCAAACTCTTTCTCGATGATCTTGAGGTCGTCCTCAGATAGCTTCTTCTCATCCTTCAAGCGCCTTGCTTCCTTGAGACCGTCTTGTCGTATGCTACGTAGGGCGATTTTTGCATCTTCCGCCTTCTCGCCAGCTTGTTTGACAAGTACGTGGCGGCGCTCCTCCGTCAAAGCCGGTACGGGTACGCGGACTACTCGCCCATCATCGCTTGGATTCAGACCAAGCGACTGATCATTGCGGATTGCGGTGGAAATTTTTTGTAAACTAGCGGGGTCAAACGGTGTTATTTGCAGTAGCTGTGCTTCGGGGGCAGTCACGTTTGCGACCTGATTGAGCGGCATCTCGGTCCCATACATCTCAACCCGGAGGCTATCAAGCATCCCAGGGTGCGCTCGTCCCGTGCGGATTTTCTTGAGCTCATCTTCAAGGTGCTCAACTGCACCAGCCATCTTTAGTTCGTACACGTCAGTATCGTACATGCTTCTCTCCTTGTATATCTTTCATTATACCGTATACACGGAATCAATCCTGTATAATAAAACCATTCATGCTTAGCAGTAGTTCTCATAGAGTCTTCCGTCGTATAGGATTAGGTGCTACTTCTCTTTGGGTTGCTCTGCTCATCGCAACAGGTATCCTGAGTGTCCTCGCTCCCCCCGTCTCCGCCGCTGAGTGTGGTGATGCTCAGACATCAATCATCTCGTGTGACGCCGCAGAGGCTGGGACTGAAGAGGCGAAGGATTCATCGAACAATCCTATTATCTCAG